>Ga0082335_1000006_pt1 | contig 1012456 bp, 1086 predicted proteins | sample Subgrocontami58m_FD_72375 | JGI IMG/M metagenome (GOLD analysis project Ga0082335, IMG submission 72375) | Subsurface groundwater microbial communities from S. Glens Falls, New York, USA - GMW37 contaminated, 5.8 m (SPADES assembly) (version 2) ... | reverse complement strand
AAATATCCTGGGCATGGACGCCTGGAACCATAAACAATAAACCGGAAACAATTAACAGGAAGGCAAAAAAGACCCCGATGAACAATTTACGATAAACTATTAACGCTGATCCGGCAGCAAAAAAATTCATCACATATACCATCGTAGCATAGAAATATTGATGATTTTTAGTTATAATTTGTAAACTTTACAAGGGTCGTTAGCTCAACCTGGTTAGAGCGTTACACTAATATCCGCTATAATTCACATTGCCAGGGCGCGTAGCTCAGTTGGTTAGAGCGTTACACTGATAATGTAAAGGTCCCAGGTTCGAATCCTGGCGCGCCCACTGATTGTGAATTATCCGGATATATCAGGAACTGCGAAGCAGTTGGCTGATATAATGTAAAGGTCAATGGTTCGTCATTGCACAGCAATCGTGCTATCCATTACGACCCACAGAAACACTTACGCAGCTTTTTGAAGTTGTTTTGCTATTCTCTTTTCCCGTCTAGTCCGAAGCCCATTGCGAGTCATCTCGTGTGAAACCAAACTAGTGCCGAACATTGCGGCACCGGCAACCGGGGAAACAGCCGCTAATGCTATTCCGCCAACAATCTGCCATTTATCTATAGTCTTCGACTCCTACATCACGCGATCAATAATAGGTAACTTTTCGCCATCCTGAAGTTCTTTTTTCTGAAACGGAAATGGGATTATTCTTTCTGACACGGTTACATTATATAACACACAATCAATTTCACCTAACCACCTTAACCCCAAAATTTTCCGATCCCAAACCCACACCTGCACTCATCACAAGTCCACTCTCACTAACAATAAAAATAACACCCATAATAGCAAGCGCAACAATTCCCGTCCTTTTTAGGGTTTCTTTGATATTTGATTTAGGTTCTCCCTCTGATCGTGCCATTTTGCTTACCAAACGAAACTTCAGTGAAATTGGGAGGCGCAGAGGGGAATCGAACCCCTGCATAGCCGTTTTGCAGACGGCCGCGTTACCTCTTCGCCACTGCGCCATTATTTTTCTTTCTTCTTCGTTGCAAAATGAGCCGCCGCACCGCCACCCGCAGCCAGCACACCCACCTCAACCGCCAAACCAATACCAAAAATTCCACCAATCAAGGCCAGAACAGCCCCACCCTTACAAGCCGGGAGTCTAAAAGCGAACTACTTTCTCTTCTTTCTGGCATCTCTTGCCCAACAATTCTACCAAAAACGCATGTTTCCTGTCTCGTGTCTCGTCTTACCTGTTACGTCTCACTTGTCACCTGTCACCTGTCACGTCTTACGTGTTACGATTAACATATATGAAAATAATAGCCCACGGAATACAAGATCCTAAAATCGCCAAATACGCAATTTCAAAAGGTGTCGACTACCTTGAGATAGACGTATCCAAACGGTTCTTATTTAACAAATTCACAGCACAACATAATGGTTTACTTGGAATATTAGGCTTAGGTCCTCTCCTTGAGTCAATGCTGACCCGCGAAATAAGAACCCGAGCCTTCTTAGATTTAAAACCTCTAAGCCCAAGAAACAGCTTCACCCTGAAACTTGCCGATTTACTGGTAAGGCTAAGCGTAAAGGAAGTTAAAATCTGCGGCCACAACTGGACAATGCTGTCACTTCTTTCTAAAAAAATAGCCGCAAAACCATACTACACAATAAAAAACGAAGAAGGCGCTCAAGCCTTCAAAAAGTTACTGCCCACTTTTTCCAAACCCGTCAATTTTTCCGTAAAACACAGCTTAATTAATAAAAAGTTTATGAAAGATTTTAAAAAGAAATCAAACGAAATATGGGCTTGGACAGTAAACGATATCGAGGACACAAAAAGGCTAATGAACCTGGAAGTTGACGGAATAATTACCGACAACTGGGAAAAAATCCTAAAACTACGATAATCTCAACTACTGATTTTTCCGATTATACCTGCCGTACCGATCTTACCGACCCACCGATTGTTAAATCCTAAAAAGTGGCACCCAAACTCCTATAGAGTCTTATCATAAATGTGATAAGGCATTGTGATTTTACGATTCACCAATCGCACTTCCCGAACGTGAGATCGAGAACATTACTAACAGCAAACAATAAACATTAAACAAGAAACGAAAAGTTTCAAGTTTTCAGTTTAAAGTTTCTAGTTATTTTAGCTCCTTAGAAAGGAGGTGATCCATCCGCTCCTTCCAGAACGGATACCTTGTTACGACTTAGTCCCCATCGCCGGTATAGCCTTAGGACCACGAACGTGATACTTCGGGCTCTCCCGACTTTGTTGGCTTGACGGGCGGTGTGTACAAGACCTGAGAACGTATTCACCGCGGCCTGCTGATCCGCGATTACTAGCGATTTCAGCTTCATGAGGGCAAATTGCAGCCCTCAATCCGAACTGAGGGTATGTTTAAGAGATTAGCTTCACCTTGCGATGTTGCAAAACTCGTTGTTAACCCATTGTAGGATGTGTGTAGCCCAGGGCATAAGGGCCGTGCTGACTTGACGTCATCCCCGCCTTCCTCCACGCTTTTAGCGAGCGGTTCTCTGTGAACATTTAACACAGAGTGGGGGTTGCGCTTGTTGACCCACTTAAGGGTGCGCCTCACGGTACAAGCTGACGACAGCCATGCAGCACCTGTCCTAACACTCTCGAAGAAACTCTGCTTTCGCAAAGCGTGCAGTTAGGATGTCAAACCCTGGTAAGGTTTTTCGCTTTGTTTCGAATTAAACCACATGCTCCACCGCTTGTGCAGGTCCCCGTCAATTCCTTTGAGTTTTAGCCTTGCGGCCGTACTCCCCAGGCGGGACACTTAACGCGTTAGCTTGCGACACCCATATAAAAATACAGGCATCTAGTGTCCATCGTTTACGGCTAGGACTACAGGGGTCTCTAATCCCTTTCGCTCCCCTAGCTTTCGTGCATCAGCGTCAGTAATTGGCCAGTTGCCTGCCTACGCCATCGGTGTTCCTTGCAATATCAACGCATTTCACCGCTCCACTGCAAGTTCCGGCAACCTCTCCAAAACTCAAAAGTTTAATAGTATCAAAACCCAGTTTCATGTTAAGCATGAAGATTTGAGTTTTGACTTATCAAACCGCCTACGCAACCCTTTACGCCCAGTAAATCCGGATAACGCTCGCACCCTACGTATCACCGCGGCTGCTGGCACGTAGTTGGCAGGTGCTTATTCTTGGTCCATTATGGACCACAAAAGGAGTTTACAACCCGAAGGCCTTCTTCCCCCACGCGGCGTCGCTGGATCAGGGTTTCCCCCATTGTCCAAGATTCCCGGTTGCTGCCATCCGTAGATGTATGGACCGTGTCTCAGTTCCATTGTGGCTGGCCGACCTCTCAGCCCAGCTACCCGTCATTGCCTTGGTAGGCCATTACCCCACCAACAAGCTGATAGGACGCGGGCCGCTCTATTGGCGATAAATCTTTCCCCTTACGGGATATGGAGAATTACCCCTCCTTTCGGAAAGCTATGCTCCACCAACAGGTACGTTCCCACGCGTTACTCACCCTTCCGCCACTGTCCCGATAAATCGGGACCGTTCGACTTGCATGCCTAAGGCACGCCGCCAGCGTTCATCCTGAGCCAGGATCAAACTCTCAAAAAAAAGTTTAATCTTACTCTATTACTTTTTATAAAACTCTTAAGGATTTAAAATTGGGTACCACTTTTTAGAATTTAAAAAGTGGCATCATATTGAATTGTTCAACTGTTAAGGTGCGAGAAAAAGTCATTTTATTAGTCTTTAATCTTAAAATCGAAAGACTGCTCCTTCAAAATTCGCGCTGGATCATTCTACAAATATTGACAGCCGTTGTCAATCTCTTTACCCTTAAGTTAATGCCCACATTGGTTCACAATTCACAGTTCACGATTCACGGTTTCAAAAAAACTGACAACCGACAACTGACAACCGACAACAAACACCGCAGACGCGCCGGCCTCACCATGGTCGAACTGCTTATCGTAATTGCCATAGTCGGCATCCTTGCCGCAATCGTCTCCCCTATGTATCTTAATCACCAAAAACAAGCCCGCGACGCACAGCGGAAAAGCGACCTGCAGACTGTAAAAAAAGCCCTCGAACAATCTAAAAATGATTGTGCAAATGCGGCCTACTATTTAACAGCCGCCGCAGTCGCAAACAATCCTGTGGGTACCGGTGCCCGTAACAGTTACGGTAACATAATGAATAACCTAACAGGCACAGCTACAAAATATTTGCAAAATTACATTAATGACCCCCAATATAACTCAAGTAATGCAAATTCACCATCTTACGAATGGGCAAAAACTATCAACCTTGCAGCAGGAAAATGCGTAAACTTCCTAAGTGGTCTAAACACATACGCAGGAACAGAAAATTGGGTTATAAGGGCAAAACTCGAAAATAAAAACGACCCAGAAAGCGCAAAAAGTTATGTAAATTGTTCAGCGACAATCACACTTATTGGATCCCTAACACAATGGTCCTCTACACCTAGCAGCGGTGATAATTTTTACTATATCTGCAGCGAATAAAATATGAAGAATAAAAAAGCTTTTACATTAATAGAACTGCTGGTAGTCATTGCCATAATCGGAATCCTTTCATCAACCGGATTTATTGCATTTGGAAACGCCCAGAAACAAGCCCGTGACGCGCAACGCAAAAACGATCTCAATCAAGTCAAAAAAGCCCTCATTGCCGCCCGAAACGATTGCACTGCATCTGCCTATTATCCTTCCATAGACACCACCGGATTATCAACAAATTCAGACTATTATATTGAACTAAGCACAAACCTAGTTTCCGCAAAATATATTAAAGCAACGATACAAGATCCAAAAAATGCTTCACCGTATCTCTATGAATTTTGGTACAACACACAAACAGCAAATGGTTGCCCAAGCATTACCGACACAAATGGCACAGACAAATTCACTCTAAAAGCAAAATTAGAATCAACCAATGACCCGGACTCCACAAAATCGTATACCAGTTGCAGTGACATACCAGCCGCCTTACAGGCAACAAACGACGGCCTGTACTTTTATGTTTGCGGAAAATAATTGATCCCGGTTTAATCGGAGTTGACAAACAAACACAACCAACCGACAATTAACTTAATGCCCTTCCTTAAAACGTTAATCGTTAATCGCAAATTGTTAATCGGGAAGAAAAATCCCGATGAACGAAAAACGATAAACCATAAACAGAGCTTTTCTGCGAATAAACCAGCATTTACATTAATCGAACTGCTTGTCGTAATCGCCATAATCGGAATCCTTGCCAGTCTTGGAACATTTGCCTATACCGACAGCCAGAAAAAAGGCCGCGACAGTAAAAGAAAAACAGACCTTTCTACAATTCAAAAGGCTCTCGAGCTAGCGAAGCAGGACTCAGCAGGCTCTTATTCTTATCCTGGATGTAGGACACCCGCAGTAAACTGCACAATCACAACTGTGGACGATAATACTTCGTCAACCAATGGAACTCTAAACCCAGATTTAATTGGCACTAATTACTCTTACATCAAAGCCATTCCAGTTGATCCCAAAACTGCCACTGCTTATACCATCATTCCAACTCCCGCATCATGTGCAGCTGCAACCTGCACAGGCTTTTCTTTAGTAGCTTGTCTAGAGAACCTAAAAGATCCGCAAAGAGACACAACAAATGTTTCGCCATGCGACGGCACAACCACTAAAAGCTACACAATTACCAACCTCTAACCCTGCAATTTTTCCAAAAAAAATATACAATTAAACTAATGCCCACATTGGTTCACAGTTTACAGCTTGCCCCGTCAACTACGGGGTTGTCAGTTCACAGTAAGAAAAAAACCGTTAACCGTGAACCGTTAACCGTGAACAGGCGCAGAATGCGCCTGGGCTTCACCCTCATCGAAGTCATGATCGTCATTGCCCTCATCGGCATCCTTAGCTCATTTGCCATATATGGCTATCAAAGTTCCCAAAAAAAAGCCCGTGATGCGCAACGGAAAAGTGACCTGCAACAGGTCAAAAAAGCTTTGGAAGCCGCCAAAAATGATTGCCGATCGGGTTCTTACTTCCCTAGCTATGGCACCATATATGAATCCAGCAGTTTCGTTCAAATGAGTGTACTTCTTGTAAATGGCAGTTACATGGATAAAAATGTTCAAGATCCTTTGTATAATGGCACATCACCATCCTACAAAATAGAAAAACAATCACCCACAACAAACGTTTGTCCTGTCGTATCAGGGGCATCAGTCGGTCAAATGTTGCTTAGCGGAACAAAAACTTACGTCTTGGTGGCAACCCTGGAAATTACTAGCGACCCCGAATCCCAATCATCCTTCGATAAATGTGCAGTAGCCACGGCACCCGTTAGCTTTGGGATATCAGGTAATATGGCACGCCCAACCAGTGGCAGTGGCTATTACTTCGTCTGCCCGGACTAAACCGCAGACTATAAAATTGGTCTAATTAATCTAATTGCACTAATTGACCTAAATAAGCAGAGCTTTTCTGCGAATAATTTAAAAATTTCCCAAATGGGATTTGATTAGAAATTAGGATAATTAGAAATTAGAAATTAATTCAGCAGTAAAACAAGGAATCAAATCACTCGGTACAATACTATTCCCAAACTCACCATCACATTTAAACTCTTATTCACCCCAAACATCGGAATTTCTACGATTTCGTCACAAAGCGCCAAGGCTTCTTTGGAAACCCCGTCTGTTTCGTGTCCAACTACAAATGCAATCGGCAACTCGTAATTTGCTTTTTTGAAGTCAATACTTCCCTTTCCCTGCTCTATAGCAACTATTTTTATATTAGAAATTAGAAATTTTAAATTAGAAATTGCAGCTTTTGCACTTGCAAAATGCTGCCAGTCTACCCATTTGTCCGTTCCCACAGAAGCTTTGGCAATCCGGCTATTCGGCGGTGTTTCGCTTTGGCCGCAAAGATAAACACAGCTTGCCCCAACCGCATCGGCCAAGCGAAAAATCGATCCGATATTGTAGGTATCCAAAACGTTATCGCAAATAATGTAGATTTTGCGCCTCTTAATCTTGGCCAAATCCCCCTTTGTCGGTTCGCTTGCCCGAAGTTGTTTTGCCGCAAGTTTTAACTTATCTTTATTCATAACAAGAATTTTACAATTTTTTAGTGTTAAAATTAAACCAATGCCCTTCCGTTTAGATATTAGATTAAAGCTATTAGAGGTTAGAAAGAAATCTAAGCTCCAACACCTAATACCTAACTTCTCGCCAGGATTTACGCTCATCGAACTCCTGGTGGTAATCGGGATTATGGCCATCCTTTCATCTATTGCCTTTTCAATTGCCGAATCATCCCGTGCCAAAGGCCGTGACTCAAACCGTAAATCCACTCTGGAAAATGTCAAAAAGGCCGCAGACCTAGCCCGATTGGAATGTACCAATCACGCTTATTATCCATATATGAGCGGCACAGCTTCAGTCAGTTTTACCAGCCTGGTAAACTACCTCGGCACAAACAATTACTTCGACAGTACCACCATGCCAAGTGATGACCCCAGCTTTCCCAAAGAATATTATTCCTTTACAGACGCAAGTCATCTTGCACAAGATAGCGCCTGTCCGCAAAACCAAAAAGGCGTTACGCCGCAATACATACTCTTCAGGGTAAAGTTGGAAAAAGGGACTCAAGATCCGCAAAGTACGGCATCCAAAACCAAATGCCAATCAATAATCGATACACTGTACCTCACAGCAGACGACGGATACTATTACCTCTGCGACTAGTAAATTACTTAACAGTCACCGATTTGGCCAAATTCCTCGGCATGTCAGGGTCAAGTCCACGCTCAAGCGCAATAAAGTAAGTCAAAAGCTGGATTGGCACACCGCCTGCAATAATTGAGCCTTCAGCACAATCTGCAACCGGCAAATAGAAATCAAAAACCTCATGTTTTTTGGACGAAATCCCAATAATGTATCCGCCTCTTGCCTTAATTTCAATCGCGTTGGAAATAATGTCATCATAAGTTTCGTCATTTGGCGCAAAAACAACACATGGTGTACCGCGTTCAACAAGCGCTATCACTCCGTGTTTAAGCTCGCCCCCTGCAAAACCTTCCGAATGGATATACGAAACCTCCTTGAGCTTTAAGGCCGCCTCAAGTGCCGCCGCATAAGACAATCCCCGGCCGATCAAATAAATGTCCTGCGCTCCAGAAAGCAGTTTTGCCAGTTCTTTGATCTTTCTTATGTAATCAGGGCGAAAGATCAAATCAACTGCACGTTTCGTATCCAAAATAACCTTTCTGCCCAGCTTTTGCTTCCCCAAAACTGTATAAGACAGTAAAATCAAAACCGCAGCCATCGCGCTAAAACTTTTTGTTGCACAAACCGCCTTCTCAACTCCGGCACCCAAATCAACCTGGAAATCCGAATTCCTATAAAGCGAAGATCCCAAAACGTTCGTCATGGCCGCAATTTTGGCACCACGTGCCCTTGCACGCAAAACCGGCTGGATAACATCAACAGTTTCCCCGCTTTGGGAAACCGCAATAACCAAAGATTTTTTGTTCAAATAACTTTCGAGGTAAAAAAACTCCGAACCGATAGAAAAATTAACATGTTTTTTGGAAACTTTAGAGAAAATATACGTTCCTGCAAGGGCCGCATAGGATGCACTGCCGCAGCCAATAAAAAATATTCCGCTTGCCCAATCTATGGCTTTTGCAAGTTTTGAAATTTGTAGGCTCCCTGCCGCAACTTCGCCAAGCACCTTTGGCTGGTCACAAATTTCCTTGATCATGTAATGTTTAAACTTGCCGATTTTAGAGACATCACTCCGCAAATTAAGTTTTGTTATTTTTGGCTTTTGTAATTTGCCGGAAGTTACGTTATAAAGTTCAATCTTGTCTTTCGAAATCAAAGCCAAATTCATGTCTTCCAAAAAAATCGCATTTTTTGTGTAAGAAACAATAGCTACAGGGTCAGAAGCAATTATATTCTCACCATTTCCAACCCCAATAACAAGCGGGCTTCCGTTTTTAACTGCAATTATTTCCCCGTCCCCGTTCAAAAAAATAAAAGCGTTCAAACCCTTAACCTTCAAAAATGCGCGCCGCACAGCTTCCCTAAAATTGTTTTTTTTACAAAGTTCTTCTACCAAATGGACAACAACTTCTGTATCTGTTTGGGAAGCAAATTTATGGCCTCGCGCAATCAAATCGCGCTTTAAATCCAAATAATTTTCGACGATTCCGTTGTGAACCAAAGCGATTTTGCCGCCGCAATCAAAATGCGGATGTGCGTTGGCAACTGTGACACCGCCATGGGTTGCCCAACGTGTGTGCCCTAAGGCAACAGATGATTTAAGATTCAAAATTTTAGATTTAAGATTTGAATTGCCGATCTTCCCAATATGCTTCTCAGCAAATAACTTTCCGTCCAAAGGATAAGCATCTTTTAACTTTCGACTTTGATTTTCGACTTTGACTGCTATTCCCCACGAATCGTACCCGCGATATTCTAATTTTTTAATTCCCTCAAAAACCAGCTCAGCTGCGTTCTTCCGCTTGCCAGCATATCCAAATATTCCGCACATGAAGGGAATTTTATAATTTAGGAAGGTTTATGTAAAGGATAATCAACCGGTTCTATTATTTCTATTTCTGGAACCTTCTTATATTTAGGGTTTTTAACCAAAATCGGCATACCATCTTTTTCGATAATATAATAGCAAAATCCCTGCATCCGCTCGACCGCTTCATAATCGGCATGGCCAGGCAAAGTTACCGGATCAACTTCTTCAAAATTAACCGGCGAATCATCTGCAGTTACAAAAAAAGTTTTTGAGATATTTGCGACCAAATGTCCCCACTCCGCAGGAATAAATATCTCATCGCCGACTTTTACATGAACAGCATATGCCTCTTCTATCTCGTCATCTTTAGGTTGACCACTAGCACCAACTACCCTTTTTTGAACTAAAACCACACCTTCTCCAAAAATCACCCAATAAGTCTCATCCAATTCCCCAACATGGTAATGCCCGTATGTTTTTATATATTCTCCACTAACCGTCCCAGGCTCCCAAATAGTTATGTTTCGCTGATCCGATCCACCTCGCACCATATGGTAATGCACTGCCGGCCCCTGCGCCGAAGGATCCATCAAAACATCTTTCATTTTTTCTTGAGTTCGTTCTGCGTAATGTTGTTTTGTGTAATCAGCCATTATAGTTCTCCTTGATTCCTTAGTTTTCTCTGCTCAGAAGTTTCATCAATTCTATTATAATCATCTTCCAACCTGTAAGTCGTACCTATTTCCGGGGTAGAAACTTCAACAATATCGCAATCAGTAATACCTACCAACCTGTGCCTTTGTTTAAGGTCACAAGAAAAACCTTTACCTCTAACCAATTCGATTTCTTCAAGATCACCTTTATCATTATCCCAAACCACTTTTGCACGACCATTTATCAGTAGCCAGCTTTCTTGTTTTTTATCATGATATTGAAGTGAAAGTCGGCAACCAGCCTTAATATGTTCTATTTTCCCCATATAGGGCTTGTCATCCGGCACCCAGTGTATTTCCCATCCCCACGGTTTCTCTACACGCCGTGCGTAGGGCTTATTTGCAAACTTCCCCTTACTCATATAGACTCAACCTCGACTGGCTCACCAATCTCATGACTACTATCCTTCATCAAGTCCCTAATTTCCCTATGTGTATCAAGTATTGCAGCAAGCCTATCACGCCCCACAGGAGTTGAATCGGGAGTTTCAATAGACAAGAGTTCAGCGGTTTTTCCCAAGATTTTAAGATGAAGATTTTCTGAAACTGTTTCCCTCTCGGTACACATAAAAATTACTGTCCGAACCTTCTCTGTCTTACAGAATAGTCGCCAATCGCCCTTTTTAACTCTGCCATCGAAAAGTCAGGGAAAAGAAGTTTGGAAAAGAAAAATTCTGTGTACGTAGTCTGCCAGGGCATAATGCCAGATGTCCTCATCTCACCCGAAGTCCTAATCAACAAATCCGGGTCTGGCATTCCTGCCGTATCCAAATTGCTGTTTATCAACTCCTCCGTAATCTGTGCAGGTTTTACTTTTTTCCTTATAATTTTTTGGAATGCGCGCACCAACTCCTCGTGTCCGCCGTAATCTATACAAATGTTTAAAGTATATTTTTTATTTTTGGCAGTAGCCTTCTCCATTTTTTCCAAAATCGTGCGCAGTGTCGCCGGTACTCTGTCCCTTCTGCCTAGCCATTTAAACTGCACCCCTTCGCGAATCAGCTCCTTCATGTATTTCCTGAAAAATACCGCGTAGATTTTCATTAAATACATTACCTCCTTTTCCGGCCGTTTCCAGTTTTCACTAGAAAAACCCCACAATGTCAAAATCTTCACCCCTAAATTTCTGGAATCACGCACGATAGAAAGCGCTGTCTCTAGTCCTTTTTTGTGACCCGCAATAGGCTCAAGTCCGTGCTTTTTCGCCCAACGACGGTTGCCATCAGGAATTATAACTACATGTTTTGGGACAGATTCTAAATTTGTGTTTGACATTCAAAACCTAAGGGAAAGGATACCAAAAAGGCTTAACTCTTTCAACCTAATTCTAACTCTAACTCTTCCGTGTGACAACAAAGTCGACGGTCTGAAACAGGATTTCCCGCAGTTTTTTATCGGCAGTGATTGTCAAAACGTGTTTTTTGGCGCCTTCGCTTAGCCTCTTCATTTCACCTGCGCACCATTTATCCGCACCACTATCGAGAATGATTTTCTTAACAGTCCCAAGATCTACATTTGTGCCATTTCTTTTTCCCCAAATTTTATTTAATTTTGCCAAATCTTGTTTCGCCGCTAACTCTTTAGTTTTATAAACAAGAAGCGTATTTTTACCTTCACGCATATCAGAAAGCACCGATTTGCCCAAAACCTCCTCATCCCCAAATACTCCCAAATAATCGTCCTGCAGTTGGAAAACTGTTCCCACAAGCTGACCAAATTTTTCTACTGCAATCAATTGTTTCTTCGAGTGTTTACCAAAAGCCATTCCAATAGAAAGTGGTCCAACAAACGAATATCGTGCCGTCTTCAAATCCGAAACAGCCATAATGTCAGCAATCTCCGCTCCTTTATATGAATAAAGGACATCCAATGCTTCGCCGTAAGCTGTTTCCAAAATCACATCATAAAGTTTATTCTGGCACTCAATTTTTTGACGATTGGAAAAACCGGAAGAATTAACCAACTTCAAAGCCTCAAAACCTGCAATATCACCCAATACAATCGCCTGACTCGTTCCATAATGAGCACCAAATACCTTCTCATACCTTTTATGCACAGTCACCTTTCCCCGGCGGTTATCAGACTTATCAATAATATCGTCATGGATCAGAAGAAATGTGTGGATAATCTCAACTGCCAACGCAATCGGCAAAATACTTTGGGTATCCCGTCCGCCACCGATTATATACCCCAAATAAACCAAAAACCCCCGCATCCTCTTGCCGCCTTTGGAAACATCCTCAAGATCCTCATAAAAATCACCAATCAGCTTTGGGTATTTTGTTACCTCACTACTTCGTTTCGAAAAGAATCTCTCACTAAAAGGTGCAAAATCGGCCGAAAACTTATTCAAAAGCTCCAAAAAGCCGGAATTATTCGAAATCATAATAAACTACCTTTGGGAAGAAACCCTGTGCTTCTCCACCCAAGCTATTCCCTTATCGGTCTGTTTGGCCATTGTCACCAAATCATCCGGGAGCGGAAACTTTATTTCCTCCTCCAGAACATCCAGGTTTTCAACAACAACACCCGGATTTTCCTCTTTAACGTAATTTAGGAGATCTTCTACCAGGTATTCAGGCACAGATGCGCCGCTTGTTATGCCTAGAGTCTCAACCCCTTCAAACCAATCGCTTTCAATCTTCGATTCGTCATCTATTAAATAAGCTTTTGCACCTTCTTCTTCGGAAACATCGCGAAGCCTTTGCGAATTTGAACTCGCAACAGAACCAACCACCAGCACCAAATCACATTTTTTGGCAAGTTCCCGTGCCGCTTTTTGCCTGTTTGTAGTTGCATAACAAATGTCGGAAGAAGGCGGAGAAATAATCTTTGGAAAACGTTTTTTTAAGGCCTCAATTGTTTGGGAAACATCGGGAATGGATAAAGTTGTTTGGTTTAAATACACTAATTTTTCTTCCTGGGGAACTTTCAAATTCCCCACTTCGCCTGCATCTTCAATTAAAACGATCGAATCAGCTCCAATTTCCCCCATTACACCAATCGGCTCCGGATGGCCGCGGTGTCCAACGTAAACAATAAAATAACCCTCATTTGCATAACGTTTTGCCTCCAAATGGACCTTTGTAACCAAAGGACAAGTAGCATCAATAACCCTGTGGCCGCGAACTTTAGCCTCTTCCTTTACATGTGGTGGCGTTCCATGGGCAGAAAAAACCAAAATGACTTTTTCCCTTTTGGGAATTTCGTCAAGTTCTTCAATAAACCTGGCTCCCTTTTTTTCAAGGTCGCCAACAACATGTGTATTGTGGACAATTGCGTGTTTTACATAAACAGGAGGGCCAAATATCTCCAGGCAAGCTTCAACAACGTCTATAGCCCTGTCTACGCCTGCACAAAAACCTCGAGGTCTAACCAGAATTATTTTGCTGATCATACACGTAACTTTTTAACCTCCGATTTGTATCCTTTTTCGACAAGAAGCTTTTTAATTTCACCAATAAACGCCGGTAAAAGTTCCGCCTCCCTATACGTAGCAACTAACTTTCCTCGCTTAAATATCGCACCCTGGTTTTTACCACCGCAAACACCGATATCAGCAAAGCTAGCTTCCCCGGGTCCATTGACCACACAACCCATCACCGCAACCTTAAGGGGTGCATCCAAAACCGAAACGATTGATTCTACCTCTTTTGCAAGCTCAATCAGGTTTATCTCCGTCCGCCCACAGGTGGGACAAGCGATAATATTCACTCCCTTTTGCCGCAACTCCAATGATTTTAGAATTTCCCAGCCAACCTTAACCTGGTCCTTAGGATCGTCCGCAATAGAAACCCGAATCGTATCACCGATCCCTTCGGAAAGAATCGCTCCTACTCCCACAGCCGACTTCACAGTCCCTGCCCAAAGGGTTCCAGCCTCGGTTATACCAACATGCAGTGGATAGTTAAAACGTTTTGCAAAAAGCATATACGCTTCTTTTGCAAACATAGGGTTATCACCCTTTAGGGAAACTACAATATTGTAGAACTTAAGGTCTTCAAGAATTTTTACATGCCTCGTTGCCGACTCGACCATTACCCGCGGCACGCCATATTTGCCATACTTTGCAAAAAGGTCCTTTTCCAAAGAACCCATATTAACTCCTATCCTGATTGGGATATTTTTGGACATACAAACTTTTACAACTTCACCAACCCTATCGACTCCCCCAATATTCCCCGGATTAATTCTTACCTTATCAACACCTTGTTTTGCAGCCTCGATTGCCAATAAATATTGGAAGTGGACGTCGGCAACAAGAGGAATTTTAATTTGCTTTTTAATTTCGCGGATTGCCCTTGCAGATTCCATATCGGGAACCGTTGCGCGGATTATTTCACATCCTGCCTTCTCAAGCTCGTGAATCTGGGCAACCGTTGCCTCAACATCTCTTGTTCTCGTCTGGGTCATTGACTGGACCCGCACTGGATTTCCAGCCCCAATTGTTAATTTTCCTATTTTTACCGGACGTGTCTGCTCGCGTTTATACATTTTAGTTAACTATTTTTGTAACGATGACCCGTTTATATTTGCCCGCCAGTTTTCTCATCGCACCTTCTGCCGCTTTTTTACTCCCAAAAAAACCTACAACCGAAAGGCCTGCCCCTGCCATAATGGCACCACTAGCTCCGGCTTTTTTCAAATCCTTTTTTATCCGACCAACTTCTGGAAAGTAACTGGGGACGTAACTTTCAAAGTCATTCGTGAGGTTTGCCATTATTCCCTCACGATCCCCTGTTTTAAGTACCGTCTTGAGCTTTTCAATTTTAGCAGAATTCCTTCCAACTTTCTTTTTTTCCACATGTTCGTAAACCCAACCGGTCGATGGTTTTTCCGAAAATGGCACAACGACAAGAAGCCAAAAATTCGGCAATTTCACATCAATAGGCTTTATTTTATAACTTTTGCCTTCACCTATAACTTCTGCGAACTTACCCCAAACACTGTAGTAAAAATCTTTCCCCAGTTTGCGGGAAAGTTTTTTAACCAGCTTTTCGGATAGTTTTATTTTCCATATCCTGGACAAGCCAATAAGCGTTGCCGCGCCATCGCTGCTGCCCCCGCCAAATCCTGCTTTAATGGGAATGTTTTTTTTTAAAATGATCTTCGCACCAAGTCTTGTATCACCAATCTCCTCTTTCAACGCTTGCGCAGTCAGATAAACAAAATTTTCGCGCTCGCTAGAAAGTTCTGCGCTATCGCAAACAACATCTATTCTTTTTTCTTGCACCTCCAAATAAATCTCATCATGGATATCTAACTGGCAATCTATATAACGGACAGGGAAATAACCATCATTGTGTTTCTTAGATCCTATCGAAACCGCCAAGTCAAACTTGGCATATGCCACCCCTTTAAACATGGGAAATCAAAACTTGAGAGAAAGATTGTATTCCTAAACCTTTTCCAAACGGCGTAAGGCCCTCTCCGGAAGTCAGGGTAATTCCCACTTGTTTTTTGTCAATCTCAAGTAAGACCGCAATATTCTTTTTAATTTGGCCGGTTGTCCCAAGTTTTAAATAAGGTTTTTTAGCTTCAACCGAAATTGAAACATTTTCAACCCTATACTTTTCTTTTTTTAGCACATTAAAAATGTGCCGGACATACTTACTGCTGTCGGTAATCCCCGCCTTGCACATACTATCGGACCAAGTAGACAGCGAATCACCGCCGATTGCAGAAGAAAGTGCATTGCAAAGGCTGTGCAATATAACATCGGCATCCGATTTACCCTCCAACCCGCCACTCGCGCTCACCAACACCCCACCCAAAACCAAAGGTTTCTTATCCTTCGCAAACGGATGCGAGTCCTGTCCAATTCCTATCCTCATACCCACTCCAAATTTCTTATTTTTCAGCATGGTTTTTTAGAAAACTTTTATGTATTTGCCTTGCCAGGTCTAGATCCTCTTTGAATGTTATCTTGACGTTTAAGTTGGAACACACGACAATCTTTGGCTTTATTCCCACTCTCTCCAAAAGTTGTGAATCATCGGTCCCCATAAAATTTTGCCCATCTGCCGCAACAAAAGCTTTCCATAAATTTGCAAAAGTAGCCACTTGCGGAGTTTGTGCATACCAAGAATATTGACGCGGCGGAGTCATGTCAACAAAACCCTGCGTATCCGCAATTTTTACAGTATCTCTAGCAACTTGCGCAAGCAGTGCCGCACCATACTTTTTGGCAGCCGTATACACTTCTTTGATTTCACTTGCCGAAACAAAAGGGTTTGCCCCGTTATGGACACCAACTAAATCACCATTTTTCATTTTTGGCTTGATTGATTTGAGCACAGCAAACGTTGACTCTTGTCTGGTTGGTCCGGCAATATAAATATCACGTACTTTAGAAAAACCATAATCCCTGACAAGTCTTCTTATTTTAACCGCATCCCCCTCGCTTGCCGAAATAATAATATTATCAACAAACCTACTTTTTTCAAACGCTAAAATAGTCCAATAAAGTACCGGGTATTCCCCGAGCTTTGCAAAAATCTTATTATAGCCAAGGTTCATCCTCTTTCCTTGGCCCCCGGCAACAATTATTAGATTAGACATTATTTGCCAAATTTTACAACATATTGAGCCGCTTTATCCCTTGCCCAGGCATCAGCAACCAATAATTCTTCCAAATTTGAATATTTTTTAGGACTGTATGCATAAAGCGTTGATTCAATAACATCACTAATTCCCAAAAAAGATAATCGTCCGTCAAGGAACGCTTCCACCGCAACATCATTTGCGGCTGTGAGAACTGCTGGGGCTGTTTTTCCTTCGCCAATTGCTTTAAACGCCAAATCCAAACACCTAAATGTTTTCCTGTCAGGCTCTTCAAACGAAAGTCCACGGCTGTCCGAGAAAGAAAATCTTCTGAAATTATTTTCCAAACGTTTTCCGGGATAAAAAAGCGCGTATTGGATCGGCAAACGCATATCCGAAGCACCCATCTGGGCGATTATAGAACCGTCCACAAACTCGACTGCCGAATGGATAATACTCTGGGGATGGACAACCACTTCAATCTTGGAAAGAGGGATGCCAAAAAGCCACATCGCTTCAATCACCTCAAAACCTTTGTTCATAAGAGTTGCGCTATCTATCGTGATTTTTTGGCCCATTTTCCAGGTCGGATGCGCAAGGGCTTGGGCCGGAGTAATTTTTTTAAGCTGCTTTGGCTTCATTCCCTTAAAAGGGCCCCCGGAGCAAGTTAAAATCACTTTTTTAATCTCACTGGCACTTCTACCGGCGATACATTGGAATATAGCAGAATGTTCAGAGTCTATCGGAAGTAAATCTATCTTGCGCTTTTTAGCCTCGGAAACAACCAACTCTCCTGCTGCAACTAATACTTCTTTAGTAGCGAGTGCAATTGTTTTTTTTGCAGAAATTGCAGCGAGTGTTGGTGCAATCCCAGCTAAGCCTGGTGTGGCAATAACCACCTTATCAACGCCCTTAAGTGTAGCAACATTGATATTTCCCTTGTCCCCAAAACTAATCTTCGATGATTTTCCCAAAAGCCTTTTTGTGTCCTCTTCACTCTTAACGGAAACCTCTTTTGGCTTAAACTTTTTTATCTGCTGCTTCAAAAGATGAGTATTTGAACCAGCGGAAAGCCCCAAAACTTTGAGTTTCCCGGGGTGCGCACTGACAACCTCAAGCGTCTGGGTTCCAATAGACCCCGTCGAACCTAATATCGAAATGTTCATTAACCTGCATAGTCTATCATAAGCCTCAGCTAAGATAAAATTATGCCTACCGAAGTAAAAAACAACTTAAACAACCATCTCTAATCAATAATTGAAAACACCCTGCACTTGTCCGTAAATTTTAATATGTGCACGCCTAACTGTTGCATAATTATATCATTCACAAAAAACTTGACTCCAGCATGCACAAAGTCCTATAATTCGCGCATGCCAAAAGAATTCGATCTCGATACCTTTGCCCGTGAAGCTCTAAAAAGAGCTGACGAAAAAGCAAGAAGACAGTTGCTTGCAAAAAGTATCTCTGGCACTCTTGTTCGTTACGGACAAGAAATAAATTCAGTTCATACAACCACTAAACCAGTTGACACCCATTATGGAGATCTCTTTGTGAGGCGATCCCAACTTGACACAGGGGAAGAATTGGGAATTGCACTATCTTACGGGGATTCAACATATACTGTCTGCAAAGTAGTAAATGGCGAAATTGTAGATGCAAACGGAAACCTGATAGTGGGCGAAGAACTAGAATCAATTAATAAAGTTCTATTGAAAATAGAACAAGTAAATGCTGTGCGCGAGCAAATAGCTAGAGCCAGAACTCAGCCTCAACTTTATTAGCCAATCTCCTAAAAAACACCCCCTGTACTTTGCCAAAAACTTTAATATCCACTCTCATTTGAGATTTGCAACTTGAGCTTTGAGATTCATATCAACATGCATCTCATCCGCAAACTTCACACCTTCCACTTCCAATCTCCTTTTCTGCTCTATTGCACCGTCAAAGGCAAAATTTGGGGCTAGCCTGCCGTTTCTATCAACAACCCTATGGCACGGAATGTCCGCCGACTTGTTTTGGTGCAGAGCCCAACCAACTTGGCGGGCTAGTTTTGGGTTCCCCAATTTCACCGCAATTTCTCCATAAGTTGTCACTTTCCCTTTTGGGATTTTCTTAACTATTCCCCAAACTTTTTCGTTAAGGTTCAATGGTGTCCGATTGCTCATTTTTAAATTTAAATTTTTTCTTTTTTACAAAGTATTTAACAATATCCAGTGCAAGCTTAATGCGCGTCCTAAAATAATAAATAAAACCCAAAATAAATCCTAACCAAACTATAGCCGATGCCCTGCCAAACCATTCCTCAATAAGCTGTTTGTTGCCACCCAAAAGATAACCGCCCACTATCCAGGCACTTGTCCAAACAATGGCAGAAAATGTAGAAACAACCACAAATTTAATGTAATTAAATTTGACCACGCCGCAGGCAAGCGCAACCCACGCCCTGCTCCAGCCGCTAAACCTTCCTGCAAAAATAGCCCAAACACCATGTTTTTCCAAAAATGGTTCCACAGTCAAGATCGGTTTGGCAAAAAGGGGTTTTGTCTCAATCATTTTACCGGCTCGCCTCCCAATCAAATAATCAAAGTTATCACCAACAACAGACCCTAAAACAGCCAGGACAATAACATAAACAAGACTAATATCTGTTGTTCTGGCAACGAAACCAGACAAAAATATCAGCGTAACACCGGGGAAAATAAATCCCAAGATTACAGAATTTTCCAAAAACGCCCCAATCGGAATAACAATTATTCCCCATTCTTCTATCAAGCGTTCTACAAAAACCAGAATCTGGGCAGCAGAAGGCATATCAATTAAACCTATTCATCGTCGCTTCAATTCCGTCGGCAAGATAAGAAGTTATTGCACTGCAAGATTCACTTATAAGTTTTTTAAGGTCTTTCTTCTGCGCTTCGTCAAATTCACTAAGCACATAATCCGCAGCATCCATTTTAGGATTCTCCGGCTTACCAATCCCTACCCTAAGCCTTCCAAAATCCACGCTCCCCACACTTTCGATAACCGAATCCACACCCTTGTGCCCCGCAGACACACCATTAAATGCGAGCCTAACTTTTCCAAACGGCAAATCCAACTCATCGTAAACAACCAAAATATCCTTAGCATCTATGTTGTAAAAGTTAGAGACCGCAGAAACACTAACGCCCGATTTGTTCATAAAAGTTGAAGGCTTAACAAAAACAGCTTCCGCATTTTTAGCAAAAAAACACAGCCAATCTTGGCTAAACTGCCAAGACAAACCGGCTTGTGCAACAAAACTGTCTATAACCATAAAACCTAAATTATGGCGACTGTTTAAATATTTATTTCCGGGATTACCCAGACCAGCGATTAACTTCATATTTAGTTTATTAGAGCTTAGCCATTAGAGCTTAGACTATTTTCTAAAAGAATCAGTCTTATTTATCAGCCCATTTAACATTTTTCCAACTTCATCAATGTTATCAAATAAAGTATCTAATTTCTTCTTATCAAGATACTTTTGGTCAAATGCAATATAAAAATGGCTTTTTAACTCCGTTAATGATCCACGGGCATTTCTATAAAACATCAAGCTTTCTTTTAAATGATATCTGGAAAATCCTTCAGCAATATTTGCAGATACAGAAACTGCACACCTTCTAATTTGATCCACCAAACCATATTTTTCTGAGGATGGAAAGTCTGTTGTTAACCGATAAACTATATTTGCCAAAATTCTTGCCTTCTGCCAAACTAGCAGGTCTTCAAACCTTGTTATTTTCATCAGCTTTCTAACCACTAACCTCTAAGCTCTAGCCTCTAATCAACTAGCAAACTACTTAACAAATCCTTCTGCAATTTGGCCGAAAAAAGGAAGTTTATAAACCCTGCCGCGCCTAGCTTGCAAAAATCCGGCAACACAGGAAGCAATAATCGCAGCCCAAATTACAAATCCGCTCAAAGTAGAAACAAAAGCAAAAATTCCAAGCGGCGAAAGTACGATTCCCAAAATAATATTTAAAACAAAAAGCGATCCTGTGACAACCGTCGATTGCATCGCATGAAACCTTATGAACTTGTCATCTTTTTCGACCATCAAAATTACGATTCCTGTTACAAAACCAAGTACATAACTTACTGCCCCTACCAAACTTCTTGAAGAATCGATACTCATAATTTAAATTAAACTAAGTTGAGAACTATCTCCCTCAATTTTACCACCAAAGTCGTCAAGCGGTTCACTATCTTTCAAGGTGAGCGCAATCAATTTGAAATCATTTTTTAAAACCTCCAAAATCGCACCGTTTCGAAGCGCCGCAGCCGGATGATACATTGGCAAAACAATTTGTTTTTTGCCCAAAACCTGCCCGCCGGCAGGCGGGAAATCCACCACAAATTTTTTACCGTGGACTGCCGAAATTTTTGCATCCGCCAGAAACTTGCCCATCGAAAAACGCCCCAAAGTCACGATTATTTTAGGGCTAATTATTTTAATTTCCTCGTCCACATACGGCTTAAATGCGGCAATTTCATCAGGCTCCGGGTCACGGTTTCCCGGCGGTCGAAACCTCACAACATTAGAAATGTAAACATCTTCCCTTTTTAAACCAATAGATTCAATCAGTTTGTCCAAAAGCTGTCCGGCCAAACCCACAAACGGCCTGCCTGCCTTATCTTCGTAGTAACCCGGCCCTTCGCCTAAAAAATAAACCTGTGTATCCGGATTTCCTTCTCCAAAAACCAATTGGGTCGCACCACTGCGAAGCGGCAACGTTTTATCTTCCTGCATCCTCTTTTTTAGATTTAGAAGCCTCGTTCGTTTATCCATAAAGTCATCACCATTTTTGAATAAAAGACATTTTATGTCAAGCAGTTTCAGGGGTGCCAGAAAGCATCTCGCAGAATATTAAAAATATGGCGTTCGTCCAACCAAAGCCAGGCTGAGTTGGGTATCTGTCCGGCACACCCACCCGTCCATGAATAACTTCATATTTCTCCCACAAAAAGCCAGTTTCACCAAAGACTTTTATATTGCAAAATAACCATTTGCAAATCAAACGCTTCGCCAAATGGTCATATCCGTAATTAAAAAGGCCTTCCACAACCCGCAGCTGCATTGGAGCCCAACCGTTGGGATAGTCCCACTGCATATTATCCAAAAATCGAACCGACTGAACTACCCCATAATTTTTCTGCAAAGTTTTCTCAACCACTCGTACAACTTGCTCAGCCTGAGCCCTTGTTGCCAACCCAACCGAAAGTGGAAAAACCCCGGCAACTGTAATCAAATGGCTTATTTTGCGACTAATCCAGTCATAATCAAAAAAATACCCAGCCTTTTTGTCCCACATCAAGTTATTAATCTCTTTCACTCTCTCACTCTCTAGCTCTTCATATCTTTTTCTCTTTTTAGCATTTCCCAAAATCTCATAAGCACGCGCCAAATCAACTTCGTATTGATAAAGCAGGCAATTTAGATCAATTGGTAATATATCCAGACACTTCCCCATAAAACGAGCCGTCATATCCCAACCGCTTTCCGCCTCCGCCAAAACATTCAAGGCATTCAGGTCGTAATATCTGGAAAGTCCCCTATGCACATGACGAAAATTTCGTAAATGCACTCGCCCCATCCAAACATCTTGGTATTCTTCCTCAACTAATTTAATAGCCGCAGCAAACCACTTTTTATTCCGACTGAGGATCAGAGAATCACGGTCCTCAGGCCGTGAGTATCTATCTTTTGTTTTTTCATAAACCAAAAAAACCATACTCGACAAAACAGGTGGCTGCGAACGGGATAAAAAATAATAACGCGAAGCATTGGGAATAATTCCAAACCGTTTAACCAAATACAGCAAATTGTCCACCATTCCGATTGCCAGTTTTGAATATTTTGGGTGATTTATAAGCGCCCGGACAATCGGATAGCTGTCCCAGTAGTACTGTTCCTGAAAAACATCGCCGTCTGCAGGCACAATGTAAGGATTTGGAAGACCAATCAAACTGCGCACGTCAGTTTTATGGGTACGGACAAGTTTTGGCCAATAATCTTCGATATATTTTAAAACGGAATTTAAATCTTTCTCGCTAACCCGAATTTGCTTGGCAATTTTGGCAGTATCCATATCCAGCTTTACTTCTTTCCGTACTGATTTTTGTATAATTCCTTGATTTCCTCTACCGTCGTCGCGTCCTCTGCTCTTTTGTCAGCTTCGCGAAATTTGACTAGCCTTGGAAACCTTAGCGCATATCCAATTCCTTCGCCGCCTGGCGAACTCGCTCCTGCCGTATGGATCGGCGATTTGGTGATTTCGTCTGCGTAAATTTCCAAAACTTCTTTCGGCTCTACCCAATAATTAGGCTCAATTTTAGACCTAACTCTAGCCGGTTTATGCTCCAGCCTCAGCTTTTTGCCAATTTCATGAACCCTTCTAAACTCCTCATCCGTTAAACCTGTTCCAACTCTACTGATCGTCTCAAAAACGTCGTCTTTATCGTTATAAATTCCAACCAACAAACCTCCAACCCCAAAATCCGTTCTCTTACCTTTCCCGCTATAAATCCCCAACAGTACACAATCCACAGTATCAGCCAAATCCCCGCTACTGGCCCTTTTAAACTTAATCCAATGGAACCCCCGACCTCCTGCCTTATAAGGCGCATCCAGTTTTTTGATCATCAAACCCTCAAGCCCATCGGAAATTGCTTCACTGAAAAATTCCTGGATTTCTTTTGCAGTCGAAATCACCCTTTGCTCTGCAATTCTAATAGTTGAGTTATTTATTGATACAATCTTCTCCAACAACTTCCTTCTCTGCTCCTCACTCTTTCCGGTTATATCCTCCCCATCCAAATACAAAATATCAAAGGCAAAACAAACCAATGGCAAGGCTTTTGCAGTCTCTTCAATTTTATATTTACGGCGTCTTTTAGTCGTTTCCTGAAACGGCAAAAACTCCTCCGTCAGCGGATTATAGGCAATCGCCTCACCTTCCATAATTACCGATTTAGCTTTAACTTCTTTTAAAACCCCTTCTGCCAAATCCGGAAAAGAATGCGTCATATCCTCAAGATTCCTAGAGAAAATCATGACTTCGCGGGTGGTAGTAGTGGAATGGGTGACGCGCGTGGGGGGGCCCCGTCGAGCACCCGCAGCGGCCGATGAGTTATCCAACTTAATTTCAAGTTTCGATTGAAGCGAGGACGTCGGACGGGGGAAACGCGCGGCAGGACCCATTTTGTTAACAGAACCAGCGATACCGCGTCGATCCAAATGTATTTGTACTCTAAATCCGTCAAATTTAGGCTCCGCCGCAAATTTGTCGCCCATTCTCTTTACCACCTCATCCGCATTAGGCATCCGTTCGGCAAGCGCCGGCCGTACAGGTTTCCCGACAATTAATTTGATCGTGGATAAACCTTTTTCCCCGTGCCTAAAAAATTCTTCAGCAACGTAGCCTAAATCGGAAGTTTTGTTATACGCATCCTCAATTACAGGCCGCAGTTTTTTGTCCCCCGTTTTGGCAATGGATAGTGCATCCATCACCGTTGGATCTCCAATCCCAAGCCTCAAAGTCCCCAGCGGAATATTTACAACGTGCTTTACAGAAATCGAATCTAAGTTTTTTAACAGATCGGAAAGTGTTGCAATCTTTAACTCTACAGATCCTTCCCCACCTAAATTGGCAATTTTCAAAAGCTCCCCAAACACATCCGCAACCGATATTGCCTTAGTCGTTAGTCGTTCGACCTTTGACAACTCTTCCGCCACCAAACCAATATTCCCTAACTTTCGGTACGATTTGATCACCTCATCCTTCGAACTGTTGTACGCTTTCGCAATCGCCTGAGCCACCATCGATTCGGCCATTCCCATTTCTATCGGCATGTAAAACGGCGCCACTCTGCCTTGGATCAGATAACAAATTTTGCCAATTTCCACGCTATCCGACTCCCCAAAAAGTTTGGACAATATATCAATAAGCTCCAAACGTTTTGCAGTCGCTTCTAACTTTTCATAGTACTCTGATAAAGTCGCAAAGAGCATAAGAGTTATAGAGTTAAAGTTTTTTTCTTAGTGATTTCTCAAAAGAAAATAATATAACTTCTATTTCCACTCTCCTTTCTTCAAGAATCTGGTGCTCTTTTTGAGTCAAGTACTCAAGATCAAGAGATATTTCCAAACAAGCTTCTACTTCGCTCAAAGAAGCGCCAGAAATATTCAAAAACCTGATAAATTCCTTAGTGGAGTTTCTTCGATATCCCTCAACAATGTTTAAAAGTACTGAAACAGCTGCTCTTCTTAGTTGACCTCTCAGGCCATATTCTTCACTTTTTGGAAATACCCCCGAATACTTATAAACTAACTTTAAAAACTCCCTCGCTTTCTGCCACAAAATCAGCTTGTGATAGCCTTTAGTTCTACCACTCTCACTCTTTAACTCTCTCTCACTATCAGTTTTCATATTAATTTAACTATTACTCTTTAACTCTATCGCACTATAACTCTTTATTTTAAAACGTACACCGCCCCTTTCGTGCTGCCTTTTTTCTTAACCAGCTTTTTCTTCTGTAAGTCTTTCAAATCACGAAGTATCGTATCGTCCGAAAAATCGCGCAGGATTGTCCTCCACTGTTTGTTATTTACCGATCCATAACTTTCCATAAATTCCACCAGTTTTACCTGTCTTGCCGAAAGCACAATCTGCCCAGTTCTGCCTTTTAACTTTGAATCCAAAGAGAGCTTCAAAACTTTTTGCTTAACCCTCTCAAGTTCCTGCGCAAGCCCCTCGCAAAAATACTCAAGCCAAACAGTCAGATCCCTCTCCGAAAGCGTTTTAACATCTTGATTGGAAACAGACTGTAAAGTTTCATAATAGCGTTTGGAATCACGGTCAAAATATTCCTCAATCGAGAAAAACTTTTTAATGTCGTAGCCTTCGCGAAACATTACTAGTGTGGCAAAAGCGCGGGAAGCCCGTCCGTTGCCGTCTACAAAAGGATGGATATATGCCAAAGCATAATGTGTAATACCGGCCAGCAAAACCGGGTGGACTTCCACTGCATCCGGGCTGTTTATCCAATCCAAAAACTCGCCGACTAATTTTTTAACCCGGCCAGCCTCCGGAGGCCGAAAACTAATTTCCCCAGTCTTGCTATTTTTAACAACAACTTGTGTTTGCCTATACTGCCCGGCACGGTCTGCACTCAAAACTTTTTCAACAGTCAGCCTGTGGATTTCCAACAAATCTTTTTCGTTTAATCCTTCCGAAGCCTTGGCGAAGGAGGACTTCCCTTTTTTTAGACCCGCAATCGAGTTCAAGCTCGATGAGAACCGCAAGCTTTGATGCTTATCGATATACTTTAAAACTTCCCTATAATTCAAAACTTCCTGCACATCGCGGTCTCGCATATCTGCAACTTCTTTTACTTCCCCATCCAAAACAGCCGCCACATCATGACTATCCAGCGCATTTCCTTCTATATGTGTTCCATGATGGACTGTGCGAATAATCGCCTCTTGCCTAAATTTGGCCTCATATGCAGGCACCAAAGGCGCGTTTTCAATAACTTCCTTAGAAGCTTCTATTTTGCCGATATATTTTAGGATTAAATTAGAAACGCGGTATTTCGGAGAATACATATGGTAATTATCGCATAATTACCGCAAAAATTAAATCTCTACAATTTTTGCCATCTTAAATATTTCTTTAGGTATAGATTCTTTTTCTGCTGCTGTAATTATTGTTTGCTGGTTGGCAATTATCGATAAAACAGTCTCGCGATGCTCCCAGTCTAGCTCACTAAAAATATCGTCAAGAGCTAGAACCGGTCTTTGACCCTTTTTAACCTTAAGATATTCCAGTTCGGCAAGCTTGAGCGCCAATACTGCCATTCTTTGTTCTCCCCGGGATCCAAAAAACTCCAAATCGCGTCCTCCAAATATAAATTTAAAATCGTCCCTGTGCGGACCGGACAAAGTAACCCCTGCGGCAACATCCCTTTCCCTGTTTTTCAAAAGTTTTTCCTCAGTAAGCAAACTTTGTTTAAGTTCCCATGAAAACCCACTGATTTTTTCGCGGGTGGCAGTTCTGGAGAGGCTCCCGACAGCGCGCAGATCAACAGCTTTTAACTGATTACGTTTCAATTTATCTCCTGGTCGAGCACTGGCGGGAAGGAAAGAACTGACAGGACCCGCACCGTTAATCTCTTCGACAAAGTTTAAAAACTCAAAAAATTCTTCCCTCGCACGGCTTATATATTTCCCATGCTCCAAAAGCCGCGAATCCCAAAAACCTAACTCTGCGGGTTTAGATTTACCTTCAAAAATTCTGGATAAAACCCTATTGCGCCGCACAACCACCTTGCTGTATGCCATCGCACTACGGAAGTAGTTGGTGTCCAACGAAGACAAAAACCTGTCCAAATGGCGACGCCGAAGGGAAGGCGGCCCGGAAACCAAATCCAAATCCTCCGGATCAAAAACCACAACCGAAAAGATAGAAACAAAATCCAGCAGCCTTTTTTTATATGCGTCTACATAAAAAGACTTTGCAAGCCGCAAGCCTGCAACCTGAAAGTTGATCGTCAAATCTTTTTGCTCACCATCTACTGCTACTTTCCCTTCAATTTTGGCATCGTCAGCTCCAAACTTGACCAAATCCAAATCCGTTTCAACTTTTGTCGGCCTTATTCCGGCAAGCATTGTAACCGCCTCCATTAAATTACTTTTCCCCGCCCCGTTTTTTCCAACAATTGCCGTTAGTTTCTTATCAAAAACAATTTTTTTGGACGAAAAATTCCGAAAGTTAGTTAAATTTAACGAAAGGATCTGCATTCAGTATTTCCACTTGTTCCCTAGATAGTTAAACGTCAGCGCCAATAATACCAGAGCAGCCCCACCAAGAACAAACGTACCCAAATATCCAAAGACAACTTCAAAAACAACCGCCAAGGGCGAAGCAATAGTTGCAACCACAGAAACAACCACAATATTCGCCCCAAAAACCGTTCCTTGATGGCTATGCGGCACTTTTTTTTGCAAAACAGTCCTGGAACCAATCATGATAAGAATAGCCCCAAAACCAAGAAGCATCAAAAACGGCGCAGACAAAAACATAATGACTGGGTGGCTAAATAAACCAAGTTTAATCACCGATCCGTACACAAAAAGCGCGAGCCCCATAGCCAGTGCTCCCCTGGCAAGCAGGTAAAATTCACGAACCCCTGGTTTATGAATAACCAAAACTCCAGCCATAACCCCAATTGCTATAAGCGGAAAAATAATAACAATTGCCCTTTGTACAGAAATCCCAATTATTTCCGTAAAAAAACCTGGTGCCAAAGTTATCCCAAAAAAAATAACACCTTGGATTCCGGCAAAAACTAAAAAGAAAAACGCTGCGGCACGTGACTTAAATATATAAACAAACCCGTCTAGGATAAATTTAATCCTCATATAAACGGATTGGCTCCTGCTTCTGGCAACCGGCACAAGTTTTGGTAGGAAAAAAGACAAAACAGCGGCAAATGCCAAAAGCAGCCCGCAAATGATAAGGGTCAAGTAAGAACCAAAAAAGAAGAAAATCAAAGCCGCCGCAAAAAGCCCTAGCAAAACGCCCCCAGCCAAAGTAAAAATAAAAATAGAATTGGCAATCAAAAGCTCATCATCACTCACCAGTTGTGCAGTAGCCGCAGAAGAAGCCGGAATAAAAAAAGAATTTCCGGCAAAGTAAAGAAAAGATAGTGGTATAGAAGCAATAATAGCGCTTTGGCTTAAAGTTATCGCCAAAACCACCGCGGTAATAAAAACATTGGCAGCAATTATAATTTTCCTCCGGTCAAAAATGTCGGCCGCAAAACCGGCAAAAGCCATAAAAACGATTGCCGGGATCGTAAACGAAAGTATTACACCGGAAACTCCAAGATTGCTTCCGGTTTTTATATAGACAGAAATAATCAGCGACAAAATTAAAAAAGCAGAAGCGGCCTGACCAATTAAAATAATTAGGGAAAGCAAAAAAAATTCCCGCCGCTTCAGTATTTTTAGGTACGTGTTTGGTAAAAAAATCATTTCATCTGTTACCTATATCAGCCTTCCCTGACTACCTAAAGGCGATATAAGTTGACACTTGGGACAAAAGTGGGCACTTCTCCCATCCATCTTCTCGCGAACAATAGGTGTTCCACATCGGCCGCACGGCTTCCCTGTCATATGATATGCCTTGGCAAAGGTCAAGTACAAACCCTTCTCGCCTCTTCCGTCTACAAAAGAATTAGCGCTAGACCCGCCTTTTGCAATTGCCAGTGTAAAACTATCTAATAACCCTTTAAAAATTGCCTTGATCTCCATATCCATCAAGCTCACTACCGGCCTCTTCGGGTGAACCTTGGCCCGCCATAGAGCCTCATCACTATAGATGTTCCCTACTCCGGCAATAAAAGCTTGGTCCATCAATAGTTTCTTTATTCTTGCCTGAGGCTTTTTTTTAATCCTTGCCATAAACTCACCAAATGTCATCGTCATAGGATCCGGTCCCAATTCAATCTTGCCGATAGCATCTTTTATCGACTGTTCATCACTTTTTACTATCTTCACCCACCCAAATTTGCGCATGTCGTTAAAATACAAATGTCCCTCGTTGGTAAAAGCAAAAGTGGCTCGAGTCGTACTGTTTGGCACCGGAGAATTTAAAGGCGGTATTGGATGTCCTCCGGAAATCCTAGTTTTTTCATCCTGATAAATCAACTGACCGGTCAACTTAAGATGAATAACAATAGAAAAACCGTTTGAAAGGTCAATAATAATTACTTTCCCCCACCTGCGTACATCGTTAACTTTTGCTCCTTTTATGTCTTTTATCAAAAATCCATTCCAATAAAACTTGGGCTTCCAATCATATTCAACCGACTCCAAAACTAAACCTCTTATGGCCTTGTTTAGAGAATTGACAACAACGGTTACTTCTGGCAACTCAGGCATATCAAAGTTTAGCTAAAGTTCCACTTTTTTTCGAACGTTTGAACATAAACGTAAAAAAGCCAACGGACAAAACAAAATACATAATATTCAAGCCAAGTGCAGCAAAAAAATGCTCAGAACTAAACATTTTTGTGCTAATTGTATACCTCATCCCTTCAAAAACGTGAGCAAGCGGCAAAAACCATACTAACTTCTGGAAAAAAGACGGCAATATCGAAACGGGATAAAAAACAGCCGCAAATGGCTGGATCGCAAACGGCAAAACCCAAGTTAACGGACCGGCAGAATGCCCCCATCTGCTTATTATTCCAATACTAAAAGTGCCCAAAGTCACCGCAAATATCACAAGGTTAATCCAAAAAAGGACCAGCGATAGACCCAGCGAAAAAATATTAAAGTGATAATAAAATAAAGCAATGGCAATCATTGCAAGAAGTGAAACTAAAACTTTAATTACAGAAACAAGAACAAGCCCACCAATGAATTCAATAGTCGTAAGGGGAGTTGCCAGAACATTAACCAAGTTTCTGTCCCAAAGTTCGTACATAAAATCTATTCCCACACTTGTTCCCACCCGCTCAAATATAATCCACAGTATCATTCCTCCTAGAAAAAAGGAGGCCAAGGTTTGCGATTGGACCTGCACGTAGTTTGCTAAAAATCCCCAGAGCAAAAGTCCAACAATGGGAAATATAAAAAGGTCTGCAAAACGTTCCAGGTGGCGAAAAGTCAGAAAGTAATGCCTAAGACCAAGGGCGTAAATTCTAGTAAAGCTTAAATTTAATCTCATTTTATATTTGCCTTGAGCTAGGTCGAGAGGCTTCCATTTTCTTCCTCAACCATTTGCCGTCGGGAAAGTTCAATAAAAACTTCCCTTAAATTCGGCTCTTTTGCTTCCAATTTTAACTCCTGCCTGGTTAATTCCAGTGGCGTCCCTTGAGCAATGATTTTTCCGTGATTAACAAAAACAACATCATCGGCAACTTGTTCAATTTCCCACATATTATGCGATGTGTACAAAATCGTCATTTTCTCTTCTTTCTGGATCCTTTTAATAAGCTTTATCCCCTTATCCACCACATCAGGATCCATGGAAGCCATCGGTTCGTCCAAAAGCAACAATTTAGGTTTGTTTATAAGCGCTTTACAAAAATTCGCCCTAGCGCGCTGGCCCAACGACAAACTTCTGATTCTCATACTTTTTAAATCCATCATCTCAAGGTCAGCTAAAACCTCCAAAACCCTATCTTTAGCATTTTTCACTTCGTAATAATGCGCGTAAACAAGCAAATTTTCGTATAGGGTCAAACTATATGGAAGAATGTATTCGGCAGAACAATAATTCACCTTGTTCATGATCTCAACCCGATTACTCGTCAAATCCTTTCCAAACATCTTTATCTCCCCTCCATCTTTTTCAACAACACCAAGCAAGCAGTTTATTGTCGTACTTTTTCCAGCCCCATTCGGACCCAAAAAGCCCAAGACTTGACCCTCATCTACACTAAAAGTGAGATCACTAACAGCTGTAAAATCACCAAATTTTTTAACCAGGTTTTTTACCTCAAGGACTTTACTCATAGGAATTACCAATAATTAGGAGAGTATATCAGAAAATAAAGAGGGAATTACCAAACTCCGTGATCCACTTCCAGCGATCCAAACTTAACTGGTTCAGAGTCGCCATTAAGCCGTCTATTAAAAGCACTATCAGAAATAGCATCTCGGCTATAATCGTTAACTACTCCATCTGTTGGTTCCTCAACAGTTATTACACCATCAACTTGAGCATGCGCAGGATCATAATTAGGATTCGCTCCGTGCTTTGCATTCAAATAATCCCTCTCTGACATTTTTGGCTTAGTATGAAGTACTCCTTTTATATCGAAATACTCTGGTAATTCACCTTCTACCCTCATACTTCAAGCCTAACCCTAAAAATCAAAAGGTTCAAGCTTTAACTTTACTTTCCACAAATTTCTTAATTTCCTGCTTAAATCTTTCTTTACTAAACTTTTGGGCATATTTTCGGATAAAGCTGGCATCCCACTGCCCTTTTTTCTCCATTTCTAAAAACCTGTTTACAGCAATCACAAACGCACCTGGCGCCAAATCCTCAACCAGCAACCCAGTCTTACCGTCAATTACCGTTTCTTTTACTCCACCTTCAGCCAAAGCTATCACCGGTTTACCTGCAGCCATTGCTTCAACAGGCACAATCCCAAAATCTTCCTGGCTACCGGAAAAAATTAACCCGCGGCAATTTTGATAAAGCATAATTAATTCGTCGTCATCAACATCACCCAAGAACTCGATGGTTTGACCAGCCATTGCTCTAAGCCTCGACTCATCTCTCCCTGTCCCCACAACTTTAAGTGCAAGCTTTAAGTTTGTGCATACTTCAACCGCAATATCCACATTCTTTGCACCAACTAGCCTGGAAACAACGAGGAAGTACCCCCCGCTAGATTTTCGGGTGGCAGTCGAGGAAGGGCTCCCGACAACGCGCAGTTCTGCCATATTTTTCTGGTCACCAATCGGTTTCTTGCCAAAACGAGCACTGGCGGGAGGGAAACGACCGACAGGCCCCGAAAATTTTTCAACGTCAACAGGAGGATAAATCACGGTTGACTCCCTTCTATAAAACTTTTTTATCCTAGATTGCACCTCCTTAGAGTTTGCAACAAACCAATCAACTTTTTGGGCAGACTCAAAATCATAAACCCGCATAAAATGGTTAACCAAAAGCGCATAAACCCTAACCAAAAAATGTTTCTGTAAACCCGAAGCAGTAGGGTATCCGTACAAATACCTCGGAGGTGTATGGCAATAACAAATTTCAACTGTATTTGAGCCCCCTTTGAAACCTTTCGTTACATACCAACTGGCAGAACCAATCACCACATCAAAATCCGCCAGTTGGCGGACAAAACTATTCCATATAAATGGAGCCAAAAATCGCAAAGGACTGTGAAGTTTAGAAGCAAAAAACGGTACACCCTGCGCCCACGAGGTCATTATCTTTTTATCTTTAAAACGTTTGTATGAAGGTGATCCTTCGCGACAAAAAGCCGTATATATTGGAGCATCAGGATAAAGCTCCGAAAGAGCCAACAAAACCCTTTCTGCCCCTCCAAATTCATTCAAATAATCATGGACCAATGCAACTTTCATAATTGTTATTTAGACAATTTTTTCATAACCTCATCAGTTAACTCATGCATGTTTTTCAAAATCAAGTCCGCTTTTTCGTGATAAGTTTCTACAAATTTTGCATTTGGAACAAAAATTGCCTTCATTCCCGCTGCTTTTGCTGCCTCAATTCCATGTGGGGCATCCTCCAAAACCAAGCAATTTCTGGGGTCTACTTCTAGCTTGCTAGCTGCAATTAAAAATACTTCCGGATCAGGTTTACCCTCACTAGTGATAAGGTCTTCAGGGGTAACAATAACAGAAAAAACGTCAATTACGTCCAATCTTGTTAAACCATCAAGAACATAAGGCCTAGTTCTTCCACTTGCAATAGCACACTTTATTGGCCAACTTCTTATTCTCTTAAGAAGCTCATCAACACCTTCCATAAAAGCCAATCTGCTTTCAAAAAGCTCATTAAAAGAATTTATTCGCTCGGTATGTAATTTTTCAATGTTTCCTTTTAGTCCATACCTTTCCTTTAAAAATCCTGTTGTCGACATCGGAGCCTTAGAAGTCATTGTTAAAATGTAATCCTTCTTGTTAAATCTTTTCCCATACTTCCCGAGAAATCTCCGAAACGAAATTAGCCTTAACTCTTCGGTATTTACAAGCAAACCATCAAAATCAAAAATTATTGCCTTAATTTTTATACTCATATCAATTCTAATTGATCATTGTCATCCGTTGACTGTGGACTGTTAACTGTCAACTGTGAACTTTTTCCTCCCTGTATTTTCGAAACAATCGATTTAAAACCCAACTTTTCAAACTCTGCCCGCACGACTTCCCAATTAGGATCAAATTTTAAATCACCAATTTTAAACCTGCCTGCCGGCAGGCAGGAATCTAAGTCTACATCACAGTCCAGCTTAACTAACTTTTTTGCAGCCAAGGCGATTTCTTTGTCTTTTATCAATTTATCGCGGGTTGTCCCAGAAATCTCATCAATATGCCCATAAATTCCCTCAAGTGTTTGGTATTTTTGCAGAAGAACTGCTGCCGTTTTTGGCCCAATACCGGCAATCCCCGGAATATTGTCACTCGGATCCCCCGTCATCGCCTTGTAGTCCACCATCTGAAGAGGCGTAATTCCATATTTTTCTTCAACTTCGACCGATCCATATAGACTTGTCGATGTTAAATTCCACCCCGGCATCTGTACTTTTATTTTGCCGTCCACAAGCTGCAATACATCACGATCCCCGGAAAGGATTATGACTTGAAGCGTGTTAGCTGTTAGCTGTTGGAGTTTAGTATTCTTCTTTGCATTTTTACTAGGCCCCGACACCTGACCCCCAATAGCCTTCACCGCCAAAGTTCCCAACAAATCATCTGCCTCATAACCAGCTTTTTCAAAGTAAGGAATTCCAAATGCGTCCAAAACACTCTTAACTTTTGGCAGTTGCGGATATAAATCATCAGGCGGCGGTTTTCTCTGGGCTTTGTACGCCTCAAATTCTACATGGCGGAATGTTGGCGCCTTCGTATCAAACGCGCAAGCAATATAGGCAGGATCAACCTCCTTGGTTGCCCGAATAAGCATGTTGGAAAACCCATAAACAGCGTTTGCGTTTTCTCCGGTCTTATCTGTCAGTGGAGGCAAAGCGTGATATGCCCGATAAAATAAATTGTTACCGTCTATCAAAAGAAGAGTCTGAGGTAAACTCATGCCAAAATTCTAGCATAAAATCTAATTCAAACAGCTATTAAAGTTTAGAGGACAGTCACTCAGTGAATTAATTTCTTTGGGTCTCTGCCATAACGTTACACTAAGTCTGTACCTATACTTAAGCTGGCTCTTGAACATCGCAAAGCCCTCTTCGGTGGTCGGGTAAGTTAAAAGTAATTGTTCATCTTCATCATTGGGACAAATATGCGAATAAATGCTATGAATATCACCTAACTCGCTTGGTGTCGGATTACCCTCTTTGTCACCAACAACAATTACGAAAAGTACCTGTCGCTGATTGCCTTTCTGGTCCATCATCGCCATTGTTACCACTCGGTCAACCCTAGGAACATAAGAAATACTCTCCACGAACCCTCTGACTAATCTTCTTTCATCGTCGTGCACGAACAACCCATTCCAAACATCCGGATTATTTTCGATACCTTCTTTCATAACAATTTAGAATTATTGAACTTTAGTGGATTCTGTATGTTTTGTAACTTTTTTTGTCTTTACAACCGTATAATCTGCATTTGATACGGGTTTACCAACGATCTTTTCAAAATCATCACTTTCCAAAGTTTCACGATCCAAAAGCGCCTCGGCAACTTTGTCTAAATCCTTTTTGTGTTTAATAAGAGTATCTTTTGCCTTTTTGTAGCCTGTATCTATCATCTTCTGGACTTCGCGGTCTACTTTTGCCGCAGTATCTGGAGACATCTGTGAACCCTCTCCAGTCGGCCAAATTCCAAATTGCGCCCTGCCCTGCATAACCGTTGGCCCCAAATCGCTCATTCCAAGCTCCTCTACCATTGCGTGGGCAATATTTGTAGCAACCAAAAGATCAGATGACGCTCCGCTTGTCAGCTCATGGAAAATCAACTCTTCGGCCGCCCTGCCGCCCAGAGCCATCGCAATCCTGTCCAAAAGCCTTGTCTTTGTCTCCAAATTTCTGTCAAATTGCGGATGGACTTCTGTATGTCCACCGGTATTTGCCCTAGCAACTATAGAAATCCTATGGACCGGGTCAACATTCGGCAAAAAGTGGGCAACGATTGCATGTCCACCTTCATGGTATGCCGTCATCTTTCGCTCTTCCTCACTCTGCATTCTCTTCCTTTGCGGCCCAAGCTTTGTTTTCGTTGCCGCCTCTTCCAAGTCCACATTCGATATTTCTTTTCTGGCTTCTCGGGCAGCCAAAATTGCCGCTTCGTTTAGCATGTTTGCCAAATCTGCGCCGCTAAAACCGACAGTCCGCTTTGCCAAACGTGCAATATCCACATTTTTGTCAAACGGCTTTCCCTTCATGTGTATCGAAATTATGGCCTTTCTCCCTTCAATGTCCGGTAAATCCAAAGCGACGCGCCTGTCAAAACGGCCGGGGCGAGTCAAAGCCGGGTCCAGCATATCCGGCCTATTGGTAGCCGCCATCACCATTACATTTTCATTAGGCGCAAAACCATCCATCTCGACCAAGATCTGGTTTAGTGTCTGTTCCCGCTCATCGTGTCCGCCGCTAAACCCCGACCCTCGTACTCTGCCTATCGATTCAATCTCGTCAATAAAAATAATCGCGGGTGCAGTTTTCTTGGCTTGCGCAAAAAGGTCGCGCACCCTCGCCGCCCCAACTCCGACCAGCATTTCCATAAATTCACTGCCTGCAACAGAAAAAAACGGTACCCCTGCCTCACCCGCAACGGCCTTTGCAAGCAAAGTTTTGCCCGTTCCGGCCGGCCCAACCAAAAGTACACCCTTTGGTGTCCTTGCACCTACTGCTTTATATTTCTCGGAATGTTTTAAAAAGTCCACAACTTCCATTAACTCCATTTTTGCCTCGTCTACCCCTGCAACATCCTTAAATGTAATTTTGGGCATGTCCTTGTTGAATTGTTTCGCCCTGGACTGTCCAAACGAAAAAACCGAAGAGGCCCCTTCCCTTGCCTGACGGAATATGAAAAAGAAAAAGAAAATAATTACTGCAAGCGGTAAAAAGGTAGTCAAAATTGTCAGCCAGAAATCAGAAATCGTCTTGTCTTTTACTGTTATCGCCACGCTCGAAGGGTCAGCCCCACCGTCTTTGAGCGCGCTAAGCAGTGACTCTTTATCTTCTTTTCGCGAATTATACTGGCTCCCATCCTTAAGCTTTACACTCAATTTATCGGTATCTACCTCAATAGATTGGACTTTGTCCGCCTTGACGTCGGAAATTAATGTGGAAATTGGTTGGACAAGGGCAAGCCTATCTGCGGGATTCGCACTTAATGCAAAAAACAAAAACAAAACCATACCCAAAACGGCATAAATAGCAAAACCTCTCCACGAAGTCTTTTTGGAAATCTTAGGCAAACCCACTCTGGGAATCGATTTCCCTTTTTTGTTCTTTGCTTGGTCTTTATTTTTGGCTGGCATTGACGGATTATTTTATCACTTAAGAAAATTATTTGCTAGCCGATCTGCGATTATCACTTTTTGCCTGATACTCCAGCAAGTCACCATACCTCAATATCATCTGCGGCAGTTTAAGCCCTCGATCAATTTGACGCTTAGCCTCAGCCATAAATTCGTGCCGATCAATCTCATCAACCTCACAAGCAAAAGGCGGTCGCCTTAAAACAGCCTCCCCCAAAACCCTCGCAGTATTTACGGCACTTTGCATGTCCCAGGCAAGTATAAGTAATTTTATAGGTCGTTTTTCTGCATTACCAACCACCCTTGCGACATAAGTTGTTCCCTCTTCTGGTAATTCTTGTCGATCTCCAAGATACGGACAGTCTTTAGGCACAGCCAAAACATCAACTAAAGAACCGGTGCTCAAAACAGCACCTTCAACTAATACGCTCCTCCCATCAAATTCAGGCTCCTCTCTAAGCTTAGCCAAAGTGATTTCTCTTCTACTATCACCTTGTCTAAACTTCATAACCCTAAAATCTGAGTCCCTGCCTAAACCCATCTCTTCAAGAAAAAGCTCGTAAGCTCTACCCTCAGCATTTATCTTTTCAACCATGATTGGGAGATTATAAACTCTTAAGAGAAATAGTCAATCTTCATTGCACGCTTAACTTCCACTAAAGTCTTTTTGGCTTCCTCGCCGGCCCTTCTCCCGCCCTCCTTCAAAATCTTTTCCACCAAACCCGGCTGCTTCTCGAATTCCGCTCTACGCCTTCGTATAGGTTCTAAAAATTCCTCCAAGACTTCGACCAAAAACTCTTTAACCTCCACGTCCTTAACCGTCCCCTTTATATATTTTTCTTTGTATTCTTTGTTTCGAGTTTCGAGTTTCGAGTTTCGAGTTTCCGGCACAAATGCATCAAGATATATAAACACTGGGTTATTTGTGATGTTGCCCGGCTCATCTCCATGAATCCGAGTAGGGTCTGTATACATGCTCATTACTTTTTTTCGTACCTCTTCGGTTCCATCTGTCAAAAAGATAGCGTTTCCAGAAGATTTGCCCATCTTGGCTTGGCCATCGGTACCCGGCAAAGTAGGCACTTCACCAATTAAGGGCTCCGGAACAGGAAACACCTCACCAAAAGTTTTATTAAATTTAATTGCGATGTCCCTTGCATACTCAACATGCGCCTTTTGGTCACGTCCTACGGGCACCAAGTTTGCTCGCGAAAGCAAAATGTCGGCAGCCATCAAAACCGGATAGTAAAAAAGCCCAACCGTATCATCGGATCCTTGATCCAATTTCTCTTTCAAGGCAGGCTGTTTGGCAATCAACGGTCTTGGGGTCAAAACGCTCAAAAAATAAGCAAGTTCCAAAACTTCCGGAACCCTAGATTGTACAAAAAAAGTTACTTTTTTAGGATCCAGCCCCACAGAAAGGTATCCAAGCATAAGTCCACGGATGTTTTCCTCAAGCTTTCCAGTTTTGTCAAAATAGGTTGTCAGTGCGTGCAGATCTACAATCGGGATAAACATCTCGTATTCGTCCTGCAACTCAACCCTATTTTTCAAGGAGCCTACATAATTTCCTAAATGGAAACTATCAAACGTCGGCCGGTCTCCGGTTAAAATGCGTTTCTTCATGATTTGATTATAGTTAACCTAATAGTCTTTTACTACCTCAGAGGGAATCCCTGCACAATCTGGGCAATTATTTATATGTCGCCCCACTCTGTTTGAAATCCCATCCACCAAAATTTCACCATACAAATGCCTCATTTTCTGTCCATTTACCATAAGTTCCCTGACCAAATCAGGCTCAGGATGTGCCCTAGATTGCGCCGTTTCCTCAACCTTGGCAACATAATAAACGTTTCCTCCATCAATCTCGTCTGCCTCAGTCTCTATTCGGAGACCCCAATACCCATTTTCAATTAAATAATATTCCATACAGTCACTCAAACCAATCACTTCATTCCCTTCTCCTCTTTTATACATCCAAGCAGCAACCTTCATTAAATATTGACTTTCCCCAACCGAATATGAGAATGGTGGAACTAAAGCACGCATTTCGCCTCCAACAACCCTGGCAACAGCGCCTCGCATACCCTCAAAAAAATATTCTCTTCGGCCTCTATCTCTTTCGTTTGTCATTTTTCCCCCAAAAAAATACCCCTCATCTTTTTGAATCGGGGTTTTCTTTTGTCTGAACCGCAAAAGATTATCGCCCCGAAGGGTTAATAATCTTAATCCAAACTTGTCCCTCCGAAAGGCGGGTAATTACGTTTGGTCGGTTCATCATGTGTAATTCAAGCAAATTTGCATTCATATGTCAAACTAAATCCTCAACCTTATAACCATCTACGGCAGAAAGTAAGTCCGAAAGCTTCATCTCCAGTCCATGCATCAAATCCCCGGACCCCATATGCACGTTTCCCAAATCCATAACCTTCCTGTCAAAATAAATTGGCACCCCAACTAATACAGGGCAAACTGCCCCGATTGGCACACCAACCACCCTCAAAACCTCTTCCGGCCTTGCAAGTTCGGATTTAGAACCAAAAATCCTGCGCACTTTCTTAAAATCCACCCGGTCATCCCCTCGAAGTGCTAGTGCAATAAAAGATCCGTCACCTGCCCTCACAATCAAAGTCTTAACAACCTCATCCCGCTTTATTCCAGCATCAACCACATCAGCAACTGTAAAGGCTTCCTGGCTCAGATCAATCAGCTTAAAGTCCAGCTGCAGCCGCTCCAGATGTTTCTGTATTTGTAATAGGTCTGCCATTTCTACGTATTGATATTCTAGCTACTTTATCTAATTCTGACATGTCAATTATCTCAACTGCACCAAATTTAATACACATCACAGAAGTTTCCTTATTAGGAACATCTGTACGGTATCGCTTCCCACAAGTTGCCGGTTCCAAGTCACAACTACTACAAGGCCTTAACTGACTTTTTTGATATTGAGCCATGTTGCTTAAAGTTAATCTTTCGTTCGCCATAATTCACCCCCTAACGTATCTCAATGAACTAATTCTTCTTATACCGGATGGAATCCTCAAGCTTAAGCCTTCAGGACATTCTTCTTGCCCAACTTCTTTGGCAATTGAAATGATAGGAATATTAGGCTCTCTAGACACTGCCTTCTGTTTGAACACGTCCACAACTGGACAACCTTCGCATCCTTGTCCTAATTTTTCTTGTCTGCAAAATCTTTCTGTCATATTAAATTCACCTCTTCACCCTTCGAAGCCTTGGCGAAGGAGGGCCTCCACCAATGGCTTTACAAAACCACAAAAAAACTCGCTTCTGTTGCGAGTCTTGTGTGCTTGGATTAAATTGTTTAGACCTTAAAACACTACAAAACCCGCTCTAGCGAGTAAAATAAAATCGAAACCAAATTGTGTGTTTTAAGCCTAATTTCATGGTTACAGGACAAATAAAGCTTAGCAGTTCAGTCTGCCCCCTGCTAAACTTCCACCTCAAAAGAGCATTACCTAAGAGAATTATATCAGTGTAAATCTTCGAGTGTCAACTCCGATCAAATCGGAGTCAACTCTTATAGCAGACTAAATACCAAAGTGCTAATATTCCAATTCGAAACGTCTTTTGCTAAAATACACTGGCAACTTGGCAGGGTAGCTCAGTTGGTTAGAGCGTGGCACTCATAACGCCAAGGTCGTGGGTTCGATCCCCACCCCTGCTACAAGCTATTTTAATTGACAAAACCATCTATTGAAGCTAAAATGGCTTTTACCTTAAAAGTTTCTTGATCTCAAAATCTCTGATTTTGAAAGAGGAGAAACAAACTTACGTTTAAGTTTTAGGTTATACCTAAAACTGGTAAGTAAAGTTTAGTTTTGACGACGGCGCGGGGTAGAGAAACGGCATCTCGGGAGGCTCATAATCTCCAGAAGTGGGTTCGACTCCCACCCCCGCTACACTTAACCAGTATAGATCATCGATTTTTAGCCCTTTCCGACTATTAAATTCCGCCACTTTTTCCAATTTGGAACCTGTTTCTTGTTTACTGATCCCGGGTTATTTCCTGCATTCACCTGATTAGGCAAAGAAAACACTTCTTCTCCCTCCTTTGCCAAACCCAAATTGTTGCGGATTTGTTCTTCAACAAACTTTTCACTTTTTTTATACTCGAGTTCTTGCTTTAACGCCTCATTTTCTAGCTGCAGCTTTTTAAGCCTCACTTCCTCGTCTTGGACATTTTGGCTAGTTGTTCTCAAAGACCTAATCTTATTGAAACTATTTACGCACAAAAATATCGAAACCAAAACTGCTCCTACCAACAATAATCTTCTCTTCATACTCCCTACCATTATAGCGAGTCCTCGAGCTATATCAGAGGAGCGACATTGGCATGACTGAAAGGTGCCAAGGCGACCTGCTGATATAAAGACCAGAGGAGCCTTCAAATACCCTATCTCATAGCAACACACAAAATACGTCTGCAAAAACTATTGACAAGACCCATAGCAAGAGCTATACTAGCTTCATCTTTCCTGCACAAGTACCGCCTAAAAGCCTGCACTGCCGCAAATTTTAAATGAAAAAGTTAGAAGAAACACAAAACGAGTTTATAGAACATTTAAAGGGTAAAAAGCGTGCTTCGGCAACCGTGCTCGCCTATGGCAAAGATATAGAACAGCTTGTAAATTTTTTCCATGGTCTTCAAAAATTCCATGTCCACGAGGTAAAGCCGGAAGACATCAAGAATTTTCTTGAAAAATTACAATCTACAGGCTACACCCAAAAGTCTCTTTCTAGGAAATTAAATTCAACCAAAACCTTTTTTCGCTTTCTTAAGGTCAAAGAATACATAACAGACGACCCGGCAACTTTGGTAGAACACCCAAAGTTTGAAACCAAACCACCGCGTATCCTCACCCCTATCGAATACCGGGCGCTCCGGGACACAGCACGAGACGACACAAGGATTGCCGCAATTATAGAAATTCTCCTGCAAACCGGAATCCGAATCGGCGAACTTGCCAACCTAAAAACAGACGATATTTTCTTTGGCGAAGAAACAAAAGAAGGCCACCTTTACGTACGGCCTCAAGAAAACAGGCTGGAACGGACAGTTCCTCTGAATAAAGCCGCAGAAAGCGCCTTGAAAAAATATATCGAGATCAGGCCAAAAACCCCAAACCGTGCCATTTTTGTCACCAAAACCGGCAAACCCCTTTTAGTTCGAAACATCAGGACTGCAATCGACCGCTATTACAAAAAGGCAGGAATAGCCGGAGCCAAGGTAAACGACCTAAGGCACACTTGGGTTGCCCACCACCTGTCAAGCGGCGCATCACTTGTTTTAATTTCTAAAATCGCCGGCCACAAAAGGCTTTCTACAACCGAACGCTACCTCACCCTCATCCAACCTCCAAAAGGTGAGGAAAAACTCAAACTCGAACAACTGTAAGGCAATTTCTAATTTCTAATTGACCTAATTTACCTAAATAATTTAGAAATTTCTAAATTGGGATTTGATTAGAATAATTAGAGTACTTAGAAATTAGGTTAATTTCAACAAAGCTCTTGACACAAAACCCGCAATAATCGATACTAATTCCGACTCTGCCATGGGACTTTTTAACTTCACCGATAAACCAATTACAAATAGCAACCAAACTCCCGTCAAAATTGACCCAGGCATTTTAACCTCTTTAAATTTAACGCAAGACGACGTTGACCAAAACAACAAAGAATCTGTCCAAAAAGCTGCCCTAGAAGAAGGCGCCAGCTACTACAAGGAAGTCGCATCCCTTGGCGACATTTCCGGCTCAAGCCCCGTAAAATTAGGCCCAATCGCCCTTAACCCCAACACTAAAGACAAAAGTGACCTTGTAGATTCCCTCAAAGACCAAATCAAAAAAATGGCACCCGCCATGGAACCTCAAGACGTTTCCCATATCCAGCTCTACCTAGAAGGTTTTGCCAAAGGCTATGTCGAGTCAGCCTTCGCGGCAAATGACTGGCAAACAGCCGTCAAAGCAACAGATGCTACAACCGAAGGCGGAATCACTAAAAATGCTGACGTCTTAAAAAAACTGGCGGACACTTTTACCCAAGACAAGGAGACAAGAATTCAAATCGCTCAACTTATCCAAAGCAGAATCAACAATACCCACGCCGAACCGATAACCGCTACTCCACCTGCACCTGCACCACCTGCGCCGGAACCGTCAAAACCGGAACCTCAACAGCAACCGCCCGAAACTAATTTGACATCAAACCCAATACCACAACCGCAAACTCCCCAACCCCAACCAACTACGCCAATTGCCCACATCAAAAGCCCAGACCCGATAACCGGCCCCGGCGGAATCATCCTGAGACCTGTTCCCCAACAGCTTCCCCAAGATTTAACAAACTAATTTTTTTTCTTAAAAAAACTGGAGATAATATCCACACCCAAAATAATAACCATTGGGATCAAAAGTAATGTCCAAAACCACGAAACAAAAAACACGGCCACTATACCAACGACTATAACCACCAAAACAATTATTTTATAAATAAGATTCACAATTAGCTTGAAAAACCAGTTCGATTCTGCTAGTATACCCTCCAAAGGATTCTTCAAGCAATGTATTGTTGCTCGAAGGCCTTTTTTTTAGAGGAAAATGACAGCCGAAGTTTTAACCCATCCCGAGTTGATACAACATACCAGACCTATCGTTTTGGAATGCATCCAATTCAGTGCAGTAAAAACTGCAGAGGAATGGCTTGCCACAAACGGTCTCCAGCGAGGAGGCTACCACCTCTACGCATCAGCAGGCGCGTCAGGTAATCCGCATGGATTTCTATCTGCAGTAAGACGTCATCACCATGACATGGCATTAGCAGCAGATCACGAAAAATGCGGCTTTTACAAACAAAATGGCGACGACAGCCATGGAAAACACCATCACAATTTAGAACTTCTGGGAGAAGCAATCAGGAGACAAAACCCCAACATGGATTACCGCTACACCTTACTCCCACTAAACGACACTCGCAAGACATGCGAGGCGACAGCAATTATGCTCGGACAGCCGGAAACCGTTAGGCTCGCTAAAGAAAAGCTAGAGAGACTAGGTCTTTCGGGTAATTTCGACATAATCGCAAGGCCATACAACCTATCTGTTAATGATGCAACAATCTGGAGCGATTTAGGAATTTCGCTCGACCTTCATAGTCCTCGCAGGATATACGTATTTGAAAAAGACGAAAGAAACGCATTAGCTTTAACGGAAAAAGTTAGAGAGACAGCAGAACATATCCAAGTCGAGCATGTAATCCTTGACCCTGCCGCTTAAGTTAATTATTGCCTATAACCGTTTTCTTTGATATTATTTGCGCGAAGGACTTTTTGGCTTACCCCAAAAGCCCTTTTTTTAAAAGATGCATAAAGCAAAATTGTTATCCATCCATTGCATAGACCTTCGTTTTCAAGAAATGATCGACAAACATGTAAAAACACATGCAAACTACAACGAATTCGACAGAATCTCATGGCCAGGGACGAGTAAGGATTTTAAAAATGTAAAGGGCGCAACTCTGATTTCCTTAAAGCTTCATGCACCAGATATGGTAATTATTTATGAACACGAAGATTGCGGTGCTTACGGAGAAGATAATTCCATCAAAACTCACAAGAAAAACGCCAAACGATTGGAAAAAGCTATTAAAACCGAAAGGGCTAGCATCAAAGTTAAAACCATGATCGCAACATTTGATGGAGTAAAAGAATTATAATTCTTGTAAAACATGGAAATATCTCTAGCCGCAGAAAAAATTTTTAATATCGGCCCGTTTCCGGTCACAAACTCTATGCTTACAACTTGGGTTGTCACCCTCATTTTGCTTGCTTTTGCCTATTTTGCAACCAGAAACGTCAAAGCAGTCCCCAACACCCTTCAAAATATCGCCGAGATTATGATAGAGAGCCTGGAAGGTTTAGTCTCTTCAATTGCCGAAAACAAAACCAAAGTTTTTTTACCGATCATAGCAACGTTTTTCTTCTTCATACTTTTTGGAAATTATTTCGGCCTTCTGCCCGGAGTCGGCTCGATTGGATTTCACGAACACGGCAAATTTGTCCCCTACCTTCGCGGTATGAACGCCGACTTAAACACCACACTTGGCCTTGCCTTAGTTTCTGTTGCAGCCACCCATTATCTGGCCGTAAAATATCTTGGTGTCAAAGGCTATCTGCAAAAATTCTTTAGCCTAAACCCAATCTTTCTATTTGTGGGTATCCTGGAACTTTTTGGCGAACTGACCAAAGTTGCCTCTCTGTCCTTTAGGCTTTTTGGCAATATTTTTGCAGGCGAAGTACTTTTAACCACAGCAACCACTTCTATCTTTGCCTACATTGTCCCAATCCCTTTTTACTTTTTGGAATTTCTAGTCGCCTTTGTCCAAGCCCTAATATTCTCTATGCTCACTCTTGTTTTTATGGTAATCTTAACTGAAAAACATGCAGAACATTAGAATTTTAAAATTAGTAAATTTTAACTGGCTTCGCCAGAAAAATTTACACCTTGGGGGGAAGAAAAATACTAAAAGGAAACCACAGGTGTCCTTTTAGAGTGATGAAGGAGGTGACTAAATAATAATGGAAATAGTTTTTGCAAAAGGTGCAGTAATCGCAATCGGAGGAATCTTCCCGGCTCTTGCAATTGGTATGATCGGCGCAAAAGCCATGGAATCAATCGGTAGAAACCCGGACGCTGCCAGCAAAATTTTGCCGCCAATGTTAATTGGTATGGCACTTGCCGAAGCAATCGCAATTTACGCCCTTATCTTGGCGTTTATTGGTTAAATCACGCTAAAAGACCAACGTCTAACGACTAAAGCATAAAAATGAAGTCCTTAGACGGTAACTGGCGTTTGTCGTTAAGCGTTAGTCCTTAAGCGCGTTACTAAATATGGAAATATTAAAGAATTTTGGCGTTGAGCCAACACTTTTATTCGGACAGGTCGTAAACTTTTTAATAATCCTCTTCCTGTTGAGGAAATTTTTCTACGGCAAAATCCTAAAAATGTTAGACGACAGGAAGCAGAAAATTGCCGAAAGCTTAAAAAACGCGGACCTTATAGAAGTCAGGCTTAAAGAGACTGAAGAAAAAAATGCCAAAATCGTAGATGATGCGCAAAAACAGGCACAAGATTTGATAAACCAAGCAAAAACCGAAGCGCAAAACATAATAAACACAGGAACCTCAGATGCCAGAAAAGCGCTAGAAGATGCAGTCGTTTCTGCACAAAACCAGATCGAAGCACAAAAGCAGCAAATGCAAAAAGAATTGAGGGAAGAAACTCTAGCTTTAGTTTCCGAAGTTACCAAAAAAGTTCTTGGTAGAAACCTAAAAACCCAAGAAAAGCAGGCACTTACCAGGCAAGCGGCTGTCGAATTAACAAGAAAAGTATCATGACAAAAAACAAAAAAACACTAGACAAAATCGCCAAAACATTATTTAAAAAAAGCCTGACCGGCGGCAGTATCGACAACAAAAAAGTTCAAACAATCCTAAAAGAGCTTGCCGTAATCAAACCGGCAGGTCTCTCAACTATTTTGAAAACCTACAAAAGGCTAGTTGTTGAAAAACTTTCAACAGAAGAGATTATTCTAGAAACAAATGATAAAATATCAGTCCAAAAAAGTTTAGTTGACGAACTTAAGAAAAAAACAGGCGCCATAAGAGTCAAAAATGTTACTAACCCAAATATCGTTTTTGGGGTCAAAGTTACACATGGCGATTGGATTTGGGACGAAACACTAGACAGCAAACTTAAACAATTGGCAATTAACGATTGACGAAAATATGAGCATCGTAGAAGACATACAAAAACAAATAGACAAATCAAAGTTTTCAACTTCGGCCAAAAATGTTGGTAAGATTTTGGAAATCGGCGATGGCGTCGTTAGGGTTGCCGGCCTGTCTGACGTTTCAGCAGGAGAACTCGTCTCATTCCCCCACAACATCAAAGGCCTTGCACTAAACTTGGAAGAAGATTCTGTCGGAATTGTAATTTTTGGTGACTGGACTCTTTTAAAAGAAGGTGATCAGGCAGAAACTACCGGCAATATACTAGAAGTCCCGGTAGGCGAAGAATTAATTGGCCGCACTATAGACGCACTCGGAAACCCTCTCGACAACAAAGGCGCCATAAAAACCAAAAAATCGTACCCAACCGAAAAAATAGCACCCGGCGTAATTTTTAGAAAATCCGTAAACACCCCTCTTCAAACAGGCCTTATCGCCATAGACGCAATGATCCCAATCGGACGCGGCCAAAGGGAACTTATAATCGGCGACCGCGGCCTCGGAAAAACCGCAATTACACTGGACACTATAATCAACCAGAAAGGCAAAGGCGTCATCTGCATTTATGTCGCAATCGGCCAAAAAACCAGCAAAATTGCCCAAGTCATAGCAACCCTGGAAAAACATAAGGCAATGGACCATACCATCATTGTTGCCGCATCTGCATCCGATTCCGCATCAATGCAATTTGTTGCACCATATACAGGATGTGCAATCGGTGAATACTTTATGGATCAGGGCCGCGACGCACTCGTCATCTATGATGACCTTTCCAAACACGCCTGGGCATACAGACAACTTTCACTTCTTCTCAAACGACCATCCGGCCGTGAAGCATATCCCGGAGACATCTTTTACCTACACTCAAGGCTCCTGGAGCGTGCGGCCAGACTTGACGAAAAATACGGCGGCGGATCACTAACCGCCCTTCCTATAATAGAGACCCAGGCCGGTGACGTTTCGGCATATATCCCAACTAATGTAATCTCAATTACAGACGGCCAAATTTATCTAGAGGCAGACCTTTTCAACTCTGGGGTTAGACCTGCCGTAAACCCCGGAATTTCCGTCTCCCGTGTTGGTGGCGCAGCCCAGACAAAAATGATGAAGGGTGTTGCAGGAACCTTAAGGCTTGACCTCTCCCAATACAGGTCTCTTGCCGCCTTTGCCCAGTTTGGTTCCGACCTTGATGAGGGTACCCAAAAAAGGCTAGACCGCGGTATCAGGATTGTCGAAGTCCTAAAACAGCCGCAACTCTCCCCTATGGATGTCGCCTCGCAAGTTGCCATCCTTTGGGCAGTCACAAACGGCCATTTTGACAACACAAAAATCGAAGACGTCAAGGCACAGGAAGACAGAATCATTGCGCTACTTTCGGCCAACAAAAAACTAAAAGACTACATGCTGGACAAAAAAATCATTGACGACTATGTCAAAAAAGAATTGGAAAGACTAGTCTCAGGACATCAGGTTGTCAGGACATCAGGTGGTCAGGAAAAACCAGAACCAAGACCGGTAAAAACTGCGGTTGCAAAAAAATCTACGCGAAAAAGGAGGACAAAAAAGTAACGGGTGGCAGTCATCAACTTTCACTCTTTATCTCTCTGACTCTTTGTAACTTTATATATGGCACAAATTAGGGAAATCAAAAAAAGAATAAAATCTGTAGAAAGTACCCAAAAAGTCACTCATGCAATGGAACTGATAGCGGCAACCAGGATGCGCAAAAGCCAAATTGCCGCACTTGCCGGCAGGCCATACGCATATTCACTCGCCCAAATGCTCTCATCAGTCAAAAAGACTGCATCCGAAAAAGTTGAGCACGAACTCCTAAAAACAAACGATGCACCAGACGAACTGCTTCTTTTGATAACCTCCGACCGCGGCCTTGCAGGCGGCCTAAACATCAATATTTTCAGGGAAATTTTAAGGTCAGAGTTAAAAAACACAAAATATATAACGGTCGGTAAAAAAGGCCGCGACTTTGCCACTAAAACAAATCAAGAACTTATAGCCAGTTACGGCTCGGAAGAGATGTCCGCCCTAGACCTTGCAAGAATTTTGACCAAAATGGCAACAACTGGCTATATCCAGAATGAGTATTCCAAAATTAGAATCATTTACCCCCACTTCGTCTCAACAATCAAACAAATTCCAACTTGGGTACAGCTTCTGCCAATAGAAATAAATCTAGAGGAAGAAAACAATAAAGCCAGTCAAGAATTTATCTACGAACCAAAAGCGGACGAGATTTTGGATTCAATTCTCACGCATCACATAACAACGCAAATCTACCAAGTCCTAGTCGAGGCAAAAGCTTCGGAATTTTCCGCAAAAATGGTCGCAATGAAGAACGCAACCGATGCGGCAGACGACCTGGTCAAAGATTTAACCTTAACTTATAATCAAGCGAGGCAAGAAGCGATAACAACAGAACTATTAGATATAACAACCGCCCAGAAAGCATTTGAATAATGAATAAAACAAACAGCAATATCGGCCGCATAGTCCAAATAATCGGACCGGTTGTAGACGTGGAATTTGAACGTGATCTTCCGGGAATCTACGACGCACTAGAACTTAAAGCAGCAAACGGCGAAAAACTGGTATTAGAAGTCCAGCAGCATTTGGGAGACAACGTTGTCCGTTCTATTGCTCTCGGTTCAACCGACGGCATCAAACGCGGTGCAGAGGTCAAAAATACAAAAGCGCCTATTTCTGTTCCAGTCGGTACGGAAACTCTGGGCAGAATTTTTAACGTGCTTGGCGAGCCGATCGACAACAAAGGCGATGTTAAAGCCAAAAAATACTATCCGATCCACAGAAGCGCTCCAACACTCGAAGAACAAGAAACAACACCTCAAATTCTGGAAACCGGCATAAAAGTTTTGGACCTCATAACTCCATTTAACAAAGGCGGCAAGATCGGTGTTTTTGGCGGCGCAGGAGTCGGCAAAACCGTAATTATCCAAGAACTTATAAACAACATCGCCAAAGCCCACGGTGGCTATTCGGTTTTTGCAGGCGTCGGCGAAAGGACCCGTGAAGGCAACGATTTATATAACGAAATGAAAGAGGCTGGTGTTTTGGACAAACTCGCCATGGTTTTTGGGCAGATGAACGAACCTCCAGGGTCCCGTTTCAGGGTTGCCCTGTCGGCTCTGGCAATAGCCGAATACTTTAGGGACGAAAAAAGCCAGGACGTCCTTTTATTTATCGACAACATCTTCCGCTTTGCCCAAGCCGGATCCGAAGTCTCCGCTCTTCTCGGCCGCACACCATCTGCAGTCGGCTACCAACCAACCTTAGCCGCCGAGATGGGCCAACTCCAAGAGCGCATCACCTCTACCAAAAAAGGTTCCATCACTTCCCTTCAGGCAATTTATGTTCCGGCAGACGACTACACAGACCCGGCACCCGTTGCCACATTTGCCCATTTGGATTCGACAATTTCCCTGGAGCGTTCCATAGCCGAGCAAGGAATTTACCCGGCAGTCGATCCCCTAACCTCCTCATCGAGGAACTTAGATCCTCAAATTGTCGGCGCTAAACATTACGAAGTCGCCCGCGGTGTACAAAAAGTTTTGCAAAGGTACAAAGAACTTTCAGACATCATCGCCATTCTTGGTGTCGAAGAACTCTCAGACGAAGATAAAGTTACTGTCTCCAGGGCCAGGAAAATCCAAAATTTCCTAAGCCAGCCAATGTTCGTTGCCGAAACGTTTACAGGCAGAAAGGGCGAATACGTCCCAAGAGAAAAAACTGTCGAAGGTTTCGACGCAATCCTAAAAGGTGAATATGACAACGTTGACGAATCTGAGTTTTATATGAAGGGCGATATCAGCACGGTTAAAAAGTGATATCGAAGTGCATACATCAGGCGAGCGAAGCGAGAGCTGATACATGAAAGGCGACATTTCTACGGTAAAGAAATAAAAAGGGTGGCAGTTGTGAAAGGGATCCCGACAGCGCGGAACTCGACAATCGATACTGACAAACATTTTATTTAAACCTGAGTGAGCACTGGCGGGAAAGAAACAACTGACAGGACCCGCAACAAAAAATATGCTACATCTGCAAGTAATCACCCCAGAAAAAACCGTTTTTGACGACGAAGTCGAGCAGGTTTCGCTTCCCACAAAAGATGGCCAAATAACTGTGCTCCCCCATCATGTAAACTTAATCACTCAAATCCAGCCCGGCGAATTGTTATTTAAAAAACATCAAAAAGAAACATCGCTTGCCGCCGGATTTGGTTTTGCCCAAATCAACCAAAACGACGTCAAGGTTTTAGTCGACCTCGCGGTGGAAGACCATCAGTTGGACGAAAAAGCAATAGAATCAGCCAAAAAAGAGGCCGAAGAAGCACTCGCCAAAAAACATGAACTTTCAGAGGAAGAATACGCAACTGCCGCCGCCAACCTTCAAAAATCATTAGCCCAACTCAAAATCAAGCGCCGTCATAGAAAATAACTCTCATTTTAGAAGCAATCAGGAGAAAATTCCAAAAGGATTAGTAATATAAGAAAATAATAATTCGAACCCAACAAAATACAATAGCAAGAACATTCCAATGCTCAATATGAATATAAAATAATAAATTAGATGTTTTCTTGATCGATTCTTTTCTGATTCCCGAGGAAAATTTATTAAATGTAAAAATATTGGGACTATCAAAAATGGTAATACAAGACTAGCACCTAAAAAAATGTTTGACCAAAACCAAAATCACTGTCACAGCCACCATTACCACAAACTAAATTGATTGCAATAATAATAAATACTAACGACAATAAAGCGGACAAACCTAAAGTTGATAAGACCCTCTTCATATACCCTCAATCTAACATAATTACATTTTTAAAACAAAAGTTTACAATACACCTATGAAATATAAAAGCATCACCATATCCGGTCCTGTCGCTTCCGGCACCACCACAGCTGCTAAAAACTTGTCTCAAAAATTAAACCTCGAATATCACTCCGCCGGCGATTTTTTCCGTGATTATATGCTCAAACATAATATTCCCCTTCCAAATAAAGAAGAAATCCCCGACGAAATCGACAAAAAAGTAGATAAAGAATTAACAAATCTTCTTGAATCAGAAAAAAACGTTGTTGTCGATGGTCTTTATTATGGCTATTTTTGCCGCGATATGCCCCACGTTCTTAAAGTTCTAATAACCGCAGATCAAGACGAAAGGATCAAAAGAGCAACTACTAGGACTCACACCCATAAAGAAACGCCAGAGGACGTTATAAAGCGCGACAAGGCGCACGACGCTAAGTTTAGAAAGCTCTATGCCAACGAGGATTTCCTGGATCCAAAATTCTTTAATCTCGTAATCGATTCAACGCAAACAAGTCAAGAAGAAGTCCTAAATCAAATCGTGGATAAATTTAAAAGCTAACCTTTCGCCCGACTCCCAAGTCCAAATTTTGCATGTAATGCTTTAAGGAAATGGTTTTGGTCAAAATACCCGAATTTAATATTATTTTTCCCTTTTTTTACTTGCACGATCGCCCCTTCTTCAAGCTTTGTATGCTCATGCCCATCGATTGTCAAAGAAACGTTATCCCCTTTTTCAACAGTTATAGAAATAGTGTCCGCTGAAGATAAAACTACCGATGGAATTGGTAAACCAATGGAGTTGATTGGAGTAAGTAAAAAACAATCCAAGTCCGGATCCACAATCGGACCACCCGCAGATAATGAGTAAGCCGTTGATCCCGTTTGACCAGCAACAATTACCCCGTCACCCAAAATATTTAAAAAATCCTGGCCTTTTATATTAATTTTCAAGTCAACTACCCTATAAAGACCCTTTACTGCCACTTCATTAACTGCCATATGCAATTTGTCACCAACCGTAGCCTGCAAACTCATTCTTTCGGAAACAAAAACTTTCCCGGCCAAAACCTTGTCAATCGCCTCTTGCCACCCATCTGATTCGGTAGCTGTTAAAAAACCAAGATTTCCGGTATTTATACCTATAAATGGAATGTTAAGGTGTACATGTTCGCAAGCTTTATGGATTAGTGTCCCGTCCCCACCAAAACAAAGTATATAGTCGGCACCGCCAAGATTATCCTCGCCTAAAATTTCATGCCCTTCTTTCTCTAAATAATCACTAACTTCTTTTACCAGCGCACCGGCTTTCTTATTTTCTTCCTGAAAAACAATTCCAAATTTCATAATCAGTTATCTTCCAATCTCTTTTTCCATTCTGATGTCTTTAAATCCCATATTAGATAATCACCTTCAGTAAAATGATCCATTATCTTCCTCATATTTTTATCAACCAGCGCTACGTTTCCCGAATCATTAGCCAAACACGTTTCCTCAAGTATAACTAACAAATTATTATCATCTAACCCCATAAACTGCTTCACGGATTGGACATAATCACTTTCACTTGGGTCAACCGTAAGAGCAGATACCCTTCTTCTAAGCTCAAGTCCAAGCTTTTTTGCATCAATCATTAACTCTTTTAACTTTTTGCTTACTTCAGGATACACACCTCTTGTAGCATGGTTGCCAAAATCTTGCAAAGAAGCAATCACTTCTACATTTCCATCCTCATAAAATTCTTTGTAGCTCATTAGGTCAGCAATCAGAAAATTTCCTATAAATCTATCCAGATCAGCCTCAAACCCCATCACATCTACCACATCTTCTGCTACTGCCAAATCAGTATTCGATTCAAATTTCATATCCCTCAACCGCCCTGCCGAAAATCGAGCCATTGCTTCACCTTGTGCCGCACAAAGAAGTATATGAGGTTTTGAAGAAGCATCATAAAGACTGTCGCAAAGCCGCCTAATAAAAACATGTGGTTCGTCAGCCTGCGCCAAGCTTGAAGATACATCATCTAATCTTTGAGATACATACTGACCCCTCAGGTTTTCGACCTCTTGAACCCTATTTAAAGGTTCAACATATTCTTTAACGCCTGAGTCTGGCATAAGCAAATTTAAATTTAATCATGGGCAACAGACAATTTTTGTGGAGCCGGATGGATTCGAACCATCAACCACTACTTTATAAGAGTAGCGCTCTGCCGTTGAGCTACGGCTCCTCATTACACAAATGGCACAAACCATTGCAAATTTTAGCATAAATTGATTAGAGCCTTGTTTATCTCGCCGAAAACTCATCAAAGGCGGGCCCTATGTACGATCTCCGCATCAACGACATTCACATCCCGCCCGTAGCGAAGCCTAGATAGCTGTTTAATCATCTCTGCAATCCTTGGGTCTTTGTGGATTTTTTCGATCTCCCGTGTTGTGTCCAAAGAAAACGGCGGCACCGGTTCGTTACGGACAATCGTTTTTGCATACGCATGGAACCTCTCAACGTTAATTAAATCTGTTTCATTAAAAACAGGCGTAAATTCGTGCTGAAGGTAATTCGCATCGGTTACACCAATCCTAAAGCTGACAATCGTTCCAACGTTTCCAAAAATCGCATTTTTAACTTCTTCTTCTATTTGCCCAATAAACTGGTTAGCAACAATAAGGTTCAAATGGAATTTTCTGGCCTCCGCCAAAATATCGGCAAATGTTTCTGTTGCAAAGTTTTGGAACTCGTCAACGTAAAGGAAAAAGTCGGGCCTTTGTTCTTCCGGTACATCTTGCCGGCTCATAGCAGCAACCAGTATTTTCGGGACCAAAATAAGACCCAAAAAGTTTGAATTCTCCTCAGAAATTTTTCCTTTTGAAAGGTTCACCAAAAGTATCTTCCTGTTGTCCATAATGTCACGGATATTAAATGCGCTCTGGGATTGCCCGATAATGTTTCTCATCATCCTGTCCGTTACAAACCTGCCGAATTTGGAAACTATGTAGTCTAAAACTTCACTTTTATGGAAATCCGAAGTCTGTGCAATCTGGTCTGTCCAATAACGCCTGACAACAGGATCCTGGACCTTTGGAAGCATCTCCTGAACAAAATTGGCATCGGTCAAAACCCGCACAACTTCCATAAAAGTACTGCCTGGTTCACTCATAACGGTAAGCATTGCATTTCTGATCGCATGCTCAAACCGTGGACCAATAATTCCGGTTTTGTGCGGGTCATAAAGTTTGTACATTAGCCCCACTATGTAAGTCGCCACAAAATGTTTTTCCTGTTCTGTATTGGCCTCCAGCATGTTCATACCAACGGGACGTTCGGTATCTGCAGGATTAAAGTAAATTACGTCCTCTGCCCGCTCAGGGGGGATTTGTGAAAGCAAATCTTCTGCCGCATCACCGTGAGGATCAATAAATGCCACCCCGTGGCCAGCCTTGATATCTTGCATGATCATATATTTCAAAAGCTCTGTTTTTCCGGTACCGGTTTTCCCGATGATATAAACGTGCCTTCTTCTGTCGTCATCACTTATAAATACCTCTTTCGTCGAACCGCGATAAACACTTTTACCCAAATGAAGACCGGAAGACGGTATCTGCGCCGGCGCCGGCGCCCTTTTAGCATTAACCCAAAATATCCCCGGAGTTTCGACAGTTTTGTTTGGCAAATGGAAAAGCGTCGCCAGCTCCTCGCTGTTTAAAATCGAAGCCTTGCCAAAAATAGGCATATATCTGTAAATAAAATCAACCAAAAACTGCTTTTTAAACCTAATTCCAGCCCCCGTAAACCCGTTGTATTCCCCATTAAATTGCGAAAATGTGCTTTTAATGTTATCCAGGTGGACTTTTGCCTCTTCATCTGTTTTTGCACTGACAACAATTCTAATAACCGTCTCAAACCCAACCTTGGAGGTTTTGTTTTCAATCGCCTCCATTTTTTTCGGGTCCGGTACAGAACCATGCCCTTTTTTAGGGTCAAGCTCTGCCTGTTTTGTTTTAGAAACGTGTTTCTTTCCATGACTTCTCCAACTTCCTTCTGCCGGCGCAACCAAAATCTGGATTGCCGCCCCTTCTCCCGGCGACATCTTGGCAAGAGATGAAGTAATTTGCGAAAGAGGATCAACCGCCAATTCCTTAAATGTCTTTATCGGATAATACGCCGAGTCTTTAAGCTTTAAAGCCGCAAAAGCCAGCTTTCCATCCTCCGAAAAAATGTTATATTCCTCAACTTCCGCAACATCCGCTCCAGGATAAGCACCATGAATCTGTTTTTCTACCAAATCTTGAAGCCCCTTAGGGCAAGAAATGTAAAACTTAATTTGTTCTGGTGTTGCAACAATTTCCAAAGAAAAATGCTCCTGGTGGCTCAAAAAACCAAGCGTCCCACCACTCTTATGCACGGAATAAAGTGACGCAAACATTTGCTCGGCCGCATCGATTTTTATCTCGTTGTCCCGCGGCACTGCAATACAAAGAAGCACAAAATCCAAAGACTTCGTTTCCCTATCCTTGTTTTTCATCCAAAGGATCCAAAGCCAGCCGGCCAAAAATGCCAGCGCCCCTAAAATTGCAAGAATAACCAAAAGTATGCCAACACTCCCCAAAATCAGCTGGAAAGCGGCAAAAGGGTCAATTAACCCCACGCCGCCGCTAGATTCAACAGGCATTATTCAGATTCCTTTCCGTTATTTGTTTCATCCGATTTTCTCCGAAAAATAACCCTTTTTGCATGTTTATGGGCAAGCTTGATAAGCTTCCCAAAAAGCATCGCCAAACCCGCAACCGAAAGTACCCCAACAACATCCTTGTCTCTAAATGTCTTGCCGCTTACCTTTACCCTCTCACCCGCTTTAACATCTTCCTCCCCTATTGGCAAAACCAAATCGCTGCCATTTTTTGCAATTTCAGCTGCATCATTTTGCGGTGATTTTACGCCGGCATTTTTTACCTCATCGGGAATAACGACTTCGGGCTTGGCAAGTCTTGCCTCAGAAATTTCCTGGCTTACCTTTTGTTCCGCCTCCACATCCATCTCCCGGCTCCTCTCAACAACCTGGGTTAACAGCTTTTCTTCTTCATGCCTAATGTCCTGCTCTTTACCGGCGCGGGACGAAACCTGCTCATCATTTTTTGGAGGATCTGCACTTCCAGCAACCGAGTCATCGCCTGTATCGTCGGTCATTTGCTTAGGGGTTTTTTGAGCAGTCATAAGGATTGTTTTGTTTGCACCAATTATATCTAAATTGCAAGTGGGATTAAAGGTAACGATGCACTAATTTTTTTTGCGCCTCAAATAAAGGTACTCGTAAACCAAACCCAAAAGGCTCGCAAAAAAAGGTGCCGCAGTATAAACCAATAAATATGAATATGATTTAGACAAAACTAAAGGCCCAATGGCCCTTGCGGGATTAAAAACAGCGCCGGTTAAAGGTAATGCCGCCAGACTTACGCAGGTTAAATAAAATCCCAAAACAATAGGCATAAAACTCACAGGTCCCCGCTTGTCAACATAAGTTGCAAACAAAACCCAAACCATTCCCGCCGAAAAAATTGCTTCCAAAATTAAAGCAGTTTCAAAACTTACCCCAAACCCCAACACTGGACTACCCAAATTTACATTTAATGCACTTGCTCCAAACAGCATATAAATCATAATTCCAGCAATAAAGCTTGCCAAAAATTGAAAAATCAAATAAAAAACTGTTTTCGTTCCGCTGACTCTTTTAACAAGCCACAAAGAAACAGTAAGCGCGGGGTTTAAAAAACCGCCGGAAATTGGGGATGTCGCAAATATTAATGCCCCGTACACAAACCCTAAACCAAGAGCCAAACCAACAATCCCCAAACCACCGTAAACCCTTTCAACGTAGAAAAGCACGGAGGATATAAAAACCAAAAAAAATGTTCCGACGAATTCTGCCGCGTACTCACGCCAAGGATTAACAAGGGTATTTAAAAAAACTACAAACTTCACATCAAAATTACAACACGAAACAGTAGTATAATCAATATGTCTCAACCTTTATCATCACCGTCACTTTTGTGCCTTTGTGACATTTGATACGTTTGATACCCTTGATACTTTGAATATTAATATGAGATTGTTTATTTCGACGAAGGAGAATCAAACATGAGGTTGTTTATTTCGACAAAGGAGAATCAAACATGAAATTGTTTATCGACAGTGCCAACCCAAAAGAAGTTAAGAAGATGTGGACCCTTGGCATCATAGACGGCGTAACAACCAACCCTACCCTAGCCACAAAAGCCGATGTTGAATACAAAAAAGCGGTAGAAGAGATACTAGATATTGTCGACGGTGATATTTCCCTGGAGGTTTTATCAACAGAAACCGTCAGCATGGTCGAAGAAGGCCGGAAACTGTCTAAATTACACAACAATGTTGTCGTCAAACTTCCAACAACAGAAGATGGCCTAAAGGCGCTTCAAGTCTTAACGCAAGAAGGGATAAGGGTAAATATGACATTGGTTTTCAGTGCAAACCAAGCGCTTTTGGTTGCCAAACTTGGTGCATACATTGTCTCCCCTTTCGTCGGAAGGTTAGACGACATCGGCCAAACCGGCACAGATCTAATTCGCGAAATCAAACAAATCTACGACAACTACAACTTTGAAACCCAAATCCTTTTTGCGAGTGTACGCTCTCCGCTTCATGTTAAGGAAGCAGCACTTTTAGGTTCGGACATTGCAACTTGCCCTGCCGAGGTACTCGAAAAATTAGTCCGTCACCCGCTAACAGACACTGGCCTCAAAACCTTCCTGGAAGACTTTGATAAAAGCGGCCAAAAACCGCTAGTCTAACACCGCAACACCACCTTAGGGCAACACCTTCCGTCACCGGTATACCAACGCACCTAGCTGTTCCCAAATATCTACTCAACGACTATTGATCCTTTATGCGAAGCCTTCAGGTGGTTATGGTAAGTATACGTACCGGCTTTATTGAGAGTTAAAGTCTTAGACCCTCCAGCATCAATTTTCCCTAAGTTGAGCTCAGAAAAACTTGTATGGATTGGGTGTGGATCAGAATTAAAAGACATGGCCGCCGAACTTGAATTCTTAACAGTAATTGTCTGGCCAACTTTTACAGTTAAAGTCGCAGGCGTATAACCACTATCTGTGTAGTCAATTTCTCCAGTAGCCTGTTGTGAACTCGAACTCTCAGCACTTGCATCGGTGCCGCTTGTCGAACTCTGGGTAGCCACATTCGACTTGCATGCAGAAAGCGCCACAGCCGACACAAGCACAATTCCCAAAGCTGCAAATTTTTTAAATTTCAATTAAATCACCTCCCTTTCAGCTGAAAATCCACTTTACCAAAAATTTGTAATTGATGCCAATCGTTAAACTTTATTAGAGGATCCAAAAACATCCATTTTGTCCTCAACAACCGCCGCAACCGAATTTATAACATCCGGCATCAAATCATAAATTTTATACTCATTCGGCTTTTCTGCCAACTTTTCCTCGAGCGCTTCCTTATACGTTGAGCGCAGTTCTGTATTCACATTTACCTTTACAATCCTGCCGGATTTTATGGCATCTTTCACCTGTGTCGCCGCAATTCCAGACCCTCCGTGCAAAGCCAAAAACTTTTCGCCAACACTATCATGGATTTTAGAAATTAAATCGATATCAAGGTCCAACTCAACCGGAAACGTCCCATGTAAATTACCAAAAAACGGTGCCAAAATATCAACACCGGTTTCTTCTACAAACCGCTGTGCCTCCTCTGGTTTTGTATAGGACTTTTTAAACTCACTGGCATTTACATCGTCTGTATGCACCTCACTCGAACCGCCAATCTTGTTAATCTCTCCCTCAACAATAATCCCCTTTTTATGCGCCGCCTCAACTACCTTTTTCGCTTGGGAAATATTCTCCCCGATTTCTAAATCCGAACCGTCAAAGTGCACTTCATCAAAACCGCGTCCTGGTTCACTCAGGTTAATTGCCTCCATCACATTCTCAAACGGCTTGCCGTGGTCCAAGTTCAAAAATATCGGCAGCTTCAATTCATTTTTAGCGTTATAAACCATATCTATAATATTCTTTAACCCAAAATAGCCGGCCTCGCCCGGCGAAAATTCGACAATAACCGGAGATTTTCTGCGCCCAGCCCCCAAAATAATCCCCTTAAAAATCTCTAAATTGTCTACATTAAAAGCACCGATAGCAAAATTTTCCTGTCGGGCTTTGTTAAACCAATCAAGTAAGGTCATATACCTCTCTTCTCTTTTGAATAAATTAAGAGCCCCCAATAAAGGTTCACGCCAGCAGCAACCAAATAAACAATCCAAAAAACGGATTTAGAAGAATAACCGACACCCGAAAGGGCAAATCCTTCCCAAACAAAAACGATCATGGCCATAAATTCAAAAAGCGAAATTAAAGTCACCAAAACTGTCGCCCTAAACCGTTTCAAAAACCACAAAAACGCAATCGGGCCAAACATCACAATGCCCATAATCATCCCATTAAAAAAAGTCCCGTTGATTACATAATCCCAAACGTTTAAAAAGCCAAAAATAAAAATGACGTTTAGCCAAAGGTAAACCCGCTCGCGTTCACTAAGTAACTTTTTCAATTTTTTCTATTCTCCTTTCGTGCCTACCACCTTCAAACTCGGCCTCCAACCATGCGGTAAGAGCTTTTTTTGCTTCCTCCGGGGTCAAAAACCTTGCCCCAAGAGAAAGTACATTTGCGTTGTTATGTTCCCTGGCAAGCTTGGCAATCCTAAAATCTCCTCCATAGTAAAGTGCCGCCCGAATCCCTTTAACCTTATTTGCCGCAATTTGTTCACCATTACCGCTACCGCCTATAACAATTCCGAGCGATCCTTCGTTATCTGCAACTTTTTTAGCACATGGGATTATAAAATCCGGATAATCGTCACCTTCATTCAACTCAAAGGCACCGCAATCCTCAACCTCATACCCTTTAACTTGTAAATACTGGATCAATTGTCGTTTTAGGTGGAATCCCGCATGGTCCGCAGCAACATATATTTTTGTAGACATACCAAAAGAGATGCTCGCAGCACCTCCACCTTAAGCTTACTAGGGAATATAAAATGATGCAAATTCTTAATTAGCCGGAGTAGGGTTTAAAATCTCTCACCGTTCTAATAGATACAGTTCTTCCTCGCTCGTCTTTAAGTTCGTGATAAAAACCGCCTGATGCAATAATATAACTTTTTCTTCGCCTATCAAATGGCATTAAAGGTCTAGAAAGAAACTTTACTGCGCCGTACTGCTTGTCAATTTCAACAGCCTCTACATCATGAAGCCTCATTGTTAAACCGCTTTGTCTATAAAGAGATACTGCCATCACAGTATCTTGAGGAACCCTGACAAAACTAAAACTCCACCGATCACCGGCTCCCGAGTGTCGAAAGTTATACTCGTGGTTTTGCCAATAGTACCATTCATCCGAAAAAACAGCGCCCAATGCGGCTGGATCAAACTTACGAAAATCTACACGCTCGACTTGAGGAACTCTTGATCCTGTTTCAACAGTCATAATGCGAGATATTAATTCAAGAACTTACCGTTGTCAAGCTCTTCAAATCAAAATCGGCCTTGCCTAAATCATCAATCTTTCCGGACACATCAACACGATTGCGGACTGCCATAGTAATTGGCCCAACGTCTGCAGGACAATTCACAACCGTTGCACCAACAATGCGCGAAATTCCATCGTATTTCTTAATAAATATTCTTGTCACCTTTCCTTCATTTACAGATCCCTTCACAATCACCTGATCTGCAAAATCAGCGTCAGCCACTCCAATAAAAGTGCAAGAACCGTTATTTGGAGGCGTAAAAAAATTAATTGAATACGAAGAGGCCGTTTCAAACTTTGTCCTCTGGCCGGACATTGTCTTTCCCACCGCCAAGCCCTGACTCGTCGCATTCGTCCAATTCCCTACCAAATGTCTGCGCTCAAAAACTGGGTCGTAAAATTCGGCGCAATCTCCTGCCGCATAAACATCCGCGACATTCGTCTCCAAATATTCATTGGTAACAATTCCACCAGCTATTTCAATTCCCGACCCATCAAGCCACGAAAAGTCGCTTTTTATCCCAATCCCGACCCCCACGACATCCGCCTCGTACCGACGCCCCGATTTAGTAATAACTGCAACTAACTTTCCGCCCTCACTTTCCAAATGGTCCACTTCCTCTTCGGTTTTGACGGTAACTCCGTTTTTCTCAAGGACCCCAACAACAACGCGACTGGACTGCTCATCCAGTTTTTTCGACCAGTAATATTTACCTCTGACCAAAGTTGTTACCTCGTCTATGCCGTTCAATCGAAAACAAGAAGAAAATTCCAAACCGATAAAACCGCCGCCAACAATTACTGCTTTTTTCGCTCCTTTTGATTTTTCGATAATCTTTTCGCCATCCTCAACAGTACGCATATAGAGCACGTTTTCCGAATCACCGCCGGGAACATTAAGAGGAACTACATAACCTCCAACCGTTATCAAAAGCTTCCCGTATTCAATTTCCTCACCATTTGATAATGTTATTGTTTTTCCGCCAACCGCAAGCCTCTGAGCCCTAACACCTCTTACAAGCTCAATTTTCTTTTCTCCATACCACTGGGGTTTTTTCAGAAACATCTGTTCACGGCTTATCTGATGCCGAATGTAATTGGGCAAAAGTACCCTAGAATACTGTTCATGGTCCTCGTCTGTCACAATCGCAATTTTCACTTCAGGGTTAAGATTGCGGATTGTCTCCGCCGCAGTTGTCCCCGCCGCCGAACCCCCTATAATTACAAAATCCCTTTTAATCATAAATAATAAAATTTATAGTTATATCAGAGGTGCGCCATTGGCATGACTGAAAGGTGCCAAGGCGATCTGCTGATTTAATTAAATAATCAACTTTTTTCACCTAACAAACCCCTCAATTACTTTCCCAACCATAAAAGCCGCAAGTGCCGCCGAAGACCCAATAGCCAAAACTTCCAGACCACCCTTCAACCATGAAACTGTCGTAACCAAAGATCTCAATCCTCCTATAAAAAACAACGTTAAACCCCCAACTAAAATTGAAAACAAAAATGGATTCGGCACATTCGGCACCAAATAAGGAAGAAGAGGAAATAGGCCGGCCACCACAAATGAAGAAAAAGAAGCAAGCCCGTGCCTTTTTGGGTCGTTGCCTGTTTCTTCGATTATGTTGAGTTCATCCCTCATCATCGTATCCAGCCAAACCTTGCGGTCAGAAGTGATAATTTCTACTGCCCTCTCTAAATCATTTCCGGAAAAACCTTTTCGCTCATAAATTTCCCTAATTTCCTCCACCTCTATTTCTCTTAAATGTTCTATCTCCCATTCTTCTTTCCGTCGCTGGGCCCGCGCATAATCCTGTTCTGATTTTTTCCCTAAATAATTACCTGCACCCATAGAAATTCCGTCTGCAAGAAGATTGGCAAAACCTAAAATAATAATTACCATCGGAGCAAGCGAAGCACCAAACGAACCGGCAATCACCGCAAATGTTGTAATTATCCCATCATTTGCGCCGTAAATTAAATCACCTATATATTTCCCGGCAGTATGCCTGTGATACATGCTCTCATGTTTCCTATATTCGGCATTTTCATCAAGATACTTTTCCTTACGTTTCAGGACATCTTCAAGGTAATTATCCAAGTCTTCCTTTAATACCTTTTTCGCCATGCAACCATTTTAACATTCATAAGAATTTTTTTAGAAATTATTAATTAGAAATTAGAAATTCCGCGAAGCGGCTAGGGGTATTCTTGCGCACCGGTCTCAGAATCTTCCAAAATTATCGCCTTTGTCGGGCACGATTCGGCCGCCAGTTTGATTGTTTCCGCATCATCCCCACCTTCATCTATTACTATTGCCTTATTCTCCCCGTCCAATTCAAATGTCTTCATCGCAAGCGCCACGCAACTTGCCGCACCGATACAAAGATTGCGATCTATTTTAATTTTGAATTTTTTGTCAGCCATTCTGGATATTATACAAATTCTAAACCCTAAATACTAAACTCTAAACAAACTTTAAATTATAAATTCAAAAATTAAAAACATTTAGGATTTAGGATTTTTCTTACTGCCTCTAGTGCCAAAAACGCACACTTCAGCCGGGCAGGCGCAACACTGCCCCCAATTAATTTCAAAACATCATTCCCTGTAATTTTCTCTAACTCTTTTACTCTCTTACTCTTAATTACTTCTGAAAGAATCGAGGCGGATGCAATAGATATAGCACAACCGGCCCCGGTAAATTTTACTTCGGCAATTCGCAATTCGCCATTCGCCATTCGAATATTACCAGAGATAGTAGCCGTTTGTTTAATGCGCGGCGAGGTCGCTCTCGAAAGAGTGATCTCCGAGTTTTGTTTCACTCGCACCCCATGGAGACCAACTTCCGACCGTTGATCGCGATTGAGAGAGTGGCCAAGCGCAAGCGCATTTTTACCAACAGGACCCCGACCAAACTTGAAATAAAACGTAACCTCGTCCCCACACAGAGGATTTACCTGATCAATCACCAAATCTGCATCACTAATTACCCCAAAATTCTGCGGGTTCTGCCAATGCTCCAAAATTTCCTCACGGTACATGTCCACTATTTAATTTTGAAAACCTCCTTAACTTTCAATACACCTTCTACTAATCTATCAACTTCATCCTTCGTGTTATACAAATAAAAACTGGCGCGGGCTGTCGAAGAAATTCCCAAAAAATCCATCAGTGGCTGGGCACAATGATGACCGGACCGTATTGCAATTCCCTCCTCATCCAAAATAGATGCCACATCGTGGGCATGAATCGAAGATCCTGAGCTTGTCGAAGGGCTTCCAACATTAAATGCCACCACCCCACCGCGTTTTTTGACGTCTTTTGGACCATATATTGTCACAGCATCAATTTTTGACAACTTATCGGTCGCATAACCTGCTAGTTCAATATCATGCTCCCGAACTTTATCAATCCCAATTTTATTAAGATAATCTACTGCCGCACCTAAACCCACAGCACCCGCAATGTTTGGTGTTCCCGCCTCAAACTTCCACGGCAGTTCATTCCAAGTAGATTTATTAAGTTCAACTTTAGAAATCATTTCCCCTCCAAACATAAACGGCGGCATCACTTCTAAAAGTTTTCGCTTACCCCATAAAACCCCGATTCCTGTTGGCCCCAGCATTTTATGGCCGGTAAAAACGTAAAAATCACAACCGAGTTTAGAAATGTCAACAGGCATATGACCAACTGCTTGCGCCCCATCTACAAGCACAACTGCCTGTGGCGCTAGATTATGGACTATAGATGATAGATTTTGGACTTCGTTAATTGTGCCAAGAACGTTCGATACGTGACAAAACGCTACTATTTTCGTTTTCTTCGTCAGTAATTTTTTAAACGCAACAAGGTCAATCTCGCCAGTTTTTTTATTAATGGGAGCTACTTTAAATTTTGCTTGTTTGGCAATTGCCAGTTGCTGCCATGGCACAAAATTGCTGTGATGTTCCGCAACCGTCACTACAATTTCGTCACCTTTTTCGATATTCAATCTTCCCCAAGAATACGCAACCAAATTTATCGCCTCGGTTGCATTACGGACAAAAATAATCTCGGCCACATCTTTAACTCCAACAAAATCCGCAACCTTTTTGCGCGCCTCTTCATACATTTCCGTCGCCTCAACAGACAATGTATGGATTCCCCTATGCACATTGGCATTATGCTTCTCATAATAATCGTCCATCGCCGCCAAAACCTGTCTTGGTTTCTGAGACGTCGCCGCACTATCCAGATAAATCAATGGCTTTTTATTAACTTTCCTCGTCAAAATAGGAAAATCTGACCGAATCTTTTTAAAATCTACAACGTTAGTCTTCAACCAAAATATCCTCTCCTTCAGTGGACAGTTTATCTAAGTTTTCCGAACTACTAATCTTATCCAAAATCGGCTGGGTAAAACCTGCAATTAACAATTTCTCGGCCTGAGCCTTGGAAACTCCCCTGCTCATCAAATAAAAAAGCATAATCTCATCAACCTTTCCAATCGTTGCCGCATGACCAGCTTTTATATCCCGCTCCAAAATCTCCAAAGCCGGAGTATCATCTCCCATTTTGGCCTCATCAAACAAAAGTGCGTCACTTCTTAAATATGCATCCGCCCCTTTTGCGCCTTTTTCGATTTTGACGTTGCCCCGAAAATCAAATGTCGATTTCCCCCTAAGAACCGCCCGCACATTAACTTTTGATTTTGTATTTTTCCCCACATGGGTTATATAAACTTCCAAAGCTTTTTCGTCCGCCTTTTTACCCAAAACCAACCCAACAACCTCAACTCCCGCATTTTCCCCAGCCAAAACTATATCTAAACGTAAGTTTTTTCTACCCAGCACCACCGGAACTATCTTGTTTTGGTTTCTTTCAATCAGTATGTACATGCATCCTTTGCGAAACTTCTTGTAAATCCTTATCGACCTTGCCTCCGGCTTCAATGTATGAGGCCATCACATGTCCCCACGCATCCCCACTGAAAAACCCCTTCTTCCTCTCAGTCTTAGTTTGTTCCTCCCCATGTAGCATCAATCTGCCTACCGCAGTGAGTTCTTTACCACCAACCAAAAAAGTCATATCGTGGTCCACATCTTCCGTATTGCCGAAATTAAATTCATCCCGCAACCGGTTAAAAAAGTTACGGACAACCTTATCCTCTTCAGATCCCAACTTTATCTCATCAATATCCTGCCACCAATGAATTGCGCCCCAAAGAGTCCCAATAGTCACACCATTTAAAGTCACCTTAACTGCATCTTGCGGCACTGAAACCTCTGCTTGTCTGCCTTGCAGATCTTGTTCAGTTTGGTCCATATTTACCTCCTTTCCTTAATTCCTTTTCGTCTTTTTGCAAAATAATCTGGTTCATGAAATTATATCCAAAGCATCTTGTCTCTCAATATCTTTATAATGCACAGCAACAAATGCCTCATAAGCGCGAGTTCTCGAACCAGTTCCTCCAACCGAAATAAGCTCCGTTTCTAAATCCAAAAGTGTTTCACCAACTTCATACCTAATAACATCATTGTTTTCATCCAAAAGAATTCTGGCTATTTGATTAATTCTTCGTCTCGATACTTTCAAACTAACTCTTGGTTTTGGATGTTTGGGAGGCCTAAACACACCCGTCAATTCATGTTCCTCACCTAACCGATCTTTTAAAAACGTATGTATTTGCACTGTTTCATGTAAACCAAAATATATTCTCTTTTCCACGTTTCTCCTTTTAAGATCTTTGACGGCTGCCTTAAAATCTATTACATTTGCAGGCTTTTCCATTTCTCGGCTCATCCAACGCTCCCCTCCATATTCATCTGAATTAACCTATTCAGCTCCACCGCATATTCCAAGGGCAATTCTTTAACAATCGGTTCGATAAAGCCGTTAACGATCAACGATGTCGCTTCAACTTCCGTTAAACCCCTGCTCATCAAATAAAACAATTGCTCCTCGCCAATTCGCGAAACCGAGGCTTCGTGTCCAATTTGCACATTATCTTCCGCAACTTCCATTGTCGGGTAAGTGTCACTTCGACTTTCTTCGTCTATAACCAACGCATCACAGCGCACATTACACTTCACCCTCTGGGCATTTTTTATAATTTTGACCAGTCCCCGATAAGAAGTCCTGCCCGTCCCGACACTAACACTTTTTGATATTATTTCCCCGCTTGTATCCGGTGCCAAAAACACCAATTTTCCGCCCGCGTCTTGATGCTGTCCACTCCCGGCCAGTGCCAACGACAAAATCTCGCCCCTTGCACCTCGCCCCACCAGATAACAGCTCGGGTATTTCATCGTAATCTTAGATCCCAAATTGCCGTCCACCCATTCCATCACGCCGTCTTCCTCCACAAACGCCCGCTTGGTCACCAGGTTGTAAACGTTATTGCTCCAGTTTTGGATCGTCGTATACCTGCACCTTGCCCCTTTTTTGACAAAAATCTCAACTACAGCCGCATGCAGCGAATCCGTCGAATAAACGGGGGCCGTACAGCCTTCCACATAATGAACATAGGCGCCTTCGTCGACAATAATCAGCGTGCGCTCAAACTGCCCCATATTGGCGGCATTAATCCTAAAATATGCCTGAAGTGGAATATCGACTTTTATTCCCGGAGGCACATAAATAAAAGATCCTCCGCTCCAAACCGCGGAATTAAGAGCCGCAAATTTATTGTCTGCAGCAGGAATCGATCTTCCGAAATAACTTTTAACGATATCCGGATACTTTTTTAGTGCCGTGTCCATATCGCAAAAAATAACGCCCATGTCTTCCCACTTTTTTTGGAAAGAATGGTAAACCGCCTCACTTTCGTACTGCGCCGTTACCCCTGCAAGCAAATTCCGCTCCGCCTCCGGAATTCCGATGGCATCATAAGTATCTTTGATTTCCTTTGGCAAATCCCGCCAATCTGTTTTTTGATTGTCCGTTGGCTTTATGTAGTAGAAAATATTGTCAAAGTTAATTGAAGATAAATCCGCTCCCCAACTCGGCATCTTTTTCTTCTCAAAGATCCCTAAGGCTTTGATCCTCAAGTCCCTCATCCACACCGGTTCTTTTTTCATCGCACTAATTTCTTCCACTACACCAACATCCAAACCACGTTTGGATTTAAACACATAATTCTCCGGCTTCGAAAAACCGTATTTATAATCGGTAGCTTGTATATCGTTCATGGTTTATTTCTAGCTTGCAAAAAAGCTCTCTTATGGTTTATCGACTAAGCCATAATTTCATGACCACCAGCAACGTCTTTTGGCCTTGAGGTTGGAATAGGTCTGCTTTGAGCTTCCAACATTTCCAATAACTCTCCAAACTGCCTAAGATCAACCTCTGTTGCTCCTCTAGAACCTATCGGAACAATTCGACCAATAACATCCTCTACAGTCTGACGAGGTTCTAATTCATACACTTTGGCAAAGCCATCAGTAGAAACTTCCAATACTCTTGCAAAAGGCCTCGAGTCAAACGCAATATACTTCATATCGGAATCGCCACTAAAAGCTCTGACTTTATAGATAAAATGGTCATCGCCTTGTTCTAAAATTCTCTGCGATTCTGCATAACCCAACCTTGGATCAAACCTTCCACTCCTTTCAATTTCATCTTCAACCCTTTGTCTTAAAACACCTTGTTGCCGCAATTTCTCTACATGTTCTCTTGCAATATGCAATAAATCTGGTTCTTTCATTTATGCCTCCTTTCTAGACAGAAAAATTAGTTCATTGTTCATAGTATATAGTTCATAGTGAAAACTCCCCATCAACCATGAACCATTAACCATTAACAAACTTATATCCTTTCTCTTCAATCTCACTTGCCAATTTTTGTTTCCCTGATTTTACAATTTGGCCGTCTGTCATCACATGCACAAAATCCGCTTTAATATATTTAAGTATTCGCGCGTAGTGGGTTATTAGTATCATAGAGGTTAGAGGATAGAGCTTAGTAAATTTCTTAAGAGCTTCGGCAACCAACTTCAACCCGTCCACATCCAAACCACTGTCAATCTCATCCAGAATCACTAACTTTGGAGAAAGCGCCAGCATCTGCAAAATCTCATTTCTCTTTTTCTCGCCACCGCTAAATCCTTCGTTAAATGATCTGGACAAGTGATTTTCCGATAACTTTAACGACTCTGCATATTTCAAAAGATCTTGACGAAAGGCACTCATATCCAAGCGAGGGGTGGCGGCAGTAGAGGGTCTCCCACTGAGCGCCCGCAGGTTTCCATTTGTTTTAGTTTTACCATTCGATTTTGTCTTAACTGAGGACGTCGAGTGGGAGAAGCTGCCGACAGGACCCCGATTCTTAACAGAATCAAATTGAGCCTGATTCGCCTTGCGAATCACATTAAAAACCGAAACCCCGGGAATCTCAATTGGATTTTGGAAACCCAAAAATATTCCAAGTTTTGCCCGTTTATCCGGACTCAGTTTATTAATTATTTTATTATCAATTCTCAATTCTCCACTCTCAATTTTGTAAGCAGGATGCCCCGCAATAACCTGCGCCAATGTCGATTTTCCACTTCCATTTGGCCCCATCACCACATGCACTTCTCCAGCTTTAACCTCCAAATCAACACCTTTTAAAATTTGTTTAGTACCAACTCTAACTTTTAAATTATCAATTATTAACTTCATTTTCTTCTCTAATTTGACCTCCATCTTTGTTTTCTAAATTCCTTCTACGTAAAGAGTTTTGTGACATTGCCCTCATCCCCAAAACAACAAGGACAACCCCAAAAACCGCCATAATTTTTGAAGTATCATCCCGTGCAAATTCAGAAACACTCAGTGCGCCATCAACAACCCTTTCGCCCACATCCTGCACAACTTGCTCCGCAGTCAAAATAATTTCTCTTCTTTCCATTTACTATCCCCTTTCTTTTCCACCAACCTCTATATCAACTCCCTGTGGAATATCACGTCTGAAACGAGGTTTAGGTGTATCCGGTCCATAAAACGGCTGGACTTTTACCACTCCAACCCGTTGCCCGGTGCCACGAAGATCTTGCTGTTCCGTAAAATAAATCCTTCTTTGTCTCAATTGATGCAAACCAGCAACTCCTGTTCTGTTTTTAGCCATTAGAATCACCCCCATCCTTATTTTTCCATTTATAATCAAAAGGCGGCTTTCCTTCATTTCCACTCATCGCTTCATCGCCCTTTTTCGTGTAGGGAAGACTTGCGAGTCTTTCATCTTCTGTTAACTCGGGACCTCTTGCAGAACTTCCAAGCGGATTCACCCTCCCCAAACTTCTTTTGACTAGCTCCACTACCTGCACAACAACAAATCTTCTTCCACCTTCTTTACCCATTAATTAGTCCTTTCTTTAAGGTCTCCCAGTCCTCTTTTGGTATTTCATGGACATTTCCCTGGAACCCCAGTTTCCAATACTTTGCCGGCCACTTTTTAAGATAAATAAGCGAATCTTTAAAATTTTCGCTCGGCACATAATCACCCTCGTCTAATTTTGCCTCAAACTTCACATCAAACCGCCACGGATGCGTCTCTCCAACCTTCTCTTCTGTAAATATCTTTGAATTTTCGTTTCTGGCTCTGGTAGTAAACTCTGCCGCCCCACCAAATTTGCCGATTTTCGTGAGATAAAAAACAACTTTATCCCCAGGCTCAACCGCAAGCGCAAAACTCTTCCTTTTCTCCTTCATCGCCGCAATATTTTTTGCTTTCATGAGTTCAAAATTCGTAGGGTGCGTTACTAAAATCCAATATTTCATATGGTTCGTTTATTGTTCATCGTTAATAGTTCATCGGGAAAGAATTTCATCGGGAATTTATAGCCTTTTTTAAAGCCACCGTCTTTGCAGCCTGCCGACTCAATAACTCGTAAAGTTTGTCAAAAGTTGTTTTGTTAATATAACCAAGATCCAAAGCGACATAAAACCCAGCAACAACCTCATCAATCGACGTATGAGACATTTCATAAAATCGCACCTTTTCTTTTATCGAACTACGGTTAGCCCCTTCTGACAAATTCAAAAGTATTGAAACCGTCGCCCTTCTTAGCTGGTTCGTAAGGCCAAATAATTCCTCCTTCGGAAATTTCACCGTCACCAAATAAACTTCCTTAACAAGTTCTCTTGCTTCATTCCAAATTTGCAGTTTTTCAAAATTGAAAGCCATAATTTTAATCCCGATTAACCATAAACGATTAACGATTTACGCTACTAAACCACCAAATCAGCAACAGTTTTTTTGCCAATCGTCTCCTCCATTTGTTCTTTCATATCCATCCACATACCTTTTGCCCCACAATTGCATTCATGGTCTTCTTCAAAACAATCGCCCTTAACCAAACCGCCATCCAGAACTGTCAAAACATCCAGAATTTTGATCTCGTTTGCCTTTTTCGCTAGAGCATAGCCACCGCCTGCACCTTCACGCGATTCCACTATCCCCGCTTTTTTAAGCTCTAGTGCAATTTGGGACAAAAATTTAGAAGATAATTTATTTTTTCGGGCCACGGAAGAAACCGAAACAACACCTTTTGATTTTGCCAAATTAGAAAGCAAAATAAGACCGTAATCTGATTTTTGCGAAAGTTTAAACATAACTACTAGTTAGAAAGTAGTAGTTTAAAATGAATAAAAAGCAAAGTCAACAGCCTTAATGTATAATCCCTTTCTATGAGTCCGCTAGAAAGAATAAGAAAACCGAAACAGGAAGTAAAAATTAGTAATGAATATTTGGAGCAAGTTGTAAATAAACTTCTTACGGACTTACAAAAGGGTTATATTGTCGAGGCTTATGACACCCAATCGAATGAAGGCAAAGAAAAAACGTGGGGTGACGAAAGCTTAATACAGGATGCTAAATATCTATATGATGGTTATTGTGTAGTTTTAAAAGGGAAAAAGTATTTCAAAGTTGAAGTTACGAGAGGTCATGTAGGATATCACCCCGATCAACAATATTTAAGAGTAGCAGAGTACGGCTCACAAACCGAAATGAGTGATTGGCAAAATGCAACTAGAACAATCGGATTTTTAGCTCCTGACGAATTTTTTGCTAGAAGATGTTGGCGTTATAAATTTGCAGATGGAGAAGGCTGGAGTCAATGTGTTCTCGAACCAGAGTCAACTGTTGATTTATTGAGATCAGTTTTAAGAGCAAAAGTTAACAAAAAAACAACCTTATGGTCGTTTGAAAATGATGTATCCAATGCAAAAAAACCTAGCTATTCCCTGCAACGCATTGTAAGATGGCCAAAAATAGAAACCAATAATTAATCACTCTGCATTTCAAGCCATCGTTCAACTTCAAGTGCCGCCTGGCAGCCATAACCCGCCGCCGTTACAGCTTGCTTGAAGTGGACATCGTGTACATCTCCAGCCACAAAAACACCTTCTTTAGAAGTCATCATTTGAAACGACGTTAGCCCTTCACCTTTGGTCATTTTCTTGATATAGCCTTTCTCGTCTAAATCCAATTGCCCCTTAAAAATATCTGTCACCGGCAAATGACCAATCGCCACAAAAATTCCGTCAATCGCCATCTCTGTCACTTTTTCATCCTTAACATTCTTAATTTTTACTCCCTCCACCTTTTGCTCACCCAAAACATCCAAAATTACGCTTTCCAAAAGAAACTTAATCTTAGGATTTTTCTTTACTTTGTCCACCATTATCTTAGAAGCCCTAAACTCATCCCGCCTGTGGACAATAGTTACTTCCGATGCAAATTTGGTCAAAACCAGCGCTTCTTCCATAGCACTATCCCCACCCCCAACCACAATTACCTTTTTATCTTTGAAGAAAAATGCATCACAAGGTGCACAGCTGGATATTCCCCGGCCGATTAACTTCTGCTCGTTTGGCAAACCCAACCATTTCGTTTCTGCCCCCGTTGCCACAAGTACCGACTTGGTCAAATAGTCCTTACCGCCAACAGTCACCTTAAAAGGCTCTTTTACTTGCCCCGCAGAAGCGTGGGTAAAATCGACAGCCGTCACATCATCGTCTATTATTTCGCATCCAAATCGTTCTGCTTGTTTTCTGAAATTCTGCATCAAATCCGGCCCTAAAATCCCATCTACAAATCCCGGATAATTTTCCACTTCCGTAGTCAACATTAACTGCCCGCCCCATTTAGAACCGGCAATAAGAAGCGGTTTTAAATTCGCCCGCGACAAATACAAACCCGCCGTCAAACCCGCCGGTCCGGAACCAATGATAATTACATTCCTTATTTCCATACAAACCATTATACATGAGTATTTTGGGGGTGGCACAATTGGAAGAGCTCTCGACAGCGCGCAGATTAACACTCGATTTACTATTACGTTTTGACTTTTACCTTAGGCGAGCACTGGCGGGAAGGAAAATTGTGACAGGACCTACAAAATATTTCTTTTAATATTTTTCCCGCAGAATACCCGCAAGATTATATTTGAGTAATAGATTTACCCCGAAATCGCACTTTTCTGGGTAAAAATAAATCACTATTGACACCAAATACGCCCCGTAGCATAGAATAACTCCTATCTGAAAATGAAATTGATAACTCGCATTATTTTACCAGCCGTCCTACTTTTGGCATCCACCACACAAATTGCCCACGCGCAGAGTACAAACCCAACTTTTGAGGTAATCACACCTACCGAAAACCAAACATTATACGGAAATAAGGTTCCAATATTATTTAGAGTAACTAACTTTCAACTCTCCGCATCGACAGACCCCAAAGCAAAAGGTGAAGGCCATATCCTCATCTGGTTAGACGAGTTAGTCCCAACTGTAGACAATGCAACCAAGGTTACAGACAACACATTCACCTATTCGGATGTTCCATATAAAGACCATAAACTAACGGCAGAGCTGGTAACAACAGATAACAAATCACTTACTCCCCCGCAAAAGACGACCATCAACTTCACATCGGCCCAACTGGCATCAGCCCAAGACGACCAAACCGCATCAAGTGGTTTTGACAAAAATACTGCAATTGTCATTTTAGTGGTTGTTGCCCTCGTCATACTCGCCGCATGGTGGTACACAAAAGACGATGAGGAAGAAAACGAAAAACAAAAAACCCAGAGCGAGAAGACAAAAACATCAAAGAAAACTACTAAAGGATCGAAGAAGAAACCAAAGCGTAAATAAAGGAATATGACACGATTTTTACACAAAAATCGTGTCAAGTAAAAACAGAAGCCCATCGCGTTTGACGTGGGCTTTTGTTTTGGGGAGCACTATAATAGTGTTATGGAGACAGAGGCAATAAGGCCTGATGGGATACAACCGACAAAGGAAACCCAACTAAACCTGGGCAAAAATCCACCGGCGATACTCCAATTCAAAGATGCCCACCAAAAGTTTGAGAGACGAAATCCCGAAAATCCAGAACTTGTAGAAGCTTTTGACCAAATATTTAGAGCTTTTAACTCAGAATTGCTCACCAATTCTAGAATTTTCGAAACAGCAGACGGTCAAGCTTCATTCCCCTACACTTCCATTAACATCACCGACTTTACCAAGAAAATATATAAACCTGACCAAACTGCACAAACAGCTACGCAAAATGACAAACAGGTACAATCCCCAAGAGATGAGAAATATTTCATCGTCGGTTCACATTTAATTTTAAAAGATGGTCAATTCACTTACGTCGAAATCGCCCTTCACGAATTCATGAAACGGCTGCCTGCAATTCTTAAAGACCTAGAGAATGGGCGTGTGCCCAATGAAGCAGAAATTATTATAACTGGCGCCCCCACCAGCATGTATGGTCATACAACACCCAAATTTGTCCAAGAAGTCCAAAGTGGCCCCACCCAAACATATGCCAAAATGTACGAACAATTCGTAGAAACAAAACTACCCCAAAACACCACCAACAGAAAAAGGGCACATATCACAATTCACGGTTACTCAATGGGCGCAAGCTGGTCAGCAAGAATTGCTGAAATTATGGCAGATAAAAACGACCCTTCCACCCCAAAACCGCTTGTCATCATGGACGCCCCAGCTGGTCTGCACAAAAAACGACTATGGCCACTCACCCCAAACAGATTAAAGGCAGGTTTTGGGGTTGATGCCTTAATTGCACTCGCAACCAAAAGCGATGTTCGACATTTTATCCTTAACGAAGGCAAATACTGGGAGAGCCTAACACCATATCTGGTAGAAAATAACGGCTATCAAGTTAATCTTGACCCAGAACAAACAAAACTGAAAAAACAAATAATTGCGGCCACAGTTGGCGAACTGCAAGAAGGCATACCGGTTGAAAATGATAAAATACGCGCTGTTGTCAGATGGGGCAAGCAAGACCTAAGTATGATTACACTACCTTACCTGCGTGATGTTATTAAAAGAAACACTCACCTAAAAAGAAGCAAGTATAAAGTCGTACGCAAAGACGAAGAAGTTGAAGTAGACCCATCAAAATCTTCAATAGTCAAAAATCAACTACCGACATACAAACCTAGAACCTTTGCAATCAAGTCTCCCCATGTTTATCCATTCTTCAGAAGAAACGAACTCAGGCGCTGGCAAAATACAACAAAAATCGTACAAGATTTAATCAGACAAGGCAAAATAGAACTACCTCAAAGCATAGTAGCCTAGTCCCTGGCTTTCCCTATTTTATCCTCAATCCTGTCGACACCGGTCCTAATCTTTCGGACACTACTAGTTGCAAAAACCTTGGGGTTCACTTTTGAAATGACTTTACCTGGTGCCGCTTTGATATCTGTGGGCCCGTAAAATGCCACGGTAAGAACCATTACTGCAACCAATGCGGCTACCACAGATTTAAAAACAAAACGGTTTTTCCTCAAGCCCAATGCCCCGGAACCAATCTTCGTTATGATATCTTTGCCGTTTCTAGAAAGGATTGCCTCCCTATAGACTTCCAAATGTTTTTTCAAGCTGGCATTTGCCGAAAAACGCCCGACTGCGATACTTCTGGACTTATGGCCAAAATCCAGCCTTAATTTGTCATTTGCCAAAAGCCTGCAAACTGCATCCACAAATTTACTTTCATTTTCCACCCTAAAACCGTTTTTACCATCAAAAACCATATTATTAAGCGCCTCATCATCTAGCCCAACAACGGGCAAACCGCTCGCTAAAGCTTCGACAACACAAAGGGGGTGGATCTCTGTACTGGACGAAAAAAGGAAAATGTCACCGCCTGCATACACATCACCAACAAAATCTGGCTCAACTAGGCCGGTAAAAACAATTCCGCGATTTCCCCGGGCCATCTTCTCAAGATAAGCCTTATGCGGACCAGTTCCGGCAATCACCAATTTTGCCTTTGGGTTTTTCGCACGAATCTTTGGGAAAACATTAATTAAAAATTCAATATTTTTTTCCTTGGCAATCCTTCCGACAAAAAGCAGTACCTGGTCCTGCTTTTTAACAAAATTATTCTTGACCAAATAATTTTCCTTGCCTGGAAACTTGCTTAAGTCAACACCATTGGAAACAACTTTAATTGGCTTTGTCACCCCCCACTCCAAAAGCATCTTTTTTATCTTTTCTGACGGCGCAATCACAACATCAGCCAAATTACAGTAAAATTTGCTAAAACTTTTTGCATGTCTCGGCCGCAATAATTTACCGTCCAGCAAGTAATGTGTGTACTCGGAAAGGTCAGTATGGTAAGTAAAAATATATGGCATCCTATAAAGTCTCGCATGGACTAAACCGAATGCCCCAACCGGTCCGGGCGAATGGGCATGGACAACATCTGCCTTTTGCCAAAAAGTTGAAACCAAACTTTTCGAAGGCAAAGCTAGACGCTGCTCAATATTTTTCATTACCCGCAAAGACAAAAGCCGATAAACATTTTTATCCTTATCCTTAAAGCCTGGTACATTTGGAGCAAATGTTTTCACTTTGTGCCCACGAAGAAGTAATTGTTTGCGCAAACTCACAACCTGTGTCACAACACCATTGACTTCAGGCTCATACGAATCCGTGTATATATCAATTTTCATCTATAGTTTTTAAAAGAAGGCGCTCTGCCTATCCCCCACCTTATAGCAAGAAAGGTAACCAAATACCGCCAAAAGCTTTTTAGGGAGCCTTCTTGCATCCTTCTTGAAGAAGAATAGACAACCAACTGTCTATTAAAAACCAATTTGCCGTATTTCGCCACTCTCAGCGACAAATCCAAATCCTCACCGGACATCAAACCAACATTAAAACCGCCAGATTTTTCAAAAACCGTTTTTCTCAATGCAAAATTCATTCCCGAAAAGTAAACCTCCCCCAAAACTATCTTGACCAAGTTATAAAATTCAAAAGACAAAAAGTACAAAATTTGCACCCAGGCATTATTCGAATGAGCCTTAATATGGCCAGCCACACCTACAATACCCTTATCCTGCATCGTCCTTATAACCTCGCTCACCCAATTTGCTGGCATAACAACATCAGCGTCTGTCCCGGCAATTATTTGACCCCTAGCGGCCAACGATCCCTCTTGGCGAGCCAAAGAAACACCTTTTTCCCCAAGACGCACAACCCGCGCGCCCAAAGATTGGGCAATCTCGGCAGTTTTGTCACTTGACCCGTTATCTACGACAATCACCTCAAAATCGTTTTTTGGACAATCCTGCCGCTTTAGGCAATTTAGCAATCTGCCTATATATTTTTCTTCGTTATAGGCAGGAATTACCAAGGAAACAATTGGCTTCCCCAACTTTTTTTTCATTTTAAACCAAAAAGTGATTTTGCCAGCCTACCGACAAAAATCCTGTAAGACAAGCCGATCAGGACCAAAACAAGTATTATAAGCATAAACGCGTTCTCAAAGTTGTCTATAAGGCCGGCAATTTTAATATACGCACTTCCAAAAAAATAACCCAAAAAGGCATATAAAGTAAATTTAGGCACTGATGGTAAAATCACAAAAAAAAGAAACGTTTTAAAAGGAACATGTATGACCCCAGCCGACACAATACTCAAAACATCAATTCCGGGCAAAAATTTGCCTACAAATAAAACTTTGCCTGCATGCTTGCTAAACCGCTTCTCAAACAGGACCACTTTTTCGTCGGTAACCCCAACTAAATGTCCCCACCGCTTTAAAAGCTTCTCCCTGCCAAAACGCCCCAAGGAATAATGGACAGCATCACTCACCAAATCGGCAACAACAGCCACAACAATCACCAGATATATGTTCATGAAGCCAGTTGATGCCAAAAACCCAGCAATAATTGTGGTAATCACACCTTCAACCACAACAAGTGGAAACATAATTACGTACTTATATACCTCAAGTAAAGCGACAATTTGATCAAACTGCATTCTAAAACCTCACCCCTTCATTATATTGCCAAACCGCCACAATGCCATATCTCCAACTTTGTCACAAGTTTTTTAAAGTATGCCAAATATGTTTTGCATGACTGTTATAATAAGCTCTAAGTCATGACAAGAGAACAAGTTGCCAAAAAGATTCATTGGACAAAAATCATTTGGACAGTAAGCATCGTAAATCCACTTATGACTTTGCCTCAATTATTGCAAATTTGGCAAACTCACCAAACAGCAGGACTTTCGTTGGTTTTTCTATTAATACTTCTCTTTGTCCAAGTAGGTTTTTCATCTCACGGATTTTTTGCCAAGGATCGTTTTATTATGGGAAGTAATGCCTTAGCAGCTGCAATGACAATCCTCACAATTCTCTCAGCCTTATATTTTCGTAGTATTGTTAGCTAAATAAGTTCAATTGATAATTTCTCGACACTAGACGTGACGGTCTGCAACATGCGAAGCGCCCCAAGAGGTGGGTTTGGTTGCAACATTAAACCCACTCGCCTTAATCATTCCAACAATATCAGCAATCAACTCTTTTGTTTTGCCATTTGGCCCGATATCCACATGGATTTCCAAATTCAGGGCCCGGCCAGATTTTTCCGTTGGGTCAAAAAGTCCAATTTTGGCAAAATCATCAACCAAATTTTGGGCAAGGTTTAAAGAGACTGTGGCTTCATGCCAAATGCGCTGTTTTAAAGAATATAGGTTTTTGACCTTTTGTCTCCCCCAAAAATAAACGCCGCCATAACCCTTTTTATGGACAATTACGGCCGACACAAAATCGGCTTGCCCCTCAAGGGCCTGGCTATCCGTACCCACAATAAGATCGTAAGAAGCACTTCTGTCCAAATCCAAAAACCATACGACTTTAGAAAGTACCTCTTCCCAATCCATTTGCCCATAAGACGGGCTGTTAAAGCTTTGGGGGATCAAAACATCTTGCATTTAGCGCCTATTCTATCAAAATACCCAAGCCAAAACAAAAATAGTAGTTTCGTGATTTAATAGCCAGTCAAAAACATGACAAAGCCTGCGTGTTTAAACTAACGGGTAAATATCAAAATCCGGCGCAGACGGAGGCCTGGGTGAAGCGGATATATTCAAATGGTTTTAAATAATGATCAGCTGAACGTTTTTTGACGGCTTAAATTGCGAATTCCCCAAAAAAAAGACCCCTTGTAGCTACACGGGGTCTTTTAATACTGGCCAGTACCTTTTTTGAAAGGGCTTTAGGCCTGAGAAATTCAGGCCTAACTCAATAGTTGCAAACAGAAAGTCCGATGTCAATACCAACGAACTTAATATACTGATATACCACAAAAAGACAGTTGACAAAAAAGCCAATTCGTGTTAACTTGTAGGCAACAAAATGTTAGATACCTAATAGTTAGTTTTCTAATTAAAGGAGCCGTATGAAGCACACACTAGTATTCCACTTTCTTGGTACATCAAAAAAGCTTCAAAAGGCAATTGGCTATTCTTCCCAGCCCCGTCCACTGTCCTATTCACAAGCAACAGCACTTTTAGTCATCCCGTCACAAAAGGAAATCAGTCAAGCCCAAATCGCCAAACAGCTTCAGCTGGAACCGGCATCAATCGTAACTTTAATAGACGAATTGGAAAGATTAAATCTGGTGAAACGAAACGCAGCCACTAATAACCGCAGAAAATACCGCATTGACCTGACAGAAGAAGGTAAACTCCGCGCCAAAACAATCAGAAAACATGCAAACGAAATCGAAAAACTAGTCCAATCGTTACTCACCCCAAAAGAGGCAGAACGGATATTTGAAGGTATCGAAAGACTAAACTCGATATTGGACGCCTGGCAAGACAAACAAAAATCAAATCACAAGAAAGGAGGTGTAAAGTGAGGAGCGACTATCTAACGCAAACAGGCATTTGGCGCTATAACATAGCCGACAAAGGGTATCCGTATGGAAAGTATGTCGAAAGTCAAGACAAGTCGAGGATTCTTTACCGGGCAAAGCAGGTGTTCCCTGTGGTCCTTTTCCCGTCGGAAATAATCGTTGAAGAACTGCGTATTATCCACATAAAACAGATGGGTCCATGGACAAGTGATGTTTTCTCGATTATGGCAACCGACATTGCCAGTGTCGAAGCGGCAAATGGTCTTCTGATCGGCCATATCCATATTAAAAGCTTAACGGGTGGCCCAGAAATATTTGTAGACACTTTAAGTAAAAGGGATGTCTACAGGATAAGAGGCATTGTAGAAGGAATTGCAATGTCCGCACGTGAGGGTTTAAAGGTCAAATCGCAAGACCTGGAAACAGAAAGACAAAGCCTGTACCAGGCAGGAAAGATAAACTAAAAGAAAATTAAATATTGAGGTGTAATCTGCCAAATAGGCAAACGTTTCCCCTTTGAGTCAAAAAATCCCCTAGAAAAATGTTAACTTTTAATAATCGCAGAAATCTCAGAAATTACACCGGAATTAAAAAACAAAGAACTATGCCCCGGACCAACCGTAGTGACCGAACTTGGACTCGGTCCTTTCAGAACACAATCTCTTTCAGAAATAATAGATTGAAGTTTTCCCTTAAATCCTTCGGATTCCTTGGACGATAAAAATTCGATCATTTCTGTTATCAATCTCGCCTCCTTTGGGTTCCTCAACACCAAAAGGGCACCCTTAATCAAGTTGTTTACCCAAACAGGAAGAGGAGATCCGGCTGTAACAAAATGTCTAACTTTTGAAACCAGATCCGGGTATCTTGCAGCAAAAAGATATTCCGTCTCCCCACCTAGACTATGGCCCACCAAAGAGATAGGGCCATCGCTTGATGAATCAATTTCTCGCACCGTTTGCGCTGCCTTTTCAACAGTTTCCTCAACACTAGCATCATTAAAACCAGAACTTGGAAAAATCGGATAAACCCTAGCCCCTCGACTTTCCAACCGCTGAAAAGTCGAGTCATAAGTTCCTCTGATTTGCCACGGTAAACCTTCTATCTCTCTACCTTTCCAAGCCAAAAACCCGGGTAAAAACACAACATTCGGAGCCTCATCACCCTCCCCTAAAGTTTCATCAAGAAAATCCGGTGTTTCAAGTTCCCATTTCAATCTTTTTTCTGCCCAATATGCCTCAATACCATCAGTACCAATTTGAACTAAATCAAAACCCCCTCTTACAAGCCCAGCTTCTCTCACTTGTTCAAAATATTCACCAACTGAAGTTGGAAAATGGCTTACAACCTGAGGTAACTCTCCAATGCTGGAGGGGTCTGAGCGAAAATCAGAACCTCTTTCTACAACCATATAGAAACGATGTACAACCCAATTAATCCACTTTACAACTCGCGCGTCAAGTTAAGAGGCAAGTTCATCCCTAGAAAAACCTTTTTGCCTTAACTCAATCCAAACTGGCCTTAATATCATCCGTTCAAGATTTTTATAAACAGCGACTTTCATTCCCTGATTTATATGCGGCCTCCACGAATCCCACCAATCGGCAATAAGTCTTATCTCAGATAAAGCTTCGTCTACCGCTTCCTGAATTTCCAATTTTCTCCGGTAGGACTTAATCGATCCAGCAATGTCCCCAGGCCAAGTTTCTTCAGGTTTATCAAGCCAGTCGTGGCAGAGGTCATGCATAACTACAGCTCCTGTATGGTTTACCCCACCCAAAAACTGAGGGTCAGCATCCAACCTATAACTTCCACCAGGAAAGTTGCAATAAAAATTGTTCATCCCTTCATTTGCAATATCTGTAGAAACCTCGTGCTCATTCATAACGGCAAATTATACTCCCGTGATAAGATAAGTCAAATTTATGGGAAATAATTTTGAAAAGTTTATGAAGCAAAAAAAGGTTTTTATAGCCTTCTTAACAATAAGCCTACTGTTTTTCTTCTTGCGCCTTGTTCACCTCGAAGCCTCATACAATGCAGGCTCAGACCAAGGCACAGAAATTTTGGAAACATATAAAATCTATGAAACACAAAAAATTACTCTAATAGGCCCAACGTCCTCATTTGTCACAAACGGCAGGAGTTTCTTCTTTGGCCCGGCAACCTACTACCTTTCCATGCCCGCACTTATAATTTCCAACTGGAATCCGTTGTCCGCCGCCTATTTCATAATCCTTATCCAGTATGCGGCAATTTCAACGGTATTTTTTATCATTTGGCAAAGGACACGCAAAGTTTTTTTAACGTTTGTTTTTGCAATTCTGTATGCACTCTCACCAACACTTATCAGATATTCACAGTTTTTGTGGAACCCAAACTACACAATTCCGACATCAACATTTCTCTTGGCTTGCCACCTCCTGCTAAGCCGCCAAAAGAAACAAATCCTTACCATGTTTCTAATTGGGTTTCTCTGGGGGCTAGGTCTAGAATTCCACCTGGATTTCGCACTGGCAATAATTTTGAGCCTTTATTTAATCTACCGCCAAAAAGGATTCAAAATCAAAGAAACATGCGCCCTCATTTTTGGGTTTGTTGCAGGTTACTTTCCCTTAATTATTTTCGAAATCAGACATAGCTTTTACAATACCAAAACGCTTTTATTGTTCCTGGAAAGTATTTTAAGCGGTCACAACAACCGGAATTTCGATTTGCCTAACTACTATTTTTTCCCACTAATTCCATTTTTTATATGGGCAATTACAATAATCTTATCCAAAATCAAAAAAATAAACCGCCTTGCCCCTTTAGCCTTAATTTCAATTTTCGCCGTCTATTCTCTCTACTCAATCATTCCCACACCAAAACACGGCTTTCTTATGGTTGACGGATGGAATTATCAGGGCGTAAAAAAAACCGAAAAAATAATATTGGATAACAAAAAAAACAAGTATAATATAGTAGATATCCTAACCGGAGATACAAGGGCAATGTTTTTACGTGCCGTTTTAACAACCGGCAAAAATCCTCCGCTTGGTACAGAATCATATCCCACCTCCAATGCAATATTTATCGTTACCAAACTTCCGATTGAACAAATTGCCAATTCTAATTTATGGGAAATCAGCGTACTGCGCCCCTTTATGATAACAGGTGACTGGAACGTTCAAAACGACATCCACCTTTACCTTTTTGAACGTTCAAAAACATAAAATGAACAAATACTTATACGAAGACCTTTATCAACAAGAAGAAACGCATTGGTGGCACGTCACCAAAACAAATGCTGTTCTAAATCTGATTTCAAAATATCAAAAAGCCAAAGATCTCAAAATTCTGGATATTGGCTGCGGCGCCGGCAAAAACGCGGAAACATTTACAAAACTTGGTAAATCCTGGGGAATCGATTCTTCAACAGAAGCTATTAAATTTTGCAAAAGGCGCGGCCTCAAAAACATTTACCTGGCAAAAAGTGACAAATTACCCTTTAAAAACGATTTCTTTAACGTTGTTACCCTCCTAGATGTTTTAGAACACGTTGAGGAAAAATCAACCTTGTCAGAAATCAACAGGGTTTTGGCACCAAATGGCATTTTAGTCATAAATGTCCCTGCTTTCCCCTGGCTTTGGAGCAAATGGGACGAAGTCCTTCATCATAGAAGGCGCTACACCAGGAAAAGTCTCGAAAAAGTGCTTTCCCAAAACGGGTTAAAAATAAAAAAGATAAGCTATACCTATTCTTTTTTGGTTCTACCTGCTTACCTAATTAGGCTTGTTAAATCTAAACTTTCTCAAAAACACTATTCCTCTGATTTTGCCATGTCTTCAAAACTTGAAAACCGGCTACTCATTTACATCTCTACAGCAGAACGCATGTTTTGGACAAAATTTTACCTGCCTTTTGGCACCAGCCTAATTGCTGTTGCCCAAAAACAAAGACGTTAAATTAACCATTATGTTTTTAATAACAAACGATTTTTGGCAAATCAAAAAAACCAAGGACAAGGGATTTGGCGTCTTCGCCAAAAAAGAGATAATAACCGGTACCATAATCGGTGATTATCTTGGAAAAGTCATAAAAACCGCCGAGTATGACCTTGAAAAGGACAGGTTTGGACTTTATTTAATGTACTACTCAGACGAAGCATCGATTTATCCAAATCTTAAAAAACCCGGACCTCACCTTTTAAATCATTCGTGCACACCAAATTGTTGGATTTATATCCACCGCGGCCACACATTGTTCTTTACCTTAAGAAAAATTAAGATCGGCGAAGAACTCACAATCTCCTACTTGCTTAGCCCAAAGGACGAAAACTGCAAAGATTGCCCGCACGACTGTAAATGCAAAAGTGCATCTTGCACCGGCACAATGCACCTTGCGCAAGATAAATACGAAAAATGGCAACAATTTCAAAATTTAAAGAAGAAAAAAACGAAAACGCCAAAACCTGTCTTTGGCAAAAATCTGTCAAAACTCCCCACTTATCCCAAAACAATCCCCAACAACCCAATCTACACCCAAATCTCTAACAACTAATAAATGGGTTTTCCGGGATGATTTTCAAAAAACTTGCTAACAATTGACTCTGGCATAAATGCCAGCTATACTAACCGCAGATGAATATTAAGAGGCTATTGATATCACTTTTGCTGCCTCTGCTTCTCACAACTCTTGCACCACAAGCTGTTTTTGCTGCTACTACTGCTGACACTTTTCAAATTACCGATGATGGTGGTCAGCAAAAAGATCCGCTTGTTTACAAAAAAGTTGTTGCATATGATAGTTTGTCCGACATTTGGGCATACGATTTTGATACTCATACCAATTATCCCCTCATCCAAAAAGATGGAGAGCAATATTTAACGGGTTTTTACAAAAACCTAATACTTTACGACAACTTGGATATCGATGCTAGTATTTTACAGGTAAGAATGTTCAATACAGAAACTGGGATAGACTCTTTGATTGCAGGCGGTGCGATTTCTCATTCTGGTGGAGTAACCAATGGCAAATATGTTATTTACCTAGATGGTGGAGCTTGCGGGTCAATTCATGCTTACAATCTTAAAAAGAAAACAGATGTGGTTATAAGCAGTAGTGGTGGTTGTCTGCCATTGCGAATTTCCGATAATACAGTTGTATGGCCTTCTGGTGCAGCAGGCGGAACAAATATTTCTGGATATGATTTGCAAGATAACCAAGCACTAGATGTTGTTTCGGATCCTGGTTTTCAGGAAAGTCCAAACATATTTGACGATAAAGTTGTTTACTTGGAGTACTTTACTGGTAATTTAGGCGACTATAATGCAATAAAAATCAAAGACCTAGATTCAGGCGAGACTAAGACTATTTACGAAAGTACGACCAGCACACTACAATGGCCCGCAATTTCTAATAAATATGTTGTCTGGTCAGAAAGTACAGCACAACATATAAACGGTGTACAAGCTGCCAATTTAAAAACTGGCGAGGTATTTGAGGTTCAAGCCCAAGGTCCTCATCAAAATTCACACACTATGCTGTCTATTTGGAAAAATGTAGCTTCTTGGATGAGTTTCCGTACTGGTAACGGCGATATTTATGCCTCTCGATTCGATAAGAACCACTGATTTACTCGTCTTCACCCTTTTCTTTTTGCTCGCTTTGAGTAACTTTTGTCATTTTAAATGGGCCAAAGTAACTGACATTTTTTTCTTTCGGTCTCTTGTTCTCATCATCAAATAATCCAAATATACCTTGTTTTGCATCCATAAATTCTTTCTGACTCTGGAATAAACCAAACGTGATATTCCAAAGGAATGCACCAACAAGAGTGAGTATGCCCCCGCCAACTACGACTAAGATTACCAGCGCAATTGGAACAAGAATGATTAAGGCAGCAATCTTGAATGCTAGTTCAATCATAGTTTTGGTTGTTGCATAAGCATAAATAATAAATTTTCAGGCATATATTTCCTGTTGGAATTCTTGCATAAATGACAGACTGATGTCAAAATGCAATCCAATTTTGGTGAAATTATTCGAAGGATAAGGAGAGAAAAAAACCTATCACAGGAAAAACTAGCGGAGTTAGCAAAAGTAGATGCAAAAACGATTATTCAAATCGAGGGTGGCAAAAGAAACCCAACACTCAAATCTCTGCAAAAGATCGCCAACGGTCTTAAAGTTCCACTCCGAGACTTAATCCCTTAAAAATATCTGCCGTATATAGACAATCCCCTACAACCCAATATACGCCCAAATCTCTAACAACTAACAAATGTGTTAACGAAAACCTGCGAAGTGATAATTTCGCTATATTGTCATAACTACTTTTCCGCGAGGATGTCCTTGCTCCAAATGTCGGAATGCCGCTTTTACCTCGGTAAGCGGAAACACTTTATCTACTTGTGCTTTAACTTTGCCGCTTTCTACCAACTCCGCCAGACGTTTTAACCCCTCAGTAGTGCCATTTGTCATCTGACCAATTGCAACTACGCCATATTCTTTGGCAAGTTCCGCACTTGGCGCACCTGCCATCGAAACAATAATTCCTCCTTTTTTTAGTACCTTAAAAGATTTGTTTGTAATTTCCCCGCCGACCGTATCAAAAACAGCATCAAAATCCTTCAGTTTTTCCTCAAAAACCTGACTCTTGTAATCGATAACTTCATCCGCACCCAAACTACGGGCAAATTCCAAATCGTCAGAACTTACCGTTGTTGCTACATACGCCCCCAGCGCTTTTGCAATCTGAATCGCAAGAGAACCTATCCCGCCAGCCCCGCCATGGATCAAAATCTTTCGGCCACCTTTAAGCTTGATATGTGTTTCCAATACCTGTAGCGCACTTAGCCCCACAAGCGGTAGTGACGCCGCCTCTACAAAATCTACATTCTTAGGTTTTTTGGCAATTTTACCGACAACAGCCGTCGCAAACTCGGCAAAAGCTCCCGATCCTCCGGCGTAAACTGCGGCCTGGCCATAAACCTCGTCTCCAACCCCAAAACCAGTTACTTTTTCTCCCAAACTTACAACCACTCCAGCAAAATCACCGCCCATTACAATAGGAAACTTCAAAGGCAAATAATCTTTCGCATAACCCGCACGCAGTTTCCAGTCAAAAGGGTTGATACTGACGGCATGGACCCTCACCAGAACCTGCCCCGCAGAAGCAACTGGTTTCGTAGCGTTTTCCACTACCCCCAAAACACTAGCACCGCCATAAGAGTCAATTTGCACCGCTTTCATGTTTAAAAATTATACACCAATAGAAAATTAAGCACTGTCGCGATAATGGGAATTTGACAATCCCATTTTTAAAGGCCTACTATTAATCTAGATGTCTGCCCAAAAACTTCATCGCGGTATTATTCCACTATTTATCCTAATAGCCGTAGGCATCGCTATTTTAGGTGCTGGAGGAGTGTACATTATTCAGCAAAATTTTGTAAAAACCGGCAAAAGCGGAAAGGCTGCACTTGACGAGGAAAAAATCAAACAGCAAATCGCCAATCCCACCCCTCTGCCCACACCATCTGCAGAACCGTCAACAAAACTGGCAGCCAAAGAATTCTCATATACGCCTCAGGCAAAAGACCAAACAAACGGTGAGCCGGGATTTAACATTAATCCGCCAAGTGGTTGGCTAAGCACATCCGCAGTCTCAACGAATGAAAAAGCAGGTTTCGAAGCTCCGGACGAAGACAAGGAGGACGGCGAGGAAGGGTCAGGCCTTGTCGTAAACAGCCGTGCAAGAATTACCGTACAGGTACAAAACTTAGGCCCAAGCTTAACATTAGCCTTACTTATCGACGGAATTAAACAAAAATCTTCCAATGATTTTGAAAAAATAGAATACTTAAGTGAAACAAAAACAAACCTAAATGGCGCAGAAACATTCCGCATAGAAACTAAATCCCTCAGAAAAGGCGTCTGGGTTCACAGCGTCGATTATCTATTTGCCAAAAACGGCTACGCAATTGCCCTAAGCGGCACATCATTTGATTCCGCTTGGTCAAAAAGGTCAGGTGCAATAAATGCCTCACTGGCATCATTCACCATAAAATAATTCGAATGTCTCCTCTTGCACTTGTCCTTATTGTCACCATAGCCGTCTCCCCTTTCATCCTTCAGCTCGCATCCAGACAAAACAAAAAGACAAAACAAAAACTGAGGCAAATTTTTTTACTGTTGTTGATATTTCAGCTCATCCTGGGATTTTTGGGCTGGGAATCTTTGCCCTTCTCGGGTACAACGGGTTTTGAATTAGCGCTCTCTTATCCAAATGCCTTTCTTTGGCTATTTTTTACAGTTTCTATAGTCCAAATCGCACTTATTGCCTCAAACAAACGCTCAGCACATGTAGCCGCAGTTTCTTTAAATTTTTTAAATACGTTTATCATCTTTGCATCACTAATCATAATTAGCAAAATCATAGAAAAACAAATTGTCAGTTTGGCCAGTATAAGCGCTGTTTTTTTAAACTTAACAGCTAATGTCGTTTCGCTTGCGCTGGTGAACAAAGATAAAAATATATACTTAAGGAAATAATATGGGAAAATCGTTTACAGTTCTTCTGACATTGGCAATAACCATCGCCATTTTGGGAACAATAGGTTATCTGAATTTTTACAAACCCGGAAAAACACCCACAAAAGCAACCGCAACCGAAAACCCCGCGCAGGGGGCAACCACAAACCCGGGCAAAGTTTCTGGTATCAGCGAAAATGAGGCAGTCGAAAAAGTCCGCCAGCTTCCGGAAGTCAAAAACTTCCTCGCCACGGTTACCAACACATATGTTGAAGTAAGTTCTTTTGACGAAGAAAGTGGAACCTACCTGGTACAGGTTTTCGAAATAAAAGACAATCACACTGCCACCTTTGGCTGGTGGGAGGTAGAAAAAATAAGCGGCAAGGTAAAAAAGTCGATTTGAAAACTGTTAGTTGACAATGCGTTTGGACAAGTACAATAATCAAATAAAGAGATGCAAAATCCTGCCCGCAATCCTTTTGGCCTCAAAAGAGGGTTTGCCCCCGTCGTTTTGGTTGTCATCGCCGTTGTTATTGGATTAGTAGTAGTAGGCGTCGCAACAGGCGCGCTTAAGGGTTCTTTTAAAATTTCAAAAACAGAAAAAACTGCCCCGCAAGACCAAAAAATAGCCTCTCAAGACGAAGTCCAAGAACCATCCCCGAGCCCCCTAATCCAGGCCAATTTAGCCCAAGATGCTTACACAAACTCGCAAAAAGGCTTTTCGATCAAACCACCTCAAGATTGGAAGGTCGATGACGGACAAAGTGTCGCGTTTTACCCAGGGGCAACAATGAAAGGATCGCCAGCCGCACTCGTAGTAACCATAGTACCCCTTGGGTCGTTAAAAGGGGCACAACTATCAACAGTAGTCGACACAACCAGACTATCACTTAAAAGGGAATATCCCAGTTCTAATATCAGTACAGACCAACAAATAAAAGTCGGTAGTCAAGACGCACATCTTTTAAAATTTAATTATTCGCAAGAAGGGACTACTTATCAAACCGGTGCCTATCTTTTAATAGACAGCGAAAATTTATATAACATTCTCGCGGTTGTAGACGAAAATTCGGCCTCAAAATACGATAAAATTCTGGAAGACTCCGTAGATACCTTCAAGCTGCTCAAAAACTAAGGCCAAGAATCACCTAAGCCTGCACCTCAAGGGAGTTGTATCTTTGCCTTTTTTCTCCACCCAACAAAAAGAGGTAAAACAAAAAAATAAAGCATAATCTTCATCATCCGGCTAAAACTTACTTAAGCGAAATAATTACAGCCTCGGCAACTTCTTTCATGGATTTTCTGTGTTTCATCGAAAGCTTTTGCAAATGCGAATACGCCTCCGGCTCTGTTAAACCGTCCCTCTTCATTAAAACTGCCTTTGCCCTATCAATCAGTTTCCTTGTCTCGAGTGTTTCTTTTAAAGCTTGAGATTCCGCAACAAGCCTGGCATTTTCCAGCGCCCCGCCTACCTGTTTGGCAATAGTCGAAAGCAGCCTTATTTGTTCTTTTGAATGTTTTTTAGGCTTTTTATACTGGACATTAATAACACCAATTAATTTACCCTGAAAAGTGATCGGCAGCGATAAAAAGGCCTCATATCTGTCTTCCGGAATATCATGGAAAAATTTAAAACGTTTGTCGTCGGATGCATTATTGCCAATTTCTACCGCTTTTTTATGCTCAGCAACCCAACCGGTTATTCCTTCTCCCATTTTTAGGGAGATTTTACCTAAAAGGGCTGGGTGCGGATTTTTGGTGGCCTGAAGTATAAGTTGGGCCGATGGTTCATCATAAACATACAAAAAAATCGAATCCGCAAGTGTTTCGCGATGGACAATTTCAATAATTTCACCAAGGACCGCCTCAAGGTCCAAGTTATAGGCAATTGAATCAACAATTGAAAGAAGTATCGAAAGTTCCCTGTTTTGTTGCTTCCTCACGAAGCAAATTCTAGCACACTTTTAACCTTCTCCCCCATATCCACAGCGTTATCAGTATCAGACTGATGTATTAAGAAATCTACAGTTAAATCGCGTGCAGCTCCTCCGTCAACCCAAAAATAACCTTCACGCTTTCATAATTGGTGGGCCTCAAGGTAAGCACCCATAATGCAACGGACTACCGCCTTTCCTTCTTCAAAATGCTCTCTCAGATATTCATAAGATTCACGCTTTATGGGCTTCCCGACCTGTGCCAATCCCAAAATTTCACCGCGAATACTGCCCGGCAAATTGTTAAGAGGTAATTTATCTTCTGGGGTTAGTTCGCCCTTAAAAGTGATGATTCCGCCCTTTCCCCTATCTCTAAAAAATTCGTGCATCATCTTTCGTGCCAATTCAACAGTACCCTCCCCATCTCTAGACTCTCGGAAAGCCGCAACCAGACCCCTTCGAAATGAATCAAAACCCGCTGGAACTTCTACCCTAGTATCTTGATCAATCATGCATGACTCCCTTCATAAAACCAACAAAAAAGACGTCTACGAGACGCCTTTGTCTTTTTTGACACACAACTCTGTATGCCTAAACCTAATTTAGCATAGTACAACTGCCAAAATCAATGTTTCAACTTGCTTATTTTTGAATTGCCTTTTTTCTCCAACCGGCAAACAGCGGCAAAAGGAACGTCAAAGCGTAGTACAAATAAACATCCAACTTGTAGTATCCGTCAGCCGGCTTAAACAACTTAACAAGGAAAAAATAATCAAAAACAATGGCAATAATAGTCCAAGAAACTGCCAACTTCAAATAATACTGCAAAGAATCACTCTTAACTTTTTTAAACAAAACCCAAAGCGTGATAGCCATTCCAATAGGCATAATTATCCAGCCAAGTACAGATTGCGGCACAACCATAAAAAGGGCTATGCCCAAAAGATATCCGAAAAGCCAAAGCAAAAAGCCCCAAACCAAAGTATCCCCAAGTATTTGCTTGCCCTGAATAAATTGAATGGGTCGATTCACAATAAAACACTCTTAATGGGCAAAAAATTCGTATATATAAAATCCGAGAATCGAAAGGAAACCAAGAGAAGTAACTATCTGAAGAACATTGAGTGATTTTCTTGTTTGTGACGCGTTCACAGATTTTCCCACAAATCGAAAGGCGCAAAAGAACAGAACAAACACAAGGGCCGAAATCCAGCTTTTTGTCACCCAATGGTGACCGGTAAATCCCGCAAGCCAATTTTTAAACGGCACGGAAAGTTCGGCACCAATGGTCATCGCAACAACCACAACTATAGTTATGGTGGCAGAATAAGCCGATGCCCGGATTGGTTTTAATTTATCCATATTAATTTATTACTCCCCATCTCGCCGCAGCGGAAATAATAAAACCCATAAGGCCAAAACTCAAACCGAGTCCTGCAGCAATAATTGTCAGATTAATAAGTCCCCTGCGGAGTCCAAGCGACGCCAGTTCTTTCGAATCGAGGCGCGCAAGCAGAAAAACAGTAACAGCAATAGGGATAGCAAAAAGGAAAATATGCTCCTTTGCCTCCATGGCAATCGCGTGTGCCCATGGAGCACTGCCGGCTTTAATAATTGGCTTTACCAGGGGGCCATAAAACTTAACATAATAATACCCGCCGATAACCCATGTAAGAGCAAAACCGGCAAGCCCGACAGTGGCCGCAGCAACCTGACGCTTAGCAGATCCGGCACCAGCAACCGCCTCTCCCAGAAGCCACAAAAAAGCATCAATACCAAGGATCGCAAAACCCAGATGAAGCCCAATAAGAACCGGTTTGGCGGCAAGAATAGCTAAAATATCCATACCAATACCTAGTATATACCAAAATTTTATTGTGTGAAACGGAAATTTTGACAGCACAAAAAACACAAGACACAACTTTCAGCTTGCCCCTGTTAAATTAAATATTTATTCGAGATGCCTCGAGGATTTTAATATTCCTTTGCAAAAGTTACGCCGCAAGCTTTACATTTTTTGCACTTGGGCCTTTTTCTCCATCAACAACATCAAACGTGACTGCTGCTCCTATTTGAAGTTCATCAAATGTGACACCACTCAAATCTGTTGAGTGAAAGAAAAGATCTTTTGTTTCTCCTTCACGAGAAATAAATCCATATCCTTTATCTGTTTTTGTTTTGATTGTTCCGTTCATATTTTTTTAGTAAATTTATCGATTAAATTTACTTCTGCCTCCTTTCTCCTTGTTATTATACTATTTCAGGCGAATTACTGACCATAGGTATGAAAAGTTTTATCAATTGTCCAGTAAACAAATAGCAGACGGCTTAATTACCAACGAGATCGACAACCGAAGCTTTAGGTTTTCTAAAATCTCTATTATGAAATTCTGCTAATAATTCAGCTCTTTCAATTGCAAAGAGAGTTAGGGGCGGCGTTTTGTCTTTTAGCTTAGGAGGTAAGCCTTTGATTGATTCAAGATGCCTTCTGATAATTTTGGGGTCTTTTGTAAACTGTTTTGTAATAAAACGATGGTTTCTTCCCCAGCTGGCTGACACCTGCGAGAGACCGTAAACCATATCAACATCTGTTAAATCTCCTATTAACCTTTGGCCCAAAAGATGTAAATCAACTGCTATTTTCTCGTCAAAAGCTCTAACCCCTGCTAGCCCTTCGATGTCTGTTAACGACTGCAAGTTTTCTCTGTAATGAATCGAGGCCCAGCGCCTATCAACTTTTGGGTAGGGGTGAAGTACGATGCTTGTGTGAGTGCCTACTATTTCTACTTCCCCTTTTGGTATGTCATCATAAACAATACCTTCGTAAAAAAGCAGCGTGCAGAATAAATTGAAATTTGGGACAGGCAAGCCCGACTCCTGAATTGTACAAGGTTGATGTTCTTTGACCACAATGGCAGATATTATATCAAAAGGAAAAACAAATCAAGCAAAAATTTGAGAACTCAGTAACCAACCTTAAGACCTGATCTTTATTAATTCCCTCGCAAGGTCTGCATATCTACCGGCATACTCAGCCCTTCCTTTTTCAAGGTGCAGCCTGGCAATTTCGGCCATCACCACTTCGGTCTTGAGCCTTGCAAAATCATCCGGATTCCCGGCGGCAAGTCTTTCGGCAATTGAATCATAATATTCAACACCCTTTGGCTCTCCGAAAATAAATCTTGCATTTTTGAATCGTCCATAAAAATTATAATAAGCACCTCCTGCCACCATTCCCAATTTCCTTGGCCACTGCCTCTCGGATCCTTCAACAGCCAACGGTAGTACATATCTTTCACCCCGACCATGCCAAAATCGCTCCGATCCGTATCTGGCCTCCTGTATCCCTACTTGCCCACTGCGTGTTCCCTCAGGTGTAATAATCAAAAGCGAACCATCGGCAAGGTTTTGTGCCCGCTCTATTGCCTGTCCGTTTATCTCATCCCTGTTTGGATAGTCGGCCATCGTATGGGAAACTACCGGTATAATTCTAAAATATTTTGGCAGTAAATTTGTTGGAAACGTTTGCAGATAGCTCATCTTCATAACAATGTCGGCAACTTGAACCAAATCGTCAAAATCCTCTTTGATGGCAACACAAGCTCCGGTTACCAAATCGGCAAAACCACGATGATCCAGAACCGGAACTACAATTTTCCCTTCACTAAGAAGCCCTCTTGCTTGGGTAATATATTCCTTACCCTCAATTGTGTAATTAAGAGGCGTAGCCTCTACTCCGGCCCTAAAAAACCGCATTATTCCCTTGGTAGTAGCCTCAGTTGCTCTTTCCCTAAAAGAAGGTGACCTCTCCATAGAGGCATACTATAAACGTATGTCATCTGATTGGCAACACTAGAAACCTAGTGTGCTAGAATCCAAGTTATATGAAGTTAACCAACGACAGTTACACAATTTTAATCGGCACTAAAAACTTCACCGAACGCTATTTCCGAGACAAAAAAGGGTGGCTAAAGGTATCAGCCCGCGGTAATAAATTCCGCATGACTGCCGAGCAAGTCCTAAACCATCTTTTACCAGCAGTTGCCGGAATCAAACCGAATATAATTTTAAAAGTCAAACACAAAGAGACAAAATAAACGCAAAAAATTTCCGCCTTAGACGACGTCAAACCTATTAATTCAAACCTGACCTTCTAGCGAATTTTCCTAAAGGAGAAAGAGGATGTCTTTCGATGTACTTATGACTGATCTCAACCATAGCAGAGGCAATGTCTTCCATTTGGGAGTCATCCTCAACTCTTTCTGATAAAACCCGCAATTTTTCTACAATCTCAGCGGGTCTACCCGAAAATTCAGTCAATACTGAATCTATTATATCAATTTGATCAGGTTCTAACCCATAGCTATCGCAAACTCTAGTAAAACTATCACCTAAAATTCCAAACTCTTGAGATTTATATCGTGGTTCTTGTTCACTCATAGTGCGAAATTGTAAATCAGAGGTTAAAAAAAGTCAAAACTCAGCTCACCGCCTGCCTACGGCAGGCAGGCTTTCTTCACGAGCGCGACGATTTTTTTCTCTTCGACAGGGGTCAACTTCGTCAGCGCGAATGCAACCGGCCACATGTTCCCTTCGTCGAGTTTGGCAGTGTCATTGAAGCCTAACGTCGCATACCTGGTTTTGAACTTTCCCGCGTATTGGAAAAAGCAAACTACCTTGTCACCCTTAGCATATGCAGGAAATCCATACCAAGTTTTCGGCAAGAGGTCTGGGGCATTCTCCTTAATAATTTCATGCAGACGTTTAGCAATACTGCGATCCGCCTCCGACATCGCGGCAATAGCAGCCAGAACGTCACTTTCACCTTGCGCTTTATTCTTGTTTGACCGGACTTCCGCTGCAAGTTCCTTCGCGCGAGCCACTATTGCAGCCCGTTCCTCATCCGAAAACGTCTTACCGGTTACGTTAGTATTCATAGCCGCCTTCTTTGCGGATTTCTTAGTGGTACTTGTCATAGTTTGTTTATCTCCTTTTCACCACTAAGCGTCAATTATATTTGGGTTTAGCTCTCGTATAAAACTCGTTGCATGTTCTAATGCGGCCTTGCCGTGCCAAGGATCAGTGATAACTCGACCATTCTTTGAATATCTGTCAAAGTGATCTGGACTTATGAATGTTAACGCTGGAGAACCGCCCTTTGCATTTACACCCACATAATTCATCCAGATGAAAGTTTGCATATTTTCAGGATTTATACTCCTAAGTGCTTTTTCGTCCTCCTGACTATCAAATAGACTTGCATCCACGCTTCTCACTCCCATTTGGATAACTGTAGTTTCATTGTCCTTTAAGCGACCGTGCCGACTAATATAAAATCTACGATCGTCTTTAGTAAATGCAACCAAATCAGGTCTCACGTCGTCCGATTCAAACTTCTCATAAACAGCTTTTTGGTATTCAGGCCAAGAAGTGATCGTTTCAATTAGCTCTTGCATTAAAGGAAGGACCTGACCATTAAGCTCGACTCTCTCTTTTCCGAGTTGGTCAAAAAACTGGCGAACATCCTCTTCAACCTTTTCCTGTTTATCTCCTGTAGTCATGAATATGTTTTAATCAATTCAACTCCCAATACCTAGAATTATTATAAACGATATAGAGTTTGCAAAAAATCCGTAGACTTTTTTGTATGTTTCAACCGAATAGACTTTCAGTATTCATTCCCACTCTTCGCTACCCTCGAGATATTTAACCCGATCCGGGAAGTTTTTATAATAAAGGTCCTTGTTAATTTTGCCCACACAAGCTGAAGGATATGGCTTACCGGTCTTCATATCAACCGAATTTGCAACTATCTTATTGATTGTCGCCTGAAGCTCATCAGAGAAATATCTGCTTGGACAAACACCAATTCTGTCATTCGGAGCAAAAATGCCAAAATGGATCATCGCCGAATCATCCGAAATTGGATAGCCTACTTCGGCAAGTACGGACCCGGCCTTAATTGTTGCCCCCTCGACAACATCTTTCTCGATGTTAATAACCGAGTGATAAACTACACCGACGCCTCCGTCTTTCAACCGCGCATATGCTTCAATTACCTTTATGGTTTGACCGTCTTTTGTCTGTTTATCCCCATCGTGAATTTGGCCGATACTAATGTCGGCAATTGCATAAAGCTTTGAACCCTTTTTCAGTTCAAAATCCCAACCCGGATGCCCTTCGTTATGGCCGTTGGCATCTTCCCCTTTGATACCGTATGGCCAGATACCATACATTTTAGGCGGAGTAAGAAAATCTTCAAGCCTGGCCGGAAAAACCTCAAGCTTTTCCTTAGCATTCTCCGGGGAAATTTCACTTTTTTTATCAAAGATTTTGTTTAGGGGATTATTTTGTTTTGGCTGATGGCTGAGGATCAATAAACCGGTTGCCCCCAGGATAAAAATTATGACCAAAACAAGGATATGACTGAAACCTCTTAGCACTATTCCAGTTTAGGCAATATTTGCTTATTGGGCAAGCCTAAAAAACTTGCTCTGCTTCTTAGTTCACACAGTAGTAGCCGTGCAACAATACTGTAATATAGTATGATTGCGCAGAGAGCGTCCCATGTCTAAACTTGTAACTGTTGAACTATTAAAAGGATTTCTGGAAGCATTCAACCAGCATGATCTGGATTCCATCATGGACTATTTCGCAGACGATTGCGTCTTCTATATGCCGCGGGGCTCGACGCCTCGTGGTGATAAGTATGTCGGCAAAACAGAAGTGCGGGCAGGTTTAGCAAAAAGATTTGAGGGTATTCCGGATGTGCATTACGGGCAAGACAGTCATTGGGTATGCGGCGACTTCGGAGTCTCCGAATGGACACTCACCGGCACATCTGTTTCAGGAAAAAAGATAAAGGTGCGGGGAGTCGACCTGCTTGAATTCAACAGAGGGAAAATTACCCGTAAGGATTCTTTCTGGAAAATCCTCGAGTAACTGCAGTGTGTAAAAAATCAAACTGCTCCTAAAAAACTAAAAGGGCTGTTTTAATCCCCCGCAAGAGATTCCTTGCGCAATCCTAATTTGAATTGGGTTTTCCAGACAAGCACAAGTGTAGCCAGCCCTCCGAAAGTCAGATACAAAATGGTGTATAGTAGTTTATTGCCTCCCGTAAAATCTGGACTTAATGCAAATAGTAAGTTGGACATGTAGTGAAAAAACATCACAACCAAAACACGGCCTCCTGATTTATTGTAGAGCCACGTAATAAATGGTTGAAACACAAAAGGAGTAAACCAGATAGCATCGTACCACGGAATTGCTCCAACCATAAGCAGAGGCAAATGCCAAACTCCTCGAAAAATACCAACAATAAGAGTGGCTATTAAGATACCGTACTTGGATTTTGAAAAGCGTTTCTGCAGCGTGGGAAGAGCATATCCGGTCCAGCCGAGCTCTTCCCATAATCCCCCCAAAAGTAAAAGTTCAACTGCTATTATTGCGAAGGGTACCTGACGAAAACCAGCAAATGTCGCACCCGCAAGAAGATTACTTACAATGTTGAAGAGTATGAAGCCAATAATAATAGCCGGAGCGGCAAGAAATAACCAACCCGCACGAAAGTTTATCAGGCGGTTCCAAAATTCGCGCAAACCTAGTTTACCTGCACTAAGTAATATAACAATTACTGCAGCAAGTGCTACGCCATGAGGCAACATCCCTCGAACAAATAATAATGACCACCAACTGAGAAGATATGCCAGTAGAAAAAATAAGGGTAATTGGTATTTTTTGATAAGTTTTTGAAACTCAATCATTTTGCGCCCTCTTTTTTGAGTTTACATCCAATCCGCTAAGGCGGCAAATTCTTTACATTTAATGTATCAAGTGTTTGTAAAAGTTATATCAAGAAGCACGATGGTGCATTTTGGCTCCGCTCACCTTGGCACAGTATACCTGAAATTGTAAAAATTATTGAGGCCTTTGAAAATCCAGGTTGGATCGGACAATTGAGAGAAAGATGGAAGGAAATTAAGAAATTAACTCAACAACCTGTCTTTATTAAGCAGTTATCACAGTCTTAATATATTTTGCTATCCACTCTTGGAGCAACTTTCTATCAATAAGTTCAATATCGTTAGATTTCGCAAGCTCAATAGCTGCTGGAGTAAAGTAAGAATTCGTTACTACCATACCGCTATTACTTTTATAATGCCTTACAGCGGCCACAACTTCTTGGACAGCCTTATTCCCGATATTAGCATGATGTCTCTTAACCTGCACAACTGTATTATTCCCATTGCCTGAGATTATTAGGTCTGCTCCTTGGTCTCCTACTATTCGCGTTTCCTTAACAGAATAACCCATCTTAGTGAATAATCTTTTCAGGTATTGTTCAAACTCGTATCCTGATAAGGTATCTATCGTATTGATATTATGCTTTGCAATTTCCGCTTCTTGCCCTTTCTTTATCGCGTATTTTAATAGGAGGAAAAATAAATAAAGTGCCAGTATTGCAGCAATAATTTGAATGTTGAGTGCAATCAGCGCAATTATGCCAATTATTATTCCCCAAAAAACAATGTGGCCTAAAAAGATGTTGATGCTAGTAGCAACATGTCCAATTTCTACCTTTTCTTGCTCCAGTCCTTCCTTACTGGTCAATAAACGTATTTTATTTACAAATGTAGGATACTTATGTTCGCTGAGAAACTTTTGTGTCTCTTCGCGGTTTCCTTTAGGTCGTGATTTGTCGAATGAAAAGTAAATAGCATAGATAAACGTTAAAAAACCGCTTGCGCTATGTACTAAGCTCCATGAAAGGATAATCTTAACTTTTTGAATTTGAGATAAATGAACCATATTAAAATATTATTTTCTCCAACTTATATAAATTCAATATCATAATTATCGGAAAATTCGTCATTGCTGAGTCTTGCCTTTTCATTTACTGCTATGTTAAATAGTCTAATAAGCTCGTCTTCTGCTCGGTTTAACTTAAATCCTTCCCAATACTTATCTGTAAGAAGTTCGGGATGATTACTCAAGTGGGCATCTAAACAAACCTTACTGTCTCCAGTTATTATGAAGAATCTATGTCTTTTTATTGTAAATTTAATCTCATTTGATTCTAGTAACCAATGTAGCTCATTGACTTTATACTTACTGTCAAAAGGTGTTTTTCCTCCCAGAAGAAAACCAATTGCATGCTTCTTCCCATCTTTATAGCGGTCAAGTTCTTTTTCTACACTATTTTCTATAAACTCTTTGAAATCATTGACTATTTGGAAGTGGTTCTTACCTTTCCATCTCTCAGAAGCTTCATATTCTGAACAATACACTCTCCAGTCTTTATTATCAATTTTGTTAATTCCATGATTAAGTATTACGTAAGGGATTTTTTGGAATTTATATATCTTATTGTGATTATTCTCAAGCTTAATTGAGCCGTTACTTTCAGTAATTTTGTATCTCTTATCAGCACAGATACACATTCCATCTTTACATAATGCTGTAAGAATTAAAGTCATTTTAACGTTTATTATGCTCTTTAAAAATGGCTTGTAAAGTCGGCTCTTTGTATAATTTTAATTATCAAATACTTTGTCGAATTTTTTAAGTCGAGTTGCCGACTGTTCCCCGGCCGACACTTTTGCTCTAACGATTAAACCAAACGAACTATTGCCAAACTCTTTTCCCAGATTTGCAAGATTTCTTATAAAATAATAAATCGAAGCTTGAGTTCCAAGTACCCCATATCCACCCAGAAGAATTCCAACCCCTCCTTTTACATTAGGATTTTTTGCCTTTAGGATAAGTCCATAGCCATATTTTTCTTGTTCCTCTCGCGGAATAATTTCCCCTGTCTCTTTATTGTAGATATGGTGTTCATCCACCGAGTAGGCTACATCTTCCATAACTTCGTAAAAATCCATACATTTCATTGCTTGCGCTCCAAGAACAATCATATTACTATCCCAGAACTCATAACCTTTGCTCATTTCAGTAATATCTATCTTTTCTCGCTTTCCTAGTTCACCCAAAATATTCAGTAATCTTGCAATCCCGCGAGCTTCAACCTCAGGCCATACCTTTTCAACATTTGGGTGAGCTTGAGTTGTCGGTCCTTCAACTGAAAAAAGTTTAGGGTCTGAAAAAGTATTGTCTTTAACAATAAAATCCTTGACAAATATTCTCACTAACTGTTTGTTATTAGCAATGTCGCCCAATACCTTTTTCGACGGTCTTGTGTACGTATACCAATGAACTATTGACCTCCAAGCAGACAAAAGGAGCTTTAATATGTCAAGCAAAAATTGTGCTAAAGATATAAGAGTTGCCATTTGTTTATTGCGGGATAGATATAATACTGAGGGTCGATTCCGATCTCCTAGCTCATCACCTCAGGCTCCCATTCGTTAATCGGTCTTTCAGCGAGAAATCTAGCTTCGCCAGTTAATTCTGGTTTGTATGTCTGGTCGGTCATCAGTTGATAAGCGTCTTTTCGGCAAAGCCATACGATCAGTTTCGGTAAAATTGACCTAGATATTTTAAATGCGATATTTTTGTATTTATTACTTGACCAAATTACTAAGACCTCTTGACCCTCTTTTCTCTCATTAAAGGCCTCGTAAACGTTTTTAAAATCATCTTTATGAAAAATTGGGAGTTCAGCTTTTCCCGAAATCTTTTTAGATTCGATGGTCAAGAAAGCGTAAGGACTCGTCGCGCTATCAGCTGTGACTTTATTGTTTATTAGTTTTGCGTGAGGGGTAAATTTAATAACACGACAAATTTCCTTATCTATCGTCTCTAGTGGGATATCTTTACCTAAAATAGAATTACTATTGGTCATATTGTTGATCGTAATTTGGTTATACTAACGAATTTGGGCTCCGCGACCAGGACTTACTTAACTTTTCTCTCCCGGCTTGAGTCCATCCAATAACTTTTGCGCCAGGCCAATAGCTTCAGAACCTCTGCAGCCTTCTCCCCAAACACCACCAGTCCTTTGCCTATAACAAATAATTGGATCGGTTGAACTGCAATCAATATCTAAATCTTCCACATCTCCCTCGTACAATTCATCTCCGGCATCGTACTTCAGAACGCGCATAAATTCACCGGTATGTGCAGAGATAAAACTATATCTATTATCTCTATGGGTAAATCCGATAAAGAGGTGACTTAAATCCGATTCTCTCAAGTAAATTTCAGCAAGCGCATCTTTAAACGCTTGATTCTCTTGCAGAGCCTCACTGAAGCCGTCAATCAATTTACGCGCTTCGTTGCTCAAAACATCCCGAGCTTGTTCTGCTGTAAGTTGTCTTTCCGCTCCTGATTGCATTTGCGACAAAATATACTGCTTGTGGTGGTTAAAGTCAAATTAATTAAACCAACATTGCCATAAAAATTTTCGGGTGTTAAAATCACATTTGCACTTTGGCGATCCGCGGTAGCTCAGCGGTAGAGCGCTCGCCTGTTAAGCGATTGGTCGTAGGTTCGAATCCTACCCGCGGAGCAAGTGATTGCCCTCAAAAACAAAAAACTAATCTCGTTTGCTATCGTCATCTTAATTACCTCTACGTTTGCTATACTGCTGCTCCGCCAAAACACCAATAAGCCGCAAACAGGTGTCACCGTACAGGAAATCACGCAAAGGGAACAGGGAAAGCCTCAAAAATCTTCCGAATCCAGAAAGGCAGTCGAAGTGGTCGCCCAAAACCTCAAAATCCCCTGGGATCTTGTTTTAATGGATAGCGAAATACTAATTACCGAACGTCCAGGGACACTTTTAATGCTAAAAGGTGGGCAACGGATCCCTATTTCTGGTGTAAAAGCCATCGGCGAAGGCGGCCTTTTGGGGGTAGCGCTTCATCCAAAATTTGACCAAAACCGTTTTATTTACCTTTACCTAACTTCCCAAACAGGCACAGAAACCACAAACGAAGTCGACCGTTATGTTTTGGATACAAACACCTTAAAAGACCGTAAGATAATCATCTCCGGCATCCGCGGTGCCGCAAACCACGACGGCGGCAGGATTGCTTTTGGCCCCGACGCCTACCTTTACATAACAGTCGGTGATGCCCAAAACGAAAACAGTTCACAAGACACAAATTCCCTAAACGGCAAGATTTTAAGGTTAAAAGACGACGGATCAATACCGCAAGACAACCCGTTTGGCAATGCAGTCTATTCTTATGGCCACAGGAATCCCCAGGGTTTGGCCTGGGACGACAAAGGCAGGCTCTTTGCAACCGAACACGGCCGATCCGGCGCCCTCTCCGGCATGGATGAGCTGAATTTAATTGAAAAAGGCAAAAACTATGGCTGGCCGACAATCCAGGGCACCCAGACAAAAGAAGACATGGTGACACCCGTTATCAATTCCGGTCCAGCAACCACCTGGGCACCATCCGGCACACTATACTACAAAGACAGTATTTTCTTTACCGGCCTTCGCGGTGAATCACTTTATCAATACGACACTGCAACCGGCACCCTGAAAGCGCATTTTACTAAAGAATTTGGAAGGTTAAGAACCGTGGTTTTAGGCCCAAACGATTATTTTTACCTTTTAACAAACAACACCGATGGCCGCGGTAACCCCAAACAAGGCGACGACAAACTCTTAAAAATCGATGCCCGGGTACTTTTCTAAACTATTAACGTTTTAACTTCCGGGGTGGTTTAATACCCTTTTTTGAAGCATCGGGCATTCTCACCTTATAAGTATCCGCCGGTATTACGCCCTGGTGTACATTAGATTCGTTTGTAGCCGTAACCACCGTTGCTCCGATTGCCGCAATATCATCGGCGGGACAAATACCAATTCCGACCACAACACTCACTAAACCCTTAACACCATTATTCCTGACAGCTCTGCCGACCCGCCGTCCTCTTTCAAAAAAATTCAAACTGTGCCGATGTCTCTCGCCCATTTTGCAAATTATGCACAACTAAGACCCATTAATCAATGATCTGCTAAAATATAAACTATATGAATTTTAAAATCCCAAAAAACCTCATTTGGCCAATCGTTGTATTGATCATTGCCTTCGGCGCCTTTTACCTCAAACCATGGCAGACAAAACCCCAGGAAACCATCTCTGTTTCCGCCCAGGGAACAGCAGATTCCATACCAAACGTAGGCAAAATAACCGCAACCATAGAATCTAAAAATCCCAATATAGACCTGGCAAGGCAAGAGAACGACAAAAAAGTTTCGACAATTGTTGTAAAACTTAAGGAACTAGGAGTAGACGAAAAAGACATCAAGACCCAAAATATTTCGGGCGGCCAAGGGTACGAAGCCCTGCCCGCCGACAGGCAGGAAACCATGATGTACCCCGCCCCGCCAAGACCAAACACCAATCTATTTTCTACATCTCTGGAAATCACCATCAGGAATTTTGACCTAACCGACAAAATCCTTTCAACCCTAACTCAAAACGGTCTCACAAACCTATATGGCCCCCAATTAACAACCAGTGACGAAAAACTTGAAGAAGCCAAAAGCCAAGCGCGCGAAAAAGCGGTTGCAAATGCCAAGAAAAAAGCGGAAGAATTGGCAAAAGCCTCCGGCAGAAAAATTGGCAGGGTTGTAAACATTGCAGAGCAGGGAGATTATGGCTACCCTGTGCCCATGATGGCCAAATCCGGCGCAGAGCTAATTGACAAAGCAAGCACCATCCAGCCGGGCCAAAACCAGGTGACCATTAACCTGTCAGTGGATTTTTTGCTAAAGTGATGTAACCCAATGCAACAAGACTCATAAGGCTTAAGGCCAATCCCCACAAAAACGCATCGCTCGCATAGTAAAACTCGACCATGTGCTCACCTGGCCCCAAAGCAACTGCCCGAAACGTATAATCTGCGCGCAAAATTTTACTTTGTTCACCGTCGACCATCACTTTCCAGCCAGGATAATAATTGTCTGACAAGAATAAAAGTTTGGGCTCACTTGAGCTTGTCTTAATGATAACTTGGGTTGGTTTATAAGAAATTATCTGCGCACTTCCTGACCCAAATTGCGGTGAAATTGTCGACGGCTCTTCCAATATTAGCTTGTTTCTAAAATCAAAATTATCAGCCAACAGCGCTTTGACAATTAGCGCCCTGCGCTCAACCTTAATTTGATCGGCAGTCTTACCCATGGGGTTTACATCAGGTGGTCCTTCGTAGTTTGACGCCAGAAATACTCTCGGTACTGCCTGCCTATTTTCAAAAACCGCATAATGCCTTCCATGTTTGTCAGCACCCGCATCAAAAACCATCTCAAAATTATTTTTCTCCAAAAGGAGAAAGTCCTTGCTTTGGGCAATTACATATTTGACACCCACCAAATCAATGAGCCTGCGCCTATCCGTAGATGCCAAAAGCTCACTACCATTTCCCCTTCCAAGGCCCGCATCTGCCCTAAAAACTCCCGAAACGTCACCGTAGTTTTGCATCGCTGCCGTAAACTCTCCATACGAACGATTGTTTAAAGAATCATAGCCCTCCGGCCAATAAATTGAATATTGGGACGCAAAATTATTTTCGAAGTAACTGTCACCAAAACCCCAACTTCTATCAAACCCCTGGTTTTGGGAAATGAAGTCCAAAACTGGTGATTGGGGAAAAATATATTGTTTATCTGTAAAACTAAAGTATTTATTAGAAAAGTAGAAAACGTGCAAAACTGCAACGCCTACAATACAAAACATTGCCAGGTTGCGCCATTTAGGTACAAACACTGCAAAAATTATTAAAAACGCAGTCACCAAAAACACGGCCAGCGGCAAAACTAAATTCCTAAGCGCAATATTGGCATTGACAGCCGTAAAAATTCCAAGATTGTAAAACTTAAAATGTATAACTCCAAACACGTACGCAAAAAGGGTCAAATATAGAGCAAAAATCCTCAAAACTACAATAAGCATTTGCTTGCCACGGCTTTTTAAGAAATCGTCCATACCTAAAGCCGCCAAAATGATCAGACAAAATAACGGTATGAAAAGCACCCTGTTGGCAATAGAGGTTGACAAAAAAGGGATTGGCAAATTTAGAAAAAGCCATGATGTCGGCAAATCCAAAGTTGAAGAAAGCGAAACCAAAAATACCAAAATCAAAAAAATGCTGAATTTGTCTCTCTTAATACAAAACACTCTGTAAATTGCAAAAACCAAAACAGCAATCCCCGCAAAAAGAATACCTTCATAATATTGCGCAGACCCTCCCCTAAAATAATTATTCGTTGCCGGACTGCCAAAAATATCAGGCGCCAAATAAGTTAAGAGTGAATTGATAGGAAGCAAAAAATCATAAAGAGCCGAAGTCAGTTTAATTTGCGACCTTGCCGCATTAAAAAACAGCTGTGCCGAAGGCAAAAGCTGCAAACCGGTTAAAAAAATCCCGATAATAAGCGCAGTAAAAAGCGCAAAGGCCGCTCGAGAAAATAAACGTCTCCAAAACACCAAAATTAAATAGCAAAAAACGAAGATAAGCAAATATATTGAAGTCTGCATATAACCGCCCAGAAGCGAAAATGCGACGGCAAAAGCAACCAAAAATAAATATTTCTTACTTCTCGAAAAAATGTATTTGTCGATTCCCAAAAGCACCAATGGTAGCCAAATTATTGAATGTACAGATAACACAACCTCCTCTCCCCAAGTCAAAATAAAAGGCGAGAAACCAAAGGCAAAACTACCAAAAAATGCCGCGACGAATGAAATTTTCCTGTTTCTTAGAAACAAGTAAGTAAAAAACGCCCCCAAAACCATCGGTGATACCCTCAAAAAATGCCAAAATGCCACCTGTGACAGCGCTAAACCAAAAATATTCAAAGGATAAAACACACCACTTTGAAAATCCGCCATGTGAACATGCCCGGAAAAAGCCCATGGGTTCCAAAAAGGTATAGAAAAGCTTTTAAAAGCATCAAAAGTCACCTTGTAAAACGGAAAGTAAATCCTGAGCTGATCCCAACCTGTATTTTTAAAAGGCAAATTTTCTCCATATGGCGGATAAAAAGAAGTCAATAAGTTGCCATTTAAATTAACTTTGCCCAGAAAAATTGGCCAAAACAGGATTAATGAGACGAGAGTAAACAGTCCAAAAACAAAAACTGCTGTACGTACCTCTTTACCAAGCTTCATTTGGTTTATTAAACCACCTAAAACCTCAAATTGGAAACTTGAATTTTTATCTATAAATAATCTCGAAGTTTTTTCGCACGGGTGGGGTGTCGCAATTTGCGGATTGCTTTTGCCTCTATTTGCCTGATCCGCTCACGGGTTACACCAAATTCTTTTCCGACTTCCTCAAGTGTCCTTTGTTTCCCATCCTCAAGCCCAAAACGGTATTCCAAAACTTTTGCCTCGCGCGGGGAAAGCGTGTCCAGCATCTCGCGGATATGGTCCTTTAAAAGCGCCTGGGTTGCCTGGTCAGACGGACTTGCGGAGGAGTCCTGAATAAAGTCTCCAAGCCTGCTGTCTTCCTCTTCTCCAACCGGTGCCTCCAATGATGCCGGCTCCTGGGAAACCTTAATAATTTCCCGGACTTTTTCCACCGTCACTTCCATTTCCAGCGCCACTTCCTCCGGCATCGGCTCGCGACCCAATTCCTGCATCAATTTTCTGGAAATCCTATTGAATTTGTTGATTGTCTCGACCATATGGACAGGGATTCTAATCGTCCTTGCCTGGTCGGCAATTGCCCGGGTTATCGCCTGTCTTATCCACCAAGTCGCGTAGGTGGAAAACTTATATCCGCGTCTCCAATCGTATTTGGCAACCGCACGCATCAGCCCAATGTTGCCTTCTTCAATCAAGTCAAGAAGCGTCAAGCCCCGGTTTACATATTTTTTGGCAATCGAAACCACCAGCCGCAAGTTGGCATTGATCAGTTTTTCGCGCGCTTTTTTGTCACCTTTTTCTACCCTCTTTGCCAAGGATACCTCCTCGTCATATGTCAAAAGCGAAACCCTTCCGATTTCGCGAAGGTACATCCGGACAGGGTCAGACAAATATCCTTCTTCCAAAGTTGCCAGGCTTTCCAGCTCTTTTTCCAGCTCAGTCGCCGGCTTGCCTGCATCCGAAACGTCAACTTCTGTGGTGTCAAAAACGTCAATCCCCTCTTCCAAACATCTATGGTAAAGGTCGTCAACTTCATTAATAAAATTTTCCGGTTGGGGAAAAATCGCCAAAACTTCTTCCTGCGCAATAAAGCCCTGTTCTCGGCCGCGTTTTAGAAGTTTTCTGATTTCTGTCTTGACATCAATAACCGCAGGGGCACCCTTTTCCTTTTTAACTTTTTCCGCCTTTTCGGTTTTCAGGGTTTTTTCAACTTCTACCGTTTCTTTTACTTTTTTAACTCTTGGCATTGTTTAGTCCTTTCAAAATATTAGACAGTTCATTAAACTTTAACTTTAGCTTCTCAACCGCACTTTCGCTATCTGTTTGCTCTGCATCTTTCATTTTAGAAGATATCTCCTTCATTTGTCTTGCAATAGACTTCTGTCTGATCCTCAGAACCAGTTTCTTAAGCTCACCTTGCCTCGCATCGCTGTCCAAAAGCTCGCTATCTATTTGAATTAGATAAAGTTCATCCAAAAAAGATTTGAAATTACCGGGCAGGTTACTAACCAAAACGCGCGTACCACGAGCTTTTGGGTCACTTATTATAGCACGCATCTTGCCCCAAAGCGCACGACAACTGCTATCCTCAAAATCAAGGTCGTCGATCTGCTCAAAAAAGGCTTTATCGACTCTCTCTCCAGAAAATAAAAGTGCCAAAAAATACTTTTCCAAAATTACGTCCTCAACCAACGCATCGGCAGCTTTTTCAATTGGAACAGCAACATCCGTCCGCTTTGAAACCGCCTCGGAAACCAAACCAATATCAAGATCTAAAACCGCAGACAGCTTGCTTATATAATGGGCACGCAGCATGTCGTCAGAAATTTTAGACAAAATCGGCAAAATTTCCGCCCCAACCTTTTTTTTACCCTCGGGTTTTTTGACGTCATATCGCTTGATAACCGAACCAATGTAATAGTCATAAATGTTAGAGGCTGTGCCAATTGCTTTTTTAAAACCGGCGGCATCTGCGCTTGCAAACTCATCCGGGTCCTTAAATTTGCCCAGAGAAAGCACTTTAACAACAAGCCCTGCAGCGTCCAGCATCTCAATCCCTCGACGGGATGCTTTGTCTCCCGCCAAATCCGTGTCAAACGAAAGCACTATGCTCTCGCAAAGCCGCGACAAAATCCCCACCTGTTTTTCGGTCAGTGCCGTCCCCTTGGAAGCAACCACATTCAAAACTCCCGCCTGGTACGCCGACAAAACATCAAATTCGCCTTCCACCAAAAGTGCCTCGTTTTTCTCGCGCACGGCATCCCGTGTTACGTCCAAACCAAAAAGCAGTGAACCTTTATTAAAAATCGCAGTCTCCGGCGAATTGACATACTTTGGCCCACGCTCGCCTTCACTAATTACCCGTCCGGAAAACCCAAGAGTCGCACCGCGGGCATCCCTGAGTGGAAATACCAGCCTGCCGCGGAACCTGTCGTAAAATCCTTGCCCGCCGTCAGGCAGGGATTTGTCCCGCCCTTCACGCGCAATCACTAGTCCCGCCGCCGCAATGTCTGCACCGCCAAAACCGCGTTTGGTTAAAAAATTAAATGTGCTTTCCCAGCCAACAGGTGCAAACCCAACCCCAAACTTTTTGTAAACGTCCTCTCGTATCCCGCGTTTTTTTAAATACTCGCGTCCACTCTCACCTAATTTATGTTTGGCAAGGATATAACTGTAAAATTTAGAAGCCAAATTATTAATTTCAACCAGCTTTTCTTTTTGCTTGCCGCCCTCTGTCGGACGAAAAGATTTAAGCTTCACCCCCGCTTTTTTTGCCAACTCTTCCAAAGCCTCCCTAAATTCCCAACCTTCCACTTTTTCCAAAAAAGTAATCGCGTCGCCACCTTCCCCGCACCCAAAGCATTTAAAAACCTGCCTGTCGGGTGAAACCATAAAAGAAGGCGTCTTTTCCCCATGGAAAGGGCAAAGCCCCGAAAAATTCCGGCCTGCTTTTTTAAGTGGGACGTACGAAGAAATTACCTCGACAATATCTACTTTAGATTTAACCTCGTCAACCTGATCCATTTTTGAAATCTGTGTGGATTATATCAGAGAAACTCACGAACCTCATCGAAGCGGAGGAGGTGGGATTTGAACCCACGATACCCTTGCGGATATACAGTCTTTCCAGGACTGCGCACTAGGCCACTATGCGACTCCTCCAATTTGAACCTACATTCTAATCTTCTCTTTTGCTTTTGTCCAAACCTCTTTTGTGTCTTTATAAGTCAACTTTGCCTCGACTTCACCTACCGGCAACCAGACTTTGTCGGAAACCTCAAATGCCGTCGTCGCCTCACCCAGTTCTTTAAATTTCATCAAATAATAAGTAACGGTTTTTAACACTCTCTGGCCTTCTTCAAAATAAAAGTATTCGCAATCACCTACTTTTTCTACAATTTCCCCAATTACTCCGCTTTCTTCCTCAACTTCCCGTATGGCCGCCTGCTTACTAGATTCTCCAATCTCTATATGCCCTTTTGGAAATTCCCAACCCTTATGCTTTGAATGCTGAGTTACCAAAACCTCCGGGCCGCCTTCACCCTCTCTCACAACTATTCCCCCCGCAGATAAAATTCGTTTAACTGGCATACGTTTTTATTTTATATCTCAAAATCTTCCTAGATTTTGAAGAGGAGAAACCGACAAATGCTGCAGCTTTTTTGAAAAAGCGAAAGCGCCAGTCGAGTTTCGACGAGCGGAGGCGGCAGGATTCGAACCTGCGTGAGCCTTTCGACCCAAGTCGTTTTCGAAACGACCGCACTAGTCCACTATGCGACGCCTCCTCGTAAATTGTGCGCCCAAAGGGACTCGAACCCCCAACCGCAACCTCCGCAAGGTTGTGCTCTATCCAATTGAGCTATGGGCGCGCGCCGTAATTATATCGCAGACCAGCTTTATTTGAAATTAAAAATTTATAAGAGGACACGAGTGGGCTTCATTCTAAATTGACCCTCTCCTGAAGCCACATTGCCCACTTTAGACCCGCAACTCGCTCTGCGAGTGAGGACAACAAGTGGGCTTCATTCTAAATTGACCCTCTCCTGAAGCCACATTGCCCACTTATCCAAAAGGGTATGCACCGGGCCATGGTGAAAATGCAAGTGTTTCTCAAGCATATCCAAAAGTGTGCGCTCCGAAACAGTCGTCAAAAGGACAATCAGCCTTCCCGGAAACCGCAGTCTTGTCTGGATAATAAGCAGCCTGTCATCACCTCGCGAGTCAAACCAAAAACTGTCCAAATCTTCCCATAAAAAAGCTTTTCCGCCGGAAATTATCCCCATATTTGTAATCTTATGCTCGATGGTCTCCGGTGCCGCAAGCGCCAAAACGTAAGCCACAAAAACCAAAGCAATAATTACCCCAACAAGTGCATATTCCCCAAAAACTATAGCCGCCAAAATAAAAACCAGTGAATAAAGGGCAATTTTTATAAAGTATTTTCGGCTTCTTGCCTTAAAAACGCGAACGGGCGATTTCCATGAGATAATTGTTTTAGATTCCAGTGCCGCCTTGTGCTTTGCGTCTAATTCTTCAGGGGAAAGTATCCTCTCTGTGTGGTGACTAACTTCAGCTTCCGCATCTTTCGACCTTTTAAAAGTAGGCATGGCAGTAAATATTGTAAATAAAGTTTAACACAAAAAATGCAAAGAAAAAGAGAGAAATTATGTCTCAATCCGCCAGCTGGCGGATTGAAAAAGGAGGAACCGACATGTGCTGAAGCTTTTTTGAAAAAGCGGAAGCCAAAGTCGAGTTCAGACGCGGCGGAGGCGAGAGGATTCGAACCTCTGAGGGCTTGCGCCCTAGTCGTTTTCAAGACGACCGCACTAGTCCACTATGCGACGCCTCCTCGTCCAAATGGCTTGTACTTATCAAGTTTTGAATAAGTCAAAACTTTTAACGTACTCGCATTTCTTCTCTCCAAATTTCTAAAGAAATTTGGTAAATGATCTCAAAATTGCAAAGCAATTTTGAAAAGGAGAAACAAGCTAGCGTCAAGCAAAATTATTATATTTTGCGAAAAGCATTGCTTAGTTTCGACGCGGCGGAGGAGGTGGGATTCGAACCCACGTGAGCCCGTTAAGGACTCAGGGGATTAGCAATCCCCCGCAATGGACCAGCTATGCGACTCCTCCAAAATAACTCGCTTGCCCTCCGAAGTTCTGCACTGCAGAACGAAGGAGGGGGCAACCCACCAAGCCTTGGTATTTTATACCAAAACGTTTCTTGTTGCTATAATTTTATAGAAATTACATAAGTTTACGAATATAATCTTTTAAAATGCCAAAGAAAACAGTAGGGATGTTATGGCTCCTATCCATAACAATAGTTTTTAGTATAATTTTCTCTTTAAGTTATCTAATCAGAGGAGAAAACAGCTACCATTTTTTGGCATACTCATTCACAAAAGGTAGTTTGTCACTAGTTGTTAAACCAAATTACCTTTCCGACTTAACCCCCTTCAATGGAAAATATTTTTGGACAACCGGCCCATTCCCCGCATTTCTGCTTTTCCCTTTTGCGTTAATGTTCAAGCTTAGCTTTTATGAATCATTCATAAAAGCTCCACTCAGTTTATTCAACTTCTGGTTGATTTTACAAATTGCAAAATCTCTAAATTTGTCTTCAAAAAAATCTCGTGCACTTGCCCTTTTTTACATTTTTGGCTCTGTTTACACGCCAATAATGATAATTCCGATTTCTGTTTATCTTTCGGCACTGGTTACAACCACTCTGTTGCTTGCAACAATTTTCGAATTCTTAAACAAAAGGCGCTGGCTACTGATTGGTTTCCTTGTTAGTTTCGCCACACTAACAAGGTTTACTCCAATCCTTAGTGTATTTTTTTTCTTACCGTATCTGATAAAAGAAAAAAGGTTCAATTTATTTGTCTATTTTTTCGCACCAATTTTAGCCGGCTTATTATTTCTTGGAATATATAATTACTCCCGATTCGGAAATATACTCGAAACAGGTCACCGGTATCAACTAATAGAAGAAGAGGCCACGAGGAGAAGAGGCATCGGTGTTTTTTCTATTCAGCATATCCCTGCAAACCTCTACTATATGTTGCTAAAAAGCCCGGATCAGGTAAAAAATGTGGCCATGGAAGTATTTAAATTTCCATTTGTTAAATTTAATCCCTACGGCACGAGCGTTTTTATCCTGTCCCCGATTTTATTTCTTCTTTTTAGAACACACTTAAAGGACAAGTATGTTCTTCCAGGCCTGATAGCAACTTCGGCTATACTTATTCCAATCACCATGTATTATGGACTGGGCTTCAGGCAAATTGGTTATTGGCACGCTTTAGATTTTTTTCCTTTTTTAATTTTCCCATTAGTTTCCGCGCTCAAAAAAACAAGTTTAATTAAAGTTTACATTCTTACAGCTTTAGGTATTTTTATTACCTGGTTTTTTATATTTCAATTTTTCACCCTAAAAATTGTTTCTTAAATGTCACTCAAAAAAAACTCCATAATTAAATTCGCGTCCATATTCTTAGTATTTTTAACTATCTTTATTGCCCTCCAAGCTGTTCTTTTACTTAAAAACCCGCCCATATGGCCCGATGAAGTGATGCTAACCGACATTGCCAATAATTGGCTAAACCAACATAAACTGGGCACCGACCTATTTTTGAATACCTACACTCAAGCAAATAACCGTGTATATACATACCCACCACTATATTTTTACACACAGGCAATATGGCTAAAACTATTCGGACTGTCTATTGCAAGCGTAAGGCTATTTTCCCTAACTTTTACATTTTTATTTTCCATAACTTTCTTTTTTCTGATCAAATTATTTCTAAAGGAAAAATATCCCGTAAAAAGTAAAATCAACCCCAATTTGTTGGCTTTAATAACTCTCACGGCTCTGCTAATAGATCCCCTTTTCTTCCAAGCCACACATTTTGCAAGAGCAGAAATAGTCGTACTTTTTTGGGGAACACTTGGGTTTTATGTGTTTACCAGGTCGAAACAAGGCAAAAACTTCAGCAAAGTGTCACGGGTATTAACATTAACAACCGGCATTCTCTTTAGTTTGGCTTTTTTAACACACTATATTGGAGCATTCTTCGCCTTTTCAGCGTTTGTTTCATTACTTTTAAAAGAAAAACTGTCGATTTTCAAATCTGAGAGTTTTTATCTACTACTAATATCTTTCTTAACCATTCCAATCATTTGGTTAGCAACACTATTAAACAATCTGGAAGTCGTTTACAGCCAAACCTCACTCTTAGTAGGCACATTCGCAGGATTTGCACCATACATTACAAGATTAATACTTGGGGAACCGGCAATACAATTACTCCTTATTATCTATATCCTAATCACAACTATATTTATTGTTTATGTAATAAGAGCAAAGATCCAAGCTTACCTTCCCTTGTGTTCTCTTTTAACTATTACATGGCTCACTGTAATTTTCGCTAAAGAAATGTGGTATTTCGTCTACGTAATTCCATGGATCTACCTGTCAGCATCAATTCTTATTTATAATTTATTTACCAAACCTCAAAAACCTTCGCTTAAATACACTTTAATCCAAACGGTGGGAATTTTATTCGTTATCAACATTGCGCTTAATATTGTTCTTATCTTGAATTTGGTCCGAAATTTTAGTGGAGATAAATATTCTTACCACGATTTCACCGAAAACATCATAAAAGTAATTCCAAAAGAAAAGTCTATCTTCCTTTCAACAATCCCGGACCCGTACTTTGGCCTTAAAACGTCACCTAACAAATACACTATCTACGAATTTCCGATTGTAAAAACCCCCAAAGAAAATTATTTGGAGCTCCTCAACAAATCAGACTATATTGTATACAACGGGATTTATAGCGTAATGACTACTGACTTATTATCAGAATATATCAACCTAAACACCCAAGAAATTTATAATATCGAAGGAAAAAATCAGTATCAAGCGCAAGTGATCAAACTTAAACCCAGAAATCAAAGGCGATCCCCCTAGCCTAGTGCAATAGCCATCGCCCACACTTCTCCAGCTCCAGCCGCCTTTAAAACCCGACATGCTTCATTCATTGTCGAACCGGTTGTAAAGACATCATCAACTAAAATATAGCTTTTCCCTTTGACTTTTTCACTTTGACTTATTTGGAATGCTCCTCTTATATTTTTTCGCCTCTCCTCACGAGTGAGCCCTACTTGTGGTCTTGTCTCTAGTACTTTCACCAAAACACTTGAAGTGCTTACGCCAAACTTTTCGGCCATAATTCGGCAAAAGCGCTCCGACTGGTTAAATCCGCGCCAGTTTTCCCGCTTCCTGTGAAGTGGAATCGGCACCAAAATATAATTTTTGGGCACAGAAAACTTCCAAATATTCTCAGAAAGCAGATCAACCAAAACCTTGGCAACGTCAAAAGTCCACCTATACTTAACCTGGAAAATCGCCCTCCTAATAACTCCCCTATACCGGCAACCCACAATCAAACCGTTTAGTCCAAATTTTTTTAAACACCCGGGGTGCGTTTTCCCGCCAATTGCCTGCCTTTGACAAACAGAACAAATAGGCTGGTCTATAGGCTCTATTTTCTTCAAACACTCAAAACAAATATAAGCTCCAAACCTACCACACGAAACACATTTTTTTGGGAAGATAAAATCAAGAAGAGATGGCATTAACCGCCATTATAATTTAATATTAGTCTTAATCACTACATACTCAAGACCTTCTAATCCTGTATTAAGACTTGCTTTTAATCCTGCTAAAAAAGGGGGCATTAACTTTTCAGCATCTTGCCTAACACTTTTCCTAACCTGTTCAGCTAGTTCTCTGCGCTGCTGCCTACTTAATCTTGGTTGATCTGGAGGAATATCACCATACAATCTTTCCGCTTGACCCATATACCTATTATCACAGACATGTCAAACGATTTGATTTTCGTACCTGTTTTTGGTAAAATTCACACTCCTGGGGATGTATTGTTTCGACAGGAATTGCTCTTTAAAAACTGCAAGTCGAATATGATTCTAAAGTGCGTTAGGCTTTGAATTAAACTTACGTGCAAGTAAAAAAGCACAACAGCTTTTTGCAGCTGTTAGCGGAGCCTTTGGCAACGCTTTCGGTCCGCAAAAGTTTGCTTTTGCGACTGCCTAAAAACAGCGCATAGCATGTCTTTTTGGTTTTCTCTTGGTGAAACTAAAACGGCAAAAACTTAGCCAAGATAGGTTTTTATTTTGATCTGGTAAAAATCCGAAACTTTGATCTTTGTTTGAATTTTTCCTGTTAACCGGTTACAAATTTAAACGAGACTTTATTGATTAACTAAGCTTGTAGATGTTTTTGAATTGTTTTCTTGGACCCGGGCTCAAACCCGGCATCTCCACTAAAATCACGTTTTTTCACCGCGGACTTCCCGCTCGATATCACGATCGACTACCCGCTTTTTCAAAGTAGCCCTCTTGTCGTACTTTGACTTATTTTTGCAAAGCCCAAGTTCAATCTTGGCCAAATTACCCTTTATATACAAAGATAAAGGCACCATCGTCAATTTTCCTCCCGCAATTTTTCCTTGCCAGTTCAATATTTGCCGTGAGTGCAGAAGAAGCTTACGTTCCCGTCTGCTGTTTGCATACTTTTCCGATCCCATCCAAGGGTTAATATAGGCATTTACCAAAAACGCCTCGCCGTCCCTAAATCTGGCAAAAGCCTCAGACAAATCAGCCCGTCCGGCCCTAACAGATTTTATCTCCGCCCCCAAAAGCACAACCCCCGCTTCTACTTTTTCAAGGATTTGGTATTTGAATCTCGCCCTTTTATTAAAAATTCTCATATATTGATTTGCATTGGTAAATTGTCAAAAACCGGTACGCGACAAGGGGTGGCAGTGGTGAAAGGGCTCCCGACAGCGCGCAGATCAAGGTCTTATAACTGTTAACACCAATTTCAGTATTGACCGAGCACTGGCGGGAAAGAAACCACTGACAGGACCCCAAATACCAGAGCCGGATCTTACAATCCTGCAACTAACACTTTGTTGCCTGAGGCAATATACATCTTCCCGCCCGCTTCATCAACAAAAAGGTCGCGCGCGCCAGAAAATTCCTTTGCCTGGTAAGCATTTTGGTAAACCCCATCTTTGTTAAAAACCAAAAGGGCAGAATTAGTCCTATCAATTACATATAAATTATCAATATCCGCATTTGTATAAACCTCTCCATAATTGCCGCCGCCGCTAACAAGTCCGCTCAACGAAAAATCTTCCCTCTTGCCTCGCGTATACTTAAAAATGTCCGCACCTGCAGTAACCCAAATAGAACCGTCAATCGTAAACCTGGAGTCAGACGGAAAACTCTGCGGGTTTTCCAAATAATCCGCACTTTTTGAATAACCTCCTTCAACCGGCACATACTTATGGATCTGGTTATTGGCAAGCAAATAAACATTACCCAAAAAGACTCCGATATCCTGGCCGCTTTCGCCGCTTTCTACTTCATGCTTGCTTTTGTTGCTGTCTAACCTGCTTGCACCGTTTCCGGTCAAAACAAAAGCAGATTTATTGTAAGTAGTGCCACCGATAACATCACTAACATCTCCGAAGTCACCAACTTTTTTACCGGTTTTATCAACCGAAATTACGAAATTTTCGCCAAAAACCACAAAATTACCACCATCAGTCGTCAAACCGCCAACATTGCCGTCCGCCTCAAAAAAGGTTTTAAAGTCGACACTTGCCTGCGCCTCGCTTTCCTTAAGCTTTTGGTTAATCGACTCGGCAAGCGCCAGTGCCGCACTGTCCTTGGGTTTGATAAAAAGTGCCGCCCTTACCTCATTCTGGGCTTCAACCAAGCTATTTCGTCCCCTATCGCGGTTTAATCCCAAAATCGATGACCCCTCACTAAATTTTGAATTTGCAGTCGCCATATGGGTTTGGAAATCGGCAAGCTTTTGGCCGTCTTCCTTACTTTTTATTGTCCAATAGCCGCTTCCAACCAAAACCAAAACAATAATTAAAACCAAAACCGGGATATTCTTTCTGGCAAACAAAGAAACATAATTTAAACCAAGAATTTTCAAAAACAAACCTTTTATAAAGCCGGCTATTGTTGAAACTGGATTTCCCGAAGAGGTTTTCCCAACCCCCGAAGCGGCAACCCCACCGCCTTCACCGACCAACGGCTCATGAACCGGCTCAACCTCCGTCTCCTCCTTCTGCTCACGACTTAACTCATCTTCTTTTTTATCCTCATCCTCCAAACCCTTTTTCTCCTCCACTTTGGGCAAATCACCTAAAATAGAAACAAACACTGCACCGATTTGGCTCTGGTCGGCCTCTGCCGAAATATCGGTCGCCAACCCATCAATCATCTCCTCAAAATCAATATTTTCTTCACGGCTAAAAACGCCGGCGTCAAAAGTAGAATAAAATTTTTCGGTTCCAAAAACAAAAAGCTGTCCAACATCTGCATGCCCGGACCCGCTTTCAAATTTCAACTCCGCAGAATCCGGTGCCTTGTACACAAATGTCCTGACCCAATCCTTGTACCGGACAATAAAGCCAGCACTTTTATAAAAAAGGGCTGAAGTAAAACCTCCGCCAATCCCAATCTCTTCTATATGCAAACCAACAGCATCACGGGCAATTTTGAGTCTTGCCAAAACTCCACCCTCCGCACCTTCAAATTTTTTGGTGAAAAGCTCAAAAAGTTCATGCAAAATTTGCCCGCCGGGGTCATTTCCGCCCTTTACCAACATACAGCTAACAAGTGTCCCAAACTCTTCATCACCCAGGGAAATCCGCTTGGTAAATGCACCGCTCGCATATTCACTATCCGAATGCCCCAATACCTTCTCAACCTTAATTTTCAAATCATCGCCCCCAGCTGTTTTATTCATTTAAAAGTTCCCAATCACTAAAAACAAAATTGCCAGCGAAAAACCCAAGTGCATAATCCCGATAAATTTTAAAACCGGTGACAACTCAGTTGGCATGGTCCTTGACATAGTCTGGATTTGTCTAAGCAAAATAACCGCAAAAACACTATAAAAGATCAAAAACAGGACCAAAAATGCCTTAACGCCAAACACTAAACTAAAATCGTTCAAAAAACTAAAAGGGCCTCCCGAGACAAGCATTAGGCAACCACCCCAGGTTCTTCCTTTTCTTCAAGCCGTGCCTGTTCCAGAATTTCTCTTGCCACATCATCCGGTCTTGCAACTTTTTTAAACTCAAATTCCGGCCGTTCGGCGGCAGTCTGGACCATAATGTCCCCGTAGTGAAAAATTGTCGGGAAAAAACCGCGTATTTTAGGGTCTACATCCTCAATTTGTTTCAAAAAAGCATATGACGTAGCTTTGTCCAAAACACCGTTAAAATCAAAGTCGACTATCCTTTCGTTGGTCAAAATATAGACGTTAAAATACCAAAGTAAAAATTTTAAGACACTAAAACCAAAAACAAACAAGTACCAGCAAATAGTCGCCAAAAGTAGCTGTAGTGGCGACAAATCCAATGAAAAATCCTGTCCCAATAAACCCAAAAATGGCGAAACCAAAACCGGTACAAGAACCAAAATAACAATCAGCAAAACGGAAGGGATAAGCGTTATTAAGTGGGACCTCAAAAGCAGGATGATCTTCTCCCCTTTTTCCTGTATCTCAAACGAAACACCTACAGGTTGCGGCGCAAACATCGCCAGCGGGTTCCGGCTATGGGTATTATGGATTGTATCTTCGTCCACTTACTCAATTATACATACACCAGTTAGTTCTTACCCTCAACTAAAATTTTAGAGACCTTATCTTCGTATACTTTTGTAAAGCCGGCAAAACATCCGGACTTAAAATCGGCCTTCATAAGAACCACTTCTACCTTGTAGAATTTTAATGGGTCGCACACGCCACCCTTTATCTTTACAAAATCACCAAGTATACTGCGGCCATCAGCTGTTTTCCAGCCTGCCATCCTGCCGTCAATAAAAACAGGCTCGTTCGGATAAAAAAGGTCCAAATAACCACCCCACGCATATTCGTTAAACATGTTCCTGCCCAATCCATTTGCCCTCATAAAATCTACAGCCCCAGCAGGATAACCGCCATCCTCAACAACCTTGTCTAAACTGGTCAAATTCCCCAGCGATAAACCCAAACCAACAACCACCAAAACCACAAACACCGAAATGGCCGCTCTAATATACAAACCAGCATACTTATAAAAACGGCCAATTCTTTTTAAATCAAATTCAAAATACCTGCTTTCGAAAAAAACAAAAAAGGCCGACCAAAAAATCACAAAGTTGATGCTAATAAAAGCAAAGGCAAACAAAAAACTGCCCAAAACTCCCCATAATGGATCCAATTTAAGCGATTTTCTAAAAATTGTATAAGCAAAAATTACACCCGTGGCCGCAAAAAATAAATTTACCGGCGAAAAAATAACTGTCGACTGCCATTCCTCGATATAAAGCAAATTCTCGTACGTACTAAAGTCATTAATAATCCCCGAAGACCATACCAGAAAATTAAAGGGGGTCAAAAAGGTTGCCAACAATGCTCCCAGAAAAGATGCGACTGCCCGCCTATTAAGCCTTCGCCCACCCCCAAGCCAATCTGCCAAAATAACCAGCAAAAATACCGCAAGTCCAACGGCAAAACCCCGGTGCAAATTAGCCCAAGCACAAAAAAGGCCAAAAAAAACAATTGCCCCATACCTTTTTGTCCATAATTTTCTTTCCAAAAACAGCAAAAATACGGAAAAAAACAAAAAAGAAAAAACGTGGGGCCTAACCCCCAAACTCCACTTCGAAGCAGCAGCCGCCAAAATAATCAGCCCAAATCGGTTAGTATCGAGCTTTTTAACCAAAATTGTAAAACCCAAAGCAATCAGGGCAGAAAAAACCAAAACCAATCCAAAAAATCCGATGCGGCCAAAAAGCCAAGAGAGCAAAATCTCATAAACAAAATAGGAGTTTCCCCAAACATAACCGGGTATAGTCCACGAAAAAATGTCCGCCCTCAAAAAATGCCCCGTTTGCCAAAAGTAGTTGCCAATGGCAAGATGCCAGCCCAAATCCGGATCAAAAGTAGTTTTGGTAAAAAATAAAACCAAAAATAAAAAAAGGCCAACCTTTAAAAAAACGGCCTTCATTTCTTCTCGATATTAAAAAAGGCAAAACCGCTTTGGGGAATAGAAAGGTATCCAGGTGCCCTCAAGTTAAAAGCCTTTTTAAAATCATCACCCGACAAAGATACACCATTAACATTTACATTGTTTGTATTGCCACTTCCCTGTGAAACAGACACACTGCTTGCCGAAGAAATCCCTCCCTTTCCGGAAACCAGATTTCTTAGTTCATCCATGCTATAGGGGTTCGTTCCCGGCCAACAAGATGTTGTCACGGGTGCAATTCTGTTTGTGTCTATTCCATCACTGTTTTTCAAAGCAATTGCCGCATTTACAATATCCGCCATCTCGGTAGGTGATAACCATGGATTAGACCTTCCGCATTTATCCGAAGAAGGGCTATACCCCTTCGTGTACCACGCCTTATAAACCCAGGGAGAACCACCAGCTTTATCATAAGATTTGTCCACGAAATTACCGCCGCCGCCGCCATCTGTCGTGTCCCATCCGATAGGCGACGCATAACCGCCGTGGGTAGAGGCGTAGTAGGTAACAACATCTTCCAAAACTTGCCCCTTTGTCCCGTCGACAGCACTTTTCCAAGAATCCGGCACATTGTCCGACTTTGACTTTGAAAATACCTGGCAAGCCTCAGTCGTGCAAATTTCTTTTCCTTCTTGTTTGTAGCGGTAAGCATAGGTCCTTGCGGCAACCGCTTGTGCCTTTAGTGCATTGGCATTCCAGCTCGAAGGCATTTCGGCAATTCCGTACAGATAAGTGGTTTCAAAATTCATCTCCCCATGACCCGAAACTTTAATATTCCCCCCCGTGTCTTTAGAAACGGGCTCCTTCCCATAGTAAGCTTTCAAAATCGCCTTATAGTCCTGCCCTGCCTGTGCCCTGCCTCTGGCACCATACTGGCTCATCCCTTTCCTGTGGGTGTGCGCTCCAAATGCAAACACCGCAAAATAACCCCCGGGTGCCGACTCCCTAAAACCTTTTATAGATGCGTTGTAATCATCGGCAAGCTCGCTATCCCCAATAGTCGCCGTAAACTCTCCGGACCTCGCATTAATAATTTCTTGCTGTCTTGCAGACAGTGCCGCAATCTGTCCCTCAAGTTGCGACTGGAACGATTTGGCATTGGCAATTTCCCCTTGTAAAAACTGTTTCTGCTTGTCAATTTGCACCTGTGCCGATGCCAGCCTTTTCCTGTCGTCCGCCAGTTTATTTATTTTTTCAGAAATCGACTCAATCAAATTTTTATCGTTCTGGCTTGCGTTCTGCTGAATAGCAATCAGCTTTAAGGTGTTGGTTGCATCGCTCGAGGCAAACAGCGTCAAAAGCGGGATATCCACAAAACTCCTTATGTAAAAATTCCTCACAGTCGACGCCAAAATCAGTTTTTGCTGGGCCAAATCCGCCTCGCTTTTGTCCAAATCACTGCTTATGGATTTAATTTTTGTGGTAATTGCACTAAATTGTCCCTGCAAATCTTTCACCTGGCCCTCAAGAGGGGTGGTCGCCTTAACAGACGCGTCCAGCTGGCTTTGCAGATTATTAATCTGTCCCTGCAAATCGGAAATCTCGTCAGCCCTGGTATTTTTAATAAACAAAAAAAGCGGTAAAAGCAGGATTACTAAAAGGACCAGAATTTTTCTCATGGGGCAAAGTTTATTTATTATAGCTCATTGTAATCAATGAGATACATCAGACGAGCGCCAGCGAGTGCTGATATATCAGCTCGCAGAGATGAAATATCAGAGGAGCGCCTTTGGCATGACTGAAAGGTGCCAAGGCGACCTGCTGATATACCAATTTATCAATGCAACAATGTCACAGTTATTACATATAGGCATCTTTTGTACCTTTGTACTCACTTACTGACTTTACTGACTCACCGATTTACCGATTCCTCCGATCCTCATTTCCCTTGACCAATTGTACATTTAAATGTATACTCAAAACATGGAATACATAACAACAACGAACTTAAGGACCCAATCCACAAGACTCATAAATACACTCAAAAAAGGTACAAGAGTATCCCTTATCCACCGTTCAAAAGTTGTTGGAGTAATTGAACCGGCGATAAAATCGCCAAAAAAATTCAACGCTGCCAGGTTTAAAAAACTTGTAGACAAACTTAATCTTCCCTCTACAACTTACGCGCAAAGAGAAAAAATTTACAGGGAACACTTAACGAAAAAGTATGGCAAGAGTCTTTCTTGACGCAAATGTTTTAATCGACCTGCTGGAAAAGCGCGGACGAGTCTCCCGGGAGAGCCTGAATGATCACGAAGTATTTATATCACCGCTTTCTGTCCATATATCTGCCTACATCACCAAGCGAAAAATCCCTAACTCAGAACTAGCGGCAATCGTGGACGATTTCACTATCACGGTATTCGATGAACGTATTTGCAGCAAAGCCCTCCAAAACCCTACCACAGATTTTGAAGATAACGTCCAGCTCCACAGTGCGGCAGAGGCAGATTGCGATTTTTTCCTGACAAGCGACAAACAAATCCTCAACATGAAATTCTTCGGCAAAACCAAAATAATCCAAGACCTAGCCAATTTTTAACCTAACCCCCCTCAATCTAATCTTTTAGTCTTTAGCCTACCCTCCTAAAATTGCTCTTCAAGTCGTGTACGAATAGTACTGTAAAGACTTGAAGTAAAATTTGGAGGGTCGTTAGCCGTTCACTCTTCACTCTGCCATCAACCATGAACAATTAACTATTTGCCGTCTAGGTGCTACACTTAAATAGCCAATCAAAATGAGAAAACAATTATTGTTTAGAATTTTTGTTGCTCTGTTTTTTTCACTTGTACAATTTTTTACTTTTACGGCTAGCACCAATACAGTTGAAGCACAGTCATCGACCCACAATTGTACTATTAATTTTGTTAATTTCAACGGCTCAAATCAAGATCCATCAACCTCTATCCCAATAAATACAGATTTTAGCCTTATAATTTCATGCACATCATTCACTACGCCAAAAAACGTAAGTGTTACTCTCAAAGGTGTAACTAAAACCATCAATGGATTAAGCGCTGTTGTAAATACCAGTTTTGGGGTATGGAATTTTCCATCGGGTCCCAGCGATTCAATTACTATCGATATCCCAGGCGATACCGTAACTTGTATGGGAAACTGCACTGTAAACATAAATGAAGGTGTTATCCCAAAACCCCTACCCGAAGTTCCAGTCACTAATTGCCCTTCTAGTTTTAGCTACAATCCAGCTACACCTCAAAAAAATCGGCCATTTCAAGTTTTATTTCCCATACCTACATCATTACCCCATAGTCTAAATGGCGATACAGCACCTATTCAATACAGGTTCGTTTATATAACACAACCAGGTAATCAAATGGGTGATTATCCGCTTATCGTGAATAACGGCAAATGGGTTGTCAATTATCCTGCGGTATCAGTCTCGACAAATTGGAGTTTACTCGAAACCGTAGGTGAGTCAACAGCTACATGTAAAGATGATGATCCTTTTTTCGTAAAAACAGGTGGCGCAAACCCTTGCTCCACTGGCCCCACTGGCACATGCGATACCGCGCTTGGCAACATTCCAACCAACCTCAAAGACTTCTCAACAAGACTTCTTTCGATAGCAACCGGTATTGCAGGCGGCATCGCCTTAATTCTTATGGTTATCGGCGCAATCCGTGTCCTTATGTCCTCCGGCGACCAGCAAAAACTTTCAGGCGGCCGCGATATGATAGTCGCCGCCGTTACCGGACTCCTGTTTTTAATCTTTTCCGTTTTAATCCTAAAGTTCATTGGCATAAACATCTTGGGACAGGTGCCAGGTTTATAAAAGAATGAGACTTTTTAAAAAAATTTTTGCTCTATCATTGGCTATTCTGGCCTTCGCACTTTTTGCTATCCCAAAGACAGGCAATATCTCGGCCGTCCAGAATTGCTGGGACACCCAAGGCAATTTTACTATTCCACCAGAAACAAGGTTCAATGACAGTGCAACCAGTACCAACTTCGTCTGTGATCCCACCAAAAACACTCCAAGCTCTGGGTATTGGGTGCCAGACCCATTCCCACCAGGCTGGACACCACCAACACCAACAAAACCAACCTTTGACGGCACCGGCTGCCGAAATATTTTTGGTGACTGGATCATTGCTCCAGACACAATAATCTCCGACAGCGCAGGCAACCAGTTTCAGTGCGGAATGCTTGGACACATCGATAGCTCTGCAAATGGCGGCTGGATCGGCATAACCGAAGCGGTTTCAGCAACTTGCAAAAATTTTACAGATTGTCTCTCCGGGATCGTTTCTACACAATCCCTTAAATACAAAAATCCAGGCGGTTTAGTTGGAACTGTAATGGGAGATATCCTCCCCATCGCAATTGGCCTTGGCGGGTTTTTAAGTGTCATCATAATTCTCATTTCTGCCGCCCAATTCGTCCTTTCAAACGGCGACCCGGAATCGGCGGCCAAAGCCCGGGGCCGTCTAATCTTTGCACTTGTCGGCTTTGCCCTTCTTGTCCTGGCTTTTGCAATTACCAAAGTTATCGATGCATATTTCTTAAAAAGCGGGGTCGTTTAAATGAAGTTTCAAAAAATATTACCAATCCTAATCTTTATAATTTCGCTTCTCGCTTCTCGCTTCTCGCTCTTCCCTCGCTCAAGATTTTTTCTTTCCATTCTCTTCTTGTCTATCATCTATCATCTATCATCTATCATCTCCCCGATCCATGCAGTCAAGTCTTTTGATCTTGCCAGCAATTTTTCTCCAGCCGGCATTTTTACAGATTTTGGCGCACTTGCTACTTTTATCGTTAAATTCTTAACAACAATAGTCGGTGCCCTTTCCTTAATTTTCATTGTCATCTCCGGCATCAAAATAGTCACCTCCTCCGGCGATTCCAAAAAACTAGGCAGTGCAACTTCGACCTTAATCTATGCAATTGTTGGGCTGGTGGTTGCAATCCTGGCCTTTGTTATTATAAATTTAGTGCAGAGGTTTATTGGCTCATCCATCCCAATATCTTAAATGCACTTACTCGCCCAAAACCCACTAGGGACAATCACCCCGCCTGCAAACGTGCCAAATCCGGCAACAGCAGACGCCCCAACTTTCGTTGCCGGCTTCATCAGAAACGGCATTAGCCTTTTAATTCTTGTTTCATTCATAGTCATGCTTATCTATACGATTATTGCCGGCATCCGCTTTATAACGGCAAGTGGCGACGAAAAGGCAGTTTCTGCCGCCTGGTCGCAAATTTACATGGGTATGATTGGCATGGTTGTAGTTATCGCCTCTTACGCTATAATAAGGTTAGTCGAAACGTTTTTCGGCGTAAATATAGTCTCTGATGGCTTTAATTTGCCAACACCATAAAAAAGGGGGTGATTCTAAAAAAATGCACAAAATAGTAAAAAGACTTCCAATAGCAACCACAGTTGCCGCAACGGCCATGGCATTTGTCCATACAGTAATTCTTGCTGATGCACCAACAGGTGAATCATTAGTACCGAACTCCATAATCGGCATTGACAATATAGTCACAGTAATCAGGAATGTAATCAGGTTCATTTTGCTAATCGCCTTTGTCCTTGCATTCATTTTCTTAATAATAGGTGGTATCCGTTGGATCACAGCAGGCGGAGATGAAAAGGGAGTCGAACGTGCACGCGGCATGATAACTGCAGCCCTAATCGGTTTGGTTATCGTCCTAGTCTCATATGCACTTATCGTCTTGGTTCAAACGTTCTTCGGAGTCAACATCATATCTGGAAACGTCACCATACCAACCGTTAATAGCGATCAATAAAACAGGACTCAAAGCGGCCCAAATAATATCAATCTTGGTATTAACAGCTGTTTTAAGTCCTGTTTATGCCCAATCACCGTCACCAGATCCGCCGGCCCATCTTTCCGACATCGGCACCGTTGTCCAAAACATCATCAAACTGCTTGCACCCGCGGCCGCTATCGCGTTTCTGGTCATGATTCTTGTCGGCGGCTATAAATTCGTAATGTCTTCAGGCGATCCAAAAAACATTGCCAGTGCCCGAAGTACCCTAATATATGCCGTAATCGGGGTAGTTTTAGTCGTCGCCGCCTGGCTAATCCTAAAGCTTATAGGCACAATAACAGGTACCAACCTTACCAAATTCAACCTCAATTTCTAAAAAACTAGCCTTTGAGATATACTTAAATCATGCCCAGCCTGTTTACCCCTCGTAGCTTTAGCGCAGTGGGGCTCACACACCGTATCACGTATCACGCATCACGTATCACGTTCTTAGTCCTCTTCTTATCTACCATCTATTATCTATCATCTATTATCTCCCCTGCTTATGCCGCCGACCCCCCCGACCCCCCCGACCCCAAACCCTGTTTTAATCCCGTAGAGACGGACAATCTAACAGATAACTATGTTACCGACGAAAACGGTATTCCTCCTATTGTCTTAAATGTTCACGCCAGCGGTAAGGCGGGGGTTGTAACCGCATCCAAAGACTTTTCATACTATGTTGATTTTTCCAAACTCCAGGCAATCTTCGGTGCCCCAAACTCCGACTATATCGAAGGCCATTTCCAAGACCCAACCCACCAGCAGGCAAAGCTCTTAGAACTAAACAGTGCCCAGCTTCTAAACTTCCAAGGGCCCGAACAAAAAGCAGTCCCAAAAGTTATGACCGACGCCCTTCGCCAAAAGTACATCAAATATGTCTATGGAAAAAATACGCTTGCCGAAGCAGACAGTAAGTTTACCGATTACAATGGCGATACCCCGATGACGATCTACGAGATGGTAGATGCCTTCGGCGGCTTGCCTACCCTGCCTCAAAACGACACCGAGAAAGCCGCCTGGAACATTTCCTGGGGCAAGTACTGGGAAAAAATTCCCACCGCCTACGACGAATTCTACATCGGCAAGCTGGAGTTCAAGCCAATAGCCGGCCAGAAGGATATAAATTCAGTCCTTAGGGGTGATATGTGCATCAACCAAACTGTCAGGACAATCGAATTCCCCGTCCCCAATTTTTTTAGGACAGCCGCAACATCCGGCGGCCAAAACCTCACCATGGTTCCCAGAATTGCCCAAGCACCGGACAATGACCTTATGGGCATCAAAAGCGCAATAGGCGGCGTTGCCTCCACTGTTGGGGATTTTGTCCAAAACTGTTTTAAATTTGCCAAAAATACACCGCTTGCCAAAGCCATCCAAAAAATTTCCAAAGTCTCACTGGAAATTTTTACAACCAAAAATGCTCTCGCCGCCGCCCTGGACCAAAAATCCTGTATTAAGGCAACGGGCAATGGCAAAGAGGGCAACGCCCCATTCTGTGCGCTCTATCCCAAAAAAGCCGATGGCAGCGAAAATGTGGTGGTCGATCCGCCCGAACGCCGCGAATGCCAAAATGTCCAAAGCCAGCTCAAACTAAACGACGAAACCAATGTGCAATGTACTTTTAATATGACGTGGTCAAAGGAGCTTATGATCCCCGACGATTTCGACTCCTGCAGTCAACCGGATCCAATAAATAGGCCCGACTTTTATAGTTGCTCAATCAAGGTCTATATTTATCCCGATTTTCGCGTCCCCTTCCTCTGCCAAATCCAAAATAACACTAATTATTCCAACGAAGAGGAACCTTGTCCGAGGCCGCAAGAAACCGGTCGGGGCGGGGTCTATACTAACTTCACCCCTCAAGCCGCCCAACCTGTCGACCCAATCCAGCAAATGATCGACGACTGCACTCATAGCTCTCCCAGTGACGGTGTTCATATTCCCACAGGATGCACAAATCTAGTAAATTGGATAACCGAACCCGCACAATCGGCACAATATTCTAGTGTCGAAACATGCGTAAATAACAACCTTCTTAACATTCCAAACCTCGTTAATTGCTTTGTTGATGTTGCCAGGTCTATTCCCCGGGAACTCCCAGGCCAAGCCAATCAAGCCAATAACGTCTTAGGGGCAAACACCCAATCGTCTGCCAGCGGCCAGGTTTTGGCGGCAGAAGACAACGAAAAACAAAGGATGATTGGCGGCGTCGATTGCGCCAAACACACCAGCCGCGACGTTACCCTAAAACCCAAAGTGCTTCAAGACAGCCTCGGTATCGGTTTTGACTGCGACTTAACAGGCACGACCCAGCCGCCTGCCTCCGATCCTGATCCTGATCCTGACACTAGACCAGGCACAGGTTGCGATGGGTCAACAAACTTTGCTAACCTGCTTCCAAACCCAATTCCCCTATCAAGCCCAAACGCCAGCTCACCCTCCCTTCTCGGAAGAATAGACTCAAACCTATTAGACGCGGCAAGATATGGCTCGACAAGAAGCGGTGTTTCCTGTGAACTTTTAATCGGGCTTCACTACGTAGAAGCAGGTTGGGATTCAAGTAGTTCATTTATTAGCGGCAGGACTATTGGCAACCCCGAACCAGACGTTCCGTCTGCCTCTGCCTGCACTTCTTATGGTGGTTCTTGGACTGCAACCGGATGTGTATTTACAAGTCTTTCAGATACAGCTTACTACGCAGGAGATCACATAAAAGATAAAATGGCTGCTATAGTCGGTACCTGGCGTCCACCAACAAGTTTTAATGAAATGATAGGTGCAATGTCCTATTACAATGGTGGCGGAAACTCAAATTGTGGAGAAAGTGTGCCCTATACCAGCCCCTGCCCACCGCCAATAGGCATTGACGATCCATATGCTGTCAGCCATTTCGATAGTTCACATGAACAAATGTACCTAATTTATTGCGCAGACCTAACCCGCTGCAGTCCACCAAAACTATTCGCAAGAGACGGTGCGGCAACCGCAGCAAAAGAGTTTTACAAAAGACCATGAATTTAACTCAGCTTAGACAACAATTATTAGGGAGAAAAGCGGCTTTGGTCATTATATTTCTTCTGGTAATTATTGTCGGCATTTTCTTTATTTCGATAAGAAAACAAAAAGAATATACAATAAAAACTGTTCCCCCTCCTGCCCAGGGACAACCAGTCAAGGATGGAAAATTCGATACCGAGGCCGAAATCAGCAAAAAATCCAAAGCAGAAGTGGATAAAATAAAAAGCAAGTTACCCAAAAGGGAGGAATTCCAAACATCTACGGGCACAAATGTCTCGTACACTATTTTTTATAAACCAACAGACCCAAACAGTCTGTATATAGAAACAACTAAGATAAATTTGCAAATCCCAAAAAATAACACAAACTTTCCGAAAGAAGTTCAAAATTTTAGAGAAACGGCAGCGAGAGCCTTTGACTGGTTAAACAATCAAGGAACCAAAATCGACGGTGTTTTTATCATATGGTCTGACGGAGTCATGCAAAAAGCAGCCGAAACATTATTCATGGAATCAGAAGAGTATCCAAAAGTAATAAAAGTTGGAGACATGTGGGAATTCGAAAAGGCCTCCCCATAACCCTCTTGATTTTGCCCCTACCTAAATGCTAACGTTAAACATAACTTAATCTTCATTGCGGGGAAGTACGGTTCCAATCCGTCACTGTGCCGCAGCGGTATCTCACTACCGTTCGATATAAATTATTAAATTAGAATGTTGTAAAACTTTTATTTACAACGAGACAAATTAATAGTTTACTCCGAACAAAGTGAGGAGTCCGAATACCTCAATGAAGAATCCGCCAACAGGCGGAGCCCGAGCAGGCCAATCCACACAAAAGTCGTGTTTCAAGCCTTCTTGGGAATTATAGGAAGGCTTTTTTAATGACCGAACGACTGCTTTACCAACCTACCAATCCTACTGATCATACCGACATACCGACTCCCCCTGAATTCAAAGGCATCATGTCCTACAACCCTTGGCACGACATACAAGATTTCCTTCACTTGCAATCCATCAAAAATGGTTCGACACAGGAATCGTATATTGCCCAACAAGCCCAAACTATCATGCGCAAACAGCGTGATCTTGAAAAATTGCTCGGCGAGAGGTTTGCAGTCAAAAGGAGCCAAATTAATTATTTTGTAGAAAGTGGTCGGCTAATGAGTCCGGATTACCCAGAACCGGTCATAGAAAGATGGCAGAAAGGCCAAAAGTATCTCAAAGAACAAGGCAGTACAGAATCAGAACGCGAAGAAGCGGAAGTTGCAGGTGCCACTAAACTTCAAGAGATTCTTGCTAAGCGCAAATTAAAGCCGGGCGAAAAAGTTGTAATTATAAGCGCCCAAGGGCCAGAAGGCTCCCTCTACACCGAAAACTTTTTCGATGTGTACGAGCAAAAAGGCAGCCAAATCGAAATGTCCAGATACCATTCGACTCACTCGTATCAAGGTTTTTTAGATGCAGCAGCAACTGCCGACCCGCAATTTGAAACGCCCAAATCCCAGCAATTGGATGCGGCCATTTTTCTAGAGCAACCAATCATAACCACACTTACTATCGACCAAATCCTGGAAACATTTAAAATCGATGTTAATACCCAATCCGAAAAGCTGAACGAAGAAATAGTCAAAGCCTGCATGCCGTATATCCTCTATTACATAAAACAGCTTATCGACAACCCGCTTGCTCTAGACGAAATCAAAAAACGCTTTAATACAATTCTTAACATTGCCGACGAAACAGAGAAAGCACTAAAAATACGTTCGCAAGCAGAAATTCTTTCCAAAAACACCGAAAATTACTACCGAACCAAACCACAGCCAACCCCCTACATCAACCTCCAGCAAAATGTCGAACGCTTGGGCACTCAGCCGGTAAAAATTGTCAACCGCGGTTGCCCAGGAAGCCAAAAAGGTTTTTCCGTCTCCCAACCTGCATCCTTACTAAGGACAGCCTCCGCAATTAGTGCCGAATCCGTTCTTGATTTTGGACAATTAAAAGATGTCAAAGACGATGTAGAAGACGAAGACACGAGCGATTTTCCTTGCCCTCGGTGCGGCCACATTATAACTTATGGCGCCGGCATCAAAGAATGCCCAGGCTGCGGACTCGAAGCCACTTGCGCCTAAACTTAATAGCATTCATAATTTGTTTAGGATTTAGTGTTTATGGTTTAGAGTTTGATATATTTGCATACAAAGTTGACTACCTGCGCAAATATATCTAATATGGATCTAGGCCCGCTTATGGTCAGAAACATGCTGTCCAAATGAAAAAAATATTTTTCGCTCTTTTCTTCTTCCTACTATCTACCATCTACTATCTATCGTCTACTGCTCAACCTGCCTTCGCCCAAGCCATGGTTCCTTGTGACAACCCCGCCGCAACAAACCTTCGCCAAGCCCATGACGCAGTAATCAAATGCGCCATAAAAAACAATGATATGGACAGCACCATCTTTAACTTCAGCCAAATAACGTCAACAGTAGACAGCCTTGACGTAATAATCATGGGTGATTCCCAAATGCATCCGGAAACCAACGTAGCAACGAGAGGAGGCGGTGCGCTTGCCGTAACAGGCCAATACGTTGCCTCGCTTTATTCCCATCCGCCGGCGTCTGGCATCAACTATATGGCCCAAAAGTTCCAAAAACTAAACCCAGTCCAGCCAGCTTATGCCCAAACCGGTATAGGCTTTGATACCTTAAGCCCTGTCCAAAACATTTGGGGAATTTTTAGGAATTTCTCCTATGTCGGTTTTATAATCGTCTTTGTTGTTGTCGGCTTCATGATCATGTTTAGAGCCCACATTTCCCCACAGGCTGTGGCGACCGTCCAAGACTCGCTTCCCCGAATCGTTATTGCGCTCGTTTTAGTTACCTTCAGCTATGCCATCGCCGGCTTTATGATCGACGCAATGTTTGTATTCCTTAACATTGTTATAAATACTCTACCAGTAACAGACGCCTCCCAAATAGTCTTTAACAAAAGCGTTTTTGGCGTTGTCTGGGGCTCTTGGGATGATACTGTCAAAACAACCGCAGGTGCTCTATATGCCCTAATAAAAGATATCGTCAAATTGCCGTTTGGCCTAAATCACCTAATAGCTGGAATCGGCGGCGGGCTTTCCGCCCTGGTGGTTGGTATCGCTATGCTCTTTATTATGTTTAAGGTCTTCCTGATGCTTCTGATGGCCTACACAACCATCATAATTCTAACTATAGTCGCCCCTTTCTTTTTTCTTCTGCAGGCACTTCCCGGCAACAACAGCGGTTCTACCTGGTTTAAGCAAATGGCCGCCAACATTGCCGTTTTCCCGGTTGTTGCTATTATGTTTGTACTAGCAGGCTACATCGGCGGCATCGGCGCGCTGGGTGGAACCGGTAGCGGCGCAATCAATGCAAACCCCCAAGGCGGTAATATCCAAAAATTCCCGCTTCTTGCAGGCGACATCGATACCAATGTCCTAGGTAGAATCGCCGGAATCGGCATGCTTCTTATGACACCGGCTGCAGCCCAAATGGTCAAAGACGCCATCGGTGTTAAAGGTGGACCACAAGGCGCATTCGCACCAGGCGCCGCCGCCCTCGGTGCATCTGCCGGCTTCTTAGGCAGAAGAGCCGCCGGAACCTCTGTAGCCCAAGGCCTCTCAGATGTCATGGAAGAAAGAGGCCGACAAAACAGACTAAGAGTAATAGAAAGAGTACCCGAACGTTTCAGAGGAACACCTGGGCGGGCTGGGGCAAGAGCGCCAGAAGACATTGCACGAACAAGACTACCACACTAAAAAACTACTTGCCCGACACAAGATAGTTAAATATTGATTTAATAAGATCAACTGCTCCCCCTCCCCACCAACCGGGCGAACCAACTGTCTGTCGCCCTACCTCAGCACCCAGTTGACCGGACTGCCTGATAAACCTCGTTCCCTCTCTACCTTCCAACCTATTTATCAACCGTTGGCCACGTTCATGATTTATCAAATTCAATCTTTCACAAAGCTCAACCATTTCGCCAAATTGAGAACTTGTCAAATTTTGGCCATATCCATACCACTCAACTAAATGCTGCCCAAGCCTATGTTGTAACTCCAGAAAAACTTCAGTACCAGGATGTCTTCTTTTTGGCCTCATAGAATAATAACCCTTCATCATAACCGCAAAATTTTCCGGTGAAGGCAGCAGTGTCCATTCTCTGAACTCTTTCATGTACCAATTCCAAACCTTTTGCCTATCATCTTCCATATCATGAATCGGATAACTTTTTATGCTCCTCGCAGACTCTTCCCAGTTCATATTTACCAATCCTAAATTAATATCGTTAGGATCATTTGGATCTACTCCTTCCATTATCTGGTTCATCCAAATGTAGCCTTCGACATCCATTTTTGGATTATCAGTTCTTGCCATCTCCTGCGTTATCAAGTTATTAATATGTTGGCGCAAATTACCAGTCACAACCCCATCAATACTAAAAAACCTAGAACCGGTGCCATTTTGGGCCAGCAGCTGCCCACTACCTTCCCAGGCTGGATTTGTGCCAGCCCCACTCATTTGCTCATTTACCAACGCAATGAGCTCCCTGACAGACCTAGCATCACCCTGACCTTCTTCAAGCATCCAGTCCGCAAAATGGGTTACCGCTCGCGCCCCATAGGGTGTATTTTCACCCCACGCTGTACTCACCTGCTGACCATCTCTTGTATAAATTCTAAACCTGTCTACAGTGTCTGCATGTTTAAACTTCGCTAAGTAAAAACCGTCCCTGGTAACAGCAGACATCAGGTCGTAGTTACTCCCTTGTCTTATGACAGGGTTATTTATTGGGTCAAATTCTTGGTTTGGGTCCTGCAATTCACCTAATAAATCGTTAATCCTATCTGCGCGCACTCCCGCATTTACAAGTCTTCTTCGCAAATGCCTTTGAGTAATAATTTCCTCCCAGGCTTCAGTCCTTAACTTGCCATTTTCATATTCATCTGCTCCAACCCAAGTCTCTTCTACGTACCAAGCCTTTAAGGCCTTCATTTTAATCCCTTGGTATAAATCATTGTCCGACTCCCAATTACCATCATGATCTGGTTGCCCACTAACCGACCAAAGCACGTTTACATTGCCAAGCGCTGCCTGTAATTGTTGAATATGTGCCTGATTCGGAGGAACCTGTACAAGTGCCTCAGCAAGGCTTATATTTATTTCCTGGCTTAGCCGATCTATTATCCAAGCTTCATCGTAATTAAATGGATTATTTGGGTTCAAATCGCGTCTCATCATTTCCTGCACCCTGTTTGTCCTCCATCTATCTACTAAATATTGATACGCAAAAGCGTTTTCAGACTCACCAGCGAGTGTAAGATTATTTAGTAGGTTATTATTAGCATCGACAAGATAATAATTGCCGTCCCTGTCACGAATTTCGCCAGCATTAAAACGGTCATAAAAATAAAGCCAGTCTTCGTTACCAAAAGTAACTGCTATCTTGTGAAGCTCAGCAGGAAAACCTTCAGCATCGTCAAGTCTAATTAATAAACCGTTCACTTTTTCGAACGAATCGATGCGTTTCCTCAGAGTGTTTTTCATATCGGCGGTAATTCGAGGATCATTGCTATTTTCAACAGCCTGAAGCATCAAAATGAGTTTATTTTTCGCAAGGCCAAAAGTATCTGTTGACCTACTCTTTTCAAAAAAGTTCATAGCCTCAAAAGCAGCCTGAATATTCTTCACAGGATCTGTTTGCACTTCTGTCCGTTTCAGTATCTCATGCGCATTCTTTAACATCTCGATTTGATGCATTGCAAACCACTCCCTCAACCCTTCGCGTCCCGGCAAAGCATTTTTTGATCTGGCAGTTTCCATAATTCGTGAGATGCTTTGGTCTATCGTTGTCCAGTTTTGCGTTAACTGTCCCAATTGCTGGTTTGCTTGTGATTCAATATCAGAAACAGTCTTGTCGCCACCATTTTGCATAATCACACTGTAGTGTTGGTTTGCAGTCATACGAGCTTGTTCTAGTTGTTGCCTTTGGGCAGGCGTAAAAATTGTGTCTAATTGGGCACGAGCCTGAGGATCATTTCTAACCTCTGTCACAAGCTCGATGTATTCTTGGTATGCAGACATAACCCAAGCGGTATCATCAGAACCGTTCCACTGAATCCTACTGTTTATCTCGTCGTCAATTGCTTGTATCCTTGCCTGTAGCAGTTGGATCGCTGGCGTAGGAAAATGGTTTGGATCGGGACCTCTCCATTTTTCTAAAATAAGATCCCTAAACTCCATTTCGTCAGTAAGTAAATATCTTGGATTATCTTGTGTTCCTAAAGGTGCTTGCGCATCCCTGTCAGGACTCGTATAACCCCACTCACGTGGGCTATAGTTCAAGACGTCCGGCAATGTGTCTAAATTGAATTCACTTTTTAGATATTCAACCCGTTCATCAGTAGTCTTAGCCTCCCAGTCTGCAAGTTCAATCTTGCCGTCCTTAATTCCGACTTCTTTGAGTATTTGCCTAACCATAGCGGCATCATACCTATCGGTCGGCAACCTATTCATTACATAACTCCCGTCTTGTCGCTTATAAACACTAACAGGAAACTTTATCTTGCTCCCAGGAAACTCAAGTTCAGTTTCGTAAACCAACTCCCTAGTCCTATCATTGGTTTCCAATAATTCGTCTTCTGTTTCCAAGTACCTCTCAACCTTGTCTACCGTCAAACGCTCTTCTTCTTCGCTTTCCACCTTTCTCACTTTTCGCTCGACAACTATATCCTCAACACTAGCATTCGAAGCTCTCTCTGAAGTCCTAGTGGGAATCTTTACTTTCACGTCCTGAATTACTCTATGCCCGGCAACTACAATTTGGGCATCTGTCATCTTCTCTACAAGTTTGTATGAATAACCGCCATAATCGGTGAGAATTCGCCTGAAAGCTTCAATCGCTTCCTTCGATGCAATCACCTTCTTTGGGTTTTTGTCTCCTTCTGAAACATCTTGAAGGGCGTCAATTACTTCAATTGCAGGTTCAGCCATGCCTAAGGCTATTGGTTTATCTGCAGGTTTTTTATCGGGTTTTGGGGGTTCTTTGGGTTTTTGCTTTGCTTTTTCTGCTTCTCCGCTTATTCTTTTGTATCTTCGCTCTCCAGCTCTTTTTTCTCCGTCTTTTTTTGTCTCGCGGGTAACTTTGGAATCTTTACCTCGTTCATTGCCTGCCGAAGATGGAACAGTATTTTCTTCTGGCATTTTAGTGCGTTAATTATATCATGAGTAGCCTATAATTTGAAGCTTGCGAAAATTACAAGCCCTCTTTTAACTATAAATCGCAGATTTTTAGGTATACCAGAGGATCCACATTGGCATGACCGAGGGGTGCCAAGTGGACCTGCTGATATAATAAACTCCTGGCATCTTGCCAAACATTTAGCTTTTCAAATCTGAAACTCATTTACTATTGTCCATAGTCCATAGTCGATAGTCGATTAACTTTTTCATTTCTCAAACTTCGCTTCTGCTTCCTGCGCCTTTTTCCGCATGTCCAAAAGCTCCTCGGGGTTGGTAGTTACCAGCGCATGCTCGTCCGGCGACGCAATAACCCTTATTGCCACGTGGTTTGGCCCGGCAAAAAATATGCCTTCACCAACGTCGGCCGCGAGTAGTAAATGCCGTTCGCCTTCGGTTAGGTAAAACACATCGGTCAGTTTATCTATGGCCGCCGGCGATTGTTTCATCAAAATCTGGATCGAAGAATTGGTTACAATCGCTTTACCGTAATCGGTATTCAAAAAGTCCTCAACATCCTGCGAAATCGTCGAAAGCCCCAAATAATATTTTCTGGCCCGTTTTGCAATCGAATACAAAAACGTCGCACTGTCCGGGTGCTGCATCATGTACCACGCCTCATCAACAATCAGAATCCGTTTTTTAATATCATTTTTAATCCTTGTCCAAATAAAGTCCAAGATCAAATAAATCGCAATCGGCCTTAGGGCCTCCTCCATATTTTTTATCGAAAAAACCGTAAAGGTGTTCCTGATATCAAGGTTCGAATGCTGGTTAAAAATTCCAATCAAAGACCCCTTAACAAACTTCTCGAGCCTGTCGGCCAAACCCTTTGCCGCTTCCTCTTCCATTCCCAAAAACGCCTTGTACAGGTCTTCCATCAGCGGCGGCTCGTTCTTTTGGGTTGCCGGTTCCGGCGTTATCCCTTTAGATTTATAGGCAGAAACCAAAGCTTTATCCAAAATCGCGTCCTCAGTCGGCGTCAAAGTACCCATAATTACCTTAAAAAATCCATGCAGTGACAAAATCTTTAACCCCAACTCGTTTTCGCCTTCTTCGTATACACCCGACAAGTCAAAAGGGTTAATCTTAACCGGGCTGTCAAAGTCAAAAGAGATATATTCTCCCCCAATCGCCTGGCACAAATTCTTATATTCCTCCTCCGGGTCAATAACGATAATTTCCGTTCCGAACATTAGTGACCTCAAGGCCTCAAGCTTAACCATGTAAGATTTCCCGGCACCGGATTTGGCAAAAATTACCGAATTGGCATTTTCCTGGGAAAACCGGTCAAAAATAACCAAAGACCCATTGTGCTCGTTAATGCCATACATGATTCCCGTGCTGGACGTCAAAGATGACGAAATAAACGGGAATGTCGTAGCCAGTGAAGTCGTATCCATGTTTCTGGTGATGTAAAGATGGTCTGTTGCCTGCGGCAGGGTTGTTTTAAACGCTTCCTCCATCTGAAGGGTTGCATGCTTTGGAACCAAAAGCAGTGCGCCCATTGTGGATTCTACTTGTTTGGAAATTGTGTTTAGCTCCTCCAAATTTTCTGCGGGTATCGAAACGTAAAGGCCAAATTGGAAAAACCGTTCCTGTCCTTTAACCAGCTCTTCCTGTAAAACCTGGGCATCTTCAAGGGCCGCTTCTACCGTCGGATCCAGTACATGGCCATGCTGGATATCCGAAGAGATTGTCGCTTCCATTTCGGTGATCTTGCGCTTCAAATCGTCCAGGACCCCTTTTGCCTCGACGGGGTACTCATACATGGAAATCTCCAGCGTATGCTCAAAGTTAATCAGTGGTGAAAGCCAGTTTGCCTGGACGTACCTGGGGTATCCGACTACAAATAAAGTCCGCCAATATGTTGCGCCAATTTTTATATAGTCAAAATCGATTTCTATGGCCGGAGGGGCAATAATATCCTTAACCGAAACAATGCCTTGCGCAAGCGTATTAACCCACTCCTGTTCCTTGGCCGAAAGCTGTTGGCCTTCCTTGGTTTTTTGGCCCTTAACTATATTTACTAAATTCATATACCGCCTTTCTTAGTATTATCCACACTGCCGACACCGGCCATACCCGTCGCCCGCTTTACCGCATCCTGTAAATTTTTAAGCGCTTCTTGTTGGGCACTTACAGCCCCGCTTATTGCCCCGGGGGTTTGCATGCCAATTGCAGTAGGCGGCACAACCAGTGGACTTGCCTGTCCGGCCTTACTCTCAACCACCGGCAGAATAATCTCCTTTTCGGCAGGTGTCTCCTTCAATACTGGCGGCACGGCCATTTGCGGCGCAGTCATTTCCCCTCCGGCCGGCAAAACACTACTCGCCTGGGGAACAATACCGGCAACCGGAGCAGGTGTTGGGACTTCCAAGTCTGGCTCAACCAGCGGCGTCGTATACGAAGTTGCGTCCAAAATTACCCTTTGGGTACCGGTTGGCGCCGGGTTGTAAATATCATAAAAAAGCTCAACCAGCTCTTGAGTGTTCAGCTGTTTGGTAAAAAGGCCGAGTCTTGCCGTTTGTTTTACCAAATGGTCACGCTTTGGCGAAAGGGCAGCTTTTGCCTCCCCCACCAGATCTGCTTTGTTTTTGGCACTTTTAGTATTTGTCTTTTTAAAACTTTTAACGCCAAGCTCCAGCGGCGAAAAATGGACCACCAAATAAAACCTTTTGTCCAAAATGGTCTTCTGCTGGACAGTCGACTGGATAAATTCCCTGTACTTCCTAATTTGCAGTCTCAAATCCGGATTCGGCTGGCTTTTTTCGGCCTCCAAAATATGCTGGTAATATGCCGTAATGTCCGCTTTTTTGGATCTAATCAAAACCTGAAGCGGGAATGTCAGTGAATTTAAAAGCGCACCGTAGGCATATATAGTTGCGTCCTGTTCCGCCTCCGAAAGGATATCAAAATTAACAGCAGTCGTCGAAAGCACCATCGCCATCCAGCCGTTTTTCATCATCACCAAGTCGTCGGTGATATCGTCGATGTCCAAATGCTCCTGTGTTGACGCTTTGATTTTACTTTTTAAATTTGCCATATTTATTTTTTACCCCTGCTGTGGATCCCCAAAGGCTGCAAGACTTCTCCTTTCAAGTTTATCGCCGTCGGCACAAACACGGCCTGCTCACTCTCAACCTCTATGGTGTAGTCACCTGACGAAAGCGGAGTGGCCGAAAGGAATTGCCCAAGCTTGTTTGTCTTAAGTGCCCGAACCGGTATTCCGCCGGAATCCCTAACTACCAAAACAGCTCCTACAACAGGAACACCTTCGGAATCCATCACCAAACCGGAAAGCACATTCGGGGTACTTGTAAGCGGAATGATCTGCGCCCCTTGGTTGGCCTGCGTATTCTCAACTTGTTTCTTGTCGGTTATCGAAAATTTAGGCTCCACCTTCTGTTCAACCTGAACCTTCGGCTGTACAGCAGCCACTTCTTGCGGCTGCACATTTGCCCGGACTACCTCCTGCTTTACCTGTTTAGGTATTACCCGTAAACCATCACCGCCCATATTTGCTGTCGGAACCGCTACACTCCCAACCGTTGCATTTGCCTGGTTTGGCAAAACGACATTTGGGGTTTCGTCTTCAAATTTGAAACGCTTTGCCAGTTCGTCGGATATTTCAAACCTTCGCTCGCCCCTTACCGGAAGCTTCGAAAGGTCAAAATTCTCGGGCGGTGCAAAATGCAGTTTTCTGACCTTAACTTGCCCAACACCCCTAACTAGCCTTATTTTATTGTTTGGCTCATTAAGCGAAATAATATTATCCACAGAAAAATTTGTTTCCGAAGCAAGATGCGTAAGCGGAGCAACCGGATAAGTTTCGGGCTGCTTCTCCATTTTTCTTATCCTGTCCTCCAAACCTTTAACGGCATATGGTTTTGCGTGGCTTGAAATTTTTGGGGCAATTTTTACCGGCACCACCGCAATGGGCCTTTCAGCCTCGGACACCTTTTCGCTGAACGCTTTAATCTGCGCCGGCGCACCGGAAACAGCGTAAGCCTTGGGCACTTCTACCTGGCCTGGCGCGTGAGCACCCCCAGCTTCTACTGCAGATGGCACGCCACTTTTCCTGGCTGTCGGCCAAATAATTGGCGGCGGCACACTCCCAAAACCTGCATTTTCAGAACTCAGCCCAAGCCTGGAAATTGCCGCGGCCTCCCTAACATCAAGGACAGACTCGTTTTCTTTTGGCAGTGATTTTAAATAGGCAATTAGCCTTTCCCTGCCTTTTTCGGTAATCTCCTCCGGTATCTCATCATCAACCGTTTGCGGCACGACAACCACATTTAAAAATTCCGGCATCCTCTTTTCCTTAATCCAAACGCGCTGTGTCGGCGAAAAAACCGCTTTTATAAATGCCGCAAACCATTTATCAAAAGGCCTGCCGCCAACCGGCACCAGCGCCACAAAAAACGCAACTGCCGTGATCAGTCCCGAAACTACCATCCTCAAAACTGCCGGAAGAGCCGAGAAAAATATCAAAACCGCCAAGACCATGGGGCCAATAAGAAGCATAAATTGCCTGACGGTTAGGTTGCCGAAAAGCTTAAACTGGAATGACGCTATATGCTGCGGGACAGGATGTTGTTCCATATTTTTGAGCAAAGCGAGAAAATATATCAGAGGAGCGCCATTGGCATGAAGCAGAATGCTGTGCCAAGACGACCTGCTGATATAATTCGCTTCTAGTTAATCGTTAATCGTAAATAGTTAATCGTAAAATCCCGATGAACCATAAACCATGAACAATACACGAATTCACCATAACATATGAAACACAGCTAAAAAACCTAGTGTTTTAGCCTCAGAATCTCTTGCTTTTCACATCCTCATGAAAATAACTTTACCGGTTTTACCGGTCAACCCGACCCACGGCATGCCGAAATGTTATATTTAAGTAGTAACATGCCCACCCCGGAAGACAACCTTAAAGCACCAGCACAAACCGCCCAAAAGGCAGCCGGCGCAGTCAAAAGCGCCAAACAAATTATCCAAACCGCCAAACTGGTCGGCGCCGCCGGAACCGGCCCTCTCGGTTGGGCGGTCGCCCTTGCCCCATACCTTGCCAAATTCCAAGACCAAATCAAAAAAGTTATAGGGGCGGCCGTTGGCCTCGGAGCATATCTGCTCTATATGCTATGGCTAAAATTCCTTGGCATGCTCGCGGGTCTTGCGTTCGGAGCGATAACCGGCCTTCCCTTGCTTCTGATTCCAGGCGCAGGCCCTTTCCTTTACGCCGGCTGGACAGGTTTTTGGACAATGAGGGGAATTGCAGACCCAACCGGCACAATCAATTTGGCAACCCACCCATGGGAAGCAATAACCAAACCATTTGGTTGGATCCAAGGACAATTTTCTGGTCTTGGCGGAGGTTTTGAGTCTGCCGGCTCAACTGTCGCCCAGGGCACAGCAACCGCCGCCTCGGCAACCGGCAGTTTCGCAACTGGTCTGGGTTCGGCACTTTGGAATGGTGCAACAACACTTGCCGGCAATTCCCTCGGCTGGCTTTCGGCGGGGCTAGGCAAAGGCCTTGGGCTTTTATCAACTGCCGGCAGTACAGTTGCAGGCATGGCTTCAACTGCCGTTGGGTGGACATTAGGCCTGACGGTCACAACCGCTTATGCGGCAACAATTGTCACCAACTCCGCCCACTTCAGCCCGGAAGGGGACCTGGGGGGTATTCTCAACCCACCCCCTTCAGCAAATGATATCTTCTCAATCACAAAAACAGTTGATCAGCCAATAATGGGGAATTTGGGAGGTACAGCCATTTTTACCATAAAAGTAGAAGCCAAAAAAAACATCAAGAGTCTAACTATAACCGATAATCTCACAAGAAAAACCGGAATTACAAATCCCACAGTTTCATGCACCCCGCAATCAGCACTACCCATAATCCTAGCAGCTGGTGCAAGCTGTACCGGAACTTTTCAACTCGGAGTGGACAACACAGACACCAATTCAATTATCACAAACACAATCACCGCTAGCGCAATAGCAGAGGACGATACCACTGCCAATGGTTCCGCAACCGCAACAGTTAGAGTGGGAACTCCCGCAACCAATGACCCGAGTGGTTGGCCGTCTTGTGGCTATATCGCCCAAGGACCATACCAGGACCCAACCCATAATCACTTCCGAAGTATGTCGGCTGTAGATGTTCAAACAGACGCTAGTGGTATGGGTGATAATGTTTATGCAACCCAGGACGGAACGGTCACAAGCGTTATGACCCTATCCACAAATCCATTAGGTGGTAATGGTGTCATCATAACAGGCACAAATTATGCAACGTTATATGCACATTTCGGAATTGACGGTGAAGACGGAGGAGTTGCACCCGGTATAACCGTAGGCTCGTGGGTAACAGCAGGAACACTAATAGGGTTCCGGGGAGATTCCGGAAACCCTATACTCCCGCACGTCCACTATAGTATTCTTGACACCGCTTTAAATGATATCTCAGAAGCAGACTTTCTTGCACACGTACCGGCTTTTACCGTTGGCGACACTGTTGACTCAACCTGGGGGCCTTGTAAATAATGAGCCTAACGCAATTCAGGAATCTACTATTAGAATACCGCCTACCCCTTGTTTGTGTCATATTGGTTTTAATTCTTGTACCAATTGTCTTCTTCCAGCTTGCAGTAATAAATACCAAAAATACCCCAATAAATATTCAGGTTGCCAGACCAATGGATGTACCCAATAAAACACAAAATTTAAAAATCGGATACTCTGGTGCGAATTTAAATTTACCCAAAAAAATAAGCGCCTATCACCAGGAATTAACCACAGCCAAACTTGATCAGATATCCCATTACGCCAAATTGCTTTCCATTGAAGGTGAACCTAAACAGTTTTCTCCAGGAAGTAATGCATTCATATGGAAAAACAGCACTGCCCTCCTTACCTTCAGCCCAACTATCCAAAAATTAGAAATCAAAAAATTTAATGTTAAAAGTGGGCAAAATAATGATAACGGCTTAGCCGAACAACAAATAAATAACTTGCTGGTAAAACTTGGCATAAATATAAACACAACACTCGACAAAACTCCAAAAATCGAAAATTTTAAAGAGATGATACTCAACCCGGAGAAAGGAAAAGCGGAAAATGCAGACTTCCTGCAATTAACTTACACTCAATCAATTGATGGATTACCGGTAATATCACAAAATCCTGATAATTATTCCATACGCGGTAGGTTTGTTTTTGGAGAGATCCAGAATCTGGAACTTGACCTTGGAATCCAAAATGCCCCAATTAAAGGTAAGGAGCACAAAACAGTCAATTTTCAAAAAATAGTCAAAACACTTGAAGCTGGTGGCGGAACCTTCATAAGCGCATTAAATCCCGAAGAAAACACCGATTACGCCACCCAAGCCAAAACTGCAGTATCAATTGATCTCAATAATGCACAAGTCGCCTACTACCAGAATTTGTCAGAAAAAATTGATCTTATACCGGTTTTGATCTTCTCGGGTACCTTAAAATTCACAGACCAAAAAACAAGAAATGTCAGAATAATTGCACCCCTACTATCAAGCTATGTATTCACCCAACCCTAAAAATTAGGAACTCTTAAAACTCAATCCTTTAACAATCCTCATCCCGAGCTTCTTATTAATGTCATCCACCAGCTCGCCAGAGCGCATATGAAGCTCTGCGCAAACCACAGACGGTGCAACCACATGGAGCGTCCCGCCCCTGTATGTTTTAACCTTGATAAGGTTCAAAACATCAACTCCAAAATCCCTCAAATTTTCAGAAAACACCTCTTTGGCAACTTGTCTTACCTGCAAAGCAAGGAGCGTCCCGCCCATCCTGCTCCTTCTGGGTTTTACGTTAATCAAAGAGCCAACCGGCTTAAACATTATCTTAAAGTATAAACCTAAACACTTTAGAATTTAGGGTTTAGGGTTTAGGGTTTAGGGTTTAAATTCGCGCCTACACTTGTAAGCGAACAGGCATAATGATGTGGAAAAAGTTCCCCGCCGGCGGGCTAATTCTGCCCGGGTTCAAGCTTTCATTCATTTCAAAACTAACCGTATCGCCTTCAATGGTCGCAAGTGCTTCCAGGATATATCTAAAATTGAAAGCAATCTCCCCGCCCTTGCCTTTCAAATCCGTCTTTATAGTCGAATCACTCGAGCCAACCTGGCTCGCAGCCGCAGCAACACTTAACTGTCCGCCGCCATCGGGCGATAGTTTTAACTTAACTATGTTTCCGGCCTCTCTGGCAAAAATAGCTGCAATTTTAACCACCTTCACCAGCTCTTGCTTGTCAACGAGGGCTTGGGTCGAAAATTCGCCAGGAATCAACTTCTCCCACGCCGGGAATGACCCTTCAATTAACCTGGAAGTAAACTCAACCTCTCCTATTTTAAAAACGGCTTGGTTTAAACTGTCAGAAATCACCACTTCTACCTGTCTCTTTTTCTCCGGCAGCCCGGCCCCCACTTCATCACCAATTTTAGAAATCTCAGCCAGCGCTTTGGCGGGGATAATAAACTTAAGCCCCAAGGAAAGTGTCGAGTTTTGTATCTCCAAAAGCGCATTCCCCAGCCTAAAACCGTCTGTTGAAACCAAAACCAGGCCCTTCTTCGTCGCCTGACACAAAACACCCGTCAAAATTGGCCTGCTTTCATCTGCGGCAGCACAAAAAACTACACTCGATACAGCGCCTGACAACTTTCCAGCTTCAACTGTAAACCCGCTTCCCCCCTCAACCCTCGGGATTGCCGGAAAGTCCGCAGGGTCCATCGTCCCAAACCTTGCCCCAACACCCTTAGTCTCCACAACCAGCTCCTCTCCAAGTTTTTCTACAACTAGTTCCGCCCCTTCGAGCTGGGAAACAAACTCTCCGATTGTCCTGCCTACAACTGATGTTTCCCCCACACTTTCTACCTTGGCACTAACCTTCACTCTACAGGCTGTTTCCAAATTGGTTGTCAAAAGTTCAACGCAATCTTTTTTTACATTAATTAGTGCATTTGAAAGTATAGGCAGGTTAGCTTTTGCAAGAAGTGACCTTGACCCAATATTTAAGGCTTTTAAAAATTCGCTTTGGGAAACTATAAACTTCATTTTAAGGGATAAACAAACTGGGCAGAAGTTAAAAAGATTATAACATTTAAAGCTTTATTAACAATAACAAAAATAGTATTTGTAGAAATAGTACTGTTGATAAGTTGAAAAACAAGGAAAAACCGTGCCCAAAAAAATGTTGACATCAAAAAAATTATTGTTGAAAAGTACACAAAAAACAGCAAACAACTGTTGATTATTTGTTGAAAAGTTCCTGAACCCTTAACAGGTCGTCATGAATCGTCCTGTTGGTTTTTATATTAGAAGAAACTTTATCAACACCATAAATAACTGTTGAATGGTCGCGACCCCCAACCATTTCACCTATAACCTCAAGAGGCAGTCCGAGTTCTTTTCTAAGAAGATACATCAAAACCTGGCGGGTAATAACCAAAGAAGCCTTTCTTGAAGAACCCCTGATTTGAGAAATGTCTGTTTTGTAATGCTTGCAAACAGCGTCAATTATAGTTTGTATACTTAAAACACTATTAGTCTTTCTGCTTTTGGTTAGTACATTTTTAAAATCATCTGTTAATTTGTTGCTTCCGGAAAGTTTAACGTGTGCAAGCACTGTAGTTATCATCCCTTCAAGTTCCCTGACCCCACCTAAGCATTCCGAAGCAATGTAATTTACCATCTCCTCACTCAAATTAATCCCTCGCTCGCCACACTTCAGTCTAATAATAGAAACCCTCATTTCAAGATCTGGTAAACCCATGTCTGTACACATGCCCCCCAAAAACCTGCCGACCAGCCTGTCTCTTAGCTTTCCAAGCTCCTTAGGGTGGCGGTCGCAAGCGGCAATAATTTGTTTGCCGGAAAGATAAAGGTCATTAAAGGTGTGGAAAAACTCATCCTGCGTACTCTCCTTGCCTGCCAAAAATTGGATGTCATCTACAATCAAAAGGTGGACGCTTCTGTATTTCTGCCTAAAAGCACCCTGGGTCTTATTGGCGAGGGATTCCAGGTAATCGTTTGTGAATTTTTCGGCAGTCACATATAAAACCTTTGCATCTTCGTATTTTGCCAAAACCTCATTACCTACAGCCTGCAATAAATGTGTTTTACCGACACCGGTAGGTCCATACAAAACAAGCGGGTTGTAAAGCTTCCCGAGCTGTGTCGCCGTTTGTGTGCCAGCAAGGTATGCAAGATTGTTGGATTGCCCAACAACAAAATTACCAAAAGTGTGGTGGGGGTTTAAGGATTCCGGATTTCGACCGAGGGCAAGATAATGGTTGGCAACTCCGGTAAAAAGCGGCTTTTTGCTGTTTTCAAAAGAAGCAGTTTCCTTTTGGGCAACAACGAAAATTAAATCAATATTTTTAATATTTTTGCCGTCCAAAATGGCCTTGATCTCCGCAAGGTATCTTTTTTCAATCTGTTCCTTCAAAAACGCATTTTTAACACCTACTATCAGGAAATTTTTATCGCCATCTTCTTTGTAGTCCAAAACATAAGAACCCAAAAACCAGGTCCTAAATGTAGACGATGATACTTTTAATTTCAGGCCCGACAAAACGTCAGTCCATATTTTTTGGCCGCTTAAAGTCATAATTGTAAAATCAAAACGAAGAGACAAAGCCCTTCTAAATTTGCTTGCAGGCTTGTGTTTAAATTTTAAATCCAAACACTAATTTTAAGAAGATTTGCGATTCAGTTAAAAAGTATTAAAATCGAATGTGTAATCAATAATTGCAAATTTTATTAACAATTGTCAACATCCCAAAAAAATTGTGGATAACTCCCAAATTTAGCTTCATACTTGCCCTGTTTGGTCATTATCTGATAATATCCCTCTATAATTGTAATTCAAATAAATGACTAAACGCACATATCAACCCAAAAAAAGAAAGCGTCAAAAAACCCATGGTTTCCGCAAAAGGATGGGGACAACAGATGGCCAAAATGTCCTCAAAAGGCGAAGGGCCAAGGGTCGGGCACGCTTGACTGTTTGATGTTGCCAAAAATAAATCGCCTTAACTTAAAAAAAGAAAAAGAAAGTTTTAAGGGCAAAAGAATATTTTCAAAGGATTTAACTTTGATCTATAGCAAGGACGATCACCTAAAAGCAGCCGTTGTTGTATCCAAAAAAGTAGCGCCAAAGGCGGTTGACAGAAATAGGATAAAAAGAATAGTAACAGAGGTTCTAAGAGATAAAAAAATAGAAGCCCATCTGGTTTTTATAGCAAATACAAACTTCGCAAGTTTTAAAAAAAGCGAAATTGAGGCAACTGTCGCGAACCTATTAAAAAGAATAAATGACTAAAAAAATGATAAGGGCAGTCTATTTTGCCTACCATATACTCTTCCCTTCAAGGATTAACACTTGCCGTTTTGAGCCAACCTGCAGTAAATATGCACTAGAAGCGTACGAAAAATACGGATTGCAAAAAGGCACGGTTTTAACCATAAAAAGACTCTTTTCTTGTCACCCATTTTCAAATAGCCCTATAATCGACCCATTAATCTAAATGAATTTCTTTGACGTCATCCTGATAGACCCAATCCTAAACGTTTTAATTGTTTTCTATCACTTGCTTTTTTCAATTAAACTTCCCGGCGCGTTGGGTTTTGCAATAATTCTTTTAACAGTTGCAATCCGCATGATTCTTTGGCCGCTCACCTCAGCCCAGCTCAAAAGCAGTAAAAAAATGGCAGAGCTCAAACCGCACCTTGATATTATCAAAGAAAAACACGGCAGTGACAAAGTACGCCACCAGCAGGAGGTAAACAAACTCTACAAAGAACACGGGGTCAACCCGCTCGCCGGCTGCTTGCCGTTGCTTTTGCAGATCCCGGTTTTCATCGCCCTCTACCAGGTACTTTTAAAATTTGTAAGCCTCAACAGCACCGAACTTCTCGATAGCATTAATAGCCGCATATATCTTGCATCCTTAAAACTTACAGAAATTCCCAGCACGTCATTTTTGGGTCTGAGCCTTTCCGACAAGCCAAACGAATGGGCCCGTCTTGGGTTTTTCATTTTAATAATACCTGTTTTGACCGGTGTTCTTCAGTTTATCCAATCAAAAATGCTTGTACCGGAGGAAAAGCGGCTCGCCAAGCCAAAACCCAAAGCCAAAGAGGGCCTGGAAGATTCTATGGCGCAAATGCAGTCGCAAATGTCATTTATTATGCCTCTGATGATTGCATTTTTCTCGTACGGATTCCCGATGGGCCTGTCCCTATACTGGAATACCTTCAGCATTATTGGTATAGTTCAGCAATATAAAATTATGGGGGCTGGCTCCCTTAATAAATATCTGCCCAAAAATTTACAAAAATAAAATATGACAAAGTCTAAAGTTGACGAAAACTTAGTTGCCCAAAACGTTAAAGAATTAATAGAAAAACTTGGCGTTTCGGCAACAGCGGAAATCAGTAAAATAGACGACAGTTATTTTGTAGACATTAGCAGTGAAGATTCATCCCTTTTAATTGGCAAGTTCGGTGCCAACTTGGAAAGCCTGCAGTTTGTACTTGCTGTTCGTATCAAATCCCAAACGCAAGAGGACGACTTCGAACTCTTTTTGGATATTGACGGCTGGCGTAAGCAAAAAGAGCAGAAACTTGAAAGAATGGCCATGTCAATTGCCGCCAAAGTCGAAGACACCAAAGAGGCCGAGCCAATCTACAACCTCAGACCGTCAGAAAGACGCGTAATCCACGCCCTGTTCACCGACCACCCCAAAGTAACGACCGAATCGACGGGCGAGGGTGAGTCAAGATACATAATCATTAAGCCCAAAGCAAGTTAAATGTGAAATGGGTAGTTAAAATCTATTCCTACCCAAAAGCCCAAACCCTATTTTTACTTTCAACCGCCCTCATCCCAATTCAGTTAAATAAATATTTTTTTACAAAATCGTCTCTTGTACTTGGAATCCCAATTGATTATCTTGCAATTTCGATCTACTTGTTCGATATATGTGCCCTTCCCCTATTCATCTTATTTTTTATCGAAAACAAGAATAACCTGTCTAAGTTTTATACAAGACACAAGACTTTAATAAATATCCTGGTCATTTTTAACATATATCAAATCTTAAGCTCGTTTTCCTCGTCAATGGAATTTACCATACCCTTGTTTTTTAACCTTAAGACAGTCGAATTCTCACTTTTTTTCATAGTTGCCGTATTTTTCTTGTCCCAAAAACGTACTTTTTCCGCGTTTTTAAAAATAGTCACCGTTTCGCTTTCATGGCAAAGCGTGCTGGTTTTTTTTGAGTTTTTCCTTAAAAGATCAGTGGGCCTTACCTTTTTAGGGGAAAGGTTGTTTAGCACAACAACTTCGCAAATTGCGCATGTTAATATCCCAACAGGGCAGTACTTAAGGCCATATGGCACCTTCCCTCACCCAAATGTCCTGGGAGCCTTTTTTATAATTTATTTGCTATTTTTACTTTCACGCGCCAATCAAAAAAAAATTAGGTTTCAAACGATTAAATTACTGGCAATCCTAGCCTCATCGGCCTCAACGGTCCTTACGTTTTCCAAAACATCTATTTTCTTGCTTGGTGCGACAATAGCCGTCAACCTCCCCAAAAATGGGAAAATATTCTTAGTCCCGGCCTTCATTCTTATGGCAGTTATGTATTTAATTTTTTTTTCCGAAAATTCCATAAACTCGATAGCCGAAAGGGTGACACTTTTTGAAGCATCGTTTGAGGTAATTGCCCAAAACCCCATGTTTGGCGTGGGCAGCAACAATTTTATAAAAGCAATGTCCACCCAAAATATAATGTCAACAAGCCTAGTTCGTTTGCTCCAACCCGTGCACAATGTTTTTTTGCTGATTCTTGCCGAAAACGGGGTAATTGGCCTCCTCCTTTTTCTGCTGTTATTATTTCAAGTCTTTAAATTCGTCAAAACCCCAAAAACACTGATTTTGTTCACAGCCCTTATAATTTACCTTACAGTCGACCACTTTTTATGGACACTTGAGCAAGGCAGACTCTTGTTTTGGCTATCTCTTGCATTTATCACAAGTTCGCAAAGCCGAAGGCCTTCCTGGTATATTTAAAATAATTCATGTTCAAAAAAGTTTTTTATAACACTGCCGCCCAAACCGTCGGCAAAGTAATTACTGCGTCCTCGACGCTTCTTATAACGATCATAATCGGTAGAAGCTTAGGGCCGACAGGCTATGGGGATTTTACAAAGATTTTTGTGTTTGTGGGTTATTTCTATACATTTGCCGATTTCGGTCTCAACGCAATCTATGTTAAAAATCAAAACACCCAAAATGACCAAATAAAATACCTTTTTGGACTAAGGCTTTTAATTGGTCTTTTGTTTTTTGCCCTTGCCGTTTCCATATCTGCCCTTCTTCCCTACAACGAGGCCCTAGGTACAGGCTTCAGCCCAGAGGTAAAGTTAGGCATCGCAATCGCCTCAATCACGATCCTCACCCAATCACTTTTTACGACAACCAACGCTTACTTTCAAAAGAAACTTCGCTACGACCTCTCGACAATTGCCGCTGTTTGCTCCAGCGCGGTTGTCCTTATTTTTACCCTAACCTCCTCGTTTATGCACCTGCCGCTCCATGCATATGTCGCCGCCTATGTTTTTGGCGGGATCGCACTGGTCTCCTCAGCCTATTTGTTAATCGAAAAAATATTTAAAACATCGCTATATCCAAGCTTTTCCAAGTCAGTCTTTTTAAGTTTTTTCAAAAAATCTTGGCCCATTGGCACAGCTTTGGTTTTTAACTTAATATATTTCCGACTGGACGTAATCATCCTTTCGTACACAAGGACCTCGCAAGAGGTTGGTATTTACGGCCTTGCCTATCAGTTTTTTGAAGCTTCCCTGTCGATTCCAATATTTTTTGCAAATGCGCTTTTCCCCCTGCTTGCGGCACTTTACCAAAAAGACACACACAGTTTTCAAAAAGAAGTTAAGCGCTGGGCGGTCCTTCTTGTTGCCTGTTCAGTCTTGCTAACCTTGGCCTTAATGGTTGCGTCGTATCTAATTCCAATCCTTTTTGATAACCGTTTTCAAAAATCTCAATTATCCCTAACGATCCTTTCCCTGGGTCTGCCGTTTTTCTTCATGTCGGCACTCATGTGGCACCTGGTAATAATCAACAATCGCCAAAAGTACCTGATGTACTGCTATCTTTTGGGTGCGCTTTTTAATTTGGTTTTAAACCTAATATTTATCCCTAAATTTGGTTATATAGCGGCAAGCGTCATAACAGTCTTATCAGAAGCCCTAATAACCATCCTTCTTTTCTTAGTTATAAAAATGCATCACAAGTCTAGCAAAGCAGACGTAAGTAATTTAAAATTACAGGGTGCTGAAAATTAACTGTGATGGCGGCGCTCGCGGTAACCCCGGGCCTGCTGCTTATGGCTTCGTTGTCAAAGACGGCCCAAAACTTCTTAAAGAGGGCGCAGGATACATTGGAAAAACTACCAACAATGTTGCAGAATACACTGCGGTTGTCGAAGCTCTAAATTGGTTAAAAAAAGAAAAGCCCAAAGCCGATCTGACATTTTTCCTTGACTCACAGCTTGTAGTTTCCCAGCTCAACGGCATTTTCAAGGTTAAAGACGCAAAAATTAGGGAGCTGGTTCTAAAAGTCAGGGAACTTGAATCAGCATTTAACAAAATTATGTATTATCATATTCCAAGAGAAGAAAACAAAGACGCCGACAGGCTCGTCAATCGTGCACTAGACACCACAAATTATTAATATGACACTTACAGATTACATAAAAATTCTAAAAGCCAATTTATTATTCATTGTTATCATTTGTATGGTTTCGGCAGCGGCCGCTTTTTTTTCCACGAATTTCCTAAAATCGGGGTTTGCAGACCAAAAAACTCTTTTTTTAACAATAAATGATTCAAATCAAGATAAAAACAATCTAGATAGCTCCAGCATCACAGACACAATCGTGGCTGTTTTGTCATCGCCAAATCTGATAAATTCGCAAAACAAAAGAGGCGTCTCGATAGATGCCAAGAAACGGGCACCTCAAATAATCGATTTAACGGTAACATCAAACGAACCTCAACTATCGACGCAAACCTCGGCGCAAATAGTCGACGCTTTTAATTCAAACATCGGCCAATACGTACCCGGGCACAACCTGCAACTGGCGCAAATAAGCCAAGATAATACGCCAACACAGCGCATACTAAATAGCAAGGTGCTTGCTCTGGCAGGCGCAATTTTTGGTTTTCTTCTTGCGACACTCCTGATCTTAATTGCTCGTTACTTCAAGGTGTAGTTTAAATGAACAGTACTGCCCAGGGTGACAAAACACAAATATTAATAACCGACGTCGGGTCGTATTTTGGTTCAGAAATTGCCCAAAGTTTTCTGGATAAAGGCTATATTGTATTCGGATCTGGCCACAAGCACCCAACCGAATCGGTTTTGACCCATCGCAACTTCACACTTCTGGACATCGACCTTGCCCAGCCATTCCCCGACCAGTTATCCAATTTTGACATTATTATCCATCTATCATCCGAAAACCTTGACGCCGGTCAAGCGTCCAAACTTTCTGCGGTATCCCAAAATATCGTCTCTCAGGCAAAAGCCGGCAAGTCAAAAGTAATTTTTGCGGCAAGGGTAACAGCCAATCCGGATCTGCTGGAATTTGAAAAAGGCGAAAGAAACCTTCTGAAACTCTTTTTAGTCGGTGATATTTACGGGCCAAAAATGAATCTTCACAGTAAATACCTTGTAAAATCAACCGCGAGTTATTTTGAAAGCAACGAACTTATAAATCTAATTTCGCAAGCTGTCGAATCCGACAAAATAATTTTGGACCACGACGGGACAACCATGGTTTATCCAACTTACATTGGTGATGCCAAAGAGGCTTTTTTAAAATTTGCCTTCGATAAATCCCAGCATAATATCAAATTTATAGTATCTAGTCGTCCCCAAACAGCACTTTTTTGCGCGTACGAAATCCAAAATGCAATGAAGGCATTTTCGGGCAAAGGACTCAGCCTCTTTTTTGCCGGCGAGGAATCGTTTATAAAGCCAAAACCCGAACCGATGGTTGCGCCCAGCGACCTGCATCTTCCAACAAAACATACGCTCGACCAAGGGCTTAAAAAAACACTTGAGTATTTCAAAAAAGATGAAAAGATTATCCCGGCGGCAGGACACACGCCTAATACTCCAAGTCAAGAAGCAGCAAAAAAAGACCGTATTTTTATTCCGCCGCACCCAAAAGCAGAAATAGAAATAACAAAAAAAAGTTTTTTCCCAAGTTTCCCGGCACGATTAAATTCAAAACTTAAACGGGTAGTTTTAGTATTTGCCGTCCTACTGTTATTCTTTACGTCCAAAACTGCCCTAGATATTTATTTTGGAATTAACTACTTAAAATCAGCCAAAAAATCACTCGACGGGGCGGATTTTATAAGCTCAGGCAAAAATGCCCAAAATGCCCAAAAAAGTTTTCAATCCGCCTCAGCAGAATTTAAAATTCTCAGTTTCCCGGCAAAGTTTGTAATGCCTGCAAAAACCAAGGCAATTTTAAATGGACTCGAAAGCGCCCAGAATGGGTCATCAGCACTGGCAAACTTTGTTGATGCAGCAGGTGTGATTGCCCAAAACCTAAAGTACATAACCCAAAATAAGTCCAGCCAAACAAGCTTAGACATCAACTCAACACAGCTCTCGCTTGGCAAGGCCTATTTTAAAAGTGCATATGCTTCCCAGCTTGCAAAAGAGGCACAAAGCGGTGGAATTTTCACCTCAAAACTTAAAGACGTCGAAAACAGTTTCAAAACCCTGGCCCAAATTAGCTTAAATGCTCAAGAGCTTACAAACTTATTAATAAACATAACAGGCACAGATTCGCCTAAAAGTTATTTATTGCTCCTGGAAAACAATGCCGAATTGCGTCCTGGGGGCGGTTTTATTGGCAACTATGCAATTATCACCTTCGACGACGGCAAGCTTAAAGACGTAACAGTCGACGACATTTACAACATCGACGGCCAGCTAAAAGAAAAAGTCTCACCACCACTGGTCCTGGTTCAAAACCTTGGTGTAGACAACTTTTACCTCAGGGATTCAAATTGGACTACAGATTTTGACATCAACGCTCAAACCGCCCGCGACTTTTATAAAAAAGAAACAGGCCAAACCATAGATGGAGTCATTGCAATCGATATGACCTTTGTCCAAAACCTTCTTGAAAAAACAGGGTCGGTCAAACTCGACGACTACAATGAAGAAATCACATCATCAAATTTGTTTGAAAAAGGTGAATACTACGCAGAAGTCGGTTTTTTCCCGGGCTCCACACAAAAAAAAGATTTTTTTGCATCACTAACAAAAAAACTCATCTCGCAAATAACGGACAGTCTTTCCCAAAAAACAGCGAGCGCAAATTCTCCTTGGCTTGCCTTTATTCAAACGGCTAGCGATTCACTTTCCGAAAAACACATGCTGCTTTCATTTGACGATACAAACCTTCAAACGTACATAAAATCAAAAGGTTGGGACAACGAGCTTCCACCGTCAACTTATAACCCTACAGACGATACAACTCAAAGCCGCGATTTCCTGGCACTCTCGGAAGCCAACGTCGGTGCCAATAAAGTAAACCACTATATCAGTCGTAAGGTTAGCTATGACATGACAGTTGATCGGGATGCGGGACTTATGGCTACCACAACAATAACTTATCAAAACAACAGCCCTGCGGATACTTGGCCGGCCGGAGCGTATGTAAATTATTTGCGTCTGTATGTACCCCAGAAAGCATCTCTAGAAAGTTATATCGTCGATGGAGAGGATATAGACTTAGCACAACAACCTCAAATACAGAAAAACAAAAAACAAGTAGAAACGGCACCCCTTGTATCCCAGGAAGGCAACCTAACAGTTATAGCTAACCTTGTCGAAGTTCCGGTCCACGCAGCCAAAACTTTTGTTTTTAAATACCGCATTCCCAAAAATATCAAATTGGAAACTGCACCAAGTTACAGCTTTTACATCTCCAAACAGCCCGGAACGTTAAACGACCCATTCACTTTTGCGTTTAACCTCCCTGCCTACTTAAAGATAGATTCTATAAACGGCAGTCAAGACGCAACCGGCAAACAAAACTACACGGCACAAACAGACCTAAAAACAGACAGGGCTTGGGAAATCAAAGTCGCCAAAAAATGAACCGACATGTAGATTTGCGCATGTTATTCAAATTTGGTATCATCACAAAACCTCAAAACAACTTGAGGTAAAAATATGGAACAAACACCATTAGTTGCACAGCATAGGACAGTTTTAGGCCACAAAGTTAAGGCCCTAAGGAAAGGCGGCATAATCCCGGCCCATGTCTTTGGCAATAAAATCGAAACCGCCCATGTCCAAGTAAATGCCAAAGAATTCCGCAAAGTTTTTGAAAAAGTCGGAGAAACCGGAATTATCTCCCTAACTTTCGAAGGCCACAATAAGCCCGTTTTAGTCCGAAACACCCAAGTCCACCCTCTAACGGACGAACTTTTGCACATAGATTTTTACCAAGTCAATTTAACAGAAAAAGTTAAAGTTAACGTACCTGTAGAATTTGTAGGCGAAGCACCGGCCGTTGAAAAGAAAATTGGTCTTCTTCTAACACCGATTGCCGAAATTGAAGTCGAAGCTCTGCCTGCTGACCTGCCGGAAAGCATCGAAATAGATATCACGAACCTTGCAGAGATTGACGACGAAATTAAGGTCAAAGACTTAAAAGTAGACAGATCCAAAATCGAAATTTTGGTAGATGAAGAACTGGTAGTTGCCCAAATTGGAGAACTTGTCACCAAAGAGATGGAAGCATTAGAGGCAGAAGTAGAAGCAGAGGCCGCCGAAACTGCCGCCGCAGAAGCTGCCCCAGCCGAGGGTGAAGAAGCAGTCGTTGAAGGTGCCGCCGAAGACGAAGCCGCTACAGAGGGCGAAGAAAAGCCCGAGACCCCCAAAGAAGAAACACCAAAAGAATAATATATGGAGAAAATATCCAGGCGTGACATTCTTAAGTTGATCGGTGGAGTAAGTGCTGGATTAATATTAAATGCGGCTTGTTCAGATTCAAAAAATTCTGCACCCCAAAACCAAAAAGATTTAATAACTAAACCAATCCCAACAGAGCCTCAGACCCCAGTAGAATCACAAGTCCTAACTCAAGTAATTGATCTTGATAAGTATAAACACTCTGAAGTTCCAGTATTTGAATTAAAAAATGTCGAGGCATTATCGAAACCCTATATTGGCGTCAATAATATTCTAGTTTTCCCAATGAGGTCAAATGGCATCTTATTCTCAGCAATCACTATAGATCCAAACTATCAACCGGGATTTGAATGGGGCAAAGATGCCAGGGCAGGCTTTTGTATATATGATGATTCCCTTGATCCCAACAAGGTCGAGGTTTTAGGACAAATTGATCCACCAAAGTTTAGCGACCCTATTGATTTTGAATTGGACGCGATTGCATTTTTACGCAGAACCATCCCGGATTTAAAATACGATTTTCTTGAATATCAAAAAATTCCACCGGTTGGGACAGACCTACTGTATCTGATTAGGGAAGGAATAATGATTGACCAGGCAGGACAACCAAACCCAAGATCGCTAGTCGAGCTTAAAGTTAGGTTTAATTACTCGGATCCAGCTATGAAATCATAACTCTGCGGTAATTATTGCGAGAATTTTGCGGGAATTCGCAAAATTCGAAGCCCTTCGGAGTTTTCTTGATCCTCGTAGCTTTAGCGAAGTGGATAGCGAAGTAGGGCGGCAATCTTGCGGGAATTATTTTCCTAAATTTACTCTGACCTTCAGAATAGAATAGGCATTTTGTCCATATTTAGCATAATCATCATCAATATCTGCTTGACCCTGGTTCCTAGGAATATATGAAGGTATAAGCAGCCAAGGCTGCATATCTAATTCGCATCTAAGTAGCACCCCATTCCCACTAAGTAAAATATGGTCTTCTCCCGCTTGTGCTACGTAAATTGCGCGCTCAGAGTGACAATCTCTTTCCATACCAAAAAGAACCTTTGGGAATGCTTCAGGCGACGCTACCGAAAGTTGTCTCAGCTTTTTCCTTAATTCTTCAATTCTAGCATTGCTTTGTTCGGCGTCAGGTCTCATAAAGACGGAACTATACTCTCAAAAATATTCAAAGTCAAACTTTCGACAAGGGCCAATCTTCCAACATAATACTTTTCTTTTTAACCTCAAACATCAGATACAATTCCTCCGTCAAAAACGGCATAAACGGGTGCAGTAAAATCAAAACCTGTTTTAGAACATTCTCAAGAGTCGGTTGTGCATCTGCCCGTCTTTCTTTTGTTGATTCAATATATTTATCGGCAAAAGTATGCCACACAAATTCGTATATTTCCTCAACTGCCAAATGAAGCTCCAAATTGTCCAAATTTTTACTTACCTGCTTAATCGTCTTATCTAGCTCGTCTTGTATCCACAGGTCATCTTTATTAAGCTTTCTAGTTTCCAGTTTACTGTTTCCAGTTTTTAGTTCAATTATGTATCTGGCGATATTTCTCAATTTCGTCCCGAAATTCCTAAAATTTTTACCTCTCTCATCCAAGGTAGATTTATTGACTCGGCCGTCTCGTCCAGGAATCGAATATGTATAAAGTGTCATTCGGGTCGCATCCACTCCCCAATTGTCGATTAAATATTGCGGGTCAAGTCCGTTTCCCAAAGACTTTGAAAACTTGCGGCCTTCCAAGTCCCTAAGCATTCCATGGAAAAACATAGTCTTAAAAGGGATTTCCCCGGTGAAGTAAACAGAAAGCATAATCATTCTGGCAATCCATAAAAACTTAATTTCAGGTGCGCTTATCTCAAAATCCCACGGAAATACTTTATCAAACAATTTCTTGTCTAATGGTTTACCGTCCGAAGCCTTGGCGAAGGACGGCCATCCCAATGTGGACATCGGCCAAAGTCCGGAAGAAAACCAGGTATCCAAAACTTGCTCGTCTTGAACCCAGCCGCGGCCGGGTGACTCAAGCGAAACCTTCATTTCAGAAACTTGTCCTGAGCCAGTCGAAGGATACCAAACAGGGATCCTATGTCCCCACCAAAGAGACCTCGAAATACACCAGTCGTGAATTTCACCAAGCCAATCGGCAATAATCCCCTTATAGTTTTTTGGCAAAAATTTAATCTTATCTTTTTTAATAACCTCGACAGCACCCTTTGCAATGTCACTCATTTTTACAAACCACTCCTCAGAAATCAGCGGTTCGACAACACTCTTGCACCTTTCGCAAACGGACACGTTATGGACGTAGTCTTCTTCCTTTACAAGAATTCCCTTTTCTTTTAATTCGGGAATCATTGCTTCCCTTGCCTCCAAGACTTTCATGCCGGCATACTTACCCGCCAAATCTGTCAACCGTCCTTCTTTATTAATCACCTGAACGATCGGTAAATTATGTCGCTTGCCTATTTCATAATCTGTGAAGTCATGGCCCGGAGTAACTTTAATAACCCCTGTCCCAAAATTTAAATCGACTGCATTATCGGCAATGACTTTCATTTTCTTTTTTCCAGCCAACGTATCTATTTCAAATTCACGGCCGACAAATTCTTTGTATCTTTTATCTTTAGGGTTTACTGCCATCGCAGTGTCTCCAAATTTCGTTTCCGGTCTGGCAGTCGCAAGTGTCAGTGGCCCATATTTCAAAAAATACAACTTTTCCTTTCTCTCTTCATATTCCATTTCCACATCTTCGATCGCCGTGTTGCATTTTGGGCACCACTGCACAATGTAAGGTCCTTTATAAATAAGTCCTTTGTCCCAAAAAGTTTTAAACTCACTAAACACTGCTTGTTTTGGCCCATCGTCTAAAGTAAAAACTTCACGCGACCAGTCGGCAGAAATTCCAAAAACGGTCCAAACATTATGAAAAGATTTATAAATTTCCTCTTTGAATTTCCATGCTTCACTAAGCCATTTTTCGCGGCCCAAACTTTTCTTCGTTTTATTTTCTTTAGAAAGTTTTTTGTCCAGAGTTCCCTCAAATTGGATGCCTGCATGGTCAACTCCAGGCAAAAGTAAAACTTCAAAACCCTGGAGCCTTTTATAGCGGGCAACGGCATCCATTATCGAATGCTGAAGTGCATGTCCCAAGTGAAGTTCGCCAGTCAAATTTGGCGGCGGCATTAAAAGTGAAAAGACTTTTTTATCGGCTGCCGGGTCAAACAAAAAATATTTTTCATTTTCCCAAAAGGAATAAATTTCTTTTTCATTTACCCCGCTTGTCCCGAAACTGGTTGAAGGATCTTTTGCGGGGCTTTTAAACTTTTTCTCCGTTGGTTCTTGTTTCATGTTTAGAGTTTTTAGTTATACAGTTTCACGTGCTGACTCAAATTCCTGTCACAAGAAAATACTCCCACGTGCAATGATTGTCATAATCTGAGTCAGGTGGATAACTCATTGCAAGTGAAATTATAATTTGTCAAAATTATATCAGAGGAGCGCCATTGACATGAAGCCGAGACACGAGTGTCGAGACTGTGTCAAGGCGACCTGCTGATATATCACGACACTAATTTAATCAAAATTAAAAATGTAATGAAGAGTCGGGGGTCAACTTTAATGGATCAACAAAATCTTGTTTAAAAAATGCCGCCGCCGCAATCATCGCTCCATTGTCCACAGAAAAATTTTTCGGCGGAAAGAACACATCAACGTCAGCCATATCAATTAGTGCTTCTCTCAAAAAATTATTTGCAGCAACTCCTCCACCTACAACAATTGATTTTGCACCAAAAGTTTTTGCGGCCTTCAGGGTCTTTGTGACGAGAACGTCAATAACAGCATTTTGAAATTCAAATGCAATCTCACCTCTCAGGTTGTCGATATTTGTCTGCTGGCCAACAGCTGTAGCAACTGCAGTTTTTAGTCCCGAAAAAGAAAAGTTAAAATCACCGCTTGCAATCATTGGCCTAGGGAGCTTTACCGTCAACCGTGAACCGTCTACCGTGAACTGTTTTGCAGCCCTCTCTATCTCCGGCCCCCCAGGGTAACTAAGCCCTAGCCTTTTTGCCACCTTATCAAAAGCCTCACCGCAAGCATCGTCCAAAGTCGACCCCAAAAGTTTAAAGTCCCCATGACTTTTGACTAAAACCAAATCAGTGTGACCGCCGGAAACAATCAGAGCAATAAGTGGAAATTTAGGAATCTTCTTTATTGGTTTTTCTGTGAACCGTGAACCGTCAACCGTTAACCAATTAGCGTATACATGTCCTACCAAGTGGTTAACGCCAATAAGTCGCTTGTTATAGGCAAGCGCAAGTGCCTTGGCAGTTTCTACACCGACTACAAGTGGTCCAATCAAGCCGGGTCCGTATGAAACAGCAATTGCATCAATTTTTTCAATCGGACATTTCCCCAAAACTTCGCCTACCAAGGGAATAATTACTTTAACTTGTTCCCTTGCAGCTATTTCTGGTATTACACCGCCAAATTTTTTTTGAAAATCAACAGAAGAAGAAATCTCACTCGCAATAACTTTTACACCATCGGATACCACTGCCACTCCCGTTTCATCGCAGGTGGATTCAATTCCCAAAATTGTCATGTGCTAAATTATACACAAGAGACCTCTAAAACTGTGCCGTATCCCCAACCGTAATGTTATTCATAGAAGCAATTCCGGCATTCGTTTCCAAAACATAACGGGAATTAGTATTTGGGGTGTAAACTTTAAGGTCTTTGTCGCTTTTGCCTGGTTCTGCAGGTACATTTCGGGCAATATCAATAATTTTTTTGTTGCTGTCTATCCAAAATATATCAATGGCAAACCGCATATTTTTCATCCAAATAGCATGAGGTGCATCGTTGTTAAAAACAAATAGCATGCCCTGGTTTATCGGCAAACTATCGCGGCCCGACAAGCCCTTTTTTTGGTCTTTATCGCTTGCAGCCGAAATTATATTGAGCGTGAGGTCGCCCACTTTTAGCGTTGGGTTTACGTTCACTACTGCCGACTTCGTAGAACTGCCGCCAAGACCGTTTTGCACAAAAGAAACAGATGTAAAGCCTCCGCCGAACATCAAAAGCAATACTATTGCCAAAAACAGCCCGCCAATAATAGCTAAATCTTTTTTCACCTTAATTTATGCCGTTCCCACCAAAAACACAGCTTGCCATGGCCTGTAAACAGATTTAAAAATGTCATCGATAATAAGCTGTTCACCCTTGTAAACTTTCCTGGTAAAAACACTTGTTGCTCCTGCGGCCGCAAAATCAACCTGCTTAACAACTCCTTTGGGAAGGGTAGGTTCGTCCTGGTATTTTGCAGGCGGCGCAGGGATAATATTCGAAACGACCGGGTCACTTATCTGCACGGTTCTCCCATCTCGGGTTCCATATATATCAACTTCAAGTCTTAAATTAGCCTTGTCAAAGACGGTTTGCACCAAAATATAATGGTCGGTGTCATTTTTAAATTTAAAATCAACAGAAGGCGAAAATATCGTTGCGTCAAATCCTGCTTTAAAACCGCGTTGCTCGTAATATCCAACCCTATACGCATGTGCAGTTCTTGCAACTATTGGTAAACCGGCATTTAATGCCGCCCGAAAGACAGTTGTAGACACTTGGCAAATCCCTCCACCGTCGTCCAAAACTGTACGGCCGGCATTTATGACATATGCCTGCTGGAAACCTTGTGCTTTGGAAACCGGCCCAACCAAATTATCGAATGAAAAAATTTCACCGGGTTTTACAAGCGCCCCATTTATTAGGCTTGACCCGAGTCCAATATTAAATATTCTCGACGGTATAGAACCGGCAAAATAAGAAACGCCGCTTCCGACAAGTTCGGTAATCCCCATCGAGTTTATTTGCTCATTTGCAATCTGGGCCCGAGTTACGGAAACCGGAAGCTTAATTGCAGTCTTTAAACTTGCTTGTCCGCCCTCCGCGGACAAGTTTTTTAAAAGTAATTGCTTGGTTTCAAGGGTATTCAAAACCTGGCCGTCTTGGGCACTGCTGAATTGGCTCACCTTTCCATTTTCAAATTTTAAAGTTGCATCCCGTCTCGGCTTATTGATAACTTTTTCAAGTCCCGCCAGATAAGTGTTTACACGGGTGTCATCTATACCTACTACCAAACTTTTGGTATTGGCTTCTCCTAACCAAAAATCTTCTATACCGATCAAGCCGTCGCCAAGGTCAAAAGAAGCAATATTATTTAAATTGCCGCTATTGCCAAACTGCAGCAAGTCAAATAAATTCTGGCCGGAAAGTGTCCATGTGTCCTGGCCAAAACTAAAAGTAATCTGCGATTTTGTAAGCTCGTTTGCGCGTTCATACGCTTTCTGCGCACCGGCGTTTTCAACTTGCGGTTTCTGTTTAACCAATGAAACGTTTATTTGACTATTGTCCAAATTGTCGACCCGGCTCTTCAAGTCACCATAAAAAACTTGCTTTGCAATAACATTTCCATCTTGCGGATCGCCGGTAACGGGCTTCCCTGCTAGAAAAACGACGCTTGCATTTTTTGGGTGTACCTCCAGAGGCGCAAAGTTTTTGTTGTACGCCGTCAAAAATTTATCGTAGTTGACATCATAAACCGAACTAATATGACGCTTGTTAAATAGACTCACTAAAACATCTGCAAATAAGAATTTTTTGCCCCGGCCGCTATTGTAGATTTGCTGGGCTACAAAATCAGAATCATAAGAAATTCCCAGATCACTTACGCTGAGTTCAACAGGATTGCCGTCAATCGAAAATTTTATTTCGGAATTCTGAAAATTTACTGTCCTCGACACCAACTCCTTATTCAGCTGCGTCATCCTCATGCCTCCGTAGTTTTGCCCGGCAAATAAAACATTTGGCAAAACTCTCTGGGAAAAGTAATTATTTACAAATGCAAGGCAAACAATAACGAAAAAGCCAAAAGATATGCCATATAGGTAATGCTTTTTACCAGTTATTATTTGTAATATATCAGCCTTATGTTTGCCCATTTACAAATTATATTTAGGCTTATGATATCATAGAAATATACTCAAAAAGCACAACACATATGTCCTTCAAACCTGTAAAGAATATCGCCTTCGTAGCACTCGCCTCAATAATTTTATCGGCGTGCAACTTAATGCCTAATTTTGGAAATAGTAATAAGCAAGTAAATTTAAAATTTTGGGGTATCTGGGAATCACCCAATGTTGTCAACCAACTTATAAATGATTACAAAAAGACCCACCCGAACGTCACAATAGTTTACGAACAAAAAAGCGTCGAACAGTATAGGGAATCACTGCAGACACAGATCCAGTCCGGCAAAGGCCCGGATGTTTTCGTGTTTCACAATACCTGGGTGCCAATGCTCGGCCAAGAGCTTGCAGAAATTCCTGCAAAAATAATAACCCAGGCAGATGTTAAAAAAGATTATTATCCAACAATCCTAAATGATCTCAGAAACTCCAATAAACAACTTGTGGGCTTGCCATCCGGCATCGATGGTCTTGGCCTTTACTGGAATCAAGATTTATTCAACGCGGCCGGTATAACAACTCCGCCATCAACTTGGCAAGAACTATCCCAAGACGCGGCAAAACTAACAGTAAAAGGCCCGGATGGCAGCATAAAAACTGCGGGAGCCGCCCTCGGAACTGCAGCAAATATAGACCATTTTTCGGACATTCTGGGAATGATGATTTTGCAAAACCAAGGCGACATTAAAAACCCTACCGACCAAAGGTCAGCAGATACGCTTGATTACTACATCAAGTTCGCCAAGGGGGACAATCGGGTTTGGGACGACGCACAGCCATCGTCGACCATTGCTTTTACCGGTGGCCATCTTGCAATGTATTTTGGGCCAAGCTGGAGGGCGGCAGAAGTCAAAACCCAAAACCCGGCGTTAAATTTTAAAATTGCGCCTGTCCCCCAGCTTACATCTTCAAATAAAGTAACATGGGCTAGTTATTGGGCGTTCGGGGTTTCTTCAAAATCCCAAAATCAAGAAGAAGCCTGGCAATTTGTAAAATTCTTGGAAGAAGACCAAAGCTTAATAAAACTCTACGCAGAATCTGCAAAAGAACCCGGTCGCATCTTCGGTGAACCATATCCTAAAATTTCACTCGCTGCCTCACTCTCAACAGATCCCTACGTTGGGGCATTTATCCAAGACGCCCAATTCATGCAATCGTTCCCTATGGCCTCAAGGACATACGACAACGGTCTCAACGACAAAATTATTCAATCCTATCAGACCGCAGTGACCGGTGCGGTTACTGGTAAAACCCCATCTCAAGCTGCCCTAAAAACTGCAGCAGCAGAAATAGCCCAGACCTTCTTAAAATACACCCAGCCACAGGCAAAGTAACTAGTTTACTAAAAACCTAATTCTGGTATATATTGGCCTCGTGAATTTAAAGCAGTCAACTCTTGCGACCCTCGCCTACCATAGTATCTTTGATTATCCTCTCACACTTGAAGAGATACTTAATTATTTAATAGGAAACAAGTCAACCGAAGCAAAAATCAAAAAACAGCTCTATGCACTGATCAAGGAAAACAAAATTGGGGACCAAAATGGTTATTTTTATATGAAAAAAGATAACCGTATAGTCGAAATTAGACTGAAACGCCAAGGCTATTCAAAGCAAAAGCTCAAAAAAGCTGAATTTTTCGCCAATGTTCTCAAATTCATCCCTACAGTCAAGCTCATTGCTATAACGGGCGCCCTATCAATGCAGAACTCAACCAAAAACGACGATATTGACCTTTTAATTGTCACGTCGAAAAACACCATCTGGTCAACCCGGTTTTTAGCCAATCTCCTATTGCTACCCTACAAAAGGTCTCCGAATTCTAAAAATCAAAACAACAAAGCCTGTTTAAATGTCTTTTTAGATGAATCAGCACTTTTAATAAAAGACCAAAACCTCTACACAGCCCATGAACTTTGCCAGTTAAAACTACTATGGGATAGTAATAACATCTACAATAAGCTAATCAAGACAAATGCCTGGGTCTCAAGCTTCTTGCCAAACTGGAAGCCAGAACCGCAATCAACATTAGGTGGCACAAAGTACAAAAATCAAAAATCTAAAAACGTACTACTTTTTACTTATCTCGTTTCGCGATTTGAAAATTTACTCAAAAATTTTCAACTTAAATACATGCATTCCAAGATCACAACCGAAAGGATAGGGGACAGGCAACTCTTTTTCCATCCAAAAGATACACAGAAAAAAGTTTTAACTACATACAAACGCTTAATTTCAAGGTCGCTTGACAAAGTATATAAGTAAGTATAGAATCCACTCCATGGCAGAGAGAATTAGATTAATAGATAAACTTAAACAAGTACGGGATCGCTATGCGTTAACAGACACTGATCGGGCAAACCAGCGTAGCTTAATGGAAAGGCTAAGTCCAAGTGAAAAAGCCATGCTCATATTAACTAGAAAAGTTGATCAGGGAATAGTAATATCAGGAAACATTTTGGTAAGAGTCCTTGGCGTTGAGCGTGACAGGGTTAAAATCGGCATTTCCGCACCAGGTGAAGTAACAGTCCTCAGGCAAGAACTCTGGCACGAAGGTGAAGAAAACCAGCCGTTTGACAAGAAAGACCAAACAGGTACACAACCTGCCGCAAGTGCGTAATTAACACTTGATATCATATTTCTTGACAAACACGCACGTATTTTGAGATAATTCTAGCGGGCACCCCAAGTGGGTGTTTTTTTAGATTTGAATACTAAATACATATTTGTGTCAGGAGGGGTAATTTCCGGTATAGGCAAAGGTGTCGCTACCTCCGCAATCGCACTCATTTTAAAATCCCGAGGCTTCAACGTAACTGCCATGAAGGCAGACCCCTACTTAAATATTGACGCAGGAACCTTAAACCCAATCGAACATGGTGAGGTTTTCATTCTCGACGACGGCATGGAATGTGACCAGGACCTTGGCAATTACGAGCGTTTTCTTGACCAATCATTAAATTCCACCAATTACATGACCACCGGCCAGGTCTTCAAATCCATTATCGACCGCGAGCGTGCTCTAGGTTACAACGGTAAAACGGTGGAGTTTTTTCAGGATCCGCCAAGGGAAATAATCGAACGCATCAAAAAATGTGCCAAGCACAACAGCGCCGAAATTGTCCTTCTTGAAGTAGGCGGCACAGTGGGGGAGTATCAAAACTTACTATTTTTGGAAGCAAACCGTCTCCTAAAACTAACCAATCCAAAAGATGTTCTGCATGTCCACGTTACATATTTACCTGTTCCGTCTTCAGTAGGCGAGATGAAGAGTAAACCGGCCCAAATGTCTATCCAGCAGTTGGCATCATCCGGCATCGTTGCCGACTTTGTCCTGGCCAGGTCCCAGTTCGCCGTTGACGACAAAAGAAAAGAAAAAATTGCAATCGCCTGCGGCCTTAACCCGGAAGACATCCTATCCGCCCCGGACGTTGAAAACATTTACCAAGTCCCTCTAAACTTTGAAAACCAAGGGCTTTCCGAAAAAATCCTCAAAAAATTAAACACCAAACCTAAAAAAACCGATCTCGCCGAGTGGAAAGTCATGGTCAATTCGGCGCTTATTGCCAAAAAACATGCCAAAATTGCCATGGTCGGCAAATATTTTGCAACCGGCGACTTTACGCTCTCAGACGCCTATCTTTCTGTAATCGAATCCATAAAGCATGCTTCCGCCCGCTTTGACATCAAACCAAAAATGACTTGGATCGACTCTAGCCAAATTGAAGAAAATGGCACAGATATGCTCAAAGGCTTCGATGGCATCGTTGTCCCCGGCGGTTACGGAACCCGTGCAGTAGAAGGCATAGTAGAATCAATTAAATTTGCACGCGAAAACAACGTTCCGTATTTTGGGCTTTGCTATGGCATGCAGCAGGCGGCGGTCGAATTTGCCAGAAACGTTTTGGGCTACAAAGATGCCAACACTACGGAGATTAATCCAAAAACAAAACACCCCGTAATCCATATGATGGAATCGCAAAAAGATCTTGTAAAATACCACAATCTTGGTGGTACTCAGCGTTTGGGCTCGTGGGAATGGAAGGCCAAAAAAGGCACAAAATTCGAGAAAGCCTACAAATCGACGGAAGGCAGCGACCGCCACCGCCACCGCTACGAATTCAATAATGAATATAGAAAAGAATTTGAAAAACACGGCATGATTATCTCGGCAACCACCAAAGACGGCTACTTAGTCGAAGCGCTGGAGCTTGAAACCCACCCGTTTTTCGTCGGTGTCCAGTTCCACCCCGAACTCAAATCCCGTCCTCTTTCTCCGCACCCACTCTACATGGCCTTCTTGGAAGCGGTAGCAAAAAAGGGTCAGGAATAAACTTATACGGTTCTTGTTTAGGTAAAGCCTCACCCTTGCCGAAAGCACAGGGCTTGACAAAAATAAATTCCTTGCTATAATTTTAGCAGTCGCAATCACAAAGTGCTTGCGATTCGTTTTCTAAACTGTCCCTAAATTATGATCAAGCCATTAGCCGGATACGTCCTAATAGAACCCGCACCAAAAGAAACTAAGACCGCGTCTGGAATCCTGCTTCCGGACACAGCAGAAGAAAAACCCCAAGAAGGCAAAGTCATCGCGTGCGGCGACGATCTGGTTGATGAAGGTAAAACAATCAAATGCCCGGTTAAAGTAGGGGACAAGGTAGTTTACAAAAAATGGGGCGGCAATGAGCTTAAAGTTGAAGGAAAAGAATTACTTCTTATTAAATTTGACGACCTAATGGCAATAATCACAAAATAACATGCCTGATCGAAAAATTACAAATCAAACAGCGGAACAAATTAAGCATTACATTAAACACAATGGTGGACAGTGGTGGATGGACACTGACACAAAAGGCCGTGTTTCTGGTAACGGAATATGGAAATTCAAAGATGAACCGCTAGTGATACACGCAGACGTTGAAGATTTGCCAAACAGGCACGTTATTCTAAGTGACAAGCAAGAGCAGGAATTTAATGAAGCTGGGATTAATTTAATCGAAGACCCACGTTTACTAAACTCTGAACGAGCAGTTTATGAACGAGATAGGACTCTTTTTAGAAGGGGCAGATAATGGCTAAACAATTACTTTACGCAGAAGAAGCACGAACAAAACTTAAAGCTGGCGTCGACAAGCTTGCAATGGCTGTTGCAACAACCTTAGGGCCAAAAGGTCGAAATGTTGCCTTAGACAAGAAGTGGGGAGCCCCAAACGTTATCCATGACGGTGTCACAGTTGCCAAAGAAGTTGAGCTGGAAGACCCATTTGAAAATATGGGCGCATCACTTGTCCGCGAGGCGGCTTCAAAAACCAACGATGTCGCCGGAGACGGTACCACAACAGCAACAGTTCTAGCTCAAGCCATAGTCGACCAAGGGCTCAAAAACGTAACTGCGGGTTCAAACCCAATGGTACTTAAAAAAGGTGTAGAACGTGCAACCGAAGCAGTAGTTGCCGAGCTCAAAAAGATGGCCAAAAAGGTTGCAGATTCACAAGAAATCCAAAAAATCGCCACAATTTCTGCAGCCGACGAAACAATCGGTAAAATGATTGCCGATGCTCTTGAAAAAGTTGGTTCAGACGGTGTCGTAACGGTTGAGGAATCAAAAAGCATGGAAACTTCTGTTGACACCAAAGAAGGAATGGAATTTGATAGGGGATTCATTTCAAGTTACTTCATAACCGACACCGATAAAATGAAGGCGCAAATAGAAGATGCCCACATTTTAATTACCGACCAAAAAATAGCTTCACTCAACGATTTATTGGCATTCTTGGAAAATTTCGTAAAAATCAGCAAAAACCTGGTTATTATTGCCGACGAGGTTGAAGGTGAAGCGTTAGCAACATTAGTTGTCAACAAACTCCGAAGCACCTTCAACGTTCTTGCTATCAAAGCCCCGGGTTTTGGAGACCGCAGGAAAGAAATGCTGGAAGACATAGCAGTCTTAACAGGCGGCAATGTCATCTCAGAAGATTTGGGCAGAAAGCTTGAATCGGTAACCATAGACGATCTTGGCCGCGCAGACCAGGTAATCTCCGACAAAGAAAATACAATAATTGTAGGCGGTAAGGGCACAAAAGGTGCAATCGATGGCCGAATCAAGCAAATCAAAATGGAACTTGACACCACAGACAGTGACTTTGACCGCGAAAAACTTCAGGAAAGGCTTGCAAAGCTTTCCGGTGGAGTTGCAGTCATAAACGTTGGAGCCGCAACCGAAATCGAGCTTAAAGAGAAAAAAGAACGGGTAGACGATGCAGTCCACGCCACCAAAGCGGCAGTCGAAGAAGGCTACGTTGTAGGCGGGGGAGTTGCACTAGTCAGGGCAAGTAAGGTTTTGGATAAGTTAATAGCAGCAGCAACGGTAGTAGACGAACGGATTGGTCTTGAAATTGTCAGGGAAGCCCTTTCAAAACCACTTGCAAAACTTGCCCAAAACGCAGGCATGGACAGCGGTTGGGTAGTAAAAGAAGTTGAAAAAGCAACCGGGAACATAGGCCTTAACGCCGCAAATGGTAAGTTTGAAGATTTAGTGGCAGCCGGTGTCATCGACCCAGTCAAAGTCACCAGGTCTGCACTTCAAAATGCAGCATCTGTTGCCATGATGATCCTAACTACCGAGGCATTAATTACAGACCTTCCGGAAAAAGAAAAAGCGATGCCGCAAATGCCTGGCGGCATGGGCGAATATTAAGCATCTTATTCTAAGAAACCTAACTTTCCCTCTTGACTCTCTAAAATTTCAAGGCTATTCTTAATTCAGATGGCTTGTCTGCTCAGCCATTTTTTAAATGGTAGAAAGTTATAGACCACCCAGGATCAGTGCCGCAGCAGAAGATACTCTTACAAAAGCAACCAGAAGATTGTCGCCGGGACAAGCAGACCATATAAGAACAGTTGTCTACGATGCAATGGTGCATGATTGCGGTGGCGTTGAAAATTTTCTGGAATCACTGAAGGCAAGAGATCTCAGGGGAACAGGCGAAACAAAACGGCGCGAAGCTAAATAGCAGATTAATCCTTATTTTCTTTCTTCTCGTCCTCAACCTTAAAAAGCTGAGCAAGTTGGTATGTCACCAAAACGGCAATAACTGTGATTATGATTGCATAGATAAATCTTGAAATTATCCCTGATCCTGCAGAAAAGTACTTATCAATATATTCTTTGACAAAACTTTGAATCGCATCATTCCAAGCCAAAGCCGCAACAACACCGAAGCCCGATGTAGAAAGGGTAATCATCTGCCGAATCAATTCTCTTCTGAGTTCTTTATTTGGCACAACGAGGAAATTATATAATTAATCCGACCTCATTTCAAAGTAATTTTCAAATGCGCGTTATCAACATGCGCATAATAGTCACTAAATTCCGATTTTGCTTGCACCCTGTAAAGCTTGGACCCGGAAGGGATTGGAATGTAATTTGAAGTTTTCAAAGTTGGTGTCGATGTTGGGTTAGAAATCTGGCTTTCGATAAAAGGGTTGTTATCTGTCACGTTAATTATTTGAGCCCAAGCACGTCCATTGCCTCCTTCTGCCCATATTGCCGCTTCAAAAGTTACATGATCAATGCTCGAATATTTTGTCGTGTCCAAATTAACTTCCAACCCATAAAGGTTGGCAAAAGTATTGCTTCGTGTTTGCCCGGTTCCCAAAGGTACAAAAATCTCCTTATTGGCTGTTTGTACCACAGTTTGCGCTGGAGCAGGTGTAGGGGAAACAGTTGGAATCACAGTTGGACTGGGTCCAGGTGTCGGATCGACAGCCTTATCAATAGTCAACTCGCCGCTATTTGTATCGGTAGGGGACGGGGAAGGGATTGGAGTTTGTAAATTGTTGCCAGATACCACCTCAGTGTTTTGTACAGCGGAGGAAAGTCCATTCGCCTTATTTAGTATCCACCAATTAACAAAAACAAGGTCAAAAATTACAAGCACTCCAATAGCAATGACAAACTTTAAAAAAATGCTTGAGGGCAGGGATTCTTCCATATACTAAATCCATTGTATATTCTTTAAGCAATTGTTGTAAAAGCAATGCAAATTGGCAATTGGCAAGTCACTGTTTTAAACTGAATTAATGATCACAAACCATCCGCCGTCAAAATCGCAGAGAAAAAGGCTCGCAAAATTATTAAGCCGGGGTGAAGAAGTAGTTTATGTAACCAGCATCGGCGCGAAATATTTTTACCTGAACTTGATTTTTTTACTGGCAATCCCGCTATGTTTGACCTACGTCGCCATTTTTATGTTTTTTGGGGTTATTTCCATTCCAAATTACGATTATATTAAGTTTTTCGGGATCATCCCACTCATACTGTTGGTAGTAAACACGCCAAAATATACAAAACTCATCCGTCAAAAACAGTCTTTCACTTACGCGCTGACAAACAGAAGGTTTTTAATAGTCCGTGGAATTTTTTCAAGAAAAATCGTAACTGCACCTCTAACTGCCATAACCCACGTAACAGTCGAACAGTCATTTTTCCAAAGGTTTCTGTTTGATACGGGTGATTTGGTTATAATCACCGCCGGTTTTGACCAGAGAGAAATCGTCATAGAAAACATTGGGCATCCCCTGGAGTTTAAAATATTAATCGAAGAATTAACCGAAAGGATCGAGGACACTTGGAGCGCAGATTCGGAAGAGGGCGAAAAAAAAGGTTTTAACTTAAAATCCCTAAACGCTTAATTCTTGTTCTCGGGCAAAACACTGCCCGGGTTCATAAAAGTATCAAGATTCATAACTTCCATATGTACGTGCGGGCCGGTCGTATGTCCCGTCATACCGACAGTCCCAAGTTCCGTTTTTTCGTCAACAATATTGTCTATGCCAACCTTGATGTTTCCCATATGGGCGTATAAGGTATCAAGTCCGTCTCCGTGGTCAATAACAACCGTATTACCATGTCCGTCTGCCATAAATCCCGCAAAAGTTACTCTGCCCGGGCCAATCGGATGAATGGCCGAACCAAGTTCTGTGGCAATGTCGTACGCAGGATGATATGAACTGAACCCTTGCGAAATCTCGCCGTTTTCAACCGGGTAATGGTAATAAAAAGGTGAAATTTTAGATTCAACCACCCCGGAAATCTCAGTCAGCGAATTATCTTTTTGGTTTGTGCTTGCGCTCGCAACTAAAATAGGTTTGCCATTGATTTTAATATCATTTCTCTTGGCATGTACATAAGACGAAGCAAAGCTGCCCATAGCAAACAAAATAGCCAAAACAAAAACAGTAGTTGCCGAAAATCTGATTCTCGGCCTTATTTTAAGCTGGTGATGGACTACTTTGAAAATTAGCTTCAAAAGCGCCTTTCTCTCCATTTTTAAGTATTTGCGTACGCGCCTTGCCACTGCGCTTTTTACTAAAGCAAACCTAAGCGCTCTTCGAAGCTTTTTGTCTAACTTTAAAATACTTTTCTTTACGTATTTTTTGGTTTTCATATTTGTCCGCTTCCTTACAAAAAGCCGCAAGAAAACCTTGAGGCAAATAGTAGGGGAATCATGGGCATATAACCCATAGTGCGGATTTACAAAGAGGAATTATAGCAGGTTATTACCTAAAAGTCAAACCCGATAGTAATAGAAATTAAAGACATATAAGATTCTTTTAGAATTGAAAATTCGCCAATCTTGCACAATTCGACCCACGATGTTAACTTTATTCCAATGCCTGCTCAAAGAACAAAAAACCATAAACTGTTAACTATAAACTTAAAAAGCATTCAGAAAGTTTTAAAAGTTTCTTGTTTCTTGTTTCTTGTTTCTTGTTTAAGTGGCTGTTCCATAGTTGGCGGTTCAAAACCCGCAGCATTGCAAGTAACATCAACACCGGAAGCCTCAATTTTTTTGGACGACAAACATCTCGGCAAGACACCATATTTTTCAGACCAATTAAAATCAGGCACGCACAATTTAAAAATTACTTCAGGTAGTGCCGCTTATGTGGTTAAGGTTGACCTAAACCCAAATGCCCTGACCGTTGTAAACCGTCAGCTAAATGACAATTTTTTAGCCCAAAGCGGCAATGTCCTGTGGTTGGAAAATGGGTCCAAGGACGTTTTTATTGCATCCATCCCAGACGCAGTCGATATTACAATCGATGGTAAATACAAAGGTAAAACGCCGATTCTAATAACCGACCTTGAATTCGGTGACCACAAGGTTGTTTCAACAAAACCAGGCTATTTGGAAAATAATTTTGACATCAAAACATCCGCAAATTACAAATTAATTTCCAACATTACCTTGGCTTCCCAACTTGCAAAAAATCCGCAAGCAAACCGTCAAGTCGTAACCGAAACACCGAAAGTTGAAATTATAAAGACACCGCAAGGATTTTTAAGGGTAAGAAATGACCCCGACCTCAGTTCGAAAGAAATTGGTCAACTAAACACTGGCGACCAGGTAGACGTAATCCAAGAAACAGACCAATGGCTAAAAATTTCAGACAACGGTAAAGTAGGCTGGATTTCCAAACAATATACAAAGAAAATCTAATTACCTTGATTCTTGATACGTGATACTTGATACTTAATTTATGGTTGCCAAATCCATAACAAAACTAATAGACGAAGCGATTATTCCGGCACTTTTATTGATAATTGCCAAGGTGGCGGGAATTTTAGCAAGCAGCTACTTTTTTAAACTTAACTATCAAGTAAATGTTTCTATTTTCCCTAACATTACATTTTCGTCACTTTCCGATTATGTTATAGCCGAAAACTATTCAAACCTTTTAATGTTTGCAGCGGCCGCAATTGGCTCACTCGTAGTTATTCTGAGGGCCCACTACCTGCATGAATCGCATATAACACCAATGGTACAGCAAAAATTGGCAAAACTAAATTTGGAAAACATTATTAAACCTAGCTACCACCTTTACCACCAGGCGGCTATTTGGCTGACATTTTTATGGCTCACAACAGGATTTTTAATAATTTCAACCGTTACAAAAATCACATACGTTCCAATAACTGTAGTCGCCGTCTTGATTGCTGTCAATTTCTCCTGGATTATGGCCCGTGACATAGAAAAGGAATTTTCCCTGTGAGAGATTTAATAAAAATATCAGCCGTAAACTTTCTAGCAGTCGTTGCACTTTTTAGTTTAATTGCGGCGCCAATCTACTTCGCCCAAAATTTTGCCCATGTAGCCGGGGTCAAGACCCAATCACAGTATCTTTTGGTGTCGCAGGTGGAAAAATTTCCCGGCATGACGTTCTCCCAGGGCCAAGACTCGTACACCCTCTCGTTTACAAAACTTGCCCAATCCCAAGCTTATTTGTCGGTTATAATTCTAAATAACCCAACAAATGAGTCCAAAACCTACACAATCAAAAACCAGTCCCCTCAGAGCCATTTTTTCTTCGGCGACAATTTAAATAGCCAAAAAACCAAAGTTTCAGTTCCCTCACAGTCAACTGTGTCAATAAGCTTAATGTCCCAGTCGGACAATAACTCCCAATCCGCGAGTTTCCAAATCCAGGTTAATTAATGGAACAAATAAGCCAAAAACCGAAAAAATCTATATTAACCTTAACAATATTAACAGGTTTATCATCACTGATATTAGCCGGATTAGGCATCATCTTTTTACCTACAATAATAGAATTCATCTCAATAAACAAAGATAATAGAATTAACCCAGCTTTTCTTTTGTATTCGATATTTGGTTTTCCTATTTTCTTTATTTCAATTTTTACATTCGTGCTCTTATTAATTTGGATCGCATCAGCAAAAACAGAGAAAAACCCTGATCTAAGTTCAATTATATCTAAACTTTGTATATTGGCTTCCACAATTCCATTGATTGCCGTGTTAGCAAGTTTATTTGATATCAATTATTTGGTAATTGGAATTTTCTTTCCCATTGCAATATTCGATTTACCATTTTATAAAATCATTCAATATTCAAAAAATGAAAATAATTCTCATAATGAAGCTAATAATGCAAAATTGTTACCTGAAAAATCTTATGAATCAAGCAAAAGCATGTTAAACAGCATTGCACCTCAATTCAAAAAGGTGTTGATAGTCTTTAATATCATTTTGCTCATTCTATTTATTAAATATTTTGCCAACGAAGCAGTCTTCGGGGTAGTGACTCTGTTTGTTTTTAGTCTGCCCATTCAAATTTTAATGATTATCTTTTATTCCCGTTTAAAAAAGTCGAGCAATAATTAATTTATTAAATTTAATTATTAGCAATTTACTGAAGATAGTGCACGATTTTAGCTGGCAGAATTCCGCCGCCATAAATAACCAAAAAGACAATTAAGCCCCAAATTACAACCGCCGAAAGCAGCGGCAAATCAGAAAGCAGAACCCTCTCTGGTGACTCGCCCTCTTTTTTCTCATAAATTACATATAAATAGCGCATGACTCCGTATATCACAAAAGGAACAGATGCCATAAGCCATTTTGAAGCAAGAAATGTTCTGGGCAAAAGGTCACCAAACAAATTCAACACCTGAGAACCTGGAGGTGGAGGCTGAAGGAATGTAAACATAGTGTAAGAAAACCAGCAAGCAGTCGCAAACATAACGGTTAAAGAATCTAGTAAATTTTCCGGATACTTTGACAAAATTTCCCTGGTAGTTATATTTTTTGCGTCTACCCCGGCCAAGAGAGTGCGCTCGCTCCTCCTTTTACCAATTGCCAAAAAGAGCGCCAAAGATGCAACAGTCAGCATAAACCATACCGTTACATGAGCGTCAATTAAAACGGCTCCGGCATATACCCGAAGTATGAATCCCGAAGCGATGGCCAAAATATCCAAAAGCATAAATGACCTCAAAAATAACGAATAGACGATTTGCAGGGCGATATAACTCAATGCCGCATAAAAGAAAAAGCCGGATAGTCCATCCGCCAAAAGTAGTGAAAAAGCAATAATTATAAATGCCCACACGATGGCAACAAGTGGATTAATTTTCCCGCTCGCGATAGGGCGTTTGCTTTTAAATGGGTGTGCAATATCTTTTTTTCTATCAATTACATCATTGATGATATATATCCCAGAGGTAATTAGACAAAAAATTAAAAATCCAACTAATACTTGTGTAAACTTAATTACGTCAAAAAAAGCTCCCTCGAAAATCAATGGTCCAAACAGTGCCAAGTTTTTTAGCCATTGCCTCGGCCTGGACGAAACAAAAAGCCAAAAGGGTAGCCAAATTATTTCTGGGCCTTTTCTGGTAAAGTCATATTTAGCCAAAGTAATCCTCCTAAAACTATTATAACTACAAACACTCCCGCAAACACCTTACCGCTTGTGGGCAACGAAAGTGCAATCGTGCCCAAAATAGCACAAAAAAGTGAATAAAACAAGAACACTTGCATCTGTGTTAGGCCAATTTCCAGAAGCCTATGGTGTAAATGTTTTCTATCGCCAAGAAACGGTGACTTTCCTTCGGCAATTCTCCGAATTACTGTAAATACACCATCTATCAATGGTACAGCCATAACAAGTATAGCCGTACCTACCTTAGCACCGGACAAAATAGACAAAACGGCAATTAAAAATCCCAAAAAATACGATCCTGAATCGCCTGGAAATATTTTTGCAGGATTGATATTAAAAACCAAAAAACCTAAAACTGCGCCGGCACCAATCACAGCAAGTCTTGCTACAATTACCTGGTTTGGGTCTGCTGGATAAAATCTCAGCGATGCCGCAAAAATCACCAATAGGGCAACGAAGGATATCCCTCCAAGCTGACCGTCAACCCCTGCCGAAAAATTTACCATATTAATTACCCAAACGATCCAAAATATTGCAAACAAATCTGCCCAAATCAAAATAGAATGCGAACCTAAAAAATTTATCAAGATTCTTAAAGTATCCAATCTAATTACGGGGTTCATCTCGCCAATCCCTAAAACTTGAAATGGGTTTGGGATAAAACTGATTCCGATCCCGGAGGAAACAACAATAACCGCCGCCAAAAACTGTGCCAAAAACTTGTAAGAATTTTTTAAGTTATATTTATCGTCTATAAGCCCAACGATAATCACCAAAGCCCCGCCAAGGTAAATTCCAAGCAGTTTTTTAGAAAGCGGCAAAAGTATGACAGAAACCAAAAGAAATGACAGAAATATTGGTAAACCTCCCGCTCGAGGTATTATTTTTTTGTTTAAAGCCGCTGGGTGGTTTCTTTTTTTTGGGTCATCAACAAACTTAAATTTTTTTGCCAACCTTATCGTTAAAACAACAAAAATAAAACTAAATAAAAATGAAATTAAAAAAGAAAATATCGACATTAGCTAAGTAAAGTTATTGTTTTGGCGACAGAATAAAATGTAACAAATCCCACAATTAAAGTAGAGGACACAAGTATTTTAGTTAAAAACTTATTTTCCTTTACAAACGTTACCACCAATGCCAAATTTAGTAACGTAATAATTAAGTCAATAAAGGGGATGACCCAAATAAATGCCGTTTTCCCCAACATTTGCCCCCCCCATGGCATTGAATAGAATATTGGTATCTCCGGCGGAAGCCTTTTCCAGTAAAAAGCAATCAAGGCACATTGCAGGAATAAAAATAGAAAACAGGCGATTAAACTGACAAAAGTGAACTTATCGGCTATAAACCCTTTTTTTATACTGTCACCAGAGGCAAATTTTGCCAAAACTTGCCCTTTTAAGCCACCTTTCAAGGGGCCAACAGCCGCATCACTTTTAACGGTAGCCATAAATGTTTATTGGTCACTTCTTAGCAGGTAAACTTCTGCAGTACCAACTTTAGCCTGAAGAGTATACTTTCTTATCAAAAGTTTCTCAAGTTGGTCAAAATAACCTATCGACGAATCGGGCTTGATAATATAGTTTGGCGGATTTGCACTCAGTACATCGCCCACCTCAGCATAGCCATCGGGCACACCGCCAACATGAAATGACGTCACATATCTCGAAGGGTTCTTAGCATCATCAATTGCGTAGAGCCACGGGTAATCCCCCCAAATGTACAGTGAATTTCCGTACGCACCATTCACCTTAAGCGAGTCGGCAAGTGCCATAATTGTGTTTACGTTGCCGTCAAAAAAATCGTTGTAAGAGTCAACAGTTTTTTTACCTTGGGAATATTCTAAAAAGTTTTGCCACCACCTAAGTTGGTTAATTGGCCCGCCTGATAAAAAATTGGAAAAAAGGAAACTTGTTAAAAAAAGTATAGGAGCACAGAACACTATGATAAAAACTGTCCGCCAAACGGTCAATCTTAGCCGATCAAATTTTACAGAAGCCAAAAGCAAGGAAACAGCCGGAGCAGCCTGGATTAAATAATGCCCATAGGTCCTTCCGGAAAAATAGCTTCCCAAGAAGGAAAATGCGGCCCAAAGGAACAAAAGATACGAAACCTCTATATTTTCCTTATTTTTCCTCTTCCAAAGTCCATATCCAAATGCAGCCAGAATTGGCACGTATTTGCTTACATTCAAAAGCGCTGCGTATTGCGGGCTTTCCCCAAGATAGATTTTGTAGTATCCATATGCGCCAAATATGTACTCGTCCACAATGCCATGCGAAGCAAAGTAAAGAATTGTCACAATGAAAGGGATAGTAAATCCCAAAGTGAGCGCAAAACCCCGTTTTACAAACTCAAAAATGCTCTTACCGGAAAGCAGCATGAAAAGGCCCAAAGCCCCTGCCTCAAAAGCTCCGACCTGCTTGTACAGCGAAGCAATTGCAAAAAGTAAACCGGAAACAGCCAAAGCGGAACTGCTAAAGTTACGCTTAACAGCAATATACATTGCCAAACAAATTGGCAAAATCATATAAATTTCCGTCAATGCCAAATTGCCCTCAATAAGTCTCATAGACGTTAATGTGCCGAAAATAATTGTTGCGACAACCGCCCTGTTCCGCCCAAAAATTATCTGCCCAATCTCATAAACAGTCGCAGCCGTACATAAAACAACAATTGCGGTTACTACCCTTAACCAAAACATTGAAACGCCGAAAGCATCAAATATAGCCGCATATGTAAGGTAAATCATAGGCGGCTTATTGTCCCAGGCAGTTTTATATAAGACACCGCCGTGGGTTAAATTTTTGGCGACGGCGGCAAAAATCCCCTCATCCCCATACCAAAATGGTTCAAAAAGCGACGGAAATCTCATCACAAAAACAAAAAGCAAAACAATAAACACCAATATATGATGCCTCTCAAGACTGGAAAAAAACTTTTTAATCATTTTTTAATTATAATAATTTGCCCGTTTTCGGCTCGCTCCGCATCAAAATAATTTGCCACCGGAAGCTGGCCAACAGTAATAATTCCTTCGGCGCTATATGTATCCAACAGGCTTTTTCCGGAAAACTGCACCAATCCCTCTTCGGATACAACCAGCGGGTTGTTAATATTATTCTTCTCTTTATAATAAATCACCTCGGCAAAAGAAGGAAGTGTGGTTATAATTGTGTCACCTGGTTTGATTTTACCCACAATTTTCTCCTGGTATGCTTCCCGGAATGAATAAGGCTCACTGCCAAAAGTCATAAAGTCAACAGCAGTTGATAATACCAGAAGGGCCCCAATCGATCCGACCATTAAATATTTTGGCAATTTCTGGGAGCTATGGACCATAAGCATTGCAAATGGCACCGAAGACCCAAGCAAATATCGCCAAAAGAAAATCGACCTGAAAGGAAATTTAAATCCGCCTACCTGTAAGCCAGGCAATGTTGCCAAGACAAAAGGTACAATTGCCCACAGCCAAATCAAAAGGTATGGCCTTTCAAATTTTTTGCGCAATAAGTGCTGTAGTACGCCCACAGCCAAAAGGATAATAGAAAGCGGAAACAACAAGTCTCTAAAAAAATTAGGGTTTTCGCCTCCAAGAATCCTAAGCAAAGCCTCGTAATGAGTCCGTTTCCAATCTATTGACCCGATCCAATAACTTGAGTTAACAGATGCCAATTGTCCCAAAAGGGCCCTCAGCCAGGGCAAGTACAAAATTGCGTCAATTATATAAAGGCCGATCATTTTCCAAAGAATCCCTCTATCAAAAAGCAAGAGATAAAGCCCTTCGGCGCAAAGTATAAAAAACATGTAGTAATGAGTGTAAATCCCCAAAAGTGTAAATAGGGTAAAACCAATAGCACGCCACCTGGTAAATTTCTTTGAAAGCTCAATTAAAAAAAACATAGATCCGGTTGCCGCAAAGGCAAACATGGTGTAGTTTCTAGCCTCAAATGCATAGGTAAAGAAAATTGGGTTTAAAGCAACAACCAAAGCACTCAACACCCCAAATAGCCGCCCCTTAACGTAACTTGCCAGCTTATACACCATAAAGATTGTCAAGAAGAAAAAGACAATGGAAACAAGTCTGGTATTAACCTCGGTTGGAGGTAAAAATTTATAGACAAGCCCAATTAACGTGTAATAACCCGGCGGGTGAAAATCAGCGGCTGTTGTCTTGAGCATCTGGGTGTAGGGCAGTCTAGAAATCATCGAAGTCCACGCCTCGTCACCCCAGAACCCGCGAGTCAAATAATTATGGGCAAGTAAATCAAGCATCTACTTCTCAGTATAGCCACAACAGCTTTAAAATAACAAACATAATTTTGGGAATTTAAACTTTTTCCGTTACTCGTATTTGCTTGCGTAGTGAGATTTTTCGAGCGAAGCAAGAAACAGAGTAACTTCCTTAAGTTTTTACACCTTTTCTGTTACTCTATATTCCAAATATTTTCCAAGCATCAAGCGTGTGTGGGCATCAATTCCCGGAAGCGCTGTAAAAACAAGGGTTATAACCGGCATCAAAATAAACTCAAAAGGTGTCATCAATTTCTTAAAAATCGTCACTTTTCCCTCTCGCTTAGGTCGCTGTCTAATATCGATAAATAGAATTATAGCCAAAAATACCCAGCACGAAGTCAAAATGCCAAACGAAACTTTAGGTAAATTTTGTCCCATCACGGTTTGGGCAAAAACTGGGTTTAAAAGGACCGGGATTGTTGCACCAAGGGTTATCACAAACCAGTTTATTGGCCAGAAGAAATGGTCCTCCAAAACTTTAAAAACCCTAATTGTCCTTCGCCAAAAAGGGATATGGGTATGGGTCAGCCACTTTTTTATAAAATAGGCATCGTCTGATACACCCCATGCCCAACGCTTTTCCTGTTCGTACAAATTTACCAGTGATTTAAAATAACTCGTAGATTCCGCGGCATCCGTCACTGCCGGCAAAAAAACAGGCTCCACGTCAACTTGGCCATCTTTAGCAAAAAAAGTTTTGAAAAATATACGGAAATCTTCAGGAATTACATCTACATCCCAATAGCCGACGTCTTTAAGCAATTTCAAAGAAGTAGAGTAAATGGAATAGTTAACCAGCCTGTCAGCTCTGGAATTTAATGCGGTTTGCCAAACCGAAGAAAGTGAACTCATAACCCTAATTGGCGCAGGCACCTTCCAGATGTTGGCATAAAATAAAACCACAGGTTGCCAAAACCTTAAATACCTATGTTCATTCGTCAAAAAGTTATATGTCAAACACGAATAATATTTACTGGAAAGTTCGCCATCCGCGTCTTTGCTGGTGACCGTAATCATGCCAATGTCACGCTTTTGTTTGTCTACCAAAAGTTTTTTGGCGATTTTAACGGCATATGCCTGGTTTGAAGATTTACCTTTTACCTCCCGTGCAATATCAGGGTGATACGTCACAATTAAATTCGCGAATATATTTTTGTATTTACGAGCCAGCGCCGCACCTTTTTCTCTTGCCTCAGCGCCCTCTCTTTCTTCAAAGGCCAGGCAGACCGAAATTTGCTTTCGGTTAAAGTCTTGTCTTGCGATAGATTCCAGCCCGCGTTCAATTGTATGCAGAGGTTCCTTATATGTTGGGATAATTACCAAGTGATGGATTTTGCGGTAACCCCTTTGGGCTTTAGCATCCGCGAGCCAATCATATTTTTCACTGGCGCGAAGTTTCAGGTGCGAAACTAAAGCTGTGAGTGCCAAAGAACCTGATTTGTAAAACCAGAAAACGTCAAAAAAGATTATATAATAAGCAACGTAGTGGGGAATCCAAAATGAACCCCAAAACGGGAAGAGTATTAGAGTCCAAGAAAAAGTCCCCGGCAAAATTTCCAAAAACCGGTGAATTTGGCGATCATATTTTTGAACGAATTCCTTAGTCATATTTTTAATTAGTGTTCAAAAATATATATAGAGGAGCCCCGCTTTGCGGAGACCTGCTTATATATTTTTCAACAAACTTTTTTGTCATCTAAACTATAGGGCGCAAAAGGTGTATTCTATCACAAATTAAAGAGTTTGGCCGCGTTTTTAGAAGTCATATCAGAAAAATTATCAAAAGGCACGCCTTTTAACTTTGCAAGGAATTCAGCTACTATTCTAACATTTGCAGGTTCATTTTTCTGCCCGCGAAAAGGTTCAGGTGCAAGGTATGGGCTGTCGGTTTCAACTAAAATCGAGTCACTCGGAATTTTCGTGGCCGCTTCTTGTATCAGAGGAGCATTTTTGAAGGTAACGATTCCCGAAAAAGAAACATAAAACCCCAAGCCAGTTGCCTTTTTCGCCTCGTTTACTCCACCAGTGAAACTATGGAAAACGCCTTTCAAGTTAGTTAATTGTTTATTGTTTATCGTTAATAATTCGAAGATTTCGCCCCAGCCATTTCGGCAATGCACAACAACTGGAAGGTCAAGTTCATTGGCCAGCGTTACTTGCTCGATAAACAATTTTCCCTGGAACTCCTTTTCCTTCTCACCTGTCTCTTGTCGCTTATTCGCAGAAAAGCTCTGCTTATCACTTTTTTCATAATAATCCAGTCCGCATTCACCAATCCCAACTACTTTCTTTGAAGATTTTGCTATCTTTTTCAGTTGCCCCATCACTTCACTAAGTCCTAAATTTTGAACTTCTTCCGCACCGTCGTTCGGGTGGATTCCACACGTTGCATAAATTTTTAGATTCTCACCAGAAAACCTTTCTGCAATTTGCACCGCGCGCTTGGAAGTTTCCAGAGAAGTGCCAATTGTAATAATCGTCGTAAGGCCAGTCCGTTTTGCCCTTCCAAGAACCTCCTCAAGTTCTTCGAAAAGCTCAAGATGTGCATGCGAGTCAATAAGAGTCATCAATCAATATAGCAATCTATCAATTCATATCCTCGGAAAAAGCGGTTTTTGTGCAGTAATTTCGCCGCTATACTGCGCCAAAATCTTTTGAGCGACAGAGGGCAAAAACGGTCCCAAATTAAAGGCAATCTCGCGAATTCTACCAGCAATCGGCAGCAAAACCTTTTTCAAGGCCTGGCCTTCAAGCTCCCAAGGCTTGGTTTCGTTGATCAGCCTGTCCAGCCTGCTTACCTCATCCCAAATAGAAATAATCGCCAAATCAAACCGGAAGCTTTTTAAATTTTCGGCAACTTCCTTGCTAAATACAAAGTTTTTCTTTGCCGGCAATTTTAAATTAACGTCGGCAGCCAGCCTGCCAACTCTTGCCACCAAATTCCCAAGTCCGTTGGCAAGTTCACCATTATAAAGCTCCTTAAGCCTCACTTCCGAAAAATCGCCATCACCCCACGCCGGAATTTCGCGAAGTAAATAATAGCGAATTACATCCGCCCCATATTTACCAACCAAATCAAAAGGGTTCACAATATTTCCCAGCGACTTGGAGATTTTTTGTCCGTCAACCGTAATGTAACCATGCACAAAAACCTCATTTGGTAAATCAATTCCTGCACTCTCCAACATTGCCGGCCAGTAAATTGTATGGAAACGATTAATACCCTTTCCGATTATATGTACCTTCTTTCCATTCTCAACCCAGAATTTTTTATAAAGTTCTCCATTCGGATACCCAAGCGCGGTCAAATAAGTCAAAAGCGCATCAAACCAAACGTACATCACCTGTCCGCCAGCTGGCGGATCATCGCCTGGTACTGGCACACCCCAACCGCGAGCTCGTTTTACAGATCTGGAAATACTAAAGTCCTCAAGGCCACCTTTTATAAAGGAAGTTATCTCGTTCTTTTTTGCTTGCGGAACAATTTTTAATTTATCGCTCTCAATCAAATCTTCCAAAAATTTTTGATAATTAGAAAGTTTGAAAAAATAATTTTCTTCCTCAACTTCTTCTGGTACCGTCAAATGTTCCGGACATTTTCCGTTGACCAACTCACCGTTAGTATAAAATTGCTCACAGCCAACACAATAAAGCCCCTTATATTTTTTCTTATAAATGTCCTCACTTTTACATAAGCTCCAAATCTTTTGCGCACCTAAAAAATGAGCCTTGGAAGAAGTCCTGTTAAAAACGTCAAAAGTTAAATTTAGTGCGTCTTTTAGGTTCTCAAATTCTTTTGCATATTTATCGACGAGTTTTTGCACCTCCACACCTTCTTTTTCGGCAGCCTGCACATTTTTTAGAGAATTTTCATCAGCCCCAGCAGAATACATCACATCATACCCAGATGACCTGTAAAACCTTGCCAAGCAATCGGCTTGCACAAATTCCAGTGCATGACCAACGTGCGGTGCCGCGTTAACGTAAGGAATCGCCTGGATAATGTAAATTCGTTTCATCGGTGCTTATTCTAGCAAATCACGTCACGATCACCAATTCAATCTTTGACTCTCCCTAAAAGAAGTGAAATACTGAAACTATGTCTGCCCGCCACGGTTACCCTGAGTTTAATCGAAGGGGTTTTGAATTCCTTGTTTTAATCAATTTCCTAATTTACATACTTTTTCTGTTTACCGGTCAACTTTTAATTGGTTTATTTTGGAATAATTTATTCAATTTCGGTAATTACGTAATGGACTTTTTTAGATTTTCACTTCTTTTTGTACCAGCGCTAATAGTTTCCCAGCTACTTGCATTCTTAGCATTTCATCATAGCAATATACGAAAATTAGTATTAATTTTAGGACCGGGCATATTATTAATTGTCTTTACGCTAATTTATTTAATAAACAAACAGTCGTGCGAAGGTGTAGGTTGTCTGGTAAATACCTATTCACTCGCCTTTGGCCTGATCTGTTGGTTAGCGTTAGCGCCAGTAATATCTACAGTTTTTGTTTTTAGTAGATTAACCGCGAATATAAAACACAACTTAAAAATCCTTACTGTCCCCAGCATTGCATCCTTAATCATTTTCATCATTCTACTAGTACTAGCAACTTCACCAAGTATCGCCTTGGGTTTGAAAGAAATGAAAGCGGAAAAAGTTAAAACTCAAACTGCCAAATCCAGATTCACATTTATGGAACCTACCTATTTACCCAAAGAAATAGGCAAAAAGTATAAAGAATATCCAACTGGAGATATCGATATTACGACAGAATATACGTGTGGAGGGAGCAATCTTGAAGGCCTCCGTATCAGGCAGATAGCATTAAATAACTTAGTCTATCCTAGCCTGGAAGGCAAAGCAAATAAAATAAACGAAAATACAAAAAAATCTCAAGAGGAACCTTGGGGGTTAGATTTGGATGAAATAGCAAGCGAAGTTTACGTTAACGGAAAACTTGGCATTTATTCGGAAAGAGATTTCCAGGGAAATAAGCGGGAAAGAAAATTAGTTTTCAATACAGACAATTCACAAATAACGCTTGATGTACCTTGGGATTGTGAAGTCAAAAATGCAAAAGAAGAAATTCTAAAAATTGCAGAATCAATGAAACCTACAAATTAATTTCTATGAAAAAGGGCTTTGCACCAATAATTGTTGTTTTGATTATTACGATCCCTTTTGTACTACTTTACCTCGCAGCCTGGGCACCTTGGGTCAGCCCTGATTTCGCTCGACAAAAAGCTTTAGCATCGAATGATAAGTCTTGTCGTGAACTCAACACTAATGAGTATGCAGACAACAATCCATATGAAATGAAAAGCTTAACTCTGGGTGAACAGTTAGGTCTGACTCCACCTTTCGGTCACGATATTACGCTTTACGTTATATGTAATGATAAAAGTACAAAAAACTCGTATTTTGTATCCTTCTTAGGATCAGTAAAACTTAAAGAAAGCACACCAATTCCCCACCGCGTTTCGGTCGAACAGCCACAAAACACAATTGAAAAAATCGACGAAGCCGCAAACTGGAAAATCTATACTTCTCGGAAAGGGAAATTCGAAATTAAATACCCAAACGAAATGACAATTTACACAGAAAAAACGCATGAAAATAATGTTGCCAATTTAATCCTACATTCCTCAACCACATTTACGTTCAGTATCACAGTCTATCCTGAGGTCGGAACTGTAGTGGCCACCGGGGACTGCGATAGGAGGTCACCCCTAGTCATAGTTTCTGGCAAAGCATATATTGATGGAGTTGAAGGTTGTTACTCCGATACAGTAAATATGGATACTGGTGGTTTTGAGCTGCGAGTTTACAGCTTGATTCATAACGGGTGGCTTTATAACCCTAGTTTTAGTTGGAAGACAGGAGAGAAAAATAGTGAGCTTATGGATCAAATGATTTCAACTTTCAAATTCCTCTAACCCATAACAAATCAAAAGACCCAAATCCTCTCGACCTTCAAATTCCTGGATTGACAAAACCTAAGAAAAATCTTACACTTATCTAAGATAAACATGATACCAACCGCACAAAACACAAAAACTATTACAGATATGCGCGAAAAAGCGCTAGAGTTGTTAGACCAGGTTGAAAAAACCGCTGAACCCGTATTTGTATACCATCATTCCAAACCAAAAGCGGTTATTATGTCCATAGAAGAATTTTCCCAACTTAAGGAAACGATAGAAGATTTAGAGGATACAATACTAGCCAGAAAACTTGAAAAAACTGCGGGCCGAGGAAAGTATTTTAGCCTGGATGAAATCAAAAAAAGACATAGTCTTTAATGGCGTACAAGCTTCAATTTTCATCTGGTTTTGACAAACAGCTAAAAAAACTTCACCAACAGGATAAAAAGAGAATAATTACAGAGATAGAGAAATTAGCGAGCGAGCCATTTCCAAAAGGCAAAAAAGTAAAGCATTTAGTTGGAAGTAGTGCTTGGAGGTTAAGAGTGGGCAAAGTTAGGGTGATTTATTTTATAGACGAAAAAGGCAGTTCAATATATTTTGAAGATGTTGCTTACAGAAAAGATATATACTAAAGGTAATGCCCACCTTAAAAAAAGGTTTTTACCATCCTACAGCAATTATCATCCTAGCTCTAATAACTCTTTCTTTCGCCCTAATCTTTTTCATCAACTCTAAGTACTTTATTCCCAAAAAAACTCCAAGCCCATCACCTGTTGCTTCACCCCAACTAACTCCTTCCCCAAAAAGTTCTGCTGACGATGCGGCAAGCTGGAAAACATATACAAATGATAAAATTGGTTTTTCAATCAAATTTCCCAAAGACTGGAAACTGGACGAAAACAACTTCGTAATATACAAAGGTGAAAAAATTGAAACTGAGTCACCAGTTGATCCATATTATGCTGCATTAGCAATTTATGAAAGCTCAGAAACTACTGCCCAAGAAGCGTGTGATCGATATGATTGTGGTTATCAGAAACTACAACCGAATAGCAAATTTAAGATTGAATCTGTCAAAACAAATAATATCGCCGGCCTGAAAGTTACAACATCAGATTTAAATGGTTCCTATTATCTAGCGTCTAATGGAAAAGTTACGAGGATTCACTATGGTGTCATTACAAAAAGAGACCAAACCTTAACAGAAGAAGAACATAAAAGAAATTTTGAGACTCTTGAGAAAATTATCTCCACCTTCCAGTTTCTTAACTGACTTTTAATACTTTTGATACCCTTAAAACTTTTGATACTTGTCAGAAATTCAAATTTACAGTTTGGGTATTATTTTGTGCCCCACCCGTATTTGTAACCGTCGTATTCGGCACAGGCGATGGGTTTGGTGAAGGGTAAACTTGCGGACAGCTTACGCAATACTGCTTTTTACTGTATTGGTCCATAACCACAACCTCATCGCTTTCATGGGCGTTTGGCGAACCCGCCTCAACTACTTGTCCCGACGTGTTGTCTACCCAAACATGGGCTTTTGCAAAAGCACCAGTTTTTGGCGCAGTTCCGGCTACAAAATATTCAGCACGGTTGGCACACCCCTCTGTTTTTGGTCCACCGGTAGTTGCACAAATTTCTACAGCATCAACCCCTGTAGGTGTTTTAAAGCTCTCATTGATTTTGTCGCTCAAAACCAAAGTCATAATCTGGTTCCAAATTGGCGCCGCTCCCGTCACACCGGAGGTTATTGCCGGATTCATCGGCTTATTGTCATTGTTGCCAACCCATGTTACTACCAAATATGTCGGCGTGTAGCCAATCGTCCAGTTGTCCCGTTTGTCGTCGGTTGTCCCAGTTTTTACAGCAACTGTTTTGCCCTTTACAACCAATTGGGAAGAAGGGCCAAAGGCAGCAGTCCTGGCACCGTTGTCGGAAAGTATCGATGAAATAATATAAGAAGTCGCAGGAGACAAAACATGCTCGCCGGGTTTTTGCCTATATTCTTCAAGAATCCGGCCGCTAGAATCTTCAACTTTTAAAACCGGCACCAAATTAACCCGATCGCCGCCATTGGCAAACACACCAAATGCAGTCGCCATATCAACCATTTTAACTTCCGCCCCGCCTAAAGTTAGCGAAAGTCCATACCGCGCAGGGTCTGTAAAAGAGGTAATACCCATTGCACCCGCTTGCTTAATCATCGCGTCAACGCCGTTTATAGCCAAAACCTTAACAGCCGGAATATTAAAAGAATTTCCCAAAGCGCTTCGGGCAGAAACCGGTCCATGGAATTTGCCGTCATAATTAACAGGTGTATACGGTTTTGGCCCGCCGCCAAATGTAGTTGGCACATCCATAATGATTGTTGCGGGTGTAATCAGTTTGTGCTCAATGGCCGTTGCATAATTAATCGGTTTAATCGAAGACCCGGGCTGTCTTAGCGCCGTTGTCACATTTACATTCCCGTCATGTTCCGCATCAAAAAAATCATGAGAACCAACCATCGCCAAAATCTCTCCTGTTCCTGGTTTTGTAACAAGAGCGGCCCCATTACCAACATTGTAGGCCTTGAGTTTTTCAATATTATCGGCAACATTTTTTTGTGCCTTCTCCTGTAAGTCCAAGTCAAGGGTTGTTGTTACCTTAAGCCCGCCGCCTGCCGCATAATTTTCCCCATATTTTTGAGCCATATATTCCCGGACATACATTACAAAATGCGGAGCCTTGATGTTTACGATATCAGACTTAAAGTTTAGCTCCTCATTTTCTGCCGCATCTGCCTGTTCGCGGGTAATGTACCCGTTTGCAACCATTTGCCCAAGCACCTGCTTTTGTCTTGCCTTCGCCCTCGTCGGGTCAGCCCCAAAAGGTGAATAGTAGGAAGGCGCTTGAGGCAGTCCGGCCAAAAGTGCACTTTCCGCCAAATCCAAATCCCCAACGGCCTTGCCGAAATATTGCTCGGAGGCCGCCTCTACACCAAAGGCTGTTCCGCCGTAAGGTACCTGGTTCAAATACATCTCCAAAATCTTATCCTTCCCGAAAGCCATCTCAACCCTAAATGCCAAATAAAGTTCCTTAACCTTTCGGTCAATGGTCCGTTCGGGTGACAAAAACGCGCTTTTGACAAGCTGTTGGGTAATAGTCGACCCGCCTTGGACGTCCCTTTCAAAAACAGTTTTGCCAAACGCCCGCAGGATTCCATAAATATCAAATCCCTTATGTTTGTAAAAGTCCTTATCTTCAATAGAAATCGTGGCATTTTTCAAATTTTCCCCAATATCAGCAAGAGGTACCAGCGTCCGATTTTCGTCGGTATAAACGTTATAAAGCAACTGGCCATTCCTATCATAAATTTTTGTCGTTTGTGCCTGCGACCGACTGCTGAGTTGTCGGGGCGAAGGCAAATCACGCGTAAAATACCAAATAGCAAAAATCCCCAAAAAAATCGTCAGAAGGCCTACTTTAAAATTCAACTCGCTGTAAATTATCGGGCTGTGGAAAATTTTGCTGATAAGTTTCGCTGGGCCGGTTTTGACAAGATCCAAATGCAGTTTTCTAAAAACGGCAAGGATCGCGCCAAAAAATTGTTTTATTATCCAAATTGCAACATCACCAATAAAGGCAACAAGGTTTATAAAAAAAGTTAAAATGCCGATGAAAAAACCGGCTATCTTAAGAGGCAATTTAAAAAGCTTCTTTACCATTTCAAATTTTAGGGATTAAATAAATTTCAAATGTATTCTAACTTAAAAAAAACCTATTTAACAGTAGGATTATAGCCCCAAAATTGTGCACTCCCAAACAACTCAGCAATTTGATATATAATATGGGGAATATGGCAGATGCAGAAAAACGCGGTCCGGTCGAAAAAGGCGAAAAAGGCTGGCCCATCAATCCTATTGGAGCCGTTGCCCTTTTTGTTTTCGCACTCATAGTAATTTTTTTAATCGTCAAACCGCTTCTTAGCCAAAAAACACCGACTATAAACGACCAGTTAGTCTCAAAAGGCGGCCACTTAATTTCTCCAAACGCCGGCGATATTATAAAAAGCGAGACATTGCCAATGGAGCTTTCGGTCGATGAACCGCAAAATGTTGATAAAGTTCAGTTTTGGGTCAAAACATACTCAGATGGTAAATGGAATATGGCGGGCGAAGCCACCCAAGCACCTTATAAACTAATTTGGCAAATCCCCGCAGAATATAAAAACAAAGCAATTGCGATAACAACACACATCATCACCAAAGACGCCAAAGACATCAAAGACCCCGGCGGCTGGCGCGAAGGCATAATTATACTCAGCAATTAGATCTTAGCCATTAGAGGTTGGTGGTTTTTTCTAAATATTTCCAATATATAACTAGCCCAATAACAACCGAAACAATCACCAGATAGTCTGTTCTTGATCTATATTCAAACGGCAAATAGATACCTGCCAGACGCAAAAAGTAAGTGTACTGGTCAACAAATAATGCCAGACCGAATCCTAAAAGAAGAATAACTTGATTTTTCCACTTTGGGACAATTTGTATTACCAAAAGAGCAATTACACTAATCAAAAGCCCCAATTGCCAGTGATGAAATCCAACCTGATTATTGTTTATTTGATTTAGAAGATTTGAGTTTTTTAAAACTGTTGTCGTAACAACTTCTATCCAGAACCTGATCAAGACCAGAGAAACAGCAAAAGAACTAAGTGCTATTCTTAAATCTGCAGTCTTGAACCTATTATCTAGAATCTATTTATCCTTTCCTCCCCAAAAACTATAAATTGCAAACAAAAGAAGCGCAAAAATTGCCAAAACCATATTTAAAGTCGACATAATCTTTAAAACCCTGAGAACCAAAACAATAGTAAAAAACGAGGCCGCAAAAAAAGAAACTTTAAAAGATGTTTTAAAGTAATAAATGGCATCGAACCGTTTTATAAACCTTGTCCTTAAAAAATAAATCAGAAGTCCCACAAAGCCAAAAATTGCAATAAAAGCAAAAACTGCCAAAAGCACAAAAAAATACCAGGCACCAACATCCGGGTCAACATCAAAAACTATCCACAAAGCGCCAAAAAGCGAAAAGGCTGAAGCCAAAAATATCAAAGGCAGAAAACGGGACATACATTCATTGTAGCAAGAAGAAATTTTAAATCGAGTCTAAATTTTTAAAATTGATATAATCACACCTAATGGATTCCCAAACTACTCTAATCATAATCGCAGCATTGGTAATTGCCGCCTTTGCCCTTATCTATTTCCAAATCAAAAAATTAATAGACCATAAGTCAAATGACGAAACAACCAAGCTCCTGACCCAGTTAGTTTCCGATATGCGCGGATCCATGGACAAAAGTACCAGTTCTATGGTTATGCAAAGCCGGGCCATAAATGAGCGTCTGGATAGGGCAGCTATGGCAATTTCCGGCGTTTCCAAATCCGTCGGCGAAATGACCGAACTCGGTCGTTCCATGAAAGAACTGCAGGAATTTTTGCGCTCGCCAAAAATGCGAGGTCAAATAGGGGAGGCAGTTTTAAAAGACTTGCTTGGCCAGGTATTGCCCAAACAAAACTTTCATCTTCAATACGCCTTCAAAGGCGGAGAGATTGTCGACGCCGCGCTTCAGCTGGAACAGGGAATAATCCCAATTGACGCCAAATTCCCAATGGAAAACTTCCGCAAAATGCAAAAAGCCAAAGATGACAAAGAAGTCGACGTGTTTAGAAAATTATTTATTACAGATGTCAAAAAACATATCGACGCCATCTCTACCAAATATATCCGCCCGCAGGAAGGAACATTGGATTTTGCCCTCATGTATATTCCCTCAGAACCTGTTTATTACGAAATGATTTCAAACGCTCCGGACCTGGACGATTATGCTTACCGCAAGCGCGTTCGTCCGGTTTCCCCAAGCACAATGTACGCTTATCTTCGCGCAATCATCATGTCTCTCGAAGGCAGTAAAATCGAAGCCCAAGCGGGGCAAATACTGGCAGCCCTCCGCGAAATCGCAGGCGAAACCGACAAATTCGGCTCGTCGCTTTCCATCCTGACCAAGCACATCAAAAATGCCGCCGCATCCAGTGATGACGTCACCTCCCGTTTCAGTCGTTTGTCCACAAAAATCACCAACGTCCAAAGTATTGAAGCTAAGGAGACAAAAAAATTAAAGGGTAAACTTTAGAGAAAGATAATCAAAAGATCCAAGAAAATGTTTCCTGTATAGTACCCAAAAACATCTATTTCTCGACCAATTTTTACTAGACAAAAAAAAGAACAGGGTCAATAATGAAAGAGAAAACCCTATTAAAACGGGCAATTATTTGGCGTGAAATTTTAAATTGCAATGAAACCTGCCCTTAAATTAAAATCAGCTGATATCAGGCGTAAAACAGGCTTTACTCTAATAGAGTTGCTGGTGGTAATTGCAATCTTAGGCATACTTGCAGCAGCAGTTTTAGTGGCAATTAACCCTGGAAAACGAATGGCCCAAGCCCGCGACGCCCAACGAAAAAACGATATTAACTCCATCGCAAACGCCATCATAGCCTATACAGTTCTGCATGATGGTTCCGTCCCTCCGGATACATTCAATTGTGAATCTAGTTTAGGTACATCAGGTACGACGTGTAATCTCGCATCATTTCTCACACCATACGGATGGAATATGGCAAACAATTCACTTGCGGACACTTTAGTTTACAAGGACGGTGCTTTTAAACGTATGCCCACAGACCCTAAAAATGATACTACATACTATTATGTTTATGAGCCTGGAGATCAAGCAAGTGGGACAGGGCCTTGTAACCCTTTGAAATGTATAACTTATTGGATAGGTGCCCAACTTGAGGCACCTGAAAATGGCAAAAATATTTTCCGCTGTTCAGATAAAACTGGAGGGAATGGTCCAGGTTGCATGGCAGTTAGTGGTACTTTTGGAAACGGCTCTCTTCCATAAGCTCTAACTAATATGTGTTATAAAACAACTTTTGCGACTACAACAATACGATCTCTAATTTGTAAATAATTCTTAGGGGTAAATTGCCAAAGCGCCTAAAATATCACCAGAAGTAAGCGAGCTTTTCTTTGTTTCTCCCTTGGAACCATATCCAAACATTGTGTTATTTACGTAACCGCTCGAATAAAAATCGTTGAGTCCCAGCCAATGACCAAGTTCATGTGTGAGAATGTTTTGTGCATCATATCTGTTTGGGTCACCACAGGTTGTGGATGAGCCACCGTTCCAGCTCCAGGCAAATTTTTGATTCATAATCGTATCGACGTCAACCACCATCCTTGTCGTTGTGTAATATCTTACATAAGTTACACCCAGAGCCGACCCGGAAGCCCTTCCCCAGGTAATAATATTTTGGCCATCATTTGAACTTTTTACTTTTGTTGTCGTCGGTCCCGCGACAAAAGTGACCTTATTTTGAACCGCCGCCCCCCAAGTACCAAACCCGCTTGTTGCCATTGTAGCCAAATTTGCCGCTCCAACAGATGATGGAACACTCGAAGAATTTAACCTATATGTCCAGTTTCCAACTGGTAATTTCCAGCCAGCCCAGCCAACAGCGGTAGTGGAATCAGGATCGTCACAAACTAATAAAGACGGGGAATTATGATTTTTAGCCTTATGGACAAACACCCTCACTCGGACTCTAGCATTTATTGGGTCACGGTAATCGCCGTCAACTTCCGGAATCCCGGAATCGTTGGAGTCCGCACCCTCCTTTGCATAAACAGGAAATGAAAAAGTAACAAAAAGAAGTAGCGCTCCCAAAAGAAGTGAAATCAGCTTCACAAAAGTAATTTTATCACAACTTAATTGCTGTCGATACATGCTAAAATAGGCACGTGAACGACGCTCTTCAAGATTTAAATCCGCAGCAAAAAGAGGCAGTAACTACAACGGAAGGCCCATTATTAATAATCGCCGGTGCCGGAACCGGAAAAACTACGGTTATTGCCAGAAGGATCGCCTACATAATCGAAAAAAAACTCGCCAAGCCTGCGGAAATTCTGGCGCTAACCTTTACCGACAAAGCCGCAGGAGAAATGGAGGAGCGGGTAGACCAATTAGTTCCATATGGTTTCATTGATACCTGGATTTCTACCTTCCATGCTTTTGGCGACCGCATTCTTCGCGACAACGCCATCGATATTGGCCTTTCGCCGGACTTTAAAGTCCTATCGCGTCCTCAGCAGGTTTTATTTTTTCAGCAAAACCTCTTTCGTCTAAATTTAAACTACTTTCGTCCGCTTTCCAACCCAACCAAATTTGTATCTGCCATGCTCACTTTTCTCTCGCGCCTAAAAGACGAAAATGTTTCACCTGAGGAATTCCGAAAGTTCGTGACCAGTAACACGAAACACGTAACAGGAAAGGATAAATCAGAAATTGAAAAGCTGAACGAACTTTCCGAGGCTTTCGAAAAATATGAAAAATACAAAGACGAAGCCGGATTTTTGGATTTTGGCGACCAGGTGATAAAAGTCATCGACCTCTTTAAAAAACGCCCAGCAATTCTCAAATCCTACCAAGCTAAATTTAAATATATACTGGTCGACGAATACCAGGACACCAATTTTGCCCAAAATCAGCTTGTCACGATTCTTGGCTCGTCGCACAAAAATGTTTGTGTCGTTGGTGACGATGACCAGTCGATCTATAAATTTAGGGGTGCCGCCATTTCCAACATTTTGGAATTTGCCAAAAATTTCCCCAAAGCCAAACAGGTAGTACTGACGCAAAATTACCGTTCCACCCAGGCAATTTTAGACAGCGCCTACAAACTGATCCGCCACAACGACCCGGACCGCCTGGAAGTCCAAAACAAAATTGACAAAAAACTTAAATCCACCAAAAAAGACTTCGGTATTATTCCCCAAGAGATTTCAGCAGACACAATCTCCGAAGAAGCAGATGCAGTTGCCGACAAAATCGAAAAACTCATGGCCAAAAAATCAAATCTAAAATCTAACTACTCATACCGCGATTTTGCGATTCTGGTCCGTGCCAATTTCCAAGCAGATCCATACCTACGGGCACTCAATATGAAAGGTATCCCGCACAAATTTGTCGGTTCATCCGGCCTTTACCAGCGGCCGGAAGTAAGCCTTTTAATTTCTTTTTTAACCGCAATTACCAATTTTGAAGACAGCCTAAATCTTTACCAATTGGCAACCTCCGAAATTTATAACTTGGAAAGCCTGGATGCCATCAAATTAATTTCCTATGCCAAAAGAAAAACCAGGTCGCTTTATTTTATTTTTAAAAACATAGACGATGTCGCAAAAGGGGATTTGGAAATTTCCAAAGGATCTCAAGAGGTTATTCAAAAAATCCTCTCCGATTTGGAAGATGCCATCGACGTGTCCCGCACGGACAATGCCGGCCATGTCCTTTACAATTTTCTGAAAAATTCCGGCTACCTAAAACGTTTGGACCGTCAAGAGTCCATAGAGAACCAGCTCAAAATCCAAAATATTGCCAAGTTTTTCGAAAAAATTAAGGAATTTGAACAAGTCGCCAAAATCAGCACAACCCATCAATTCGTCGATTACTTGGAGGCAATCAGGGGAGCAGGAGACGATCCTGCAACTGTCGAATTTGACCCGGACACGGATGCGGTCAATGTCATTACAGTCCATAGCGCCAAGGGTTTGGAATTTCCGGTTGTCTTTATGGTTGGTTTGGTTTCGGATCGTTTCCCAGCCAGATCCAGAAGTGAGGCAATCGAAGTACCCCAAGAAATTATAAGGGAAACGCTTCCTGCAGGCGACTGGCACATCCAGGAAGAAAGACGTCTCTTTTATGTTGGCGCAACCCGCGCCAAAAACCTACTGTTTTTTACCTGGTCAAGGGACATTGGCGCCAAACGCATCAAAAAAATCTCCCCATTTGTTCTGGAAGCCCTGGATATTACCAAATCCCAATCTACAGCAATAAAACTTTCGCCAATTGAAAAAATCGAAAAGTTTGCACCCCGTGTGGTCCAACCTCAGCAGACCGCATTTTTCGATGTCGATGTTCTAAAACTTACCCAAGGGTCGTTGGACGATTATCTCACCTGCGCTTTTAAATACCGCTACGTGCACATCCTGCGTTTGCCGATCCTGCGGCATCATGCCATTGTTTATGGTTCTGCACTGCACTTGGCGGTGGCTGCATTCAATAGGTCCAAAAAAAGCGGGAAATTAATCACACTTGCCCAGCTTCTGGAAGTTTTTGGAAACAGCTGGGATTCTGAAGGGTTTTTAACAATAGAACACGAAGAAAAAAGAAAAGCCCAAGGGAAGATTGCACTTTCCCAGTTTTGGCAAAGGGAGTCAAAGAATAAAAATATCCCAGGCTTGGTGGAACAGCCTTTTAAATTTTCCCTGCCGGGTGTAACCATAAATGGCCGTTTCGACAGGGTCGACGTAGGGCCTGGATCAAAAATCGAAATCATCGATTACAAATCATCAGAAAATATCGATCAAGTTAGGGCTGATGCCCAAGCCAAAGAATCAACCCAGCTTGCCATTTATGCCCTTTATTATTTTAAAACGCACAAAATCATGCCAGAAAAAGTCTCATTGTATTTTTTAGAAACTGGAGTAGTTGGCTCGCATATTCCAACCGAAAAAGATTTAGAAAAAACCGAAAAGTTAATAATAGAAACCGCAGAAAAAATCCTCAAAGACACGAAGAGCAATCATTTTGACGCCAACCCCAAATATTTCGGTAGGGAACCGGCGTGCAACTATTGTGCATACAGCAGTATCTGTCCTTTTTCCCTTGCCAAAATTTAACCCCTACTTCCGCTAAGGATTAATCTATTTGTAAAAAACTCGTCAGTTAAGGTAAAATTTTGGGCATGCTCACACTTATTAGAAAAAATGTCGCCTATATTGCCTGGATCCAAACAATAATAGCCGTGGCAAGCAGCCTATATTTCAGTGAAATTCGCCATTTTGCGCCATGTATCCTTTGCTGGTATCAGAGGATATTTATGTACCCCCTGGTAATTATAATTCCCATTGGAATCCTAAGACACGACAAAAAACTTTACGAATATGTCCTGCCTCTAAGTATTTTGGGTTTACTAATCGCTTTTTATCAAGTACTATTGCAGGTGGGCATCCTATCCGAAAGTCTCGCCCCCTGCACACAGGGAATAAGCTGTACAACAAAGTACGTAAGCTATTTCGGTTTTGCCACGATACCGGTAATGTCGCTTGCCGCTTTTGCACTAATAACTATTTGTATGTTGATAATGAAGAAAAATAAATGACTCAGGAAGCAAAGATTATATTAGGCATAAGCATAGTTACGTTAGTCATCATAATTGGCGGAGTTTTCTTCTTCAGCAATTCTAACAAGAAACAGCAGGAATTAACCGCGGCGCCCGCAGACCCGGCACTTTTAATGAATGAAAATAGCCATAAGATTTCCGCCCAAGATTCCAAAGTAACACTTGTAGAATTTGGGGACTATCAGTGTCCGGCATGTGCATCAGCATATCCAATCGTAAAACAACTACTTGCGGAATATGACGGGAAAATAAATTTTGTTTTTCGCAATTTTCCTCTTTCATTGCACAAAAATGCCCAAAAAGCCGCGCAAGCCGCAGAGGCAGCAGCGGCACAGGGTAAATTTTGGGAAATGCATGACAAGCTGTATCAAAATCAAACCCAGTGGGCAGAAGCGAACAATCCCGAGGAAATATTTGCCAGTTTCGCGCAGGAATTAAGCCTGGACACGGATGTATTCAAAAAAGATCTTGATGCCGATAAATATACTGGCACCATCAACGCAGACGCCAATGACGGCGAAAAATTAGGGGTAAACTCAACGCCGACATTTTTCCTCAACGGCAACAGGATCACCGGCGTTCCTACGTACAGCGAACTAAAAGATTCGGTAGATAAAGACCTTCAAGCAAATTAATGAAAATAACGCGAAGAATATGCCAAAACCAATCCTTGCTGTAGTTTTAGTATTAAGCGTAGTTGCGGTACTTGCTCTTGCTTACAAAATTTATAAATCCCTCAAAAAATAATGGCAGAGACAATAATCACAATTGTCCTCTTGGCAGTCACGATTGCCCTGCTTTTCGTAATCATTATTGGTATGTTTTACGCAATCGACGTTTTTTTGGATCTTCCCTACGTTGCCACCAAAAAAGACAAAGTAAAAACGATAATTGCGCTTGCCAATATCAAAAAAGGAGAAACGGTTGTAGATCTGGGTTCCGGCGACGGCCGCCTCCTTTATAAATCGGCAGAGCTTGGCGCATTCGCCATAGGTTACGAAATCAATCCTTTTTTAATTGCACTTACCTTGGTTCACCGAAACCTTAAAGGTTTGGTTAGCGAAATACACATAAAACGCCAAAACTTATGGCGTGCAGACCTTAAAATAGCAGATGTCATTTTCGTCTATGGACGCAAAAAAACAATGAAACGGTTTCAAGATTTTGTTTATAAAAACGCCAAAAAGGGGACTCGAATTGTAGTCAACACAAACCCTTTCCCGGACAAAAAACCGACAAAAACCGAAAATAAAACTTTCTTATATATTGTCTAAAATTTCTACAAACCCTCGTAGCCGCTGTTCACAGCCGGTGCAATTGAACTAAACAGGAGAGACGCTTCTTTAACCATCAAAAATATTACTCCAAAAACCAAGAGATTCAAAAACAAAAACAAAATCCAAAGTGATTTGGTGTCCAGTGTCAGATTTTTCTTTGCACGGTTTTTAAAGTAAAATCCGACAAATAGACAAATAGCGGCAAGTACAGTAGTTAGAATTGTCAAAAGCCTAACTTCTGAATTCAATTTTTCATCAAAAGTAACTCCCAGTTGTGTCGCTTGCTGCGGCGCGCCAACAGGAATAAGGCCTACCAAATTAAATACAAGAGTAATCGCACTATAAACAATCAAAAGGAAAGGCAGGGTTTTATAAAGCAGTTTTTTGCGGTAAGAAAAAAATAGTGCCAAATAAATTGTAAAAGGCGGAAAAAGCGCACTTAAAATAAAATAAGTAGCTTTCTCTTGTTTTTGCTCTTTAGATTTTTCAATCAAAGCTTCTAAATCAGCAGCTGTCTGTGGAGCCGGGGATTTCACCGATTGCTTTGTAGTATCTCTCAAATTGCCATCATTCATTTTTAATATTTACTTGTAAACTATGCAGCTTGAGACTTAGCCATCGCATAAGTTGCTCTGCCCATGGAATCTATTCGGGTAGGCTCCAGTGTTGGGTATTTATATTTAAGTAAACCATTTACAGTTGCCAGAACACGACGATCCATTTTCCCGGCTTCTACACTTTCGAAAACGAAGTCTTTTATTAGCGTTTGTGTCCTAACAAGCGTATCTAAATCAGCAACAAATGGTTTTACAAACCTTTTCCATACTCCTTGTCTGTCCAGTGTTGGATTAGTTAATGCATCAGAGCCCTCCAACAAGTATTTCGTACCTGATTTATCCTCAAAATCTTTTGGAACGGTTTTTAAAATATCCCATGCTTGTTGAGTTAAAACTGCGCCCATCTCATTCCCGGTATCAATAGTTGCTATCTGAAGAGTTCGAGCATCTTTTCTTTGTCTAAGTTTGTCATTTTCGTAAATAATGTTTCCCCCAATTCGTTCCAGAGAGCCGTTTTTATTCCACGATTCAGGCATAACTCTTTGCAAGAAAGCACTATGTTCTCTTGGCGTTTCCGCAGTTTCCCCACCCGATTGTTTTTTGAAAGGGGCATAGTTAACCGTTCTAGGGGCATTGTGAGAATCAAGAATACCTTTTGCGGTTTCTAATATATCGGTTGGCATATTGCCTAATTTAACTTGTTGCTCAATATATTCAATCGCCTTTTGCTGTATTGCGGTAAGTGTTTTTTTATCAACTGTTAATTTTTTCCAAGAATGGTTTACCTCAACCGTTTTTACAATTCCATCAGAATTTTTAACTTGTCTCTCAAGCGGTTTTAAGGTTTTTACAGCATAATCTGCTGATTCTAAAGTAATTCCTTTCCATTTTCGGACAGGACGCCTAATGTTTAGCAAATTAAAATCTACTTTCGTGTCTAGCTCTTCGGGATTGGTTTCGATTATTTTCCAAAGCATAGCAGAAGGAATTTTTACTTCATGTCCAGCTTCAACACTTTGTTGTTTATCGACCAAACCCAGCTCTATACCCCTAGGAGAATAATTTTTGGCTAAATATTCTTCAAAATTACTATGGTCCCGGCTTCCAGGTTTATAAGGGTTCTCTGGCTTTCTATTTACTCTTGAATATGAAAGAAAATCTCCTTCAACATTCAGTTCACCGGCACCTAACCACTTATCGTCCCCATTGCTTCTCTCGTTTCTGCCGAGCTTGAATTCCTGTTTTACAACTTCGCCGGCGTCGCCTGGAGAACCTGCGTGATTATTTTCACTAACCCGAACACTGTCCGCCAGAAGCTGGTCGCTCTCGGCTTGTATTCCGATTCTTACCTGCTCTTGCCCCTGTCCGTCTTCGATTGCGGCCTGGGATTCAGTAGCATCCACGGTCGATTCAGGCCTAATATTTGCATCCGCAAGATTTTCCAAGTCTATCCTTTCGGCAACGTCCGGCTTGTCTTTAGATATTGCCTTTATTGCCTCTTGCCGTTTACCCTCCCTCTCGGCACTCTTTTCTAATTTTTGTTGTTTTTCGTTGGCCTTTACCTGTCGGTATTCTTTCATCGACTCGTGACGCCGATATTGTCGAGGCTGTTGACTTTCGGTATTAGACTCAGCCATTTTGCATACCCCGTATTATGCTTCTTATATGTTCTAACCGTTTGGTCCTCTCCTGCTCGTCCCTTTCGGAAAGTGTTTGCAAAACAACACCGGAAAGTTCAGAGGCTTTGTCATCCAAGAGAGGAATAACTTTCAAAAGTTCTTCATGTGAAATATTCTCGGGAACCATTTCCAAAACCAACCGTGCAACTTCACCAGCCCTGTCTCCGGTTATTTTTCCCAGAACAAGCTGGCTTTCTAAGTCTTTTACTATCAGGGATTCGAGTTTTTTACGCAAAGTCGCCGCGTCTTCGTTTTGTGTCACATTAACTTAATCTTAAACCATCTACCTTTTGGTTGTTTTCAAAAACAGCCACCTGAGCTTATCCGCAAAATTCAAAGTATTGTAAAGTGCAGCATTCAAAACCAAGTCGTACGTTCCCGCATATTCGATAAGGCTTGGCCCGTAACCGGATTTAAATTTATGGAATCCGTACCACGGATCGTTTTGGTCTGCATCTGGCCCCAGCGCCCCCCACATATCGAACGATTTCAGTTTCATTTTTTGCCCAAGTTTTATCGCCTCAAAACAAACTAAATTCGAAGCCATAACCTCCCGATGCTCAATAGATGATCCGCCGTAAGGGTAGTAAAGGGTGTCACCGAAATTAAAAAGCATCCAGGCGACCAACGGCTTTTTCTGGTATTTGGCAATCATTACTCTGGCCATTTTGGCATTTTTTAAAATCTGCCAAACCCTTCTATGGTAGGCAATTGTGTGTCCAAAATATTTTTGGCGGTTGGTGGTTTCAAAATAAAGTTTTAAGTAAATTTCAAAATCACTGTCTTTTTCGCTTTCATAAACCTCAACGCCTTTTTTTTGGGCAAGGCGGATGTTGTACCTGGTTTTTTGCGAAAAATCAGCACTTAATTTATCCAAAGGTTTAGTAATGTCCAAAACAAAATTATATTTGGTAAACAAAGATTTCCCAGATTCCACTAACCCCAATTTAAGTATTGTGTTTAAAGTTTCTTGTTTATTGTTTCCTGTTACTGAAACATTCGGCTCAATTTTGATATAAGCCGCATCTTTTCGCCTCCCCAAATCGGTGAGTGCCCGAATCATGTCACGATTCGGCATGGGTCCTTTTGGCAAATAACCAATTGTTTTACCCAAAACCGGAACCCTGTGGAACGTCAGCTGGTATGCACTAATCAGCTTATCTCCCTCAAATTGCCCAAGCCGCACCAAATCGACTCCATAGCCTTTTCTAAATTCGCCCCATTCCCACGACTGGATTACGTGTCCAACGTGCCTGTTGTATAAATCTTTTTCGCTGTCTGTAATTTCCCGGACCGTCATAAGTATGTATCGCTCCAACTATTATCCCACAAATAACGCCTTCAGGATTAGCTTGACAACACAACCAAAAAGATCAATTATTAAGTTGATGAGCAAAGTTGACAGTTCCAGTTTTGCCGCAAAAATAATACTTTTGATGCTTCTTGCCGATTCGTTTATTTGGGCAAGAAGCAGTTATGGCAAAATTACCGGCGGGACATTTGTAAGTGGTTTAGGGGGGACGCTAACTAAATTCGCCAGCAATAATCCTTATCCCTGGTTTAAAACTTTTTTACAAAATACGGCAATACCAAACTCCCAAGCCTTTGGAGCACTTACCCTAGTCGGCGAAGCCTTTGCCGCCGCCGCAATTACACTTGCAGCACTCTATATGCTAATAAAAGGCGTCAATAAATTCGGTCTCGTCATTTTAATTTTAGGCATTATAACTAGTGCTTTTTTGAATCTTATTTTTTGGCTCGCCGCCGGTTGGACAAGTGCCTCAACCGACGGCCTGAATTTGTTTATGTTGTTATTTGAGCTGATCGCCCTTGTCTATACAATAAAACTTGCAGTGTCCAAATAAAATTGAGTCAATGATCACCAAAAGAGGCTTTGCCCACCTAATTGTCATAATTTTAATACTCGCGAGCATTTTAACCGTAGCGGCGTTTCTATATTTACAAACCACCAGGAAAAACTCCTCACAAACCGGCGGCAATGGCAGCACGGAGGCCTCAATCCAGATTAAAAAAGAATACGCGAACCCTTTTGATGAAAAAAACCAGTACGTTAACCCTTTTGAAGAAAAGAAAAACCCTTTCGATAACTTAAAATGACACATAGCCAAAAGACAACACTACTGCGTTTCATAATCTTGCTTGCCACCGCGCTTGTTTTGATGTTTATTACAAAACCTGTTCATGCCCAAACACCAACGGATGATGTCGTCACTAAATACGGAATAACATTTCCAATCAACGAACTTGAAAATTGCAATGACTATGCGTCTTGCCGAAGTTTTTGCGATGACCCTGTCAATTTAACAAGCTGTAATGAATTTGCCAGGAAAAAAGGTTTTTACAAAGAGGATAAACCCCTAACGGATGGAAAATTTGTAGATGCAGCCAAAAGTGATCTAGGTTGTGATTCCACCGAAAGCTGTAAACAAGTCTGCCAAAAACAGGAGAACTTCGAAAAATGCAGCAATTTTGCCAAAAAGCTGCAGATTTCTGGGGGGTATGTCCGCAGCCCTGCAGACGTCAAAGTACTCGAAAAAGCAAGAGAAGCATTGGGCTGCGACTCAGCCGGATCTTGCGCAAACTTTTGTCAGCAAGAAGGGAACCGTCAGAAATGCGCCGATTTTGCCCGAGAAACAGGTTTGCGTGGGGGAGAACAAGTAAGGGGGCCCGGGGGTTGTACAACAGAAGGAACTTGCCGCTCGTATTGTCTGGACCCCGCAAACTTTAACGAATGTTCAAAATTTGCGCCCACCCAAATCGGGAAATTTAAAGGGCCCGGCGGTTGTGATAGCTCCGATTCCTGTAGGGAATATTGTGAGCAAAATCCGGCATCCTGCCGCAGTTATGCTCCTGGTTCCAACGGACGCTATGTGCCCGTTACCTGTCCCCAGGGCCAGTTTTTTGGCCCGGGAGGCGCATGTACGTCGCAGGAAAAGAGCCAAGACGCAGCAAACTGTGCAAAGGGCGGCAAGTATTGGAACGGCACAAATTGCGAAGAAAAACCTCCGGCCGGTATAGTTACCACCGGTCAATCCGTATTCGCTCAAAGACCCGATATGGGCAACTGCAGTACTCCCGGTTCTTGTTACGATTGGTGCAAGGCCAACCCGGGCAAGTGCCAGGGTTTTAACCCCGATTCCCAAAGACCAAACGACACATTCATAGTACCCGCTCCTACATATGGTGGCGCACCACCCGTTTACCAGTCAAATCCCAACATGGGTAACTGTACCACTCCCGGTTCTTGTTACGATTGGTGCAAGGCCAATCCGGGTAAGTGCCAGGGTTTTAACCCGGATTATCCAAGGCCAAATGATAACTACTACTCGTCACCCCAGCCATATCCACGTCCAGTTACGGGTTCGGGATCAACAGGAACTTACACGCCCCCGTCAAGTAATTACCAGCCACAGCCAAATCCCAACATGGGCGGTTGTACAACTGGGGCTTCCTGCTACGATTGGTGTAAAGCGCACCCAGGCCAATGCAGCGGATTTAACCCGAATTCCCCAAGACCGACGGACAACTATACACCACCAACATCAGGTTCAAGTGGAACAAGCTCCCAGTCAACGGGCGCTTCAAATATGGGCGGCTGCAGCTCGCCCGGTTCTTGTTACGATTGGTGCAAGGCCAACCCGGGCCAATGCGGTGGATTCAATCCGGATTCCCCAAGACCGACGGAAAGCAATTATCAGGCTCCGTCAAATTACACGCCGCCAAGCAGTAGTCAGCCTGCGCCACAACCGACAGAGCAACCTCAACAACAACCACAACCAACGGCATCAACAACACCCGTTATGGGTGTAAAAACTAGCATACTAGATTCAATAATCAGCTTCTTTACCGGCCTTTTTAAATAAGTGTCCAAAATATTCTTGTTATAACAATCACAAAAGCTTATATTTAAATTATGCCCACTTCAAAAATCTCAATCCAAAAAAGGTTATTAAGTGTAATGTTGAATTCAATTTACGATCTAATTGGACCAACGGCTGTCAAGAAATATATAAGGAGTACAGTGAGAGAACCATTCACAAATGATAAAATTAATGCGAGCATTTTTTGCTGAATAGTCGTGGTTTTCAAAAACCAAACTAAAGCAGCAAGTGTAGCGCACAACTCAAAAAAGACAATAACATAAATGGCTAAAGGTCCTATTCCGGGATATGAAAGTCTTTCATGGTTCTCAACTGCATTCCACAATATCCTAATTTGCGTCACCGTTACAATCCCCAATAAAAATGATACTATTGAGTATGAAAACACATCTCTCCAGGTAACAGGTAGTAATTTAGAAACAAGTTTAATAAGAACGGGAATTGCGAGAATCAGTAATGGCAAAGGCATACATAAATTGTAGCACTAGATCAAACACCTGAAATTAGCTCTTCCGGTATATCCACAACAAACCTCGAAACCATATTGGCAGAAGTCGTTCCAAAATATAACCTTTGAACGGCATAAGACAGATAAAGCTTTTTACGGGCGCGCGTCATGCCAACATACGCAAGGCGTCTTTCTTCTTCAATTTCAGAAACATCCATCATCGACCTGCTGTGCGGGAACAACCCTTCCTCCATGCCGATAATAAAAACGTGGTCAAACTCCAAACCCTTGGCCGCATGAATTGTCATCAATGTTACAACGTTTGTATCAACAGATCCTTCATGCGATTTTTCCGGCGTAATTTTTCCTTCCATCAGCGCGATATTTTCCAAAAGCGTCTGCAAGTTTTCGTATTCGGAAGCTACAGATTTAAGTTCTTTTACATTTTCTACCCGCATTAAGCCCTGGTCTGTTCCATCATCTATAAGTGCGATATAATCCGTAGCCTCAAGTACCTTATCAATTAGCACATCCGGGCTAGGCATCGTCTTTTTTGTCTTCAACTTTTCCACCATTTCCAAAAACTTTTTAAACCTGTTTTTGCCAAGTTTTTCCGTCCTTATTCTGGCAACATCATCCAGCGGATTTTCGATAATTTTTAAATAAGCCAAAACATCCTTAATTTCTTTTCGTTCATAAAAACGCACGCCGCCGTAAATTCTGTATGGAACATTGTTGTGAAGAAGCGCTTCTTCAATTGTCCTGGATTGCGCATTTGTGCGGTATAAAACCGCAAACGAACCAAATCCTTCGGTAGAATTTAAAATCCTATCCACCACAAAATTTGCCTCGTCCATTTCGTTTTGTGCGTTGTAAATGGTGATCAGTTCGCCGTCTATGTTTTCTGTCCAAAGCTTTAAAACCGGATGAGCCGTATTTTTTAATATCACGGCATTAGCTGCGGACAAAATGTTTTGTGTCGATCGGTAGTTTTGCTCCAAATTAAAAACCCGCGCGGCAGGGAAGTCCCGCTCAAAATTTAAAATGTTTCTAAAATCTGCTCCCCGAAAAGAATATATTGCCTGCGCCGCGTCCCCAACGACTGTTAAATTTTTGTGGACCGATGATAGCTGTTTTGTCATCACATACTGGACCGTGTTCACGTCCTGGTATTCATCGACCAAAACGTACTCATACCTGCCCGCGTATTTGGCAAGTATCTGCGGGTTTGTCTCAAAAAGCTTAACCGTTTTAAAGAGTAAATCGTCAAAGTCCACCGCACCAATTCTCGCCAGTTCTCCCTGGTAAACCTCATAAACCTTAGCCGCCACCTCGCCAAAATAACCTCTCGCAAATTGTTTGTAATCACTAGGGCCCAAAAGTTCTCCCTTTGCTGAAGAAATTGCACCCAAAATAGAACTCGGCCTAAAGCTTTTTATAGATATATCCATGTCTTTCATGATCCGTTTCACCAAAGACAGCGAATCATCACTATCGTAAATCAAATAACCGGAAGGTAGGCCGATATATTTGCCTTCAATGCGCAAAAGTTTGGCGCAAAATGCATGGAATGTACCCACAAACGGCATATCGTTTGTTGTAAATCGTTCATTGGGGTCTTTATCTTTTCCGATTAACGATGAACCTAGGCCCGCAGCTTGCGAGGACTGCAAGCTTTGCTTATGAACCATTAACTTCATAACCCGACTTTTCATCTCGTTGGCTGCTTTATTGGTAAATGTCACTGCCAAAATTGCATTAGGCCTTACTCCACGGTCAATCAAATGTGCAACCTTATATGTTAAAACCCGTGTTTTACCGCTTCCGGCACCGGCCAATATCAAAACCGGCCCGTCAACTGCTTCAACCGCCTCCTTTTGTTTTGGGTCTAAGTCTTTAAGTAAATCCATCATTTAAAAATCCGAAATTATAATTTCGAAACTCGAAACAATATCAAATTTTCTAATTTTCAAAATTTTTGAACATTTGAACTTATAATTTGTTTCGGATTTCGTGCTTCGAATTTCGGACTTGCTGATATATAATATCAGAACATGATTAAAATATTAGACTTTTGGGCAACCTGGTGCGGACCTTGTAAGTTCATGGAACCAATTATAGAAGAAATCGAAAAGGAACTTCACGGCAAAGTAGAAATAGAAAAAATAAATGTTGATGAAAACCAAGAGTTAACTGCCAAGCACGGCGTCATGTCCATTCCAACATACATCATTGAAAAAGACGGAAAAGAGCAAGAGAGGATTGTCGGTGCAACCCAAAAAGACAATTTTCTAAAAACCATAAAAAAATATGAATGACCCATTTCCCTTGGTTGTTGCCAACCACAAAGCCAATAAAACTTGGGACGAAGTCAAAAATTGGCTAGACGAAGTCGGGCCGGCAGCCAACGACTTTAAAGGTACAATAGTCTTTTGTCCTTCTTTCCCATTTATTGCCGCAAGCTATGAACTGATCAAATCCAAAAATTATAATATTAAACTTGGAGCCCAAGACATTTCATTTTTTGATCAAGGCCCATACACCGGAGAGGTTGCGGCCACACAACTCAAAGGTCTTGTCAGCTATTCCCTGATTGGCCATTCAGAAAGGAGGCAAAACTTTAATGAAGACGCCGCCCGTTTGCAAAATAAGCTCGTGAATGCCCAAAAGGCAGACATTTCGGCAATTTTATGCCTGCAAACAGAAAATACTCCAATTTTAAATGATGTTGCCATCGTTGCTTATGAACCAACATTTGCAATTGGCAGTGGTAATCCAGATACTCTAACAAACATCGAACTTGTAGCCAAAAGAATTAAGGAAAAAGGACCATATGTCGTGCTTTACGGAGGTTCGGTCTCAGGTGATAATGTTGGGGGTATTATGCTTCTTGGGGTTATAGATGGCGTATTGGTTGGTGCAAGCCACAGCCTTGATCCCCAAAAGTTCATCGCAATCCTTAAAGCTATACATTAATTAATGCGTGATTTAACTCTCGGCGAGACAAAGAAAAAGCCTCCTGTTGTCAAAATACTTATTCTTGCATTTGCACTTCTTATAGTTCTGGTATCGGCCCTCTATTTTTTTAAGCTCGACAAGTTTGCCTTCAAAGGCCCAAAAACTTTCGTTCAATTGGTCACAAACACGGGTCTCAAAAGCGACAACAACCGGATCAACGTTCTACTTTTAGGAATCGGCGGTAAGGGTCACGACGGTCCAGACCTGACAGATACTATCATTCTCGCTTCAATAGACAGGGATGCCAAGGACGTAGTTTTAATATCAGTCCCCAGGGACCTTTGGGTCGAAACCATCAATGCAAAAATTAATGCAGAATACGCCCACGGCCAAGAAAACGGTAATCAGGGTTTAGAAATCACCGAAAAAACAATCGGCGACCTGTTTGGGATTCCGGTCCACTACGCATTTAGGATTGATTTTAATGGTTTTATAAAAGCCATTGACCTTGTCCAAGGACTAAATATAACCATAGACAGCAGTTTTGCAGATCCTCTATACCCATTAGAGGGCAAAGAAGACGACCTTTGCGGCCTGACTCTGGACACAATTGACCAAAACGGCACAAAAATCCAAGTAGTAAAAGACGCAACCGGTTCTGCAATACCGCTTGCAAACATCACCGATAAAAATAACCCTTTTACCTGCCGTTACGAAACCCTAACTTTTCAAAAAGGCCAAACAACAATGGATGGTATAACATCACTCAAATTTGTCCGTTCCCGGCATGGAACAAACGGTGAAGGTTCGGATTTTGCCAGGTCTGCTCGCCAGCAAAAAGTAATATTGGCTTTTCGGGACCGGGTTCTCTCATCAAACACCTTCACAAATCCCTCAACAGTCCTTAATCTTGCCAAAACATTTGGCAGTTCAATCGACACAAACATTACAGACGACGAAGTGCCTCTTTTTATGAAACTTTTAACAAAAGTTGATAGTGCCAAAATTCGCCGCATAGTTTTAGATGCCTCCTTACCGGATTCAAAATTAGAATTTGGTGATCCTGCAAATTATCTGGGACAAGCGGTGGTCATTCCCAAAAACAACGACTGGAGTGCACTCTCAGAGTACCTAAAATCACAAATCTACCAAAATCCGGATACAACGAACCAGCCTGGCAAATAATCAAAAAATAAAGAAAAATTAATCTCGGAAGCTTTGGGCAAGCTTCATCATTCCAAGTACAAAAAGCACAATTCCGATTCCGAAAATTAGGTAAGTTATCTCAGTTGTCCCTGCACTTGGTAGTGATGATCCCGTTGTTTCTGCTCCTCCAAGTCCGCCTTTAGTCACGGCAGAACCCGTCGAACCGCTCGTGGCTGGGGTTGTAGAAAGTTGGGCAAAGGCGTTCTGGGCAAACTGCAAGGCAAGTGTAAGGGATGTGCCTACTCCTACGGCACGGGCAAAGGTTTTTTTCATAGCAGACTGAATTACTACTCTTAATCCAGCTTACCGTGAAATTTCAGGCTTTGTCAACCCTTTTAATTCTCGGCTAAAAATTAAATTATTTTTTCTTTGGGGATTTTTTGGCAGGCACTTTAGCGGTAGCCTTCGATGCGGGCTTAGAAGATGGTGTAGATGACCCAATCAACTTACTGAGTCTTGATTTTAGCCTGGCTGCCTTATTCTTGTGGATTACATTTGTTTTAGCGGCCAAATCCAATGCCCTGAAAGCTGCAGTTAAAGCGGCAGGTGTTTTTTGGCCGCGTGCGTTATGCACAGCTTTTTTGTACGCTTTTTTCCTGCGCATATTAATTTCTGTTTTGCGTTTGTCTTGTCTTACTTTTTTGATTGCTTGTTTTGTAACCGGCATATAATTAAAATTTCTAATTATTCTAATTACTAATTTCTATTTTGCGTTTAAGGTGGTATTTTAGGTCAATTAGGTCAATTAGGTCAATTAGTAATTTATTATGTGGCATTTTTTAAAAAACGGTGCAAAAACAATCTTCAATAAAACCCAAGAAGACATCCTTTCTGCGGCTTTTGTAATCGCCTCATCGGTTGTAATCGCCAAAACCCTAAGCTTGATCCGCTACAGGCTCTTGGCATCATATTTTGGAGACGAACTTAAGGTCTTAGACGGTTACTTTGCGGCAACAACCCTAATGGATGCGGTATTTGAGACCTTTATCTTTGGCTCAATTGCCTTGGCGTTTATTCCCGTCTTTTCCAAATACCTTGAAAAGGAAAAAGTAAAACAGGCCTGGCATCTTGCATCTACAATGATCACCCTGAGCTTTTTGTTCTTTTTAGTCTTTGCAGTAATCTTTTTCTTCTTTTCAAACCAAGTTGCACTTTTGATTGCCCCCGGGCTTATCGATAAAGCCCCGGAAACCCAAGCAAAAATATCCCGCCTCCTGCAGATTATGGTCCTTTCCCAGTCTCTTTTTGTTATTTCCATTTTTGTTTCTGGGGTTCTAACCTCTTTCAAAAGGTTTTTGGTACCGGCCCTCGCCTCAATTTTTTACAACATTGGCATAATAATCTCAATTATTTTTCTCTCTCCCGTCTTCGGGATTTATGCGGCTGCAATCGGCATGATTTTTGGCGCCCTACTGCATTTTTTAATCCAAGTTCCGCTCATGCTCTCCCTAAGGTTTCGTTTCAAATTCAACCTCAATTTCAAAAACCCCGACGTTAAGGAAGTCTTAACCCTTATGTGGCCGCGCTCAATAACAATTGGCCTTATGCGTCTTTCCGATGTCATTAACGTAATTCTTGCCTCCGCCGCACCAATAGGCTCAATCGTTGCTCTAAATTTTGCACAGGTATTGCGTGTTGCCCCAACCGCCTTATTTGCGGCCTCAATAGCCCAGGCGGCTTTCGTATTCATGTCCATAGAGGCCAATAAAAATAAAAAAGAAGAGTTTAAAGGTCTCTTTATCCAGTCTCTGCACCAAATACTCTTTTTAGTTCTTCCGGCAGCAGCAATCCTTGCCGTCCTGAGGGTTCCGGTGGTAAGGCTTATTTTCGGAGCAAAAGATCTGCCTTGGGATACAACGGTTTTGGCGGCGCGCACACTTCTTGCGTTCTCAATCGGCATCGCCGCAGGCGCCGTAGAGCTTCTATTTATACGGGCCTTTCATGCGCTGAGGGACAGCTATACGCCTGTCAAAATCAGCGTTTTTTCAACAATTCTCAATATCACCCTGGCTCTGGTTTTTATCCTCATCTTAAAGCGTTCAATAATTTATCTCGCCATAGCCTCATCATCTGCTAGCGTCCTAAGTGCCGCCCTAATGCTTTTCTTTTTAGACAAAAAAATTGGCGGGTTCGACAGAAAAAAACTTTTTGTGCCTCTAATCAAAATGGTCGCGATTTCTCTTGTCACCGCTCTTGCCCTTTACATTCCCATGAAGATTTTAGACCAATTAGTTTTTGACACAACCAAAGTTGTCGGTCTTACGATATTAACAACAATTGCCGGCACCAGCGGACTTTTGGTTTACTTTTTCCTTTCATGGATTTTTGGGATCGAACAACTTGTAATTTTTACAAAATTTGCCAAAAGGGTAATTACATACCCGTCACGGCTCAAACCGCAGGCTACCTCAATAATTGAATCTTGAAGCTAAATTCCAGTAAACAGAAAACTCTGAAAACTCAGATATTCAGTATAATCAGAATATGATCAGAGACGTAACTGATTTAGATGTGTATAAACTGTCCCTAAATCTTTTGGAAGACTTATACCCCCTCTTCAATAAAGTTCCAGCCTCAGAATACGATTCTGTAAAACAGTGTAAAAGGTCGGCAAAGTCCGTACCTGCAAACTTAGCAGAGGGATTTGCCAAAAGGTCGTCTGCTGCAGAATTCAAAAGATTTTTAAAAATTGCAATCGCTTCCAGTGACGAAACCATTACCCACCTGCGGATGATAGCAATAGTTGTACCTCGTTTAAAATCAAATGCGCTAGAATTCGCAGACAATTATAAAGTTTTATCAAAAAGGATTAATAAACTGCATAAAATCTGGAATTCTGGTTAATCAGGCTTTCCGGCACTCCGAGTTCTCCGAGTTTTCTGAGTTCTCTGATATACTTTCTCCATGCAAAATATTCGCAACTTTGCAATCATCGCCCATATCGACCACGGCAAATCGACCCTCGCCGATCGTATTATGGAAATTTGCGGCGCAGTTTCAGCCGGCCATCAGGAACAGATGCTCGATAGCCTCGAGCTCGAACGCGAGCACGGCATCACCATCAAATTAAAAGCCATCCGTCTTAACTATCATCTAAAATCTAACATCTACAATCTCAACCTTATTGATACCCCCGGCCATGTTGACTTTGCCTACGAAGTTTCCCGTTCACTTGCCTCGGTCGAAGGCGCGCTTTTGGTAGTAGACGCAACCCAGGGAATCCAAGCCCAAACTCTCGCCAACTTTAACCTCTCACTCGAAGCAGGTCTGACCTTAATTCCTGTTGTAAATAAAATTGACAGTCCGGCCGCCAATGTCGAAAAGACAGTCGAAGAACTCAAGTCACTTGGTTTTACCGACACAGAAATTATAAAAGTCAGTGCCAAAACAGGGGAGGGAGTCAAAAGCCTTTTAGAAGAGATTGTAAACCGTATCCCGCCGCCAACAGAAAAAAGCGAAAAACCAATGGCACTCATTTTCGATTCCTCCCTAGACCCCTACAAAGGTGTCATCGCGTCTGTCCGTCTGTTCGGCGGGAAATTAACAGAAGGCGACACCGTTAAGTTTTTGGCCAACTCAACTAATGCCCAGATTTTGCAGGTCGGCTACCTAACCCCCAAACCGGTTTATGTTAAAGAAATCACAAGCGGTGAAGTTGGCTTCATAGTAACCAATATAAAAGACCTTTCCAAGGTAAAAGTTGGAGACACAATCACCTTGCCGCAGAACGAATCAACTCCGCTTCCGGGCTACCTCGACCCAAAGCCGGTTGTCTTTTTAAGTTTTTATCCGACCGACCCGCACGATCTGCCTAAATTAAAAACCGGCCTTGAAAAATTAAAGTTAAACGATGCCTCGCTAACATTTTTTCCCGAATCGTCAATTTCGCTTGGTCAGGGATTTCGGTTGGGCTTTTTGGGTCTCCTGCATTCGCAAATTACCCAAGAGCGCCTGGAACGCGAACATGATTTAGACATCATAGTTACATCTCCTTCAGTAAACTTTGAAATAAACGGCCAAACAATTAACAAGCCTTCCGATTTTGACCCGACCGCCAAAGATGTCAAAGAACCTTATGCCAAAGTTACAATTTTTGCGCCCCAAGATTATTACGGCGTAATTTCCCAGTTAATCTACGAAAAGCGGGGAGAGCAGGAAAGTTTGGAAAACTTGGGTTTTTCCCAAAAAATCGTGGCCAAAATTCCACTTATTGAAATCTTAATTGGTTTTTACGACCAGCTTAAAACAGCCACTTCCGGTTACGCCTCGTTTGATTTTGAAGTCACAGAATACAGGACTGCAAAATTGGTTAAGCTGGACATTTTGGTAAACCACGAACCGATAGAAGGTTTGGCCCAAATAATTCCTGCTGATCATGCCGAAGAATTCGGCCGCAAATTTGTGGACAAATTAAAAGACGCCATACCGCGCCAGAATATTCCGGTGCCGATCCAAGCCGCAATCGGCGGCAAAATAATCGCGCGTGAAACTGTTGCCAGCTACCGCAAAGACGTAACCGCCAAGCTCTACGGCGGCGACGTCACCCGCAAAAATAAACTTTTGGAAAAGCAGAAAAAAGGCAAAAAAAGAATGAGAAGGTTTGGAAGTGTAGACATACCGCAGGAGGCATTTTTAGCGGTTTTGAAGATTTGAGCAAGATAATAAATCTTTAATATTAAACAGAGTACTAGTTTGATTCTTCCTTAAGTTCTGTATAATCCTTAGGAATAGTTAATAAATTATCCAGATTATCAATATTTTCATACGTAAAATTTAAAGTTTGCCAACTCGCCTCTTCTGAATATTTTATTGATAGAGACTCCACAGTTTCATAGTTGTGACTGAAAACAACCTTAGATGATATTGGATCTCTATTTACCGTTTCGATCTCATTAAAACGAAATATGGTTTCAGATTCCCACTCCTGCTTGCCTGTTTGTCTCCAATCACTTTGAATAAGTTTTGGTTCTTTCAGTTGTTGCCAATCAGGCTTACTTTCAATTAATTGAAATAAAGGAAATGAATACTTTAAATCAATCAACACGTCGTTTATTGGAAGACCCAATGCAGCTATTGGCTTTGTTGTGTTCTGAAACAATTTTTTTTCTGGCAATAAAACATAAACACCATCTGGCAAAAGGAGCTTTGTTATTTCCTTTTTACTTCTCGGCCCGTCACAATTGGAGTCCGTACATTCATTAACGAATGCGTCAAGTCGTACAAGTTCTCCTTTTTTTAAATAAAATATTTCACCTTCCAATTCTAAAGCTATTAGATTCGCGCGATTTTTATTTTCTAAACTACCGGAAACGGTAATCTTTAAGTTTTTTGATTTCAAATAAGCTGAAAAATTTTCAAAAAGATTACCTTTTTCAGGGGATAAAATCTCAGGTGTTATCTCCGGTGACTTTAAGGAAGCAGTTTTCGTAGTCAATGTATTATTTTTAAACAATAAGAAATAACCCACAACACCAGCGACCAGAATCAATATCAACAAGATAAGAGCAATGATTATTTTTAACGGTAATCCTTTTTTGGCAATCGTAGGGGGAACAGTGGCTTGGTTTTGATGACCAGAAATTATAGCTTGTGCTTCTACAAACTCAGCTTCCGTATAACCTGCCGCTATTGAGGCACTCTTTAACGCTTCAACTTGAACAGATGAGTTTTGTTTAAGATAGTCAACCAAACTTGCAATGCGTTGATTTTCAGGAGGCACAACATTATTATTACACAAATTATAATAACTCCAAACGATTATAATTTAGAGAATTTAAAATGAAAATCGCAGTTGGTACTACAAATCTTCCAAAAATGATTTCATCTGGTGACATTACAATTCGTCCGATGAAAGACGAGGAAGCAGACTACCAGCTAATGGCAAAATGGCTGGCAGATCCCAGAGTTTTGGAATTCGTTTACGGTGAACCGAAGGATATTGAATATGTTAAAGAGCATTTTGGTCCAAGAGTAAGACAAGAAGAAAATGTAAGTTCATGTTTTATTGAATATCAAAGTCAGCCTGTTGGTTATATACAATATTTTCCTGTCACCAAAAAAGAAGATTACGAATTGGAAACAAACGAAGATGTTTGGGCGATCGATATGTGGATTGGCGAACCGAACTTTTGGGACAAAGGAATCGGATCAAAGGCTCTAAAATTGGTGATGGGCCACATTTTCAAAGATGAAAAAGCCAAAAAAATTATTATCGATCCTCACGTAGATAACTTGCGCGCAATCCATGTTTACGAAAAAGTTGGCTTTAAAAAAGTTAAAATATTAAAAGCACACGAAAAATATCAAGACAAAAAGGTCGATGCTTGGCTTATGGAAATAGAAATATGATCAATTGCACTTTTGAAAACGGCAATAAGGCATCTCTGAGGCATGTCGTCGTCGACACGATAGTTATCACCAACGGTAAAATATTACTGGTTAAGCGTGCGGCCCATCTTTCAAACGGAGGTAAGTGGGCAATTGTTGGCGGTTTTGTAGACAGGGACGAAACATGTGAACAGGCAGCGCGTCGTGAGCTTAAAGAAGAAGCTGGTTTAGACGCAAAATCGATAAAATTCATAAAGATCAACGACAACCCCGACCGCAAAAACGAAGATCGTCAAAACATTGCAATTATCTACGAAATACAAGCAGAGGGTGAGCCAAAAAGACAGGAAAGCGAAGTTGACGAAGCTAAATGGTTTCCACTAGATGCTTTGCCAAACGAAGCCGATTTTGCCTTTGACCATTTCGAAATAATTAAAGATTTTCTGAACCAATCCTGAAAAATTTGACTTTGGGCCTCCAGGTATGAAATCCTTAAATAGCAATGGCAGAAACAAGCGGCGAAATTCCAGAAAATCCACGAGGGACAAAAACACCAGAAGTTGACATAACTCCTAAACCAACACAGATACCAGATATGCCATTTATGGCTGATATGCCTACTGAACCAGAACCCACAGCAACTCCTACAGCAACTGCTACTCCTACTCCTACTGAACCAGGACCCACAGCAATTCCTACTCCGACTGCTACATCCACAACCACCCCCGAGGGTGGCCATTCAAGCGTAATGGACAAATTAAGGTCATTTTTGCGCATTAAATCCAGTAATACTGACGTCCGAGATATCAAAGTCAAACCGGTGTCAGTAAAAGTAGACAGGTCAAAAATTCAGCAGTCTACCAGCCTAGATCCAGAATCATCTCAAAGCTAAATGGAATCCAAAAACCCCATTTACCCCGAACTTTCAGCTAAAAAAATTCAAAATCCCAGCAAAATGTGGGCATTCCCGATTTTTGGCGGATTGGTAAAAATTATTATCCTGGTTCCGGTTTTTATAGAAATTGGCGTCCTTTTTCTTTATGTATTTATCCTGCAGGTCATAAATTCCTTTTATGTGCTTTTTAACAAAAAATATTGGGAATATTGTTTCAAAACCACCGTTGGCACGCTCAATTTACTTGCCAAAACCGAATTTTTCTTTTCCGGCTTAAGCAACAAATACCCGGGTTTTAACCTGGGGTTAAACGGCGACTTCGACCTCAAATTCACAATGCCCAAAACCCCAAACGTCTGGTTTGCCTTTCCAATTTTCGGAGGCGTTGTCCGCGCAATTCTTCTCATTCCTTTTGCTATTTTTTCTCAAGTTATTTCAAACGGCGCAAACGTTGGGGTTGTCGCCTCGTCTATCCCGGTATTTTTTAAAGGCACTTATCCGGACAGCACATTCGAATTTTTGTTAGATTCCATAAGGCTAAACTTATCCCAAACAGCCTATTTTGCCGGAATTTCCGACAAATACCCAAGTTTTAAAATAAACATGGACCACCAGCTTATAAAAATAGTCCTAATAATTATCGGCACACTCCTGCTTTTCCAGGCAAAATTCGACAATCAAACCGACAGGAAAATAGAATCTCCGCGCGATTTTGCCCCCTCATACCAAAATTACCGCTAGGCTTGACCTCCTAGTCTTAGCATTCGCCTTTTCAGTATTTTCCACACACGGCTCATGCTGCGAATTTAGGAGAGTCTACGACCCGTTTAAATAAATTAAAACGGGTCTTGACAACTATTAGCACTCGTGATACATTGTCTGCTAACAGGGGAATCTTAATCCGTAAATTTATTATGATCGACTTAACTGAACGACAAAAAAATTTGCTTAGGTCTATTATTGAAAAATACATAGAAACTGCAGAACCGATAGGTTCCGAAACCATCGAAAAAGAAGCCAAACTCGGCGTTTCTCCCGCGACCATCAGAAACGAAATGGTCAAACTTACAGCTTTAGGTTATCTTAAACAGCCGCACACCTCGGCCGGCCGCATTCCAACTTCAATGGGCATGAAATTTTATGTAGACCAGCTTATGGAAGAAAAATCCCTATCTCTTCGGGATGAAGTTGCCATAAAGGAAGAATTAAAAGACCAAAAAGATGAATTCGAAAAACTCCTAAAGCACGCAACACTGGCGCTTGCCAACCAAACCCATTCGCTGTCTATTGCAACCGACGAACAGGGTGATATTTACAGTGCAGGTATGGCCAACATTCTGGACATGCCGGAATTTTACGACATAGACATTACCCGCGCGGTTTTGTCCATGTTGGACCACTTTGACACCTTAAACCAAATAATGACTCTTGTACGTGCCGAAGAACAAACCCGTATCCTGTTTGGCGACGAACTCAATATTCCCTTTTTGGAACCGTGCGGAATTATAGTAACGCGCTATCAAATGTCAAACCACAGGGGCTATCTTGGAATAATCGGGCCGTCGCGCTTAAATTACCAGACGATTATTCCGACAATGAGGTATTTTGCCCAATTGCTTGCAGAACTTGGATAAAAATATGGCAAAGGCAAAAGCAAAAAAGGAAAAAGACACAAGACACGAGGAACTGGAAAACCAGCTGAGGAGAACGCTTGCAGATTATCAAAATTTGGAAAGAAGGATAGAAGAAGAACGGAAACTTTTATCAAAACTTTCGGCGGCACTTTTAATAGAAAAACTGTTGCCGGTTTTGGATAATTTAGAAAACGCAAACGTACATTTAAAAGACCAAGGTTTGGACTTGGTAATTAACCAGTTTAGGGACGTCTTGACTCAAGAGGGTGTAGAAGAAATAGAGACGGAAGGCATGGAATTTGATCCGAGGTTCCATGAAGCGATAGAAGCGGAAGCAGGGGAAAAGGAAAACATGGTATCGCGGGTTGTGACAAAAGGTTATAAAATAGAAGACAAGGTCATAAGACCGGCAAGAGTAGTAGTAACAAGAAAGGAGATAATATAAATGAAAACAATGAATAAAATAAAAAGCAAAGTTATATCAGCAGTTCGCCTTGGCACCTTTCAGTCATGCCAATGGCGCTCCTCTGATATTTCTTTCGACAAAAATATTTATAAGGAGGTAATTGTATGTCGAAAGTAATTGGTATAGATCTCGGTACAACAAATTCGGTAGTTTCGGTAGTGGAAGCCGGTAAACCAAAGGTAATCCACAGCGCCGAAGGCCGCAATATTATCCCGTCGGTTGTAGACCCGACCAAACACATCGTTGGTGACGTTGCCAAACGCCAAATGGTCGTAAACCCCAAAACAACAATTTTTTCGGTCAAACGTTTGATGGGCCGCAAGTTTAAAGACCCGGAAGTCCAAAAAGATATGAAGTGGTTGCCCTATGAAGTCAAAGCCGGCCGCGAAGGAATGGCAGTTGTTAATGTCGAAGGCAAAGACTATACTCCTCAAGAAATTTCGGCAATGGTCCTTGGCAAAATCAAAGTCGATGCCGAAGCATATCTGGGTGAAAAAGTCGAAAAAGCGGTTATTACTGTCCCCGCCTATTTTGACGATTCGCAAAGGCAAGCAACCAAACAAGCCGGTGAAATTGCCGGGCTCACAGTTGAGCGTATCATCAACGAACCGACGGCAGCCGCCCTGGCCTATGGCCTGGACAAAGCCCATGCCCACACAATTGCAGTTTACGATTTGGGCGGCGGAACTTTCGACATTTCAGTTCTTGAACTTGGCGAAGGCGTTTTCGAAGTAAAGGCAACCAACGGAGACACCCACCTTGGCGGTGACGACTTCGACAGCAAAATCGTCGAATATCTGCTTGAAGAGTTCAAAAAAGAGTCCGGTGTCGATGCGTCTTCCGACAAACAAGCCCTGCAAAGGATCAGGGATGCCGCCGAAAAAGCCAAAATAGAACTTTCTACGGCAACCGAAACAGAAATTTCCATTCCTTACTTAACAGCAGATTCAACCGGCCCAAAACACCTTCAGCTCAAGCTCTCACGCGCAAAGCTCGAATCCATCGTTGGCGAGCTGGTTGACAAGACTTTTGTGCCTGTCGAAAAATGTCTTAAAGATTCAAAAATCGCAAGCAAAGATATAGATGAAGTAATCCTTGTCGGCGGCATGACCAGGATGCCGCTTGTTATTAAAAAAGTCCAAGAATTTTTCGGAAAAGAACCTCACAAGGGCCTAAACCCGGACGAAGTTGTCGCAATTGGTGCGGCGGTCCAGGGCGCAGTCTTAACCGGCGAAATGAAAGAAATGGTGCTTCTGGACGTAACTCCCCTAACTTTGGGTATCGAAACCCTAGGCGGAGTCTCAACACCGCTTATAACCAGAAACACAACTGTTCCAACATCCAAAAGCGAAACTTTCTCAACCGCCGCTGACAACCAGACATCTGTCGAGATTAATGTCCTTCAAGGGGAAAGGCCAATGGCCGGTGACAACAAATCCCTCGGCCGCTTTATCCTGGACGGGATCCCGCCGGCGCCAAGGGGCATGCCTCAGGTAGAAGTCACCTTTGACCTGGACGCTTCGGGAATCCTAAACGTTAAGGCCAAAGACAAAGCAAGCGGCAAAGAACAGTCCATAAAAATCACCGGTTCCACCGGTCTAACCGACGAAGAGATTAAGCGTATGACTAAAGAGGCGGAAGAAAACGCCAAAGAAGACGAAGAGAAAAAAGGCGAAATTGAAGCCAGAAACCATGCAGATTCCTTAATCTACCAGTCCGAAAAAGCCTTAAAAGATGCAGGGGACAAAGTTCCGGCCGAAGTCAAAACCGAAGTCGAAGAAAAAATAAAAGCCCTAAAAGAAGTTGCCGCAGGCGGCCCGATAGAAGATGTCAAAACCAGGACCGAAGAACTTTCTGCATCACTTTCCAAAATCGGCGAATCCATGAGTAAGGCCGCTGGACCGGAAAACCCGGAGAACTCAGAAAGTCAGGCATCAGAAGGCCAGCCGACAGAGAATAAGACAGACGCAAAGGCGGAAAGTGATAAAGTAGAAGAAGGGGAAGTGGTGAAAGAATGATGAAACCAAAAAAACCGGAATTACTTTCACTCCAAGTTGCCTTAGGAACGGTCATTCATGAAGAACGATGGGGAATCAATCATAGATTGAACCCCGAAGAACAAAGAATGTCAGATAGTGCAAAAGTAGTAATACTTGAAAGAGTTTATCAAGATCTTGCCAAAGGTAGAAGGCTCTAATGGCAAAACTTACAACCGACATATTCGTACTCGCGGACCACGCCTCTGTTTCCCAAGAACAAAAATTAAGTATTATCGGCATTTTTGACCAGTTTTTTGTGGCAAACCTCCCAACCAATTGGCCCAAAATGTTCTTGGTTGCAGTCGTCCGAGGGGAAGCAGACGAAGAATACGACCTGACACTAAAGCTCACGCCGCCTACCAAAACCGATAACGATTTCCCCGAAAAAGAATTTAAAATAAAACTTGGCCAAAACGGCAAAGCAAATGTAATGACCGAACTGGTCAACTTTCCGCTCCAGGTTGCCGGCATCCACAAAATCCAGCTTTACCACGACAAAGAAAAAGTGGGCGAGTTGGAATACCGAGTTAACAAGACAACGGCAACTTACCAAGGCCAAGACCTCCAAGGCAAAAAAGTTACCAATTAACCTAAATTGACCTAATTAATCTAATTTCTAAATAAATCCCAATGTTTTAAAATTAGTCATTAGACATTTTGGTATTGATTAGAACAATTAGAATAATATCAGCCATCAGCTTCGCTGATCCTGATATATCAGAGGAGCAACATTGAAACGAAGTTTCAAGTTGACCTGCTGATATTAAAAATTAGAAATTATTGATATGGCAAAAACAGATTTCTACCAAACTTTAGGTGTTTCCAAGAACGCCACGGCCGATGAGCTCAAACGCGCTTACCGCACCATGGCCAGAAAACACCACCCCGACGTCGACAAATCCCCGGGTGCCGAAGCAAAATTTAAAGAAATAAACGAAGCCTACCAAGTCCTTTCTGATCCGCAGAAAAAATCAGCCTACGACCAATATGGCCACGCCGCTTTCGAACAAGGCGGTATGGGTGCAGGCGGTCCTTTCGGCGGAGCCGGTGGACCATTTGGCGGCGGGCAAAGGACTTACACCTGGTCTACAGGAGACGGCGGCCAGGATTTCGGGGGTTTTGCCGACCCTTTTGACATTTTCGAAGCCTTTTTTGGCGGCCAGTCCCCATTTGGCAGGCAGGCTAGGCTTCCCCGCTATGCGATTAATCTAACGTTCGAAGAAGCCGTTGGTGGAGTAGAAAAAGAAATAGAAGCAGAAGGCAAGCGCCAAAAAATAAAAATACCGGCAGGTGCAGACGACGGCACAGAAATAAAATTTTCAAATTTCGTTCTTGTTTGTCAAGTTAAGCAAAGCGATAAATTCCGCCGCCGTGGCTATGACATCGTTTCCGAGCACGAAATATCTTTTGCCCAAGCCGCACTCGGCACAGTTGCCGAAATAGAAACAATAGATGGCAAGGTCAAAATCCGCATTCCTTCAGGCACCCAACCCGGAACTCAAATCCGCCTTCGCGGCAAAGGCGTAAAACACATCACCGGTCGCGGCCAAGGCGACCACTACGTAATCATCCGTCTCAAAATCCCCACCAAACTCTCCCGAGACCAAAAAAGATTATTGGAAGAACTGGAAAATATCAGTTGACACAATCCCCACGTTTTGTTAGTATAAAGTGGGAACAGTAACCCACGACATGAAATATTTAAACTTAGGTTTGAGACTGCGACATTTGAGAAACAAGCAGAAAGAAAGCATAACTGAAGCTTCCCAAAAATTAGGTATAGACAGAAGCCACTTATCAAAACTTGAGAATGGGCATGAAAGACCATCCATAGATCTACTTAACAGAATAATTAATTATTACTCTCTTAATTCTCTTGAAGCAGTCGAATTATCAAATTTGGCCTTTCATGAAGGAAAAGGTCTTGTTGTAACAAACAATAATGCAAAGGAGGTGATCAAAATGGATGAAAATGTAAATATTAGCCAAAACACTCAGCCTGAGGTGCAAGTTAGTTTAAACAATAATATTCCAATCTTATACACAGATTCAGTTTATGCTACAAGTAACGAATTTGGATTGGTTCTGGATTTCGCCCAAAGAATGGGACCGACGAATCAACAAAACATCGTGGCGAGAATCGGAATGTCAAAAGAACACGCAAAAGCGTTATTAAACATGCTAATCAAACAGTTAGACCAAACAGAAACTCAAGGAAAAACCAATAAAATAGTCAATTAATAACTGCAGGTTGGACACTTAGATTCTTATTAAACTTACCCTGATAAGTTTTGATATAATCCTGTCATGGATAATAAAAAACCGATGTTACCTTTTTCACCATTTATTAAACAAAACGGATTTGTTTTTACATCGGGTCAAGTTTATTTAACTCCGGAAGGGAAATTATTAGAAGGAACTATTGCTGAGCAAACACACCAAGTGATGCAAAACCTAAAAAATGTTTTAGAAAAAGCAGATATTTCTTTCAAAGACGTAGTAAAAGCCACAGTTTACATAACAGATATGTCCTTATATTCAGAAATTAGCGGAATTTACGCTACGTATTTTGAAGAGCCATTTCCAGCAAGAGAAATGGTTTGCGTAAAGGAACTGCCGCTTGGAGCAAAATTGGAAATTAGTTTAATTGCAAAACAACCTCAGTAAATATTTTCCCCGCCGCGGATTTCATTTTTGATATAATATTTTCGGGAAAGTCAACAAATCGAGATTGACTTTCGTATTACTTTGTAATACAATATGACAAAGATAACAATCAAAGAATTAATTTGGGATCAATATAATCTTGAACATATTAAAAAACATAATGTGACCCAAAAAGAAGTAGAAGAAGTTGCAAAAAGCACATTAGTTCATAAAAAAACAACTAAAAGTAGGTATTTAATAATAGGCAGGTCTGGAACCAGGATCTTGACAGTTATTGTTAACAGAAAAGGGCTAGGGATTTATTATCCGGTAACAGCAAGAGATGCTGCAAAAAAAGAAAGGAGAAAGGTATATGAAAAAGAAAAAAATCAAATTTCCTGATTTTGACAAAATGACTTATAAAGAAGAAGCTAAATGGTGGGATACGCATGATTTGGGGGATCATCTGGATGAACTAGAGGACGTAGAGATAGTTTTCGACCTTAAAAAGCCCCGCGATGAAACTATAATTTTGCGTGTCCAAAAAGGAATTAAAGATAGACTGGATCGCGTAGCCCGTAAAAGAGGCCTGAATATGTCAACCCTTGCCAGAATGTGGATAATCGAAAAACTAAGCCAAGCAAATACAAAATAATTCCACCCCCCCCGCGGATTTGACAATAAGGCTTCAAACTTCTACATTCATAATGTGACTGAATTTGCGCAATATGGTGCAATTCGAGTTGTAGTCGACAACTGGGTGAAGCTGATGCCTAATGAAAGAGAGGCTCTACTTAGGGGGTTTGCGCCAATATTTCCAGAAACATATGGCAGATTTGAGCAAGAACAATTTGACCAACTTGCTCGTCAACCCCATCCAAATACATTACCCCTAAACGTTCAAGGTCATCTTTTTATATCTGTAACGTCAAACGGTTTTTCCGCAGAGCAAATAATGACAGTTTTGGAAGATGCGGCAAATTCTTTTCAAGGCTAAATACAATTTTTTAGAAACTTATCCCCCAGTATTTGATTTTTAAACTGCAAAATATTATATTTCGTCTTCATGAGCCAAGAAGCACCACGAGGTGAAGAATTAAGTGACGTTGTAATTCGCCAATACAGACCAGAAGACCGCACCGAACTGCTTTCGTTATTAAGGGAAAGCTGGCCAAACTATGATCCCGGCATATACCGTGCCAAAGATTATCTTATTGCAGAAAATAAAGGACGCATAGTTGGAACGGTTTTTTGTCGGGAAGTTCACACCGACATGCACTTATTTGACCTTATCGCTAGTGAAAGTTTTAGAAGGCAAGGAATTGCAGCCGCGCTAATTAAAGCAGCAGAAAAACGGGCTGCAATTCAAGGCTTAGAGCACGTCCGTATTACTGCAGACAGCGATGAGTTAGTAGGTTATTACGAAAGGTTAGGCTTTAAATTGTCTGACGCTGAAAACAGGATAATGGTAAAGCCCATTGCTTGCCTCTCGCCGCAAATTTGACTTCAAATAATTGAACTTCTAAACTCATGGAAAATGGTTGAAGCAGCCACCTCAGCACAAGATACCATTCGGGAATGCAAACCCGAAGAAAAATTGAGTGTTATTGGCCTGATAGAGCGTTGTGGTTTGGGCAGTGATAATGAACCTGGGTATGTTGCAGAAATGTTAGGCAGGGCGAACAGGACGATCATTGTTTGTGAACGTAGCGGTAATGTTGTTGGGGCAGTAGTCGTTGAAGAAGACCATCACTTGCACTTCGGTATAAATTACCTTGTAGTCGACGAAAACCATCGTAATCAAAAGATTGCGAAAAAACTAATGGATGAAGCAGAAAGGCAAATCAGGGAAAATGGTGGCCGGAAGATTCAGCTGGTTGTAAAAAATAATGATCCTGCGATCATAGGTTTTTACGAAAGATTGGGATACGAAAAGGATTTAGGCATCCCAGTTTTAATGAGAAAATATTTCTAGCAAAAAATCAGTGGCCAACGGTTGCCCAATTTGACTTTTAAAACCCAAAGTAATATTCTGAGGGTGCTCAATGGACTTCAAATTTTTGAGGGAAATTGAATTTTTTGTTTTAGGGAGCAGATAAATGCCGAAAGCCGAAACATTAGCGTATCTTAGTCCACAAATTATAGGACTAGCGCCGTAAATAGCGAACCCAGAAACACCGCAAAACCCATTTGTAAGAGTTCATTTAGAAAACCCTTCAGCCGAAGAGCTCCGTCAATTTGCCGAAGCAATTGAAATAACGGGAGTTCGTGTATCATATGTTCCCGAAAACGATTGGTACATTGTACCTTCAGCTTTTCCGATAGATATACTAACTGCTTTACATGCCCAAATTGTGGATTCTCAACAATCCGCAAAATAAATGCACTCACTTATTAGTATCCCGCCAAACCGCAATTAGTCCCTGATATAATTTGGACAATGAAAAATAACTACTGCACAATCTATATCGCCAGACATGGCGAAACCGAATGGAACGTTCAAGGCAAAGTCCAAGGGCATACCGATTCCCCGCTTACTACTGCAGGAATCAGTCAAGCAAAAAACCTAGCAAAGGAACTTAAAAGCATAAAATTCGATGCCATTTATTCTTCAGATTTGCTTCGCGCAAAAAGGACTGCAGAGTATGTTGCTCTTGAGCATCAACTAATTGTCGAAACGACTGAAGCTTTAAGGGAGCGGAGTTTCGGGAAGCACGAAGGCAGTACTAAAAAAGTATTGGACCTTTTGGAAGAATTAAAACAGAAAAAAATTCCATATTCATCCCAAAACATCGAAAGTGACGAACAGCTGACAAAAAGGGTTATTACAATGCTTAGGGAAATAGCTATTGCCTATCCTGCAAAAACAGTTTTAGTGGTAACCCATGGCGGGGTTTTGATAAGGCTTTTGGTCCATTTGGGTTTTATGAGGCATGAAGAACTTAAAAATTATTCTGTCAAAAACACGGCTTACATAAAAGTGGCCTCAGACGGCGTTGATTTTTTTATCAAAGAGACGAAAAGGATCCAAAAAGCGTCAGATTGACCTATAACCTTAAATATGTTACTATTTATAAAGTAGAACTAAGTGCAGTTACTTCATAGTCGAAAAGATACCTCAAAATATCTCAAAACTCCAGTTAACTTTCATGAAGGTCTATGTTAAAGAAAGGAGGATAAATGGCAAAAAAATTATTCGTTGGAAGCCTTCCATACAGCACAACCCAAGCACAGCTTGAGGAAATGTTTGCAAAAATTGGAACAATTTCCAGCATTCAATTAATTACTGATAAATATTCAGGTCAAAGTAAAGGTTTCGCTTTCGTCGAAATGTCGTCAGACGAAGAAGCTGATAAAGCAATTAAAGAACTTAACGGTTTTAACTTAGACGGACGCGCAATGGTAGTAAACGTTGCAAGACCAAAAGAAGACAGGCCAGCAGGTGACAACCGAGGTGGCAGTTTTCAAAGATCAAATAAGCGTTGGTAATTTAACATGCAAATACTACAACAGTCAGAATCTTTATGTATAAGATGCGGTAAAACACGCATCGTATCAAAGACGTGGATCGAAAAAATCGAAAAAGGTAACCCTATTACCCATTCCGAGGCAGTTTGCCCGGATAAGGATTGTCAAAAAGCCGTCGATGACGACTTTGCGGCAAAAAGGGAGAGAAAATTAGCTATTATTAACCGTAACGCTACAAGGACTTAATAAAGTAGTAGCCGTTAAAATAATCCGCAGTTTCGAATTTATTACCCTGGATGTTTTTGTCCCTGGTTACTATCCAGCTGTTGTTGTTTTTGCCTAAAAATTCACCAAGCTCTTCAGGTTTTAAAATCCACCATTCGCCAGGTTTTCTGTCGTTCTGGAGTGTGTAAACGTGGTCTTGACCCGAATAGTAGAGGAACGATGTAAAATCCGGATCGTACAAAATAATTTGGTCTCCATAGGGGATAATTCTGGCAGCCCCAACCCCTAAATTTGCTCCAACAATAGACCTATCCGGAGTAATATTTTCAGTCCTTAAAACATTTAGGTATTGGATCATAAGAATTACAACAAAAACTCCAATAACCGCCCAGCCCCGTTTTTTAAAAAGTTCACTAGTGATAAATCCAAGGCCAATTGCCAATAGAGGGAATGAGGGTATTAAGTACCAATCAGATTTGTCTCCCAAAAAATTTAAAAAAGTTACGTAAGCAATTGCCGCAAACAGAAAAGGCACCAGAAAAGTATTTCTAAATTTGCTAATCTTTTTAAACTCAAACACCAAAAACCCTGCTGGCAAAAGAAGCCAAAAACCTAAGTCACGAAATATAAAGAAAAAGTAGTCAAAAGAAAAATTGGCAAGCGGCGTCGCCAGCCTTCCTTCCGAGGGGTTTAAGACGTACCATGCAATAAACTGGTCTCCAAATTTTACAATTCCCCAGACATACCAAGGTAAAAAAACCAAAAGTCCAACAAAAACCATAATTGCCAGCTTCCGGATTTCAATTTTTCTTAAATACATACAATATAAAAGTATTAAAAACAAAGGAAAAAGACCGATGCCCCAACTTTTGACCAAAAGCCCAAAACCAAAAGAAATTCCGGTCAAGATATTAAAAGCAAATTTGCCCGCTTTTGTATAAAAGTAAAAAGTAGCCAAAAATAAACAAACCAGAAGCGCGTCCAAATTTCCATGGGCAAAGCGGATAACCAAACCGCCAATTGTCAAAAAAATTAGAAAACCGAAAATTCCGACAGTCTTATTTACCAGCTTTTGCCCAATCAAATAAACCAAATACGCTGCAAAAATCGCACTCAAGACAGAAACAATTCTTACCTGCCATTCCCCTAAGCCAAAAACTTTAACAATAGGAGTCGAAAGCCAAAAATAAAGAGGTTCGTTATCATAAAAAACCCTGCCGTTCCAATAAGGCATCAAAAAGCCAAATTTACCACCGGCCATATTTTTGATAATTTCCGCATACCATGCCTCGTCCCAATTCCTCAGAGGGAAGGCATCAATCCGTCTCAAAAAAACAAATGCGGAAAGCAACAGCACAAACAAATCAACACCGAATTTCTTTTGCTCCAGCTTGACCAGAACCTTTTTTAAATTTATCATTCAAAGTTATGATAACTGAAAGGCTTTTTCCAAGCAAAGAAAGAGCTTTTTCAAACCTTTTAAGAAAATTTGACGGACAAAGCGGTCAGTTACTCCTTGTCCACACAAAGGAAGTTGTCGAAAGGTCTGATGGTACATTAGCCCAAAAGCATACGCGATTCCTTGGAGTTGTCGGGCGTGCTGGAGTTTATAGAGACACTGGGAATCGAAGTAGAGTAATGACTGGTTTTTTTACACAAGTTGAAGATACTGGTGAAGCACAAAGAGTTATGGGAGATATACAAATAAAAGAACCGATAGAAATCTTATTAGGTTATGGTGAAATCCAAAAATGGCTTATTAGTCATCCCCATGCACCCATCATTTGGCCAAAACTCGTAAGTGCAATTTTACGTCCCTCCGCTTGATTTTTATTGATCCAATTTATTAATAATCTACCCTTGAACATATTTGACAACCAGTCACCACCTAGTTATCATTATTACAATGTCCAAAAAAGGCTTTGCAAACGTTATCCCCGTCTTAGTAATTGCACTCATTGTTTCAACTGGGCTTGTTAGCCTCTCGCTAAAGTCGGACAGTTCTCAAAAAAAAGCCGTAGGCAAGGTTTTATCCGAAAAATCGGAAGCCGAGAAGCAAGCAGAAGAATCCCAAAAAAAGGAAGATGAAAGACAAAGTGAATCCGTAAAAAAAGCTTCAGAAGACCGGGAAGACAACGAAAGTAACTCGTCTTCCTCAAATTCAAATCGTTCCCAAAATGGCACAAAGGTTGAAGTCGAAAAAGAAAAAGGCAAAGTAAAAATAAAGACCAAAAATGAGCAGACCGGTTTTGAATCAGAGACAGAAGTAGAAGATGGTAAGGAAAAGACAAAAATAAAATTTGCGGACATAAAAATTGAATACGAGCGTGAAGGAGACAAAATCGTCACCAAGTTTAAGGATGAAGACGGTGAAGAGCTTGAACTCGAAGCATCAGAGGAATCAGAAATTTTAGACGAACTGGAAGATGAGATTGAAGATGACGACATCAAAATAGCAACTGGATCTGCCCAGACGGGCTTTGTACAAAAAGGAAGAAGAGTGAGAACAAACTTCCCTCTATCCATAAATCCCGCCACCGGTGAACTATTTGTAACGACACCTTCCGGTGTAAAAATTGTCACCATTCTGCCGCAGGAAGCCGTAGATAATATGATACGAGCCGGAGTTCTAACTAGGCTTGACGAACCTCAATTGCCAGCCGCCCCAGAGTCTACTTTATCTGCAAATGTCCTTTCGGTTGAAGACGCCCCAATAGAAATAACAGAAGTGAACAACACACCTGCCTATGTTATTAGCGGGGTCAAAGCACAAAAAATGTTAGGCTTTATCCCTGTTGATATAAAAATAAAGACGTTTGTCTCAACCGCCGATGGGTCGCTTATAGATATACAAGAGAGTTTGTTATCCAGAATTTTGGACCTCATTTCTTTTTGAGATAAGTGCTCAACAATTGACTCAAGCCATCTATTTTGCTAGAATTCGGCTAAAGTTAAATGCTTTAGGGTAAGTTAAGGCGCAGATGCGCCTTTTTTTGAAAATAAAATGGCTATACAAGCAAGAAGCGAATTTGCATCAGCACTAAATCAGGTTTGTTCCGAACGCGGTTTGGAACCGGAAATCGTAATCGATTCCATAAAACAGGCCATTCTTGCCGCCTACCGCAAAGACTACGGTGAACCGGAAGGCATAGAAATCGACCTTAACGCAACATCCGGTGAGGTGACCCTTACAAAAGACAAAAAGAACATGACCCCTCCGGGTTTTGGTAGGATTGCCGCCCAAACAGCCAAGCAAGTAATTTTGCAAAGGATCAGGGAAGCGGAAAAAGATGCAATGCTCCAAGAATACTCTTCCAAAGTAGGCACAATAGTCTCCGGTGTCGTCCAGCGGATTTCCGGGCCGGTTGTTACCGTCAACCTTGGAAAAGCAGAAGGTATTATGCCGCCGCAAGAACAGTCTCATATCGAAAAATATTTTGTAAACCAGAGGCTTAAATTCTTTGTTGTTGGTATAAAAGAAGGTACTCGGGGTGAGGAGATCATAGTTTCCAGAAGCGCAAATGGTCTCCTGGAGGGTTTATTCAAGCAAGAAGTTCCCGAGATTGCCGCAGGCAGCGTCGAAATAAAAGTTGTAGCAAGGGAAGCGGGTTCAAGATCCAAAATCGCTGTTTTTTCCGGCCAGCTTGGGGTTGACCCGGTTGGTTCTTGTGTTGGGCAAAAGGGTGTTCGTGTCCAGGCAGTCATAAACGAACTTGGAGATGAAAAAATAGACGTTATTGCATACCAGCAAGACCCGGCAGAATTCATAAAAGCCGCTCTTTCTCCCGCAAAAGATATACAAGTTGTCGTAAATGAAGAAGAAAAAACCGCAGAAGTTACGGCTCCGGATGACCAACTTTCTTTAGCAATTGGCAAAGAAGGCCAAAATGTCCGTTTGGCGGCAAGGCTTACCGGCTACAAAATAGATATTCGCGGCAAAAGCGGCACACCAAGAGAAGTCGAAGCCAAGGAAAAGGCGGCACAAGAAGAAGCCAAACGCGCACTCGGGGTAACAGATGAAGGGACTAAAGAAGCCAAACCGGATGACCAATCAGCACAAAGCGCTCCAGTAGACGATCAAGTAACGGATGATCAAAGCGTTTTGCCATCAACTTCGGTTCAAGACCAAGCAGACGATCTAAACCAGAGCATTGAACCTCCAGCAGACGACTCAGAACCGCTAATTGCAGATGAAGAAGAGAAAAAAGAAGACGCGGAAGCGGAAAAAGTAGCAGAAGAAGTAACCGCCCAAGAAACACAAAATGCAGTACCCGGCGATTCATCGGTAGAAGGTGAGTCCGAAGAAAAGAAAACAGAAGCTGGGGAAAACGCGCCAGAAGAATCGGGCGACAATTCTTCTAAATGAAAAAAGTGTCGCGCAAAATAACAAAATATGGACAAAAATCAAGTTTCATCACGGCCGCCGATTGTCACAGTCATGGGGCATGTCGACCATGGCAAAACCACACTTCTTGACGCAATCAGGAAAACCAACGTAGTCGCCCGTGAACACGGCGGCATTACCCAACACATAGGCGCTTACCAAATAATTTTTCAGGGCAACCCAATTACTTTTATAGATACGCCAGGTCATGCCGCGTTCGAGGCAATGAGATCCCGTGGTGCCGAAGTTGCCGACATTGTTATCTTAACCGTTGCCGCAAACGATGGGGTAAAACCGCAAACTGTGGAAGCAATAAAGCACATCAAAAAAGCCGATAAACCAATAATTGTCGCAATTACAAAAGTTGACCTTCCGGACGTAAATAGCGAAAAAGTCAAAAAGGAACTGCAATCGCAAGATATTTTAGTCGAAAGTTATGGCGGCGATGTGCCTGTCGTCGAAGTTGCAGCCCCAAAAGGCCAAGGTATCCAAGAACTCTTAGAGCTTGTAGAACTAGTTTGGCAAATTTCACCAGAACCATCGCTGGTCGCAGAACCCCTAGAAGCCGTCGTTATTGAATCTAACATGGACAAAAACCGCGGACCGGTTGTAAACGCGATAGTTAAAAAGGGCTCCCTAAAACTTGGCCAAAAAATCCAAGTAGACACAGAAACAATAAATGTTAAAGCCCTAACGGACGAGAACCTAACCCAGCTAAAAGAAGCATTGCCCTCCAAGCCAGTCGCCATTCTTGGTTTTAAAAAAGTGCTGGATGTTGGAAGCGTTATAAGCGATGTTACAACGACCAAAATTCAAAAAGATCAAACGCAAGCCTCCATGGAAGAAATTATTGCAAGGTCTCAAGAGGCAAAAGACAAATTTAAAGTAATTATAAAAGCCGATGTTTTAGGTTCACTCGAAGCAGTTTTGGCAAACATTCCCGAAAAAATATTTATCGTCTCATCGGGCGTCGGTGACGTCCAACCGACAGACATTAACCTTGCAAAAGTTGCCAGCGCACCGATTCTTGCCTTCAACGTTAATGTGGCAAACCCCATTAAATCTCAGGCAGATAGGGAAAAAGTCATAATTAGGGAATACAAGGTAATTTATGAGTTAATCTCTGACATGGGGGACATCGCGGATAGTTTTGAAGCCGCCAAGTTTGAACAAAAAATTAGAGGTTCGGCAAAGATCGTTGCCGTTTTTGAAATAGAGGGTAAGAAAATAGCAGGTTCTCAAGTAACAAAAGGTAAAATTAAAATCGGTGACACAATACTTCTAAAAACACAAAGAGGGGAAGAAAAAGAAACCAAAGTAGTATCAATCAAGAAATTCAAAAAAGATGTCGAAAGTGCAGCGGCTGGCCAGGAATGCGGCATTGCCTTTAGTGCAAATGTTGACTTTGATGCGGGGGATATTATAGAATCTCTGGGCTAAAATATTATAGGGTAGACGAATTTAGCAATAAATGGACGACATAACAAAACAAAAAATACAAGAGCAATTGACAAAAGCCCAAAACATCACAATTGCCGTATCTAAAAAAAGCGGTTTTGACGGTCTGGCATCCGGTCTTGCACTTTATCTTTCCCTTAAAAAAATCGGCAAAAGTGCGTCTATTTTAGCCAAAGCCCCAACAATTTTGGATGCAAAAATGCTTTATGGCGTTGATAAAATCGGCCAAAGCGACGACAAGAAAAACCTTGTTGTAGTTTTGGAAAACGCCGTTAAAAACGTCGATAAAGTTACATATTACCTTGATGGCGACCAGCTAAAAATTGTCGTCCACGCATTCCCCCAATCAAATGGTATTGCACAGAGTGACATCAGCTTTGAATCGGCAGCCATAAAACCGGACCTTTTAATAGGTATCGGGTTCACAGATCAAGAAGAATTGATAAACGAAAGTACTCACGAACAACAATTAGACCCAAGTGTCATGACAATAAACTTGTCTAAAGAGGATCCGAGCAAAAAAGTTGCGCAATACAACCTAAATTATCCCGGTATGCCGGCGCTTGGAGAAATTGCATGCCAATTTTTAGAATTCTTGGCCCTGCCGATTGACGAAGACATAGCCTTTAACCTTTATACCGCAATTGCTTCGGCGACCCAAATGTTTTCGCCAAAAACGGCACAAGAAGCAACACTGGAAACTGCCGCATGGCTTCTAAAGCTTGGAGCGGGTCGTGCAAGCCTTGCCCAAGGCATCCAAAATTTAACGGAAGAAGCAGCCGGCCAACTACAATCAATACCTATGTCTAACCAAGCACCAATTGCGGCTAGCAACCTTAGTCAGGGCTCTCAACCTGCAAATGTCCAAGCAGCACAATCTTTTGAAATTGACCAAAATCCGCTTGAACAAGTGGAACGCGAAATGAAACCGGAAAAGGATTGGCTAAAACCGCCAAAAATTTATCATGGTTCCAAATCCTTTGACATAGAGTCATAATTTTTATATACTTACAAACCATTATGGCAACCAGCAGCAAAAAACAAGTAATCGACAAATTTCAAACACACGCCGGCGACACAGGGTCTCCCGAAGTGCAAGTCGCTCTTCTTTCTCAGCGAATAGACAACGTTGCAGACCACTTGAAGTCACACGGACACGACAACCATTCAAGGCGCGGACTTCTTTCTATGATCAACAAACGAAGGAGATTACTTCATTACCTAACACGAAAAGCCCCAGACAGGTACAAGGATATAATCAATAAGTTAGCCCTGCCAAAGTAATATCCTCGCGATTACTCAGAAACCCTAAAAGAAAAATAAACATCCTTCCAGTCGAATAATCAAACTTTTTAGTATAATCAACGCATGGGTGAATTTAAAGAAGTTGCTCCAAGCTCTGAAAACCCTTATTTTAAAGTTCTTGTAACCTGTAGCGCAAAACAAGGCCAAGTGAAAACGGCAATCGATGGCCATACAAAAATTGATCAACATTTCACCCGACTAAACGAGGAAAACTGGCAAACAGAACTTGAAGAAGCCAAAAGAAAAGGCGCTGAGAGTGCAAATAAAAAACAGATGGCGTTATCAAGTGTCGATATTTCAGGCGAAACGGTAAACATACATCTTCTTGAAACTGACTGGAAAACTTTTCGCTTCACACGTTCGCCCAAAATAAGAGAGTCGTTTGGCAATGAATACATGGCTGATATTTTAGGCTGTAATGTTGTTATTAGAACAAAAGATAATAAGCTCCTTTTCGTTAGAAGAGGCCTTAAAGGTTATAAACCAGGCGCCGCAAGCACAGTTGGCGGTTATCCCGACGTTGAATCTGATGTTGACGCAGAGGGTAATTGGGATCCCTTCAAAACAATTTCGAGAGAACTTGAAGAAGAAACATCAATTAGGCCAGACGATATTACAAACCTTGTGCTTTCTGGAGTTATCTATAATAAAGACCAGAGGAATGCTAATCTTGCATTTTATGCTGATGTGAATTTAACCGAATCACAACTAAGGCAGGAACTGGCAAGTGGAAGCCGCAAAACTGATAAAGAAGTTGATCTTAAATTTATACCTGATACCGAACAGGAATTAAGGAATTTGTCATTGTGGTATGCACTCGCAAATAGTCCTGCAGGGATTTCAACCTTGGCTTTTTATGCAAGAGAAAAATATGGAAATCGGCTTTATGATTTGATCATGTCAAGATTGAACGCACGTAGTCAGAAATATGGTACATTAAGTCAAGACCAAAAGATTAAAATGCAGCAAAAAGCATCAGATAGACTTGGTAGGTTTTCTTCAATTAAATTGCAAGATTAAGAATTATATACATCGTTAGTAAATAGAAGTAGTTGCTTATTTTTCTGTTATAGGTTATAATACAAAAAGTAACTGGAATTTAGTCTGAAAGTGGACTGTTGGAAGTTGACTAGTTCGAATCAAATTTGGTTCAAGCTAACCGATTTCTAACTCTCCAAAAACTTATCAAATAAATTCCCGGTTTCTGTAAAGTTAATGCAAAAAGTCGTTCGAAAAGAACTGGAACTGGCAGGTAAAAAGCTCATCCTTGAGACGGGCGAACTTGCCATGCACGCTTCGGCAGCCGTTTTGGCAACGTATGGCGAAACAGTTGTACTGGTTACCGCAGTTTCCCAAAAACCGACAGTTGACCTTGGCTACTTTCCGCTTTCTGTCGATTTCGACGAAAAGCTCTATGCAGGCGGCCGTATTTCCACATCCCGATTTATAAAACGCGAAAACAGGCCAAGCGAAAGGGCAGTACTAACTGGAAGGTTAATCGACAGAAGCATTAGACCGCTTTTCCCAAAAGAATTCCAAGCAGAAGTCCAGATCATAATAACCGTCCTTTCTATAGACAATGAAAACGATCCGGACATCCTTTCGCTCATCGCCACATCTGCCGCCCTTTCTATGTCCGACATCCCATGGAACGGTCCGCTTTCCGGACTCCGCGTTGCACTAAACGAAGAAGGCAAATATATCCTTAACCCGACAGAACAAGAAAGGGAAAAATCACCGCTTGATGTTTTGGTGGCATCAACTGCAGACGAAGTAGTCATGATCGAAAGCTCCGCCAACGAGGTTGATGAAAAAGTTGTTTCCGGAGCGTTTAAATTTGCACTCGAATCCGGAAAATCGGTTTTAGGGTTAATCGACGATTTTGTCAAAGAAGCAGGCCAAAAAAAGCAGGAATACGAAGTAAGCAAACTCAGCCCAAAAACAGAAACACTGGTAGCCGATTTCATTAACGCCAATTTAATGAAAGATTTTGACAAAAACAGTCAAGACGAAAACTGGTTTGGGGATGCCGTAAAGCTTTTGGAAAAAGAGTTTGTCAAAAAAGAAGAAAATCCGGAACTAAAAGAAGCCAGCGTTGACGATATCAGCGGCAAAATCCTTGCCAATATTTTGGAAGAAATAGTTACCGACAAATTGCGCGACGACATTTTAACCCACGGCAAAAGACCAGACGGCCGAAAGCCGGACGAACTCAGGCCAATCACCATAAAAACCGGTTTACTACCCCGAACCCATGGGTCTGCAATTTTTCAAAGGGGTGAAACCCAAGTCCTTTCGATAGTTACCCTTGCATCAACCGCACTTGAGCAACTAATAGAAGGCATGCAGGGCGAAGAAACAAAAAGGTATATCCATCACTACAACTTTCCGCCATTTTCATCCGGGGAAGTCAAAAGAAGAGGTGCACCCGGAAGACGCGAAATTGGTCATGGAGCATTAGCAGAAAAATCTCTTGTACCGGTTATGCCCACAAGCGACGAGTTTCCTTACACCGTTAGGGTTGTTTCCGAGGTTTTATCTTCAGCCGGTTCAACGTCGCAAGCATCTGTTTGCGGTTCAACTTTAGCTCTTATGGACGCCGGGGTTCCGATAAAAGAACCGGTTGCCGGAATTTCCATTGGGCTCATAACCGACAAAAAAGACAGGTCAAAATACGTAACCCTAACAGACATTGCTTACCAAGAAGATGCCCAAGGCGATATGGACTTTAAAGTTGCAGGTACCAAAGACGGTATTACAGCAATCCAAATGGATATTAAACTAAATGGTCTTTCCTTAAAAGTTTTAGATGAGGCCCTTGAAAAGGCAAAGGTGGCCCGTCTTGCAATCCTGGACAAAATAAAAGCGGCCCTCCCTCAGTCCCGAAGCGAAATTTCCAAACATGCGCCAAAAGTAATCCTCATAAAAATTGACCCTTCAAAAATCGGTGAAGTAATTGGTTCCGGCGGCAGGATAATCAACAAGATTATCTCAGAAACAGGCGCCGCAATAGACATCTCTGACGATGGTAGTGTCACCATAAGCAGTAAAGACACCGATGCTTGCCAAAAGGCAGCCAAATGGGTTGAGGGTATTGTTAAAGAACCGGAAATAGGTGAAGAATACGAAGGTCCGGTTAAAAGAATCCTTCCTTTTGGTGCAATGGTCGAAATTATGCCGGGCAAAGAAGGCTTGGTTCATATTTCAAAACTTGCCCCTCGCAGAGTAGAAAAAGTAGAAGACGTTGTACAAATTGGTCAGGTCGTCAAAGTCAGGGTCGCCGAAATTGACGACCAAGGCAGAGCAAACCTTTCGATGCTTACCAAAGAAGAAGAATCGCAAAAGGGTTCAGGTGGGGGAGAAAGACGAGATTTTTCAAGGGATAAATTCCAAAGAAACGACCGCGACAGGCGAAGAAGCAATAAAAGGTATTAAAATAAGCTAATGAAGCATCTTCCCAAAATTGCCTTGGGAATTATAATCCTTGCATTTGCCGCAGTATTGGTCTTAATTGGCCTTTTACTTATTCTCAAAAAATCTCAAAAGCAGAGCTTTTTAACTTTAGATCTGGTCCAAAACAATTTTAAAATTAACTTCAGTATTGCTAAAGAAGACAAGTTTAATTTTGAAAAATTCTTTGAAAATTTAGGAATTAAACAGAACCTCGCTCAGGGTGTCAATTTTACGCTTGATGCATCCACGTCTGCCCGCCTTGCATTCCAAACGCCAGCCAAAGCGGCTTTATCAATAAAAGAAAAAGAACTGGACTTTAGCGCCGTTTTCAATAAAAGCTTCCAGCTCGAAAACCAAAAAATTGACCAAATTAATATTCCAGAAGCAACAACGATGGCAATTTTTGCACCAGGCTTGAGTCAATTTGTACTAGACCGCCTGCACTTGCCCCAAAATGCCCAAAAAGTTTTTGAAAACAACTTAACTACTGGTGGTGGACAATACCTGCTTGTAAACCAAGACGGAACCTTTGCGCTTTTATACAAAAAAACGGATCTAAATTTAGATAATTTTACCCAAATTCCACTTGAAGCGACAGGAGATGCACAACCACAGCAAGAACAAACCCAATACGTTTACTCATACAAACAAGTCCAAAGCTTTAACACACCAGACCAGACACCTGTTGATTTGGTCTTTTCAACCTTAGGGGGATACCAAGTCCTTGCATCAAATGAAAAAACAGTACAAGATCTTGTATCGGCACAAAACTCTGGCCGTCCTTTTCCAAAATCAAACAATAAACCTGCCGCGATCGCCATAGAATTTGAAAACCCAAACGACGTAAAGTTACCGGAAGACTTTTTTAAATTTTTATTCGCAGGCGGCATATCAAATGCCCTAAACCAGCAAAAACTTCAAGATTCAATGCAAAAGATGGGCGCACTAAACTTGCTTTTGTACGATAATGTTATTTCTGGTTTAATTAATCTTAAATGAATTCAATTTCTGCCCAGTTTGATGATATTAAGCTTCTCGAAGACAAATTAAGAAGTACAGCCTTACCACCCCAATTACTGCAAAAAGCCCAGGCAAATATTGAAAGATTAGTGCGTCTTGCCTCCGCAAAAGGCTATAGTGAAGAATATGATTCTGTCGCCCGTTTTTTGGATTGGATAACAACACTCCCATGGAACAAAAAAAGTGAAGACATACTTTCCTTAGATTCTGCCAAGCGCGTTTTGGATGCAAACCACTTCGGCCTTACAAAAATAAAAGAGAGGATTTTAGAATTTATTTCCGTTGAAAGCCTCAAAAAAGCAAAGGGCGAAAAATTCCACGCGCCGGCATTTTTGTTTTTGGGTCTAGTGGGGACCGGTAAAACCACCATGGCCTATTCTGTAGCCCAAGCCCTAGGCCGAAAGTTTGGCAGGATTCCAATGGGGGGAATGGGAGACGCACTCCAGCTTCGTGGCCGTGCACGGGCTTATCCGGATGCGGAACCGGGGCAAATTATGAAAGTTTTAAGAAGGGTTGGCACCAAAAATCCTGTGATTTTGCTTGATGAAATTGATCGGGTAACCAATGAAGCCAAAGCAGACATCATGGGTGTTTTGGTGGAACTTTTGGACCCTGAGCAGAATGTAGCTTTTTTGGACCATTTTATAGATTACCCTTTTGACCTTTCCGAAGTCATTTTTATTGCGACTGCAAACAATACCGCCGGTATTGCAACTGCAGTTTTGGACAGGTTAGAAGTTATCGAAATGCCAAGTTACAGCGATGACGAAAAAATCACAATCGGTAAAAAGTATTTGTTGCCCCGCTCCATAACAGCAAGCGGTTTGGACGCAACTGACCTTACAATCGACGACGCCGTTTGGGAGCAAATTGTAAGGCCGCTCGGTTTTGATGCAGGCATGAGGACACTCGATAGGACTGTTTCCGGAATTTGTTCCAAAATTGCCAAAGAAAAAATTCAAGGAAATTTTACAAAAGTTATTTTAAATTCAGCAAATTACAAAAATTACTTGCCGACTTATTAGGCAGAATACCATTCAAAGAAAGGGTACAAATGGCCTACTCGCAGAGAGGCCAACAAAGTTGGCCTATTCGTAGAAAGATTATAGTATATAATCTATCCAAAGAAAGGGTACGAAGTACCCTATAGCATTTCTTAATTAATTATTGTAGAATACCTAATATGCCCAAAAGAAGATATACAAGAAGAGCCAAAACCCCTCCAATCCATTTAGAAAAAAAGGCAGTTCTTTCTCTAATCGGCATATCGTTTCTTGTATTTTCAGTCCTGCTCGTTATTTCTTTTACCCAAAGTTCCGGACCCCTGCTCACTCTAAAGGACATGTTTTTTGGGTATTTTGGTCTTGGCGTTATTCTTATTGTACCGATTGCAATTCTTTTAAGCTTACCCCTTCTTTCTTTAAAATTCAGGTTTACAAAAATTAATGTTTACGCAGGTCTCATAGCAACTCTCATGTCATCAGTTGGCTTATTTTCAGCGCTTTCACAATCACTAGGTGGTTCGGTTGGTACAACAATTTGGCAAACTTTCGCAAGTGTCATTACCCCAATTGGTGCATTTTTTGTACTTTTACTCCTGCTTATTGCATCTCTGATCATCACCACAAACACCAGCCCTCAACAGGTATTAACGGCCGCACTCATCTTTTTGACTAAAATCTCGGCAATTTTTAAATTTATAAAAAAGAAGTTAACAGGCAACTCCAAAATAAAATTTGCGACCCGTTCGGCAATCGACCCGCAACAAACAAAAGACAAATCGCTAAAAAGCCTGGACAGCGCACTACCCCAAACTCCGGAAGGTTTAACCAAAAGCGTTGTTGCCAACGCGCCGGTTCAAAATCGGATTTGGGAATATCCGCCGCTTTCACTTCTAACAGACGCAAAAGGCGGTTCTGCAAATCGCGGCAACATTAAGCAAAATGCCCATGTCATCGAAAAAACCCTTGAAAGTTTTGGTATTACTGCAAAAGTTGTAGAAGTAAATCCCGGACCGACGATAACCCAATACGCATTAGAAATTCCGCTTGGCACAAAACTTTCCAAAATTATTGCACTCCAAAACGATTTAGCCCTTGCTCTTGCCACTCCAACCGGCAACGTTAGGATCGAAGCGCCTATTCCCGGCAAATCATTAGTTGGTATTGAAATCCCCAATATTTCTCCGGAAAATGTTTCCTTGAAAAACATTCTTTCAGACGAAAGGATGCGCTCAAACAAATCCAAATTGGCCGTTGGTCTCGGCCTTGACGTTTCTGGCAACCCGACAATCTCAGACCTTGCAAAAATGCCCCACGTATTAATTGCAGGAACAACTGGTTCCGGAAAATCCGTTCTTATGAATGCCTTGATTGCCACACTTCTTTTTCGGGCAAGTCCTCAAGAGGTCAAGCTGATTTTGGTTGATCCCAAAAGGGTAGAGTTGACGGAATACAACGACATTCCCCATCTATTAACCCCGGTTATCGTTGACACAGAAAAGATCTTGTCTGCCATCAAATGGGCAACGGCCGAAATGGACAGACGCTACAAACTATTCCATGACGCCCAGGTTAGAAACATCACCAGCTACAACGAACTGTCAGGGTTTCAAGCGCTTCCATACATTGTAATCGTTATAGACGAGCTCCAAAACCTTATGGAATTTGCACCTGTCGAAGTTGAGGATTGTGTAGTTAGGCTTGCCTCGATGGCCAGAGCCACAGGTATTCATTTAGTGCTTGCAACCCAAAGGCCGTCTGTAGATGTCATAACTGGTTTAATCAAAGCAAACATCCCATGCCGTATCGCATTCAACGTCTCATCGATGATTGATTCTCGTGTTATTATTGACCAGCCTGGCGCGGAGAAATTATTGGGTAAAGGTGACATGTTATACGTCCCTCCGGACGCATCAAAACCAATGAGGATCCAAGGTGTCTATGTTTCGGACACCGAAATCAGAAATTTAATTGGATTTTTGAAACGTTCGGGTATCGAACCGGAATACACCGAAGAAGTAATTCAGATGCCAATTGGCAAGATGAAGGCAGGTACCAGTGGTGGTGGCGCAGAAGACGAGCTTTTTGAAGAAGCCGTTAAGACGATTTGCCAATACGACCGTGCTTCCGCCTCTCTCCTGCAAAGACGGCTTCGCGTAGGTTATGCAAGAGCGGCAAGGCTTCTGGACGAATTGGAATCGGAAGGCGTTGTTGGTCCCGGTGAAGGTTCAAAGCCGCGCGACGTTTTAGTCAAAAATCCGGAAGATTATTTTGCAGCCCGTGCATCTCAAGCAGAGGCTTCTTAAACTCATATGAAAAAATTTGGGGAATCACTTTCTTCTCAACGCAAGAAGAAAAAAATATCCATAGACCGCGCGGCCACAGATCTTGTTGTCAAAAAAACCCTTTTGGAGGCATTGGAAAAAGAAGATTGGACAAAACTGCCGGAGCCGGCTTTTGTTAAAGGTTACATAAAAAGTTATGCCCAGTATCTTGGCCTTGACATAGAGTATATCTTAGCCCTCTACAGGCGTGAATTTGACGAGACTAAATTTCCCATAAAAAAAATGCGTCATGAAAAAAGACGTTTTTTTATAACACCGCCAAGAATTATCAATTTTGCGTTTGCACTAGCTATCGTCACCTTCCTTATTTATTTGGTAGTCCAATATTCGTCGGTATTCTCATCTCCAAAACTGGAAATTACCAGCCCCAAAGAAGATGAAACGATTTCTGTTCCGGCAATACAAATATCTGGTGTTACCGAAAAAGATGCGACGGTTTCTATAAACGGCAAGTTTGTGGCAATCGACGAAAACGGTAATTTTTCAACACAATATATGCTTACAGACGGCAAAAACCAGATTGAAATCATCGCTTCATTTCGCCTTTCGCCCAAAACCAAGGCCCAGCGTACCGTTCGCCTAATCCACTAAAATCTTCGAGCATTGACAAAAATTCCAACTTAAAGTATACCTACTGTTACCAATAAATCTGCCCGATTGAGTCTGTCTCGGTTGGGCAAAACCCAATCAACATGGACGCGACACAAGCAGTACTTTTATCAATAACAATAGTCCTTTCAATATTTTTGGTTGTTATCGGCTTCCAGGCCTTTTTTACCCTAAAAGACCTTCGAAAAACCCTAAAAAAAGCAGACAAACTCATGGATGACATCGACAGCATCACAACACAAATCAGAAAACCAATAGAGACAGCCGGAAATATTTTTACTGCAGTTTCTGCCGGAGCCGGCATCGCTCAAATAATAAAAAGGTTAACAGGCGATACCAAACATGAGCGAAGCGAAAAATAACAACCAAAGCACAAACCAAACAAGCGGCTTTTCCACCTTCATAACCGGTGCCGTAGTCGGTGCAGTCCTCACCTATCTTTTTACAACCGAAAGCGGCCGAAAAATCAAAGACGAACTCCTAAAAGAAGGCAGTAGGCTCTTGGAAAATGTCGGTGACGAAGTTGAACGCGCCCAACAAATAGTTTCGAAAGAAGAAGACAAACTTCTCGAAGAAGTCGACAAAAAGAAAAAGGAAATAGAGACCGAAGTCCATACGGCCGCAAAACAAATTAAAAAAGAAGCCCAAGAAATCACATCCCAAGCAGTAGACATTGTGGAAAGCGTCCCCGAACAAGTAGAAGCAATCCAAAAAAAAGGCCGCCACTTCTTCTTTTCTAAAAAACACCCCAGCACAGAAAGCTAAATCGAAGCAGTCACTTTTTGATATAATCCCAATTGCATATGAAGCTAAAGATTCTTTCCTGGAATATCTGGACCGACGGATACTTCGACCAAGTGTTGAATTTTTTAAAAGCATCAGATGTAGACGTTATTGGTCTACAGGAAGTAGTTGCCGATGACCCCCAAAGAGATGTTATCAATTTCCTCGCAAAATTAGGTTATCAGCACGTGTTTGCTCCCGTTAGAAAAGATTGGGGACACCGAGTAATTAGTGACGGGCCTGCCGTTTTCACTAAATACAAAATCCAAAACTCAGAAACTTATATCCTTTCTAAAAAAGATAATAGGGCAGCAGCAAGAGCAGACATTTTGGTTGGCGGTGAACCTTTATCCGTTTTTAGCACACACCTCGTCCACACGCACCAACAACCGTCAAACGTGCAAGAGGAACAAGGTCTCAATCTAATAAAAAATATTCCAAACAAACGATCAATCGTCATGGGAGATTTTAATGCAACACCCGAAAGCGCCGTTATAAAAAACATGAAGAACGCACTTTTCGATTCTGGCCCGAAATCGCAGCCAACTTGGAGTGTATATCCAAATGGTTGCCAAGTGTGCAAACCACAAAAAATAGATACAAAACTCGACTACATTTTTACCACTAAAGACATAAAGACGAGTGATTTTAAGGTTGAAAGTTCAAAAGCTTCTGACCATCTGCCAATTTCGGTTATGGTTGAAATATGAAGCACCAGGAGAAGAAATATCAGGTAGACTCGTTTGCCGAAATTGAGAGGATTCTTAAAAAAGTCGGAGCCAAAAAAGGAAAAACAGTTGTCTCGACACATTACTATGCACAGCAACAAGGTAATAATGTTGTAAAGTCGGTTGAGTATGCAAATAGAAATGAGATTCATATCCTCAAAGAATCAAAAGGAAAATTTACGCTCAGAGAAAAAATCCAACTAGAAAATACTCAAACTGGTTTACGCTGGCTCCAGAACAAAGGTTACACAGCTGTTGATCTAGTTAAAATGGAAAATACGGATTATGAATACAAAGGTGGTGTAGTTGGATTGTATATAATTGATGATTTTCTTCATTCGGTAATCTTGGATTTCCCACATCGACAGTGCATGATGGTAGAAAAAGAACTTAGCCTTGAAACCACCAAGGTGATAAGTGTTTCTTACAATAAATTGCTTGAACAAATTGGCCGACTCCGGTCAATGAAGTTGAATTGATCTCAATCCTAATTTAAGTAATAATCAAGTTAATGCCACCAGAAAATTCTGCTCCACAACTACCTAGTAATTCAGACTCGCTTCCTCCAATAGGCACAAACCAACAGTCATCAATCCCAAGTCAGCCAATAGAAAATCAACAACAAACCCCACCGCCAAAAACTTTTCCAACAAAGAAATTGCTTATTGGCATTGCCGCACTACTCATTGTTGTTGGTTTAGCAGGTGGGGGAATTTTCCTTTATCAAAAATCAACAAATAAAGATTCACTTAAAAACGAGTCCTCCACTCAAACTCAACCTACACCAAATACGTTAGTGGACAGTAATAATCCAGTAGCTATACAAAATACAAAACAGGAAGCTTTAGTCACGCTACCAAATGTGAATCTTTCAAGTTGCCTAAAATGGAAAGACCCAAATATGTTTCCAGAACAAATAGGTGAATTTTACGGCGGGCCATACGAGTTAACAGACGCCTCATCAGCAGGTTTTTACTATAAGCAAAAATTTGAGAAATTTACGCCTTTGCAAGAGAAAGGTAACCCAGTACTTGTAGTGGGCCTATATACAATAAACACCGAACGAGACTTTGCGAACGATTTAAGGAAATATGAACTGTTAGAAACAAAAGAAGAAGCCAAAAAACAAGGCATAGCGTTAGAGGTATTGCAAGTAGGTAACACAAAACTTTCTAGTATTTCAAAGAAGATAGATGAAAAATCATTTGACGAGAATAATCAGCCAGTTACAATAACTGGAATCAGTGCAGTTATCTCTACTGCCTTACCTGAGTTGAAAGCGGATTTCACCTTTAGTTATGGAGACTCAAACTCATTAAGCACAGTCGAAAGTGTATCGTCTAAAAGTAAGACTTTATTTAATGACTGGATTACAAAGGTTTGCCAACCTAAGTAAATTTTTTTTACTCACGAATACCACTTAATATTTACTGCTATAATTATCCTCAAATGACGTCTATTGAACTTCGCCAGAAGTATTTAAAATTTTTCCAGGATCGGGGACACAAAATAATCCCATCGGCATCATTGATTCCGCCGGAAGAGGTTGAACTTGCCGGAACCGAAAGGGTGCTTTTTACCACTGCCGGCATGCACCCATTAATCCCATATTTACTTGGCAAAGAGCACCAGGAGGGTAAACGCCTGGTCAACGTCCAAAAATGCTTGCGCACCGACGATATCGACGAAGTTGGGGACACAACCCACAACACTTTTTTCGAAATGCTCGGTAATTGGTCGCTTGGAGATCCTGCCTCGCCGGGTGCGAGTCAAGGCGGGCCTGCCTCGCCGGGTGCGAGTCAAGGCGGGTATGGTAAAGAGGAAGCAATCGGTTGGTCGTACGAGTTTCTTATCAATGAACTCAATCTCGACGCCAACCGGCTTTACGTTTCGGTTTTTAAAGGGGACAGCGACGCTCCGTTTGACCAGGAATCTTTCGACACTTGGAAAAAACTTGGCGTTGCCGAAAATCATATTTTCCGCTACGGCAAAAACGATAATTGGTGGCCAACAGGCGGTGACAAACCGGGACCGCAGGGGCCTGATACCGAAATGTTTTATGACACCGACCCAAAAGCAAGTAGCCCCATTGATCCGGCTAACAATCCCCGTTTCGTCGAGATTTGGAACGATGTTTTTATGCAGTATGAGAAAAAGGACGGATCGTATACAGAACTCAAGCAAAAAAATGTCGACACCGGCATGGGATTGGAGCGGATCCTGCGGGTTTTGCAAAACGCGCCGTCGATTTATGAAACAGACGTTTTCCTGCCCTTGATGAAAAAAATCGAGGACCTGTCAAACTACTTTCAAGATTCCTCTGCCCGCATTGTTGCTGACCACATCCGCGCCTCCGTATTTCTGATAGCAGACGGTGTCTCGCCATCTAATGTCGAAAGAGGATATATCCTGCGCCGTCTAATTCGCCGCGTTATCCGCCATGCATCGCTTTTAAAAATTGATACAGACCTGCCTGGCGGCAAGGCAAGCTTTCTCCCGGACCTTTCAAAAACGGTTATTAAAATTTACGAAAATACTTATCCAAATCTTATTGAGCACCAAGATTTAATAATCACCGAGCTTCAAAAAGAAGAGGAAAAATTTAAAAAAGCCCTCGAGTCGGGAATACGCCATTTTGAAAAAATCGACACAAACATTAGCGGCAAAGACGCTTTCGATCTCTATCAAAACTATGGCTTCCCGATAGAGTTAACCGAAGAACTCGCCCGTGAGAAAAATAAAAAAGTGGACACCCAAGGTTTTGAAAACTTACTAAAAGAACATCAAGAAAAATCCAGGGACGCCCAAAAAAGCGCCAAAGGCGGGTTGGCCGTCCAATCTAACCTCGCCGCCAAATATCATACTGCAACCCATCTGCTTCATCAGGCTCTTCGCGACGTTTTAGGCTCTCATGTCCATCAAACAGGATCCCACATAACAAATGAAAGGTTACGGTTCGACTTTTCCCATGATGCAAAATTAACTCCAAAGCAGCTAAAGAAAGTCGAAGAGATTGTAAATGAAAAGATAAAAGAAAATCTTAAGGTCAACAAAACAACAATGCCCAAAGAAGCGGCAGACGAAATTGGCGCGATCGGCCTTTTCCGCGAAAAATACGGTGAACTGGTCAACGTCTACTATATAGGCAAATCAACTGATCCAAAATCAGCATACTCTAAAGAATTCTGCGGCGGCCCTCATGCTATCTCGACTGCCGACATCAAGTCGTTTAAAATAACTAAAGAAGAATCTGCGGGGTCTAGTATTCGCAGAATTTATGCTACAATAAATCAATAAATAAAATGGATCCAACTGCCCCAAACAATCCAAATAGCCCAACCAATACCGGAGACGCCGCACCTCAAAACCCAATCCAACCTGGACAATTTGTTGTAGCGGGAGATGAAGCACCCGTCGCACCAACAGCACAAACAGCCCCCCAAGAAGCACCGGCACCAGCCCCAACCCTAAACCTTGCGCAAGATACAAGTGCTAACCCTCAAGCTTTTGCAAATGCGCCGCAAAGTCCAGCGTCTACCCAGCCAGACCCAACCCCATTTGCACCCCCAACTGCAGACCCACAAGCGCCAACTATGCCCGCCACACCCCAAGGGGCCGCCCCTTCAAAAGGCGGTATGAAAACAATTCTGATACTTGTGGCAGTTGTAGCACTCGTTGCAATAATTGGTGCTGTAGCCTATTTCTATGTACTCCCCATGGTCACCAATAAAGCACCGGTAACAACTACAGACACTCAAGTAGAAACAACAACCCCTACACCTCCGCCTGCAGGCGGCGGTTTTGGAAGCCTACCCGAATCGACAGACAGTTCCCAAGTCCCGCCACCAGCATCAAGTTCCCTGCCCGGCGATACTTCGCAAAATACTAGTCCTTAACCTTACGCTTTAAAGGGCAAAAGATGGGAGTTCTAAATATATTCGGCAATTTCTTAAAAAGACAGCCTGACGAGAACACAAATTATTTATCTCTTACACTTACATCAGATAAAATTCTCGCTGTCATATGGCAGCTTCAAGGTGACTCTCTAAACTTTTTAGGGTTTTCGCATAAAAATTTCCACAACATAGATTCGTTAATCCACGAAACCGCAGTCGTTATAGACGGGGCGGCCCAACATATTAAAAATGATGTTTCTCAAGTTGTTTTTGGACTATCCTATTACTGGTTCGAGAGCGAAACCCCTCCAAAAAATGTATCACGCGAAACGCTAGATATCCTTAAAGACTTGTCTAGCGAATTGTCCCTTGAAGCTCAAGCTTTTGTGCCCCTTTCGGCTTCTGTCAACCATTTTTTAAAAATTAGGGATTCGAAAACTCCAAACGCCATCTATATAGGGGCTTTCAAAGATTTTACAGAAATAGCAGTTTTAACAGGCGGTATCGTTACCCCCAAAATTTATAAAGGCCAGGCCAAAAAAGAAAATATTGTAAATTTACTTTCCGGTTTAAAAACAGAACTTGGTAAAACCTTGCCAAGCGATTTTGTCTTTTTCTCAACGCACGAAGACAACCAGCTGGCAAAAGAGTTGGAAAAGATGGATCTTAAAGAGCTCGTAGGTGGTGAACAAAAAGTCGAAATAATAGAAAGCGAACAAGTCGCCAAATGTATTGCATATTCTCAAGCAGCCGACATTTTAGGCCACGACCCTCAATTCATATCAACAGCTGGCATAGCATCAGCGCCGGTGTCATCCGCGACCGGACATGAGGAAGAAACTCCGGAAGTTAAAGAACAAGACGTTCCCAAGGAAGAAACGCTGGAAGAGAAACTGTTAGACGAGGAAGTTCCGGCTCCGTCTCCTGGCGGTTTCGATTTTATAGAAGACCAAGACGTTTTGGAATCGGGCCCTGCAGCCGAGAAACTGGAAGCGGCAAGTTTGGGAAATATAAAACCAATAGACCCTAAAAATTATGCGGTGGAAGTAGACCCAAACCAAATGGTTCGACACGAAACCACTTATGAATCTCCAAAAGAGCGTATCGAAGAAACAAAAAAATCTCACAAAAAAAACATTTTAGAAAACCTTGTGACCTTGTCCTACCTTAGCAGTCTTACAAATTTGTTTTCTAAAAACGGGCCCAAAAAACTTTTAATTTCACTGGCAGTTCTAATAATTGGAATTGTGATTGCCCTATTTGCACTTTCAAATACAATAACCGCAGTCAGCATAATTTTAAAAGCAAACACTTCGCCCCTTGAAGACAGTTTTTCTATAACCGCGGCTCCGGATGCGGCAATAGATGCTGTTAGGGAGCGTATTCCGGCCCAAAGCATGACGGCAACCGCACAGGACACACAAAGTTCACAACCAACCGGCACAAAGAAAATAGGTGATAGCGCAAAAGGTGCTGTCAACGTTTTTAATTGGACGACTTCCGAAAAAACTTTCCCCAAAAATACAGTCATCATTTCCAAAGATGGTGTCAAATTTACACTTGATGCCGATGTCAATGTTGCCTCAAGAAGTGCTTCTACGCCTGGCCAGTCATCAGTTTCTGTTACAGCCCAAAGTTTTGGCGACAATGGCAATATTTCGGCGGGAGTTGATTTTACTTTCCAGCAATTCGACGAGTTGCTCTATAGTGCCAAAAATGACAACGCCTTCACCGGCGGTAGCCAAAAACAGGTGACAGTTGTAGCCCAGGAAGATTTAGACAAATTGCAAAAATCTCTTACCGAAGCCTTAACCCAAAAAGCTAAAGAATCACTAAAAAGCCAAAATCCGAATGCGCAGCTTGCAGATGAAGCAATCTCAATTAACATCGCAAAAAAACAATTTGATAAAAACTTAAACGACGAAGCGTCTTCAGTAAGCCTGACAATGGAAATTACTGCAACCGCCCTAACTTACAATCAAGACGATCTTAAAAATATCCTTGCACAAATGGCTCAAAGCCAGTCGCAAGACAAGCTCCAAGCAACGCCCGACAACATCGACTTTTTGGACATCAAAACAAAACTAAATAAAACGAGCCTTACTCTTTCCGGACAATATAGGGCAAATTTGGTGCCTAAAATAGATACAGAGGACATAAAAAATAAAATCGCAGGCAAAAGCCAAAAAGACGCGAGAGGAATTATTCTATCACTGGGCGACATTTCGTCTGTCGACTTCAGGTTTACGCCAAATCTATTCTTGTTCACCTCTATTCCCAAAAATACCTCAAAAATTTCAATAGCGGTTGAAGCCAATAAATGAACCTGGAAATCTATTCCAAGGACCCGCCAGAGAATTACGAACAATTTACAGCTTCCAAAAAACGTGACCGGGCTTTTGCCGTTTCTATATCAGCCTTGGGGATACTATCAATTGTTGCTGTCGTCTACCCACTCTTCCTTTGGGTTTTTTCAACCGCCCCAAACTTGTCTGCAAAAATAGATAATGCACCGGTTCCGAGTGGTCAAGTTTTGTCACAATCCACAGTCGCGGGCCAAGACGTGCAGGTTATAAAAGACCAAGACGGTTTCTCCTACTTTGTCACCAATTACAAGCCGCAAGGGGAAAGGCCCAAGGATTTTTACGTCTCAATTCCTAAGTTAAAAATTGAAAAGGCCCGCGTTTTAGTCGACAGTCTGAAGTTTGACCAAAACCTTGCCCTTTTCCCCGGCAGTGCACTTCCTGGAGAAATTGGCAACGCATTTATAACCGGTCATTCTGTCCTGCCCCAATTTTTTAACCCCAAAGATTACCACACGATTTTTTCCAATCTTTCGGATTTAGAAATAGGCGACACTGTAAACGTAGATTTTAACGGTCAAGTATATAGTTACGTGGTCCAATACAAAAAAATAGTCGATCCAAAAGATATCTCGGTTCTTGCGCCAATCTCCAAAAACGCCAAAAATTTAACCCTTATGACTTGTGTACCTCCCGGAACCAGCATCCAAAGAATGGTAGTAGTAACTGGCCTAATTTAACACCACCGATTTTTTTTGATATACTCCCCGTTTGTAATATGAAGTTCAAATTTAAATTCGTCGTATTCTTTTCTTTGGCACTGATGGCTGTGATGTCCGCAATTTATTACGTCAGGTATGCCCCAAAGCCCTATACAAGTATTCCGGAACCAACCCCGGCATTTGCCTTCGTCCTGGCCACGCAAAACAAACAATTTACCTTGCCGATTTTGGTCTACCATTACGTCGAAATTGTTACGGATCAAAGAGACACAATCAGAAAGTCACTGAATATCACGCCGTCGACTTTCGAACGTCAAGTACAAACACTCAAGGAGAACGGCTATACATTCATAACCCCGTCACAAATACCGCAAATCCAATCCGGCAAGCTAAATGTAGAAAAACCAATAATCATTTCTTTTGACGACGGATATCACGATTTTTATACCGATGTTTTTCCAATCCTCAAAAAAGAAAATATCAGGGTAATCGCCTATATCGTCCCCGGGTTTTTAGACAAGCCAAATTATATGTACTGGGATCAACTCGAAGAAATTGTAAAAAGTAATTTAGTCGAAATCGGTGCCCATACTGTCAGCCACCCAGCGTTGGACAAGCTTCAAGGGCAGATTGCCTCGGCCGAGATTGTTCAAAGCAAAAGTCTGCTCGAACAGCGGCTCGGAATTAAAGTTAACTCTTTTGCTTACCCTTATGGCAGGTTCAATGACCAGGTAGTCAAAATTGTCCAAAGCGCAGGTTATATTTCTGCTGTCACCGAAATTCCTGGCCCAAACCAAAGCGAACAGCAGCCGTTTGTCCTCAAACGCATCCACCCCGGCGTAGCTATCGGCCAAGCACTCATAACCAAACTAAAGTAATTAATATAAACTTTGGATTTATTTCCTAAAGTCACGCAATTTGTTCCCGAGCACAATTATAACTGCAGACAAAATAAGTCCGGAAATTGCAATTACTACGCAATAGATAAAAACCGATAGGCCTCCACTGGTACCGGGGTCTAAAAACGGGTAAGGGTAGTAATCTAATATTCCGCCGCGGATAAGTGTGTAGGCAAGATAAAAAATAGGGAAGGCCAACCACTTAAAAGACTCACTCAATTTCAAAGATGTACGGGGTGGGAAAATTAACCAGCCAAAAACCGCAACAGCAGGCATTATTTTGTGCAAAACTGCATTAACCCAAGCAATAGGCGGGCTAGCATAAATATTTTGCAAAAGTAAAAAATAAACTGCAGAGGAAACCACTAAATATCCCAGTGATGCTCCTCGTACAGAATCAATTGTCGGACCTTTTTTATCTGTACCCAAAACAGCTAAATAGAAAAAAACACAGGACGTAACTACATTGCTTAAAATTGTAAAATGGCTGAAGTAATTTGCAATGTTATGACTTCCATGAGAAAGGTCAAAGCCAATAGCGTAAATCGGAAGAACTGCAAAGAATAGGTGAACAATCCTAATCAAAAACCTCATCTCAATTTGTAAGGGAACTCGTCAGCTTCTGTGCCTGGATGGTTCGCAGTGACAAGCAAAACTGCACCATCCGAATCTGCAACCACTGTGTGGGCAATACGGGTTTGGATAAAAATTACAGAGCAATCTTTTGCGCTAAGTTTAATCTCTTCATGTTTTTTTGTTTTAATGTCTTCAAGTAAAACTATAAAATCACCAACAACCGGACAAAATAGTTCTCGTTTTTGTTCGTGGTAATGGTTTCCGGCAACATTACCCCTGTTATCAAAAGAAACGAGATAAGAATATTTATTTATAAAACCATCAATCAGTGGTAATCTTGCATCCCATGTAACCAAAAGTGATCGCCCAGGTTTTGCAGTCGTTCTTCTTGCCTGCATTTTAAAAATACGGCTTAATTTGGTTTCTGTAGCATTAATAGGCTTGGTGTATACGTCTATCGGGTCTGTACCAAATTTTGGATCATCCACAGCGCAATTATAACAAGATACCAGATCCATTTGACAAATAAACCTAACCAGTCAACAATAACCGTGTGATTCTTGGCATCGACTTAGGCAAAAAAACAACAGGGCTTGCAATTTCCGCCGGTGAACTCGCATCACCCTTTGCCACGATCACCCACAAATCCACAGCCGAGGCAATAGAAAAAATCACAAAAATTTGCAAAGAAGAATCCGTCGACAAGATTGTTTTAGGATATGTAGAAGGCAAGATAAAAAGCTATTTTGAGGGCTTTGCCAAAAAATTTAAAGCGAAAAACCCGCAAATTGAGATCATTTTGCAAGACGAAACTTTAACATCTAGACAAGCAGTGCGTACTATGATTAATATCGATATGCCAAAGTTAAAGAGGCAAAAAAAAGAACACGAACTGGCCGCAACTATCATTCTGGAAAATTATCTGGAAGGAATAAGTGGTCGGTAGGGTACTTTGACTCTATAGCTCTCTGACTCTTTAAAAAGATGTTAAAAAAAATATTTGCCCCCGCCCAAGCCTGGATCCTTTTGCAGGGAAAGTGTGTAGGTTGCGGAAAAGATTTAGCCCTTGGCCGAAAATTTCAAGAACCAAACAATACTTCCAGAATAGTTTGCAACTGCGGCCGTATTTTTATTTTCGACAAAAAGAAGGGTTTATACAAAAGGGCCGCCCAAGAGAAATGACCAAAATCACCAAAAAGGCCGTAACGTTCGCAGCCATATTCATTATCCTAATAGTCACTCCGGTTTTTCTAAACCAATACTATAATTATTTACTGAGTCCCGTTTCCCCAAACAGCACAGATGTCCAAAAGATTTTTGTTGTCACTCCCGGCCAGCCGCTCGGCACTATAGCCGCAAATCTAAAAAAACAAAACCTAATAAAAAACCCATTGGCATTCCGTCTTTATGTCGCCCAAATCGGCATAGAAAAATCGATCCAAGCCGGAGACTTCAAAATCAGTCCGAGTGAATCTTCAAAACAAATTGCCCAAGACCTCACCCACGGCGCAATCGATATTTGGGTAACCCTACCCGAAGGCCTGCGCCTAGAAGAGCAAGCCGCAAAAATTGAAGAGAAATTAAAATTTGGCCAGAACGCAAATTACATGTTCGACAAAAAAGAATATATAAAGACGGCCAGTGAAGGCTACATGTTCCCGGACACATACCTTATTCCCAAAGATGCAACGGCCAAATTTGTTGCAGACCAGCTAAAAAACACTTTTGACGAAAAAGTAGGGGACATGCTCAAAAATTCAAAATCAAAAATGTCGGTGGATGATATTGTCATTCTAGCTTCACTCCTGGAAAAAGAGGCTAAAACTTCCCAAGAAAAACCGACAATTGCCGGAATAATCACCAACCGCCTGAATATCGGTATGGCCCTGCAGGTCGATGCCGCTGTCGCTTATGCCAAAGGTTATGATACAGCCCAAAATACCTGGTGGCCGCAAATAACAACAGACGATTATAAATCTGTAAAATCACCATATAACACTTATCTTTCACCGGGTTTGCCGCCTGGCCCAATTAATAGCCCCGGCATCGATTCCATAAAAGCAGCCTTAAGTCCAGAGGACACCGACTATATGTATTACCTCCACGACGCCAAAGGCCAAATCCACTACGCCAAAACTGCACAAGAACACAACCAAAACATCAAAAACTTCCTGTAAACTGAATGTATTGACAAAACCAAATCACAGTGGTATAAATTACTCAAACATCCTTAACAAGGGGGTATTTATTGTACCTTCCTGTTTTGGCTGTTTAAACCCCGTAGCATATTTAGTTTCGGGGTAAACCGGTTTCCTGTGGACAGTCCCAACAATTAGTTTCCACCCTGTGCAAGCAGGAGGGATGTGTCTTCAAGCATTAATTTTTTGTAAACCTGCCGTTTTATTTTAGAAAGAAAACTCGTGCCAAAAAGAGTATCCTGGGGACAAATTACTACTGCAAAATTGCCATCATTAGACCTGGTTAAGATCCAGAGGGATTCCTTTGGGGAATTTTTGGACACATTTATACGGGAGGTAATAGACGAAATTTCTCCGGTGGACGATTTTACCGGCAAAAACTTTACACTCTCTTTGGGCAATTATACATTTGGCAAATCCAAATACACTCCCGAAGAATGTCTTAAAAAAGGAATCACCTACGAAGTACCCCTCAAAGTCGAAGCAACAGTAACCAACAAACAAACCGGAGCCAAAAATACCCAAGAAGTTTTTCTTTGCGATTTGCCGATCATGCTCGACAAGGGTTCGTTTATCATAAACGGAATCGAAAGGGCAGTCGTAACCCAATTAGTACGTGCACCCGGCGTTTACTATTCGGCAGAAATTGATCCTTCGACCGGAAAAACCCTTTACAACTGTGAGATCAGGCCTCTTCGTGGCTCTTGGCTTGAATTTGCCATCACCAAAAACGACATCATAACCGTCAAAATCGACAGACGAAGGAAATTCCCGGTCACCACATTCCTTCGCGCAATCGGTTTCGAAACAAACGAAGCAATCGAAGAACTGTTTAAACCCCTAACCGACGAAAATTCCAAGCAGCTTTTGGCAAACACTCTCGCAAAAGATTCCACCACAACCCAAGACGAAGCGCTTTTGGAAATTTACAGAAGGATGCGTCCGGGTGACCATGTAATTTTAGACAACGCCAAAGCCCTAATCGAAAACATGTTTTTCAACGCCCGAAGGTATTCCCTGGGTCAAGTCGGCAGGTATAAAGTTAAAAAACGCCTCAAAAACCTCAAAGACAAATTGCCAAAAGCAAAAGATGAAGACGAAGACAGCCAAATTTTGTCTCCGGCAGATTTTGTTGCCTCAATCGCCTATCTTTTTGAACTAATGAAAGGTGAAGGCAGACTGGATGACATTGACCATCTCGGCAACAGAAGGTTAAGGCGCGTTGGCGAACTTGTCGCCCAAAACGCGTTTAGGATTGGAATTTTGAGGCTTGAGCGGGTTATTAAAGAAAGGATGAGCCTAACTCCTGTCGAAGAAGGGGTGCCGGCGCCATCTGCACTCATTAATGCCAGGCCAATAATTTCGGCAATCAACGAATTCTTCCGATCTTCCCAGCTTTCCACAATCCTAGACCAAACAAATCCGCTTTCCGAACTCGACAACCTTAGAAGATTAACAGTGATGGGAACCGGTGGAATCGCCAGGGAACGTGCGGCATTTTCCATACGCGACATCAACCATTCACAATATTCCAGGATTTGCCCAATCCGCTCCCCGGAAGGTCCAAACATCGGCCTTGTTACCTATATGTCCCTTTTTTGCCGAGTCAACGATTACGGATTTTTAGAAGCTCCATACAGAAGAGTCGAAAAGGATAAAAGCGGTAAATCAAGAGTAACAGACGAAATCGTTTACCTAGCGGCAGACGACGAGGAAGATTTCTATATCACCCATGCCCAGGTAGAAATCGACAGCAAGGGTTATATAAAAGAAGAAAGGATACCTGTCCGCTACAAGGGTGAATTTACAACTGCGCCTCAAAGTATGCTCAACTATATAGATGTCGTACCAAGGCAAGTTGTCGGTACTTCGGCCTCCCTAATCCCATTTTTGGCAAACGACGAAGCAAACCGTGCCCTTATGGGAACCCACATGCAATGCCAAGCCGTACCCCTTATAAAACCTCAATCACCAATCGTTGGAACCGGAATGGAAGAAGTTGTAGGTACCAACATGGGTCGGGCAATTCAAGCTGATTCAGATGGGGAAATTATCTATGTCGACAGTAAAAAGGTGATCGTAAAATACAAAGATGGCCAGGAAGTCACAATTCCCGTACAAAAATTCACCCGCTCCCCGCAAAGCACTTGCTATTCCCAGCGGCCGCGGGTTGCCATGGGTCAAAAAGTAAAAAGCGGTGACACCCTAGTAGACGGTTCGGCAACAGACGACGGTGAACTTTCACTTGGCCAAAATTTAACAATTGCCTACATGAGTTTTGACGGCCTAGGCTACGAAGACGCAATAGTTATTTCCGACAGAATTGCCAAAGACGACATTTTAACTTCTATCCATATCGAAGAGCACGAAACTTCGGTTGTCGAAACCAAGCTTGGCCCGGAAGAAACAACCCGTGACATCCCGAATGTCTCCGAAGAACAGCTCAAGTATTTAGACGAAAACGGAATTGTTGTAGTCGGTGCCGAAGTTGGCCCAAACGATATTTTGGTCGGCAAAATCGCGCCAAAAGGTGAAACAGAACTTTCTGCAGAAGAAAGACTTCTTCGAACAATCTTTGGAGAAAAAGCAAGAGAAGTCAGGGACACTTCACTTCGCATGCCCCACGGCCAAAAGGGAACAGTAATCGACATTAAAATTCTTGCCCGCGACAAAGGTGACGAGTTGGAACACGGCGCTTTGCAGAAAATAGTTGTAAAAATCGCTCAAATGAGAAAAATTGTAGTCGGAGACAAAGTTGCCGGCCGGCATGGCAACAAAGGAATTATTTCCAAAATTGTTCCGTCTGCAGACATGCCTTACATGGAAGATGGCACACCAATTGATATTATTATCAGCCCCCTATCTGTTCTATCCCGTATGAACTTGGGCCAGCTTTTAGAAACCCATTTGGGTTGGGCGGCCGAAAAACTTGGCTACAAAGTTGCCCTCCCGGTATTTGAGCACATGCCCGAGGGTAAAATTGTTGAGGAATTAGAGCGTGCAGGCCTTCCGGCGGACGGTCGGGCGGTTTTGTATGACGGTCGTTCCGGTTTAAGGTTTGATCGGCCGATTGTAGTAGGTAAATCATACATTCTAAAATTAATCCATATGGTTGAAGATAAGACACATGCACGCTCAACAGGACCGTACTCTCTAATCACCCAACAGCCACTGGGCGGAAAAGCTCAAATGGGCGGCCAGAGGCTTGGAGAAATGGAAGTTTGGGCGCTCGAAGCATACGGTGCCGCATACACCTTGCAGGAAATGTTAACCATCAAGTCTGACGATGTTGTCGGTCGTGCTAAAGCATTTGAAGCGATCATCAAGGGTGAAGAAATCCCGCAAGCTTTGATTCCCGAATCATTTAAAGTTTTGGTAAAAGAACTAAACAGTTTGTCCCTAAATGTTCAAACAGTCGGTGCAAAAACCGCAGAAGAAACTATTGAAAGCGAATCAACTGCAAAGGCGGCACATGCCCTGGCGGAAGCTTCCGGTGAGCAGATTGTTGCAGTCGAAGGTGAACTGATAGAAGATAAAGGGTCAATGGAGGTTGAGGAGGTTAAGGCACAACTATGAACGACCTGGTAGATTTCGAAGCATTAAAAATAACTCTCGCATCAACCGAGGAAATTAAATCTTGGTCTTTTGGCGAGGTTACAAAACCGGAAACCATCAATTACAGAACGTTAAAACCCGAAAAGGATGGCCTTTTTGACGAGCGGATTTTCGGACCGACAAAAGATTGGGAGTGTTACTGCGGTAAGTATAAAAGGATCCGTTATCGTGGCATTATCTGTGATAAATGTGGCGTTGAAGTAACTCAATCGAGAGTCCGTAGGGAACGCATGGGGCACATCACCCTTGCTGCGCCTGTTGTCCACAATTGGTTTTTCAAAGGCAGCCCCTCAAAGTTGGGACTTCTTCTTGATATTTCACCAAGAAGCCTTGATGCTGTGGTCTACTTTGCATCATATTTGGTTATCGATGTTGATGTTGAAGCCAAAAAAGAAGTTTTAGAAAATCTCGAAAAAGAACTTGAGAAAAAGAAAAAAGAAGCACAAACAGCGCTAAAGGCAAAAGTAGACGAAGAAGAAAAAGGTGTCAAAAAAGAAGTAGCCGCATTAAAATCCACGGGCAAAGAGAAAGTTGCTCAAGACTTAAAAATTGAAGAGGTCCAACTTTCCATGCGCCAAAGGCAAGCAAAGCTTCGGGAAGAAAATGCCCAAGAAGTATCAAGGCTTGAAGAAATTTACAAAAGCATTGCAGATATGGTCAATGCCATCAAACCTCTCGATCTTCTGTCCGAAGAAGAATACCTAAAGCTATCCGATTACGACGCCGAGGGTTTTGCAAAAGTAGGAATGGGTGCAGAGGCAGTTCTCTCGGTCCTTGAGAAAATCGACCTTTCAAAACTTTCGGTCAAACTCCGCGAGGAAATCACCAAAACATCCGGCCAAAAACACATTAAAGCCACCAAAAAATTAAGGGTTGTCGAAAGTATGCGCAAGGCAAGCATCAATCCAATGTGGATGATTATAAAAATCTTGCCCGTCCTTCCCCCAGACCTTCGCCCAATGGTTCAGCTTTCGGGAGGTCGGTTTGCAACGTCAGATTTAAATGACCTTTATAGGCGTGTCATAAACAGGAACAACCGTCTTAAAAAACTAATTGAACTTGGTGCTCCAGAAATAATTTTAAGGAACGAAAAAAGGATGCTTCAAGAGGCGGTTGACGCACTAATCGACTCCCAGCGTGTTAAAAATACGCGTGCCTCGCAAGAATTAAGGTCACTTTCCGACATGCTTCGCGGCAAGCAGGGAAGGTTTAGGCAAAATCTTCTCGGGAAACGCGTCGACTATTCGGGTAGGTCTGTGATCGTAGTTGGCCCGGAACTTGAACTAAATAAAGCAGGTATTCCCAAAGAAATGGCTCTTGAAATGTTCAAGCCATTTGTACTTCGTGAAGTTATCGCCCAAGGTCATGCGCCAAACGTTAAAAGTGCCAAGCATTATCTGGAACGCAGGTCTGGAGAAGTTTGGGACATTTTGGAAGAAATTACCAAAAACCACCCAATACTTTTAAATCGTGCACCAACCTTGCACAGGCTCGGAATTCAAGCATTTTATCCAATACTTATAGAAGGCGACGCATTAAGGATTCACCCGTGTATTTGTGCAGGATTTAACGCAGACTTCGACGGTGACCAGATGGCAATTCATGTACCATTGTCGGAAAAATCTAAAGAAGAGGCAAGAAGCTTGATGATGGCGGCCAGGAACCTGGTCCGACCGGCGGACGGTTCGCCAATTACCCTGCCAAACAAGGAAATGGCCTTGGGTGTTTATTACATAACGTCGCTGGATGAAACGATCCCCGAATACCAAAATGTTTTTGTCGATGAAGATGAAGTACTAATCGCTCTTTCATCAAAAAAGATTTCTATAAGGCAAAGAATATCAGTCAGGATTGGCAAAGAAATAATAAAAACAACTCCAGGTAGGGTCAGGTTCAATTTGCTTTTGCCGGAAAATATGAGTTTTATGAACGAAACTGTATCCGCCGGTATGATCAAAAAACTCATCAACAACGCGATTGACCAAATAACCGAAGAGGAAGTAAGTTATCTCATCGACAGGCTCAAGGGTCTTGGTTTTGAAGGTGCAACTTTCTCAGGCCTTTCGGTTTCGGTTTTTGACTGTCAAATTGTTGGCAATAAGGACCAAATCATTCAAAGAGCCGATGGGGAAGTAGAAAAAATCGAGAAAAATTATAGGATGGGTTTAATTACGCGTGACGAACAAAAAAGATTATCTCAAGAAGTCTGGCTTGCAGTAACCAACGAACTGGCAGACCTTACCTGGAGAAACTTAGATACCGACAACGCTATAAAAATCATTTCCGATTCAGGTGGATCCCGTGCAACTGCGGAACAAATCAAACAGCTTTCGGCAATGCGTGGCCTTGTTACCGACCCTTCCGGTCAAATCGTTCCTTTGCCAATTAAATCGAATTTCCGCGAAGGCCTTTCGGTTTTTGAATACTTTACCAGTGCCAGGGGTGCTAGAAAAGGTTTGGCAGACAGGGCGATCAAAACCGCCGAATCCGGTTATCTCACCCGTCGTCTTGTCGACGTTGCCCACGACGCGATTATAAGACTCGAAGATTGCGGTACAAAAGAAGGGCTCCTAATGTCCTCAAAAGACAAAAGACAGGCACATCTTGGATATCGAATCATAGGCAGGGTTGCGGCGCGTGACATTGTTTCACCAAAAAGCAAGAAAGTTATAGTTGGCGCAAACACCTTAATCGACGAAAAGATGGTTGCGGAAATCACAGAAGCGGGTATCGAGGAAGCATTAATCCGTTCTCCTCTAACATGTGAGGCAAAATATGGTCTTTGCGGACAATGTTATGGAAAAGATTTGGTAACGCGCAAACTTGTCGCCATTGGTACACCGGTTGGTGTAATTGCCGCTCAAAGTATTGGTGAACCGGGAACACAGCTTACCATGAGAACCTTCCACACCGGTGGAATCGTAGGTCTTGACATTACCCAAGGCCTTCCGCGAGTCGAAGAACTTTTTGAAGCAAGGACGCCAAAGTATGTCGCCCAGATTTCAGAAATAGACGGAAAAGTATCAATTGAAGAAACAGAAGAAGGTTATATGATCAGAGTAAAAAGCACAAACCTTAAGCCTCCAGTTGAACGCGAATACTTTGTTCTGCCAACCGCAGAGCTTACAGTTTCAGACGGAGACTTGATAGCCGCAGGAACCCCCCTTTCAACCGGCTATTTGGACGTTAAAGAAATTTTGGCAATTTCCGGTCTGCGTGCCTCGCAAAAGTATATTATAGAAGGCGCTCAAGAAGTCTATGAGTCACAAGGTGTTGCCATAAACGATAAGCATTTTGAAGTGATTGTTAAAGAAATGAGCGAAAAAGTCAGAATCGAAACTTCCGGCGACACGGTTCTTTTGCCGGGAGAGTTAATCGACAAAAACCGGTTCCAAGAAGAAAATTCCAAAGTTTTGGCAGAAGGTGGAGAACCTGCAACAGCCCAAGTTGTCATTCTTGGTATAACCAGAGCAGCACTTTACATCGAAAGTTTCCTTTCGGCCGCTTCGTTCCAGGAAACAACCAGGATTCTAACCGATGCCGCAATCGAGGGCAAAACGGACAAGCTTTTGGGCCTCAAAGAAAATGTCATAATTGGCAGATTGATCCCAACCAGCGAGGATCGTGCTAGGATATAAAGACATCACAAGAATATAAGTTGGAGTTAAAACTTCAAAAGTTTTGATCTTTCTGCTATAATCTCTAGATTAAATTTGAATCTGGCTTTTGCCAGTTCGAATTTTTCCTGTTAGGGAAAAAGGAATATTAAGGAAAAAACCGCAAGGTTGTTTCCTTAAAGGTAAACACTATGCCGACAATAAACCAGTTAATTAGAAAAGGAAGAAGCCGAAAACCCAAAAGGGTCAGGGCTACTGCTCTTCGTCGCGCCTTTAATTCCCGGGCTAACCGTTATGCTTATTATCCTTCTGCGCAAAAGCGTGGAGTTTGCACAGTTGTCAAAACCATGACACCCAAAAAACCAAACTCGGCACTTCGAAAAGTGGCCCGTGTTAGGCTCAGCAACAAACAAGAAGTTACAGCCTACATTCCAGGGATTGGCCACGAACTCGCCGAACACTCAGTGGTTCTCATTCGAGGCGGCAGGGTTAAGGATTTGCCAGGTGTCAAATACCACATAATCCGCGGTAAGTATGACACAACCGGTGTTGCCAACAGGAAACAAAGCAGGTCGCTTTACGGAACTAAAAGATCCGGTGCAACTTCGGCAACCGCAGCCGCCGCATCGGCCGGTGCCGCAGCAGCAGGAGGAGGCCAATAATGCCAAGGACTGGTAAAGTTCCAAAAAGGGCGGTTGCTCCCGACCCGATTTTTCAAAATCCGCTGGTTTCTCGCCTCATAAACAAAATTATGAAAGAGGGCAAAAAAACCGTCGCCCAAAAAATCGTCTACGAAACCTTTGAAAATATCAAAACCCAAGGCGAAGACCCAATCGAAACTTTCGAAAAAGCCCTCGACAACATTTCGCCAAAAATGGAAGTTAGGCCAAGAAGGGTTGGGGGAGCATCTTATATGGTTCCTATGGAAGTAAGAGGCAATAGGCGTCAATCGCTTGCAATCTCTTGGCTCGTGCAATCTGCACGTTCAAGGTCTGCAAAAGATTTTACCGACAAACCAAAAAATAAGCCTTTGATGATTGCAAAATTAACTGCAGAGATTTTAGAGGCATCCCAAGGAGCAGGCAAGGCTGTATCCAAAAAAGAAGAAATGAACCGTATGGCCGATGCCAACAAGGCATTTGCCCACTTCCGTTGGTAATTTCCAAAAACATGACAATATCAAGCGCACATAAATTAAAAGAACTTAAAACAAAGCTTCAAGAACTGGAAGAAGTAAAGCTCAAGGACGCTTTGACAAAGTATGGTGAGGCATATCAAGATTCAAACGGTTCTTGGCAAGAAAATGCCGCCTGGGAACTGGCAGATGAAGAAATTTCTGTGCTTCGCGCTATGATCGCCGAAGTTAAGAAGGAAATCAGGATCCTCGAAAACGAAAAAATTTCTAAGAAAAAATAATTTATGGCCGCCCAATCAACAACAACCCGTTTGTATCCGCTAGACCGTATCCGCAATATCGGCATTATTGCCCATATCGACGCAGGCAAAACCACAACCACGGAACGGATCCTTTTCTACACAGGCAAATCCTACAAACTTGGCAATATAGACGAAGGCACAACCGTAACCGACTGGATGGAACAGGAAAAAGAACGGGGTATCACCATCGTTTCTGCGGCAGTCACCACTTTTTGGACTCCAAAATCAGGTCCGATGAAAGGTATAGAATCGAGAATAAATATTATCGATACTCCCGGTCACGTTGATTTCACCGCAGAAGTCGAAAGGTCCTTGCGTGTTTTAGACGGTGGAGTGACAGTCCTGGATGCCGAAGAAGGTGTCCAAAGTCAGTCAGAAACTGTCTGGCGTCAGGCGGACAAATACAAAGTTCCAAGGATTTGTTTTATCAATAAAATGGACAAACTTGGTGCAGACTATTTTGCAACACTCCAATCAATCAGAAAACGTCTTGGCGCACCGGCAGTTCCTTACAACATTCCAATTGGTAAAGAAAATGATTTCAAAGGTGTCGTCGATCTTATAACTCGAAAAGCATTTATCTGGGAACCAAACGCAGAAGGCTTAGGCAAAGAGTTTACAGAAGTCGAGGTCCCTGGCGAAATGCAAGACGAAGTAGAAAAATACCGCGCGGAACTTGTAGAACGGATTGCTGAAACAGACGATAACTTAACCGAAAAATTCCTCTCAGGCGAAGAAATTCCCGAAAGTGACCTTAAAAAAGCTTTGCGAAAAGCAGTCATTAAATACCAAATCGTGCCTGTTTTGGCGGGGTCATCTCTTAGGAACAAAGGCGTCCAACCGCTTTTGGACGCAGTTGTCGAATACCTGCCTTCACCTCAAGACATCGAATCAATAGAAGGAACAAATCCAAAAACCGGTGAAAAAGAAACCAGGAAACTTGTTCCAGAAGAAAGTTTTTCCGGACTTGCCTTCAAAGTCCAAATCGACCCGCATGTTGGAAAACTCACATATGTTCGAGTGTATTCTGGAATATTAAAATCCGGAACATCAATTCTAAATTCCGCCAAACACGATCGGGAACGGATCGGCCGTATTCTTCTGATGCACGCCAATACTCGTGAAGAAGTCACAGAAGCATATGCAGGAGAGATTGTTGCCGTAGTTGGGCTCAAATCAACTGTCACCGGAGATTCTATGTGCGACGAGACAAAACCGATTGTGCTGGAGTCAATTTCCTTCCCGGATCCGGTTATTTCCTTGGCAATCGAACCGCAAACCAAAGCAGACCAGGAAAAGTTGGGTTACGCACTCGGTCGGCTTAGCGAGGAAGATCCGACATTTAGGATAAAAGGTGACCACGAAACCGGCCAAACCATAATTTCCGGAATGGGCGAACTCCACCTGGAAATTTTGGTAGACCGTATGAAACGTGAATTTAACGTTGCCGCCAACGTTGGTTCCCCCCAAGTTGCCTACCGCGAAACCATAAAAGAAATTGGCAAGGGAGAAGGAAAATACATTAAGCAATCAGGTGGTCGCGGCCAGTACGGGCATTGTTTGGTGCGTGTTGAGCCAAAAGATCGCGGCGAAGGTTTCGAATACGTTTCCGAAATAAAAGGTGGCGCAATCCCCCAAGAATATATTGGGTCAATAGAAAAAGGCATCAAAGAAAAAATGGAGATGGGAGTTATGGCAGGATACCCCCTAGTCGATATAAAAGTTGCAGTCTACGATGGTTCTTACCATGATGTTGATTCAAGTGACATAGCCTTCAAAATTGCAGGAAGTATGGCACTTGAAGACGCAGTCAAACACGCCAACCTTTGCCTTTTGGAACCCATTATGAAAGTCGAAGTCACCATCCCCGACGAATTTATGGGAGACGTAATAGGTGATCTTTCTGCAAAACGTGCCCAAATCCACGGCAGTGAAGTCCATGGTAACTCAACTATCATCAATGCCCTTGTCCCGCTTGCCGAAATGTCCGGCTACGTTACTACTCTTCGCTCCATGACTCAAGGCCGCGGATCAGCCTACATGGAACCTTCACACTACGAAGAAGTCCCCAACAATATAGCCGACAAAATCGTCGCCAAAGTTAAAGGCGAGAAAAACGAAAGCTAATTGTCATTAGATAAAAGTTTTGCAATAGGTTGAGATAAATCTGGTTGTCTTGGTCTCCTTAGTAAATCGGAACCGTGCCCTTCTTCAAAACCCTCTCTTTCGAGCCATCTGAGAAGATCTCTTTGAGACAGGCGTCCGCTTGCCTCTGGCCAAGCTCTGACGGTCCACCGCCGGACATCTGCTAACGTTAGAAAATTATCCATTAGGAACCTCCCAAGTCCTTCTGCATCTTCGTAAGGGCTTTCTCGAAGAAGCCAACTATTAGAGCGTACTCTTTCGAGGTAAATATCTGCTCCTTGCTTTCTCGTTGGATTTGCATGAAGATAAGCAATCTCACCTTGATCATGTTCGAAAGATGACAATTCTAATGTCCAACCACCCTTCTTTGTTGCCAGATCATTTAACCGTCTGACTTCTTCCTGCCAGTTCGGATGATGAAGTGTAAACGTTAAGTCCTCAGGCGTTGGCGGGATTTTACCGGTAAAGACATAAGGCAATCCAGCAATTTCTACATCTAGACTGAATGTTGAATCAGTTTCTTTAGGTTCTTTTCCAGTGGCTTTTTCGTTCTGTGCCTCGTCCATGGTTCAAGTATACCCTTGTGGAACAATTAATAACATTTATGAAGAAGTGTTAAATTTTCTGCTAAAATCTTCTCGTGAAACTACTTTTAACTTCAAACAGTCTTTAAATTTTCCCTTCTTGACAACCTTTTGCTATAAGCCTTAAACTACACAGACTAATCAGTTGTAAAACTGATTTGCTTTTTATAGTCAAAAAAAGAAAATGGCAACAGGAAAATACGAAAGAACAAAACCACACGTTAATATCGGAACAATTGGTCACGTCGACCATGGTAAAACCACGCTTACTGCGGCAATTACTTCTGTTCTTTCCAAAAAAGGTTTAGCAGAAGCAAAAGCTTTTGATCAAATCGACAATGCCCCGGAAGAAAAGCAGCGTGGAATTACAATCAATATTACCCACGTAGAATATGAAACAGAAAAACGCCACTACGCACACATAGACGCCCCGGGACACGCAGACTACATCAAAAACATGATTACGGGCGCCGCCCAAATGGACGGAGCAATTCTAGTCGTTTCCGCACCGGACGGTCCGATGCCTCAAACAAGGGAACACGTTCTTTTGGCTCGTCAAGTAAACGTCCCGGCAATTGTAGTTTTCCTTAACAAGTGCGACATGGTTCAAGATGCAGAACTTTTAGACCTTGTCGAACTTGAAGTAAGGGAGCTTCTGGATAAATACGAATATGACGGCAAAAACGCAACAATAATTCGCGGTTCTGCCAAAAAAGCTTTGGAAGGCGATGTAGAGTCAGTCAAAGCGATCGAAGATTTAATGACAGCAGTCGACGAAAAGATCCCAACTCCGGTTCGGGATTTGGACAAACCATTTTTGATGCCTGTAGAAGACGTTTTTTCAATCAAAGGCAGGGGAACAGTTGTAACAGGCAGGGTCGAACGGGGAGTTGTTAAAGTAAACGACGAAATCGAAATAGTTGGAATTACTCCAACCAAAAAGACAGTTGTAACCGGAGTCGAGATGTTTAGAAAAGAACTTGACCAAGGCCAAGCAGGAGACAACGTCGGAGTTTTGCTTCGAGGGGTAGAAAAAGATGACGTAGAACGCGGACAAGTTTTAGCAAAAGCGGGAACTGCAACTCCACACACCGAATTTGAAGCAGAAGTATACATCTTAACCAAAGAAGAAGGCGGCCGACACACCCCATTTTTCACCGGTTACCGACCGCAATTTTATATCCGCACAACCGATGTAACCGGAGAAGCGACTCTTCCGGAAGGCACAGAAATGGTTATGCCCGGCGATAACATCAAAATGAAAGTCAAACTTATTGTCCCCGTAGCACTTGAGGAGGGCCTCAGGTTTGCCGTCCGCGAAGGCGGCCACACTGTAGGCGCCGGAGTAGTTTCCAAAGTAGTTGCCTAAATAGCAAAAAACAAAACTCGCAAAAGCGGGTTTTTTAGTATTTTGACGCAATTGTCATTGCAAGCGGAGTGAAGCAATCTAAAATGGAAGTCAGTCTTAATCGCTAACCACAAGATTACTTCGTAAATTCTCACTGCACTCGAATTTCCTCGCAATGACACAAGGCTAAGTTAGCTTGCACCAGGCAAATATTTTTGGTACAATTTGTCACCTGTCTCGTTTAGGAAAGTTAGCACATTAAAAGAAAAGTATTATGCCAAAAGGAAGAATACGAGTTAGATTAAAAGCATATGACGCGCGAGTAATCGATGCGACGTGCAAAGACATCATCAACACAGCACTTGGAACAGGCGCCAAAATTTCGGGCCCGATCCCCTTGCCAACCAAAATCACAAAATATACGGTTTTGACCAGTCCGCATACAGACAAAGATGCGCGCGAGCAGTTTGAAATGCGTACCCACAAACGTTTAATCGACATCATAGAACCGACAAACAAAACCATAGATTCACTAACCCACCTAGACCTTCCAGCCGGCGTAGATATTGAACTAAAGATGTAACTTTTTGAAACTCTAAATACTAAATCCTAAATTCTAGTAAATAAAAATCACAAATTAGAATTTAGAGTTTAGATTTTAGAATTTCTAAATGTTGGAGGTAATTAGTAACAACTGAATAAGCAATCTTAAACGACAAACGATCAGTAATTGACGATCCACGTTTAAGTGGGACACCTGAAACCCTATGTTCGGTTCACATGAACGTAGCTTAATCTCAAGGAGTCCTGCTTTTTTGCTGTTTAATTAAGAAAAAATGGTTACAACAATTTTGGGGATAAAACAAAATATGACAACCCGCTTTAACAGGATGGGTTATAAGGTGCCGGTTACTTTAATCTCTGTTGAGCCAAATGTTGTTTTAATACAAAAAGAAAACAAACTGGTTGTTGGGCTTGGCAAACGTAAGAAAATCAAAAAGACAGAAGCCGCATACGTTAAAGCCGCAGGTTTCACACCAAGGCACATTAAAGAAATAAAAAATCCCCAAAACCCCCAAGACCAAGATCAAAAAGAACAATTTAAACCAGGACAACAAATTACGGTTTCCATTTTTGAGCCAGGTGACGAAGTTAAAGTTACCGGAACAACAAAAGGTCGCGGTTTCGCCGGAGGTGTAAAACGTCACGGTTTTGCCGGTGGTCCAAAAACCCACGGACAATCAGATCGTCATAGGGCGCCCGGATCAATCGGTGCCGGAACAACTCCGGGGAGAGTTTACAAGGGTAAAAGGATGGCAGGCCATATGGGTGATGCAAAATTAACAGTTACTGGTTTGGAAATTATAGAAGTTGATGCCCAAAACAACACACTTCTTGTAAAAGGTGCAGTTCCCGGTGCTAAAAAAGGTTTTGTAATTGTCGAAAAAACAGGAAAAGTTAAAGGATATACACCGCCACCGCCACCAAATGAGGAAAAACAAGCCGCCCAAGATGGCGAGCCTCGCTCATCCGATGAGCGGGAAGAAAAAGAGGCCAAAGACCAAGCCCAGCAAGCATCTCAGCCAGAAGAATCCAATGTTGAAGAGAAAGCTGAAAAAACTCAAGAGCCAGCAGTAGAGTTAGTAGAGAAGAAGGAGGAAGTAAATGCCGACTAAAAAGAAAACAGTAACTAAAGTATCAAAGGTCACAAAAATATCCAAAGTTTCAAAACCGGCCAAAAAACCGGTCAAATCTGTAGCGGCAAAAATTCCGGCGGCAAAAACAGAAGCAAAAACCATAAAACCGGTTAACGAAAAATCAACAAGTCTTACTGTGAGTGTTTTTGATACTACCGGAAAAGTTACCGGATCAACAAAGTTGCCAGAAAAGATTTTTGGCACAAAAATAAATAAAGCTCTGCTTTCTCAAGCCCTTCATATCTACTTCGCAAATTCAAAAACCCATAACGCAAACACCAAAACCCGTGGTGAGGTTAGGGGTGGAGGCAGAAAACCGTGGAAGCAAAAAGGTACGGGTAACGCAAGGGCAGGATCCAAAAGATCTCCACTTTGGGTTGGCGGAGGAATTGTCTTTGGTCCAAGAACCAGGGACATAAAACTTGAACTTCCAAAGAAAATGAAAAGGGCAGCTCTTTTAAGTGCTTTGTCCCAAAAAGCCCGTGACGGCGAAATTAAAGTTATAGCAAGCCTTGAAAAGATTAACCCAAAAACAAAAACAATGGCAAATCTTCTTTTAAAAATTGACGCAAAATCTCCAACACTTTTGGTAACTAGCGCAAAAAGCAAAAACACAACTTTAGCATCGAGAAACATTCCGAAAACAACATTGGAAGTAGCGACGAACCTTAACGCATTTGTCGTTTGGCAAAACAAAAACATTTTAATCTCAAAAGATGCACTAATAAGCATCGGCGAGTCTAGACGGGAGAAGTTTGTATGAAACTAGATTACGTTATAAAAAGTGCTCTTTTAAGCGAAAAGGCATACAACCTCATGGAAAGCGGAGTATACACATTTTTAGTGGATAGACGTGCTACGAAAAAAGAGATTAAAAAAGCAATTGAGGCACAATTTGGAACAACTGTTATAAAAGTTAATGTTTTAAATAAATCAGCCAAAAGCAAGCAAGTGACTGGAACCCGCAAAAAAACGCTTTCCGGAGCCGGCAGAAAAGCAGTCGTTTATCTCAAAGCTGGCGAAAAAATTGCAATGCTTTCGCCAAAGAGCGAAGAAAAAGCATCAAAAGGGTCAAAGGTATCAACCCCGATTAAATCGGGGTCAAAGGCAAAAGACGAATCAAAGCCTGAAGAAAAGAAAGGGTTTCTGTCAAAAATAAAAAAACCAAAAACCGAAGATAAAGAAGGAGACAAATAATGGCACTTAAAATTTACAAAGGAACAACACCAGGGCAAAGGTTCAAAACGGCACTCGTTTTTACCGAAATTACAAAATCGACTCCAGAAAAAAGTTTGGTGACCAGATTAAAAAAGAACAAAGGCAGATCAAACGGCCGCATTACTGTGCGCGGAAAAGGCGGCGGACATAAGAGAAATTTAAGGGAGATTGATTTTAAGAGAAAGAAGAGAAACATTGAGGCGACAGTCGCTTCAATAGAGTACGACCCAAATAGGACTGCCAACATTGCACTTTTAAACTACAAAGATGGAGAAAAAAGGTATATACTCTCGCCTATCGGCATAAAAGTCGGCGACAAGATTATCGCGGGTGATAAAACTCCGGTAAAAGCAGGAAATTCCATGCCGCTTGGTTCCATGCCGGTTGGCACATTGGTCCATAACGTCGAACTTATTCCGGGCGCCGGCGGACAAATTGTTAGAAGCGCCGGAACGGCAGCCATAATTGCAGCCAAAGAAGGCAACTATGTCCACCTAAAACTTCCTTCCAAAGAAGTCAGGAAAGTACATATTTCCTGTTATGCGACAATTGGCCAACTTGGAAATATAGACTGGAAAAATATTTCCCTTGGAAAAGCTGGAGCATCTCGCCATATGGGCAGACGGCCAAAAGTTCGCGGTGTTGCTATGGATCCTGCTTCACATCCGCATGGTGGAGGAGAAGGAAAATCCGGAACCGGTATGAATCCGAAAACCAGACAGGGAAAGCCGGCATTTGGTAAAACCAGAAGCCGCAAAAAACCGTCAGGCAAATTTATTTTATCGAGGAGAAAGAAATAATGTCTAGATCGAGCAAAAAAGGTCCATACATTGACCCAAAACTGTTAAAGAAAGTAATGGCGCAAAAAGAAGGCAGTCAAAAAGCCGCAATTAAAACCTGGGCAAGACAATCGCAAATCCCGCCGGAGTTTGTAAACCATACTTTTGCAGTCCATAACGGCCGCACTTTTATTAACGTTTTCGTTTCCGAACCGATGGTTGGCCACAGGTTAGGAGAATTTGCACCGACAAGAACTTTCAGGGGTCACGGAAAAATAACCGAGAAAGCGACGGCAAAGAAATAACATGGAAATAATAGCAACAGCAAACAATGTCAGGATTTCGCCGCAAAAGGTGAGGTTAGTTGTGGCCCAAATTAAGAAAATGCCGCCAGCAAAAGCATTAGAAATTTTGGAATTTGTCCCGCAAAAAGCGGCAAAGCCCCTAAAAAAAGCAATTGCTTCGGCAGTTGCAAACGCAATGAATAATTTTGACCTTGATGCGCCAACGCTAATGTTTAGTGAAATTAATATTGGCAAAGGTATTTCATTTAAAAGATACAGGCCGGTCTCAAGAGGCCGTGCCCATTCGATTCTTAGGCAAACTTCAAACATCAGAATTGTACTAAAGGGCGAAAAAGCTAAAAAGCAAGAAGTTGCCAAAACGGTAGAAAGTAAGGAAAAGAAAAATGTTTAAATTTAAAATTTCGAATTTCGGATTTCGGATTTCCCGACAAAGGAGGGTCTGTGGGACAAAAAGTTAACCCAATAGGTTTTAGAACCGGTATATTTTATCCGTGGAATTCCCGTTGGTTTGCAAAAAAAGGAGATTTTGGCAGAAACCTTATAGAAGATAAGTCAATTAGGAATTACTTATTGGCAAATCTAAAAAACGCCGGGATTTCTAAAATAGAAATCGAAAGATTTTTTGATAAACGAACAATAACAATTCATGTTTCGCGTCCAGGTGTAGCCATTGGCCGCGGAGGCAGTGGTGCCGAACAAATAAAAGCATCGCTTATAAAAAATCTAAAAATTAAAGACGCTGGCAAACTCGAAATCAAATTTGAGGAAATAAAAATAGCAGATCTAGATGCGTATTTGGTAGCAATGAATGTTGCCGATCAGCTCGCAAGACGTATTCCATTTCGCAGGGTTATGAACCAGTCGCTTGAAAGGATAAAAAGGTCGGGAGCAAAAGGTGCCCGTATAGCCCTCGCTGGACGTCTAGGCGGATCAGAAATCGCAAGGCGTGAAGTAGTCAAAGACGGTGCTATTCCGCTTCAGACCCTGAGGGCAAATATTGATTTTGCAAAGGTAGATACAAAAGTTCCAAAGGCCGGAATTATCGGTATAAAAGTTTGGATAAATAAGGGCGAGTAAGGAGAAAAAATGTTAGCACCAAAAAGAGCAAAGTATAGAAAACAGTTTAGAAATAAAAGAGGCGGTATTGCCGTGCGCGGAAACACATTATCTTTCGGCTCACATGGCCTAAAAAGTGAAGAAGGTGCTTGGATCACAGCTCGCCAAATAGAGGCGGCACGTCGGGCAATGACTCATTACACCAAAAGGGGCGGTAGAATCTGGATTCGGATTTTTCCAGACAAGCCTGTTACCAAAAAGCCCGCAGAAACAAGAATGGGTTCCGGGAAAGGTGATGTTGACCATTTCGTAGCAGTCGTAAAGCCGGGAACCGTTCTGTTCGAAATGGGATCAATAGACGACAAAATTGCCAGGGAAGCAATTCGCCTTGCATCCCACAAACTGCCAATAAAAACAAAATTGGTAACGAGATAAAAAAATGAAAAGAAAAGATTTAAACAACTTAAAAACAAAAGAACTTAAAGATCTTAGGAAATTGCTTAAAGATTCTAAAAAAGAATTAACTAAGGCAAAGATTGAACTTAAAATGGGCAATGTCAAAAACGTCCATGAAGTCAAAAACAAAAGGAAAAATATAGCCAGCATTCTAACTTTTATGTCGATTAAGGAAAAAATAGAAATAAGTAAACCAAAAGAAAAAAAACAAGAAAACGAAAAAATTGATGAAAAATTACCAAAGGTAAAAAAATAAAATGGCACAAACAAAAACAGGGACAGTAATATCAAACAAAATGGAAAAGACCATCGTCGTAAAAATTACAACGCAAAAAAAGCATCCGCTTTACAAAAAAATTATAACGAGGTCTCAAAAAATAAAAGCGCACGACGAGTTAAATGCTCAAGTTGGCCAAACAGTTAAAATTGCCCAAACCAGGCCATATTCCAAAGACGTTCATTTTATAACAGTGGAGGTCTCAAAATAATGGTTTCTCCAAGAGCAAATCTGAAGGTCGCGGACAACAGCGGAGCAAAATCACTCCAGGTTATCGGTATGGGTAAGGGAACTGGCCGGCGTTTTGCAAAACTTGGGGACATTGTAACCTGTGCTGTTAAAGGTGCAGTACCAAATTCACAAATAAAAGATCACGAAATCGTAAAAGCTGTAATAGTTAGGACGCGAAAAGAGGTCAGAAGAAAAGACGGTTCCTACATCAGATTTTCGGACAATGCGGCAGTTGTGATTGATAATAACAAATTGCCAAGAGGCACAAGGGTTTTTGGACCGATTGCAGTTGAAATTAAAAAGAAAGGTTTTGCAAAGATAGCATCGCTTGCAAAAGAGGTAATTTAAAATGTTTAAATTTAAAATCGGCGACGAAGTCATGGTTGTAAACGGCAGGGACAAAGGCAAAAAAGGATTAATCGAAAAAGTATTTGTCAAAGACAATAAGGTTGTCATATCCGGCGTCAATATCTACAAGAGGCACAAAAAGGCAACCAGAACACAAAAAGCAGGGATATTTGAGGTGACTCGTCCGGTAAACGTTGCAAGTATTGCAATTATTTGTCCAAAGTGCGGTAAGCAAACAAGGGCAGGATTCAAAAATGAAGGTAAAACAAAAACCAGGATTTGTAAAAAATGCAGTGGTGTGATCACTGTCAAAAGGGGCCAAAAATGACAAATAGTTTAAGGACCGTTTACGAACAGGAGATAAAACCAAAATTGATGGAGGAGTTTAATATTAAAAATCCTTTTGCGGTTCCGTACATCCAAAAAATCGTTGTAAATGTCGGTGCCTCAGAAGCAATTACGTCAAAAGACGTAATAGAAAAAATAATGGAGCAGATTATTCAAATAACCGGTCAGGCCCCAAAAGTTACGCAAGCAAAAAAATCCATCTCGACGTTCAAACTAAAAGAGGGGGATAAAATCGGCGTTATGGTAACATTGCGAAGTAAAAAAGCCTGGGACTTTTTGGAAAAATTTGCAAAGATTGTTGCCCCTCGTATTCGTGATTTTCGCGGATTGCCGACAGATAATTTCGACATGGCCGGCAACTACAGTTTTGGTATGACAGAGCAAATATTGTTTCCCCAAATTGACTATGCAAAAGTAGACAAAGTGAGAGGGCTGGTAATAACATTCGTTATCAAAAACAGTAATAAAGAAAAATCGCAAAAGCTTATGGAGCTTTTAGAATTACCTTTTAAGAAATAATATGGCGAAAACATCTAAAATTGTAAAAAATAACAAAAAACAGAAGTTTGAAAATAGACAGACAAACAGATGCAAGCTTTGCGGAAGGCCAAGGGCATACCTAAGAAAGTTTTCTGTATGCAGGATTTGTTTTAGGGATCTTGCCCATAAAGGAGAAATACCAGGTATCAAAAAATCCAGCTGGTAAGTTAAAAAAAGTGAAAAACAAAAATTATAGTCTTAATATCAAAATTGAAACAGGCTTTGCCTGGGCAATTTTATCCATTAAGGGAAAGGAAATATTAAAGGAAAACCGTTAGGTTTGCCTTTAAAGTCAAACATGGATTCTATAGCAGACATGATAGTAATAATAAAGAATGGATACATGGCTAAAAAAAGTCAGGTTTCTCTGCGGCTTTCAAATTTCAAACTTGAACTTGCAAAAGCCTTAGAAAAAGAAGGGTACATTGGAAAAGTTGCAAAAAATGATAAGCGAATAACCATAGATCTAATCTATTCTTTAAACAAGCCAAGAATTACAGAAATAAAACGTGTATCAAAATCAGGCCTCCGGGTTTATATAAAAAGCAAAGGGATAAAACCCGTAAAAGGTGGTCGCGGAACAATTATTGTTTCAACACCAAAGGGCTTGATGAGCGGCAAGGAAGCTCAAAAGAAAAATTTGGGAGGGGAGGTTGTTTGCCGGGTTTGGTAAACAATAATTATGTCAAAAATTGGAAAATTACCAGTACAGATCCCTCAAGGAGTAACTGTAAATATCGCCGAAGGTGAGATAGAGATTATTGGACCCAAAGGTAATTTAAAATTCCAATTTAGGCCCGAGATTAAAATTGAGGTTAAGCAAGACCAAATTCAGGTGACAAGAAAATTTGAAACAAAATTTGCAAAGGCGCTCCATGGACTAACTAGAAGTGTTATCGCAAACATGGTAAAAGGGGTTCTCGAAGGTCATGAAAAGACATTAGAATTGGTTGGAGTAGGTTACAGGGCAACCAAGCAGGGTGAAAATTTAGTTTTGAACGTCGGCTACTCTCATCCTGTCGTGATTAACCAATTGCCGGGCATTCAAATCGACACAAAAGAAAATAAGATAATTGTTTCTGGGCCGGATAAAGTTTTGGTAGGAGAAACTGCTGCAAAAATAAGAAGGGTGAGGCCACCGGAACCATATAAGGGCAAAGGGATTAAATATCTTGGAGAATACATAAGAAGAAAGGCAGGCAAGGCACTCAAAGCAGGTGCATAAAATTAATATGAGGAATAAAAGAATTCAAAGACAATATCGACACAAAAGAGTCAAAAAAAATATTATAAGTCTCAGCGCTTTGCCGCGACTTGCTGTGTTTAGATCTAACAAGTTTATTTATGCCCAAATCATAGATGATAAAGATTCAAAAACCATTGCATCTGCGTCTGATATAAAAACAAAAGAAAAAAATAAAATTCTAAGGGCAAAAGAAGTTGGGCACAATTTGGCTGTTGCAAGTCTTAAAAAAGATATTAAAAAAGTTGTTTTTGATAGGGCTGGGTACAAGTACCACGGCAGGGTAAAGTCACTTGCAGAGGGTGCAAGGGAAGGGGGACTAATTTTTTAAATGGCAAGACAAAGTAATTATAGTAACTATTCACAAGAGCCTAAAGAATTTGAGGAAAAAGTAATTTCAGTAAACAGGGTTTCCAAAAAAACAAAAGGCGGAAATCAAATGCGTTTTTCGGTTTTGGTAGTTGTTGGTGACAGAAAAGGCAGGGTTGGGGTTGGACTTGGAAAATCGAAAGACGTTGCATCGGCTATAAGAAAGGCCGTAGGACTAGGGAAAAAACATTTGATTGATGTGCCCATAATAAATGGCACAATCCCGCACGATATTTTTATAAAAAGAGGCGCAGCAAAAGTGTTGCTTAAACCAGCACCAGAAGGTACTGGAGTCATTGCAGGAGGGGCGGTTCGTGCAGTCGTAGAAGCTGCTGGAATCAGAAATATCTCAAGTAAAGTTTTAGGAACCAAAAACCAAGCGTCAAATATTTATGCAACACTCGAAGCCCTTAAAAACTTTTTAAAATGAAAAATACTAAATTACTAAAAGTACTTAATAAATCGGCAAAAAGAATTGGTCGCGGACCTGGTTCCGGAAAAGGAAAAACATCAGGTCGTGGCACAAAAGGTCAAAATGCCCGCGGAAGCCTATCACTCGTCCACTCCCATTTCGAAGGTGGTCAAAGGCCACTTATAAAAAGGCTCCCCTATAGAAGAGGTAAAGGAAACCCCAAAATTTCCAAAAAACCACTGGTTGTCAATCTAAGTGATTTAAGCTTATTTACCAATAATCAAATCGTCGATTTGGAATCACTAGTTAAGAGCGGACTCATCAAAAAAGAAGAAGCAAAAACAAATGGGATAAAAATTCTTGGTGATGGCAAAATAACAGTTCCCTTAATTGTCAATTTACCCGCATCAAAAAGCGCTGCCGAAAAAATAATTAAAGCAGGCGGCAAAGTAAATATCAACAAATGAAATATCTAGAATTAGTTATAAAAATCTTTAAAATTAAAGACCTTCGGAAAAAAATACTATTCACTGCCTTTATTTTATTTATTTTTAGGGTTTTTGCACAGGTGCCGGTTCCAGGGGTTGATGTATCATCATTAAAAAATCTTTTTTCCCAAAACCAGCTGTTATCACTGCTCGACATATTTTCTGGTGGAACCCTAGCAAACTTTTCGGTTTTGTCCCTAGGGCTAAACCCCTACATCAATGCCAGTATCATAATCCAGCTTTTACAAATGGTTTTCCCCAAACTTGAGGAATTAGCAAAAGAAGGAGAATCTGGCCGAGAAAAAATTAATCAATATACAAGATATCTGACCGTACCGCTTGCGGCGATTCAAGCATTTGGAATTTATATTCTACTTCAGAATTCAAAAATTCTTACCGCCGTTACACCATTAACACTATTGGCACTGGTTTTTACCATAACTGCCGGGACAATCTTTTTAATGTGGCTAGGTGAATTAATTTCAGAAAAAGGTATTGGAAATGGTATCTCAATGATAATTTTTGCAGGCATAGCGGGACGTTTACCGATAAGTATTTTCCAGCAATTGTCGGTTTTTGACCCATCACAACTTAAAAACATTCTCGTTTTTTTGGTAATGGCAGTTGTTGTTGTAGTATCAATTGTTATTGTCACAGAAGCAAGACGACCAATCAGGGTACAGTATTCTAGGCGTGGTCAAGGCGCAAACGCCTCAAGTACATCAAGCTTTATTCCTCTTCGTCTAAACCAAGCTGGAGTAATCCCAATCATTTTTGCAGTTTCTTTAATACTTTTGCCATCGACCTTTTCTAAATTTTTTGAGCGTTCAACAAACACTTTTGTGGCGCATTTTTCGCAGAGTCTCCAAACGATTTTTGCTCCAGGTGGAGTGACTTATGATGTAGTTTATTTTGGTTTAGTTGTTGTGTTTACTTATTTTTATACTACCGTTGCTTTCAACACCAAACAAATTTCAGAAATGCTTATGAAACAAGGCAGTTTTTTACCAGGAATTCGTCCAGGCAGTCCAACAAAAAAATATTTGGACTATATATCATTAAGAATTACCCTTTTTGGAGCCCTATTTTTAGGAATAATTGCCGTACTTCCGTCAATTGGCCAGCAAATAACCGGCATACAAACGCTTTTAATCGGCGGGACAAGTCTTTTGATTATCGTCTCTGTCATCTTAGAAACGACCAAACAAGTAGAATCACAGCTTGTCATGAGCGACTATGATAGTTTTCTGGAAAGGAAATCAAGATGAATCTAATTTTTTTAGGGCCGCAAGGGTCCGGTAAATCAACACAGGCAAAGAAGTTGGCCGACAGTCTAAGGCTTCCCTACATAGAAATGGGTCAGATTTTCAGGGACAAGGCAAAAGAAGAGGGAGAAGTTGCCGCAAAGATTAGAATGTCACTCGAAGCAGGCGAATTGGTTCCTGACGAAATAGCCGTACAGATTTTAAATGAAAAACTAGAATCAGCAGATTTTCGAAGTGGTTTTATTTTAGATGGATATCCAAGAAATCAGTATCAAATGGATGGTTTAAAAACTAAAATTGATAAAGTTTTTTATGTTAATGTACCGGATACTGAGGCAATAAAAAGGTTATTACTTCGAGCAAGACATGATGATACGGAAGAACTTTTAAAAAAAAGGCTCGAAATTTACCACGAAAAAACCGAGCCGCTTTTAAAAAATTTTAGAGAACAAGGTACGCTCATAGATATAGACGGAGAAAAATCAGTCGAAGATGTTGCAGTACAAATACAAGAAAAATTAAATGAAAAATGAGTTATCAAAAAACGGAAGAAGAAATTAAACTTATGAAAAAATCAGGAAATATTTGTGCCAAGGCCTTAAAAAAAGTGTTGGAAAATATAAAACCTGGTGTTAGTTGTAAGGAGCTCGACACGATTGCCCGCGAAGAAATTGAAAAAATGGGGGCCACGCCGTCGTTTATGACAGTCGAAGACTACCCGTATACAATTTGTACTACAGTTAATGAACAAGTGGTGCACGGAATACCGACCAAAAGAAAACTAGAGGCTGGAGATATTGTCGGAATCGATATTGGTGCGCTGTACAATGGTTACCATAGTGATTTGGCTATAACTGTCACAGTCGGTAAGGTTCAAGATGATGTCGAACAATTTATAAAAGTAGGTAAAAGCACTTTAAACTCTGCGCTTAAACAAGTGAAAGTAGGAGGCAGGATTGGTGACATTTCGGCAACTATTCAAGAAGGTATAGAAGGGGCTGGTTACTCGGTCGTTAAAAGCCTAACAGGCCACGGTGTAGGCAAAGAACTTCATGAAGACCCGATGATTCCAGGTTTTGGTAAAAAGGGAACTGGCGTGGCAATCGTAGAAAATATGACACTTGCTATAGAAATAATCTACACGCAAGGTTCCGGAGAAGTTGGCATAGAAAATGACAATTGGACAATTAGCTCGAGCGACGGTTCGCTTGGAGGACTTTTTGAGCAAACGGTACTAGTTAAAAAAAGCGGCCCTATAGTGTTGACGCCGTACTTGTAAACTAGTAAAATAACCGTCCAGGATTAAATGGCAAAAACAGGCGTAATCGAAGTAGAAGGGGAAGTTACAGAAGCCCTGCCCAACACAATGTTTAGGGTTAACGTTCCCTCGGGAAGGTTGCCGAATGTTAATGAAGACAGGGTTGTACTTTGCCATTTGTCTGGCAAAATGAGAATTCATTACGTTCGAATTTTGCCCGGTGACAGGGTTAAAATCGAATTAACACCTTATGATTTAACAAAAGGAAGAATAACTTACAGACTTTAATTTAAAAATATGAAAGTACAAGCAAGTGTTAAAAAAAGATGTGTTAACTGTAAAATCGTTAGACGAAAAGGCAACCTTTACGTCATTTGTGCAACCAACCCAAGGCACAAGCAAAGACAAGGATAAAATATGGCAAGAATAGCTGGAGTAGATTTACCAAACGATAAAAGGCTTGAAGCAGCCCTTCCTTATATATATGGCATAGGGTTGACTTTGGCGAAAAAAATAATCAAGGATTGTCAGCTGGACGCCAATAAAAGGACAAAAAACTTAACCGAAGATGAAGTCAATAAATTACAAAAAGAAGTCGAAAAATATAAGGTCGAAGGGGACCTAAGACGCGAAGTCCAAGGCAATATTAAACGCCTTCAAGAAATGGGTGCCTATAGGGGTATCCGTCACACAAGAGGCTTACCGGTTAGGGGCCAAAGAACAAAGGTCAACGCAAGAACCAAGCGTGGTAAACGTGTAACTATTGGTACAGTTAGAAAAGATGTAGTTGCAAAAATGGGAACAGAGGCTAAATAATGGCAAAAGAAATCAAAAAAAGCAAAAAAAATGTTCAAAAAAAGGTAACTAACGCAAGGGCGTATGTTACGGCGACATTCAACAACACCCTGGTTACATTAACAGACCAAAATGGTGCAACGTTAGTTTGGGGTTCTGCTGGCGCCTCAAATTTTAAAGGTGCAAGAAAGGCTACCCCTTATGCCGCAACGACGGTCGTTGAAAATATTGCCAAAAAAGCAAAGGAAATGGGAGTATCAACAATAGAAATTTATGTTAAAGGTCCAGGACCTGGCAGGGACAGTTCGATTCGTGCCTTTAAGGCTGCGGGTCTTAACATTACTATGATATCCGACGTCACACCTATTCCGCATAACGGACCAAGAGCAACAAAAAGGAGAAGGGTTTAAAAAATGGCTAGATACACCGGACCAAAACATCGTCTTTGTAGGGCAGAAGGCATTGCCCTTTGTGGTCTGCCAACGTGTCCTGTCATCAAAAAAAATGCAGGCCCGCCAGGACAACATGGTCAAAAAGGCCGCAGAAAGCTTTCGGAATATGGTGTTCAGTTAAGGGAGAAGCAAAAAGTAAAAAGGATCTATGGAGTCCTGGAACGTCAATTTGAAAAGTATTTCAATATGGCGTCTCGCCAAAAAACAACAACAGGTGAAGCCCTGCTAAACATCCTGGAAACCCGTCTCGACAATGTTGTATATCGCTTAAACTTAGCCCGCACCAGATACCAATCAAGGCAATTGGTGTCCCATGGTCATGTAAAGGTAAATGACAAAAGAGTGACTATTCCATCATATAATGTTAAAATTGGCGACGTTATTTCACTTTCAACTAAGGCCTCAAATTTCGATTTTATTAAAAAAATATCGGAAGACACAAAAAGTGTAAGTTTACCTACCTGGCTCGAGAAAAAGGCGACGGTAGGTAAAGTGAAATCTACGCCCAAAAGAGAAGATATTGATGCTGAAATTAACGAAAGGTTAATTGTTGAGTTTTACTCAAGATAAAATGAAAATCTTAATAAATATTCAAAATACTAATTGCAAGTCGATTAGAATTTTACGAGGAGGTGAATTAGTAAAGTGTTAGATTTATCTCAAATTGCAGTAGAAACAGAAAAAGAAACAGACGATTTTGGAAAATTTGTGGTCGAGCCGCTAGATCAAGGCTACGGACACACAGTAGGGAATTCCTTAAGGCGCGTACTTTTGACATCACTTTCTGGAGCTGCCGTCACACAAGTCAAAATTGCAGGAGTTAGGCATCAGTTTACCGCCCTCTCTGGCATGTCAGAAGACATTGTTGAGCTGATTTTAAATCTTAAAAAATTAAGATTACAAATTACATCAGACAAACCAGTGAAATTAACTCTCGAAGCCAAAGGTCCAAAAGAAATCAAAGCATCTGACATAACAAAAGCCGCAGGTGTAGAAATCGTGAATAAAGATTTGGTGCTGGCTCACTTGTCAGACAGCAAATCAAAACTCAGCGCAGTAATAATTGCAGAGAATGGAAGCGGTTACTCACTTGCAGATGAAAGAAAAACAGGTGAAATCGGTTTAATTCCTGTTGATGCCAATTTCTCACCTGTTGTAAAAGTTAATTATCATGTAGAAGCAACCCGTGTTGGTCGTGTCACTAACTTCGACAAATTAACTTTAGAAATTTCAACTGACGGTACAATCAAGCCCGCAGAAGCGCTGAAGCAAGCAGCAAAAATTTTGGTTGACCATTTTGCAACTATTTATCAGCCGCAAAATAAAGTAAGAAAACCAAAAGCAGAAGTTGTTGAAAACAGCACTGCCGTTACAGAAGAAGTCATAAAAACGTCACTTGAAGAGTTGGATCTTCCTGTGAGGCTTACAAATAGCCTCAAAAGCGGCAAGATCGAAACGATCGGAGACTTTTTAGAAAAAGACAAAAAGGACTTAATGAAAATGAAAAACATGGGTCCAAAATCTGTAGCGTTGGTAGAAGAGAAGTTAAGAGAAAGGGGCATTGAAGTAAAGTGAGACATGCAAAGTTCGGCAGAAAGTTAAGTAGGGATACCAATTCCAGAAAGGCTCTACTTATTAACTTAACAAGCGATCTTATTTTGCGTGGTTCGATAAAAACGACTCTTGCGAAGGCAAAGTTTGTTCAAAGCTACGCAGAAAAAGTAATCACGTCTGCAAAGAAAGCAAGATTAGGCAGGATGCGTGTTATCGCATCGTCTTTAACAAAGGGCAGCTTCAAAAAACTGATGGAGGAAGTCGCACCGGGTTTTGAGGATAGGAACGGTGGTTATACGCGAATTATAAAACACTCACCAAGGAATGGTGATAGTGCTCCTATGGCAAAAATAGAATTGGTTGCATGGGATAAGTCCAAAACTTTACTAAAATCACCGAAAAAAGAAAAAGTGCAGAAAACAAACCTTAAAAAAGAAGCAAAGAAAAAAACACCAAAAGAATCAAAAATTAAAAAAGAAGCAAAAACAGTAAAGAAGGTAATTAAAAAATGAAGAGTCTTAAGCAAAAAGATATAGTAAGAAGTTGGCACTTAATAGACGCCAAAAACAAAACACTGGGTAGGATTTCCACAGAAATTGCAATGCATTTAATGGGGAAAAATAAGCCTACCTACTCAACGAATCTTGATACAGGTGATTATGTCGTAGTATTAAATTCCAAGGACGTTGCCATATCTGGTAAAAAAGAAACGCAAAAAAAGTATTATCACCACTCTGGTTATCCGGGAGGTTTATACTCGAAAACAGTAAGCGACGTAAGAGGCAAAAAGCCAAACGATTTAATAAGGGATGCTGTTTTTGGCATGCTGCCAAAAACAAAAATGGGGAAGATCATGTTAAAAAAGCTTTATATTTATCAAAGCAACGAAAATCCACACAAGGACAAATTTAAATAAAAATGGAAGAAGTGAAAACAGAAAATAAAACTAAAAACAGCTCATTCGTCTTTGCACACGGCAGACGCAAAGAAGCAGTTGCTCGTGTACGTCTTTTCAAAGGAAAAGGCCAGACAACAGTCAATGGAAAGCCGATAGAGGAATATTTCCCGCAAGAAACTTTTAAATCAGATTACCTCAAGCCTTTTAAGCTTACAAAAACAGAAGGCCAATTTTATGTAACAGTAAAGGTCACAGGTTCCGGAACAAAAGGCCAATTAGATGCCGTTGTCCACGGAATTTCCCAAGCCTTAAACAAAGCAAATAGGGAAGAATATCGGCCAATGCTTAAAAAAGCGGGACTTCTAACACGCGATGCTCGCGTGAAAGAACGCCGCAAATACGGCCGTGCCCAAAAAGCCAGAAAAGGAAAACAATCTCCAAAGCGATAAAAACTATTTTTGAGAAAGAGTTTGCGAATCTATTGTTCTCAAGACGCTAAAAAACAAAATCAACCCCAGAGGAATTTGAATAGTCGGGATAAGAGCTAAAATCCACGCCAGACCTTTAGTTTTATTATAGAATCCAGATGGCTCGCCGTCCCCACCTGCAAGCCCTAGAATTGTAGTGGAAATAATAAAATAAGCTGATATTGAAAGCGAAACAATAATGTATTTAAAAAATGCGGTAACTAACTGAACTTTATCACGCTCCACAAAAAGCCTGATGAGCATATAAATTACAAGAAAAATTGGGATTACCCAAATAATAAATATCACATAGGTCTGCAGCTCGCTTAGTCTTACCCCAGCGCCGATTGCAATAAAAGATGAAAAAAAGGCGTAAATTAAAATCGGTACTATTAAATAAAGCCCGGAACCAATACCGCTAAGTATAGATTTGATACTATTCATGCAGCAGGTTTTTTCTCAGCAGATGGGGATGTCTTTTCTGGTGGTTTTAAAACGGTTCCAGGAAATGCACCCGACATTACCGCCATTCCTGTGGCTGTATCTTTAGTTGACGAATCAAACTCAGCAGAATCACCAACATTTATTTCTGACGCAGAGCCAGTCGAGAAACTTCCAGTCGACACGGCTTGTGGTTCCTTTGAGCCAACTCTATTCAAAACCTTGCCAAAAAACTCTGGTACCAAACCCATGCAAACATTAGATCACAAGCGATGTTACTTGTAAAGTTTAAAAGAAAAATAGTATCTTGTCGGGGAGAGAGGAATCGAACCTCCGATACTGCACCCCCAGCGCAGTGTGTTACCACTATACTACTCCCCGGCGTCGAAACAAACTCAGCTCGCCATATTTTCTTTTTAAAGAAAATATTTAACGCTTCGTTGTTTCTCCTTTTTCAAACGCAAAGCGTTTGAGATATAAACCATTCAAAACAAACAAATTATATCAGAACCTGTTTTTAACTTTAATCTTTTTGCGTTAGTCCTTATGCTTTTCGATCCACCTCTTGTATTTTTAAAGTATCTATAGTAAAAATAGTGAGAACTGCCCCAAGTATTTCCTAAATGACAATAGACGCCAAAAAACAGGCAATCGAAAACGCTATTTCTCAAATCGAAAAAGCATACGGTAAGGGTTCCATTATGAAAATGGGCGAATCCGTAGGTAAGTTCGAAGTTGATGTTATTCCAACAGGCATTGTTCCGGTAGATCTAGCACTGGGAGTTGGTGGTCTTCCCCGCGGTAGAATCATCGAAATCTATGGACCGGAAGCATCAGGAAAAACAACTCTAACCCTTTCCACAATTGCCCAAGCCCAAAAAGCAGGAGGGTCAGCGGCATTAATAGATGCAGAACACGCTCTGGATCCTGTCTGGGCACAAAAGGTTGGTGTAAACCTCGACGATCTTTTGATTTCCCAGCCAGACACCGGGGAACAAGCGCTTGAAATAACCGAAACATTAATTCGCTCCGGGGCAGTAGATGTAATTGTTGTGGATTCAGTCGCTGCACTCGTGCCGCGTGCAGAAATAGAAGGTGAAATGGGAGATTCCATGATGGGTGTCCAGGCGCGCCTAATGTCTCAGGCCTTACGAAAACTAACTGGTGTTATTTCCAAATCTAAAACAGTTGTCATCTTCACCAATCAATTACGGGAGAAAATTGGAGTCATGTTTGGTAATCCGGAAACCACCCCTGGTGGCCGTGCTTTAAAATTCTATTGCTCAATAAGACTAGATATTCGCAAAATCGACAATATAAAAGATGGTGATAAAATCATTGGAACCAGGCATCGTGTTAAAGTTGTTAAAAATAAAGTTGCACCGCCATTTAGGCTTGCCGAATTTGACATAACAGGAGAGGAAGGTATTTCTAAAGAAGGCGGTTTATTAGATGTTGCTGTTGAAATGGGCATAGTCTCCAAAAGCGGCGCATTTTATAGATGGGGTACAAAATTAATTGGTCAAGGTAGGGAAAGTGCCAAGGCTTATTTTGCAGAACACAAAAAAGATTATAGTACTGTTGAAAAAGAAATTTGGGCTAAAGTGAAAAAAGGCATGCCGGTAGCGCCAAAAATTACAAACCACGAAGCTGATGACGACGAAATCTTAGAAGAAATTACCCCAACTTCTGCCTAAAATCCGTGTTGCAGATAACCGCAATTGTTCCTCAAAAATCTAATATTCGCAGGTCTCAAAATAAAGAAAAAAGATTTAATATTTATCTAGACGGAAAATTTGGTTTTGCAATTGGCGAAGAAAACTTGCTGATAAATAAATTAAAAGTTGGGTCCACAATCGCAAAAGAAGATATAGAAAAAATATCCAAAGAAGAGAGCTTGAAAAAATTAATAGATGCTGCCATCAACTTTCTATCGTATAGGCCAAGAAGTGAAAAAGAAGTATCGGACTATCTAATCAAAAAAATTTCACAAAAAGAAAAAATTAAATATGGTGAAGCAAAAGAATCGAACCTTATTGCACTAGTTTTAAAAAAGCTTGCAAAGTATGCTTACATAGATGATTTAAATTTTGCCAATTGGTGGGTAGAAAGCCGTAGTCGGGCGAGGCAAAAAGGCAAAAGAGTCCTTAGCTTGGAATTAAAACAAAAAGGAATAAGTCAAACTTTAATAGAAGAGGTATTATCAAAATCCCAAAACGAGCTGGAATTGGCTTTAAAAGTTATTGAAAAAAAACATACAAGACTTGAAAAACTTACCGACATTGAAGCAAAGAAAAAGATTTACTATTATCTTGCTTCCCGCGGCTTTGAGCCTACTGTAATAAAGGAAGCGTTGCAAATTTTTCTAAAAAGAGATAAAATTTCATAAGTAACTGGAGTCAGCAAGTAAGTAAAAAGACTTATGACAACGAAATCTTTAAGTTTTGTGCTTTCAAAAACAATTCAGGGTTAACCCCCTCCACTTGCTGTTGCTGTTTTCCAATTAAATTACATGGCATATTTTGACGACCAAAAACAAAAAGACGATAAACCCGGTAAGGTTGTAGTTTCTGTCGGGAATCCCAGGCAGGATTTTAATTCTAACCGTGACGCGAGGGAGATCATTCAAGATGCCCGCGATGAGGCCTTCAGGATAAAGAAAGCTGCCGAAGAGGAAGCCAGAAAAATTAGGGAAGAGTCAATAGATATTGAGAGAAGGATCGCCCAAAAAGAAGAATCGCTTGACATAAAAATTTCCCAAATAGCAAAAGCCGATAAACAGACACAGTCGGAAAAGGAGGCCTATCTAAAACTTCAAAAAGAGATCGAAAAAGTTAGGGGAGAGTTAATTGAAAAACTTGCAAAAGTATCCTCTTTAACTCGCGACGAAGCGAGAAAATTAATGCTTGCAAATCTTGAAGAGGAACTCCAGTCGGAAATTGCCAAAAGGTTAAAAGAAGCAGAAGAAAAGATAAAAGCAGAAAGTGGCCTAAAAGCAAGGGAAATTATCGTAAATTCGATGATAGCCGGAGCAACTGACTGGGTGGCAGAGTACACGGTCTCTACAGTCAGACTCGAATCAGACGACATGAAGGGTAGGATTATCGGCAAGGAAGGACGCAATATTCGTACATTTGAACTTGCAACTGGCGTAGACGTAGAGTTGGACAGCGATATCGTAGGAGAGGTCAGGCTTTCGTCTTTCGATCCAATCCGTCGCGAAATTGCAAAACGAGCACTGGAAGAATTAGTAAAAGACGCGCGAATTCAACCTACCAGAATTGAACAATTAGTAGAAAAAGCTCGCCAAGAAGTTGCCTCAGACATGTCAGAAGCAGGTAAAAAAGCGGCCAACGAGCTTGGGCTTTTCAATTTACCTCAAGCGGCGCTAGACACTTTGGGTCGTTTAAAATTCCGTTATTCATACGGACAAAATCAGTTAATTGCATCAATCGAAACCGGCAAAATCGCCGGCAAAATCGCTGAAGAAGTTGGAGCAAATTCCACAATAACCAAGACTGGTGGATTGTTTCATGATATCGGTAAAACCGAAGTTGATAAAGAAGGTACACATGTCCAGCTTGGAGTAGGTTTGGCCAAAAAATGGAATTTTCCGCCAGAGGTTGTTAATTGTATCGCCCAGCATCATGAAGATGAACCGTTTTCATCATTAGAATCAATAATCGTCCATGTCGCAGACGCTGTTTCTGGAGCCAGACCAGGTGCAAGACACGAGGCAGTTGAAGATTACATCAAAAGGTTAACGGATATCGAAAAGGTTGCCACTTCATTTTCTGGAGTAGAAAAAGCCTATGCAATTCAAGCCGGCCGTGAAGTAAGGGTCATTGTTCAACCACAAGCAATAGACGATGACGGGGTGGTAACCCTTGCACACGATATTCGCCAAAAGCTAGAAAGCGATTTAACTTATCCTGGTCAAATTACAGTAACCGTAATTCGAGAAGTTAGGGCAATAGATATCGCAAAGTAATTTGACGCAAGACGCTGCTTTTTATATAATCACTGACAGCGCAAAAATCAAAAATGACTAAAAAAGAATTAGTAAACAGAGTTGCCAAAAAAGTCGGACTTACAAGAAAAACAGCGGAGCAAGCGGTAAATGCAGTTTTTGGCAATATCCGAGAAGCAATGGTTAAAGGTGACAAAGTGGTAGTCACGGGTTTTGGAACATTCAAGGTCAGAAAACGTGCCGCAAGAACCGGCCGCAATCCCCAAACAGGCAATGCTCTCAAAATCTCAGGGCACAAACTCCCAGGCTTCACAGCCGGCAAAAGCCTCAAACGATTAATTAAATAATTTCAAAAAAATTTACGCAGCTTTCAAAACTTTGGCAAGAACCTTAACTTTATGTCGGTGTACGAGCTCTCGTGAAGCAACTATCAACTGATACCTAATGTCGTAGATCCTCAAGTGGTCAGGAACTTTATTGTTTGCTTCTTCTCCGGAGAGCTCATTATTACCAGCCTCGAGTTCTTGAGTAACTCCCAGCAGTGGTTTCGGGGTGTTATTATCTTGCTGAGACACCGAAATAACCGTACTAGCTTCCCCGGTGTATCTTTCCCTCATTTCTCCAATAACTTGCTGATAGGCCTCTGAATCGGGTGATCTATCGTCTCCGCCAGGTAATACCTTTTCTCCATTCACCATAAAATACCCCTATGGGGGCGAGAAGAATATACCCCTTTTGGCCTTGGAAGTCAAACAAACCTTATGCTAAAATCAAACGTTGTGAAACCATCTTTTTATATCAAAACATTTGGCTGCCAGCAAAATATGGCAGATTCTCAAAGAATTGCCAGTTATTACCTTTCTCGAGGCTATAGGCAGGTGAAATCTTCTAAAACGGCCTCAGAAATTGTCATAAATACCTGCATGATCCGTCAAAGTGCAGAAGATAGGGTAACAGGTCTTGTAAAAAATATTGTCAAAAATAAAACCCAAAAACCTGCCTTGCCTACAGGCAGGCCAAAAATCGTCGTAACAGGTTGTATGGTTGGCATGGCAAGCAGGGACGAAACCGGAAAATATATTAAGGCCCTTAAAAAACGTATGCCGGAAGTCGACGAATTTTTACCGCTTGAAGAAGTAGGTTTCGATTATCCTGCACTTAGGTCCGATGTTACCCATTCATGGGTGCCAATTTCAAACGGCTGTAATAATTTTTGTACTTTTTGTGTTGTGCCTTTCACAAGAGGCCGTGAAGTTTCTCGCCCTTTTGAAGATATAATCACAGAAATTAAAGATTTAGCAAAAAATGGCTGCAAAGAGGTTACACTGCTTGGGCAAAACGTAAATTCGTATGGGTCGGACCTCGTTAAAAACTCAAAAGGGTTTATCCTCCCAAACGGAAGAAAGGTCAAGCCGGTTATTGTTAAGCATCTTGGTAAATATCGCATCCCAACCCTTTTCCCATATCTCCTAGAAGAGGTTTGTAAAATCAAAGGAATAAAAACTGTTAAATTTATTTCTTCAAACCCTTGGGATTTTTCGAACATTCTAATAGACGTTATTGCCAAGAATAAAAAAATAGACAAGAACATTCACTTAGCTGTCCAATCCGGAGACGATCAAATACTTAAAAAAATGAACAGGTGGTACACAAGACAAGATTATTTAAATCTCGTTAAAAAAATAAAGACAAAAATAAAAGAAGCGCAAATCTCAACGGACATTATTGTCGGCTTTCCCGGTGAAACCGAAAAACAGTTTTTAAATACGGTGAAGCTCGCAAAAGAGGCAAACTTTTCCTATGGTTATGTTTCAAAATATTCCGATCGGCCAAACACTGCAGCACACAAGGCACTAGGAGATGATGTGTCTCATCAGGAAAAAAATAGGCGCTGGAAAATTCTAGATGAGTTAATAAATCAAAAAGGAAACCCCAGAACTGCCGTACGTTAATTCATCTCCAGCTTTTGAGAAGCATAAATTTATCTATATCATTAATTTTGATTGGCAACCCGGAAGAAATCGGATACATAAAGAAAAACATTCCAATAAATAGCGCCAAAATAACAAATACTGTCAGTCTGAATTTCGTTTTGTAAACGTCTTTAAGTGCAATACCCAAGGCGACTGCCAAAAATGGTATTGAAGGCAAATAATGATAAAGAAAAAGTAACCTTGGTGTAAAGATCCACGGAATCCAGAAAATAAAATATCCTAGAATAATAATCAGCAACTTATGATTTTTCTCATCTAAATATTTGCCCAAAATGTATGAAATGGCAACAATCCCTGCCCAAAAAATAAATGGATTTCCAAGTGCGTAAATATATCCCGCCCTGCCATTACCATAATCTTCGTAGGAAAAATACACTCCGCGTGTATCCAAAATCCACGGGCAAATTGTCTTTGAGGCTTCAAGACCGCTTGGTACACAAAAGATTGGGGTAGTTCCGTAGGAATGTACGAGATCATGCCTGTTTTGATACCACCATATTTGTTTGTTCAAATTTATAAAATCGCTAGCGGTATGTCCTTGCAGCCAAAATTGTCCGTAGGACAAGAGGTAAATAGCAAATGGGATAACAATGAGAAGCAATAAATTAAACGATAAGCGTTTAGTCTTGAATTGAAAAATTAAAATAATCAAAAAGATTACTCCAATAGTATAAAACCCGGTCCATTTTGACGAAACTGCAAGACCTAAAAATAATGCTGTTGAAACCAAATTTATCCTTGACGACTTTTTAAGATAACGGGCCATAAATATAAACGCACAAATAGTAAAAAAGGTAATAAAAACATCATTCATCGCGATTCTGCTCATTGCAAATGTTAAATTCTCAAATGCAATAACAGTTGAAGCAAATATTGCGGCCATAGGACCAAATAACAAATATGCCAGAAGAAATACCGCAGGTATAATTGCTGTCCCAATAATTAAACTAGGCGTTCGCCAGCCAACAGGATTATCCCCAAAAATCTTGATTGATCCGGCCTGGATTAACTTTGCAAGCGGAGGGTGCAGCCATTCGTATGCAGTTCCTTCCATGGGTGCCGGAGCAAAAGGGTCATAGGCCGCAGGATTATTATCCGCATATGCTTTTGCCGTTACAGCATGGTAGACCTCATCAAAATAGTAATGCCTAGGTTGTGTGTAACGGTTTAACCTCAGCAAAAAGGAAAATACGGTCAAAAGAATAATAAACAGCAAAAGAAAATTTAATTTCACAGCTCTTAACAATATATAATGAAGTAAGAGATACAATCAAATGGTTTAAATATCAAACAATGAGGAAATTTGTTTCAAACCTAAACGTTCTTACATATTCTATTTTTGGTTTTCTGTTCTGGCATTTGGCAAAGGAAATGCTGCAGACAAAAAGCGATGGCTGGTATGTGGGACAGGTTAACCTTTACGGGGATTTGGTGTTTCATCTCAGCCTGATTACTAAGTTTCTGGCAAACGATAATGTTTTAATAGATAACCCTATTTATGCATCTGACAAAGTAAATTATCCAATAGTTGCCGATTTTATAACAGCTCAAGTCGCAAGATTTACAGGCATAGATTTTGCGCTTTTTATTACAACATTTACTGTAGGGATTATTACTTTGATTGTGGCCAAAATGTTCATTATAAATTTTGTTAGAAATAACAAAGTTGTTTTTTTGTCATTTCTACTTTTCTTTTTAAACGGAGGGTTTGGTTTTTACTATCTTTTCAAAGATTATGCAGTTTCTCAAAAAGCGCCGCTAGATTTTCTTTTAAATCTTCCTCGTCAATACACAGACATTAAAGAATTAGGCTACTGGTGGATCAATTCGTATCTTGCCTATTTTTTGCCGCAGCGTTCGTTCCTTTTCGCATTCCCTATAACCCTTGTTATTTTACTTCTTATTTATCGAGGGTTTAAAAAAACAAATTTATACCTTTTTGCACTTGCGGGAATTCTTGCCGGCATTTTACCAATCGTTCAAGCCCAAAGCCTTTTTGTACTTTTTCTCCTTTGTTTATATTTTGCTCCGGTCAGTTTTTTATTTTCTAAAGAAAAGAAAAAGCTGACTTTATGCTGGGCAGTTTTTGGCCTGCTAACCATAGCTATTGCTTTGCCTTTATTTAATCTTATTTCCTCCGTCCATAATCCCCTCAGTTTTATTAAATATTCCCCAGGTTGGACTAGTAAAGAAAATATTGTTTGGTTTTGGTTTAAAAACTTAGGTCTCTTTGCACCACTACTCGTTATCTCAATTGCCTGGCTTTATAAAAAAAAGCAACTATTTATTCTTTACATTCCCTTTTTAATTATTTTCGTCTTATCTAATATATATATTTTTCAACCTTGGGACTTTGACAATAGCAAACTATTAATATACTGGTACTTCGCGTCATGTATAGCGGTGGGATATTTTTTGTACGAAAACTTTTTTCAAACAGGTGTTTTTAAAAAATCACTAGGAATAATTCTGGTTTTTATAATGATTCTTTCAGGTTCTATAGATATTTTTAGAACATTTACAAAACCCACCTCCTATCAAATTTATTCAAACGAAGATCTGCAAATTGCAGAGAGTGTCAAAAGGTTAACTCCGCCGGAATCCGTTTTTACAACAGGAACGAACCATAATAACCCAATTCCTACTTTAGCAGGCAGGTCAACCATACTCGGATTTCCTGGCTGGGTTTGGAGTCATGGTATAGATTACCAAGAAAGACAAAACGATGTTATGCAAATTTATCTCGGTGAAAGCAATGCAGAAGACCTTATTAAAAAATACAATGTCCACTTTGTTACGGTTGGTCCGCAAGAAAAAGTTGAATTTAGCATCAATTTAAGTTATTTTAATCGCTACCCTCAGATAAAACTAGATTCTGATTGGGCACTTTATGACGTTAGTAGTCTTTGGACCAACAGCAACAGGTAAAACTGATCTCGCAATAGAGCTCGCCAAAAAATTTAATGGAGAATTAATTTCTGCCGATTCCCGTCAAGTCTACAAGTCGCTCGATATTGGAACAGGAAAGGTAAGCTTCGAGTCAACAGTTCAAAAGAAAAAAAATTTCTGGATTGTCGATGGAGTTAAAATTTACGGTTTTGATTTAATAAATCCCGGAGAAAAGTTTTCCGCATCAGATTTCCATAAATTTGCCCTATCTAAAATAGCTCAAATAAAAAAAGATAATAAATTGCCGATTGTGGTAGGCGGCAGCGGTTTTTACATTAAATCAATAATCATCCCATTCGAAACACTTGGGATTGAACAAAATCCCAAACTAAGAACTCAGTTAGAAAAATTATCCAAAAAAGAACTTTTAGAAATGTTAAAAAGACTAGATCCCAAAAAAACAGAATCTTTAAATGACTCAGACAGAAATAATCCAAGAAGGTTAGTCAGGGCAATTGAAGTTGCCAAATCAAAATCTAAAAAACAAAAAACTGTTTCTTTAGATTACAAAATGATTGGCCTTTCAGCAGCAAATAACTTTCTATACAATCGTGCAGACAAATGGTTAGAAACAAGACTTAACAGTGGCTTGATAGAAGAAATTGAAAATTTAATCAAAAACTGTACTGACCCAAAATGGCTGGTTTCACTTGGGTTGGAATATCGCTGGATAACAAATTACTTATTGGGAAAAATCTCCAAAGAAACAGCCGTTGAAAGGTTAAGAGGGGATATTCATGATTTTATAAGAAGACAAAAAACATTCTTTCTGCAATTTCCAGAAATTAAGAAATTTGATATCCAAAAGAAAAATTACCAAAAAGCAATTATGGATTACGTAAATGATCTTAAAATATAATACTTTCGGGAAGCGAGTAAGCCAGATTCTGTTTCGCCCCGATTAAATCGGGGCTTATCGATAATCTATCTCTGTGTGACGTAATTGCCACTCAGTCCCGTTTTAGGCGGGATGCCCCCACTTTGAACCGTGTCTCGCAAGTTGCGGACTGCCGGAAACATGGTCATAACGGTTCCCAGCCAAAGGCTGGTCGTCCTATGGACGAATTTCTGGGTTGCAGCAGGTGGGATTGCCCGTTTCACTCTCGCTCGTCACTGTTGCTCTCAGGTTATGTTAATTCACAACCTGTTCTAAGCTTATAATGCGAGTATCTACCCAAAATGGGTAAAAGCTTAGACACCAGCACTTTCGTGTCGGAACTTACGTTCCGTCCCTAATTTCCCGCTGTCTGGACTTTCCTCCCCCGATTAAATCGGGGGTAATCGACCTTCTTCCCGAAAGCAAGCTCAAATTATACCAAAAAACGCACTTTTTCTCAAAATATTTGACTTAATCCCGAAAAAATGCCATAAAATATATATGGCCCAAAAAACTGTTTTTCAAAAGTCTAAGAAGTCGTTGGTCTCACAAGTATTAATTGTACTCACACTTGTAGTCGGACTGGTTGCGGCATACGAGGCTATTGTCCAAGTCGACATAACAGGACTTGCCCCAACCCAGCTTTTTTTGGTAGCTGGCTTCTTGGGTATTTTAGGGATTTACTTAAAAGACGAGAAGTAATTCTTGACACATCCTTTTCTTGAAGCTATAGTTAGCAGAATTGCCCATAACAAATGGCTGTAAAGTCGCAAGGAAAACTACCGGTTGTTGTTCTTATCGGCGGCGGCTCCAAACTCCCGGCACTAATAGATGCATCCAAAAATCCAAAAAGTAATTTCAAAATCTCACTTATCGTTAGCCATAAGAAATTCTCCCCCGGAATTGATCTTGCGCTAAGAAATAAAATACCTGCAGTATTTTTTAATTTGCCTGATTACAGGACCAGATTATTTAACGGTTCTGACAAAGCAAGAACCAGCTATTCAGAAGCACTCGGATGGTTCATATCACAAAAGGAATACCTGCCAAAACTTTTGGTTTTTGCGGGTTGGGATTTGATAATGGGCAACAATTTTTTCAAATTCTTTAAAAGTACCCTGGGAAATGGTTATGCGGCTATCAATCTTCATCCAGCCCTTATGCCCATTAAACCAGAAAAAGATAAAATTACACTCCCGGACAAATCGGAAATTCCAGTAATAAAAGGTGAACAGCAGGAAGTGTTAGAAGCTGTTTTACAAGAAAAACACACATATTTCGGTCCAAGTGTTCACTTTATGAATCCAAAAAACTACGACGACGGGGAAGTAATTCTTCGTGAGTTCATTCCGGTTGGAAACACAAAAACCGTCAAAGAACTACAAGAAAAATTAATGCCAGTTGAAGATAAAATTCTCACCCAAGCCATAGAAGAAGTTTTAAATTCATTATGAAAAAAACTATTATTGTTGTTGATAGAGGCGGACGTGGATCGGCACTTGTTTACAAATATCAAAAAAGTAAAAATGTTGGCAGGATTATTGCAATACCTGGCAATGACTTCATCAAATTTCATCAAAAAGTGGAAACCTATCCAACTGTCAAAACTTCAGACGTCGAAGAAATTTTAAAAATAGCAAAAGAAGAAAAAGCAGACCTGGTCGATGTTGCCGAAGACTGCGCGGTTGAAGCAGGTCTTACGGACCTTCTCAGTAAAAACAAAATAAAAGCTTTTGGCCCCACAAAAGCCGCTGGCCAAATAGAATGGGACAAAGCTTGGAGTCGAACTTTTATGAAAAAAATTAATCTGCCTATTCCTCACTTCAAAATTTGTAAAAACCAGAAAGAAGGAATAACTTTTATAAAAAAACAAAAAGAATCAGCATGGTTTGTCAAAGCTTCTGGCCTTGCGGCTGGAAAAGGTGCAATTTTTGCAAAGAGCAATAATGAGGCAAAAACTGCTATTGGTGCAATGTCAGAATTTGGTGAAGCAGGAAAAATATTTTTAATTGAAGAATGCTTGCAAGGTGAGGAATTTTCAGCATTTGCTGTAGTTTATAAAAATAAATTTCAAATAGCGGGTTACGCACAAGACCATAAAAGAGTTTTTGACGGTGATCTTGGTCCGAACACGGGCGGGATGGGATGTTCCTCACCGCCAAAAGTTGTAAGCACAAAAGTTGAAAAGCAGGTTAAAGACATTTTCAAAAGAACCATTAGTGCTTTGGTGTCAATCGGCAGGCCTTACATTGGAATTCTTTACCTTGGGGCAATGGTAGATAAAAATGAAAAAGTAATAATAATTGAATTTAACGCTAGGTGGGGAGACCCAGAAGCGGAAGTTATATTGCCTTCAATAAAAAACGATTATTTAAGTTTTGTTACTAATACATTAAATGGAAAAATCCCGAAAATTAAAAAAGATAATCGGTATCGCGTTGTAGTCTCGGCAGCATCCAAGGGTTATCCAAACGATTTTTCAAAAGTCATTGGTAAAGAAATAAAAGGATTAGAAGCGGCGTTAAAAGAAGGCAGTCAGATATTTGGGGCTGGGATAACAAAAGGCAAAAACAAATGGGAAGCCGCAGGCGGGAGACTTTTTTATGTTTTAGGTGAGGGTAAAAATGTTGCAGAAGCAAGGAAAATAGCCTATAATGCGCTTTCTAAAATAAAAATCGGTGCAGGGCAAATCCATTATCGCAAAGACATTGGATATCGTGATCTTAACCGGTTATCTCATAAATAATTTCAAACCACATGGTTTACGAAATAAGAGTAATATCTAAAAATACCCACGATCCCAAAGGCGACAGTCTACTGGAAGAAATCAAGCGAACACTAAACATTAACTCAATAAAACAAATTAGAACGGCCAAAGTATATCGGCTGGAGGGTATAGACGAAAAAAAGCTACAAGATTTTTCTAAAGCCGCACTATTTGAACAAATAGACCAAGAGGCCTTTTTAGACAAAAACGTTTTTAAAAATGCCACTTGCAGTATTGAGGTTGCTTATAAACCCGGAGTTATGAATCCGGAGGTTGCATCGGTTTTAAAGATCGCCCAGGATCTTGGTATTAAATTGCAGCAAGCAGATACTTCGTATCAATATTATTTTTTCGGCAAAGTTAATAAAATTCAACTAGAGGGAATCACCAAAAAAATATTAGTTAACGAAACAATCGAACAAGTTGTCAAATCTTCACCTAAGACATTAGCAATAGCTGCATCAAAAGGTAAGGTTAAAAAAATAAACATCAGAAACCTCAGAGATAAACAACTTTTGGAACTTTCAAAAGATAAGTTATTTTTAAACCTTGAAGAAATGAAAGTAATCCAACAATTTTTCAAAAAAATAAAAAGGGATCCAACAGATTGTGAAGTTGAAATTCTAGCCCAAACATGGTCGGAACATTGTGTACACAAAACTTTCAAAGCAAATTTAACAATTGACGGAAAAAAGAAGGAACCTCTTTTTGCCAGGATAAAAAAGACTGCTAAAAACAACAAGAAAATCATCATAAGTGCATTTGATGACAACTCTGGGGTTATAGATTTTTACGACGGCCTTGCGATAAATGGCAAGGTGGAAACCCATAACAGCCCATCTGCAATTGAACCATATGGTGGTGCGATGACCGGATCCGGTGGAGTATTTCGGGATATTTTGGGTACAGGCCAGGGTGCAAAACCGGTAATTTCTACAGACATTTTTTGCTTTGCCCCCCCAAACTTGCCCAAGTCACAAGTTCCACCAAATTGCCATGCTCCAGATTATCTGTTTCGAAGGGTTGTTGCGGGTGTTCGGGATTACGGTAATAGGGTTGGCATTCCAACCAATAATGGGTCGATACATTTCCATAAAGATTTTCGCGCCAAGCCAACCGTTGCAGTTGGTTCGTTTGGAGTTATTCCTAAAAAATATGCAAATAAAGCAGAACCAAAAATCGGAGATTTAATAATCACATTAGGTGGTGCAACTGGACGCGACGGCATCCACGGCGCAACTTTTTCGTCTGCAGCAATGAGCCATAGGACTCTTGCGGTCTCTGGTTCTGCGGTACAAATTGGCAATGCGATTGAAGAAAAAAGAGTAATTGATGCAATTCTAGCGATGCGTGATAAAAATTTGATCCGGGCAATTACAGATTGCGGGGCGGGTGGTTATTCATCTGCAATTGGCGAAATGGCGAAAAATACGGGCGCAGTTGTTAATTTGGAAAAAGTTCCGCTTAAGTATGCAAACCTTTCTCCCTGGGAAATTTTTCTGTCTGAATCTCAAGAAAGAATGGTAATCGCCATAAGTACTAAAAACCTGAAAACAGTTCAACAAATATGTGCGGTATACAATGTTCCGAATGCTGCAATCGGTAAGTTTACAAATACAAAAAGATTAGTCGTCAAATATATAAATCAAACTGTAGCAAACCTTGATTTGGAATTCCTGCACAATGGTCTGCCCCAAAGACACATGATAGGAACCACAAAAAATAAGGAAATAAAATCAATAAAACCAAAACCGACAAACTTTAAAAAGACAATCTTGCGAGTACTCTCCCATCCAAACGTTGCCTCTAAAGAGTCAATAATCAGACAGTATGACCATAACGTACAAGGCACAACAGCACTACATCCATTATCTGGAGTGAATTTTGATTCCCCAAATGATGGCGTTGCCGTCAAACCAATCCTTTCAAAACCTTATGGCCTATTAACAGCACATGGCCTAAATCCGCAAATGAATCTTGTAGACATCTACTGGGGCAGCATTTGGGCTTTAACCGAAGCAGTCTCAAACTATGTGGCAATTGGTGGAAATCTTAAAGAAGCGGCACTGGTTGATAATTTTATCTGGCCATTCCCGGATGAAGAATCTATGGCCGACCTTGATAAATCGGTAGAAGCCTGCTGCGACTTTGCAAATAAACTTGCCATGTCTTTTGTTTCCGGCAAAGATAGCCTATCGTCAACTTACAGATATCCCAACGACAAAGTTTTAAAAATACCTCCAGTGCTTCTCGTATCTGTTTTCGGAAGGATTCCTGACGTTTCACAAACTACAAGTTCAGATTTTAAATCAACAAATTCTACAATTGTGTTGGTTGGTAAAAACGATTTTAAAAATCTTGGAGGGACAATTTATTATGACGTCACAAAATCTTCTGCTCCAAAAGTTCCCCAAGTGGACTTAAACGCACTGCCAAAAGTTTTATCAACAGTTACAACTTCGATTAAGTCAGGCAAAATCATGTCAATCCATGACATTTCGGAGGGGGGAATTATATCAGCACTTTCAGAAATGTGTTTTGGTGGGGATTGTGGAGCAGTTGTAGATGTTAAATCAATCGACAAAAATTCACGTAATGATTTTGTATTGTTTGCCGAAACACCTGGAACATTTTTAGTTGAAGTCGAAAATGAAAAAGTTGCTAGACAATTATTTTCTCAAATTCCTTATAAAATATTTGGCAAAACCCAAGAAGAAAAACAAATCAAAATCGCATCTGCCAATAAAAAGCTTTCCGATATTTCGGTAGATGAATTAAAAACAGCGTGGCAAAAGCCAATGAAGGAGATTTTTCATTAAATGAAACCAAAAGTTTGTGTGTTAAGGTCTGACGGAGCAAATTGTGATGAGGAACTTTTTTATGCCTTTAAAAAATTCGGTGCAAATCCAGAATTGGTCAACGTCAACGAACTTCGCAACAAATCAAAAAAACTCATCAATTTTCAAATTTTAGCCCTTCCCGGCGGTTTTTCGTATGGAGACGACATAGCAAGCGGCAAAGTTTTAGCAATAGAGCTGATTTCTTTTTTCAAAGGTCAAATAGAAGATTTCGTTGCCAAAAAAGGTTTGGTAGTTGGGGTTTGTAACGGTTTTCAAACTTTAGTACGAACTGGTTTGCTTCCGTATAATAACCCTGGCAAAATGGATGTGACGTTGGCACAAAACGAAAGCGGACATTTTGAATGCCGCTGGGTAAAAGTTAAAGTCCAAAAAAGCGTATCGCCGGTATTTTCGCAAACAGACCAGATTTTCGATATCGCAATCAATCACGGAGAGGGTAAGTTTCTGGCAGAAGATGCAGTAATTTCTAAAATAGAAAAAGATAAGCTTGTTATTTTTCGCTATGTTGATGAAAAAGGAAACCAGACTCAAAAGTATCCGCAAAATCCAAACGGTTCTATAAACGCGATTGCAGGAATCACTGATCCAACCGGTCATATAATAGGCCTTATGCCGCATCCGGAAAAATTTATAGATATCACGCAGCACCCAAACTGGAGAAGGCAATCCGCTGGCAGGCGGATTACAAAACCCCACGGAGCATATTTTTTTGAAAACCTGATAAAATACGCAAATCAGCTATGAATAAAAAATCTAAAATAACCTACGGTCAAGTCGGTGACAACTACGACACAAAAGATCCAATCAAAAAAATCGTGCAAACGGCAGCCAGAGAAACCGAAATAAAAAACGATCCGGATTTCTTTGAGGTTTCCGATACCCGAGGCGAGTCTGCATTTGTTTGGTCTACAGGCAAAATTCTTATAGCATCGGTTATCGAAGGATTAGGAACAAAAAATTTGGTTGCAGACGGTATGAGAAAAATAACGGGCAAAACATACTATGACATAATTGGCCATGACACAGTAGCAACAATAATCAACGACCTGATTTCGGTAGGCGCCAAGCCAAGAGTAGTCCACGCTTATTGGGCAATAGAAGACAACAGCTGGTTAGAGGACAAAGAAAGGATGATAGACCTAGTCACTGGTTGGAAAAGTGCCTGCAAACAATCTTTGGCAACTTGGGGTGGCGGTGAAACTCCAACATACAAGGGAATTATTGAAAAAGACACAATCGATTTAGGTGGTTCGGCAACTGGGGTTATCAAAAATAAAAAGCATTTAATAACGGATAAAAAATTAAAAGCAGGTGACAGAATAATCTTTCTAAAATCTAACGGTATCAATGCAAACGGTCTGTCTCTGGCACGTGCAGTTGCCAAAAAATTAAAAGCTGGTTATGCAGCAAAAATGGCAAATGGCCAAATGTTTGGCGAAGCAATCCTGACCAAAACAAACATCTACGCAAAATTAGTCCAGGATCTTTTTCTAGCTGGAATCGATATCCATTATATAAGCAACATCACAGGCCATGGTTTAAGAAAAGTGATGCGTGCACGTGGTAACTTTACATACGTCATCGAAAAGTTGTTTGAACCTCAAGAGGTATTTACTTTTATCCAGAAGCAGGCGAACTTGTCAGACGAAGAAATTTACAGCACTTACAATATGGGTCAAGATTATACAATTTTTATTCCGCAAAAGGATGTCCAAAAAGCTCAAACTGTAATCACCAAAAACAAATTCGAATCAATAAATGCCGGTTATGTAGAAAAAGGTCCTCGCCAGGTTATCATAAAACCCAAAAAAATTATCTTCAAATCGGAAACTTTGGATTTAAGATGAGCGAAGAGGTCGATAATTTAAAAAAAGAGATTCAAAAAATCAAAGATCGTAATAAGCGAGTGGAAAAAGATAAGGCCTGGGAAACGAGTTGGATACGAAGAATGGCCATTGCGGTCAGCACGTACGTCCTTATTACAATTTTTCTAATCATAATAAAAGTCGAAAAACCATATCTTTCTGCAATTATTCCGGCAATTGCCTACATTATTTCGACAGCATCAATCGGACTTCTAAAAAATTGGTGGATTACAAAAAACGCTTAAATTTTCAAAGCCAAAAGTAAAATCGCAACATAAGGCGCGAACAGTACAATAAGAGAAATCTTTATTTGATTTTTAAACCTCTTATAATTCTTAAATTTTATAAGCGCATTCAACATATAAAGTTGCGCCAAAATTCCGAAAAAACAAACTACAACCATGGCAATAGGAAACGACCCAAAAATCTTAACCCCCAGGGATCTAATTATATTTTGCGAATAAATTGTAGTTAGTTGTGAACTTTGGCCATAGAAATGCCCAATAGATAAAGCCGAAAGCAAAAATATTGTCAGCAAAAACAAAATGCTCGCACAGTAATAAACAATAAGCCCGTGCCTCATACATTCATTATATAACTAAATTATTTGCTTGGCGAAGAAGTCGCAGAAGGTGAAGATTCTGGCGCAACAATACAAGGTTCAAGTTTTGTCTTTTCGTCATCGGTCAAGTTCTTATCACTTTTATCCTGGACCAACTTGGCAATAGCGTCTTGAGTCAGATTTTGCTGGACGCAAGAGATATTAACCGTACCGACTCCCGGCAAACTTGTTTCCGTTGGAACCTGATCAGCTGTTTCGGATTGCGGTGCAGCCTGACGTTTACCAAGAAGCTGGTCAAAGGCCCCTAATTTGAAGTTTGCAAAAAGAAACCAAAGCAAGAACAACCCAATCAAAATCCAGATTAGATAAAAAACAATTGAAAGGAAAACGGTAACCTTACCTAATACCAAAAGTTTTGAAATCTTTTCGCGGACAGCAGAAGTTGCCAACGTTATCGGCTTATCTTTTTGGGCAGTAGCCCCTCCAATAAGCCTTTCTTTTTTTAAAGCAACTTTTCTAACAGCCATGAATCTTTTGCCTAATCTACAGTAAAGTTTCGGTAAAATCAATAGGGAACTTCACATTTTTGCATTTTAGGCACACTTCCTGTATAATTCACAAATGGCGGCAGGAAAAAAGTATAAGATAGCAACTCTTTGCTCGCACTCAGCCCTTCAAATTTTAAAAGGCGCAAAAGACGAAGGTTTTCAAACAATTCTGATTTGTACTCCAGACAAACTTGCACTTTACAAGCGTTTCAAATTTATTGACAAGATAGTCGAAATAAAATCCCACGCCCAGTTTCCAGATATCGAAAAAAACCTGGTAAAACAAAACGCAATAATCATTCCCCACGGTTCATTTGTCGCATATCTCGGCGTAGATAAAAACAAAGCGATGAAAGTGCCTTATTTTGGCAACAAGAATGTACTAGATTGGGAATCTGATCGTAAACTTCAAAGGAAATGGATGCAACAGGCGGAAATTCCAATTCCCAAAAGGTTCAAAAAAGGCGACAAAATTGATAGGCCAGTGATCGTTAAATCTTTTGGTGCGGCTGGTGGTAATGGATATTTCTTTGCCAAAAACCAAAAAGAATTTGACAAGCGCATTAAAAGTTTTAAACCAAAAGAATTTATTGTTCAGGAATATGTAATTGGTGTTCCAGTTTATATACACTATTTTTATTCGCCAATTACTGGTGAACTTCAAGTTTTATCAATCGACAAAAGGTACGAGAGTAACGTCGATTCACTCGGCCGTATTCCGATGCAAAACCAGTCCGGGCTTGGAATCGAACCTTCGTTCGTAGTCGTCGGTAACTCCCCACTAGCACTTCGGGAGTCACTTCTCGCAGAAGCATTTGAAATGGGTGAGCGCGTAGTAGAAGCATCAAAAAAACTTATCGACAAAAGAGGTATCTGGGGACCATTTTGTCTTGAGACAATAATTACACCGGAACAAAAATTTTCAATCATTGAGATCTCCTGTCGGATTGTCGCTGGAACAAACCTTTTCATAAACGGTTCGCCTTATGCTTCCCTTTACTGGGATTATGATGTTTCGACAGGCAGACGAATTTCCATGGAAATTAAGGAAGCAATTAAAACAAAAAACTTGAATAAAATATTAAACTAATGAACAAGTCATTAAAAAATTGGAAAGGTACGGCAGTTGTTATGGGTATTGATTGGGGTGATTCAGGTAAAGGTCGTCTGATTGATGACCTATCCGGTCGTGCCGATATTATTGCCCGTTACAATGGCGGATCAAACACTGGTCACACTGTGAATAATCAGTATGGAAAATTCGCTCTGCACATCACCCCTTCTGGAATTTTTAATAAAAATGCGATTTGTACTGTTGGCAGGAATGTTGCAGTTGATGTTGAAATGTTAATTTGGGAGTTGGAACAATTAGATAAAGCGAAAGTACCTTACAAAAATTTGATAATTGACGAACAGGCATCCCTAACCATGCCTTGGCATAAAATGCGCGACGGAATTCGCGAAAGATTCCGTACTAATAAAGTCGGCACAACCGGAATGGGTGTAGGGCCAACCTATGCCGACAGGACAGAACGTGTCGGTCTTTTAGTCGGCGATCTAATGTCAAAAGACTTAAAACAAAAAATAGCAGTCGAGGTAAAAATTCAAAATGCTTTTTACAATCTTAAAATAAACGCAGATAAAGTTTACAGAGATTATAAGAAGTATTCTGCAAAAATTTCCAAATTTATTGGCCGTACAACTCCAATAGTCCAAAAAGCAATAAATTCAGGAAAGAATGTTTTATTTGAAGGCGCGCAGGGTTATTTTCTAGATATAGATGCAGGAACATATCCATTTGTTACATCGTCAAACCCTGGAGTAGTAGGAATCTGGCGAAGTTATGATATTCATCCGTCAGAAATCAAAGAGGTGATTGGGATTACCAAAGCTTATACAACAAGAGTAGGAGAAGGGCCAATGCCAACAAAAATAGAAGGGGAAGTTGCCAAAAAAATAATCGAAGTTGGTAAGGAAGTTGGCACAACCACTGGTCGTGTGCGCTCCCCCGGTTGGCTGGATTTAGTACTAGTCAAAGTCGCTGCAAAATCAAATAAACTAACAGGGCTTGCAATCACCAAGCTGGACGTTTTGTCGGGCCAAAAAACGCTAAAACTTTGTATAAAATATAAAGAAGGATCAAAAGAAGTAGAATACCCGCCACACGATTCCCAAAATTTGGCAAAAATTAAAGCAGTTTACGAAGAATTTCCCGGTTGGGACGACGATATATCAGAAGTTCGTACCCGATCCAAATTACCCAAAAATGCCAAAGAATACTTAGAGGCTATCGAAAAATACACAAACTTGCCAATAAAATTCATTTCAGTCGGGCCAAAAAGAGGACAAGTGATTTATGCCTAAACAATCATCAAATTACCAAGACTACACAATTGCTGTTTTAGGATCCCATAGTGCACTAGACGTTTGCCGCGGCGCCAAAGACGAAGGTTTCAATACCTTGGTTATTGTAGAGCCCGGCCGTGATAAAACTTATTCCCATTACTACAAATCATCTTCAAAAAATTCAGTTGCCGCCGGATGCGTAGATGGAGTATTAGAAGTTAAAAAATTTAAAGACCTACTAGATTCCAAAAACCAAAAAGTTTTGGCTGACAAAAACTCAATTTTTATCCCTCATCGCTCGTTTGAAGTTTATATTAACGATTACGATGCCATAGAACACGATTTTAAAATTCCAATGTTCGGCAACCGCAAGCTTTTAAGGTCTGAAGAGAGGACGGAATCGCTAAACCAATACAACATATTGGACGAAGCAGGAATAAAATACCCAAAAGCTTTTAAATCTCCAAAAGAAATAGATAGGATGGCAATTGTTAAAGTTTCAGAAAAAGAAAGAGGATTTGAAAGGGCATTTTTCTTGGCATCGAGCGAAAAAGATTTTAATGTCACAGCAGAAATTCTTCTGATGGAAAATAAGATCACCAAAGAAGCTTTAGATATGGCTGTAATCGAAGAATTCATTTTGGGCGTTCAGATCAATTTTAATTTTTTCTACTCCCCCCTTTCTCGAAAATTAGAACTGGTCGGTACCGACACCAGACGCCAAACAAACCTGGACGGACTGCTTCGGCTTCCGGCTGTTTTTCAAAATCAAATTATGGACCAAATTCATGTGAAATATGAGGAGGCGGGACATGTTGCCGTCACCTCGCTAGAATCACTTCTCGAAGGTGCATTTGATGCAGGTGAAAAGTTTGTTGGCGCATGCAAAAAGTTATTTGCACCCGGTGTCATTGGCCCGTTTTCATTGCAATCTGTAATAACAGCCGGTCCGCCAAAAAAAGAAATAGTTGTTTTTGATGTTTCGCCAAGAATGCCCGGCTCGCCTGGAATTGCCGCAACGCCTTACAGTAAATATTTGTATGGAGAAAATTTATCCATGGGAAGACGCGTTGCTATGGAAATAAAAGAAGCAATAAATACAAACCAATTAAGTAAATTATTGACATAAAATGGCAATTGACTATAACACCTACCAATCCGTATTTTCTTGGCGCTACGCCTCACCCGCCATGCGTCAAATTTTCAGTGAAGTAAACAAGCGAAGAACTTGGAGACGTGTCTGGGTATCCCTTGCCCGTGCCCAAAACAAATTAGGTTTAGTCTCCAAAAAAGAACTTGATGACATTGTAAAACATCAAAACGATGTTGATATCGAAAAGGCTCAGAAAATTGAAGAAGATTTAAAACATGATTTGATGGCCGAAGTGCGGACTTTCGCATCACAGGCAAAAATAGGTGGCGGTAAAATCCATTTCGGGGCAACCAGTCAAGACATAGAAGATAATGCCGATGCAATAATTTTTAGAGACGCCCTAGATCTTGTTGAAAAAAACCTTAAAGAACTGCTTAATATATGGGCACAAAAAATCGAAGAAAATAAAAATCTGGTCTGCATGGCTTACACTCATCTGCAGCCAGCAGAGCCAACAACGCTTGGTTACCGCTTTGCTTTCTATGCCCAGGACTTAATAATCGATCTGGAACTTTTAGAATTTGTAAAAGGGCAAATAAAAGGCAAAGGCATAAAAGGTGCGGTTGGCAACAGCGCCAGTTATTTTTCGCTGCTCGGTAAAAAAGCGCAAAATCTAGAAACTCAAGTTTTAGAAGACCTTGGAATCAGCGCCTTTGACGTTACAAGCCAAGTTTATCCAAGAAAAATCGATTTTTTAATCTTGTCACTTTTGTCGTCGATAGCCCAAAGCCTACACAAATTTGCATTCGATATTCGTATCCTGCAGTCCTCACCGTTTGGTGAACTAATGGAGCCCTTTGGTGAAAAACAAGTTGGTTCGTCCGCCATGCCTTTTAAAAGAAATCCGCAAAACAGTGAGCGCATTTGCTCACTCGCACGTTACATCGCTTCTCTTTCCAAAGTTACCTGGGACAATGCCGCCAACTCCCTTTTGGAAAGGACACTGGACGATTCCGCATCGCGCCGGCTCGTTATCCCGGATAGTTTTCTGGCAACTGACGAGATTTTGAATATCACCAAATCAATTGTTAAAAACCTGGTTATAAATAAAAACAATATCGAAAAAAATCTCGCGTTATATGGGCCTTTTTCAGCACTCGAAATGATTCTTTTAAAAAGTACTAAAAACGGTGCTAATCGCCAGGAAATGCACGAAATCCTAAGAGTACATTCACTGAAGGTTTATGACCAAATGCAAAAAACTGGCGAAAATAATTTATTTAAAAATCTAGAAAACGACAAGCAAATTTTAAAGTATCTATCAAAAGAAGAAATAAAATCACTGAATAATTTTCAGAACCACGTTGGGTTCGCCAGCGAGAAAGCACATGCTACTGCCCAAAAAATAAAATTGCTTTTGAAATGAAAAAAACCTTGGGCATCATAGGCGGGGGGCAGTTGGGCAGGATGATGGCCGAAGCCGCCAAAAAGCTCAAAATTTCAACAATCGTTTTGGATCCAACTCCACAGAGCCCGGCTGGCCAAATTACCGATCAAATCATAGGTGACTTTAAAGACCCCGCAGAAATAAAAGAACTTGCGTCCGATGTTGAATTTTTAACATTTGAGATAGAAAGCGCCAACGCAAAAGCCCTAAAAGATCTCGAACTTCAAAATGTTCTAGTCAATCCTTCTTCAAAAAGTCTTGAGTTAATCCAAGACAAATTTTTACAAAAGCATTTTTTAATGGCAAATTCCCTGCCATGTGCAGACTTTACCCGTGTTGCAACCAAAGAGGACATTTTAAGGGCCGCGGAATATCTTGGGTACCCCGCTGTTTTAAAAGCAAGATTTTATGCTTATGATGGGAGAGGCAATGCTGTTATCAAATCGCCAAAAGATATCGTGCCGGCTTTGGAAAAATTAAAAAACACCGAGCTCTATATCGAAGAATTCATTCCATTCGAAAAAGAACTAGCCATACAAATTGTTCGGGATACAAAGGGAAATATTAAAACATACCCCCTGGTAGAAACTATCCAAAAAAATAACATCTGCAACATCGTTAAATATCCCGCGAATGTTTCAAAAGAAATAGAGCAAGAAGCCATCGAGATTGCAGACAAAACAGTTTCTGTACTTTTTGGCGCTGGGGTCTTTGGAGTCGAAATGTTCATGACCAAAAACGGCAAAGTTTTGATAAATGAAATTGCTCCGCGCGTCCACAACAGCGGACACTGGACAATAGAGGGTTGTGTCACGTCCCAGTTCGAAAATCATGTAAGGGCAGTTTGCGGTATTCCGCTTGGGCCAACTAGCCCAAAGGTCAAATCAGCTGTTATAGTAAATATACTAGGTGAAAGAGATGGCAAGGCTCAACCTACAGGGCTTAAAAATGTAGAAAAAATGCCGAACACTTACGTCCATATTTACGGCAAGCACAATACAAAAGTTGAACGCAAAATGGGACATATCACAGTAACAGGCAGCAATATCGAAAAAGTTTATAAAGACGCAATAGCTGTTAGAAAATTGATAACAATATGAAAAATAAAGACATTGCAATAATCATGGGTTCCGACAGTGACCTTGAAGTGATGCAAGATGCTGCAAAATTATTGGACCAATTTAAAGTAGGTTACGAACTTACTATTGTTTCGGCACACCGCACCCCCCAAAGACTTTATAGTTTCGCCAAAGAAGCTCACGAAAAAGGCATAAAAGTAATAATCGCCGGCGCAGGCGGGGCAGCACATCTGCCCGGTATGACAGCATCCTTAACCGCAATTCCGGTAATCGGTGTTCCAATAAATACCAAATCCATGGATGGCTTGGACTCCCTTCTCTCTATTGTCCAAATGCCCCCGGGGATTCCAGTAGCAACTGTTGCTGTAAATGGTTCAAAAAATGCCGCAATCCTTGCCGTTGAGATTCTTGCAATAAGCAATCCGATGTTGTATAAAGTACTCCAAGATTACAAGGAATCACTGGATTCTAAGGTTTTAGAAAAAGTAGCCGAACTTGAAAAATCTGGAGTAAATAAGTATCTTTCTGCCCGCAGAAAGCAAAAATGATTGATCCAAAAATAATAAAAAAGAACATTCCAAACGCAATTGGCAGAGTTGACGCAAAGGGTCTTGGTAAAAGACAAAGCGGCAAAGTGCGCGATTGGTATCTTTCAAACCACCTAAGAATTTTAATCGCAACTGACAGGATATCGGCATTTGACAAAGTCCTTGGACATATTCCCTTTCGCGGAGCAGTTTTAAATTTACTTTCGCAATTCTGGTTTGAAAAAACGAGGGACATTATCCAAAACCACATGATTGGTGTTGTCGATCCAAACATCATGTTGGTTTCCGAGTGCCAAGCACTTCCGGTTGAAGTTGTTGTCCGCGGTTACATAACAGGGGTAACAGACACGTCTCTTTGGAAAAAATACGCAGAAGGTCAAAGGACTATTTATGGTATCAAGTTTCCCGATGGGCTCAAAAAAAACCAAAAATTAAAAACACCTGTCGTTACCCCAACAACCAGGGCGACTGGCAAAGGCGGCCACGATGAACCGATTACCAAAATAGAAATTATCAAGCGTAAACTTATCACTCCCTTGATTTGGAAACAAATAGAGCAAGTGTCACTAAAACTTTACGACCGTGGGGCAAAAATTGCCGACCGCGCCGGCCTTATTCTTGCAGATACAAAGTATGAATTCGGGCTCGACAAAAGAGGCAAACTTACTCTAATTGACGAAATCCATACGCCTGACTCCAGCCGTTACTGGAAAAAAGAAACCTATCGTCAAAAATTCACAACTGGTCAAGAAGTAGAAAATGTTGATAAAGAATTTATGCGTCTTTGGTTCGCCTCACAAGGCTACACAGGTAAAGGCAAAGCTCCACAAATGCCGGAAGATTTAATTGTCAAAATTTCACAGCGCTATCAAGAGGTTTACGAAAAGTTAACAGGAGAAAAATTAACGCTAGACCTTACAAAAACACCACTTGCGAGAATCAGCGAAAACCTGGCCAAACTGATCTAAATCATCAAATTTTCGACTGGTTAGGGAGAGCGATATTTGATAAAATAACATATGGTTGCAGTTTTTAACTTCGGCGGACAATATGCGCATTTGATTGCAAGACGCGTCCGAGAACTTGGGGTTAAAAGTGAACTTGTTCCCCCTGATATCTCGCTTTCCGACTTTAAAAAACTTGCCCCAGAAGCTATAATTTTTTCTGGCAGCCCCCATTCCGCCTACGAAAAAAATTCTCCAAAGGTTGACCCAAAAATTTATGACCTCAAAATCCCAATTTTGGGTATCTGCTATGGCATGCAGCTCGCCTCTTATCAATTAGGCGGTAAGGTTACCAACCACACCCAAAAACAATTCGGCAAAGAAAAAGTTGAACTTTCAAGGTCAAAATTATTCGCAGGTCTGTCAAATACTCAAACTGTTTGGTTTTCCCACGGCGATGTTGTAGATTTAGCTCCGCGCGGTTTTGTAAAAATTGCATCAACCAAAAGTGTCAATATTGCTGGTATCGAAGACACCAACCGCAAAATCTACGGCATCCAATTTCATCCGGAAGTAACCCATACAACAGGCGGAACACAAATCTTAAAAAACTTTTTATTTGAAATTTCTGGCGCAAAACGTGATTGGGATATCAAAGAGGTCAAAGACCACATCATCAAATCAATCAAATCAAAAATAAAAAATGAAAAAATCATCATGGCAGTCTCAGGTGGTGTCGATTCATTGGTTGCAGCAGCTCTCATTAAAGTTGCCTCCCCCAAAAATCTTTATCTTGTATTTATTGATACGGGCTTGATGCGCAAAGGTGAGGTTGCAGAAGTCCAGTCAATAATCAAAAAAGTTAATTTTAAAAATTTCAAAACGATAGACGCGTCTAATATTTTCCTTTCAGCCCTAAAAGGGGTCATTGACCCGGAGGAGAAAAGAAAAATCATTGCAAACGAATATTTCAAAGTTTTCGAAAGGGAGGCCGCAAAAATTACAAATGCCTTGCCTGCCGGCAGGCAAGTTAAATTTTTAGGCCAGGGGACAATTTATCCCGACAGGATTGAATCTGCCCAGCCCAATAAACATGCGGACAAAATAAAAAGCCATCACAATGTCACGCGGCCAATAGGTCTTAAATTGGAAATTATTGAACCGCTCGCAGAACTCTACAAAGATGAAGTCAGGAAAATCGGCGCTCTTTTAAAAATTTCGCCAGAATTTTTGAATCGCCATCCGTTCCCCGGCCCGGCCCTAGCCATCAGAATCCTAGGAGAAGTGACAGACGAAAGGTTGGCAATAGTCCGCGAAGCAGACAGCATTTTTATAACAGAACTCAAATCGTCAGGCCACTATAATGCGATAGGACAAGCGCTGGTCGCCCTACTTCCGGTTAAATCCGTTGGGGTGATGGGCGATGCCCGCACATATTCTTACATCGTAAGTCTTCGTGCAGTCGACACTACAGATTTTATGACTGCCGATTGGTCAAAACTGCCAAACGATTTATTAGAAAAAATATCAAGCAGAATAACTAACGAAGTCCGAGGTGTCAACCGGGTTGTTTACGATATCACCCAAAAACCCCCGGCGACAATTGAGTATGAATAGAATGAAGTTAGCGAATCTTGTTGTAGTTACCAGCAATATAAACAAACTTAAAGAGATAAATGAAATTTTGGGCACAAACCACAAGGTTTCCAACATTGATGTCCCCGAGATCCAATCGTTAGATCTTGATGAAGTTATCACAGAAAAAGCAAAAGCAGCTTTTTCTAAAATTAACAAACCTGTACTTGTAACAGATGTTAGTCTAGAAATAGAAGCTCTAGGTGGTTTGCCCGGGCCATTTGTAAAATTCTTTCTCCATACCTTAGGCGCTGAGGGGACAGCAAAGCTCCTAAAAGGTAAAAGCACAAAAACAAAAGTAACAGACGCAATTGCAATTTACGACGGCAAAGAATTAAAAATATTCAAAGGAACCGTTTCTGGAATACTAACAGAAAAGGCTAAAGGAACAGAGGGTTTTGGTTTCGACGTCGTTTTTGTACCTGATGGCTATAAAAAAACTTACGCTCAACTTACTCACGAAGAAAAAAACAAAATCTCCCACCGCGCCAAAGCCCTAAAAAAATTAAAAAAATATATTACCTCTTAATGCATGCAACCAAGCTTTACACGAGATGCTTAAATTAGCCGTAATTTGACTTAATCTATACTTAATGATAATTTACGTTAAGATTTGATAATTATGCAAAGAGAAAGAGACAACACTCCTCTAAATGAGGCTTCTACCGAACAACTCAATTCATGGATAAAGTACTGGGACGAATATAAAGCAGCAGCTGCCAGTGCAGCTCTCATCGGTCTAGCGACTATGGCAGGTGCCTATGAAGTTGGATCTAATTTTGATAGTGAGCAAGTTAAGATTGGAGCAGTAGTTATGTTGTTTGGCGGGACATTTGTTTCGCTCCTTTCTTATTTTAGTTGGAGTAATTTTAGGCAGCAAGCCAGAACAATTGCGAACGAGGCAAGCAGTCGCGGATTGAGTGTAAATAAAGGATTGTTCACAAGAAGCATTGAGAACAAAGAAGCACACTAGTAAGCACAAAAATTATCGCCTAGATTATTTCTTAAAAACAACGAGCTTGTACCCCATGTAATTCCAAACCATCGAAAGGGCTGTTGCGCCAACGTTTGCTATATTAAGCCAAAGAGCAGGCGAAATGTTGCCCTGCGGTCCAATAATCGTAGTTAAAACATAAACGCTACCAACATTTATCACAATTCCCAGTGCGGAAACTATTGCAAAAGAAACGGGATTTGCCTTTTTCTTCCCTTCAAAAACCCACCCCTTATTCCAAAAATAACTATTTACCAAAGCAATCGAAAAAGACACAGCCTTTATTGGTATCAGCCCCGTTCCCGAGGTTACTCCGGCAAATACTGACAAATAATTTAGTATTCCAAAGTCGATTGCTGTGTTTAAAACGCCCACCAAGCCAAACTTAGCAAGCTGCCACAATATCGGAATTGCCCTACCCAAATAATAGGCAATAACCATTCCAATAACAGCAACCGCAGTGTATCCTACGTATATATAATAGGTAGGCACATCTGCAAGTGCGGTGATACCCTTACCCTGGAGGGTTGGGGGAAGAAAAACCGCAGTCAGAACTGCCGTAACAACCGAAAGCAGTAAGTCTTTCTTTGACATCTAATCTAATTAAATGCCAATTTCCTTTACTTTACAAGTTGGCATATAATTTTCCAATGAAACTAATGAGTAAAGTCAATTTATGCCATTTACCATTTTTAATAATCATAGTATTCTCAACAGTCCAGTTCTTTCTGATCCTGCGACATAAAAACCCTTATCTTTCAGACAGTTATTTTTACGAACATATTTATTACCAAATGCAAGGTGATAATTTTCAATCTGCCAAAAATAAAATACAGTCGGAAGTTGACCCACAAACGATAGATGCTGTTACAAAAAACATTTTTTTCAATGATAAATCTTATAAAAACTCCTACAGTTTTTTTACAAAACGCCCACTGTACCCATTTAGCGCCTTTCTAATAAGTTCAGTTCTTAAAAACACGTATTGGAACATGTTAATCCCGGTTTTTTTAAGCTATATCGGTCTGATTTCATTAATTTATTTTTTTTATTTCAAGTCATTAAAAGGAGTTTACGCAATTCTAGCAGCTGGGCTTTTTATATCATTTTACCCGTTTTTGGATTGGTCAACTTATTTTTTGACCGATACAATCGCAGCTTTTTTTTGGTTTTTACAAATACTTTTTATTTATAAATTCATAGGTCAAAACAATAAACATTCATTTACTTTGTACTCAATTTCTTTGATAATTTCTCTTTTTATCCGTGAACAAAGCATTTTAATGCTGCCATTGTTGTGTGTCATGGCAATTATTTGTTATGTACTTAAATTTCCCAAAAACACAATTTCCAAACTAATAAAAATACTAACCGCTACATTTTTAATTGTTACAGCCTATATAATGGTCTCATTACTTTTTAAACAAAGAACAATAATAGACACCATTGTCTACACACAAAACAGCTACGGGTTTACAAACTATTTGTTTTCACCAAGGGACACCTTAAACTACGAAATTAATGCAATTTTTGTTTCCCATAGAGCGTTTTTATTAGATTTGTTTTCTCACCATTGGTGGTTTACATTTTCGCTAATATCAGCATATGGCATTTTTATCTCTTTCAAAGACAAAGGTAAGCAAATTTTACCCGCATTATTCATTTCTTCGGCAATTGCGTCTTATTTTTCCATTTTTATATATCCGGTGTTGAGCTACCGCTATTTTTATCCTGTTCTTTTTTCAATAATTTATTTTGCAATATTTAGCTTGCAATCATTTTTTAAAAAATACTGATTCCAATTTCCCTTACTTTACAAGTTGGCATATAATCTTGTTATGGCAGACATTTGGCAGGAGTTAAAAAACGAAAAGTCTTTCACCCGGCATTATTATGGCGACGTTGTACGTTTTTGCTTTTTGCTCTCGGCAGCAGTCATGCTCATCAGCTTACCGTTTCTAAACAACCGATTGCCGATTCCGGTCTTTTTTTCGCTTTTGGCAATCTTGGCAATTGGTATTTTTGCAGGTGTTACAAATCCTTTACAAAAGAGCACTGCGGCCATCAATCTCGCAGTTTCCGCAATTGCCTTAGTTGCCTTCGAATATTATGCAGTCAAGTCGTACCTAATGTACTCCATAACCGATCTTTTGTTTATAATCAATCAGCTGCTCGCACTAATCTTTTTATTTGCAACATACTACAGCACCAAAACACTCCGTGCTAAACTGCTGGACAAAAAAGACAGTGGCAAACAGTAAAAAACCGCTCGTCCTTCTTACCGCATTTTTATTAATCTCACTTGGCATTTCAATCGGTTTATTTATAAGCCCGCAGAAGTTGCCGCAAAGCAATTTGTCTGAGTCCCAACCCCCAAACATCGCAGGGGTAAAATCCCAACAGCCGGATCAAAATCAGCAAGCAAAATACCAATCCACCATCAGCTCTGCGCCCGATGCCCAAACTGCCAAAGTTGTAAGGGCCATAGACGGTGACACCATAGAGTTAGATAGCGGCCAAAAAGTCCGATATATTGGCGTGGATACTCCGGAAACCGTAAGCCCCAGCAAACCCATCCAGTGTTTTGGCGAGGAAGCGTCTGCTCAAAATAAACAGCTGGTCGAAGGCAAAACAGTTAAACTGGAAAAAGATATCACAGAAACCGACAAATACGGTCGACTCCTGCGCTTTGTTTACGTTGACGGTATTTTTGTAAACGACTTTCTAGTGCGCGAAGGTTTTGCTCAGGTTTCTACATTTCCGCCAGACGTTAAATACCAAGACATATTCCTAAATTCCCAACAACTGGCTCAGCAAGAGAATCTAGGCCTTTGGTCATCATGCCAATCAAAATCGAACCAATCGGGTCAGTCAAGCCAAAATCAATCGGCATCTGCCCAAGCTGGCCCAAATGGCTGCACTATAAAGGGCAACATTTCTACCTCCGGCGAAAAAATTTACCATATGCCCGGCCAAAAATATTACACTAAAACTGTTATAGACGAATCCCGTGGAGAAAAATGGTTTTGTACAGAAGCAGATGCCCTAAACGCCGGCTGGCGCAAATCATCAATTTGAAGCAAGGCGCAACTTAATCGCGTCCAATATATTTTTGTTTGCACAAACCGCACCAAGCGCAGAAACATCCTCATCTGACAAAGCCGTAATTGTCGAAGTATAAGGGTACATGATCGATTTTTTGTTGTCATTATGCCCAACCGCCAAAGCGTGTCCCAGCTCATGTGCCAAAGTGTGCACCAACTCTGCATGATTATTGTTAAAGTAAATGTCTATCCTATTGTTGTTTCCATCAAATAGCCCTTCTTCCGGTTTCTGCGCCAAATCTTGGTTAAAATTTTGTATATGTGAATTTAATTGTCCGACCTGGGAATTATAATCAACTGTCGACAAGTTAAGCTTTTTCGCCGTCGCGTTCAACTCTTTTCCTTGGGCATCTAAATCCTGCTCTTCTTGCTTTAGCCTGTCATAAACGTCTTGCGGCGCACCGCCCTGGGCATTCCATTTGGCAACCTCTGCGTTGTAAGCGGCCAGTTTATTTTGTAAAGCTACGACTTGCTGTTTGTAAGAGGCAACATCGGCGCTTAGTTTGTCTTGTTGGTTTTGAAGTTGGCTATCCAGTTTTTTGATCGTATTTTGTTCCTGCTGTCTTTCGTCAAAAGTCATGTTTACCGAAATTTTGCCGTTTGGGTCATAAGTAAAAAGGTTTTTACCCCACTTTTTGTTCCAAATAGTTGCGGCTTCGCCAACATCAGCCGTAAACTGCGCGCGCGTCAAATTAAACCGACTGTCGACACTATCAATTCTATAAGTTACGGGTTTGTCGCAAGGATGAAGCGAGTCAAAAAAAGTTTGGTACTTCTCGCGGTTTGCGTAGACAAACCCAAAGGTTCCACCAAGCACAATCAAAATAAAAAATAAATTTAAAACCCGCTTCACAAACTTAATTCTATCAAAAACCCAGACTACCCGGTACTCGTGCTGTCAATGAATAGATAACTAAAAATAGCTGATGAGAAATATTACAATTCTAACGAAGCTTCTTTTCTATCATTTAATATAAACCCAAGCTTCTCATGCATTTTCATCGAATTTGGATTGTCCAAGTTAATTAAAGCAATGATTTTCCTAAGACCACTCTCTTTAGCTTTTGAGATTACCGCCTTGTAAAGTAGTTCACCTACACCTTGCCCTTGAAAATCAGGTTGTATTGCAATATGTCTGACGTACAAAGTCCCATGGAACGGTAGCATTTCATGCGCAAAAATAAAACCAACGATTATATTGTCATGAACGGCAACGAAACTATATCCTGTTTCTACATTTATTTTAAATTCTGATTTTCGGGATTCCAGGTAGAGATCTTTTTCTTTTTCGGTAAGTTTTGCCCAAACATTGCCTAAATATTGAATTTGTGTAGCCTCATCCACAATCCTTACATCGTCAATGTCTTCTGCTTTTAATGGCCTCGTTTTAATCATAAGTAAATTATAGTCCACTGCTGGATAAAAGTTCCCAGTTAATCCACTTAAATTATTCTTGATTTAAAAATATCCAAAATTACATTAAACTACGTTTATGCTTGCAAAAGTTACTTCAGCTGCAGTAGTTGGTCTGGACGCAGTTCCAATAACCGTCGAAGTCGACATCGCCGCCCAAGGTCTTCCATCATTCACTATAGTCGGCCTGCCCGACAAATCCGTGGAAGAATCAAAAGAGCGGGTCCGTGCAGCCATTAAAAATTCTGGTGCCGATTTTCCGGCTAAACGAATAACCGTAAACCTTGCCCCGGCCGACCTGCCCAAAGAAGGTCCCGCTTACGATCTGCCAATTGCCCTTGGAATCCTTGTCGCCTCCGAACAGCTGAGGCCAGATACGCAAATTGCCGACTCAATTTTTCTGGGCGAACTTTCGCTCGACGGATCCCTCAGGCGAATTTGGGGAGTTTTGCCCTGTGCCATAACAACCCGCGACAAAAACTATAAAAATATTTTTATTCCTCAGGAAAATGTCGACGAGGCATCTATAATCGACAAAATAAAAGTTTACCCAGTCAAAAGCCTGCGCCAGCTTTTCGACCATTTTGCAAACATAAGTCAAAGTCAAAGTGAAAAGTCGGACAAGCTAATCATCCCCGCCAAAGTTAAAAAGCAGAATTTCAAGGCGATTGAAGACAGCGATTACGATTTTGAAAACATAAGAGGGCAGGAAAGTGCCAAAAGGGCGCTTGAAATTGCCGCCGCCGGTGCCCACAATTTGTTGATGAAAGGTCCGCCCGGTGCAGGAAAAACTCTAATGGCCCGAAGTTTCGCAACCATACTTCCAAGTCTGACCTTCGACGAAAGCCTGGAGGTTACTAAAATTTATTCCGTTGCAAATCTGCTTACCCACGAAAATCCGATAATAACTTCGCGGCCCTTCCGCAGTCCGCACCACACCACCAGCCATATAGGTCTAATCGGCGGAGGTAACGTCCCGCGTCCTGGCGAAATTTCCCTTGCCCACCGCGGCGTTTTGTTTATGGACGAATTTCCGGAATTTCCCAGGCAAGTTTTGGAAGCCCTAAGGCAACCAATGGAAGACGGGTCTGTGGTCATTTCGCGTGCCGCGGGTTCCGTCCGTTTTCCATCAAAATTCACGCTTGTCGCCGCGGCCAATCCTTGTCCATGCGGCTATCTTGGCGACGAAACAAAAAACTGTGTTTGTTCGCCGTCTTCTATTACCCGTTACCAAAAGCGTATCTCTGGTCCAATAATAGACAGGATCGACCTGCATATAACAGTCCCTGCTGTCAAAGTCGAAAAGCTTACCCATACAACAAAATCCGAACCTTCCAAGTCTATCCAATTGCGCGTTCAAAAAGCACGCGACATCCAAACCAAGCGTTTTAAAAATCTGCAAATTAAAACCAACGCCGAAATGTCCTCAAAAGTTATGAAAGAACACTGCAATTTAGACGATCAATCAATAACCCTTCTAAAACAAGCAATTGTAAAACTAAACCTTTCTGCCCGATCCTTCCACCGTGTTGTCAAAATCTCAAGGACAATCGCCGATCTCGAAGCATCTGCCAAAATCAAATCCAATCATGTTGCGGAAGCATTACAGTACAGACCCGTATCAGATAACTAATGCCTTCAAAATAGTCTCCATGTACGTCTAATCTAATATCTAGACTTGCACAAGGCAGCTATTATATAAGGAAAGTATGAAAAAACCGTTTCTCGTATCAATCGCCTTAGTTTTGTTTATCCTTGTCGCAATTGGTATTGCCGCCATCATTCTCAGTTTCAAAGTTGTCAGGCAAACCACAGATAAGATCAACTCCAGCCTTAAAGAAAATTTCCAAACCATTGTCACCATTCCAACACCGGTTCCCCCGGAGACCAAAACCTTCAGCCAAACAAAATATGTTTGGGAAATGGAAACAGATGCAGGCGAAATCATCAAAGTTCAATTTACTCACGACACCAATTTTTCCAAATCATCAAACCAAATGGACGCAACCTTGGAAATGCAGCCGGGTTCCGACCCCAGCCTTTTTTACAAAGTCTTACCTGCCGTGGTAACTGACCAACCGACCCTAGCCTCGCTTGCCGACCCTTATCACCCAAATCTTGGTCAAAGTCCACAAAATCTGTACCAAAGTGTTGAATTTACCACGGCAATAAACCACGCGGACAAAGTCAGCAAAATTACCTGGCACCTAAACCGTGATTATTTTATAAATAAAAATGAAGCAAACTATAGGAAGATTTTTAGCTATCCGGAACCGGTGACAAAAACCCTTTATGCTATCCAAAGAATAATTATCGAAATTTTCTCCGGAGCCTAAACTACTTTTATCGATTTTTCCTCAGAAAAAACCCCAGATGACGCAATTCCTAGTGTCTTTGGGGTTTTTCTTTAATGAAAATTAGCCGCCGATCTTAAACATTGATGTACCACAAACTGGGCACTTACCTTTAAGAGCTGGCTTACCGTTTTTCATAGTAACTTTTTCTGCGTTTGGGTCATCTCTTTTTTCGCGACATTTAACACAATACATTGTTGCCATATAATTAAATCACCTCCTTACAGACAGTAGCTGCTTTTACCTCAATTATTCTCGAGGCCAATTAGCTTCAACTAGGTTCAACCGTAGCATAGCCCAAACAAGCTTGTCAAGCGTGCCTAGCCGAAGCTAAATCTTTTGGAGTTTTTATAGGTTACCCTAAAAAGCGAAAATGTAAAACTTTCAAGGCTATTTGCAGCCCTATAATAAGCCCTGCAAGCAAAACTATTTTGACCAGTTCACTTTTGACCTCTTGCCCGTCAACCTCGCCCGTAAGCTCGCTCATCCGCAGTTTTTCAACTGCCGCACCGGAAACTTTTTCTAGGCTTGGCCCTTTATAGGTAACCGAACCCAGAGCCGAAAAACTGATCTTTTTTTCAGCCGCACTTTGCTTATGTCTTCTAGTCTTAAACGGCATTTGAAAAATTTTACCACATCAAAATCCTAGATCCAAAATCCGCCATCTATCATCCAACAACCTGTTGACACCAAAAATCCCGCGTGGTAAAAATCTCAAGTACAAACCCAAGCAAACATGCAGAATCCGGACTTCTTGTTTTTTCTTCTCACCATCATTATTGTTTGGCTTTTGGCACTCTCCATATATATCTTCATGGTTTTGGGTAAGTTCAAAAAAGTCACCCGAGGCACCAACAACATGAACCTTGAATCGCTAATCAAGAAAGTTTTGGACAAACAAAACATCAACGAGTCCAACATCAAAAACCTTTCCGAAGAACAACTTGCTATGCAGAATAAATCCCAACAGTATTTCCAAAAAAGCGCCTTAGTACGCTTTAACCCATTCGAAGACGCAGGTGGTGACCAAAGTTTTGTGGTTGCACTCCTAGACGCAAAGGACAATGGCTTTGTTATTTCCTCTCTCCACTCCCGGAGCGGAACTAGGGTTTACGCCAAACCCATAACCCAAGGCAAAAGCACGTCGCATTCATTTACCAAGGAAGAAAAAGAAGCAGTCGAAAAAGCGCTAAAGACAAAATAAATAGTTTTGAGTTACAATAATAAAATAACCAAATGAATGTCCTGTCCGGTAAGCTGAAAATAATTTTGGCAGCAGTTATCTTGTACGCAGTAGCAACCGGTGTTTCCTACGTATCTTTCAAAACTTTCCTTAAAAATGCTTCTAGCATTTCAACACCCTTCGGCAAAATAAGCCTTGCCGACGCAACCTCGGGTGCAGAAGATGGTGTCAAAGACCAGCCCTGTCCTCTAAACGGCGTTATGTATTCAAAAAACCGAAAAGACACTTGGACCCAAAGAAGACCGCTTGCGGTTATGGTCGAAAATCACCTGGATGCCCGTCCAATAATCGGCCTTTCCCGTGCAGATGTCATTTACGAAGCTGTTGCCGAGGGGGGAATTACTCGCCATATGGCAGTTTTCCTTTGTCAGGACGCAGGTGATATTGCTCCAGTCCGCAGTGCCCGCACCTATTATATCGACTGGCTTTCCGAATACAACGCGCTATATGCCCATGTCGGCGGAGCCAATAATTCCGGTGGCAACATCAATCCCAAAGCCGATGCCCTTGGCCAAATCCGTCAATATGGCATAAACGATATGGACCAGTTCGGTCTCGGTTTTCCAACCTACTGGCGCGGGACAGACAAGCTTGCGCCCCATAATGTCCATTCCACCACCACCAAGCTTTGGCAATCGGCAAAAGACCATAAATGGGGGCCGGAAGATGATAAAGGTGTGCGTTGGGATAAGAATTTCCAAATGTGGAAATTCAAAGACGAAGCCGCGCTCACAAACCGTGGCGACCAAAAACCAATAGTTGTTCCATTTTGGACAAGCCAGCCCGATTACACCGAAACCTGGACATACGACAAAGACAACAACGTCTACAAGCGAAATTATGGCTCGGATCCGGCAATCGATCCCCTGACCAGCGAACAGCTTTCTGCCAAAGACTTAATTATACAGTTCCAACAAGAAACCAGAACGGGTGACGTCGACGGCCATCTACTATACGGTACCAAAGGTACAGGCCAAGCACTTATCTTCATGGACGGCAAAGTCACAGTTGGTAAATGGGTAAAAGCAGACAGGCTATCAAGAACGAAATTCGTCGATTCCAAAGGAAAAGAGATAGAACTAAACCGCGGACAAATTTGGATAGAAACTGTTCCGACAGGAAACACTGTACAATATTAAATCTTAGTAATATAATCACACTCACCTGAAGTCTGCAATAAAATTTTCTGCCAAAATAAATTTTGAATGTTGAGTTTTGAATTTTTAATTAATTTAACATGCTAATCGACATCTTAATATCAAAAGTCCGCGTTAAAGTATTCGAGCTTTTCTTGGGTGATCCCGGGCAAAGCTACCACGTCAGGGATATCGTCAGAAGAGTCGACGAAGAAATTAACGCCGTCCGCCGCGAATTGGCGCGGATGGAAAAAACCGGTTTTCTTTCTTCCGAATGGCGCGCCAACCGCCGGTATTATAGTGTCAAAAAAGACTACATGTTTTTTTCTGAATTCCTCTCAATGGTTAACAAAAGCGTTGGCCTTGGCGGAGCAATCATCAAAAACAAGGCCAAACTTGGCAAGATTAACTACGCTATGCTTTCCGGCTCCTTTGTCCGCGGCAAACCATACGCCCAAAGCGATGTGGACCTTTTTGTTGTCGGCACAATCGTTCTCCCCGAGCTTTCATCAATCATAAAAGAAGAAGAAGCAAGGAGAAATCGCGAAATTAACTTTACTCCAATGACCGAAGAAGAGTTCAGTTTCCGCAAATCCCGCCGCGACCCCTTTGTTTTGGGGGTCCTCTCCAAGCCCCGCGTCATGTTAATAGGTGACGAAGAGGAAATGGTTAGACTTTAATTTAAAATAAATTACATGAGCCCGCGAATATAATATAATCTCTTTATGTATAAAAAACCGCGGCTAGTAATAATTTTTATCCTACTCTTGACACTTTCTGCCATTTTTATAAATGTTCCCAAAGTAACTTTATTCAATAGAACTTTCACTCAGCCCAAATTCGTCGCCCAGTTTTTTGGTCATGACCTGACACCCAAGCTGGGTCTCGATCTTGCGGGTGGCGTCCAGCTCACGATGTCCGCAGATATGACAGGTATCGAAAAACAAGACCAGGATTCAGCACTCGAATCCGCCAAAAACATTGTTTCCGAGCGTATCAATTCCCTTGGTGTTGCAGAAGCATCGGTTCAAAGTGCCAAAACCCAAGGCCAAAATAGGCTAGTTGTCGAAATTCCCGGTATCAACAATATCGATGAAGCGATCGACTTAGTCAAACGTGCCGCCCATTTGGAATTTAAAGTCCTATCTCCCGAGGCCAAAGCCAGCGCCACAGCATCCGCAGATGTCACGAGTTTTGTCCCGTCTGGGCTAACAGGCAAAGACCTAACCCGAGCAATGGCCCAACCAAGCGAAGATCCGCAAAATCCGGGTTACGTCGTCAACCTCGAGTTTAACGGTGACGGCACCAAAAAACTCCAACAAATAACAACCGACAACATCAATGCTCCCATGGCCATGTTTTTGGACGACCAGGCTGTTTCTTGGCCGCCGCCAACTATCCGTTCGCAAATCACAGACGGACATGCCCAAATCAGCGGTAATTTTACAGCCCAAGATGCTAAGCAATTAGCAATCCAGCTCAATTCCGGTGCTCTCCCTGTTCCCCTAAAAGTCGAAAGCCAAACCAGGATTGGTCCGACAATAGGCCGTGAAGCAATCCAAAAAAGCATTACTGCAACCGCAATCGGCCTTGCCTCTGTTGCCGTTTTTATGCTTGTTTACTACCGAGTACTTGGCGCTTTTGCCGTCGGCGCCCTTGCCCTATATGCGCTTTTGGTTTTTTCAATTTTTAAAATATTCGGCGTCACTCTAACCCTTGCCGGAATTGCCGGTTTTGTTCTTTCAATTGGTATGGCAGTCGACGCCAACATCCTGATCTTCGAGCGTATCAAAGAAGAGCGTAAATGGGGCAAACCCAAACACGAAGCCCTTTATGCAGGTTTCGATCGCGCCTGGTCATCTATCCGGGATTCAAACTTGTCGTCCCTTATCACCACCGCGATCCTTTTTTACTTTGGGACGGGCGCAATCCGCGGTTTTGCTCTGACACTGGCGATAGGAATCCTAATTTCCATGTTTAGTGCCATAACTGTAACCAGAAATTTACTTAAAATGTTTTGGGTGGGGAAGATATGAATATAATAAAATACCGAAACCTATTTTTTGTCTTCTCGCTTCTCGTAATCGTTCCCGGCATCGTCGCCTTTTTCGCCTGGAACCTCAAACTTGGCATCGATTTCACAGGCGGCACTCTTTGGGAAATAAACTTCACCGGCGACAAAATTACCGCTCCCGTCTCTCCTCAAGAAATTGCCGGCTCAATAACCGCAGACGGAGGGGAAGTATCACAGGCCAACTCAACCGGCAGCACATCCGTCCTTCTTCGCCTAAAAGTAACAGACGACACCAAAATTAAAGAAATAAAAACCAAACTCAGCGAAACTTATGGAACAACAGAAGACGTCCGACTGGAAACCGTTGGTCCGACAATCTCCCGCGAACTTACCCAAAAAGCGTTTCTTGCCGTTGGCATCTCAATTTTAGCCATCCTCACTTTCATAACCTGGTCATTCCGTAAAATTCCCAAACCGGCATCATCGCTGGCTTTTGGAATTTGCACTGTAATCTCCCTCGTCCATGACGTCATAGTCGTAGTCGGCGTCTTTGCCATTCTGGGCCATTTTATAAACACCGAAGTCGACTCGCTCTTTATAACCGCCATTCTCACCGTCATCGGTTTTTCCGTTCACGACACAATCGTCGTTTTCGATAGGATCCGCGAAAACCTCATCAAACATTCCGGTTACAGTTTTGAAGAAGTCGTCAACCATTCACTGCTTCAGACAATGGGTCGTTCTTTAAACACATCGCTTACCGCAGTTTTTGTTTTAATAGCCCTCCTGCTTTTCGGCGGCGATTCCATAAAAACCTTTGTCTTGGCGCTTCTTGTTGGAATTATCTCAGGCACCTATTCTTCAATCTTCAATGCCGCACCGCTATTGGTAGTTTGGTCGCAGCTTGCTAACGCCAAGCGAAGATCCTGAGTACTCGAAGGATTACCTTAAACAGTTAACCGCAAAAAATAATTCTTTCCGTCACTAGTTCTTAGGCTGTCCTTGTCCTTCAACTTTGGTCGTTTATCTTCCGGACCCTTTACTGTATCTAATTAGCCTCAAATATGTTATAGTTCTCCAACGCGAAAGGAGGATATAAAATGAACGACGATCAAACACAAACAGCAACAGACGGAGACGAAGAAGAGAAAAAAGACGAGGCAACAGAAGAAAAGACAGAAGAGGCATCAGAATAATTAAAAAGAAGACGGCGGATCAAATTTTTGCCCGGTCCGCCAAACCTTCTGTCTAGAACCCGTCACCCCAAGCCGCATAGTCAAACCTGCCAGCTTCTTTGACAATCAACTTAAAGTGCACCTATAATCAAACCAGCTGCCCATGATTCACCCAAAGACTCCGCAGGTCAATAATGACACGGCAATCTTAACAGAAAACACAACCTTCAACTCAACATCTGCCGCAAACGAAATACCCATAAACACCGGCCCCTGCTAAACACTCCTCTCTCACAACAAAAATAATTTGACTCCTATTTTAAATAAGCGTATTTTAAAACTATGCCAACGATAGAAAAGAAAAGCCCAGCCGCAATCGGATTGCTTCAAGCCATCGCAATAAGCACCTATTGCGCACTTATTGCCGGTTTTTTCTTCGCAATGTCCAAGAATACGTCCCAACCGGGATTCTTCGGATTTTTTCTAATGCTCACGCTTTTGGTTTTTTCGGCAGCCATAACCGGAACGCTAGTGTTTGGCTACCCCGTCTACCTTGTGCTTGTCAAAAACAAAATCAAAGAAGCACTAACTATTTTAGCCTTCACTTTGCTTTTCACCTTTATCTTAATTTTAACAACCGCAATCCTCATCCTAATTTTTACCTAAACTAAAACCCGCGTTATGTCCAAAGCCTACGAGGTCACCGCAAAACTTCAGATTTTCGACATGTACGCCCCCTGGATGTATCTTCCCGTCCCAAACGAAAAAGTCCCAAACGTCCGCCCGGGCGGATGGGGAAGCATTCCCGTAATTGTTACCATTGGCAAAACGACTTGGAAAACATCACTTTTCCCAACAAAAGAAGTCGGCTATTTTCTGCCCGTTAAAAAAGCAGTTGCCAAAGCCGAATCCCTAACAGTCGGGAAATTGGTAAAAGCCACCTTCTCCCTCGCCTAAATTTTAATTAATATTGTTGACTTTAATCTAATCTGTTATTAGAATAAGCCCATCATATGCCAGTCACACCTGAACAAGCACGACTATATCGCCAAGAAGCTGACCAAGTTGTTATAACAAAACAAGACGTATTAGGTTATTTACCTGTTGGTGACAACAGCATCTTATTTGTAGTCACAGAACCAATTGACGAGGGAAAAAGGGCAGCAATTATAAAAACCGCACCGGATTTTAAAAACGTTTTCTTCCTAACCGGCATTAGTTCCAAGTCATATCAAGAAGATCCAAGCGTAGTCCAAAGAGTTGTCGGCTACGGAGGGCTGTTACCTGAATGGAAAATATCGCATGGAGTAGGAGATTGGCAAGATAACCAAGATAAATTAGACACTGCACCTAACTTAGCAAACATTTCAGTAATACCTTATTACGAATTAGCTGCAAAACTCTAAATTTACCCCAAAAATCGATTAAATTTAAAAAATCCTTTACAAATGTACGTTTGTAATGTACAATACAAAATAACATGACAATTGTAAGTTCAACAATTCTCAGAAATAACTTGGCAGCTTCCTTAAACCAAGTTAACAAGAAAAAAGATTATCTTTTAATTGCCAGCAAAGGCAAAATCACATCTGCTTTGGTAAACATTGATCTTTTTGAAGACCTAATGGCGCTTGCCAACAAAAATTATTTAAAAAGCATCAAAAAAGCCCGCGAAGAATATAAAAACAGGGATATTTTTACGCACGAACAAATCTTCGGCGAAGTCTAAATGGCATACAGCCTAATCTACACAAAAACCGCAGCACGTGATATTCAAAAATTAGACACAGTTGCAAAAAGAAAAATAGGCAAAAAACTCAAAGAGTACTCACAAAGTCCATTTGTCCACGCTAAAAAACTAACAGACCCAAAAATCGGAACGTATAGATTCAGAGTTGGCAACTATCGCATTGTCTTTGACACAGAAGGAAACAATTTGGTGATCTTACGAGTTGGCCACAGAAAAGAAATCTACAGATAGCATTTAACGCAATCAAAAAACGCCTGAATTTTCAAAAAGGCTAATTTTGACACCAGTTGCTCTATTTTGGTAATATTACCCAACATTTCAATAAAAAAACGTTACTGGAGTCGCGATCCAGGAGTTGAGAGTAAAATGCTCTACAGAGCTGAACTGTAAAAATACAGCAAATATTAACCAAGTGTCTTAGAAAAATATTTCTAAGGAAGCAAGGTGGTACCGCGGAAAGATCCGTCCTTGAGAACGATAAATTATCGTTCATAGTGACGGTTTTTTTATGGTTAAAAATATGAGTTTAAAAGAAATAGATCCATTCGATCTAACAATTGAAATTGATGAACCTTTAAGAAACGCCCTTCTGGGTGAGATGGATTACGAGGAAGAAGAGGTTCTTTCAAAACATGTTGGCATAAACGATTTAGCGGAGGCATTCAGACATTATCATAAGGCTAACATTGCTGATGGGGTTGATTATTTGATGTATCCTGATTGCCAACTAATAGTTGCAGCTTTTGACAAAAAAAGCAAGTAAGTAGAAAGTATTTTTATAGGCCTTCAGAAAGTGATTACGATCACATAAATACTACAACTGGCACTGCAGCATTTAAAGAAAAAACGGGACTTTTTTTAAAATATGCTTATGGGAACCTAGTTTATATTAAGCTTAACCAAGATAATGACGAAGAAAGAAAAAGATTCTCTTTGGAAATTTCAGGTCAGGTAAAACTTGATATATTTGGATTAGCTTTAGATTTAACCTTAATATATGACAACACCGGAAATATTAAACATTTTAAAATCGACCACCATGAATATAATTCACCAGTAGACATAATTGAGTGTGTCAAAGACAAAACATATCTAATAGATAATCATGTCCATATTTATGTCGCTCGAGAAAATAGAAACTCAATTACTTGTACAACCGATATAAACAATAACGATCAATTAGTAAAGAACCCTGATGAAGAGGATTTTAAGGACAGGGTAGTAGTACCTAAAAGAATCGACATAAGTATTTTACAAAGAAGTCTAATCGGCTCAGCCTTAACCGAAGAACCATTTGAAGCACCCCCGGATGCTGATTATAAATGGAGATCCGCAGATTTAATGGACAAAATAGGCATGACATGGGACAATCATTGGCTGGACTAAATTCGTATAAACAGCCCAGCCAACGACAATCCAAGTTTAATTAACCTCCAAACTTCGACTAAATTTTACTGATATCCCCATTACGAGCGAGCATTAAACGAAATAACTTGAGTGAAATATTACTCCTGTCATAGATATTTCCTTTTTTGTGTAGTTGGCGTTTTTGTACTTGCTAAAAAATTATAGGGAAGCGGAAACTTTTCCGAGGGCCCTATGATTTTTTAGTATTAGTTCAACAGCCAACGAAACTCTAAAGAAAAATCTGTGACAAAAAATGCATACATGCAAAAGAAGAAAATAAACATTATTGTTATTTATAGACTCTAAATACTCTGATCAGAATTAATTTTATATATTCACTTATTGTCACCCTAATTCCACCTTTATATTTCCACCAAGTATAATATTGCCATCTCCCAAAAATAGAAGGCGCATTTTGCAGCTGTACCGGACGATTTCCAAAAACCTCTTTAAACGTTTCGTATACTCTTCTTTGATGATAGGGAGAGGTCACCAAAATGATGTTAGTGAAATGTTTTTTTACAACAATTCGCCTGACAAATAAAGCGTTTTCGTAAGTGTTAGTTGCTTTCTCATCCAAAATAATATGTCTTGCAGGAACGCCCACCTTCATTGCCACGCGCTTCATCTCCTCTGCGTCGGAAACTGGGCCGGCATCTGTTGCACCGGAAAGAATTATCCGCTTGGCATAGCCTCTTCTGTAAAGATCAATAGCGTAAGGAATCCGGTTTTGAGCACCGGAAACAACAACAATTACATCGGCCGCGGTTAACCTGTTTCTCTTTGCAAGATATTTACCTATTAGTGATGGAAATTTCATCAGAAGAAGTATATCAAATGAGATTTAGTGAAGCTTTTCTGGAAGCCTCTCACATAGACCAAGCGCCCGTAAAACATTCTCATAACCAAGCTCAATTAAAGATTGCAGCCCACAAAGCCCAAAATTGACAATTTAAAGTAGAAAGTTAATTTCCCGAAGATTGGGTAGCAGTTATACAAGCGGCTTTAGCAGTTGGGTCGGTGATGGCATTGCACGCGGAAGATCCGCCGGTTTGTGTTTGGGTCTGAGTTTGTGTTTGCTGTGTAAAGCCAGACACATCCATAAATTTAACATCCGCAGGTATTGCAAATTTTGAATTATCTACAGACCAGCTGGAACAGTTCATGTCTTGCTGTTTATCCAAATCTGCAGCTTGTTGGGTCGTTCCTGTGGCAGGCGATGCCGCGACAGATGCATCGATTTTCATCTTAACGCCTTGAGTGCCCATCCAAGAATAACTTGTGTCACCATCTAAAATCATATGGCTTTCTATCTGCTTTCCGCCTGAATCTTTTGTTGAGAAATCTCCCCGCATTTTTTTATCGGCAATATACATTGTGCCGCCGCCGCCATTGTCTGGATAAGTAACTGTACATGTGACGCTCTTGCCTGCAGAGAACAAGCTCTTGATCGATTCTTTGGTTGCCGATACTCCGCTTTGTTCCTGGGCTGTATCTGTAGAAACTGCCGATTCTGTTGCACTACCCTTGGAAGATTTTGACATCACCATATAACCGGCTCCCACCAAAATCAGAAGTACTACAACTGCACCCGCTATTAATAAATTTTTCTTTGGCATCTCAGGAATTATACACTTAAAATTTTTTATACTCAACTAAACTTCTACACCCGGTTCCGGGGGCAAAAATTCTTCTCCGCCGGAATCTACTTTTTTTGCGTAATCGCCGGGTTTTAGCCATTCCACATATGTACAGCCTGTGGCAACCCGCTTTTCGCTGTCCCAGCCCGATGTCGAACATTTCTTCATCTTTTTGCCGGTGGCAGTTGTATAAAGCACCAATTTTTTGCCGCATTGCGGGCAATCTTCGTCTAACTCTTCCGAGGTACCCGAAATCCATTCTACGTAGTCGCAGCCTTCTGCCTTTTTGGTCTCTTTGTTCCAAGTGTTAGTCGAACATTTCTTCATCTTTTTGCCAAAACGTGTCACAACCAAAACAACAGGAGAACCGCATTTAGGGCATTTTTCGTCTAACTCTTTGGGTTCTGCCACTATCCACTTAACATAATCGCACCCTTCGTTTTTGTGGGCTTCTTTATTCCAAGAACCGGTAGAACAGCGCTGGACCTGACGTCCGGTTGGGGTTTCTGTGATTTCACCAAGCGGTGATCCGCATTTCGGACATAAATCTTGCATAAAAAGTAATATAACAGACTTTTGTAAATTTTACACAGGGCAAATTACCGCAAACAATATTTGTTTGAACCCGCGGCTTGCGAGGGGCACAAGCTTTGCTTATCATGGAAATACGCCATTGAATAATACATACAACTGGTATCAAACTTTAACAAAACCTTCATGGGCGCCGCCAAGTTGGCTTTTTGGTCCTGTTTGGTCAGTTCTTTATGTTTTAATAGTCATCTCTTTTGGCAAAGTATTTTTGCTAGCCATTCAAAAACGAATTCCAACAATAATCGTTTTGCCATTTATTCTAAACCTTATCTTTAACTTTGCATTTACACCAATCCAGTTCGGGCTCAAAAATAATTTATTGGCAGCAGCAGATATTCTATTTTGTTTAGTAACTTTAATCTGGGCTATTTTGGCAATCTATCCAAGGGTCAAATGGATAGCTTACATGCAAATCCCGTACTTGCTTTGGGTAACTTTTGCAACTATCCTACAGCTAACCATTACTTATCTAAATAAGTGATTTAATGATGATTAAAAGTTCAGTTCTTGTCTGGAATTGTCGGGGAAGTTAACAATATCAAAAAGCACAAACTGCGTCGGCTTTATTTTATAAAATTTATGCGGGTTGCCTGTGTCTTCCATAAATTCTTTTATCTTATCTTTAGAAAATATTCGCCCAGCATAATAAGAAACAGCTTTATCAATTTCCGCCTCATCCTCCAAAAGTCTTGCTTCACCTGAAAATTGTATGCCCCTAGGTGGATCATCCGGAGTCTGCGGCAAAACAATTGCGCCAGAAACTTTTGGGTTTATTAAAACTTCTTTAGAATGTCGTCTTGCAGTCGAAGAAAACCAATAAATATTTAAATCTTCGTCTACCGCAAACCAAACACTGCAAACCCAGGGCTGTCCGTCCAAAGACGTTGCAAGCTGCATAAGCTTTGCCTCTTTTAAATATTCACTTACTAATTCTTTTAAATCTTTACTCATTGGAAAATATGGTCAAATATACCATTTCCATTATTTTCATCAGTCAAATTATATCAAAATAAAAAATCTATAGGAATTTCCAAGTAAAACCTTTCTTAAATAACCCGTCTATCAATTTTTAAAACATGATGGAGTCAGTTTGTAACAACAAAGGGAATAGGAAATGCAATGGTACTGACGGAATCTTGAGCAAAGCGGAATATAGTTAGTCTCCTTGGCTTAGATTGGCTGAGTGTTTTTAAAAATTGTGTAGGCAAAAAAATCTTGTCTATTCCTTATATAATAATCCCTATGAATCGCTGTTCTTGGCCGGCTGGTGACGAGTTAATGAACAAATATCATGACACGGAATGGGGAGTACCCCTGCACAACGACCAAAAGCTTTTTGAATTCATGATCCTTGACGCTTTTCAAGCCGGCCTTTCTTGGAGGACAGTTTTGTACAAACGCGAAAACTTTAGAAAAGCCTTTGATGACTTTAACGCCGAAAAAATTGCAAAATACAATAATAAAAAATATGAATCTTTACTTGTCGATTCATTAATTATCAGAAACCGTGCAAAGATCAAGGCAGCAATTACAAACGCCCAAAAATTTTTGGATGTGCAGAAAGAATTTGGATCGTTCGACAAATACATTTGGAAATTCGTTGGTAAAAGAGCTATTAAAAACCGCTGGAAAAATTCAAAAGCTATACCTGCGAAAACAAAAGAATCAGATACAATGAGCGAGGAGTTAACGAAGAGGGGATTTAAATTCGCCGGTTCTACAATTTGTTACGCCTTCATGCAAGCCTCAGGAATGGTAAACGACCACCTAACAACCTGTTTTCGATACCGGCAGATGGACCACTAATCCTCTTGATGAAGATTCTCCCAAAACTTTTCCGGCAAATGAAGGATCCAATCATGCCCCACACCGTCAATAACAACCAGTTTTGATTTATCAATCAATTTATTGATTTCCTTGGCTTGCCACAATGGAGTCATATGGTCTTTTTCTCCCCAAATAATAGTTGTCGGAGTTTTAATAGTTTTAAGCTCCTGAATAAAATTGGCATTATGTGCAAATTTACCCAGACGGAAGTGTAAAAATGGGTTGACGATTATTGAATATAAGGAAACAAGATCTTTAAAAAATAATTTTCTCCCATGTTTAATTCTCGTTTTAAAAAAAATCGTGAATAGATTAAACACATTTTCATTTCCATAAATGCCTGCAGAATCTACCAGAAATAATTTGGACACCGCTTCTGGAAAAAGCGACGTATAACTAATGGCAATTGCTCCGCCCAAGGAGTGCCCAATCAAGTTAAACCTTTTGATTTTCAACCTTTCTATATATAGTTTTAAACTTTCTGCCGGATGTTTCGCGGATAATTTTTTATAAGGTATAAAAACTACCGAAGTATTTTTAGGTGCTGTCAAAATAAGCTTTTTGTATGAAGATTCAGATCTAGTCCATCCGCCTAAAATTATATACAAGTCGGCCATTTTTTCTCGAGGCCTTTAATCCTCCCAAGCAAATATTCCCTTTTATTCTTTTTCTCATTCTCCAAAACTTCCTCAAAAAGCTCATTTAAAATTTTGCCAACCATAGGCCCCGGTTTTATTTTCAAAATCTCCATGACATCTTTGCCGTTTACTTTTAAATCACTCACTGTAAATGGTTTTTTCAAAACGTCTTCGATTTTTTTTCTAAAAAGTTTAAGTCTCCAGCTTTCAGATTCGGTCAACCCGCTCCCAAGCCTGTCACCAACCCTAACATCTATCATGTCCTCAACATTCTCCAATCCAACATTTGTGATAAACCTTCGGACAGCTTTGTCTGTTTGGTCTTCGCCGACACTAAATTGGTGCCAGCGCACCAGACGGTAAACTTTTTCCCTGTCGTCGCGCGAAAGGTGGAAACGGTCGCAAATTTCTTTGGCTTGTTTGGCGCCTGCAACTTCGTGGTTATAAAAAGTACGGATGCCCTCATTGGTTACTTTTGCCACTTTTGCTTTGCCGATGTCGTGAAGAAGCGCCGCAAATTTCACAATGGTTTTTTTAGAAGGACAAGTTTTCATGCTCATCACACAATGCGTGCCGACGTCCCAAATGTGGTGCCGTTTTGGACTAACTTGCGAAACGTCGAAACACACTTCCAGCTCCGGCAAAATGTACCTTAAAAGCCCACTTTCCCTCAAAAGAAAAAAGCCGCGGTCGGAATCACTTGAGTCGACAATCTTAAAAACCTCGTCGCGTACTCTTTCTCCGGAAATTTTAGAAATTAACTCGGCATTTTCCAAAATGGCTTCTTTAGTTTTTGAATCAAATTTAAAAACTAAACTTGTGGCAAACCGCACCGCCCTAATCATCCGCAAAGCATCCTCTGTAAACCTTTCGTCGGCATTCCCAACCGCCTTTATAATTTTATTTTTTAAATCGTCCTGCCCGCCAAACAAATCGACAATTTCAAATTGGCTATTACCAATCTTTATTTCGCCCTTTGCCTTTTGCCTCAGTGCCATTGCATTGATGGTAAGGTCCCGTCTTTTTAAATCCCCCTCAAGTGTTTTTCCCCAAACAATTTGGTCGGGGTGTCTGCTGTCTGTGTAACCTTTTTCCGACCGGTATGAGGTGATCTCAACGACCTTTTCTTTGGCAATTGGGATTCCAACCGTTCCAAACTTATTGTTGTAAAAAGCATTTGGAAAAATCTTTAAGATCGCCTCCGGTGTGGCGCTTGTCGTCAAATCCCAGTCTTTGGCATCCTTGCCGGCCAAAAGGTCACGAACCGCACCGCCTACTATGGCTACTTCGAATCCCGCCCGTTCGACTTTTTTCAAAATCGCCAAAACTTCTTTGTCCATTACCAAAATAATATAACAGATAGCCTTTTCTTGATAGAATACAACAAGTGCTTAAAAATATCTGGCGGATTAAGGAAAAAACTATCGATAAAAAAAGCGGTGATTGGCTAACCCAAGTTTTGGCAAAAAACCGAAATCTTAAAACCCAAAAGGAACTCGAGGATTTCCTAAACCCCGCATTTTCAAAAATACTTCAGGTTGTGCCCACGGATACCAAAAAGGCGATAGAACGGATCAAAAAGGCGATTTCAAAGAAAGAAAAAATTGTAGTTTACAGTGATTACGATGCTGACGGCATCACGGCAACGGCAATTGTTTGGGAAACTCTGCACGATTTGGGCGCAAGTGTTATGCCCTATGTTCCCCACCGGATAAAAGAAGGCTATGGCTTGGCGATACCCGCAATCGAAAAACTGGCCAAAGAAGGAGTCAAACTCATAATTACAGTCGACAACGGCGTGACTGCGGTCGAACAAGTCGAAGCAGCCAAAAAACTTGGTGTCGATGTCATAATTACCGACCATCACGTATTACCAAAGGTCCCTCCCAAATCTTACGCTCTCGTCCACACTACCGAACTTTGCGGTGCAGGTGTTGCTTGGAGGCTTTGCTACGATTTGGTTTTAGATTATAAGCCCGACTACGAAAAAAATATTATAGAAAAACTGGAACTGGCCGCAATTGCCACCATTGCCGACCTTGTTCCGCTAAATTCCGCTTGCCGGTCGATTGTAAAACTTGGCCTGGAAATTTTACCCAAAACCAAACGACCCGGCATCAAATGTTTAATGCGCGCCTCAAACATCGATGGCAGCGTAGGAACGTATGAAATCGGCCACATTTTGGCACCCAGAATAAATGCCATGGGCAGAATAGAACACGGTCTCGATTCACTAAGACTCTTATGCACCAAAAAGGCAGATGAAGCCCAGCGCTTAGCATCTCTTCTTGCCAAAACCAACAGCAAACGTCAGGACTTAACAAGCGGTGCAATAACCTCGGCCCTCGACCTTGTCGATAGCGGTCAGTTAATCGGAGTAGTTGCCAGCGAAGCTTGGCACGAAGGGGTCATCGGTCTTGTTGCCTCGCGCCTGGTCGAAGCACACCATAAGCCAATGGTTGTTATCTCTCGAGGCCAAACCCGTTCTAAAGGTTCTGCCCGTTCAATAAAAGGCTTCAATATTATAGAGGCGATCCGCGAGTCCAGCGAATTTTTGCTCGACGCAGGCGGCCACCCGATGGCAGCCGGGTTCACAATAGAAACCCGGCATATCGAATCTTTTGCCAAAAAAATAAATGTTTACGCTCAAACCGTTTTAACCGAAGAACTTCTAATTCCTGTCATAGAAATCGAATGTCCGCTCGCGCCTTCTGATATCACAAAACACAATTTTCAAATCATCAAAAAGTTTGAACCTTTCGGTATGGCAAATCCCGAGCCGATTTTTATAACGCGCGGCATGACTGTGGAAGACGTAAGGACAGTTGGCCCGACAAGCGCCCACCTGAAACTTCAGTTAGACGGTATAAACGCTATAGCTTTCAACCGTGGTAGTTTGCTTTCCCAACTCCGGCCGGGTTATATGGTCGATGCCGTCTATACGATAGCCGCCGACAAATACAACGGCAACGACGGTCTTCAGTTAAAAATCAAAGATATAGAAATAAAGTAAATTTTGCTTCAAACAGCATCAATTTTTCTTCTCTCAACCCTTTTCCATGCAGCAGCCGCAATCTCATCAGCTTTTTTTAGAAGTTGACCGGGGCCTCGAACCAGCATTTTTGCGTCACGCTCGACTTGCTTTTGGATTGCTATCTCTTGTGCAAAAAATTCGATTCTTTCCATAAAAAAACCTCCCGCTTTGGGGAGGCATCCTTTCCGGTCAAGTAATTATTTACTTAAGCCAAAACCTCCCCAGCACTCTTGCCGAGCAAAAGAACCTTAATTAGGAGATTGGTGCAAATTATGTTCCGAGCCATATAAAAAATTTTACGCCCACATTCAATTGATTGTCAATTGCACTCTATTTAAGTTAGAATTTGTTCATGAAAAGAACACTCATTCAAGATTCTGCCAACTTACCATCCGGCACAAAAGTTACCGTAGAGGGGTGGGTCCATAGCAAGCGTGACCATGGCAAAATCACCTTTCTAGATATATATGACAGGACCGGCACCGTTCAAATTGTCGGCATGGGTGATGAAATCAGGGACCTCAGGTCCCAGTATGTCGTGCGCATCGAAGGTACAGTTCAAAACCGGCCGGATCAAACCGTAAACGAAAAAATGCCCACCGGCAAAATCGAAATTAAGGCAGAAAAAATAGAAACGTTATCAAAAGCCGAAGAATTGCCGTTTGATATGGGCGCACAAGAACTGGATCTCCAGCTGCCAACGCTCCTTGATTTCCGCTCCCTCACACTGCGCCACCCGAAAGTGAAGTCAATTTTCAAAGTCCAAGCCGCACTATTGGAAGGTTTCAGAAAAGCCGCCGAAAAACTAGGTTGTGTCGAAATAGTAGTTCCCACAATTGCTGCATCTTCAACGGAAGGTGGGGCAGAAGTGTTTAAAATTGATTATTACGGCAATAAGGCGTTCATGACTCAAAGCCCGCAGCTTTATAAACAGATGCTCGTGCCCGTTTTTGAAAGAGTATTTACAATCGCACACGCTTATCGCGCCGAACCGTCGGTAACAACCCGTCATCTTTCAGAAGCAACCCAGCTTGATTGTGAAATAGGATTTGTAGATTTTGAAGAACTCCTAAATTTGCTTGAGGACGTTGCTCAAACCATGCTCAAGCATGTGGAGGCCAATTGTCGAGAAATATTTGAAGAATATAGCCTGAAAAAAATTGCTTACGGCAAGATTCCAAGATTAACACTAAGGGAAGCCCAAGAAATAATTTTTAAAGAATTTAAAAGGGACAACCGCAAAGAAAAAGATTTAGCGCCGCAAGATGAAGTCGACATCTGCAAGTGGGCGCTGGAAAATCACCAAAGTGATTTTGTCACAATCACAAAATTCCCAATGAGTGCAAAACCTTTTTACACAAAACCTGATCCTAAAGATTCCGAGTATAGCCTTAGCTATGATTTACTCTTCCGCGGTGTCGAAGTATTGAGCGGCAGCCAAAGGATTAATGACTACAATCAGTTAGTTGAAGCCATTAAAGCAAAAGGTATGGACCCAAAAAGTTTCGAATTGTATCTCCAAGCGTTTAAATACGGCATGCCGCCCGAAGGTGGATTCTCTTTTGGCCTTGAGAGGGTAACCATGCATATTCTAAATCTTAAAAATGTCCGCGAGGCATCGCTTTTCCCGCGAGACATGGAACGGGTAGATATTAGGCTATCAACCTTAAAAGAAAAGAAAAAGTGATTCCAAGAATTGTCGTTATCTCCCTAATTATTCTGGCAGCAACTGCCGCTTTTGCCCTGCCCAAAATCAGCTTTACAGATGTTGTCAAAACCACACAAGCTTACGGCCAAGCGCCGCAAGTCATCTCGGCAGAAAATGCCCAGGCAACCCTGTCCGCATTCCCAAAAAAAAGGGACACATTTATAGAAGCTTCCCAGACATCAGCCCAAACCGTTGTTGTTGAAGATGAAAAAACCGGCAATATTCTCTACTCAAAAAATCCTGACCTTAAACATCTTCCGGCATCAACCACAAAACTGATGACTGCCTTAGTTGCACTCGAAAAATGCAGCGTTGACGATATAATCACGATTTCAAATGTCCAAAAAGACGGGTCTCTCATGGGTCTTGCAGATGGCGACCGTGTTTCGGTTTTAAATCTGCTCAAGGGTTTGCTGATTACATCAGGCAATGATGCCGCCTTCGCCCTTTCCCAAAATTGTGCCGATTCCTACAATTCTTTTATTGACAAAATGAACAAAAAAGCCCAGGATTTACAAATGTTCAATTCCCACTTTGTAAACCCTGCAGGTTACGACAACGACCTGCAGTATTCAACAGCGGCAGACCTTGCAAAACTGGCTCGGGTTGCCACGGCCAACCCAATAATCGCCGATATCGTCAAAACAAAAAGTACGGTCGTAACGGATCAAAGCGGATTAAAAACATATTACCTTCAAAACATTAACAAACTTCTAGGTATTGTTGACGGTGTAGATGGTGTTAAAACCGGAGAAACAGACGGAGCGCTGGAAATTTTAATTTCCAAAACCACAAGGGACGGCAACTCAATTATCGTTAGTGTTCTTGGCTCACATGACCGTTTTGGCGAATCTCAACAATTGATCGAATGGGCTTTTGCAAATTACAGCTGGAAGTAATCAATCACCCTTGATGTAGTTATCGGAAATAGCCCTAACATAAGCTTCAAGTCCGTCATCTCCAACAAAAACATAAACTGGCTGCAGGAAAGACTCGTTAGTATCTGTGTCCAAATAAGCCATTTTTAAATCCCGAATGTTAAAGGTTTTTCCGTTTAAATCTTTATTGTAAATTGCCTTTCCTGCTTTTAGGTCTTCAAACGCTTGCGCAATTCCCCGGGTCGGATATGTAGAAAACCTAAAGAGCTGAATATCTGCGGCGTTCACGTTTGCCGCCAAAACCCGGCCATTTGCCGCCAAGACATTTATTTTTGGCTCTTGGTATTTTGTATAGACAACAGGAATTTTATCAATGTCCGCATGTGCAAAATTGACCCGCTCCAGATTTGTGGTGGCAAGGGTTAATACTTCTGACAATTTTCCTCCATCGATTTTATATTTAACAAGGGTTATTTTTTCCGGCGGGTAGTAAGCCTGGTTTATACCAAGAGACTTCAAAAGTGCAATCGCCCCCTGCTTATTTGCCTCCTCATTTTTTTCCAAATTAGCAATCAAGTCAGTGTTATTTAAGTAATCGCTTTTTAAGATGAAATTTTTTGTCAAAATGCCTATTTGCAGGGTCTTGTTCTTATCCGTCTTATCCTGATATGTTGCGCTATCGTTGGTAACCAGAATAGGCGGGGTTGGAAATTGCAGCGCTTGAGCTATACCGTTCACCCTGGACATATCACCGAATTTAACATCTGTTTTGCCTATTTCAAACACTTTTAACTTCGACTTTTGTTCCTTCAGGTCACCACTAACCGTTTCAATTTTATAAATAACGTCACTTGGCGGTTTAATACCGTTCTCAAAACTGATTGCCGGCAGTTTTCCGAACGCCACTAGTGCCGGATCAGGCGTTTTTGGAAAAAGTGACATAAAAACAGGGGAAAGCAAATTCAACCCTACAAATAAAATCAAAACCACAAGCAAAATTCCGCCCACGATTATAAAGGATTTTCTTGCAAAAACGGCTGTGGCAGTTAAAGAGGCCATGTACGATTGAGTAGTAAAACTACAGGTGATACAATTTTAACCTGAGTGGCAAAGGTAATCAACGATCGCATAAATATCCGAGGTTAAAAAAATTATGAAAAAAGTTAAAGTCCGCTATGGCCCGTCCCCAACAGGCATTCCGCACATCGGAAACATCCGAACTGCTCTTTTTAACTTTCTACTTGCCAAAAACACCGGCGGCCAGTTTTATCTCCGGATCGAAGACACAGACCAGGCAAGGATAGTTCCGGGTGCCGTCGAAAAAATCCAAGAAAGTTTAAAACTCCTAAATCTCGGCTGGGATGGCGAAATTATTTTCCAGTCAAAACGGCTGGATACCTATAAAGAACACCTAAATATCCTAAAAGACAAAGGTTTTGCCTACGAAGACGAAGGCGCCTGGCGTTTTAAAATCCAAACCCAACAAAAAGCAGTTAGTTGGCAGGATGTCGTACATGGCCCGGTTTCTTTCCCGACAAATGTTTTGGAAGATTTTGTAATTATCAAATCCGATGGATTTCCAACCTACCACTTTGCATCTGTAGTCGATGATCACCTTATGGAAATTTCCCACGTTCTTAGAGGTGACGAATGGATCTCTTCAACACCAAAACACATCCAGCTTTACGACGCCCTTGGTTGGAATGCACCAAAGTTTGCCCATCTGCCGCCAATTCTCGGACCCGACCACAAAAAACTTTCAAAGCGCGATGGTGCAAAATCTGTCATGGAATACATAGATGAAGGATATTTGCCGGAAGCAATCGTCAACTTCATGGTGCTTCTTGGCTGGTCCCCCAAATCAAATCAAGAGATTTTTACCCTAGAAGAGTTAGTAAAAGAATTTTCCCTGGATCGCATCAATAAAAATAGTCCAATCTTCAATGTCGAAAAGCTCAATTGGTTCAACGGCCAATGGATAAGAAAAATGCCGGATGCTGATTTGGCAAAAAAAATCAGCACACAAAATCCATCGTTTGACCAAAAACTCATAAGCAAAGTTTTGCCAATCACCAAAGACAGGTTAAACAAAATTACCGATTTTCCTCAAATTGCCCAGTTCTTTTTTAAAGAGCCAGATATTAAAAGTCACGCAAAAGACATCTCTATTCCCAAAAGTATTTTTGAAGATATCATATCCGCATTAGAATCTCAAAAACTATGGACCGAAGAAAATATATCAAAAGCTGTAGTCGAAATTATGGAGAAGGAAAACCTAACAAAAGCCCAAGTTTATAGGAGCATCGGTATTGCACTTTCCGGGGAACTCGTAACCCCGCCAATCTTCTCATCAATAGAAATTCTTGGCAAATCACAAACTACCGAAAGGCTAAAATCTGCGCTTAAATTATTATAAATAATTATGAATATAAACATTGCCGCCATTGTGGCCGTACTTACGATAATATTCGGAATAATCGTTAAGGTTGTGGGTTTCCCAGACCAAATGAGAAGCAACTACAAAAGGAAATCTACGAAAGGTTTGTCGACAATGTTTATTGCGCTATCATTTATTACTTACTCGCTTTGGACATTACATGGAATTTTTCAAAACGATCCAGTACTTACATTTGGCCAAGGAGTCGGAATAATAACTACTGGCATTATTCTTTATCAAATTTGGATTTACAGGAAAAATTCAAAATGACTAAAAAATCCCACCGTCCTGTTCTCGTTGCCGTTTTTGCCCATCCGGACGACGAAGCGTTTGGCCCCGCAGGAACTCTTGCAAAATATTCAAAAACGCACGAGGTTTATCTTTTGTGTGCAACAAAGGGTGAAGTTGGTAAAACACATCTAACAACAGAAAAACTTTTTAAAATAAGAGAAGAGGAACTCAAGGATTCCGCAAAGATCTTAGGCATTAAAAAAGTATTTTTCTTAGGATTCAAAGACGGTACACTCAGCAATTCCCTTTATCATAAATTAGCCGCAAAAATAGAAGAAAAGTTTAAAGAACTAAATCCCCAAATTGTAATGACGGTTGAGCCGCGTGGCGTCTCCGGCCACATCGACCACATTGCGGTTTCAATGGTGACCACCTACGTTTTTAAAAAAATGAAATCAATAAAAAAATTAATGTACTACTGTATTACAAATAACGAAAAACGCAACATAGATAATTACTTTATATATTTCCCGCAAGGTTATACAGAAGAACAAATCGACGAAACAATAGATATCTCAAACGTTTGGCAAACAAAAGTAAAAGCGATGAAGGCGCATAAATCTCAAAAGCATGACGGAGAAAGGATCTTAAAAATACTTTCGAAAATCCCAAAACGCGAACACTTTCTACTTTACAAATAAGTCTATAGACAGATGCAGCTTTACAATACTTACACAGAAAAAAAGGAAAACCTCGACCAAAAAAACATTACCATTTATGTTTGCGGCATTACCCCGGACGGTCCAACCCACCTCGGCCATGCTTTTTTATTTGTAATCTACGACACTTTAATCCGCTACCTAAAATTTTTGGGTAAAAGTGTAACCTACGCCCAAAACGTTACCGACATTGACGACGACATTCTCATCCGTTCCAAAACAGCCGGACTCACTTGGAAGCAAATGGGCGATATCCAAACAAAAAAACATTTGGAGCTGATGGATACCTTAAATGTCGCAAGGCCAGATTTTTATCCTAAGGCCACGGAAAATATCAATGAAATGATTACGATCATCAAAAAATTGGTGGATAAAAATTTTGCATACGTCAAAAACGGCAACGTGTTCTTCGAAGTCAAAAAAGATAAAAACTTCGGCAAACTTTCCAAATACGGATATCGTGCAATGCTGGAAATTGCCAACGAACGCGGCAACTTTCCGCTTGACCCAAACAAACGCGACCCCTTAGATTTTGTCCTTTGGCAAGCACAAAAAGTCGGTGAACCAAGTTGGAATTCACCATGGGGAAAAGGCAGGCCCGGCTGGCATATCGAATGTTCTGCAATGTCCACTAAATACCTTAGAGAAAAAATAACCATCCATGGCGGCGGTGCGGATTTAATTTTCCCACACCACGAAGCCGAAATTGCCCAATCCCAAAACGCGACCGGTAAAAAATTTGTTGATTTTTGGATGCACACGGCCATGCTTTTTTATGAAGACAAAAAAATGAGCAAAAGCCTGGGCAATGTCGTCTATATTTCCGACCTTTTAAAAAAGTACGACGCCAATACGATCCGTGTACTTTTGCTTTCACATCATTATAGAGATCCTTGGAATTTTGAAGAAAAAGAGCTGGAAGAAGCAAAAAAGACCGCTAAACTTTTAGCAAACAGCTCAAAACAACCAGGACTCAAAAAACAGGATCTCAAAAAACAACTGCCGGAATTTTTCAAGGCATTGGACGACGATTTCAATACACCCTTGGCAATAAACAATCTTATAAGCGCTTCCAAATCGCAAAAAAATAAAGAGGTGGTTTTTCTGGCAACTAAAATTTTGGGTTTAAGATATTAGTCGGAAAGTTTTTGCAGAAGTACACCGGCAAGTGCCATAAGCAAAAATCCTCCGATAACCAAGTATAGCCTCGGAAATTCGCTGAAAAATTTCTGCATCCCGTCAAGAAACATCGCAAATCCTACAAATCCAGCCAAAATGCTCAAAACTTGGCTATTTCTTATTTTTCTGCCCGGGTAGGTCCTGCCAATTGCAGCCAAAACTTTTTGGGTCACCTGGTCGACAATTTTTTCAGTATTTTTAAAAATTTGCTCTTCTTCCTTCTCCATAATTAATTTAATTATAACCCAATTAGACTACGGTCCGGCTAGTCGTATTCAAAAAAAAGAAAAGCTTGTCGAAAATTCCATCAATTGGGCACAATTCTATTATTAGTTTAGAGAAGGTTATATTTTCAAAAACTCAACCAATTTGTAGATTAAAAGTGCAGGCCAAAGAACAGCTTTCAAAACTCCCAGCAATGCCTGCCCCAAAGTTGTTGAATGCTGGAGGTAATAAACAAGCGCACCAACTAGGCCCAAGCCGTAGACAGCACCCGAACCTGCACCGCCATTCCAATTTCCCTTTTTCATATCCTTACCATATATATAGCACCAATTGTAAAAAGCATCAAATCAAAGTTGTTTTTTAATTAATTTTGCAGGTATTTGTTCCGGTAATGGCATAAAATCCGCACCAAGTAGCGGCAGCTTCATAAAAACAAAAACCGGAGAAAAATAATGTTAACGGATTCCAGCTAATAAGTCCCAAAATCAATAAAAAAATACCCAAAACAAACCTAACTATCCTGTCTTTTTTGCCAATATTTTTGACAGCCCGTCCATTTATATTTTTTGCTTTAAACTTTTTTAAAACAAATCTATAAAAATATCCAAAAACGAATGCCGCCCCAAAAGATGTAATCAATATAAAAATATGCTCCATGGTCAAATCCAGCATACATTAATGTTACTCTATCCCAAGAAAAAGTTCTGCCTTCTTATCTCTTTTCCAGCTTTTGATTTCTGCTTCCCGTCTCCGTGCCTCATTGAGCGTTTCAACTTGTTCTGAATATTTCAAATGGACCGGTCTCCTAATTTTTGTATAATGTGCGCCTTGTTTGGAGTTATTGTGCTGAATCAGGCGCTTTTTTAGATCATTGGTACTGCCAACGTAATAAGTGCTGTCCGCACACTCAACAATATAAACAAAATACGCCACAAGGAATTTTATCATTTAACTGTGATTCTAATTATATAGGAGTCAAATTTCAGCTGTGGGACTAGGTATCCTACAAGAAAGTTTCGGAATACTTAATCTAGCCCTCTTTTATCTTTCTTCAAGATTACAAGTATAAAACATGGCAAAGCTATTCTGTAGCCTTGGCGAAAGATAGCTGGCTCTAGTTGACTATGTTACGAATTATTTTCAAGGAAATACGTTGACTGTACCATCTGCTATATAGTGTCTGGTTTTTCCTGACGGCAAAGTGAACTTAAAATACTTTTGATCGCTTTTTGGGTCTACGTCCTCAATTAAAGGTTTCCCGCTTACCAAGTTTGAAGTGTCGACTATCACATATCGATTTCCTATTCGGACTACATTCCATAGATGGGCTTCTGATGCGTCGCTTTGCGACACTCTGTAACCGCCCGGTTTTATGAACATCGGGTCTTCCGGTGCTTCTGTTAAGTCAGGTCTTTTGCTCTCAACCCACGTTCCTTCCAAGGTAGCAACTGGTATTTTTACTCTTTGCATAAGCAAATTAAAAAATACCGACCTCTGAAAACAAGAATTGGCATTTTCGCTAATACATCTACTTAAAGTGTATTTTTCGTCTTGGCCACTTGAGACAATTTCTTCCCATTTAGCATCTCCTTCTTTAACAACTTCTACTGTTAAATCTGCAAGCTGTCGAACCAATTCAAGGTTATTCCCGGTTTTTAGTTCTTCAGCTTTACTGAGATGCTGTTCTAGTTCTGAGTAATTTATTCTTATTCGTTGCGAGCGTATCGAGAGTTGCGATTCAACTGTTGAGTTATCAGGCATAAAGGTTTCAGTGAAACTAGATGGCTTAAAAGTCTCAGGCGGCTCTATCATATTTTGACTATAGCAGAAGTCGTAATATTGTCCATTAGGCATAGCATAAAAAGCTGCGGGACTAGGACTCGAACCTAGATATGCAGATCCAGAATCTGCAGTCCTACCATTAGACGATCCCGCAATGTCAAACACTGCTAGTCGAGTCTGATTCGACCGCATCGTGATTGCGAAGCCAATTTTATCACTTTTAAATCTTCTTTTCCTCTTTTGTTCTGAGCCAAAAATCGGTTACTATTAATATATGCGCAAAGGTTTTGTATTTGTCCCTCTGATGATTTTGGCAACACTTATTGCCCTTATCGTTTTCCTAAGCAGTTATAAATCACACCAAAACTCTCAAAAATCCATAGCTCAAAATCAAACGAGCCAAACAAACCCGACCGAAGAAGAACTGGCAAACGATACCCAAGCAGAAAACCAACAAGAAGATAATATTCTTGACACAGCCTCAATTCCGACTTCAAATACCCTGCCGGCAAACGGTTATTCCAGGCAGAAGGTATCTGTAGGAAGCGGACTTTTTACAGTTAGCCTTGTTGCCGGCAACCTAAATTCAACCCGGGTTATTGTCGACACCGCGTCCGATTCTTCCTGTAGAAACGACTGCCCCGTGCTTTCGCTCAAAGATTATGTGACAAGAAGCGGTGCATATGCTGGCGTCAACGGTTCTTATTTTTGCCCGGCCACATATCCAAGCTGTTCAGGCAAAAAAAATTCCTTTGACACGCTTCTTATGAACAAAAAGAAGGTTTATTTTAATTCCGACAACAATGTATATAGCACCGTTCCTGCCGTAATTTTTTCCGGAAATTCCGCCCGTTTTGTCGGCCAGAGCCTGGAGTGGGGAAGAGACACTGGTGTCGATGCAGTAATTGCCAATTACCCGCTTTTGGTACGTGACGGAAATATAAACTTTACGTCTGCCTCAGACGGCAAATTAACTGGTCGAGGAAACCGGTCTTTTGTAGGTAGCAAAGATAACATAGCCTACATTGGTGTTGTACAAAAAGCCACTGTTGCCGAAGTTGCTCAAGTGCTTCAGGCAATGGGGATGAAAAATGCCCTCAATTTAGATAGCGGCGGCTCTACGGCCCTTTGGTCCGGCGGCTACAAATTTGGTCCGGGCCGGGCAATTCCAAACGCAATCCTCTTTACCCTTAAGTAATTTTCAAAATTTCAGATTCGGAAATGACAATATCAACTAAAACATCGTGTTCTTCTTTTTCTACATCGTCAACAATTTGAAAATCGTAGCAAAGCCCGACGATAAAAGCTTTAAGTTTTGGCAGAATCATATCGTAAATCCCTTTGCCGAAACCAATCCTGATGCCGCTGCGGCAAAAGGCAACGCCAGGAACAATCGCAAGATCAATTTTATCGCGAATCGCCAAATTTGCCTTTGGCTGCAGTGTACCAAAAGGTCCGTTTTCCAAATCATCATAGCCGGTAAACTTGGCTATGCCCCAAGAACCGTCCTCGTATTTTGGCAAGAAAATGTTTGCACCCTCCCTTAAATAGAAATCAAAAAAATCTACTGTCCCAACCTCCTTTTTGATAGGTAAATACAAAAGGATATTTGCACCAAGCGGCAAGTTAGCAGCCAAGAAATTCCCAAAAGCTTTCGTAGTTTTTTCTTTTACTGTCGAATTTTTTAGCAAAAGCCTTTTCTTAATAATTTTTTCGCGGATGTCTTTTTTTGTCATTGAGTAAAAATATAAACTGTGGACAAAATATTAACCCAATTAAATCTTGTTTAAAAATTTCGAAGCGTATTTATATGCAAAATATTGAACAATTGGCAGTAGAATAGCCAAAATCAAAATAAAAAAATTATTCGAGACGCCAAAGGCGGTCACTATAGTTAACTTTTTATAAATCCAAATCACTGGCACCAATGCCGCCATTGTAAAGGCGATAGTTACTCGCATGTCGCGAATTTTTAAATCCAATTTTTTTATAATTGCTGGCACAAAAAAAATAACAAGTGTAAAAACAAAAGCTGCAGAAACTGCAACCATAGTTCCCGGTATGTTTACATTTCCAAGACCAAAATTTTTTGGTAAAAGTCCGGCAACCAAAAGTATGCAAATACCATTTAGCGCCCAGCTAAGTAAGAACTTTAGTGTCTCGTCCTGGTTCATAAATGCCTTAAAGTATTTTACCTTAAATTGACTTCGTTTTTCAGCTGTAGTAAATTATAAGTAGGCAATGGTTACCCAAGACGAAGTCATCGACAAACTTAAGCAGTGCATAGACCCCGAGCTTAATGTCAATATTGTGGATTTGGGCTTGATCTACAGTATCAGCATCGACTCTTCTCACATAAGCGTGCAAATGACCCTGACAACGCCTGGCTGCCCACTGGACGCCTATTTTGTCCGCGATATCACATCAAGACTCAAAACCCATAAGGGGATCTCCGACGTTTCTGTAGAATTTACTTTTGAACCTCCGTGGAATCCTGCCAAAATGTCGCAGGAATCGAAGGATCTTTTAGGTTTTATAAATTAACCCAAAAGAAGTCTTGACTTCGGGTTTTCTTCGGTTTAAAATGACCAGTGTATCTGGTTGCAAGCGGCCAACAATTAACCCTGTTTTAGGGTATTGACAAGCGCTATATCTGGTGTCATTCTTAAATTAGACCACAACATATTGTGCTTTTAGCAAAACCGTGAAACGTAAAGCCTGCAAGTAAAAGCATATAATTTTCAAAAAAGGGCAGCAAAGGAAGAAAGGTAAGGAGAAGTGATTTGTCCATTCTGTGCGCATGACGTAACCAAGGTAATAGATAAGCGTGAGGGCGCAAGTGGAAAAGAGACGAGAAGACGCAGGGAATGCCTTAAGTGCAACCGCAGGTTTACAACTTTTGAACGGGTAGAGACACTGGATTTGTTAATAGTTAAAAAAGATGGCAAGCGTGAGATTTTCGATAGGGGAAAAATTAGAAGCGGAATAATCAAATCCTGCGAAAAGCGGCCGATTTCGGCAGAAAGTATCGAAAAAGTAGTAGACGAAATAGAAGCGGAGCTTAGAAAAAATAGTGCAAACGAAGTTTCGAGCAAGTTAGTAGGGGAGTCGGTTACTAAAAAGTTAAAAAAACTGGACAAGATTGCCTACATTCGGTTCGCATCCGTCTACAGGCAATTTGCAGACATCGGTGACTTTGAAAAAGAGCTTGCGAAACTATCAAGCAAATTTAAAAAATAAGTAAACTTTTCTAACGAATAAGTAAACTTTTCTAACGAATAAATGAAAAAACAACCAGAAAACCAAATAAAAGTAGACCTCAGGCTCAAACAACGCGAAGCCGCAAGGATAGCCGGTAGAAAAATCCCCAAAGCCCCGGAAGAACTAGATACGCCGCAGCTTTCTGAAAATGCAGCCTATATAGCCAAAACAAGATATGCTTTTCGCAATGAAGAAGGCGAACCGGTCGAGTCGCCAAAAGACTTGTTCTGGAGAGTGGCCTACTACATTGGGGCGGCAGACCGAATCTACCTGCCTGCCGGCAAATTAGGCAAAGATGCCAAAGCCCACAAGGACAGCGCCCGCCAGTTTTATAAATTAATGGCCGCCCAAAAATTTATCCCTAACACCCCAACTCTGGTTAATTCCGGCAAAATCGGCCAGTCTCTTTCAGCCTGCTTCGTGCTTCCGGTAGAGGATGATTTGGAATCAATCCTAAAAACCATGCGTGACATGGCCATGATCCACAAAATGGGTGGCGGAACCGGTTTTTCGTTCTCCCGTCTTAGGCCAAAAGACGATGTCATCGGCACATCAAAGGGTAAAACCACCGGTCCGGTTGCTTTCCTTCAAGCCTACAACGACGTCACTTCCCAAATCCGCCAAGGCGGGGTGCGTCGCGGTGCCAATATGGGTATTTTGCACTATACTCACCCAGACATCCTGCGTTTTGCAGTCCACAAAGTAGACGAGTTTTCGCTTACCAACTTCAACATCTCGGTAACGGTAACCGAAGACTTCATGGAAAAAGTCAAAACGGATGAAAAGTTTACAGAGGGCCCATTGGAAGTCGACGACATCATAGAAGAGCTGAAAGAAGCCTATGCTATCCGGGATCTAGACCTTAAAAACGTCCGGGTCGAAGAAGCGGTTTCAAAACTATACGAAATCACTAAAGCTACCCAACAAGGCGAGGGCTATGACCTTGTCAACCCAAGGACAAACCAGGTGACAGGTAAACTAAATGCAAAAAAAGTTTTCGACCTTATAACCAAACTTGCCTGGCAGTACGGAGACCCGGGCATGATTCTAATCGATCGTGTTAACGATTCCCGTGCAAACCCAACACCGCACATTGGTCAGATAGAAGCGACAAACCCGTGTGCCGAACAACCGCTTCTGCCCTACGACGCCTGCACTCTTGGTTCGATCAACCTTTCGAAATTCGTCAAAGAAAACGCAAAAGAGCTGTTGTCGCAGTCACTTACCGACAAAGGTATAGACTGGGACGGCCTCAAAGAGTCTATTCATACAGCAATCCACTTTTTAGATAACGTCTTGGACATGAACGAATATCCGGTAGACGAAATCGACGAAATGACCAGTAAAATTCGCCGTATTGGCCTTGGCGTTATGGGTTGGGCAGACATGCTGGTCAAACTTGGAATCGGCTACAACACTAAAGAAGGTTTTGATTTGGCAGAGAAAGTGATGGAATTTGTCCAGCACCAGTCAGATTTGGCGAGTGTCGATCTTGCCAAAACCCGCGGTGTTTTCCCGGCATTCAAAGGTTCAATCTATGACAGTGCTAAAAACGCCCTCAGAGTCCGAAATGCCGCAAGGACTACCATTGCCCCAACCGGCACAATCTCTCTTCTTGCCGATTGTTCTTCCGGAATCGAACCGCACTTTGCTCTAACTTACGCCAAAAACACCATAGAAGGAAAAAGACTTTTTAACACCAATCCATACTTTTTGGAGGCCCTCAAAGAATACGGTCTCGATTCCGAGGACATTTTGGCCAAAATAGAAGAAAACAAAGGCTCGATTCAAAACCTGGAAGACATGCCCGAAAGCCTCAAAAAAATCTTTGTGGTCGCAGGAGATATTTTGCCGCAAGACCATGTTCGTGCCGAAGCCGCCTTCCAAAAATTTACCGACAACGGAATTTCAAAGACCATAAACTTCCCCAACCAGGCAACCGTAGAGGACGTTAGGGAAGCCTATTGGCTGACTTACGAGCTCAACTGCAAAATGATAACCATCTATCGCGACGGTTCCCGACAGAAACAAGTTTTAGAAGTTAAAAAGGGCAAATCTTACTACGACCAAATGACAGGTAAAAGAGTCGTCAAAGATGTAGACGAAGATCTTCCATATCTTCCTGCCAAACGCCCAACTCCGCAAGAGGCTTGGGGTATGAGGGTCCGCAAAAAGGCAGATGTTGGTCAAGTCTACACATCGGTCTTCCGTGATGCCGATGGCACACCGGTTGAAGTTTTTGTAAATATCGGCAAAACAGGCGGTTATGTTGCCGGCGCAGCCGAAGTTACCGGCCGCTTGGCATCCCGTGCTCTCAAATATGGTGCGTCGCTGGAAGAAGTTGCAACCGATCTTGTCGGTATTTCTTGCGGAACTCCTTATGGTCTGGGTCCGGATTCTGTCCTTAGTGCTTTTGACGCAGTAGGCAAATCGCTTATGGAAATCGCCCGCGCCAAGCAATTGCAGTTGCCTGTTTTAGAAGACCAAAACCAATCCCAGGAAGAAATCATTAAATCACCACTAACAAATGGCAACGGGACTAATGGCCATAGCCTTTCTGCAAACGGTCACACAAACGGATACTCCAATGGTCACGCAACAAATGGTCACACCAACGGTCACAGTCTGACAAACGGCCACAGTGTCCAGGCAGGCGAAGCGCAAATAACTGTTAGCCCAAACCAAGTACCTTTGGCATACCTTATGGCATCGGCAAGTTCCAATATTACCAATCCGCTCACAGCAGACGAAAAAGCCATCGAAGCCAAGTTCACCTCCTGCCCGGACTGCGGCAGTCCGCTAGCGTACAAAGAAGGCTGCAGGTCTTGCGTCAACCCAACTTGCGGCTGGTCCAAATGCAGCTAACAGGGTTGAACTCAGCCACAAGAATTTTCCCTGAACGTTGTATAATTCCCTCATGAAAAAGCAGTCGGTTAAAGACGCGAAGAAATACGTCTTGGAATTATTGTCACAAAAAGTTGAGGTTTTAGAAGAAGACCAAAAAGTCACCCGGGAGCAAACCCAAGAGCTGGAATTTTTCATCAACAATGGTCATTGGGAAGTCTTATTAACAAACACAGTTTTTCGCTCTCTTGCGCCTCAAGGCCAAATCCACACACTAAAAAATGCTATTGACAACCGCGTAATAGAACTCAGGACAACTCTAACCCCGTTGGGTCGTTCCGACAAAACCCGCGACGCCTACATTCAAATCCTGAACCATATCCACGACCTCGAACGTTTAAAAGAAGAAATCCTTTCAGAATTTTACTCAAAAGCAGGCAAACGCCAGATTGCCGAAACATCTAAAGGAAAAAAGATATACTTCTAATATGCGAAGAAGTAGCAAGTTCGGCAAAACAACCAGTTGGATAAAAACAAAATCTGCCCATTTGGAAATTATTTTTGTAGCTATTTTTTCTATTTTATATTTTTTGGCAGGAATAAACGTGTCTCTAAATAGATACTGGCAATACAATTCTTTTTGGTACGATTTTGGGATATTCGACGAAACCGTTTGGAAAATATCACGCTTTCAGCTGCCAATAATACCACAACTTAACCCGCCCAACGGATTTCTCGTTTGGGGAGATCATTTTAATCCAAGTGTTGTTTTTCTGGCACCTTTGTATTGGATATCCCAGAGAGCTGAGATCATGTTTATAGCCCAAACCCTATTTGTAGTTTTGGGCGCACTCATTATTTATGCAGTCACACGGGAGCAAATAAAAAATTCCTTCGCTCGTATTTCCATTTTGATAAGTTATTTAGGCTTTGTTGGCATGCAAAACGCAATTTATACAGATGTCCATAACATAGTTTTTGCTCTCGTCCCGTTTACCTTAGCAATTTGGGCAATTTATAAAAACAATTGGAAATTATATTGGCTTTTTCTAATCATAACTCTAGGTTGCCAAGAAAGTTTGGCGGGGCTTGGAATCGGATTGGGGATTTTTTTAATAGTAAAAAGTCATAAAAACCTCAAAAAAGGTATTGCCACAATATTATTAAGTTTTGCATGGGCAATATTATCGACAAAATATATAATGCCGGCAATAAGTGGCCATCCTTATGCTTATTCTCCAATTATTCCGCAATATTTAGATCAGTGGTTTACAGACTTTTTTGTTCCTGCAGACAAAAAGCTAAAAACGATACTAGTAACCTACGCGACTTTTGGTTTCACACCTCTTTTATCCCTTGCAACTTTCCCAATGGTAATTGAGCATTTTTTAGAAAGGTTTGTACTAAATCATGCAGGTACCAGGTGGGATTTAGGATTCCACTATAACGCTTTGCTTTCGCCGATTATGGCTTTAGGGTCGATTGAGGTTTTGCTTAGGCTTGAGAAAAAAAAATTATCCCACAAAATAATTACTTTTTGGGCGATTACTTCAATCCTGATTGTATTATTTATACATAGGTTTTATTATCACGGGCCACTAATGTTGGCAACAAACCCAATTTTTTATCAGCAAACAGTTCAGACCAACTTCCTAAATGTATTCGAAAAACAGATTCCGCAAAACGGGTTACTAATGACACAAAACAATTTGGCAAGCCATTTCACGCATAGAAATGTTGTACTGCTATCAAAAAACATTGAAATTATAAAACCAGATATAGTAGCCCTAGATTTAAGATTGGGGCAAAATGCTAACAATTTTTTTCCGCAAAACGAAGACGCCATTGGTGATATTCTTCAAAAACTTTCAACCTTAAATTATCAAAAGATTAATGTTACGAATGATCAAGTCATTTTTAAAAAAATAAACTGGTGAGAATCAATAAATATCTTGCACAAATTGGCGTAGCATCTCGCCGGTCGGTAGACGAGATGGTCGAGGAGGGGAGAGTAACCGTAAACGGAAAGCCTGCGACACTAGGCCAAACGGTTGACGAGAAAAAAGATCAAATAAAAGTAGATGGCCAGGAAGTTGCAAACAGGGAAGTGGGCAATGTTTATATTATTTTAAATAAGCCTGCCGGCTACACCTCAACCGCGGCGCACATCAAAGGCGAAAAAAATGTACTGGAACTTGTTAAAACCCAAACCCGCGTATATCCTGTAGGCCGGCTAGACCGAGATTCAACAGGTTTGATTCTTTTGACCAACGACGGTGAGCTGGCACAAAAATTAACCCACCCCAAGTTCCATATACCAAAAACTTACAACGTAAAGGTGTTGGGGAACGTTAGCAAAACTCAACTGGATATGATCAAAAACGGCATCAATCTAGAAGATGGTAAAACAAAATCAGCAGACGTCAAAATAATTTCCCAATCCCTCCCCCACCATAGCATTTTGGAAGTCACTCTTTACGAAGGCAAAAAACGCCAAATCCGCAGAATGATGGCGGTTTTGCATCTGCACATATTAGAACTTTGTCGGATTTCTGTAGGATCAATAAAGTTGGGAAGTTTGTCCCTTGGAAAGTATAGGAATTTAACTAAAGAAGAAGTCCAAAGCTTAACTACTTAATCGTTTGTACATAAATATATGGTCTACTTCTTTTCCTTGGTGTAAAACTCCGTTAGGTAAAACTCCAAACTCCTTAAATCCAAATTTTTCATACATCTCTCTTGCAACGGCGTTATCTCCAAACACAGAGAGGGTAATAATCTTAAGGCCATGAAGCTTTTTTACCGCTTCATTTATTACAGACTCCATTAGCAATTTTCCGATGCCCTCACCTCTTATCTCGTCTAAAATAGAAATACCAAATTCGCCTGTTATTCTCTCGGCTTTATCCCGCATTTCTATCCCGGAAATCCCCAACAGTCTTCCATCTGTTTCTATAAGCAGCATTACTGCCTGATTATTTTTTATCTTCCTAAGTTGGTTTTCCAAAAATGATTTTTCTTCATCAAGCGCTACAACTTCACCTTGGTATCTTATAAATGTTTTTTCTTTGGAAATGGTATTGATGTATAGACACATTTTTTCTGCGTCATTTTCTTCTGGGTACCGGATCACATAAGCTACTCCGCTTTTGGTTTCACCCCTATGAACAACTTGGTTCATTTAGATCTCGATCTTCCTTTCCAAATAACCTCTTTCGTCTTTTCACTCATGTTTATATAGCGTGCCAAAACAAACAGCCAGTCACTAAGGCGGTTAATGTACATCAAAACGTTTGAATTTATTTTTTCAACCGCGGAAAGTGCCACAATTGCCCGCTCAGCCCGTCTGGCAACAGCTCGGGCTAAATGAATTTGAGATCCAAAAATACTTCCTCCGGGCAAAATAAAATTACGAAGTGCAGGCAGATCTTTTTGCATTAGGTCAATTTCTTTTTCCAATCTTGCCACGAAACCTTTCGTAACCATTGGTATTTTTATCTTTACGTCACCAGGCGTTGCAAGGTCGCCACCCAAGACAAAAAGTTCTCCCTGAATCCTTAAAAATTTTTTGGTAAATTTGCCATTCAGGCCGTTTGCAATAACTACTCCAATTTGAGCATTTAACTCATCGACCATTCCATTTGCTTCAATCCTTAAAGAATCTTTACTGACCCTTTTCCCGCCAAACAAGGAAGTCCTTCCTTGGTCTCCTGTTTTTGTGTAAATTTTCATAAGATCAGGAAAATTCTATATCAGAGAAGGTACACTAGCAACCTGCTGATATAATAGATAGGAAATATAAAGGGGGTGAGTAAAACATGTTGGTTGCACAAATGATGAGATACGGTTCAGATTCGGCTCAACGTGGTTATGCAAACGATAGCATGTGGAGAAATTACCCAATGATGTGGGGATGGGGGAATGGTTCCGGTTTTTGGTTCGGAAGTATTTTTTGTATTATCACTTGGCTAGCGTTTGTTGCCGTTTTAATTGCCCTAGCGCGCTGGTTGTGGCTCAAAGGTAATCAGGAAAAAAAGGGTAGATAAATTAATCGGATTTTGTCTGGGCTTTATATCCCGTTTTACCAATTACTGCAATAATTTTTTGTATATCGAGCTTATCTAAGTCAAAAGTCACGACAGACTCCTGCTTTGCAAAACTCGTCCTGGCCTCCTGTATGCCATCTAAATCCTCCAAATCCATATCAATACTCATTGCACAAGAAGTACAGTGCATGCCCTCAATCTTAAATTTTTTCCGAACTACATTACTCATATGACCTCAATGATCCCTCTATACATGCCCATCGAACACGCAAAAGTTATTTTACCTTCCTTGTCGGGTGTGAATTTAATAACTTGAGTATCATTAGCTGTCAAATTGCGGCTTATCCCCAATGATGGAATCCTAAAAGCCGAAGCGCAACTATAGGCATCCCTGCTTTTGAGGGTAAGAGTTACTTCTTGGCCTTTTTTAACTTTTAAATAATTAGGGGTGTAGCCGCGAGAAGTCACGTCAATCTCAACGTTCTGGGAAGGCAACTGGCTACTTTGAGAGACATTATCACCTGTTCCGTGACTGATTTTTGAAAAATTATCAGCCATTGCCTGTAGTGTGATGGGTGACCCCAATGCTACGAGCGAACCGTTAATTGAGGTAACACCCAAATATATTACTGCCACAGCCGCAAGCTTTAAAAACTTTGTTTTGTAAGCCTCCCCCATAATGGAAGTTATCAATCCTACACCAAAAAATAGCGGCATAGTCCCAAGTATAAAAACAGCCATGATCGATGCTCCGGCAAAAGCATTCGCGCTGCTTATAGCTAGTGCCTCCATTGCAATAGTCGTTCCGCATGGAATAAAGATTGTCATTCCGCCCAGTAGCGCAGGAGCAAATAAATCTTTAGATTTAGATTGGTTTCTAACCAATCTGGTTAAAAATCTGGGTGGTTGGATAATTGCATACCTAAATATTGGGTGGATATTTAATAAATTCAAAGCAACCGCAACCATATAAAGGCCTGCCAAAAGCTGCATTACAGTCTGCACCCTGCCGCCGATATTTAATGCTCCTCCGAATGCCCCTAAAATAAATCCCAGAACGACATAAGCAATATACTTAGACACCAAAAAGACACCCGTAGCATACATGGCGTGTTTTGCTGTTCCCTTTCCCAGTGCACTTTCTTCCTCTCTTGCCGCAATAACAGAAGCCAAAAGACCACCTTGAACCGCAAGGCAGGTTAGGCCTCCTACAGTCAGTCCCGTTATAAAAATTACCCAAAGGTTCATATTTTTACTCTTTTCAAAAGCAATGAGTTAGATACAACCGAAATTGAACTGGAAGCCATTGCAACAGACGCAAAAATTGGATTTAAAAGTATATGAAAAAACGGATAAAGTGCCCCCATCGCAACAGGAATCAACAGAATATTATATCCAAAAGCCCAGAATAAGTTCATTTTGATAGTCCTCATAGTTTTTTTGGAAAGCTCTATAGCGGAGGCGACCGTTCGTAAATCGCGATTTATTAGAGTAATATCTGCAGCTTCTATCGCAACATCTGTTCCGGTTCCCATGGCAATTCCCACATCGGCGGCTGCCAACGCCGGTGCGTCGTTGATTCCGTCACCAACCATCGCAACCGCCCTGCCTTCCGCTTGAATCTTTCGAACTTCTGCCTCCTTTTGGTCTGGCAAAATTTCCGCAAGCACTCTATCAATTCCAAGTTTTTTAGCAATGGCCGCAGCGGTTCTTTTATTGTCACCAGTAATCATCACTACCTCGATCCCTCTACGTTTTAGTGCTTCAACACCGGCCTTTGCACTCTCTTTTAACGTATCTGCAACGGCTACCAAACCGACCAAATTTTTATCAATCGCAAGCAACATCACGGTTTTACCCTCAACTTCTAATTTTTCAATTTGGGAAATGTACGATTCATAATCAACTTTTTCCCTCTCCATCAGCTTTCTATTTCCAAAAAAAAGTTGCTTTCCGGATATCAGGCCTTCCACCCCAAAACCTGAAACAGCTTTAAATCTACTGACTTTTTCTATTTTGATTTTTTTACTATCCGCACTTTTGGTGATTGTTTCCGCAAGTGAATGCTCGGAACCTTTTTCTAAAGAAGCCGCAAATTTTAAAATGTCATTTTCAACAAGTTTACCTGTCTGGACAATATCAGTTACCTCAGGCTTTCCTTGTGTCAAAGTTCCGGTTTTATCAAAAATCACGGTATTTACTTTATGGGCAATTTCCAAACTCTCCGCGTCCTTAATTAAAATTCCCTGCCCTGCACCCTTTCCGGTCCCCACCATAATAGCGGTTGGTGTAGCCAGTCCCATTGCACAAGGGCAAGCAATAATCAGTACCGCCACCATGTTGAGCATTGCATAAGCCAAGCCTGGAGTCGGACCCGCCACATACCATACGGCAAAAGTAGTGATAGCAAGCATAATAACAACAGGTACGAAATAAGAAGAGATTAAATCTGCTATCCGCTGAATGGGGGCTTTAGAGCCTTGTGCCTCCTGGACCAACTTTATAATTTGGGCAAGCATCGTATCTGCGCCAACCTTAGTTGCCCTATATGTAAATGTCCCGGATTTGTTAAGGGTAGCTCCAACAACCGTATCACCCTTTGTTTTATCAACAGGAATACTCTCACCTGTTATCATTGATTCATCTACTGAAGATTCTCCGTCCTCGACAATTCCATCCACAGGAATTTTCTCTCCTGGTCTGACCCGAATAATAGATCCAATTACCACTTGCTCAACTGGGACATCAATTTCTTTACCTTTCACCAGAACCCTGGCCGTTTTAGCCTGCATCCCTATTAATTTTTTAATTGCTTCCGAAGTTTGCCCCTTAGCTCTGGCTTCAAAATAACGCCCCAATAAAATAAGCCCAATGACAATTGTCGCCACGTCAAAATATGGCATCACACTAATGCCTAAATCCATAACTATACTAGGAAACACGGTTACAAAAGCCGAATAAAAATAGGCAACAGTTGTCCCCAGGGCAACTAAAGTATCCATATTTGCTGTCCTGTGCCTAAGTGCAGGAATTGTCGCCCTATAGAATATCCAACCTGCCCAAAACTGGACAGGAGTAGCAAGCAAAAGTTGAACCCAAAAGTTTTTTAAGAAATTAGGTGCAGTATTTACAAGTCCCGGGAAGCTTCCCCACAAAATTAGGAGTCCCAAAAAAAGGCTCACAAACACTTTATTTCTTAAAACCATTAACTCTTTAGCCTTTTGTGCCTTCTCCAGGTCAGGGGAAATATCATCATCTTTGGTAATTATTTTGTACCCCACATTAGACACAGCTGATTCAATTTGGTCCTCGCCGCAAATTTTAGGATCGAACGTTATGGTTGCTTTTTCTGTCGCAAGGTTAACGCTGGCCTCCAAAACGCCAGGTGTTTTGATTAGTGATTTTTCAATAACCCCAACACATGACGCGCAGTGCATTCCGGCGATTGGATAAGTTTTCTTGATTTCTGCCATATCAACTCACCAATATTTTTCCATGAAACATATTCATACCACAGACAATTTCGTACTCTCCCGCTTGCCTTGGCGTTATAGAAATTAGCACCTTTTTATTCAAAGGGAGAAATTTACGAATTTTAAAATCAGGCAACACTACTTCTTCTAAACAGCTCGAGGGGTCTTTGCGAAGAAAATTTATTCGAGTAGTTTTGTTTTTGGGTATTGAAATAACTTCTGGTTTATACCCGCCATTAACGATAATGTCTACAGAATCCGAAGTAATTATCGTCACCCTTTCTTTTTTTGCCAGAAAGAACCAATAAGTCAACACGATTCCTATTGCGCCAAATAGTAAAACTAAAATTTTGTCGATAGCCATAATAACCTTTTATGTAAGCTCAAGACATTTTTTTAAATACCTGCATCACTTCTGCAATTGCTTCATCTTGTTCTCCACGGCCAATGGCATCGGCAGCACAAGTTTTTAAATGGTTTTCCAACATCAAATTATCAGTCTCTTTTAGGGCTTTTTGAACAGCGTGAGATTGATGAAGTATATCAATACAATACTGGTCATCCTCAACCATCTTTATAACTTTTTTTAAGTGGCCCTGCGCGATCTTTAACCTATGCAATATTCTTTCCTGTGCGTCTTTTGGTCTATACGACATATATCCCTACCTGGGGGATATAATACTACTTGTAACAAATAAGGTCAAGAAGATTATTTTTTATTGCACTAAATGATAAAGTATTACAATTAGGCAAATTGGCCAAAAATTTAATGAAAATTTATCAAAGGTTGTTAATTCTGTTTTTACCTATTGTGGTAATTTTGTCTAATTTTTTGTTTCTTGCCAATAACCATAACATCTACGACTCTATTTATAAAAAAGAGAAAATCTATAAAAATTTTCAATCAAAAATAGAGGTGGAAAATGCTACAAAGGCATTGCTTGGATACTTTCGAGGGAATAACCAACTCGATATAAATTTTTACTCAACACAAGCACAGATTCACCTCAGAGACGTCAAAAAACTAATTAAAATTACTCAGTTAATTGACATAGTAGCTGTAATATCGCTGGTTACAACAATTGCCTGGATGCTTTACAAAAAAGATTTTTCGGGTATTAAAAAATCTGTTGTAATATCCACAACCTTAATTTTTGCGCTGATAGCATTGATTGCAATTCTTTTATTATCAAATTTTGATAAATCATTTATTATTTTTCATAAAATACTTTTTAAAAACGACTTTTGGCTTTTCCCGCCAGAAGATAACCTGATCAAGCTTTTTCCGGAAGCATTTTTCATAGCCTTTGCAAAACAGTTAGCAATGAATATATTAGTAAGCCAGGTTGTATTATTGTTTTTGACAAATTTATTACCAAAAAATGATCCCACCACAAATTGAAATCGGTCCAGTCTCCTTTCATCTCTATGGATTCATAATCGGCCTGGCAATAGTAACTGGTTGGTACGTCAGTAAAATTAGATCCGGTCTTTACAAAATCCGTAAAGAAATTTTTGAAGATCTTATTCTTCTTATCCCACTTATAACAGCACTTATAGGTGCGCGCCTATATCATGTTTTGGATTATCACAACGCATATTTTGAAAATCCAATGGCCATACTTTATATCCAAAATGGTGGCCTTGGCATCTGGGGCGGTTTAATTGGCACATTTATCGGCCTTGCTTTTATCTGCAAAATTAGAAAAATAAATCTAGTTAATGTTATTGACCTTATCGCTCCCGCGCTTGCTCTCGGACAGGCAATTGGAAGGGTTGGCAATTATATTAACCAAGAAGGATTCGGCCCTCCCAGCAATTTACCCTGGGCGGTAGGAATAGACATCAAAAACCGCCCACTGCAATACATAAATTATTCCCGTTTCCATCCAACGTTTTTTTACGAGGCGATTTTGGACCTTTTAACTTTTCTTGTACTAATACACCTATCCAAAAAGTTTAAAAAACCTGGCCAAATTTTTGCATTTTATCTAATTTTGTACTCCCTCAGCCGTTTCTTGGTTGAATTTGCAAGAATTGACACATGGCAAATTTCCGGTATCAAAGTAGCCCAACTGCTTTCACTCACCGCTCTGTTTTTAGGAGTTTATATATTTTCCAAAACAAAATCCAAAAAGACTTGACACATCTTAGCACTCATGATATTCTAGTGCTAAATCTTGGTGCATTCAAAGCGGAGACAGTCTGCTAAAATGTATCCAGGTATTACAAAATGGCAAGCTTTATAGACCAGCAAAAACCAGTACTGAAAAATGAACTACCAATAGTTCCGCTCAGGGATACTGTTGTTTTTCCGTCGTCAATGGTTCCGATAACGGTTGGCCGACCCAAAGTGAAGTTAGGCCTGGACAGTGCTTGGGCCGCAGACAGGCTTGCAGTTTTTGTCGCCCAAAAAAACCCAAGGATAGAAAACCCGGCCCCAAACGACATCTATTCCGTCGGTACAGTAGGCCTGATCCGCAGGTTATGGAAAGTCGACAATGAATACAACCTTGCAGTCGAAGGGTTGTCACGCGTTTACCTCAAAGAGTTTAGCAAAATCGACCCATACTTGGCCGTAAAAGTCGAAGAAATTCCAGAACTTTCCCAAAAAACAGAAGAAATAGAAGCCCAATTCAGGAACACCTTGGCCAAAATCAAGCGCTATGGCGAACTTGGGGGAATCCTAACCCTTGAGTCGTCAATCCATATTTTCTCAACCGACGACCCAAACCAACTTGTTAACATAATCGCGGCCTCCATAGACCTTAAGACTACAGACAAACAGCAAATATTGGAAATGGTTGATACCAAAACAAGACTCAATCGACTTTCAGAACTATTAACCCGTGAGATACGAATCTTAGAAATCTCCTCAAAAATCGATACGGACACCCAAGAAAGGGTTGGTAAAGTTACTAAAGAGGCAATTCTTCGCGAAAAAATGAAATCAATCGAAAAAGAGCTAGGTGAAGACGATGATTCAAAAGAAATATCCGAATTTAAGAAGAAAATTAAGGCGGCAGGCATGCCCGAAGATGTCATGCTTAAAGCCGAACGGGAACTTGCCCGCCTTGCCAAAATGTCGTCCTATAACCCCGAATCGTCTTACATCCGTACCTACCTGGAATGGCTCGTAGACTTGCCCTGGAAAATAGCGAATAAAAAAAGTGCCGACGTTGATTTAGCTGCCAAAGTTCTAGACGAAGACCATTATGGTTTACCTAAAGTAAAGGAGAGGATTTTGGAATATCTTGCGGTCCACAAATTGGTTGGCAAAATCAGAGGACCCATCCTTTGCTTCTATGGCCCGCCAGGGGTTGGAAAAACCTCAATTGGTAAATCGATTGCTCGTGCACTAGACAGAAGGTTCATACGCGTATCTTTAGGCGGTGTCCACGACGAAGCAGAAATCCGTGGCCATAGGCGAACGTATGTAGGTGCGCTCCCGGGCAGAATAATCCAAGGCATCAAAAATGCCGGCACCAGAAATCCGGTCTTTATGCTCGACGAAATCGACAAGGTAGGCACAGATTTTAGGGGTGACCCTTCATCTGCACTGCTTGAGGCTCTAGATCCAGAGCAAAATAACTCCTTTTCCGACCACTACCTTGAAGTTCCATACGATCTCTCGGATGTCATGTTTATAACAACGGCGAACGTTTTGGACACAATCCCCCCGGCTCTCAGGGATAGACTCGAAATTATTAATTTCCCGGGTTACACTGAGGAAGAAAAATTCCACATTGCCAAACGCTTTTTAATTCCAAAACAATTTGAATCCCATGGTCTTAAAAAAGGTCAAATCGAAATCACAGATTCAGCTCTCAAAGAAATTGTCTCCAAGTACACAAGAGAAGCAGGTGTTAGGGAGTTGGAAAGGGAAGTGGCTTCAATCCTAAGGAAAGTTGCCAGAAAATTCGCATCAAATAAATATCTGCCTAAAAAAGTTTTAAGAATCAGCCCCAAACAGCTCAAGCAATATCTTGGATCGCATAAATTTACAAAAACAATTGCCGAAAAAGAAGATGAAGTCGGCCTGTCAACTGGGCTTTCGGTGACTGCAGCCGGTGGTGAAATCCTCTTTGTCGAAGTCACCCTGATGCCAGGCAAGGGCCAATTAATTTTAACCGGCCAACTGGGCGACGTTATGAAAGAATCGGCACAAGCCGCGCTTTCGTATGTAAAATCACGTGCCAAAGTCCTTGGAATTTCTGAAAAATTGGTTCAAAAAACAGATGTTCATATCCATGTTCCGGAAGGTGCAGTTCCAAAAGAGGGTCCATCAGCAGGAATTGCCATAACAACTGCGCTTGTCTCTGCACTAACCAAAATTGCAGTCCGTCGAGAGGTTGGGATGACAGGTGAGGTTACCCTTCGCGGTAGAGTATTAGAAATCGGCGGAGTCAAAGAAAAAGTACTGGCTGCACATAGGGCGGGCTTAACCACAATAATTTTGCCAAAGTCAAACGCAAAAGACCTAGAAGATATACCCAAAAATGTTAGGCGCGACCTCCAATTCATTTTGGCAGAACATATGGACGAGGTACTAAAAGTTGCGCTCAACAAATCTTTGCTTCATGAAAAAGCGACAGAGGATATTAAAAAGAGTAAAAAGAAAGAATCATATATAGTTCCACCTGTTAATATTAGCTGAATCCCCGTTGGTTACTTAATCCTTGCAATGTTTCAAAAAACTTTGTATGATTTCACGATAACAAAGCTGTGAATTTTGAAAATATTAACCCACAACTTGCCCTGCCGTTTGCACTGATTGCCGCAGTATTGGCAATTTTGTATGGTGTAGTAACATCCATTCATATAATCTCCCTTGACGCGGGCTCTGTCAAAATGCGGCAAATTGCAGACGCCATCGCAGAGGGTGCCGCAGCCTACCTTTCCCGTCAATATTCCATAATTGCGATTGTCGCGGTCATTATTTTTGGTGCCATTTGGGCAATGATTTCAATCCAAACCGCAGCCGGTTTCCTAATTGGTGCGGCAGCATCGGCAGCATCCGGTTTTATTGGTATGAACATTTCTGTACGTGCAAATGTCAGAACTGCAGAGGCAGCCAAAAAAGGACTCGGCAAAGCACTGTCCGTTGCCTTTTCCGGAGGAGCGGTGACTGGTATGTTGGTAGTAGGCTTGGCGCTAATTTCTGTTGCCGGTTACTTTGGTGCAACTGGTGACGTCAAAGGCTTGATCGGGTTGGGTTTCGGAGGTTCACTGATCTCAATTTTTGCCAGACTCGGAGGAGGAATTTTTACTAAGGGTGCAGACGTTGGTGCAGATCTCGTTGGTAAAACCGAAGCAGGAATCCCGGAAGACGATCCAAGAAACCCTGCCGTTATTGCAGATAATGTTGGTGACAATGTAGGAGACTGCGCCGGAATGGCAGCAGATCTCTTTGAAACTTATGCAGTAACTTTGGTTGCCGCTATGCTTTTGGGGAACATTCTTTTCCCTAATTTTCTCTCGGCAATCCTTTACCCTTTGGCGCTAGGAGGCATAGCGATTATTGCCTCAATCATTGCAACATTTTTTGTAAAACTTCCTAAAAACAAAAGTATTATGGGCGCACTTTATATCGGGCTTATAGTCGCAGCCGCTCTTTCTGCACTTGGTTTTTATCCAATAACCATGATCATGATGAATGCCAATGGTTCAATTGATCCAATAAACATTTACTACTCATCTGTCATTGGAATTATTGTAACTTTATTCATTGTTCTAATAACTGAATACTACACAGCGACCAAATTCAATCCGGTCAAATCTATAGCACAAGCGTCGACAACAGGTCACGGCACCAATATTATCGCCGGTCTTGCGGTTTCCTTAAGGTCAACCTTTTGGCCGATTGTAGTAATTTGCGCCGGTATATATGTCGCATTCTCACTTGCAGGTCTTTACGGTATCGCGATTGCAGCAATGTCGCTTCTTTCTCTAACCGGCATCATAGTTGCAATCGACGCTTTTGGTCCGATAACAGACAACGCAGGAGGCATTGCCGAAATGGCAAATTTACCTAAAGAAATAAGGGATATCACAGACCCCTTGGACGCCGTTGGCAACACTACCAAAGCAATTACCAAAGGGTACGCCATTGCATCAGCGGCGCTTGCTTCACTTGTGCTTTTTTCTGCTTATGCCCAAGATCTAATAAAAGCTGGAAAAGGCGTTGAGTTTTCACTATCTGACCCGACAGTCGTTATTGGCCTTTTCATCGGGGCCGCACTACCTTTCTTATTTGCATCATTTGCTATGGAAGCAGTCCAAAAAGCCGGAGGTGCGGTAGTTGAAGAAGTAAGACGCCAGTTTAAAGAAATTCCTGGAATCCTAAAAGGTAAAAACAAACCCCAGTATGACAAAGCGGTTGATATTGTGACCAAAAAAGCAATTCAGCTTATGATTGTCCCGGCTCTTATTCCCATTGCAGCACCAATTGCCGTAGGCTTACTTTTGGGTTCAAAAGCACTAGGAGGACTCCTGATGGGTTCAATCGTTTCCGGAATCTTTGTGGCAATTTCCATGACTACCGGAGGCGCAGCATGGGACAATGCCAAAAAATACATAGAAGCTGGAAACTTCGGCGGCAAAGGATCCGATGCACACAAGGCAGCTGTTACCGGTGATACAGTAGGTGATCCCTACAAAGACACGGCTGGCCCGGCAATCAATCCGATGATCAAAATCATCAACATTGTTGCACTTCTTCTTATTCCATTTCTAGCTTAATAGCCAGTTGTTTAATAAATAAATCGCCTAGGGTTTGCGGATGAGGTTGTTTCAAATCTTAAAACCGGAGAAGGCGGCGGTGAAGGCTGTAAAGTTTCCTCTAAAATTTTATCCTGTCTGGTAATTTTATATCGAGTGGAGATACCTGGCTTAAATTTTTCAAGATAATTAACAAAATCACTAAACGAGTCGAGCGTTTTATTCTCCAAAGCACCGTCTATCTTCCCGACGATAGAACCTAAAATTATTTCCTGATATCCCAATCCAATCGCCATCTCATCAACATCCGGTCTAATGTCTTGGTTCTGCAAAGTCGCTTTTTCCAGCTGTTTTTTTGCACCACGCAGGGTGTTTGCATAACTATTCAAACTAGTCGTAACTCGCTCAATGTCATTTCGGCCAAGCAGTAAGTACGTCTCTTTAAGTCTTTTTGAAGAAATCACAAAATCAAACTTGGCCCTATCTTTGGCAGAGGATGTTAGAAACCTTTGGCCCAATTCTTTAATTCTCACGAAATAGTAAAGGGGGTTTGGGGGCAAAAACCTGATAGGGGTGGTTTTCAAAAGTGCCTCGTTTATTTGGCCACTTTCCGATCCTTCGAGTTTAATATCACTTGCCCGAATAGGACTCGATACCACCAAAATGCCAAAGATAAACACAACGCAGACTAAAAAAAATCGCATAGAGCTCAGTTTGTACCAATTGATTCTATCACTAGAGCCTAAGATTACATAACTTATTTTGAAAACCAGTAGCTCCAACGGGAATCGAACCCGTGTTGCCAGATTGAGAATCTGGAGTCCTAGGCCACTAGACGATGGAGCCTTGTGCAAAAAACAATTATAAACGAAGAGTCCTTTTCAAGCAAAGAATTCACATGAAAAAGATTTTGAGCTTAACGGTGGAAAAAATTCAATTTTTATGATATTATGCCAGTTCCAAATTGATGGCAGACACATTTAGAGTAGGTTATGCATTTAGCCAAAAACTAATTCCACAAGTATTTCAGGATGCAGGTTATGCACCTGTTTTTCTGGATGGATATAATTTTTCACCCGCTTCTATTGACCAGGCAGATAAGCAGTTACTACGAAGGGGCTTATTGTTTGATAAAAATGGTGATGTAGCATCATTTTACGCCATTAGATCCGGCGATTTAATGGAAAGGGTAAAACTTGGCAAGCTTGACGTTATTCTTATTGGTAAAGACCATTATTATAATCATCACCTCAAGGAAGATAACACAAGAATTTTAGGCACGCTTCCTCATGCTCGAACGTCTGTAGATGTTGCTAAGGTAGAAGCTTGGGTAACACAAGATTGCCCCTTACAAAGTTTAGATGATATCAACTCTTCTTATGTAATTAGAGCTGAAATACAAAACTATGCCGCAAGAATTATGGAAGAAAAAGGACACAAAGTATTAGTTAGGGAACTGAATGACGAAACAGACCCTGTCGGTTTTCGTATGCAAGCAAAAGAAGGAGGTGCAATACCGATTGAATTTGTTAGAGGGGGCCTACCCCAATCGCTTGAGCAGGATGAAGTAGGTCTCGTTGTTAGTGAAACAGGAGGTACACTTAAAAGGAATGATTGCAGGTCGTTAGGGGTTGTTTGCACGGTGGAACAATTGGTAGTTGCAAATCTAGAATCACTCAACAATCCAGAAATGGGCGCAAGGCTTAGAAAGTTCAATGAAGACTTAATTAACCATCACCACGAAAAAGAGTTTGAAGGAAACGGTATACACGGAGAAAGAGCTTAATTTTTCTTGACAAGCGGTCCCTTTTGCAATAGAATGAGCTTTCCTAAATTAGGATGCAACAGATAGGGAATAAAAAATTTATCCTCACAAAAGAAGGCCTTTCACATTTAAAAGAAGAGTATAGCGAACTTGTTTCAATTCAACGTCCGGCAATTGCCAGGAGAATCCAAACTGCAAGGGAATTCGGCGACCTCGCAGAAAATTCCGAATACGACGCAGCCAAAGAAGAGCAGTCGCTTCTCGAGGCAAGAATTGCCCAAATAGAAACAGTACTTCCAAAAGTCCAAATAATCAGCCAGGCCCCAAAGTCAGACTTTGTAGTGATTGGATCAACAGTTGTTGTCGAGATGAACGACGAAATCCACGAGTTTCAAATTGTTGGATCAATAGAAGCCGATCCTGCAGAAAAAAAGATATCAAACGAATCCCCCGTCGGAAAATCTCTTTTGGGCCTTAAAGCCGGCGAGACAATAGAAGCAGCTTTTGGTCCAGTCAAAAGCAAATTAAAAGTCCTCGAAATCAAATGACTCCAAAAAAAAGTCCAGTTGTCAAATTTCCTGGAAAAGGAATAAAATTATCACCTTCAGAAAAAAAGGTCGTCCAAAAACTTGTTAAGGCCGCAGAATCCATCTCCGCCATTTACCTTAAGCAGGAAAACAACAGCAATAACGGCGCAAATTTTTATCCCCGTGATGCGACTAGAAAACAGATATTGGAAGCGGCAAAAGAGAACCCAGATATCGTTTCGCCTTTTACGATAGTCGAAAGGGATAAGAAAGGGAAGTTAATTGCTATTCCATATCACGTAAAATTCAAAAACCAGCTTAAAAAAACAGTCGGTTATATCCGTGAAGCGGCCAAATTGACTGACAACAAAGATTTTGCCAAAAGGCTGGAAGTCCAATCCCACGCACTTTTAGACGGCAATTACGAAGCAAGCGATATCTACTGGCTTTCCATGAAGCCTTACAAAATCAGTTTTGTCATTGGCCCAGTAGAAAGATATCTGGACAAGTTATTTTTTACAAAATGTGCCTGCCAAGCATGGGTAGGCATCATGGACGAAGAGTTGACTGAAGACGCTGTAAAATTTAAAGATTACATTGTTGGTGCCCGAAGAAAAGTGCTTGCCCCTTCCGAAAAAGTCGATTTTTTGGACAAAATCCAAATTAGGGTGGACAACACGTTAATCTTCTCAGGCCTTATCTCCCGCTTTATGTTTACCAGTACAAATTTGCCCAACGATGTAAACATAATGGAAAAAAACGGTTCAGAAATTACCATATTTAAACCTGCGTTCGAACTTAAATTTGATAAAGAAAGACATCCAATATTCCACGCTGTATTCGAAGAAAGGTTTCAGGAAGACTATCCAGTTGAGATTTTAAAGTTAGGCGCTCTCAGAAACTCGTATCTTCACGAAATTTCGCATCCACTTTTGCGCTATCGAGATGCGGAAAGAAGGCTCAAAGAATACTTTCCGATCTTTGACGAAATAACTGCATCTGTTTTTGGCGTTAAAGCTTGCGGTTCGCTTCTTTTGAAAAATGCCATTACCGAAAAGGAACTCGAAGCAATAATGGTAATGTTTATTGCTCTGGCTTTTTCTTGGTGGCTGTCTTATCTAAAGGAGCCAAGCGTTATTCACTACGCCCAGGGTTTTGCCATTGCTTTAAACTTTTTTCTTGAAAGCGGGGCAATTCGCGAATCGGGCGGTTTTTCGTGGCCCAACTTCACAAAACTGTTTGTTTCCATAAACGAGCTTTCAGATACACTCGAAAGAATCCTTGCAGTGGGTACATATGAAGATGCTAGGAAGTTTACTGAACGTTATGCCTCCCTTAATATTTACGAAAGGTTCGAATCGAACTTGAAAGAGTTAATTTAAATATATATAATACGCGTTTACGACGAAAAAAATGGGAATGCAAAGCATAACAGGAAGATTGTTCGGAAAACATAAGCCTCAAAAGCCTACAACATCAGGGGAGAGGGAGACTGGGCTACAGGCTGAAGCAGAAAGCGCTGATTTTGAATTAAATTCCCGAATGCTCACTGACTTCATAAGAGATCTCTACGCGGTTGAAGGTAAAAAAAGGGGACTTGTCGATTTTGATCTCGCTCCTGTTGATGAACGCAGTGAAAGACTAAAAAAAATGATTAGTTCAAACCCTACAAGAGAGGAAACTTCTGACCAGTTTTGGGTTGCACGAGAGGTAAGAGAGGAACTAGCAACAACCCCAAGGCCTTCCGACGTCAGGCTTGGTGAACAGTACGACTTTTTGAGGGCAAAGCTTTTGGCAATAGAGACCGTGAGGGAGAAAAAAATGCTTGGTGCCGACTTGCCCTTTGACGATTATTTAGAGTTAACTCAGGGAATAACTCCGGAAATAATTCCTGAAGAAATGTTGGAGGCACAATTAGATCTTGTGAAAAATCTCTATAAATCAAGAGGTGTTGGAAACTACGATCGCGATTCTATATTAAATTATAAAGCCGAACAACAAATGCCTGAGGACGAAATTGCCGGAAGACTAAAAGAGCAGGGAGACAGATATTTAAAAACTTTATCCAGATTTTTAGGGGAAGACATCGCTCCAAATTATCACGTCGAAACTGATAATATTAATGAATACTGGGTCAATTGGGCAAAGGGAGTCAGAGATGATTTTACCTTAACAGTGAATCTCCACAATCGCCATGCAGGAAAATGGACCAGAGGAAAGATAGAAGAAATGTCTCTCCACGAGATAGTTGGACACTTCGGCCAAATGTTCGGCTGGCAAAGGTCTATTGACGAAGGCAAAATGGTTGCGGCACTGGGTATCACATCAATTACGGATCCTGAACAAGTAACCTCTGAAGGAATAGCACAAGCGATGTATTACTTTGTGCCGGAGATAGTACGTGATATATCAGAAGAAGGCATTTTGGAAATAGAACAGAATGGTCTTAGACAAATGGTTTACAATAACGTTCATGTCCTACTTAACACACCAGGTTACCCCCAAGAGACGGTTTTTGACTACGTCAAACACTTTTTGCCTGCAGAAGGTGACGAGGACATTAAAAAGCATATAGAGGATAGGACTGAGGACAATACTAAACTATCTTATCTTTTGGTTTATGGATATGGTTATTATCTTCACAGGGAATATTCTCTCTGCCTAAATAAAGACGGTAAGCGCGAGTTATTAAAATACATTTTCAGCCAACCTACGACACCCGAACAAGAATATAATTTCTTTATAGAACTTGTAAACGACACTCAAGATCGCTATGGTACGGGTAGAGTCCCTTTTTTAAGAAATTCAAAAGAGGATCCCGAAAAAGTAGAAATATTTGCGCCAAAATTTCCCTTACTGCTTGCCGCTTAAATTCGTTGATTAATTAATTTCCTTCTCGTATACTGTAGGCCATGGAGCCTATCGATAACCTTAAAAAAATCCGCCTGGAAAAGCTGGAAAAGCTGGAAAAACTTGGCATAAATCCGTTCCCATCAAAGTCACAAAAAAGGGATTCCGTTCAAAATTGCATCAATGCTCTTGGTAAAAATGTCCAAACCGCAGGTCGCCTAATGGGCATTCGCGGCCATGGCGGGTCTTCGTTTGCAGACCTTGTAGACGAATCAGGCAAAATTCAGCTCTTTTTTTCCAAAGAAAAACTCAAAAAAACAGAACAAGAAATACTCTCACTACTGGACATCGGAGACTTTGTCCAAGTCTCCGGTCGCGTCGACAAAACAAAAGCAGGGGAGACAACGATTTTTGTCGAAGCCCTCATAATTCTTGCAAAATCTATTAGTCCCCTACCCTCGACTTGGTACGGCTTAAAAGATGTTGAAGAAAGGAACCGCAAAAGATATTTAGACTTAATCATGAACCCGGAAGTTAAAAAAACTTTTGAACTTAGGTCTCAAATTATTTTCTCAATCCGCAAATTTTTAACCGACACAAAGGGCTACATCGAAGTCGAAAGCCCGGTTTTGCAGTCTTTATACGGTGGTACGCGCGCAAAGCCCTTCAAGACTCACCACAACACGCTTGACATGGACATGTACCTGCGGATTTCCAACGAGCTTTATTTAAAACGGTTAATTGTTGGCGGATATGAGAAAGTTTTTGAAATTGGTCATACATTTAGAAACGAGGGAATGGACAAACATCACAATCCGGAATTCACGATGCTGGAAACAATGGAGGCATATGCAACCTACACGGATAATATGGATCTTGTAGAAGAAATGTTTGAATACACAGCACGTGAAGTTTTTGGCAAAACAAAACTCCCCTATCAAGATTTTGAAATAGAATACAAAAAACCGTGGAAAAGGATAAAGCTCGTCGACCTTTTTAAAAAATATACTAATGTAGATTTTCATCAAATAGATTCCTTAGAAAAGGCAACAGACCTTGCTAAAAAACTCGGTGTCTCGACTCAGGATTACATGACAGACGGAGAAATACTTTTGGAGATTTTTGAAAAAAAATGTACCAGCCAATTAGTTCAGCCAACATTTGTTTACGATTATCCTGCAGACTTTTATCCACTAGCCAAAAGAAAAGCTGACGATTCGCGTTTTGTCGAAAGCTTTGATATTTATGTTGCGGGAATGGAAATGGGAACTAACTATTCCGAGCAAAATGATCCTCAGCAGCTTAGAGACGCATGGGACAAGGAAAAAGAAAAATCAAAAGCCGGCAATCCCGAAGCACAAATCCTAGACGAAGATTTTATAGAGGCTTTGGAGTATGCCATGCCGCCAACATCCGGCATTGGTCCCGGTATAGATAGGTGGATAATGGTTATGGCAAATGCCCAAACAATCTCAGATGTAATCCTATTTCCAACCCTCCGCCCAAAAGTTAAAGACAAAACTAACATGGACAAAAATGAAACGACCGGTTCTGAAAAAAATCCTTAAAGTTTTCTTGACTCTTCAGTGGGCAAAAGAGCTTCCCCGTCAAGGTTTTATTGCCATGGGGTTTAAGCGTCAGGAAGCCGATTCTGTTGCGGCTCATTCATGGACAACTGCAATTTTGGCCTACATTCTGGCAACAGAATTAAAAAAAGAAGGGGTAAAAATAGACGCCGAAAAAACTCTTAAAATGGCACTATTTCACGATATGGCAGAGACAATTGTTGGTGATGTTGGTACTTTTGTAAAAGGTATGGCCAAGGGAGCTTTTGCTCCAATCGAAGAAGAAGGGCTTAAGTGGTTGGTTGCGGATCTTCCCGGAAAAGACGAAATTATAACCTTGGTTTCAGAATACATGGAGCGCAAAACTTTAGAAGCCCGTGTTTGCAAGGTTGCAGACAATTTAGACGCACTTGCCCAGGCAAAAGGTGTACCGGCAGCACTCCCTGCGTTAAAATATTTTAAGGACGTTTATCATATTACCAAATTCGATTGGCACAAAGAGGCAGTCGAAATGATTTTAAAAGATCAGGTTGAGCCAGAAAGAAGCTGGCAGAAAAAATAAAATGTTAGACATTAAATTCATTCGCGAGAACGCAAAATTAGTAAAAGAAAAATCCAAGCAAAAAGGTTACGATGTTGACGTCGATAAACTTTTAAAAGTCGATGACCAGCGCCGTAAATTAATCGAAGAGGTTGACCTGATTCGCTCAAACCGCAAAAAAGCCGCAGATGCCCGCGACGAGAAAAAAGGCCAAGCTTTAAAATCAGAACTTAAAGACAAAGAAAACAAACTCGAAAAACTTCAAGAGGAATATTATGCACTAATTCGTCAGGTCCCAAACTTGCCAAAAGATGATGTCCCGGTTGGCATAAACGACAGTGAGAATCAATCGCTTAGGGAAGAAGGCAAAATTCCACAATTTGATTTTAAGCCAAAGGATCATTTGGAACTCGGATTGGAACTTGATCTTATAGACATCGACAGGGCATCAAAAATTTCTGGTAGCCGCTTTGCCTATTTAAAAAATGAATTAGTAAAACTTGAGTTTGCGCTTGTCCAATATGTCTTTGAAACTCTAAAAGACGACAATTTTATACCGATTATTCCTCCGGTATTAATCAATAAATCCCCAGTAGAAGGGCTTGGTTATCCGGAATACGAAAGGGGAGAAGGCTACAAAATTGACGACCAATATTTGGTTGGAACTGCGGAGCACGCAGTTGTCCCTATGCACAAAGATGAAACTTTTTTGCCGTCTGATCTCCCAAAAAGATATTTGGCCTTTTCAACAGCGTTTAGAAAAGAAGCCGGTAGCTACGGAAAAGATACGCGCGGAATATTTAGGGTTCACCAATTCGATAAATTAGAAATGGTTTCTTTTGTGCATCCAAAAGATGAAGATAAAGAACATGAATTTTTACTATCAACCGAAGAAAAATTAATGAAAGGTTTGGAACTTCCCTATAGAGTTGTCTCAATATGCACAGGCGATTTGGGTTTTCCTGCAAGCAGAAAATACGATATTGAAGCATGGCTTCCTTCTCAAAACCAATATCGAGAAACCCACTCCGTTTCCAATTGCGGCCAATTCCAAGCCCGCCGGCTGAACATAAAATACAAAGATGCAAACGAGTCAGACTACGTTTCAATCCTCAATGGCACAGCTTTTGCAATTGGCAGGACACTAATTGCAATCATGGAAAACTACCAGCAAAAAGACGGGTCAATCGTGGTCCCCAAAGTTCTCCAGAAATACGCAGGCTTTAACAAAATCCCTGCCTGAGGTAAAATAATCTACCATGTTTTTACTGCCAGAAGATGAAATCGAAAAGCTTAAAAAAAGAAACCGTGCAAAAAAACTTGTACCTAAAAAACACAAAATCGTACATGAATCCGGAAGATCAACAAAAACTTTGTGGTCTCAAATCATAAAAAGAGCTCAAGAAAGTAAATCCAAATAATAAATTATGTTCGGAATCATAGGTAAATTTTTAGACTCAAACGAGAAGCAAGTTACAAAGCTTCAGCCTTTGGTCGACGACATAAACGCCCTTGAAAAAAAGTTCGCAAAATTATCAGACGCTCAATTAAAAGCCAAAACGGCAGAGTTTAAAATTCGTCACGAACGGGGAGATACGCTCGATGATTTGCTCCCGGAAGCCTATGCCGCAGTAAGGGAAGCAGGGGCAAGAACGTTAAATCAAAGGCATTATGATGTCCAATTAATTGGTGGCATAGTATTGCATCAGGGCAAAATTGCCGAGCAAAAAACAGGAGAAGGAAAAACATTAACGGCCTCACTCCCCCTCTACCTTAATTCACTTGCCTCACGTGGTGTGCATCTTGCAACTGTAAACGATTATCTGGCCAGGGTCGGACTTGGCTGGATGGGACCAATTTATACCGCTCTCGGCATCTCGGCCGGCTGCATTATGCAAGACAAAGCATTTATCTATGACCCAAAATTCGAGGACAAAACAGAAGCCGATTGGCGTCTGCAGCATTTAAAGCCGGTCGATAAAAAAGAAGCATATAGCGCCGATATTACATATGGCACAAACAACGAATTTGGTTTCGACTATTTGCGTGACAACATGGTTTGGGATCTCAAAGACGCAAGTCAAAGGGGTCATTATTTTGCAATAGTTGACGAAGCCGATTCGATTTTAATTGACGAAGCCAGAACTCCGCTTATCATCTCCTCGCCATCAGACGAAGCAACGGACAAATATTATCAATTTGCCAAACTCGTTGGAGGACTCTCCAAAGAAACAGATTATGTAATAGATGAAAAACTAAAAACGGCAAACTTAACAGAGAAGGGAATTGCGGAAGTTGAAAAAAGGCTTGGTGTTGAAAATTTATACGAAAAAGATTTTGCAAGTATTCATCACATCCAGCAAGCTCTGCGTGCCAGGTCTCTTTATCAAAAAGACAAAGACTATGTAATTAAAGACAACGAAATCATCATTGTCGATGAATTTACCGGCCGCCTAATGCAAGGAAGGCGTTGGTCAGAAGGTCTCCATCAGGCAATAGAAGCAAAAGAAGGGGTAGCAATTCAGAAAGAATCCCAGACTATGGCAACAGTTTCCTTTCAAAATTATTTTCGTCTTTACGAAAAACTTGGCGGCATGACCGGAACTGCCGCAACAGAGGCGGAAGAGTTTTTCAAAATTTACAAACTCGACGTCATAACTATTCCCACAAATAAACCAACAATTAGAAAAGACAAATCCGACATAGTCTATAAGACCACAAAGGCGAAATTCAATGCGGTTGCCGATGACGTTGCCGAAAAACATGCTGCCGGCCAACCTGTTCTTCTTGGTACAACATCAATCGAAAAAAACGAGTTTCTCTCAAGTCTTTTGAAGAAAAGAGGAATCAAGCACCAAGTTCTTAACGCCAAAAACCATCAGAGCGAAGCAGAGATTATCTCTTCAAGTGGTATCAAAAATAATGTTACGTTGGCAACAAATATCGCCGGTCGAGGCGTCGACATTATACTTGGTGGCGCTCAACCGACAGACAGGCTTGGCAGGCCGTTAACCAAAGGACGTGAATATGAGAATTGGAAAAAACAGCACGAGGAAGTCATAAAACTGGGAGGACTCCATGTAATAGGTACCGAAAGACACGAAGCAAGAAGAATTGACAACCAGCTCCGTGGCCGCTCCGGCCGTCAAGGAGACCCGGGCTCTAGTCGTTTTTTTGTTTCACTTGAAGATGACATTATGAGACTTTTTGGCGGTGAGCAGATTGCCAAAATAATGACCGCCTTTAAGCTTTCCGAAGATACTCCAATAGAACACGGCATGGTTTCAAAAGCAATCGAAAATGCCCAAGTTAAGGTCGAAACCCACAACTTTGACATTCGCAAACATCTAGTTGAATACGACGATGTTGCCAATCGCCAAAGGGAAATTGTCTATGGTTTGCGCCGTGAATTTTTGACATCTGCACAAGACAAAGAAGTCGCTGAAAAATTGAAAAATGACATAAAAGCAAAAGTTGAACAGGAAATTTCAAACATCGTTTTTGCAAATACACCAGAAGGTCTTACCAAACCAGACCACGATAAAATTATCAAAGAAGTTGCGACAATTATCCCGTTTGATGAAACATCGGCAAAAAGTCTTCTGGCAGACAGTAAAAAAACTACAACGAGCGAAAAGTTAATCGAGTTTTTAACAGGCGTTGCAAATAATATTTATGACGAGAGAGAAAAAACGCTTGGAGAACAAACTGCAAGGGAAATAGAAAAACTGACCAGCCTTTCTGTTATAGACACGCTTTGGATCCAACACTTGGACACCTTAGACGATCTTAGGGAAGGAATCGGTCTTCGGGCGGCAGGCCAGCGCGACCCATTAGTTGAATACAAGCAAGAAGCTTTCAACCTCTTCGAAAAATTAGTTGCGAGTATGGACTATGAAATTATCCATCGCATTTTTAAAGTCCAGATAAACCAAGCACCGGCAATCGAGAGAGTAGAAGAAAAAGGTATTGAAGTTCACGAAACACCGAGCCTTACTAATGAATCAAAGACAAAATCTCCAAAAGACCCATTGGAAATGTCAGATACAGAGCTCGAAGCAGAAATCTCTCGTTTAGAAAATGAAGGTGATAAGTCCGCACAAAGTAATGTTGAATTTTCCAAAGATCCAAATGAGATGACAGATGAAGAATTGGAAAACGAAATAGCGCGACTGGAAAATCTAGAGAAATCCAACAGTGCGGGAATTCAAGCACCAAACAACCCTTTTTCTGCAAAAAGCAACAGACCTCTAAAAGTTGAAAAGATTGGCCGAAACGACCCATGTCCTTGCGGCTCCGGCCTAAAATGGAAAAAATGCGGCCTCATAAACGCCCCCCAACACAAGCAATAATTTATTTGATAAAATCCCCATGTGAAAGAAAAACTTATTCTTGCTGCGATTTTGGTCTTATCTGCGCTAATTAGGATTTATTTAATAACGTTTTATTCTGTTCCCTTTGCGGCAGACATGGGCAGGGATCTTCTCTGGTCTAAGGATATCAGCTTTTATCACATACCAACTTTAATAGGTCCTGCCGGCAGCATTTGGGGTGTATACTTTGGCCCATTTTGGTTTTATTTGTTGTCAGTTCCATTATGGCTTACTCAAGGTAATCCACTTTCTGCCGTTTATACAACGTGTTTAATCATACTTGCTTGCGGATTGCTTTCATACATTTTTTTTAAAAATTATTTAGGAAAAAAGTACATTTACATTTTACCGATTATTATCCTTTTCAACGCAAATCTTATCAGTGTTTCGACATTCGCTTTTCATGCAAATGTGTTGCCAACTTTAACTCTTTTAATGATATATTTTTGTTTTCTTGCGGTAATAAAAAGTCCGTACTACCTATCCTTATCGTTTTTTGCTGTTAGTTTAATGTTCCATGCGGATCCAGCCCCAGCTGTAGTTTTCTCATTTGTACCGTTCTGCTGTTTTTTTGTTTTTAAATTATATAAAAATAAAAAAATATTAAAAATAATTTGTCTTTCAACAGTTGCATATTTAATTCCATTTTTGCCTCAAATATTATTTGAATTAAGAAACAACTTTACACAAACAAGATCATTAATTTCTTACATTAGTGGCAATAATCCATCATTATCAGGGCAGTTACCTTTTTTAGAAAGGATCCCTAATAGGTTTGCAGTATATTTCGATTTTATAAAATCAGGTTTCGCTGGGAATAATAATCTACTCGCAATCACACTTTTTGTCTTAGTGATTTATGGGCTTTTTAAATTTCTAAAAAATGAAAAAGATTACAAAGCACTCGTGCTGTATAAAATCAGCGCACTCGCATTTATAACAAGCTTTTTAATATTCTCACTTATCATAACAGTAGAAATAAAAGGATGGTATTTGTTTGGGATTTCGACAATTGTAGCGTTGCTGATCTTCTTCGCCTTAATCGGACTTAAAAACAGAATTATAGTTGTGTTATTTCTTTGTCTTTTTGTTTCTGTAAATTGTATTCATATCCTTAATATCAAAGCAAACCAAAGTGTCAAGCATGATCCTGCCCTACTTTCAAATCAGCTAAATGCAATTAGCTTGATTTATAATCTTTCCCAAAACGAACCATTTTCAGTGTATGTTTTTACACCTTCTATTTATGACTACAACTATCAATATTTATTTTGGTGGATTGGCAATATCAAGAATAAAGACCTCCCAGAAGATTTCGCTTATCTGCCCGAAAAACCTGACTATGTCCGAAACAAAAGTATTTATGCAAAAGACGGAAAAGTGTCTAAAACAGTTTTTCTTATTATTGAACAGACAAAAGAGAATCCGTATTATACAAGTTCTAATTGGCTAAAAAATTTTGATGATTATAAGCTTGTTTGGGAGCATGACATTAACCAAGCAGTTAAAATACAGAAGAGGATTAAATGAAAATATCGATAATTGTTCCAAGTTACAACGAGGAAAAAACTCTTCAAATAATTATAAATAAACTACTAAAGCTAAGGATAAAAGCAAAAAAAGAAATAATCATTGTCGACGACGGTTCTACGGATAATACAAAAAAAATTCTACAAAGCTTTTCAAGTAATAAATTTGTAAAAATAATCCGTAACAAAAAAAATCTTGGTAAAGGAGCCTCAATAAAAAAAGCTTTAAAAATTTCCTCAGGGGATATCATTGTTATACAAGATGCAGACCTGGAATATAATCCTGATGATATTAATAATTTGTTACAGCCGTTCAAAAACAAAAGTATCAAGGTGGTTTACGGGTCAAGAGTCTTACTTAAAAAAAATCCCATTTCTCATTGGACATTTAATATGGGGGGAAAGTTTATCACTTATATTACAAACGTTTTGTACAAAACTAATATATCTGATGAGCCGACTGGTTATAAAGCGTTCAAAAAAGAAATTTTTAGAAACATAAAAATCAATTCGAGGAGATTCGAGTTTTGCCCAGAAATTACAGCGAAAATTTCCAAAGCTAATATTAAAATTGTCGAAGTTCCTATTAGTTACAATCCACGTCAAATATCAGAAAAAAAGATTAAATGGCATGACGGAATTTTAGCAATCTACTACCTTCTGAAATATAGGTTGCTTGATTAAGTTATTCTAATCACAGTTAATAGTACAAGAACCATGTCTTTCGTATCCAATATATAGGTTATAATCTCACCATGGAAATACAAAACAAGCTAAATGAACTAAAAAGTCGCTTCGAAATTATAAAGAAAAATTTTGATGTGGATAAAAAACAAAAAGAAGTAAGGGAATTTGAAGCACAAAGCATGAAAGCAGATTTTTGGCGGGATTCGCGTTCTGCGCAAAAAATTATGAAGAAAATTGCGTCAATTCAAAAAGATATAGAAAATTTTCAATCTATCGAAAAAGATATCAATAGCCTTGCTTCTATGATTCCACTTTCGGATTCCGACCTATCATTAACACGAGAGCTCACAACAGAAATCAACTCACTAGAAAAAAAACTTGAGGATCTTGAAGTAAAAATGTTTTTGTCAGGTCCGTATGATACTAATTCTGCAATCATTTCTATACACGCCGGTCAAGGTGGCACAGAAGCAATGGATTGGGTCGATATGCTGTCTCGGATGTATCAGAAATTTTTTTCAAAACAAAAATGGTCTTTTGAAGTCGTTGACGAAATTCCTGGTGAAGAAGCTGGTTTTAAAACTGTAACCATGACCATAAATGAAGATTTTGCGTTTGGTCTCCTAAGAGGGGAATCTGGCGTTCACCGCTTAGTTAGGCAATCTCCGTTCAACGCGGACAATTTACGCCAAACGTCTTTTGCTCTGGTTGAGGTTATGCCCGAAATCGATGAAGACCAAACGGATATCGAAATAAAAGATGAGGATATAGAATTTGAAGCTTATCGTTCAGGTGGTCATGGCGGCCAAAACGTCAATAAAGTTTCAACTGCGGTACGGCTTAAGCACAAGCCAACAGGGATAGTTGTTACTTGCCAAACACAGAGATACCAAGCACAAAATAGAGAAAATGCCCTAAAACTTCTTAAGGCAAAATTATGGGTCCTAAGGCAAGAAGAGGAATCCAAACAAAAGGCTGAAATCAAAGGTGGGCATGTTATGCCAGGGTGGGGAAATCAAATTCGTTCCTACGTGCTTCATCCTTATAAAATGGTTAAAGATTTAAGGACGCAATATGAAACTTCGGATGCACAAGGGGTTCTCGACGGAAATTTGGACGAATTTATAAAAAATGAGATCTCGCTTGCCTAAAGAGACTTATTTCTTCTTGAATAAAATTCAATAATATTGATATAATCTTACGCGAGCCTTGTGTTCTAACTTATAATGTAATCCAATGGAAGAATCTGCCAACATTGACACACGTCAAACAATCCCTTTAAGGTCAGTACCCCTAAAAAGTCCAACCAATTTTATTAAAAAAATTGTGCCGTTAGTTGCCATCTTACTTGTTGTTTCCGTCGGTATTATTACAGGATTTTATCTTTCCCAGATTGGTAAGGCAAAAACAGCTGCATCATCAGTCGTATCGGATAACCAAGATGTATCGCCCCAAGTCAAAGAATCTTTTACACAGACTTTTAAAGACCAAGCAGAAGGGGTGATCCAGAAAAACGATAAATTGGACAAATATGCCCAAGGTACTCATAAGCTGATGAGGTCTGGTGGTGATTCGCAAACAGCGTACCTTACTTCCTCCGTTTTAGATCTAGACCAATATGTTGACAAAAAAGTTAAAGTGTTTGGTGAAACGTTTGGCTCAACTCAGGTAGGATGGCTGATGGATGTAGGCAAAGTTGAAGTAAAGTAAATTTCATTTACCCCATGATTAAGTTCGAATCTGTTTCCAAAAAATTTCCTTCAGGGCTTGTTGCCCTTGATGATGTAAGTTTTACAATCGAAAATGGCGAATTTGTTTTTGTTGTCGGTACATCAGGCGCAGGCAAAACAACACTCTTAAAGTTGATAACAAGAGAAGTGCTCCCAACGTCAGGCCGTATTTTTTTTAACACGGACGACATAGTAAAAATCCCAAATAACAAACTGCATATTCTCAGACGTCGCGTCGGGACCATTTTTCAAGACTTTAAATTACTCCTAACAAGAACAGTTTTTGAAAACGTTGCGGTGCCGCTGGAGGTAATGTCGCAAAAAGATTCCGTTATAGTAAAAGAAGTCCAAAATGTTTTGGAAAAAGTAGGGCTTGAAGACAAGGCAAATAATTTTCCTCTGCAGCTTTCTGGAGGGGAAGTTCAAAGAACCGCAATCGCCAGGGCTATTATCGCCAAGCCGGAGGTTTTATTGGCAGATGAGCCGACTGGAGACCTTGATCCAAAAAATTCAGAAGAAATTGTCAAAATATTGGAAAAAATAAACGAAGAGGATAAAACAATAATTTTGATGGCAACACATAATGCACAAATTGTTAACCATTTCAAAAAAAGGGTGATTGTACTCAATAATGGCAAAGTGGTAAAAGATGAAAAAGAAGGGAAATATGAAACCAGTTAGAAATTCTATAAAGCTAATAAGAAGAAGTCCCTACCAAGCGATTGCCGCAATTGTTGCCATGTCACTTACCTTCTTCGTAACTTCGATTTTTGTAGTTCTGCTTGTAGGCGGCCAAATTGTTTTACGGTATATAGAACAACGGCCAACCATCAGTGTATTTTTTAAAAACGATATTCCTCAATCTAAAATTACCGAAGTATCAGACAAAATTAAGTCAACGGGCTTAACTAGGGATATTAAATACGTAAGCAAAGATGAGGCACTAGCCATTTTTAAGGATCGCTTTAAAGACAAACCCCATGTGGTTGAGCTTGTTTCGGCAGATTTCTTGCCGGCGTCACTAGACATTTTTGTAAACAAGCCTCAAGACGTGGATGAAATTTCTAAAGTGATCCAAAACCAAGATGAAATATCAGATGTCGTTTACCCCAAAGACGTCACCCAAACACTTGCAAAGTGGACAAAAATTCTAAGGATTGGAGGTCTTGCTTTAGTGTCAACGCTAATGGTTGTTTCTTTCCTTATTATAATTATGGTAATCGGAATGAGAATCGCCATAAGACGGGAAGAAATATCAATTATGAATTTAGTGGGCGCAACCAAATGGTATATTTCGCGGCCATTTTTTATTGAAGGTATCCTTTATGGAGTTTTAGGTGCAACGGTCGCAACATTTTTAATGTACGTACTTCTGCTTTTTTATTCTCCAAACATTCAACAGTTTCTAGGAGATATTCAAATTTTTCCGATAAGCCCATTCTTTTTTGTTTACCTATGGGTAGCAGAAATGCTCGTGGCCGCTTTGATTGGAATAGTTGGTGCATCAATAGCACTTTACAGATACCTCAGGATTAAATGAAAAAAATCTTAATATTTTTTTCTTTCACTTTATTTTTATTTATTATTTCTGCAAAAACAATCACTGCCGTTTCGCTTGAAGAATGCGAAAATAATTCTGCAAGTGACGTAGGCGGGTGTATAGATCTCTTTTCAAAAAAAATAGGCGACCTTACCAGTCAGAAAAAAACATTGTCTTCCCAAATTGCACAGTTTGATACCCAGATTAAAGTTACACAACTCAAAATCTCCGACGCAGAAAAGACTCTAATTAAGCTCGAGGGTGAAATAAATGCATTAGGGTTCAGGATTGGCTATGTAACCGACTCCATTGATAAACTGGAAAGTCTAGTCAAGGAAAGGATTGTCGCAACATATGTTCAAAGTTATGTTTCAAATTTAGAATATCTTTTTTCGTCTGACAATTTTTCCGATGCAATCCTGCGAATGCAATATCTTAAAATTGTTCAAGAAAACGATAAAAAAGTTTTAGCAACACTGCAGGAAACACGTTCAAACTATTCTAACCAAAAAGACGAGCGCGAAAAAAAACAGGCGGCGATAGAAGACCAAAAAACAAAACTTGAGGCTTTAAAAATTGGACTGGATTCGCAGAAAAAAGAGAAGCAAGCTTTTTTAAACATAACCAAAAATGATGAGGCAAGATACCAAAAATTGTTAGCCCAGGCTCAAGCAGAAAGAGCGATCGTTTTTGGCGGAGGCTCAGATGTCTACATGCGGGATGTGAACCAAGGGGACTCTGTCGGCTCGATAGCTTCCCACAGCACAAGTCCTGGATGCTCAAGCGGCGCACATCTGCACTTTGAAGTTCACAAAAATAACAACGTTGAGGACCCAAACAACTATTTGAAAAATGCAAGCTACTCCTATTCTTATCCAGAATCTGAATATTCCACCTATGGTTCAATTAACCCTCACGGTGATTTGTCCTGGCCGCTTTCGGGATCCGTTGTAATTCATCAGGGATTTGGTTCTCATAGTTTTGCCAAAGCATTCTACACAAATGGAATCCATGCTGGAATAGATATGGATTCATCTTCACTCACCGTCAAAGCCGTAAAAAGTGGCAAACTTTATGGAGGTTCCTACAACTGCAAAAATGGAAAATTATATTATGCAAAAATTGACCACGGTGACGGTTTAACTACATGGTATCTTCATATGGTTGCCCACTAAGCAGAAAATTTGTTGAAAAATAGCCGTTCTTTATTTACACTGAACATATTAACCTCATGAGAAAGACCGCCCTAGTATTTTTTTCGTTCCTATTGTTTCTTACGGTAATTTCTACTAAAAATGCCTTCGCGCAGGATATAAAAATCAACGAGTTATTACCAAATCCAAACGAGGGCGATAAAGAGTTTGTCGAGTTTTATTCAACCGGTACGATTGACTTAAAAAATTATTATCTTAAAGACAAGGCAGATACAAAAAAAATTATAGACAATTTTCAAAACTGTGGAAATTATTATGTTTGGGAACTTTCAACCTCGACAGGCGAGGGATACTTAAATAATACGGGTGAAGAATCAATTTTTCTCTATGATCCTTCCGATAATCTCATAGACTCGTACGAAAATTGGTCAAGCCCTGAAGAAGGACTTTCGCTTGGCAGAGTGCCAGACGCCGGCGGCTCTTTTGTAAAAAATGAATTCACAAAATGTGCGGCAAATCAAGAAAAAATAGATCCGTCACCCTCTCCTTCCTCAACACCAGCGACATCCCCATCTCCTACCCCCACAACCAAAAGTAGTCCTACCCCCAAAGTATCTGCAAAAGCGTCTCCTAAATCATCCCCAACACCGTCATCTGCCGCAAAAACTGCAAGTGCAAACACTCAAGTTCTTGGCCAAAGCGACCAAAGTAGTGACTCTGGGAGGGTTGTATCAACAACCCAAATGTTTTCGAGTCCTCCGCAATCAGACCAAGGTTATTCCCAACCGGTAAGCCAAAAAGTCGCAGCGATTCTAATCGGTGCAGGCGCTATATTGGTTGGGTTCTCATTTATGTCCTTCATGTGGTATAAAAGAAGCCTGGGCAGGGCAAATATAAATAAGGAAAAAGACAGGTTTGAAGAAAACAAACAAGAAGAATAAAATATTTCCATTAGTTATAAATTGGCTGCCAGTATTTGTATGGGCGGCAATTATTTTCTCCTTCTCGTCACTCAGAAGTCCAAAGGCAAGCGATTTTTTCCTTTTTGACTTTATCGTCAAAAAAACTTCACATGTTCTCGAGTACGCTATTCTTTACGTCCTTATCTTTCGTGCCACCAGCAAAAATTTAGTACTATCTTATTTCCTAGTTATCCTTTATGCGGCAACAGATGAATTTCATCAGAGCTTTATTGTCGGTAGAACAGCAACACCTTTAGATTTGGGTTTCGATGGCTCTGGTGCTAATATATCAGCATATTTACTATGGAAGTTAAAACAAATTCAGCCAAAGAAAGTCAAAAGGTAGCCCAAAAATTTGCCAGAGACATTAAAGGCGGTGACGTCATTGCATTGTATGGAGATTTGGGTTCGGGAAAAACAATATTTGTGCAGGGACTTGCCAAGGGATTAAAAATTAAAAGAAAAATCACCTCACCCACTTTTGTCTTTATGCGTTCTTATCCCTTTTCCCGAGATAAAAAAACCCTTACTTTTTATCATCTTGATCTTTACCGTGGTGAGGAAATGAGTGATTTTAAAAGCTTAGGCCTTGATGAAATATTCTCTGAAGATGCTGTTGTCGTTTTAGAATGGGCTGATAAAATAAAGTCCGCTTTGCCAAAAAAGCGTATAGACATTTTTATAGAAAATGCAGGTCAAAACAAACGAAAAATTAAAATTAAACGAAGTAAGTAGAGCCGCTAAAATAATCTCAGATGGCGGGGTAGTGGTTTTCCCCACAGATACCGTTTATGGAATTGGTTGCCGTTTTGACAACACAGCTGCAATAGAACGCATCAAAAAAATTAAAAAAAGTAGTCAAAACTTTCCCGTTCTGGTGGCAAGTATCAAAGATGCGGACAAAATTGCAAAGCTAAACAGTCAATTCAAAGTTCTTGCAAAAAAATATTGGCCCGGCGCATTAACATTAGTTGTTAAATCAAAAAATGGCAAGACCATCGGTGTGAGAATGCCAAATTCAAAAACCGCCATTTCTTTAATAAAAAAAACAAAATGCCCAATAATCGGCTCATCTGCAAACTTTCACGGTAAAAAGTCACCGGCAGCGTTTTCTGGTCTTGACCAAGAGCTTATCAAGCTTGTGGATTTTGTTCTAAAAGGTCGCTGCAAAAACAAAGAAGAGTCAACCGTTATTGATACGACCGTTATTCCCTATAAAATATTAAGGCAGGGCGCACTTAAAATCAGATGATTTTACAAATTGACACAATCGAGACAAAAAATATTACAGTCGGACTCAAAGACCCAAAAAGCAAAATGGTTACAAAACTCGTAACAAATCAAAAAATTGGCACCCAAGTCCTTTTGCCTCAAATAATAAAAGTTCTTAATAAACGCAAAATGTCCTTAAAAGACGTTACACGAATCGAGGTAAATCCCGGCCCCGGATCTTTTACTGGCACGCGTGTCGGTGTAGCTGTTGCCAATGCTTTGGGTTTTGCTCTCTCTGTTCCCGTCAATGGTAAAAAAGGTAAAATAGTTTTGCCAATTTACGAAAAAAGTAAATTTGATTTATGAAAGTACTGTTAACAGGCGGCGCCGGATTCTAGTCTTCTGTAGCCATTATGGGATTTTATAAATTCCCATAAGAGCGAAAGAAGCACAAAACGGAGTGTTTTGAATATGCAATTTATTGTTGACAAGAAAATTAATAAATGAAAGTTTTATTAACAGGCGGCGCCGGATTTATCGGGTCTCATGTATCAAAACTATTGCTCGACGCAAAAAACGAAGTTGTAATATTAGATAATTTGTCAAAAGGCAAAAAGGAATCGGTCGACCCCCGCGCAAAGCTAATAATAGGCGACATTGCCGATCCAGAAAAATCTGAAGCAGCGCTAAGAGGTGTTGATGCAGTTATACATATGGCTGGCCTAATTGTCGTTCCCGAATCCGTAAAAAATCCAATCCTATATGCAAAAAATAACGTTACAGGAACTGTCAGTTTCTTGGAAAGCATGCGAAAAGCTGGGGTTAAAAAAATCATATTTTCTTCGTCTGCCTGTGTTTATGGAACTCCGGACAAACTGCCCATAACAGAAGACGCAGCAATTTGTCCCGATAATCCGTATGGTGCAACTAAAGCGGCGGTAGAAACCTACTTGCAAACGTACAATGCAGTTTACGGTTTCGATTCTACAATTTTGCGCTACTTCAACCCATACGGTCCCGGAGAGATGCACAAACCTGAAACTCATGCTATCCCAAACTTCATTAAATCTGCCCTAGCAAAAAAACCAATCCCGCTTTACTGGGGCGGTGGGCAAATCCGCGACTTTATTTACATTGACGATTTGGCACAAGCCCATATCGATGTTTTAAATTTATCAGGACACCAAACTTTCAATATCGGCACAGAAAAAGGAGTAAAAGTAAAAGATGTTTTGGATATCATTTTCAAAATCTTAGGTTACAAAGTCCCAATCAGCAATTTAGGTAAAAGACCGGGTGATGTTCAGGCAAATTACGCATCCAGCAAAAAACTCCATGACACGGTTGGCTGGACGGCAAAAATTTCTCTAGAGGTAGGTCTAAAAAAAACCATAGATTATTACAAACAAGCCTATAAGGCTTGACACCTGTTCTCACAAAACATATAATTACCCGTAAGTCGCAGCAGTTGCGGCCATATTTATGCATTTGCCAAAGAGCAGGTGCATATTTTTTTGAGGCCTAAAAATGATTGAACTACAAACTCATATAGACGAACAAGGACAAAGAATTCACGTCGACACACACGAGATCCATCCAGGCGAAATGCCGGTCCTTTTTCTGACAGAAAATCTTGGGGTCAATGTAATTTGTAACGTTCCGAACCGTGCCGGAAAAATCACGTTGACCGGTGACCTAGAACAAGTTTTGAGGCTTGATCTTTGTTCAAGGGATGAAAAAAGCGGCGATCTGGTAAAAATTCGTCCCTTAAAACCAAACGATGAGCATATTTTTACTGGCCAAGACGTGATTAGGCTTCGTTATAGAAACCCAGAAAATGAAGACGATATTATCGAAGAAGTTATATTTGCACTCAAAGATCAATTACAGACAACAGACAGGATGCGCCGAATGCAAAGAAGTGCGTAACATCATCTGATACACTTATTAACTAATTTGTCCTCGTTGACTATGCTTTCTAAAAATTCTTAAATAAGGCAATAAAGATTTTTGGCCTGCCGCGACTGTCTCGCACCAAAAATCATGCAATACTGCCCAAAAAAACATTTATTTAATAGATGAGTTGGAGTAAACCGCTTCTGGCGGTTTTTTTGTTGGGCATAAATGTTTTGACAAAATTAACACATTTTTGAAAATTTTAGCAGACTGGGCGGAAGATCCTGTCCTAATTCTCTTCCGCCCACCTGCAAAACTCGAATGCTTAAGTTTTATTTAAAGATCTTAAATTATCTGCTAGCCGTATTTTTCATTTTTACTGCCGTATTTTTGGCGTATATTGTAATACCTCAATTTGGAAACAAAGCATTAATCGTTCGCTCTATTTCAATGGAGCCGACCATTAAAGCGGGAGATCTTTTAGTTGTAAGCCTCAAAAGCCGAATAGATACACCCCAAAACTTGCCAATATATCAGTTCCAAGAAGGAGAAATAGTTGCTTTTAAAAGTCCCAATAATGAGAATGGAGTAGTAACCCACAGAATCGTAAAAAGACAAATAAAAAATGGTACGGTTTACTATGAAACTAAAGGGGATGCTAGCAAAAATTCTGACGCAGGACTTATTTCCCAAGAAAAAATCATCGGAAAAACTTTTTTAACGCTTCCAGTGTTTGGTAGTGCCTTTGCATTTGCCAAAGAAGGAAAGGGTCTTTTATTATTAGTGATACCTCCTTTAATCTTGGCAATTATTACGGAATTTATTAATTTGACCAAGAATTACAAAACACTAAAAAACGGCAACCACAAACAGCTAATCAAGGTTGAGTTGGAAAAAAATCAAAAAACACTATTTTGGGTTCCACCAAACTTTAAATAATTTTTGACTTTTATAATTTTCTTAAAACCGATATAATTACAAATACCCATGAAAGGCGTCATTTTGGCAGGTGGAAATGCGACTCGATTAAGACCATTAACCTGGGTCACCAATAAGCATCTTCTGCCGATCTACAACAAACCCATGATTTTTTACCCCGTTGAAGCAATGGCTAATGCGGGAATAAAAGATGTTCTGATTGTCACAGGCCCAAACCATAGCGGGTCTTTTATCAACCTTTTAAAATCCGGTAGGGATTTTGGCCTAAGGCTTTCCTACGAAATTCAAGAAGATGCCGGTGGAATTGCCCAAGCGATTGCCCTCGCAGATGATTTTGCAGATAACGAAAAAATTTTAGTAATTTTAGGTGACAATATATTTCAACAATCTCTTAAAAAAGATGCTGAAGAATTCGAGACAAGAGAAAAGGGCGCAGTCGTTTATGGCAAAAAAATGGCAACAAAAAGCAAACAGTATGGAGTAATTGAAGTAAAAGAAGGAAAAGTGGTTTCAATCGAAGAAAAACCTGAAACACCCAAATCAGACATCGGCCAAACGGGTGTTTATATGTACGATAATAGAGTTTTTGATCTTATCAAAAAACTAAAACCATCAAAAAGAGGTGAGCTTGAAGTTACCGATTTGAATAATTTTTACGTAAACGAAGGAACAATGACTTGCAAGATATTGGATTCTTGGTGGGTAGATGCAGGTACATCCTTCGACGAACTTCTAAAGGCAAATGTGCTTGTCGCAAAAGAAATTAGCGGCAAATTAACCGATGAGTAGAGTTCTTGTAACAGGTGGAGCCGGTTTCATTGGTTCAAATTTCATCCACTATTACCTCAAAAAGCATCATCAAGATACGGTTATTAATTTCGATAAGCTTACATATGCCGGCTGTCTAAAAAACTTAGAGTCAATTGAGGACAACCCAAATTACAAATTTATAAAAGGCGATATTGCAAACATAAATGATGTTGATATGGCAATGCACGGCGTGGATATTGTTGTGAATTTCGCGGCAGAATCCCACGTGGACCGTTCCATTTTAGATCCTGCCCCTTTTGTTATAACTAACATTTTGGGAACCCAAATACTTTTGGAAACCGCGAAAAAACATAAAATTTCTCGTTTTCACCATGTGTCAACCGACGAAGTTTTTGGTGCTTTGAAATTAACTTCAAAAGAAAAGTTTAACGAAAAAACGAAATATCAACCCAATAGTCCATATGCCGCATCAAAAGCAGGATCCGACCATTTGGTGAGGGCATATTTTGAAACGTATAAACTGCCGATAACCATTAGTAATTGTTCAAACAATTTTGGGCCATACCAATATCCGGAAAAATTAATGTCTTTGGCAATCACCAATCTTTTGGAAGGTAAAAAAATACCTGTCTATGGAGACGGTTTGTATATACGGGATTGGCTGTACGTTGAAGATCACTGTAGTTCAATTGATTTGATTTTAGAAAAAGGGAAAATAGGCGAAACTTATTGTGTCGGGGACAATAATGACATTCCAAATATCAAAGTTATAAAAAATATAATTAAAATTTTGGGACAAAGCGAAAGTGTTATCGAATATGTAAAAGATCGTCCTGGCCATGACCGCCGCTATGCAATTAATGCCGCTAAAATAAAAAAAGAACTTGGCTGGAGGTCACAGTTTAAATTCGAAGACGCACTTAAACTCACAATAGAATGGTATAAAGAAAATATAAGCTGGTGGAAAGAATTGAAAGACAAAAAGTTTCAGGAATATTACAACACACAGTATAAGGTAAATTAGATGAATTACACCTATCTTAACCTCAATAACCGGGAAGGGATAATAGAAGGCGTCGTATTGCGGAAATTGGTTGTCCATAGTGATCCCACAGGAATTCTTTTTGAAACGTTAAGAGAAGACTGGCAGGATGTTTTTGGTGAAAATATGCCTTTTAAAATGCAGTACATGTCGCAGACCCCTTCCGGGATTGCACGCGACGAAGAACAATGGCACGTGCATAAATTCCAAAAGGATCGTTTTATCTGCGCATCCGGAAAAATTGTCGTCGCCATTTATGATCCCAGGGAAGGTTCCAGAACAAAAAGCGATTTAAATCTTTTTTTATTGAGTCCTGGGAAAGAGGAAGAAATGTTCATGATAGTAATTCCAGAAAACACCCTTCATGGTTTTATGGTGATTTCGAAAGAGCCGGGATATCTTCTTAATTTTCCCACTCAAGTATATAACCCTCAAGACGAGGGCAGAATTAATCATTCCGGTGAATTCAGCTGGCAGAAAGTAAGGGAAGATTTTGAACTCAAATAATCCTAAAGTTGCCGTCATTGGTTCGAACTCTATGGTTGGGTCACGCTTTTGCGACTTGGTGAAAAACCTTGAGTTGTTGAGGGTTGATATAAACGGTGATATTTCCGTTGATTTAACAAGGCCTCAAACGATAGACAATCTCTTTACCGACTTAAATTTTGACGTAGCAATTTTATTTTCTGCGTTTACCAGTGTTGACGAATCAGAAGATCAAAGAGGGGACAAAAACGCTCTTGCTTGGAAAATCAATGTTGAAGGGACCCGTTCAATTGTAAAAAACTGCAAAAAAACTAATCGCAAGGTTATATTTATATCCACAGATTTTATTTTCGATGGCACAAACGGTCCCTACAATGAAGACGATAATCAACCACAAGATTTAAAAAAAATTTCCTGGTATGGCATAACTAAAAGGGAGGGTGAGAAATTGGTCAGGGGATTGGAAGATCATCTAATAATAAGAATTGCCTACCCTTTTCGTGGCCCTTTCGAGAAAAAAGACGACTTTGCAAAGCAAATACTTAAAAAATACGAAACGGGTAATCTTTATCCTATGTTTAATGATCAGTTTTTTACAACCACATTTATTGATGACTTAGCACCAGCAATAACACTCTTATTAGAAAAAAAAGAAAGAGGTACTTTTCATATTTCAAGTCCTAAACTTACTACACCTTACGGATTTGCCAAAATTTTACTTGAGACTTTTGGTAAAGATACAAAAAACCTTGAAGAAGGTAGTATCATTAATTTTCTGAAAAATAATCCAAATTCTACACCCCGTCCCATAAAGGGTGGATTAAAAACAGAAAAAATAGAATCTCTGGGCTTCTCCCCAACTGATTATATAAATGGAATCAGAAAAATATTTGATCAATCAAACGGTAAATTGATTTAGATGGTTAAATTTCGTTAAAATTATACCCTTAGATGAAAATATCAATTATAGGTGCGGGGTACGTTGGCCTTGTTACTGCAGCAATATTTTCTGATCTTGGAAATGAAGTTTCCTGTGTCGAAATTTCAGAAAAAAGATTGGTATTACTCAATAAAGGTCAAATTCCATTTTCGGAACCTTCACTGCCGGAGTTTATCGCAAGAAACAAAAATAAAGGGCGATTAGTTTTTACAAATTCTTACAAAGAATCAATCCCTGCGTCGGACGTTGTTTTTATTTGTGTTGGAACCCCCCCCAAAGACAATGGGGAAGCCGATTTAACTTATCTTTTTAATGCGCTTGAAGAAACTGCAAAAAATTTAGCAAAAGATACAATAATTGTCATCAAAAGCACTTTCCCAATCGGTTTTGAAAATGATCTCGAACAAATCGTCAAAAAACACACAAAAATAAACTTCGAATTTGCAGCCTGTCCCGAATTTTTAAAAGAAGGGTCTGCCCTAGAAGATGCGCTAAATCCCGACAGAATTGTCATAGGGGCGGCCACAAAAAAAGCGCAAAGGGTTTTATTAGAATTACATGCTCCGCTCCCTGGAAAAAGAATAGTTTGTGATATGCGTTCGGCACAGCTGATCAAATACGCATCCAATTCATTTTTGGCAACAAAAATTTCTTTTGCAAACGCGCTTGCGAACATTTGTGAAAAAGCGAATGCAGACATAGAAAAAGTTATAGAAGGAGTTGGTGCAGACAGACGGATTGGCACTTCATTTTTCAAACCAGGTATTGGTTATGGAGGATCGTGCTTGCCAAAAGACGTTTTGGCATTTATCGCCCAAGCAAGTCAGTTTGATTATAATTTTGACCTCTTAAAAAGTGTAGATGCAATTAACAATTACCAAATTGAAAGCTTTATCAGAAAAATTCGCCAAGCCTTAAACGCTCAAGAAGATAAAAAAGCTAATCTGGAAGGGTTCAATCTGGCAATTCTCGGTCTCGCCTTCAAACCCAACACCGACGACATGAGGGATGCACCTTCTGTAAAAATAATAAACAGATTGCAATTATTGGGAGCAAAAATTACGGCCTTCGATCCACAGTCAATAGAAAATGCAAAGTTAGTTTTAAAAAATGTAGATTATGCTTCAGACGAATATGAAGCGGTGAAAGATAAAGATGCCCTTGTTGTAATTACTGAATGGGATCAATTTAAAGAGATGGATATGGAAAAAATCAAAAAACTTCTAAAAAACCCAATTGTTATTGATGGAAGAAATGTATACGATCGTGAAAAAATGATAAGACTTGGTTATAACTACACGAGTATTGGAAGATGAAAAAAGCATTAATTACTGGTGTTTCAGGTTTTGTAGGAAGTCATCTTTCTGAATATTTACTTTCCCAAGGAATCGAAATTATAGGAATAACCCATCCAAAATTTAAGTCAGACAACCTTAAAACATTTATCCATAAAATTGACATAAGAACTTGTAATATCATGGACAAGCGTAATTTAAAGAAAACGATAGAAAATGAACAATTTGATTACGTTTTTCACCTAGCTGCTTTTTCATCACCAACACAAAGTGTTAAAGATCCCCAAGAAACAATTGAAAACAATGTTATTTGTCAGTTAAACCTTCTTGAAATATTGTCAAAAATGAAAACCTCAGCAAAAATTCTCATAATCGGATCGTCAGAAGAGTACGGAGACGTTGAGAATAAATACATACCTGTTAACGAAGAAGCCCCGCTTAATCCAGCAACGCCATACGCTGTGTCGAAAATCACCCAGGACTTTTTAGGTCTCCAATATTTTCTTCATCAAAATCTCAAAATCGTTAGGGTCAGACCCTTTAACCACATTGGCCCCCGTCATTCCACTGCGTTTGTAATTCCTGCTTTTGCATCACAAATCGCACAAATTGAGAAAGTAGGCAAAGGCCAACTCAAAGTAGGGAATCTTGATGCCTGGAGAGATTTTACAGATGTTCGAGATATATGCCGTGCCTATCTGTTAGCACTTGATAAAGGTAAACTTGGAGATGTCTACAACATAGGTTCTGGTAATGTATATAAAATTGCTGATATATTAGAAAAACTAATTTCTTTTTCATCGGCTAAAATAAAAGTTGTTCAAGAAGAAAGCTTAATGAGAGAAAACGATACAAAAAAAGTAGTATGTGATTTTTCAAAATTTAAAAATGACACTGGATGGCAGCCTAAAATTTCAATAGACACAACTCTTTTTGATACAATTGAATACGAAAGAAAAAAATAAATGTCACAAAAATCAGCTCTTATTACAGGGATAACCGGCCAAGATGGATCATACCTAGCAGAGTTTCTGCTTTCTCGGGGGTATAAGGTATTTGGTTTAACTCGTAGGACTTCGACGCCAAATTACGAAAGGATAAAGCACATTGAAGACAAGATCGAGCTAATCCCAGGGGATCTTCTTGATCAGCAATCGCTAACTTCAGCAGTCGAACGCGCAAATCCGGACGAAATTTACAACTTAGCCGCGCAAAGTTTCGTCGCCACGTCATGGTCCCAGCCCGTTTTAACAGGTGAGTTCACGGCACTTGGGGCAACGCGGATGTTAGAAGCGGTGCGTCAAGTAAAACCAAAAGCTAAATTTTATCAAGCATCATCATCCGAAATGTTTGGCCAAGTTGTTGAAACTCCTCAAACAGAGAATACACCTTTTCACCCTAGAAGCCCCTATGGTGTTGCGAAGATATACGGTCACTGGATAACAATTAATTATCGCGAGTCCTACAACCTGTTTGCCGTCTCTGGAATTCTCTTTAATCATGAGTCACCGAGGAGAGGTTTAGAATTTGTGACTAGAAAAATATCTCATGGCGCAGCAAGAATTAAACTTGGACTTTCAAGCTCAATTTCATTAGGCAATTTAGAGGCCAGGAGAGATTGGGGTTTTGCAGGTGATTATGTGAAGGCTATGTGGATGATGCTCCAACAAAATGAAGCAGACGATTATGTCGTCGCAACAGGCGAAAACCACTCAGTTCAAGAGTTCGTTGAAGAGGCTTTCAAAGTTATTGGAATTTCAAATTGGAAAAAGTACGTGAAGGTTGCAAAAGAATTTATGAGACCAGCAGAAGTTGATTTTTTAATTGGCGATGCAACAAAAGCAAAACAAAAACTTGGCTGGTCGCCAGCAGTTTCTTTCAAAGAGCTAGTCAAAATGATGGTCGAATCAGACATAAATCTTCTCAAAAAAAACGGTAAATGAGATTGGTTGTTGTTATCCCCACATATAACGAAAAAGAAAATATTGCTGAGATTGTCAAGCTGGTTCTTGCGCAAGGCAAAAAAATGCCCAACATTGATTTGCATGTTCTAGTTTCAGATAGTCATTCGCCTGATGGTACAGCCGAGGTCGCAAAAACTATTACAAAAAATAACTCAAGAGTACATTTTTTGGATGTAAAAGAAAAAGGGTTAGGGATAGGTCTTGTAAAAGGACATAGGTATGCAGTAGATAGGTTAAAAGCAGACATTTTGGCACAGCTGGACGCTGATCTTTCCCATGATCCTTCAACGTTGCCAACCATGGTCAACCACATTCTTAACGGTTACGATCTAGTGGTTGGCTCACGGCTAACAAAAGGTGGCAAAAATCTTCTTGGGTGGCACAGAAGAGTGTTTACAACTGGCTCCGCACTATATTCAAAGATAATGTGGGGGACGCTAAATATCTCCGAATATACAAACTCTTACAGGGTTTTTACTAAAAAACTATTCGAAAAAATTGATTTCAAAAAAGTTCCTTGGAAATCTAAAACATACATAATTCAACCCGCTTTTCTATACGCCGCAATAGCTTCCGGCGCCAAAATCAAAGAAGTCCCAATCACATTTCGAGATAGGAGAAATGGATACTCTAAGGCAAAAATCACGTTTTATATACTAGATGTTCTACGATTTGGATTAAAAGTCAGAATCGAAAAATCAACTACATTTATTAAATTTTTATCTGTTGGAACAATAAGCTACGCAATCAATGCGATTGCATTAGGTTTATTAAACAGAGGAGAAATCTATTCTTTAAAAATTCTTGCTAAACCAGCATTAAATTTTGTTTCGGAAAGCGGGCATAAAATCTCATTTGTCACAATAGACAGATTACTAATATCAGCTTTAATTTCTGTAGAACTTTCGATTATCTTCAATTTTCTTCTTCACGACAATTGGACTTTTAAGGGTCGTGCCCATGACGGCATAGCGTTAATAAGATTTTTAAAATTCAATCTCACCTCAATTTTGAGTCCTATAATTCAAATTGTTTCAATATTAATCTTTGCTAAGATACTTAACCAGCACGAACAAATTGGCCTTGCAGTTGGAGTAATTGTAGGCCTTTTTGTTAATTATACGGTAAACATGCTTTGGGTATGGAAAGAAAAGCCGAATTCCAACAAATTTACCAAAGCCTCATTTCAACGATAGTATATATAATAATATAATTATGCTGTTTTCTCCTAAACGTATACAATTATTTTTTCTCACGTTACTAATTATAGTTGCCATTTTCTTTCGCACATACAAAATCAGGGACTATATTGTTTTTTTAGGTGACGAAGGCAGGGACGCAATTGTCATGCGTGATATTTTTGTAAACCACCACTTGCCATTTTTAGGCCCAACTGCTTCGGTAGGAGGATTTTACCTTGGGCCGATTTATTATTGGATGGCGGCACCGTTTCTTTTTCTCTGGCATTATGACCCGGTGGGCCCAGCCTATTTTGTAGCAATAATTGGAATCTTGACCGTACTACTCCTTTTCAGGTTCATAAAAGAAGAAACATCTTTCTGGCCGGCATTTTTAGCCAGCTTGCTTTATGCTACAGCGCCACTTATCGTTCGCTATTCGCGTTCTTCATGGAATCCGAACCCCTTACCATTTTTCTCGCTCTTACTAATATATTTTATCTATAAAGGTATCAAAGAAGAGAAGTCGCAATTCTTTCTACTTGCTGGTGCTTGTTTTGGAATTGCAATTCAGCTTCATTATCTATCATTAGTTTTGGTTCCGATCGCCGCATTAATTACCATATTAAATCAAAACTATAAAAAAATACCCTTGAACATTTTTTTTGCACTCTTAGGTGCAGCAATAACGTTTTCGCCTTTTTTATTCTTCGAAATAAGGCACAACTTTCCAAATTTTAAGACAATCTTCGAATTTGCAACACGCGGCTCAACTTTAAGCTTCAGATCTCCAAACATTATTTGGCTAGTTTCAAACGGCGGAAACATATTTTTGGAATCAATATCAAGTTATGTCGGTACAATTTTTACGCGGACTGCTCTGTGGGCTTTAGCCTTATCCTCAACGGCATGTCTTGTAATAAATTGGCAGAACAAGGCAAAAAAGTTAATTTTTTCTATCACAACAATTTATTTTATATGCGGTGTACTTTTTCTTCGATTTTATAGTGGTCAAATATATGATTATTATTACGGATCTATCTTCCCATCCCCATTTTTGCTTTTTGGCATAATAATCGGACTGTTTTGGAACAAGGATCACGTAAAAGTAATCGCAATTTTTTTAACAGTGATAATTTTTGGCCCTTTTTTACAAAGAGGATTCTATAAAGAGCCGCCGAACAGACTGATTGAACAAACCGAAAAAATAGCAGATCTTATTATCGAGAAAACTGACAACAATCCGTACAATTTTGCCTTAATTACAAACAGCAACTCCGACCAAGCTTATCGCTATTTTTTAGATATCAAGAATCACAAGCCGACAGTACTCGAAGACAACATTACCGATCAACTTATTATCCTTTGCGAATCGCAAGCATGTTCACCGCTTGGCAATTCTTTGTGGGAAATTGCTGCTTTCGGCAGAGGTGAAGTGACTGGCCAGTGGGATCTTCCGCAGTACGGTTTCAAAATATACAGGCTAATCCACTGGCCCGGTGAGCCTTCACCAGCAGGCAAACCAGCTAAAAAGCTTGGTTAACACTTGTTGTCATGACCATACTTTTATATAATCTTACAAATGGCAACCAAGCATATAATTACCGCCAACCAATTTGATAAAAACTCCATCAGTAAGATTTTCTCAATCACAGACAAATTAAAGTCTAAAAAAACCTCACCCAAAATTCTTGAAAACAAGGTGATGGCCACACTTTTTTATGAACCATCCACGCGTACAAGGCTCTCGTTTGAATCTGCTATGCAGAGATTAGGTGGGAGGGTTATCTCCACGGAAAGTGCCGCAGAATTTTCCTCCGCGTCTAAAGGTGAAACCCTCGAAGATACTATTAGGGTAGTTAATTGTTTTTCCGATGTAATCGTCTTGCGTCATTTTTCGGAAGGTGCATCAGAAATCGCAGCTAGATACTCAAAAGTTCCAATAATCAATGCTGGAGACGGAAAAGGTGAACACCCATCGCAGGCTCTCCTTGATCTTTATACGATCCATTCAAAATTTAAAAATTTAAAGCTTACTATCGCTATGGTAGGCGATCTTGCAAACGGAAGAACAATTCATTCTTTAACGTACTTACTTTCTTTATATAAAGAAGTGAACATCATTTATGTTTCTCCAAAAGCGTTATCAATTCCTCAGAACTTAAAAAAATATATTGAATCCAAAAATGTTACATTCGAAGAAACAGAGAACCTCGAAAAAGCCTTGAAAGTTTCCGACGTGATTTACCAAACCAGAATACAAAAAGAAAGATTCGCAAGCTCAAAAAATGGTTCAAGCGAGAGTGAGTATTTAAGATATTTTGGCAAATACATCATCGACAAAAATACACTAAAAATAATCAAAAAAAACGCGATCATTATGCACCCGCTGCCAAGGGTAAACGAAATCACAGCCGATGTAGACGATGACCCAAGAGCATTTTATTTTCAACAAGTACAAAACGGGCTGTTTGTAAGAATGGCTCTTCTTGCTTACACCTTTGACAAAGCATAGCCGAACACATAATAATTAGTTAATGGCCGATAAACCGTACCTTTCTGTTGTGATCCCTGCATATAACGAAGAGCCCAATTTCAAAAAGGGTACAGTAGACGAAATTCCACCTTATTTGGATAAACAGGATTATAGCTATGAAATACTCATCGTAGATGACGGGTCTGACGATAATACTGCAAAACTGGCAGACACGTTCGCGAAAAAGCATAAAAATGTTAGAGTCATCAAAAACGCCCACGAAGGCAAGGCGGAAACCGTAAAGAGGGGCGTAGAAGAGGCAAACGGAGAACTCATCTTGTTTACAGATTTTGATCAAGCTACACCGCTCTCAGAGGTCGAGAAGCTTATCCCATTCTTCCCAGAACACGATATAGTTATCGGCTCAAGGCAGTTGCCTGGCGCAAAAAGACAAAAGGAGCCGTTGCATAGACATTTAATGGGGCTCGTTTTTAACCTTCTGGTTCAGCTTATTGCGATTAGAGGTATTTGGGACACACAAGCCGGCTTTAAATGTTTCAAATCAGAAGTAGCAAAGAGTTTATTCACAAAGCTAAAAGTCTACGGCAAGGGCAAAAAAGTGCAAGGGGCCCTCGTAACGGCTTTTGATGTTGAATTATTGTTTCTTGCCAAAAAACATGGCTATAAAATAAAAGAAGTGCCGATTGTATGGCACCACGTCGCTACTTCCAGGGTAAACCCTATTAAGGACTCTCTCAGAATGCTTCGAGACGTTTTAAAAATAAGAATGAATGACTTCAAAGGCTATTATAAACAAGCTTAACTTTGTTATAAAAGATAAGCTTCTCCTGGCTCTTTTTTTATTTGCCTTTGTCTCAAGATTTTATAATATTGTTGATGGATTTTATTTTGACTATGATCAAGAAGTTGTGGCAAACACAGCGTATAATTTTTTCAAACTCCACGGACTTAGTTTTATAGGACAGGAACTATCATTTCAAGGTTTCTTTCTCGGACCTTTGCATAACTGGATAGGCTTTTTCCCTTATGTGGCTTGCAATTTGCATCCTGACTGCTCGCCCTTTTTTTATGGGGCGATTAGCGCATTAACTATCATTCCCTTTTATTGCCTGATAAAAAAACTAATAGACAAAAAAACCGCAGTGATAGCTTGCATAATCTATTCAATATCTGCAAGCCAAATTAACCTAGAAAGGTCTACAAACAGTAATTTCTTTTTGTTTATTAGCTCAATTGTGCTTTTGTACTCACTATATAAATATTTCGAAGTTAATGAAAAATATTTAATTTTGGGTGCCTTTGTTGCAGGCATGGCAACCGTTAATTTTAATCCTGTTTATATTTTTTCATCGTTAGCATTTTTTGCCACATCTATCTTTAAAAAAAGAAAAAATTACATAATCTTCGCAATAGCCATTTTCACCTTTATGGTAAATTTTTTCCCACTCCTTCTATTTAACTTTAGGCATAATGGCATTTTTTTAAATTCTATGGTTAACTTTATCAAGTCAAATACACAAAATGCTCACTCATCAAATAATCCAATTTTTCTGCTTTTCCATATAAACCTTCCATTTTACGCAAATTATCTTTTTGCAAATGGGGACTTAGTCGTTCAGTTATCTATACTCATCCTAATTATGATATCTTCCATCTATGTCATAAAATCAAAAAAAATGCACTTTTTGTTGTTTCCCGCCACATTAATGTTCACATATATTGGCCTTTCTTTTTATAAAGGCCATATACCGGATTATTATTTTCAACAGACATTGCCGTTTATGATAATTTTAATTTCATATATAATCGCAAAAATACCTGTAGCAAATTATGCCATTCCAATCATGTTAATCACAATTAATGCCAACTTAATCATTAATGCCAAATACCCTCTAAACTATCAAGCTAAGAAAAAAGTTGTTCAATATATAATCACTGATTCACACAAACAAAATTTTAATGTTTACTATAACCTACCAATGGGTTTTAACACAGGTTACAATTACCTGTTTAAAGCTTACAATAGAAATCCAATAGATTATAGCGAAAATTTATATATTATCTACACAGCTACTTCCGATAATGAAAGTATTCCAAAGGCCAAAATTACTTACCCGGACAAAGTAATTCAACAAAAAAAGATTGACCAAATCAACATTATTTCAATTAAATAAAAGAACCAAATTGATTTTATTAAAATACCTAGACAAAAAACTATTTTATAGTTTAATGCTGGTTTCAGTACTTATCGTTTGCTTATTTTTTCGTCTTTATAAATTCCCAGACTTTTTTGATTACAACCACGACCAGGATCTTAACGGTTGGGTTATCAAAGACATAGCAGCGGATCATCATTTGAGGTTAATTGGCTACGAAACCAGAGTTCCGGGAATCTTTATTGGTCCTTTGTATTTTTACTTTTTGTCGCCATTTTATTTAATCACTAATTTCAATCCTCTTGCTGTAGTTTTTCAAACATTGGTTATTAGTCTTCTCACCGCACTTAGTATCTATTACACATTCAGTAAATCTTTTTCAAAAGATGTGGCTCTCGTTGGAGCTTTTATTTATTCTTCTTCTTACCCGCTTGCTGTATTTGATAGATGGACGGTACCAACACAACTTGTTCTCGTATGGAGCATATGGTTTTTATACTGTCTTTCATCGGTCATAAAGGGGGACAAAAACGTTTATTACTTCGCCGGATTTCTACTTGCAATGATTTGGAATATCCATATAACATTATTCCCATTGGCGTTGCTCCTATTCATTGCCTTTTTGTTTTCTCCTAGAAAAAATAACGGCCAAAATATTTTAAAGTTGGCTCTGAGTTTTTTTGTATTTTCATCCCCTTTTTGGTTATTTGAAATAAGACATCATTTCGAACAAACGATTTCTCTTTTTAAATATTTTTCCCAAAATGAAACTGCCGTTTATATCAGTAGCACTCAAAAAGGAATAATGGCAATTGACGGAGTTAAAATTGCCCTGGCGCGACCATTTCAATTTTTACAAAGTATCCCTGGAACAATTGTTTTTCTGTTTGCGGCAATGTTATTAACTTATTTAAAAATAAAAAAAGTTTTACAAAATAGTACGGTTATATTACTTATAAGTTGGTTAGCAATAGTAATGATATCTCAAACAATTTCTCATAGCGCGATTAGCGATTATTATTTTAACAGTATCCTTGCTCTTTCAATCATGTTATCGTCACTGCTTATTGCCACATTAGTCAAAAAACAATCGGCTTACATTCCGCTTCTTCTTATTATTTTGATTTACAATATTTTTACATTCATGCAAGAAAAACCTTTAACTTATGGGTTTATTCAAAAACAGGATATTGTAAATTATATTAGGGGTGACGCAATGGACCGGAATTATCCATGCATAGGAGTTACTTATATTGCCCCACCAGGACAAGGTGTAGGATTTAGATTTATGCTCTGGAGAAGCGGATTAAAAATTGTAAACCCCAACAATGAAGTGCCTGTGTACAATATAACTATACCTACTCTAAGAAAAGTTAACGAAATAAAATTTGATGATATAGGTTTAATTGTGCCGCCGAAAGAACAGAAAAACATTTCCGAAGATGTTTGCCGGAAGAGTGAAAACCAGCCGCTGCCCCCGTTAGGATTTAATTAATATAATGTAAACATGTCAAACTTGGAAAAAATTTTATTATTAGCAACTATCAGCATTTTTATTGCAATCTCTGTTTTTTCGTATGCATATGTTGACCTAAACTTAACTCTTTCTACAAACTATTCAGTCGTTTCCTTCATAAGCGCAATGCAAAAGCTTGGTTATTATCAAAGACCACTTGCCTCCGCAATCTACGTTTTTCTTATTTCTTCGGCTTTCGGTCTATATTTTATAAATTTGTACTTTGCAAAGAAAAATAAAATTTCCCAAAATTACGTAGTGAAGACAATAATTATAAGCAGCCTAATATTAATTTTTGCCTACCCTTTTCTTTCCTCCGACATTTTCAACTACATTTTTGATGCAAAGATTATTACTTATTACCACCTAAGTCCATATGTACACAAGGCTTTAGATTTTCCAAATGATGATTGGACCCGTTTTATGCGCTGGACTCATCGTTACTCACCATATGGCCCTATTTGGTTGTTGATTAGCGTTGTTCCGTCAATTTTGGGCCTAGGCAAGTTTGTTCTCAACCTATATTTATTTAAGCTTATGATGGCAGCCTTTAATTTGTTTAATGTTTATCTAATTTACAAAATTTCCCAAAAAGCTAAAAACCTAAACCCACTTTTTGCAACCGCATTCTATGCGCTTAATCCACTTGTTTTAATTGAAGGAATTGCCAATGCTCATAATGATGTTCTTGTGGCAACCTTTATCTTGTTATCTATATTTTTCTTACAAAATAAGTCTAATACCAGAACAGTCATCGCAATAATTATCGGAACGCTTATTAAATATGTGCCAGTATTGATGATACCACCGCTTTTATATAGAAGATTTGATAAAAAACAAAGTTTTGACAAATTTATTTTTGTCAATTTGGCTACAATTTCTATTTTTACTTTTATTATTTCAACCCTACACCTTAATCTTCCACTTTTTTCCTCATCTACTCAAACGCAATTTCAACCCTGGTATCTCCTTTGGGTACTGCCATTAATAGCGTTAATAAGCACGACAGACATTTTGATACTTACAATTACAGTGTCTTTTTTTAGCCTCTTACGCTACCTACCTTTTATATATCTAGGTGATTGGAGTCACAAAGGCACAATTTTATATATGGTGCTAGTACTTACGCTCCCCATGTTGCTAATAGCAATAATCTTAGTTATCAAGAAATACATTAAACTGCTAAACAAATGGTAATCATAGCCTTGGTACTTTTAGTAATTTCTCTGTTATTAATTTTTTACATCGGGAAAAAGGTTTCAGTGATGCTAATCCATGTTGGAATATTGTTACTAACGCCTTGGGCAATCACGCTCTTTTTGGGCAAGCCAACCCTTACCGACTACTTAAATAGCAAACCCGCACATCTAACATTTATAAAGAGTATTGCTTTTATATCTTCCACGGATTTTCTTTTCTTTAAAAATTTTACTAATTTACAATATGCAGTTGGGGATTATGGAAATTTTCTTCCAAGCTTCATACCTTTAATTACAACAGGACTTTGGTGCTCTCTTACCAGTAAGAAGTTAAAAGAAAGAGGCTTGGTAGTAATCTTTTTGGGCATTTTAGTTGTCAGTAGCCTACTTTATTACATAGTCGGATATTTAAGTGTCTCAATCTTCAACGTCTTTTTATCTTTTTTTGCCACCTTCGGATTTTTAAAATTTGTTTCTATTTTAAAAGAAAAAAGGGCGAAACTGATTATTAAAAGTTTAATATATGTAAACTTTTTATTGATAATCTATGAATCGTTAATGCTTTACCATAGCTTAAATATTCAAATACATATGCAAACATGAAAAGACGATTTTTATTAATCTTCCTATTAGTTTTACTTTCACTCTTTTTAAGAATATACAAATTAGGCACAATACCAAACGGCTTATATTCAGATGAAGCGTCACTAGGGTACAACGCATTTGCGCTTCTTAGTACGGGAAGAGATGAATTTGGCAATAAATGGCCAATAACGTTAAAAAGTTTCGGAGATTATAAACCACCAATGAGTGCCTGGCTTGATATTCCCAGTGTTTTTGTTTTTGGGTTGAACGAATTTTCTGTCAGACTGCCTTCGGCCGTTTCCGGATTAATAACTATTTTAATTGTCTATTTTATTTCTAAAGAATTATTTAAAGAATTAATTGAAAAATCAGATTCTTACAAGTATTTGCCACAAGTATCAGCTCTTTTAATAGCAATTTCACCGTGGCACATTTTATTCACAAGAAGCAATATGCTGGTTGGGGAGGAGGCGATGTTTATTGCGGGGGGCTTTTTATTTTTTATTAAAGGGTTAAAAGCACAATATTTTTTTATCTTGTCTAGTATATTTTTTACGGCAGCAATATACACTTATTACGGTGCAAGGATTACCATATTTTGTCTGATGTTTCTGTTATTATTAATATTTAAAAAAGAGCTTTTGAAAAAAAAGAAACCTTTGGCAATTGCGGTTATTTGTGGAGCCACACTGTTGCTACCACTATTCCATTCAATAATAAAGAATCCCTCAACTCTCACCGGCAGGGCAAAAACGATAAGTATATTCTATGATCAAGACATAAAATTAAAACTATGGAAAGCGCACACGCTAGATGGTCCAAATTATCCTACAATTTTAAGCAGATTTTTCAGCAATAAACCATATTTATATTTAAACAATATTTTTATGAGGTATCTAGAGCATTACTCTTTCAGCTTCCTAGTTGTCAATGGAGATTCCCAAACACCTTTTAATTTAAAAAGAATGGGGGTTGAATACTTACCAAGCTTTTTATTTTTTCTAGTAGGTTCATATTTTATTATTAGAAACAAAACAAAAAAAGCAATGGCCCTGCTTTCTTATCTTCTCGTTAGTCCAGTTGCCGCAAGTTTCACATTCATGACGCCTGCAGCAAACCGGTCATTTAACCTAGTCGTGCCCTTTAATATACTGTGTGCACTAGGTATAGTTGTTTGCATTATTTATGCAAAAAAGATAATCGGCAATAAATTTACAATTTCGATAATTTCTATAATATACACAATCTCACTGATTTTTTTCGTAAATACATACTTTTTTCAAATTCCCAAAAATTATCCTAATCTTTGGCATTTCGGCAGAAAAGAAATGGTGAAAAAAATCTCAAATATAGAAAATAATTATAACAACATTATTGTTAGTAACTCGCAAGGGCCAGCTTATATATGGTTCTTATTTTATAAAAAATACAACCCTTCCATCTTCAACAATTCTCACATAATTAACAACATGCCAGACGAATATGGATTTATTAATGTAGATAGCTTCAATAAATACAAGTTTGTGAAGCCCTTCAATTGGGGAACATTAACTAAAAGTGAAAATGATCTTTATGTCGGTTTCGAAAACGACATTCCAGACTCATGGACAGGTATCCAAGGTGGGAAAGTGTACACCTCAAAAGTAATAGATAGAATATTTTACCCAGACGGAAGCACAGAATTTAAATTTGTTGAAATAAGACCAATATGAACGTCTTTAAAAAAATAGCTCATAGTCAGTCGATTATTCTTGTTGCAATAATCCTTATTTCACTTTTGGCCCTGTGGCCTTTTTTTAAGCAGGGATATTTTGTAACTCACGACGGTGAATGGATGGTAATTCGGTTTTCTGCCTTTCATCAGACTTTAAAAGCTGGTCAATTTCCGGTGCGTTTTGTTGACAGATTAAACAACAATTACGGTTATCCTGTTTTAAATTTCCTTTACCCCTTGCCATTTTATTTATCTGAAATCCCAAAAACAATCTTTAATTTTGCAACAAGCATCAAGATTGTCTTCGTTGTCTCGACAATTGCTTCGACGCTGTTAATGTTTGTCGCATTAAAGGAAAAATTTTCAAAAGAAGCAAGCATTGCTGGTTCGATAATATATCTATATACCCCCTATCGTTTTGTGGACCTTTATGTGAGGGGATCAATCGGCGAAAATCTCGCATTTGCTTTTTTACCACTAGTTTTATTGAGTATTTTTAAAATTGAGAAAAAAATATTGATATTTTTGCCTGTTTTATCAATATCCGTTGTCTGTTTAATATTATCGCATAATGTTATTGCGGCCATATTTTCTCCAATATTCATTCTTCTATTAGCAATTTCTTTAAAAGACAAAGAACGCTTTCATGCCCTGCTCGCGTTCTTTTTAGGTATTTTGATTTCAGCATTTTTTAGCGTACCGGCATTGTTTGATTTGCACTATGTGATGCTTTCAAAAATTACTATTGCAGACACTGCAAGTCACTTGGTTCCATTGTCTAAATTGATATACAGTAAATGGGCATTTGGTCCAGTACCAAAAGAAAATGATGGCTTCTCAGCACAAATTGGCATTATGCCAATCGCAGTATTTATGTTTGCGACTGCTCGTTTTATTTACACTAAACGAAAATCTCACTTTATTATGTTTATTCTATTCATTTTTTTGCTTAGCATATTTTTAATTTCCTCGACCTCCTATTTTATTTGGAAAACTTTACCTTATGTTAGTGTAATCCAATTTCCATGGCGTCTATTATCTGTAATTGTTTTCGCGACTGCGATTTTGACAGCTTACATCATCGATGAATCAAAAAAGAAATTTATCTTTATAATAGTAATTTTCTTCGCAGTTTCATCTACTATTTTCTACACGAAACCCCAGCAATACGTAAATCGTGAAGATTCATTTTATTCAACAAACGAAGCAACAACCACCGTTAAGGATGAGTATTTACCATTGTGGGTCATAAAAAAACCAACGACTAGAGCAGACACAAAGTTTGAATCAAAAGATATTTTAATAAATGACGAAACGATAAACCCTGCAAAATATAAGGCAACCATAGAGGCACTATCCAACACAACACTGACGATAAACACGATTTACTTTCCTGGATTTTTTGCAACAGTCGACGATATACCTGTTGCAATCGCCTATAACAACGATCATGGTCTTATGCAGATTCCATTGATAAAAGGCAAGCACCAAGTTATAATTAATTACAGCGAAACAGCAGTCCACATAGTATCGGAATTAATTTCCATTGCTGCCTTGTTGCTGACTGGTTTTATTTTCATTTATTTATGGCGAAAACAAAATTTCTTGTAACTGGTGGAGCAGGTTTTATAGGGTCAGAAATTGTCAGGCAATTACTCAACTCAGGTAATATGGTCAGGGTTGCAGACAACTTGTCTAAAAAAGATGCACAAGTAGACAAAAGGGCTGAATTTCTAAAAATTGATCTTACAAATCCCGCAGATACACAGAAAGCTTTCACGGGTATTGATATCTGTATAAACGCTGCCGCAAAAATTGGGGGAATTGGCTATTTCCATAAATATCCCGCCACAATCCTTTCAGAGAACAACAAGATTTACTCTACTACATTTGAAGCTGCAGTTAAGGCAAAAATCAGAAGAATTGTTTATATTTCCTCATCGATGGTATTTGAATCGGCTACAACTTTTCCATCAAAAGAAGAGGACATAGAAAAAATACCACCACCAGTTTCATCTTATGGCTTTTCAAAATTATCAGGCGAATGGTATTGCCGTTCTTTTTACGACCAATATAGGCTTCCTTATTCAATTTGCCGGCCTTTTAACGCTTACGGTATAAATGAGTTCCCTGAACGCGAGGTGGGATATGCACATGTAATCCCTGATTTAATAAGAAAAATTCTGAACGGGCAATATCCACTGGAAATGTTGGGTGACGGTAAGCAAACAAGGTGTTTCACCTACGTATCAGATATTGCAAATGGCATAATTACAACAGCACTTCATTCCAAAGGAGCAAATAACGACTTTAACATTGGATCAGACAAAGAAATCGCAATGTCGGACTTGGCAAGGGAAATATGGAAGATTATGAAAATTGAAAAACCTTTCAAAGTGTCTTTCGTAAAAGGATTTAAGTTCGATATAAAACGAAGGGTACCAAATGTAACAAAAGCCAAAAGCGTGTTGGGTTGGCAGCCAAAAGTAAAATTTGAAGATGGCTTAAAGGAGGTAATAACTTGGCTTCAAGGACAAAAACGGCAAGGAAAACTGGAAGCGTAGCTGTTGTAGGTATTGGCAGAGTAGGTTTACCACTTTCACTTTTCGTAGCGAATAAAGGTTACAAAGTGTATGGCTTGGACGTTGACGCAGCAAAAGTAGCTGTGATCTTAAAGGGTGAAATGCCATTCAAAGAAGAAAACGCAGAAGAGCTTCTGAAAAAACATATTAGAAAGAATTTTACCCCAACAACAGATTTTTCTAACATCTCTAAATCTAAAATAATAATAATGACACTCGGCACTCCAGTCGACGACAATATGAATCCATCGCTTGTTCAAATTGATCGCGCTTTACTAACAATGAAGCCTTTTTTGAGACCAGGACAACTATTGATACTTCGTTCTACAGTATCTCCAGGTACTACAGATTATGTCAAATCATCAATAAATGATGTAACGAAATTGAAAGTTGGCCACAATTTTTATTTAGCTTTTTGCCCGGAAAGAATTGCAGAAGGCAAGTCATTAAAAGAACTTGAAGAGATCCCTCAAATTATTGGAGGAGTAGACAGAATTAGCAATCAAAAAGCAGCGGAGTTTTTCCAAAGTTTATCTATTTCTGTAAATAAATCTGATGCCGTTTCGGCAGAACTTGCAAAATTGTTTACCAATATGTACCGCTATATAACGTTTGCCATTGCAAATGAGTTTATGATCCTAGCTGGTAATTATAATAGGGACATTTATAAGATTGTTGATCTTGTCAACAAAAACTACAAAAGGGGCGGGCTTTCACTACCAGGGTTAACCGGCGGACCATGTTTATTCAAAGATGGTTTTTTCTTGATAAGCGATGTACCCTTCGCGGATTTAATAGCAACAAGTTGGAAAATCAATGAGTCAATACCGCTTTTTTTGATTAACAAAGTAAAGCAACGTCGTAAGCTTGAAGGTAAAAAGGCAGTTATCTTAGGCTTAGCCTTTAAAGCGGATATTGATGACACAAGAGAGTCTTTAGCCTTCAAAGTGAACAAAGCTTTGGAAAGGGAAAGGGCAAGAGTTTTTCTCCACGATCCGTTGATTCAGGAGTATCAAACAGACTTAAAAGATACACTTAAGGATGCAGATTTCGTTTTTATAGCAACAAATCACACTTATTACAAAAACCTAGACATCAAAGAGATAAAAAAATTGGTTTCAAAAAATTGCGTAATTTGTGACGTATGGAATGTTTTTAAAACAAATAGAATAATTTTTACAATCAAATCGCTTGGGGAACAGAAATACGAAAATGAGACTAAATTTGACGAATTTAATGGACAAAACGGAATATTTGAAAACCCTTTTTAATCCCCAACTAATGTTTAAAAAAAACCATCCATGAAACTTTCAATAGTCATGCCAGTTTATAATGAAGGATCAGTTATCAAGGAGACAATTACACGTATTGAGTCCAATATTAAAACTGACCATGAATTACTAATCATCTACGACATGGAGAGTGATACTACGCTGCCACAGGTTAAAAAACTTCAAAAAAAATACAAAAATGTCTCTCTCATTAAAAACCTTTATGGTAATGGTGCCCTAAATGCCTTAAAAACAGGTCTTAAAAGAGCGAAAGGGAAAGCAGTTTGCGTTATGATGGCGGACCTTACGGATGACCCCAACGTATTAAATAGCATGGTAAAGAAATTCGATGAAGGCTATGAAGTTATTGCTGCATCCAGGTATATGAAAGGGGGACATCAAATTGGTGGCCCCCTGCTTAAACAACTACTTTCTAGGGGTGCAGGGCTTAGTCTACATTTTTTAACTGGTATACCAACACATGATGTAACAAACTCCTTCAAAATTTATTCACGCAAATTTCTTAATAAAACAAAAATAGAATCTGACGGTGGTTTTGAATTAGGAATCGAATTAACGGTCAAGGCTTTTTTAAGAGGTTACAAAATAGCCGAAGTTCCAACTACCTGGACATACCTTAATAAAGAATCAAGATTTTACCTAAAAAAATGGTTGCCAAAATATTTAAAATGGTACTTTTGGGCAATTGGGAAAAAATTAAATTTGTCAGTGATTGGGTAGACTCCAAAAAACTTAAGCAATCCAATAATTTCTTAAAAACAAACTTGAAGAAAAAACAAGTAGTAAAAACGAAATAACAAGCCAAATAACAAAGTATAAACCCCTTAAATATTTTGACAAAAAAAAGTAGGCAGGTAATAAGGCCAGAGAGTACCTCATAACAGAAGAGAGCGATCCCCCTGCCATTATTAAAATGAACGAAAGCAGCAAATAAATCCAATAAGAAAGATCGATTTTTTTAAAAGAAATAATTAACAAAATAATTAAGTATGCACAAAAAAATGATTCGATGAGAATAACAGGGTAAACAAAGATATTGTCATATCGTGCCTGCGGTCCCTGGATTATCTTAAATAACGTATCAGGAACAATCCTCAAAGGACTTAAAATCGAAAGAGTTCTTCCAAACTTTTGGTCAGATTGGGCAAAAAACATAAGGAAAGGATTACCAAAATTAATCTCTAAATAAATCGAATAGAATACAAATCCCATAGGAGAAGCAAAAACTATAAAAGGGTATTTACCTTTTTTCTTAAAATATAAGTATGATTCTACGATTAATGCTCCGACCAGTGCTAAACCAAAAAGCCTTGTTGCCGAAGCAATTATCGCAAAAAAACTTGCAAGCGTAAAACTTTCTTTTTTTAGGAACCAAAAAAATAATACACTCAGTAAAAAAAACAAACCCTCTGTGTAGTAGGCTAATAAGTAAAAGGATGCGGGAAAAAGCGCGAACAAAACTACTGCTTTATAAGCATCAATCTCCGAACCCGTGGCCTTTAGAGAAAGTTTATAAAATAAAACAATTGCAAAAGCGGTCGAAAAATAGGAGATTAGCAACCCAATAATTATCGGGTTTAACTTCAAATTTAAAGAAAAAATAGTTATCAAAAGCGGATACAAGGGGTAAAAGGCCGTTAAAGCCTTGTTGCTCTTATAACCTTGTTCTACGATATCAAGATAATTTAATCCATCAAAGTTTAACCATGGTATTATTGTTCCTTTAACAGGTACATTAAGGTCATGTTGCAATTGATAGCTTGTGTGATCATTAACAAATCTCAACGAAAACTTGTTAATTGAAAAGAAAAGTATGGGCAGCAATGCAATTATTAAAAAAACTTTTATCATAAACGTATATTAATTTTAAGACTAAACACCTGAAAGTCAAAAAGGATAGATTTTCCGATGCATATTCTTATGCTAATATGACATATATAGATTATGAAGATAGGCAATCTGCAGCGGGTTAAAGGCTTAGCATTTGTAATATTAATCCTAGTAAGCACATATGTTTTATATAACAAAAGCTTTTCATATTTCTTCCTTCAGGATGACTGGTTCCATTTAAATATTAGTAAAGCCGCAAATGTGCGCGAATTTATAAATTTCTTTGCGATAAGAACAGATATAATTGCATGGAGGCCAATATCAAAACAACTGTTTTTCTTCGTTTCTCAAGTACTATTTGGCCTAAACCCACTTGGTCCACATCTAATAATTTATACTTTTTTTATTTCAAATGTTTTTTTAGTTTACCGATTGGTCTTAAAGTTGTCTGCTAATTACAGAGTAGCCGCCATTACTGGTTTTTTATATGGGACTTCGACTATACATTTCACACCTCTTTCATGGCTTTCAGCAGGCGAATATATCATTGGGACTTTTTTCTGGATATTGTGCATGCTTACATATTTATCTTTTAAAGAAAAAGGGGAAGTATCATTTTATTTATTATTCATAACTTTTTTTGTTCTTTGTCTTGCTTCTACAGAATTTGCATTAACAATTCCATTGATAATTATTGGATATGAAATATTTTTAACTATAAATAATTCGAGAATGAAAGTACAGGCACTGTTTAATCCATTAATTAAACTTTTGCCGATTTTAACGATAATATTTTGTTATCTTTTATTTAGATTGGTTGTTTATCCGATTCCAACAAAAGGTGACTATAGCTTGTCATTCAACCTACAAATTGCAAACACGTTTTTGTGGTATTGTTTGTGGTCTCTGAATGTACCTGAAATATTTAAATCCCATATAATATTTTCAAAATTTACCCTCACTAAAGACTTGGCAGAAGTTCTGAAAATTTATAGCACCCCTCTTTCTATTGCTTTTTTGTTATTTTTCTCAACAGTTTGTTACGCTTTTTTTAAAAACCTTAGTTATAAAACAATGAAATTATTCTTTTTGAGTTTGTCATTTTTATTTATTTGCCTATGGCCTGTGCTGTTTTTACCAAAACACACTTTTGCCCATTATCTATCTATACCTTCGATTGGAGTCTACGCATTCATAAGCTACTTATTAGAGCGGTTACTTATAAAAAACAAGATATACACAACACTTTTTATTATTTCGTTGGCAAGTTGGTTTTTTTTATCAGTAACTTCGCTTACGTTTACAAGAAAAACAAGCTGGATTCCCGATGAAGAAAAAGCATCAAAAGATATATTTAAAAAATTAAATATTTTGCCTAAACAAGATAAATCGAAATTACGTGTAATCATTTATCCATCTACCTTGAAAACGAGACAATCGCTCATGGATCAATATGCATTGCAAGTTATTTTTGATGACAACCGAGCCAAAACAATCTACGAAGTATCAAAACCATTGATTCAAGAAAAGGACTTTTCATATTTAGAAATACAGTAAGAATTAAAATTTATGAATACTTCGTTTGCAATGTACGAACACTAATCAGCTGACTTAGCATAAATGCCAACATTAGTAGCTTATTGATATAAGCTTGATAATATTTTATAAACAAGAAGAACTTTTAGTATGAAAAATTCTTTGAATCCATTAAATTATTATTTTTTCCTTAAATTAATTCCCCAAACCATATCCCTTATTTTATTTGGCTTTACCCTAAACTACTATTTTTTGCAAGACGATTTCTTCCATTTGCTCATTTCTGAAGCAAACAACATACATGATCTCGCAACGTTTTTTTTGCCGAGAAACGACATTATTGGGTATAGGCCTATGACAATCGAGATATATTTTTTTGTTGCACGGTCGCTCTTTGGTTTGAACCCTATATATTTTAGAGTTCTTATTTTTGCAGCTTTTTTTCTGTCTTTTTTATTTATTACAAAATTATCAAAACAAATTACACAAAATAAGCAATCAAGCTTAATTGCAGCTTTTATGTGGGTTACTGCCTCGTTTCATTTTATGGCACTTGCTTGGATATCTGCTTCTTATAATATCATTGGAAATTTATTCTATCTCATTTCGACCGTACTTTTCATAAGTTATGTTAAGCATAAAAATAATATTTGTTACATTTTATCTCTATTGATATTTATTTTTGCAATATTATCTTTTGAGTTTTCAATTACGCTGCCTTTGATGTTAATTGTTTATTCATGCCTAATTATAAAACTGAAAATAAAAAGGGTTTTTTGGCAAGTACTCCCTTTCCTTACAATGTCGTTAATTTACATGCTTGCGAGACTCATTTTAAAGCAAACACCAAATATTGAGGAATATCAGCCAGTAGTTAATATATATTCTTTTAAGGCACTGTTTTGGTATTTTTTATGGAGTTTAAATGTCCCAGAGGAATTCAAAAATCAAGTTAAAAATTTTTTTATTATTTTAAACCCGGTTTATTTTTCATACTTTCCGAAGTTTATTATTACCTGTTATATAAGTTTTATTAGCCTTTTTACTTTAGGAATAATTGTCCCATTGTATTTAATATTGAAAAAGAAATTACAGTACAACATAAATATTATCTATTTTTGCCTCGTGTGGTTTGTTGTTACAATTTCACCAGTTCTGTTACTACCAAAACATAGCTTTCTTATGTATTTAACACTACCGGCTGTAGGGATTTACATATTGATTGGTTATCTAATAACATGTAGTAAAAGTAGATTATTAAAGACCCTTATCATCTCAATCTGGACGCTCAGCTCTTTTTTAATAATAAACTTTTACAAACACACGAGTTACTTCCCAGAGGCACAAATGGTTGCAAAAATATTTTCCGAAAACGTTAAGACCAGCCTTTCTGGGGCGCCAAATAATTCTGTGGTGCTTTATAATGAAAGTAATTCAGCTCATATTCAAGCCTTGTCAGATCAAAATGCAATAAAAATATTTACCAAAAAAACATCTGTAAATATTTATTACAATAGAGAAAAGTTAATTGAGGCATACAGCAGTGGGATTATCAAACCCCCCATCTTTATTCTAAATTTAAAATGAAGCACACTTACCAAATCATTCAAAAAATGATGCGAATCAGACTTAAAATATTTCAAAACAATTCTATCACGATCCTGATATTAATAATGGCGCTTGGTCTAATTCTTAGGTCATATATGATTGAAAAAATTCCCAACGGTTTTGCAAATGACGAAGCAGCAATAAGTTATCAATCGTATTCGATTCTTAAAACTGGTAAAGATACATGGGGAAATATGTTACCGTTAACTTCCTTTAAAGATTTTGGAGAACACTTACCAGTTTTAACGGTCTATGCAATGATACCCTCAATTTTTCTGCTTGGCCTTAACGAATTATCCACTAGACTCTCACACGCGCTAATTTCTACCTTAACAATTTTTCTAGTGTATCTTATTTCCCAGCAATTATTCAATAAAAAAAGAATTTCTTATATAGCAAGTTTTCTCTTTGCTGTATCTCCTCTTAGTATTGGCTGGTCGCGATTTGTTTATGAGGGCAATTTTGGAATGTTCTTCTATCTTTTAGGAATATATTTTTATCTGACGTCAAGGAAAAAAATTAACCTTATCTCGTTATCTCTACTTAGTTTTACTTTAACACTTGCTACTTATCATATTTATTATGTTGTAACACCTCTGACAATTTTATTTTTCTACCCTCTACAAATTGGAAAAGTACTAAAAAACAAATCGTTGACAATAGTCATTATTGCCCTATGCTTTTTATTTACAATCTACTACCTACTAGTAGTAGAAAGCGGAGCGGGTAGGGAAAGATTCAGGCAAGTCTCAATATTTTCGAGCGCCAACGTAGTTCAACAGTTAAACGATGAAATAACACTGTGCAGAAAAACTTTACCGGAATTGGTATGCAAAGTCTACTACAACAAGCCATATGCCTATTTGTATGAATATTCATATAACTATCTTTTTCACTATTCACCAACCTTTTTAGCATTAAATGGTACTTTTTTGAGAGGTGTGATTTTACCGGTCAGTGGCATTGTTTACCCTTTTCAGTTGCCATTTTTTTATGCTGGCTTAGTATTTTTAGCCTTAAGAAGAAACTTTAACTCATACATACTTATTTTTTGGTCTTTAATATATCCGCTTGCTAATAGTTTTACTGGAGTGGGTGAGATATCAAGGATTACACATGCCCTCGCGCTTTTTCAAATAGTATCAGCGTTGGGTATTTATACAGTTTACAATCTATTTAAAATTAAGTTACATAAAAATTTGTTTGTATCTTTTTTGATAATATTTGCTTGTTTCAACATGTCGTCATTTCTTATCAAGTATTTTGCTATATTTCCGATATCAAATTCCAAAAATGCCTCATTTGCATACGTTGAACTATTTAAAAAAATTGCACTTGAAAAAAATAGTTCAATAAATTATTTTATATCGAGGGATTACACAGGCAGTACCCCTGAATATCAAGCCAGAATTTTTGTGCCCATAGCCCCACATGCTTTTCAAAATCCCTTAAGAAGGGAACTTTTGATCAGAAAACCAGAAAATTATATAGATTACAATAGATTGGATAACTTCTATTTTTTTCAAAACATATCTGAAATAAATCCGAGGCAAGAAGATATAATTATTCTCTCGAAAAATCAACTACAGGACGACTACCGAGTTCTTTACTCAATTAAAGAATCAGACGGAAGCCAAGTGTTATTTGCAGTAGACGGGGCGAGTTTATTAAATGAAAAATAACATTTTACCAATTGCTTTAATATTATTATTATCCATCCTTATATCTTTGCCTCTTTTTAAACCGGGATTTTATACTGTTCATGATGATCAGCAAATTGCAAGGCTATTCGTTTTTGATGAAGCATTTAAACATGGCCAATTTCCGGTTCGATGGGTAAATGGTTTAGGTTTTGGATTTGGGTATCCTCTATTTATTTTTTATCCGCCACTTGCATATATGATTGGGGAGGCCTTTCATTTAATCGGTTTCGACTTTATATCAAGCACGAAATTAACATTCTTTTCGAGCATTATTTTATCAGGCCTGTCAATCTATGTTCTTGCCAAGTATTTGTGGGGCAAAATAGAGGCAGTCGCAGCAGCAATTTTTTATATGCTCGTCCCATATCGGGCGCTAGACGTTTATGTGCGCGGGGCGCTAGCTGAAAGTTTTTCATTTGTTTGGCCGCCTTTGATTATTTGGGCATATATAAAACTATACAAGACAGAAAATATTAATGATGCGATCCTTGCAGGAGTATTTTTAGCACTGCTTATGATAACCCATAACTTAATTTTTTTACCATTCCTGTTGATATTATTTATCTTTCTCTTTTCATTGATTTTTGTTTCTAAACATAAAATGATATTCACTACTAAAATAATATTATCCCTTGCAACTGCATTTTGTCTGTCAGCCTTTTTCTCCCTTCCAGCACTCATTGAAAAGAAATTTACAATTGTTGATGACATACTTCTTGTAAACCTTGCCAACTACAATATTCATTTTGTTTATCCACAACAGCTTTGGAATTGGACATGGGGGTTTGGCGGGTCTGCCCCAGGTCTTGCTGATGGGATTTCATTCAAAATCGGTAAGCTCAATGTTATTGTTGCAATCGGTATGTTTATTTGGTCAATATTTTATCTGTTAAGTAAGAAAATTTGGCGCATAAATTATTTTACGAATTATCTAATTTTAGTGTTCTTTACCCTATTCGTCTTTAGCGCTTTTATGACTACTTATTATTCAAAATTCATTTGGGACAATATAAAGCCATTAGGCTATCTTCAATTTCCTTGGCGATTTTTAACATTTACTGCACTTTTTTCATCATTGTTAACCGGAGCGTTTATATATAATTTGCGGATTTCAATTTTAAAAATAATATTCCTTACTATTTTTACAGTTAGCCTTTTAATAACTAATTTGAAGTTATTTAAACCGCAGTACTACAGAACTAACTTAACTGATCAAATTGCAACGTCAAAGGATGTTATTAGCTGGGACGTTTCATTTTCATCATTTGAATATATGCCCAAAGGTGTACCACTTATTAGGAATTCATTAGGCGCCAACGCAATAGATATTAATAAATCGGAAATTCCTTCGAATAAACTTGAAATAACGGAAGGTACCGGAAACATTGATCTTACAGAAAACACTCCGGCAAGCATAAAATTCTCTCAAAATAATAGAACGGATACGCTAGTGAAAGCAAACATATATGATTTTCCAAATTGGAAAGTTTATATAGACGGCAAAACTATTGAGCATAAAAATAATAATAAGTTCAATCTTATTTCCTTTAAAGTGCCAAATGGAACTCATCGGGTCGAAATAAAGTTTCAAAATACTCCCTTAAGGAACATTTCAAATTCTATTTCTACTATAATGGTTATAGTTTTAATAATTTACATTACCATAAATGTCAGAAGACATAGAGTCACAATTAGAAGTTGAATTGATAAAAAAAAGGGCGGTAACAGGTGTAGTTACGTTCACCTTGAGAACTTTTTTTATCCAAATATTTACATTTGCAGCTACATTCCTTCTTACAATATTATTAAGTCCAAATATTTTCGGTATTTTTTACGTTGTTTCAGCCTGCATCAATTTTTTTGTATATTTTTCAGATATAGGATTGGCCGCAGCCCTAATTCAGAAAAAAGAGAGTCCTTCGAAGGCAGATTTATCGACAACATTCACCATACAACATATTTTAATCTTGATACTGATAACTATTGGCCTTTTATTTTCAAAACAAATATCTATCTTTTATCATTTAGATAGTCAAGGTTTAAATCTTTTGAGAGTATTAATATTATCATTGCTGTTTTCATCTCTTAAAACAATACCTTCGATTATCTTAGAAAGAAATTTGAACTTTACAAAACTCGCAATACCTCAAATTGTTGAAAATGTCATTTTTTACACAGTAGCTGTAATCTTAGCACTAAAAGGATTCGGGATTTCATCATTCACCTGGGCGGTTTTTGCGCGCGGGGTATCTGGTTTGGTTACTATTTACCTGCTGTCTCCATGGACCCCTTCTCTATCCTTCAACAAAAAAAGCGCAAAACATTTAACAAGCTTTGGGCTACCTTTCCAGACTAATAGCTTACTTGCGCTATTTAAAGATGATTTACTAACAGTTTTTCTAGGGAAAATACTGCCATTCACCGAAGTTGGGTACATTGGTTGGTCCCAAAAATGGGCGTTTGTACCATTGAGGTTTTTTATGGATAATGTTAACAAGGTAACCTTTCCAGCTTATTCGCGGCTTCAAGAACATTCGACTGATCTTGGAAAAGCAATTGAAAAATCCGTTTTTTTTGTAGTGTTTCTGGTTTACCCTTCAATTTTCGCTTTATTCATAATCGCACCCACGGCAGTTTCTATCGTGCCCCATTATCAAAAATGGCAACCTGCCTTACCCCTGCTTTACCTTTTTGGTATTAACGCGCTTTTCTCAGCGGTTTCCACAACCTTTACCAATACGTTATTTGCAATTGGTAAACCAAAAATTGTTCTTAAATTTATGGTCTTTTGGACAACGGCAACTTGGGTATTAACAATTCCACTTGTAATAAGATTTGGCTTCCTTGGCGTTGGTATTGCATCGGCGCTGATTGCTTCATCCTCAATCGCTACGATATATTTTGTGAAAAAAAACGTCAGCATCCATGTCAGCTCAAATATCATAGGGCCTCTTATTGCATCACTTTCAGCTTTTTTAGTTGTACAACTTGCAGAAACAAAATTACCTCATAATTTTTTCAGCTTGATAATCTCACTCACGCTCTTTAGTATGATATACATAGGATTGTCCCTTTCTTTTTATAGAAGACTGTTAGTCGAGGATTCAAAATCAATTCTAAAAAATCTCTTTTCAAAAAAATGAAAATAAGCGTAGTAATTTCAGCATATAACGAAGAAAAGATGATTAATGATTGCCTTTTTTCAGTTAAAAATCTTGCTGACGAAATTGTTTTAGTCGATAATTCATCTCAAGATCAAACTATTGCAATAGCAAAAAATTATACAAAAAATATTTTTGTCACTCCCAATGATCCAATCAATTTAAATAAGAATAAAAACTTTGGTTTTACAAAAGCGACTGGTGACTGGATTCTTTCTTTAGACGCAGACGAGAGGATAACCCCAATCCTAATTAAGGAAATTAAAAATGTAATTACAAAAAAAGGAGTAGACGGTTACGAAATTCCCAGAAAAAATATTATTTTTGGCAAATGGATCGAACACTCAATCTGGTGGCCGGATTACAACTTAAGGTTATTTAAAAATGGCAAGGGTAAGTTCCCGGAAAATTACGTTCACGAAAAAATTCAAGTGAACGGCAATATTGCAAAGTTGTCAAATCCTATGACACATTACAATTATCAGACCATATCGCAATTTATCAAAAAACTCGACTCAAGCTACACAGAATCAGAAACAGAAAATTACATAAAAAGTGGTAAAAATATTCATTGGTTTGACGCATTAAGGTGGCCCGTCGGTGACTTTTTAAAGACGTTTTTTTCCCAAGAAGGTTATAAAGATGGCATGCACGGATTAGTACTCTCAATATTTCAAGGATTTTATGCTTTTGTTTTTTTTGCAAAAGTATGGGAAAGAAAGGAGAACTTTAAAGACTTATCTCCTAAAAATTTCCCTCGAGAAATTGCAAAAGAATTTGGTTATAACGCAAAGCAAATGAGATACTGGATTTACACAGCGCTAATTAAAGAAGAGCCGCATAGGAAAATGCTACACAGGATTAAAAGAAAATATTTCTAGTCATTCAACAGTTACTCTTTCCATCAACGTAGGCTGGACTGGTTTGTCATTACTATCAACTTGAGTGTTGGCAATTTTATCCACAACATCCATTCCGGAAATCACATTACCAAAGATTGTATAGTTATGCGGAAGCTGATAGTCCTGATGCATTATAAAAAATTGACTGCCATTTGTGCCAGGTCCGGCATTTGCCATCGCCACTGCACCCCTAACATAACCCTTCTGGTATGAGGCTGTAGACTGGTCCAACTCGTCTTGAAATTGGTAACCTGGGCCGCCTGTCCCATTGCCACTTGGATCGCCACCCTGGATCATAAAACCTTTTATCACCCGATGGAAAATAAGCCCGTCATAAAACTTTTTATTCGCTAAATCTATAAAGTTTGATGAAGCGATTGGTGCGTCTCCTAAAAGTTCAAAAACAATATCTCCCTGATTCGTGGAAAGTGTAACTTTTTTACCTTCTATTTGATCTTTAGAAAGAATGGAAAAAGGTGTTTTCATTTCAGTTTTGTCTTTGTTGTTTTTAGATAAACCCAGGTCGTTAAGGTTCGGGGTAGGTAAAGTAACGTCGACCGGAGAGGGAATTACTACGTCCCCAGAACCTCTTTGTTTTGAAGCAAATATAAATACTGCTGCAATAACTATAATCAACCCACCTATTGCCCAAATCAAATTTTTCATATCGCTTACCTCAAACAGTGTAAAAAAAGTAAATGCCCATGTCAACAAGAAATTACTATAAATTACAGCTTTTAGGTAAATGTTGTAAACTTAATATTAACTAAATGTCGAAAAGCAAGATAAATGCATCCAAAATAGCCATCATAATTCTCAACTATAACGGATGCCAAAACACTATCGACTGCGTAAATTCTGTTAGAAATTCAAAACAGGGTCAAGATCTAAATATAGTAGTTGTAGATAATGCTTCTACCGACGGCTCCACAAGCAAATTGTCAAAAATAAAAGGCCTTATTTTTTTACAGAACAAAGATAACTTGGGTTATTCTGGGGGTAATAATGTTGGCATCAAATGGGCTCTTGAACACAAATTTGATCAGATATTAATCCTTAATAACGATACAATAGTTTCCCAAGACATGATTCGAATCTTATCAAACGCTCTTAATAAGTTTTCTATAGTTACCCCTAAGATATATTTTGCAAAAGGGTTTGAATATCACAAAGAAAAGTATCGGGAAAAAGATTTGGGAAATATAATTTGGTACGCAGGCGGCAAAATTGATTGGGAAAATGTTCTTGGTGTCCATATTGGTGTGGACGAAGTTGACAGTGGACAATACAACAATGAAAGAGAAATTGATTTTGCAACCGGTGCGTGCCTAATGGTAAAAAAAGAAGTATTTGAAAAAATTGGCTTGTTTGATGAAAAATACTTTCTTTATTTAGAAGACATGGATTTCTGTGTGCGGGCAAAAAAAGCTGGGTTTATGATAAGTTATCAGCCAAAAGCATCGTTATGGCATAAAAATGCTGCGTCAGCTGGCGGTTCGGGGTCGAACCTTCAAGACTACTACATAACTAGGAATCGCTTGTTATTTGCATTTAAATACGCCAACTTAAGAACAAAGCTGGCAGTCATTAGGCAAGTTGCACTGCAAATAGACTCAAAGGTAAAAAGAAAAGCATTGCTTGATTTTTTAACATATAATTTTGGTAAATCAAATACAAATTTCAACCAATGAAAATTTCTGCATTAATTCTTGCCAGAAACGAAGAAGAAGTCATAGAAGAGTGCTTAAAGCAATTAGATTTTGTCGATGAAATCATTGTTTTAGACCAGTTATCAACAGATAACACTGCAACAATTGCCAAAAAGTACGCAACTAAAGTAATGCGGTCATCAAAAAAAGACTTTAACCTAAACAGGACCATACTTAGAGATGAAGCAAAAGGGGAATGGCTCCTTTATGTAGACTGCGATGAAAAAATAACAACCGCTTTAAAAGAAGAAATATTATCTTCAGTAAAAAAAAGTAATTGCGAAGCATACTATTTTCCCAGAGAAAACTTTGTTTTAGGAAAAAGGCTTAAGCATGGCGGCTGGTGGCCGGATTATGTTCCCAAGTTATTTAAAAAATCACAACTGATAACCTGGCATGGACGTGTTCACGAGAGCCCGGAAGTTGTCGGTAAATTTGGATATCTCAAAAATCCCTTAATTCACGAAACTGGACGAACTGTTTCAAAAATGTTCCAGAAATCAATAAAATGGGCAAAAATAGAAGCAGAATTATCGTATAAAACCGGCCATTCAAGAATAACGGTAATAAAGACAATAAAAGCAGCAGTGCAGCAGTTTTTCTCTATCTATTTTGTTAAATTAGGTATTCTTGACGGCCAAATAGGTTTGATCGAAGCTGTTTATCAATCACTACATAGAATTATGGTTTTGACTTATCTATGGGAAATTCAAAACAATACCCAAGAAAAACTTATTAATTTCAACAATGAATAAGAATTTTCTACCTTATGATGTCTATGAAAGGCATAAAATGGTTTCAAGGCTTGTTAAACCGGATAATACGGTAGTAGATATTGGCGGCGAGTTAAATCACCTTTCACAATTTATTCAGTCAAAAAAACTTGTCGTGGCAAACCTCGATACAGGTGATGTCATAATAACTAGGTCCAAAATTCCATTTGAGGATAATTCCTTTGATGTAGTCTGTTCAATTGATGTCTTGGAGCACATACCGCCTAATAAAAGAAATGACTTCATAAAAAAATTAATACAGATAGCATCAAAGAAGATAATAATGTCTTTTCCAATGGGGACTGAAAGTCATATTGAATACGAAAAAAAAATCCAGAGATGGCTTAAAAATAAAGGGAAAAGTGTTACCTATCTAGAAGAACATATAAAATTTGGGCTGCCAACAATTACCGAGATCAAAAGTTTAACAAGAGGATTTAAAACCCAAATGTTTTATTCTGGGAACCTAGAGTTGAATAACATTATTTTCAAACTGTACATGCTCGATCCAAAAGTAAAGTACATAAGGAAAATTATTTACTATTTTAAACTCATTTTCAATTTTTTTTCGAACCAGCTATTTTATGCTTTGCTTACAAACAAAAAATACTCAAATAAAGTCAACCGTGCTTATCTCGTAATATACAAAAAACGAATATAGTAATATGAAAGCAGGTTTTTACAGCCCCTATTTAGACACATTTGGTGGCGGAGAGAGATACATTCTCACGCTAGCATCCCATCTTTCCCAAAATAACGATGTCGACATATTTTGGGATGATCCTCAAATAAAAGCACCACTTGCAAGATTCTTAAAAATAGACCTAAATCGCACAAAATTTACAAATGATATATTCAAAGCATCATCATTTAAAAAAGCTCTTGCAACCAAAAAATATGATTTAATATTTGTTCTTTCCGATGGAAGCGTCCCATTATCTTTTGCAAAGAAAAACATTCTCCATTTCCAAGTACCATTTGTCTTTGAAAAATTCCCCAAAACAATAAACCTAAAACTAAGAAAATACAACAATATTGTGACCAATTCCAATTTTACAAAAACATTTATTGACAAAAGTTTTAATGTTAACTCTCAGGTCATCTACCCGCCAGTAGATTTAAAATCGCTTTATTGTTCACAAAAACAAAAAGTTATTTTGACAGTTGGCAGGTTCAGTCAAAACCAGCTACACCCAAAACGACAAGAGGTACTGATTGAAGTTTTTAAAGAAATTTATAAGAAAAATAAAGAGTGGAAATTCTATTTGATTGGTCAGGCAAGGAAAGAGGATCAAAAGTATCTTAGACACCTAAGGAAGATCTGTTCTGGCTATGCAATCAAAATTATGGACAATTTGCCGCAAGAACAACTAAGAAAAATGTATTCAATAGCGTCAATTTATTGGCATGCAACTGGATTTGGAGACGACGAAATAAAAAATCCGCAAAGGATGGAACATTTTGGCATAGCAACAGTCGAAGCGTCTGCGTCGGGCTGTGTTCCGGTTGTGATTGGCAAAGGTGGACAAAAGGAAATTATTGAAAATGACAAGAATGGCATTCTCTGGACAACAAAAACTCAGCTATTTGAGCAAACCCAAGACCTCATAAATAATAATCAAAAGATGAGTAAGTTAAGCGATGCGGCTGTTAAAAACAGTAAAAGATTTAGTCAAGATATATTCTTCAAACAGTATGAAAAAATTATTTATTAAATTTCGGCCGCAATTTATAGTTATATTAATCGTTATTCTATTTTTTTTGCCCAACCTTGCCCAAAACAAGCTACCCATTCCGGCAGATGCACTAGTAGGCTTATATCATCCATGGCGGGATAACAGCTATCTTGGTTACTCGAATGAAAAATTCCCGGTCAAAAATCCAGTTTCAACCGACCCAATCCTGCAAACGTACTCCTGGCGACTTTTGGTAATCAAAAGTTTTAAATCATTTTCATTACCTCTTTGGAATCCATATAGTTTTTCGGGTCAGCCATTACTGGCAAATGTGCAATCATCGCCATTCCAACTACTAAACATTTTATTTTTTGCTATTCCTTTCAAATTTGCTTGGGGCATACAAATAATAACGCCTCTGATCTTAACTTCAATTTTTATGTACATGTTTCTAAAAAGCATTCACCTTTCAAGCACCGCTTCCGTGTTTGGGGCAATTGTGTTACCTTTTTCAGGATTTTTTGTTGCATGGTTCGAGTGGGGGACGGTAGTTACAACTGCTATGTGGCTTCCACTAATTCTTTACCTCTCAAACAAATTTTTTGAAAAAATATCTTTTTTAACTTTCTTATTATTAACTTTCGCATTCATGCAAGTATTAGTCTCAGGCCACCCACAAACTGCTTTGTACGTTTTTCTTTTCGCTTCATTCTACATAACCACACTTTTTTTAAAAACAAAAAAAATAAAAACTGCAATCTTTACGTTGATAAGCACTGTATCGGCAATACTTATATCTTCACCTCAAATTATTCCTACTCTGGAGTTTTTAAATTATACAAATAGGGCACAAGACCAAATGTATTTTGTAAATCGTCAAGACTGGTTTCTTCCCATACAAAATCTCATTCAAATTGTTGCACCAGATTTTTTTGGCAATCCAACTACAAATAATTATTGGGGGATCTGGAATTACGCTGAATTCATATCTTTTGTTGGGGTTGTACCGCTTTTTTTTGCAATCATTTCACTTTTCAAGCTAGAAAGAAAATATATTGTTTTTCCAATAATTCTTACAGTAGCGGCACTCCTTGCATTAAAAAATCCAGTATCAGTAATACCTTATAGATACAGTTTTCCAATTGTATCCTCTTTTCAACCATCAAGAATAATATTCTTAATCGACTTTGCTCTTGCAGTTTTATCGGCCATCGGATTGAACTACTTTTTAGCAAAATTTAAAATTAAAGATGCCCTTCTGCCATTTTTACTTTTAATCCTACCCATAATAATAGGCTTTATTTTCGCACTTTTCTTCAAAGGCATTTTCCCGGTAGTAGATAACCAGAACATAATTATAATTTCACTTAAAAATATGATACCTCCCCTAATTACAATCAGTGCTCTTTTGTTGGTAATCCTTTTTTCAAAAAAACTTAATAAAAAAGTATTAATCAGTGTAATATTTTTAATTACACTACTCGAATTATTTAGATTTTGGTCGAAATTTACACCATTTACAAATAGTTCAATTCTATTTCCACCAACGCAAACCACAACGTTTCTAGAAAATCAACAGAAACCCTTTAGGGTTTTATCAACTGACAGAAGAATCGCCGATCCAAATTCGCTTATACCATACAAGATAGAATCTGTTTCCGGCTATGACCCCTTGTATCTAAAAAGCTATGCAAATTTTGTATCTTATTGGCAATCAAACAAAATACCAAGTTTTAATAGTTCAAGCTCTTTTGGTAGATTTATTACTCCAGAAAATTTCGACAATCAAATCACAAGCCTAATAAACGTTAAGTATGTTTTAACATTCGATGAGATTGTAAGTCCTCATTTCGAGAAAGTTTTGGAAGAAGGTAAAACAAAACTATACGAAAACAAAAATGTACTGGAACGGGCGTTTTTTGTCGAGAATGTGAAAAGACTTAATAGTGAAAATGAAGTCCTAAAAAGCTTATCTGACAAAAATCAAAGCTTAAAACAGACAGCCTTTTCAACAGATTTAAATTTCACAAATGGGGATAAAAATGCTAGAGCTACACTTACACAGTATACGGATCAAAATTTACAAATAAGTACAGAGAGCTCTATTGATAGCCCGCTAGTAATTACTAATATTTATTACCCGGGCTGGAAGGCATACGTAGACCAAAAACCGGCAAATATTTATAGAGTAAATTCAATCTTTCAGTCTGTAATGATTCCCAAAGGAAAACACACGGTTGATCTTGTATTTTTTCCGAATTCATTCATAAAATCCATGTACCTTTTCATTTTTGGTATATTTATTACCGTTGCAGCCTCTTTTTATATATGGCACAAAAAATTTCAGTTGTAATACCAAACTTTAACGGTAAGAATTTATTAAAAAAAAATCTACCTATCGTAATTAAAAATTGTCCCAGCGCAGAAATTATTGTTGTTGATGACAAATCAACTGACGATTCCGTTTTTATGATACGGAAAGAATTCAAAAAAGTTAAGTTGATAAAACACAATAAAAATTACGGCTTTGCAAAAGCCGCAAATACAGGCGTTACGTCAGCAAAAAATCATTTAGTTTTGCTCCTAAATAGCGATGTTGCACCAAAGGACAATTTTATACGGCCAGCAGTAAACCACTTTAAAAATAAAAGCAATCTGTTTGCTGTTGGACTGTTGGACTATAGCCATGAAGGATCAAAAATTCGGGTTAAAGGCAGAGGCGGTGCAATTTTCAAAAGAGGACTTGTTCTTCACTTCCCACTTCCGCCGGAGCGTGCGGAAACCTTTTGGGTGTCGGGCGGTTCGGGCCTTTTCGACAGAAAAAAGTTTTTGGAACTTGGAGGATTCGATCAAATTTATAAACCATTCTATTGGGAAGATATAGATTTATCCTTTAGGGCACAGAAGAGTGGGTATAAATGCATCTTCGAACCATTATCTAAAGTTGACCATTTCCACGAAGAAGGGGCGATTTCAACACAAAAAACAGAATTATCAATAAACATAACTTCATATAAAAACCAATTTATTTTTACTTGGAAAAATATTACAAGTTACGATTTGGTGCTGTTGCACATTTTTTGGTTGCCATTTCATATGTTGAAAGCATCGCTAAGCTTGAACATTTCATTTTTCATAGGCTTCATATGGGCACTGGAAAAACTCCCAGAATTGATTTACAACGAGACAATGTTTAAAAATCATTTTATAATTCCCGAGAAGGATATTTTTAAGAAGTATGCAAAACAATAACATTCTTTGGGACACAAATAAAAAGCCAAAAATAATTGTTGTCATGCCGGCCTACAATGCCGAAAGAACGGTCAGACAAACATATAACGATTTGCCAAAAGATTTAATTTCCGAAGTGATCCTCGTGGACGACGCATCTGCTGACAAGACTATAGAAAAAGCAAAAAAACTTGGAATAACTGTCTACCAGCATGTAAAAAACAAAGGATACGGAGCTAATCAAAAAACTTGTTATCTCGAAGCATTAAAAAGAAATCCTGATGTTGTTGTTATGGTTCACCCAGATTATCAATATGACGCGAAACTTGTAGGTGTGTTATGTGAAGCAATAGTTAATGGTAGGGCTGACATAATGCTCGGCTCAAGGATTCAAACCAGGCATCAAGTACTTGAAGGTGGGATGCCAATTTGGAAATATTTTGCAAATCGTTTTTTAACGCTTTTTGAAAATCTGGCCACCGGTTTAAACCTTTCCGAATATCATACCGGGTATCGGGCATATAGTTCGAAAGTTCTAAAAACAATACCTGTAAATAAATTTTCTGACGACTTTATTTTTGATCAACAAATTTTAATGTCTTCACTTTCTTATAATTTCAACATTTCCGAAATACCAGTACCTTGTAAATACTTTAAAGAAGCATCTTCAATCAATTTCATGCGTTCATCAAAATACGGAATACTAACGATATGGACAGTCGTGCTTTATTTGCTCTGGCAATTGAAATTGATAAGGGTATCACAATTCAGGTAACTATTTGATCCAAAAAAACAACGGATAAGAATTCCAAATACTCAACATATATGCACAGTTCAGAATAAGCCCGCCCGCTATCAAAAATTTTGAAACTGGTGTAAGTCCTTTTTCAAACGCCGAAACAAGTATCAAAAAAAGCAAAGGTATAAAATCGAGCCCATATCTATATCCGGATTGAGTTGTTCCGATTCCAAAATAAAGCAGAGAAGGTAGGGCAAGTATAGTAATAGTTATCAGTGCATTGTACGTATACGCTTTCTTTTTCGATTTAACTAAATATATAAACAAGGGGGAAGTAAGCCAAATTGCCAAACCATGCCCATCGGCTTTTAAATATGGAAATTTTAGGAAGAAGTTAACACTATCATCCTTAACAGGCTGGTATGTCATAAGAAAAAGAACGTACAGATTCGCTGGTATATGCGATATGTTAAAGAAACCCTTAACATGGTTACCACCAGCATCACCTAATACAGTTACATTTCTCGTGTATCCAGTATCAAAAACTGAATAGAACCTTTTAAAATTATATATGCCAAGCAACGATATAGATAAAATAATAGGAATTATAAAAAGAATCAATGATCTTCTTAAATTAATCTCTCTAGCTCTAAAAATTTCAAGAATAAAAAAGATTACAAACCCAATAAGTGTAACCCTAGTTAAAATGGCAGCAGAAATCATGCACCCCATAAAGAGCCACCGTTTTCGCGAAAAATACTCAAAAATAGCAATCATTACAAATAATGTTGAAAGAGCTTGTACGAGATAAGCGGAAATGTTTACCAGACTTACAAAATACAAAACGGTTCCAAAAACGAAAAAATTTGAAAGCCATAATGAATCTCCACTAGAAAATTTCAGTTTTTTACATAAAAAATAAACAACCGTGTAAGTTAAAACTAAAGAGAGCATCGATAAGGAAAACTGTGGAAAATTTTCTCCAAACAGAAAGACAAATGGCATCAGAATAATAGATGGCAAAGGGCCAAAAAAGAGATATTGTTTGCCTTGGTAATCGGCAAAATCCCCAGCGGGAAGGTTGTATGGGCTTAAAAATAAGTCATTATGGATAAAACTTTTCGCAAGTTTGGAAAAGTGTTGATCGTCTACGAACGATGTTGAGTTGTGAATAATAATTCCAGACGTTACCGAAAATATTAATAGTAAAACCGGCAATATTAAATCAAAAAACTTTCGCATCAGTTTATATGATACTTATCAAAGTAGATTTGAGCAACAAATCATGCAAATTTTTTAAGAATTTTTAAAATTTTTGATTTTACCTTAAGGTCAGCATGAACTCTGACAAGGCCTTCATTCCTCAACCCATAAAAAATATTAAAACCGAGCGGTGCAAGCAAAACACAAGGTATAACTGCAAGGTCTTCTTCTCCAAAAATCCTAAGCACTTGATCAGACGGTGCAGAGTGAATATGCTCAAAGATTGTTTGGCATAAAACCCTACTTATTATCCCTGCAGGATTTTTTATCGAAATAACTTTTTCCCTGTTACCGAAACCCAATTCATCCATTTTTTTGTAAGCCCTTATTCTTTGAATCTTAAAATCTACGATTGAAAGAAATGGTTTTTCCCCGTACGACAAAAATTTAGCAGTTGTTGCGTCACCAACTGTAATTGATCGGCTTTTGTCAGCTGACTTAATAAGTCTTTCAATTTTTTTTGAATCACTAACAACTTTACCAAATGGCCTTTTAAGCGCATTTCTCAAATGACTGGGCAATACAAATTGACCCTTGGATGTCAAGAAATTTATATAACAAAATCCATTCCTGTCAATCTCACCATTTCTAATTCTTGTAGACGAAATTGTTTCCCCGTCGTCACCCTTAACAAGTTTTGTTTTTAAAACCCTCAGGGCATTTAAATTGTTTTTCAACCGCTTCTCATTTATTTTTTTAGCACCATCCAATGAGCCATTTGTCACCAAAATAGAATCAATAGTTAAATCTTCCAAAGTTGTGCCGTAAAAATCATCGATTTTAATAACGTTGGCTCTTAGATCTAGATTTTTTCTCATTAAAAAAACCAGGACGGCATTCTTTCTCCTCTTAAAGTCATCAATATTATTCTTAGTCAACGATTCTGCCAACTCGTCAGAAGTTATGCCAATCGTTACAAAACTTGCATTAGAAAACGCTTTCAGGATAAAAGCCTCGTGCCCCATATGAAGCAAATCAAAAGTTCCGCCGACTGCAATATGTTTAAATTTGTAGGCCATTCAGGTTGAATGTTAACTCAAATTAAATGGAATTTTCCAATAATAGAGATTTAATATAGTATCTTTGCTAAAATCAAATAGCCATGAGCGTAATCCAAATTCCAGGTTTAGTCGACGTGCACGTGCACCTAAGGGAGCCGGGGGCTACCCAAAAGGAAGATTTTACTACTGGGACCATGGCCGCAATAGCCGGAGGTTATACACAGGTCGTCGATATGCCCAATAATAACCCGGCAACCACCTCTGAAAAAGCGTTGGACGATAAGATAAAACTGGCAACGAACAGAGTTTACTGCGACCTAGGTTTCAACTTTGGTGCTACAAAAGACTCTCTAAAATATTTTAAAAAAATCCAGAAGAAAGTGTTTGGGCTCAAGCTTTACATGAACAAAACAACGGGACCTCTTTTGACCGAAGAAGCAAACGAGAGGGAGATAATTTTCAAGTCATGGGCTGGAGATCAGCCAATTATGGTCCACGCAATGGGGGAAACCATAGAGATTGCAATCAATCTGGCAAGAAAATATAAAAGAAAGTTGCATGTTTGCCATGTAACTACAGATCAAATACCTTCTATTAAAAAGGCCAAAAGAGAAAGCATAAGAATTTCGTCAGAGGTATGCCCACACCACTTATTTCTCAATAATAATAACCTGACAAAACTTGGACCTTTAGGGATGATGCAGCCGCCTTTAATGTCCAGAGTTGATCAGGAAAAAATATGGGACAATTTAGATGCAATTGATATGATTTCTACCGATCATGCACCGCACACGTTAAACGAGAAAAATGACAAATCTGACCCAAAATTCGGAGTACCGGGTCTTGAAACGACCCTGCCCTTAATGCTGTCTGCTGTTGTAGACAAAAAAATTACCCAAAAACGCCTCGTTGAAATGCTTGCGACAAACCCTAGGAAAATTTTCAACATACCCGAGCAAGAAAATACATTCGTCCAAATAGACTTGTCCAAAAAATTCAAAATAGGCACCAAAAAACTCTTTACAAAATGCGGCTGGACACCATTTAAAAATTTTGACGGTGTCGGTGAAATTGATCAAGTTAACCTAAGAGGTGAAAAAATTTTTGGAAATGGCACCTTCATAGGTAGACCGCAAGGAAAAATAATTTATCCAAAAACATGAACCAATACGACGACTTTTACCAAAAACCAAAATCGAAACTTTTTTTTGATATTGAAACCCTTCCGGCTGACACGAGCAATAAAGACATTGCAATAGAGTTGACTCTTGCTAAATTAATTTCAAAAAACGGAAAGACAAAGGTTACACAAAAATTAAAAGACTATGTTTATCGCCAAACAGCAATATCTGGAGACTTTGGGCGAATTTTTTGCATAGGTTATGCCCTAAACGACCAAGACGTAAAAGTAATATCGGGAGAAGAAAAAGATATTTTAAACGAATGGTGGCAAATAGCGAACGAAGCAGATCTTTTTATTGGCCACAACATTATGGATTTTGATTTAAGGTTTATTTTCAAAAGGTCAATTGTTCATAAAATCAAACCGAATGCCAAGCATTTGAATCTCTCCTTCGCCAGATATAGGAATTACCCTATTTTTGATACCATGCGCGAATGGGAAAAATGGTCTTCCAGTTATATTAAATTAGATACATTGGCAAAAATCTTAGGACTTCCCTCATCAAAAGATGGTGGAATTGATGGGTCCCAGGTGTACGATTATTATCTTGCCAATAGATATGATGAAATTTGTGACTACTGTATGCGAGACGTGATTCTTACAAGAGAGGTCTATAAAAGAATGGTTTTTGAAGGTATTTAGCCCCTCGACATTATGCTAGAATCAAAACAATTGTGAAACTCGCTTACAGTCCAAATTTTCTGGCAATTATCGTCTTTTTACTCTTCTCAGCCTTTGCACTTAAGGATTTAACGATTCCAGGATTTTATACCAGCCATGACGGTGAGACTCACGTGGCAAGGATTGCCCAATACTACCAAGCACTAAAAGATGGACAAATCCCTCCAAGGTTTGCAGGCTCATTTTATAATAATTTTGAAAGTCCCATTTTTGTCTACATTTACCCCACTCCGTATTTTTTTGGTTCACTTGCACATCTGGCAGGGTTCTCATTTGTAAACTCCTTTAAGCTTCTCATGGCGCTAGGATTTATTTTTTCAAGTATATTTTGCTATGCTTGGCTGAAAGAACTTTTTAAAAGTCCAAGTGCTGCATTTTTGGGCGCTATGGTTTACGCATGGTCACCATACAGGTTTCAGCTAATTTATGTGCGTGGTTCAATTTCAGAACATCTCGCCTATACATTCGTACCGCTGGCGCTTTATTCATTGACTAAATTAAAAAGCGACAACAGAATCCACTACATTGCTCTTAGTGCAGTCTCTATCGCACTTATAATGCTCTCCCAAAATTTAGTAGCACTCATTTCAATGCCACTCATAGGTGCTTATGTGGTCTTTCTAAATATAGTAGGCAGACACGATTGGAAATTTTATTTTCAGGCATTGATTGCCGCATTTTGGGGATTCCTGCTTTCAGCCTTTACTTATTTGCCATCACTATTTGAACGGAAATACATAGTTTTTGATAAGGTTTTTAGCCTGGTTTTCAATTCTCATTTTGTTACATTTTGGCAATTAATAAGATCACCATGGGGATACGGTTTTGATTTACCCGGCGTAGTAAACGACCAGCTTTCTTTTCAAATGGGGTTAATACATCTACTTATAATCATGATATTTATAATTTATTTAATACAAAAAACTCTATCGTATAAGTTCAACATCAAAATGATCTTATATGATAAAGAATTCTCTTTTGCGTTTATTTTAATAATAATTATCCTTATAGTATTCCTCGTTTTGCAAAATAATTTGACTGCTTTCGTCTGGAATAATTTCAAACCCTTGCAAATCATAGATATTCCCTGGCGGCTCTTAGGTTTGATTCCAATCATTGTTGCCCTTGCTGCCGCATTTTTACAAACAAAAATCAAAAGCGGACTTTTTTTAATAATTATCACCCTACTTTTAATATACGCGAATAGGAATCACATTCATATAAATAAACCATTATTCTATGATGATCAGCATTTTATGAATTATCATGGGAGTGCAACACAGCTTTCAGAATTTACGCCCATCACTTTCCAAACAACAACCGCCCCAACTTTTACGGATTTAACCTTGCCTTTTAACACTGTTGGCGGGTGGGTTTCTTACGAAAACATGAGTGCGAGCAGTAAATACTTAAACTTTAACGCAAATGTTATTTCAGACAAGGCCCTAATAAGAATAAATAAGTTTTATTTTCCCGGAATAAATATTACTTTTAATGGTGAAAAAGTAATATATGGAAAAGATTTTTTTTCAAGCTCAACTGGGACTGTCAGGCTAGATTCAACAAAAAATACGCACGGATTTATTTTTATTCCTGTCCAAAAAGGTAATTATAATATCAAATTAAATTTTGGTGAGACGAATTTAAGACTATTGGCTGATCTTATAAGCTTGCTTTCTTTATTGTTTATTATTATTCTCTTTTACAAATGCTTAAAAAAAACTTATTATTGTTAATTGCCGCGCTTGGACTGTTTTTAAGGTTCTATCATTTAGGCTTGATCCCTCCCTCATTAGATTGGGATGAAACTGCACACGGTTACAATGCATATTCAATTTTAAAAACAGGTAAAGATGAATACGGATACAAAATGCCATTGTTTTTTAGGTCCTTCGACGACTACAAGCCGCCCCTTTACACATACCTTGTAGTTCCTTCTGTTGCAGTTTTCGGGCTTAACGATTTTGCCGTCAGATTTCCATCCGCGCTTATTGGCGTGTTAGCAGTCATATTTACGTATCTCATGGTTTACGAGCTTTTTAATTCAAAAAAAATTGCTTATTTTGCCGCTTTCTTTTTAGCTGTCTCCCCTTGGCATCTTCAATTCTCGAGAGTAGCTTTTGAAACAAATTCTGCAACTTTTTTTTCTTTGCTTGGAACCTGGGCGTTCTTGAGAGCCCTTAAAGCAAAAAATATAAATATCACTTTATGGTTTAGCCTAACAGCTATTACCTTTGGATTAAGTCTTTACCTTTATCATAATATTAGGGTATTCATTCCAGTCTATTCGCTTTGCCTTGCAGTAATCTATTTCAGAGACATAAAAAAAATTCTGAAACATCTTGCTATACCGATAATAATAGGAACACTTTTTATTATTCCATTGTTTTCTATAGTTACATCCGTTTCAGGTTTGCAAAGATTTGAAGGAACCTCTGTTTTTAGCGACAAAAGTCCACTTTACAAAGCCTCGCAGCAGTTGTTAGAGGACGAACAAAAAGGGCAAGGTTTTATTGGCAAAATTATTCACAACAGAAGACTCGTTTATGTACCGATAGTCGCTCAAAATTATTTGTCGCACCTGCGCCCAACTTTTCTTTTCATAACGGCCGACATGAACAGGCATCACGCGCCATTGGTTGGGTTACTGTATATTTGGGATATTCCATTCCTGTTATCCGGTGTTTATTTTCTCTTTTCAAAAAACTTTTTTACAAAATCAAAGTTAGTAATAAGTTCATGGTTCTTACTTGCACCAGTAGCAGCATCTGTTACCTGGGGCGTACCGCATGCCTTAAGGTCTGAAATCTTCTTGCCAACGTTTCAAATTTTCACTGCAATTGGATTCGTGGTACTTTTAAAAAATATTAAATACAAATTTATTGTTGCCCCAATCGTCATTATTCTTCTTATGCTTAATTTTGCATTTTACCTATACCAATATCACGTCCATATGTCCTATGAATTTTCAAAAGACTGGCTGTACGGCCGTAAGGAGGCTGTACAAATCACTGAATTGCTTAAACCGAATTATGACCAAGTAATTGTCTCAACTGCCCTCGAACAGCCCCATGAGTTTTGGCTTTATTACACAAAATATGATCCCAAAAAGTATCTATCGGAGGGAGGAACAGCCTCAGGCGGATTTTTAGAAACTAGAAATCATTTCGATAAATACAAATTTAAGCCCATTGATTTTACGATTCAGAAAGGAGATGGGACAACTTTATTTGTTGGGACACCTTCAGAATTTCCTTCGAGTGTAAAATCTATACAAAAAATATATTATTTAAATGGCGAACCAGCGATTTATATTGTAGATGGCAATGAAAATTAAAGTATTAGTACTAATAACATTTTTAGCAGCATCACTGCGTTTCTATCACCTAGCATCTGCACCGCCATCACTTTATTGGGACGAAGTCTCGTTAGGATATAATGCTTATTCTATTCTTAAGACAGCCCGTGATGAGCATGGAAAATTCATGCCTTTTACAAACTTTGGTGCATTTGGTGATTATAAACCTCCAGGTTACATTTATGCGGACGTGCCCGCGGTTGCCATTTTTGGGCTCAACGAATTTGCAATTAGATTCCCTTCTGCTCTTTTCGGCGTATTTACCGTTTTGTTGACATATTTTCTTGCCAGAAAACTGTTTAGGGATGAAAAAATAGCCCAAATGGCTACTTTTTTTATTGCCATATCCCCATGGCACCTACAGTTTTCAAGAGTAGCCTATGAATCTAATATGGCTTTGTTTTTTTCAACTTTAGGGATATATTTATTTATTAAATTTGCAAATGACAACAAATTTTACATATTTCCTTCGTTGATGTCATTTCTTATAGCGATGTATACATTCACAGGACAAAGGCTTTTTGCCCCTTTTATAATATTAGTTTTATCGTTTTTGTTTAGAGACAAGATATTTAAAAATCTTAAAACTGCCATAGCCGCAACCTTATTATTTTTATTATTGTTTTATCCACTTTTCACCTTTGCGACTCGTACCACTGAAGGAAAGCTGAGATTCAAAGAAGTGACAATTTTTAATGATCTTGCGCCAATAGATAAGTCAATTGAATACAGAAAAGCTGATAATTTTTCTTTACTTTCAAATATTATTGACAACCGTAGGCTCTTTTTTACCCATGATTATCTTATGCACTATCTGGACGCTTTTGATCCGGCCTTTTTGTTTTCGAAGGGAGATGTTAATCCGCGATTATCAACTCAATTTACAGGTGAGTTGTATTTTTTTGAACTTCCGCTACTTCTCTTGGGAATATATTTCTTGATTAAAAAAAGGGAAAAGTATAGTTTATTGGTATTTTCTTGGCTTTTAATTTCCCCTTTTGGCCCCGCAACAGCCAGAGAAACTCCCCATGCCCTTAGGATGGCCCATATCTTACCCACATTCCAATTAATAAACGCTTATGGGATATTAAATCTACAAATTACCGCAAAATTTAAAAAATTGGTTACAAGTTTGATTGGTCTGGTAGTATTAATATCAATTTTTTACTACCTGCACTTTTATTATATAGACTACCCAATAGCGTATTCAGGGGCGTGGCAGTTTGGATATAAGGAGGCAATAGAAACAATCGAACCAATCTATCAAAATTATGATCAAGTGTTCATCACAGATTATCAAGGTCGGGCTTACGTTTACACGCTTTTTTACCTAAAAGTAGATCCGAATGATTATTACAAAAATGCAAATGTAACGCGCGATCAGTTTTTATTTTATAATGTCCAAAGCTACAAAAATTTCATTTTCACAGACGATTATTCAAAATATAATCTTAAAAATAGCCTTTTTATATCAATGCCAGGAAATCTTCCCGTAAATGCTGCAAAAATAAAAACAATCAATGATTTAAGTGGGCACACCGTTTTTGATATAGGGTTTATAAAATGATTAGTCTAAATAAACAAAATTTACTTTCAACATCAGCACTTTGGATCGTTTTATTTTCTTTGTTTTTTGTAACAAGGTTAGTAAATTACAAAATAATTCCAATATTTACAGACGAGGCAATTTACTCATATTGGGCACAGGTTGCCTTGCATGATCCCGCAAACCGTTACATTTCTTTGGTAGACGGCAAACAACCGTTGTTTATTTGGTTAGCAGCAATTTCACAAAAATTTATAGCTGACCCGCTTGTCGCAACTCGCCTCGTGTCTACAATTTCTGGTTTTTTTGCAGTGATTGGAATATTTTTACTTACAAGAGAAATATTCGATAAAAAAGTTGCCTTTCTGTCGTCTTTTTTATACATTGTGCTGCCATTTACACTTCTCTATGACCGGATGGCCCTTTACGATTCCTTGTTAACATTATTTGGTATCTGGTCCGTCTATCTCTCGATCAAACTTGCCAAAAAACCTGCACTCGACATCGCCATTTTAAATGGCGTTGTTCTGGGTTTAGGTTTACTAACAAAATCATCCGCAGCTTTTTATATCTCATATATTCCTTTTTCATTATTATTTTTCAACTTTAAAAAAACAAAGCGGTTGCAGAATTTGTTGAAATGGTTTTTTTTCGTTTTAATATCGGTTTCAATATCAGAGGTAATGTTTAATTCTCTTCGCCTGTCACCACTTTTTTACATAATAGGGTTAAAAAATTACGAATTTATTAGGCCTTTTTCCCAAGTAATCGAAAATCCTTTGTTATTTTTTTATCCAAATATGAACGCAATTTTTGGATGGTCAGCAAGCTATATTTCCGCGCCATTATTTTCTTTGCTGTTACTCGGGGCAATGTACTATATTTATAAAAAAAACTTAAAGGTTTTATATCTCACAATTCTCATAGCAGTGCCTCTGCTATTTGAGGCACTTTTTAACAAAGTTCTATATCCTAGGTTTGTATTGTTTTATTTCAGCTATGCAATAATAATAATTGCCTATTCTATTAGGAACTTGCACAATAATATTAAAAATTACAAAATATTTGTCGCGATAGCACTAACATTCCTGTTTATCTTACCGATTACAAAATCATTTAACCTAATAACAAACCCTGTGTATGCAGATATACCTGATGCTGATGCGGGACAATATTTAAACGATTGGCCGGCTGGATATGGCGTTCAGGAGGTAATAAGTATATTAAAGGGTGATTCTATGAGTCAACAAGTTAGTATTGGGACAGAGGGCACTTTCGGCTTGTTCCCTTTTGCACTAAATATATATTTTTATTCAAACAACAAAGTACATATATATTCATATTGGCCAGTGGACGGTGATCGTTTACCTCAACAGATAATGGATATATCAAAAACACAAAAAACATACTTTGTTTTTAATGCAAATCAAAATCCGATTACAAATCCTCATCTAAAATTCATTGGAGAATACAAAAAAGGAGTAGGGAATAGCTATATGCGGCTTTATGAAATCATTTAAATGGACATATCCAAGGGAAAATCCTACTTAGTACTTTTTATAATATTATTTATTGCGGTCATTCTTCGTTTTTGGCATTTGGGAACTATACCTATCGGTTTCAATGATGACGAATCTGCATTTGGCTACAATGCATATTCAATTTTAAAAACGGGCCACGACGAATGGGGAAGACTACTGCCCTTTCCTGTATTCGAAAGTTTTGGTGACTGGAAACTTGTTGGTTACTTGTATCCGGTTGTTATCTCACAGTTTTTTCTTGGGGTGAATGAGTTTGCAACCAGGTTTCCTTCAGCACTCATCGGTGTTTTTGCAGTTATAGCAACATATTTTTTAACAAAAGAATTATTCAAAAAAGACAAATATGCTGAATTATATTCACTTGTGTCCGCACTCCTTTTGGCAATATCACCCTGGCATATAGTTGCATCAAGAAACGCTTTTGAGTCTGACACTTTAATTCTGCCGATAACTCTTGGTGTATTGTTTTTTATAAAAGGAAGTAAACGAATAATATTTCTTTATTTTTCGATGATATCGTTTGCGATATGTCTTTTCATTTATCGTTCAGCATGGCTTTTTGTACCACTCTTGATAATAGCCCTAATATTTCGGTTTAAAAATATTGTAAAAATGAAAATAACTCAGGCCCTGGTTCCGCTTGTCATGTTCTTACTTATTGTGTCGATGTTAGTCCCCTCAATTTTATCGTTTAAAGGGCAGTCAAGGTTCATACAAGAGAGTTTTATCACCGGTGTTTCAAATGTAGGCATCATAAATGAAGTTAACGAAAAAAGAGGCAAATGTGAAATTGCCAAACCGGGTTTCATGTGCAAAGCGCTTTATAATAAATATACCTCTTTTTTTGCGACTTACTTTAATAACTATTTCAACAACCTGTCACCACAAACATACTTTACAGGCAGTCCGTCAAGTGGTTATCAATCGTTTTCCAATAGAGGACTTCATTATTCATTCGAATTACCTCTGTTTGTTGCGGGCCTCTATTTTCTGATTAAACGCAAGGAATTCTCAGCATCCTTACTCGTGGCATGGATTCTTCTGGCACCAATTGGAGCCTCTTTTGCCGGTGTGGGAAATCCAGGAAGACTGAATTTGGTAATGCCGGCACCACAAATTATTGAAGCGTTCGGTTTGGTAAGTGTAATACTAGCGATTAAAAATTTTGGTTCTCAAAGACTCTTTGCAACTGTCGCTTTTTTTATCATATCTTTTTCAATCGTCAAACTCTGGACAGACATGTTCGACTATTATCCCTACATTTCGGGTTCTTTTCAAAGATATGGATATAAACAGCTGTTTGATTTCATAGAATCAAACAGGTCTAAATATAATTATGTCTACATATCAAGATACGGTGATGATGCCAAGCAGTATATACACTATTTGTTTTTTGAAAAATATGATCCAAAAACATATTTAATCTCAAATACAACGATAAAAAAAAGGGGGGGGGATAACTGGATTGATGTTGAACAGATTGGCAATATAAAATTTTATGCATCTCCGCCAGGGGCTGATATGATGGAGAAAAATAGCATGCTTGTCTTAGAAGGCAATCCAAAATCAATACCATTTAATCAAGTTTTTACGGTTAACTATCTTAATGGAGACAGAGTCTTTACACTTTACAGTGTTAATCAAAATTAAAATAAAAATACTATGAAAAAAATGATATTTTTTTTGGTAATAATAATTGCCTTTGTTTTAAGGTTTTATGAATTCAGTAAAGTCCCTGCAAGCATAGACTGGGATGAGGCTAGTAACACCTACAACGCATACTCAATCTTAAAGACTTTTAGAGACGAATACGGCACATTTCTGCCAATTACGAATAGGTCGTTCGGTGACTATAAACCACCATTATATATGTATCTTGAGGTTCCAGCTGTCGCACTTCTTGGACTAAATAATCAAGCGGCAAGAATACCATCAGCGATCTTCGGTACCTTCGCAGTAGCCATAGTCTATTTTTTGGCAAAAAAATTATTTGAAGATGAACTTATTTCTCAACTCTCAATGTATTTATTCGCTATTACTCCTTGGGCGGTGCATTTTTCCCGAATAGGATTCGAAGCAAACTTAGGATTGTTTTTTACAATTGCAACAGTTACCAGCATTTTATATTCAATACCCGGCAAGAGTAATGAATTCAAAAAGCGAAATTATTTATTTATGATGTTGTCATCAATACTTTTCGGACTCAGCTTTTATACCTATCATTCCACTCGAATTGTTACACCATTTTTAGTATTAGTAATACTTGCCCTTTTTAGAAAACAAATCTTAAAGATACCCAAGACAGTAACCATTGCTTCAATTGCATTAAGCTTATTAATCATTTCTCCAACATTTGTTTTTTTCACAAAAAGTGGAATTTCGGCCAGGTTAGAATCGACAAGCTTGTCGGCTACAGAGCAAGATTTAAAAATTTCGGCGAATTTGATAAGTGAGAATAAAAAACTGGGTCAAAAATTTTCAAACATAATTTACAATCGACGATTAATAATCGCCCAAAACACAGTTGCAAGATACTTATCACATTTTGATATAAATTACCTATTCACGTCAGGTGACGACAATTTAAGGCACCACATCAAAAATCATGGTCTTCTTTATCTTTTTCAACTGCCACTTGTTTTATTTGGACTTTACAAGGTGTTTAAAAAACAAAGCACAGAAAATTATTTATTAATTGTCTGGCTCCTAATTTCACCATTACCTGCTTCGTTGGGCAATGCATACCCTCACGCAGTTAGAAGTTTAAATATGTCCTTGCCTTTAATACTATTATCGGCAATCGGTCTTTCAGTCATTCTGAAATTATTCAAGCAAAGAAAATTATTTATTGTCATGGCATCACTACTAATCATCCTGAGCCTTTTGGATTACCTACACAACTATTATTCACATTATCCATCAGAAAGCGCAGGGAGTTGGCAATATGGCTACAAAGAGGCTGTAGAGACGACCGTTACGCTACAAAATAACTACGAGGAGGTCATTATTCACCCTTCGATTGAACAGGCTTACACATACTGGCTGTTCTATACCAAATATGACCCAAAAACATATCAAAATCTTGGCAACAGCGGACATTTTGATAAATATTATTTCAGTGCAACGCAAAAAACGACTGGCCAATTATTTGTAAGCTCTGCATCAAATTTTCCAAACACTTATAGTCTCCTAAATACGATCTATTATCCGGATGGCACTCAAGCGATAAAAATAGGTGAAATAAAGTAAATGAAAAAAAATGCCCCCAAAAAAATAAAAATATCTGTAGCCTTAGCAACACATAATGAAGAAGAAAATATTGTCGACTGTATCGAGTCTTTAAAAAAATTCGCTGACGAAATAATTGTATTAGATGGCGGTTCAAATGACAGGACGTCTCAGCTTGCCTCCCAGTGTGGTGCAAAAGTTTTTTCCACCTCGAACCAGCAAATGTTTCACATAAATAAAAACCTTGCAATTAACCATTGTACCGGTGATTGGATTTTTCAAATCGATGCCGATGAAAGGATTACAAGCGCCCTTGCAAATGAATTAAAAGCAGTTGTTTTGTCTCATCCAAAAGAAAATGGGTTTTGGATCAACCGAAAGAATTGGTTTTTAGGTGGTTTTTTAAAAAAGGGAGGAGCGTATCCAGATCCAGTAATCCGATTTTTTAGAAAGGGCAAAGGACACCTGCCGGAAATTAGTGTTCATGAGCAAATAGAAATTAATGGCAGCGTAGGTCATTTAAAATCTGATATTTTGCATTTAGCGGATCCAAATTTCAAGAGGTATTTAGAAAGATCAGACAGGTACACCTCATTAACAGCAGAAAGACTAAAGGAAGAAAAAGTTAAAAAAAATTTAACCACAATGTTAATTTATTATTTTCTTAAACCCACAGGAACCTTTTTTAATGTATATATAAGACACAAAGGATACCAGGATGGATTTAGAGGATTTGTATGGGCACTATTCTCTGCATCCCATTATTTTTACGCTTATACAAAATATTGGGGCGGCAAAGAATAAATTACCTTATTGCATTAAATGCTAAAACTTGTTAACAATCTTATATTGAGTGTTTTTTGAAAGGAGGTGGAAAAATGCCTACCAAAAAGAAAGCAACTAAGAAAAAAGCAGCAAAAAAGACAAAGAAGAAGGTAGTTAAGAAAGCATCAAAGAGGAAAACGACAAAAAAGGCCAAGAAAAGGACCACAAAAAAGAAAAAGTAGTGATTCCCTCTGCCCACCTAATGTTATAAAGACTATTCTTTACAAACTAAGGTGGGTTTTGATATTTAAAACCATTTCCCTGATATAATTTAATAGTGAAAGTTGCAATAGATATAAGTGCTATAAGCTCTCAACATGGCATAAGAGGTATCGGTTCTTATACAAAAAATTTAACCGATGAATTTCAAAAAAATAACTCAGGTATAAAGTTTGAATTCTTCAATGGTCCAAACAACCCACCGGTTGCAGATGTTGTTCATTATCCATATTTCGATCTTTTTTTCCATACGTTACCAATTAAAAGACGATCGAAAAGAGTTGTAACCGTTCATGATGTAATTCCACTTGTATTTCCGCAAGAATTCAAACCAGGCACAAAAGGAAAAATAATGCTGCAATTACAAAAATTAGCCCTCGCGAGTTCTGACGCAGTCATATGTGATTCGAAAACTTCAAAAAAAGATGTTATCGAGAAGCTTGGGTATCCAAGCAATAAAATATATGTTGTTTATCTTGCTCCTGCAAACTATTTCAGAATATTACCTAAGCGAGAACTTTTAAGCGTTGATTTAAACAAATTTAATTTACCAAACGATTTCGTACTTTACGTTGGGGACGTAAATTGGAATAAAAATATCCCAAATCTCCTAAAAGCGGTTGCGCTTAGTAACGCTAATCTCGTTATGGTAGGAAAAGCACTCATGGACGACACATTAAAAGAAGTGCAGGAAATTATTAGAGTGACAAGAAATTTAAAAATTGAAAATAAAATCAAAAGAGTCGGATATGTAAAAAACGAAGATCTTGTCAAAATTTATAACTTGGCTCAAATAACAATAGCACCATCATTTTACGAAGGATTCGGCTTGCCGGTTTTAGAAAGCATGGCTAGTGGAACTCCGGTCATTTGTTCAAATAACTCATCGTTTGCAGAAATCGGCGGAGATGTCGCAACATACTGTGATCCACGCAAACCAGAAGACATTGCTGAAAAAATTAACTCCCTCATACAAAAAGGAAAAGACTCAGGCTTACAGATTAAGCTTACAAATCACGCAAAAAACTTCTCGTGGGAAAAAACTGCGAAAGAAACAATAGATGTGTATGAAAATGTTGTCAAAAGCAGCAAATAATACTTTTAAAAAAGATAAATTGTATTTGATAATACTGATTGTCGTTATTTGGCGTATTTTTCTATTTTTAATCGCCTATTTCGCCAAAATATTTTTTCCGCAGTTTGTTACGAGATTCCCCTATGTTGAAACACTCAAAGACAGCGGTTTACCTTATTGGGTTTGGTCATTTGGAAACTTTGACGGGGTTCATTACCTAAGAATTGCAGAAGATGGGTATGCTTATCAGTTTACCCAAGCGTTTTTCCCAATGTACCCGATTTTGGTTAAACTCGTTTCGATTATAACATTCGGTAATTATCTTGTTGCAGCACTATTAGTTTCAAACATTTGTTTTCTGTTGGGAATTACATATTTTTACAAACTTACAAAAAATATTTTTGATCAATCTGTTGCATTTTGGTCATGTCTATTCATTATCTTTTCCCCTACATCATTCTATTTCGGTTCTGTTTACACAGAAAGCTTATTTTTTCTTTTAATAATTCTCGCCTTTTATTTTTATGAAAAGGAAAACTACATCTTATCATCAATATTCGGAGCTTTTTCGTCTCTGACAAGATTAATTGGCATTTTTCTTTCTGTAACGCTAGTAAAAATCGCAAAACGTAAAAACTATCTTTCGTTATTCATTGTCCCTTTTGGCTTAATCGTATACATGCTTTACTTAAAAATTACTTTTAATAACCCCCTATACTTTTTGACCGCACAATCTGCTTTTGGACAAGAAAGAACTACCGCCAGCTTGATATTCCTACCGCAAGTTTTTTACAGATCGATTCAACAAATATTAACGACACGTGGTTTTGTGCGATTTAATTCTGCATTCGATTTTTTATCGACAGTCATCTGTTTAATTTTACTGTTGTATTCCTTAAAATATGTTAAAAAATCATGGATATTTTTTAGCCTTTTGGCAGTGCTAACCCCTACTCTTACTGGAAGTTTAATTTCAATGCCGCGCTACATCTTAACAGCTTTTCCTATTTATATTGTGTTAGCTACTATAAATAACACATGGATTAAGGTGATTCTACTTGCTCTTTCAATCAGTCTTTTAGCAATTACAACCACACTTTTTACAAGAGGTTACTGGATAGCCTGAATAATTAAAAAATGGTAATATCAAGTCGTGGGTTTTTACCAGTTGCTAATAATAAGCGTCATATTTAATGTTGTTGCAAATATTCTTCTTAAAAAAGGCGTTGTTTCATTCGGGGGCATAAGCTCGGAATCGTCAAAGCTGGTTGCTGGCCTTATCAAGGCAGCATATAATCCTTACATAATTTTTGGCCTGGCCCTCTACGGTCTATCATTTTTAATTTGGTTGCGCGTGCTATCTTTTAATGACCTTTCAAAATCTTATCCAATATTTGCAACTTGTGTTTTCATATTGACTACAATAGGATCAGTCGCATTTTTAAATGAGCACGTCTCAATGCTAAGAGTACTTGGAATTGCAATTATGTTGTTGGGAATTTTTATTGTGTCTCGTTCTTAGCTCCCCTGCCTGGTATAATTCACACTTGAAATGAATAGAAGAAAAAGGGTTTTAATAACCGGTGGAGCGGGTTTTATTGGATCACATTTGGCAAACAGGCTTTCAAAAGACAATTTTAATATCTTGGTTGCTGATAATCTATCAAAAGGGAAAAAAGACAACCTAGATAAACATGTAACTTTAGTAAAGCAAGATATTAGGTCAAAAAATTTTATAGCAACATTTAAACAATTTAAGCCTGATTATCTTTTTCATCTTGCTGCACAGACAAGTCTTGTAAAATCACAAGAAGACCCAAAAACTGAATTTAAAACAAACTTTTTACCCATCATAGAAATTCTTGAAGCTGCCAAAAAAATAAATTTAAAGAAAATTATATTTTCTTCATCAGCAGCTGTCTATGGAGATTGCAAAGATTTGCCTATAAAAGAAAATTCACTGACAAACCCAATTTCTCCATACGGTATTTCAAAACTGGCAACGGAAAATTATATCAAATACTTTTCAAAAGAATACAAATTGCCCTATGCAATTTTAAGATATGCCAACGTATTTGGACCGAAACAGAATTTTACAGACGAGGGTGGAGTTGTTGCAATATTTATAACCAAAATAATAAATGGAAAGGATGTACAGATTAACGGTTCAGGTAAGCAAACGAGAGATTTTATTTTTGTAGATGACGTAGTTAGTGCAAACATAAAATGCTTAAAAGAGGAAATAACAGGTGTTTACAACGTCGGAACGTCTCGTGAAACTTCAATAACAGGTTTATATAAAAAAATTAAAATGCTCACCAAAATTCAATCAAAAGCACAGCACGCAAAAACTGCCTTTTCTGGCGTACTCCGCAGCTCGTTATCTACTAATCTTTTTTATCAAAAAACTGGCCTTAAAGCTGCAACAGACTTATCGACTGGTCTAAAAAAAACGATCAAATATTTCAAACAGCAATGAAACTATTTGTACTAGTACCAGCTTACAACGAGGAGACAGTATTAGATTCTGTGCTTTTAGATCTTAAAAAAATATCATTGAAGGGTATACAAAAAGAAATAGTTTTAATAAATGATGGATCAACCGATAAAACTGAACAAATTGCCAAGAAGAATATGGTAATTGTCTTATCACATCCTATAAATAGAGGGCTGGGTGGTGCACTTGGCACTGGCCTTGAATATGCGAGGAGTAAAATGGCAGATATTGTTGTCACTTTCGATGCTGACGGCCAACACGATCATAATGATATTGCCAGGCTAATAAAACCAATCCTTTCAAATAAAGCAGATTTTGTAATTGGGTCGAGGCTTTTAAAAAATTCCAAAATGCCAATGGATCGCAAAGTCATAAACTTTACAGCAAACCTTCTAAACTTTATTCTTTGGTCAGTCTGGATGACAGATTCACAATCAGGGCTTAGGGCGCTTTCAAAAAAAGCACTGGAAAGAATACAGATAAAAATGAATAAAATGGAAGTAGCAAGTGAATTTTTTAAAGAAATTAAAAAGAATAATTTAAGGGTTAAGGAAATACCAATAAAGGCAATCTATACCAATTACTCCAGGGGTAAAGGACAAAAAAACTCAAACGCTGTTAATATTTTTACAAAACTATTATTATATAAATTTGAAAATATAAAATGATTTACACACAGCTGATCATTACTATTTTTATAGTCTTTGCACTATCACGCGTCTTACTTCGTTTTAGAGAAGGAAAAATTTCATATTATTCGCTTTTTACCTGGACATTCTTGTGGATTTTGGCGGAACTTATTATATGGAAGCCTGATGCCACAACACATATTGCTAAAGTTCTAGGTATAGGCAGGGGTGCGGATCTTATACTTTACGGATCAATAGTTTTACTGTTTTATCTAATTTTTAGAGTATATGTAAAGATTGAAGATTTGGAGAGACAAATCACACAAATTGCCAGAAAAATTGCCTTGCAAAATGTCTCCTTGCCCAAAAAGCCAAAACGCAGGAAATGAAAATATTAATCCTAAGTGAATATTTTCCATCTGGGAAAGATCTTAAAATCACCGGGGGAGTAGAAGCAAGAAATTATTTCGTTTCCAAACATCTTTCAAAAAATAATAAGGTTACAATTATTTCCAGTAGCATTCATGGCCAAAAAGAAAAAGAAACATTTTCAGGCATTAACGTTATCAGGGTTGGTAAAAGACGAAATTATAATGCCACATCTGGGAGTATTCTAGAAAGATTAATTTTCCTAAAAGAAGCAATAAAGACAGGAGCAACCTTAGATATAGATATTGTTGAAGGCACAAATTTTATAACACACTTTATTGCAAAGAGAATTTCAAAATCAAAAAAAATTCCGGCGGTTGCATGGTACCCGGATGTGTGGATAGGAAGTTGGATAAAAAACGCTGGATTTTACGGACTGTTCGGAGAAATCTTAGAAAGGTTCAACCTGGGCCAAAAATTTGATGCTTATATTGCTATTTCAAATCAAACAGCAAAAAAACTTGCAAGATACGTAAAAAAAAGGGTTTATATAATAAATTGTGGAGTAGAAAAAGAAAAAAATATCAAAAAAACAAAAAATAGCAACGAACACTCCATCATTTGCGTTTCTCGACTAACCAAATATAAGAACATTAAAACATTAATGTTTGCTTTTGCTGATCTTTCCCTGAAACTTAAAAATTTGTCATTAACGATAGTGGGTACTGGGCCCGAACTTGATAATTTGAAAGATTTAGCAAGAGAACTGAAGTTAAGTAAAAATATCCAATTTTATTCCAGCCTTTCCAGAACAAGTTTGATGAATTTGTATGCCGCCTCTCATGTTTTTTCTTTACCAAGTATCGTCGAGGGTTTTGGCATCGCCACAATAGAGGCCTCATCTTTTGGGCTTCCTTATGTAAATGCAAATATTCCAGTACAGAAAGAAATAACTAAAAATGGCCAGGGAGGATTTCTGGTAGACCCAACCAGTCCTTTGGATTATTCTGAAAAATTTTATCAACTTTTCACAGATGACAAACTTTACTTCAAAAAAAGTCAGGATGCTGTTAAATTAGCAAAATTATATGATTGGAAAAAAATATCAGCTCAAACAGAAAAAGTTTATAAATCGCTTTTATGAAAGTTGCAGTTGTTATAGACACTTGGTTTCCGGCTATAGGTGGAGGGCAGGTGAATGCATTAGAAATCTCAAAAAGAATCTCAAGTAAAAAATACAAGATTGATATCATCACAAGAAACCAGGGTAAATTTAATGAAAAACAATTCAAAAACTTAAAAATCTACCGAATAGGCAAAATATCCAAACCGTTGGACAATATCTCAAGGTTATATTTTCTCTATAAAACATTCTTTTTGATAAAAAAAGAAAATTATGACCTGGTTCACTTACATGCTTTCTTGCCAGGATTGCTTTCGCCGCTCATCAGATCATTTTTACGAAAACCAGTAATTTTTACTGTACATGGTACAAGGATGTTTGAGGAAAATCCCGTACCCTCATTTGGATTTTGGTTAGAAAAATTTATTCTGACAAAAATTAAATATAATGCCCAAATTTCTGTTACCAAAGCATTCATGAAGTATAGGAATGTTAATAAAGATATTTTTTATGTACCCAATGGAATAGATTTAGAAAAGTTCAAAAAGGAAAATGTCAAAAAAACAAAATATCCAAAAATACTTTGGGTTGGAAGGTTTGATCCGGTAAAACGCGTTGACTTGTTAATTTTGGCTATGAAAACAATAAATGAAAAAATACCAAACGCGCGATTATCTTTAATTGGCTACGGACAAGAAGAAGATAAACTAAAGGACTTGGTAAAAAAACTTAAAATAAAAAATATCCAATTTGTTGGAAAGAAGCATGGCAAAGATTTGGTTAAAGAATATAAAAGTTCACATGTTTTTGTCCTTCCTTCAAATTCAGAAGGTCAGCCGCTTGTGTTATTAGAAGCACAAGCCGCAGGTCTTTCAATCGTTGCCACTAAAGTAGGCGGAGTCGAAGAAATAATAGATGATAAAAAATCTGGAATACTAGTCGAACCAAATGATTGTAAAAAATTAACTGACGCAATAATCAAAGCGCTAAAAAATTACAAGTTATACAGCCTAAAGGGGCATGAAAGCATTTATAAGAGTAACGATTGGGCTTTCATTGCATCTAAAACTCTATCTGTGTATGGAATTATTCTGAATAACAGCAAAGTCTAGTTTAAACTCAGGAAAATGTATCGTAATAAATAATCACCATCCTGTTGACCCTGTTTTACATCAACTAATTTAACGTCATCTAACTTATTCACAAGACTAAGATTGTCCACAACATAAGTGTTATAACCCAAACCTCCAGCCTCATAAGACCAGGAAATATCGGTTCTTAAAGCAAATAGGGGATAATATGATTGTGGCAAAAAGAGAACCCGTCCATTTTTTGGTGTAATTTCATTCACCTCTTTAATTATATCCTGGTAAAAATGGTCACTAATTGTCTTATTATGATTCAAGGGGTAATTTTTTTGAGGGAAAACTGCAAACAGCAGTCCGTATAAAAACAAAAAAGGAAGTATGTTTACAGTAATAAGTAAAACAAGAATATTTCTCATTTGTTTACTTAGAGTATTAAGCCAGTAAGCAATTCCAAGTGCAGTCGGGGGAATCAAAGGCACCCACCCGTAAGCGCCAAATAAATCTAACCCATGAATTATAAAAATGTTAAAAAGAGGTACTATCCACAAAACCAAAAATCGAACGACATATCCCCTTATTTTAAATATCAAAAAAAACCATGAGACTAAAAGCGTAAAGAGCAAACCCGGAGACAATAAAAGCAGATTGGTTTTGAAAAAGTAAAGGAATTCTGTTGGAGAAAATAAAATAGGTACCGTCTGCGTATAAAATGTTTTTGAGAAAAAACTATATGCTTGAAATGACGGGTGAATAATGCCATCTATGTATGAATAAGGATTATTAAGCAGTAAAGCAATAGTTGCCGCGGGTAAAAAAATCCATATGGAATCAACAACTTTAGCCTTAATTAATTTAAAGCCGAACTTTTCCTCTTTCGCAAAAAAAAGTAAAAGAAGCACCATTGGCGCAGTATAAATACCATTTAGTTTGGTTGAGATCGAAAAAGCAGTAGCCACACCAGCCATTAACAGCCAAAATCTGTTCTTATTTTCTAAATATTTCCAAATAGAAAGCGCGATAATTGTTATCCAGAGTCCAAAAACCGTGTCCAGTTGAGCATTTTTACTATAACGGACTGCCATTGGGAGTATAGCTACCAAAAAAGCGGCTAAGGCAGCTACTTTACCACCTAGTTGCTTCGTAAAAAAGAATAATACCAGTACCGTTGCTATACCTGAAAGTGCGTTTGGAAGCCTAGCAGTATATACTGAAAGTCCTAATATTTTGAAGATTGCAACTTGTTCAATTTGGTACAAAAAAGGGTGACCTATGCTTGGTTCAGGATGCCGAAAAGTGTGATGCCTTATTGATATGTAGGGATCATTGTTGAGAAGACGTTGCGAATCCAGGATATAATGTTTTTCATCATCTGTTACATCCGGAGTGCCTAACATCCACAACCTTAATAAACTGGCAATAAAAAGGACTAATAAAAAAAAGAGCCGCTTATTCACAGAATAAAAAATCTCCTAAATCGTTTAAGCTTTTTTTGCAGAAAAGGAAATGATTTTTCTGTATGTAGTAAAGAAATCAATAAACCATAAACTACTCCTAGCGATGTAAGGACCATGATTGTTGTTCTAAAATTGTTGGTAAATACTGGAACTTTTTGGGACCGGTACTCATTTTTTATAAAAGTTATCCCAAGATCCATGTTGTTTACGATCAAATTGCCCTCTACATCTCGGCTGAACGAGTATGTAGGAAACTGCCCTTTATCAAATAAGACCGTATTAAAATTAATATAGTAATCTCCAGCGTAATCGAGGGTGTAAGGTTTCGAAAAAAAATTATTAATGAATTTATACATCAATATCATTGATAGAACAAGGCAAATTAAACGCGCATGTCTTTGAGTAAAATTTAATTTTCCTATAAAAAAATTAGTAACAACTAAAAACCCTCTAAAGATTGCTATGGCTACAATTGGCATTGCAAAAGCTAAAATAGTAATTAACTCAAAATTGCCTACGATTTTGCCCCCTAAAGCGAGACTAGTCGTCACACCTAAGGCGCAAACAGTAAAAAGAACGGGAAAAATTAGCGTAAAATTCTTCTTAATTATCAAATTGATGAAGCCACTAAAAAGACAAATAAGGACGACGAAGTTAAACAAAAAATTTTTAATTGGAAAAATGTGCAAATTTAACCCATCCAAACCGATATAATTCGGAAACGTCATTAATAAAAAAGGCAAATTTGAAGGAAGGTATCTTAAGCTTTTGTCGACGGTTACCGCGCTGAAGTATAAGCCGCCTTCTTTGAGAAACGTAAATAAAAAAAATGGTGCTGCGACCAAAAAAAATGGGATAAAAATAGTTAAAATATTTTTCAATCGTTCTTTTTTACGAAGCGTGCTGTTGAGTATTTGTTCAATAGCGACAGCGCAAATAAAACCTATTGATATTGGAAGCCCTAATTCTTTTACCAAACTCAATGATCCTAGGGACAAACCACACAAAGCCAAACTCAGTTTTCGAAACGTTTTTTTATATCCGAAATAGCACATAAGCGCCATCATATATAAAACCAATACGAAACTATCTGCCTCAAAAGCAGAGAGTGAAAATGTTTGCAATTTAGGGAAAAATATAATCATGGAAGAAGCCAAAAAGGCTATCTCTAATGGCAAAAAGTAACTTGCAACAAGAAATACTAATGGGACGATGAGTAATCTGCAAAGCAAAAATGGTAAATAAATAGCAAAAATACTGTTGCCAAATGAAAAGGTGCTCACCGCTAAAATCATTGGCAGCAAGGGGGCTCTAGCTTGTAGACCGGTTTGACTAGTACCGTATCCAGTAACAGGAGAAAAAGAGTAAGACCCGTATTGCGCAAAACTTTGAGACAAAGTATGGTAACTGATAAAATCCTTCGCAAACATGTGGACAAAAGTAATTGCAGGAATTAGCCCCATAAGAAATGCTAGAAAGAGATAAAAATGCAAGGTAGAGATATTTTTCACTTCATAATTATAACCTAATCAGGATTATGTAACTGGGATAAATCACGCTATAATTGTCGATATGAAAACAATTTTGTCTCCCAAGATAAGTGTCGTAATGTCCGTCCATAACGGAATGCCGTATATAAAAGACTCAGTTGAAAGTATTCTAGGGCAAAGTTATAAGAATTTTGAACTCATTATTGTAGATGATTTTTCAACTGACCACTCATGTGAATATTTAACATCCCTACGGGACAAAAGAATCAAACTTATCAAAAATAACAAAAATCTCGGTTTGTCAGCGTCACTAAATAAAGCCATAAAAATATCCAGAGGTTCATACATCGCAAGAATGGATGCAGATGATATAAGCGACCCCCAAAGATTATCAGAACAAATCAGTTTTATGACAAGGCACACATCAATCAATCTTTGTGGCACATGGGCAATATTAATCGACGAAAACGGAAAAAAAGTTGGTAAGTTAAAATACCCAACGGATTCAAATGAAATTCAAAAAAAAATAGTTCTTTTTAATCCAATCGTGCATCCCTCATTAATGGCAAAAAAGAGTTTCTTCGATCAACTTGGTGGTTACAGTGAGGAGTATGATGGTGCCGAAGATTACGAGCTTTTAATGCGCGGGTCAAAATTCTTCAAATACGCAAATCTACCTAAAGAATTATTGCTTTTAAGATTATCTTCCACCAGAAGATCTGCCAAATCGATGAAGCTAATGGATAAGTTAGATCTAAAAATTAAGATAAATTCATTAAAAACAAGAGGCGCTTCACCGCTGACCATTTACGCAATTTTTAAAAAAATAATCTTTATATATTTAATTCCGTCACCAATTAAGCTAAGGATTGCAAAAGTACTTAAAAAAATATGAAATTAAAGCAAATATTTAGAGCACATTTCGACTTAATACTAGGTTTTTTATTTTTTGTTTCTTACCGGTACTATTTTACCTGGATTTTGTGGAGAGGAAGGGGGGTACCTCCGGAACCCGATGACTCGTATTTTTATCTCTCTTCCGCTGCTCGTGTCTTTTCACCTCAAAATTTCGAAGACTTTAGACTCTTGTCATTCTCGCTTTACTTAAAGTTAATTAGCTTTTTAACTCAGACCGGTTTGGAAGTCGCCTATCAAATAAATTTCTATATTGGCCCTGTTCTTATTTTCGCTTGTTTAGCTTACTTCTTATATAAATTGGAAGTTTCCAAAAAAATCCGTTTATTGCTTTTTATTATGCTCACATTATACTCCGGATCGGGGTCTTACCACGGTTTCTATTGGGTAGTCCCAAGTTTCTATCAACTGGCACTATTTTTTGTAATGCTAACCCTTGTAATTGACCAAAAACCAATAATGATAAAAAATGCTCTCCCGGTGTCCCTAGCGTTTATTTTTATACATCCTACAAGTATTTTTGTTTCATTCATTTTTATCATTTATCCTTTCGTTTTATCTTTTGTTAGAAAGAAATTATCGATTATCAATTTAAAAAACACCGCTGTTATTTGTGCAGCTTTAATAATTTCTTATCTAATATATTTTCTATTAGGTCTCAACTTCCCTCACGCAGATAGTCCCGAATCCTTTCAAACAAGCGTCAATCTCGTTTTTGATTTCTTTTCGGGAAAACTTAAGCCAAGCAGTTTTCCTGTAATCTGGCATGAGTATTTTTCCATTCTCTTTGTAAACACAATCACCACTGCAGCATACTTTGCGATGTTCTTTTTTGTTTACAGGATTAAACAGTACAAAATATTGGCAATTTATGTCTCAACGCTGCTTCTGGTTTTAGTATCTTCATTTCTGCCTTATGGGTGGCGAACCTTGGGTTTCCTTTGGCCGATTACCTTCATCTTAGTTGGTTACTCTTTTGTTGGCTTGTATACCACATTAAAAACCTATTCGCCCGCTTTAAAATCGTTAGCACTACTTGCGATAGTCGTTTTAATATTTTTAACAACCTCCTTCAACCTAATTTTGATAAAATCACTCAATGCCAGAAATAATTACAACTGGGACAGGAGTTGCGTGTCAGAAATTATTGATAAGAATGTTTTTTTCTATAGTCACGAAAGCATGAACGCCTTTACATTACACGGGTTAAATCCGAACCGTGCACTTTTAATGACACAGGACAAATGGGAAAAAATTTTAAAAGAAGGAAGCTATGTCATAAATATTGAAACGCTTAAAAATAAGAGAGAGAGCTTATCAAGTCTTGAGAATTTACTAACTAGTAAAATAACAAGACGTTATTTGACCGTTAACCCTCCACTTGCCAGCAACGCTTGGACAACCAGGGTAGTACTTCCAGATGAAGTCGACAACGCGCTTGCAACAAAAGGGCTCGAGGGTAGAATAGTAAAAAATTGTGGACACTTCCGGATTTATAAAATAAACTTAAAATGAAAATTTCCTCATCCCAGCAGCAGCAAAAAGCTATCTCTAAAAAAATATCCGCACTGGCCTTTACAAAGTTCAAAAACCGTGAATTAAAGTTTTTGTTCAATGACAAGTCATTAATTTTTCTAGCATTGACATTTTTTATAATCTATAAATTTTGTTTAATAACGCTTGCTTTCTCAGGTAGAAATTTAGTACCAGAACCCGATGACTCATATACGTATATAAGCTTAATCAACGTAGTCTACGAAAAAGGACTTTTTAGTGATTCTCCGGCTATTCCGGCTTCTTCTTATTTACATATGCTGTATACCCCATACGTAGTCACTTTGGCTATATTGGCCAAGGTTTTGGCGTTAACACCGGAAGAAATTTTTAAAGTAAGTTTTTATTTCGGAACAATCTTTTTGGCCTTGGTTTTAACTTATTTTTTGAAAAACTTTACAAGCAATAATAAACTTGTCGCTTTCACAATCTTTTTTCTCGCCTTATATAACGGCAGTGGTAACTATCATGGTTTTTATTGGGTAGTCCCATCATTTTTCGCGTTTGCTCTGTTCTTAATTCTATTTACCCAACTTATCTCAAAGTCGGGATATTGGTATGTCTGGGTAATTTTTACAACCTTGCTTTTTGTTCTTATTCATCCTATTTCTATCTACGCAACATCAATTTTTATCTTTTGGCCGGTCGCTTTAAGCCTTATCGAACGTAAAATTGAATGGGCAAAATTTATAAGGGGATCTTTTATTGTACTTAGTTCTATAATTTGGTTTTCGCTATCAAGGATTTATTTTTTGTCAAAGGGAATTGTAATTGAATCGGAGTCTTCGTACCTAGGTGTCAAGCGGGCTTTCCTGGATTATTTAGGATTTTTAGACCGGTACATCCATACAGCCGGGGATCTGCCGGGAAAGATAAGCAGTTCTAAAGGTCTTACAGCTGAAACTATTAGTGAAGTGATGCCATTTTCTTATATCCAGCAGGACAATTGGGAAATTATGAAGATAGAATACCTGGACATCCTCTTACCTAATCCACTTTTAATGCTCGTCTTTGTCACCTTTCTTTTCGTACTAATCAAAAAGAAACAATATTGGGTTTTAGCTCTTTATCTGGCAACAGTTTTATTTCTAATGGTTTCAACCGTTACTTGGTTTGGTTATAGGTCGTTAGGTTATCTTTGGCCGGCGACTTTTATTTTATTATCTCACGGAATATTTTTCACTATGCAATTTTTACATTCAAAATTCAAAGAGTTATTTTGGCGATTCCTGACGGTCACGATGTATTTGGGAATCATTGCCGTAGTTCTTTCCCTAGGCACTCTTAATTTTATTTGGGCGAAAAATCTTAATTTGGCTAACGATCTTGTTTTAAACAAAGATTGTCCAAAATTTTTACTTGCAAACACAAAGAAGGGCGAAAAAATTAATTATGAAGGCAAGACCGCCTACGCCATCTTTTTAAGTGCTGGTCTTTTTCAAAGAAATGCCAATCTAATTGACGCAAACCAACAAGTAGGCGAATATTTAGTCAGTGCGGTTAATAGAAAACCTCAATTTTACACACCAAAAAATCCTCTTTTAAAATTACTTGTCAGCAAAACCTCGAGACGCAATTTAAGTTTTGTCAAGGAAGATGTTTATTCGGAACCGGTTAGGCGTTACAATTCCCAAAATCCGATAAAAGATTGTGGTGATTTCAAAATTTATATTATCGAAAAAACATGAAGATTTGCTCACCACAACTTGGCATTTCTCCAGAATCCAGCTTAGGAGGAGAAATATACGATTATCAAACCCTAAAAGGATTTACGAAAAAGGGTATTAGCGTTTTTGTCTATCTGCCAAAAAACAGGACATATGACAAAAGTTTAAAGAAATTCCATGTCGAATATTGTTTTATGACCCACATAATCCCACCATGGATATATAGTTTTATCTGCTTGCCATATTTATTCAGAACCTACAAAAAAGAAAAATTTGATATTTTAAGAATACATTCTCCAAGATATTTAGGAATTGCTGGAATTATATTTCACACTTTTTATCAAACACCAATTATAGTAAGTGCTGTTACGCCCCAGCCTTCAAAATACTTATTTTGGATAGAAAAATATCTTTACAAAATAAGCTCAAAAATTATTGTCCAAAGCTACTATATGAAGAAACAATTGGCTACAAGCTTTAAAATACCTATTAATAAAATTGAAGTCACTTATGGTGGAGTCGACACAGTTTCATCAAAGATTAAAAAATCTCAGACACCCAACCTCTTTGAAAAAGACGATGTATTGCTAGTTTACATGGGCTTAATAAATAAAAGAAAAAATCCAAGATTTTTACTTAAGGTTATAAAAAAAGTGATAAACGAATTTCCTAAATTAAAACTTGTGATAATTGGCCAAGGAGAACAAAAGAAAGATATTAAAAACGATGTAAAAAAAATGAGATTAGAAAAAAATGTCATTTTTATTGATAAAGCCTACGGAGAAGATAAAATTTTTTGGTTATCGAAAATGGACATATTCCTTATGCCTTCTCTTGATGAGGGACTGGGATTAGCTTTGGTAGAGGCAATGTCTTTTGGAAAAACGGCTCTAGTATCTGATATAGAGCCGTTTAGAGAAGTAATCGACAACGAGATGGACGGTTATATTGCGCCTTTGAAAGTAGATATTTGGGTCAATAAAACAATTACTTTAATAAAAAATCGAAAATTAAGAGAAAACATAGGGAATAGAGCCAAAGAAAAAGTTAATTCTATATTTAGTTGGGGAAAAATGTATGATCAAAACGCAATTATTTGCCAAAAACTTATTAAATGAAATATTTTCTGCAATTATTAAAAAAAAGTGAGGCTTTGTCATCACTGTCTATGAGACTGGTGCATCTTACGGGTAAAGCATCAAGGCCTTTACACCCAAAGCATTTAATTAAAAAAAATAAATTGTGGTACAAATCATATCTTAATGTAGACGATATTTTGTTGGATATTGGCTGTGGGTCAGCTGTCGACAGCATAAGAGCAGCAAAGTTAGTCAAAAAAGTTACTGGGCTCGACATTGACAGTACATCGCTTAATTCTGCAAGAAAAATAGTTGCAGCCGAAAAGATAAAAAACATAAGATTTATGTTGCATAACGCAAACAAAAAACTTCCTTTCCCAAACAATAATTTTGATAAAGTAGTATGTAGCGATGTTTTAGAGCATCTTGAAAAAAGAACTTATGCATTAAATGAAATAAGAAGAGTTTTGAAAAAAAATGGCCTACTTTTTTTAGTTACCGATAATCCAAACACAAGCTGGAAAAAACTTTTAAGAAGTCATGGACTCTTTTCTTATGCTGATTACGATCACAGGTACGAATATCCAAAAGAAGAAATAATTTCAATTTTAAAATCAAAAAAATTTATAATATTGTCGATTGGCGAAGTTTCTTATGACACGCCATTTAAAGGATTTATTGATTTAACAGGCGGAATATCAATAAGCATTTATAAAAAGCTTGCAAGATGGAAGAGAAAAAAGCTTAAACAAAATCCGCAGGATACTGCAGGTTATAAAATTGTTGCACAGAAAATATAATGAAAGTTTTGCTTGTTTCCGACTACTTTTACCCCTTTACACCAGGTGGGAGCGAATGGAGTGTATACGAACTTGCAGAGACACTTAAAACTAATGGAGACGAACCAATTGTTGTTTCAATTAATTATGGTGATAAAGATTCAGAAGTATTTCATGGAATACAAATAATTCGTATACCATTTATTAAAAAAATAACGAAAGTGCGAAGCACAATTAACCCGATTTGGCAAAATAATCCACTTTTTTTCTTAATGTCAGCATATTATTTGTACAAGTTTACAAAAGAAAAAAGGCCTGACGTGATAAATGTTCATGGCAAATTTCTGATACCAGGTTCAATAATTGCGGGATATTTCACAAAAAAACCTGTTATTGTAACAATTAGGGACAAGCAAATACTTTGTCCAATAGGCAAATGCTTTTTCAACAGCAAAAGGTTAAAAGCATGCAGTTTTTTTGAATATCTTACTTCAGATTTTCCCTGGTTTAGTAAAAACTACACTAATGGTAGTTTGATTTCAATTGCTTATGCACTAGCGGGAACCGTTTGGTCAAGAATCGCCGGCAACATAATTAAAATATTTGCAAAACAAGCTCATTCAATAACAACAATTAGTAACTCTCAAAAACACTACTTGGAAACGAATGGTTTTAGAAATGTCAAAGTTATCTACAATACAGCAAATTTTAAAACAACGCAGTCTCGAGCCTCTAAATCCAAAACCGTCTTATTTGTTGGAAAGCTTTCAAAGGGTAAGGGGGTAGAGCTCCTCCTCGACACTGCGGAACAAATTGTTAAAACGCATAACGTAAAATTCATCTTTGCGGGTTCAAATCAGTCAAAAGTAATCAAAAACAGATTAAACCAAAAGTCACTCAATGCACACGTCAAACTTTTAGGAGGAGTAGAACACCGGAAGCTTCCCAAATTGTACCGTCGGTCGTCTTGTGTTATTATGCCCTCGATTTACCCTGAATCATTTGGGAGGTCTGCGCTTGAATCCCTATCATTTGGTACACCAGTCGTAGTGACTAATACCGGTGCCTTACCTGAAATTGTCGATAACAAAATAACAGGACGTATTTCTGAACCTTCAGTGGCGAGTCTTAAAGAGGCAATTTTGGATGTTTTGGAAAATGAAGAAAAGTATCGTAACAATATTATCAAAAAATATCATTTCCTCAGAGAAAAATTTATGCTAAAGCCCACGCACGATTATCTAGCTTTATACAAAGCAAGTATACAATGAACATTGGGATTTTTTTGGGTATTGGTGAAAGTTTAAAACAAATGAAAAAATCCGGCCAAAAAAGCCGATTTATCAATCTGTACTTAAAAAAATACGCAAGCAATTTTAACAAAATTTACTTATTCAGCTATGAGAATGAATCGTGCAGACTGCCGAAAAATGTAATTCTAGTTCCCAAGAAATCACCTCTCCACCGCTATTTGTATGCACTACTACTGCCAATAATCAATCACAAATATATTAAAAATTGCGATGTCATTCGCGGTTTCGGCGTAACGAGTTATGTTCCGGCAATATTACTTTCCAAGCCTTTCATTTTTAATTTACCATACAACTACAACAAATTTTTGAAAATTGAGAAAAAATATCTTTTAGTCCCAATTTTTTACGTGTTAGAAAAATTCGCGTTCCTGAGAGCAAAAAAGGTGTTTGTTGCCACAAAAGAAAAACTGAGACCTTTAAAAGGTAAAAAATTTATTTATTTACCAAATGGGGTAGACTTGGCCCAATTTAAAAATATCAGGCAATTGGGCACAGGTTTAGTATACGTTGGTCGTTTTGAAAAACAAAAAAACCTTTTCTTTTTAATAGATTCTGTTTCAAAGTTATCTAAAAACTTTAGGGTAATTACATTCATTGGCTCAGGGTCCCAGGAAGTAAACCTTAAAAAACATGCTTTAAAGAAAAAAGTGTCGCTTAACATAATCGCCCCAGTAGAAAATATAATACTTCCAAGTTATTTAAAAAAATATTCAATATTTACACTAACTTCATTGGCAGAGGGAAGCCCAAAGGTCTTGCTTGAGGCAATGGCGATCGGGCTTGTACCGGTTGTTACTAATTTTTCAACTGCACATGAGGTCATTACAAATGGCCAAAACGGTTTTATTACAGATTATGATTCGAGTGCCTATTCAGGTAAGCTTGAATACTTAATTAAAAATGAAAACATTTACAAAAAAATGTCCTTTGCTGCAATTCAGTCAGTTGTCAAAAATTTTAATTTAGCAGAATTAATTGCAAAGGAAATAAAAATCCTCAAACTCGAGGCGCACAACTGTCAAACGTAGTCGTTTCATCATCTAGCCACTATAATTAAACTTATGTATCAAAATATTTCTCAAATTGAAAAAAAATTAACTATTCATCTATCAAAAACTTTTTCCCCACACACAAGGAGATCACCGTCAGAGACCTCCAAAGCACTACTTTCATGGAAGAGGGCACAAGGTTTCTACGATGTCATGGTAAAAACTCTAGGTCCGCTAAGAGGCAAAAGGTTATTGGAAATTGGTAGCGGTTACGCGTTATTTTTAGCAATTTGTTTAAAAAAAGGTATAAAAGCGGAAGGCATTGAGCCTTCAGACCAGGAAATTTTCAAATTTACTCAAAATGTTGGTAGAGAAATATTAAAAAAATCAGGTTTTAGACAAAATTTAATCACAAACGCAAATGGGGAAAATATCCCTTACAAAGACGGCAAATTTGACGTGGTTGTGTCATTTTATACTCTCGAACACGTGCAAGATGTCGAAAAAGTTATTTTTGAAGCGTCGAGAGTTTTAAAGTACGGTGGTTATCTCTATATGGTTATCCCAAATTACGGTTCGTTTTGGGAAGGTCATTATGGAATACTATGGATTCCATATCTACCTAAGCCGTTTGCAAAATTGTATGTTAGGATTTGGGGAAAATCACCCGATCTGCTTGATGAATTACAGCTTGTTAATCAGCTAACTCTTGAAAAAATAATTGCAAAACTTCCTCTTAATGTGATTAGTTGGGGCAATAATGAATTTATAGAAAAAGTTCACGATACCTCCTTATCGGAAGGGACTCTTGGCTCAGCAAAAAAAATACTAGACTTTTGGAGATCAATAAAACTACTAAAATTGGTTGCTTTACTCGCCACTTTCGTAAAAGCACAAACGCCAATTATTTTAGTTGCGCAAAAAACTCCACTAAGCAAAATTAAAAGGAAATAAAATAATGAAATCACAACGCGTATCAAGGGCAATATGTTACTTCGGTTCATATGATCCGGATTATTCGAGAAACAGAATAATTAAAAAGGGTCTCGAAGCAAATGGGATCAAGGTGTTGGAAGATCAAGCTGACGGCTTAGTCTTTTCAAGATACATTAAATTACTTGTAACTTTCCTAAAAATTCAAAAACAGGTAGAGACAATTATTATTGGTTTTCCAGGACATTATGATATTTTCCTAGCGTTTTTATTAGGCAAGTTATTTAGAAAAAAAGTTTATTACGATATATTTGCCTCAACTTACGAAACTTATGTAATAGACAGAAAAGTAATTCCTAAAAATTCCATGAATTCGAAGTTTTATTATCTCTTAGATTGGGTAGGATTAAAGCTTGCAGATTATGTGATTATTGACACGATTGCCCATGGAAAGTTTTATAAAAGTCTCTACGGTTTAGATCTGAAAAAAACCATTTTGGTGTATGTTGGATCAGACTCTGATTATTTTTATCCAAGGAACCTAAAAGAGACAACGGACGTTCTATTTTACGGCAGTTATCAGCCCCTCCAAGGCACAGATGTCATAATTAAAGCCGCAGCCATCCTTCCCAAAATCAATTTCAAAATGATAGGGGAAGGCCAAGAAAGGCAGTTTGCCGAAAATCTTGCAAAAAACCTAAAACTCAAAAATGTTGATTTTGTAAATTGGCTTTCACTCGAAAAGTTGTCGGAGGAAATTGCCAAGGCTAAAGTATGCTTAGGTATTTTTAGTAAATCTCAAAAGGCAAATGTTGTAATTCCAAACAAAGTTTTTGATTCAATCGCAAGCAAAAAGGCTGTGATTACTTCGAACAATTCAGCAATGCAGGAAATGAATAATTTAGCCGGGAACCAAATAGCTTTAGTTAAACCGAATAATCCGTTAAATTTGTCAAAGCAAATAAATGTTTTGATCAACGATTCTGACGTCAGAAATATGTATGCAACCAATGGCTACTCATTGTATAAATCGTTTTTTACGCCAAAAGTAATTGTACGGGAACTTTGCCTAGGTATAAAACATGAATAAATTGGCCGAATACTACGACAAAAAGGTGCGATTATATAAACCAAGCAAGATAAGAGAGAAAAAGATAATGGAGCTGCTTGGCACAAATATCAAAAACAAAAAAATCCTAGACATAGGATGCTCTGACGGCACTTTTGGGGCAAAATTAGTAAAAAAGGGCGCGATTGTTTATGGGGTAGACATATCGCCACACGCTGTGGACATTGCAAAAAAGAAACTTAAGAATGCGTATGTTGCGGACTTAAACAACCAAAAACTGCCATTTAATTCAAAAACCTTTGATTTTATTATCACATCAGAAATTATAGAGCACTTATACAACCCAAGTAATTTATTAGTTGAAGCAAAAAGAATATTGAAAGACAAAGGCATGCTCACACTAACGACACCAAACTTTCTTTATTGGGGCAACCGGATAAAATTTCTTTTCGGAAATTTCAAATACGAAAAAAGCGGAATATTTGATGAAAGTCACGTGCATTTTTACACATACAAATCACTAAAAACTGATTTAAAAATGGCTGGATTTGAAATTATTAAAGAAAATCACGTTTTTGCAGGGCCAGGAATATTTTACTTCTTCAAGAGATATTTACCAGCACTTTTTTCTTATCAGCTTGTGGTTTACGTTACTAAGCAATAAATGCACAATGATAAAATTTGGAATACTCTTCATCCAGCCATAAATCATCACTCGTTAACACTAGCATTCCAAAATTGCTCGCACCAAGCTATTGTTCGTGTCAAGCCTTCTTCAAGATCAACCCTGGGGGAGTAATTTAATTTCCTTTTTATTTTATTGATATCAGGGCACCTTCTTCGGGGCTCATCCTCTGGATAATTTTTTGGATAAGGAATATTTTTAGTCACTATTTTTTTACTAAGAATTTTCCCAATCAATCTTGCCAAGTTGTTCATGGATATTTCATTTTTACCATTACCTACGTTGTAGACTTGTCCATTTTCCTCTGAAAATAAGACCTTAAAGAATGCAATGATTGCATCGGAAACGTAGCAAAATGTTCTTGTTTGCAACCCATTCATGTGTATTAATAGATCTTTATTATTCAATGCTCGGTAGATAATACTTGGAATTACTCTATGATCCTTATAATTCATCCCTGGCCCAAAAACATTGAAGGGGCGTACTATTTTAATGGGCGTTTTAAAAAGATTAAAATAAGTCATGCACAAAGTTTCCCCCAAGCGTTTTGATTCGTCATAGCAAGCCCTAGACCCTATTGAAGAAACATTACCATGATATGTTTCTTTGGTTGGAATTGAATCAGGACTTGGATCACCGTAAATTTCACTCGAGCTGAAAAAAATGAAACTTTTTACTTTCTTTTGGTTTGTCAAATCAAGCATGTTTCTTGTTCCGTAAACTGCAGTGTCTATAGTTTCAAGAGGAAATTTTCCATAATAGACTGGGGAGGCTATTCCGGCTGCATGAATAATGTAGTCAACACCCCCCTTTATTTTAAATGGCTTGTTCACATCAACATTCATACATTTAACATCGCTACCTTTGGCCAACCTTGTATGTGCGTCTGATGAGGTGATGTGATTGTCGACAGAAATTATTCTACATCTTCGTCTCAATCCATTTTTATTTAAAAAGCTAAGGGTTTGGACAAGATATTGACCTATAAACCCTGAGCCTCCGGTGATAAGGAAAGTTCTGCCTTCTATTCGTTCGGAAAATTTATAAATTGACTTAGAGATATTGCGAATATCCTCTTCTCGTATCTTATCGAGTGTCATATTACAACCTTCGGTTCAGGTACTGGGATTATGAATTTTACATTATTCTTTTTAAGAAAGGAGTTATTTTCAATGATTGAATCAGCAAAATTCCATGCGAGAATAAAAAGAAAGTCTATTTTATCTCCTTTTAAACTGCCTGGTGGCAAAACTTGAATATGGGTTCCGGGGGTATATAAATTTTGTTTAAGCTTACTATCATCTACTATGTAATCAATTATTTGTGGACCTATGTCAAAGTAATTCAAAAGAGTATTACCTTTGGCGGGAGCCCCATATCCTACGATTCTCTTTTTTTTCAATTTAAGCTTCATTAGCAATAACTTTAAGTTATTTTTATTTTTTTCGATCCGTTTACCAAAATTCAAATATGTTTTCATTCTATTAAAACCCATCTTAAGTTCCAATTTTATTAGGTTATTTACTGCAGGGCTTGTTTCATAACTGCCGTCTATTCTTTTGACGAAAATTCTCACCGAGCCCCCATGACTGTCAACCCTTTTTACGTCAAAAATTTTCATGTTGTGTTTTTTAAAGAATGTTACAAGCGGTCTTATTGAAATATATGACAAATGTTCATGATAAATAGTGTCAAATAAGTTTTTATCTATAAAATCTACTAAATAGGGTGCTTCGATAATAAACACTCCATTGTCAGAGAGTGTAAGATTGACAGCCTCCACTAATTCATCCCAATCATTCGTGTGTGCAAATACATTTGCAGCAGTTATTACCTTAGCTTGGCCATAATTTCTTACCATAATTTTTGCTGTTTTAGGAACGAAATAATTGCAGATTGTTTTTATACCATTCTTGTTAGCAATATTAGCAACATTTATTGCAGGGTCGACACCTAAGACATTTAATCCAATTTTTTTAAATGGTTTTAGCAAAATACCATCATTACTACCGATATCTATTACAAGATCGCCTTTGTTTAAACCCAATGATTTTTTAACATCGGCAGCAAAAGATTCAAAGTGCTTTATAAAAACTGACGAAGTAGAAGAAACGTATAAATAGTTTTTAAACATTAAGTTTGGATTCACTACATGTGAAAGTTGGACTAAATTGCATTCCTTGCAAAACATAAGTGTTAAAGGAAAAAACATTTCTTTTTTACTTAAACATCTTTTTTTTAAAAAGGAATTAGCAAGAGGAGAATCGCCTAAACTTAGTACTTCTTCAAGTTTTTTACTTTTACAAGCTCGACAAACTAGAAGCTTATTAATGTTATTTTTTGACATGAATTTTTAATCTAAAAGTATCGTGCTCATACTTATTTTGTGATCTTGGCTCTGTTGCAAGTGCGAGCATTATGGAATCTTCTAAATATTCCATTGAATGCCAATATTGAGCAGGTGTGAATACTAAGTCACCCTCTTTTAATATTGTGCTTTCAATTTTTTTGAAAGGCGCTTTTGATTGTGAATACCGAAACTTTCCTATGACACAATAAACATAATGAGTGTCTTTTTTATGATAATGCTCACCTCTTGTATTACCCTTTTTACTTTCAATGTATAAAATGCTCTTTATTCCATTTTTTTCATTGTCCAAAATAGCTTTTATAACTCCTCGACTATCCACGTAATCTTTACTAGTTTTAATTAATTTTATAGGCATATAAATCTTTAGCAGTTTAATAGCAGTTCTCTAGATTTGTCAATGGACCTTTTTCGTAAAAAAGTCTTTTATATTCTTGCACACATATATAACCTCTTCTTTCGTGATTTCAGGGAAAATAGGAAGCGATAAAATAATTTTACTTTTCTCCTCGGTCATCGGTAAGCTTCCTGGCTTATGACCCAGCTTTAAAAATGGTTCTTGCAAATGAATTGGAATTGGATAGTGAACACCCGTTTCTATGCCGTGTGCTTTAAGATAGTTTTGTAGATCATTCCTATATTTAGTTTCAATTACAAAAAGGTGAAAGACTGAATTCGCAAACTCATGGTCAGACGGGATTTTAATATTTTTAACATCTTTTAAATTTTCTTTATACAAAGCCGCAGCTAATCTTCTCTTTTCATTCCAATCGTCTAAAAATGAAAGTTTGAAGCTCAATATTTCGGCCTGGATCGAATCAAGTCTACTTTTGAAACCAAAATATTTATGAATGTACTTAATTTTTGCGCCATCATTTCTTAAATAAAGTAACTTTCTATAGACTGCTTTGTTATCTGTTACTACAGCTCCACCATCGCCGAAGCAACCCAAGTTTTTGCCGGGATAGAAACTAAAAGCACCCGTTTCAGTATAAGGTAGTCTTTTGTTGAGATATTTTGCACCGTGCGCTTGGCATGAATCTTCAATAATTGTCAAATTATGTTTTTTTGCTAGATTAACTATAGGTTCCATTGGAACAGTATTCCCATACAAGTGAACAGGAATGATTACCTTAGTTCTTTTGGTTATTGAGTTATTCAATTTATCGATATCAATTAATCTTGTTGCTTCATCGACATCCACGAACATTGGCCTAGCGCCAATTTCGTTTATCACCATTGCAGCGGAAAAATATCCATTTGACACCGTAATAACTTCATCCCCTTTCCCAATGCCATAAGCCAGCAGTGCGAATTTAAGTGCATCCGTTCCAGAATTTACTCCAACAGCATATTTTTTATCACAATAACTAGCAAAATTTTGTTCAAAATTTTGCAATGATTTCCCTAAAATAAAATCAGCACTATCAATAGCTTTCACAATAATGGGTAAGAGTTCCGATTTAATTTGGCTATTCTGGCGTGCTAAGTCTACAAATTTAATGTTCATTTACATATTAATGTTAAATAATGCTATTATTCATCCTGCAAGTCTAACATACGATAAGGGCAAAATGGCGCTTACCAAGATCTATACATTCTACTTGCAATCTGTCATATTTTAATACGCGTACTTACTTTAAGAAACTATTAAGACTAATTTTCTAAATGAAAAGAATAAAAATTTTAGTCCTAACTGCTGGATCCAGCCCCGCAATTGGCGTCATAAAGTCACTCATGGGCCAAACGGAAATACCGGTACATATTATAGCTGCAGATAGTGATGCCTATTCTGCTGGGTTTATCTTGTCACAAGAAAAACTAATAGTGCCAGAATTTAGCAATAAAAACTTTATTGATTTACTTTTAAAATACTCAATTAAAAATAATATTCAATATATTTTTCCACCAGTACTGAATAATGGTCTAATACTTTTATCAAAAAAGAAGGACTTGTTTGAACAAAATGATATCAAAATATTTATCTCAAATTATTCTTCTGTTTTAAAAACCATCGACAAAAGAATAACTTTGAAAATTTGCGCAAAGGAAAAAATAAAAATCCCAAGAACCTTCAACAACATAAGAGATATACGTAGAAATGATTTCCCATTAATAATCAAGCCGAGCATTGGATTGGGTAGTAAAAATGTATGGAAGATTAATGATTATAACGATTTAGAATATCTTTCCAAGAAAGTTAAAAAACCGATCATACAACAGTACATTGAAGCTGATGAATTTACTATAGATGTTTTAAACACAGAGAAAAATGCGTTCCTAACCGCAGTTCCAAGAATTAGGTTAAAAATAAAAAATGGGCAATCTTTCCAGGGAAAAATTGTAAATGATTTACAATTAGTAGGTTATGCAAAACATTTAAGCAAGATATTTAAACTTAGCGGTCCTGCAAATATACAAGTGTTTAAAAAAAATGGAGAAATTCTTCTGATAGAAGTAAATCCAAAATTTGGGGCAGGATCAATATTAACTTTTGAAAATGGAGTTAACATACCATTGCTTTTAATAAAAATGAATTTGGGTATGAAAATATCAAAAAAAGAGATAGCTCCTAGAACCGGTGTAGTTATGTCCCGATACTTAGAGGAGGCATATTTCAATGAGTAAATTTTCTTTACCCAATCGCCTGTTGGGGAAAAAAGTGATAATAACAGATTTTGACGGTACACTAGTCACACTTGAGTTAAATTGGGAAAAATTAAAAAAAATATTTTTCTCTCAACTTGAAATGTTATATGGCTTTAAATACAAATCTCTCAAACAAGCCATAAACTCTTACAAGAGATCACCAAGGACAAAAGCTAAAATCTTGGATAATTTATTGGGGTCACTAGAAGTTGGAAATCTAATAAGCTATACTGGAAACAAAAATTTGCTTGACTACATAAAAAATGATCAAAAAAAGATCTATATTATTTACTCATCAAATTCAAAAGCGTTGATAGAATATGTTTTAGGGGAAATGGGCATCCTTAATTGTTTCGAATTCATTATTTCTTTAAACAACGTTCAACACTTAAAGCCTCACATTGAAGGAATGAATATTATACTATCGCTCAACGCTGGTTTTTCAAAATCTGATTTTGTAATGCTTGGCAACAGCATAGAGGACGAACAGGTTGCAAGCCTGACAAAAATTGATTACCTAAAAATACATTAAATGAAATATAAGAATCAGAAATTAAATGGATTAAAACTTTTTATTACAGGTGGAGCAGGATTCATTGGGTCCCATATAGTAAATTTACTTGCAAATACAACTGGGGTTCAAATAACTGTTTATGACAATTTATCGACAGGAAAATTAGCGAATCTAGAAAAAATTAGATCAAAAATTAATTTTATTAAGGGTGATATTTTAAACTACAAAAAACTAAAAGATGCAAGTAAGGGTTTTGATGTTATATCTCATCAGGCGGCACAACTTGAACTTATAAAAGGTAATAAGGATTTATCTTTAGACGTCAACATTAACTTATTAGGGACGATTAATGTCGCCAGGGCGGCTGTCGAAAATAATATAAAAAAAATAATCAATGCCTCATCAGCATGTGTCTATGGTCAAAACATTTCTGGGAAGCCATCGAACGAGAAATCACCAACGGATCCAAATTGGGGTTATGGAGCTTCAAAACTTGCCGCTGAAAAATATTTGAATATTTTTGCTGAGGACTATAAACTTTCTGTATTTAATCTTCGATATTCAATAGTATATGGCCCCGGTGAATGGTACGGAAGGGTTCTCACCATATTTTTAAAAAGAGTTATTCAAAATCTACCCCTTGTTGTGTTTGGAAACGGAGAACAACTTAGAGATTTTGTTTATGTTGAAGACGTTGCCTCTGTGCATAAACATCTTTTAGAATCAAGCCTGTCTGGTTGTCATGCTTTTAACATTTCGACAGGTAAGGCAACATCAATTAATGAACTAGCAAGTCTTGTTGTCCATAATATTAGTTCTAATATTAAATTAATACATGAAGAAATAGAAGAAGGAGCGTTTTCGAAAATTGTTAAAAATAGAATAAGATTACCAGCCGAGTTAAAAATTATGTGGCTTGATAACAAACTCGCTGAAAAAATGGTCGGCTGGCTCCCAAAAGTCAAACTAGAGGAGGGGCTTAATGAAGAGTTTAAGTGGTTGAAGCAACATAAAGATGCCTGGAAGGAAATTAGGATATAGATAGATGCTAAGCGAAGAAAACAGGCTAAAAAAAATTTCGAGGATTTACTCCACTCGCAGAAGCTTTGACAAATTTATAATAAAATTTGGCTCAGCGAAAATATTGGCAAATTCAAAGGGGCCAAGCGTGTTGGAATTGGGTAGTGCTGATGGTTTAATGACGGGAATTCTTTCAAGTAATTTCAAATCAGTTCATGTCGTTGAAGCATCACCCAGATACGTCAAAATTATAAAAAATAAAAGACTTAAGAATGTGAAAATTTTCAAATGTCTAATTGAAAACTTTGAGCCCGCGAAGAAATACGACGACATCATCTTGACTCGAGTTCTTGAACATGTTATTTCTCCCAGAGAAATTTTAGAAAAAGTAGGAAGTTGGATTAAGCCTGGAGGGAGGATTCATATTATTGTCCCAAACGCTGATTCATTGAATAGAAGAGTCGGTCAAGCTATGAATATTATAAAAAACAGAACTGACTTAGATGACCATGATCTTAACATGGGCCACAGAAGAGTATACAGCTTATCAAGCCTGTCAAAGGAAGTGAATATCGCAAATCTTAAAGTGCTTAAGAAAACTGGCATTTTCTTAAAGCCTCTTTCTAATAAACAGATGTTAGAGTGGCCCAAAAGGATTATAGAGGCATTTAATATTGTTGGAGACGACTTTCCAGAATTATGCACAGAAATATATATCGTTGCCATCAAAAATAATTCTTACAAACAAAGCTAAGTCAAATATGGTGGCTCGCACATCATTAGAGTTTTTTGCTGGAGCAATAAATATTAAAAATAAAAATGTCCTTCTTGTTGTCCCTGATTACTCTTCTTTTAAAAAGCCAGTACTGGGAGCACTAGAGAGGTTAGGTTTTAAAACGTTTGAATTTGATTATAGGGAGACGAGTGGTACAGAAAAATTTTTCTTCTTGCTTTCAAAGATTTTACCCTTTTTCAGAATTATCGCAATAAACAACATCAATAAAAGATTAACAAAAAGAGCAATAAAAGTGAAAGCTACGATAATTTTCGTGATAAAGGGAGAGTTAATCAATCCAAGAACCATAAGAGGTTTTAATCAAGATGGAATGTTAACAATTAACTGGTATCCAGATTATTTTAATAACAATTCGAATATAATTAATCAACTAAAAGCATATAAATTTGTGTTTCAAAGCGACGTGTACGAAACCTCGAAATTATCCAGAAAATTGCACGGGAGGGTACATCACCTAGCCTTTGCTGGTGAATCTAGTCTACCCAAAAAGCAGCATAAAAAAATTTATCCAATCACCTTTATAGGTTCATATTCTTCTGATCGAGAAAAGATATTGTCCGTGCTTGATAATATGCCATTATTTATTTGGGGCGATTCGAAATGGGCAAGAAGTTCCCTGAAGAGACATTTTCAGGGAAAATGGTTAAATCAAACTGAAATGTTTGAAATTCTTTATAAAAGTAAAGTGATAATTAATATCCATCAAGCAAAATCAAAAAAAACAGGAGGTGTTAACCTAAGGTGCTTCGAGGTAACTGGTGCACAACAATTTTTATTAAGTGATTATAGAAAAGATTTTTCTGGTATTTTCGACATAGAGAAAGAATTAATTGTGTTTAATGATAAATATGACATGGTCGATAAAGTAAAATATTATTTAAATAACGAAGAAAAAAGACAAAGGATCGCTTTGGCAGGCTATCGAAGGTTTAAAAGAGATCATACTTATGACAAAAGGCTCACACGGCTTATGAAAATCTGCTTCAGTAAATAATTGCCCGAAGAAAAAAAAATAAATCTTGACAAAATTAATCTGATTTAGACTGCTCGTAAAATAAATATAATTGAACTCCGTATTGAACTATCCTGGCAATTAACTTTGCAAGGACTGCCCCTAGAAGTCCAAATAAGGGTATCAATATTAATAAACTAGCTGCCGTAGAAACGGCGTATGTAATATTGACTATATAAATTGATTTTATTTTTCGCTTTTTTAATAAACCAAGTCCAAATAAATTTCCTGGGTAATAAAGCAAACCCAGTGAAAAGATTTGCGAAAGAAATGTTGCGCTTTCAGAATATGCAGGGTAGAGAACTTTGAAAATTATCGGTGCAATAATAATATAGAATGCAACCATAAGCGCAATTGGAATTTCAAGTTGTAATGCTTTAACCCAAAGGCCATGGAAAATCCTTTTCTCGCTAATATTTGAAATTTTGGGCTGGCCTAAGCTTAAAAACACTTTTAAAAAAGTATGCAATTGCGAGGGTATCAAAATTGCAAAGGCATATACTGCATTGTTGGAAAAACCTAAAAGCAAAGGGATTAAAAATCTGTCAAGGTAATCAGCACTTATAGTGAATACTTGCGAAAAGCTTAAATGTGTCCCAAGGCTTGCGGTAGTTGGGTCAATTACATCATGTTTAATGTCCCTATACGCAAGTAGGGTTAATATTATTCCTGCAATTGCCGTTGACCAAGCTGAAAAAAGGGCAACCCATACTAAGGTGGGCAATATACATAACGCTAAGGCAGTTGCCAAAATTGACGAATACTGAAAAATAATTGAAAAAATTGCTACTTTTTTAAAGTTCTTCTTTCCTGTTAAAAACGAAGTAGAAAGACCAGTAGCACTAGAAATTGGGAAAGCCAATGCACTCACAAAAGTTGCCAGAGCCAAATTCGGATTTTGTCGAAAAAAGAAGTATACGGATCCGAGAGTCAGCAACAATACGCCAAGCATAGACCATTTGGCAACAGCTCTTAACGCAATTTTATACGAACCGTCTTTGCCCTCGGCAACAGCTTGCGTTAATGCTTGCCCCATGCCTGGGAGTGCTGTTAAGCTCATAAATCCTAATGCTGACATCAAAAACGAAAATTGTCCGTAGGCATCCTTTGGCCAGATACGTGCAAATAAGGCTGAAAGAAAAATGCCTCCTATTAATGAAAAAAAGGTGGATAAGCTGAGCCAAAAACCGCCGCCAATAAAATAAGCAAGATCAAGCTCAACTAAGTTTGAGAACCTTTTTACTTTAGAATCTATTGGGTTATTTGCCATCTTTCCCTTATTGGTTTAACTTAGTGGGGTAAATAATTTAAATCGAGTTTAATAAAAGCTTTTTTCTTTAAAAGTTATTACATTATAATATTTCTCAGCATAAAAAAATATGATATGATTCTCCGTAATGAAAACCGCGCTTATAACAGGCATAACAGGTCAAGACGGATCTTATCTTGCTGAGTTATTACTCAAAAAAGGCTATAGGGTTTATGGTCTTCAGCGCAGGTCAAGCAATCCAAATACGGAAAGGATTGATCACCTTTATGACAATCCAAAATTTCCGCATTTTGTAACAGCCTACGGAGATCTTGCGGATGGTCCAAATCTTAACAATTTACTTGCAAAAATAGAACCGGACGAAATCTACAATTTGGGTGCCCAAAGCCATGTGAAAGTCAGCTTTGAGGTGCCGGAATATACTGCTAATGTTACGGGTGTGGGCGCTCTGCGTCTTCTTGAAGCAATACGGCAGCTAAAAATACCAGTAAAGTACTACCAAGCAAGTTCGTCCGAAATGTTCGGGAATAGTGCTACCACAGCTCTGAATGAATCATCACTTTTTTTTCCGCAATCCCCGTATGCAATTTCTAAGGTTTTCGCGTATCACGTTACTAGGATGTACCGCAAAAGTTATGGCATCTTTGCAACAAACGGTATTCTGTTCAACCACGAATCCCCAAGAAGAGGAATGACATTTGTGACGAGAAAAATTACCTCGGGACTATCGAGGATAAAATTGGGGCTTCAGGATGTATTAAAACTAGGAAATTTATACTCGAAGCGTGACTGGGGATATGCAAAGGACTATGTAGAGGGGATGTGGATGATGCTTCAACAACCCGTCCCAGACGATTTTATTTTAGCAACAGGAGAAACTCATACAGTAAAGGAATTTTTGGATACTGCTGCAAAACATCTGGGAATCCCTCTTGTGTGGAAAGGAAAGGGAGAAAATGAGCGTGGTATCAATAAGAAAACAGGTAAAACAATAGTAACAATTGACCCTCACTATTTTCGCCCGTCCGAAGTCGATCACCTTTTAGGCGACGCCACGAAAGCCCAGAAAATTTTAGGTTGGAAACCTCAAGTTTCATTTGACGAACTTGTAAAAATTATGATCAATCATGATTATGATATTGCAAAACAACAGTCGAAGTATGGTAGGAAAGTCAGCGTCCATTATGTTTAAAAACTAAAAAATGCAAACAAGACTTTCTCGGCGAAAAAATTGTCTTTTGATTAACCCCATGATAACGTTAAAGGGCTTGTAATGAAGAAATACACCTATAAAGGCACTGTGGTTGCCATGCATATTCAAAAACTTATAAATGGATCTGTTCCTCAAACTGACGGGAAAGAACCTTTGCAAATCGTTACGCTTAAACATAAAAAAGGTAAATATCTTCAGGCTCATATGCACACCCCAAAAGTTAGGAAAACTGAATCACTCCAAGAATGCCTTGTTGTAATCAAAGGTAGTGTAAAAGCAGAATTATATGCACCAGATAAAACTAAGTTTAAGGTTGTTGTCATCAAAAAAGGTGAAATACTTATCCTGATGCATGGGGGTTATGCAATTAATTTTATAGAAAATAGTGAAATTTTCGAGGTTAAAAACGGTCCATTCATCGAGGACAAAATACTCATTGAGTAGCTAACAAATATCTTCAGAAACAATAGCAATGAGACCACAAAGGGAAAAGCTTCAACGATTAAAAAATCCCATTTTACAAATGGAGCCTTGGTTCGATAATGCAGAGGCAAGTGCCGTCTATAAATACATGAAATCCGGTGGATGGCTTATGGAATTTACGAAAACTCGTGAGCTCGAAAAAATGATCACAAATTATACTGGTGCGAAGTATTGCACTATGACTGTAAACGGAACAATTAGTCTTATAGTAGCTTTATTGGCCCTTGGTCTTGAGCGGGATGACCAAGTACTTGTCCCTAATATGACCATGATTGCCACGCCAAATGCAGTAGTACTTTTGGGAATCAAACCCATACTTGTTGATGTTAAAGCAGATACTCTTTGTCTTGACTTAACTAATGCAGAAGAAAAACTTACAAAGAAAACCAAAGCAGTAATCTATGTTGCAATGAATGGTAGAAGCGGTGACATGGATGAAGTTGTGAGATTTTGCAACAAGCATGGCCTTTATCTTTTAGAAGACGCCGCTCAAGCACTAGGAAGTTTTTATAAAGGTAAACACCTGGGAACATTTGGGGATATTGGTTCATTTTCGTTCAGTGTTCCCAAAGTTATCACTACAGGGCAAGGCGGAGCACTTGTTACGAATAAAACCGGCTATATAGAAAAAATTCGTAAAATTAAAGATTTTGGAAGAATAAGCGGCGGATCAGATATCCATAATGATTGGGGATGGAACTTCAAGTACACAGATCTTCAAGCAGTAATCGGCATAGAACAAATGAAGAAACTGAGCAAGAGACTAAAAAGGAAAAAGAAAATATATGAAAGGTATATGAAAGGTCTAGAAAACGTTCGACAAGTCAAATTTTTAAAGACGAATCTTGTCGATACTAGCCCTTGGTTTATAGACATCTTTACGCAAAACCCTAATTCTCTCTCAAAATTTTTAAAAACCAAGGGTATTGGAACAAGGAGAATATATCCACCAATCTCCTCACAGAAGATATATAAGCCTTTTGATGGTTCAACGGGATTCCCAATTTCTGAAAAATTCGCGTCTCGCGGCCTCTGGCTTCCTTCTTCCAGTAAGTTGTCTGACAAGGATATCGATACTGTCGTATGGCACATTAAGAACTATTTTGGGGTTAAAATAACTTAAAATAATGAAAGTAACAATTCTCATCCCCACAAAAAACGAAGAAGGATGTATTGGTCGAGTTTTGAGTGAGGTCCCTAGAAATATTGTAAGCGAAGTAATAGTAATTGACGGTCACTCCACTGACAATACCTGCAAAGAAGCACAACGATTCATGAAAGCTGGAGACAGGATTGTACGTCAACGTAAAAAAGGTTACGGTGATGCATTCATTCAAGGTTTGAAAATTGCCTCAGGAGATCTTATCGTCATGATGGATGCTGACGGTTCCCATAATCCAAGAGACATAAGCAAAATTATCAAAAAAGTCAAACAAGGTGCAGAGTATGTGATGGCATCCAGGTACATGCCTGGTGGGCGAAGTGATGATGACACATGGCTGAGGTTTTTTGGAAATAAATTTTTTACTTGGATGACCAATATTGTACACGGTACAAATATTACCGATAGTCTATATCTATTTACTGCAATTAAGAAGAGTACACTTAAAACGCTTAACCTCAAGTCAAGCGGTTTTGAGTTTTGTACAGAAATTGTTGTAAAAGCCCATAAAGCAGGCTTAAAATTCGCCGAGGTTCCTACAATAGAACGCGCTCGGTATGCAGGTCATTCTAAAGTAAATTCTCTCGTTCACGGCATCAAAATCCTACGAATGGTTTTAAAAAAATACGAATGAACAAATCAGCAAAAATACGTAAACTTAGATTATCTGACGCAGCCTTTTCAGCTAGTATTCACATTAATACAATGCCCGGCGTGTCTTCTGCCCTTGGTGAATCTTATTTGAAGAACTTTTATAAAGTTCTTATTAATAATCATAAAGATATTGCGATCGGTGCGGAAATAAACCGTCACTTAATTGGTCTTGTTACCGCAACGGAGGATGTATCCGAAACATCACGTCAGATGCATAAACTAATGACCTTAGCCACCTATATGACGATCTTGAAAAAGACATTCACACTTAAAATTTCGCTACCAACAATTCTGAGTCGTATTAATTTTGAAAAACATCAATCTAAATCTTATTTAAAACCGTATTTTTCAATCGTTACGTTTTGTGTAGATAACTCATATCAACATCAAGGAATTGGAGCGCTCCTTATGGGGGAGATATTATATCTAGCAAAAAAAAAAGGATTAAGATACGTTTATGTTGATACCCGCGAATCAAACGATAGAGCTATTAGGTTTTACAAAAAATTTCAATTTATCGAAGAAACTCGAATTTCTGGAAATATAATTTTTCGAAGAAAACTTCAGTTTAGTGGTTAATTTATCATTAAGATTTCATTGTTTATAATTCAAATTTTACTCCACTGTTTCTTTAAATATGTTAGGATTTCTAATAATGAAAAAAATTGAGTTCATAATAATAATTTCATTTTTATTAATACTAACATTTGTAAATTGCTATTGGATTGTAAAAAATACCACACCCCCAGGCTGGGATGATGCAGATTATTTAGCCGCGTCGGAATCAATTTATCAAAGTGCAAACATAAACCTGGAAAGTTTACTAAAAGCATCAGTGCATGTTTTACAAAGAAGACCACCCTTGATTGCTTACGCCACCTTACCTATATATCTAATATTTGGCTCATCTTCTTTCCAGATAGCATTAATTGAAAATCTGTTATGGCTATTTCTGTTTTATATTTTCTTTTACTTACTAATTAAGGATAAATTTAATCAAAAAGTTGCGGTGATGAGTTTGTTAATAACTACAACCATGCCATTATTTTACGGGCTACTAAGACACTTTTTTGTCGAATTTGGGCTTATGACGATTACAGTCATATGGGTTTATTTTTTGTATAAAACTGAACATTTAACTAACAAGAAATACTTGTTAATTTTGGGGTTTATAACTGGTTTGGGGATTTTAATGAAATTGACTTTCCCGTTTTACATTTCAGGATTTTTATTTTTGGAAGCATTGCAATTTTTCAGAAGAAAGCCTAAGTTGCCGGAATTTTTTGTAAGCCTAGTGTTTTTTTTAATACCGGCTTTAATTGCCGTTCCTTGGTATGCCAATAATCTACTCGTGGTGCTTTGGCATGCAAAACGGTCACTAGATCCATTCGTATTGCAACAGTATTATTATGGAAGTCCTTTTGCCCTTCGAGTATTCTTTCTCACGACACTCGACATTATTAACTATGTAATCACGTGGTATTATTTTGGATTCGCCCTAGTTTTAATTTTATGGGTAATAATAAAGAAAAGGATCAAAGGAAGCTCTTATTTACTAATATCAACATTTCCGCCAACATTTTTTAGCATTTTTAGTCCCAATAAGGACTACCGCTTACTTTTACCAATTGTTCCGCTTTTCGGGTTAACAATCGCCTATTTGCTTTGGAAACAATTTAAAGAAAAAAGCCTGTTTTATTTTCCAATCATTTTGCTACTGCCAACATTTATTTTCCTTAATGTTTCAGTACCTTCTTTGTTTGTAATCAAAAAATTTTCAATTGGCCCTGTTTTAATTATCGACAATAGAATCGGACTATATTCATATCGACCTGATAGTACTTATTGGCCAACGGAGGAAATAGTGAAATTTATCAATAATATTTCTCCTAACAACCGAAAAAGGACAGTTTTAACTACATCAGAGATTAAAGAATTTAATATAAACAATCTTAGATATTACGCTATTAAAAATGAAAGCAACCTGAATTTTAAAAGTATTGCTTATAGTGGCATAACATATTCAAATGCTATGACTGCAATTAAAGATGCGGACTACATTTTAGAGTTAAACCCACCAGATAGAAACTTTCAGCAGAAAAATTTGGACGTATATAAAGATATTACATTAAAAATCAATTGGGAAAAAATTGATAACAGTTTTAATTTTCCCGGCAATTACAAGCTAGTAATATATAAAAATTCTCAATTTTAAATGTAAGTAATTATCTTTTTATTTCTTGTCTTGTCATTTTTTTAGTCCCAATGAGTCAAAATTACCCTTTATTGTATTGTAAATTTGGGACGCAATATATTTATTGCCGTCATTGTTTGTATGCACAATATCCCAATATATTTCCTTATCGTAACCCATAAATATTTTGCTCAAATCAGCATAATAACAATTATTTCCTTTTTTCTGACTTGATTCTAAATTGTTATAATCATTTCCCAGGAGTTGATAATTTTTTTTAATATATGATTGCAGATCGTCACTACCAAGCAGTTTTTTTTCATTGTCGGTTATCGGGCTTTTAAAAATTAACATAGGTTGAAGCAATGCAATAAACTTAAAATTGTTGCCATTTGAAAAACTGCACATTTTTTTAATGTTGTTCGTGTAAGTATTTGTTGTTGCGCTTATTACGTTATTAATTTCTTTACTTGACGTCGATGTTGGCTGTTTTGCCTCAACAATTCTGTTTCTGAGACTCTCTCCGAATACCGAAGTTATGAGCCTACTTTTAAGTAAAAGTATGTTAACGATTTGACTTATGTCTGGACCGTCCCTGATTAGTTTTAGACCTGTTTCATAAGATCGCCAATTATAAGGGTAACCTGGTCGGTTTTCAAATGCAAACGAATGGTAAACATCATTTGCACCATCGTAAACTATAACTAAGTTAGGGTCGAAGTCAGATGCATAATGCACTAAAACGGATAATTCCTGCCCAGAATTAAATGAAACAACACCCCAATTATAAACTTTTACTTTACTAAAACCATCGTTATGGAATAATTGTTCAAGTTCACCTGGTATCGATTTTGATAAAGGAATACCATTAAAGACGGTAGAGCCACCTAATACAATGATACGAAATTCCCCACCCTTAGCTTTGCTTGGAAGTTCCCCCCGAAATCCTAAATCGTTAAGATTAATGTTTGCATCGTTTTTTGTACCACCCATCTTTTGGTACGGTGAAAAAAAAATTGATGTATTTGGTTTACCTAAAAATTCTACGTACGGCTTTGGATAGCGATAAAAATTGCTTTTGTCCCATGCCGTTATTGCTAAATTATTGAGAAATCCCATTCTAATTAAAGTTTCCCCAACAAAAAATATTGAAATAAATATTATGAAAACAATTCTATTGACTAACTTGTTTCCAAAAATAATCGGGAGCCCGAATATAAAAAAGGGCAGTAGATTTCTAGCAGTGAGAGTCAAACTCCCAAAAATCCTTTGGATTTCTTGCATTGAAGAGAACTTCAACCATATAAACACACCCAATATCATTAAATTTCCAATAAATGAGAAACCTTTATTTTTTAGTAGTTTTTTTGTAGAACTAATAACATCTGGCATGTATATTTAAAGTAAATCTCAGTATAACAAAAGATAAGATGTCCTGAATATAGATGCCTGTTTGTAAAAACCAAAAATGATCGATATAGCGATTTTCGCTACGAGTATAGATCTTATATGGGACCAATTATCATTTCGTTTTTATCTTATCGATATTTTTCCAACCATAATAGGCAAAATTTACTTTAGTATTCATGCAATCGTTTTCTTTTAATATAAACAATAGAATCTAATTTTACGCACGGATTACTAAAATTGATATAATTGTCCTAATGGTCAAATCAGTTATCGGCATATTGGGTTTTGGTGAAGTAGGTAGTGCAATTAAGACTGTTTTTGTCAAAAATTTTGTCGTTTTAAAAAAAGATTTTAATTTTGACGAAATCAAAAATTCAAAAATAGATATTTTGCATATATGCATACCCTATTCAGGCAAGTTTGAAAAAATTGTTTTAGATCAAGTTTCAATAAATAAACCTAAACTAACAATTATTCATTCAACAGTGAAACCCGGAACAACGCAAAACATTTTCAAGAAGTCAAAAATCTCAATAGTTCATTCGCCAGTAATGGGAACTCATCCTAATTTAGCAAAAGACATTATTAATTTTAAAAAAATTATTGGCCCAATTGATAAGAAATCAGCAAACCTTGCTAATATCCACTTCAGGAGTGTTGGCATTAATACAGAGACTTTTAACAATTCACTCGAATCAGAAATCGCCAAACTTTTAGATACTACTTACTACGGATGGAATATAATATTCACAAAAATCGTTTGGGAAATATGTAAAAAAACTGGCGTAAGGTTTGAAAACGTTTATGAAACACTCAACAAAGTTTATAATACTGGGTATAAAAAGTCTAAGCCGAATGTTTTAAGGCCAGTATTAAAATATCAACCTGGCAAGATTGGTGGCCATTGCATTATTCCCAATGCTCAAATTCTAGATGATTATGCCAAAAACATAATCACAACTGTGGTACTCGCAGAAAACAAAAAATTAAAAAGTCCTAAATAGTCTTTTTTTTATCCATTCAACATATCTTTTCAAACCAGTTTCGGTATTTATGTTTGGTTGCCATCCTAATACATTTGTGGCTTTTTTATTGCTTGCCCATGTGTTCTCCATGTCACCCTGCTGTTTTCTGACTATTTTCCTTATGGCTTTCTTACCTGTTATTTTTTCAATTATGCTAATAAAGTCAGATAAACTTAGTGGACTACTATTACCTAGATTTAGGATTTTAAAATTTAAATCCTTTTCTATTGCCATTAAAATACCACGTACAATGTCATCAATATATGTATAATCGCGGCTTGATGAGCCATCGCCGAATTGACTGATCATGCGACCTTCGAGAATTGCTTTTGTAAAAAGAGCCGGTGCCATGTCAATGCGACCCCTAGGTCCATAAACGGTAAAAAACCTCAGTATTACACTTTTCAAACCGTAAGTGTGCCAAAAACTTTCTATGAAAAATTCTGCAGCTCGTTTTGATGAACCGTAAGGGGAAACAATATTATTGCAGGGATCATACTCCGGAAAAGGGATGTTTTTGCTATTGCCATAGACAGAAGAAGAAGAACCAAAAATAAATTTGCTGATTTTGTATTCAACGCTCAGGGTTAATAAATTAACGGTACCTTGAACATTTACGTCATTATAAAGTTCTGGGTCTTCGATAGAAGGACGTACGCCAACTCTTGCAGCAAGGTGAATAAGGATTTGTGGTTTTGTATTTTTAAAAACGTTTCTTATTTTGTCGTAATCCAAGATGTCTGCTTCAAATAACCTGAAAGACTTGTTTTTTATTGCATCCTCAAGGTTTACTCGCTTTATTTTTGGATCATAATAATCGTTGAAGTTATCCACACCAATTACAAAAAAACCGTCTTTTAAAAGAGCATCGACCAAGTGTGAACCAATAAACCCTGCACAACCGGTAACCAAAACTTTCGTCACCTTTTTCATCTTCCTACAGTGTTTTTCTTAGCTTCAATTACAATCTCCATACCTAAATTAACCAACTTTGTAGATTTGATTTTAAAACCGTTTTTTTTAACTAACCTAATTAATTCGTTCGGCCGCATGCAGCTAATATGGCTATTTTTCCAAACGGAGCCCTTAGATTTTGTCCAAAACCACCAAACCGCCTTAAACAGCAAACTATCGGTATCCTGGACGATGATAAGAGTCCCGTCAGGCTTAAGGGTCCTATGAATTTCACCTATTACTTGATTACTGTCATGCATATGTTCCAAAACTTCGATAGTAGTCACGACATCAAAGTGATTTTTTTTAAACGGGAGCTTATGTGCATCTGCGACAATAAATTTAATATTGGTATTATTTTTGTTTGCAAAATTTATTGCCGGTTTATATAAATCAATCCCGATCACAGATAAATCCGGACGAAGCTTTTTTATCTGGCTTGTTGTAGTCCCGTCTGCACAGCCTATATCTAAAAGACGCCCTTTTTTATTTGCAAGATTTTGGTTAAGTGACAACCATTTTCTTGTATGCCAAATTTTTTGTAGCAAATTAGAATTTACGCCGCTTGAATAATAGTCTTCTGGGACTTGTCCCAGTACTTTTTTATAACTGGCTGATTTCGAAGCATACTTCATATATTTTCTCTAAAATATTGGATTGTTTTTAAAAGGCCGTCTTCGAGTTTGGTGTGAGGCGCCCATCCCAAAACCTGTTTTGCTTTTTTTATATCAGGTTTTCTTTGAACTGGATCATCACTTGGAAGCGGGTCATTAAAAACAATGTCACTTTTTGAATTTACAAGTTTTTTTATGAGTTTTGCAAAATCCAAAATTGTTCGTTCATCCGGATTACCTAGGTTTATGATTTCGCCCTTGGTGCCAACTGTTTCCATTGCAAGAAGCTGACCGTTCACCTGGTCGTCTATGAAGCAAAATGATCTTGTTTGGGATCCATCGCCGTAAATAGTCACTTGCTCATTTTTTAGTGCCTGTTTTATAAAATTTACAACTGCCCTTCCTTCATCAATATTCATTTTGGGCCCATATGTATTAAAAATCCGGGTTACACGCCCGTCCAGCTTTTTCTCTCTGACGTATGCAAAAACAATTGTTTCTCCAAACCTTTTGGATTCGTCATAAATAGATCTTGGGCCGTTTGTAGAAACATTTCCACGGTACTCTTCATCTTGAGGTGATTTTTCTGGGTCACCGTAGACTTCTGATGTGGACGAAAATAAGAGTTTTGCATTGTGTTTAATTGCAAGTTCGCACATATTCCAAGTTCCTATGGTATTGACTTTCATTGTTTCAAATGGATGGGCAATATATGAAAAAGGTGAGTTTGCATTTGGATCGGCAGGTGAAGCCAAATGGTATATTTCATCAATTTTTCTAAGACGCGTTTTAAACGGCAGTGAAACGTCATGGTTTATAAATTGAAAATTGTTTTTTGTCATCAAGTGGGCGATATTTTTTTGACTGCCAGTAATTAAGTTATCAACACAAATTACAAAATGACCCGAATTTACCAATGTTTCACAAAGGTTAGACCCAATGAAACCCGCTCCTCCGGTAACTAAAATTGTCCTGCTCATAATATTTTTTCGAATGCCGCAGATATAAAATCAATCTCCGTTTTTTTTAGACCAGGGTATATTGGCAATCGAATAAGTGTGGAAGCCACTTCCTCGGCAACAGGCAGGTCACCTTTTCTATAACCTAACTTTTTTCCCATAACGGACGTGTGTAACGGTAAATAGTGGAAAGAAGCTTCAATGCCATAAGACCTTAAACCTTTGACGACCCTGTCACGAGCCAACCTTGGAACACGTATTGCAAAAATATGCCAGTTTGGTGTCGTTCCTTTAGGGACCTGAGGTAAAATAATTTTACCAGAAAGCCTTTTTAATTTTTTAAGTAAATATTCCGCATTCCTTATTCTAAGTCTGCTAATCTCGTCAAGTTTCTTAACTTGCTCAAGCGCAATTGCCGAAAGAATATCCGAAAGAATCAAACTTCTGCCAACTTTAACCCAAGAATATTTCCTGCGCTCACCTCGCATAAAAGACGATCGATTAGTTCCTTTTTCGCGAATTATTTCGGCGGTTTTAAAAATTTCCTTGTCATGCGTTACAAACGCACCGCCTTCGCCACTAGCAGCATTTTTCGTTCCATGTAAAGAATAACAACCGATAGTTCCAATTGTCCCAAGGGCAACACCGTTATATTCTGCTCCCAAAGAGTGAGCTGCGTCTTCTATTATTGATAAATTATGTTTTTTTGCAATCTGCACTATTTTATCCATATCACACGCCATTCCCGCATAATGTACTATCATTATAGCCTTAGTTTTTTTTGTAATTAACTTTTCAATTTCCAAAGGGTCTATGTTATAGTAGTTAAGGTCGACATCCGAAAAAATAGGTTTGCCGCCCGCTAATAAAACAGCATTAGCGCAAGATGAAAAAGTGAAGCTTGGCATTATAACCTCAGAGCCCCTCCTTAGTAAAATTGCACAAGCCAGTTCAAGTGCTGCGGTACCAGAAGAAGTTGGTAGGACATATTTAATGCCAATTTTTTTTGAAAGTGCCTTAGAGAATTCTTCGCTGAAACTTAAATCACCAACACCAGTACCGCCACGCATCGCAGATATTGCCGCTCTCTCTTCTTCCTTGCCCCAAAAGGTTTTGTGGAGTGGGATATTAAAGGGATTATTTTGCATTTGAATGAATTTGCCGAGCGCCCATCCTAAATGCAACCAATTTTTTTAAGTATTCTATGCTATCAGGTATAACTCTTACGGTTGATTTTTTATCTTTTCGTCTAATAAATAAAACGGGAACTTCGGAAATTTTTAAACCGGCCCAATAAGCCCTTGCACATACTTCTGTGTCCCAGAACCACCGTTTGTCCTTCACAGTTTTCAGAATAGGCTTAATTTTGGCGGATTTAAAAAATTTGTATCCAGCCTCCGTGTCGTAAATAGGTAAAGGGAGCACCATATGAGCAATAAATGAATACACCTTTGAAGCTATAAATCTTATAATAGATGCTAAACTGTTCTCATAAAATCTTTTTGCAACTACCATGTCACAATTCTTAGCAGTAATTTCTTTTAAGAATATCGAAATATATTTTTCAGAAATTTCGCAGTCAACGTCGATAAAACCGCAAATGGGTGCCCTTGACACCAAAATACCATCCATTACAGCAGCACCCCTCCCCAAGTTTTTTTTATGAAAAATTGCTTTACAGTTTTTGTTTACATTAATTATTTTAGAAATTGACTCTTTTGTGGCGTCGGTACTTTTGTCCTCAACAAAAACTATTTCCCATTTCTTTTTTATACTGTTCAGTTCCCGAATAATTTTAGAAACACTTGTTTCAAAAGTTGGCCCTTCGTTGTAACAAGGGACTATGAGGGAAAAATCTTTTTTTATCATTTTCATAAACTGATACATTTTAAGGCAATATCGACCAAGACTCAAATTGGAATTTACAAGTAACGCCTGATAATATACATGCCATGTCAAATCTTTCGAAGATTTTGGTATCAGCTGGATTCGTAAACGCCTTGTCTTGGGTTGTCTTGATTCCTATTTGGCAATACCCAGACGAACAGTCTCATTTTGCCCAAGTACAAGATATTGCGGAATTCGGTAGCACGCCAAAATTGGGCCCCAACACGTCAGAAGAAGTTGCTGTCTCTGAAAAATTTCTTGACACAGAAAGAGATGGTCTTGGCAACAACAAGTTTACCTACCATCCGGAATATCACATTTCGTACACAACCTCTGACGAGGGGGTGTATGAAAAATTACTCAACGCTCTACCCAATGAAACGAAAACTTACATGTATAAGTGGGAAGCTACTGATAACCCGCCCCTCTACCATGTAATGGCATCAAATTTTTACAACCTATTTCGTCAGAATAACCTCCTTGATAGGGTATTTGCCGTGAGAATCTTTTCGCTATTTCTTTTCTTATGCTTAATTGTGATAAGTATCAACGCGGGCAATATAATTTTTAAAAAAGATATTTTATCTCAAACGGTCTTGCCCGCTCTGATGACTTTTACACCGATGCTCGTTTTTTCTACGACAGGAGTTCTGCCGGACCCATTAACAATTCTGCTATTCACGTTAATTTTTACTATTAGTGCAAAAATTGTAAGGGATAAGTTGACAATACAGCTGTTCATATTACTAATAATATTACTTTTTCTGGGTACATTCACAAGGCAGCAATTTCAAGTGGCAATCCCAATTGTGTTAATTTCCGTGTATTACGGATTGTCAAAGATGTTGCCAAAACGATTTGTCATTTATGCTTCTACTGCAATAACTCTCTGCGCATTTATCCTAGGTGCTATTTTTGCAGTTAAGCACAAATTAATATTTTCTGTTGCAGAAATTGGAAGTCCGGATCTTAGGTTACTTCTCACAAGTCAGTTTGAAAAATACCTTTTGTCAACATTAAGTCATTATTATAGCCAAACTCTGCCATGGTATTGGGGGGTATACAAATGGCTATCTTTAACTTTGCCGCATATTTACTATCAAATAATTAACAGAATCATCGTATTGTCCGTAATTGGCCTTGGTGTTTGGATAGCAATAACATTAAGGAATAAAAAAATATTCAAGCAAGATTTAATAATGGCGCTATTTATTTTCAGTATATTTATTTACTTCGCAGTTTTTATAATTTGGGATTTTTATTTCCAGTTGGTTTTTGGCTACTCATTTGGAATACAAGGTCGATATTTTCTGCCACTCGCTCTTCCAATTACTACACTTTTACTTTTTGGTATAAAAAATCTGTTTCAACTGTTTATTAAAAAATACTTACACATCGCCTTATTTATTTTAACTTTTATAATGGTTCTTTTTAACGATGTTTCATTGTATATTGTGACTTCAAGCTACTATGAGAGCGTTGCTCTTAAAACTTTTACGAATCAGGTAAGCCAATACAAACCATTAATCTTTAAAGGTGACACGGTAATTATTATTCTGGTTCTCAATATTTTGATGCAATTGACTTTTCTCTTTTATTTATTTAACTTTATATCTACCAAAAATGAAAAATACAGATAAACATTCTATAAAAAATTATTGGCAAAAAACTCCTGAACGCTTTTCCGAAAAATATGAATGGAATCTTGCTTATATTTTTTCACCAACGAGCTTATTTTTGGATGCCCGAAGAAAAAAGGTAAACAAGTTGATTGGCATTTTTAAAAGCAAAAATATCCTTGACGTAGGTTGTGGGTCAGGTATATTTATGCTTGATTTTATATATAAAGGAGCGAATGTCACCGGAATTGATTACTCACAAAAAATGCTCCAATTGGCCCAGGGTTTGTTTAACAGGTACAAGATACCCAAAAAGAGTTATGTTTTAAAAAAAGCAAAAGCTTCAAGCTTGAAATTCAAAAATAAATCATTTGATGTGATTATTGCAACCGGTCTCACTGATTATATTCCCATAAAAGAGACAATGATTTTTCTAAACAAGTCTTTTAAAATCTTAAAAGATGACGGGCAATTAATTATCAGTTTTCCATCAGCAGAAAGTCCATTTTCATTTTTAAGAAAAGGGTTGGGTTTAACTATACGACAAAAATTGTTTCGCCTGCCACCCATTGCAAGCACTTTTTCAAGCAGTGAAATTAAGAATATTCTTGAGAAGAATGGGTTTAAAATTTCTCATATATCGAGAATATTTTATGCAATGTGGATTGTAAAGGCGAAAAAGCATGGTAGTTTAAAATAAATTAAAAAGCCTAAAGAATGATCCATAACTTTTTAAGATCAATGATGCTGCCAATCAAGGCGATTGACAAAGCCATTCCCAAAAGTGGCAAGATCACAGAGTTGGGTTGTGGAGAAGGGGTAATCGCAAGTTATCTTGCAAAACATCCCAAGAGGCATATAACCGGTATTGACTTAAATGTCAAAAGAATCAGGAAGTCAAAAAATATAAATTTGCACTTTAAAGTAGGTGACATTACCACAATCAATTATTTGCCTCAGGACGGATTCGTCATATCGGATGTTCTCCACCATTTAAGCCTTAAGGATCAAAAGCTTCTTCTTGCAAAACTTGGCAAAACGCTGAGAAAAAAAGGCGTGCTTGTTATAAAAGAAATCGACAGAAGCGAATTTCTACGAAGTAAAATGTCCAGATTCTGGGATTTCATTTTTTATCCAAATGACAAAATAAATTATTGGAACTCCGAAGGCTTAAAGTCATATTTAGAAAAGATTGGATTCGAAATTAGCATTCAAAGACCTTGCAGATTTTTTCCAGGATCTACGACATTGTTTATATGCAAAAAAAATGTTTAGGCTATTTTTTAAATACTGGCCACTGTTGCTAGTTGTTTTCCTTGCAGTTGCACTTAGATTATTAAAATTAGAACAATTATTTTATTTTACTTACGATGAGTCAGTCCCGGCATTTGTTGGCAGGAGATTGATACTTTGGCATCACGTTCCCCTGATTGGTGGAGTTACTCCGTTTGGCGTTCATGTGACCCCATACTTTTACTGGTTTTTAGCTAGTCTTCTGTACATAGGTAAATTGAATCCGGTTATATGGGGCGTTGCAGGCGCAGTAATTGCTTCTATTACAACGTATTTAATTTACATAGTAAGTTCGAGTTTCCAGAACAAAAAGTTGGGTATAACCGCAGCAATATTTTGGGCATTCTCTTACCTTGCCAATATTTACGATCGCCACCTTTGGGCTCTATATTGGGGACCACTACTCTCCTTAGTAGTAATTTATTGTCTATTAAAAATCGTAAAAGGTAAGCATAATTTTGTTTTTCCTTTGTCTCTTGCCCTAGCTTGGGGCGTCAGCGCAGACACATCAAACTTAGTTTTCATTGCGTTCACATTTATCGTTTGGCTTGTTTACAAGCTTCCTGTCAACAGGAGAACCTTGATTGCAATAGGAGTCCTTGTGTTAACCTTATTACCTCTAGTAATTTTTGATTTTCGCCATGATTTTGCAAATATTAGTCCATTTTTAAAATTTTGGCAGCAAGGCAAGAATGACCCCGGATTTATACCAACAAAATTTATTGAAAATACCTTACTTTTCCCGAGGGCATTCTCAAGGGTTGTCTACACCTTTGGAGATAATCAAATTTCTAAACAATACTCATATTGCCAAGATTATATTAGTGAAAAATTCAGCGCCATTCCACAAATCATTGTTTTGTTTGCCGCTGTTGGTCTAATTTGGTTTGTTTATTGGTCTTTTAAAAGAAAAAACCGTGATACATGGAAACTTGCTGGCATCTTGATGCTTATTTATTTTTTTGGAATTCAAATTTATGGCACAGTTTTCAAAGCCGACATATTCGAACACTATATAGCGGGACTCTTTGCATTTTTTCTAATAATTATTGCAAAAGCTGTGTCCATTCTCCCAAAAAAAATTTGGTTGTTTACAATCGCACTTTTTGTTAGTGCTAATCTGCTGAAGCTTTCGTTGGCCAAAAATGACCTAGGGCTAACAAATAAAAAAGAAGCGATATTATATACAATGTCTGCGGTGGAGAACCGCCCCTTCGCCCTCGAATCGCTTTCTACATGCTGGTATTATTCTGGATACCGATACCTATTTACTGTATGGGGGAACGAACCTATAAAAAGCTATGTTGATAAAAGCTTAGGGTATCTTTACGGAACAACACCGATTGCACGTGAGAACCCAAATACAATTACCGTATTTATCGCTCATGATTTCAAAATGGAAACAGGCGATTTTTACAATCAGTATGCTGTTTACAAATCACACGAATTAAAAAACGCAATGTTTGGCAACATTGAGGTAATTATTATGGATAATAACTCAAATTGGTTCAATAAAAACTAAGAACCTTTATAAGAAAACATTAAATTTTTAGACACATTTTGTCACTCAGGCAACCCACTCAAAGTTAAAAAATCTAATAAGCAACAATGATTGAAATAACACTGCCAAAAAAAGGTAAAAGTAAAGCAAAGTTTTACGTTTAACTAAGAAATTGCCAAAGGGTATGAATAAAGGAAATGCTGCCAGCATTTCCCGCAGAGCAGCTAAATATGTTCCAGAGGAGAGGGGTATTAAAATAACCAGCACGCTGTAAACCCAGAGAGGCCTGCTTAATTTTCTAAACGATAGTGCAGCCAAAAATATTGAAAAAGGTAAAACTGCGGCCTCAAGGAAATTAATTGGCACAGGTTTAACAGGTCCCAAAAGCTGTTTTCCAACCTCCAGTGGTTCAAGAAAAAGTTTTTGGACCGACAGTAAACTAAACTGCCTTCCCCAGCCGGCTGTTTGTGCACTCCAGAATAACGTAAAATTGCCAAATTCCAGGTAAAGGTAAAGTGAATAAAGAACTAGCCCTAAAGGAGAAATTAATAACACCCACCAATATCTCCTTAGGTTTGCCATGCCTCCCTCTGTAATCTTTAGGAAAAGATACAAAGTTAAAACTACTCCAACAGGCCTTGTTGCACTAGCAAGAGCTGCAAACAATGCTGCGTAAGCAAACCGTTTTTTCTCTGCAAGTAAAAAGGTAAAAACAGCGAGCGTTAGAAAAAGCGGTTCCGAAAAAGGAGCAACAAGCAAAAAGCTGGCAGGAAAAGCTAAGAAAATTAAAATAATTTCTTGTTTGTCCTTTGAATTATTAAGAAGCGTTATCAAACGTCCGAATAAAATAATGAATACAAATGTAAAAAGACAAGCACCAATTTTTGCAAGAACAGCTCCAGACCCTAGAAGTCTAATTACTAGCGGCCATAATGGGAAAAAAGCAGCGCTTTCTCCGAAATACCCATGCCTGGCTATAGCCATGTAGTGGGCAGTGTCTGCGTTTGTCGTCCAAATAAGCGTTAACCGTTCGGTCAATGTAGCATAAGAAAGAACTTCATTGGGGTGCAGCATTGACGGAAACACAATTACTTCGAAGAGGTGAATTGCAGCAAACCAGCCAAAATATATTGAAGTTACCAAACCCATTTCGCTGAATCGATATAAGTTTACTTAACTCGAAGTATAAAAATCAAACTGATATAAATGGAATTATAGTAGAAACGTCTTAGATTAAATTGTATACTCGACTGGCCGTGATAAAAAAGGTAAGGCAGTTAATTTTCTCAGAAACTGGCAGGGACACGTCAATTGTCTTTGCTGGAACCTTTATAAATGCTGCTGCAGGTGGCCTGTTTTTTATTCTTGCCCCTCGTATTTTGGGACCCTCCCATTTTGGTCTATTTTCGACAGTAGTAGCAACTGGCATTTTAGCAACATCTGTCGCAAACCTTGGAATAGATACAGGAATATTAAGATTTGCCAAAAATGAATCACATGCAAATGAAGTTTTCTCAGTTGCACTAAAATCCTATATTATATTAGGCGCAGTAGTTGCTATTTTGGGTTTCTTTTTTTCTTCGCCAATAGCATTTTTCCTCGGTCAGCCCCAGATGGTGCATTACCTCAGAATCGCCTTTTTCTTTACAGTTTTTTTGCTACTGACAAATTTTTATGTGGCGGCACTTCAAGCAAAAAGAGAATTCACGAAAGCGTCAATAGTTAATATTTCCTCAAACGTTGCACGAATCCTACTTTTAATTGTATCAACGACCTTTTTTACTACTGGTTTGTACTCGGTCACGTTTTTGTTTTTTTCAGTTACTATAGTTTCAGTTATATTTGGTAGACTAATGCTCAGATTCAAATATTATCAAAAAACTGATCTAAAATTTGGAACTTTTTTTAAATATAATGCGTGGATTGCACTTTCATTGATTCTATCATCGATACCGTTCGATAATTACTTCCTGCTCAAAATTTCTGGGCCAGAACAAACAGGTTTATTTGCGGCCCCATTTAAAATTCTGACTTTTGGTTATCAATTTGGAGGTAATTTTTCCAGGGTACTTGCATCCCGTTTTTCATCTTTCGATACAGACCTAAAAGCAAAATCTTTTTCGATAAAAACTATTGGTTATATTGGTTTGTTGATATTAGCAATGTTAGCAGTTATTGCGATCTCACGGCCACTAGTAGTACTTTTTTTTGGGCCAGGTTATGAGGGATCGATTCCAGTGATGCAAATTTTAGCAGTTGGTTTTATGTTTTTCTTCGCAGGAACAATCCCATCCTCGTTAATTCTATATTACTTTGGCAAGTCTGGTGTCTCGTTTGCATTAACAATTTCAAGATATGCTGTATTTATAATTCTATTAATAATACTTGTGCCAATAAAAAATGCTCTTGGTGCAGCCTACGCTTTTACAATAAGCGAGGGAGTAGCTTTTTCTTCAATGGCACTATATGTTTTTATTAAATTCCACAAAAATAATGCCAATTAAACTTTCTATTGTAGTTCCCTGTTATAACGAACAAGAACGCCTCGATGATGGATTAAGACATATTTTGTCATACCTTAAACAACAAACGTATTCCTGGGAATTAATACTCGTGGATGACGGATCAAGTGATAACACTCTTGGCTTAATTAGAGCAGCTGCAAAAAAAAATAAAAACATAAACGTAATAAGTTATAAAAAAAACAAAGGAAAAGGATATGCTATCGTTCAGGGAGTAAAATTAGCAAAAGGCAAATACATATTGTTTTCTGATGTTGACCATTCTGTGCCAATATCAACTATCGGAACTTTTTATAAATATTTTGACGAAGGTTATGATGCTGTTATTGGGTCAAGAAGGGTGAAGGGGTCGAAACTGATAATAAAGCAAAACCCTATAAGAGAAAATTTGGGAAGAGGCTTTACGCTACTTGTCAGGCTGTTTATTGATTGGCCGATCCAAGATGCAACTTGCGGTTTCAAAGCTTTTACAAATAAGAGTGCAAAAAAATTATTTAGTGCAATTTCAATCTATAATTGGGCATTTGACGCGGAATTATTGTTCCTCTGTAAAAGATATGGTTACAGGTATAAACAGGCACCCGTTGAATGGCAAGATGTGAGAGGGTCAAAAGTCTCTCTAACTCGAGATATAATCGGATCGTTTTTAGGGTTGGTCAAAATAAGAATTAATGATTTTGAAAAAAAGTATAGATAAATTTCTATCGGTAATTTTTATACCGTTAATAATTATTCATTTAATTTTTCTTATAAGCACGCGGTTCACACTTTGGCCAGAAATGCTGGTTTATCCTTACCTGTTGAATAATCATTTTATCCTCTACAAAGATTTAATAAACCCGTATCCGCCGACTCTTGCAATTTTACTTTCATTTATTACTAGGGTATTTGGTTATTCACCAGAGTTTTTAAGAGGTTTAACGTGGGTTTTTATTATTTTTATTGACATCTCAATTTTGGTTATCGCAAAAACAATATTTAAAAAAATATCCAAAGCAAATTTATCACTTATTTTCTTTATATTTATCTCGATCCCTTTTCTTGTAAATGGTTTATGGTATGACCTTATCCAGACACCGTTCATTTTGTTTTCAGTATATTATTTTTACGAATTTATTAAAGACGAAAATAAAAAATCTTTACAAAAATCATTATTTTTACTTTTAGTATCAATTCTCATAAAACAACAAGCAACTTGGTTGGCAATTTGGTATTTCTTATTTTTATTTTTTAAGTATTTAAAAACAAGAGAAATACCAACGAGAGAAATTATTGTTCCAGTATTCGTATTTTTACTTCTTTTTCTTTCGTACAGTCTATACAGCATTAGAAATAATAATTTTTCAGAATTCTTCTTCTGGACTGTAATCTTTCCATTTTTCAAAGCTTCCAGCTTACCTGGCTACACGCTCTTTCCAAGCCTTAAACAAATATCTATCATTTTACTTTTGCCTCTTTTGGCAATTAATGTTTTTTTTAACTCTAAAAAAGAAATTCGATTTATTTGGCTTACAGGATTAGTGCTTTTTTTGTTTGCATACCCAAGATTTGATTATTTTCATTTAATTCCATCTTTAAGTGTATTTGCTATTCTTATCCCAATATCCTTACCCATATCGGTCAAAAAAATATCAATAATAAATGTTATACCAGTGGCCTCTCTTGTATTACTCGTCGTATTTTTCATTCACTACTATCAAAGAAACAACTCGACAGAAATCCGATTTTTTGAAAGAGACATGTTATCATCAGCAAGCTCAATCAAGATCATTACTCAAAAAAATGTTCCAATTTATATTCAAAACGGTCCGGACCAACTCTTAGTGTTGGCACACCGTCTACCACCTAAACCATGGGCGATTCAATTTCCATGGTATTTAGAGATTCCTGGCATGCAGGAAAAAATTATTAAGGGGTTTAAAAATGAAAATCAAAACTATATAGTTTCCAAGCCATACAATCATGAGGGCGATCTTGAACTTGGCTCATATCAGCCAAAACTGTTAACAGACTATATTGACAACAATTACCACAACTATTACAAAATATCAGATACACTATGGTTAAAAACAAAGAATTAAAAGTATTTTTATTTTTTTTTGCATTAGCATCATTATACTTTTTACCATTTTTAATAAAACCATCACTTCTATTTCAAAAAGATAATGATTTAGGAAGAAATTATGTACCGATTTATAGCTTTATCCGCCAATCGTTTTGGGAAAATAAAAGTTTACCTCTTTGGAATCCAAACCAACTTATGGGCGAAACTTTCATCGGCAACCCACTTTCAACTATCCTTTATCCGTTCAATATTATTTTTATAATTTTCCCCGTCAGTTTGGGTGTTTTTATTTACTATATTTTACATCTCGTTATATCTCTCTTATCAACTTTTCTGCTTGCAAAAACTTTTAGTCTCTCCAATAAGTCCTCCGTACTTGCTGCCGTTTTTTATACGTTTTCAATAAAAATGCTTCTACACATTTCGGCTGGTCACATAACTATGGTTGCTGCATTTTCTTTTTTCCCTCTATTATTTTTAGCAACCAGAAAATTATTATCAAAACCAAATTGCTATTGGCAAATAATATTTTCCTTGACCGTTTACGCAATACTTGTTACTTATGCAACTATTTTTTACTATGCTTTTTTATTCATTTTTTTTTATTGTTCATACTTTGCCATTTTTCACAACGCAAAAAAATCGGCAGCATCTTTAATTAGCATCCTATTTGCGCTAATTGTCGGAATTTTATTATCTGCAGTTTTTCTTCTCCCCCAAATTGAATTTGCAAAATACTCAACGCGTAGCCATCTCACGTTACAAGATGTAGCAATTCCTCTTTGGAATTTTAAAAAATTTGTTCAAAGCCTAACATTTCCTTATCATATTTTTTCTAGTTTAAATCACGAAGAATTCTTATACTTGGGCGCAGCACCGACGATTCTTAGCCTCATGGGATTCCTCAAATTAACTCTAAAAAGAAAAATTGTGCTTATTCTCCTTGGGTTTTTAACAATTGTTTTTATATTAGGCTTGTCAACACCAATTTTTAAGTATTTATATGAATATTTTCCGCTGCTTGGGTATTCAAGGGTCACTACCAGACCCTGGTTTGTTGTTGCCCTACTTGTTTCTCTGGTTAGCGCGTTTGCTGTGGATAAGTTCAAACTTCAACGTTTTTTACTCCCAATTATCGCATTTTTTTCTCTTGAGGTCGCTTTCATCGGATATGCAAAAATAATCAACACTCCAAGCCTATCATTTTCCAACGAAAGTATGTACGAATACCTTAATAATGACCGGGATATTTTTCGGGTTTATTGTACAAGCAACTGTTTCAATGCCCAGCTGCTTACAAAGCATAGAATTCAAATTCTAAATGGAGAAAACCCTCTTCAAATTAAAAAAAGTATAGATTTTTTAGAAAAAGCAGGAAACTATAGTTTTCAAAAATATGCTGTTATTTTCCCACCGTATCAGGTTTGGCAGGTAGAAAACCCGCCACAACCGGATGCCAATCTTTTAGGTTTAGCGAATGTAAAATACGTCGCATCGGTATATCAGCTGACTTCGGATAATTTTGTTCTTGTGGACAAATTCTCAAACGTTTACCTTTATCAAAATTTAAAATACCAAAAACTTTTTTACTTTCTAAACGACATTTCAAGAACTGTCTCAGTCCAAAAATTCTCGCCAAACGATATAATCCTTTCCTTCCCAAAATCCGCAAATTCAAATGATTTGGCCATTTTCGAAGTGGATTATCCCGGCTGGAGTGCCTATATGGACAATCGAAAAGTTTCCCTGACGTCCCACTTGAGTTATTTCAAGAAGATAACAGTTCCGCCAAACACTTCAGCGGTCAAATTAAAATTTGAACCATCAAGTTTGCTCTTTGGAAAAACAATTTCACTCACCACGCTTCTTTTCATAATAATTTATGCGTGTTATATTTCAATTCAGAAGAAAAATGGCAAATATCGCAATACTTAGTTTTTATTCCGGTATTGTAGAAAGGGGGGTGGAGACTTTTGCCTATGAGCTCGCAAAAAGGCTATCCAAAACCCACAAAATTACAATTTTCCAAGGTGGCCAAACGATTCAAAATCCTACGGTCCGCACTTATTATATATCCTCATTTGCAGCGACACCTAAGTCATCAAGCAGGTTTTTGGCTAAAATATATATGGACCTACAGTCAATCAAGATCTTATTGTTCACACTAAAGTGCATACCCAAATTCGTCAAAGGGTATGATGTAATTATTCCGTTAAATGGAGGCTGGCAGGTTGCGATTATCAAAGCTTTATCATTTTTTACCAAATTTAAAATTCTTATATCTGGTCATGCAGGAATTGGCAGTGATGACGCTTGGAACCTGTATTTTCACCCAGACGTTTTTATAGCTCTAACAACACCAGAAAATGCATGGGCGCAGAAGTTAACAAATGAAGTAGAAATCATCAAGATCACAAACGGCGTCGACCTTTCAAAGTTTCATCCAAAAATTAAAGCAAAAAAAATCAACTTAAAAAAACCAATTGTAATTTGCACATCCGCTCTTGATCCCTACAAAAGGATAGATCTAACGATTAGAGCAGTAGCAAAAACAAAAAACATGAGTCTTCTGATTCTTGGCGACGGCCAATTGCGTGGTAACTTAGATTCTTTGGGCAAACGCCTTTTGGCCGACCGATATCAGAGGTTGACTGTTCCATATCAAGAAACCCCAGCTTATTACAGGACTGGGGATGTTTTCACGCTTGTTTCCGAAACCGAAGCGTTTGGTATCTCATACCTTGAAGCTATGGCTTGTAACTTACCAGTTGTAGCGACTTCTGATGAATCACGAAAAGAAATAATTGGGGATGCAGGAATACTTACTGATCCTGAAAACTTAAATAAATATGCAAAAGATTTAGAAATAGCCGCTTCAACCAATTATAGGAATATTCCGTATAACCAGGCGTTAAAATTTTCTTGGAACAAAGTAGCGTCTGAATATTCCAAAGTTATTAAAAAAATCACAACCAATGTCTAAATTAATTTCTATAATAATTCCAACCTACAATGAACAAGAAACAATTGGCAACTGTCTCTCTTCGTTAAGAGGGCAGTCTTATGAGGAAGTAGAAATAATCGTAGTGGATGATGGGTCAGTAGATAATACAAAAAGTATTGTTAAAAAACTTAACGTCAAATTGTTATCTCAAAATCATCAAGGTCCCGGTACTGCCAGAAATTTAGGCGCAAAGTATGCAAAGGGAGAGATTCTTGTTTTTGTAGATGCTGACATGACCTTTGAAAAAAACTTCATTAGAGACTTGGTAAAACCAATTGATGAAAAAAAAACTGTTGGTACTTTTTCAAAAAATGAGCTCTTAGCAAATTATGAAAATATTTGGGCAAAATGCTGGAGTATTAACAGAAATTGGAAAGGTAAAAGGCTCATTGCCAAAAATTCACCTAACACCTCTCCGGTATTTAGGGCAATTAAAAAACATTCTTTTGAAAAGGTTAAAGGGTTTGATACAACGGGAGAATACACGGACGATTGGAGCCTGTCAAGAAAACTTGGTGAAAAAGCCCTCGTAGCAAAAGGCGCCACCTATTACCATTTTAATCCAAGCACCCTGAAAGAAGTGACAAACCAAGCTAAGTGGTTTTCTACAAACATGTTTATTAGTGGAAATATATTAAGAAAAATGAAATCGATTGTTTTTTACAGCTTACCGTTCTCTTTAATTATAGGTGTGTACAAAAGCATAAAAGAAAGAACTTTTTTATTTATTTTCTTCAAAGTCGTTTTTGATTACGCCGTCTGGACATCAATAATTCGATCGTTATTTTAAAAATTAAATAGTTTCTTTGGATATTTTATAAATTTTGACATCCGAATAATCTAATTCCTTCCAATTATCCAAATAATTTGGACCGAATTGTCCTGTTTCCCAATTTTGAAGAGAACTTATATTAAAATTATCTATTTCCACGAAAACAAGCAAAACCTTTGATTTGTTATATTCATTCACAGAATTAGGGTTATAACCATTTTTCCGAAAAAAGAATCGATACTCATTACCAGAAGGTACTAATACTTTTGGGTCGGAAACTGCAATTATGTTAAAAGGTGTACCTTTATCAATTAAGTGGTTATCTAAAACGGAGTTTACAACAGATTCAAACTTAAAATACGGCTTTGTTGACGCTGAATACATATCAAAATTGAAGTTCACTATCTCAAGAACAATCAAAATTAATGCAATAAACTTTAAATTATAACTAGCTACGAATGTTGTAATTGCAAAAAATAAAAATATAGAAACAGGAAATACATAATGGGAAGATACATAACCGTGTGAAATAATAAGATATATTAAAAAACTAGCAATGGAGGCAAACGTAAAATAAAGATTTTTCATGTCGAAGTGTTTTTTGAGAATAAGCGGTAATGGTAAAAGAAATGCATAATATATCGGATTTAAAATTAAAAAAGTTACTATGTCTTTGGAATAACGTACATAATTTGAAATCAATGAAGATTTAAGGGGATCGTCACTGACACTTCTAACTAGTGTTAAATTTTTAAGGTCAAAAATTGTCCTTCTAATGCCAACAAAATCATGTCTCAACTCAAAAATAATAAATGGTAGGTATGTAATAAGAAAACCTAAGGCAAATACAATAAACAGGCTTCTTTTTTTTAAAAAAGCGAATATTAAAACTGAGGTTGATAAGAATACAACTAAATTAAGCGGATGAAAATTTACAATTATCCCGGCCAATAAGCCAAGGTAAAATAGCTCTTTGCGGTTTTGAATATTGTTAAAGTAAATGTATGTCAAAAAAAATAAAAGAAATGGTATGTAAGTAAAACCGTTTCCTGGATTACGCGACGAACTTACGTATAACGGTAAAAGGCCAATAAGGCACGTGCATAAAATTGCCCACAAGAACGAGAAGTTGTTTTTTACTTTCAAAAAAAAATAAATTAATGCAAGAGCAAATATGGAACTATTGAATATTAAAATACTGACAAATTGAAAATTGCTCATAAATAATATTGGAACAAACAGGTAGTAATAATACGGTCCAGCGTAAAGTCCGCCAAAATTCAATTTTGGTCCTACAAGTGACAATTTGCCTTGAGCGATTCCAATAATGTCATTGCTGTCCCTTGCAATATCAGTGTTAAATATATATGCCGAAGGTAACTTAAAAGAGTAAATTGAGTAAAAGAACAGAAAAATCAAAAGAATGAATGAAAAAATGCGCCTCTGATCAAATATTTTGCCAAATATAAGAGTCAACTTTAGTGATAAAATGTGATAATAATCCAACATGCTGGCAATAGTCATTATATCCGCATCAATCCTCAGACTGATATCCTTGAATCAAAGTCTCTGGCTGGATGAGGGAATAAGTGTTGTTTTTGCAAGGTCACTCAGCTTAAAGGCACTGTTGCTAAGCTTCTCTGTAAGCGATTTTCACCCCCCACTATTTTATATCCTTTTAAAATATTGGATGAGACTTTTTGGGACTTCTGAAATAATCGTTAGACTACCATCGGTAATCTTTTCGCTATTGGCAATTATTGTAATTTATATAATAGGGAAAAAGCTTTACGATAAAAAAACTGCTTTCGTATCTTCGATTCTGCTGGCAACTTCTCCACTTTATATTTACTATTCCCAAGAAGCAAGAATGTACATGCTGGCATCATTGCTAACAGCCCTGTCTGTTCTGTTTTTTGTTCTGCTACTCGAGCAAGATAAAATAAAATATTGGGTTGGATTTATTTTATCAACAGCCGTTCTCCTTTATACCGACTATCTACCATATCTCATGCTCCCAACTTATGCACTGTATTTATTTATAGTACGCAAAAAAACAAAAGGTGTAACTCTGAAATCATTTATACCTGCTCTAATCCTAATTACAGCTTTTTGTATACCATTGTTTATTTATATATTTCCAAAGCAAATTCACGGAGGCTTAAATATTGCGTCCAGACTACCTGCTTGGGCAAGTGTTGTTGGGGGCTCTACTCCGAAAGACCTCGCGCTGGTATTTATAAAATTTACAATAGGAAGAATATCTCTTGACGACAAAGTGCTTTATGCTATCCTGCTAGTACCTCTGGCAGGATTTATAGGTTTACTTTTTTCTGTTTCCTGGCTTAGAATTAGCACGAAAAGATCCTTTGTTTGGTTTTGGTTTTTGCTGCCGATCACTTTTAGCTTTATCATCTCTTTTTTTATTCCGGTATTTTCTTATTTCCGTTTGATATTTGTTTTACCAGCTTTTTATCTCATACTCGCATCGGCAATAACTAACCTAAATTGGTCTCTTCCCACAAGGGTGATGTTGTCGATAATGCTTGTAATAAACTTATCCTGTTCGTTTATATATTTAATCAACCCAAAATTTCACAGAGAGGATTGGAAGTCGGCAACGAGTTATGTTCAGCAAAATTCAACAAATAATACAATTGTCATGTTTGAATCAACAAATAGTATTGCACCATTTGTCTATTATAATAATGATTTTGTTCAAGCATGGGGAGTATTGGACAGCATCAACCCGGATCCTACAAATGTCCAAATAAATGTGAACAAATTTTTAGATGGCAGTAATAAGGTCTATCTTTTCCAATATCTTTCGCCGATAACTGACCCACAAGGTCTTGTGTACACGTCACTGACAAATGCTGGCTTTTCAAATACCGCAACTAAAGATTTTAACGGTGTCGGCTTTGTATATGAATTTACCCGCTAGAACACATTTAAAAAATTTTTTTAGTAAATACTTTCCCAACCAACAGCCGGAAGCAGCACTTCGTTATGCACCGGCAATAACACATATTAAAAGTTTAAAAAAAAACTCTCTAAAAATTCTAGAAGTCGGTCTGGGCCCATTCGAAATCACACCGTATTTAAAAAGAGAAATAGATTTAATAAATAGCGATTTTACTCAAGGCCAAAAAGGGTTAGCAAAAAAAATCCAGGGTTCGTTTTTAAAAATTCCAGTCAATCGTGAATCATATGACGCAACTGTTTCTGCGGATTTCTTAAGTCAAATAAAAAGTAGCGAAAGGGAAATTGCGATTTATGAAATGTTAAGGGTAACAAAAAAATTGCTCGTAATCATTACCCCTTGCTCACAAGAGTCAAAGGATCAGGATATTTATTTCAAAAAATTCTGGAATAAAGTGTCCCCTGTAAAAAATGTAATACTCGAGCGAAATGCTGAAAACTCGGCTTGCCAGACAGAAGAAATATTAGTCCTAATCGACAAATACAAAAGACTTCTTAAAAAAAGTGCCAAGGTTAAGTCTTACCCAAGCCTCAATTTATTTATAAGGAATATATTGATGCGCACATGGATTACCAAAAATAGGTATCTTTATTATTTATATTTAAAAGGATATTTATTGTTGGTTCCGATTCTAAAATATTGCAACTTCGGCAAAACGTACAGAAGGGTCTTTGTGATAGAATTTTCGTGAGTGAAAATTGCAATTGATATTTCTCAGATTGTATATAAAACAGGCGTTTCTCGTTATACCGAGCAGTTGGTCGAAAACCTTATAAAAATTGACGGCAAAAATAAATATTTACTTTTTGGCACATCCCTCAGGCAAATTGCATATTTAAAAAATTTTCAAAAAAAATTTTTAAGTACGGAAAATGTGGCATTTAAGATATACCCATTTCCTATTATTATTTTCGAAATTTTATTCAACAGACTTAGGTTAATACCGATCGAAAAATTAATCGGAAGTTTTGATATTTTGCACACATCCGACTGGATTGAACCAAAAGTCTCGTCAAAAAACGTAAAAAAAATCACAACAATTCATGACATGGTCACTTACCTTTTTCCGGCAACCTTGCCAAAAAGGGTTTTGGTCAACCAAAAAAAACGGATGGCATTAGTTAAAAAAGAGTCAGACCAAATCATTACAGTTTCCGAAACGACAAAGCAGGACGTCGTTAAATTTTTAGAAGTACCCGAGGAAGACGTCAAAGTAATTTATTCGGCAGCTGCAAGTAATTTTAAACCTCAAAGCGAGGAAAATATCGATAGAGTAAAAGAAAAATTTAAAATAAAAACTCCGTTCATTCTCTCTGTTGGCACACAAGAGCCAAGAAAAAATATTCCAAGACTCATCGATGCTTTTGAGAAAATAAATAAGGAAAATCAAAATATTACCCTTGTTTTGGTTGGTAAATATGGATGGGGTCCATCGATCGACCCAGTTCCAAATGTTATCCAAACAGGTTTTGTGACAGAAGACGAACTTACGAGTCTTTATGCTGCATGCCGTGTTTTTGTTTATCCTTCGCTGTACGAAGGATTCGGACTGCCGATTTTAGAAGCAATGGCGTGCGGTGCCCCTGTTGTAACGTCAAACAATTCTGCAATGGCCGAAATAGGTAAAGACGTAGCGATATTAGTTGATCCTCGAAACGAAGCACAAATGACGAAGGCCATTAACTTTATTCTCAATCTTGAAACGGATAATTATCAAAAAATGGTAAGGGCATCTTTGGATCGTGCACGCAAGTACTCTTGGGCAAAAACGGCCAAAGAAACACTTTTGGTTTATCGCCACCTTTATGAAAGCGCAGAAATACGCCAACTCTAACAAAGCAAAATGAAAATAGGTCTTGATGGCAATGAAGCAAATGTAAAAAACAGGGTTGGCTCAGGTCAATATGCTTATGCCATGCTTTGCGAATTTGCAAAAAATAAAACTCACGATTTCAACGTTTACCTAAAAGAACATCCCCAGGACGATATGCCAAGGGAAACAAGCAATTTCCATTACACCGTTTTTGGGCCCAAAAAGATTTGGACTCAAATTGCACTTCCTCTAAAACTATCATTCGGTCAAAAGCTTGATATATTTTTTACCCTTGGCCATTACGGGCCAAGGTTTGCGAGAATCCCGTATGCCGTTACTATTTTTGATCTTTCATACCTTCATTTTCCTGAACTTTTTAACAAAGATGATCTTTACCAGTTAACCAATTGGTCCAAGTATTCAATTCAAAAATCAGAACATATTTTTGCAATCTCAAATTCGACAAAAGATGATATCATCAAAAATTACAAAATTGACCCATCAAAAGTCTCGGTAACGTACATGGGTTACAACAGCAGTTTATTTAAACCCCAGTCAAAACCAATTGTCGACAAAATAAAATCCAAATACAAAATAATAGGGGACTACATTATTTTTATCGGCACCCTCCAACCCCGCAAAAACATCGGGGGGTTAATTGAAGCATTTGGTCAGTTAATCAGGAATCAGGAATCAGGAATCAGCAACCTGTCTTTGGTTGTTGTTGGTCGGAAAGGTTGGCTTTACGACTCGATATTTGAAAAAGTTAAGGACTTGGGCCTTGAAGACAAAATTATCTTCACAGACTTCGTCCCGCAAAACGATTTACCGCCACTTCTTGCCGGTGCAAAAGTTTATGTCCTTCCTTCGCTGTTTGAGGGTTTTGGGATTCCAGTAATAGAAGCTCAAGCATGTGGCGTCCCAGTTGTTGTGTCAAATAACTCTAGCTTACCGGAAGTGGTAAAGAATAGTGGCATCACTGTAGATCCAACAAGCGTAAAATCAATAGCCGGAGGAATCGAAAGAATACTAACGAATCCAAAACTGGCCATGGATCTTTCCCAAAAGGGATTCATAAATGCGAAACGTTTTTCCTGGCAAAAATGCGCCCAAGAAACTCTCAAGGTTTTGGAAACCCTATAATAAAAGCCAAATTTGCACAAATAATCATCCCATAGTATAATACGGGTATGGAAAGACCTGTTTACGGCGTAGTTCTAACATCTGGCTCGCAAATAAAGGAATCGCCAAATTTTTTAAATCCAAGCCAAAGATATGTTGATGAGGATGGGGAATTTATTTTCCGGCTCCAAAGGAGGGTAGAGCCTGACCTTGAGGGCAAGATAAGACTCATACCAGCAATTGAAGCTCTCTCCGTGGGTAAAATTGACAGGTTATTAATTGCAGGAGGAGCAAGGAATCATGATATCCCCTTGGCGAGAATTTACACAAATTGGGCAAAAGGTTTTGAAACGGTCATCAACATAAGAAGGAATAAACTTGGACTTGCGGCAATTCATGAAGATTCGATTGTAGAAGTAAGAGGTGGTGTGCATACGCCATCAGACCTAGCAAAAACAGAAAAAACGTTAGAGCAAAGAGGATGGAATGCCGACATAATATTATTCTCCTCAAATTATCAATTTTTGAGAAGAGCTGTCAAAGATTTTATGCAAAGTTATTCACTTGGACAAGTTAGAACTGTTTCGAGCGATGTAGAAATTCTAGGACGCCACAGGTTATACCCAGGCATTGTTGCTAAAGTATTGCCGCATGAATTTATAGAAGAAATGATTATGAGAAACCACAAAATAGACAAATACCCAAAAATTGTGGAAAACGCGGCAGCTTATTTAGTCAGAGCTGTAAAACCAGAAGCCGACAAAAATAAAAAACCTATCACAATTGCTGTTGCAGTAGCGGCATCGTTAGCTGTTGCAGTAGCGGCAAGGAAATCACACCAGCGAGCTCAGCGCGCTACATAAGTGTTATATTTAAATGTATGAAAGACAAAATGGGTAAAGAATTGTCAAATGCTGAAGTCGTAGGTAAAATCGCAAACCGAATTAGGTGGATTTGGCTGGATCTTGTCCTTTTTAAACTCAACATCATTTCAGCCATAATTCCATTCCACTCAATCCGTAATTTTTACTACCGTATTTGTGGCGTTAAAATCGGCAAAAATTCATTTATTCATATGCGTACCCGTTTTTATTATCCGGCCGGAATATCAATTGGGGATGGCACAATAATCGGCGACAGTTGCTTCCTAGACGGCCGTGCGCCTCTTGTTATTGGCAACAATGTAGATGTCGCCTCAGACGTCATGGTTTACAACAGTGAGCATAATATCCATTCAGAAGATTTCGGCCCCATAGAAGAAAAAGTCGAAATTGGAGATTATGTTTTTATTGGTCCGCGGGCAATTATTCTACCGGGTGTAAAAATTGGCAAGGGAGCCGTAGTTGCTGCAGGCGCGGTTGTTACCAGCGATATAAAAGATTTCGAAATAGTCGGCGGTGTTCCGGCAAAAGTAATCGGAGAGCGCAAAAACAAAGATCCTCATTACAAACTTGGCCGCGCCAGGCTTTTTCAGTGATGAAAAGTCATTCTTACAATGTCGTTTTGCTTCCCCCATCAGACGTCTTTCAAAAAGCAATAAACCTAAGCAATAGCTTAAAAAATTACTTCAACCTTGAGTTTGTCTTAGACGGTAAAACCAGGTACCCGCACATCACGCTGTACCAGTTGACAATCCTGGACAGCAATTACGATAAACTAATATTGCTTTTGGATCAAATCTTCACGTATCGAAAGAAAATTTCTTCAAAAAAAACCAATTTAAGCAGTAATGGAAGATTTATCTCTATAGATGTTTTTAATTCAAAACATCTCAATGACCTCCATTCGGAAGTAGTCAAAAAGTCGAATGTTCTTCGAAAAAACACTAGCCAAATATTGATCAAGGGCAGCGACAAAGTGGACTACTTGAAGCAATTTGGTTCAAACGGTGTATTCGAAAATTTTAAACCACATATCACCATAACAAGACTTAAGAATGAAAAAGATGTAGTAAAAGCCCTACGTTCCTTAAAAGTTGAAAAAGAGTCAGTTATTTTTGAAAAAGCAGCGATAGGGGAATTGGCCGATCACGGTACAGTTACCAAAATAATCAAAGAATATAATTTGTCATAAACATGGATCTTTCCGTAATCATCGTCAACTGGAACACAAAAAAACTCACGACAGACTGTATATCCTCGGTTTTTAATTTCACAAAAGGCATCGACTTTGAAGTGATCATTGTAGACAACGGCTCAGAAGATGGCAGCTCAGGCTACATCAAAAAGAAATTTCCTCAGGTTAAATTAATCCAGAACAAAGACAATTTGGGTTTCACCAAAGCCAACAACCAAGGTATTAAAATTGCCAAGGGAAAATATGTAATGCTTCTCAACTCAGACGCATATTTAATTGAAAACTCACTCGAAACACTTGTCAAAATCGCAAATAGTGAACAAGGTCTTGGCGCAATAGGCCCTCAACTTTTAAATGTTGACATGACAATCCAGCAATCAGCAGGTTTTGCCCCAAACCTGCCCCAAATATTTTTTTGGATGACTTTTATAGACGATTTACCATTGGGCCAATTGCTCAAACCCTTCCATGTAGACCATGACAGCTTTTATCAAAGGGAAAAAGAAGTCGATTGGGTAACAGGCGCGGCAATTTTGGTTCCAAAAGACGTAATTAAAAAAGTCGGTTCACTAGATGAAAATATTTTTATGTACACAGAAGAAGTCGAATGGTGCTTCCGGATAAAAAGAGCAGGTTACAAAATAATCTATTCCCCGCAAGCAAAAATTATTCACATTGGTAGGGGATCAAGCGGTAAAATTTCTCCCCGTGCCTTTGTTGGCGAATTCAAAGGCTTAATTTACTTCTATAAAAAGCACAAGGGTTATTTCTCTTTGCAATTATTAAAAATCTTCCTTAAAATAGGGGCATTGGCAAGAATTGTTATCTTCACAATCCTGGGAAGGTCTGAACTTGCAAAAATCTATGTTGAAGTTTTTAAGGTGGTTTGACGATCACGTCCTCGAATATCTGTCTTTCGGGCTTTTAATCATTGTTCCGCTCTATCCCAAAATCCCACTATTTGATATTTTACCGGGATATCTAGTCCGCGGTCGCCTCGACGACCTTTTTATCGCTTTTGCATTTTTTATCTGGCTTGTTTGGTTGCTCAGGAGAAAAGTCAGCCTCAAAGGCAATCCGCTTTTAGTGCCAATGGTAATTTATCTTGTTGTCGGTTTATTATCCTGCCTCAGTGCAATTTTTATTACCAAAACTGTTCCGTTTGAAACGGTTCACATAGAAAAACTGTTTTTGAACTACTTTAGGCGTGTCGAATATTTCACGGTTTTCTTTGTGTTTTTCTCATCGATCAAATCATTTGCGCAGGTCAAAAAATACATCTACCTCATGGCAATTGTTCTTCTTTTGGTTTCGATATATGGTTTCGGCCAGAAATACCTTTACTGGCCCGCATTCTCAACTATGAACAGGGAGTTCTCAAAAGGCATAAAGCTTTATCTGACGGCAAACGCCAGAGTGCTTTCGACTTTCGGAGGCCATTACGATCTAGCAGCTTATCTTATGCTTTCGCTTACATTTTTTATACCCCTGGTATTCGTTGCCAAAAAATGGGCACTTAAATTATTTTATGTTTTGATTAGCGTTTGCGGTTTTTGGCTTCTCATTTTAACAGTCTCCCGAACCTCATTTTTAGCTTATCTCGTGTCTATAACATTAATCTTTTTTATGCTTAGCTTCAAAAAAAATTGGGTTTGGGCACTCTCTCGCTGGTTTATAATAATTTTTATATCGCTTTCCGTAATGCTTTTTTTTGGCGATTTGTCAGACCGGTTTGCACATTTATTCAAGGTCCAAAGTCTAAAAGACTTAGCTTTTAAACCGCTTGTGAAGACAGCACCATCCGGGCAACAGGCGGCATATTTAGACATTGGTTCAAAATCAGACATCCCTCCATCCGAACAAAAACCTCAAGCAATCACCAGCATACCCGCAGACGTAACAGTAAATATCCCGGAAGACGGCACGGGATCCGGTAAGTTTGCAACATTGCCCGCCCGACCCCGCGTTTATTCGCAAAACGCAATCCAATACGATCTTTCGACCGGTATCCGTCTTGACTATACATGGCCTCAAGCGATAAAAGGCTTTACAAGAAATCCCCTATTTGGTTCCGGATATTCAACTCTGACAAAACAAAATATAGACGATTTTACGGAGGCAGAATCAACCGACAACGACTTTTTGAGGACCCTGGGCGAAACAGGACTTTTGGGTTTCTTAACTTTTTACGGAATTGTTTCAATCATTTGCTACCAGGCGATAACAGCTTTTAGAAAAACCAAGGATTTGTTTGAGGCAACCCTATTCGGCGCTTTTTTTGCAGCCTCAATCGGTCTTCTGGTAAATGCTTTTTATATCGACGTTTTTGTTTCTTCGAAGGTTGCCTACACGTACTGGATCATGGCTGCCTTGATGTTTGGAGCAATAAAATTTTCCCAAAAAAAGCTTAAAAGTGAAAAAGCTTGAAATTCTTATCATATTTGCGATTCTTTTCATCGGCTTGGTAGTTAGGCTGTACAAAATTGACCGTCCCCTGGCTGATTGGCACTCTTGGCGCCAGGCAGACACGGCTGCGGTCTCCAGGAATTTTGTCAAAGAAGGTTTCAACCCGTTTATCCCAAAATTCGACGATATGTCTATGCAAACTAACGGTATCGACAATCCTAACCGCTACCGCTTTGTCGAATTCCCCGTTTACAACATAATAGTTGCAGCGGTATGGAAAATAGCCGGAATAAATACCATGTACGCGCGGTTGACGACTGCCTTTTTCACTTTAATTTCCACTGGACTGCTTTTTTTAGTTGTCAGAAAATTCTCAACTCTGCCAACTGCTTCGCTAGCGGCTTTTTTCTTTACTACAATCCCTTACAACATATTTTATTCAACGACTATTCTCCCTGGACCCTTTATGGTCACTTGCATCCTCGCAATGTATTACACATTTATCCTCTATATCGAAAAAGAAAACCCATTTCTTATCGTTACTTCGGCAATTTTGGGATCAATCGCGGTTTTGTCATGGCCAATCGCCGCCTTTTTCTTCCTGCCTCCCGCTTATCTTGCGCTGGAAAAATACAAGCTAGGATCGCCAAAAAAAGTTTGGCTTTGGGTTTTTGCGGTAACCTGTCTTGTCCCGTTTCTGGCTTGGCGGTTTTGGATGCTTAGATTTCCGGCAGGAATTCCCAATTGGCAGTTTTTGATCAACGAAGGCGGGATTCGCTTTAAGGGTGCATTTTTTAGGTGGATTGTTCAAGAAAGGTTAGGGGGGTTAATTTTAACTTCGACGGGCTTTGCCCTTTTTATACTTGGCGTAGTCCAAAAAGCCGGTCGCGAAAAACTTTTTTACTATTCAATACTTACCTCATCAATTCTTTATGTCTGTGTCTTTGCTTCCGGAAATGTTCGCCACGATTATTACCAAATTCCAATTATCCCCTCGCTTGCAATTTTTATGGCTATCGGCACATCACACATTCTAAATCTTAAATCTGGGAGCATCTCAAAATACTTCGGCGTGGTAACTGCGGTTTTCTTGATTATTTTGATGTACGCGCTTGGGTTTTACCAAGTACAAGGTTATTACTGGATAAACAGGCCGGAAATCGTAGAAGCTGGTCTAGCTGTCGACAAACTTCTTCCAAAAGACGCAACCGTTATTGCGCCGTATAATGGCGATACGGCATTTCTTTATCAAACAAACAGACATGGTTATCCGATTGTTGACAGGCCTCTTCAGCAGTTTGTAGATTCAGGCACCAAATATTTGGTCTCGGTAGAAACTGCGGATTCCGGCATTCAGCATCTGTCGGTAATTTGTAACACTTTAGAAAAAACAGACAAATTTGTCATAATCGAACTTTCCAAAAAGTGTCTTTCCGATCCCTCATGAAAGTCTTAATGCTCACTCCGTATTTGCCCTACCCGCTGGTTTCTGGCGGCCAAATTAGGACATATAACTTATTAAAAAATTTATCCACCAAACATAAAATAACACTCGTTTCATTTATCAGGGAACCAAAAGAAAAAAAATATTTAGAGAACTTAAAACCTTTTTGCGAAAAAATCTTAATTTACCAAAGAAGGAAGGCCTGGTCACCAATAAATATTTTATTATCTGCAATAACCCCCTACCCGTTTTTAGTATCAATATATCTGAGCCTTTCACTCAAAAGTGATATCCAGGAACTTTTAAAAGAAGAAGATTTCAACCTTATTCACGCTGAAACATTTTATGTCATGCCCAATATCCCCAAAACAAACGTCCCCGTGCTTTTAGTAGAACAAGTTATCGAATATCTTGTTTATCAAAGGTATGTTGAGGGTTTGCCTACGTATTTATTTTTTCTAAAACCATTTTTAAGTCTTGACGTCGCAAAGATTAAATGGTGGGAAAAATACTTTTGGAAAAAATCCAAACATCTTGCCGCGATGAGCAACGACGACCGCAAATTTATAGAAAGTATCAACCCGAGCCTCAAAGTAGATGTTGTCGCAAACGGAGTCGACACCGAATATTTTGCCCAAACCAAAAAAATCAAAACAAAAAACCCTACGATCCTATTCGTTGGCAATTTTAAATGGTTGCCAAACAGGGACGCCGCAAATTTTTTAGTTACCCAAATTTGGCCCAAAATAAAGTTTGAAATAAAAAATGCCAAACTTTGGATTGTTGGCAGAAGCCCAACGGATGACATCAAAGCATTCTCGTCAACAGATATCTGTGTAGACGAGACAGTGGAGGACATAAGATCTGCCTACGGAAAAAGTGATTTACTCTTGGCGCCAATCAGAAACGGTAGGGGGACTAAATATAAAATTCTAGAGGCGATGGCAACAAAAACCCCGATTGTCGGTACTCCCCTTGCAACGGAAGGTATAAATGTCCAAAACAAAAAGCACGCATATATCGCCACTAGCCCAAAAGAACTGGCTAAAGAGACAATTTACTTGCTTAAAAATCCGCAAAAAAGCCGCGAAATTGCCGAAAACGCATACCAATTGGTGTCACAAGATTACAACTGGAAAAAAATCTCAAGCAGTCTTGATAAACTTTATCAGGAAGTAGGCCGATGATAGACATATCTGTAGTTATTGTCTCTTACAATACCAAAGAACTCCTCTACAATTGCCTAAAATCGGTAACAACTGCGGCAAACGGTCTTAACCTGGAAATTTTTATAGTAGATAATAATTCGCATGACGGTACCGCCAACTTTATTAAAAAGAATTTCCCCAATATTAAACTAATTGCAAACAAAAAAAACCTTGGTTTCTCAAAAGCCAATAACCTAGCCCTAAAAATTGCCAAAGGCAAATATGTATTAATTCTTAACCCCGACACCGTTTTGGAAAAAAATACACTTTTGCAAATGAAAAAATTCATGGACGAGAATCAGCAAACCGCCATGGCTACTTGCACTGTCGAGCTTGCAAACGGCCAGCTTGACCGTGATGCAAGGCGTCGTTTCCCTACCCCCTGGCGCTCGTTTTGCCACTTCTCGCACCTTTCAAAAATATTTAAAAACGTAAACTTTTTCAGTGAATATTATATGGACGACCTGCCTGCAGACCAAGAACATGAAGTCGATGCGTGTGCCGGCGCCTTTATGTTTACTAGATTAAGCGTTTTAAAAAAAGTAGGTTTCTTCGATGAAGACTTTTTTTTCTACGGCGAAGACCTCGACCTCTGTTATCGTTTCAAACAAAATGGCTACAAAATCACCTACACTCCAATTACCAAAATCATACATTATAAAGGGGCATCCTCCGGCATCAAAAAACATTCAGAACATCTGTCAAAGATTACCCGGGATTCAAAAATTATAGCCATCAAAGAATCTACTCGCGCTATGGAACTTTTTTACAAAAAACATTATATGGATAAATATCCGTTTTTTGTGACCCAACCTGTACTTACAGCTATAAAAATCTTAACGCAAATCAGGCTTTTAAATTCAAAATGAAAATTGGAATCGATGCCCGTTTTGTTGGACCCCAAGGGACTGGGCTTGGCAAATATACTGAAAAATTAATTGAAAACTTACAGAAGATCGACAAAAAAAACAACTACGTAATTTTTCTGACCGAAGACAATTGGCTGTATTTAAAACTAGAAAATCCCAATTTCAAGAAAGTTTTAGCTGACGTCAAATGGTATTCCATAGACGAACAATTAAAGATGGCCGGTATTTTTAACTCTCAATCCTTAGACCTCCTGCATGTCCCTCATTTTAATGTCCCCATCCTTTACCGCAAAAAATTTGTTGTCACTATCCACGATTTAATCCATCATAATTTTTTACAGGAATCAACAACCACTAGAAATTTTTTAGTTTTTAAAATAAAACGGCTTGCTTATAAAACCACCATAAAATCAGCAATCAAACGATCGGTTTCAATCATCGCACCATCAAATTATGTAAAAGAAGAAATTATCAAAACGTTTAATGTCAAAGCAGACAAGATAACCGTAACCTATGAAGCTGCAGAAGAAGAATATTTCCGCAATCGACAATCGGCAAGCGACAATCGACAATCGACACTGCTATACGTCGGCAATGTTTACCCCCACAAAAATATTTCAAAATTACTGGATGCAATTAATATCTTAAAATTTAAAACTAAAAATTTAAAATTGACTATCGTCTGCCCTCGCGATGTTTTCCAAGAAAGACTAATTGCAGAAATTAAAAAAAGAAAACTTAAAGACGTGGTAGATGTCAAAGGTTATTTATCTGCAAAAGACCTTGCGGGTGTATTTGCTAAAAGTTCGGCCTATATTTTCCCGTCGCTTTCCGAAGGTTTTGGCATACCTGGCTTAAACTCAATGGCGTCCCAGCTTCCATTAATTTCATCCAGAATTCCTGTACTAAAAGAAATTTACAAAGATGCCGCATATTATTTTGATCCAAACAACGCACAAGACATAGCTAGTGCCATCCAAAAGGTATTGTCAGACAAAAAGCTTCAACCCGATCTCATTAAAAAAGGAAGCGAAAGGGTCAAACAATTCTCCTGGCACAAAATGGCCCAGGAGACACTGAATGTGTACGAAAAATTGAATAGTATACTTTAAACTTATATTTAATTAGCTCACCCGATTATCCGTAAAGATTTTTGCGTAATGAAATTAAAGTTGCAGGCATTCTGTATTCAAAATGTATGATAAAATAACCATCTCAATAAAACAGCAATGAATATGTTTGTATTACTTTGGAAAAAATGGCTTACTATTGCAAAAATTATTGGAAACTTTCAAGCACAGGTTATTTTTAGTTTTTTTTATTTAATTTTATTTTGCCCTTTTGGCATAATTTTCTCTTACTTTAAAGATGAGTTAAAGATAAAAAGATCAAATAAAAAGCCATTAACAACAAATTTTGGTTCTTGGATGCACAAACCTGAAAAACTAGTGGAAGCTAAACGACAGTATTGATGTACATCATAGGCATATCTTGTTTTTACCATGAATCTGCGGCTACTCTTATCAAAGACGGGAAAATTCTTGCAGCATCCGCCGAAGAAAGATTTACGAGGAAAAAACATGATTCAAATTTTCCTAAACGAGCTATATCTTTTTGTTTAAAACAAGCGTCAATAACCGTTAAAGATGTGGACTATTTCGTTTTCTATGAAAAACCGCTTTGGAAATTTCACAGAATTCTAATTACAGCATTATCATCTTATCCGTTTGCATTCAGATTCTTTGCAAAAGCGATGACAACGTGGCTTTTGGATAAATTGTGGGTTAGGTCAGAAATTGCAAGTCAATTAAAAATAGACACGGCAAAAATTTTATTTGTACCTCATCATATATCTCATGCTGCTTCGTCATTTTACACATCAGGATTCGATAAAGCAGCAATAATAACCCTAGACGGTGTTGGGGAATGGACAACAACAACTTATGGTATTGGTGAAGGAAAAGAGATTATAATACAAAAAGAAATTAAATTTCCACACAGTATTGGCCTGCTCTACTCAACGTTTACGGCCTTTTTAGGTTTTGAAGTAAATGATGGAGAATACAAAGTTATGGGTATGGCTCCTTACGGTAAGCCCATTTTTCTTAATAAAGTAAGAAAATTAGTCAAAGTGTACAGTGATGGTTCCTATACTCTTGACATGAGCTATTTTAATTATCATAGATCACTCTCAAGTTCTTACAGTAAAAAGTTTTTAGAATTATTTGGCAAACCAAGACCAAAAGATATGTGTTTTTTTACCAAATCTTCTGGCTACCCAAGCTATTTTGGCGACAAACCCTCCGATTACAAAAACATGTGCAAAGAGAACCAAAAATATGCCAATATTGCCGCGTCAATCCAAACATTTACAGAGGAGTTGATCTTAAAGCTGGCAAATGAGGTCCACAGAAAAACGAAACTTAGCAATCTATGTATAGGGGGAGGTGTTGGCTTAAATAGTGTTGCAAATGGAATCCTTCTTAAAAAAGGCCCTTTTAAAAATATATTTGTACAACCAGCAGCTGGCGATGATGGCGGTTCGTTAGGAGCAGCTATGTATGTTTACCACTCCATACTTGGCAAAAAGCGATTATATGTGCAAGATAATTGTTATCTTGGTCAAGAGTTCTCCGAAGCGGAAATAAAAATTTTTTTAAAGAACAAAAAAATTAAGTTCACATACTTTCATTCAGAAGAAAAGTTAGCAGCGTATCTTTCGACTGAAATTTCAAAAGGAAAAGTGATTGGATTCTTTCACGGAAGGGCGGAGTGGGGTCCAAGGGCATTAGGTGCACGGTCTATTATTGCCGATCCAAGAAGTGAAGAAATGAAAGAGATAGTTAATACAAAAATAAAGTTTCGAGAACCGTATAGGCCTTTTGCTCCTGTCACATTGGCAGAAAAAGCAAGTGAATATTTTGAATTTGGTAATTTAATACATGAAAACTTGACTAACTTTATGCTAGGTGTATTTCCCGTAAAAAAAGACAAAAGAAAAGTTATTCCCACAGTTACCCATGTCGACGGGTCAGGAAGACTGCAAATTATAAAAAAGAACCAAAATTCGAGATATTACAGTATTATAAAAAAATTCGGACAAAAAACAGGTGTTTATGTATTATTAAATACGTCATTTAACCTAAAAGGAGAACCGATTGTGAATTCACCCCAAGATGCAATGAAAACATTTTTGGCATCAGGATTAGACATTCTCGCGCTTGAAAAATTTATAATTTTAAAACAGGACATTGAAAATTTTAAGGTTATCTGATAATTTTAACAGGTGAACTTTATTAAAACCTTCCTCACAAAAATCGAAGATGCAAAAGAGCTAACGATTTTTTTTTGGAAAATAAAGTTATGGTTTCTCATACCACTCATCTTAGTCCTTCTAATCCTTGGAATCCTACTTATGGTTGCAAGCTCAACAGGAGTTGCCCCATTTATTTACACGTTGATTTAACGAATTACAAAACGGGTTTAAAGAAAAACCGTAATTATTGGTTTGTGTATTTTTTTTGATAGTCATACTGTTTACACCAGAAGTTGTAAGCACAAACAGCATTCTTGCTGATTTCTTCACTACTAATAAAATCTAGAAAATAGCGCAAATTTTACCAATCGCATTCGTTTGTCTTTTCAGACATGCCACCAATGGCAATAAAAATCGAAGAATTTAACTAAAAATTGGTCAATTTGGGATTTTTTGACTAGATTAACCCTTTTTGCTGTCCCTGACATATAATTGAAGCACCAATGATTGCTGTTTTTGCAGGTAAAAATGATCTAATTAGTATGTCTTATCAACCTAAATTAGCCCTCGTCCATGATGATCTAGTCCAACAAGGTGGGGCGGAGATGCTTTTTGAAGAAATTGCCAGTATCTACCCCGACGCGCCGATTTACACTTCCCTGGTCGATTGGTCAAAGATCCCCAGCTCAATCAACAAAAATCGAATCCATACTTCATTTATCCAAAAAATACCCTTTGCCCAAAAATTCTATAAAGCAATTTTGCCTCTGTATCCCCTGGCATTCGAAAGTTTTAATTTAGATGATTTTGATATCGTCATCTCTTCAACCACAAGGTTTGCAAAGTCTACAATCACCAAACCCAAAACAGTCCACATTTGCTACATAAACAGCGTCCCTAGGTTTTTATACAACCAAAACATCCAAAAACATTATTTATCAAACTCACTGGCATTTATCCTAAGTCCCTACTTTAGCTGGCTCAAACGTTGGGACAAGGCAGCGTCAAAAAGGCCGGATTTATACATTGCGAATTCCCAAAACGTTAAAAACCAGGTTAAAAAAATTTACGGTCGAGAAAGCGTAGTTATTTACCCGTTTGTTGATACAGAGTTTTTTTGCAAAAAGTATCAAAAGGGTCAAGGGGATCAAAGGTATGAAAATGAAAAGGATTATTGTCTTGTTGTTTCCCGCCTTAATAAATGGAAAAGGATCGAAATTGCAATTCAAGCGTGTCTGGAGCATAAGATCAATTTAAAAATAGTCGGAACAGGCCCAGACGAAGAAAGACTTAAGAAATTAGCGATCAGAGGTCAGAGGCTTGAGCTTAGAGGTCAAATACAGTTTCTTGGAAATGTCAGAAAAGATAAACTCAGAGAGCTTTATCAAAACGCAAAAGCCTTAATAGTGACTCAAGAGGAAGATTTTGGGATAGCCGCCGTAGAAGCTCAGGCTTGCGGTACGTCAGTTATCGCTTTCAATGCCGGAGGCGCAAAAGAAACAGTAATAAATGGTAAAACCGGCTTGTTTTTTGATATTCAAAACGAAAAATCCCTAAAAGATGCAATACTTGCCCATTCTAGGTTAAAATGGGATAGTGTCGCCTGTAGAAGAAATGCACTCAAGTTCTCAAAAAAAGTTTTTAGGCAGAATTTAACGAGTGTTGTAAAAAAATATGTCCACTAAACTCACCGATTTAAAAATAGAATCACGTAAAACGCGTAATTCTGATTCTCGCACGCTCAAAATTGCCCTTTTTTGCGGCGGTTCCGGCACGCGTATGTGGCCCATGAGCCGCAAAGCGCTTCCAAAGCAATTCCAGCCTCTCATCCAAAACGAATCGACATTCCAAATGATGATAAAAAGGTTAACCAAAAAATTTCCGTACGGTTCAATATTTCCGGTCACGACTCGCGACAATGTACAGTGGATTGTTAAACTTGCGCCCGAAATTCCACTGGAAAACATCATAATCGAGCCGGAAATGAGAGACACCGCAGCAGCGGTTTCCCTGGCCGCCGCAATTCTTGTTAAAAAATTTAAAAACCCAAACGTTCTGGCACTATGGAGTGATCATGTCGTTAGGAACGAAGACGCATTTATTAAGGCCATCGAGCTTGCAGACACTACCGCCCGCGAAATGGACAAATTTGTCGAAATTGGTGTCAGGCCTACATTCCCAAGCATTGCCCTAGGTTATTTAAAACTCGGCAAGATGATCAAGCGTGCAAACGGCATGGCAATTTTCGAATTTGATGCCCAAATAGAAAAACCGGATTTTGAAACCGCCAAAAAATTTACCGAAAGCTGGGAGTACCTTTGGCATATTGGCTATGCCGTTTGGCCGGCCAATAAAATGCTCACGGCAGTCGAAAAATATTTCCCTGAAGGCTATAAATCCATCATCAAAATCCAAAAGGCCTGGGGGACCCCAAACCAGGAAGCGACCATAAGAAGCGAGTATCCCAAAATCCCTAAAAACTCTATAGATTTCGCCGTAAACTCTCATTTAACTTCCCAAGACCAGGTCGTGGTTTCGGCTGATCTGGGTTGGCGTGACGTCGGGACTTGGAACGAGTTAAAAGACGAAATGGCCTCAAAACCCAGTGACAACATAATTCAAGGCGCTGTAATGGATTTTGACCTAAAGGATTGTCTAATCTATAGCAATAAAAAGGAAAAAATAATTGCAGCAATCGGCCTCGAAGGGTTAGTAGTGGTCGACACCGAAGATGCGCTTTTGATCTGCCCCAAAGACAGGACTCACGACGTCAAAAAAATTATCGAAGAACTTAAAGAAAAGAACAAAGAAGAATTTTTATGATGTCGTTCTAATTTTTATTGCCCTAATCTCTGATAGCCTTTAATTTTTTTTGTTTAGAAATTAGAAATTAGAAATTAGAATTTTTTTAATTATGCTGTACGATTTTATCAAACGTCTTATAGACATTGTAATAAGCTCAATTGCATTAATTGTTGCCTCGCCGGTTATTCTAGCTTTTATAGTCATCGTCAAACTCACTTCACAGGGTCCTGTTTTTTATAAACCGTACCGTGTCGGCAAAGGCGGCCATTTGTTTCAAATGTTTAAATTCAGAAGCATGTACATGTATGAAATCAGCGGCAAACTTGTCCACGCCCAAAAATATTTGGACACAAATCCAAAATTAAAAAAAGAATACCAAGAAAATAGTTTCAAACTTCAAAAAGACCCAAGAATCACGCAAGTGGGCAAGATCTTAAGACGGTTTTCCATAGACGAATTGCCCCAGCTCTTCAATGTCTTAATTGGCGATATGTCGCTTGTAGGTCCAAGGGCATACCAAAAAGACGAATTAGACCATCAGCAAAAAGTCTATCCCCAAACGGCAAAGTACGTTAAAATTATTTTACAGGCCAGGCCGGGGGCTTCGGGTCCGTGGCAAGTTTCCGGCAGGTCGTTTATAAATTTTGACCAGAGGGTTGAGATGGACGCAAATTATGTCAAAAAACGCTCGATCCTCTATGATTTATGGGTGATTATTAAAACACCCCCTGCTATGATTATTGGAACGGGAGCCATCTAATGAAAAAGAAAATAATTTCAGTAGTTCTGTTAATAATCGCAATTTATGCTGTTGTAGGCATTTTTACATTCCTGTCCGTAAAATCGGCTGTTTCTTCCGCCAAAAAAGTCACAACAGCGCTAAAAACGCAAGACTTGGATTCGGCAAAATCGGCCATAGGGGAAACAAAAATTAAATTGCGGGCAACCCAAGGTCTGCTCTTTTTATATACGCCCATCAGGATAATTCCGCTTGCCGGTTGGTATGTTGCCGATGCCCAAAGGGGTGTTTCTGCAGCCATTTCAGGCCTGTCGGCCGCACAAACACTAGCGGAAGCCATAACGCCTTATGCAGACATCCTGGGACTAAAAGGCCAGGGAACATTCTTAGGAGGGACTGCACAGGAACGTTTATCGAGTATTGTAGAAACGTTATCCAAAGTTACTCCCCAGCTTGATTCGGTCGGCAAAGATTTAGAAAACACAAAATCGCAAATCGACAAAATCCAAACCTGGCGCTATCCAAACTTTTTACCCGGCAAGCCGGGTCAGCAAATCGACTTGGCAAAAAATACCCTAGACCAAGTCGAGACTTTTATAACTAAAGCCCAGCCGCTTATCAAAGTTCTGCCGGATATTATGGGTGAAAGTAAAGATAAAAATTATCTGATTTTGATCCAAAACGACAAGGAGCTCCGGCCAACCGGTGGATTTATAACAGCTTATGCATTTTTTAAAGTAAGCAAAGGCAATATTCAGTCCGATGGGTCGCAGGACATTTATGCTCTGGATGCCTCGCTCAGAAAACAAGTTACGGCGCCGCCAGCAATCCAAAAATACCTTCAAGTTGGCACGCTTCATATCAGGGATTCAAACATTTCACCCGATTATTTGGCGTCAATGCTGCAATTCCAAGACCTGTACCAAAGCTCAACACAAAAAAAGGACTTCGACGGTATAATCGCCGTGGATACCCGCTTTGTGCTTGCCATGCTCGACGCGCTCGGGCCAATCGAGGTTGCAGGCACAAAATACACGACAGACAAGGTTGATGCCTGTGCCTGTCCGCAAATTATCTATGAACTAGAAAAGTACGCAGACCAGCCTGTTGCCTACGAAAAGGGTGACAGGAAAGGCATAATTGGACAATTGATGCAGCAGATGATGGCCAAAACCTTCGCGGCCAATAAGTCCCAATGGCCCAAAATACTAGAAGCGGTCCTTTCCTCTCTCCAGCAAAAGGACATCCTTTTGTACTTTAAGGATGCAGCCACACAACAGGCAGCAGAAAATGTTAATTTTGCAGGCCGGCTATACAATTACGATGGTGACTATCTGGCAATAAACGAATCTAATCTCGGTGGAGCAAAATCTAACTTATATGTACAAGAAAAAGTAACAGCCCAAATCCAAAAGGGCAAAGACGGGCAAAGCAACAAACTTACAATCGAGTACAAATACCCGAGACGCGGCGATAACTGCAGCCTAGAGCGAAAAAGCGGCCTGTGTTTAGCAGGCATATACCAAGACTGGATTAGGATATACGTTCCCAAAGGTGCAAAAATTACTAAGGCATCAGGCAGCGAAACTCCGTTTGTGGTAAGCGAAGATTTAGGAAAAACTGTGTTTGAAGGATATTTTACACTTCGCCCGGAAGGGACCGCCAAAATAGAAATCGAATACACTGTTCCGCTTAAACCATCCGGCCAATATAAACTTCTAATCCAAAAACAAGCTGGTCAGCCAGCAATCCCGTACGATATAACCGCATTTGGCAAAAGACAAAAAACTTTTTCGCTGGATTCAGACAAAGAGCTGATCGTTAAAGAATAATAAATTATGTACCAGGCAACAGAAGGTATCGTCTTGTCCCACAAAAATTTTGGCGAAGCCGACAGGCTTTTGACGATCTACACCAAAGATTTTGGCAAAATAAACTGTATTGCCAAAGGCGTTAAGCGTCCAAAATCCAGAAAATCCGGCCATGTGGAAATCGCTTCCTGGTGCAAAATATTTACCGCTCGCGGCAAAAGCTTGGACATCTTAACCGAAGTTGAACTTAAAAAATCTTTTGGACACGAGGATTTCTCAACCACAAAGGCAAACAAAATTTATCATATCCTAGAACTTGTAGACTGTCTTACGCCGCATAACCAAAAAAACACACAAGTTTTTGACCTTCTTTTGTCATTTCTCAAAAAAATTGACAGCGGTGAAAATTTCAACCTGATTTCCTCTGCCTTCAAACTAAAACTATTGGCCGCCCTTGGTTTCTTTTCGGCAGATAATCTCAAATACTCAAGTGCTAAAAATTTACTCACAAAGTTTGAAACGGACGACTTTGACAGTTTAAAAAGTCTAAAGATAGACGACGAAAACTATTTGAAACTTCTCGCTTTTCTTGATAGCATAATTGAAGACACCGCAGAAAGAAAATTAAAAACAAATAAATTCCTAAATGCCGCAATCTAAAAAAAATATATACATAATCGCCGCCATTGCCCTCGTTTTGATTTTTGCGGTTTTGTATTTCCTCTTTATTTTTCAAAAAAAACCGAAACAGCTCGCTCAAGACAGCACTCCGGTAGATGTTAAACAGGTAGACGAAATTGATGTTGCCAAACGCCCTTACGTCACATTGACTCCGACGTCAACCGGTACGGAAATAATAATTACCATGGAAAATATGACGAACTTCGATGGCATTGAGTACGAGCTCACTTACCTTGCGGACAATCCGACGACCCCCGGCGAAAAAATTGAACGCGGCGCAACCGGAACCGATGTTGACCCAAAGGCAGACAAATATAAAAAATCAATTCTTCTTGGGACAGCATCAAAAGGCGTTTCCAGTCCGGATAAAAATATCTCGGACGGCAAGTTAACACTGCATCTCATAAAAGGTGGAGTAGAGTACCTGTCGGCAACCAAATGGGATATGGTTACCGCAGGTTCCAAAGCCACACAACTCAAAGATGCCGACAAACATATAACAGTTGATATCCCATCTCTCGGCAAGGATTACAATATAATACTTGCCGACACTGTTGGGGTTCCAGCAGGCGGCGATTTTGATGCGAACAAGGTTCTTCTTCCGGTCTATGGAGTGTTTACGCTGGACGTGCCATTTTCAAAAAAGGCAACGTTAACGCTAAATACAACAAAGGACGCATCACAGGCCCAGCTCTATTCGTACAACCATAACTCAAGCCAATGGACCAAACTTACATCAACAGCCAATTCCTCTTCGGCCACAAGCCAAATTGATTCGTTTGGCACATTTGTGTTAACCTCCACAAAATGATCACATTAGAAAAGATTGTCGCCCTTGCCAAACGCAGAGGTTTCTAGCCCTTATGAAGCCGTTATGGGTTTTTTAAAATTCCCATAACAGCGAAATAAGACGCAAAACCGGCGGCATTAAAACAATATGACAGACAATAATAAATCTACAACATTAGAAAAGATTGTCGCCCTTGCCAAACGCAGAGGTTTTATCTTTCCCGGCTCCGAAATTTACGGCGGCTTAGGTGGGACTTGGGACTATGGCCCTTTAGGGATTGAACTTAAAAACAACATCAAAAAAACTTTTTGGCAAAGTATGGTTTACGCCCGTGAAGATGTCGTTGGCATCGACGCCGCAATCCTGATGAATCCTCGGGTTTGGGAAGCGTCGGGTCACGTCGAAGCGTTCACAGACCCCCTAATCGAATGCAAGATTTGCAATGTTCGCCTGAGGGCAGACCACCAAGAAGAAATAGAAGATCACGAAAGAACCCACAAAGGCAAAAAAGTCCAGTGGACCGATCCCAAAAAGTTCAACCTTTTGGTCGAGGCAAGCCTAGGCGTAGTTGAAAACTCCAAAACAAAAGTTTATCTTCGCGGTGAAATTACCCAAGGTGTCCACGTTAATTTCAAAAACGTCCTCGACTCAACGCACCTAAAAGTCCCTTTCGGAATAGCCCAAATCGGCAAGGCGTTTAGGAACGAAATCACTCCGGGCAATTTCACTTTCCGTTCCCGGGAATTTGAGCAAATGGAACTGCAGTTTTACATAAAACCCCAAAAAGACCAGTCAGAAAAATGGTATCCGTACTGGAAGGAAGAGCGCCTAAGGTGGTACGTATCGCTTGGTATGACCAAGGCCAACCTTCGCCTTCGTCAGCACGAAGAAGACGAACGCGCCCATTACGCCCAGGATGCTTGGGACATCGAGTACAATTCTCCGTTTGGTTGGAAGGAGTTCGAAGGTATCCATCACCGTGGCGATTGGGACCTTCGCCGCCACCAGGAATACTCCGGCGTCGATCTGTCCTATTTTGACCAGGAATCAAACCAAAAATTCCTGCCCTACATTATAGAAACCTCCGGTGGTGTCGACAGGGCAACATTATTTTTCCTGCTGGACGCCTACCACGAAGAAGAAAAACGCGTTGTTTTAAAACTTCACCCAAAACTTGCCCCCTATAAAGCAGCCGTTTTCCCGCTTTTGGCCAACAAGCCGGAATTGGTCAAAAAAGCACAAACTATCTACAAAGACCTAAAATCAAAAATCCAACTGCCGATTGCTTGGGACGACCGCGGCAACATCGGCAAGCGTTATCTCGCACAAGACGAAATCGGAACCCCCTTTTGTATCACGGTCGACTTTGACACACTAGAAGATGACACAGTCACAATCCGCGACCGCGACACCACGAAGCAAAAAAGGGTAAAAATCACCGAAATCGCCGCCGAAATCCAAAAATCCCTCGAAGCTTAACTTCTAGACCCAAATTGGCCTTGATTTATTATTTTGCTTTTGTTAAAGTTGCCTTCATGAAAATAGAAGCTATGCTTGAGAGAGCAGTAGTCAGAGCAGGTATTGGTACAACTCAACGGGAGCAAGCCGAAATGATGCTGGCACAATTTCAAGTAGCTAAAAAGTATGGATTCGTAGATCCTGATTTGAAAGATCATGATCGTGAGGTTGAAGTTTTTACCGGTTTGCCATTCGATAAGGAAACAAAAGATGCCTTAATAAATAACGGTTATTTGATTTTTCAAATAAGAGGTTTCCCCCACAGGGTGATGGATTATGACACACGGGAACAAATAGAATACGAACCAATTGAAAGAGAAGTTGCAGTATTAGCAGATGAATATTACCTTCCCAGAAGTCTAGCATTTTCGACATATGAACAACATGCAGATGCGATTAGACGTTATGGTAGTCAGCTAAAAAAGAAAATCTGGAGTGTCAGAACCATCATGGCTGATGTTGCTACATATCGTCAATTAGAGCATCAGTTTGATAGGCTTTTTGAGTACAGAAGAAATTTCTTCGAGACATATGACGAGCAAAGTGGTTCACAGGGTCTTGAAGTATTTACGTCTTCTAGATTCGGTAAAAAGGTAGTAACTTTGGGCAAACACGGTTTAGGCTGGGGAACCAAAAGTACATTCAGCGGTTTAGTTGATCCAGCAAATTTTGATGCCAAAACTGCAACAACAGGATTTGGTAATAGCAAAAGAGTTTTCATTGCGATTCCTGTTGTAGTTCCTATAACTGAGCCGCTATTTTCCAGTACATGAACTAATACGGGCATGCCCCCAAGTCTCTTAGCTTAAAACAGGCCTCAGTTTGATATAATTTCTCCAAATGACGGATAAGTTTATAGTTAGAAAAGCAAATTTATCTGATTTTGAAAAGTTTTACCAACTGCTGACAAAAACCCTGAGCGGTAATTACTTCGTTTACTCCAAAAATAGCCAAGCTTACACCTTAGAAGAAGATTTACCAAAGGAAGACTTAAAAAAATATATAAAAGAAGGGAAAAGGCTGCTTTATCTTGCATTCTCAAAAAATAAAACCATTGGATATCTTTTAACTTTTAAAACTAGAGCGGGGGTTTCATTCGCACAATGGCTTGCTGTAGATAGTGCCTATCAAAAACACGGTACAGCTTCCGAATTACTTTCATTGTGGGAAAAGGAGGCATTCAAGGAAGGTGCCCACACTTTGCAGCTCTGGACTACAAAAAATGACATACCTTTTTATTTAAACCGTGGATTTAAAAAAGGCGGCACTTTTCCTCAAGGCTGGTTTGGAGTTGACCACTACCTTTTTTACAAAATCTTGAGAAAGCCAGACGAAAAAGTTTTTCTTAAAGAATACCTGACAAAAAAAGTTTCCCCATAATTAACCGCTCTCAGTCCTAAATTAGCCCTGACTTATGTTTCAAGTGATATAATCTCCCTATGGTAGCGGAACATGGACCTCGGGATACGGGCGAAAGAAGTGTTCAAGACATTCAACGAGATCCCGGTATGGGTCAAGACTGGGTTGTCATGCGTATTACGCGAATAGATGAGCAGCATGTCAGATGGGGTGAAATAATCGCCCACGGACCTGAATTCGAAATGGCGCAAACACTGCGCTCAGCAAGGGAAGAAGCGGCAAAGGGTCAAAATACACGCTTTGCATTCTTTAGGGCCGGTTCACAACCAGCCCCCACCCTGAGAAACTTTCGACCTAACCCCTAAGGTTTGCCCATATTCCCTTGACTTAGCGAACCTAAAAAGTCATACTTATACAAAGGAAACTCACTTGACAGGTTCCGATTTTGAATTTCCAGACAAACCACATGATCATTGCGGCTTAGCGGGAGCCGTACTCCACGAAGGCCTAAATGCCACAGACATTGTTATAGAAATGGGCAAAGCTCTTCAGCACCGCGGCCAAAACGGTGGGGGGGTAGCTACCAAAAGCCGTGGCAAACTTCTAAAAATCTACAAAAAAGCCAGACCATTCAATGAAATTTTTAAATCCGTCGAGGTTATAGAAGAGCATTCTCTAGACGGCGAAATAGCCATGTCTCACCTCAGGTATCCGACCGAAGGCCAAAGTCGCCAAAACTGTGACGCCCAGCCATTTTACGCCTCTCACAGCGGATGGGGGATTGCCCTTGGTCATAACGGAAGTGTTGTAGATGTTAAAAAACACAGGAATAAACTCAAAAAATTTAATATTAAAACCGATTCCGATTCCGATTCCGAAATTCTTGCCTGGCTAATAGTCACTGCCCCCGGTGCCACTTGGAAGCAAAAAATCTCAAACGCCCTCGCAGATGTTAAAGGTGCCTATTCGCTGGTTATGGTCACAAACGACGACAAACTGCTTGCCCTTCGTGACCCTTGGGGAATAAGGCCTTTAGTTTGGGCGCAGGAAAATGGACATGTTTTTGTCGCATCCGAAACTTGTGCGCTGGACAGGATTAATATCCGAAGAAGCCAGAAATTAAAATCAGGCCAGCTTTTAATTGCGGATAGTAATGGTGTTTCGATAACCGATTACACCAAAGCCCAGAAACAGAGTTTTTGTGTTTTTGAAAAACTTTATTTCTCCCACGAAACTTCTTCCTGGGATGGGGTAATTGGAGAAAACCGCGAGTCTCTGGGCCAGCAGCTGGCGCGCCAAGAAATCAACCTCATCAAAAAAGGAAAAATCAAAAAAGAAGATATCGAAAAAATCGACTATATTGTTGCCGTGCCCGACACTGCCAGGCCAGGTGCATTTGCATTCTACGAAACGCTAAAAACCGAGATGGATCTCTCAAATTCAAATATGCGCTATTTTAGGGGTCTTGTTAAAGAAAGGTACGATTTTGCCAAAAGGACATTTATAGAAGATAACCCATATCTCAGAACCCGGCATATAGAAAAGAAGTTTTTCGTATCGCCGGCAATAGTCGGCAAATCGATCTACCTAATCGACGATACGGCCGTTCGTCTTAACACCTACAAAATTTTGGTAGAACATTTGCTAAAAATTGGTGTTAGGGAAATCCATTGTCGGTTCCTTGCGCCAAAATTTATTAACCCATGTTTTTTGGGGGTGAATATAGGTTCCAGAAATGAGCTTGGCGCGGTCAAAAAAGGCAAGGATGGTAATTATAAAGTTCTGGAGGAAGAAGAAATAAAAAAGATTTTAAACGTCGCCTCCGTCCATTATCTTTCAATGGAAGGCCTTGCCAAATCACTAGGCCTGTCAGAGAAACAGCTTCAGGAATCGCATTGCACAGGTTGCCTCAACTACAACAATCCGTTTGACATGCGTCCGTACGACCCGGAATACCAAAAAACGCCTTATGCAAAAATCATTGGCACCAAACAGCAAAATCCCTCTTTTGCTCAAACCTAGTCACCAACATATAACCATAAAGTTTCCACAAACTTGCTCCATATTGACCCTTGACACAGTCAAGAAAATGGTGAAAAATGGTTATAGATGGTGACAAATGGTGATTTGCCCATCTAACTCCTGAAAGCATTGCTGCCTAGGGGTTTTCTCGTCTTAAGGTTGTAAGGGTTCTAAATGTTTCTGGGCAGCTATGTACCGTCATTCGATTTAAATTCTCGAAGGATCGCTTTACCAAAAAAAATACGTGACTATCTTGCGACAAGTGAAGTTATTCTATCCTTCGGCTTCGAAAAATGCCTTTTTGGCTTTGATGTCAAAAGTTGGGAAAAAGAGGCCGAAAAACAACTTGCACAACCACTTACCGATAAGCGTCCAAGAGATATACGCCGCTTCTTTTTCGCAAGTGCAACCCGTCACACTCTCGACGATCAAGGCCGTTTTGTTATTCCTAGTGCTTATTTACAGTACGCAGGTTTACAAAAGCCAATAATAATCGGCGCCGGTGACCATTTTGAAATTTGGGAAGAAAAATTTTGGGAAAAAGAGCAAAAAAGACTCGAGAGGGTAGAAAAATGAGCCAGTACCATACGAGTGTACTTAAAGCTGAGGCTATTGACTTATTAAGGGTACAAAAAGGGGAATTGTATATAGACGCAACAGGCGGAGGAGGAGGACATAGCGAAGAAATTTTAAAACGGGGAGGGAAAGTTTTAGTACTAGACCGGGATCCGCAGGCAATACACGAGATTGAAGAAAGTTTGGGTAAAAATCCAAATTTAAAAGTCAAAGAAGCTAATTTTTCGCACATTTACAACATAGCAAACGAGTTAGGGTTCAAAAGCGTGATGGGAATAATTTTCGATCTCGGGGTCTCTTCCCGTCAGCTGGATGAATCGTCGAGAGGGTTCAGTTTTCAAAATTCCGGACCTCTGGACATGCGAATGGACCCAAGTATCCAAGTAACAGCATCTGATCTTATAAACAATTTAGACAAAAGGAGGCTAAATGACATTTTTCAGAAATATGGTCAGGAAAAGTTTAGTTTGGCAATTGCTGACGCTGTTTGCAGCGCCCGTCAAATAAGGCCAATAAACAAAACTGATGAACTTTCAAAAATTATATACGAGGTGTATAGGAAAAAAGGCGTAAGACCAAAATTGCATCCGGCAACGAAAGTCTTTCAAGCTTTAAGAATAGTAGTAAACAGCGAACTTTTAAATTTAGAAGAAGTTTTACCGCAGACAATACGTTTACTCAAAAAAGATGGCCGGTTGGTAGTTATAAGTTTTCACTCGCTTGAGGATGGAATAGTCAAACGATTCCTCAAGCAAGAAAACCAGTTAAAAATTTTAACAAAATTACCAATCGGCCCAACTGAGGCAGAAATTGCAAATAATCCGAGGGCAAGAAGTGCAAAAATGCGCGCCGCGCAAAAAATTTAAAAAATATGAAGTTTGATTTTAAAAACCATAATAACAAGAATTTCAGCCCATTTAGGCTAATTCCGGCCAGAGTTAAGCTAAGGGTTTTGTTTTTTTTAGGATTTATTGCGCTAGGTTTATTTTTTACCCAGCTGGTTTTTGCCAATAATCTGGCAACCGACGGCCAAAAAATGGCCGAAGTTCAAAGCTCAATCAAAAACCTCGAGGCGCAAAACATGACCCTGAAAGCACAAATTGCCCAAGAGTCATCTTTTGCCAACTTATCAAAAAAAGCCATAGATATGGGCTATAAGAAACCTTCAAAGGTCACTATCATCAATTAACCCCAAATACTGTATCTTTGATAAACTAGGAAGAAGTGGATAGGTTAAGAATTTTCCAAGTCATAATTTATATCATTGCCATTGCCATTATCCTGCGTCTTTTTTATTGGCAATTCATTTCGGACATTGCATCCTCTACAGATTCCTTATCTCAAGAGACAATATTACCCGCCCAAAGGGGAGAAATTTACACATCTGATAATTTCCCCTTGGTGACAAATCAGGAGGCATTTCTGCTTTATGCAAACCCAAATAATATCGGTTCAAATCCAAAAGATTTGGCACAAAAAATAGCACCTTTGTTGATCTCCGAAAAATATTCCACCGACGAGGCTTCAATAACACCCGAAGAAGAAGATCTCATGAAAAAAGATATACAAAATAAAGAAGACGAAATAGTGAATAAAATTTCCAAAAAAAATCTGTTTTGGGTTCAGGTTGCCCGTAAAATGAATCTCGGAGCCAAACAAAAGATTGAAGATTTTAAAATTAAAGGTCTAGGGTTTGAGCATGATTCCAAAAGGTTTTATCCGGAAGCGTCAATGGCCGCACAGCTATTGGGGTTTGTCGGTTCGGATAATTCTGGTAACGACACGGGCTATTTTGGGCTAGAAGGATATTATAATAATGACCTTAAAGGTAAATCGGGCAGGATTGGCCAAATTCAAGATCCGAATGGGTTTCCTATCCTTGTCGGCAAATATCGGCCAATCGATCCTAAAAAAGGATCCTCGCTTTACCTTTCAATAGACCGCACGATCCAATTTATAGTCGAGCAAAGGCTGTTTCGGGATGTGGAAAAATACGGCGCAAAGGAAGGTACTGTCATAATAGTCGACCCAAAAACAGGCAACGTTCTTGCCATGGCATCATACCCAAATTTTATACCGCAAATTTACAGTGAATACACCCAAGACTTATATAAAAATCCTGCAGTCGCCGATACATATGAACCTGGATCCACATTCAAACTCATCGCTATGTCGGCCGCCCTTGACGCAAACTTAATAGACCCAAATACAATCTGCACAGTTTGCGCGGGTCCAAGGGAAATTGGTGGCTACGAAATATCAACATGGGACAAAAAATATCGTCCGAATTCCAATATGACAGACGTTATTGTCCATTCGGATAACATTGGTATGACTTTTGTTGCAGACAAACTCGGACTGGATAAATTTTACGACTACATCAGTAAATTCGGTTTTGGCAAAAAAACCGGAATCGATCTGGAAGGTGAAGCAGATGGCACGATCAGGCCTAAAGACGAATGGCGTGTAATCGACCTGGCAACAGCCTCATTTGGACAAGGACTGGCAGTGACCTCAACCCAGATGGTGCAGGCAGTACAGGCGATCGCCAATGGCGGCAAGCTGATAAGTCCCAAAATTGTCAAAACTGTAAAGGGTGAAAACACCCAGCAAGTCGTCAAACCGCAAACAGAAACGCAGGTAATTTCAGCCAAAGCTGCTGCCCAAATGACAGAAATGATGGTCAAAGCTGTACGCGAAGGTGAGGCAAAGTTTGCAGCCCCCAAAGGTTATAAAATAGCGGGTAAAACAGGAACCGCCCAAATTCCGGTTGCCGGTCACTATGACCCCAACAAAACCATAGCGAGCTTTGTCGGTTTTGCCCCGGCAGATGACCCCAAATTTGTTATGCTCGTACGTTTTACGGAGCCGACATCATCAATATTTGGTGCAGAAACAGCCGCCCCAACATTTTTCTCCATCGCCAAAGACGTTCTAAATTATTGGGCAATTCCTCCCAGCTCCAACTAGTGTTATTATAAAGGCGATGGACAGTTTGCTTTTAGGGAATTTTTTTCAAGGTGCATCCAATGTACAGGTTGAAGTTATTCTCACAATTTTAGCGGTGTGGTCTCTTGCCTGGAAAGGCTTTTCGCTTTACCACGCGGCACGGCATGAAGAAAAACTTTGGTTTGTCGCACTCCTTTTTGTAAATACGGTAGGCCTGTTAGAAATTGCATACTTGTTCTTTATTTCCAAAGATAAAGTGACCATGGAAGACATGAATATTTATTGGAGCAAATTAAAAAATATTCGCGGCGAAAAATTAATAAAACTCGTAAGTAGAAGGAAGTCTAAACAGTAAACGCCAGGCCTTGAGCACATAGCGTCTGACACTCGACGCAATCAAGTGCTAACCACAGGCTAGTTTGTTTTTTGGCTCTGCACAAGGCTATTCGTATTACCTTCCAGCGTAGCTTGTATATCAGATAACGCCTCATCGGGGACCTCGACCCCTAAGTATGTATAAGAGATAACCCTAGCCGTTTTCGCTAAACCCGCAAACGAATGTGTGTTAACGAAGCGAGATGTTCTACCTTGGAAATATCGAATAAGTTCGCGCCCCGCAGGATTTTTTTTATCCAGCCCCAAGGCCCTCGTCAATTCAAGGGCGATCAGGTCCCTAAACATCGCTTCGTTTTCTGGGCTAGTATCTTTATCGATAAAGCCCTGTTTCCTGACTTGGGCAACCAAAACATTTACAGTTTCATCTATGTGACTTTTAGATCGAAGCCCTGACGCGGACTTGCTCAAGGCAAGTGGAGTGTCCGCATTCTCTACTTGTGGCACAAATTGGTCTTTTCTGCCCATATTCTGCATTTTATACCATAAAACAGCTAATAAATAAAGCCTATAGGATTGAATTCATGGACAAAATATGTTATTATTAACTCATCCGTCCATGTGACGGTATTATTATGGACAGAAAAACAACATTTCTTTCCGCCGTGCTTGCAATTTCAGCTGTCACAGGAAGCGTGGCGTGCGAAAAGAGAGCAAAATCACCACGCCCAACCACACATGTAGAATCACCGACAGCTTTTTCCAGACCAGAGACAAAACAAATTCCCAGCTTGATCTTAAGCGATACGCAAGACGTCGATCAGCGGAAAAAAACTTATTATTTGCACGCTGTCGCCCCAAAAATCAACGAAGCCCTTGATTATCTTAAAAAATGCCCAGGAGATTTAGCACAGCAAAGCGAAACCTATTTTCGCGCCATCAATTCTGAATCAAATATTGGATTTTACACCGACGAGCAAACCGGCACAGAAGCGGTGACATTTGTGGTCATTAAAGATAAAAAAAGGAGTTACGGCCAAATAATGATCAATCCGGAAAGGCTTCTTGACAGCTCAACTCCCATAGAAGAAATAGCAAAATCAATTTCAAGAGCAACATTAAGCTATTTGGCGTATCGGGGTAATGAAACGCCCGGTAAATTTGCCCAAAGGCAAGAAAAGTCATTAGGCACAGTCTCGTTGGACAACTGCTTAAATTAAATTTCGAGCGTATAATTTATTTATGTGGCAACAGATTAAAAACCTCTATCACCTTGCCCAAGCATTTACTGCCGCAGCCTATTTTAATTTCCCTTCACAAAAATTAACAGTAATTGCTGTAAGCGGTACAGACGGCAAAACAACGACTGTTAATATGATTTACCATGTCCTGACCCAATCCGGTTTTAAAACCTCTATGGTGTCGTCAATTGGTGCCATAATTGCCGATCGTGAAAAAGAAACCGGGCTTCATGTTTCAACACCGAGTCCGTGGCAAGTTCAAAAATTACTCAAAGAGGCGGTTGATAAAAAATCCCGCTATTTTGTACTCGAGGCAACTTCCCACGGAATTCATCAAAATCGCCTTGCTTTTGTCAAAATAGATATTGCAGTCGTTACAAACATTACGAATGAACACCTGGATTACCACGTTTATTGGCAAAATTATGCAGCTGCCAAGGCAAAACTATTTAAAAACGTAAAATTTTCTGTATTAAATATTGACGACCAAAAATCGTACAGATTCCTGCAAAATAAAGTCTCAGGACGTGTATTGACCTATTCCCAAAACAAAAGTTCAGACATCAACCTTAAAAACAATCCTGTCGAGCTTGGTGTTTCGGGCAATTTTAATATTTCAAACGCCCTTGCCGCTGTTTCTGTTTGCACAGCGCTAAAAATTGCCAAAAGCAAAATCCTCAAAAGCCTAAAAAGCTACAGCGGAACACGCGGCCGTCTAGAGCATGTTAATGCCGGCCAAGATTTCCAAGCCATTATTGATTTTGCCCATACGCCAAACGCACTCAAATCTGTCTTGACCCACCTCCGGTTGGAAAAGAATCCAGGTTCAAAATTAATAGTGGTTTTTGGTGCTGCAGGCCAAAGGGATAAATCAAAACGAATGCCCATGGGCAAAATTGCAGCACGGCTTGCAGATATTTCCATAATAACAGCTGAAGATCCAAGAAACGAAAAAGTAGAAAATATAAACGAACAAATTATCCAAGGGTTCAAGTCTCAAGGAAAAGAAGAAGGCAAAGACTATTTTTTGGTCGGTGACAGGAAAGATGCAATAATCTATGCAATTGAATTAGCAAAAAAAGGGGACACTGTAGCATTTTTGGGTAAAGGTCATGAAAAAAGCATGAACATTGGAAGTATCGAACATCCATGGGATGAATTGCAGATTGTAAAAAACGCATTAAAAAACAAACTAAGAAAATGAAAACAAGGCAAAACTTTTCAGCAATAATCTTAGCCGGAGGCGTAGGCAAGAGAATGCAATCTGACAGGTCGAAAATACTTCACAAAATTGCTGGTGTTACATTGATTGAAAAAACTGTTCGAGTACTAGAAAGCCTCAAACCGAGTGAAATTATCATTGTTGGCAATAAAGATAACGCAAATAAATTACAGGACATTTTTAAAAGTAAAATCAAAATCGCAATCCAAGAAAAACCTTTAGGTACTGCAGACGCAGCAAGGATTGGATTGACAAAAATCTCTGCAAAAATAAATCACATAGCCATCCTATATGGCGACGATACGGCATTCTATAAAAAAGAGACTGTAGAAAAAGTTTTTAAAAAACACATTGCCTCGAAAGCCAAAATTACTTTCGTTACTCTGCATAAAAAAAATCCGGGTGGCCTGGGCAGGATTGTCAGAAAAAATGCCAAATTAATCGGAATAGTCGAAGAAAAAGATGCACCCCAAGATGTTAAAAAAATTACAGAAGTTAATGACGGACTTTATTTTTTCCAAAAGGATTTCCTAAGCGAAAATATCAAATACTTATCAGCCTCACCTGTAACTGGCGAGCTTTATATTACAGACTTGATAGGGCTTGCCCTAAAAAATAAACAAAAAGTAGAAACTTATCTTCTCGAAAATGGACACGAATGGCATGGCATAAATACGCCGATAGAACTTGCTACGGCAAATTTCAAATCCAACAAAAAGGTCCATTTTATGGGCATTGCGGGCTCCGGAGCATCAGCAGTTGCTAATATTGCAAAAGCCCACGGTTTCGATGTAACCGGGTGCGATATAGAAAGTTCGCCATACCTAAAAAATATTCAAATAAAAAATGGCCATTCTCCTACTCATATTAAAAAAATTAGCGCCTTAATTGTTTCTCCGGCTATACTTAAGTCAACCAACTACAGCGAGGAAATTGAAACCGCAAAAAAAGAAGGAATACCTGTTGTTACTTGGCAGGAGTTCCTAGGTAATGTACTCCAGGAGGATAAATTTGTAATTTCTGTCTGCGGGGCCTATGGTAAATCTACCACAACTGCAATGGTTTCCCAAATTTTGGTTGACCAAAAGAAAGATCCGACTTGTGAACTCGGGGCAAAAGTTATCAACTGGCAGACAAACTACAAAATAGGCAACTCAAAATATTTTATTTGCGAAGCCGATGAATATAACAACAATTTTCTAAATTATCACCCAGACATAATTGTCTTGCTTAACATTGAATGGGATCACCCGGATTTTTTCAAAAGCAAAGAAGAACTGAAAAAATCTTATATAACATTTATTGACAACATAAAGGAAAACGGAATTCTAATACTCGAGAAAAGTACGTACAAAAAAATAAAGGATCATGTAAGAAGTGATGTAAAAATAGAATTTATTAAACATTTTTCAAAACTCAGCCTTTCCATAATTGGTGATTTTAGACAAGAGAACGCAAATGCGGCCCTCACACTTTCAAATGCACTAGGCCTTAATTACAAACAAGCGGTAAATACTGTCACTAAATTCAAAGGTTTATCCAGAAGGCTGGAATTCAAAGGAAAAATTGATGGCGTAATTTTTTATGATGATTATGCCGTACAGCCTTACACAATCAAAACAACAGCAAACGCCCTCAAGGAAAAGTACAAAACCAAGAAACTTGCGCTTGTTTGGGAACCGCATACATTTAGTAGAGTAAATACATTCCTCAGTTCATTTATTCACGAAATAAAGAACACAAACATTGATCAATTGTTTATCACAGACGTTTTTGGGGCTCGGGAAAAAGGTGATTCCAGCGGCGTCTCCAAGAAACTTGCACAAAAAATTGGTTCAAAAGCGATTTATACAGGTTCTGTAAAAAACACCGCGAAATATGTCCGACGTTATCTTAAACGCTATAATGTGGTTTGTTCAATGGGCGCCGGCGACGTTTATAAACTTTATGGTTTTGTAAAAAATGGATAACAAGACAGTAAGCGAAATAAAAGAAGTCCTCGGTCTCTTACGTGTTTACGAAAACGAGTTACTTTCCAAGCATACTTATTTTAAAATTGGCGGTCCTGCTCGATTATTTTTTGAAGCCAAGAATACCGAAGACTTTTTACTTGCCTTAAAAACTGCCTACAGGCTAAAGGTCCCTTTTGTGGTTTTGGGTGGCGGTGCCAACGTCTTAGTTTCAGACAAAGGTTTTGATGGCCTTGTTATTAAAAACAAAACAGATGGTATCAAGCTTGTAGGCATAAAAGGTACATTTACAAAAGAGGTAAAAGGTATCCAAAGCGCCTTAATTTGGGCGGCTTCTGGGACTCTAATGAACCGCCTTGCACGTTTTACAATAGACCAAGGCCTAGAGGGGCTTGAGTTCTTGCTTTCTGTACCGGGCACGATCGGTGCCGGGCTTAAAATAAATTCCCATTACGAAGTAGACAAAGGCGAATTCCTTGGTAATTCCCTGGTATCTGCAACAGTTTATGATCCCAAGTCGGGTGAAGTCCGAAAAGTGGAACGGGATTATTTCCAATTTGCCTATGACAAATCAAAAATTCAAGAAACCGGTGAGATTGTAATAGACGCCACCTTTGCTTGTAAGGCAACAAATAATAAAGAAGTCTTGTGGCAGAAAGCAACAGAAGATGTCAAAAGGAGAAACGAAGAGCAGCCTGTCGGCATTGCCTGCTCCGGCTGTGTTTTTCAAAATATCGCCCAAGAAGATGCAGTCCGCCTCAAAACACCAAACTCAACAACGTCAACAGGCTATATTATAGAAGCACTTGGTCTAAAGGGTTCAAAGTCCGGTGGGGCAGAAATCTCCACCCGACATGCTAACTACATCTTAAATACGAATTCGGCAACAGCACAAGATGTTTATAATTTGATAAACTTAATCAAAGAGCAGGCAAAAAAAACTTACGGTCTCAAGCTGAAGGAAGAAATTTTTCTGATTGGAGATTTTAACTAAATGGCAAAATACCTAATTAGCGGCCCCGCAAAACTTTCCGGAAAAATTAAAATTGCCGGAAACAAAAACTCGGTACTGCCTATTATGGCGGCGTCTATACTTTCAACAGAGCCATCAACGATAGAAAATGTCCCAAACATTTCCGACGTAGATGTTATGGCGAGCCTTCTTAAACTTGCAGGGGTAGATGTTAAAATAACAGGCTCAACAGTTACGATAAATCCTCAAAGTGTTACAAAAACAGTGTTCCCAAACGACTTGACAGAAAAATTACGCGCCTCAGTCCTTCTCATTGCTCCGATATTGGCTCGGGTCGGCTACGTTAAAATGGGTTATCCGGGCGGGGACATAATTGGAAGAAGGCCGCTGGATACGCATTTCCAGGTTCTGGAGTCTTTGGGGGCAAAAGTAAAAAAAGAAGACGGTTATTTTGAAGTTTGGGCACAAAAACTAAAAGGTGTCAGCATTTTTCTGCAGGAAGCTTCTGTAACTGCCACAGAAAACGCAATCATTGCGGCATGTGTTGCAGAAGGGGAAACGACAATAAAAAGAGCAGCATCTGAACCGCATGTCATAGATTTGTGCGAGTTTTTAGTTAAAATGGGCGCCAAAATAGAAGGCATAGGAAGTAATGTTTTAAAAATTACGGGAAGCCAAAAACTAAACGGGGCAACGCACGCTGTTAGGCCAGACCATATCGAAGTCGGCACATTTGCAATCCTTGCGGCTGTCACCAAAAGCAAAATAGAAATGTCACCGGTAATCCAAGACGACCTGGACATGATTCTTCTGACATTCAAAAAATTCAATGTAAAATACGAAATTACAAACGACGTATTAGTTGTTTATCCGTCCGATCTTCAAGCGGTAGAAAAAGTTGTGACGGATGTCTGGCCAGGATTCCCGACGGACTTAATGGCGCCAATGATTGTTTTGGCAACACAGGCAAAAGGTGTAACCATTCTTCATGATTGGATGTACGAATCCCGTATGTTTTTTGTCGACAAACTTCTTTCGATGGGTGCAAAAGTAGAAATTGCAGACCCTCACAGGGTTTTTGTATACGGCCCAGCAAAACTGCATGCAAAAGTTCTAAACACTCCGGATATCAGGGCCGGAATCGCACTTGTTATCGCTGCTCTTGCCGCAAATGGCAAAAGTGAAATCGAAGAAGCACAACTTATCGAACGCGGCTACGAAAATATCGTCGAAAGACTATCCTCGCTCGGCGCAAAAATCCAAAGAGTTTCCTAAGAAGTTGTGATAAACATTGCAGTTCTATACGGCGGTAAATCAGCAGAGAGAGAGATTTCAAAAATCTCAGGACAGGAAGTAGTCCGTAATCTTAGTAAGAAAAAGTACAAAGTTTTCCCGATAGAGATACTAAAAGACGGAATAAGCTGGCAGTATATTAACAATAAATATACGGACTACTACAAATTACTCAAAAGATTAAAAATTGACGTCGTATTTATAGCCCTTCATGGACAGCATGGCGAGGACGGAGAAATTCAGGGACTTCTTGATAGTTTTGGTGTTAAGTACACAGGCTCAAAAGTGCTATCCTCCTCACTTTGTATGGACAAAATATATTCGAAACAAATATTTATTCAAAATGGTTTAACTGTGCCCGTGGGACTCCACCTAAACAAAGGTCAGGCACTCCCAAAAAAGCTAAAATATCCCTTATTCGTTAAACCCCCCAACCAGGGATCGTCACTGGGAACCGCGAAAGCAACAAACATCCAAGAGTTAAAAAGGGCGCTGAAAAATGCCTTTTTTTACTCGGATAAAGTATTAGTTGAAGAATACGTAGTAGGAACCGAAGTAACCTGCGCAATATTGGGTAATAAAAAGCCGATAACCCTACCTTTGGTTGAAATCGTACCTAAGTACGAATACTTCGATTTTAAATCAAAATACAACCCAGAAAGGGCACAGGAAATATGCCCAGCAAGATTGGACGCCAAGCTATCAACAAGGATTCAACAAGCAGCAGTTATTGCCTACAAAGCTTTAAATTGTAAATGTATGGGGAGGGTTGACATGATTGTAAAAAATAACAAGATATATACTCTTGAAATGCAAACAATTCCGGGGTTAACGCCGCTTTCGCTTTTCCCTAAAGCAGCCAAAGCGGCAGGGATTTCATATCCACAACTTTTAGATCTTATCATTAAATTTTCCAAGTAATGAAAAACCTTAAAGATTTATTCGGCAAAACCTATCATCCGCTAAACAAAATATCGATATCGCAAAAAAACCTTCTTCATAACTACAACTACCTCAGCTCAATCAACAGAAACATCCAAATCGCACCGGTCTTAAAAAGCAATGCCTACGGTCATGGTTTAATACAAATTGCCAAAATCCTTGAGGTAACGGATGCACCATTTATTTGTGTCGATAGTCTTTTTGAAGCATACGAGCTCCTCAAAAACAGCATAAAAAAACAAGTTTTAATAATGGGCTATATTGACCCAAAAAATCTCAAGGTTAAAAACTTGCCTTTTTCGTACGCAATTTATGACACTTCCCAGCTGGAAGCTCTAAATGAGTATCAAAAAAAATCGCAAGTGCATATAAAAGTTGACACGGGGATGCACAGGCTTGGGGTGCCAACCGAAAACTTAGATGTCTTCCTAAAAAATTCGCTGATGTACACAAACGTACAAATTGTTGGCTTGATGTCTCATTTTGCTCAGGGAAACGATTCAAAATCAAAAATTACAAAGTTGCAAATTGAAAATTTTATAAAAGCAAAAACAGCAGCCGAAAAACACAAACTAGAAATAAAATACTTCCATATTTCAGCGTCCGACGGGCTTTTGTGTATGCCAAAAACAATTACGAATATTTCAAATGTTGCCAGGACTGGAATTGCCCTATACGGGATAAGTCACGATTCTCATTTAAAACCGGTAATCGAATTATCATCCAAAATTGTCCAGATAAAGAAATTAAATCCAGGGGAAAGTGTTGGCTATGATTCAAGCTTTACTGCCAATAAAAAAATAAAATTGGCAGTACTGCCAATTGGCTATAACGATGGGGTCGACAGAAGACTTTCAAATGTAGGTTTTGTCAAAGTAAGGAACCACTACTGTAAAATTGTAGGTAGAGTTAGCATGAACATTACGACAATAGACATTTCGAATATCAAAAACGCTAAAATAGGCCAAGAAGTAATTATTTATTCACAAGATCCTCAAGATAAAAATTCCATCGCAAACACCGCAAAATTGTGTAAAACCATACCGCACGATATATTAATCCATCTTCACCCAACCGCAATCCGCAGGGAAATAATTTAAAATTATCTACCCCATAGTTTGATTATCACCAAGCATTTAGGTTATAATCAAAGCTCGAAGCATGAATTCACAAGTTTATTCCGATATAAAATTTTGGAAAAAACCGATACACGTTTCCAAAACAAAATTGGCGAAAGCCTATTTAAAATTGCTTCCGAACATTCAAATCGTTGCCATTTTTGGTAGCGTTGGTAAAACACTTACCCAAAATGCCATCTCAAGCGTCCTCTCGCAAAAATATCCAACGGTAGTAGGTGAGGAAAACCTTGATCCGACTTTTAGGATTCCGCAAACAATTTTAAAGACCAAACCTTGGGATAAATTTCTAATCCTGGAATATGGGGTAGAGCACAAAGGGGACATGGATCATTATCTTGAAATTGCCAAACCAAAATATGCAGTAATGACATTAATTTCCGAAGAACACACCAAGTACCTGGGCGATATGGAAGGTGTTTACCATGAAGAGTCAAAAATTGTCCATAAATTGCCAAAAACGTCATACGCACTTCTCAATACGGATGATAAAAAAAGCCACGACCTGGAAAAGACATCAAAAGCAACAGTTGTTTGGTTCGGGAAAAAGGCCAAAAGGGGTGTAAAAATCTCACACTTTTCTCAAAACCTGCACGGGGCAAAATTTAGGGTACATTACGGTGGCGAGATGGCATCTGTACACTGGAAGATTGTTGGCAAACATCAGCTAACATCCGCGTACGCGGCTGCAACAATTGGTATTCTAAACAGACTTACAATAAAGCAAATTGCCAAAGGTTTAGCCTCAACCCAATCGCCGCAGCACAGGCTCAACATAAAAATCACCGATCACGCAAATTTAATTGATGATACATACAATTCTTCTCCCGCGGCGGCAAAAGAAGCAATCGAGACTTTAAGGGATTTAGGTAAAGGTAAGAAAAAAGTAGCTATTTTGGGCGAAATGAAAGACTTGGGTGGGCTTTCGGAAAATGCACACAAACAGTTAGGTCAGCAAATAGCCAGAACAAGTATTAACCATTTAATTACAATTGGAAAAATTGCCAAAACAATCTCGGACTCTGCACAAAAAAATCAATTCCGGGGGAAAATTTATAATGTAACTAGCCTCAATGAGGCGAGAAAGGTTGCAAAAGGCTTAACCAACAAAAAATCCGTGGTTTTAATTAAAGGTTCGCGCCACACCCACCTTGAGCGGATTGTTTATGCCCTTTGCCATAAATCAACATCCATTGATTGTTATCACTGTGGAAAGCTAAAATGAAAAGAGTGGATGTTAGCTGGTGACTAGTCTCTAGCTACTAACAACTATCAACTAATTACGCATGGCTCAAATTCTCGGCTTAATCATACTTTCATTTGTTGTAAACAGTGTTCTCCTTGTCCCCTTTATAAATCTGCTCTACAGGTTAAAATTTAGAAGGCAGGAGCAGAAGACTCGGGACATTTTCGAAAGCCGGACTCTAATTTTTGACAGACTTCATGCCCACAAAGCGGGTACCCCGGTAGGCGGAGGGGCACTCATAATATTCACAGTCTCAATTCTCTATTTGATAATAATCACAATTATGCCTTTTCTCGGACTGAACCGAACATCCGTTTACCCCTTTGACAAAGAAGTCCAGATACTGCTTTTTACCTTTGTCGGGTTTGGCGCCCTGGGACTTTATGACGATATCAGAAAATTATTCGTTTTTAAAAAAATTAAATTTTGGGGTTTAAGATTCAGGCACAAACTGCTTCTTCAGCTTATCTTGGCTGGGATAATCTCTGTTATTCTTTACTCGACTTTTGGGATCAATATTGTCAATGTCCGCTTTTTTGATGTTATAAACTTGGGTCCTCTCTACATACCATTTGCCGCCTTTGTTATAGTTTCTTTCACAAATGCAGTAAATATTTCAGACGGCCTTGACGGCTTGGCATCAGGGCTTCTTCTAATCTGCCTAGTTGCATTTCTGATCATTTCAGCATCAATTCTAGATACAACCCTGGCTGCCTTTTTGGGTTTATGGATTGGAGCCCTCATAGCTTTTCTTTACTTTAATATCTGGCCGGCCAGAATTATGCTCGGCGATGTCGGTGCCCTCTCTTTTGGGGCAACGCTCGCAGTAACAGGTCTTATTTTAGGCAAACCTTTCGCGCTAGGGATCATTGGCGGCATGTTTGTTGTCGAAGTTGCCTCATCCCTCATTCAGCTTATCTCCAAAAAATTCAGAGGAAAAAGATTTTTTGAGGTAGCCCCGCTCCACCTTCTATTTCAGCATAAAGGGTGGGAAGAGCCCAAAATTGTATTTCGATTTTGGCTTGCTCAAATTATGCTTGCTATAGTCGGGCTCTGGCTGTCATTTTTTTAGCATTATGAAATCTCAAAAACCAATTGCCCTCTTCGACTCCGGTGTTGGCGGGCTTTCAATTCTTTTGGAAATACAAAAAATCTTGCCCAACGAAACAACGATATTTTTAGCGGATCAAAAAAATATTCCATATGGCAAAAAAACACAACAGCAGCTCAAAGAAATAACTTCCAAAATTACACAATTTTTAATAAGACATGAAACAAAACTGCTGGTTATAGCCTGCAACACCGCCACTTGTTACACCATAGATCATCTTAGGGCCAATTTTGACATTCCAATAATTGGCACCGTCCCCGCAATAAAATCTGCAGCAAAAATATCAAAAAAGTCAAAAATTGCCGTTTTATCTACCAAGGCAACGGCAAAAAGCCTTTATGTGAAATCCTTAATCAAAAGTTTTGCCAAGGGGGTCGATGTAACAACGATTGAATGTCCTGGCTTGGAACAAGCGGTAGAAACATTGAATGAAGCCAAGATTGATAAACTTTTAGAAAATTATGCAGGAAAAATTATTGAATACGAAGCAGATGTCGCGGTTTTAGGCTGTACGCATTACCCGCTTGTCAAAAAAAAGTTGAGCAAGCTTCTTGGTACTAGCGTAAAAATCATAGACTCTGGGCCTTCGATTGCCAAACAAGCACAAAAAGTTCTTAAAAACCTAAACATACTTTCGAGTAAAAAAAATCAGGACTTATATTTCACCACAGGCAGGGCAGACTTATTTTCCAAAATTTCCTCATCAATTCTCGCACAAAAGATTACAGCCACCAACGTTAGCTTATGATCACGAACAAAAAAATCGCAATTTATGGGTTGGCACAAGAAGGTTTATCTGCGGCAAATTATTTAGGTGCCAATAACGATTTAACAATCATAGACGACAAAGACAAAAAACAAATAGATGAAATATATTTTAAAAATGACGCTGTAAAACGGGCAAATTTAGCGCTCGGAAGTAATTATAAAGCGGAAAAATTCGATATTGTCGTCCATTCAGCGGGCATAAGACCGGATAATCCAAAAATAGAGGAATTAAAAAAACTCGGTGCAAAAATTACCTCACCCACAAAAATTTTTTTTGACGAGTGCCCATCCCAAATTATTGGAGTAACAGGTACGAAAGGCAAAGGCACGACCTCAACCCTAATCTATAAAATGCTTGAAGGAGAGTTCCCCAAGCTGTTTCTTGCAGGAAACATAGGTACGCCTATGCTCGATATTTTGCCCAAATTAGATAAAAGCTCAATGGTAATCTTGGAATTATCAAGTTTTCAGTTAATGGACCTAGAAAAAAGTCCGCAAATCGCCGTTGTTTTGATGGTCACGTCAGAACACATGGATTGGCATAAAAACCAAACAGAATATCTGGATGCAAAATCATCAATCGTTAAGTACCAGACATCAAACGATTTCGCAGTTCTAAACCAGGATTATGCAAATTCAAAAAATTATTCACAAATTGCTAAATCAAAAGTTTATTTCTTTTCAACCAAATTGTCTGCAAACGGGGTATACCTCAAACAAGACAAAATAATTTCGAACATAAATTCACAAGAAGAAATAGCAAAAATTACAGACATTTACCTGCCGGGTGCCCACAACATCCAAAACGTTTGCGCGGCAATAACAGTTGCAAAAATACTCAATGTGGATAATGAAAAAATCAGAAACGTTGTGAAGACTTTTAAAGGCCTAGAGCATCGGCTGCAGCTTGTCAGGGTGTTTGGGGGGGCAAAATACTACAACGATTCCTTTTCAACAACTCCCGAAACAACAATAGCAGCCATAGAAGCTTTTAAAAATCCAAAAGTATTAATTCTTGGCGGATCTTCAAAAAAATCAGACTTCAGTTTATTAATTAAAAAGATCGTTGCGGAAAAGACAATCAAAGCATTAATTTTAATCGGCATTGAGGGTGCCAGAATATACAATTTACTAAAGTTAAAAAAATATAGTGGGACAGTTTACGCGGATGCAAAATCGATGAATCAAATTGTGGCTCTTGCATCAAAAATCGTGCGTCCACAGGATATCGTTTTGCTCTCACCCGCTTGTGCCTCTTTTGATATGTTTAAAAATTACAAAGACCGTGGATATCAATTCATAGAAGAGGTCAACAAGTTATGACAGAAACCAAGGAACTAAAGTTAAAATCGCAAAAAAGCGGTGTAGACTATTGGCTTCTTGCCGCATCCCTCCTGCTTGTCGTAATTGGCCTAGTCGTAATTTACGACGCCTCCATAGTAACTGCCTATCAAAATTTCAACGACAAATTCCATTTTATAAAAAACCAATTTATCTGGGCAATTTTCGGCACAGTCAGCCTTATTCTTTTCAGTGTTATTGACTACCATAAGCTATTAAAAATTAGCAGGTATTTTTTAATAGGGAGCGTAATTGCCCTTGTTTTGGTCCTGATTCCTCACGTAGGCACCAAGATACTAGGAGCCAGACGCTGGATAAGTTTAGGGTCTTTTACATTTCAACCCTCCGAATTTGCAAAAATCGCCGTCGTCTTTTACGCAACGTATATAATTTCAAAATTCAAAAATTACAAAATGACGATCAGGGACACAATTCTAGTGTATTTTTTACCTATATTAATTATCACCGGCCTTGTGATTATCCAACCGGACCTTGGTACCGCCCTCGTGTTTTTTTCAGCTGCGGTTGTTATTTACTTTATTGCCCAAGCTCCGATCTGGCATTTCTTTCTGGCAATTCCGGCGATAGTAATCGTGACCGTTGGCGCGCTTTTTACGCATCCGTATAGGCTAGACCGGATTAAGGCATTTTTGGATCCCACGTACGATCCGCAAGGCGCTTCCTACCAGATAAATCAAATAATAATTGCCCTATCCTCGGGCGGGCTTTTGGGTGTAGGACCGGGTTCTGCCAGAAGTAAATTCGAATTCATTCCCGAAGTCCAAAGCGACGCAATATTTGCAGTTATTACCGAAGAAATCGGTTTTTTGGGTGCAGTTCTTTTAATTTTGCTATTTATGTTTCTTGTAAGTCGAATCATAAAAATTGCCAAAAATGCGCCCGATTTTGAAGGCATGGTTTTAGCAGGTGGAGTCGCAGGGCTTCTGTCAATGCAAATACTGTTGAATCTTGCCGCCATTGTTGCCCTGATCCCTCTAACCGGCATTCCCCTCCCATTTATTTCATATGGCGGCTCGTCACTTTTTGTTACTTTAACCGCTATAGGTATTGCAACAAATATAAAAAAACAGTCATGAAAAAAATTGTCATTTGCGGCGGCCATTTCACACCTGCCCTGGCACTTATAGAAGAGCTGGAAAAAGATAAGGATATAAAAATAGTTTTCTTTGGCCGCAAATATTCAACCGAAGACACCAAAAATGTTTCGGTAGAATACACACAAATCCAAAATAAAAAAATTAAATTCAAAAGAATAATAACCGGCAGGCTTCAAAGAAAATTTACCAGATACACCATACCCTCACTTCTTAAAATACCGTTAGGTTTTGTCCAAAGTTTTCTATATCTCTTACTGGAACGGCCAAGTATCGTCATCTCCTTCGGTGGTTATCTTTCAACACCGCCGGTTGTGGCAGCCTGGCTTATTGGAATCCCAACAGTAACCCACGAGCAAAGTACAAAACCCGGCCTTGCAACTAAAATTAACGCCATTTTCACACGTACAGTCTTTCTATCTTGGCAAGAGACACTAAAGTATTTTGGACAAAATGCAAAAGTAATTGGCAATCCCCTAAGAAGCGTCGTTTTCAAAAAAACGGCAGAAGACAAAAAGATAAGTGCATTTATTAAAAATTCCAAGAATTTAATCTACATAACCGGTGGGAATCTTGGGTCACACTACATAAATAAAGTCGTTTTCTCCTCCAAAAATTTGTTAAAAAATTACAGCGTCATCCACCAAGTGGGTTCACTAAACCACAGAGACGATTGGCAAAATTCCCAAAAAATTAAATCTCCAAATTACCTTCCTGTTAATTTTGTAACGGGCAAAAATATCGGCATGGTCTTAAATTCGGCTGATATTATTATTGCAAGGTCTGGTGCAAATACGGTTTACGAGGCGGCCGCACTTGCGAAGGCGGCCGTTTTTGTACCGATCCCAAATTCCAGCTCTAACGAGCAATTCGAAAATGCAAAAATCTTAAAAGATAACGGTTCGGCGCAAATTATTGAGCAAAAAGATTTTACGGAAGAAAAACTCCTAGAAGTCCTAAGCTCCATGTTCGCCAATTTCAAAATGTATCAAACAAAAGCACAGCATTTTTCCAAACAGATAAAAAAAGATGCTGCGGCAGTTTTAAGAAATGAAATACTAAAAATAATAAATGAAAATTAAAACAGCGGCTCTGGCATTGATTCTGGTTTTGGCAGCCGCAATTTCACTAGTTTACTTTAAAGTTAAAACCATCGAGTTTGATAAAACTTCGGCTTGTTTTAATGAAAATTCACAGGCCTTAACAAAACTCAAAAATAAAAATTTAATAATTCTCAGTACCGGCAAGGAACAAGAAACACTGGCCAAAAGCGCCAGTTGCATAAAAGAGGTAAAAATACAAAAAATTTATCCATCAAAGTTAAAACTGTCCGTAATATTTTTTCAACCGGTTGCAAAAATAGACGGTAGCCAATTTCAGGTTACCGGCTCGGGCTTGGTTACCGAAAAAACAACAGATAGCTTGCCAACAATATTTATACCTGCAAAGGTCGAGCTGGGACTAGGCAAAACTATAGAAGACCCGCAAGTTCTTTTTGCTTTAAATATCACAGAAGAGCTTGAAAAATCAGATTTTATTCCTGCAAATATTCGCATTCTAGACGCCGGCGATGTTGCAGTTTATAGTACTACAGAGGCCGTGGCACTCTTTTCGTCGCAATTGGACGGTAATTTTCAGGTTGACTCTTTACAGTCAATCCTGGCAAAAGCTAAAATAGATGCGGCAAAAATAGAAAAAGTTGACCTTCGTTTTGCAAAGCCTGTTCTAGTTTATAAATAACAATGCCAACAAAAGATAAGATAGTAGTCGGTATAGATGTCGGCTCAACAAAAGTAACGACAGTAATTGCTACAATCCAAGAAGACTTAACGCCAAATATAATTGGTGTTTCCCAGTCGGTTTCTAAAGGCATCAGAAAAGGCCAAATCGTCGACATAGACGAAGCGGTTAGTGCAATTACCCAATCACTTGAAGGGGCAGAAAGGATGGCCGGTTATTCCGTCGGTTCCGCTTTTGTTTCTGTCGATGGTACCCACATAGAGTCCCAAAACTCAAAAGGTGTAGTTGCAATTTCCAACCCTCAAGGCGAGGTTTCCCAAGAAGACATCGCCAGGGTGGTAGAAGCCGCGCGCGCAATTTCACTTCCGTCTTCAAAAGAAATCCTCCATGTCATTCCGCGGCATTTCATTGTCGATTCCCAAGGCGGCATTAAAGACCCAATCGGTATGAATGGTGTCCGCCTGGAAGTCGAAACACATATCGTAACCGGGGCATCAACTGCCCTAAAAAATATCGCCAAGTGTATCACCCAAGTTGGTGTCAATGTCGAAGGCATGGTTTTTTCGGGGCTTGCATCTTCTTACTCGGTTTTAACCGACACCGAAAGGGAGCTTGGCGTAATTTTGGTTGATTTTGGCGGCGGCACAACCGATGTTTGTATTTTTGTTGATGGTGCACCAGCCCACTCTGCCGCCCTGCCCGTTGGTGCCAGGAACGTTACTAATGATTTGGCAATAGCTCTTAGGATTTCCCTGGATTCCGCAGAAAAAATTAAACTTGCCCTGTCGCAACCACCCAAAATTGCCGTCGAACCCGACGAAGAAGGTAAACCCCGCGACAAAAAAGAAGCAGACACCCTAGATGTTTCTTCCTTATCTATAACAGAAGACCTAAGGCTTGTTTCCAAAAAAACTTTAACGGACGGTATTATGAAGCCAAGGCTTCGGGAGATCATCAATATGGTCAAATTGGAAATCCAAAAATCAGGTTACATGGGCTTAACGCCATCGGGTGTTGTCATAACAGGCGGGGGTGCATCTACCGCAAATCTTGTAGAAATTGCCAAACAGGAACTTGGCATGCCCGTTAGGCTTGGCATGCCCCAGGGCGCAACCGGCTTAATTGACGAAATTTCCTCCCCGGCATTTGCTTCCAGCCTTGGCCTTGTGGTTTACGGTTTAAATTTTCAAGGCGAAACAGATAGGATTCCATTGGTTGGAAATCTGGAAATAAAAGAGATGCTGCAAAAGGGTTTCGGCTTCATAAAATCCATGCTCCCAAAGCGTTCCTAAACCACTTGCAAATCAAAAGACTCTATGTTAAATTGTGACAGCTTTAACGCGTTCAAGCAATTATGCTTATCAAACCTGATGTCAATAAATTCGCAAAAATAAAAGTTCTTGGCATTGGCGGAGGCGGTACAAACGCCTTAAACTCCATGATCGCCCAGGCACAAATCCAGGGCGTCGATTTCGTAGCAGTCAATACAGACCAACAGCATCTGCTAGCCGCCCTTTCGCAAACAAAAGTCCAAATCGGTGACGGCCTGACCAAGGGTCTAGGTGCCGGTGCAAACCCGGACGTTGGCAGAAAAGCGGCCGAAGAATCCCTCGAGAGGTTAAAGGATGTCGTAACCGGTGCCGACATGGTCTTTATAACTTATGGTTCCGGCGGCGGTACCGGAACAGGAGCCGGTCCTGTCATAGCCGAAATGGCCAAAAAGCTTGGAATCCTAACAGTTGCAGTTGTTACCAAACCGTTTGGTTTTGAAGGCACCCGAAGGATGATTATAGCCGACGAAGGCATCGAAGCCCTCAAAGACAAAGTTGATACCTTAATTGTTATTCCCAACCAAAAGCTCTTGGAAGTTGTCGACAAAAACGTCTCGCTCCTGGAGGCGTTCAAGCTTGCCGATTCTGTCCTTTCCCAAGGCGTCCAGGGAATCTCCGACATCATTGTCATGCCCGGTTTAATTAACGTCGATTTTGCGGACGTCAAAGCAATTATGACCAACGCCGGATCGACTTTAATGGGAGTCGGAACCGCATCCGGGGAAAATAGGGCAACAACTGCCGCCAGGTCTGCAATCGCCTCGCCGCTTCTGGATGCATCTATAGATGGCGCAAGAGGAATTCTGTTTAACATCACAGGTGGTTCGGATATGACCATGAACGAAGTCGACGAAGCCGCCAAGGTCATAACCAACCAGGCAGATCCGGACGCCCAAATCATCTTCGGCGCCGCAATCGACGAAAAATTAATCGACCAGGTAAAAGTAACTGTCGTTGCAACCGGTTTTGACGAAGCCCGAAAACGCTATGTGCAGATCATGCCGCCGGACCTCACGCTTGGTATGAGCCAACAGCAAACACCATCACTAGACGGTGATGAAACTCCAGCAGCCAACGGCCAAATGGACGAAGACGAATTCGACGTTCCCACATTTTTGAGGCAAATCCGATAACCCAGTCCAGCGGCAGTTATTCCCCGGAAGCAAGTGAATGCACTAACAGAATTTACTTTTATTTATTAATTGAATAAATTGACTTTGAGAACAGCGTAAGTTAAGTTGACTGTAGGCACTATAATTGTAGGGAGGTGATAAATGCCAAAACAAAATAAATTAGATAAATTTTCTCAGCAACTTAAAGATTTTGAAAAAAATAATCCTGCCGTTGCTGAAGCTATGAAAATACTTGACATGTCTTTAAAGGAGTATGGTCAAGCCCTTAGGTCTTTAGAGCCTTCAAAAACCTACACAACTAATTCCACATCAGTACTGCAAAAAACTTAAATGGCAACCTGGTCAGAGATATCAGCAGAAATTAACAGCATAAACACCCCAGATAAATGTGACATCGTAAGAAGAAGAAAACTTGCTGGAATTAGCAAAATAACGAACAGAAACACAGTTCTTTATGCCACTGATTTCCTTGGTACTAAAGCTTTGTTTTTAAGTAGCAGTGATTTGAGCATAAACCTTACAGACAAAGAAGGATTTGTTGAAGTTACAAAAAATTTGAGCGGGGAAGACTTAGACGTGGTTTTGCATAGCCCTGGTGGTATTGCCGAGGCGGCCGAATCCGTTGTAGACTTACTAAGAAATAAATTCTCCAATATTAGATTTATTATTCCAAATGCTGCAAAAAGCGCTGCAACCATGTTGGCGATGTCAGGGGATATGATCCTAATGGATGAAAGATCTGAGCTTGGGCCAACAGATCCTCAAATGATTGTTAATAGAGATGGCCAGAGGGTAATTGCGCCAGCCCACGACATAAAAGAGCAGTTTGCTATGGCTAAAAAACAGATAATCAATAACTCGCAGAACTTAACACCCTGGCTCCCGATTTTAAGACAATATGGTCCTTCTTTGCTTGCAGAGTGTGACAGGGCCATGAGCCTTTCTAAGAAACTAGTAAAAAAATGGTTAAAAGATTACATGTTTAATGGGGACAGAAATGCGGTGCGCAAAGCTGATCGAATTGCAAGATATTTGACAAGTAAGGCAGAATTTAAGTCTCATGCCAGAAAAATTGGAATCGATGACCTTGTTTCTAGAAATGTAAAAATTCTGGACCTTAGAACTGATCCAACACTTCAAGAAGCTATATGGGATTTATACCTTGCTTTGCAATTTACGTTCTCCATGACCGGAGCATTCAAAATCTTTGAGAACAATAACAGTGAAGCGCTTATAAGACAAGTGCAGATCATTCAACAATTGCCAAGTCTCGGTCAACCACAGCCTACTAACTCGCAGCGACAACAATTACAAGCACCTGCAACTCCTAGAACGAGAAGATCGAGGAACACTTAACATTCTTTGCTTGATGCAATCATGATTAACAAATAGAACATTTCTCCGCCCGCTGTATTTTAGCTTCAGGTGTACTAATTTGTTATAATTCGCGGCATGGTTGGTCCGGATGGCGAACAAAGCGCAGCAAAATTAGGCTTTATTGAACAAGCCAGAAATAAGGATCTTGCACGAGACCTCGCAGATTTCCAAACGAGAATCACTCAAAGGTTAATAAGGTTACATACTCGCAATCCGCAAAGGTTTGAACGTATTGGTGGGGAAGTATACAAAGGTGAACTGACATTTTTTACTTTGGCCAGGGTTCAAGGTGTAAGAAATGTAGGTTTAGGAATTACACACGCTTTAAGAAAAAATAATGTTTACAAGAAAAAAGTTGGTGTCGACACTCCCACAATGGTTAGTTTGGGCATACATACGAATAGAGAAACTTGGGAGCAGATTAGACAAGACGAAGCTTACGACTGGGAAAGCAGATTTGGTCTCACTGCATCGGAAGTAAAAGAAATTGCAGTAGGAGAAGGTATTCTAACGGAAGACGAATTCGATGACGCAACATTTCCCGGTCCTGCTTCTGATGAATATGGTACCGATTATTTCGTAGACAGCGATGGGAATTTCGCAAAAGTTATTAGTCTTCCGGAAAGCATGGCAGAAGGAAGAGAGGACTTACAGATATATGGTCATCAAATAGATGGAGTAGTTTCAGTGCAGGTTCCCATGATGGCAAGAGATTTTGTCCTGATGAAAACAACCCTGGAAACAATGCGCAAAAAGATAAGATAATTCAATTTCTCCGCCCGGCATAAAAATTTTTACCTATCAAACGGAAGTTTAAGTTTTTGGACAATGGGACTCCTGGCTGCCCGGCTAAGCAAACCGTCTAAACCAAACCTGGAAAGTGTTCGAACAATTGCCTCCCTTACCCCAAACTTTTTTTCAGCCGATGAATTTGCAAATTTTTCCAAAAAGCGCACATAATGGGGCCGATTATATTCTGCTCCAAGCACATTTTCCGTACTAATTAAGTCAACTCCCGCTTGTTGATAAATAGCAACTCTTTCAAGATGTGTTTTATTGGCAAGGCTTGCTATGTTACCCCAACCTCTTCTTTTCGCCAAGTTTAAAAATAATTTAACCTCACCTTTGGTATCACCGATATCCGAAGTTCCAAGTTCGGTTTCGATATCATCTGGGGTTACTATGTCGTTTGGGCTAACGGAGCGTTTAATAAGATTTTCTCTCATAACTTCTGAAAGCGTAGGTTTTTCCTCACCCCAAACATGTCCAATACCTAAAAAAATCTTATCTACTTTGCCTTGTTTGTAAAGGCTGGAGACGGCAGCCATTTGCATATATCCGCGAAGTGATAAAGCCGGCCTGTCTGGGTTATAAGGGGACATGTACGAATGAACCAATACTGCGTCGTATCGTTCTGGCATAGGCGGAGATTCTACCCCTAACTAGGCTCAAAAGCAAATTACTGCCATTTTTCCAAAAATCCATTAATTTTTGCGCTTCTAAAAAATTCCGCGTAACCAACCTGCGTCAGCTCTAAATTAAACTATAAATAAACTGTATTATTTTGGGGAAGCCAAACCTAAATGGTCTTCAATAACCGTAACACGTTCGTCTAACTCCCCAGTCTTTTCTTGGTTAACTTTATACATATCACCATATCCTTTAAGTGTATGTTCAATCTCCACCAAAGAACCTGTGTGTCTGTCCAGTTTATCCTCAACAGTATCAATCCTAGCCTCAATCTTTACCAAACCCTCTGTGTGTCCATCAAGTTTATCATTCATAACAGACTGTTGGTCTCTAACGACTCGTACTTGATCGGCCATGATACTTTGCTGCACCTCCATACCACTTATCTTCTTTACAACAATTTCTACCAAATCTTTTATTTTCGTCATATCATCTGCCATAGCTAAATAATACTAAGGAGAATTGTAGACAAAAACAAGATGTCAAAACTATATCTTTTTCTAAAAATCACCCAATTTCTGCGCGTTCTAAAAATACCCTTTCTATTCAAAGAAATTAGTTAGCAATCTCCTCGAAAGGATATCTATAGAATCAAAAACTGGCAAAGGAAAATTCCGTGGGAACACTAAAGGAAGTTCTGTGCATCCTAAAATAATTCCCTGCGCACCTTTAGCCACAAAAGATTCAGCAATCTTTTCCAGACGCCTTCCATCTTCCTTCGTACTAATACCGGCGATCACATTTCTAATAATCTCTTCAATAACGCCGAGCCCATTTTGAGTTGGAATTATCGTTTCAATACCAAATTTAGCAAGGGTATCTTGGTACAAACGCGCCTTAATTGTAGACGGCGATGCAAGCAGTCCAACTTTTGTAATTCCTTCCGCCTCCACCTTATCAACCACAGAATCGATTATAGAAACGAACGGTTTGGTAGACGCTTTAGACAAACGCCCAAGCAGGATGTGGGCAGTATTGCAGGCGATTGCAAAACAAAAGATATTTAGTCCCGCTAGCCTCATTACGCGATCAGTCAGCATTTCGCCAGCTAAATCTAAATTACTTCGCTCAGAAATAAAATCAGGAACCGGTATGGAATCAACAATAATTTCTGGAAAGTCTTGTCCGTTTCTTGCACCAAATTCGCGCGAAGCCATAGTGACTAATACCTCAAGCATTTTTGCCGAAGCTTCTGGACCCATACCTCCTAAAATAGCAATAGCACCTTTGTTTTTCATATTTTTTGCCACAAAAAAACTCGCCCCTTCAGCGAGTTCTGCTCATGAATTTTGGTATCACAAAGCGACCAACCAAAGGGTTAGTTCATTTCGTTATACCAATATGCGCTTATTCGCATCTTCATGATGTACCTATTTTACCGCAAAAACCGTTTTTGAGCAATTTACCCCAGGTGTATTAATAGTTTTGATATAATTCACACTCTATGGAAGCGCCTAGATTCTTTAACAATAAAGCAGCAGTCTTTTCATCGGCATTTTTGGCATTAAGTATTGCAGCCTGTGGCGGCAAAGACATTGTAAAAAACATAAAAACACCGACACCTTACTCTCCAATGTCGGCATCTCCGGAACAAAACCCCGCAAAAGTTTCGACAAACGTCATAAATATAGACAACTCGCCGCTTATCTCCGGCCTAACCCTGGACAAAAGCTGCGGCATACTTCTTAAACCGGGCGATAAAACCGTGATTACTCTTGGAGATCCAAAAGGCCTTGCGGTAGATTTCGACTTTAGCTTGATAAAAGATCCGGTACATGGACTAGTTTTATTTTCTCTGCCCGTTGAAAATGGTCACGCAATCGCCATGGTCGATGCGAAAAACAACATTTTTCCCCTCGGAAAGTCGACTCCCCTGGGCGGCGACGAAGTCTTCTTTGTCTTTTTTACGCAGAGGAATTTTAAAGTTAAAGATTGCGCAGTCGATAACCCTTCACTTTACTAAAACAGCTTTAAAACGCCATATTGTCTTTTAAATTTTCCCGCGATAAACTAACCCTTCATATTTAAGAGAAGGGGGGTGAAATAAATATATGATCAAATCATTAGACGGAGTTTTGCTCTCGTCCGAAGATTCCCAAAAGCTTGCAGATTTTTACAAAGAAAAAGTCGGTTTAAAATGCACCATGGAATTTGAAATGGGCGAAAATGGCGAAAAAGGTTTTGCCTTTGATAGTGTAAAGCTATACATAAACCAGCATTCCGAAGTCCATGGCCAAACAAAAGAGCCGGAGCGCTTTATTTTGAATTTTGAAACAGACGATATTGAAGAGGAAGTCGAGAGGCTAGACAAAGCCGAAGTCAAAAAAATCAAAGACACGTATCATGTCGAAGGTTACGGCCTAGTCGCCACCTTCGAAGATGTCGACGGAAATTATTTCCAAGTCGTCCAGGTACGGGCCAATGAATCTTGACCTTTACTGCGATTAGGGGCTTAATTAAGTTGTAAAGGGGGTGATTTAAATGGACAAAAAATTCAAAGAATGCATGAAACCGCATGCACTTGTGCACTCACTGGCCGGTATTGGGTTCGGTCTTATTTTGGTAAGTTTTATCCCGGCGCTTGTTGCCAATGCCTTAATGCTAGGTGTTTTAGTAGTCGCAGCCGCTGTCGTTGGTGACTTCATGGTCAACAAAGGTTAATTAAGGTCGGAACACCGCGTGTTTGAAACTATAGGGTGTTTATGCTATAATGCCCCATAGTATGTGCTGTGAAAGGTTACAAGAAGGCGTTATGCAGGCTAGCAATAGTCTTGAATTTGGCCATCCAGACAGGCCGAAACTTGCAGAAATATTTATACGCGTGGTGGGAAATTGCCCGGATCAAACCGGTACGCATACTAAAAAAATCTCTGACGCTCCAAAGCCACCGGAAAGCGAAGCAATACCTGCTTTTTTTCGCAGAAATGCATCAGAGGAAGACGTAGATATTCTCGAAAAACACGGCGCACTCCAAGAATTGCTACGATAAAAAGTTGCTTAGTTAGCTCCTCTAGCTTTTGCTCAAGATTCAAATTAGAATTAGCATTATGCCGGCAATATTTTTTGCAATCATTTCTTATTTCGGATGGGGGATAGGTGATGTATTTGGGACTGCAGCAACTCGCAAAATCGGACCATATTCTGCTACATTATGGTTTTTGATCCTACAGGCATTAATTTTTAGTGTTTTTACTTTTTCCTTTCTTCCAAATCTCGCCAATTATAGCCCAACGATTCTACTTTTTAATATCATCCTTGGTGTAATTGCAACTGCAGGGCTTGTGGCATTTTATGAAGGTTTAAGGATTGGTAGCGCGTCTTTGGTTGGCACAGTTTCTTCTTCGTTTGTCGCTCCCGTAGTTATTCTTTCAATTGTCTTTTTCAAAGAAACGATCACAGGCGAGCAGACATTTGCAATCATTATTATCTTTTTGGGTTTAGTATTTTCGTCTCTGGATTTCGATGAACTAAAAAAACGTAACTTCAAAGTTGGCAAAGAAATAATTTTATCAGTCGTCGCTATGGTCTGTTGGGCAATATTTTGGACTTTTATAAAAATTCCCATCCGCGAAGTTGGCTGGTTTTGGCCTGGCTATATAAGCACGATTTCTTCGATACCGGCAATGTACATATATATTAAATTGAAAAAATTTAAAATTACAGGGATTAACCAGAATAAAGCATTTTTGCCAATATTTTTTAATGCCGCTCTTCTCGGAGCCGGCTCTTTGTCATTTAACTATGCACTCCAAAAAGGGCTCGCCGCAGTCGTGGCGCCAATTGCCGGATCATATCCAACCTTGTTTGCCCTGATCGCTTATCTTGCTTTTAGGGACAAAATTACAAAGCTTCAGTTAGCAGGGATAACTGTAACACTCGCAGGTATCGTAATACTTTCTATCGCAAGCAAGTAATATGTTCAAAGAAAAGCGCAAATTCAAAAATTCCAAAGGTTTAATAATCTCCGCGATTTACGAAGGGCAGAATAAAAACGCTCCGGTTGTTGTTTTATGTCACGGATACGGATCATCAAAAGATAAAGACTCGACAAAAGGCCTAGCGCAAAAACTGGTAGATGCCGGCCTTTGCGTTTACCGCTTCGATTTTACAGGCTGCGGTGAGTCCCGGGGCAAGTTAAGCGAGCTTACCCCGGATCAAGGACAAGACGATTTAAAGTCGGCAGTCAAAGATTTAGGTAAGAAAAACTTTGGCCTTTATGGATCTAGTTTTGGCGGGTACACAGCTTTAATTTTCGCATCCCAAAATCCCGTCCTTGCACTTGGCCTAAAAGCTCCGGTTTCCGACTACCCTGCTGTCATGAACGCGAAAGGCAATGAAAAAGAAAACAAAGCTTTAGACTTTACAGAAGAAGCATATAAATATGATGTTTATAAACTTGCAAGAAATATCACTTCGCCAACGTTAATTGTGCATGGTGACTCCGATACAGATGTTCCTCTTGCCCAAAGCCAAAATCTCTTGAAATCACTCGCATCCAAAGACAAAGAACTAAAAATCCTCCCCGGTGCTGGCCATATAATGCGAGATAACTATCTCGAGGAAGCAAACAACCAGCTAGCCAGATTTTTTTCAGAAAAGTTGCTTAAGTAAGAGAATCTTCCTGCAGAGAATGTCTCAAACGTCTTAAATTTCGTTTGTGTAAAATTTGTTTTTTTAACGATTCGTTTATAGCAGTTCCTATTTCCTTAAGTCTTTTATGCAGTTTGATCGATGCTTGCTCGGAATCTAAACCATCTGAAAATATCAAAGTCATAACTTCTCTTTCTTCATCGCTGAGAAATCTAGCAGTTTCCCACCACCCAGGCGCTCTCCCAGCTTCGGAAGTTTCTACTCTTTTTTGACCTGAAGGTTCAAACGAAACTGTCCTCCCGGCTATATCATATGCAGCAGAATGCAGCGGTTTATATGGTATTCCCATTTCTTGAGATTCTATCTGCCCGTTTGAGCTTCTATCACCATTCATTTCGATTTCGGGCACGTCAGAACTTAAAACTGCATCAACCTCCCTGTCGGTAAACAATCTTACGGATCTTTCGTTTCTTAAATTAGGTATCACAACAACACTATCTGCGCTGGGCTTAGATGTTGCAGGGACCGAGGCAGAATCTGCGTCTTCGTCATCTTCATCTTCATCATTCAATACATTCGTGCCATTTCTGGCTTTCTTATCATTTTTAAATTCTGCAATATTAAGGTCAGTGACAGCGGTATCCACCCACTTTTTTATATCTACCTTTTTCATATTGCTATCGATTATCGTCGATAAGTTTTCAACTAAAAATGATGTTTGCGTACCAGAGAAGCCTCCCTTCAGGACAGCCTCAGCAATAATTCCTTGAATAAGGTAATTGCTTTCTCCTGGAAAAACTGCAACAATGGGCCCCAACCTGCTAGGCGTAAGATGGACAATCGTGCCTCTTCCGGCATTTGCAGTTCTCACTTGTCTTATTAATTGCGGGTCAACATCGTCACTTATTGCGAGAATTCTTAATATATACGAAGTGCTTTTTCCCCACCGTTCGCAATTTTCTAAAACCTCTTTTCTGAGTCGAGCCCTATCTTCTTCAGATTCCAATAACGAACTTTTATTACGATTGACAGTTGCAAGTGATATTGCCTGTCTGGCAGTTAAACCCTTTTGCGCCCACTCAGTACCCGCCCACCACTGCTTAATCCATTCGGCAACCCGCGGGTACTCGACAGTCTTCTTCGAAGTAGCTATAATCCTTTCTTGATAAAACCTCTGCTCGGGCATATTGTAATCTATAGTAGACCGAATTTGAGTAATACCATGTTTTGGTAAAGCTTCACATCGATGAAAACCATCAATCACTTTGTGCCTAACAAGGCCGTCAACCTCCGCTGCCATAAGCCAAATCGCAGAACCTTGCCCTAACATCTCCATGTCCACAGCCAATTCAGTCACACGTGAGTCGTCAACAATTGAGTCTTCAAGATCTATTGCAGTAAACGGGACAGGAACATCTGTTCTGCGGCACCAGACACCACTTCTAAGAAGTTCAAGTGGCGAACGTGGATCATCAGAGGAAATTTCTTTAACTAAAAATATAGTTCCTGCCAATTTCGATTTTCTTTCAGCCATAGTGTTAAAAGATAATGCTTTGAATTATCGTTGTCAACAATCTGTTAACTGATAGTTTTATTCAGTATAATAAACCCACCTATGTCAGCCAAAAAATTCAAACCAGTTTCGCCGCAGGTGAATTTCCCCGACCTTGAGGAAAAAATAATCAAATACTGGCACGATAATAAAATTTTCGAGAAATCACTAGACAAAAACCCAAAAAGTAAATCCTGGACTTTTTTGGACGGTCCGCCTTTTATAACCGGCTTGCCGCATTACGGCAGCCTTCTTTCCAGTATCCCCAAAGACGTCTTTCCGCGTTACAAGACTATGAATGGTTTCTATGTTCGTCGTGTCTGGGGTTGGGATTGTCACGGCTTGCCGGCAGAAAATAAGGTTGAAGAAAAACTTGGCATAACTCGCAAAAAAGATATCGAAGAAAAAATCGGTATAAAAAAGTTTATCGACGAGTGCAAGCTTTATGTAGACAAGGTTTCCGGCGAATGGGAATGGTACATAGACCACGTCGGCCGCTGGGTAGATTTTAAAAACGCATACCGCACGATGGATTTGCCCTACATGGAAACGGTTATGTGGGTTTTTAAACAAATGTACGACAAAGGCTATATTTACAAAGGTTTGCGTGTTTCCCTTTTTTGTCCGCATTGTTCTACTCCAATTTCCAACTTCGAAGTTGCCATGGACCAGGACAACTATAAAGAAATTACGGAACCTGCCAATACTTATAAATATCAGCTTGAAGGCGAAAAAGACACATATTTTTTGGCTTGGTCCACAACTCCTTGGAATAAAATTGTAACCCCGGCGCTTGCCGTTAATCCCAAAATCACATACGTCAAAGTAAAACAGGGAAACGAAAATTACATTCTGGCCGAGTCGACTTTAAAAATTCTAAAGGACGAAAAATATCAGATAATCGAAAAATACAAAGGTAAAGATTTGGTCGGTAAAAAGTTTGTCCCGCATTACAACTTTTACAAAATAGAATCCGGCAAAAAAGCATTCATTGTGGCAGCCGGAGATTTTGTAACCGCAGAAGAGGGGACTGGGATAGTTACAATTGCGGCCTACGGCGAAGAAGACTTAGCACTTATGAAAAAAGAAAACATCCAAATTGTTTTGCATGTAGACGACGAGGGGATCCTAAAAAGCGATGTACCAAACTGGGCAGGAATGTACTACCTCAAAGTCAACAAATTGGTAAACGAGGATCTTGATAAGCGCAACTTACTATATAAGGAAGAAAGCTACACGCATACGGTGCCTACCTGCTGGCGCTGCCACACAAGGCTTTTTTATGCACCCCAAGACGCATGGTATGTAGACGTCCAATCGCTTAAAGCAAATCTCAAAGAAACAAACGAGGCGGTAAATTGGTTCCCTGCACATTTTAAATACGGCCGTTATCTAAAAAGTCTGGAAAATGCTCCAGATTGGTGTATTTCCAGAAGCCGTTATTGGGGGTCACCCGTTCCGGTTTGGGAGTGCATAAAATGTGACGAAAAAATTGTGCCAGGTTCTATTGCCCAGTTGGAAAAACTTTCCGCCCAGAAAATAAAAGATTTACATAAACCGGAAATAGACGATGTAGTTATCAAATGTCCAAAATGCAGTGCCGATGCAAAAAGGGTACCGGAAGTTTTAGATAGTTGGATTGAAGCAGGATCTGCCCCATTTGCCGAGCGTCATTTTCCCTTCGAAAAAGGCATAGATTTAAATGACTTTTTCCCGCCTGATTTTATAACCGAATACACCGGCCAAATCCGCGCCTGGTTTTATGTTTTACATGTTATAGCAACCGCAATCTACGAAAAGGAGGCATTTAAAAACGTTTTGGTAACCGGTGTAATTCTGGGGACAGACGGCCGCAAAATGAGCAAAAATTACGGCAATTACCCGGACCCCAAAGAACTGATTCAAAAATACGGCGGAGATGCCCTGCGCCTTTACCTAATGGGCTCCCCTGTTGCCAAAGGGGAAGACATTTTGATTTCCGAAGACGCTTACCGTCAGCAAGTAAGAGGTCTTATGCTAATTCTTTGGAATATCTATAACTTTTTTATAACCTACGCCCAAATAGACGGCTGGTCCCCGGAAAATATTAAATCAGAATCCGATAACATTTTGGACAGATGGATCCTTTCAAGGCTTTCGGGCAACATAAAAAATATGACCCAAAATGGCTACGAAAAATATGATACCCAAGAAATTGTCGGCCAATTTGCAATTTTAATGGGAGATCTATCCCTTTGGTATGTTAGGCGCCAACGGGACAGGGTGGGGCCAACTGTAGAAAATTCAAAAGACAAAGATTGGGCCCATCAAACACTTTGGACTGTTTTAAAAACCTATACACAAGCGCTTGCGCCGATTATTCCGTTTTTAACAGAAGAAATTTACATGAACCTGACAGGAGAGGATTCGGTCCATTTGTCCACATGGCCGAAACTGGAAAAAAACGCGGAAGACAAAGAATTGGAAAGACAAATGCAACTTGCAATCGATCTATCATCTGTAATACATGCACATCGAAAAATTAACAACGTCAAAGTCAGGATACCTCTTCGGGTTATTGAATACACAGGCACTGAAGAATTACTACCAGAAATTATAAAAATTATTGCCAGTGAAACAAACGTATATGACCTGCAGTACAAAGGGAAAAACAAGCTCAAAGGGCTTGCCGCTAAAGAACCAGCAAAATCGGGAGTATCAAATCAAGATTTACCGGCCGGTGAAGCGCGCGAGCTGATCCGCGCAATTCAAAATGCCCGAAAGGAAGCCGGTTGTGATCTTGCCGAAACAGTGACCGTGAAACTCCCTGCTTGGCCCAAAGGTTATGAAGAGCTGATCAAGACCCAAACGCTGACATCGGATCTTGTTAAAGGCGACAAGCTGGAAATCGTAAAAGCCAAATGAGAAAAAAGTGGGATTGGCCTCTTTTTGCCCAAATTTTAGGTGTCGGTTCAATTTCTATCCTCATCCTTTATTCCATAAACCACAAACTCGCCCTAAGCCAGTTGATATATTGGATAATTGGGCTTTGCATCCTCTACGTGGTTTCGCAGTTTAGGGCTTCTTCTTGGCAGGGCACTGCAAAATTCATCTATGTTGCAACCCTTGTATCTCTTGTAATCCTCCATTTTATTGGTAACCCGGTTCGCGGTTCTGTTCGTTGGATAGACTTGGGGTTTTTCAGGATTCAGCCATCCGAAATCGCCAAAGCCTCAACAATTTTGCTTTTAGCAAACTTTTACATGGAAAGAAGCGCGGGCAAAATCAGCAACGTACTGACGAGTCTTTTACTTGTTTTGCCGCCCGCCGCTTTGGTCCTTACCCAACCGGACCTTGGCAATGCCCTCAGTATTCTCGGCATCTGGCTTGGCATGACCCTTGTTTCGGGTTTTAAGCTCAAACATTTTATCGTATTTTTAATATCTGGCCTAATTTTCGCTCTGCTTTTCTATGAACTTTTGGCGCCTTACCAAAAAGACAGGTTAACGACATTTATAGACCCCTCGCGCGACCCCTTAGGCACTGGCTACAATATAATCCAAGCAAAAATCGCAATAGGGTCCGGCAAACTTACCGGCAGAGGTTTCGGCAGGGGCTCCCAGTCCCAGCTTAATTTTTTACCGGAGGCAGAAAGTGATTTTATGTTTGCATCAATTTCTGAACAGCTTGGCATGGTGGGTGCAACAATCCTTATTTTGCTCTACACGGCCGCAGTTGCCAGAATTGTTGCAATTACGCGTGACAAGAATCGCTATTCTCAGCTGATAGTCGCTGGGGTAGTTTCTTTTTTGGTTATCCAATTTCTAGTCAACGTCGGTATGAATTTAGGCCTCATGCCTGTTACCGGAATTACCTTCCCCTTCGTTTCCTACGGAGGGTCGTCTCTCCTTGTCAGCTTGTTTTTAGTTGGCCTGGTTTATGCAGTCAAAGTGCATGACAATTGAATAATGGCACAAATTAATGTAAAATCCTAAAAATCATGAATACTTGGGCAGTTATTAAAACTGGCGGTAAACAATATAAAGTCGAAGAAGGCAAATCTATTGCTATCGAAAAGATAGACGGTAAAACCGAAGGCGCAGTTATCTTCGATGACGTTTTAGCCATAAGGACCGAAAAAGGTTTAGTTGTAGGCACGCCAAAAGTAGAAAAGGCAAAAGTTAGGGGTAAAATAGAAGAAGCCTACAAAGAAAAAAAGATAAGGGTCGTCAAATACAAATCAAAATCCCGCTATACTAGAACCACTGGCCACCGCCAGCAAAAGCTAAAAGTCACAATCGAAAAAATCGAAAATTAAGATTCAATTAATAAACGATGAAAACTGCCTCAAAATGCCAGAAACACAACCCAGAGACACTAGACCCGCCCAAACAGTAGACGGCGATCCAATAGTCTATATACAGGAGGTAGAAGCCGGAATCAAAATTGAATTTCCCTTGCTTGGTATTAATTTCGAGCTACCAAAATCTTGTTACAAGGCTGAGTCGGTTAAACATTCTTTGGAAACTATAGCAGGAGCCAAGATCTCAAGGTCGCAAGTGGAGGTATCTGTGTCTCTAGTTTTTGTTGGAGATTGCCTTTCCTCGGCGCAAAACGGACGTTAGTAGAATATATTCTATATCAATCCATAACTTACTAGTTTATTGACACCTTGTGAAAATCAAGGTAGAATCCTATCAATAGTCGTTAGTCTATCATCTATAGTCTAAAATCTATAATCTACTTTCATGGCACACAAAAAGGGTGGCGGAACAACTAAGAAAAATAGGGATAGTGCAGGCAAACGCCTGGGCGTCAAAATATTTGGCGGCCAAAAAGCCCTTTCCGGAAACATCATAATCAGGCAGCGCGGCACAAAATTTTACGCTGGAGTAGGCAGTAAACTCGGCCGCGACCACACGGTGTTTGCGATCAAAGAAGGCATTGTGAAATTTAGACAAAAATTGGGCAAAAAATTTATAGATATAGTTTAAAGTGGAAGAAGTACAAATCTTCGAACTCGACATCGACATGCTCCAGCCTAACCCGCTGCAACCGCGGGGACTTATCACACCCGATTCTTTAACCGAGCTTGTAGATTCAATACGTGAACACGGAGTCTTGGAGCCATTAGTTCTTGCCAAAACACCGGCAGGCTATCAAATCATTGCAGGCGAGCGTAGATGGAGGGCATCGAAAATCGCTGGCCTTCCCAAAGTTCCGGTAATTATAAAAGAAACCAGCCCGCAGGGGATGCTGGAAATGGCAATTATCGAAAACGTTCAAAGGATAGACTTAAATCCCCTCGAGCGTGCCCAAGCATTCAGGCGCTTAATTGACGAATTTGGTCTTTCAACCGGCGAAATTGCCGTCAAGGTGGGTAAAAGCGCACCTTATGTTTCAAACACACTCAGGCTTCTCATGGTTCCAGACGTTCTAAAAGATGCACTCGCTTCTGGCGCAACGTCCGAAGGCCACGTTAGGGCGCTGGCTTCCCTGGAAGATCCGCATTTGGTCTTGGAAGCGTACAAAGAAATACTTTCTAAAAATTTGTCGGTTAGGGGTGCCGAAGAGTTGGCAAGAAAACTCAAAAACCGCGAAAACATCCAGCCAAAACAGCAAAAACCAATAGCTCGTCTTCAAAACGATGAATTAGATAGGTTCGAAGGCGAATTGTCTCAGCACCTGACAACGGGTGATGTCAAAACAAAGGTAAAGATTAGCCAATCACGGGTTGAAAGCAAAATGCATATTGTGGTCAAGGGCAAAGTCGAAGAAACGGCTCAAGTGATTAAAAAAATCAGGGATTCAATAGTTAATTCTTGAAATCAGCCTCACGCCTGCATACTTAACATCTTTTAAAATTGGCCAATAGACAAACCAAACCCTACCGCGCAGTGAGCCTCGCTTAATTGGTCCAAACACACGCGAATCCGAAGATGCTCCTCGATTGTCACCCATGACGAAATATTGTTCACCATCGAGTTTTACTTCTTCATCCCCCTGCACTTGAACTTTCATGTATGGCTCATCAAGTTTGTCGCCGTTAATAAAAACCGCACCGTTTTTTATTTCTACTGTTTCGCCTGGCAAACCAACAATCCTTTTTATGAAATCAACATCCATTCCAACTGGTGCTTGAAAAACAACTATGTCCCCGCGTTTAGGGTCAGAAAATCTGTAAGAAACCTTTTCTGTTAATAATAATTCGCCGTCTTCAAAATTAGGTGACATCGATTCTCCCTTCACCCTGTGCGGTTGGACCAAAAAAATGTAAACAAACAAAAAAATAGCCAAGCTAATTAGTGCCGTTTGAAAAATTTCCTTGAAGGTAGAAAGTATGCTTTCCCGAGCAGTCATGTCCCTTAATTTTATGCTAAAATTGGCCTGCTAGTACAGTAGTAAATTGCCCCTTGGGGGTTTTTCGTTATATGGGCCCATAGCTCAGCGGCAGAGCGCTCGTATCACACACGAGAGGCCGATGGTTCAAATCCATCTGGGCTCACAAAAATGTCAAACATAAAACTCCTTCTTTTTGCGGCAATCGCATCTCTTATTGCCGGACAGCTTATCAGGATTAATTTGACACAAGCGGGTGCGGTAACCATTACAGATATTTTTGCCGGTGCTGCAGTTGTAACTTTTGCTTATCACAGTTTACTAAAAAAAGTCTCCATAAATTTACCAAAATCAATCTTTCTACCCTTTGCTCTGTTTATCATCTCCGCAACTTGTTCTACCGCGCTGGCCCTTAATTCCTTCACAAGCGGACAGGTTTTAATTGCACTGTTTTTTACCGTAAGATTAGTAACTTATATTTTCTTATGTTTTGTTGTGGTAAATACTATTAAAAAAAACGAAGTGCAAAAATGGGTCAAGATCCTGCTTATAACTGGAACTGCCTTTGCCGCAATTGGCTTATTCCAATTCATGTTTTTTCCAAACCTTACTTCGCTTCAAGCTTTTGGTTGGGACCCGCATGTGTATAGATTGGTCTCAACAACACTTGACCCGAATTACACAGGATTGATCCTTACCTTTTTTACTTCGCTTGCAGTATCGCTTTATCTGTTTAAAAAAAACAAATTATATCTCTTTCTTGCGGGTCTTTTTGTGGTAGCGATTCTTCTAACATTCTCAAGGAGCTCGTATCTTGCGCTTCTTGTCGCAATGCTTACAATCGGTTCAATTAAATCACCAAAAACTTTTTTTATTGTAATTACAATCTTTATTTTATCTTTTATTTTTGTTCCCCAAATAAAAGACAGGATTATTGGCGCTTTCCTGGTCGACGAAACGGCAAATGCCAGAATAATAAGCTGGCACAAAGCATTCGCAGTTTTCAGCAAAAATCCTATTTTTGGTGTCGGTTACGACACGTACAGGTTTGCGCAAATCAAATATGGATTTGTACCCGACGATGATCTGGCTGGCGGCCATTCGGGTGCCGGATCCGATTCCAGTTTTTTGTTGGTTTTGGCAACAACAGGTGTTGTTGGTTTTACATTCTTTACCGCGATGATAGTTTCATTGATATTTTTTCTTAAAAAAAATCTCAAAAACAATTATCTAAGCCTCGCAGTTTTTGCAAGTTTCATGGCCTTACTTTTTCATACCCAATTCGTGAATTCTTTTATGTTCCCCCAAATAATGCTCATATTTTGGTTTCTGGTGGGGCTTTCATATGTTTCGAATAACTAAACTGCTTGTTTGCTGGCTGGTCGGGCTTCTTTTGGTAAGCTACATTGGCTCGCGTACTTTCATCCCAAATTTGAACAATGGTCTTGGATCGCCTCAAAATGGACAAAACTTTAGTTTTTATAAATCACTTGCCCAATGGGACGGAGGAAATTACATTTATATTTCACAAAACGGATACGACCAAACAAAATATTTTGCTTTTGCGCCAATCTACCCCATACTGATAATGTTTTTTGCGCAAATAGTCAAAAATCAAATCACAGCAGGTCTAATAATTTCATTTTCTGCAACCATTCTATTTTTCAACATTTATTTTTTATACTTAAAAGAAAAATTGTCAGCTAACATTGCCCGCGACACTATTTTCACTTTTCTCTTTTTCCCGACAACCTTTTTCATGGTTTTTGTTTACTCCGAATCCTTATTCTTGGCAACAGTAGCGCTCGCACTATATTTTTTTGAGAAAAAAAACTATAAAGCCGCGGCAATTTTCACCGGTTTTGCAGGTCTTACTCGCTTCATAGGAGTATTTTTAGCGTTGTCATTTATAACATCTCTAGTAAAGAAAAGAAGTTGGTCGGAAATTCCGTTTTTTATTGTTTCTTTTTTGCCGATTACGCTTTTCTCGTTAACCCTTTTTCTTTTTTATTCAGACCCACTGCTTTTTGTATCTGTTGAATCTGATTGGCAAAGGTTTATACAAAATCCACTAACAACAATTACAAATACTGCCTCGGACATATTTATCAACAAAAATACCAATATAAGTACGATATTTGATCTTATCTCGACCGTTTCGTTTATCGCTCTGCTTATTGCTGGAATTAAGAAAATTCCAACTTACCTTTGGGCCTTCTCTGCGTTTGCACTCCTAATTCCGGCGTCAACCGGCACCCTAACAAGCATGCCAAGATACGTTTTGGCCTCACTCGGAACGTACACTATAGCCGCAATTTATGTTCAAAACCATAAGATTCTTAAAATTGTTATCTGGTCTATTATGCTAGCAGTACAAGCATATTTTGCGGCACGTTTTGTAACGGGTTACTGGGTGGCCTAGCTACTTACTAAAATGTACATTCAGCTCTATGATTTTGGTGTTTCCCGCTTCATCCAGTGCCTTCACTTCCAGCTTATTGTCGCCGTCCACAAGCGGAATAGTTACGCTAAACTTTCCGTCACTAGAAACATTTGCCAAAAATCCGTTTGCAAAAACTTGGGCATCTTTTTCGGTATCCCCCAAAACCGTAACATGATTATTGCCGGAAAAGCTTTGGCCTGCAGTTGGAGTTGTTACCGAAAGTTGCGGCTCTTTCTTATCAAAATTAACAATAGCCACTTGTGAAAAATCACTTTGTGCGCCGCTCTTTGTTGTTGCCTTAACTTTAATTTCATTAGAACCATTATTGAGGTTGATATCGTCATACGCAAATTTGCCATCAACAACCGGAGTGTCGGTGATTTTTTCTCCGTCTTTGTATACCTCGACGTTGTCTCCGCCTGCAGACACGCCCGAAATCTTCAGTATTGCACTGTTAGTTGCCTGGGGAATTTCATCTAAAATTGGTGTGGAAAGCGACGACACGGTATTTTGAACCGCACCGCCTCGGTTTTTGAAGACGGCATCAACAAAGTCTGCAAATTTTCCCAAAAACCCCGGTCCGGCCGTGAAAATCGCAATAATTATAACGACACTAACAACCGAAAGGACAAATATCCTCTTTACCGTTGCCGTTTCCTCTTTTCTCGCCAGTCTTTGAATTCTATTTATTCTTCTAGACATACTTGGAGCCACCTCCGAGAGTCGAACTCGGGACCTTTGCTTTACGAAAGCACTGCTCTACCAACTGAGCTAAGGTGGCGAGTGACTGTTGCTCTAATCCAACCGCATATATTTTATTCCTTTATGCTTGCCGATTCAATTAAGCACATACACCATTTGAGCGGGATACGAGAATCGAACTCGCGTCTCCACCTTGGGAAGGTGGCGTACTGCCATTGTACAAATCCCGCAACAAAACTTACCCATTGCAGGTTTATATTCTATAACATGTGCCAATACTTATCGAGGTATCTTAAGCGTATTTCCGGAAAAAATTAGCGGATTACCGTTTGGTAGCCTGCCAACTTTGTTTGCCTTGTCAATAAGAGTCCATTTCGAACCGTCGCCGTACAATTTTTCTGCAATTGTAAATAAAGTGTCGCCTTTCTCAACGGTATAACTTGTTTGGGTCATTTGCGCAGCAACTTTTGCCGCATCATCCTTCGACGGTACTTTTAAAACAGTATCGGCATAAATTAAATTTGGATTCTTAATCTCATTTGCTTGGGCAAGTGCCGGCCACATCATCTTATCGCCGTAATACTTTTCAGCAATTTTTGACAATGAATCGTCTTTTTGAACTGTGTACTCATTTTGCTTTTGGCTATTTTCCCCGTTTGCCCCCTGTTCCTCGCTAGTTGCTTGGGTGCTTACACCGTCGTCTACACCTTTGTTTCTATTGGAAATAAAGTTTGCGACAAGAAGTCCCAAAACCACAACTATAATTGCGCCCAAAATAAAACTTGCGTAATTTTCTTGCCAACTCTTTTTGAAGTTTAAAGCCTTTTTCTTTTTGGCCATTTTAGTCCTCCTTTCCAGACAGTTTTTTTGGGCAGGAATAAAATAGTCGCATCATGTGCGTCGCCTCAAACGCGACAGCCAAGTTTGACTTGGCGGGACCGAGGGGACTCGAACCCCCGACCTCTTCCGTGACAGGGAAGCGCTCTAACCAGACTGAGCTACGATCCCGCATCGAATATGGCTCAGCTTATAACATTGTTCAAGAGCTGACCGCTTCGCATTTTCCCTGAATAAAATCCTTAAATTTTTAAGAGAAAACAAAGCTAGTTTACACTCAAGCCGGCTAAGTGTCAATCTAATTTGCAAGGTAATATAATTAACAAGAGGATGAAATATTTTAGTAATCGCGACATAGCCAAATTACTGCGTGATATTGCAGCGGTATATTCCGTTAAAGGCGAAAACAATTTTAAAATCATAGCCTACAACAATGCCGCAGACAGCGTAGAAAACGCTACACGCGAGTTAAAAGAACTCTGGGAAGACAAAAAACTCAACTCTGTTTCTGGCCTCGGAAAAAGTATCCAAAGCCACCTTGATGAACTTTTTAAGACGGGCCATGTGAAACATTTCGACGAAGTCAAAAAAGGGTTTCCGCCGGTGATGTTTGATCTCATAAATCTGGCCGGAATGGGCCCTAAAAACGCCTACAAACTTTCTACAACCTTAAAGATTAAAAGTATTGGCGAGCTGGAAACTGCAGCGAAAGAGGGCAAAATAAGGGCAATTCCAACATTTGGCCAAAAGTCCGAAAAAGAAATATTAGCTTCGATTTTAGAGTTTCAAGGCAAAAATGATCGTTATAACCTGCCATTCACCGCCTCAGTTGCCCAACGTGTAATAGACCATATCAAAAAACTGGGAGAAGCCAAAGAAGTAGAGCCCCTAGGGTCTCTCAGGCGAATGGTTTCAACAATAGGCGATGTTGATATCGCGGTGGCATCAAATGAGCCCGCAAAAATTATCAATCATTTCAAATCATTTCGGGAAACCGCTCGTGTTGTCACCTCAGGTGACGTTTCATCTTCTATGATTTTACAAAATGGAATGAGAATCGACCTTAAAATACAACCGCCCGAAGCATTTGGGGCCTTGCTTCAGCATTTCACAGGTTCCAAATACCACAACATAGCACTTCGCGAATATGCCCTTAAAAACAAAATGTCACTCTCCGAGTACGGCATAAAGTACAAAGGTAAATTGCATAAATTTGCAAATGAAGCCGATTTCTATCACTTTTTAAACCTAGATTACATTGAACCGGAGTTGCGTGAAAACACAGGTGAAATAGAAGCGGCTAAAAATCACACCTTACCGGAGCTAATAGACACGCAAAATATTAATGGGGATCTGCATATACATTCCAACTATCCAATAGAACCAAGCCACGATCTCGGCAAAAACTCATTTGAACAGTTGATTGAAAGGGCACTTGAGTTAAATTACCAATATGTTGGCCTTTCGGACCATTCACCCGGTGCATCAACGCACACAAAAAAACAAATAATTGAGTTAATTAAAAAACGTACAAAAAAAATAGAACAAATAAACACCTCATTCAAAAATATCAGAGTATATAACTTACTCGAGATAGACATTTTAACTTCAGGTGAACTCTCAGTCCCCCAAGAAGGGTTAGAAATGCTAGATTTCGCAATTGCTGGTATACATTCGAGCCATAATCAGCCAAAGGACCAAATTACAAAAAGGCTAATGGCGGCAATTGATAACCCAAAAGTAAAAATAATTTCTCACCCGACAGGAAGGATTATTGGTGAACGGAATTCTTATGAAGCCGATTGGGAAACTGTTTTTAAAAAATGTGTAAAAACAAAAACCTACCTGGAAATTAATTCTTGGGCGACGAGACTTGACCTGCCGGATACCCTGGTTCGTCTGGCAAAATCACTTGGAGTTAAATTTGTCATCAACTCAGATGCCCACGCCGTGTCGCATATGGACAACATTAAGTTCGGTGTATCGGTTGCGCGTCGGGGGTGGTGTACAAAAGATGATGTGCTGAATACTTGCAGTTATATTGAATTTTCAAGGCACTTTGGGTTATCATAAGCAAGTTATGTCAATTCCGTTTTTAGTATTGATTGGGTTTACAGCACTTATCCTGATTTTTGTTTGGTCACTTTACAATGGTTTAGTGACGGCAAGGGTAAGGATAAAAGAAGCTTGGTCCGGCATCGACGTACAACTGAAACGCAGGTCTTCCTTGATTCCAAACTTAATGGAAACGGTCAAAGGATATGCAAAACACGAAAAAGAAGTTTTTGAAAATGTTACTAAAGCCCGCTCGGCACTTCTGGGTGCGCAAGGGCCGAAAGAAACTGCAAGCGCCAATAACCAGCTCACAGGAGCCCTAAAAACACTTTTTGCGGTCGCAGAAAATTATCCAAAACTCAACGCATCAGAAAATTTCAAAGAACTGCAGGAAGAACTTTCGGACACGGAAACAAAAGTTGCGGCAGCGCGCCAGTTTTATAACGCTAATGTTCTAGATTACAACACAAAAATCAAAGTTTTCCCGAATGTCCTTTTCGCATCGATGTTCGGTTTTACCCAAGAACAATTTTTTGAAGCATCAGGCGAAGAAAAACAGGACGTAAAAGTTAAGTTCTAACTTTTTATGAATCCCCCAAAAATATTTTCCGGATCATCAAACCCAAATTTAACCAAAGAAGTTTCCGATATCTCAAAAATTCCCCTTGGCAAAATCGACCTTGGTAAATTTTCGGACAGCGAGATAGACGTATGGGTCGAAGATGACGTAAACAACACCAACGTATTTGTCCTGCAGTCAAACTCCAATCCGGTAAATGACAACATCATAGAGCTGGCCCTCATAGCCGACGCCCTTAGGCGTTCAGGAGCGCATAAAATAACCGCAATCATTCCCTACTTTGGCTATTCCAGAAAAGAAAAACAATCGAGAAGAGGCGAACCGATATCTGCAAAAGTAATAGCAGACCTGATAATCGAAAGCGGAATCAACAAAGTCGTCTGTTTAGATCTTCACGCCGATGCAATAGTCGGCTTTTTTGCAGTTCCGGTAATTTATCTTTCGGCCTTAGGGATACTCGCAGAGAAATTAAAAGAAGAAAAGCTTATTAACCCAATCGTTGTCGCCCCGGACGTAGGCGGTGTAAGACGTGCAAGAAATTTCGCATCGATCCTGGATGCTCCGCTAGCAGTTATCGAAAAACACAGGCAAACGGATACCAGGGACAAAATAGAAGTGCTTTCAATGTCCGGAGAGGTTTCCGGGGATACGGCAATCATAGTGGATGATGTCATCTCGACGGGTGGAACAATTGTCCAAAGTGCAGACGCCCTGCACAAAAAAGGAGTCAAAAAAATTATTGTCTGCGCAACCCACGGCGTTTTTGCAGGCGACGCAGTCAATAATCTAGAAAAAAGCCCGATCGACAAAATCATAGTTACTAATAGCATTGCCCAAAATGTAAAAAGCAAAAAAATAGAAGTCGTATCAGTCGGAAGCTTAATTGCCAGTTGTCTTCTCGAGGAAATACAATAGTGGATTTCCAAACCAAACTTTCAAACATTGTCCAAAAAAACAATAGCCTTTTATGCGTCGGTCTTGACCCAGACCCGGAAAAACTCAAAAGCAAACAATCGCAATTTGATTTCAATAGGGAAATTGTCGATCGAGTCGCTGATTATGTTTGTTGTTTCAAACCGCAAATCGCTTTCTACGCCGCACTCGGAACCACAGGGCTAAGTGATCTTAAAAAAACAATTGACTACATCCACAAACAATATTCGCAGATACCCGTTCTTCTTGACGCAAAAAGGGGTGATGTTGGCCACACAAGTGAAATGTATGCAAAAGAAATCTTTGATTTTTACCAAGCTGATGCCGCAACAGTTAACCCTTATTGCGGATTTGATTCGCTGGAACCATTTTTTAAAAGAGTAGACAAAGGGATTTTTGTTATTTGTAAAACCTCAAATCCAGGCGCCACCGACTTCCAAGATTTAAAAATAGATGGCGAACCCCTGTACGTCAAAGTCGCAAAAAAGGTAATTGAGTGGAATAAACAATTTCCAAACGCTTATTTAGAAATTGGCGCAACTTGGCCAGAAGAAATCGGCGTGCTTCGCAGTCTGGCAACAAACATGCCGTTTTTGATAGCAGGAGTCGGAGCCCAAGGAGGGGACCTTGAGGGAACTGTAAAAAATGGGTTAACCCAAAAAGGCGAAGGCTTGATTATCAACTCCTCAAGAGGCATAATCTACGATCAAGTCCCGCAATCGGCAGCCCAAAAATTAAGAAATGAAATCAACAAATACCGCAAGTAATAAGCAAAGCTTTTCTTCCAATAAAGTCGCAGAAATTCTTTTTGACATTGGCGCCGTTACATTTTCGCGTCGTGCCCCATTTAAATATGATTCAGGAATTCTTAGCCCTGTTTATACTGACAACAGGTTGATAATTTCATATCCAAAAGAAAGAGAAATAATAGTCAACTTTTTAATTGAAGAAATAAAAAGGATTGGAATTCCGGACGTTGTTGCAGGAACGGCAACAGCAGGTATTCCTCACGCGGCATTTGTCGCACAAAGATTAAAAATTCCAATGGTTTACGTTCGTTCGCAACCCAAAGACCATGGGAAAGGCAATCAGGTAGAAGGTCTAATTAAAAAAGGTCAAAAAGTGATAGTTGTAGAAGATTTAATATCAACAGCTGGATCCTCGGTACGGGTTATTGAAGCGCTTAGGAAAATCGGAGCAAAAGTTACAGATGAACTTGCTATTTTTACTTACGGTTTAAAGGAATCAAGAGATAATTTAAAAAAAGCAAAGGTAAGCCTTCATGCACTAACAGATTTGGGTAGCGTTGCAAAAGCCGCAGTCAAAAAGGGTTTTATGAAAGAAGAACAAGTATCAATAATCTTGGAATGGTCAAAAGATCCTAGAGGTTGGGGAAAAAAGATGGGACTTGAGAGTTAAATGGTTCAGGCAAACTTCGCACTTCAACACTTTTTAATTTTAGTTATAATTTAATCTAACCCAATTATGCTACAAAACCCGTTTTACGATCCAACAATTTCTTACGAAGAAAATTATAAAAATGGCCCGTTTGCAGTATTTTCTGACGGGAGAACTTACAAACAAAAAGAAAAACCTCAATACGATTTTTTAGGACACAAAGTTTATTTACCCTTCGGTATTCCTGCTGGCCCGCTTCTAAACAGCAATTTTGTAAAAGCTGCATTTGAAAAAGGTTTTGATATTTGTGTTTACAAAACAGTTAGAGCCAATGTTTTTCCTTGTCACCCTTTTCCAAACATCTTGTCCGTGCACTTTCAAGAAAAAAACTTAACGCTTGAAAGGCTCAAACAAACTGTAATAGCGGACGAAAACTACCAAGATCCAATATCCATAACAAATTCATTTGGTGTCCCTTCCAGAAACCCGGATGTTTGGCAGGAAGATGCAAAAAAAGCAATCAACTCTGCAGGTGAAGGGCAGGTCATGGTTCTAAGTTTTATGGGTACAGTCAAAAAAGACCAAACACAACGGGAATTCATAGATGATTTTGTTCTTGCCGCAAAACTTGCAAACGAAACAGGTGCAAAAATTCTCGAGGCAAATTTGTCCTGTCCCAATATAGGTAACGAAGGATTAGTTTGCTACAACCTCGAAATCACACAAAAGATTGTAGAAGGAATAAGAAAAGCAATTGGCAATACCCCCCTTGTTCTAAAGATAGGTTACTATCAAAACGACAAAGATCTTGAGAGGTTAGCGGAAATTGCCAACAGGTATGCAAATGATGTTGCAGGTATCAACACCCTCCAGGCAGAAGTTATTAACAAAAGTGGACAACAAGCACTACCTGGACCCAACCGCCTAAAAAGTGGGGTTTGCGGTTATGGCATCAAATGGGCTGGGCTGGAAACAGTAAAGCGATTGAAAAAAATTAAAAATGAAAAAAAATATACGTTTAGCATAACTGGTGTTGGCGGTGTTCTTGCGCCCGAAGATTATCTGGAGTATAGGGAATCGGGTGCAGATAGTGTTATGAGCGCAACAGGTGCAATGTGGAATCCATACCTTGCGCAAGAAATAAAAGAAAAGCTTTAAATTAAATCCTAATTATTTCCTCAGCAGGGCAAATCCAGACTTGAATCGTCCTGTCTCGGACTGGATTTTTCCCTTTTCCATCGCGTCCATCAAATTCAAATGCGGCAACCTGCTGGTATTTACCAAGGTCTAATTTCCCAGCCGTTATTGGCACAACAAGACTCGGGTGGGAAAACGTTAGGGCACGGATATGGGCGGCCGCGTTGTAATCTTCATCTATCTCATTGCAATAAGGATTGTCTTGACAGCGGTGCGTGTAATCCGTTGTTGGATGGTGATACTCTTCGGAAACCCTCGTAGATCGCTTATCTTCGGGTATCGAATGCAAGGTGTGTTGCACAATATCTGCAAGTAGGTTTGGTTCGGCAATCTCATTGACAACAATCCCCAAGGTTGTGTGTTTTGTGTTTACAAAAACAAACCCTTGTTCAACTTTTGCTTTCGTTATGGCCTTATTTATATCATCCGTTATATCAAGAAAATAAGTATGGTTTGTGGATTTGAACTGGAGCTCTTTTAAAAAAGCCTTCATGGGAGAGTTAAAAGACATTCTATCACAAATTCAAAATACTAAAAGTTTTAAACATTGAAAATTATTTAGAGTTTAGGGTTTAAGATTTAGAGTTTTGTAGGTGAATTAGTATATAATTCACCTAAGATGACAGCCTACACGCAAGTCTCTTCAAACAAATTAAAAACGTGGTTAATCATGTTTTTCTTTGCCGCGTTTTTAACAGCCGTTATTTTTATATTTGCTAGTGCATGGGGTTTTGATTTCCCCTCCGCTCTAAGCTTTTCGGGTTTCGCACTCATTTTAGCAGGGGTGATGAATTTTATAAGTTACTACAATAGCGACAAAATTGTTATGGCAATATCTGCAGCTAAACAGATTCAAAAAAAAGACAACCCAATATTGTTTAGGACACTGGAAAATTTAAGCATTGCCTCCGGTTTACCCATCCCGAAGGTATACATTATAGATGACAGTGCCCCCAATGCCTTCGCAACCGGTCGCGACCCTCAGCACGCCGCAATTGCTTTTACAACAGGAATCCTCTCAAAACTTAATAAATTAGAACTTGAAGGTGTCGCAGCACACGAACTTTCCCACGTAGGCAATTACGACACACGCCTTATGACCATTGTCTCGATACTCGTAGGAACAATAGCCCTTGCCGCTGATTTTTTCTTAAGAATGTCTTTCTTTTCAAGAAATGACAGGGATGACGATCGTGGAGGCAATGCAATCTTTATGGTTCTTGGGATTGTTATGGCAATTCTAGCGCCAATCGTCGCGACATTAATCCAATTGGCAGTATCCCGGAAACGGGAATATCTGGCAGATGCTTCAGGAGCGCTCTTAACACGAAATCCGGATTCACTTGCAGATGCCCTGCTCAAAATTTCCAAAGACACAGAACCACTGGAAGTAGCCAACAAAGCTACGGCACACCTTTATATAAGCAACCCTATTAAAAACCAAAAAGGGGCAATTACTCTGTTTGCCAACCTTTTTAACACCCACCCGCCAATAGCAGATAGGGTAAAAGCCCTTAGGGCAATGCAGTAAATAGATTTTAGAGATTAGATGTTAGAGGGTAGAAAAAAGGGAAATGAAAGAAAATATAAAAATGAATAGAAAACTAAAATTTGCAGTAATTTCTTGTGGTGGAACCATCACTATGGAGAAAGGCAGCAGGGGGGTTCTTGAACCTAAAAAAAGCTTAGACGAAGTCCTGTCTGCCGCAAACCTTGAAGCACTCGAGAGCAAAATGGTAGTTCCTGATGATAATAAAGAAGAGCTTTTCAAACTTGATAGTGTGAATCTAAACCCGGAACACTGGAGACAAATTATTTCTAGTGTCGAAAAACTTCAAGATCAAAGTGACGGAATTATAATTATCCATGGAACAGATACTATGGCGTATTCGGCAACTGCAGTTGGCTTAGCACTTGCTGATAAAATTAAAGTTCCGGTGATTTTTACAGGTGCTCAAAGACCTGTACATGAAACAGGTACCGATGCAAAGCCCAACCTAGAAAGAGCCTTTCAAGTTCTCGATAAAGCGGCAAGAGACGGAGTTGCAGAATGTATGATATTTTTTGGTGATGAAGCCTATAGAGGTGTATGTTCCCGCAAAAGAAGCGAATCTGATTTTAAAGGATTTGAGTCTCCGAGCGTACGTCCGCTTTATGTAACAGATGGATTTGGTGTCAAGGAAACCTGGCCACCGAGAAAACCGGCGGATGCATTAAAAACCAAAGAAAATCTTGGCATTGAAATAAAAAATGACTTTGCAAAAGGTGTAGTAATACTTTCTGTTGTACCAGGACTAGAATCAGATGTATTAATGGCAATCGCAAGTAGGGATACAACCAGAGCAATAATATTAAATTCACTTGGGGCCGGAAACATTCCTTCGCTAGAAGGGGATTACAACTTAGTACCGGCAATCAAAAAAATAACTCGCCAGCTGGGCAAGCCTGTAATAATTTCTTCACCATTTGTTGGTGGAGACACAAATCTCGATATCTATTTAACAGGCACATTAGCAAAGGAATCGGGGGCAATCGACGCGGGCAAAATGACCGCAGAAGCAACACTGGTTAAAACTAAATTACTTTTATCACAGCCAAGGTTTGCGTCACATGATGCGTTTAAAAAAGCATTAGCAACTGACTTTGCAGGAGAAACAGGTAGGCTTTAGATTATGAAGATTGATGTAAAACATGTCGCAAAACTAGCGAACATCAGCTTAACGCCTCAAGAATATTCTACTTACGAAAAACAACTAACAAAGGTTCTCGATTACGTAGAACTCATCGAATCTGTAGAGACGAAAAATGTTGAGCCGACGTTTAACGTAATACCGGAAAACAATATTACTCAAAAAGATACAGTGAGCAAGAATCTTACTCAAGAAGAAGCAATTAAAAACGCTGTCGTCAAAAAAGACGGTTACATTGTTACAAAAGGAGTGTTTATTGATGAATGATATAACCTCCTTAAGCCTGACCGAAACAATCGGTGCCCTAAAAGACAAAAAGTTTTCAAAAAAGGAGCTAAACGATTCTTACCTTGAAAGGGTCAAAAAACTGAACGGAAAGTTAAATGCTTTTTTGTTTGTTAATGAAGAGTCTTCAGAAATTCCCGCGGCAATAAAAGATCTGATATCAGTAAAAGGTTTTCCGATGACCTGCGGATCTAAAATCCTCGAAAATTATGTACCACCATACAACGCAACAGTCATAGAAAGGCTAACGGCAAAAGGAGTTTCAACAATCGGTAAAACAAATTTAGACGAATTTGCCATGGGTTCTTCCGGCGAAAATTCGGCATACGGCCCAACCAAAAATCCATGGAATTTTTCTAAAGTTACAGGGGGCACATCAAGTGGATCTGCCGCGGCTGTTGCAGCAGACCTTTGTACATTTGCTCTCGGCACAGACACGGGCGGATCAATCCGTCAGCCGGCATCATTATGTGGTGCCGTTGGTTTAAAACCAAGCTATGGGAGGGTTCCGCGTTTTGGTGCACAATCCATGACATCATCTACCGATCAAATAGGCCCCATCACCAAAACTGTCGAAGATACCAGGCTTGTCCTATCTTGGATCGAAGGTGCAGACGGAAAAGATAACAATGTAGGCTCAAATCTCAAATCTCAAATCTCAAATCTCAAATCATTAAAGGGTTTAAAAATTGGCATCCCGATAGAATATTTCGCAAAGGGTCTTGACGATGGCGTCGAAAAAGTTATAAATGGCGCCCTAAACAAACTCAAAGAACTTGGTGCAGAAACGGTAGAGGTCAGCTTGCCGCACACACAATATTCAATTGCTTCGTACTACCTTCTGATGGCATCTGAAGTTTCTTCAAACCTTGCCCGCTACGACGGTATTAGGTTTGGCAAAAACCGCGAAAACTTTGGTCCGGAAACAAAAAGGAGAATAATTTTGGGAACCTTTGCGCTTTCAACAGGCTACTTCGATGATTATTTTATAAAAGCCGCCAAAGTAAGGACACTTATTAAGCAAGATTTCGAAAAAGCATATGAGAAATGTGATGTTATTGCAGGTCCTGTTTCGCCAACCGTTGCCTGGAACATCGGCGAGAAAGTCAACGATCCGTTAACGATGTACCTCTCCGACATCTATACGCTTTCATCCTCTCTGGCTGGTCTTCCCGGTCTGTCTGTGCCATGCGGATTCTCTGAAGGTTTGCCCGTAGGATTACAGCTTTTGGGCAAGTATATGGAAGACGAAACAATCTTGTCGGTAGGGGAGATGTATCAGCAAAATACTAACTGGCATACGAAGAAACCATCATTATGAGCGACACACAATCAGCAATCAATAACAACTGGGAACCGGTTATCGGGCTTGAAGTCCATGTCGAACTTAACACCAAAACAAAAATGTTTTGCAGATGTTCTGCGGACTATTTTGGCGCCAAACCAAACACGCATACTTGCCCGGTTTGCTTAGGCCTGCCGGGCGCCTTGCCGTTTATAAACGAAGAGGCGATCGAAAAATGTATGAAAATTGGCCTTGCACTTGGCTGTACAATTGCCGAAAAATCCCTTTTTGAGCGCAAGAATTATTTTTATCCGGATCTCCCCAAGGGTTATCAGATTTCCCAATACCGCTGGCCGCTTTGTGTAAATGGCCAAATCGAAGTGGAGGGGAAAAATGGCAAAAGAACAATTAGGATAAACCGGGCACATCAAGAGGAAGACACGGGAAAACTATCCCACCGCGGCAATGAAACATTTATAGACTTTAACCGTTCGGGTCTACCTCTGGTTGAAATTGTCACAGAAGCGGACTTTATGGATTCGCAGGAAATTCGCGATTACGGAAAAAAACTCCAGCAAATAATCCGCTCAATTGGCGTCTCGGAAGCGGATCTGGAAAAAGGCAACATGCGGCTTGAGGCCAATATATCCGTTAGGCCCAAAGGCCAAAAAAAGCTGCCCAATTACCGGGTTGAGCTTAAAAACATCAACAGTTTTAAATTTGTCGCAGACGCAACAGACATAGAGATTAAAAGGCAAACTGCAATTTTAGAATCTGGCGGTACGATAAGCCTGCAAACAAGAGGTTACAACGAAGACAAACGCGAAACTTTTTTGCAGAGACAAAAAGAGGAAGCAAATGACTACCGTTATTTTCCGGAACCGGACCTCCCCCAACTTATACCGGATAGGTCACTAGTTCAAAAACTTGAAAATGAAATCGAAAATTTCCACCCGGAAAAAAGAATCAAGCATTTGGCAGAAACTTATAGTATCTCACCCGAAGTTGCCAAAATACTTTTCAGCCAGGGAATGGGGGAATATTTCCAAGAAGCGGCAAAGCTCGCAGAAAAATCAAATATACCGGCTATTGCAATCGCAAATTACATTGCAAACAAAAAAGTCGATACAAGCTCGACGTCTCCCCAAATGTTAATCCAAAAATTACAGTATCAAACATCAGATACTACAAGCTTAAAGGATTTGGAGGCAGCAGTAATTGGAGTAATTTCCGAAAACGAAAAAATTGCAGGTGACTACAAAAGCGGCAACGTTAATGCTATCCAGGTTTTGGTTGGGCTTGTCATGAAAAAAACCCAAGGAAAAGCTGATCCCAAAAAAACCCGTGAACTATTGGAAAAACAGCTAAGCTGATCTATATGGACAATCCAGAGCATCAAGAATTAACCCCTACTGAAAAAAGGCTTTGTGATCGAAAACCCAAAAAGATTGTTAAAACAAGAAGCGGGCAAAGATTCACAACTCATTTAGGGGCACCAGGAGAAACCTATTTAGAAGGTATGATTTTCGTATCAGATGTGCCACACGTTTTTTTGGCAGACCATTTTGTATTGAATGCTCCAGGGCAAACACTCATTGAAGCGACAAATGTAAATGTGCTTATGATGCATGGAATTAACAGCGGTGGTCGGTGGCATCCAAAGAGTCAGGAACTTCAACAAAAAGGAATAACAGTTGAGGATATTGTTAATGGACTGGTTGAATCAGGGCAAGCAATTGACGTCCTATTTGTTTGTAATCCGGAATCAAGCTCAGGAGTGAGAGTTAATCCTTTTTCCGAAAAGTATCGTACTCCAATGATTTATATGACGAAAGGAGATTCAGAAGGTAGTGCGTCCTTAAATGAGACAACAGGAGAAATTACTCTAAGAATGAATGTTAATTCTCCAAACGATATTGAATATAGGAAATGGAAGAACAAAGGTAGGGTGAGAGTTGTTCAACAAACCTAAAGTTAGAATCTGCTAAAATGTCCTCAAAATGGCAAAGTTTGTTCATCTTCATGTACACACAGAATTTTCACTGCTTGATGGTTTAAGTAAAATTCCAAAACTAGTAACTCAGGCCAAAATCCAAGGCATGGAGCATTTGGCAATAACAGACCACGGTTCCATGTACGGCGCAATCAAATTTTACAAAGAATGTAAACAAGAAGGCATTAACCCAATAATCGGCTGCGAAATGTATATTGCCAAAAGGTCACTAAAAGATAAGGAGGCGGGAAAAGACAACGAATATTACCACCTTACAGTCCTTGCCCAAGACGAAGAGGGTTATAAGAATTTAATGAGGTTGGTGACGATTTCTCATCTGGAAGGTTTCTATTACCGTCCAAGGGTAGACAAAGAAACGTTGAGCAAATATTCTAAAGGGTTAATCGCACTTTCCGGCTGCAATTCATCCGAAATAGCAAAAGCCATAACCTCGGAAAAATACGAAGAGGCAAAAAAACTGGCCAAAGCGTATTCGCAGATCTTTCCATCGGGAAATTTTTATTTGGAAATCCAAAGACACGCATTTGGTAAATTCCAAACGGCCCACGAAGTTGGAAGTGAGATCTACAACGAATTGGGGAGGATGCATCAGGAGGAGTTAAAAATCATAGAAGGGTCAAAAAAACTATCCAAAGATTCTGGCCTTAAACTAGTAGCTACAAACGACCTTCATTATGTAATGCCCCAGGATGCACCTGCCCAGGATGCCATTGTCTGCATCCAAACGGGAAAAAACATTGCAGAAGTCAAAAGGCTGAGGATGGTCGACTCACCCACCTTTTATCTTAAAAGCACCAGCGAAATGGAAGAACTGTTTCCTGACTTTCCGGATGCTTTAACCGAAACTGCCGAAGTTGCCAAAAAAGTAAATATTAACCTAACGCTCGGCAAAGTCGCCTTTCCAAAATTTGAAGTCCCGGAACCGGAAACCGCGGACACTTACCTAAAAAAACTTTGCTACGAACGGATGAAAAGCAGGGTCGAAAAAGTCACAAACGACATGGAGGAAAGGTTAGAATATGAGCTTTCGGTAATCTCCAAAAAGGGCTACTCGGCATATTTTTTAGTCGTTTCGGATTTCGTAAATTGGTCAAGGGAAGAAGGCATAATCTCGACGACTAGGGGATCTGCCTCGGGAAGCCTTGTTTCTTTTGCGCTGGGAATAACGACTGTAAACCCCTTGTTTTTCAAGCTTCCGTTTGAAAGGTTCCTCAACCTGTGGCGTCCAAGCCTTCCGGATATAGACGTTGATTTTGAAGACACAAGGCGGGATGAAGTTATTTCGTATGTCAGGCAAAAATATGGGGCTGACACGGTAGCCCAAATAAGTACATTCGGAACAATGATGGCAAGGGCAGCAGTAAGGGATGTTGCCAGGGTTTTGGGCTGGCCATACAGCAAAGCCGACAGGATTGCCAAGATGATTCCCATGGGCGCCCAAGGGTTTCCAATGTCCCTCGATCTTGCAAAAAAACAGAATAGAGACCTGAGCAATGCATACAACCAAGAATCAGACGTTAAAGAACTATTAGATTTGGCAGAAAAAGTAGAAGGTAACGCCCGCCATGTTTCTGTTCACGCCGCAGGAGTAGTAATTGGCCCGGAAGCACTCACCAATTTTACACCCCTGCAAAAGGAAACAACCGGTGAAAAAATTATTACCCAATATGACATGCATGATGTGGAAGATGCCGGTTTAGTCAAAATGGATTTTTTGGGTATACGCAACTTATCAATTCTAGGACAAGCCGTAAAAATTGTAGCAAGTACCAAAAAAATTCAAATTGATCTTATAAAAATTCCGTTCGACGACAAAAAAGCTTTCGAAATTTTAGCAAAAGGGGAAACCATGGGCCTATTTCAGCTTGGCGGCTCCGGCATGACCAGATATTTAAAAGAACTTAGGCCAACTACTATTTTCGATATCATGGCTATGATTTCTCTTTTCCGCCCGGGGCCTATGAACTCAATTCCGGAATTCATAGAAAGAAAACATAATCCTTCAAAGCTCAAATATTTTGATGAGCGCATGAAAGACTACCTCGATCAGTCTTACGGCGTCATTGTCTACCAGGATGACGTGCTCCTAACGGCAATCAACATCGCCGGCTACTCATGGGAAGAAGCCGACAATTTCAGAAAAGCTATGGGTAAGAAAATCCCTGCCGAAATGGCTAAGCAAAAAGAGAAGTTCACCTCAGGTGCCGTCAAAAACGGCATGAGCAGTAAAAAAGCAGAAGAGCTCTTCAAATTGATAGAACCATTTGCGGCCTACGGTTTTAACAAAGCCCACGCCGCATCTTATGCTGTTATTGCCTATCAGACAGCCTATATGAAAGCCAATTTCCCCGTAGAGTTTATGACCGCCGTAATGAGTGCAGAATCGGACGATCCCGACAAAATTGCCATGGCCGTTGACGAATGTGCAAAGATGGGGATTTTAGTTTTGCCGCCGGATATAAACGAATCAGAAACCGGTTTCACGATAGAAGAAATAAAAGACGCAGATTTTAAAGGTCAGAGCGAAAAGGGCATTATCTACAGGAATGCGATCCGCTTTGGTTTGTCGGCCATTAAAAACGTTGGACGGGCGGCAATTGACTCGATTATTACCGAGAAGGCAAAAAATGGTGCATACAAAACCTTGGACGATTTCACAAGGAGAGTTAACCTGCGCTCAGTTAACCGTAAAACAATGGAGAGCTTAATCAAAGCAGGTGCCATGGACGCATTCGGTAGGAGGAATGCAATGCTCAAAGTCTTAGACGACATAAAGGCAAGCGGTGCATCGCTTGGCAAGGCAATTTCAGAAGGTCAGGGGGCACTTTTCGACACAACAGAGATTGAAACATCGGCCACAAATGTTATTACTCACAAACTAGAATCCATAGAGGAAGCGCCCCGTGAAGAAATACTCTCTTGGGAACGTGAACTTTTAGGGTTTTACTTAACCGAGCATCCGCTGGCCAAACATGCCGACAAAATTGACAGGATCTCGTCCTTTAAAATTGGTGAGATTGAGTCACTTGCCGCCGCAAAGCAATCGGTCAAAATTGCGGGAATCATAACTCATATCAGAAAAACGATTACAAAGGTTAAAAAGGAGGAAATGTGTTTTATCAAACTTCAGGACATGAGCGGTACGATTGAAGTCCTGGTGTTTCCAAGAACATATCAAACTGCCAAATCAACGATTGCCCCCGACCAAATAGTTGTCGTTCGGGGTGAGCTGGAAACAGGTGAAGACACGCCCGTTCTGATTGCGAGCGAAATTAAATTGTTGGAGCAGGAACGTGACGAAGAAACAGCAAATTTTCAAATGCTTGACATCACCTTGCCCAAAAATGCCGATAGGGTCTTGCTTGCCAAAATTTACGAAATCTTAAAACAAAATCCCGGCAGTACCACAACTTATTTAATCATTCCCGGGACCGAAAGCGCAGGCCGCAAAATACCGGTCCCTTTCACAACAACAAGAACATTCGATTTGGAAAACAGGCTTGAGTCTTTAGGCTGTAAGATACTTGGTTAGATTTTACAAATTGCATAAAAATAGTTATACTTTACCCTTATGAAAAGCGCAGATTTTAAAGTTGGCGACATTATCAAAGTTTTGACAAAAGACGCGCAAGAGAAAAAGGTCCACGCGTCGGCTTTTGAAGGGGTTGTTATCTCGTTTCGGGGAATTGGTACAGATAGGACTTTTATGGTCAGAAAGCGCGGCGCAGACGGTGTGTTTGTCGAAAGGATATTTCCGCTGGGCTCGCCATCTATCGAGAAAATCGAATTGATTAAAGCAAACAATGTCCGTAGGGCCAAGCTCTACTATCTTCGGAATAAAGCCAAGAAGTAAAAATGTTCCTGCCTACTTTAGAATTTGAAAAGAACCTTTGGAAAAAGGGAATCAACTTCATTGTAGGAATCGACGAAGTCGGACGTGGTTCCTGGGCAGGCCCTTTGGTTGCATCAGGAGTAATTTTACCCAAAACTTTTAAAGTGCCGCCAGGTTTTGCAGATTCCAAAAAACTCACACAAAAATCCCGCGAAAGTTTTTGTGCGTTTATAAAAAGTATCGCATTGGGTTTTTACATAGCGGAGATATCAAATAGCCAAATTACAAAATATGGTTTGACCAAATCGACGCAAAAAGTTTTTCGCAGAATCACAAAAAACATCAGACCAAAACAGGACTTTGTCCTGGTAGATGCTTTTCATATCAAATATTTACCCAAGTCCAAACAAACTGCAATTATAAAAGGTGACGAAAAATGCGCATCAATTGCCGCCGCATCCATAATCGCCAAGGTTTACCGGGACAAATTAATGGAAAAATATTCAAGCATTTACCCGGATTATGGATTTGAAAAGCACAAAGGTTACGGCACCAAACTGCACCAGGCGGCAATCCAAAAATATGGTTTTTCCCAAATTCACCGTACCGGCTACAATCTCAATTTTCTCTTTTCGTGAACAAAACAACACTTGGCAAGTTTGGCGAAGATTTGGCGGAAAGCTATTTAAAAAGTCACGGTTACAAGATAATTGAACGGAATTTTAGGATCCGCGGCGGTGAAATCGACATAATTGCCCAAGACGCCAACACCCTAGTATATGTGGAAGTCAAAACCCGTTCATCGCACAGGTTTGGCCTACCCGAAGAATCGGTCAACTATCATAAATTACGGTTTTTAGAACGCGCATCAAAATTTTACCGCGCAAACCGCAGCAATCTGCCGCAACTGGAACGGATCGACGTTTTGGCAATAGACCTTACGTACGGTGAGCCAGAATATAAGCTAATCAAAAACGCCTCTCTTTGAACTTGATAATTGATTAGGGTATAATCCAAGATCATGCAGCTTGAAAGAAAACCTGGCGAAGGAACATTCACATATAGAAAGCGAATTTCCAGAATGCTCTCAAGGAGATTACAGACAGCAAGAAAGACTGCGACAAAAGACGAGTCGTTACAAGACTTTCGAGATCGCAGTTACGATTTGATCGTGCAGGCATATCATGGATATATTGCGGAGGAAGGAGAACTTGCAGACGGCTCCACTGGTCAGTATGTAAGTCCAGCCGCGATAGAGTTCAGAGACGGAGACTCTGCTTTTGAACAAGCGTACCATCTAACATATGGTAAACCGATCGATGGCCAGGAATTTATTGGGGAGGTTAGAAGAGTATTGTTATCCGAAGAGCAGCGTTCTGGTTTAAGGCTTCCGAAAAAAACAGGTTTCTTAAAATGGAGTGATAATAAAATTACAGAAATCAGGCAAAGAGATCAAAGGCAACCAACGTCGATAGCAAGTTAACCCTTTATAAGTCCAACCGGATCTTTCCCATCGAAAACGTCAATAATATTTTGGGCGGCAATCCTACTCATCTCATTTCTCGTTTCAAATGTTGCAGACGCAGTATGAGGCGTTAAAATTGCGTTATCAAACTTCAATAGTTCTTTTGAAATTTCCGGCTCATGCTCATAAACATCAAGCCCCACTCCCGCGATCTCGCCTTCTTTAAGGGCCCAAACAAGCGCTTCTTCGTCCACTACAGGCCCGCGCGAAGTATTAATTAGTATTGCACTGTTTTTCATAGCTTTAAGCTGGGGTTTAGAAATCATATGCTTTGTCCCCTCCGTCAGCGGTACATGCAAAGTTACAATATCCGCTTCCTTTATAATTTCATCAACCTGCCCAAAAGTTGCCTCGCACAAAAGCTCAAAGTCGGAAGCGCGTGCAATATCAAAATACATTACCTTCATCCTAAATCCGCCGTAGGCAATTTGCCCCACAAAAGTGCCAATTCTGCCCAGGCCTATAATGCCTATCGTTTGTCCCCAAAATTGTTGGGAAAGAAAAAGGTTTGGATCCCACTTTTTATATTTGCCTGCCCGCACATACTTGTCTTGTTCAAATAATTTTTTTGAAAGTGCCAAACTTAGTGCAAAAACATGTTCGGCAACCGACTCGTTGGCAACGCCTGGAGTGTTGCAGACAACAATCCCCCTCTTTTTTACGGCAGCCACATCAATGTTGTCAAAACCCACGGCAAAATTGGAAATAACCTTTAGGCGTTTGGAAGCAGAATCGGCAAGGGAACTGTCAACTTTATTGGTTAAAAATGTGATAACGGCGTCGTAATCGCTAAATATTTTTTTGAGTCCGTCTATAGTCAGGTCGCGGTCGCTCTTATTAACATCAACCTTAAAGCCCTTATTCTTGAGCAAATCCACACCGATCTGCGGAATCGGGTTTGTTATATAAACACTGGGCATTATATATATTTTATGCTATTCAAAAAACCTTTGCTACCATCTCGGGCACTGCTTTCCTATATCTCAAAAGCTCATCTTTAGTCATTTGGCCGTTTAGCGGCCCCACGTGCTTTAGTACATTTGCAGAATCTATAGTCCCCCAAATCATTGCCTCTTCAATACTTTGACCCGAAACCAATGCAGTGATAAAAGCCGCACAATAAGTATCTCCGGCACCAGTTTTTTCAACAACCTCAACAGGAAAAACACCGGCTTTAAAAATCTTATTTCCATCAGCGGCGTACGAACCTTCAACTCCGTCTGTCATAAGAATAATTTTGGGTCCTAAAAGCAGAAGTTGCGAAAGCAAATTATGGACATCAATTTTTGTCTTTGGGTCTATTTCTAAGATCTTCTTCGCCTCTTCAACGTTACAGCACAAAACTTCGGTTCTCTCCAAAATCTTTGGGTATTTTTTTATATCTGCCTTAAGCTGGAATGTGCCGGGTGCAAAAGCAAGTTTAGCCCCACTCCTATCTATATAATGGGCAACTTCGTCCACAATATTGCTGTCGGCAAATGATTTCGCGACCGAAGTAAAGTAAACCCATTTCGCATTCGCCAAATTTGGCAAGCTATAAACCCATGGCTGGTGGTAAACAAGGGCTGTGCGTTCACCCTGAAAAGAAATAATAACAGAGGAATTGGACGTTTTTTTAGGGTCTACAACAATATAATCGCCGGAAACGCCCACTTCTTCAAGTGTTTTTTTAATTTGTTGCCCTTCGCTGTCTCCGCCTAGGTTTGTGTAAATGGCAGTCCCAAGTCCAAGCCTGGTAGCGGCAGTCGCCACATTAGTTGCGTTACCGGCAACCCCGCGCCGCAAATCGTCAACAGGGATTTTCTCGCCATACATCAGGCTTATTTTGCATGCTTCATGGTTTATGTCGCACTGCACGCTTGCTTCATGGATTCTAACGAAAGTGTCTATGGTGCTGTCGCCAATTGCAATCAAGTCAAAAATTTTATCCTGGGCTGTCATATTTCAAATGAACCTTTTTTATGGTTGTGGATTAGCTTTGGCAAGTTTTTTTTAAATTCGTCGATAGCCTCAATTACCGCCTTGGGGTTGTTTACAATTTTAAAAACTTGCCTTTCTTCCGGTCTTATATACATACCTTTTGTAAAAGCAAAAATGATTTCTTGCCAAAAATTTCCGTACAAAATCAAGGGCTTGTGATGGCCAAAATAAAGTCGTGCCAAACCCCAAGCCATACCAAATTCAGAAATTGTTCCAGTGCCTCCATTGAAAATAATAAATATTTGACCGGTCTCCAAAAGTTTTAAAGTCCTTGTAAGGTAATTTTTCTCAACGGTCAGTTCATCCACCTTATTTGTCTCATCGCGGCCTTCAAAAAACGGGCTGTCATCCGGATAAAAAGTGATACCAATTGCCCGTCCACCAGCGCTGTGGGCACCCAAAGTAGAGGCTTTCATGATTCCCGGACCGGCACCGTTAACTATTGTGTACCCCTGCTTCGCACAAAGCGCGGCCACCTCATAAGCCGCTTTAAACGGGTCATCTGCTTCTTTAGCATCTGCGTAACCCAGAAACGTAACCCTTTTAATTTGTGGAGTATCAGACTTAATTTGGGCAGTTTTCATATCAATTTATTAAGTATTACTTGCAAGTTTAGAAAGTTTTTCAAACGCAGTCCTAAAATCGTCAGCCCCATAAAGGGCAGACGAAGCAACCAAAAAATCGGCGTCTGCTCCAGCAAGCCTTTTGGCATTTTCAAAATTCACGCCAATATCTATCTCAAGGGCCAAACTTGGCATAAGGTTTTTTGCTTCGGCAATTCTTGTGTATGTATCCCCGCCGAGTTTTTGGCCAGAATAACCTGGTTTTCCGGTCATGAGCAGTAATAGGTCAATGTCGTCAGCAAATTTCAAAACTTTCCCAATATCAGTGCCCGGATTCAAAGAAACCCCAATTTGCTTCCTGCTTTTTTTAACAGCGTAAATATTGCTATTTACATCCTCGCTGGATTCGTAAGGAAAAATAATCCGGGAAACATAATCAATATTTTCCATATCTTTTATAAAACCGCTAGGTTTATCAACCATAAGTTGGACTTCAAGAGAAGCCGACGTTGAAAATTTTTTAATGACTTCTACGCCAACCGTTTTATTCTTTGAAAAAATTCCGTCAACCAAATCAATCTGTATAAGGTCCGTCACATGTTCGGCAATCTTGAGCCGATTTTGATAATCCTGCTCGTCCAAAGTCAAAATTCCCGGAACAATTTTTGCCATTAAACGTTGTCCTCCTCGCCAAGCTGAGGCATCGAAACATCAACATGGACATCACTTTCCAACTTCTTTGCAAGTTTCATTGCCTGCTCGTTTTCCCCATGGACTAAAAATACTTTTTTAAGGCCCCCAATTTTGGAAAGCCAATCTACTATTTGCGGCATATCTGCGTGGGCACTATAAGAACCGATAGATTTAACTTGCGCCCTAACTTCTACATTTTTCCCGAATATCTTAACATTCTTTTCGCCATTAAAAAGTCTCCTGCCCAGCGTTCCGTTTGCTTGGTAACCGACAAATAAAATGCTGTTATTGCTGTCACCTAAGTATTTTTCTGCATGGTGCAAAATTCGTCCGCCATTCATCATTCCGGATCCGGCAATAATCACTTTTGGGTTAGGCGAGTTGTTTATCTCTTTAGACAATTCTACAGTGGGTGTCTGTATAAACCGGCTCAAACCCAAAAAATCCGGGTCGCTTCTGACATCCTCTTTAAAATACTCTTTGTATTTTTCAAAAACCTCAGTCACCCTTAAGGCCAATGGGCTGTCCAGGTAAAAGGTTGGTTTCTCACAGCCGGCCGCACTGCAAAAAGCATCTATGTCGTGCAAAATTTCCTGTGTCCTCTCAACTGCAAACGAAGGAACCAAAAGAACCCCGTTTTGTTTTATCGTCTCGCCAATTATTTGGGCCAGCTTTTCCCGGCGCATGCCAACGTCTTCGTGGACCCTGCCGCCATATGTGCTTTCACAAATGACAACATCAGCCGCTTCTACCAAATCAGGCGGCGGCAAAAGCAGTGATGGATTGTTGCCCAGGTCACTTGTATAAGCAAGCGTTTTATCCGATTCAATTACGCAAATTGCAGATCCCAAAATATGGCCGGCGTTTTTAAAGGTCATTTTTATGTTTGGCGCAATCTCCAGCTTTTCGTAATAAGGAACCGGCACAAACAAATCCACAACCCCGGCAACATGTTCTTCTGTATAAAGCGGCGGGTGGCCGTCGCGTCTTGATTCTTCCTCCATTAATTTTTCTGTGTCCTCGAGTACTAAATTTGCAAGATCCTTGGTTGGTCCTGTCGAAAATATTTTGCCGCGGAAACCCTCTTTAAAAAGTTTTGGCAACCGTCCCACATGGTCCAAATGCGCATGGCAAACAATAACAAAATCAATTTCTTTTGGGTCATAGGCAAAAGGGGCATAGTTCCGCTCTTCAGCAAGCTTAAAACCCTGAAACATTCCGCATTCCAAAAGAATTTTTTTGCCTGCAGCTTCAAGCAAAATATTAGAACCGGTTACCTCACGGCATGCTCCGAAAAAAGAAATTTTCATTCCTTTCTCTAGTATCAGGCATCAGGTGATTTCTATCAAGTATAATTACAAATATGAAATTGTTCGTTTGGGATTTTCATGGTGTCCTGGAAAAAGACAACGAATACGGGGTAATAGAAATAAGCAACACAGTTTTAAAAAGCTTTGGCTACAAAGAAAGGTTTAAAAAATCTGACAATAGCAAAGTGTATGGCCGAAGATGGTACCAATACTTTGAATATTTGCTCCCGAATGAACCCAAAAGCAGACATTTAGATTTAGAAACTGCTTGCGTCAAACTGGAAGCAAAAGAACCGCATTTCATAACAAATTACATTAGGCCAAGTGACTATTCCCATTACGTCCTTAAAATAATCGCTCAAAAACATGACCAGATTTTAATTTCCAATATGCATGACACGGCTCTGCAAAAATTTATGGCTTTGGTCAAAGTCGATAAGTTTTTTAAAAAAGGTAAAGCTTTTTCGTGTAATTCCCAGAACAAAAAATCAGTGACCTCCAAAAAGGAAGTTTTAAAAAATTACCTTGAAAATAAGCATTTTGACGATATTGTAATTGTAGGGGACAGTCCATGGGATATTGAGCTTTCGGAAGTAGCCGGAGGTGTAACATATCTTTATTCACATCCGGGCTTAAAGTTCAAGGATTGCAATCCAACCTATCGCATTAATGACTTAAGGGAAATTCTAAAAGAAGTTTAACTAAGCCCTAAAGAGTCGTCTATTTGTTTCTTGTCAAAACCCAAAATATTTACATTCGTGCTGTCTTCTTTGGTAATTACCGTAAACGGCACACCCATCTGGCCGGAAATTGCTATCATCTTTTGCGCCTCTTCTGGATTTTCGTCTACCAAAACCTCCTCAAAACTTATATTTTTGGAATTTAAATACTCCTTTTGCATTTTGCAAAAAGGACATGTAGTCGTTGTGTACATTACTACTTTTGCCATTGCTTTATTATATACTAAATTTAAGCTATGTATATTGTCTTTGCAATTTTGTCAGCAGCGTCCGCGGCACTTGTTGCCGTCTTTGGCAAGATCGGTTTAAGCAAAGTGGACACAACGCTTGCAACAGCAATACGCGCAGTAGTCATGGCCGTTCTCTTGGTTCTCGCCGCCGCAATTCTCAAAAAATGGGACTTGTCGCAAATATCCAGTAAAGCTTACCTTTTTATTTTTCTTTCAGGCGTAGCCGGGGCGACATCCTGGCTATGTTATTTTTTGGCCCTCAAATTTGGTCCGGCAACATCGGTTGCCGCAATCGACCGCTTAAGCGTCGTTTTTGTGCTAGTCTTGGCGGCACTATTTTTGGGCGAACCGCTAACGCCAAAAAGTGTCTTTGGCGGAATGCTGCTAGTTTTGGGTGCGCTCCTCCTGGTCAAATAGCAATCCCTTTGGCCGCAAAAGCACAAGATTGCGTTTTTCTGACGAATAATTAAAGGGAATTAAATTTAAAAGTTTTATTGTAAAATTTTCACTCTGCGGGGTTAAAATAATTAGTGGCGGTTCATGTTTATGTAACCCGCCAAAAATCAATTAGAAAAAACTACTTTGCAGCTTCTTCTGTTTTTACTTCTGCTTTCGCATCAGTAGCATCTGTCTTTTTGTCTTCGTCTGTCATATATTCCACCCCCTTCCACTATTTAAGTTACACATTTAGCTTTTTATTCATCAAGTGCAATAGCTGGTTAGAATTCTCCATCAAATTAATGGGAATCCAAGAATCATATTTATTATGTTTTTTAAGTGTCAATTCTTCCGATGTAAAAAGTTCCGCCTCCAGCCAAAAAAACTTTTTGCCAAAATCTATTGCCTCCGTTTTGTCTAAAGCAAAACTAGTCGGCCGAATTTTTTTAAGAAGCGTCATTGTTTCAACCGGTACAAATTTCGACAAGTACTGAAGCGTATATTTATTATCTCCCTGGCATCTGGTTGTTAGCCAAAAAACGGAATATTTTTTCAGTATGTATGTTAAAAATTCATCCAAATGCAAAGCCGGCACACCGCCTCTGGTTAAGATTACTCCGTCTATGTCTATGTAAAGGTTTTGACGCATATTAATTTGTATTTAAAATAGAGCTCAAGCAAATCTACTTAAAAAGTTTTATTTATGAGTAGCTGGTGTCTGTCCTAGTCAAAAATTAACGGAAGTTAAGTGGATTCAGTCAATCTGTAAGTACGTGTTCATTATAGCATGAGCAGCCCTCTTAACCTAACAATGGGGACAAAATTAGTGACCCCATATCAGCTTTCGTAGCAAAGCTTTAACCTTGCAAGGCTGCCGTTCTTAAATTGGTGGTTATAACTTCGAGGTCTGTGGAAAAAACCGGTGTTTCATGGCCATAGTTAGCCTGTTTGGCGCATCTTAGCAAGTAAGGATAATTTCGTCTCGAAACAACTATCCCTTTCCACATATCGGCGTTATTTTGTCTGATTCATCCCTGCAGTAAAGCCTAACTTCGTCGTCCCAATGCGCTCCAACTTCATGATAAATTCGGATTCCAAAGGCCGTATTTGATTCTGAATCTACGCTGTATTTCTCAAAATCGCTGTACTCCCTGCCGCCAATTATCGTTTTGCTGACGAAACTGCCTCCAATTGCCGCCAATATGCCCGGATGTTTTTCCATAAGAACTTGAGGAGAAAGCAAAAACCCAACCCCGCGACTAGTATCGCCTTTTGGTCCTTCATGGAAGGCGGTAACATATCCAATTCTCAAGTCGTCGGTATTCGGAAGGACTGCAGTGCAAACACTGAGTTTGATTTTATCATTAAACGTTGTAGGAGTGATGCCCTCCGCCAAAGTCATCCCTAGCCATAAGTCATCGTGCATACCATGCACCAAAGTTCCAGGTGCAAAAGCATTTCGTACTAATTCTGCTTCTTGCTCGGGCGTCAGCCGTTCAGACATGGAGGAAATTATACGCCTAAAAGCTATTTTATGCATTAATGGACGACACCAAGGAGACGCACCCAAAGGTCTTGAAAGGGGAGCCAAGTGTTCAATGAACTCAGATGTAAACTATCTTCTACACGGTGACTAAACTACGGAGCTATAATATATTGATGGCAAACCATGAAATGCAGGAAGTGTGGCCAGACAGATGGACTGAGACCAGGTATATAGCAGAAGGTTTAGTTGGTCAATTGAAAGAAAAAGTTCGCCAGGAACTGTTGTCGCCAGACGATCTAGAAGCGTTAAACACAACACTAAATCATATCCGGCACGTTTGGGATAGGGCAGAAAATAAACCGATTGTTGAAAACGGAGTGAATGTCATCAGGTCGCATTTCGCGCGAAGGTTTCATGTTGATGCAAGAAAGGCGCCAGTTGTGCAATTTAGACAGATTTTAGTGAGAATGTTCGAAAATGATTACTTCGCAAATAACAACCCTGAAGACCCGGAATTTAATAGCATGACAATATTAATGGTTCATGAACTGCGCAGGGAAAAAGGTAAAAAACATCAAAGAGAAATATCACAAGCCACACACGACACGTTAGCAGCCAATATTTTTCCTAGAATCTAAAAATCAATGTTCCCGTGAGCTACTATCGCCCACTCTGGAGTTGAGTTAACTAGGGTTGGAGTCTTTTCTTGTTTTAACCCGTCTCAACGTTTTCCCTTCACCACCAGCAGGCTTATCTTTAATGTCAGGTAGTACTTTTTCAAAATAACTTACAACCTGTTCAATTAACTCCAAGGTGCCAGTATCTTCATCGTCTATTGTGTAACCTAATATGTCTGTCACGCCTCGAGCAGAAATTTTGTAAGCAATTACTGCCTGCGTATGGCCTACTTCCACTGGCTGCACAACCACCAAAAAGTCAGAGGCGTAATGTCTTGTGGATTCAAGAACAGTAGGTTCCTCCTCCGTAACCCAAAAAGAGTAGCGTTTGCTTTGCCAAGTGACATCGGTCTTTGGCGTAGTCCTTACACCATCCTTGTCTACCTCCCCTTTTGTGTCTAAAAGCAAGTCGACACGATTTCTCAGTTGATTCCTTCTTAGTTCAAACTGTCTCTCGTCTGTAGCATTTAGGTCTTCTAGAATATCTTTAATTCCATCAGGAATTTGACGATCAACCATATTACTTGCGGATTATATACGTCATGAAGCTAAAGTTCCATTTGTACCTCAGGGTATGATCAAAAACGAAGCTAATTTTAATTTGTGGCTACACGATTTTCGCAATTGACCAAGTCTTTAATCAAATCGAGAAATTCTGGTATGCTCATTATATGAAACTGCATCCTTACGATAAACGCGTTATCGGGCGTTTTGGACTGCTGTTCGTATTTTGCTTGGCTGTATATCTTGCAACGAAAGACATGCTCTGGACCGTGATTGCTTTTTTTGCACCGTTTGTCCCTATATTCCTTGTTCAAGATTTTTTTACATCACAAAACATAAAAAACTCATCGGTTTCGTTTGATGACGAATATTTATACAAAAAAGGCTTAAAAGAAGAGGTAAAAATAAAAATATCAGAGATTAAAGAAATAAAAATGGAAAATGGCATAGGTAAAATTGCTGGAAACGAACAATACTCCGGTGTTTTTTGGCCTCCGCTTCAAAGCCCGTTCGTGGCTCAACCTAGTCTTTTCTTCTATCAAAAAAATGGAGAAACTATGAGCATTGGGTTTCAGTTACTGCAAAAAACAGAAGTTTTGCAAAATATCAGAGATTTTCTAAATATCCACAAAGATATAGACCAGGACAAATACACTCAGCAGTTGGCTCATGATGGTTTGAACTGGATGTTGGCCGCCAAACATATACTTAAGTAACTGTGACCCAAAGGTCTTGGAAATGCTTAGTCTAAAATATAAAAGCGAGAAGCCAAATTTTGAATTTCAATACACCTATTTAAAAACACCTAAGATTAGTCTGCCGGAAAGCTGTGTTTTGTAACACTATCTGACGAAGCAAGAATTTCCCGATCCCTTGCGAAGGACAAGGCTTTGACAAGATTTTGTCCCGCTTCACTAAGAAGATATATTCCGGATACAGCCAAAGCTGCTTTTTTGAAACCCTTACTCCTTTTTGCCGCCGCCAGTAAAATAGCACTCAACGCTCCTTCCGCGACTGCCGCACCTTCATAAAATTCCTGACATATAGCAGCACTCCTTCTTAAATTATCAAGATGTACGCCTTCCACGACCCCATCGTTTTTTAAATACAATCTTCGTTCCGAATTATTACTGAATGCAAAAAAATATCGATTGACGATTCTAATATCAAAAGGATCGTCCATAATTCTTGAAAAATGACTTGAGTCTTCAACCATTGGCAGATTATATCAAACAGAATTTAAAAAACAAATTGCGTTTTGAATTTAAGACGGTGTGGCACAAAGCCCTTGGAAGTGTTTACCCTGAAGTATTAAAGGGGAACCAAGTGCTCTCAAAACTCAAATCATTATACACAGGCCTAGGTGTGTCTAGAAAAACTGAGTTTAGCTATCTCCCACTTGGGAGTTAAACTATGAAACAATTAAAGAGGTTCTTGCCCAATATATTCGTCTGGTTGGGTATAAGCAACACCTAATTTTGTAATTATCTCAATTATTCTATCGTGAGAAAGTGCATACCAAGTTGTTGAAGTTGTTATAACTTTAGGCCCTTCTTCACTCGGTGGTTCTAGAACGCCCGTGAATCCGCCTTTTATTGCCATGTCAGTGCCGGTTATAATTGGGTTATCGTCCTCCCAAGACGCATTTGCAAGAAGTACGAAAGAATCATCAGCAGACGCTATAGTTATATGCTGAGGATACATCTCATCTTTATACATACCACTTATAACAAGAAGACCAACTTCCTCTCCTGAATCCAGGAGGACTTTATGATGGTCTAAAGCGGGAGCATCTCCTTTTCTATAGGCGCGTGTAACCAGCCCACGAAATAAATCCACAAGAGCTGCGTCTGTCTCTTGTTTTTCTCTGCGCCAATCTTCACGTTCTGCCATTTTAGAAGATGGATTATAACAAAAAAAGCAGCTGAGAGCAAACTATAGGTTGATGTGGTTCACGATTTTCGGAATGTTTACCCTGAAGTATGAAAGGAACCAAGTGTTTGCTGAATTCAGATCACTATGCACAAGCCTAGCCGTGCCTAGCAAAAGTGAACTTGGCATCTCCCACTCGAGGGTTGAACAAGTGCTTTGACTGTTTAGATTTGCAGGGATTTATAAAAGTCTAAGTATTTTTGCTCGCAAGGGCTGCCACCAGGGCAGTTCGAGTTTATTGTACTAATGTTAATTAAAGTATTGTTTTTTATCGATACGATTGAATATAAGGTTGAACCTTCTTTATCTCTAATGACTAAGACAGGTTCACTACCGACAAGTTTTTTCGAAACAGTTTTATCAACGTCGTATATACCTCCTGCTTCAGCTGCTTTTTCGGCCTGATCATAAAGTTCACGACTAAAATACTCAAACTCAGGACAATTATAAGAATTTGCTAGTGTCTCGTTTAAAGTAAACGGAGGATTCACCATTGGGTCATTTGCACCATAAAAACTATATTTCGCACCTCTGCACTCTTCTTTAACACTTTCATCAACAGGGAAATAACTTTGGTGCAAATCTTTAAACGGATTATTAGCAGAAGGTTTATATACCTCAAAGGATACTTTTTTTGGAACAGAATTCACGGCTATTGAAGAACTGGTAACGGAATAAACTATTACTAGCGCCGTCACTAGAACAATAGAAGCAATAAACATTAAAAGTCTTTTGCTGGATTTTAAGCAAAATACTATCGTTGCGACAGAACCCAGGAGAGCAATTATTGGAGGAAATATTATAAAGCCAATTAATAAACTCCATCCGGCTTCTGATTTGGGATTTGGTCCAAGGATAAGTTTACCTCCAGGCGTCGATGCATCTCCAAACAGAGTTCCATAAAAAATGTAGCTAAACAGAATCCATGAAACTAAAATAAGCAGCACTTTTAACGCAGTTTTAAGTTTGCTTGAAGGAGCTGAAGGCGCGATTGTTACCGCTTCTCTTGAACCCTCTTGTGAACCAAGATTATTGGGTTGACTAGGTTGAGAATTGCCAACCGGGGCTGCTGGTATTTCGGTCACTACTCATTATTTGATCTAACCTCGACAAATGTCAATTTACGATATGTGCAACCCAAGGGTTAATCGAACACATCTAGCTTCAAAAATAATGAGGTTTTTAATTTGAAGCTGTGTGGCCCTACGGGGAGTCGAACCCCGTTGAATATATCTCTTTAAAGATCAAAAAAGGGTCTGTGGCCCTACGGGGAGTCGAACCCCGCTTTGGACCTTGAAAGGGTCCCGTCCTAACCGATAGACGATAGGGCCTCACTACGTTCGGCCCTGCTAATTCCTTCGGAATTAATAAGGGCCAAATTTTATCCTGTCTTTTTACTCACTTACGCTCGAAATAGAGCCTTACTGCGCAAGTCCCTGTGAATCATTAATGATTCTTAAGGGCCTTTTGCGCACTTTTAGCTAGGAAATTTTACCACAAAAATAACACAATCCCAACCATTATGGTGATATACAACAGCCAGATCCTATTTTTTAAACTTCTCGTAAATAGCGTCCAAAAGCTGTCTTGCCGTATTTTGTCCGCCAAGCCCAAACGCAAGGCCGCCGGCTATAGCAACCATTGCCACTATCCCGCCGAACAGGATTTGCAAAAGCTGTGGAGCAACACCAAGCTGGTGTAATACCAAAAAGGCCACAAATACCATGATTGACCACTGGGCAACAAGGCCAACAGTATGAGCCATGTTTTTGCCCATATTCTGTGACGCACCATGGGCAAGCCTATAGCCAAGCTTTGCAAAAACTAAACCGACCATTGCCAGGATAACGGCAACTATAACGTTCGGAATGTAAAGTATTACGCGGTTCAAAACAGTGTTTACTTCGTCCAGCTTCCATGCCTGAAGTGTCGGTACCAAGAAAACAATAATCACACTCCAGCGGGCAAGTTCGGACAAAATCTCGCTCCATTCGATTTCACTGCCTTCAACTTTTACGACTCCATAGCGGGCTAAAATTTTCTCCAGCTGCAGCATTTTTAAAATACCAAATACTACCCTATAAAGCACAGCACCCGCGACCAAGCCAATAATAAGAATGATTAGTCCACCAACTAAAGATGGGATATAGTTTATAAATTGGGCAAGGGAATTTAAAACTACCGTATAAACCGAGGTTGTTAAATCATCAACTATCAAGTTATTCACCCCCTTCCAGATTTACCACTAACCTAATTTAAGATAATTCTCTTCAATAAATCAAATATCACCCCGATTTGATCGGGGTCAATTGAACAAAACGTCCAAATTTAATATAATTTGTTGCTGGCTTTGTACTAAAATCTCAAATACGTTAGTATTTGAAGAGGAAGAATGACGGAGCGTTAAGTTCTATAATATAGAACGGTGAGCGAAGTCCATTCTGACGAGGGTCTGTAGCTCAATGGCAGAGCAGTTGCCTTTTAAGCAATTGGTTGAGGGTTCGAGTCCCTCCGGACCCACAAATTAACCAAAAAGTACGTTTGCATGTCTTGCGATATATCTATCCAAATCTTCCTGCGCATCTAATTCTTGCTGCATGGTCGGAAGGCTATTTAATCTGGTTCTCTTAATTTCTATCATACACAGCACATGTCTTAATGTTGTTGGGATAGGCAAGTTATCAATTTGCGGATTTTTATCTAAAACTCCCCCTGCAGTATCATTATTGCTTATTCCTTGAGGAGCAATTCCTGGCAGCGCTTCTACCGAAATCATTTATTACTGGCTATATTATACCACAAAAACAGACACAATAACAAACATTATAGGTCAATTAACCTAACTCAATAAGCTGGCCCGTTGACCTCAATTCATTATTTGCTCAAATTTGTGAAAATGTCAAATTGGCATTCAAAAACCCTTTATTTTTAAAACCTACTTGATAAAATACTGTTATAATCAAGATTAATAAACTGGTCATGCCTAAACCGAAAACAGCAACCAATCCTAAAAATACAGCTTTTATGCCAACCCTGCGCAAGGATTTCGACCATAAAAATACCGGCGATTGGCTAATTGTGGGTGTAATGTCTATACCCCTTGTTGTCCTATCCATTTTTGGAGTCCTCTACTTAATTCAGCTTGCAAACCTTAAAAGTTAAGTTACAATCTTGACAATTATTTTCACAAAGCAAATACTAAACTAAGTGAGTAATAAAAAGGGTTTTGTCCCGGTACTCTTAGTTATAATAGTGTTGGCAGTCAGCTCGGCGATTGTATTTTATGTCATAAGAAACCAGCAAAAAGCCAAAGCAGCAGACACCACTTATCCAACCCCGGGAGGCCAAATTCATATAAATCCAACAAGCGCTCCAAGCAATGGATCTGTCACATTAACAGCAACAGACGTTCATGGCGCAAATGGAGCAACTGTCGATAATGTGCGTTATTATCTTTTGAATCCGTACCCTTTTCCTTATAGCTGGGGCCAACCCGATTGGTGTTCCGCTTACACCACTTATATGAATTTAACAAATGGACCAACATCTGGAGGCTCATCGAATTCTTGTAATTTTGAAGGTATTTATACTTATGATATATCTCAATCATCCAATCCGGCCGATAATTATGCAATTACCTGGAACTCTTCAACTCATTCATCTGGATCAACTCCTTATAGTCGCGCATTAACGCCAACCAACATTTACCCTGGTAAATACAAGATTGGTTTACGAGTCGAGGATGTAAATGGAGTTGTCAGCGGAGGTGCTAGTGAAGCAACGATCACAATAACAAGTGGTGCTTTACAGTCACCAACGCCAACACCTTCGTTATTTGGACTTTCGGTTTCACCAACATCCGTCAATTTAACAATTCCCTCTGGAGGCAGAGTAAAAGCATTGGATCTTAAAAACCTAAAAAATCAAGTTGGTGGATTTACTTTTTATGGTTATCCAACCTCAAAAGGCCCAGGAATTCAAACAATTCCTGCAACAGGTGGGCTTCAACCTAACGGAACAATCCCGGTTGATATCGAAGTAATTAATACAAGTCCTGGCACTTACACCGGAACCCAAGTACTTAAAGACCCAAACGGAACAGGTCAGATCAATATCCCAGTTACTATCACAGTACCTCCACTGACAACTGATTCAGACTCAGATGGATTCAATAATGGTGTGGAAGCCTTTTCAGGAACAAATCCTCTAAAAGCATGCGGTATAAATGCCTGGCCACCGGACTTTAACAATGACAAAGTTGTAAATTCAATAGACCAAGATCTTCTAGTACAACATCACTATATCAACACTCCAAACTATGATAAACGTTACGATCTTAATTCCGATAAGAAAATTAACTCAACAGATCAACTGATAGAAGCAAAACAGCTAGGAAAAACCTGTTCGTAATATTTTAAAATCACCTTAAATTATTTTCAATTTATCAAGTTGGTACTTTCGGTCCCCAAAGAACCCGGTTACTTCCGGCATCACAATCGGCATTCCCAAGAGTTGTCCCGGAAAAATCGTGTAATGGCCAAAACGGTTGTTAACAACGTCTACTGCACGGACTAACTTTTCCCGCTTCACGTCACCTTCAAAGAGTGGAATAGTCGTAAACTTTTTTGGTGCAAGCATTCCCAGGCTCACTCCGCAAAAAATTATGTCTGTTGGCTTCCAGCTACTGGCAATCTGTTTGCAAATATTAAACAGTTCCCGTCCGCTGTCGATATAATTTGTCAAAGTCACGTGTCCGTACCACGATTTAATTTCATCACCGTCCAGTTTTTCCCCAGACCAAGTCTTAGGCGAAGTGCGCAAGAAAAAGGCAACGTGACGGCCGCCAAGGTCCATGGCCCTGGCTTTTTCGGCCGCTTCCTCGCAAAGGTTGCGCGCCACTTTAAAAATCTCGTCACGGCTTGTCAGGGTCCTATGCGTTGTATAAGTCCTGCCCACGCTTTTTTGTTGGGCCAAATTTGTGTAAGGCAAAACAGGCGAAGTATCAATCCCGCGGCAAATGTTATAAAGGTGCATCGACCAATGCGGCCCAAAGCTATCCAAAAGGAAACTCATACCGCAATTCCTCAACTTTGTAAAACTATTAATCCCCAAGCTCTCCAGGTGCCTATACAAACCCCAACCCAGCCCGCAAACATCCATCAGTTTGCTTTTGTTGAGAACCGAAATCATATTGTCTTCGGTTATCCAAAACAATCCATCGGGTTTTATCTGCCCGGAAGCAAGTTTGGCCAAGAACCGGTTGTGGGAAACCCCGACAGAACAAGTCATGTAGTCGCCGACTTCCTCCCTAAGCCTTTTTTTAATATCAAAAACAATATTAAAAACATTGCCCCACAACTGTTCCGTCTGCGTAACATCAATAAAACACTCATCCAGTGAAAAAACCTCACAAAGAGGGGAGTAAGACGCACAAATTTTGATAAACCTTCGGCTTATATCCTCATATTTACTAAAATCGGCAGGAACCAGAATAATATCCGGACACAATTTTTTTGCATCATAAACTCGGCTGCCGGTGCCGACGCCGAATTTTTTAGCCTCAACAGAAGCCGCAATGATACAACTTCGACCGCGTCCCTTAACAACGCCGACAGGCTTGCCGCGCAAGGTTGGGTTTGCCTGCTGTTCGGCGGTTGCAAAAAAACTATTTAAATCGGCATGGATAATAATACGTTGATTGTTCATGGTTAGTAGTTCATCGTAGAAATCAGACAGAATTAAAATTATCGCTTCAAGTGCTCGAATTGTAGCTGGTATTTGGGTATTCCAATCGAAATCCCCCAGTCGCGGGCTTCTTTATAAGAACTGTCCAGACCCACTTTAAAAATTTTGTCAGGAAATACAATGTAATGGTACTTTTGGCTTTTAAAATCTACGTACCACGAGGAATGTTTTTTATCGAGGCTTTTGCTTATAAGCTTAGCAACCTCATCTACATCCGGCTCTTTTACTTCGATTGTATGCAAAGTCCATTGTTTAAGCCATGGTGTTTTGTGCTTTTCTACAACCTTATCAACCCCAGTTTTAAGGATTTTGACCCTCTTAAGGACGCTTTTATCCTCAAGGCTTTCTTCGATAATGACGCCTTTATAATTCATAATTATTAATAATCTACCATTAACTATTAACCATTAACTATGAACATTCTTTCTCCATCACTCTCTTAACCCGCCAGGAGTAATCACTAGTATTGTATTCCAGCTGGAAGTTGGCAGTTTCGGAAGCGCAAACCAGATCTACAAACTTTGCCTCGCCAACCCTCCTGGAAGTTTTCAAAATTACTTTCTCAAACTTTACAAAACGGCTTCGCCAGTTCATAGCAATAGGGAAGATGTCAGAGTCAAAAAACGCCCAGACCTTTACCTTTTCATCAATGATTGTCTCATCTGTCATAGATCTTGAATCGACCCAATTGCCTAAACAATTTTAGGATTTAGAAATTAGGATTTAGGATTTCTTAAATATCTTACCCAAAGAAAACCCGAATGTCAACAAGATCCAAAGTGCGTGTCTGGGGTATTTGTAAAAGGAAGCAACAATAGCTTACAATAAATTTAGCTTGCCAATGTCTACTGTCTCATACCGTGACTATCTAGAAATTTTCGAAAAGTACCACAAAGATTCAATATCTGTAGTTAAAAGTTTGGCGTCTCTTGCACTAGTCATAATTTTTGTTTTTGCCCTGAGCGTTTTAATATCAACCAAATCCAATCAAAAGGTAGAACCGGTAAACCAGCAGGCCGCTTATTTTGACAGCGTCAACAGCAGTTTCTATAAAACCAAACAATCGCTGGACTCTTTGGTTGGTTCGTTTCAAGTTGCCGGCACCAGGACTCAAAACGTCAGTAGCCAAGAAAGTTCGCCATCTGCCAATATTCCGGGATTTTTTATAACTCTTGGCGACACGCAAAACCTAATTGCCCAAATCAAAGCGGCAAAAGACAATATCCAAACAGAAGAAAACTCCGTCAAAAGTTTGGAAACCCCGGACATCTACAAGCAGTTAAGCCAAGAACTTGTAGAATACCAAAACCAGTCGCAGATATTTTTAACAAAAGCCCAAGATACCCAGGAGCAATTAAAAGATTTAATAATCGCGGCCGGGCCAAATTTTTACCTGCCGACGCTTTCTGATGAATCGGTTTGGCAAACTCAAGACGTGGATAAAATAAAAGCCTATTATGAAGGCAAGAAAAAAGATGCCCAAAAAGCACTTGATAATTTTGCCAAACTTAGTGTTGCACCTGCATTGCAAAACTACCATAAGGCACAGCTTTCCTATTTTCAGCTCGTCACCAACGTTTCCGACAATATTCTGAAAGTGCTAAATAAACCACCCGATACAAACGCTTCGGTCGATCAGCCAACCAGCGTAGAGCAGGCGTACCATCTTCTAACCGGCGCAAACCAGGATAACCAAATAATTGCGCAAAACCTTCTGGATGAAAGGTTAAAGCTAATGTCGACATCAGAAATAGAAAACCAAATAAGCACCTTAAACGGCAAGTCAAGCATTTTAGAAAGCGCCTTTTCCCGAGGCAACAAGGCAGTTGCGTCGGCAGTCCAAACACAACAGGACCAACAACTCACAAACAACCTAGCTGATTTTTTAAAAAACAACGGCTTTGAAAAAATTCTTAATTTTACACACTTTACAAAGTAGCGCCCAAATTTGTTAAAATGTAGGAAAGGAGGATAAAAATATGGATCCAAATCAAAACGATCAAAACCAAAATCCAGCAATGCCGGTAGATGATGCAGGACAGAATCCAAATCCAGCACCCGAGCCAGCATCAGCACCTGAACCTGAACCAAGCATGCCAGCAACCGATGTGCCAGAACCAGCTTCTGCGCCGGAAGTTCCGGCAGACGAAGGGACGGCAGAAGTTCCGCCGCCGCCTCCAGCAACTGGAGACGACTCAATGGGCACTCCCGCAGTAGGAGCTGATGAGCCAGGAAACGGATCAAATCAAGCATAAATTATTGCCAAAGATGGATACTAACGTTCCTTTCGAAGAAAGGGGATATGTGGTGTGACGCTCACAAAACTAAAAGCCAATTTTAAGCTGGTAGCTTTGCTGACAGCCTTTTTTGTTTATTCAAGCGGATTGTTTTTGCTAGGAAAGTATACGGACTGGAAACTGACATCTAATGCTCAGGGCCAAAAGGTAAGTGGGCAAAATGGGGTACAAAAGCCGCAGCCGGAAAACGAAACCCAGTCGGCGTCAGTTTTGGGCTCGACTGTCAAGCTTTGTTCAAACACCACGTACTCATTCCAGCTGGCCTATCCGCAAGACTGGTTTACAACTTACAATACAAAAGACCAAGCTTGCAATTATTTTGCGCCGTATTCATTTGTTTTGCCTCAAATTCCAAGTGAAAATATTACACCTATAACCATACAGCGCATGGATCCTGAAAACTGGGACATCGCGGTAAAGTCTGCCCAAAATCCCAATGATCTTTACAACATTGAAAAAACCCAAAACATAGAAATCAACGGCAAGCCGGTGCAATATGTAGAAGCAGCCTCAACCGGATCGTCAATACAAAGGGGCTTTGTGAAAGCCTCGTTTTTTGTTTTTGATGCAAATAACCCATTGGAAATTACCTACACCCAGCTCGACGAAAAAGAAAATGTTATTGAAACAAAAAAGGTCCTAAACGATATCGCCAACTCTCTGAAGTTTTTTTAGCACTCGAAACAAGAAAAGGCCTCTCTTGCGAGAAGCCCTTCCAAATTGCCTATCTTGCGATAAGCACATATCTTATACTGCCTGAAAATTTCCATGTCAATGGGGCAAAACAAGGCTAATTTTTTCTGATATACTATTTCTGCTTTATGAAAACTCAAAATGGTAAAAAAATCTACACTGTTTCGGAGGTAAACTATTTTGCCAAGCAAACTTTGGAGCAATTAGTCGTTTGGGTTCAGGGTGAGGTTGCAAGCCTTAGGAAAAATCCCAACTGGAATTTTTATTATCTCGACCTCAAAGACGAACGTGCGACCCTTTCATGTATTGTTGATGGTTATATCGTCGAGTCAATCGGCCAAGACATAGCCAACCAATCGGTCATCGCTTTCGGCAACCTTACACTTTACGAACCGCAGGGCAAATACCAGCTTAAAATTGCAAATTTAGAGCTTGCAGGTGGCGGAGAACTTTACAAAAGACTTGAAGAGTTAATAAAAAAATTAAAAGCGGAGGGCCTGTTTGATACACATCGCAAAAAAGATCTCCCTCCATATCCAAAGCGCATTTGTATTGTTACATCCAAAGGTTCAGACGCTTGGCACGATTTTAAAACTCACAGCACAGACAAGTTTCCGCTAGTAGAATTAACAACGGCAGACGTCCGGGTTCAAGGCAAAAACGCTGTGGGGGATTTACTAAAGGCATTGCCCAAAGTAGACAGTCAAGGTTTCGATGTTGTTGTTGTCACCCGCGGCGGCGGTTCATTGGAAGATTTGGCCGCATTTAACACAGAAGAAGTAGCCCGGGCTATTTTTAATATGAAAACACCGACTGTGGTTGCAGTTGGCCATGAAGCAAACGAATCGCTGGCAGAATGGGTTGCAGACAGACGGGCTTCAACGCCGACTGATGCGGCCAACATCTTAACGGCAAACTATCAAACATTGCTGGACAAGCTGGAAAGCTTAAATTACCGCCTAATTTCCAAAGTTCGTTTTTACGAAAATTACTTCCAAAAACTCGACTTTCTCTATGCAAAATTAGCTGCTACCAGGATAAATATCCGCGAGTACCCCCGCAGGCTTGCAGCGATCTCCCAAATGCTAAAAATACAGCAAAAAAAACTGCTCGAAAACGCATCACAGAAACTGGACTTTTTCGAAAAATCACTAAACCTGCTGTCTCCCGAAAATACTCTAAAGCGTGGCTACTCCATTACATCAGACGCCCAAGGCAATATTATAAGGGATATCAGCTCGGTTGTTATTGGACAGGATATAGCTGTAAAATTGGTTGGCGGTGAGATCGTTGCGGGTGTCAAATCCAAAAATGAAGAAAAACGATAACCAAATAAATTTTTCAAAATCACTTGCGCGGTTAGAAGAAATCGTCGTGAAACTCGAAGAGCCCGACCTAGACCTGGAAGAAGGGTTAAAACTTCTCGAAGAAGGTGTCCGCCTGCACAAGGCATGCCGCGAAAAATTAACCGAGGCCAGTGCCAAAATTAACAAAATCTTAGATTCGGAAAATGGACAAGATTGAAGTAGGGAAAGTTAGTCATTATTTTGACAAGCTAAAAGTAGCGATAATAAAGCTTACAAAATCAGATTTAAAAATTGGTGACCGGGTAGAGCTTGTCTCCAAATCAGGCGAAACTTTTATTCAAACTATTTCGTCAATGCAAATCGAACATGCCCAGATCGACTTGGCCGCAAAAGGTGACACTTTTGGACTGCAAACAGAAAAGGAAGTAAAAGAAAACTCACAAGTCTTTAAGCTTTCATGATTTATATTCTCCACGGTTCAGACTCCAATGCTTCGTATTCCAAATTAAATTCGATCACAAGCACGCGGCCGGCTTGGCAGAAAATTTATACAAAAACAGAAGATGAACTTATAGAAAATTTATTCACAGATGACCTAATTTCCTCCGACAAGATAATAATTGCAGAATTTTTACCAGATTTAAAAAAAATAAATACGGTAGATCTATCAAGTATTGCGAAAAACAGGATACTAATAATTTGGGAAAAACAGGAAATAACGGCATCTAAACTAAAACCTTTTCAAAAACTTGCTCAAATAGAAAATTTTAAATTACCTACTGCCCTTTTTACTTTTTTAGATTCTATCAGCCCAAATCACCTAAGTTATCTCAAAACCTTAAAAAAACTTGATGACGAGCAAGTTCCGCTCAACTGGCACATCGCAAATAGGCTCACCCAACTGATTCTTGCCAAATTAAGCTACACACAAACCGATGCGTCAGAGATTTTAGGCAAAAATATTGCCCCCTGGCAGTGGCAGAAAATCAAAAATCAAGCACAAAATTTTGCCCTGCATCAGCTAAAAAATCTTTCAACCTCAACTTTAAGGATTGACTATTTAACCAAATCAGGCAAAACCCAAATACCCCAGCAAGTTCTGCTTACTTTGATGTTTACAAAACTTGCCCGCAAACCTACTGGTGTTTAATTAGCTTCGTATTTGCTAAAATAAAATAGTATAAATCTGCCCATGAATGACGTAGTCTGGTTTAAAGATGTCGACAAGAATGATGTGGCCGATGTTGGCGGCAAAGGGGCAAACCTCGGTGAACTCACAAAAATAAAAGCTCCCGTCCCTGAAGGGTTCATAATAACTGCCGGTGCCTATTTCAAAAATATTAAAAGGTCAGGTGCACTAGACAGGATCCGTGCAATTCTTTATGGTCTTGATATTAACAATCCCACAACCCTAGAAACTAAAGCCCGCTTGTGTCAGCAGGAAATTATAAAAACAGACCTCGACCGGGATCTCGAAAAAACTATTTATAAATACTACCACCAGCTTTCTGGTAAACGGGATGCACTTGTTGCTGTTCGTTCGTCTGCAACCGCAGAAGATTTACCGGACGCTTCATTTGCCGGCCAACAATCAACGTTTCTAAATATCCGCGGCGAAAAAGACCTAAAAGAAGCAGTGCTTGCCGCATGGGCATCCCTTTTTGAAGCCAGGGCCATTTTTTACCGCCAAGAAAAAAACTTCGACCATTTTAAAGTTGGCATTGCAATCCCCATCCAGCGCATGGTCGAGTCACAAACTTCGGGCATTATGTTTACCATAGACCCCGTTACAAACGACAAGGAAAAAGTCACAATTGAGGCAATATTTGGTTTAGGGGAATTAATAGTTGGCGGTCGCGAAACGCCAGACCATTACGAAATTTCCAAGAAAAACTTCCAAATAATTTCCAAAAAAATTGCGACTCAAGATAAACAGATGATATTGGCACCAAGCGGCAATAAAGTCCTAAATGTCTCAAACGCGTACAAAAATGAGCAAAAACTGCCTGACGAAGCAATAATCGAACTCGCCAAGATTGGCTGCGCAATAGAAAAGCATTATTTTTTTCCGCAAGACATCGAATGGGCCTACGAAAATAACAAGCTTTATATTGTACAAGCCCGGCCAGTAACTACAATAGGCTCGGTAGATAAAATTAAAGATTTGGATAAAACGCCCAAAATTGACCCCAAAAACATTTTGCTTCAAGGTGCTCCCGCATCTCCCGCAATCGGAACAGGCAAAGTCACGATAATAAAAAATAAAAACGAGCTTTCAAAAATTCAAAGAGGTGACGTATTGGTAACCGAAATGACAAATCCGGATTTTGTTCCCGCGATGAAAAAGGCAATCGCCATAGTAACCGATCGCGGAGGCAGGACTTCACACGCCGCAATTGTTTCCCGTGAGCTTGGGATTGCCTGCGTTGTGGGTACCGAGAACGCAACGACAAAATTGAAAGACGGTATGGTTGTTACAGTCGATGGGGCAAAGGGCATAGTCACAAAAGGCCAACCTGCATCGAAAAATGCAAGTATCCCGCAAGTAACCCAAAAAGAATCCCTACACCTAAAAACTGCCACACATGTTTTAACAAATCTGGCAGAACCCGAACTGGCAGCAGAAATTGCAGCCAAAAATGTTGACGGTGTTGGCCTTTTGCGGGCGGAGTTTTTGCTTGCGCAAATAGGTACCCACCCCAAAGAATTTATAAGGGAAAATAAGCAGGAAACATATGTCGGCCAGTTGGTTACTGGCCTAACAAGTTTTGCCAAAGCTTTTGGAAATAGGCCGGTCATTTACCGGGCAACCGATTTTAAATCCAACGAGTACAAGGACTTAAAGGGTGGCGAAAAGTACGAGCCGGTAGAATCAAACCCGATGTTGGGTTACCGTGGAGCGTTCCGTTATATCAAAGACCCGGACGTTTTCAAGCTTGAGCTTGAAGCAATTAAAAGGGTCCGCGAAAAACATGACAACCTTCATTTGATGATCCCATTTGTCAGGACTCCAAAAGAGTTATTGACCGTCAGAGAAATTGTAGAACGTGCCCAGCTATTTGAAGACAAAAAATTCAAGTTTTATATGATGGTCGAAATTCCCTCAAACGTAATCCTGCTGGAAGATTTTATCAAAGTCGGCATAGACGGTGTCAGCATTGGTTCAAATGATTTGACGATGCTGATTTTGGGAACGGATCGCGACAATGCAGAAGTAGCAAACGAATTTTATGAAATGGACCTTTCTGTTTTATGGGCACTTAAAAAAATTATCGAAACATGCAAAAAACATAACGTGACATCTTCGATCTGTGGACAAGCGCCGTCCGTTTACCCAGAACTTACCCAAATGCTTGTCGGCTGGGGAATCAACTCCATTTCTGTAAACCCTGATGTTATCGATTCTACGCGTAAACTTGTGTACGAAGCAGAACACAACTTGATTAAAAACGGTCAAAAGGGATAAATTTAGATAAATGGCACAAATTAAAAAAATTATTGGACGCGAGATATTAGATAGCCGTGGGTATCCAACGGTTGAAGCAATAGTTCAGCTTTCTGACGGCTCAGTCGGCAGTTTTGCCGCCCCATCAGGTGCGTCAATTGGCCGCCATGAAGCAGTTGAGCTCAGAGACGGTGACCCAAAAAGGTTTAATGGTAAAGGCGTCCTAAAGTGTCTTCACAACATTGTTTACATCCTAGCCCCAAAAATCATCGGACACGACGCTCAAGACCAATCAGGTATCGATAAAATCATGATAGACACCGATGGAAGTGCAGACAAGTCTACACTTGGCGCCAATACAATCCTGGCAATTTCGGGAGCGGTTGCCAAAGCCCAAAGCGCTTCAGAACACGTAACGCTCTATAAATACATATCAAAGCTCCTGACAGGTGACGATACTCAAAAATTTCAAATACCAACACCGATGTTTAACATATTAAACGGTGGTAAGCACGGAGGCGGCAATACGGACTTTCAAGAATTTATGGTTGTCCCGACCCAAGCAACAGCATACTCCCAAAACCTCAGGACAGGCTCGGAAATTTACTATGCCCTAAAAGATGTCATTGCAAACCATAGCGGTATAACTCTCGTAGGGGATGAGGGCGGGTATGCGCCCGTACTCTACACAAACGCGGACGCACTAAAAATTATAGAAGAGGCGGTCCAAAAAGCCGGTTACAGCATTGGTCTAGACGTATTTTTCAGTCTAGACGTCGCCGCCTCATACTTCTTTGAAGGCAATGCTTATAAGATAAAGGATAAGCCTGTAGCGCTATCAACTCAGGATTTTATGGAATATTTTGTCACATTAAACGAGCAATACCACCTGTTGTCGCTGGAAGATCCGCTTTCGGAAGACGATTGGGACGGCTGGGCACAATTGACCAAAAAACTAGGCCGCGAAACTTTAATTGTAGGCGACGACCTCATAACTACAAACTTAGGTAGGCTAAATAAGGCTATTGAAAAAAAATCCTGCACTGCTGTAATTATTAAACCAAATCAGGTCGGTACAATTACCGAAACGATTGCTGTCGTCAAAAGGGCAAAAGAGGCCAATCTTAAAATTGTCGTTTCGCACAGGTCAGGTGAAACCAATGAAGATTTTATTGCCGATTTTGCAGTTGGAATTGCCGCCGAATATGCAAAATTTGGTGCGCCTGGCAGGGGTGAACGGGTTGCCAAATACAATCGTTTGCTGGAAATAGAGTACGAATTATCTTAATGCTCCGTGTTACCCAAAAGCCCAAACCCATCGTCCTTTTAATCCTAGACGGCTGGGGTTTTGCAGATCCAGGCCCAGGCAACGCCATAACCCAAGCAAACCCGCACAATTTCAACGACCTTTGGTTTTCCTATCCCCACACGCTTTTGGTTGCATCAGGGCAAGCAGTCGGTCTGCCTGATGGTATCTTTGGAAACAGCGAAGTTGGTCATATCAACCTTGGTGCCGGTAGGGTGGTATTTCAAGATTTATTAAGGCTCAACAATGCAATTGCCGATGGCACTTTCTACCAAAACGAAGCATTCCTCGGTGCAATTGAACACATCAGCAAAAACGGATCAAACATACATTTGATGGGCCTTGTCGGCCTTGGCGCAGTCCATAGTGAAACCAGCCACCTGTACTCACTTCTTACATTATGTCAAAAAAATAAAATAGCCTCATCCAAAATAAAAATCCATCTTTTTACCGACGGAAGGGATAGTCCGCCGAATTCGGCAAAAGCTGTTGTTGCCGCGTTAGAAGATAGGTTAAAAAAAGAAAATACCGGCACAATCGCCTCAATTAGCGGCAGGTATTACGGTATGGACCGGGACAACCGCTGGGACAGGACAGAAAAAGCGTATCTTGCTATAACGGGTAAAAGTGCAGAAAAAAAGTCAAGTGCACTTGAAGTCATAGACCAGTCTTATAGTGCCAACGTTACAGATGAATTTATTGTTCCGCACACTATAGTTGACGAAACCGGTGTCCCTGTCGGGCCGATCAAAGAAAATGACGCAGTAATATTTTTTAATTATCGCCCCGACAGGGCAAGACAAATAGCAAAGGCTTTCGTAACAGACGACATCAGCCATCTGAAGACCTCCTCAGGTGAACCTGTAAAGACCTTTAACCGCGGACCCAAAATTAAAAACCTATTTTTCGTGTCATTTACCAAATATGAGCGTGACCTGGCTGTTTCAAAAGTTGCCTTTAGCCCCGAAGAGGTAACCATGCCAATCGCCCGCGTTTTTTCAGAAAGGAACCTGGCCCAAGTCCATATTGCCGAAACAGAAAAATATGCCCATATAACCTATTTTTTCAATGGCGGAATGGAACAGCCATTCACGGGCGAAGAAAGGATTTTAATAAATTCGCAAAAAGTCGCGACATATGTCGACGCACCGGAAATGTCCACTGCCCAAATTACTCAGAAAATTTTAGAGCGCATACAGACGAATGCCTACGACCTAATAGTTGCAAACTTTGCAAATGCAGATATGGTAGGGCACAGCGGAAACATCGAAGCAACCATAAAAGGTGTCCAGTGTATCGACCATAATTTGAAAATTTTAACAGACGCTGTCCTTAGCGCCGGCGGCGGATTAATAGTTACTTCAGACCACGGCAATGCCGAAGTTATGCTCAAACTAGGCACCGGGGAACCCGATACAGAACACAATATAAGTCCAGTCCCGGTCCTTTTTATCTTCAATGAACTTAGGGGTCAAAATATCCAGCTTCCGCAAGGCTTGCTTGCCGACATTGCCCCAACAATACTGGGCATACTGCAAATCCCCAAACCGTCGCAAATGACCGGCCGCAGCTTGCTTTGAAATTTAATTTGATTTAGAATCCTTACTCATGACAATAGAAAGAAGGGGATCTTTCGGCGAATCAAGGAAAAACGGAGTAGGCATGGTGAGTGCAATTTTAGGGAAGCGCGTTTGGTTGGAAGTTAGAACACCAACTGTATTCAAATCACTTAAAATTGAAGATCAAAACTCTGTTGCAAAATGTGTAGACGTTTATCAGGGCGGAAGAAATTCATGCGGTTGGTATGAAATCGAAATTTACACTAGAAACGTAATAAATAAGAAGCTCAAAGGGTCAGGAATCAGATGGAGCCCCTCATATCTGGGAGAGGAAGAACAAGGCTCAATCGGTCAGAGAAGGGATCATATCGATCACCCTTAAGCTTGGTTAAAACAAAATTACAAATTCGCCTTTTGGTTTAATTTTTTGTGCAGCTTCAGAAATTTTTCCCCTTACAACTTCTTCATGCATTTTTGTAAGTTCACGGCAAACCACAACGTCTATATCACCAAAAACTTCCTTTATTTGCTCCAATGTTTTTAATACCCGAAAAGGGGATTCATAAATAATTACCGTAGATTTAACCTTAGAAATTGCCCCTTTGGTATTTTTTAAAAGTTCAACCCTTTTTCCATCTTTTTTTGGTAAAAACCCTAAAAACAAAAACTTGTCCGTTGGCAAACCCGAAACTGCCAGGGCGTCAATCACGGCGCTTGCACCAGGAAGAGCCTCAATCCGGATATTTTTAGATACAGCTTCTCGAACAAGCTTAAACCCCGGGTCAGACACAAGCGGCGTACCGGCATCAGAAACAAGGGCGACATCCAAACCTTTTTCCAAATCCCCAACCACAGTACCAATCAGCTTCTCTTCGTTAAAGTCGTTTAGGGTAACCATTTTTTTTGAAATGTCATAAGCGTTAAGCAGTTTTCCTGTAACCCTTGTATCCTCACACAAAATATAGTCAACAGTCTTTAACGTCTCAACCGCCCTAAAAGTTATATCGCCCAAGTTGCCTATAGGTGTCGAAACTATAAAAAGTGTGCCCATTGAAGTTAAGTTTAGCTCACTTTTGATTTTCTGTCATTTCTCTGCCCCCAGGCATTTAAACGATGAACAACAAACGATTAGCGATAAACGTATTTCATTGACATAACTCAAGCAAATATACATATAATCAACTGATGCCCAAAAAACTCAAAAAACTCTTGTCGCGTATGGGTCCGGGGTTTATAACGGGCGCTTCAGATGACGACCCTTCAGGTATTGCAACGTATTCCCAAACGGGTGCCCTTTTTGGCTATTCACAACTTTGGACGGCAATATTCTCATTTCCTTTCATGTCGGTCATACAAGAAATGTGCGGCAGGATTGGCATGGTTACAGGTAGCGGTCTTTCGGGTGTTATCCGCAAAAATTACACAAAATCAGTGCTGTACTTTGCAGTTACCCTGCTTCTTTTGGCAAATACCGTAAACATTGGTGCAGACCTTGGTGCAATGGCATCTGCCGGGCAACTACTTTTGGGCTTGCCATTTATCGTTTGGCTTCTTTCAATAACAGCCCTAACTTTAGTTTTAGAAATTTTTGTTTCATATAAAGTCTATGCCAGGTTTCTCAAATACCTAACATTTTCCCTGTTTGCCTATATAATCGTTGCCTTTATCGTCAAGCAGGATTGGCTTAAAATTGCCGTTTCCACTTTTGTGCCGACAATCTCGCCAAGCAAAGAGTATTTTCTAAACATTGTAGCTATTTTAGGCACAACAATTTCACCATACCTATTTTTCTGGCAAGCAGACGAAGAGGTAGAAGAAGAAGTAGAACTTCACAAGATTAGGGTGATGGGCAAAGGAGTGCCCAAAATAACCAGAATAGACATAAAAGAGATGCGTATAGACACCGTAGTCGGTATGTTTTTTTCGCAGGTCGTGATGTTTTTTATCATCGTCACGACCGCCTCAACCCTCTTCTCGCACGGCATAACCAACATAAACACAGCAACAGACGCAGCAGAAGCACTGCGCCCGATCGGCGGCAACTTTACCTTTGTGCTTTTTGCACTTGGTGTTCTTGGTACTGGTCTTTTAGCAGTGCCCGTACTTTCCGGCGCCGCGTCCTACGCAATTTCCGAAGCTTTCGGCTGGAAAGAAGGCCTATACCGCAAGTTCAAACAGGCCCACGGTTTTTACGGGGTAATTACAATTGCAACCATAGTAGGTCTTCTCGTCAACTTTACCAGCATTCCGCCATTTAAAATGCTTTATTACACGGCTGTTTTAAATGGAATAATCGCTCCGCCCTTGATGGTTTTGATTCTTCTTATTTCCAACAACAAAAAAATAATGGGTAAATATACAAACGGTAAACCATCCAATATCATGGGCTGGCTGATTACCGCAGTTATGACCCTAGCCGCCCTCGCCCTGCTTTCAACGTTTTTTGTTTGAAAAATGCAAGCCGTAGCTGTAAACTGCACTTTATGGAACACGGCGTACTGCAGACGTTATCAGAAACAGAAAAAATAGCTCTTTGCCAAGAAAAATTCGATGAACAGCGGGAGGTTATGCAAGAGTTATGGCCAGACCATTATGTCGCTATGATTATGGGGATCGTCGTTGGCCATCACGCGGATTTAAGCATCCTTAAAGATAAGACAACTCAATTCTATCCAAATAAATCTGTGTTTATTGAAAACGTAAATTTTGACCGTACAAATCCTGACAGCGAAATTGCGGTACCCGGAAATTCTTAACACAAGATATCTAGATTCAGTTCTGGCAGCGGCGAATAACACCGATATCCAAAGGACGGGTATCCGCTGATTTTGTAATTGAATTGTTTATGATTGAAGAGGGTCAGTATGCTGAAGCAATTCTTCGTGAACATTTCTATTCGAAGCATATATATAAGAATTAGTATTATTCCAGTTGTTGCCTTTCCAGTCTGTTACCATTCCCCCTGCTTCCTGAACAATAATTATTCCTGCTGCATAGTCCCACAACTCATCGCCAAAACTTAAAAAAGAATCAGCTGAGCCTTTTGCAAGGTAACAGAGTTCTAGGGCAGTTGTTCCAAGTTTTCTCAAGTAGCATTTGTCTGCTAAGCTTTGAGTCGCTTTTGCAAACACATCCAAAGCATCTTTGCTATACCCACTATTTAAAAACATAACACTACCCTTCAGGGAATCAGTTTTAGACACCGAAATTCTTGAGCTATTCAGAAATGCACCCAACCCCTCAATCGCCGAAAAACGTTCGTTCAGTATAGGATTTTCTACAACTCCAACTTTCACAACATTGTTTTGAATTAATGCAATCGAAGTAGCAAAAAGGGATATCTGCCTGGAGTAATTAGTTGTTCCATCGAGCGGATCAACAACCCAATAGGTCTCACTGTCTATTTCAATCTCAGACTCCTCGCTCAAAATTGGATGTTTAGAATTGCTCCTGATAATATCAAGTATGGCTTTTTCAGATTGTAAATCTATCTCAGTAACAATTCCTTTATTTTCTTTTTCATGAATATCCCTCGCCTCATAATAACCATCCCTAATAATCTTTGACGCAGCGCCAGAAGCCTCAAGTGCAATTTTTAATTCATCCTGAAAATTCATATCTAAATCCTATACTCAAAATTTAATATTATCAATATGTAACGGATTGTTTGGTGGCCGAAGACAGAAGTAAATTAAAAATTTAAAATCACAGGTCGTGGGTTGGCAATAACACAGCCTAATTCTGGTAGCGGCGAATGACACCGACGCACTTGCCTTGTATGGTCACGTCCTTGGCAAAAATCGGCTGCATGGCAGAATTGGCAGGCATCAGCCTTACCCTGTCTTTTTCCCTAAAAAATCGCTTTAGGGTAACAACGCCGTTTTCCATCATCGCAACAACAATGTCGCCATTATTTGCACTATTTGTTTCTTCAATAACCACAAAATCGCCATCTAAAATCCCGTCCTCAATCATACTTTCACCTTTAACCTGTAAAACGTAAGATTTTTTACTTGGAGGTACCATGTTTTGGGCAACTGCAAAAGTGGCATTGGGGTCTGTAAACGGTTCAATAGGTGAACCTGCGGCAATAAATCCCATGATCGGCAATTCAACTCCTCTTACAATTTCGCCTATTTTTCTATCAATAAGCTCAATACTTCTAACGATTCCTGATGATTTTTTAATCAAGCCCTTTTTCTCCAATGTAGCCAAATGTTCATGGACAGTTGCTAGTGATTTTACGTTCAAATGTTTGGCAATCTCACCCAAAGTCGGTGCGCTACCGTATTCTTCTATATATTTATTTAAAAATTCCAAAATCTGCTTTTGTCTTTTATAAACTACGACACTCATGTTATTCTATATATACCAAATAAAACCCGAATGTGTCAAGTGGTATAAACATCTTTTTGCGTTATAATACCTAGTCTATGAAATTTAAACTCAAATCAGACTACAAGCCAACCGGTGACCAGCCGCAAGCAATCGAAAAGCTTGTCAGTGGCCTTGAAAGGGGCAACAAACACCAAACGCTTTTGGGTGTAACCGGCTCCGGTAAAACCTTTACTATTGCCAACGTCATCCAAAAAGTCCAAAAGCCGACCCTTATCATTAGCCACAACAAAACCCTAGCGGCCCAGCTTTATCAGGAATTCCGTGAATCCTTTCCCGAAAATGCCGTTTGCTATTTCGTTTCTTATTACGACTACTACCAGCCCGAAGCCTACATGCCTGCAACCGACACATATATAGAGAAGGAAACCGAAGTAAACGAAGAAATCGACAGGCTCAGGCTCAGCGCCACCACCTCGCTTTCTACCAGAAACGACGTGATTGTTGTCGCATCTGTTTCTGCAATCTACAACCTAGGTTCGCCCGAAGAGTACAAAAAAGCTCGCCAAGACCTTGCAGTTGGCCAAATTTGGTCAAGGGACGACCTTTTAAAATCGTTCGCCAAGCTTCAGTACGAAAGGAACGAAGTAGATTTTGCAAGAGGGACTTACAGGGTACGTGGGGAAAACATCGAAATTATCCCGGCTTACGAAAGCAACGGCCTGCGGTTTGGGTTTTTAGGAAACAAACTCAATTCGATAGAAATAATCCACCCTGTTACGGGCTCAACCATCAAACAGTTGACAGAAACCGCACTTTATCCGGCCAAACACTACGTTTTGTCCGACAGCGGCCAAGACGAGGCAATGGAATCAATAAAGCTTGAGCTTAAAGACAGGCTCAGAGTTTTAAGGTCCCAACGCAAAGAACTCGAAGCCCACCGCTTAGAGCAGCGCACCAAGTACGACCTCGAGATGATCAAAACGTTTGGTTATTGCAAAGGCATCGAAAATTATTCCCGCCACTTTGACGGCCGTAAACCGGGCGATCCGCCATTTTCGCTTCTGGAACATTTCCCTAAAGACTATCTAATGGTCATAGACGAATCACACATGACTGTCCCGCAAATAAACGGTATGTACAATGGAGACCGCTCCAGAAAGCAAATGCTTATCGATTTTGGTTTTCGCCTGCCTTCTGCCTACGACAACCGGCCGCTTAAGTTCGAGGAGTTTTCCAGGCGTATAAACCAAGTTATCTATACTTCTGCAACTCCGGCCGAATATGAAATCAAAATTTCAGACGCCGTAGTCCAGCAGCTTGTACGTCCAACAGGCCTTGTCGACCCGGAAATTTCAATCAGAAAGTCCAAAGGCCAAATCGAAGATTTAATTGCAGAAATCGAAAAACGCACCAAAAAAGGTCAGCGGACCCTAGTTACGACGCTAACCAAAAGGATGGCCGAAGAATTAACGGATTACCTAAAGGAAAAGGACATAAAAGTCCAGTATCTGCACAGCGAAGTATTAACTCTAGACAGGACAGACATTTTAGATGATTTGAGGCTTGGCAAATACGACGTATTGGTCGGCATCAACCTGCTCCGTGAAGGTTTAGACTTGCCGGAAGTAACGCTTGTTGCAATCCTGGACGCCGACAAAGAAGGGTTTTTAAGGTCCGAAACGTCACTGATCCAAACAATGGGCCGTGCCGCACGCCACGTCGAAGGCTCCGTCATCCTCTATGCGGACAACATTACCGGATCCATGCAAAGGGCTATAAAAGAAGTCAGCCGCCGCCGCAAAATCCAGCAAGAATACAACCTAAAACATCATATAGACCCATCATCTATTACAAAACCCATAAGGGACAAGCTTGTCGAGCGCAAAAACGAAGAAGAAAAACAGCAAATCTACAGGGACGAAGTAGTGGCGTCTGTTGTAGAACGCGCCAAACAAGGGTCGATACTTGCAGAAGACAAACAAAAAATGGTCAAGTTCTTAAGCCGCGAAATGAAAGATGCCGCCCGCACTTTAGATTTTGAAAAAGCCGCAGTTTTGCGGGACCAAATCATCCTTTTAAAATCCTGAAAAAATCCTAGCTAGTCGTGGACGCAATAGTTTCTAGTACCACCAGGCCCAGTTGGATTATAAGGAGGCCTATCTGGATTCGCGCGTGCCCAATATGCCCAACCCTTGGTATCGCTTATTGTAACGTCCTTGGTTGTCCAATAATCTTTCCAGTAATTCTCACCTGCACTGCCGGGGACATCGTTAGGGTTTCCATACCATTCTAAAAGGCTCGGACCTATGACGGGGGTCATATTTGCAGGGTTAGCGCCTATACCCCCGTATCTGGCGGCAAGCTTGCATATCGGGTCAGCCAGGGTTTTTTGGACGTCTGGGTCGTTTGAGTTTTCCAGGGTCGTCCAAAGCGTAAAATGCTGGCATTTGTCAACTTGTCTAGATGCTGGTGCAACAACACCAGCATCACGGCACCAGCCTTGCGGCGCGTTGCTACCAAAATCTGCATACTTATACTCGTAAACCTTATAAACGTACCCGTGATCGTCAACATCAGCAGTATCCTGGCCAGGGTAGTTTGGGTCATCAGGAATTTTTGCCATATAGGTTTTTCCATCACAAATGAAAGGTTGGCCCCAATCAATTTTGTCGCCGCTAAGCGGCAGTGCAGAAGTTTTGCAAGTCATATAAATCTTTTTAGCTTGATAATCTTGACTATGGCCTGGCCATTGTGTTGGATACGCCCCGTTATCCGCATAAAACCGAGCCAGTGCTTGAGAGACATCGGCCAGGTTTGCCTTGCGTCTGGAATCACGCGCTTTCATTTGCACATTGTTATAAGAAACCGTAGCCACTGCCGCCAAAATTGCGATTATCGCAATCACAACCAAAAGCTCAATCATCGTAAAGCCGCCTACGGTGTTTTTTCCTTTAACTATCCCTCTTGGGGCAGAAAACAGCATATATACTATTTATACAACAATTTGGCTTTTCAGCAAATTACGTAAATAAACTAAGCACTACAACTTGCCCCAAACTTGCCATAAGTGTTAAAATTTTTAGTCTTCTATGGCACTAGACAAATTAATCATCAAAGGCGCCCGGGAACACAACCTTAAAAACATTAGCGTCGAAATTCCCAAAAACAAGCTTATTGTCTTCACTGGGCTTTCCGGTTCCGGCAAATCATCTTTGGCCTTCGACACCATTTATGCAGAGGGCCAGCGCCGCTACGTGGAATCGCTGGCATCGTACGCTCGCCAGTTTTTGGGTGTGATGGACAAACCCGATGTAGATTCAATTGAGGGTTTATCACCGGCCATATCAATAGACCAAAAGTCAACTTCGCACAATCCCAGATCTACAGTCGGCACAGTTACCGAAATCTACGACTACATGCGTCTTTTGTTTGCCAGGGTCGGGCACCCGCATTGCCCAAAATGCGGCCGCGAAATTTCTCACCAATCACCCCAGCAAATCGTCGAAGAAATCCAAAAACTTGGGTCAAATATCAAAGGTCAAATGTCAAAGGTTCTGCTCCTTTCTCCGGTTGTCAAAGACAGGAAGGGGGAATTCAAAGAACTGTTTCGCGATCTTCTAAAAAAAGGCTACAGGCAAGCACGGATCGATGGGGTTGTACGTGACATAGACGAGGAATTTGTATTAATAAAAACCAATAAACACACAATAGACGTTGTTATAGACAGGCTCACGTTAGCCAAAGATCAAACAGCAGAAAGCAAAACAAGACTCGTCCAGTCCACAGAGCAAGGGTTAAAACTTGCAGACGGTACGATCATAGTCAGCGAGATACTGGACAAATCATTCGAAATTCCCCAATACCCAAAAGAACTAAAAGACCACCTTTACAGCGAAAAATTTATGTGCCCAGCAGACAACATCTCTCTGCCGGAGATTGAACCGCGCTCATTTTCGTTCAATTCGCCGCACGGTGCATGTCCCGCTTGCAATGGTTTGGGCACAATCAGAAAAGTCGACCCGGAGTTGGTAATTAACAAAAACCTCTCTATAGCAGAAGGCGCAATCCTGCCTTGGGCCAGAATTGTCAATTCCGACTCTTGGTCCTGGCGTGTGCTGGAAACGGTTTGTAAAGAAGAAAATATCGACATAAACTGTGATTTTGGCAATTTGCCAAAGGATCATCAAGAAATGATTCTTGCAGGTACCAAAAACCTCTACAGGGTCAAAGGGCCTAACAGGTTTGGCAAAATTGTATCCTGGGATAGCGGTTTTGAAGGCGTAATTGCCAACCTTGCGGCAAAATATACGCAAACCGAATCGGATTTTGTCAGGCGCGAAATAGAAAAATTCATGCAGATTGATATTTGCGACACATGTATTGGCGCCAGACTGAAACCGGAGGCGTTATCGGTAACTATAGACAAAAAATCAATTGCCGATACGGCAGATATGTCTGTTGAAAACCTTTACAAATGGCTGGCACAAACAAGTGATGAAAGTACAAAAGTCTTATCAGACCGCGAAAAGATAATTGCCAAACCAATTTTAAAAGAGCTTTTGGCGCGCACGCAATTTTTAATAGACGTTGGTATAGAATATTTAACAATTTCCAGGAATGCCACGACCCTTGCAGGCGGGGAAGCACAAAGAATCAGGCTTGCTTCACAAATCGGATCAGGCCTATCCGGCGTGCTTTATGTATTGGACGAACCGTCAATCGGGCTTCATGCCCGGGACAATAGCAGGTTAATAAACACACTTATCAAGCTCAAAAATTTAGAAAATACGGTGATAGTTGTAGAACACGACGCCGAAATGATGCTTGCCTCAGACGAACTATTGGATTTTGGGCCGGGTGCAGGGGAACACGGCGGAAAAATCGTTTCTCACGGGACACCGCAATATGTAATGAAAGACCCGAGTTCCCTAACAGGCAAATACCTTTCCGGAAAAAAGAAAATTAGAATCCTAACAAATCAGTTCGCAAACCCGCAAACATCTGAAAAGTCCGACAGTTTGTCAAACGGCGGCATGCTTACAGTTTTAGGCGCAAGCGAACATAACCTCAAAAATATAGACGTAGAATTCCCGCTTGGTCAGTTTATTGTAGTAACTGGCGTTTCCGGCTCCGGAAAATCAACCTTAGTTCACGACGTACTCTTTAAAGCGCTTTCCCAAGAACTCTACTCGTCCAAAGCAAAACCGGGTAAACACAAAACGGTATTAGGCGTAGAAAACATCGACAAAGTGATCCTAATAGACCAATCTCCAATCGGCAGGACTCCCCGCTCCAACCCGGCAACATATACAGGTGCTTTCACTTATATTCGTGAACTTTTTGCAAAAAGCTTGGATGCCAGGGTCCGCGGTTACGGACCCGGAAGGTTTTCTTTCAATGTCAAAGGCGGGCGCTGTGAAGCTTGTGAGGGTGAGGGACAGGTAAAAATCGAAATGCAGTTTTTGCCCGATGTTTATGTAGACTGTGAAATTTGCGGCGGCAAAAGGTATAACCAAGAAGCACTGGAAGTCCACTATAAAGAAAAGGACATCTCGCAGGTCTTGGAAATGACAGTCGAAGTTGGACTTAAATTTTTTGAAAATATCCCTCAAATTAAACAAAAGCTGGAAACTATTTATGATGTTGGTCTGGGCTATATCCACTTAGGCCAACCTGCACCAACATTGTCTGGAGGCGAAGCCCAGCGTGTAAAACTGGCAACAGAACTTTCCCGCCGTTCAACCGGCCGCACAGTTTACATTTTGGATGAACCGACAACCGGACTTCACTTTGCCGATATCGAACGATTACTTTTAATCCTCAAGCGTTTGGTTGCAACCGGCAATACAGTAATTATTATCGAACACAACATGGATGTTATTGCCAATGCCGATTATATAATCGACCTTGGCCCCGAAGGCGGCGATGGCGGAGGTCAAATCTTAGCATCAGGTACCCCGGACGAGATTGTCAAAGTAAAAGACTCCTACACGGGCCAGTTCCTCAAAAAACACTTAAATTAATACCCAAGAGTCAAAGAAAGACTGTACTTATTCAAACATCTGTGAAGCTATAGCTACCAGAACTTCCTTTACCATTTTTAAACGCAAAGCCTCTCGCAGGTTGTTTTCTTGCTCATCAACTCTTTCAACATTTATTCCGGGTTTAAGATCAGCGCTTGTCACGACCTTGCTCTTGTCAAGCGAATAAACCAGGTTAACACTCGCACTTGAATCGTTTATATCGTTTGAAAAATGCGTATAGATATGAAATACCGAACCTTGTTCCTCTGCAGTAAACGGTTTGCGCATAAAAATGTTGGCAAGCTCAACTCCTTCCAGGGCCTTCATCGTCGAGAATGAGGGCAACAAATCCCTCCAGGTTTTATCCAACCCTAAAATAGAAGCATCTAGTGAAATTGACGAAACGGTATCATCTGAAAATATTCTTTCGTACAATTGATCAATATCTGACCTTAAAACAAGAACGCTTTCACCGACGGCTTTTTCATCCAGTTTTCTCAGCTCACGCTCATCCATACCCATAGCAGGGAATAATAATCATATTTGTTTATAAAGTCAATTTAAATAAAGTACGGGTATCGTTGAGAAGAAAACCTGACTTGATACTAAATACCGAATACAGGATACTGTTAGTAATGCGTTTTCTTACCCAAGCATTCCTCACCTTATTTATTGTTTCTAGTTTATTATTTCTGGTTTCAAACTCAGTCTATGCCGATAGCCAATTTGAAACAGATTACAAAGTGCACTACACGGTAAACAAAAACGGCACCACACATGTTGCCGCAGACATTACTTTAAAAAACAAAACCCCCAATTATTTCGCAGACAAGTTTCAGATGAAAATAGGTTCAACAAAAGTTAGCAATGTTACGGCAAAAGATGATAGCGGCACACTGGAAACAAATGTAAATTTTGAAAATAATATAACGACAATCGATGTTAAATTTCGCAACCGGGTAATAGGGCAGGGGAAAAGTCTTGCATGGACCCTAAACTATCAAACTGACGAGATTGCCGCAAAATCCGGTACGATTTGGGAAATTTCTATACCAAAATTAGCAAAATCAGACGATACGGGGTTGTACGATGCAACAGTTACCGTCCCAAAAGATTTTGGCCAACAAGCATTTGCGGCACCAAATCCGGTTTCTACAAATGTGGGCCTTCTGTCCGAAGACTATCTTTTTAATAAAGACCAGCTTCTGGAATCCGGAATTGCCATGTCGTTTGGCGACAAGCAAATTTTTTCATTCAATCTTAAATACTTCATGAACAATACCAATTTAACATCCCAGGTCATGAACATCACACTGCCGCCGGATAATAACTACCAAAAAATAGTACTGGATAAAATTGATCCAAAACCTATAGACGTTGCAGTAGACGGCGACGGAAACTTTTTGGCCAAATACAAATTGGGTCCAAAGCAAAAAATAACTGTAAACGTACAAGGCGAAGTAGAAGTGTTTTCAAAACCATTCAGAAAAATCGTAAGCTCTCTATCAGAGTCCCAAAAAAATATATTTACCCAACCTCAGCGCTACTGGGAAATCGACAATGCTGTGATACGGGACAAGGCGCAGGAGCTTAAAACTCCGCAGAAAATTTACGATTTTGTAGCAACTTACTTAACATATAATAACGATAGGCTAAACCTGCCCAAAGTCGAGAGGAAAGGCGCTATAGCCTCATACAACTCTCCACAAGATGCAATTTGTACAGAATTTACAGACCTTTTTATAGCACTGGCCAGAGCAGCCAAAATCCCGGCAAGGGAGGTTGAAGGTTTTGCCTATACCCAAAACGAGCGGTTAAGGCCGCTGTCCCTTAGCCTTTATGATGGCGATGTTTTGCACGCGTGGCCGGAATATTGGGACGACGACAAAGGGTGGATACAGATAGATCCGACTTGGGATTCAACTTCTGGCGGTTTAGATTACTTTAATAAACTGGATTTTAATCACATTACGTTTGTTCAAAGGGGAACATCCTCTACCCAGCCTTATCCGGCCGGAGCCTATAAAGACCAAAACAATCAAAATGAAAAGACGGTCTTTGTACAGTTTGCCCAAAACATGCCTTCACCTACAAGCCAGGCACAAATAATAATCGATGCTCCCCAAAAAGCCTACGGATCCTTCCCGTTCAAAGTGAAGGCAACCCTAAAAAATACCGGCACAACTTCTATTATCGGGCAAACGCTGAATATTTTTACACAAAACCTGGAAGAGCCGAAACAGGGCGCATCAGATATCGAAATTTTGCCGCCGTATTCGCAAAAAAGCTATACATTTAACTTTGTCACATCCGGTCTTGCAAAAAACCTTGATACCGGCATTACCTTTACTTATGCAAATGTCCAGTCGTCAAAAACTATTCAAATCCTACCGTTTTACAAAATAGTTGCGGACCCTATGTTTCTTCTTTCTGTGGGTTGTGCCGCATTTGTAGTCGTTCTGGGACTAATCCTTTATAAAAAAATTGACGTCAGGCCAAGATTCACCAAAAAACACTCTTAGTGTAAAATTCCCTTATGCAAAATATAAAGGAAAAGCTTAAAAAGCTTCCGGCAAGTCCCGGCATATACCAATTTTACGACTTCCAAGGGAAGTTGCTCTATGTCGGTAAGTCCAAATCTATAAAAAAACGCGTTGCATCTTATTTCTCAAAAAAAGATTTAGGGCCAAAAACAAACGTTCTTGTTTCAAAAATCGCGAACATTAAATTTATTAAAGTTTTTTCCGAATTCGAAGCCTTACTTCTAGAAGCAGATTTAATAAGAACAAACAAACCTTTCTACAACATCCAGCTAAAAGACGACAAAAGCCCTATCTATATAAAAATATCAAAAGCCGATGTTCCGCAAGTTGAAACAACCAGAAAGCAGAATTTTAAAAAAAGCGATTTCGTCAAAGGCCCATTTCCCTCTGCAAGAACGACAAAAGCTATACTAAAGCTAATCCGCAAAATTTTCCCATATTGTCATCACAAAAACCCTAAAAAACCCTGTCTTTATGTACATTTAGGGTTATGTCCATATCCGTACCGCAACGATCAAGCAAAACAACAATATCTGCAAACGTTAAAAAAAATTAAAAAACTGCTTTCAGGCAACAGCCGCGTACTCACGCGCGAGCTGACACGGGAAATGAACCGAAAATCAAAAGAGCAAAAGTTTGAAGAAGCAAATGCAATAAAAAAACAACTGCAAAACCTTGAATACCTAACAACCTCGTATCGAAGCCCATTGGAATTTATAGAAAGGCCGACATTAGTTGACGACCTGTCGACAGCACGTCTTATCGATTTAAAAAATAAATTAAATTTGCCAAGCCTACCCAAAAGGATAGAATGCTACGACATCTCCAACATTCAAGGCAAATTTGCAACCGGCTCCATGGTTGTGTTTTTAAATGGCAAAGCCCAAAAAGACCAATACCGTCGTTTCAAGATCAAATTTCTTAATACTCCTAACGATTTTGAAATGCTCAAAGAAGTGTTGGCGCGCAGGTTCAAAAACGATTGGCCAATGCCTGACCTAATTATTATAGACGGCGGCAAAGGACAATTATCCTCGGCAGTTGAAATCGCCGGCAAATACAATAAGACTATGCCAATTATCTCGCTTGCCAAAAGGTTAGAAGAAATTTACTTGCCCAACAGCCAACTGCCGATAACCCTCCCAAAAGAAAGCCCTGCACGCCAGCTTGCACAATCACTTCGCGACGAAGCACACCGCTTTGCGATAACCTACCACCGCAAGTTAAGGTCAAAAGCATTTTTAAATTAACCTTGTTGAAACCGCAAATAATTCTATGTAAACTATCACTATATCTAGAATCTATAATCTAGGATCTAACATCTAAAACTTGTAAACTGCCATGCGACATTACGTAAAATCAATTCTTTTAACCATCGCCGCTTTTTACATTACCAAGACAATCATTTATACAATAGACCTCGGCACGGATATCAAAAACACAGGACTTGTTCTCCTGGGCCTCTGGATAATTTCCCAAATCGTAAACCCAATATTTTCTCTCGTGTTATTACCTATAAATGTTTTAACTTTCGGTTTCGTTGCATTTTTGCTGAATGTTGCATTTATTTTCGCACTAATAAACTTTCTGCCTGGTTTTGTGGTAAATGCCTATACTTTTCCGGGAGCAAACATCCAGGGAGTGATTTTTCCGCCTTTCAACTTTAATCAAATAGAAACAATCCTTCTTGTCGCAATTATCTTGACAATATTACAAAAAATCCTGCATATTGTGTTTGAATAAAAAGCTCGACTTTGACCCATAATTAGGATAATATACCCAAACAATATGATCAAAACATTTTTCAGGCATTACCTAGAATTGCCGCAAGAGAAAAAGGAGATTGCCTGCCTTGGGGGTGGAGTTGGCACATCACAAATTTTAGCAGGACTCAGGAAACTTGATTTTGAACTGACATCAATAGTCTCCATGGCAGATGATGGTGGATCGGCCGGCCGCCTCAGGCGAGCATTTCAGGTTCCGCCGCCCGGTGACCTTATAAATTGCCTTGCGGCCCTTTCGGATGAAGAGAACATTGTACGCGACCTTCTCCTGTACAGGTTTAGCGGCAAAAGGCAGGGAAAAGATACCGATTTGGGGGGCCAGAAACTTGGCAACCTAATTTTTGTAGCTTTAACCGATATCTTTAAAGGTGATACAAACAAAGCCCTGGAAGAACTTTCCAAAATTGTCTCATCAAAAGGCAGGGTATTGCCGGCAACCGTGGGCGACGTCAACATTTGGGCAGAGGCTAAAAATGGCAATAGGATTTACGGCGAGAAAAACATAGATCTTGGAAAATACAATGGCGGTAAAAATCTTGTTTCTGTCCACTTGGATCCCGCAGACGCCAAAGCTTATAAGCCGACGCTTTTGGCACTGGAAACGGCGTCACTTATAGTTGCAGGCCCCGGCGACCTCTTCAGCACCGTTCTGCCCGTTCTCATAATTCCTCAAATAAAAAACGCTCTCGCAAAGTCAAAAGCAAAAAAAGTCTTTATTGTGAATATTACTAACAAACCGTTTGAAACGGCAGGTTTTAAAGTTTCAGATTATCTTAATAAAATAGAGAGCCACATTGGCAAACAGATTTTTGATACAATACTTGTAAATAGCAATCAAAAGCCTAAAATTCCGCAAGGCCTAAATTATCATTACGTCGAAAATGATTTAGGTAAATCTAAAAATAAGATTATTACTGGTGATTTTGTAGACGTAAGCTACCCTTTATACCACGACAGTAATAAAATTGCGCGAGAGCTAAAATCGCTTATATGAAAAACATCTTATTAATAATACAAATAATTATTTCGTTTGCGCTTATCTTACTCATCCTTCTTCAATCAAAGGGGACCGGCCTGGGCAGTGCCTTTGGCAGCTCTTCTCAAATATATAGGTCAAAAAGAGGTATGGAAAAAGTTTTTGTTTATTTAACAATTACACTGGTGGTCCTGTTTTTTCTCGTGTCCATACTTCAGGTAGTAGTAAAATCCTAATTGATGCAAATATCAGCACGGACCAGAAAAATAAAATTCTGGTGGCACCTTATTCTGGCATACACGGCCAGATACCGCCTCCGTATTTTTATTTTTATACTTTTAACCTCAACCGTTTCATATGCAATTTTCAAGTTTGCGCCAAATATTTTAAGGAATAATGTTGTGTCTATAGGTTACGTTGGAAACTACACATTAGAGACAATCCCAACAAACGTTCTCTCACTGGCAACAAAATCGTTAATTACCACAGATAACGACGTAAGAAGTGTTCCGTCCCTTGCGTCCCAATGGACAGTCGCAGACGAAGGAAAAACCTACATAGTCTTTCTTAAAGACAATCTTACTTGGCACGACAATTCTCCTGTTCAAGCCACAGACATTTCTTTGGCAATTTCCGGTGTAGATATAACGGCGCTAAACAACAAAGCGATTCAATTTAAGCTCCCAAACCCAATATCATCATTTCCCCAAGCATTAAATACGCCTGTTTTTAAAGTGCATACATTTTATGGGACTGGCGACTTTCGGATTGTAGACATATCCAAAGTCAACAGCATTGTAAAAAAAATAACATTGCATCCAAAGGACGAAAAACTCCCCCAAGTAGAAATTAAATTTTACTCTACACAGGAACAAGCCGCAGAGGCCTTAAAAATCGGTGAAATAAAAGTCCTTTCGTCTACAAGTGTTAAAAATCTTACAGAGTGGCCAAACCTAAATGTCCAAAAAGACGTTTCCAGGGACGAAATTGTTACCGTTTTTTACAACTTATCAGACCAAAAGCTGGCAAATCGGGATCTAAGACAGGCACTGGGCTATGCAATAAATAGGGATTCATTCGATGGCAAAATGGCAAATAGCCCAATTTCATATGCCAGTTGGGCTTACAATCCCAATTCGAAAACATACAATTGGGATACGCAAAAATCAAAAGATTTAATCACAAAGAGTGGGTTAAAAGAAAAAACAATTACGCTCTCATATGTCACCGGCCTCAAAAGCGTCGCCGAAGAAATCCAAAAAGATTGGGAAGCTGTAGGTATAAAAACCGAGCTTAAAGAAGAAAACAAAATACCTAAAAACTTTCAGGCACTTTTGGCGGTTAACAAAGTTCCCACAGACCCGGACCAATACGCACTTTGGCATTCAACCCAAACATCCACAAACATAACAAATTATGTAAATGTCAAAATAGACAAGCTTTTAGAGGACGCCAGGGTTGCCCAAAAGGAAGAAGACAGAAAAGCGCTTTATTTTGATTTCCAAAAGTTTTTAACCGAAGACGAACCGGCAACTTTTTTGTACAACCCCTACAAATACCGGGTCAGCTATAAAAATATAGCCAAACTTCTCGCCAAACTCCCGCAGATCTAACGGGTACACGCGGGGGTTCATTAGAACTCTCCCGGCCATTATATTCGATTTATATGAATTACACAGCTGGTATGTTATCTTTAAATTGTGAGAAGTGGATCTGCCCAAGTTCTAATAGTATTTTTAATTATCGCAATAGTTGGTATGAGTACTCTATTCTTGTACCAGAAACAAAAATTCGATAACTCTTCAAGGAATGCTATGGATATTGAATCACAAGTCTCAAATGAGAGTACGTCTAGTAACCCACCAACAACCGAGCAAGTCAAATTTATCTCATTAAATAACAATTGTGAAAATGGACCCGTTAAGGGCTTATCAATAAATCTAAATAAAGTGTACCTACTTTCTTCATTTGCTGATTTTCCAGACAGCAAAATTCAAGAGCTTCAAAAAGCTGGTATTGAAACAACTGCTCTACTGGCGCTTGAAGCAGATGTGCGCAATAAGCTTACATCACAGGACTATCAAGGAATATATGGTGACTATATTTTTAGAATGCGTAAAGGTTCTAAAGATTATCGACCAATAGTATACGGCGGAACCACGGTAGCTCCCCAAAGTAACAACGTCATTTATACATACTTTCCTGTAAGTCAAGACGAAAAAACCTTCAAAATAATGTATTGTAACTTCGCAGATCACCCATCAATAATTGATTTGGATTTTAATTCAAGTACTGTAAAGAATTTAACAGGTATATATTCAATCAACAAAGGTTTTACTCCTTCAAAATAAATCTGGGTCAGCACAAACCCTTGAGCCTGTCGATTGGGTGACTGAGAGGCGCACAATTGAACCAATTGTTGTCGTTTGAATAGACTTTATAGTGCTTTTAAATCTAATACAGCCAGTTATTAAAGTGTCCGAGAATAGTCACAACTTTCTCTATGAAAATATATTAATATTGGAGAAAGAACAAAGTTGGGGCAGTAGAGATAAATAGTAATTGATTTATTAATTAACTTATCTATCTCAAAAACTATTAACAGAGGTTTGATTACTAATAGTTTTTTAGTTGCCTCAACTCAGTCTTGCAAGAATATAATCCTAATTTTGTTCAATTTCAGTAACGCAGACATCAATAATTTTGTAATATGACAAACGTTTTGTTGTTAGAAAAAGAATCCTCAATTAGGTTCAAAGTCAGATCACAATTAAAGAGTGATCAGAACTACAGCAAAATCCACATCGATCTGCTTACATGTGACTAATTAGGAGGTGAAAAATAAATGACAACAGTAGTAAATAATCCAGTTCCGGTTTCAGCTCCAGCAGCAGAGACAGGTGGAAGTGGTTTTTTGATAGGTGCGGTAATCCTAATTGGATTTGTCGCACTGCTTTTGTATTTCGGCATTATGGCAATGGGACGTACGAGATCAGCACAGGCGAACGTTCCAGCCCCACAGATAGTTTTACCGGATAAGATAGATGTGAACGTAACTCAAGGGAAGTAATACAGAATGCACAAGTAAGCCTTTCTTATCAGTGGAGTGTGGTGGGTTTCAAAAATCAGGTTATTTGTAGGGTGTGTAGCATACAATTGATCAAATTTGGGGGTGAGAAATATGGGAATTATAGAAATAGTTATTATTGTTTTAGTTATCAGTTGGTTAGGCGGATTTACTCTGGGTATCGGTGGTGCGCTAATCCACTTATTGATCGTTATAGCAGTAATAGTCTTTATTGCTCGTCTACTTGGTGTAGATTTTTAAGAAACGATTGGTTTCCCTTTGCGTTAAGTGCAAAATTAGAAGTTTTAGAAAAGGAGGTAAACAATGGATGACTTACAACGACAAAAAGAACAGATAGACGAAGAAGCAAGGAAAACAAAAGAGGCAGCAGATAATCTTGCTACAGAGGAAAAACAAACGCTAGCAGATAACGAAGCAGAAAGAGTTCTAAAAGTTGCAGAAGACGAGGCACAAAGAATTAAGGATTATGCTCAAAAGTAATTCCTTACTCTAATAATTAAATCTATTTAGCCTCAAAATAAGGCCGGGTGGCCGACGGTGGGTTCAAATAACGTACTTTGACAGAATAAATATTTAAGCCTAAAATTGCACAATGCCTCAAACCGAAAGAAAAAACGCCAGCCTGGATGACAGGGAGCTTCTTGCGGCGCTTAATGCTAAAAGCGACGACAGGGAGCCGATTCTAAATGATGGTTTGGTTTCTAGAATTAGCGGAATTTTAGGTCAAGCGAGTGTGATTCAGAGTGAGAGCCTGAGTTTTGAGCCTTTTAACCGGTGGAACCTTACAACAAGCGACGGAAAAATTTTAGATCTTTTTGCTTACCCCACCAAACGCGGCCGGGTAGGTTCGGCAGATATTTTAGCCTACGATAGTCTTAGAATTACATATGAAGAAGACATGGAAATGAAAACCGCATACATGCAGGGCATTAGCGAGATTGCTTTATCAAAAGATGAAGATGGAACGGCATCTGTCGAGTTTGTGCAGAAGACAGATAAAAGAACAAACCGTATTAAAGTATCAAACAAAGGGGTTGTCGTTGACGGCAACGGAAGCGGAAGAAACATGCCTCTTCGTTTCATCAAAGGCTTTACTTTTTTGCACTAGGCATAACAGTAATACCCTTCCCAATCCAATCTGCGTGGCTGAGGGGCGCACAATTGAACCAATTCTTGTCGATTTGAACAAGCTGCATGTCGCATATAAACTGCTTTTTGCCTAAATATGATATGTTTAAACTGTGCGAAAAGGTTTTGCCCTACCTTTAATAATTTTGATCGGTGTCATATCACTTGCAGCAGCATCGTTATTCTTTTTTATAAAATCTAAGCCAGTTAAAGTTCTGAAACCAGAAAATATAAAAACAGTCGTATCGCCGACACCAATTCCTTCACAAACAATTACTCCTGCAACACCCCAGCCGATTACCAAATTAGGTTATTCAAAAGACAGTGGAAAACGAGGTTTAAAAACTTATATTAGCACTAATAGTGGATATTCATTCGAATACCCACAAAACTGGGTCGTTCAAGCTTATAATGAGAAGTACCCAACTATCGATATTGGCACAAATAATAGATATGTCGTATTTCAAACGAGAGAGACGATTGGTGACGAAATGGCAGATGGACCCGGATTACCTAGAGATATAGCTACGGGTTCAATAACGATTTCTGCTGTAACTTCGACTAAAGGGTTTAAATTCCCAAATATTTCAGAGCAAGATTTTCTAGACCCAAAAAATGATTTTTGGTTTAAGGGCAACACGGGCGGGGGTGGTGGAGGATCTACATATTTAAACCCAGAGGTTGTTCATATAAACGGAAAAAATGCGATGAAACAAGTTTCACATCCAACAATCGCATGGGAATGGGTTGGACCAGAACATATTTGTACCAACTATTATTTTTGGATTGGAAATGTCGCAAAAGAAGTAGCCACTATTTCTTTTTGTTTTGGCAATAACAATAAAGATTATAATGAAAAAGTTAAAGAGTTCGACCAAATGGTTTCCACCTTCAAATTCACAAATTAGCCTCAAAATAAGGCTGGATTTACCCCTGTTTACCCTGAGATTTTTTGAGGGGAATGTAAAGAAGGGTGGCTGAGGGGACTCGAACCCCCGACATCCGGCTCCACAAGCCAGCGCTCTAACCAACTGAGCTACAGCCACCACGTCGAAATGGATTTCACTTTATCGATTTACCCGTGTAAATCTCATCCATTCCATCATTTCTCCTTTCAAAATGTTTCACATTTTGACACTAATTTCCAAAATTCACAAGAATTTTGGAAACTGAGAAGTACCCGCGGAGGGATTCGAACCCCCAACCAATCGCTTAGAACGCGAGTGCTCTATCCGTTGAGCTACGCGGGCTTAGTTTGAGTCGATGCATTCGGGTCGACTCTATTTATCAGCCATTTTAAATACTTCTTACTCTTATAAGATTTTAACTTTTTCTCTCTTAACCTTGCATCCTCTATCTTATTAAACTCCTCAGTGTAAACCAAATTAAAAGTTTTTAGCACACGTGTTGTTCGTGTTGATCCACGTTTGTGTTGCTTTAATCTAAGATCTAAATTCTTCGTCGATCCGATGTAATATCTATCTGTCAGGTCATTGCGAAGAATATACATCCAACACATACATTTTTGCTCTATCCGTTGACCCCGATTTAATCGGGGTTGAGCTACGCGGGCCCCGATTTGATCGGGGCGGGCATACACAATATGCATATTATACAATTACTGTTATATGAATGCAGAGAATGAAGCAGGCCTGGACAAAAACTGCTAATTTAGCCAATAATAGATGTAGCAAATGGATCCGGTTTTAGAGATAGAACGCAAAAAAGCAATTGACGAGGCGATCCTGTCAAGTGTGGGTGATGGCTTAATAGCAACAGACAAGAACGGCAAAATAATAATAATTAATAGGGTGGCCCAAACCATGCTTCAGTTAAAAGCTTACGAGGTTGTTGGAAATGATTATATAGACACAGTACGTGCAACAGATGTTTTAGGTTCTCCCATTCCTCGGGAAAAGAGGCCAATCAACGAAGTACTCAGAAGCGGTCTTTCGTTCACAAACCATGCAGTAAACTCTCTCGTCCGGGCAGACGGCAGTACGTTTCCAGCGGCAATCACAACGTCCCCAATTATTTTTGAAAACACAATAATTGGCGCCATAGTTACTTTTCGCGACAGTACAAAGGAGAAAGAAATAGACGCCATGAAAACCGATTTTCTTTCGGTTGCCGCCCACCAGCTAAGGACTCCGCTTGGCACAATGAGGTGGAATTTAGAGATGATTTTGGGAAACGATTTTGGGCCGGTAAGCCAAAGCCTGATGCCGGTCATCCAGCAAATATATGCGGCCAACACTCGCATGATCACGCTCGTTAACGACCTGCTTGATGTAGCAAGGATTGACGAATTAAGGGTGCAGGACAACCCTCAACCCACAAACTTGGAGCAGACAATTCAGGCAATACTCACAGAGAAAAAAGCAGATATTACTAAAAGGGCCTTGAGCGTTATTTTTACACCAACCAACGATCCGTATTTTAATATCAATATAGATCCAAAACGCATCAGGGAAGCGTTCGAAAACATTATATCTAATGCCATCAAATACAACGTCCCAAGCGGCAGTATTAACATATACGTTGAAAAAATAGATAGTTACATCAAGCTCACATTTATAGATTCCGGCATAGGCATCCCAGACGATGACGCAGATAAAATAATGAACAAGTTTTATAGGGCCAGAAATGCCGTCCGCAGTGAAACAGAAGGTTCAGGTTTAGGATTGTTTGTGGTAAAGTCATATATAGAGGCTTGGGGAGGAAAAATTGAATTTTCAAGCAAGGAAGGTGTTGGTTCAAATTTCACAATGTACCTTCCCAAAAACCCAAAATCTCACACACTAGATAAAAGTTTAATTTTAAAACAATAAAATGGACGAAACGAGTGTAAAGCCGGCAAACAGTAAAGGGAAGTTAATTTTAGTCGCGGAAGACGATACTTTTTACGCCAAAATATATCAATCCAAATTGTCGGCAGAAGGGTTCGAAGTAGCACTGGCCGCAAATGGAGACCAGGTTATGGAATTTATTGCAAGCCGAATGCCGGACATTTTACTCCTTGACCTTATTATGCCCGAAAAAGACGGGTTCCAGACACTAGAGGAGCTTAGAAACAACGAAAAAACCAAAAACCTTAAGGTAATAGTCCTTTCGAATCTGGGCCAAGAAGAAGATATTAAAAAAGCCAAAGCGTACGGAGTCCTGGATTATATTGTCAAAACAGATATTTCTATACAGGACCTTGTAAAAGTCATTAAAGACTCATTGCAATAAAAATGGTTCGCTATGACTGTAAATATTTCAGAAGCCCTTTATAAGAGTTTACTCAACTTAAATCTCCTAGACCCAAAAAAATTAGCGGATTGCTACCAAGAGGCCAAAACGGCAAATAAATCCCTGCAGGAAATATTGTTTGATCATGACTTAATAAGCGATGAAAACTTGGGGAAAGTTCTGGCAGAAATTATGGGTCTTCCTTTTGTTAGGTTATCAAAGATTGTCATCAACCCGCAGGTCTTAAAGATTGTTCCGCAGGAAACAGCAAAAAATCAAAAATTTATAATATTCGGCCAGGATGCAAATGGCTTGAAATTGGCAACCAGCAAGCCCGAAAACACCCAGAGCCTAAAATTTATCGCAAAAAAAACCGGCGAAAAGGTCTCCATATACTATGCAACAGAAAAGGATATCCAGGAAGCTCTGAAAAATTATGAAAATACGCTCCAGAAATCTTATGACCAACTGCTTCAAAACGAAGTTAAATCTGCAACCGAAGGTGAAGCGGCAGATGCTCCCGTCGCCAAAATCGTCGATTTATTAATCGAATATGCCTACGACAATAAAGCCTCCGACATACACATAGAGCCGGTGGGGCAAGACACGCTAATTAGGTTCAGGGTAGACGGTGTGCTCCACGACGTCCTAAAAATTCCGGCCAAAATCCACAGCCGGATAATAACAAGGCTCAAAGTTCTCTCCAAATTAAGGGTAGACGAACACCTAAGCGCCCAGGACGGTAAGCTCAAACAGCAGTTGGAAGAAGAAAACCTTGATGTCAGGATCTCGATTGTCCCAACAGTAGACGGGGAAAAAGCTGTACTCAGGTTGCTCTCGTCACGTTCGAGGCAATTTTCGCTAATAGATCTTGGCCTGTCGCAAAAAGATCTGACAAAAATCCAAAATAATTACAAAAGGCCGTTTGGAATGGTTTTAGCAACAGGCCCAACAGGTTCAGGGAAAACAACCACGATATACTCTATTCTAAAACTTCTGAATTCAAGGGAGAAAAATATTGCCACCATAGAAGACCCTGTTGAATACGAAATCGGCGGCATTAACCAAATCCAAGTTAACGTGAAATCTAACCTTACCTTTGCAAGCGGCCTTAAAACTATCCTCAGGCAAGATCCCGACATTATTTTTGTCGGGGAAATAAGGGACGAGGAAACAGCTTCAATTGCCATAAACTCGGCACTAACCGGCCATTTGGTGCTGTCTACAATCCACACAAATAACGCAGCAACCACCCTGCCCAGGCTTGTTGATATGAAAATCGAGCCCTTCCTTGTTTCGTCCACTGTAAACTTAATAATCGCCCAACGGCTCGTGCGAAAAATCTGCGAAAAATGCCGCGTATCCAAAAAGTTATCTCAAGCAGATCTTCTGAAACTTTTGCCGAAAGATATTGTTGCAAAACTTTATAAAACCAAAAAGGTCTTTAACTTCTACGAAGGCAAAGGGTGTAACGTCTGCCGCAATACAGGTTATAGCGGGCGAGTAGGAATTTTCGAAGTAATGGAAATGTCGGAATCCCTCAAGCAGTTGATTACACAAAAAGCAGATGCCGCCCGAATCGAAGAACAGGCAGTAAAAGAAGGTATGACCACAATGCTGGAAGATGCAATGGCAAAAGCCGAACAAGGACTAATCGCCATAGCCGAGGTTCTTCAAGCTACAAATTCACTATGAATAAAGCTAATATAAAAATTTCAGCCTCAGAAAAGCTTGCATTCATAAGCGGCTTGGGCAAAATGCTTGAAGGCGGAATCGCCATCCCAGACGCAATAGACGCCCTACTAGAAGGAACAAAAAAGGATCAGAAAAAAGTTCTGCAAATGCTAAAAGCAGACCTAGCAGAAGGCAGAACAATATCCGAATCACTGGCAAAATTTCCAAAAAGTTTCGACCCAATTACAACAAGCCTAATTTCAACGGGAGAAAAAAGCGGCAACCTGGAAAAAAACCTTAACCAGCTTTCTGCTAATTTAACTGCCGATATAGAGTTGTCCGGAAAAATAAAAGCCGCCGTTGCCTATCCGGTTTTTGTCATCGCTATCTTTTTTATGGTGCTGATTATGATCTTGGTTTTTGTAATACCCAGGATCACAACTGTTTTTTTACGCCTCAAATTAGAACTGCCCCTGCCTACAAAAATTCTCATTGTCGTGTCTTCGCAACTTAGGGAAAATACTGTTGTTTTTGTGTCGCTGGTCCTGCTTGCACTATTGGCTGTAACGCTGGTCTTTAAGAAAAAAAGCAGCCTCATTTTTAATTTGCTTGCAAACTTACCCGTATTATCCAACCTTGTGACCCAAATAGACCTGGCAAGGTTCACAAGATCCCTAAATTTAATGCTTTCGGCTTCGATTCCAATTACAGAAGCGCTGGCCTCAACCAAAAACGTTGTTTACAGGAAAAATATTAAACTAATGATAGAAAATTGCCAAAAATCGGTAGAATCAGGCAAAAATATATCAGATACATTAAAAAAATATCCAAAAATTATTCCGCCAATTATGACGAAAATGATAGAAGCCGGAGAGAAAAGCGGCTCGCTTGAGAAATCAATGATCGACCTTTCAAGTTATTTTAACGGTAAAATAGACAGTTCGATAAAAACGCTAACCATACTGCTGGAACCTGTACTTCTGGTCATAATCGGCGTTTTAATAGGGGGAATAATGCTATCTATAATCACCCCAATTTACAATTTAATTGGAAAAATTAACCCGAGATAACGCCATGCCGCAACCTGCCGCTCCACAAGGGAAAGAGAAAAAAAGGTCTGGTTTTACCCTGATTGAACTTCTTGTCACCATGGGTATTTTTTCCATTCTCGCCTCACTGATTTCAATTAATCTCATTAAACCCCAAACAAGCGCGTCCACAGACTCCCAAATACAGACTTTGGTGGCAGACATCAAAAGCCAGCAGCTCAAGTCTATGCAAGGCGGAATAGGCAGCACAACCTCCTCGCAAAAACATGGAATATTTATATCGCAGGACAAATACACGCTATTTTCTGGCAACTCTTTTAATCCATTAGACCAGAATAACTATGAGGTTGTGTTAGAGGGCAGCCTTCAGCTTTCCACAACCTTTAGCGCGTCAACATTGCTCTTTGAAAAAATGAGCGGTGAAGTATCCAACTTTTCGCCAGGGCAAAACACGATTACTCTCACAAGCCAGTCAGGCGGTCCAATCAGGACAATTACGGTCAATCGTTATGGAAGCCTTTTGGTTAATTAACAAAATATGCATAAAAAATCCGGTCAATCACTAATCGAACTTTTAATAGCAATCGGCCTGACGGCCATTCTTTTACCAGCTTTGCTCACCGCAATTGTTGCATCCTCAGAAGGCAAGGCGCAATCACAGCAGAGGACCGAAGCCACAAATTTACAAAAGGAAGCGGAAGAGGCACTCAGGACAATTAGGGAGGCAAACTGGCAGCAAATAAACACAAATGGCACCTATCATCCTGTTGTTTCAGAGCCAATTTGGACACTTGCCCCTGGGCCAGAAGATATTAATGGCTACACCCGCAAAATCGAAATACAGGATGCCCAGCGTGATACAAACGGAAACATTGCATCATCCGGAACCGTCGACCCATCAACCAAAAAAATCACTACTACCGTTTCCTGGACAACACCCATAAATTCACAGGTAGATTCAACGGCTTACTTTAGCCGTTATCTTTCAAACAGTAATATCCAAGAAACAAGCCAGGCTCAATTTGCAGTAGGCACTCACACAAATACGCAGGCGGTAAACAACGCAGGTGGAGAAGTAGAGCTTACACAGTCACCATCTTCTACTTCCGATTATGGCAACAAATTTCAGGTTCTAGCGAAATCGTCGGTTGGGCGAATGACAACGCTCGGTCACAAAACCTCAATGAGGTTTACTGCCCAAGAAACAAAAACTGTTACCGCAGTCAGAGTTTACTTAAGTGAGTCACAAAATAGTCGCTCATACCGCTACAGCTTGCAATCAGATTCGGCTGGGTTACCTTCAGGTGTATTTTTGGGAGCCAGAATCTTTCCCACTAACTCCACTGGTTGGAATACAGTATCTCTAGGGACTGCAGTCAATGTTAAGGCTGGAACAGTTTATCATTTGGTTGTTGAGCCCTTCGGAACACCGGCTTCGAATAGATATATTAATGTTGCCAGTACATCTATACCTAATTATTTAATTGTAAAAACACAAACTGCAGATCCAAGCTCTAACACTTTGTTTAAAGCCGGTGCCAGTGCTTCTTGGTCACAAATGAATCAACAACCAATCTATGAACTGGATTATGCAGATTCAACATATGAAGGCAATCCATTTTATGCCTCTGCAGTCTCGACTATTTCAGGAAGCACTTGGATCGGTGAAAAATTTACCGTTACCGGTGGTGACAAAACTGCCACGGCAATTACATTTTTAGCTTCCAGGAATTCAGCAGGATTACCCTTGGATAATTTGTGGACAGAACTGCGCGATGCTGCAACTAACACAAAAATTGTGGAGTGTATTTTACCCGTTACTAATACCAGTTATTTTTATGAAACATGCACTTTTTCGACACCTCAGGTTTTGACCGACGGTCATGCATATAGAATTGTATTAAAGTCCCCGCTTTCTACCACAGCAAACGGTTATCTGGTATATAGGGGTGTTGGCCAAAATTCTGCCAACTATAACTCAATTACGTATGACGGGACAAATTCCATCTATACCGCAAGTGGTAATTCGGGTTCTACCTGGACAGATTCGACAAACACTAACCAAAATCTGGATATCGCAGGCTATTATTTTACTGTTACAACGTCAGGCGGTTACGCCACCTCAGGCAGCTTCCAATCCCAAACAAAAGACGCTGGTTCAACAGTAGCTTTTAATAACATCAAGTGGCTCGCTACGACACCTGCAGGGACGGCCTTGCAATTTCAAGTCGCGACAAGCCCAAACCCCACCGGTCCCTGGGATTTTTTCGGTGCAGACGGGGTAATTGGCTCTTATTTCACAGCGCCTGGCCCAATTCCGCTGAACAGAATAAATGGTAGATACCTCCGCTATAACGTGCTATTTACAAGCGACGGGGCATCAACGCCAACACTTTCTGAAATCAATTTCAATTACTCGCCATGACAAACAAATTTAAAAATAAAAATTTAAAATTAAAAATTAATAAGGGTTTTACTCTTATCGAAATGCTCATCTATATGGGCCTTCTTTCTGTATTTTTAGTCGTTTTAACAGAAATATTTACAGCAGTACTCAACATTTTTGCCCAAACAGAAACGACGTCGTCCTTAGAACAGGATTCCAGGTTTATTGCATCACGACTCGCCTATGACATCACAAGATCAAATGCAATCACCAGCCCAGCACTCGGAAACAGTCAAAACAATTTGTCACTCCAAGCGGGCGCAGAAAATATTACCTACAGCATTTCCGGCAGCGATCTAATCCTCTCAAGCAATTCAGGCGTAAATCCAATTAACAGTACGCAAACAAAAATTTCCAATTTAAGCTTCCTGCGCCTTGGCAATGCCGGCGGCAAAAACCAGCTTAAAATCCAGTTTACCCTCACTTCAACAAGGGAAGAAACCAAAGGCCCAAGAACTTTAAATTACCAAACAACAATAGGAGTCAGATGAAAAAACAATTAAAAAAAGGACAAGCACTTATATCTCTTCTTGCGTTTATTGCAATGGCAAGTGTAATTACAACTGCCGCCGTATCTGTAGCAATAATTACGGCAAGGTCCGGAGACGACTTTTCCCAAGGCAATAAAGCATTATCTGCTGCCCAATCAGGCATTGAAAATGCTATTCTCAAACTGTTAAGGGATGACGCCTACACCGGTGAAACAATGAATATCGATTCCGATTCCGTTACAATAAATGTCACAGGTGGGGGAGTCAAAACCATAACTTCCTCAAGCGTTGTGGGTAATTTTAACAGGGTCGTAGAAGTTGTTGGTACATTTAGCAATAATACTTTTACAATTTCAAGCTGGAAGGAAATTAATTAAATGTTTAAGCAAACTGCCATTTTTTACATCACCAAAAGTAATATATTTCTTGTTTCAAAAAAAACTGCACTGCAAAAATTGGATATCAAGACGCATGTTGTTAACCAAGAAGTACTAAATACTGCTTTATTTATAAAATCCCTCTCGCTGTTTATCGAGGGCCAAAAAATAAAAAACGCCAAAACACTGATCTTAATTGACGAATCTCTCACGTACGAAAAAGAAATCGAAGAAAAAGAAATAACCCAACAAATAATTGATCAGTTTTCCCAAGAACTTCCTTTCGATGATAAAGAATTGGAGATTGCAAACATTAAAACCGCAAGTAAAAACATCCTAATCGCCACCAATAAATTGATTTACCAGGCCCTTATAAAAGCCCTGCTACGCAGTGGCAACAAAGTAGAATTCGTTATTCCGGCAAAATATGCCTCCTTGCACGAAACAGACCTGCAAACACTAAGTTTCAATAGTTTGCTAAATAAAACTACAGCGGTCAAAATTGAAGAGATAAACTTTAGGCTGGACGAAGCCGCTCTTCCGGAAATTTCCCAAACACCATCCGAGGGACCTGCTTCCGAAACTGCAGAAAAAAAGGTGGATAAACTAGATGCAAACCAAAGTGCCGCAGGGCAACAAACGCCCGAAAATCACTCGAAAACCTTCATTTACCTGTTTACTGCTATCGTAGTAGCTCTAATACTTGCCGGATCCTACTTCTTAATCTTAGGTTCCAAATAGTTATTGACAACACAGACAAAAAAGGTCGATAATCAAAAAGTATACAAGATAATGAAATACTGCCCAAAAAATAAAAAAGCCTTTACACTCATAGAAATACTGGTAGTAATAGGCGTTCTGACAATACTTCTCGCAATTGCCCTAGTTGCAATTAATCCCGCAAGACAATTTTCCCAGGCGAACGACGTACAAAGACGCAGTGATGTTAATGCAATTTTAAACGCAATCCAGCAATTTGCAGCAGACAACAAAGGTACATTGCCTGCAGGCATTACAACATCAGCTCAAACAATTTCATCGACAGTCGGAGCAGGAAATATAGATCTATGTGCAGATTTGGTACCAACTTACATTGCAGATTTGCCTATCGATCCTACGGCAGGAGCAGAATCACCTGCTAACTCAATTTGCACTGATGCTGCAGCAACTTACGATACTGCTTATACGGTTGCAAAAAGCTTGACTGGAAACAGAATCACAGTCACAGCAGCCGGAGAAATTACCACAACCATCACAGTCACCAGATAATAATATAAGAACTCCCTAGTAGACACTCTTCGAACCTATTATGTCAGCCATCTTTTATGGAACTAGAATTTTACAGGGATGCTTTTAACATTGCCTAAATTAGATCCATATTGTCAAAACAGGTAAACATGATATGTTTAAGTATGCGTACTTCAATTAACTTCAGCATAAAAAAAGGCTTCGCACCGATTCTTATAATTCTTGGTATAGTTATACTTTTAGCAATCACAGGCACAGGCATATATATTAGCAATAAAGTTTTAGAAAAATCTCCAACAAAGATTAATACCAATAATGAAAAAATAAACAGAACAATCAATATTCCATCACAGTCTCCTTCACCCGTTTCGTCACCACCCCAAAGCGCCCCATTTTCCAAAACGGAAACTGATCCAAATACTATAAAAATAATCGGAAGCCAGAGTTGCCAGGTCGACACAAAAAAAGCCCTTGATCTAATAAAAGAGAAAGCGCCTGAGGAGTATATTTTTGTCAATAAATATATTGGTGCAATTGAATGTAAGAGTCAAGGTTCGGGTATGTATGCGTCAGAAAACCCTCCAAGGTTCCAAGTAGGTGATGCAACCAGACAAACAAGTACTCTGTGGTACGCGAGTGCAATAATTCACGACTCGTGCCACTCAAAACAATATCAGGATAGAAAAAATGACAAAACTCCCAGAAACCAGGAAGAACTTAAGCGCCAATCAGAAGAAGAATGCCTGACGTTTCAGGCACAAGCGATTAAAAAAATGGGTGGGTCTCAAGAATTAGTCAATTATGTTAAAAACCAAATAAACACCAATTACTGGAACACAGAAAATAGGTCGTGGTAAATGATTCTAACACAACATTTATTTATCTCTTTTAAGAATTTAGGGTGATAATGATTAAATCCTGCTCGAACCCAAAAAAGGTTTTTTCGAAGGGTCTAATCGCTTCAATTCTTGCGAAAGTAAAATCACTGAGCGGGTCGCCTCGCCTTTGGTGGGCGAACCTCGCTCATCTCGCCCCAAAGGGGCGGATGAGCGGGTGAAGGGAATCGAACCCTCGTATCCAGTTTGGAAAACTGGTGTTCTGCCATTTAACTACACCCGCAACTTAAAACAGCCTTAACATTTTATCAAAAACGGGGTATTTATTCACTATTAATTTTCTAAAATTCCAATTAAGATAGCATAGTGAACCTAAAAGACCCGAAAAACTCGATACTGTCTGACATTTGCAATTCCGCAATAAAAAATAAAAAGCGCAATCTTAATCAAGATTGTCAAGATTTTCTCCAGTTGCACAATATTAGATACTATATAAAGACTCTTGCTAAACCTCTAGAGGATATCCCAACACTCGTTGCCGTAAACCACTATTGCCGGCCTTTAGTACGCCGAAAATCATTGTTTACCACACTCGATTCGATAATCACAACGTCGCTGGCAACCGTTGCACACAGCAAGGTATCGAAACGACAAATAACCTGGGTTGCCAAAAATGACTTAAAAACGAACATCTTATTTTTTAGTGTAAAAGTCAGAAAAGTCCAGCTTGCTGTGATTAAGGTTTATGACTTACTAAGTGTCGGTAAACATTATCCATTTAACAATAAAAATAAATGGGTATATTTTTTAAAAAATGGCTGCGACATTGGCTTTTACCCGGAAGCTGTCATAGGCACAAAAATGAGGCCTGCAAAAGCAAATTTTCAAGACATGCTCTATTTTTTAAAGCAGCAAAACATCAAATTTCAGGTACTTCCAGTCACAATTTACCAAAAAGGTGGAACTTTTTACGTTGTAATCACCAAAACAATAAAAAGCAGTCAAAACGCAGACGAAATTGCATCCCAAACAATGCTGACACTGGCCGGTTCTTTGCCCAAAAACTTAAGAGGGTACTACGAAAAAGCTGTTTCCAGCTCTGCAACAACCGGCAGGTGATCCGAAACCGTAATTTTTGGCACCGTTACTTTCAAGCACTTGATATCGGGTGACGTAAATATGTAATCAACCAAAAAACCCATTGGTGCAATTTTGTGGATCTCTAAATTTGTAGTTTCCGAAACGTTTGCACCTTTCATTAAATTGTTAGCAACTTGTTCAATAAGGTTCACGGTCTTGCCTTCGGGAATTGCATTTAAATCTCCTCCCAAAATAAACGGCCTGTCAACACTTTTGAGATGATTATAAACAAGATTTGCCTGTCTCCATGTTTCATCCGTGTCTTGCGGCGGTGCAGTCCAAGCACCATGCCAGCTTAAGATGTGCATGTTCTTGCCGTTAAAGTCGACCTCACAGTCCAAAAGATGCCTGTCTATAAGCTCGCGGACTGTACTTTGCTGGCTATCCAATTCGTCTATTGTCACGGGCCTAAATTTTTTCAACTCAACAATTCTGGAACCCAAAATTGGCCATTTAGAAAAAACTGCATTACCAAAAACAGAACCGGACTCACCTGCAAGCTGCAAATCACCATGAAACCGTCCGTCCATCCCGAGCCGTTCCCTCAATACATCAAAAAGGTTCGCACTCTTGTCGCTGTAAAAATTAAACCCCCCTACAGTAACTTCCTGCATCGATACAAAATCAGGTTTCTCGTTATTTATAAAATCGACTAATTCGTCTAAATATTTCCCTTTATAAATATTGACTTGTATAAATTTTAGCTTCATTTTGAAATATTAACTTAAATGTGTAAAGTTTGCTACAATAAGGTTATGAAAAAGGGTTCTGTCCTACCTGTTGTATTTTTGTTGATAGCAGGCATGCTCATATATTTTGTTTATTCCAACTACGCCAAAACCCCTAACCAGAAAACCCGTGACGTTGCCGCTTCAATCTATAAATATCCAAATTCGACATGGGACCAAAAAGACGCCAAAAACATCTGTATACTGCCCACAAACCAGTGCACTCAGCCAATAGCCATCAACTTTTCTAGTGACGACGGCTGGAGTTCAATTTACAACTATTACAAAACGTATTTCACCCAAAGAGGCTGGAAGACAAACAGTGAGATGATAACGTCAGTCCCAACCAGCATTATTTTCCAAAAAAGTGACAGCCTGTGCAGTGTTGCCCTAGAATCCAAAAGCGAAGACAGGTTCGCATTTTCGATTGCCTGTCCAAATCCCTGACCTTGTACATTCCTAATTATCTAAAGTAAAATAAAACCATGACGGACGACACTGACGACACAAAATTAAAACCAGACGGCCAAGACGGTCAGGACAATGACGACAATCATAAAATCCCAACTGTCGAAGAAGTAATCGAAGGGGGAGAGGATGCCCCGCAATTCGACGCACCTATTGCTTCACCTTCCGTAACAGGTGAAGGCGATGTATTTTCTGGAGACGCTCCCGAAGGCGAACCGGCAGACATAGACGACGAAATGAAAAAAGCCGGCCTGGAAAAACAAGGCTACGAAGACCCCGACAGTTTCTAAAAATAAAGTCTAAGGACTTGAAAGAAAACAAGTCTCCGAGTACCATATACTCATGAAAACTTGCACGAAGTGTAAGATAACAAAACATGACACCGATTTTAATTTTAAAATTAAGGAAAGAGGCGTCTTGCACTCACATTGCAAAAACTGCAGTAGAGACTACGTTCGAAATCACTATAAACATAATCGCCAGTATTATCTATTAAAAGCCAAGAAAAGAAATATTGCTACGAAGATAATTATTCGAAATGAAATTTGGACTTACCTTATAAACCATCCATGTATTGACTGTGGAGAAAATGACCCAGTTGTTCTAGAATTTGACCATACAAAGGACAAAAGGATGGATGTGTCTAGCCTAGTAACATACGGCTCTTTAAAAAACATAATAAAAGAAATAGAAAAATGCGAAATTAGATGTGCAAATTGCCATCGGCGCAAAACCGCAATACAATATGGTTGGCATAAAAACATGCCCCTGTAGCTTAACGGATAAAGCGCTCGTCTTCGGAACGAGTAATGGGGGTTCGATTCCCTCCAGGGGCACAAAACCTGGCCCAGTAGCTCAGCGGTAGAGCAGTTGCCTCTTAAGCAATTGGTCGTGAGTTCGAATCTCACCTGGGTCACAAAATTGTTATCTTAAAAAAATTTATCTATTCAGCAGTAAATCGTTTACATTTCTTACAACGGCAGACGGGTCTATCCGTTGTATAGCTCCAGCCATAAAATTGCCAGGCCCAACAACGTAAAATACATCTGCACCGTTTTTAACCACTTCCAGGATAGATTTTCTCCATTTGACTTTTTTTACAACCTGGTCGGCCAAGTTATCCTTTAGTGTCTCTTCATTTAGTGGATATTGCGCTGTAGAATTTGAAATCAAAGGAACTTTTGGCGGCCATTTAATATCTATTCCGTCTAAAAAACTTCTAAGTATTGGTCTTGCAGGATCCATTAAAGGGCAATGTGAAGCCATATGTATAGAGTCCAATAGTTGAAACTTAACCCTTTCTCCCTGGTTTTTAAGTCCGTTTATATATTGGGCAACCCTTTGAACACGATCTCTGAGTCCTGACACAACAATCTGTACATCGCTATTTTCGTTCGCAATATATACACCAAAACGCTCACAGATTTCCCCAATCCTGTCTTCTGGAAGTCCCAAAACAGCAGCCATAGATCCAGGTTTTTCAATACTCGCTTCTTCCATTGCCTCACCACGCACTTTTGCCAGCTTAATAGTTTGCACAAAATCTAGTAATCCACTTGCACTAACGGCCGAAAGTTCACCCAAGCTGTGCCCTGCAACATGACCTGGTTTTAAGCCAATTTCCTCTTCTGCAACACGGTATTCTGCCAATTCAACAATCACAAGCGCAGGCTGTGCAATACTGTCACTACCAAGTAGTCCATTAGGGTCTTCATTGCAAACCTGCACCATGTCAACACCAACTACTTCACTTCCAGCTTCATATAATTCAATTACCTGGCTACGGTAAGCATCAAAGATGCCTTTTCCCATACCTGCATGGATACTACCTTGCCCTACAAAAACTGCCGCTATACTGCTATCACGGTTTTCAATCATAAATTTATGGTACTAAACCGATGGTGGTTTAATAAGCAAAAACACAATATAATATAAAATTGCGCTAAAGTAAATCGATCTCAAACGAAACCGGGGAGTAGCTCAGTTGGCTAGAGCGCTGCTTTTGGGAAGCAGAGGCCGGAGGTTCGAGTCCTCTCTCCCCGACATAAGACCTATAGTTTGACTATTCTCAGCACGAATGGTATTATTCCCCTACAGACATGGAAATCTTAAGAAGATTTACAGAAAAAGGTGCTAAACCTAGAATATATACTGTCGAAGCCGCAGAGAAGAAAGTACGAAAAGGCATAAAAGAAACCGTTGGTTTGCAGAACGGCACGATTGTTGTTGATTTCTCAAAAGTCCCTTCTTATACAGATCCTAATTCCTCCGACATGTGTGTTGCAGTTTTAACTAGTGACGGCCATATAGGTACTTTGAGCCACCTGCAAGACAATGCAAATATTGCTGCAGTTGCAGATAATATATTGTCTATTCATAATGGTGCAACGCCTATTTGTTTGGCTGGTGGTAGTGATGTAATGAGCCCGAGTCTCATAGCCAATATCATTGAAACATTTAAAATGAAAGGATTCACTTTGTCTGATCTGCCCTCTAGTAATAGTTTAGGCGGTTCTCTTATCTACAGAAGAGCAACATTATTCCCAGACAGGGTGGAGGTTGATTGTAGACCTTACAGTGGAAAACCCGAAGCTGTTAATCTCGTGTTCCCATCAAAATAATAGTCTTTTTCATACTGAACCACAACTTATTTAATTGTAATGATATCTAGGAGTAAATTTCTAAATCTTGTCTTCAAAATAATTTAATTCATTTCTTGTAATTGATGTTTGTTGAAACAAGGTTCGAAGATCGTTCCATAGACCCGACAAATTCTTTTAATGCTAATTAAGGGTTGGCACACCGGGAGCGTATTCGGTATGACTTGCAATCGTTTGCCTCAAAGTTCTGCTTTTGCCTTTTAACACTTCATCGAGAGGAAAAGCGGCTTGGATATCCCAAGGACTTATATCCCAGAGTTTTGTCATTGTCTCTTTGATAACTTGTCTTACACGCTCACGACACACTTTAAAAGGCCGAGCAACATCCTTATAACTAGCACCTAGTTGACCCCAATGCATTAAAGGCATGCTTATATCTCTTAATGAAAAGTTGCTGAGAAGTTCCTTATGGTCGCGAATAATAGTATTAAGAAACTGCGCTGGAATTGGCACTAAAGGCTCAACGTCTTTCGCCTCATTGTCATGATGAGGGGCAGGGTTGTCAATAGTTCTAGGATGCCGCTGTTCAAAGGGTTCTAACCAATAACCGGAAAGTCTTGCTGGGTGAACCCTGCCAAAATATGATAAATTTTCGGGCAAGCACCACTGGCGGGCATGTGAATCAAAAACAAGATCAAGCTCTTTACACTCAATCGTAACTCTTTTTGTCAAAGCTACCCATTGAGAGTGACCAACACCGCACCTAAAGGATTCAGGTACCAGGTCTACCGAATGAACAGTAAAAGGACCATACCCAAACGAATCAGAAGGTACTATGCCCTTTTTAATCCAATCCACCCTTTGGCCAATTTGAAATTCCAATTCTGGCATAACGGGGCAATTATATTTATTTAAGCTGGAGCTGTCAAACTATAAGCCTAAATATCAACATCGGCACAAAAAAAGACCACACAAAGAATTTCTGTATGATCTATTTTTTTAAATTAAAAAAACCTACTTGTACTTCGGTTTGATTTGGAAAAGTATGTAAAACGCAATAGCCGCTCCCAAAACACTTCCAATAGAAATACCAATTACAGCAGTTGCCGCATTTACAACTTCACTCCAAAAAAGCAAATCCCAGCCGGACTTTTTCCCGGCTTTAAGGCCTAGGAAAGCAACTAGCATCATGACGCTAGAAATAAGCCAACCGACAGTTGCAACTATACCCAACCCGTAAGGGCTTACACCGCCCATCATGGCAAATGGTGCCAAAGCCGAAAGCACACCAAGACCGGCGATAGACAATAAAACGCCTAAAATACCAAATACCAAAGCTAAAATAGGTGTGATTTTAAATATAGTATCAACTACATTTGCCGGCAATGGAGGAAGCTTCTTAAAAAGGTCTTCTAAAAACTTTTCCAGTTGATTACCGGATTTATTTTCCATATATTTTCACCTCCTTTAACAGTATGGAATAACAATATACTTTTTATTAAAATTTAGCAATTATGCATATTTTATACGCATTTGCTAAAATCTTTGTAGTAAACTCATATCTCAAAATGCTAGCATTTTGAAAAAGGAGCAATAACGAAACTGAATTTGAGTTTTGCATTAGCAAAACGATTGTGTGTGGAGTTTATTGCGACGCGCCGGGGTGGTGGAATTGGCAGACACGCAAGACTTAAAATCTTGTGATAGCAATATCGTGAGGGTTCGAGTCCCTCCCTCGGCACCATCTTTCGCTATATTCTCCGTCAAAGCCAGGCGCATCATACTTGCATATGGCCGTCTGGTTTGTTACAATCTACGTCTAATTGTCCAAACCTGAATAACCGGTTTGGACTTTTGTTTTCTAAAAATGACAGAAAGATACATAAGTCCAGCAATTGCATCTGCAGCCCATTATGCAACCGAAGGCCCGTACAAAGGCGAACGGGTAATAGATCAGCTAGTGGTCGATGAAGGCATAACTATCCCTGTAGTTTTCTTTGCAAACCACCCAGCAAGAGTAGGGGACACCCAAGAACAACACCGGATGCAGCATGCACTAGAAGCCCAATACCCTAATTTGGAATTTTTCATACTTAATGCACTCGACCACAGCAACACGACAAGGGAAGAAGTGATGCTCCACGCGAGCGTGGACACGCCCAATGGCCCAAAGGTAAGCAGCTGGATAAAACAAACCCCGGAAGCACTAGAGTACATTAGGGAAAAACACGCAAGAACAATCGCCAAACACAGCGTGCGCACAAGACCTTAATCCAACTCCGGATGGTCAACATCTATGCCGTATTTTCCAAATCCGTAATCAAGAAGACCCTTCATTTCACCTCTCCTGTCTCCGCTTGCCAGTTCAACACCAATTAACGTTTTGCCGCCATTTTTGGCAATCGTCATAAGGCACCAACCCGCATCCCATGTAAAACCTGGTTTGATGCCCATAACCCCAGGATATGTGGTCAAAAGGTTAGTATCATTATAAAGGTCAAACGATTTGTGCTCGCTTGTTGCATCGATTGTATAGTTATACGTCGAAGTAACTTTTCTAAACTCCGGATACTTATCCCAAATAAAATGTGCCAGAACTGCCAAATCATATACAGTCGTATACTGGTCTTCACCGTCTTCGTCTAGTCCCGACGCGTTTATAAATTTTGTATCATCCATACCCAGTGCTTTTGCTTCCCGGTTCATTTTAGAGACAAAAGCATCCTCGCTCCCCGCAACGCCCTCAGAAATTGTAACTGCCGCATCATTTCCCGAAGGCAGCATCAGCCCATACAAAAGGTCAGACAGTTTTAACTTTTCTCCGGCCGTCAAACCCATGCTGTCTTCGCCAACTTTTGCCGCCTTTTCGGAAACAGTATAAACAGTGCCGGTCTTTGCGTTCTCCAAGGCAACCAAAGCAGTCATAACTTTAACTATAGATGCACTCGGAAGCTTTGCTCGAGGCTCTTTGCCGTAAAGCACTTCAGCTGTGTCATAGTCGACCAAAATCGCGCTTTTTGCGCTCAACAAGGGAGCATCCGCAAGATTACTGCCATCTAGCTTGGGGAACCAATCGTTTATTATTTTGACTTCGTCGCGTTCACCAATAACCTTGGGGATAGGGGAAAGTGCAAAAGATTCATTCCTTCTTACAAAAAACACTCCCAAAGCAAGGAGCATTATGCCTAAAATGAATAACAAATAACGCACAACTCTATTTAACCAAAACTAGCCTTTAATTTCCAAAACTTTGAGTTTCATCCGGCCGTCGGGAATTTCAACAACAGCCGTCTCGCCAACAGCTTTACCCAAAAGTGCACTTCCAATTGGCGATTTGTCGGACATTTTCCGTTCAGCCGGGTCTGCCTCCAAATCACTAACAATTTTAAATTCCATTTTGCTTCCATCAACATCTGCGACAACTGTGTCTCCAAAAGAGACGGTCCCGCCTCCATCACCATCTACAACATCGGCAAGCCTCAGCATGGCCTTAACCTGACGCGTCCTCGAGTCTATATACCCCAATTCTTCCCTTGCTGCATGGTAGCCTGCATTTTCCGAAAGGTCGCCTTGCTCACGTGCCTCAACCATTCGCTTCAAAACATCCGGGCGGCGGGTTATTAAATTAGCCAGCTCATCCTTGAGGTTATCGAAGCCTTCTTTTGTAAGTTTTAAATCAACAGGGCTCTTCACTTTTTATTATTGCTTTTCCTAACAGCCTTTATATCTTCTTTCAACTCTTGCCCGAGATTTTCTGCAATTGCCTTTATTTTATCTTCAACCCCGTCAACTTTTGCGTTCAGATGCTTCCAAATTTTTTCGTCGGTTTCGTACTTTAAGTTTGCCAAGAAAATTTTCTTCTCACGAGGCGGAAGTTCAGACAAAATTGCGTCTAAAATTGTTTGGTGCAAATGTTCGTGTGCAAGTTCCTCAAGGTCTTTCTTCTCCACATCTGTAGCATCAAGCGTAGAAATTTCACTTACAATTTCCTGAAAATTAACAATTGTACTGTAAAAATGTTTTATCATCGTTTTAATCTAAAATCCAGCATCTATAATCTAAAATCTAAAACCTAACATCTAACACCTAAAAAACAGGCCCAAGTGGGATTTTATCACCACTGTCGTCTATAAAAAAATAAACAACGGCTCCACGATTTTTACCGTCGTGCAGTTCCAAATAATTCATAACCTCCGGCGAACCGCCCAGATGCTTTCCTGTCCATGCGGCAGGCCCGGCATCCCCAATATCCACAACAACGCTTTTGCCGTTTCTTGGGTTCACAACCAGCATTTTTCTGTACTTGAACCATTCATAATGTGCTTTCACATTACTCATAAAATTTGGCGCCAAAAACGTAGGTACTGCAATGTACCACTTTTCCCTCAAAATATCCGCTTCGCTCAACTCCGCTTTAGACCGCGCAAAATATCCCCATGCCCCGCGGCCGGGCGCCATCCCCGAACTGTAAATCTTGTCATAGTTGTCTAAATTTTTATCCAAATGCGAATACATAATATCTCCGGGATACCGCATCAAGTGCTGTTCGGCGCCAATGTAGCCATAGCTCCTATTAAGTCTTTTTCCGTCAAGCTCAGCAGAAGCCGTAAAGCCAAAATCGCTCGTCAAAATCTGGCCTAAAACTTCCTCTTCTTGGACGGATAACGGCCGCACATCTTTTGGCAAAAAAGCATCAAGCTGTTTTTTAACAAGATCCTTTGTATCAACTTTTTCTGTATGGACTTGCGCAGACTGGCCGCCTTCAATCGGCAAACTGGCGGCGGCAGTTGCGGCCGGAATAGTATTGGCAAGCATCAAAGCACCTGCCGCAGCACTGGCGACTTTTTCTTTGGCCGGGACTTTTTCTCCAATCCATTCAAATGCTTCCCGGTGTTTTGTTAAAACCTGGTGTTTTAACGCTTTGTGCTTTTTTAACCATTTATTTTTAAGAAGGCTGTAGTGGGAGGTTGCTTTTCTATTTTTGGGCATCACAAAAATTTTATCTGTTTACAACTGTTATTACAATCTCAAATCATATTTGCTAAAATTAACAAATCAAAACGATGCGGGACCCGCCTAGACTCGACGTCTAGTCGAGGCTGGTTGTCTACATGAACTATTTTGTTTATATTTTGTATAGCAAAAGTGCGAATAAAACATATGTTGGTTACACAAATAATCTCGACAGAAGACTAAAAGAGCATAATAAGGGACAAAATTACTTTACGAAAAGGAACCTCCCTTGGGAAATAAAGTATACGGAAGAATATAATGATGTTTTAAGCGCAAAGAAAAGGGAAAAATATTTGAAGTCTGCATCAGGAAGAAGATCGGTATTAAAGAAACTGTTTGATTAACATTGCGGGATCGTCTAATGGTAGGACAGCAGCCTTTGGAGCTGCTTATCTAGGTTCGAATCCTAGTCCCGCAGCTTTGAAATTTAGTTTCAAATCACGAATTTTAAGCGGGTCTTAAGGCCATCTTTAAGTGAAGAGTCTCGGAGATATTGTTTGCTGGCCGCTTGGATTTTTTCTTCATAATCCGCTGCATTAGGATCCAAATCTTTTGGGAGTTGAATAAGAGTATATCCTGCAAATGGCTCAATACCTCCATTTGCGTTTACAATTGATTTTAAGAGGGGTGCGGGGTAGCTGAGCAGTAATTTATTGCAGGTTTCCTTCCCTGCATGCAGAAAACCTTCAACATTTCCGTGGGCAAACCCGACGTTAAAAGCCACCCTTGCTTTTCTTCCATTTTTCTCTCTAAAAACTCTTGCTCTATCGAGCATTTTGGATGCCCATACGAGACTTCTGATGTATTCGGTTATATTCTCCGGATGTAATTGTTGTGACATGTGATTAATCCTTGCCGCTATTCGTCTTGAAGATACACTTTCATTTGAAAACATCCCTGTACCCCAAAGTACAGTATTTGAAAGGCCCCAAAGTGACACAAACCCTAAGCCGGCACGTAAAAGTTTCCTGCGGGTAGTTTTACGCTCCTTATTTGAAGTTAATACTAAATATGTTCCAATACCTCCTCCCAAAACAGCTTCCGCAGGATTTGTACTTAAAGCTCCGTATGCTTCAAGTAGCGGAATTTTCACATCCCCAAACATGATTTCTGTACCATTTTTCGCTAAAGATGTAGTAACATCAGGAGGAATACTAAGTGCCTCGCCACTTTTTTTGGGATCAGTTTGGAATGCCTCAACCTCTGCATCGTCAAGTGACTCAAGTGCGCCTGTTTCTTTGAAAAAAACATCAATATTTGCTGGCAATTGTTGATTTTTTATTTTATGAGTGTGATCTTCATATAGAGGGAAAAATATTCCGTCACGTGTTTCTATTCCATCCCAATCTTTTCTCAATTTTTCATATTCGTATACCGATGCCCCCACTGCAAGAGCAGCTATTGTTCCAAAGAAAGCTCTTCGTGAAGTTGCTATTTCGCTTAATGGTTTTCTGTTTTCAGATTCTTTCATTGAGCCTGAGATGGTACTACAATCGTGACTAGGTGTCAACTATAGGACAATTCAAGGACTCCATATATTAACTCCAGCCAGCATTAATTTAGCCTTAATTTTTGTCTAATTTCCCACACCTTGTTATGCTTAAAAGATGAAAATCGGAATTACAAATATTGCTATTGTAGTGGGTTTCTCATTAATCATAGCGACCAGCGTGCTTGTTTTCTATTTGGCAATAACTAAAACTCCAGTTCAAAATCTAACAAATTTTAAACAAATTCCGTCACCATTATCTACACCTTCCCCAAGCCCATTCGTGTTTCGTACTTATGCCGCTCCCAAAATCGAGAAAAAAAATGTCTATACAATTTTTATGGTGGGGGATTCAATGACGCACGCACTAGGACCACATGGCGGAACTTTAAATCAGTACATCAATGAACTATACAAGAAAGACAACATAAGCATTTTGATAAATAATTACGCCATAGGTTCAACCAGTATTTTGTCCATAAATGAGCAGTTAACAAAAAAAACAACCTATTGGGATTCAACTTTTGAGCCATTATTGTCGCGGGATTTTGACCTCATTTTAGTTGAGTCCTTTGGCTATAACCCGCTGTCACAATTTCCTCTTGATGAAGGCATTAAAAAGCAAACGGAAGCTTTAAATGAGCTTATGAAAACCTTGATCACCACTCGTCCCAATTCTGCTATTGTTTTTGTTGCCACTATTGCACCAAATAAAGAAAACTACGCAAAAAAAATTCTCTTAGATCTTTCCACAGAGGATCGAATCATGCAGGCCGAAGAACGAATGATATATATCAAAAATCACATCGATTATGCCAAATCCCACAATATCCCTACAATTGATATTTACAATAAATCGCTTAGCGGTCAAGGAAGCGGGGATTTAAAATATATTAATCCCGATGATTATATTCACCCCTCATTCGAAGGGGTTGATTTTATCGGACACGAAATCGCTAGTTTCATTTACGACAATCAGATTTTGCCAAGATAAAAACGGCCCCGCCTATTTAGATTCGGTTTTTTTTAAAGTAGCAGCAATTATTGGGGTAAGTCTTTCGGCTATCTTTTGATAACCCCTGGCATTTGGATGAATATCATCAAATTTTAAGCTCTCATCGGTAATTATACCTTCCAAAATATTCGGTACATATATTGCATCATATTTTTTGGCAAAAGCCTGCCAATCCGTTTCATAATTCTTCTGAAAAAGAAAGAAATTTATACCTAAAATAACAATTTTTGCACCGGTCGGCTTTATCTTTGTGAAAATTAAATCAAGGTTTCTTTTGGTCACCTCAATATCCACATGTTCTAACAAATCGTTACCGCCAAGCTCTACAACAACAATCGATGGATTCCTGGAAATTACGTCCTCGTTAATTCTCAGAAGTGCATCACCCGTTGTGTTACCGCTAACTCCGGCATTAATAATAGGTACATTTAATTCTTTTCCAATTAGGCTCGGGAAGTCCTCACCGGGTCTTGCACCTTGGCCTGCCGTAATACTGTTGCCCAAAAAAACAATAGGTTTTGTGATAGTTGAAACATTCTTTTGCTTGGGTATAAGAAATAGAAAAGCAGCTAAAGTAGCAACTATCGCACCGGCAAGAATTAATTTGGGCAGCATATACATACATCATACACACCTTTATTCAATGTTTTACTTTTTCCAAATAGCGTTATATCGAATTTTCAGCTCATTAAAAGGAATTACGCTTGCAATAGATAAAGAAAGCTGGGCAAAAGATATGGACAGGGCAAACACTAACGCAGTAAATAAAATAAAATTAAAAACTGAATTCGGCAAAATAAAATTACCAAGTATTCTTATCATGAGAGCGTGTATAAGATAAACAAGAAAAGATATTTTGGCAAAATACAAAAAAATTCCCAGCAAATACTTTTTTATTTTTAATAATAAATCTGAGTACACCAAGGCAGAAATAATAAAGCTGGTTGAGTATAGAAGGACCGGAAGGCGTGTAGAACGTGTTGCAACATTTGTATCGGCAACAATCGATAACAAGTGAAGGCCGTCAAATATGCAGTAAAGAAGGGACGCAAGCGTTATTATGGGCAAAACGAATTTATATTTTCTTAAATTTAATTTTGCACCAAGAGTCAATTTTTCAAAAAGTACAAAACCGAGTACAAAGTAAAAAACCCAAGTCCCAAAAAACAAATATTGTTGTTGCTCGTAAAAACGCCAAGGCAGATGTATTATTTTTAGCCCATCGAGAGTAAAAACAAGATATAGGATAAGCTCAAGTACAAACAGCAATATAACAAAATTAGACCTGAATCTTTTGTACAACCACAACAAAACCGGAAAAATCAAATATAGCTGGAAGATCATAGACACAAAATATAAATGATAATCAACTTTTCCCAAAAATATTAATTTCCAAGTTGGATAATCTACAAACCCCGGTTTTACCGTTAGATGTATATAGATGTAAATTATCAAGCTCCAAACAATGTACCAAGGCAATACTCTTATGGCTCTCCTTTTGAAAAATTGCCATATTTTAAAATCCTTAGAGTATTTTGAAAAAAGACTATAACCGGAAACAAAGACAAATAGTGGTACGGAAAAGCGAAAAAATTGGTCCAATGATATAAAAACCGTCCAAACGAAAGATCCCTCCTTCCAAAAATGGAATGAGCCGCCAATAATATGAATCAAAATTACACCAATTATTGACACGCCACGCAAGATATCCAACTCAGTCATTCGTACGGGCGCAAAATTCATGCAAATATTATACTTTATGACCAGCTATAAGCTGTAACTAACAATTTAATATTTAGTTATTTGTGGCTAATATATACTTATAATTGCACTTATAAAGTATAATAATAACAATAAAGAGAGAAGCATCATTTGTCACAATCAAATTTAGGGAAGTTTGACGCATTCTATAAACAATTTAAAAGTCGTTCTTATAAAAAAGGCGAAACACTAATACGGGCTGATGACGACCCGCAAGGAATTTTTTGTTTAACCAAAGGATATATAAGACAATATACTATTTCCAACTTGGGTACCGAATTAACACTGCATATTTTAAAACCTACGTCTTATTTCCCTATGGTCTGGGCAATAAACGGAACTCCGAATGTCTATTATTTTGAAGCATTAACACCTGTTGAAGTTGGCCGTGCACCCCGTGATCAGGTAGTTACCTTTATTAAGGATAAACCTGACGTTATATTTTCACTAATGAGCGGATTATTGGAAGATTATGCAGAAACTCTAAAGCGTGTTGAACATTTAGTGTTTAGTGACGCCTACAGGCGCGTTATATCGGTCCTAATTTATATAGCCAAACATTTTGGCCAAAAAAGTTCGCGTGGAGTCATCGTGCATCATAAATTTACACACCAGGATATTGCAACATTGGTTGGCGTTGCCAGGGAAACAGCCAGTTTAGAAATCGGTAAACTCGAAAAAAAAGGGCTTATAGAATATATCGACCATTCAATTCTTTTTAACAAAAAAAAAAGCTTGAACGGGAATTGATTAATTTCAGGAACTGATTCAAGCCCCCTCATCACTTAACAGTCACAAATTTAATTGTAGGCAAGATCACATATAAATGGTGATTACAGTCACTGAATTACATTTTCTAATGAATTATAGTTCCGTTGAAAGTAATTTGAGGTGTAAGGGTTAGTAGGTTTTTATTAAGTGTTATGAGCACATAATAATCAACTGGATGATGAACAGCAAACCTCAGTCAAACGTACACAAATGTATTTGAGTTAGCTGTTCAGAAGTTTCAGGCTTACTACTTACACTTTGTAAATTTAACACAATAATGAAAAAGATATTTTATCAAAAGTTCTTCAACGGTATTATTCTAGATTTTTTTGCACTTTTGGCAGCAGATATAAATTCGGAAACTAGCGTTAAAAAAATTGCGCTGGATGAGGTTTACACCAATGAGGGAAGCTTGATTGAGATAGTCGGGATGAGAAGACGATTCAATTTATTTCAATGGTTATTGCCAACCAGAATTTTTGAAGCATTAATTTTTAAACAAAAAAATAGATATAACAATCGCGTCTTTACCGTCTATAACTAAAATATGTTAATTGCAATTTTATTAATACTCATTGTACTTTGGTTTTTTGGATATATGCCTGTTGGTGGCATTAATATTCCAAATGCCGTTCTATTTTCTATTAATAGTCACCCCATTACTCTTTGGAATGTACTTATTCTGTTTGCGGTAGGGTGGGCAATAAGTATTCTACCGAGTCCATTTCGCGAAATTGCATCGGTATTGCTGCTACTCTGGATACTTTCGGTTATTGGTATTTTAGCAATTGCCGGACTTTCCAATATATTAATAATTGCAATTATTTTAGGATTCGCTTTTTTCGTATTTTCAGGATCATCATCAAATAGCAAAAATTAAGGGAGGTGAATAATTATGCAAACACAACAAGCAACAGACACACAAACAGTAAGAACTGTATCAAACGCACCTGCGGTTGATACCGGATCACCACAAAAGGCGTACGGAACAAAAAAAGCAATTTTCCGACTTTATCAAGTCATTTGGTATATTTTAGGCGTAGTAGAAGTGTTTCTCGCCGCCCGTATTTTGTTAAAACTTATAGCAGCTAACCCGAACAGTGGATTTACCAACTTTGTTTATTCCATAAGCGCTCCATTGGCTCTGCCATTCAGGGGAGTACTTGGTACAACAACAAGCTTGGATTCCACAATTGAGTGGTCAACAATAATTGCAATGGCTGTTTACGCGGTGATTGCTGTCGGCCTGGTTAAGTTATTTCAGCTTATCAAGCCAACAACAGAGCACGAAGTGAATCAAGCGGTAAATAACCAATAAAACAGCTATGTTAGTAATTATTTTGACTATTATTGCTGGTATAGTTGTATCTTATTTACTTACGTTAGAAGCTTCTTTGGCAACTATTCATATAGGGACGGCAACTTTTTCTGAAATACCAATGTTCTTTGTAGTATTTGTGGCAATTTTAATTGGCATGCTCCTTTCTAGCGTGACTACAATTAAAAATTTAATTGAATCGAAGCTGACTATTTTTGGACAAAGAAGAGACCTTAAAAAGTCATACAAAACGACAGATGAATTGCTTTTAAAAATAGACAAATTAGAAGAAGAAAAGTTACTCCTAAAGGAGCAAATTAAAGAACTTGCTCATCCGAATAAGAAACCAGAGGCAAATGAATAACGATTTACAAAATTCCACATTTGGTCATCCCCTTAACGAGCTAATCTATGATAGTTCACTAAATGACCTATCTTCACAACGTCAAAAATCCAAGAAATCTTTGCAAGAAGAAGGCAAGGATGAAAATACTAAAAACCAAGCCGAAAAAAAAGAAATAGACAGGCAAATGGTAAACGATTTAGTCAAAAAATCCAATAGATGCATTATCAGCGTTTCTTCCGTATTTCCCTGGAATCTTTTCCCTAACACAATCGAAGTTGAAGAAAGTAGAGTCACCTTCATTCTCCGCCAATTTATGTCGTCTCAGTCACACAGCGTAGACATAAAAGACATCTCCAACGTTTTTATAGAATCCTCTTACTTTTTTGCAACCCTGCAAATTGTTTCCCGCACATATATAAAAAACAATATTAAAATAAATTATTTGCATAAAGAAAAAGCTAAAGAGGTAAAAATGATTATCGAGGGTTTAAGGACATTTTTAAGTAATGACATAGACACTTCGAATTATGAAGTTAGAGAATTAATAAGTAAGCTTGGGGAACTGGAAACAAACAGGCCATCAATGGAATCCAACGCAGCTTAAATTAACTTCAGTTTCTAGAATAAGGCAGTAAATGTAGTAAAATAATAAGCGATGACTAATCTTTTAAAGCTTACAACTCAAGGCATTCTTTACCCAAAACGGTTTGTCGAGGGTAGGTTAAAAAAATCAGATGAAACAATTTCCTCACTTAAAAATGGTGAAGGCGCAGTGCTTGTAGTCGAAGGCAAAAAAGTTGCTGTCTACAAGTCTGCAAACGGGAAAATCGACAAACTGTCTCCGGTTTGCAAACATTTAGGCTGCATTGTTGACTTTAACCAGAAAGAAAAAACATGGGATTGCCCGTGCCACGGTTCAAGATACAAAACAGATGGAACAGTTTTTCAGGGACCTTCAAAAAAGAACCTCGACAGGCTCTAAACATTTCCAGCGCATTCCGCACCGCTTTATTTTAAGCCTCTATAGATGGTCCGCGTTATCCGCTTCAGCATCCTGTTTTGTTTTGTGGATTGTCCCATCTTTGTGATGGGGTGGGGAATAAATTGTATAAAGCTTAAGATCGGTATCTGCAGAAGTATTAATAATATTATGCTCGGTTCCAGCCGGAACAATAATTGCCGAACCGTTGACAATCGAATGCTCCTCTCCGTTCATTACTACTTTTCCTTCCCCTTGTTCCACACGTAAAAATTGGTCGGTAACTGCATGGATCTCTATACCTATATCTTCGCCAACTTTGAGACTCATTACCACAAGCTGTGCGTGCTGGCCTGTATACAAAACTTGTCGAAAATATGTATTTGCAAGTGCGACCTTTTCAATCTCTTCTACATAACCTGTCATACAAACCATTATAGTCCTATTGTCCATTCACACAGGCCAATCTAAGCCAAATTTGATACAATCAGCACCATGACCAGATCAAAAGTAATAAGTGTTGTCGCAACCGGCTTCCACAAAAAGAATGTAGACATCATGCTTGAAACAGTCAGACAGACTTGCAAAGAAAAAAAAATAACCGTCGCAAGCGTTATTTGGGTACCGGGTTCTCTAGAAACTCCGCTTGCTCTCCAAAGGGAACTTGCCAAAAAAAACATTGCCGGCGCAGTGGTTCTGGGCATTATCGAAAAAGGCGAAACAAAACACGGTCTCGTTATGGGCATTTCCGTTTTATCGGCAATAATAAAAATCCAACTTCAAACTAAAAAACCGGTAGGCATAGGCATTCTTGGCCCGGAAATTTCCAAAAACCAAATTCGCCCCCGCCTAAAACCATACGCAAAAGACGCAGTTTTGGCACTGCACTCAATGCTAGAATAAAATTCCGGTGGACAAAACAATAATTTTTTGGGGTAAAGTTATAAAAGGCAAGCAAAGGGGCAAATCCTTTGGTTTCCCCACAGCAAACACCAAACTACACAAAAACATCGCCCACGGCATATATATTTCAAGGGCCCGCGTTTCCCAAAAAAATTATCCCTCCTTAACATTTATTGGCAGTGCCAAAACTTTTGGCGAAAACGACGTCAAGACAGAAACCTACTTTATCGGTTCTCGCCCTAACTTGTACGGCAAATGGCTAAGTGTGACCCTTATCAAAAAAATCCGCGGCAATAAAAAATTTAAATCCCAAGAAGACCTCATCTCACAAATGAAAAAGGACCTGCAAATAGCCAAGAAATACTTTAAAATTTAAACAATGTTCAGCGGAATAATACAAACAACCCAAAAAGCCTCAAAAATCGAAAGCGGCAAGGGATACGTTAGGCTTCACTTTAAAAAACAAAGGCCACTCACCCCGAGGTTAGGAGACAGTGTTTCCGTAGACGGCATCTGCTCAACTGTCGAAAAAGTAGATAAAAACAGTTTTGCGTTTTATCTTATGCCCGAAACGCTCAAACGCACAAATCTCAATACTTTACGCAAAAATCACTTATTTAATCTTGAACTCCCATTAACCCCAAGCACTCTCATCAGCGGCCATCTCGTCAGCGGTCATATAGATACCATAGCCAAAGCCGTATCAATCACAAACGAAAATGGTTCAGCGCAAATTGAATTTCAAATAAATCCAAAATTCACAAAATACATTATTTACAAAGGTTCAATTGCCGTGAATGGTGTTAGCCTGACTGTAGTTTCCGTAAACAAAAATTCGTTTAGCGTTTCCCTTATCCCATTTACAATAAAAAATACAAACCTTGGTCAACTAATAGTAGGGGACACTGCAAACATAGAAGTCGACCAAATTGCCAAATACATCGAAAAACTTAAATAAATCCGCACTTTCTTGATTCTTCAAAATTTAAGGCTATAATAACCCACATGCACGAACATTTTAGGCCACAGTCGCATTCGCGTGAACGCAATTACTATCGTCCATCTGTACGTAAACAAAGGTTTTGGGCACAGTTTGCTTCTACACTAGATACAGATGAAGCTTCGATTCTCAAAAACGCAATCCGGGTTAGTCACGAATCGACAAGAACCGCTTTCGGGCAATTTCAAAAAGATCCAACCAAATTCATTCAGGAAGGAAAAATATCGCAATACGGAAATTTGGCAAAAGATTTAATTTCATTTAGGTCTCGAAGGGTTGAACCTACAAGTCGCCAACCCGCTGATGCAGATTATCTTATTGGAATGCTTGTTTTCGGCAAAGCACTTGATAATGGGGCAAAAAGCTTGAACGCTCCAGGTATCAAGATTACCAAGGGTTCAAAGAAAAAACTTCAAGATATGCTAACAAGTGGCTACAGCTTCACCGATGGTTCAAATAGCGATATAACACGGATGTTTCAATTGCAGCAAGCCGATTTTATAAACATATCTTACGCAATGCTTGCCGAATTAAAACCACTACAAGTCCAATCATTCCTTCAGGGCGCAGGCGACCTTAACTTTATGTTTCAAGAATCTGCAAAAGCGGCAAAAACCGCAAAGAAAGCAAGCAAGAATAAGGTGCGAAAATAACAATGGTAATCAAAAGTGGAAAGCTAAAACCAAACCGTAACCCTTAAATTTGCTATACTAAAAGCATGCAAAAAATGCTTGTTTTGGGCGCAATCATTCTCGGAATGGCACTGATTACTGTCTCATCACTTTATTTTATAATGCCCGCCAGCGCTCTTCCAGAATTTTTCCCGGGGTTTGACCCAAGCTCGACCACGCACCACTATAAACACGCAATAGGTGCACTGCTTTTGGGGGTAGCATCCCTTTCTTATGCTTGGTTCCAAAGCGGCAAAAAATCAGCGTAAGAAAAATACCAAAGAAGCCAAAATTCCAATCAATGCGCAATACACAGCAAACGGCGTAAGTGTTTTTGTCTTAAAATACTTTGTCAAAAACTTTACAGAAAGGTAAGCAAAAAAGCCCGAAGACATAGCTCCGACTATAGAAGGCAAAATTGCAGATTGCTGGTTGGAAAGTGAAAGTTCCGGCAGTTTTAAAACAGCCGCAGCGCCAATTATTGGCGTCGCCATCAAAAAAGAAAACCTTGCCGCATCTTCGTGCGAAAGGCCAACCAAAAGCCCGCCCGTTATCGAAGATCCCGTTCTGGAAAATCCCGGTATCAGTGCCAAACATTGCAAAGTGCCGACTTCCAGTGCTTGTAAAAAGGTGAGTTTGGCTACCCTCTGGTCCATCTTATCCGAACTTTGGTCTTTCCTGCGTCGTCTCAAAATTTCTGCCAAATAAAGCAAAACCCCGTTTAGGATCAAAACAAAGGCAACAAGGGTTGGTGCGGCAAACAAAACCTTCAGGTGCTCTTCAAAAAGAAGTCCCAAAATTCCGGCAGGAATGGTCCCGACAACCAATAGCCACGAAAGTTTGGCATACGTGTCATCGTCAGAAATTCTCCTCGTTCGGTACGACCTGAAAAATCCGGAAATTACCAATTTCCAATCTTTCCAAAAAAACAAAAACAGCACGAAAGCCGTAGCAGCATGTGTGGCAACCAAAAAAGTTAAGAAAAACGGATCGTCTTGCTTAATGTCCCAACCCACCAAACCCGGCAAAATAACACTGTGCCCAAGGCTAGAGACAGGAAACAACTCGGTAACTCCCTGTAACGCCCCAAAAACAACGGCCTCAAACAAGCTAATTGGCATATTCAAAAATTATAAACTATTTTGCGTTCCCGGAAAGCTTTAAAAGGATTTCAAGCTGTTTTTTCATCTCTACGTCCTGGGCATTTAAGTGTAAAAGTATCTGCTCAATATCCCGGTAGCTTGTCTGTGTTGTTTCGTATTCCTCGTCTGCCCTTATTTCGGCATGTCGGCTCTGCACCTTTTGTCCAACCATAATAAGCGGCAGCATAAGCAGCTGGACGATGTTTCCTAAAAAAAGCAAAAAGGCAAAAGGATAAGGGTCAAAAGGGTGCTTATCAATAAATGTCTGCCAAAGCATCCAGCCGCAAAGCGCAATAATAAAAAAATACACCGCATACATTGTCCCGACAATATTTGTTGAATAAAGGGCAAGTTTTTCCTGGAGTCCCAGTGTGCTTTTGTGCTTTTCGTTTACATTCTGCGGCTGGTGCCTCAGTTTCAAATATTTAGAAGTATTTTCTCCCACAACTTAACTTTAGCAAGTTAACGGTCAAAGTCAACAACAGCCCATACCGGATTCAGTTTCCAACCAACAGGTTGTAAATAAAAACAGTAAATGGATCCAAATTTTTTCCATAAACAATTGCCCCGCCAAGCGCCCCGGTTACGACTATCGCCATAAGTCCAGCCAAAACAATTGGCACGACTACAAATGTTTCAAGGACAAATTTCTCCAACTTTACTGCAAGTCCCCAAGGCGCAGGAAACAATTTAGAGGGGTTAATTCCAAAAATAACGTGTTTATCTAAAATGGCTACAAAATAGCAAAATGAAAGCAGCACAAAAATCACAGAGGTCGCCTGCGCCCAGGTAGAATGGACTTCGACCAAATACCGCGCGTCCGGGAAATTTCCCTCTGCAAGTTTCCCTGCCAAAACAGTCGGCGCTGTACTCGCCGAACCCAAAAGCAAAAAGGCACTTTTTGTATAAAACCACCACTCCTGCCCTGTAAGCGCTTTTATGCGCAAAATTTCCATCACTGAATAAATAGAAAGGAGTGCAATCGGGAAGTGTACCAAAAGCGGATGGATATTCATCTGCAAAAATATTATATACTAAGTTTAATGGGTCTTATCACCAATTACCAAAAACTCAACACATCCCCCCAAAGAAAAATAGTCCTCGACCTTATAGAAACTGCCCTTGACTCAATTAGTCCGGAAAATGTGTTCGAAAAACATCTTGCATTTGACAGAAAACGGCTAAAAATTCAAGACCATACGTACGACCTCGAAAGCTTTGACAATATATATCTTTTAGGCTTTGGCAAGGGATCCGCAAAAAATTGTGCAATCCTAGAACGGATTTTAGGCAAAATTCTTACTGCCGGCTGGGTTATAGATGTGGTCGACCAAAGTTTCCACAGGATCGAATACACCAAAGGCACGCATCCGGTAACATCACTTGCAAATATAAATTTTACCCAAAAAGTTGTAAATACACTCAACAACTTAAATAAAAACGATCTAGTGCTAATAGTCACTTGCGGCGGAGGTTCGGCGCTTTTGGAACTTCCAACAATCCCACTCGATCAAAAAATAGCCGTCGACGAAGCGCTTCTGAAAGCGGATGCCAATATCCACGATATGAATGTTGTCAGAAAGCACCTTTCAAAAGTCAAAGGCGGCGGCCTTGCCGAAATTATAAGCCCGGCAAAAATAATCAACCTGATTTTTTCCGACGTACCAGGGAATGACCTGACAACTATTGCCTCCGGCCCCACGGTTGCCGACCCCTCAACCCAAGAAGATGCGGCCGGCATTTATAACAAATACAAATTATGGGATAAGGTAAAAATCAACAAAGACGATTTTACAAAAACATCCAGCGATCCAAACACGTTTGAACATATCGACAACATTTTGTTTTTAAGCAACCTCACAGCGTTAAATGCAATGAAGAAAAAGGCCGAGCAATCAAATATAAATGTTCAAGTATATTCCGACCACTTTCAAAGCGAGGCGACAACTGCCGGACCGGAACTGGTCTCAAAAACCCAAGAAGGACAGATACTTTTGGCCGGCGGCGAAACAACTGTAGACGTTAAGGGTAGCGGAATAGGCGGACGCAACCAAGAATTGGTACTGTCTGCGTTAAAAAATTCTGCTAGCGAAAATTTAACTATTGCTTCATTCGATTCCGACGGCTGGGACAACACCGCTTTTGCGGGAGCAATAGGGGACACCACAACCCTGAAAAAAGCGCAAGACTTGAATTTAGATCCCCAAACCTATTTAAATGATAATAATACCTACAAATTTTTTGAGAGTGTAGGTGATGGAATAGAAACTGGTAGACTGCCCTCAAACGTTTCGGACCTAATGATAGTTTACAAAAAATGACAGACGAGTTATTCGAAGATAAACTGCACGACTTAGACCTTAAAGCAAATACCATCCGCAAGTTAATAATCGGCATGTTAAAAGAGGCCGGCTCCGGCCATACGGCAGGTCCGCTTGGAATGGCAGACATTTTTACGGCATTCTATTTCCATATATTAAAGCACGACCCAAAAAACCCTAACTGGCCGGACCGCGACCGTTTGGTCCTTTCAAATGGCCATATTTGCCCCGTCCGCTACGCCGCAATGGCGCTTTCCGGATATTTCCCCCAAGAAGAATTAAAAACGCTCAGAAAACTAAATACTCGCCTGCAGGGCCATCCTCACAGAACCACACTGCCGGGTCTCGAAACAACTTCAGGACCGCTTGGTGAAGGCATTTCGCAAGCAATTGGTATAGCACTTGCCGCAAAGCTGGACAAAAAAACCCACCGGATATACTGCATCGCCTCAGACGGGGAACACCAGGAGGGCAACACCTGGGAAGCCTTGATGCTTGCACCCAAATACAAACTAGACAACCTAACAGTGATTCTGGACAGGAATAACATTCAAATAGACGGTTTTACGGAAGATGTCATGCCTCTTGAAGATTTAAAGGCAAAATACGAAGCTTTCAATTGGCAAACATACGAAGTCGACGGACACAACATTAAAGCATTCACGGACACAATCCGCCAGGCGCAGGCAGTACATGAAAAACCAACCGCAATAATTGCACACGTAATTCCAGGCAAAGGTGTTAGCTTTATGGAAAACCGTTTTGAATGGCATGGTACGTCTACAGATTTGTCCGACGTTCCCGGTGCGCCGCCAAAAGGGGAACAAACAAAAAAAGCCCTGGGTGAGCTTGACCAAATCGAAGAAAGCCTAAACAAAAATTAATGTTAAATCCGGATTTAAAACTTAACACCAAACTGTTCGAAGAAGAATTTGCCCAAAAAGCTACCCGCGAAGGCTATGGTGATGCACTTTCCGAACTCGGCGACAAAAACCCGGATGTAGTCGTGCTTTCGGCAGACCTAACCGATTCAACAAAATCCGGCGGGTTTGCAAAAAAATTCCCAGAGAGGTTTTTTGAAGTAGGCGTTGCAGAACAAAACATGGCAGCTATAGCCGCGGGTCTAGGCGTCAGCGGTAAAATACCCTTCATTTCATCTTATGCCACATTTTCCCCGGGCAAAAACCTTGAAACAATAAGGACAACGATCGCCTACAACGATTCAAACGTAAAAATTGGCGGCCATCACAGCGGAATCATGACAGGTGCGGACGGTGCAACGCACCAAGCAACAGAAGACATTGCAATTATGCGCTCTATGCCCAACATGCAAGTTTTAGTTCCTTGTGATGCCGCAGAAGCAAAGAAGGCAACGGAGGCCGCCGCAAATACAAAATGTCCTGTCTATATTCGCTTTACACGCGACAAAACCCCGCAAATTACAACATTGGATACACCTTTTGAGGTTGGCAAAATAGACAAATTCTGGGTAAGCGAAAAACCCCAATGTGTAATTTTTGCAACAGGCTACATGCTTTACTATGCACTTGTCGCCGCAAAGGAGCTCGAGGATGAAAAAATCCAAGTTACAGTCGTCAACGTCGCATCCATAAAACCTCTAGACACAAAATCAGTCATTGAGTTTACAAAAGAAGCCGGTTGCACCGTAACCGTCGAAGATCACCAAATAACAGGTGGCCTAGGCGGAGCAATCGCAGAAACCCTAGCCGCAAACTTCCCAGCACCCATTGAATTTATAGGTTTGCAAAATACTTTTGCCGAATCTGGTCTTCCCAAAGAATTAGTCGAAAAATACAAAATGGGAACATCAAGCATCAAAGAAGCGGTTAAAAAAGTAGTTAAGCGCAAAAAATAAATGGACGCAAAACTGCTTGATGAGTTAAAAAAAAATTTCTCCGGGGATATTGCAACCGACGTTGAAACCCTAAAACTCTATAGCCACGACGCCAGCCTTTTTGAGGTAATGCCCCAAGTGGTAGTTTTCCCCAAAAACGCACAGGACGTCGAAAATCTCGTCCGGTTCGTAGCCAAAAACAAAAAAAACGACCATTCACTTTCCCTAACCGGCCGCAGTGCGGGCACAGATATGGGTGGAGGGTCAATAAACGAATCTATAATCGTTGCTTTTGGAAAATATATGAACAACTACAAGGGCATCAAAGGAGACATAGCAACAGCCGAACCGGGCATGTTTTACCGTGATTTCGAAGCAGAAACTTTAAAACACAACCTTATTTTCCCCGCATATCCCGCTTCGCGCGAACTCTGCGCTATGGGCGGAATATTCAACAACAATTCGGGTGGAGAGAAATCACTTCAATACGGAAAAACAGAAAATTATGTAAAAAGGATGAAAGTCGTCCTCTCGGACGGAAACACTTACGAGCTAAAACCGCTCGACGAAAAAGGGCTCAATAAAAAAATTGCCCAAAAGGATTTCGAAGGGGAAATATACAAAAAAATGTTTGACCTCATAAGCAAAAATTACGAGGAAATCCAAAAGGCAAAACCAGATGTCACAAAAAACTCAGCCGGATATTTCCTCTGGAATGTTTACGACAAAACCCAAAAAACGTTTGACCTAAACCAGCTTTTTGTCGGAGCGCAAGGAACACTAGGCTTGCTTCTTGAAGGCGACCTTCTGCTTGTTCCAACAAAAAAACATCGCGACATGCTTGTTATATACCTTCACGACGCATCACACCTTCCCCAGATAATAGAAGAGGTGCTGGCGCTTTCCCCGGAAAGTTTTGAATCATACGACGACAATACACTAAAACTGGCACTTCGGTACTTCCCCGAATTTGCCAAACAGCTTGGACCTTTTGGAATGGTGGAGGCAGGTTTTGCATTTCTACCCGCGTTTTTTGATTTGTTTACCGGAAAAAGTCTTCCCAAACTTGTGCTTCAGGTCGACTTCACGGGTGACAGTCTGGACGAAGTAAAAGACAAGGTAGCCGCGCTAAAAGAAAAACTTAAGCCTCTCCATCCCGGCACCCAAACAGCACTGGAAAACCAGGAAAAAAGGTATTGGCTGGTAAGGCGCGAAAGCTTTAACCTTCTGCGCAAAAAAATCAGGGACAAACATACCGCACCTTTTATAGACGATTTTGTTATAAAGCCCCAGTTTATTGGAGAGGTAATTCCCCAGGTTACAGATATTCTTAAAAAACATCCTGAGTTTATCTTCACAGTCGCCGGACATGTGGGGAACGGAAACTTCCACATAATTCCTTTAGTCGATATCAATAATCCAAATGTTAGGACTGCAATTCCGCAAATTGCAGACGAAGTCTATAAAGTTATTGCCAAATATCACGGTTCAACAACAGGCGAGCACAACGACGGGCTTATACGCACACCATATCTTAAAGAAATGTACGGAGAAAAAATTGTAAAGCTTTTTGAAGAGACAAAAAAAATATTCGACCCTCAAAACATTTTTAATCCCAGAAAAAAGGTTGGAACAGACATGAAATACGCGATGGACCACATCCGCACAAACTGGTAATCACCTAGTATTTTAAAAAAACCCGCCCGATAACTTTATCAAAACCAATTGGCTCAACTTTCGAACTCTTTTTTTTATTATCGCCGCTGACGTAAATTTTGTCATCGGCTATTTTATCCACCCTTTTTATGTAAACCTTACCCTCGTACTTAAAAACGACAACACTGCCTTTTCGTAAAGTGCTCCAGTTATAAGTCAAAACACGGTCAAACTCGACAAACGCCGGCTCCATGCTACGGTCTCTTACAACAAATCGGGAAAACGGGAAAGAGAATTTCAAATTTCTACTTCGCGATAGCGAACACCTTTTTTTTAATATCTAATATCCAACATCTATGGTCTATCATCTATTTTTTTGCAGCAGCTTTCGCTTTGTTAAACATGTCTGCAATTTCGTCTACTGCAGTTATCAGATCACCCGCCGCTTTAACATCAACACTTTGCTTGTTTGTAGAACATAGCTTTGCGGCTTTCCAGAAAGTATCATGCAAATTTGGAAACATATCCAAATGTTCCGGCTTAAAAAAATCTGTCCACAAAACCAAAAGCTCTTCTTTGCATTTTTGCGCATGGACTTCTTTAGTGGCAATAGAACGGACAATCAAATTCCTGTCGTTTAGCGAAAGATCACTTTTTGGTACGCCCTCAAGTTTTTCAACCATTTTGGCAACAGTCGCCGCCGCAACTTGCGCCGCTTTCGGGTCATAAATCCCGCACGGAACATCGCAATGTGCATATACGATCTCAGGAGGAAAAAATTTATCAATAACTCGGAGTATACTCACTTCGACAATTATATCACCTTATCAATTATTATCACGATAAATTTTCTTAAAAATACCACGTCCACCAATTTTTAAAACATGATGAAGCCAGTGTGTATTGCATACGAGCTAGAAAAATCGTCTGGTACTGGCGGAATCTTGAACGAGGCGGAAAATTACTGTTCTTTTCTGATAACGATTGGCTGAGTGTTTTTTAAAATTGTGTGGACAAAAAACCTTAAAACTTACCCCAAAATATACTTTTTGTCCGCAGAAAATACCCGTGGAATAATTTTCTTCGACACCAAGACTGCAACCAAATTATTTATCAAAATATAAGAAGCGCAAATTCCGAGTGTCATTATAGATCTCTCCAGGGCAGTAATAGGAACCAAACTGGTCCAGACTTGTGCAGGTAAATTGAAAGCCCAAATCCATATTGCCCCACCTGCCGAATGGGCAATAAAAGTTGAAGCCAGGCTTCTGGCAACCAATGACTTTTTTACAACCGGATAAACTAAAAAGGGGATTGTCCAAAAAAGCGAATAGTACCAAACACTTCTGCCTACAGGATTAAGGTTAAACGAAATGATTGCCAAAAGCGGAATAACCAAAAGGTTCCCGCTGCGCTTGGAAAAAAACCAGACACCAAATAGTATTGGAAACAATCTTATAATCGTACCCCTATCAAAATTGGCAAACCCATGAAACATTAAATTTACTACCTGCATCAAAAATACAGCCGCAATCCCCAGAGGTGTTCCCAAAAACGCTCCGGAAACAGGTGCAAACAAATCAAACAAAGTAAACTTAGCGCCGGATCCAGCCAAATTATTTATTGGTATTTGCAAAGCTAAAAAACCAAGAGCTACAAAAACAGCCAAACCAACAACGCTCTCTTTTTTTATCTTAAATTTATTTTTTTTCATTATCTAACCTCTACCATCTAACACCTATAACCTACTCACTCTTCGCCATCCCAGGCACAAACGCACCTGCAACTTCTATATTTGCACCATTTATATAATATGCACTGTCGCTAGTCAAGAAGCGAAGCGCCGAAACAACATCGCTATGTCTTGCCTCACGGCCCATCGGGAAATCACTTTTATCAAAAATATCCGTCTTCATCGACGCTGGGGATATCATATTAATCCGTATTCCATTTTTTGCTTCTTCCCAAGCCATTGTTTTAGTTAAAACATAAACCCCGGTTTTGCCCAAAAAATACGGCATCGAATTTTCGCGGATTATTAGACGCTCTGCACCAACCGCGCCAATATTTACAATCTGTCCGCTTTTTTGAGCGCGCATAATATCAAGCGCCCGCCGCGAACAATAAAGCGCGCTATAGATGTTGCTCTCCAAAAGGTCCCTAAACTCGCTATTGGTTGTTTTGCCGAAAGGCTTGTAGATAAAATCACCAACATTATTCACCAACAGGTCAACCCTTCCTGTTTTTTTAATAATCTCTTCAAACATCCGCTTGACGTCATTTTCCCTAACTAAGTCCGCGCCAACAATAAATGAGTCCGGCGAATCGGCCAAAATCTCCCCAAGCAATTCTTCGGCCTCTTTTTTGCTTTTTCTATAATGGATAACAACGCAGTAATCATCACTAGCCAAAAACCGCACAATATCCGCACCCAACCCTTTAGCACCGCCGGTAACGACTGCAACTTTTTTCATTGCCTAATTTTAGAGGTTTTAGCCCTAGTTCACAACCTGCTTAACTTCATTCGTCCAAGAAAAATCCCCAACACTCTTTTTATACAACCAGAAATTTGCACCCCACAGGCCAACATTACTAACCCTAAACGAATTAAAATAATTGGCAACCCTTTGGATATCTCCAGGCTTAAATTCATAATCCCCATTATTTTTACCGGCATCTTCAATTACTCTTATATATGGCTCTGCCTGCGTCTCCAAAACCCAAAAATCGAAGCCGCGGCCTTGTGCATAATTTTTGACGTAATTCAAATCTGGCGAAAGGAAATACCAAGACTGCACAGGCCAAGACAAAGGCTTCGGCCAAGGGACTTTAATATTTTTGCCAAATGCACTAAATGCAAACAAATTTGTTCCCTGGATTTTAAAATAAGTGCTTATTCCAAAAACGTCACCGGGTTTTAAAATATCAAAAACATTTTTCCATTGGCTGTTAAAAAAACTAGGCCCGTCACTGTTGAGGATAATTGGACGCTTCAAGGGGTCGGCCGCTCTTACCGCCGCCACTTCTGCCGCCAGCAAGTCCGGCATAATCTTCATGTTGTTAACGTTTGCCAAAAATGGTTCATTTTCAACCTGCCAGTAAGAAATGTTGTCGTATACCCAAAGCGCATCAACCAGTTTCTTGTCAACGGCAAGCAAATCCGGCGCCAGGCGGCTATTCAAACCTATCCGTTCTCCAAACTTTACTTTTGCCCACTCAGAACTAGGCAAATGGTATTCGGGGTAATAAGGCACTTTAGCACCCAAAGCGATAATCACATCCACATTGCGTTTTTTAGCTTCTCCAATAGCAAACGTGAGATCATCAATCTTTAAATTTCCGGAATCATCCGCCATCTCGTCCCAAAAAAACGTCAGCCTTACCCAAGAGAATTTATAGTTGTCCAAAAGCCAAACAAATTCTTTTCTCCCATCGTAACCAAACCATTTTGCCTGACTAAAACTGTAAGAAAATCCATACTTAGACGAAAACCCCTCAGGGGATGAGCGGGTAGGGAAGGGGTTCAAAAAAGCATTTAAAACATAAAAAAAGAGTAAGCAAAGCAGTAAAATGGAAATTCTTACTTTCACAGCAAAATTATATCAACAATTCACACCTTGTACTCCTGCACTTGTACTTTTTACTCATTTCCTAATCCAAATACTTGATACGTGATACTTGATACTTGATACATGTATAATATCCTCATGGAACACACCATAAGCTGGAAAACATTAATCAGGGTCGCAATTTCGGCTCTCGTGCTTTATTTATGCCTAAAACTCGTAAGTGTTATTTTGGTGATTATCATTTCCGCCATGCTTGCCTCCGCATTTTCTCCTCTTGTTGCAAAACTTCAAAGGTTCGTGCCCACACCAATTGCCGCAATCCTAGTCATTTTAATCCTGCTTTCACCGATAGTCATTATTGCTTTTAACATCATCCCAAACCTAATCCAGCAATTCCCGGCAATCGTAAAAACTGTAGACTCTATACTTCAAAAAACAACTGTTTTGCCGCCTCTGGTAAGAAATGTAGATCTTGGCCAATACACAAGCAATCTTGGCTCATACCTGCTCAGGTCTACCTCTATAATCACAAATTTTCTGACGACTTTTATAACTGTGGTCTTTTTAACCCTTTATTTTTTGATAGATTCCAAAAAACTGCTTAAACTGCTTTATGACTTTACGCCAAATGGTTACGAAGAAAAGGCAAAAGATTTTGTCTTTGCGATTGCCAAAATAAATGGCCAATACATTAGGGGCAACCTGGCAATTTCTGCAATTTGCGGAACCATAATTTTCATTGGACTAACCCTGCTAAAAGTACCTTTTGCGGGCCCTCTTGCGCTGTTTGCCGCCGCGACAGACCTTTTACCGCTAGTAGGGGCATTTCTGGGTGCGGCGCCCGCAGTCATAATTGCCTTTTCTATCTCGCCAACAGTTGGAATAGCGACAATCGCACTCTTTTTAATCTATCAGCAAGTCGAAAATAATCTGCTTGCGCCAAATATCTACACGCAAGCGCTAGACCTGTACCCGGCGTTAAGTTTTATTTCGGTTATAGTCGGCAGTGCACTTTTTGGCATGTTCGGAGCCTTTATTGCCCTTCCAATTGCCGCCAGCATCCCAACTATTGTGAGGTTCCTCAAAGAAAACCGCCTAAATCCGTAAAATTTTAAAGAAGAACTTTTTGGGTTCAAAAACAGATGTCTTAATCTAAACTAATGGTTTCAGAGGTTTTTTGTATTTTGCCCTATATTGCCGCTTCCAGCTTCTGTCAAGCTTAGGCTCCAGCGGTGCCAATTTCCCAAGGCCAAAACCAATTAACTCAAAAGCATCTTCCTTCCTATTTTTTACCCATCGCAAAACTCGATTTGGGACATCCTCAGCACTATTGCGCCAAGGGTTCCATTTAGCTTTGTGTCTCTCCGAAACGATTGCGTATAATTTCCTTTCGTTTTCTTCAGCCTGTTCGGAGTCAAATAAACTCGTGTTGCCAAAAGGATCAGCATCCGTGGCCATTTTTACTAAAACTTCGTTTAAACCAGGAGTGCCATTTTGATCCATTTCCAAACCTATGTTATATTGAAAATCAAGCTCACGCAACAGTACTTCCTGGAAGCCTCTTGTCGTCGGTGAATATGCAATGAGCGACCTTAACCTCTCAAACAATTCTTTTTTCTCTGGAGATTGATCCCTGTTTTTCCGTTCTGACAAAAGCGCATCATCCCATCTGTTATTAAGCTCTTCCCATCTAGCATACCAATCCTCAACAGTAATTCTGTCTTGTTCTAAATTTGCGCTAAGCAAACTTATTTCCGAGCTAATACGTGCCGTAGTGTTTTCCGGAAATCCGCTTATTAATGCTTTCAGTTCTCCTCCGCGCTCTCTTGCAGACATACCTTCAATAACCGTCCCACGGCTTCGCGAAACCTCAAATTGTTCAGCAAGTTTCCTTCTAATTTCATCTCTCATGAGCAGACCGTGTCGTTTTCTATATTCCTGTTGTTTTGGGTCATCTATAATCTCTGCCCATTGCCTGTCGGCAATGAGTAATGAGTCTGTCACAACTTGTGGATCTTGAAGATATCCGAATTCCGTTTTTTCCGTTGCTCTAACTGCCCATCTTCTAAAGTTTCTGTCGCTTATTGCTCCCTCTTCAATAACCTCCGGTTTCCTTCTGCTTCGAAATCTTGTCCATCGGTAGTTGATATCTAAATACAATAGGTTTTCGGGTGATGGTGCGATTCCCTTTGCGGCGTCAGCTGTACGTTTGACTCGCTCAATTTCCCTTTTTATCTCCTGTTTCGTTTGTGGATTACGGCCTTCGGCGTGACTTATCTCTACTGCTAATTTTCCATTAGGGCTATTTACACCTGTGATATCCAAATATTGGATATAGGCACCGATACTGGTAATTCCAAGTGAAACTGTTAAAGCTAAAGCGGTAACTGTAGTAGCTTCGGGGTATTCTCTCCCGAGATAGTTTGTCAAAGCGGCGTCATGCGCTAAACTCGCGATCGCAACTGGCATATCGACACTCATATTGGCAACAAAAGGAACTACTCTTCTAAAAGCAGATCTTTGTCTATTCTTTGCAAATTCGCTATAGAGACCTAGTCTGTCCCGAGTCTCGACCATAAGGAGAAATATATCAAAAATGGCAGGCAATGTCAAACTATAGGTTCTATTTTGTGCCGATACGTAGACGATGTTAGAACTTTTTGGGTTCTGAATTAGCAGGGCTTTACTCAACTGTGAAGTTTGATCTTAGTCGTAAAGTATTTTGTCAACTAACCCCACAATTCCAGTCATAATTTTCTCTTCATCCATTTCTGCAAACGCCTCGTCTAACTTACTATATGCGGGCTCCCAATATTGATTGTGAGCTGCATAACTTTCATCAGATCTTGGGTGGATTTCTTGCTCCCAACCCCTAAAACTTGCGAAAGCTTTATGCATCTGTTCAGCCGGACCTGCAATTAAGTGAATATGTGGATCTGTTTTAATCCTGTCTCGCAGTTCACTATCTGTATATCCTGTAACTGCTTGACAAAAATCTGATTTATAGAATGGTACTACTTCTGCTGTCATTTATAGTTAAATTGTACATCAAATTCACTCGAATTGCAACTATAGGTCTATCTGTGCCGATACGTAGACCTGTCTGCCGACAGGCAGGCGATGTTACTTATCGTTCGAAGTCCCGCATTACGGGACGAAGTGCGAGAACCTTTTGGGTTCAGAATGAAAATAACTTTGTTTAAAGTTCTTGCTCTAAAAGGTGTCCAGTCTTATCCCTTTTAGCCTTTAGGTGTTTCCTAGTCTGATCTGTCGCGGGTATTTCTACTGCGATTCGGCCGTTAACTCGAATCCCTTCGTTCTCGAGACCAGCGATCTTATCAGGATTGTTGGTTATTAGCCTTACAGATTTGATACCTAAACTTTTAACCATATCCACAGCGTCTTTGTAATCTCTGATATCGGGTTCGAGACCCAACATTTCTACAGCTTCTAATGTGTCATAACCCTGAGCCTTATTGTTCATAGCTTTGACTTTTGTAGCTAGTCCTTGTCCTCGCCCTTCTTGTCTTAAAAACAGAAGCGCACCCGTTTCGGTTTCGGAAAAAATCTCAAAAGATCTAACGAGTTGCTCGCGGCAGTCACAATCTATTGCTCCTAATACTAAACCAGTTACGCACGCAGACTGTATTCTGACTGATACATCTTCAGCGCCTTCAATATCACCTTTTGTGAGCGCAATATGATCTTTTCCTGCCAGTTCGAAGACTCTAATAGTGAACTCACCATAAGTAGACCTAAAAGGTGCTTCCGCAACGGGCTTTATTCTCTCGCTAGTTGCCATGGCGGGCATTATACCAAAGAAGTGGGGGGGGATAATCTATGGGTCTGTTTTGTGCCGGGGGTCGGAATCGAACCGACATAGCCCGTTTTTCAGACGGGTGCGTTGACCGCCTCTGCCACCCCGGCGCGGCGAAACTAAACCTTACTTGTCGATTTTAGCTAAAACTAAAATCTTAACGCAAGTTTGTTTCCCCTTTTTCAAAATTTCGATGAAATTTTGATTTTAGGATATCTAGTCTGGCGTGTGGGCGCCGAGGGATTCGAACCCCCGACCTACTCGGTGTAAACGAGTCGCTCTAACCAGCTGAGCTAGGCGCCCACAATTTTAAAATATTCCTCTAGTGCTTTATAATATCCAGAGTTTTCTTTCCATCTTTTATATGAATCTTTATCTACCCACTCGTAGTCAGAGTGCTCACCACTTAATCTTACTTTGCCTGACTTGTATTCACAAAAATAACCAACTAAAAATAACTGCCTAGTCCCGTTTCCATGTTCTGCTGTCCAAGTTATAAACGGTTTTCCAATTTTTATTTCAAGGCCAGTTTCCTCAGTTACTTCTCTTTGCAGCTCCTCAAATATGTCACCACCCCAGCGATATTTTCCCCCAGGAAAATCTAAATTCTTGTCTTCTGCATCACAAAGCACTAACACCTTACCATCACGCCCGATAAAGGCTTTTTGGCCTACAAATAGTTTGGTATCTAATTTGTCTATTCCCATAATTTCTTGTACCGAGGACAGGAGTCGAACCTGCACACCCTTACGGGCACAGCCACCTCAAGGCTGCGTGTCTGCCATTCCACCACCTCGGCTCGTCAGAATGAACTTCACCTGGCACAATCTTTCAAAAGATTGTTTAACTTTGCGTTATTCTTCCTCTTCAAAATGCAAGCATTTTGAGATCAATGATTTTCAAATACTTACCTATTTTTTTGTGCAGACGAGAGGACTCGAACCTCCAACCTTTGCAGGATACGGTTCTGAACCGTACGCGTATACCAATTCCGCCACGTCTGCAAAAAACTAAGCGTCTGCCTCCTCGGCGCAAATCATTTCGAATTTTATCATAATAACAAACAAAGGGGATATAATGAGGTGTGCCCAAAATTAAAAAAGACTTTGTTTTTGTAGTAATTTGCTTGCTTATTATTTTTACGATTGTTTTTACAATCGCATTTAGGTTTAGAAAAAGCTATTGCATGGACCAAAAGGGAATTTTTATAAGGCAAAACTTGCCTGCAGTTTACGGACCCGCTTCAACAATCGAACAAAGGGAAAAAGACACAGAGCGGATCAACCGCTTCTACAATTCTTGCCTATACTTCTTTAAATAGTCTGAGCGGGAGACGGGTATCGAACCCGCGACCTTCTACTTGGCAAGCAGACGCTCTACCGCTGAGCTACTCCCGCACGAGTGCGAAAAAGATTATATCAAGAATTTATTAGCAAAGCCACATTGGCCTCCATTTAACTTGAAATATAACCCATAGTGTGCTATACTACACACTTCGACCACCAACTTTCAGCCAAACTACGGCAAAAATTTTCCAATCTGCTATAATGAAAAACACAAAAAAACTGCCAAAATCTGCCCTTAAATTAATGGGCAAAAGACGTACAAAAATCCCCAGCTTCGGCGATTTGACAACAACTGCTTATCATGCTTTAGTGGACTTGTACAACCACATGATACGCAGACTGGCCCTTGTTTCGCTGTGGTTACTTTTGACCCCCACACTAATAATATTTATAGGGGTGTTTTTAAGCCTCAAAAATACCAAGATCAGCCTTCCCAGTGTTTCTGCACCTTTCGAAGCTGCAATTCCCCAAGACGCCAACAACATCCAAGGACAAGTAGTTGCAACCCAAATCACAGATGCAAGACCGCTTATGGTCGAAAAATTCCTTAAGGGCACCGCCCTTGCCCCTTATTCTAAAGATATCGTTGAGGTTTCCGACAAATACGACATTGACTACCGCCTAATCCCGGCAATTGCTATGAAAGAATCCGGCGGGGGAAACGTTGCACCAAGCGGCAGTTTCAACGCTTGGGGTTTTGAAAACGGCAGGACGCGTTTTGTTTCTTGGGATCAGGCAATAGACAACGTGGGCAAAACACTAAAGACCCGCTACATAGACAAAGGTTTTGTAACTCCTGACGAAATTATGCCGATTTATGCACCTCCAGCAGTAGAAAATGGCGGCCAATGGGCACGCGATATCAACTTTTTCTTCACCCAGATGGAAACGCTCTAAACGGCGTCAATTGTTAATTGGCAATCGTTAATTGTAAAATTCTTTCGTGGATTTAAAACTTACGCTTGCTATTCTAATTGGTAAACTTGTATCCTCGATAAATAAAATTAAAGGCACAGGTGCAACCGCCGCCCCGGGCCTCTACGCATTAAAGATAGACCCCAATCTAGTTTCCAAAATTACCCAGAAAAATAAACTCCAATCAATAATTGTTTCCGGCACCAACGGCAAAACAACCACTTCCAGGTTAATCTCAGAAATCCTTTCCACAAAATTTAAATTAATACATAACCGGCAGGGTTCTAACCTCTTAAGGGGTGTCGCTTCAACCTTGATATCCCAATCGTCACTAGCGGGAGACATCAACGCTGACCTATGCCTATGGGAAGCAGACGAAGCATCGCTGACTTCAATCGCAGAAAATACAAACCCCAAAGCCGTTGTCCTTTTAAACCTTTTTCGGGATCAATTGGATCGCTACGGAGAAATAGACACGACTAGAAAAAAGTGGCAGACAGTCCTTGGCTCACTTAACAAAGATTGTACCCTCATATCAAATGCCGACGACCCCAACATAAACTTTATATCTAAAGCAACAAAAGCCAAAAAAGTATTCTTTGGAATAGGTACCCAAAAAATAAATTTGCCTGACATTGAAAATATCGCCGATGTAAAATTCTGCCCAAACTGCTCCAAAAAACTTGAGTACCTTAAACTTTACTCTGCACATCTTGGAACCTACAAATGCACAAACTGCAGTTTTAAAAGGAAAAAGCCAGCCATAAGTGCGCAAACCCTAAACTTTAAAAGTGATTTTTCAACGGAATTGGTGTTAGAGGTCAACGGCCAATCTTTAAATATCCACTATCCGTTACCTGGGCTTTTCAACGTTTACAATGTCCTGGCGGCAGCAACCGTCGCAAACACACTTGGACTCGACCCAAAGAATACAAAAACCTCAATTGAAGAATTTTCGGCAGCATTCGGCCGCTTCCAAAAGGTCAAAATTGCAGGCAAACAAGTTTTAATTTTTCTTATCAAAAACCCGGCCGGTGCAAATGAGGTCTTAAGGACAATCAAGACGCAGAACAACCTAAATCTACTGGTGATTTTAAATGACAATATCGCAGACGGCCGTGACGTTTCCTGGATTTGGGACACAAACTGGGAGGCGCTAAACAAACAAATAGCAAATATCGATGTCTCCGGCACCAGAGCCTTGGATCTGGCTTTAAGGTTAAAATATGCTGGATTCAAAATAGACCAAAATTACGTACACGAAGATTTAAATTCATCGATTGATCAAGCACTATCAAAACTCGATAAAAACGACACACTATATATCTTGCCAACTTATACGGCCCTCATATGCCTCCAAGATTATCTCAAAAGTAAAGGAGTCGCCTCATGGCAAAACCAGTAAGAAACAATTTAAAATTTAAAATTAAAAATTTAAAATTAAACTTATGCCACCTGTATCCGGATCTCATGGACACCTACGGAGACCGCGGAAATATCCTGGCTATCCAATACCGCTGCAAACAAAGGAATATAGAAGTTATCTACTCCCCATTAACCATTAACGATAAACTATCAACCAATTATGACCTCTTCTTCTTCGGTGGCGGCCAAGACAAAGCCCAGGAAATAGTAGGGGAGGATTTAAAATCAAAATCCAAAGCCTTAAAGGAATCAATCGAAAATGGGGCGGTTCTACTTTCTATTTGCGGAGGCTACCAACTATTACAAAATTACTTTAAAACTGCAGACGGCATAAAAATCCCCGGAATTGGTTTATTCAATGCATACACAGAAGCGTCGGAGACGCGCATGATGGACAACTTGCTTATCGAAATCAACCCAAAAATTATGTCCGATATATCAAACATCTACAATCCATCATCTAACATCTACAATCTAACATCTAAACTTGTCGGCTTCGAAAACCACTCCGGCAAAACATATTTAGAACAAGGCACAATGCCACTTGGCACAGTAATAAAAGGAAGTGGCAACAATGGAGAAGACAAACTTGAAGGCGCAGTTTATAAAAACGCCTTCGGCTGTTACCTCCACGGTTCGCTTCTACCCAAAAATCCGCACTTTGCAGATTTATTAATCGCAAAAGCTCTTGAAAAAAAATACGGCGAGGTTATTAAACTTGAACCCCTCGATGATTCAATCGAATGGCAGGCCCACGCATCTGCAATAAATAAAATTAGTTAATATGCATTTAATTAACTGGCTTTAATAACCCATCCAAGTCTTCTTTTAAGTATCTTGGATGCCCAACTCCGCCAAGCCTATACTGTGCTAACTGCCCCGCACGCACATAACGATAAACAGTTTTAGGATGCACAGACAAATAGATTGCCGCTTCACGTTGACTTAAATACTCTTTTACAGCATTTTCAACTTCATTTGGAACCAATTCGAATTTATTAACTTCTTGCCCTTTATGCATGGTTTTTCCAAAAAAATCTTCAAGGTCTCGTTCGTACTCTGTTCCTTCTGGAAATTTACCTGCAACAACTTGAGTATAAAACACTGTTCCTGTAAGATTGCCAGTCTCTTCGAACCCAGTAGCATTGTAAACCACTCGATCTACAATGTATTCCGTACCCTCGAAATGTCTGTATCTACCACCAACCACAGGAGAGAGTCCCTCTTTTGCTGAAGCACATTCCCTTTCATTCATAGCCCGAAATTATACAATGTTGAAGAAAAATAATCAAACTATAAGTCTATTTGTGCCGGGGAGAGGACTCGAACCTCCACGGGTCACCCCATACGTTCCTAAAACGTACGCGTATACCATTTCGCCACCCCGGCTTAAACTAGGTTACAATTTTATCATTATGCCAATAATATTTCTCGGGATAATTCTTGGAATTAACTCAAACCTGACCTATAGGTTGAAATTACGCGCGTCACAGGAATATAATTAGCAAAATGAAATTACCGGGCTTGCAAAATATCTTAACTTTTTTAAAAAAACTCATAAACAAAAAGGTAATCACTGCGTCCGTAATCTTGTTAATTGTCTTTTTTATTGGCTCACGCGGTGCACAAAACGCCAAAATTATCCAAACCGCAAAAGTCGAAAATAAAACAATTTCTCAAACTGTAACAGCATCCGGAACTGTCCATTCGCAAAACGAAGCCGCCTTGCATTTTGCCGCCTCAGGCAAACTTGCCTATATCAACGCAAAACAGGGTGACAAAGTAAAAAAATACCAATTAATCGCCCAACTGGATAAACGGCAGCTGGAAAAAACTCTTAAAAAAGATCTTAATCTTTACCTAAACGAAAGAAACGATTTCGAAGACACCAAAGATTCTCAGAAATCCCAAATTATTACCGATGCCCTAAAAAGAATCGCCGAAAAATCGCAAAACGACCTGAACAACACTGTGATTGACGTTGAAATTCAGGATCTGGCCATCCAATATTCAAACCTTTATTCACCAATAGACGGATATATTGTAGACGAACCCCAAAAACTTGTTGGCGAGAACATACTTTTTAGTGACACGATAGCAACCATAGCAGACTTGGATAATATTAAATTTATCGGGGAAGTGGATGAAGGCGATATTGCCAAAGTCCAAACCGGCCAAACATCCGAAATTACACTCGATGCCTTTGAAAATCAAAATCTGGAAACCCAAGTTGACACAATTGGCCAAAAAGCGATGACCACATCAACAGGCTCAACCGCATTTCGGACATTTTTTAATCTGCAAAACAATCAAAATTTAAGGATTGGGATGAACGGCACGGCACAAATTGAGGTAGCAAAGGCAGAAAACATAAATACCGTTCCACTGGAAGCAATTGTAGACGACAAATACGTTTATATAAAAGTTGGTAAAAAATTTGTCAAAAAGGAAGTCGAAAAAGGCATCGAATCCGACACGGAAGTTGAGATAACAAAAGGGCTGTCAGCTGGTGATACCATTTTAATAGCCGGTGTTGACGAACTCAAAAAGGGCAGTATTTTTCAAAAAATAACTGGAAGTGTTCTGTGACCTCAATTATAAGCACCAAAAACCTTTGTAAATATTATGGTGAAGAAGAAAACATCACCAAGGCAGTTGACAACGTTTCTGTAAAAATAGACAAGGGCGAGTTTGTCGCAATCATCGGCCCGTCAGGCTCAGGCAAATCCACCCTAATGCACATAATTGGCTGTCTGGATAAACCTACAAGCGGACAATTTTTTCTAAACAATAAACAATTAATTCAATTTTCCGAAAACGAACTGGCAAAAATTAGAAACGAGCAAATAGGCTTTGTTTTCCAATCTTTTAATCTTCTTCCAAGAACCTCTGCCCAAAAAAATGTTGAATTGCCGCTCGTTTACGCCAAAGTAGGCGCAAAAGAAAGACAAGAGAGGGCGCAAACATTATTGACAAAATTAGGTCTGAGTGAAAAATTTTTATCGACACCTGCAAAACTCTCCGGAGGACAACAGCAAAGGGTCGCAATAGCAAGGGCTCTTATTAATAATCCTCTGATACTCCTTGCAGACGAACCAACCGGAAATCTTGATACAAAAGCATCTTATGAAATTATGGATATTCTAAAAAATCTAAACCGGGAAGGTATTACGGTAATCATGATTACCCATGAAGCCGATATAGCCAAACAAGCCAAACGGATTATTTCCATGAGAGACGGAAAAATTGTAAGCGATAAAAAAGTTGTTAAAAACAAAAAAAATGCAAATTACAGAAATATTTAAACTCGCACTCGAGGCAATACGCGTAAATAAACTGCGCTCTATGCTTACCTCCTTGGGAATAATAATCGGAGTTGCTGCAATTATTCTTTTGGTTTCAATCGGCTCCGGCCTTCAAAATTATGTTACCTCAGAATTTGAAAAACTCGGCGCAAATTCTATTTTTATCTTGCCGGGCAAAGTCGAGATATCAGCAGCTGGCACGTCTGCCCAAGCAGTAAACAAACTCACGTTTGCTCTAATGAACAAGCTCGAAAAAGCCAAAGGACCAAACATAGAAAAAGTTCTCCCATTCATCGAGATTTTTATTACTGCTTCAAACAAAAACAATTCTAAAGTCACCAGGCTTGTTGCATCTTATAATGATTATTTTTCAATTTCAGATATCAAAACCTCGGAGGGAAGGATTTATACAAATAGCGAAGAAAAAAGTAGTAAAAAAGTTGCCGTCATCGGGCAAACACTCGCAAAAGATCTTTTTAAAAATCAATCACCAATTGGCAAACAAATATCTCTATCTAAAAAACCATTCACTGTAATTGGTGTTTTCGAACCTCAGGGAAGTGTAGCAGGAGTAGATGTTGACAATGCGGTCATCATACCTCTTTCGGCAGGAAGAATTTTAACGGGTACCGATCTTGTAAATCAGGTGCTGGTTCGGACTACGTCGACCGAAAACATCCAGGAGGCCAAAAAAGATATTGAAAAAATACTCCTAAGGACCCTTTCCGAAGATGACTTTACGATAATGACGCAAGAACAGCTTCTTTCCTCTATCTTGCAAATATTAGGCGTATTAACTCTCGCCCTTGGTGGGATTGCGGCAATTTCACTTGTCGTGGGCGGCGTCGGTATTTCCAACATAATGCTTGTCTCTGTTACAGAAAGGACCCGCGAAATAGGCCTCAGAAAGGCAGTGGGGGCAAGACCTTCAGATATTCTCACTCAATTTTTGATAGAAGCGGTCATACTGTCATTAGTCGGCGGAACAATCGGCCTTTTAATCGGTGCAACAGGATCTTACTTGATCTCTGCCTACATCAAATCATCCGTACCCCTCTGGGCAATATTTTTAGGTGTTGGCTTTTCAAGCATTGTCGGCATTGTGTTCGGGGTAGCACCGGCCATTCGCGCCTCTCGTCTGGATCCGATTGTTGCCCTGAGATACGAATAAGATTAAAATCGATCTAATGCCCACAAGATCATCTATCGCCAACCGCAAATTGCAAATCGCAATTTTTGTCTTATCGCTTACCACTTGTTGTCTATTGCTTCTCACTTCCCATTCATCACCTGTTTACTCTATCTCTCCACTCGAGCAAGCCCAAAACGATTATTCGTTCCAGCTTTCCAAATACCAAGACGCCAAAGCAAAGTTCGACAACACGCGTGCCAATTATCAAACTTATCAAACAGCAATAGCCAAAAGCGACTTATATCGTCAAACCAAAGATTACTTCGCCCAAATTTGCGACCTATACATAAGCTACTTTTTACTGGTAAACGAGCGCGCAAATTCCGTAAACTGGGACCATTCTTCGTACAAAAAAGATGATCAGAGCAAATTGGTTGCCGATGAACTCGCGAGCATCCGAAATATCAAATCCCAAGCTCAAAATACCCAAAAACTCGAAGACTATAACGAGCAATTCAAAAACTTAAAAGCCAACATCCAAAGCTCCGGCTTGCCAATTGCAAATTCTGTTTTAAAAACGACAGACGTCGTACAAATAGAGGAAACAGCCGCAATTTTTTTCCAAAACGCTGATGCGCTTGACAAATACGCGCTTTCCAAAATATCAGACAATAATAAACCCCTGTATAACGACTGGAAAAGCCAAATAGACACTTACAAGCAAACTATCCAAAAAGAAGTTGACGCAGACAAAAGTTATCTTAAATTACACACATCACCAAACGATCCGCAAACGGCAACATTTAAACCTGATAACCAAAATGCCCAAAACATACTAAACCAGCCAATAGGCAAGCTCACAGAAATCCTAAAATACCTATAAAATGGAAAAAGCAATTTACAAAGACGCAAACTACCAGGAACCGGAAGGTCAAATAAAAAAAACTATTACAGCTTCAAAAACAAAGGCTGTAGATTTTTTAAGAAAAAATGCAAGTCTAATCAAAAAAGTATTGGTAATCACAGCATTTTTAGCATTATTGATAATTTCTGTCGTAATTCTTGCCGTACTTTCAAAACGTGAGGCACCCGCACAGCCTCCACCTGCAAACATAATAATCGCAAGCCCGACAACCCAACCGCAAGTAGACACAGAGCTCCAGGCTATACAAAATAACCTCGAAAAATACAAGCAATCCGTAGACAACCTCTCAAAAACAACTGTTAAAAATTTTACGCCTCCAAAAGTGGATTTAGACGTAACATTTTAGTATAATACGCCTGATGCAACCAGTAAAAGCAGCTGCAAACGCGGCTAAATTTTTGTTTGACGAAATAGAAGAGCTGGAACCAAAAAAGTTTCTTGACGAAACGGCGCGTCAATTTGATTTTTTTAACCACCCAAAACTCGGATCAAAACCCAAAGAAATAGCCAGAGGCGAGCTCGCCCATGCCCGCCAGGCACAACACGCCCAAGAACTTGCAAAAGAAGACGCGGCAAACTCCCAGCAACGCCTCCAAGAGGTTAAAGCCGTATATAAAGAATTTAGTCTGCAGGAAAACCAAAAGCAAAACGAACAAAAAGAAGAAATTGCAAGCCTGACTGAAGAAGTCGTCAAGCTAGCACAAGTATCAGGAGTAGAAACCAAAGCGCATCTTCAAAACCAGCACATAAAGGTAGGTAAAATAGACATTAAACTGCTTACCTATATAATCAAAGTCTTAAGGGTCAAGGCAGAACAAAGCAAAAGCGCCAAAGATTTGGTTGGCGAACGCGCCAACGCCAAGCGCGCAACAGGAATGATGGCCTGGGTTAGCGGCAAACAAATGCAAGTCCACGAACAAGGCACAATGACTCTTCAAGGGTAATCAATAACCCATAGTAGTAATTAACAGCCAATTTTGTTATAATATGCAAACAAGGAAGCATAAATGAGCGCAGAAACATTATCTTCCGTATCTATGGGTGCAGAAATTGCATCTGCATCTTTGCAGCCTATTTCAAGCGTTGCAGAATCAGGTATAGACTTTAGCTTCAATGCCAGCATTGGCAGCGAAGTTCTTCCAAGTATCATAAACGCACCGCAATCGGCAAGCGAAAATATTTTTAATTTGCCGACTTACAAACCAAACTTTGATCCCAAAATAATAGCAATTGTTCCAGAAATTACGGCAAATTCCTTACCTCCAATAAACTTACCGGAGTTAAACATTCAAACCTTTAATTTAGAAAAACCAGCAGAAAGCCAGAAACCAATTGTTCTTGAGCCCGAAGCTCAAGCAGACATTATTGAATTCTCAAAGACAATATCAAGCTTGCAAACTTTTGGCTTTACCAAAGAAGAAGAACAAAAATGGGCCGATAAATTCAAAAAAGCTTTGCAAGAAAAATCCGCAGCCGAGTCCGAACCCCCGCTCAACATTTTACCTCAAACTGCAGAGCAAGTTGAAGTCGATCTGCTCGTGCAGGTCGAAACGCAAGCAAAAGCAGAAGCACAAGCACAAGCTGAAACAGCTGGACAACCACCGGTAATCCCTCCAAAGATCGAAATCGGCGCACTTGATAATAACGAAAGCTCAGGGCCGAAAAAAACTAAAAAACCAAAATGGGAAATGTTTACGCTAGATAACCAGAAACGGGTTGCCAAAGATAGCCTTAAAAAAAGAGTGGGCGTGGCCAAAGATATAGTAGAAGAAGCAACACTGGATGACCCGGAAGACATAGCATCTGCAATCGAAGCAAGAATATACAAACTTGATGTACCCGACATCGCAGAATCCGCCCGAATAGTACAAGGTGAGCTGACCATCCCTGCGGTTTCACAATATTTGAGCGCAGATGTTGTCAGTGTCAGAGACGGTCAAGATATAGCCGAAGTTCATAATACTATCGTGCGAACTCTTTATAATCACGCACCAACAGAGAAGGTTGGGGTACTTCAGCCCGGAGGCACAATAGAGAAAGAACAACTACCGGGAGGCGCAAAAGAATTAGCAGAAGAAGGGGCAAGAGTAATTGTTTTGCGAAAAAACCGTTGGGTACCACTCGAAAAACCATCTTTTAAAGATCCAATTGAGTTTGATAAAAAAGCCGCTTAAATTTTGGTGGACCCAAAGGAGCCTACTTAGAACTGGATTTTATCATATCTGGTCTGAAAGCTTTCTACTTGTTGGGGCTGCTTTAATTTACAATTGGAACAAATTTGATTGTTGACAATATTTGGTTGAATTCATTTGTTAAATCGCTAAGTAAATCTTCATCTTGTGTAGAAAAACTGATGATATAGGTGTACGTGTCTTTAGGCTGCGCGATTACACGTACAAAATGCACACCGATACCTTCTGTGCCAGTATACTTTTTAGACTTTATGCCATCGATTGTGACTTCTTCAGTCTTAGCCACTCCGGCAGAATAAGCTTGCAATGATTCTTGGTCCAAACCAGCCCTTGCGTCAATTAGAACTGATGCTGTGCCTGGTGTGTAATCTCCAGTCGTCTTTTTATCAGTTGCTCGAGTGGTTGTTAGACGTTTCGGATCGGGAGAATCAAACTGCCAAGTGTTGGGATATTTAAGATAAAGACCTATTTGTTTAAAGGTATAGGCATTCCAGTTTGCAGTATTGTCAGAAGCTGGAGTTGATACCACTTTCGGCGATGATGTTGAGGCAGGTTGAGTAGAATTGTCTGATTGAGGTTGTGTTGTAGGTTTAGATTTAAGCAAATAGAAACCACCTACAATAACACTCGCACTGATAACAAGAATTACTAAAATCAAAGGTAGGGCAAAACCTTTTCGCACAATTTTAGTATAACAATTTTAACGCTCATTACAATGTCTAAAGATGAACTGGGCCGCGAAAACTTAAAGGGTTCGAACGTATTTTAGCCGCAAAACTTCATGTTCAGGGTATAGTTGAAGCTATTAAATTTGAGTGGGCTCAAGAGGGCTCGAACCTCTGACCTCCACAATGTCAATGTGACGCTCTAACCAACTGAGCTATGAGCCCGAAACTCAGAAATGATTTTAACACTCACGATTGACAATTTCCATCTTAAACATTTAGCACAAAAGTTATGCGCGAAGAGTGATGTCCGTATTTAATTAAACATGCACATTATGTCCTCTGAGCAATTTTTTCCGTTTCAAGGTAAAATATAAACATGAAATCAGCAGAAATGAAAGCACCGCTCATCCCAAGACAAGAAGGTGAACACGTAATACTTGGAAGATACAGTTTGGAGACCGAGGGCAAAGAAGGCTCAACTTTTCGAAGCCTTTTAATTGTCCAAAGCAAAGAAGGGGCAGAACATCCATTTTATGCTATTGATGAAAAAACCGAAGAAGATGTTCCTTTGACTATTACAAAAATAATCGACGTATACAGAAACGTACTCCAGCAAGAGCCTCCGCCAAAATACTTAGAAGGGCCAAACCAATATTGGAAAATTCGCGACCGCAAGAGACGGGACAAGCAAAGAAAAAGTATACCCATAGAAACACCTACCAAGCATTAATCCCTAATTATTTTCTGCTCAACAATGTAGCAATGTATCTATATAACAATGTAAAATAACCTTAATGTCTGACGAAAAAGTAAAAGTTATCGAAAAACACTATATCGAAGTAGAAGCCTCAGGCAAAAAGAAATTTTTGCATGGCCTTTTAAGCGGAGTGGCCTACGGGATCGGCTTAACACTTGGCACAACTATAGTAATTGCTATAATTGGCTACTTTGTTTCCAAAGTAGATTTTGTACCAATTTTCGGTACATTTCTGTCTAAGGTAATAACAGCCGCCCAATCAACAAAAAAATGACAAACCAGCTAAAAGACCATAAAGAACTAGGCCGCGAACTCGAACTCTTTTTTGCTCACGACGTTTCGCCCGGTGCACCATATTGGCTGCCCAAGGGCATGGTCATTTTCAAAGAATTGGAAAAGTTTATAAGGGGCCTAACCCAAAAAGCCGGATACTTAGAAACCTCGACGCCGATAATGGTCAAAAGCGAAATCTTCAAACAATCCGGCCACTGGACAAAATTCGGTGAGCACAACATGTACAACCTGACGCTCACAGAAGAAGACGACAAAAATCCAATATCCTATACCCTAAAACCTATGAACTGCCCGGAATCAACAGTCCTTTACCGTTTTCGCCCAAGAAGCTACCGCGAACTTCCGCTTCGGTTTTCCGAAATCGGCAGGCTTCACAGACGCGAAAAATCCGGTGAAGTCAACGGTCTCCTGAGAGTCCGTCAGCTGACAATGGACGACGCCCACATTTTTGCAAGAGAGGACCAAATAGAGGAGGAAGTTGAAAACATTCTGGACACGATGGTCGCTTTTTACGAAAGTTTTGGCTTTGAATATGAATTCAAACTTGCAACAAGGCCGGAAGAGAGGGCAGGCAAAGATAGCGACTGGGACAAAGCCGAAAAAACGCTTGAAGATGTTTTAAAAAGGAAGAAGTTAAAATATTCGCCAAAAGACCGTGACGGCGCGTTTTATGGCCCCAAAATCGACCTCCATATCAAAGACAGCCAAGACCGTGAGTGGCAGCTGGCAACCGTCCAGTTGGACTTTCATATGCCCGAAGCATTCGACTTAAAATATATTAGCGAAAAAGGTGAACAAAAAAGGCCGGTCATGGTCCACCGCGCAATTTTTGGATCATTTGAAAGGTTTATTGCCATCTTAACCGAACACTACCAAGGCAACTTTCCACTTTGGCTTGCTCCCCAGCAAGCAATTGTTTTGCCGATCACAGACAAAAATCTGGGTTATGCCCAGGAAATAGTAGACAAGCTAAAAGAAGCAAATATCAGGGTGTCAGCAGACGAAAGGAACGAAACCTTGCAGGCAAAAATTAGAGACGCCGCACTTTTAAAAATTCCCTACATTTTGGTAGTCGGCGGCAAAGAAGAAGAGACCCGAAAAATCGCAGTCCGCGCAAACGGCAAAGACCAAGGCCTAATGACAACCACCGAATTTATTGACAAAATAACTGGGGAGATTGAAACTAAAGGCTAATTGATGATAGAATCATCATTTATAAATTACTCTAATCAATCTAATTATTTAATTGGCCTAAATTATTTGAAAATTTAAAATTAAAAATTGTTTAGAAATTAGAAATTAGAATTTAGAAATTTTTATTGGGGGTCAAGAAATAAAGAAATATTACAGGCTTAATCATCAAATCGCAGCATCCGAACTAAGGGTACTTGATGACGAAGGTAAGCAAATAGGGATTCTTTCAACCTCGGATGCCTTAAAAAAGGCACAGGAGCTGGAACTTGATTTGGTAGAGATTGCGCCGGAAGCAAAACCCCCGGTTGCCAAGATAATTGATTATAAAAAGTTTCAATATCTTGAGGATAGGAAACAAAAAGAGGCAAGAAAGCATACGAAAGAAACGGAATTAAAAGAAGTCCGTTTTTCGCCATTTATCGGTGAACATGATTTAGAGGTAGGACTTTCGAGGGTTAAAAAGTTTATAGGCGAAGGAGACATGGTCAAAACCAGTATTGTCTTTAAAGGCAGACAAATGACCCATACCGAATTTGGACCAAGGCTTTTGCAAAAAATACTTACGCAACTCGAGGGCATTGCCGAAAAAGACAGGGACCCAAGATGGGAAGGCAAAAGGTACGTTGCCATCTTAAGACAAACAAAAGGACAAAAACCAAAGTCGGAACAAGAGACAGAAAACATAAAACAAGAAACAAATGAAGCAAAAAACTAAAAAAGCAGCAGCAAAGAGGTTTAAAATTACCCCAACCGGTAAGATTATGCGCGGCCGCCAAATGCATAACCATTTGAAGTCGGCAAAAAGCCACACGGCAATCCACCGCTATAAGACAACTGCACTGGTTTCGGACGTCGAAAAAAAGACAGTTTCCAGAATGCTGCCATATGGTCGGTAAACTCTAAACACTAATATCTAAACTCTAAAAAAATAGGGTTTAGAATTTAGGATTTAGAATTTTTAAATATATGAGAGTCAAAAGAGGAACAACAACCCACAAAAGGCATAAAAAGATCCTAAGCCTTGCAAAAGGCTATCGCGGCGGCCGCTCAAAGCTCATTAAAGAAGCAAAAACAGCGGTTATGCATGCAGGCGCAGACAGCTACCGCGGCAGGATCCAAAAGAAACGTGATGCAAGGTCCCTTTGGATTGTCAGGATCAACGCCGCACTTTCTACCCACAATATTTCTTACAACAAATTTATAAACGATTTAAAAAAGAAGAACATCGAACTCGACCGCAAAATTTTAGCAGACATCGCCCTCAACGACCCCGAAGCTTTCACCGAGCTCGTCAAAAAAGTCGCGTAAATCTGCTAAACTTAAATCATGAAGCGGGGAGCTGCCGGTTTAATCCTTATTGTTTTAATAACACTAATTCTTCTCGTCATGATTTTTGCCGCATCAAAATTCATTCTTCCAAACCCGCAAACAATAGAAAAAGAAAAACAAATAACCAACAGCGCCCAGGATGCCGTCAATAAATACCAGCAGAAAAATATCCAGGACCAAACCCCAGACGGTCTTTAACTTTTTTTCATCACCAAGTCAATACGTTGACAATCATTTTGACCGTTGGTATTCTTCCCCGTACACCTCTCGTTTTTAGATTTAATTCTTTTAACGAGAGGTTTTTTAGTGAAATTATCGCGAATTGTTTAGACGATTTATACTAACGCCTTGTTTTTACTTATATTTTTTAAAAATGTGTAGACAAAAAAGAAAATGTAGGTTCTTCAGTTCGTCGAGTAAAACCCGCCCTTGTTCAGAATGACAATTCATGACGCTACCGATATAATTACCCCATATGGATAAAAAGATCGCAGAAATTTTAAAAGGTGCCCAAGCAAAACTTGCAAACGTCAAAGACAAAAAATCGCTAGAAACTCTTTACATTGAATTTTTCGGCAAAAGTTCACCTTTAAACAGTCTGACAAAAGAAATTTCCAAACTCAATCTGGCCGAAAAACCAAAAGCAGGCCAAGCCATAAACTTAGCTAAAAAAGAACTGGAAAATCTTTACGAAAAAGCACGCTCGTCGTTGGTCGTTAACCCTTCGACTACCCCAATTGACGTTACCGCCCCCGGCAAAAAACAGGAACTGGGCCACCTCCATTTAGTTTCGCAGGCAATTGAAGAAATAGTTTCAATTTTCACCAAGCTTGGATTTTCCCTTCAAAGTTACCCCGAAGTTGACTGGGATTACTACGCTTTTGAATCTCTTAATATGCCCAAAGAACACCCGGCCCGGGACGACTGGGAAACCTTTTTTATTGCGAATCATCGAGCAACAAGCTCTCTTATTAAATCCGATCAGGGGGCAGGCAAAGACACAAAATTTGGCAAGCTTGTTTTGACACCGCACACTTCAAACGGCCAGGTCCGTGAAATGGAAGAGGTCCAGGAACCTCCTATTAGGATGATTAATATTTCACGCTGCTACAGAAGGCAAATCGACGTTTCGCACACACCAATGTTTCACCAATTCGAGGGTTTGTTAATCGGCGAAAACGTTTCTATCTCTCAGCTTAAAGGCACGTTCGATTTTTTTACAACCAACTTTTTTGGGCCAAAAAGGGTAACCAGACTGCGGCCTCATCACTTTCGCTTCACCGAACCTTCATTTGAAGTCGATGTCACATGCGATATCTGCGACGGCCGCGGCTGCAGACTTTGCAAAGGCGGTTGGCTAGAGCTTGGCGGCGCGGGCATGGTCCACCCAAACGTTCTCAAATCGGGCAAAATAGATTCGGACAAATATTCGGGCTTCGCCTTCGGCTGGGGGATAGAACGCACGATTTCCATGAAGACAAAACTTCCGGACATCAGGCTTTTCTATCAAAACGACCTAAGGTTTCTGGAGCAATTCTAATGAAAAAGTATCAAATGTATCAAACGGGTCAAAAGTTTCAAAAGTCACATCTTGCCTTTGATACTTGTGATACTCTTGATACCTTTGATACATCAAATTTATGAATTTACTCGTTCCTGTTTCTTGGCTTCGCGAATACCTAAAAACCGACTTGGCGGCAAAAACCATAGCAAACTATCTGACTGCTTCCGGCCCGTCCGTAGACTATATTGAGAAACACGGCACAGATTTTATTTTCGACATCGAAGTAACAAGCAACCGTGCAGACGCGTTTTCTGTTTTCGGCATTGCCCGCGAAGCCCATGCGATCCTCTCTGCAAACAATCAAAAATCAAGCTTGATAAACCCAAAAGGGCTGGACACAAAACTCGAACCGGACGTTGTAAAAACAGTCGCCCTCGATGCCCAAATTGCAGATTCCAAACTTTGCCCGCGCTTCACGGCGATTATTTTGGAAATCAAACTAGGTAAATCACCCGCTCTTATTGCAAACCGCCTAAAAATGTGCGGCATCCGGCCGATAAATAATATCGTCGATATCACAAACTACATCATGCTGGAAACAGGCCAGCCAATGCACGCATTCGACTTCGACAAAATAGAAGACGGCAAGATGCTCTTGAGGGCATCAAAAGAAGGTGAAAAGCTCACGACCCTAGACGGCGTCAAAAGACAGCTCCCCAAAGGAACAATTGTCATCCAAGACGCCAAAAAACTTATCGACTTGTGCGGCATTATGGGTGGAGAAAACTCCCAGATAACCAACCGCACCAAACGCGTCGTGTTTTTCGTCCAAAGCTACAACCCTGCGCAGATTAGGAAAACAACACAACAATTGGCTTTTCGGACAGACGCAGCCGCACGATTCGAAAAAGGGGTAAATTTAGAAAACATCCTGCCGACTCTAGCCCTTGCAGTTTATCTTGCCAAAAAAACAGCCAGCGCCAAGATCATTTCCGAACTGGTGGATATTTACCCAAAAAAACAGGAAACAAAAACAGTCAGCCTAAGTTTCAAAAAGCTCAACAACTACCTTGGCGTAGAAATAAACCCGAACAGGGCAATTCAAATTTTGCTTTCACTGGGTTTTAAAACATCTCTGGAAATTGCCTCCCTCAAGGCAACAACGCCCAGCTGGCGTGCGCAAGACGTAGAAAGTGACGTTGACCTAATAGAAGAAATCGCCAGGATTTACGGCTACCACAACCTTCCGTCAACCTTACCCGGCGATCCGCCTCCAAATAGGGCAGATAGCCACCTTGCAAATGTAATCGAACTTAAAAAAGCCCTAAAAATGCTCGGCCTAACAGAAGTTATCACTTACTCAATAATCAGCAAAAAATTACTTTCGGTCTCACAAATTAGCGAAAAAAACGCCGTGGAGTTGGCCAACCCGCTAACCGACCAGTGGCAATTCATGCGGCCAAGTTTAATCCCGTCTCTTCTTGAGGTCATATCCAATAACCAGAATCTAAAATCTAATATCTCTCTCTTTGAGATTGCCAAAACATATTTACCATCCGAAGCTTCAGCGAAAGGTGGCGTCAAACAAAGAAGGGGCCTACCAGTCCAAGACCTATTCCTGACAATTACCCTAACCAATTCTGATTTTTCTCAAATTAAAGGCCTTACCGAAAACATTTTTACCGCACTAAAAAGAAAGGCCAGCTACAAAAAATTAGCAAACCAACCGGTACTTTTCGACCAAAACAAATCCGCAAATGTAAGTATCGGCGAAGTAAGCGTCGGCGAAATCGGCATTCTGAGCTCAACCACTACCGATCAGTTAGAAATCAAAAACACGGTTGCCTCGGTTAATCTAAACCTATCCAAAATCTATAATCTGCCATCTATAATCCAAACCTATCATCCAATTCCCAAATACCCGCCAATAATAGAAGACATTTCGGCAATTTTTTCTGTCCACACACCGCTTGCCGATATAACCTCAGAAATCAAAAATGCATCCGCTCTCGTTAAAAAAGTCGAAACCATCGATATTTTTGCAGACCCAAAACTCGGCGAACTAAAAAAATCCGTAACGCTTCGCCTAACTTACCAGCATCCAGCCAAAACACCCACACAAAGTGAGGTAAACACCCAGCGTTCAAAAATCACCAAAGCGCTGGAAACAAACCTCAGGGCTAAAGTAAGAAAATAATGGCACATGTAATCGCATTTGGAGCAAGTATCACTTACGGAGCCTGGGACACAGAGGGTGGATGGGTAGCAAGACTCAGGAAATACCTCGACGCCAAATACCTTATACCTAAACATCCAAAATATTTTCTCACTTATAATCTGGGCATCTCCGGTGACAATTCACAAGGTCTACTCAAAAGGTTCGAACCGGAACTCAAACTCAGACTAGACGACGAGGAAGAAAACATACTTATAATTTCTATAGGCATCAATGATTCGCAATTCGTGTTAAAAGATAAAAAAAACCGGATTTCGCCAAAAGATTATCAGGCTAACCTTACAAAAATACTTTGCCTTGCCAAAAAATACTCAACAAAAATTGTTTTTGTGGGCATAACCCCATGCGACGAAACAAAAACAAGCCCACTCGCCTGGGACAAGTCAAAGTGTTACAAAAATGAATACATCAAAAAGTACAACGACATTGCACATGACGTTTGTAGGCAAAATAAAATCGGTTTTATAGACGTTCTTCCTCTGCTGCTTGGCAAAAACTATTTATTCGAAGACGGACTTCACCCAAATTCCCAAGGCCACGAACTAATTTACAAGGAAGTCAAAAAGTGGCTCGATGGTATTATCTAACCTCACCCAAAAATCACTCATCACCGAAGACTTAAAAGAAGCAACGTCTATAGTCGACAAATCTTTGGGCCTTTTAAAAAAATCCAACCCTCGCTCATTGCTGTTTAAAACCCGTTTCGGAATCCATACACTTTTCCTTAAGGAACCTATAGATGTTCTGATTTTGGACAAGGCGGGTATAGTCAAAAAAATCGCAACGGTTAACCCAAACAGAATATTTATCTACCACCCAATCTACTCAACAGTTGTAGAACTGCCAAAGGGAACAATTAAAAAATCTAAAACAAAAGTGGGGGACAAGCTCAAACTCCAAAAATTTTAGAAATTAGACCTGCCTGCCGGCAGGCAGGAATTAGAAATTAGAAATTTCCTCAGTCCGTCCAAGGCTGTCCGACCGAAACGGTTATCTCGCTCTCCGAATCTTTTCCTGCATCATTATAAGACTTCACCTTCAGCTTATGTTTTCCGCGATTTGCATCGGAAAAGGTGTAGCTAAAACTGATACTGCTTTCCGGATTATCACGGCTGTCTTTTATCGATCCATCAACGTAAAATTCTGTTTTGTTAATTTTTCTACCGGTTGTTGTACGCGCGTTAACGCTAAAATTTAAATCAACCCTGTCATGGTCATGAGGACTCTCAAAAGAAACAGCAATGTCGTCCGGGTTTGTCGTTGGCTGGTTTTTTAAATCGTCCGGCACAACATATTTTGTGTCAGGTTGAGTCTTTGCCCAAGCATCGATTCCTGCTTGCCATCGGTTCACTCCATCTGTCGAAACAGGGTCAGATTCCAAAAATACGTAGTAATCTTTTCCGTCTTTAGTTTTTTCGACATTACAGCTCTGGACTGGTTCTGTACCCTTTATGAAATACTCGCTTCTGGTTGGATAATCGCGGCACGGTAAACCGCCGCCCAAAGCATCGATTATAATCGCGTTTACACTGTCCGGCTTGTTAAACTGCTCAGAACCTTTACCGGAAAGTGCGGCAGAAATAATCCTATTCCAGATAGGTGTTGCGCCGGTTACACCGGAAGCAATCTTTTGGTTCATCGGGGAATTATCATTATTGCCAACCCAAACCCCCACTGCTATAGACGGCGTGTACCCCACAGTCCAATTGTCACGCTTATCGTCTGTCGTTCCGGTTTTGACAGCCACAGTTTTGCCCGAAACGTTAAGGAACGAGTTTGGGCCAAAAACAATTCCTCTTGCGTTGTTGTCCGAAAGTATATGCGAAATCAAAAACGCCGCGTCCTCACCGATAACCTGTTTCGGATGCCTATCTTTAACCTCATCTATCACCTTACCGTTTTGGTCTTTTACCGAAAGGATTGCCACCGGCTCACTATATTGTCCGCGGCCCGCAAAAGTTGAGTAACCGCTAACCAACTCCAACAATCTAACCTCTCCGCCGCCCAAAGTTACCGAAAGACCCAACCGCTTCAAATTATCGTCCGTTGGCTCCAGTGATTTTACACCGGCATCATATGCAGTCCTCAGCATATTTTTAATCCCTACAAGAGCCGTCATCTTAACGGCCGGAACGTTCAGGGAATTGGCCAAATCAAATCTGATTTGCTGCGGTCCTCTATATTTTCCGTCGTAATTTACCGGTTTATAAGGCGGCTGGCCAGCCCCTCCCGGAAACTCCGTTGGCACGTCCATCAAAACAGAAGCAGGCGTATATCCTGCCTTAAACGCAGTTGCATATGTAAACGGCTTGAGCGCCGAACCAGGCTGTCTCAGGGATATCGTTACATTAACCTGGCCGTCGTAATCTTTGGCAAAATAATCTTTTGAACCAACCATCGCCAAAATATCACCATTTGTCGGGTCTTCAACAACCGCCGCACCGTTTCCAACCTTGTAATCAGTCAGCTTATCCACTTCTTCCTTCACAATCTGCTGTGCCTTATCCTGCAAATCAAGGTCGAGTGTCGTTGTCACCTGAAGCCCGCCCTGCTCCACAAACTTTTCTCCGTACTTTTTCGTTAGCAAATCTTTAACGTAAAAAACAAAATGCGGCGCCTTAATTCCTACATCGTTCGGCGAAAACTGCACACTTGGGATCTCGCTATTCAGCTGGGTTTCCTGCTCTTTTGTAATATTACCGTCTTCACGCATGCGCCTGGCTACATCTTTTGCACGGCCAACATACGCTTTTGGATTGCTCCCATAAGGTGAATAATAACTTGGGCTTTGCGGCAAACCTGCCAAAATAACAGCTTCTGTAAGCGTCAAGTCCTTTGCCTGTTTGTTAAAATATGTTTGCGCAGCCGCCTCAACACCCCAAGCCGTTCCGCCATACGGCACTTCGTTTAAATAAATCTGTAAAATCTCGTCCTTGGTGTACTTACGCTCGACTTGTATTGACAATATCAGCTCCTTGAATTTTCTAGTCACGGTTCTTTCTGGCGAAAGCAAAGTGTTTTTAACAACCTGCTGGGTAATTGTAGATCCGCCTTGGATATCACGGAACAAAAGGATGCTCAAAAACGATCTGGCAATTCCTGTAACCGAAAACCCTTGGTGTTTGTAAAAATCCTTATCTTCAATAGAAATTGTCGCTTGTTTAACGTAGGGCGGCAGAGCACTCCAATTTACAAGCGCCCGGTTTTTGTCGCCAAAAATGTCATAAAGTAGTTTGCCGTTTCGGTCAAAAATTTTGGTAGAAAGGGAAGAATCGTGTTCGGTCAGCTTATTTGGCGAAGGCAAATCTTTGGCAAAGGCGATAAAACCAACAAAAGTTAATACGATAAGACCCAACAGTGAGAAGAATAAAAGTGTAGACAAAAGACCGAAAAACCTTACCCAAAAACGCCTTCCATCAAACCCCGAAGGACTCAAAAACGGGTGGTCGCTGTGGTGGGAAATTTTTCGTACCCGCAGGGAATATTTACGTCTCCCAAAACCAGAAGATAATCTCATCAATTAAAATATTATACCTTACAGCAAACCCCGTTGCGACAATTTGACAAACGTGCAATACCAAGAGTAAAATTCTGCAAAATGCCAAGTAAACAAGTAGAAAAAGAGCCAATTTCCGTAGAGCCATTTTTAACTTTGCGTGTGCTCAGTGGAGACGCTGGTACTAGCGCAACTTGCCCTGAACTGGACATTAGCATGAACATGGGCGGGGAAAACAAACAATCGGCAGCAGTGAAGGGCCTCTTAGCGATAACAACTCCATTCGCCCAAACATTGGTCAGCCGTGTCTCGAACGGAACTTTTGAAGATGCATCACTAGAAAAAATAACCATTGCCAGAAGGATTATAGAAGCCCATGATAAAGGCATTCACACCGCCCAATTTTACAAACCAGAATACCCAGATATTGAAATAGAGCAACAACTGCAAAGTCTAGCCCAAAGCACACAGTCTTAGATTAAAAATCCACAACTTATTCATACTCATAATTGTCAGACTACTCAGGTAAAATTTTCTTGTGCGCACTAATTGCACCAAACCCCCAAAACCTTTATCATTCAATCTATGACAACAGATGAAGTTTTAACGCGGGGGGTAGATGAAATCTTCCCATCAAAAACTGAACTTGAAAATCTATTAAAAAGCGGCAAAAAACTTCGAGTTTATCAGGGTTTTGACCCGTCTTCAGCTAACCTCCATATCGGCCACATGATCGGGCTAAGAAAACTCCGCCAGTGGCAAGATCTGGGACACGAAGTAATATTTCTGATCGGGGATTTTACAGGCATGATTGGTGACCCGACCGGTAGAGAAGAAACCAGACCGGTACTTTCCAAAGAGACAGTAGAAAACAACGCAAAAACCTACAAAGAACAGGCCGGTAAAATTTTGGATTTTACCGGTAGTAACCCAGTCAAGATTAAATTTAACAGTGAATGGTTAGGAAAACTCAAAACCCCAGAGATCGTAAACCTATTTTCAAAAATCACCTACCAGCAAATCATCAAAAGGGGAATGTTTAAGAAGAGGCTGGAAAATGATGGGGATATTTCCTTCGGCGAAGTGACTTACCCAATATTGCAGGGCTACGACTCCGTTGCAATGGACATTGACATTGAGGTAGGAGGCCGTGACCAGCTCTTTAACATGATGATCGGAAGAGACCTGATGCATAAAATGAAACGTAAGAACAAGTTTGTTATAACAACACAGCTTCTAGAAGACAACCAAGGCAGCAAAATTGGCAAAACGGAAGGAAATGCTATCTCGTTTACAGACAAACCCGAGCAAATCTATGGGGCCATTATGAACTTTCCAGACGACACAATAACAAAGTGCTTAGAGTGCCTAACGGATGTACCCTCAGATAAAATCAAAGAAGCCGAAAAAGCAATCAGCTCAGGTAAAAATCCACTTGAGTTTAAAAAACTTCTTGCATCTGAAGTAGTAAAACAACTAGACGGCGAAAAAGAAGCACAAAACGCCCAGCAAAACTTTGAAAACACTGTCCAAAAAGGCCAAACTCCCGAAGATATATTAGAAATAAAAGTCGAAGATAACGCAACAGTTATCGACGTTGTCTCAACTCAAGTAGACAGTATTTCCGAAGCAAAGCGTCTAATTTCCCAAAATGCAATAGAGATGGACGGCCAAACAATTACCGACCCCAAAACACAAATAAAATCAGGTCAAGTCATAAAAATCGGCAAGAAAAAATTCGTCCGCATCAAATAATTTTCTTTCATCTGCCTTTGATACTTTTGATACCTTTGATACTTCTGACACTTTTGATACATTTATCATATGAAACTCTGGAAACGCTCATACCTCAAAAAAATTTGGCTGGCTATCATGGTCTTGGTGGTTTTAAGTTTTTTAATCGGCCAATTTGCTATCTATCTTTCGTAACCTAAACCGAAACTACTTACACTTTACACTTCGCCCTTTTCCCTTTACACTTTGACTCATCTATATGGGCCCTAAAACTCCAGTTGAAAACTTGCCGGGCGTCGGCGCAAATTACGCCAGAAAACTGGCAAGGATAAACATTAAAACTATCGAAGACCTCATTTACCATTTTCCGTTCCGTTACGACGATTTTTCGAATATTGCCAAAATAGAAACCCTTCCCCAAAACGAAAAAATAACTGTCCAGGGCATAATCTGGCAAATTAAAAATGTCCGTACCCGAACCGGTAAATTTCTTACACAAGCCCAAGTTGCCGACCAATCCGGAATAATAGATGTCATTTGGTTCAACCAGCCGTACCTCACCGAGACACTAAAAGCGGGTCTTCAAGTTTCACTTTCCGGAAAAGCCCAAATGGAAAACTTCAAACTCAAAATGGTTTCACCGTCTTACGAAATCATCAGAGGTCAGGAAAGTACACCCTCAGGTTCCGATGCACGATCAGCGATTGGGGATAAACGTGATACCACCCACACGGGCCGTTTGGTTCCAATTTACCCCGAAACCGAAGGCCTAAGCTCCAAATGGCTGCGCACCAAAATTAAAGATATTCTCCCCATCTACATAAAAACCAATGATGATTTTTTACCGCAAGCAACTATAACAAGCCAAAAACTCGAAACACTTGACTCAGCACTTACCAAAATTCATTTCCCTAAAAGTTACCCCGATGTAGAAACGGCAAGAAATAGGCTGGGTTTTGACGAACTATTCCTGTCCCAGCTTCTTTCCAAAATCAGAAGGCAAAAATGGCAGGAAAATAAAACAGCGCCGAAATTGGTTGCCAAAAAAGAAGATTTAGAAAATTTTATAAAAGCCTTGCCTTTCTCGCTCACAAATGCCCAGCAAAATACCTCGCGTGAGCTGACTTCCGACCTCTCCCGCAATACACCAGCAAACAGGCTGCTGGAAGGCGACGTTGGCTCCGGAAAAACAGTCGTTGCCGCACTGGGCGCGTTTATTGCTGCCAAAAACAATTACCAAACGTTAATTGCCGCACCCACAGAAATTCTGACGCTCCAGCATTACGATTTACTTAAAAAATTCCTTTCGCCGTTTTCAATAAAAGTAGGCATCTGGACAGCCAGCAAAAAAGAGGACGGCGATGTCATAGTCGGCACCCATGCACTTTTAATCTCACACAAACCCAAAGGGCCAGTTGGTTTCGTGGTCGTTGATGAACAGCACCGTTTCGGCACTGCCCAACGAGCCAAGCTTTTTTTAAACAGCACTCAAAAAAGCACACCTCATCTACTGACTATGACCGCAACACCAATTCCGCGCACACTCGCCCTTACCCTATACGGCGACCTTGACTTCTCTGTCTTGGACGAAATGCCAAAGGGCCGGCAAAAAATTTCCACATTCGTAGTCCCAAACACCAAAAGGCCAGATTGCTACAAATTTATAGAAAAAGAAGTAAATGGTGGCCGTCAGGCATTTATAGTTACCCCTTTTGTCGAGCCTTCAGAATCCATGGAAACGGTAAAATCGGCAACCGTCGAATTCGAAAAGCTCAAAGGAAAATTTAGCAAGAACGTCAAACTCGGGCTCTTGCACGGCAGGCTAAAATCCAAAGAAAAAGAGCTGACCATAAATAGATTCAAAGATGGCAAAATCGACGTTTTGGTCGCCACACCTGTTGTCGAGGTAGGCATAGACGTACCGAATGCCACCGTAATAGTTATCGAATCCGCAGAGCGTTTTGGCCTCGCCCAACTCCACCAACTTCGCGGCCGGGTAGGCAGGGGAGAACACAAATCGTACTGCTTCCTTTTTACCAGCTCAACCCAAGAACAGTCGACAAAGCGCCTTAAAAGTATGGAAAAAATCCAAATCGGTTTTGAGCTTGCAGAAATTGATTTGAAAATGCGAGGTTCGGGAGAAATCTTCGGACTCAAACAATCCGGTTTCGATGAATTTAAAATTGCAGATATTACAAACCACAAACTTGTTGCAGACGCCCAAAAAGAGGCAACAAACATTTTGACACAAGATCCAAATCTTAAAAACCATCCAAACCTAAAAAACCGTATCGAATCTCTTGAAAACCAATTCTCCCAGCCAAACTAGCTTATAGTTTGCTTTTCTACTTTACTAATAGTAGAATTTTCATCAATTATCATGACTGAAAAAGAAAACATCACACGCATCGTCCCTCTAACATACGGAGTAATGCCGCGCACCAAATACGCACAAAATCCAAACACTAACTTTAGGCTCGCGGGCGACAGCGCGCTTGCAGCCGTTGCAGCTGCAGAAGTTTTTAATTCAATGACAGCAAGCGGCCATGCGCCCAAAATCTTTATTCCAGGCGCTACTTTTTTCAAAGGACAAGTGGATGCGGAATATATGGCAGATCATATTTCAAACCCTAAAAGAAGTACTCCCATCCCGAAAGATAGCATCGAAACAACTGGAACTTGCACAAACACTCCAACTCAAATGGCCGAAATAAAAAGAAGACAGGATGCCGGCTTACTTGGCAAAGTTACAATAATCTGTGCTTCCTGGCAATTGGAGGACGCAGACTCTTTGATGCAGGCTTTCCGTATTAACGGGGAACTTATCACTGAACAACAAGTTTTGTATCAAAAACACAAAGCATTCTTTAATCATCAGGCCGGCTGGATGTTTCGTTCCGCAATTTCTGAAGCATATAAAAGAAAAATACATACGGCTAAACAATTAGCAGAAATGAACAAGCGTGACAAAAAGGGTAGGATTCGCACACAAATTCTTACAAGATTTCGAGGACAGGGCATTTCGGACTGGGAATTCCGTGACTTCGAAAAAGAAGCGCACCAATTTGTCCTGCGCAGGGAAGCACTCATAGCCGTAAAAAGGGAATTAAAATCGCACACTCAAGAAAGCCAACAGCAGTAGTTGCTTGACTCAACTCACCAATGTTGGTTATACTCCCCGGAAGGCTCATAATCGATTTCAACTGTTTATAGTTAATTGCTTATAGTTTATAGTTAATTTATGACACCATTACCAAAAAAGAGGCACGCCAAGGCAAGGACCAGAACTCGAAAGTCGACTAAAAAAATTGCACTGCCAAAGCTGGTCACTTGTCCAAAATGCAAAAGCCTAAGGCTCACACACCGGGCTTGTCCAAAGTGTGGTTTTTATAAAGCCGAGAAAACAGAAACGGCAAAAGATGAAAAAAAGGGATGACCCCAGGCACGTAAATCGTGTAGCGGTCATGCAAACGCTTTTTGAAAAATCTTTTAATAGCAAATTAAAAATTAAAAAAGGCACAGAGGCAGACCAAATCCTATCTTGCCAGGAAAAAATCGACAAGTTGATCAAAAAAAATGCACCGGCTTGGCCGATTTCCCAGATTCTACCATTGGACATGGCAATTTTGAGGCTTGCAATCTGGGAACTTTTGTACAAAACTAAAAAAGAGCCCTACAGGGCAGTAGTAGACGAGGCGGTAGAAATTGCCAAAGAATACGGAGCAGACGCATCCGCTTCTTTTGTAAATGGGGTCCTAGGCGCAATAATTAAATCAAAACCGGCGATTAACGATTAACGATTAACGATTAACTAAATTATGACTGATACAGAAATCTTAGAAGACATCAAAAAAATCATCGAAAAAGAGTTTGGAATTGAACGCGAAAACATTGAGGAAGACATGGAGCTGGACCAAGACCTCAACATCACCGATCTCGAAATCGAAGATTTAATCGCGGCTGTCGAGGACAAATATGATGTAAAAATCCCCGAAGACAAAATCCCGTCGTTTGTCAAAGTTTCTGACCTAGTTACCTATCTTTATGAAAATATTGAATCGAGCTAGTGCCAAAGTAGTCGCACCACACAGCTCAAGCAACCAAAAATTCCAAACTATTCAGAAAAAGATTCAAATCAACTTCAAAGACGAGAACCTTCTTAAAAACGCCTTTGTCCACCGTTCTTATCTAAACGAAAACAAAGACTTCAAGGGCCAATCAAACGAAAGGTTGGAATTTTTAGGCGACAGCGTCCTATCTATAGTCGTTTCCAAGCATCTTTTTAAAAAATTGCCAAACAGCCCGGAAGGGGAATTAACTCAACTGAGAGCGGCACTTGTAAGGACAGAAACTTTAGCAAGCGTAGCCAAAATGTTAGAGCTTGGCGAATTTTTATTCCTTGCAAAGGGTGAGGAAGATACCGGCGGCAGAGGCAGTACATCAATTTTGGCAAACACATTTGAAGCTTTAATTGGTGCCATTTTTTTGGACCAAGGGATTGACTCGGCCGAAAAATTTATAGACAAAACGATTCTTGCAAACTGGAAAGACCTTCTTAAAAACGCCGTCTACGACAACAAATCCAAGCTCCAGGAAGTCCTCCAGCGACTGTATCACGAATCGCCAAACTACAGCTTAGTTTCCAGCTGGGGACCAGACCATGCCAGAAATTTTGAAATGGGCGTTTACATCGGAGCAAAACTTATAGGCACTGGCATTGGCAAAAACAAGCAAGAAGCAGCCCAAAATGCAGCCAAAGACGCACTTTCCAAAATAAAATCAGCCAAAGTCAATATTAAAACTTGAACTTTGAAAGGTTATTCTGCGATAATACATGACTGATTCAATATTGTGATAAAGTTTTGACTTTGACTTTTGACTTTGACTTTAAATTTGAAACATGTCTGTAAAAATTAGATTAGCGCTGACAGGAAAAACGCACCAGATCTCATACCGCTTGGTAGCCCAAGACACGAGATCAAAGCGTGACGGCAAATTTTTGGAAATTCTAGGATTTTTTAATCCGAGCCTAAAGGAAAATCAAAGTAAGGTCAACAAAGAACGAATCAAGTATTACATCTCAAAAGGCGCAACCTTTACGCCTTCCGCCAAACACCTCGTCGACAAAGGCACACTTCCTCCAAAGCCAAAAAAAGAAAGGGCAAAAAAAGAGGCCGCCGCAACACCGCAAGTTGAAGAAAAAACAGCTGATGCACCCGAAGGCCAAATACCCGAACCTGCCCCAAACCAGCCGCAGGAAACACCAATGCGCAAAACCCAAGAATCAACAGAAGCTAATCAAAACGCGCCTGAAGCGACAACAGAAAGCACCGCAGTTGAAGCAGTTGAAGCAGCTGAACCATCTGAAACAAAGCCTGACGAAAAACCACATGAGACCGAGCCGCCAACAGAAATTGAAACAGACAAGTCTTAATTCTGGATACAAATGGCAACAGTCGATAGACGATAGGCACCTATGGAAGATTTATTAAAAACATTGCTGGAACCGCTAATTACAGACTTCAAAAAAGTCAAAATCGAAAAAGAGGTTGAGGGCAAAAACTACAAATATCTTGTCCATGTTCCCAAAGAAGACATAGCCAAAGTAATCGGCAAAAGCGGGAAAATGATAAGGGCGATAAAAAACCTTATGAAAATTAGGGCGATCAAAGAAAACATCTTCGTCACCGTAGAAGTCCAAGAGGCGTGACTTTTTACATTCTCACCCTTTTTCCCGAAATGTTTACCAGCGTTTTTGAAAAGAGCATCATAAAACGCGCCCAAGACAAAAAACTCATAAAAATAAATTACCTCAACCTTCGCGATTGGGGACAAGGCAGGCACAAACAGGTCGACGACACTCCATACGGAGGCGGACAAGGTATGGTCATGAAAGTCGATGTAATTGTTGATGCGCTAAAAACTATTAAGCCAAAACCATACGTAGTGCTTCTTAGCGCAAGCGGAAAAAAATATAGTCAGCAAACGGCAAGAACACTTTCCAAGAAGAAAAGTATTGCCATAATATGCGGTCATTATGAAGGCGTAGACGCCCGGACAGAGGAATATGCAGACATTGTACTTTCGACAGGAGATTACGTTTTAACCGGCGGAGAAATCCCCGCAATGGCAATCGTAGATTCTGTCACCAGGCTCATCCCTGGCACCATCTCAAAAGATTCAGTTAAAAATGAATCATTCTCAAATATTGGAAATATGAAACCTGCCCTGCCGGCAGACGGGTTAGAAATTAGAAATTACCTTGAGTATCCTCAGTATACAAAACCGGAAGTATTCCAAAATAAACACGTTCCAAAAATTTTATTATCCGGTAACCACGCAAATATCAAAAAATGGCGGGATGAAAAATCACTCCAGCGGACCAAAAAATTCAGGCCAGACCTCTTGAAATAACAACCCTAAGACCCAATATCTAAAGTCTAAAGTCTAAAGTCTAAAATCTAAGATCTAAATTCTAACCTAAAACGGCGAGAAGATGTCCGGTTTACCCTTTGGCAAATCCGGAACAACCACAGGAGTATTGACAGTCCCGGTATTTTGGACTTTTGTAAGCAGGTCTTGGCCTTCCTTGGAAATTACAGCCAAAGGCGCTTCAACCGACGGCAGTTGTGTAGGAGCAGTTTGCCAAAGCGATGATATCGTCAAACTCGTCGTCAGCTGTCCGTCCTGGCCGGCACCAAAGCTTAAATCGTTTATGACCGTCACTCTCGGCAAACTATAAATATCACCCAAAAACTTAAGCATCGACCTGTAATCACTGTTTACCGACAATTTCATATCAAGGGTAGTTGCTCCGGCGGCCGAAACAGGGTCATTGGTGGTAGGCGCCGGTGGTGCTCCGCTAGCACCAGCAGCATCCGCACTTGCGTCACTGCTTTTGGCATTACCGGAATTAAACTTGCCAACACTGCCAACACTTAAATTAGAAATTATTACACCGGAGTTATTTCTGATATTTTCAATCTGCTGCAAAAAAGGGAAAATGTTCTTATCCGAAGGCAGTATTTGTTCGGAAACCGAAAGCTGTGATTTAAGCAAAGTTTGGTCAACCAAAGAAAGTGCCTTCGCCTTATCTTCAAGTTTAACCGCAGTTGCCTCCAACGTCTTATTGGAAGCACGGAGCCTTGAAGTTTCACCGAAGGTCGGCCACACTACAAAAAACCCTATAAGGACCGAGGCGGCAATCGCTACAACAGACGGTGCAAACACCAGCACTTTGGAAAAATCCATCGATTTTTCACCGGTTTTGGCAACCGTTAAGCTGGGCATATTCATTGGCTTACAGGAGAAGCAGTCTTCTCCCCTCCGGTCGTACCTACTGGTGTTATCTCCATACTTACGCTAAATGCATAATTTCCTTTATCGTCAGAGGCCAAAGAATCAATGCTCAGCGAAGAAAAAAGTTTTTTACCCTCATCTGTTGTGACAAAAGAAGAAACAAGATTTGCAACATCTGCAGACGTCCTCGCCTTTGCACTCGTCGACACTTTTGTTCCGGAAATCTTAAAATCACTAAAATAAACACCTTGAGGCATCAGCTCCGCTGTTTTTGTCAAAACATCCGTATAAAGTAACCTGGAGCCCAAAACCTTATTCGCACTTTCGGTCTTTTTAGAAACCGTCGAGAGCAGCCATTCAGAAAGCTTATTTGCAGAAACATCAGTCGTTGCTTTCGAAATTCTGGAATTCAAACTGGTTTCCAATGCTTTGGTTTGGGTAAACATCACCAAAGTCACAACCGTAAAAACAGCAACCGCAACAAGCATAACCAGCGAAGCAATCGTCAACTTTTGCTGAACAGAAGCCAACGCATCCGATGTCTTCTCTTCAGCTGGAATCAAATTTATATCTGCCATATTTTATCCCTATAACTTAGCGTAACAAAACCATGTCAACTCATCAAGTCACTTATAAATCCCGGATAGCCAAACCGGTCGCACTGCTGTAAAACCCGCCCTGTCCGGGAATTTTCAAAATCAAGCCGCTTTTGTTAAAACTCTCCCAAGGGTCAGCCAAAGACACTTCAAGGCTTGTACGCCTTGTAATGAACTCAGAGATGCCTGGCAAATACGCACCGCCGCCGCAGGTTACAATTCTTGCCAACTGGCTTTCCTGCATATGTGTTTTAGAGAATTCAAGGGCTTTTACAATCTCGCCGATTATGACCTCCATAACAGGCTTAATAACGTTGGCGACTTTGCCGCCAAGCTGGTTTTCCAAAATACCATAAGTATGTTTATATTCTTCAGCCTGTTGGTGCTGAAGGTTGAATTCACCCATAATCGCCTTCGTTAAAGCTTCGCCGCCGGTCGCAATCGACCGCGTAAAAATAACACTGCCTTGCTTGATAACCACAACCTCGGTCGAAACCGAACCAAACGAAACCACAACAAGCGCACTCTCAAGACCGGACGAAACACTCCTGGTAATTGCAGACGATTCTGTCTCTATCGCATTTACCAAAAAACCGGCACCTTTTACAACCATCATGTATTTTTCCAATATACGCTTCGGAGCGGCAACCAAAAGGACATCCATTTTCCCTCCATTTTCGCTTCCTGCCGGGTATCTGCTTACAACTTTGTATTGAAGACTAACCTCCTTAAGAGGCAATGGGATATATTTGTCTGCCTCCCAATTTATAGCAGACGAAAGCTCTTTGTCTGTTAAATTAGGCATCTGCACAAGCCTGGTGACCGCCTGGGACTCTATCATCGAAACATTACACTTGTTTCCCTCTGCTCTTGCCTGCTTTACGCACTGCTTAACCGCCTCGGAAACTTTTTTGAGCTCGGCTTCAGATTCGGTCTGCATACCACCGGCAGGCGTAGGCAAACTTCCAAGGGCAGTCAAAGTCTTCTTTCCGCCCATAACCTTAACCTGAACAACCTTGATAAAGGACCTGCCGATGTCGAGTCCGAATGGGGCAGAAGCCATATTAATTTATCCCTGAAGATTTTGTGCTACCAGGCAATGGGCTTGAGGTCTTGGGAACGGCAGAGGGTGAAGACGAAACAGGCGTCGGAGACGGTGAGGCCAAAGCCGCAGGGGCAGGCGACGCGGCTCCTCCTTGTACCTGTTTCTGTATTTCGCCCTGGTCAATTTGCCTGTTTTCCGGTTTCACGGCACCAGACGTGTTAATACTTTTTGCAGATGAGAACACAATCAGCAAAACCGCAGGCACGATAAGTGCCGCGAGTCCGATTACCGTCAATATTATTTTCGTTTTATTTTCTATATATACCTCCCAATATTTATTAAAAATTTAAAATTAGAAATTAAAAATTTATTTCCTTATATCCCCGCCGGAATACAAAACGTAATCAAAAACCGCCGGCAGCTGCGGTAAGGCATCACGGCTCACCTGGACCTTTCTGGAAACACCTGTATCCGTAGTCGCAGTCGACGTAATCTGGTAAGTTTGGACCGGAAAAGTTGCAGCTTGTGCCGGCGTTACCAATATTGTCGACCGTGTCCAAAAAGGCTTCATCCTTAAAAGAATCACATTTTGTGCACCAGCAGGTAATGTAAAAGTCACTTTGCACCAATAGCCATTGGTACCCGTGCGGTTACATCTTGATAAGGTGCTTTGCCCATTAACGCTTTCTGCCTGATATGCAAACCTTGCCTGACCATAACTTCCGCCAACCGCATTGGAAACATTCGTCACTGAATCACCAGATCCACTCACAGCACAAGTTGCAGCCGTATTATCGCAAACAAAGGTAAATTCCATCGTAGGCATGGGGTCTACCTCATCGCTCTTACCCCATTCAACAGTAAACACTGTACCAGGCGGCGCAGTCTTCAAATTGACTTGGGCAACATCCCCAAGACCCACCGTTTTCTGGAAAGACTTTTGGGCAACTACTTGGACAGCTCCCGTAACACCCGTAGGGCTAGTTAAGTTACAATTAGCTTTTGTTGTATCCAAAGTATCTCGTAAACAACCATTTACTTCAACCGCACCACCATTGGTAATTACTGTCGCAACCGAGTTTAATTTCGTCAGCGTCTCCTCAACCCCGCCTTCTGCGGCGGTAAAAGCCCTTTGTGATTGATCCGCCTGGGCGGATGTCCTTAAATTAGTGAGGTTTCTCGAGGCAACAGAAAGGCCAACGGCAAGCGCCACAACAACTACCAGAAGAACGAGTATAAGTATTTGTCCGGACTTTTGTTTACCTTTCATCGGCAGGCTAGTCCTCCAAAGCTTTTTGCAAACGAACCAAGCCATACAAAGCGAGGGAGGGGCTATATTCTCAGTTTACGCAGATACAAATGACTATGTCAAGAAATCCCAAAACGTTCAATTATACAGCCTCAAAACAACCGTAGTCTGAAACGTAGAAGTAGCCTTAAAATCGACTCTGGAAGGCGCCGAAACACCTTGGACTGCAGTAAAGTTTATGGAAACAGTAGCAACCGATGATCCGCCCTGGCTGACCTGAAACGAACTTGAAGTACATTGGATATCAACGCCGGTTTTGGGGTCAGTGTTTGTCACCGCAGTAAGGGAAGATGCCGATGGAGGTGTCTCATTCAGCGAATTACCCCTAAATACGCCAATCCAGCCATTAGTAGAAGCTGTAGAGTTAATACAAACAATAGTCAGCGGGTTATCATTTGGAAAAGTCAAAAATATACCACTTGTAGCGCCCAAAAATGCCAAAATTTCCGATTTACTCACAGTTTTTGCGCTCCTTATCTGGCTAGACAAAGAATCCAGCGCATTTTGCCCATTTTGCTTCACTTCTGCGGTAATGTTTGCTTGGTTTGCACCTTTTATCGTGGTCGTTAAAAGTAGAAGTATCGAACCTACCGAAAGCGAAAGTATGCCAATCACCACCAAAAACTCAATCAAGGTGTATCCTGGCTTTTGACCCTTGAGTTTCAGTTCTAGGTTTAGAGTTTCGAGTTTAGGGTTTAGAGTTTTTTTATGGAAGGGCATTACCTACAATATAACACGATCTTATTTGCAATTGGGATCAACTAAGCTGCCCGTAATACTCCCCGGACACCAAGCAGAAAATATTGACTCGGTGTGAACGTTGCGTGTATTTGTTCCTTCTGCCCACGAAACATCAACCGCAACTTTTTCCTTAAGCGTGTCGATAGTTGTAATAGTTATCCATCTGTAAAATGTAGTTTTATCTGTCCCCACAGGTATATTTGCTCCGGTAAACGCAGGCGGCGCGGGACAAGCAATTGAAGACATCGTCCATCCGGATGGATTTTGAAGGTCAGCAGTGTTAAGAGTATAGCAAGCCGGCGAAGGGTTAGGTACCTGCAAACCAGACCCGCCATAGCCGTTTACATCCCTAATTGCCCGAGTTTGCTCCATATACTCTTGCGCCAATTTTGTCGCCTGGCTTTGGTTTCTGGCACCCTGTGCCGCTTTTTGTGTTGCCAAACTTGCGGTAATCAGGGCAACTCCAATCAAAACCGAAACACCAAAGGCAATCAAAACTTCAATTAATGACTGTCCTTTCATAAAATTCTTCATGTACAAGAAGCTGCAACTCCAACCTGTTTTTCATAAATATCACCGCTCGCAGTCACGTGGACTTCATAGAAACCGTCCGCAGAAGAAACAGTAATGATCAATTCATCTGGGTTTGCCCCAGCCAGTGTAGCTCGGACAATTGGAACAGGGTTAGTATCATCCAAAAAATCAGGCGGCGTCACACCGAGTGTAGTCTCATTAGCAAAATAAGCAGTATAGGATAACGGCTTGAACAACACTACCGCGTTTGTGATTTGAACAGAATTATAGGAAACACTGCAGACAGAAACACCGGACGGCAAGTTTACCGTTTTTACACCAATTGGTGTTTCGGCTGAAGGGTCAGTCAAGCAATCACCGCCGACAACATAACTACTAGGGAAAGCCGTATCCAGATATACATACCAGCCGTATAAATGATGGGCGCTGTCTCTGGGACAAGAAACCGGATCCACAATATCACCGTTTTGTGCACTGTTTTGCGCCAGGCGCAAGTCGCTTTTTAGGGAAAGCGCCGCATTTTTAACTTGCTCTTTACCCTCAAAAGAAATAAAGGAAATAGTTATAGCAATCGTAGTTATCGCAAAAAGCGTAATCACAATCAAAAGCTCAATTAACGAGAACCCAACTTTTAACTTTAAACTTGAAACTTTAAACTCCAAACCCGATGTTCCTGCTTCTTGTTTATTGTTTCTTGTTTCCAGTTTCTGGCAGTTTTTCATAGTCATTAGTCGTTAACCGTTAGCCGTTAGTCGCTTTGTCATCGTCTAAATCTAATATAACATGCCAAACCACCAAGAAAGAACTGGAGCAGACCAAAACAAAGAAATTAAAAACCCGAAAACCAGAAACGGCCCAAAGGGGATTGTGTTGCCAAACTTTTTCTTATTCAAAAATATCAAGAAAATCGAAATCACGGCACCCGAAAAAAATGCCAAAAACATGGCCAAAACTGTGGCCTTCACACCCAATACCATACCCATAAAAAACGCCAGCACAATGTCGCCCTGACCCATACCGCGCCCAAAAGTAATAAGGACAATCACCAGAAAAAATAAAGCCGCACCAAATGCCGCAATCACACCATCAAAAAAAATGGCGGGCGAGTATGCAAAAAAATTATAAAAAAGCGCAAAAAGGGATGTAGCGTACAAAAACGTTGTTGGGATAAGTGAAAATTTAAGGTCAACAACAGCCACAACCACAGAAACCGACGCCAAAACAAAAAACAAGAATAGTTTTACGAAACTAAAATCACCGTTTTGCACCAAAACCCAAAAAGATGTAGCAAACAAAACTGCAGTCAGGCTTTCGACAGCGGGATACTGCCAAGAAAGGGGAGTGCCGCAGTACCTGCACTTTGCCCGAAGACCCAAAAAGCTCAAAATTGGTACCAAATCCAAAACAGTCAGGGTCTTGCCGCAATTTTCACAATGCGACCTTCCCGAAATACTTTCATTCCGCATCGTCCTGTCGGCAACAACGTTCAAAAAGCTCCCAACCGCCGAACCGAGAATAAAAAATAATAACAAATACAGAATCACTTCCCCTAAGGATAGACAATTATGTTACGAAAAAACAAGCTTTAGCTATATTAATTCTGTTACACTTATACTCATGTTAATTCCACAATTTAAATCATTTTTCATACGCATGACCAAAAAGTTAAAATTAATTTCCATATTAATTATTATTCTTTTCTCAGTCGCCATCTATTCCAACACTTTTTCAAATGAGTTTGTCTTCGACGACTACACGTCAATTATGCTTAACAAAAGCATTAGACATGTAACCGACGTGAGGACAATCTGGCAGAGTAACCCTACAAGGTTTATTAGCTACCTCAGCCTTGCTGTAAATTACAACATTGGCAAATTAAATGTTACTTCATATCATGTCACTAACCTGCTTATTCACACTTCGACAGGCATTAGTTTATTCATTTTTCTGGAATTGCTGCTTCAAACCCCCAAACTGAAAAAAGAAAATGCAATTTACAAAAAACTGCCTTTTCTGGCCGCATTGCTATTCGTTGTCCACCCGGTTCAAACCCAAGCCGTTACATATGTTACCCAAAGGATGGCATCAATGGGTGCTTTATTCTATTTGCTTTCAATAATCCTCTATTTGAAAATAGCTTTATTAACACTTGAGACAAACGTAAGAAAAAACAGAGCTCGCCTTTATAAATTGGCAGCATTCACGCTCAGCTCAATTTTATTTGCCTTGCTTGCCTTCTTCACGAAAGAAAATACGTTTACGCTACCTCTTGCAATATTGCTAATTCATTATTTATTTTTTTCAGACTCACTCAAGTTAATGTTAAAAAAACTTTACTTACTTTTACCAATTGCATCAATTGTTTTTTTTATTGCAATTCTTTGGCAAATGCAGCCTGAATACCTGACAAGCTTAAACATCAAAGGAGCAATCACATCCCTTAGGTTTAGCGACATTTTAAAAATAACCAACAAGTTTGACATTGAATATTTTTTGACCCAATTTAAGGTTATTATCTATTACATTTATCTTTTCATATTTCCCCTAAGACAAAATCTCGACTACGATTTTCCGATTTCAAAAACAATATTTGAGCCACTGACACTCGTTTCACTCGTAATAATTACTAGTATCATCACATTTGCTTTTTCTTTACGTAAAAAAAACCCACTAATTTCGTTTGGTATCTTATTTTTCTTTCTTGCCCTAAGCCTGGAATCAACACTCAACGCCGACTTGGATGTTATTTATGAACACCGACTGTACTTGCCGTCAGTTGGTTTAGTAATTATTGCAGGCGTAATATTCTGCAAAATACAAGATTTTATTTCTACCAAATGGAGAAGTAACGAAGAAAAAAAGGCTTCAGCAAAAAGAATATTTACCATGACACTTTTCGGTACAATTTTACTATTATCAATTGCAACTATAACCAGAAATAAAATATGGCACACCCAAATCTCACTTTGGACCGACACTATTTCAAAATCCCCAAACAAATCACGACCATATAACAATCTCGGGGTAGCACTATTGGCCAAGAAACAATATATTGACGCGGCAGATGCTTATCAAAAAGCCTTAGATAGGCGCTTGTCCTACGCAGATTATATTAATCTTGGCAACGCTCTTCGACTTGCAGGAGACTACCAAAACGCTATCACCAGCTACCAAAAGGCCATTGTATTTGAAAGTGCCACAGAACTAAATCCCCGGTACAGCGAAGCCTACAACGCGCTGGGAAACATTTATATAAATTTAAATAGGTTAGACAAAGCTCAAAATGCCTACGAAAAATCAATCGGAAACAACAAAAACAACCCTATAGCCTATAATGGTTTAAGTACTGTTTACGTCCTAAAGGGTGATAGCGAAAAAGCAAAAGAAATTAAAAGTCAAATTGAAAAATTAAACTGACAATTACCACAACTACACGTTTATTAAAAGTTAACTTTTTCCACAAAAAAAAGAGCACAAACTTACTTGCGCTCCTTTTTAAATCTACTAACTAGTTACAGTTTGTTACAGGCGGTCCTACTTCTTGGGCTTTTCCAGTTGAAGTTTGATAACACCACGCTGCACCCGCAGTTATAGGCTCTGCAAGAGTTGCATACACAAAGGACTCAGTTCCACCCGTATCAGCACTTGAATCTGTAGCACATGTACCAGGAACCGAAAAACCATATGTGTACTGGCTGTTGGACGTTGGATCCAAAGGCATTTGCTTCAAATAACTATTGGTAACAAGCACTTGTAGGTTTGTAGGGTAACAACCGGCACCTGGTGTCGTGTAGTATCCCTGAATTTCTGTAGCAAGCGCTCCAATATCGTTCTTCCTCTTCGCATCTTGCGCCTGACGCGTTCTCTTACCAGGATTAATAGCAACCAAAACGGCTGCAGCTAAAATACCAAGAATTGCGATAACGATAAGAAGTTCGATAAGGGTGAAACCCTTGAACTTTGTTGGGGCAAATTTTTTAATCATAAAGTTGGTTTCACCTCCTCTCAGAAAGACAAAAATGTCTTCCTTTTCAGTATCAATGACCCAAGATCTTTTGTCAACAAGGGAGTAACAAAAAACAATAAACTAGAAACAATAAGCAGAGCTTTTCTGCGAATAAACACCGGCACAAATTCTTTGCTGCATCGTTTTTGACATCAAACATTTCAAAGAAGTATAATTCACTCGCTATGAACCAAACTGTAATCGTACCTCAAAAAGCAATCGAAACAATCCTCAGCCGTCTGGATGAACTGTCAAAAGAAATTAAGTTCATCAAAAGCAGGCTCACACAGGAAGAGCCGCCTTACGGGAGTGAAGCCTGGTGGCATTGGTCAGACACGAAAGCATTGGAAGATGTCAAAAAAGGGAATTACACCACAATTAAATCCAAAAAAGGACTTGATGTCTATTTTAAATCCCTCGAATAATACAAGGTGAAAATCCTCGTAACGAAACGGGCAGAAAAGTCACTTAAAAAGCTTCCTTCAAACATCCTCCAAAAAACGCAAAAACAATTCTCACTTCTATTAACCAACTACAGGCACGCATCACTGCGCACAAGAAAAATGGGAGGCATTGATTGTTACGAAGCAAGAATAGATATTCATTATCGTTTTACGTATTTACTCCAAGAAGATTCTATTATAATTCTCACAATTGGACCACACGATGTTGGCCTAGGCAAAAAATAAAAGTTTACTGTTTCCCGTTTATAATTTAAGGTTTATTGTTTATAGTTAATACTGCGCTGTCAGATTGTAAATAGGTAGGATAATCGAAAGCACCAAAACACCCACACTAACCCCCAAAACAACCAAGATAATAGGTTCCAGTGCGGTCGTTAAATTCCTGGTCATATTTTCGCCCTCTTGCTCAAAATACAAAGAGAGCCTGCCCAAAACCTCATCCATTTTCCCTGTTTCCTCGCCAACCCTAATCATTTGCGAAATAATTGGTGGAAAATTTGGGTTTTGCGAAAGCGGCATATGAAGTGGGGAACCCCGCTCGACCCTTTGCATCGCAACGTCGATGCCGTCACGGAAAGTTGAATTAGAAAGAATGTCACGAACTACCTTAAGCGCCGTAATAATGGGTATCCCGGTACCGATTAAAAGCCCCAACGTTCTTGTAAACTCTGCCAAAATTAGGGTCTTTCTCAGTTTTCCCCAAACAGGCAAGGCCAAAACAAGTTTAGAAACCATATCCTCACCCTTTGGCGTTTTGGCATATGTCCTAAAAGCAAAAACAAACCCACCGATACACAATATTACCAACCACCAGAAGTTTCTCAAAAAATCAGAAATGCCTATCATTATCCTCGTAATCAAGGGCAGTTGGGTTCCAATTTCGGCATATAAGCTGGTCAGCTTTGGGATCACAAAAATCATCATAAGGGACATTACAACCACCATCACCGAAACAACAATCGCCGGATAAACAAATGCACCTTTGGTCTTACCCTTAAACTCCCGTTCTTTCTCGAGTGAATCTGCAAGCTTCAAAAGGACCTTGTCCAAAACCCCACCGGTCTCACCAGCCTCAATCAGCTTTATGTAAACCATAGTAAATATTTTTGGATGGGCCCCCAGTGACTGCGAAAGCGACAAACCGCCTTCGATGTCTGCAACAACCTGGGCAAGCGTTTTGGCAAAACTTGCGCTTTTGGTCTGTTTTTGCAAAATTACCAAAGAGTCAGTCAGCGGCAGACCCGCCGAAATCATGGTAGAAAGCTGTCTTGTAAAACCTACAAGCTCTGTATACGAAACGCCGCCGCCAAAAGAAAAGGGCAGCGGGATACTGCCAGACTTTGCGTTCTTCACCTTAATTTCAATTGGGATTAAGTTTTCCTGCTGCAGTATTTTTACAAGGGATGCCTCGTCAATAGACTCAACTTCACCGGAAACCGGCTTCCCTTCGGGGTCTTTTGCTAAATACCTGTAAAGTGCCATTCAATTTTTTAAAAACAAGTTAAATTTATTTGCCCTGTGGCGCCGCCCCAATTAATCGTTCAAGTTCTTTTGGCCGCAGGGTGTAAGCGTTTGCAGTCTCAAGTGATATCCTGCCGGCACGGACCAAATAGGCGAGTGAGGCATCAAAAAGTATCATTCCGGCCTCTCCGGAAGTTTGGATAATATTATCAATTTGGTGCGTTTTACCGTCACGCACAGCCGTCATAACAGCGTTAGAAGACAAAAGGACCTCGCAAACCGGCAGCCTGCCGCCGCCAATTGCGGGAACTAGTCTTGTCGAAATAATGCCGGCTATAGTCGACGCCAGCTGCAGCCTAACCTGCGCCTGCTGGTTTTCCGGAAAAACGTCAATGATACGGTCTATGGATTGTGCAGCAGAGTTTGTATGAAGCGTCGCAAAAACCAAATGTCCCGTCTCCGCAACCGTAATTGCCGAAGCGATAGTTTCAAAATCCCGCATCTCGCCAACCAAAACTACATCCGGATCCTCACGAAGTGCTGACCTCAAAGCTACATCCCAAGAATGAGTATCCAAATGCATTTCCCGCTGGGAAACAAGCGCTTTGCCTTTTGGGTAAACATACTCAATAGGATCCTCAATCGTTAAAATATGCACAGGTTTGCTCTGGTTTATTTCATTAATAACAGAAGCAATTGCAGTCGATTTTCCATGTCCGGTTGGCCCAGTTACCAATACAAACCCTTGCTTAAGGGCGGCAAACTTGTGCATTATTTGCGGCAAGTTGAGCTCCTCGACAGTTTTTATCTTGTTAGGAATAAGCCTTAAGGCCGCAGAAATATAGCCCTTTTGGTAATAAGCATTGACCCTAAACCTGGCAACCTCTCCCAGCGCAAAAGAAAAATCAACTTCTTTGTTGACTGTAAACATTTCGCGCTGTTCGGTCGAAAGCAGCTCAAAAACTAAACTCTCAGCTTCATCTGGTGAAAGCACTGCAGTCGTAACCGGCAAAAGCTGCCCGTCAATCCTAACCATAGGCGGCTGTCCGCAAACCAAATGAAGGTCAGAAGCTTCTTTTTTTACTACTACTTCTAATAATTCTTGTATGCCCATATTTCCTTAAATTCTAAAATCTAAATCCTAAATTCTACTTCTAAATTTATCATTTTGAATTTCTTTAGAGTTTAGTGCTTAGAGTTTCGTATTTCGCGTTGCTTATTCCTGCGCAACGCGCAATACCTCCTCAATCGTCGTTATACCTTCAACCACTTTCATATAACCGTCTTGTTTCATTGTAATCATTCCGTCAGAAATTGCCTGCCTTTCTATAGTTTGCGCAATTTCCCTTACTAAAATCAACCTGGAGATTTTTTCAGTTATCTGCAGTACCTCAAATATACCAACCCTGCCTTGATAACCAGTGTTATTGCAATCCGTACAACCTTTCCCGGCAAACAAAGTAAATTTGTTTTTACCAAAATCATAAAGGTCTCCCAAAACTTTTTTAATTTCTAAAAGGACTTCCGGCGTTAATGCTTTTTGGACCCGGCAAGAGGAACAAATTTTCCTAACAACCCTTTGGGCAATAACGCAAGTAACCGTAGAAGCAATCAAATACGGTTCAGCATGCATGTCCAGAAGCCTTGGCAAGGCACCCGACGAGTTATTCGTGTGGAGGGTCGAAAACACCAAATGCCCGGTTAAAGACGCTTGAATTGCCAAATCGGCAGTTTCGGCATCACGAACCTCTCCAACCATGATAATATTCGGGTCTTGCCTTAAAAACGACCTCAATCCGGAGGCAAAAGTTAAACCAGCCTGCACATTTACCTGCACCTGGTTCACTCCCGCAATCTGGTATTCAATAGGGTCTTCCAACGTCACAATATTTACAGCAGCCGAATTAAGCTTGGAAAGTATTGAATAAAGTGTGGTTGTTTTTCCCGAGCCTGTCGGCCCCGTGATCAAAATAATCCCATGTGGTCTCAAAATTGAATCCTGCAGGTTCGAAAGTGCCTTTCCCCGAAGTCCTAACTCCGGCAAAGTTGGGACACCCCCGGATTTCTTAAGAAGCCTCATTACAACTTTCTCGCCAAACGCGGTGGGGAGTGTTGAAAGCCTTAAATCCAGCTCTTCCTGTCCTATTTTAAAGTTAAACCTCGCGTCTTGAGGTATCCTTTTTTCGTCAATCTTCATGTTCCCCAAAATTTTGATTCTCGAAACTATTGCATCATGTATCTTTTTAGGCAGCAGCAATTTTTCCTGCAAGATTCCGTCGATCCTGTACCTTACCCTTGTTTCATTTTCCAAAGGCTCAATATGGATATCCGAAGCCTTAACTTTAATTCCATATTCCAAAACCGTCGAAACTATCCTGGCAACCGGCGCTTCGCCCAAAGCGGTTGTAATGTCTGTTTGTTGTAAAACAGTCTTGGAAACACCGGGCGCAGCATCTTTAAGTGCCTCTGAGACTTCGTTTGTTAATCCTCGGTTATATTGGTCGCTTATTGCTCGGGAAATAGACTCCGCCGTTGCAAGGTAAGGACGGATGGTAAAACCGGATTTCTTCTCTAAAAACTCAATCGTTTGCAAATCCAACGGATCAACCATGGCAACAGACAAGGCCTCGCTGTCTTTCCCGATAGGAATGACCGTAAACCTTTTTGCAACATCTTCAGGGATAAAGTTTAAAACCTCGGGGGAAAGGGGCTGGCTGTCCGGCTTTGCGTACAATACGCCAATCATCTCAGCTCGCGCTTGCGCCAACTGTTCATTACTAACCCAATTCATCTGGGAAATTATTTTTTCAGGAGTTTCTTGTCTGCGCTTGGATTCGTTTTTGACCAAAACCGCCTGTTCACTTGTTAAAATGCCCTTAGATGCTAAAATATCTTCAAGGCTAGCGCTTTTCTTTACCCCAATTTGGGTATTGGGCGTTATTTGGGCAGTAGGCGTCATAACACAAAGTGTACTTACCTAAATCATAGCAAATTACAAAAAAGAATGGTATGACAAATAAACCTGGTCCAAAAGTATTCCAAAGCTATCTGTTCGTTGGTAGCCAAAACCAGACGTCGCAAGAAATTGAAAAGGTATTAAAATCGCAAAACATCAAACAGTCCAACTCGTCACCTGACATAACAACAATCACCGCCCAAAAAAAATCCATAACAATTGAACAAGTAAGAGGCCTAAAATCGCAAATTTACCAAAAACCACTGTTGCAAAAGTTTAAAATCATAATCGTTGAAGGTGCCGATACGCTCACAAAAGAAGCCCAAAACGCACTTTTAAAAATTTACGAAGAACCCCCAAGTCATGCAATTATTATCCTCACTGCCCAAAACCTCAAAAACCTGCTTCCTACAATCCGCTCACGCGCAATTGTAAAATTGGCAAAACAGCAAAAAGACCAGCAAGAACCATCTCTTCCTGCAAACACAGCCGCGATACTGGAAACCATCGCCGGGGTTGAAAATCCGCAAAAATGGCTAAACAGTCAAATGGAAAATTATTTTGCACAGCTTAATGAATCTATAAATAAACACAAACCTGCCAAAAAATACCTAAAAATTCTCGAAAAATTAAGGGATGCTAAAAAAATGGTCAGCCAAAATGTAAACCCCAAATTCGTACTTTTCGACTTGGCCCTATATATTGGAAGCTAAACGCTAAAATTCAGCCTCAAAAGTGCTTGCTTTGTCTGGTTGCCTTTTGTTAGAATTAAACGAATGGTTCCAAGCACACCTACTGTACACCGTACACTTTTCACTTTGACTTATTCATATGGCAGATAACACCTACAGCGCAAAAGACATCCAAGTCCTGGAAGGCTTAGAGCCGGTCAGAAAAAGGCCGGGTATGTATATCGGCTCAACCGACATAAGCGGTCTTCACGAACTGGTAAAAGAAATAATAGACAACTCTGTCGACGAAGCCCTGGCCGGCTATGCCAAAAACGTTTGGATAGTAATAGGCGAGGATGAAAAAATAACCGTCGCCGACGATGGCCGTGGAATTCCCGTCGACATCCACCCCAAAGTTAAAAAATCCTCACTCGAAGTTACCATGACCATACTCCATGCCGGCGGAAAATTTGGCGATGGCGCCTACAAAGTTTCCGGTGGGCTTCATGGTGTCGGCGCATCTGTAGTCAACGCTCTCTCCGATTGGATGAGGGTAGAAGTTAGGCGTGACAACAAAGTCTATGCCCAGGAATATAAACGGGGCAAGCCAACTACTAAAGTTGAACCAACAGAAAAATCCCAAGTCCCAGATTTTTTGAATCTACCCAAGACAGGAACTACTTCAATTTTTATACCGGACAAATCAATTTTTCCAACAATTTCAACCGATTTTAAAGTCTTGTCCAAAAAAATTAAAGAAAGGGCATACCTTGTTGCCCGACTTTTCTTCCACATGTACGACCAAAGGACAAATTCCGAAGTCCACTTTTATTTCGACGGGGGAATAGAATCACTCGTACGCCATCTCAATAAAGACAAGGCAGTTATAAACGACATACCTATTGCAATTTCAAAAACTGTAGACGAAGTAGCCGTAGAAGCCGCGATCCAATACAACGACGGCTACACCGAAACAGTCGAATCATTTGCAAACGTCATAGCAACCCACGAAGGCGGAACACACTTAACGGGTTTTAGGATGGCCCTAACTCGTGCCATTAACGATTACGCCAGGAAAAACGGATACCTTAAAGAGAAAGAGGATAACTTAACCGGTGACGACATGCGCGAAGGCCTAACCGCGGTTGTTGCCATCAAAATGAACTCTGAGCATATGCAATTTGAAGGCCAAACAAAAGGCAAGCTCGGCAATGCGGAAATACAGCCTATAGTTATGACCACGGTCAAAGAAGGTGTGGACACATATTTAGAAGAAAACCCGGCACAAGCAAGAAAGATCATGGAAAAAGTCATTTTGGCAGCCAAGGCTAGGCTGGCGGCGAGGGCAGCCAAAGAGGCAGTCTTAAGAAAAGGAGCCTTAGAAGGTATGACATTGCCTGGAAAACTTACAGATTGTCAGGAAAAAGACCCGGCCCAAAGCGAACTTTATTTAGTCGAGGGTGATTCCGCAGGCGGCAGTGCCAAACAGGGGAGGGACCGCAAATTCCAAGCAATCCTTCCGCTCCGGGGTAAAATTCTAAACACAGAGCGCGCGCGTTTAGACAAAATCTTGGAATTTGAAGAAATCAAAACTTTAATAATCGCTCTCGGCACCGGAATAGGCGACACGGTCAATGTAGACAAAGCCCGCTACCACCGGGTTGTCATCATGACCGATGCGGATGTCGACGGGGAGCACATCATGACTCTTTTGTTGACATTCTTTTTTCGCTACTTGCCTCAGATCATCGAAAAAGGCTACCTATATATAGCTATGCCCCCACTTTTTAAGCTAACTTCAGGCAAAGAGTTAAATTACGCCTACAACGAAGAAGAAAAGAACCTGCTCCTTAAAGGTAAAATGGTCGACAAAAATGTCAGCATCCAAAGATATAAGGGTCTTGGGGAAATGAACCCCGAACAGTTGTGGGAAACAACCATGAATCCGCTAACCAGGGTCATGAAACAGGTAATGGTCGAAGACGCCGCCGACGCAGACCACGTATTTTCCATGTTAATGGGAGATGAAGTCCCGCCCCGCAAACGCTTTATCCAAACACATGCCAAAAACGCAACTTTAGACATATAACATGGATTCACGAAACCGAGAACAAACTCCAACAAAAGAAAGAAGAACAGCGAAAACTATTCAGCTCCGGCAAGAGTTTGCCTTCTTTGATAAACCAGTTCCTTCAGACAAAGAAGAAATTGTTGAGACGGCAGATATTGCAGACAGAGAACAACTGATTGGAGCCATTGTCGGCCGAATATTTCCAAACACCGGGGAAAGAATTTCTGCAAACGGAATGCACGTCGAATTCACAATTCATAAGAAGGAAGATGAGGTAAATACTGTTCCCAGCATCAGTACCCCAACCAGAGACCCATTTGGAGCAAGATTTGAAACACCTGTTATCTATATGACTTTTCCATCCGGCCGAAAATATGCAAGTCTTGGTGTGCGTCAACAATCGGGAAGTATATCTTTTACGGATTGGGTGGAGGTTGATAAGGACGTAAAAGAGGATAAAAACAAAATTAAACAGCAGGTACAAAACCGAAAAGCTCAGCCGCGGTCTTTTCGTCTTCACGAACTTGCAGAAGCAAAATATAAAATAACATAAATATGGGCGATATAGGCAAAATATTACAAGTCGAAATAACCTCGGAAATGCAAAAGTCCTACCTGGACTACGCAATGTCGGTAATTGTCGCACGCGCACTACCGGACGTTCGTGATGGTCTAAAACCCGTCCATCGCAGGATCATCTACGCCATGCAAAGGTTAGGCCTAACCCATAGCGCCCATTACAGGAAAAGCGCCACAATAGTCGGTGAGGTTCTCGGCAAATACCACCCGCATGGGGATGTTGCCGTCTACGATGCCATGGTCAGAATGGCCCAAGACTTTGCCATGCGCCATCCGCTTGTCGACGGCCAGGGTAACTTTGGATCAGTCGACGGGGATTCTCCAGCCGCAATGCGTTATACCGAAGCCAGACTTGCCGCAGTTGCCGATTCACTGCTTTACGATCTGGACAAGAACACGGTCGACTTCGTAGACAATTATGACGGCAGCCACCAAGAACCGGTTTTCTTGCCGGCAGTCCTTCCAAATTTGCTAATAAACGGCGCCTCAGGCATCGCCGTCGGAATGGCCACCAACATTCCACCCCACAACCTAAACGAAATCGTAGACGCCGCAATACACTTAATGGACAACCCCGAAGCGTCAGTGGAAGATCTTTTGGAATTTGTTAAGGGTCCGGATTTCCCGACAGGCGCCCAAATCTTCGATCAAACCGAAATCATCGCAAGCTATGCAACAGGGCGCGGCAAAATAATGATGCGGGGCAAGGCAGACATCGAAGAAAGCAAAAACGGCAGGTTTCAAATAGTCGTTACCGAAATTCCGTATCAAGTAAACAAAGCAACATTGGTAACCAGGATTGCCGAGCTTGTCAAAGACAAGAAACTGGACGGCATCTCTGACCTCCGCGACGAATCGGACAGGAAGGGTATGCGCATTGTCATTGAACTTAAAAAAGACGCACGGCCAAAATCTGTTTTAAACAATCTTTACAAGCACACGGCACTCCAGCAATCTTTTCCGGTAAACATGGTCGCTTTAATTGAGGGCACACCCCAAACATGTACACTCAAACTAATCCTCTCGGAATTTATAAAACACAGGAAAAACGTCATTACCAGAAGGAGCCAATTTGAGCTGGACGAAGCCAGAAAAAGGGAACACATCCTCGAGGGTCTTAAAATAGCCGTCGACAATATCGATGCGATCATCGAAACAATCAAAAAGAGTAAGGACCAGCAGGATGCCAAGGTAAACCTAATGGCAAAATTCAAACTCTCAGAAATCCAAACCCTTGCCATTTTGGACATGCAGCTAAAAAGGCTGGCAGCCTTAGAAAGACAAAAGATCGAAGAAGAACTTGCCATGGTAAGGGAAGAAATCGCCTATCTTGTTGATCTTTTGGAGCACCCGGAAAAGATACTCAAAGTAGCAAAAGACGAGCTTGCAAAACTCAAAGAAAAATTTGGCGAGCCAAGAAGGACCAGGGTGTTTAAACAAAAAATTGGTGATTTTTCGGAAGAAGACCTAATCCCCAACGAAGCAACAATAGTCACATTCACAGAAGGCGGCTATGTTAAACGGCAAGACCCGGCATCCTTTAGGACCCAAAGAAGGGGAGGCAAGGGAATTTCTGGAATTACCACCAAAGAAGAAGACGTCGTCAGCCAGCTTTTCGTTGCCCAAACCCACGACAATCTGCTTTTTATGACAGACAGGGGGAGAGTGTTCGCGCTTAAGGTATATGAACTTCCCGAATCATCAAGAGTCGCCAAAGGGGTTGCCGTAGTCAATCTGATTGAACTCCAGCAAGGCGAAAAAGTGCTTTCTGTTTTACCAATCAAAAAACAAAAAGACCAAGATAGCGAAAAACCAAAATTTGTCATCATGGCAACCAATCATGGCGTCATCAAAAAAACCGCGATAAGTGCGTACGAATCAATCAGAAGGTCCGGTATAATCGCCATTAAACTGACTGCGGGCGACAGCCTCGCTTGGGCAAGACTAACTCGCGGTGAAGATTTTGTACTCCTAACGTCCCAAAGAGGAATGTCCATAAAGTTCAAAGAGTCAGACGTCCGCCCAATGGCCAGAGACACTCAAGGCGTCCGAGGCATCAAACTAAAAGCAGGCGATGAGCTAATCGGTATGGATGTAATCGGCAAAGAAGATATTAAGGCCGAACTTTTGGTAATCACCGAAAAAGGCATCGGTAAAAAGACCGAAATTTCCGCATGGCCGATGCAGCTTCGCGGCGGTGTGGGCGTTAAAGCCGCTAACCTGGCCGAAAAAACCGGCAACATCGTAACAGCCCAAATTCTGACCAAAGAAGACGAGGGGATTATTCTAACTTCCAAAAAAGGTCAAGTTATGCGAACAACCTTGCGCTCGGTTCCAAAACTAACCCGCGACACCCAGGGCGTCATAATTATGCGGCTTTCAAAAGAAGATACAGTTGCCGCAGCCACAATTGTCAAAAAGAAAAAAGACGAAGTGGAAGTAGAAAACATAATAGGGGAGGAAGCAATAGATCCAAAGCAATCCGAAACGGAAGAATCTAAACCCAAAAAACAGCTTAAGGTTGCCAAAAAAAGTAAATGATAAATAAAATAAAAAGTGGTCCAACGATCCAAGAAGCCCAAGGGCTTCTTATTTTTTATCCCGAAGGGAAAAAACTATCAGAGGAGCGCCATTGCGAGGACTTCAGTCTCGCAAGGCGACCTGCTGATATTTTATAGGTATGAAAGCAAAACTAGTTTTACAGGACGGAACAGTTTTTGAAGGGGAAGCAAGAGGTTACCTAAAATCAACAAGCGGCGAAGTAGTTTTTACAACCGGAATGGTTGGTTATGACCTCTCCCTAACAGACCCATCTTATGCCGGCCAAATCCTAACTTTTACTTACCCCTTAATTGGCAATTGGGGTGTCCCGCCGAAAGAATTTTGGGAATCGGAAAAAATCCAAGTTCAAGGCGTCGTGATTTCTGACCTCACAGATATGCCAAACCACCACAACAGCCGGCAAACACTAGAAAGCTGGCTAAAAGAATTCAAAATCCCCGCAATTGTTGGCATAGATACTCGAGCCCTCACCCAAAAGTTAAGGGAAAAAGGGGTTATGCTCGGGAAAATAATCATTGACAATAAAGACGTGCCCCAAAACGATCCGAACGAAAGAAATTTGGTTGCCGAAGTCTCAATCGAAAAACCCCAAATTCACAAACCTCAAACCTTAAATCGCCACTCACCGAACATCGCCCTTCTCAATTGCGGATCCAAAAGGAATATTATCAATTGCCTAACAAAAAGGGGAGCGACAGTCCTGGAACTCCCATGGAATTTAGACCCATTCGATACCAGCCGAGGGGTGGCAGTGGTGGAAGGGTTCCCATTAGCGCGCAGCTCGACATCAAACTCTCTGTCAACAAATAATCTCGGAATCGAGCGAGCACTAATGGGAAGGAAACCGCTGACAGGACCCCAAACGTCGTTTCCAAAAATAGACGGCTTAGTTATCTCCAACGGCCCGGGCGATCCAAAAATGGCTAAAGAATCTATCAATATAATAAGGAAAGCCCTAAACAAAAAAATTCCAACCTTTGGCATCTGCCTAGGCAACCAGCTATTAGCCCTAGCAGCAGGCGGCGATACTTACAAATTAAAATTCGGTCATCGGGCCCAAAACCAACCAACGATAGAGGAGGGAACAAAGCGATGTTACATAACAACCCAAAACCACGGGTATGCAGTAGACGACAAAAAATTACCTCAAGGTTTTAAAAGATGGTTTTACAATGCAAATGATAATAGCAACGAAGGGATAATTCACGAAAAGCTGCCATTTTTTTCAGTACAATTTCATCCGGAGGCAACCCCCGGCCCAACAGACACCGAATTTTTGTTCGATCTCTTTTTAGATAAGGTCAGGGAAAGCAAATGAAAATCTTACTTCTCGGTTCCGGTGCACTCAAAATCGGCCAAGCCGGCGAGTTTGATTATTCCGGTTCTCAAGCAATAAAAGCCCTAAAAGAAGAAGGCCACAAAGTTATTCTAATTAACCCCAACATCGCAACCATCCAAACATCCCAGGGTTTTGCGGACAAAGTTTATTTTCTTCCCATAGAAACGCACTTTGTTGAAAAGGTAATAGAGTCAGAAAAGCCGCAAGGCATCTTGCTGTCTTTCGGCGGCCAAACCGCATTAAATTGCGGCCTTGACCTCCAAAAAAAGGGTATTCTCAAAAAGCATAACGTCAAAGTTTTGGGGACGCCAACCAGCTCAATCGAAAAAACCGAAGATAGAGAACTTTTCGTAGACACCCTAAAAGAAATTGGACTCCTAACTCCTAAAAGTTTCGCCGCCAAAAATATAGAGGACGCCAAAAAGTTTGCCCAAAAAATCGGCTATCCTGTTATGGTCAGAAGCGCATTTTCCCTAGGAGGGCAGGATTCCGGAATCGCCAAAAACGCAAAAGAGCTAACAGAAATCGCCTCACGTGCATTGTCCAAGGTAGATCAAATTTTAGTTGAGGAATACCTCAAAGATTGGAAAGAAATTGAATACGAAATCGTCCGCGACAAATACGACAACTGCATCACCGTTTGCAATATGGAAAACATTGACCCGATGGGCATCCATACAGGAGAATCAATAGTCGTTGCGCCATCCCAAACTCTAAACAATTACGAGTACCACAAGCTTCGCGAGATTGCCATAAAAGTAATCAGGCACCTGGGGATTGTTGGCGAATGCAACATCCAGTACGCCCTAAACCCGAGCCCGTCATCGGGCGAGTCCACCAACAATTCGCACCTTGAGTCGTCTATGGGCAATAGTGAAAAGGCTAAAGATAAGAATGGGCGGACTTCCATATCACAACCCGCACTTGACTACCGCATTATAGAAGTCAACGCCCGTTTGTCCCGCTCTTCAGCACTTGCCTCAAAAGCAACCGGTTATCCGCTGGCATATGTTGCCGCCAAACTCGCACTAGGACTGGGGCTTGTCGAAATCAAAAATTCCGTCACTCAAAAAACCATCGCATGTTTCGAACCCGCACTAGATTACCTAACCGTTAAATTTCCAAGATGGGACATGACCAAATTTGTAAAAAGCCAAAATACCATCGGCTCCTCCATGCAATCGGTAGGGGAAGTCATGGCAATTGGCAGGAAATTTGAAGAAGCTCTCCAAAAAGCAGTACGGATGCTGGACATTGGCAAGGAAAGCGTTTGCGATGTTAAAAATGGTTTTACAAGCTACCGTCAGCCAACACCCTGGCGAATCTTTGCAATCGCAAATGCCATCAAAAACGGTACAAGCACCGAAAAAATTCAAAAAGAAACAGGCATTAACAAATTTTTTCTAGACAAGATAAAAAATATAACCGACCTGGAAATAGAAATTGCAAAATCAAGAAAAGTCGAAACAAAAAGCATAAGGAATGCAAAATCGTACGGTTTTTCCGATGAAAGGCTGGCAGTGCTCACCGGCAAAAAAGCACTAGATATCCAATCGTTCAGACACAAAAATAATATTGTTCCATCTGCTAAACAAATCGACACCCTAGCCGCCGAGTATCCGGCTCAAACTAATTACCTCTATCTCACTTACAACGGAAACACCGACGATGTTTCAACAAGTGCGGGTGGCAGTAGTGGAAGGGCTCCAGACAGCGCGCAGTTTGAAATGGCAAAAACAAAAATACAATCACCCGCAACCAAAACGAGCACTGGCGGGAAGGAAACTACTGACAGGCCCCGCAACAATAAAATTCTTATTCTGGGTTCCGGCCCTTACCGTATCGGTTCGTCAGTCGAATTCGATTGGTGTTCCGTAACCTGCGCCCAAACAGTTACCCAAAATGGCGCATCGCCGGTAGTCATCAACTGCAACCCCGAAACCGTTTCTACAGATTATGACATGGCAGACAAGCTTTATTTCGAAGAACTGTCAGAAGAAACAATTTACGAAATCTACCAAAAAGAAAACCCGCAAGGCATCATCGTTTCTATGGGCGGCCAAAGGCCAAACAACCTCACCCCCAAACTAAATTCGCTTGGCCTCAAAATTCTTGGTACAACACCAAAATCGATAGACAGGGCAGAGGACAGGAATAAATTCTCCGCCCTATGTGACCACTTGAATATTAAGCAACCTAGGTGGGCATCGCTAAAAAAAGCAAAAGACATCGAAAACTTTGCAGGTAGTGTTGGATACCCGGTTTTAGTACGGCCTTCATATGTGCTTTCCGGCGCAGCCATGAATGTTGCTTTCAATCACGACGATCTCAAAAAATACTTAAAAGATGCAACAAATATTTCAAAAGACCATCCGGTTGTCATCTCTAAATTTTTCCAAAACACCAAAGAACTGGAAATAGACGCCGTTGCCCAAAATGGCAAAATACTATCATTTGCAATTCTTGAACACATCGAAAATGCGGGCGTCCATTCCGGTGATTCTACAATTGTCTTGCCCGCCCAAAAACTTTACACAGAAACTGTCAAAAAAGTCGAAAGCATAGCGGTAGAAATCGCCAAAGAACTAGAAATAACGGGACCTTTCAATATCCAATTTCTGGCAATCGAAAATGAGATCCTGGTTATAGAATGCAACCTCAGGGCAAGCAGAAGCCTGCCGTTTGTTTCCAAAGTAACCGGCACAAATTTTGCCAAGATAGCAACAGAAGCAATGCTCGGCAAACCCCTAGAACCTACCATCCATCATCTATCATCCAACTATGTCGCCGTCAAAGCTCCGCAATTTTCATTTTCCCGGATCAAAGGTGCCGATCCAATTTTAAGGGTCGAAATGTCCTCAACAGGCGAAGTTGCTTGTTTTGGGGATGATATTTATGAAGCCTTTTTAAAATCAATCATTGCAACCGGTACGCACTTGCCGCAAAAGTCTGTCTTTATTTCCTTGGCGGGAGACGAAAACAAAGCAAAGTTTTTGGAATGCGCCAGAATTATCGAAAAGTTGGGCCTGGAAATCTACTCAACAGCCGGCACAACAGCTTTTTTCAACAATAACGGAGTCCGCGCAGCAATGCTTCACAAAATTTATGAAAAGAAAAAACCAAATATCCTGGACACCCTTCATGCCAAACAAGTAGACCTGGTCATAAACATCATCGACCCGTATTTCAAAAAAGAATTCGACGACGACTACCAAATTAGAAGGACAACCATCGACTACAACATTCCGCTCATAACAAACCTCCAAACCGCAGAATTGTTTATAAAAAGCCTTGCCGAGAAAAAAATCGAAGATCTCAAAGCCCTACCCTGGGACTACTATGTTAAATTTAACGCCTAACTGAACGTTGAAAAACTTTTGTGCGAGTGATAAACTTACTATAAGTCATGGATAGAGCTAAAGAAGGCCCTCCGTTACAATTAAAAGAAGACCCAACAGCTCGCAGAGGTTTTATAAGACGCAACTTGGAAAAGGCCATAAATGGCAATTCGAATACAAAAGAGGACGGGTACAAAAAGCTGCTTGATCTTGTACAAGAAACAGAATCACTTTGGCCTATACTAGAAATAGGCTATGAATCTCAAGAAATCCTCATAAAATGCCAAAATGATGCAAGCCCTAAGGGCTCAGGCACGCGCAACCGGACATCAGCCTTTTTGGCGCGTTTTTTAAGGGAATTTCCCACACCCGAAGGATCATTTAAAGAAATAAAGGCCAATACAGAAACAAAATCCTATTGCAGTCAAATTCTTAATAGGCAAAAAAGGCTTGCACAAGGTAAAAATCGCCCAAATTTGCCCTTAAATTATCAAGAGACAATTATTAAGGCCTCAAATGCAATAATCGATTCGCGTATAGATACCATATTAACAATTGGTTTCGTTGGAACAAGAAGAGCTTCAGACGAAACAAGACCAACGGATGCAGAAATGGAAGAATTCATGAATTGGTATCGAGAAAACGACGCGCAAATACACCAAACCCAAGGACCAGAAGATACGTGGATAGAAATAAACAATAAAACACTGCAAAGCATAAAACTGCAACCACAAGTAGCTGGTTTTCCGGATAGTTTTCTCTACGAAAGAGACTTCGCTGGAATATCTCTTGCCTGGATAGAAAATCAAGACCCAGAAAATATGGAAGAAGCGACTTGCCAAAAAATTTCAGCTTATTTAACAGAATTGTCAAAAAATATACATAACATCAAGCATCCGGAGGTTATCGAACTTTTTACATTACCAACAAATTTCTTTCATCCTAGAACGCTTCGAAAATTAGATGCAAAAGATCTCCCTTTCTTTGCAGTGATCAATAGGTGGCAAGAACGATTGTCTACTATGCTTATCAGTGATAATATCTCAGACGACCAATTACAAGAATTAAAAACAGTATTTGAGGCACTCCCACCTGCAACCTCTTCAACTTTTATGACAGTGCTTAGTGAAAGGTTAACAAGGCCTTGGATCTACAACCTCCAAGGAGAAACAACCCGGGGACTGACTTACGACTTTGATTATTTTATGGATCATCTATCAGTCAAAAAAGCCTGGGAAGAATCTGGCCTAACACGAGATTCCAAGACTATTATTATGATCGATAAATTAACATACGATTATGTACAAAAACATTTGCCGGAAAAACTCAGAGATATAGCCCAAAAAACAAACTCTAACATTTTTTATCAACTTGCAGATAAAGCAGAAACACAACCAACATATGAGGAAATTTTAATAAGGGATACCGACGAGTATTTCAGAAGATCAGCTGGAGGATCGTTTCTTGGTGAATTGAATCAAAAACGGGATGAAATAAAAAGGATTACAGAAATAGCTTGGAATGAAACATTTCAGAGCGGCATAGAACATTACCTGCCAATATATGACCCCTCAAGAATTATTTTCGACGACAAAAGTTTACCTAAAAACATTGGAATTGATGAAGTAGCCATTAGAGCAGTAGGCTTACCAGAGTGGAAACTGGAAACAGTATTTATTCTTCAAGGGATGTCAATTGTCGGTCATCTAAATCAAAATGGGGATTTTGAAAACAACTTATTGAAGGAAAAGTTTCCCGGTTTGCATCTTATGCTTGAACACATTGCAACCCTTAGCGCCCACGATATGATCATCCAAAAAAAGTCACATACAAAAGCAGCAGTTGAAACACAAAAAAGGCGCAGCAACTTAGCTGGTAACACGCATAGCGAAAATGAAAGCACAGAAGATACTCCAGTTTACAAGTCGACGCTACCAAGAACAGCAAGCTCTCAAAACGATATGGCAACCTCACAAACAGATGAGGCCCTTATTGAAAGTGTCAGTAAGATAACAAAACGGAAGGCAAGAAGGGTCGACCTGCACAAACGCGGCCTTCAACACTCACAAGATTACAAAAATGCAATTAAACAATACAAGCAAGCCAAAAACGAAGGCCTTCAACTCGAATCAGCAACTGCAACACTTATTGATGCACGCCAAAGAATGCACCGCACAAGTTCGGAAAAAATCAAACAAATACCATCAAGATTTATGTTGGAATCGGCAATAGATCCGTTAACAATGGAACAATACTACCTTCAAACCTGGGTCATAGGACATCAAAGTCCAAAACCAACCCCAGAAGATTTGGCTTCTCCAGTCAGAATGTATAACAAATACTATCGAGGCGGATCAGCCTTGGCATCGCTCGATCAAATGAAAACTTGGTTAATCGGAAAAGCCGGAGAGTAAACCTACTTATTTCCGCTATGGAATGCTTTGTGCACATCCCGAAGTTGTGAATTGGTAACATGGGTGTAAATCTGTGTCGTTGCCACATTTTTATGGCCCAAAAGTTCCTGCACCGATCTTAAATCCGCACCATTGATCAGCAAATCTGTCGCAAAAGAATGCCGCAATACATGCGGCGTAGCCTTAACGGGAAGCTTTGCCTGCCGCACGTATTTTTCTACCATCCTCTGGACCGATCTTGAAGTCAGGCGCATTGCAGAAGTTCCAGCCGTCAAATCTTCGCCACCACTGTATCTTATAAAGAGCGGCGAGTACGAATCGGCACGTCTTGCCAGATATTTACCAAGCCACAAACATGCCCTGTCCGAAAGAAAGACTATCCTTTGCTTTTGGCCTTTCCCGATAATCCCAAACTCGCGCCTTTCCAAATTAATGCCGCTTTTATCTAGCTTACAAAGTTCACTGACCCTCAAGCCGGTCGAAAACAGCATTTCCATAAGCGCTTTATCACGAAGCCCACGATCAGAACTTATATCGGGTTGCGCCAAAAGCCGCTCAAGCTGGTCACGGTCCAAAAACTTCAATGACCTGCTGTCTACTTTTGGCAATTCGATTTTATCCGGAGTCACAACCTTTAAATCTTTCTTGACTAAAAAGCGCAAGAAAGACCTTAGCGCAATAACATAATAATTCTGCGTTACTTTCTTAAGCGGCAAATTACCGTTTGGGCTTAGAAAATGCGCCAAATAAACACGGAATTTACGAACAACTTCAACAGTTAAATCCTGAGGCTTAGAAATCGGCGAATTTTCCTTCTGCCAATTATCAAAAAACTCCAAATAATGCCGGTAGTCGCGTATGGTAAGAGGGGAGAGGTTGCGCTCAATCTCGCAATACTCCAAAAAATCGGTTATCTGGGCAGTTAAATCAAACATATGTCTAAAGTCTAGAATCTATAATCTAATCTTAGTCGCAAAAGGGGAGTGAAGTCAACAATGTGCGACGAGAAAGGCAGTGGAATGAAAAACCAACGGCTTGATATACGCTACCCCATAGTATATAATACCCAAATGACCGAAAATGGACCTTCAAGGCAAATATCCCCCGAGATTGCAAAGCTTGATAGCGTAGTCCAATTGCTATCAACTGCGGGCTATTATTACCAAGAGCAAGAAACACACGAAGATCCAAACGGATACATGCATTTTAAAAGATATCTTACAGATAATTTCAATCCTCACTTTCACATAACCTACAAAACCGAAGCACAAAAAATAAAGCTAAGATTAAATAAAAATAGTGAGCCAACATCTCGAATCAAAACGTCTTTTTCCCAAGAACGTTATCGGTTATACGAAATGTTTACTTTTTGGTCACTTTCTCAAAATCAAGCAATTGCAAAAATTGCCGAAAAGCTTAGGGAGCAAATGTGGGAAACCCACCCATCTAATACGGCAAAATTATTAAATAATGGCACCTTCCCAAAGGAACAAATAAAAACAAAACAAAAAAAGACAAAAAAACAAGCCGCAAGAAAAGAAAGCAAACACAGAAAAGCAAAGTGGGAAATTGCCCACGCTAAAACAAAATTAAAAAAAGTTCCCGGAATAATTGATGGTACACACATATTACAAGCTGATGATATACCTAGTCGACAAAAATAAGAAAAGGCTGATAAAATAATGACAGCACAATGACCCAAAGCAAATACAAACGCGTTCTTCTAAAACTTTCCGGTGAAACATTTCAAGGCAATCGTGAATTCGGAATCGACCCGCAATTTTGCCAATGGCTTGCAAAAGAAATTATAAAAGCGACTAAAGAAAATACTCAAATTGCCGTCGTCGTCGGTGGGGGCAACATCTTTCGGGGTACAGCAGCCGAAGAAAATGGCCTGGAACGGACAGTCGGCGACTACATTGGCATGCTGGCAACCATCATGAATTCGCTTGCACTTCAAGCCGCCCTCGAAAAAGAAGGCCAACCCGCACGGGTCCTTTCTGCAATCGACATCAAAGATGTCTGCGAACCATATGTCAGGCGTCGGGCAATTAGACACCTGGAAAAGGGGAGAGTTGTAATTTTTGCAGGCGGCACAGGCAATCCATATTTCACAACCGACACAACCGCCGCACTTAGGGCACTGGAAACAAGCTGTGACATTATTTTAAAAGCCACAAAAGTCGATGGCGTCTACAACCGCGATCCGGCAAAATTTAAAGACGCCAACAGGATCGAAGAAATATCCTTCAAAGACGCCATCACCAACAAGGAAATCGAGGTCTTGGATAACAGCGCGCTTTCACTGTGTATGGACCACAAAATTCCCGTTTTGGTTTTCAACCTTACAGTAGAGGATAACATCAAAAAAGCGGTTTCCGGTGAACACATAGGCTCCCTCATCTCTTAACTTACGCCCTATAGTATTTAGTCCCAAAATAAGTTATAATAGCTTCTGTCATGAATAAACCTGAGGTAGATCAATATCTAGCAGAAGTTGCTCAAGCTAACAAAAAAGCAGATGCCGAGCAAAGACAAAAGCTCGAAAGGCTAATGCTTAAATCAAACACGACTGGCAGGCTCAGGGTGGTTTTAGAACTCAAAACGGGCAATGTCGTGTGCCTGAGGGTTGTCGACAGACAACATCAGCCAGTTTATACGCACTTGGCCATTGCCGAATACGTTCCAGATGCTACAAAACCGCAAATCGACAAAATCAACGATCCTGGTTTTTTATTTTTGGATTCCGCACCAAGCATAGATTCAGTCGCACGTGCGCTGCCAAAATATTTACAAAAGTTTTATCCGCAACATCAAAATATTTCCACCATAAATTTGTTTGGCAGTATCAGTGATTTCAAAACTGGAAAAGTTGGTGCAGTTGTCGCAAACACTCGTCAGCAAGCCGCATAATCCCACTTTTTAGCCTTATTTTAGCCACGCCGAGACGATAATAGCGCCTCTGACGGCTTTTTGCTATTAGACCCGAACCGCTAGTCATCTAAAACCCTTATTTTAAGAACAAAACGTGCTTTAAAAAATCAAATTGGCGCAAAAAGGGGATAAAAGCATCAAAATAAAATATTTTACAAAAAAAATTAAAAACGGCAAAAAAGCAAAAGTGGTGCAATTTACATAATTTAAAAATTAGATATTAGTAATTAAAAATTGACAATAAACAGGCACCCTCCTCGCTCCAGGTTCAGTCCACGTCGCAAAAGTATCATTGTGCGACGTGATAGCAAATAGGAAGTTGACCCCACCAGTAGAGAATCGCGTCCTGTTATTTATTTAGGGTTTAGTAATTAGAACTTAGAACTTTGTCATTCTATACCTCAAAGGGGGTCCCCTCCGAAAACGTCCAAAAAGGCCCTTTTCCGCCGCGCCAGCAAACGAATTAGCACTCGAATATTTAGAGCATTACTTAGAAGAGAATACGTCTTATAGTCCCACTCTTCTCCGGGGATACATATGATTTGTTTTTTTATCGTGATTGCGGGAAAAATTCGGGGTCTGCTCACAAAGTCAACATCATTTTCACGGTTCTGACTCCTCTATTTTTCACGATAACTATAACCGTATCAAACTATATCACTCACTTCTCTTCCCCGCTTCTCTATCATCTATTTTTAAAAGTTTTTATGAAGCAATTTCGAAGCTAATACTTTACACTTTGCGCCTATCACTTTGACCTATTTTACCACTTCCCCAAAATATACTATAGGGTTTATATACAACCCTCATCCGCCCCAGCGTGTCGACAAAACAACAATAACAATAACCATAAATGCCACTCCCAAATGCTCCCACATCACCCTTCCATTAAGTTTTTCACCGAACACTAATTGTCCAAGCCCCAAAAGCACGTACATAATGGTAACTATAATAAGCGCCCCATTTATCGGCACAATCGGCCAAAAGGAAACTACGGCGGCTATCTCCGCGCTAACCAATGTAAAAACGCTTGTAAAGGCAAAAACGCGCCTTGACACAAAATCCTCAAGTTCATAAGACCACAACCCCACCAAATAAAGCGGCATACAAATTAAAATGACCCCGGGAACAATTAAATAAATTGGCAAATGCAAAGAGAACAAAACATTTGCCAAAAAAAATGTGGCAACTAAAGAAAACAGCAAACCAACTGCGTGTGCGGCACGAAGAAGTGCAATAGTCCGAATCGCCGCAATGTTATATATGTTTGAAGTCAGCATCAAAAGGTAAACCGAAATTCCAAAAACAAATGCAAACGGCAATCTGGTAAGCCAACGGACAGGCAGTAAAAAATAAAAAAGCGATGCGCCCATCACAAAATAAACTGGAAGTAGTAGGAGCAAAAAATACTTAACTCCAGACAACTCTCCCCAAAGAGAAAATGCCGCCAATACTGCTGTAGCCAATCCCAAAAAAACCATCACCTGATACCTTAGCGACTCCGGTACTGTTTGCGTCGTAACCAAAATAAAAGACAGAAAAAAAGACATCAGAATTAACTTTTGCCTTTTCGTGACTTGGTATGAAGTAACTCGCTTAAAAAACATCATCCCTTCTCCCCCTTCGCCCTCCTCTTAACTTTCATCGTTTTAGGCTTTTTTGTTTTCGAGACCTTTGTACTTTTTTTTGACACCTTTGATACTTTGGATACCTTTTCTATCCCTTGTTCAAAACTCGTTACTTTCAAATAGTGACAAATCGCCACTCCCAGTGCATCGGCCGCATCGTCTATAAATCCTCTTGCCGGCCTGTCTAGTTTTCTTTTTCCCAAGAACTTCATCACTGCTTTTTGCACGTCCTTTTTGTCTGCTTTACCGCTTCCAGTTAACGTATGCTTTACATGAAGACCTTGATATTCGAATATAGGTATCCCATAGTTTGCAACTGTCGCAAGCACCACTCCTCTTGCCTGGCCAACAGTCATCGCCGTTCTGGAATTTACACCGAAGAACAACTGCTCGATAGACACGTAATCTGGTTTATGCTGTTTTAATAGTATATGAAGATCGTTTTGAATACTTAATAGCCTCAAAGGCATATCCATTTCTTTTGGGGTAACAATACAGCCATATTCAATCAAAAGAAATGGTTTTACACTCTCAAAACCATTTGCCTTTATTACCCCATAGCCAGTAGTCGCCGTACCGGGATCGATGCCAAATATAATCATTTTAGTTTTGTTAGGTGTTAGCTGTTAGAGGTTAGACCGAGTTTAAGTAACTAAGCTCTAAGACCTAATACCTGACCAACTACTCTCTAGGCCTTGGCCCATCGTATTCAACATCATCTTCGCCAAGCCTTCTTACCGGCTTTTCCCGTAATGCTTCTTCAACAACATGGGCAACAATCCCCGGCGTTCTTGCAATTATAAAAACACCCTTCCCTACCTTAGGATTAAAACCCATTTCCAAAAGTAAAGCAGCTGTTATTCCGTCAATGTTTAAAGGCAGCTTTTTGTCTCCTGCGGACAATTCTTCTTCCAAGCTTTGCGCAAACTTCACATACTTTCCTAAAAACCCCAATTCCCCTGCGATCTTCAAAAGTTCTTGGGTTCTTGGGTCAACGGAATATAGCCTATGACCAAAACCACTTATCCGCTCCCCTCTTTTTTTGAAATCCTCCACAACATCCTTGGCACTTTTGCCAACAAATCCCTTAAAATTTTCCATCGCTTTTTCAATCGCACCGCCGTGATATTCGCCAAAAGCCAAAGTTCCAGCGGCAACTGCCGCCTGGACTGGCGATCCACCACTGTACACATTCCTGGCAGAAACAATAGACGAAGGCTCAACCCCGTGGTCGATAGAAATAGTTAATATCGCGTCCAGCATTCGTTCGGAATTTTTATCTGGCATTTTGCCGCTCAGAATTAAATAGATAGATTTTGTAAAAGATGGTGACTGTGCAAGTTTGGTCAAATCGTAGCCGTAAACATACGGCTTGCCGTCTTTGTGGGTAGAAATCGAAGTCCTATACGCTTTTGGCATTTATCTTAGATAGTATACTAAATCGGAACCGTCAGGGCTACTTTACCGAATCGCCTGCCCAACAAGTTTTGGTATGTCCTCAAAATTCTCGGCAACAATGACTCCCGACTCTTTCAAAAAATTTATCTTTTCCTCCGTCGAAAATCCTAGGCCAACGATTGCACCTGCATGCCCAAGTGCCGTATCTTTAGGCAAATTTTCGGCGAACCTGCCTGCCAAAAAAACAATAAATGGTTTAGTAAATTTCTTATCGCGCACCAGTTTTGCCGCTTCCACTTCACTGCTTCCCCCAACTTCCCCAAAAGCCACAACAACCTTTGTTTGCGCGTCATTTTCAAACTCCAAAAGCAAATCCGCAAAGCTCGTCCCAACAAGCAAATCTCCGCCAATCCCCACAACTGTCGACTGGCCATATCCGCCGTTTGAAATAAGCATTGCCAATTCACTGCACATTCCACCCGATTTTGACATAACCCCCACCGGGCCTTTTGAAAATACTGCATTCGGGTTTGGTCCTCCAATCGACCCAATCTTCCCCTCGCCCGGTGAAATTGCCCCTACAGAAGCCGGCCCCAAAACCCTAATATTATTTTCGCGCGCCCTAAAAAGCACCTGGCTTACATCCAAAACCGGAATTTTTTCAACAAAAATATGCAGCATGTCAATTTTATTTTCGATTGCCTCGAAAGCCGCATCGCGCGCCAAAAGCGGCGGCACGTACACCATCGAAATGTCAACGTTCCCAACAGCTTTCAATGCATCGGAGACCTTGTTAAAAACCGGCACCCCAAAAACATCCTGTCCGCCTTTCCCCGGTGTAACACCGCCAACAACCTGCATGCCGTAGTCCAAAAGTTCCCTGGTTGCCTGTACCCCCGATTTACCGGTAATGCCCTGAATCAAAACTTTTGTGTTTTTATTAACTAAAATTGCCATATTTATATTTCAAAACTCAAAATTTAAATCTTAAAACTGCAACTAAAATTTTAAAGTTTTTAGATTTAAGATGCAGATTTGCCATTTGCCATTTGAGATTTGCGTTTGTATTCATTGCTAAGATCTACCATCTTCTGGCACGCCACCGAAATTGGCGTTTCGGGCCCAAACAAATGGATATCAAACCCTTCTTTATTGGCAAGCTTTGTTAAATATTCGTAGGCCTCTTTTTGCCTCGGACCGCCCCGCCTAATAACAACTGGGTAATCAACTTTCGGATGGGCGGCAACTAACCCGTCACCAAATCCCGCCAAAGTTTCAAAAATATCCGTAAAATTTGCAACAGCACCGGCAACCAAACAACCGCAAAGCCCATCACGCGATAAAGCTATTTTTGTAAGCTTTTCAACCTTTTCTCTCGGCGGGTTGCCGGAATACTCCGTATAATTTGCTGGACTCCCGCCAGAAGCAGACACGGCATCCATAACCAAAAGCGAAGCCCCTCCGCCGGAAGCAAGAATCGCAATGCCCGCCCCGTACGGGTCATCGGGGTCGCCATCAAACTCGATGTATGTAGAACCGGCACTGCCCCGATAGTCTTCACTATCTATTTTTCTCGCCTCAAGCTCCCTTTTTGTAGGAATCGCCCCCGCCGACCCTTTTGGCAAAACATCCAAATCCTTTTGCCTCGCTTGCCCGTTATCGTCTAAAATCGCTTTTGCATCAATTGCCTTATACTCCTGGCCAATTTTGCCAATCGGGTTTATTTCCAAAAGCCGCAAATCAAACCGCGAAAAAGCATCCCACATCCTAATTAAAAAATCCGACAAATTGCTATCGTTAGTAACTTTTTTTAAATCTTTCTGGGCCAACCCAACAAATGGATCAATATCTACCCTCACAATATCTTCGGGGTTTTTAACTTTTACTTCCTCTATATCCATACCGCCTTTTAAAGAAAAAAGTAAAAACGGAATTTTCAAAACCGTGTCGTAGGTAATAGAAGCATACAGTTCTTCGTTAATCTCTTCCTTTTGGCTAAGTTCTATAAACTTAACTTGCTCACCGTCACCATGTCCGTCCGAAGCATTCTGCGAAGGAGGAAAGTCTAACCCAAATTTCTCCTTGCAAAAATCCAAAAGCTGCTTGCTGTTTGTGCAAACTTTCACACCTCCGCGTTTGCCGCGCTTGCCGGACAATACCTGGACCTTGGCAACTATTGGAAATTTCAAACGTTTCTTGGCTTCTTCAACCTCTTCCAAATTCTGGCACACAACAAAAAAGGGGCTTTCAATCCCCACCCGCGAAAGCAGCCTGTGGCCTTCAAATTCGTAAAGTTTCATAATTAAATCTCAAATGTTATATCTCAAATGTCAAAATTTATCTCAAAATTTAAAACTTCCTTTTACCTTTTAGTGTTAAAACACTCGAACCTATCATCTTGCTAATTTCGGTAACCTCATCAAGTAAAACAGCCGACTCATCCTTTAAGCTTTCACTCGAATCTCGAATAAGCGCTATCCAATATTTTGTCTCATTTGCACTCTTTAAAGCAATCTCGTAAAATTTTACAAAATCTCTACGGGAACTTGCCGCCTGGGCTTCAATCAAGTTAGCACCAATTGAAGTTGCAGATCTGACTAGCTGATCCGCAATCGACCAATAGCCTCTCTTCTGAGGAAGAACATTCACAAACCTAATTACTTCAAGTGAAAATTTATAAGCCCTAACTTTAACGTTATCAGATTTAATATTTGAGTTGTAACTTTGCGATTTGCGATTTGAGTTTTGAGATGGATTCACTGTAAAATTCTAACATGGAAATAGGAATCGCAAAACCATCAGATATCGAAAAAATTATTGCCCTGCAAGCCCAAATCTATCGAGTCGAAAAAACAGAACCAGGTGCCGAAGATGCCCTAAGGTCACAACTTAAAGACGAATCCTGCGATGTCCTGGTGGCAAAAGTTAATGGCCAAGTCATAGCAACCGCCGCAATCTACTATATCCAAGTTGCTATCCGCGCCAAATCATATGCACTTTTGGAAGGTTTAGTCGTCGACAAATCCCAGCGGGGCAAAGGTATGGGAACAGAATTTTTCAAAAAATGTATAGAAACCGCAAAAGCAAAAGGTTCCTACAAAATAATCTTCACGTCTGGATCAGATAGAGCTGACGCCCACAAGTTTTACGAAAAGAATGGCTTTAAGAAATGGGGCCTGGAATTTCGGATGGATTTGTAGACTCAACCGGATAGTAGCGAGATGCTTTTCCATTCCTTTCTTTTATAACTTTCCCAGTTCTTATTAGATCAGTTAACATGTCACTCGAACCTCTTTTGCCAAAAGCTCTATCGATATCACTAGGCCTTGAACCAGGGTTCTCCAGTAAATAACCATAAAGCTCTTCAACACGTTCTGTCCTCAACCTTCTATTAGCTTGTCCGGAATTTTCCTTATGTCTGGCAACAGCGTCTGCTGCATACTTGCTCCAGGGAACACGACGCATCTCCTCAAGCAAAGCCTCGTTACCGGCAAGTGCAGAGCGGACTGGCAAAACAAGCTTTTTAACAACCTCCCTACCGTAATCTGTGATTCGGGCGTCGGACTTCACTCTACGACTAAATATGCCCTTTACTAAAAAACCTTCCTTTGCAAAATGCGACATAATGACAGTTACTGCACCCTTCAAATTCCTTTCGTTCACATTCGTACTGTAAATCCCTGCAAGCTGTTCAACTACCTCATCCGTGCCCAGTCGTTCGCCATTTGATTGCCTAATTACTTCATATACGTAGTTCGAAAGAGTACTCGATCCGTGATAAGGTTGTGGTAAACCACGATAATCAGGATTTTTACTGTACGCATACTGGTTCTTCTGATCGTCATCCACTGACTGATAATCTGCCATGCCAAGTTTCGCAAAGTGATGTAAAGCATGCCCCACAACAGTCACATTTAAGCCAAGTTCTTTCGCAATGCTATGGCTCTGCATGGAACCACCCCCGCCTTGCTTCGCCATGAGCTCAAGTACCCTGGCACGGTTTACAACAGCGCGGGTTTCTCCGCTGCCTGTGGCAGTCTGCCCAAATATTTCACCTAGCGAATGAGGCAAATGCTGTGATTCAGCAATCAAATATGCAGCAATCGGCTGGCCAAATTTCCTGCCAGCTTCGGTCAGGCGAAAGCCAAGCACATATTCCAGCGAACCTTGGCTTAACGTATCTACTTCGGCAACCATACCAATGGGCACCAAGCTTTGACGTGCCCAAGCTGTCGGCACTCCACGACTGATTTTCCAAGCACGACTTGTTGTCAGCAAAAACTTCATACGGAGATCTTCAGAGCTTATTTGTGATTCGGAAAGGCATAAAAGTGCTACACATTTTGCCTCGCTGTTACCAATTGACGCAAAAACAGCTTCGAAGCGCTTTTCAGGGTCCTCCGGAAACGGTTCTTCGCGTCTTAAACGTATATCAGCGCTAAAATCTTGTCCTAAACCTGTTTCCACTTTACCCTGGTCCACAATTTAATTATACACACACAACTTGTGGAATTTGCACCACACTAATTATCAAGATAATAAGTTATCCGGAATATCGAAGTTACTGTAAACCTTTTGCACATCGTCCAAATCCTCTATTTTTTCAATAAGAGCCAGCACTTTCTTGGCAGTTTCCGCATCTTTAATTTCTACAAGAGTAGTCGGTTTTTTGAAAATTTCAAAACTGTGGACGGTCAAACCTTTTTCAACTAAAGCATGTTTGACATTTTCAACGTCCGTAGGCTTTGTGTAAACTTCAACCATATCGCCTGCATCCTCAATGTCTTCTGCACCAGCCTCTGCTGCAAGATCAAAAAGCTCATCTAGTAACTTGCCGCCCTTTTCGATGGTTATCAATCCCATATCCGCAAAAGCCCAATCAACAGCACCCGGCGTTGCAAAAGTACCCCCGCCTTTTTCTATGGTGGACCTGACTACAGGCGTAGTCCTGTTTTTATTATCCGTTGCCGCAACCACAATCAAAGCAACTTTTTGCGGCCCGTATCCTTCATAAACAACAGTTTCAATAGCCGCCGCTCCACCTTTTCCCAAACCTCGGTCTATCGCCCGTTGGACATTTTCTTTGGGCATATTAATTGCCCTGGCCTGATCCATCATAAGCCGCAGTTTAAAATTAGAACTCGGATCTCCTCCTCCGCCTTCGCGGGTTGCAATCGCAATAGCCATTCCCATTTTGGTAAACGCCTGCCCGCGCTTGGCATCGTTTACCCCTTTTTGTCTTTTTATTGTCGACCATTTAGAATGACCACTCATAATTACTATCTATTATAAAGAAAAAATACAAAATGATATAAGCTAAAACCTTTATGGGTTATTATTGCTTTCCATGTTTGGGAACTTCTCCCAACCACGGCCTCAAAGTTGAATAACCAAGTACTACTGGATATTGGAAACTTTGGCAATTTTGTAACGCAGCAATAATGAAATCTCCCCCCGTGGTCCCTGGGTCAACTCTAACAACATCAATATTTGGATATTTAAGCTCCATTAAGTTCCCACCGCGCCTCACAACCTCTTCTGGATTTAATGGAGAAACATATGTAGCTTTAGGGAGCAACTTAGAGCGATCAAACCTAGCCCTTTCTATTAACGTTCCAGCACCATATGGCCCAATACCCAACCGATTATTCACCCAAAAGCCTAAACGTCCATAGACAATATCGTTGTCTGCAAACCTACTTTTACCCATTAAACCCCCTTTGACTCTGCACATCTTGACCCCATCCGCACTTCTGCGTACCAAACTATAATCTTCTGATCTAATGCCATCAAATCTGCATTCCAATGCTTCCATAACGAGCGAATCGTTTCTTTCATTCCAAAAAAATGCCGTGTCATTTTCTCCAGTTAACGGATATATAAATTTTTCCCGCTTTGTTACGCTACCTGCAAGATCCCTCGATGAGGATAGAGCCAAATGGGCATTCATCGCATATGCGCTATAACTGGAAATGGCGTTAATAACCTCACCGTCTTCATCAACCAGCAAAATGTCTAAAAGTGGATCTATGTTCCCTATCCTCAATTGACAAAGTCTGTCCTCAGCCCATTGTGCGTTACACGACTGAAGCTCCGCCATTTCATAATCCAAGCGTACAGTTAAGAGGTCTATAGTGGGAATCCCTTCCGGAAAAGCATCCGCAAACTTTGTGCCTCCTTTAAACTGTACCCTGCCTCTCAATGGTCTTTCCATAGCTCCACAATATACTCCTGGGCTTCAATAAAATCAACTTTTCACTTTTATAGGTCTTCACTTTCAAGGCTAATTTAACTGAAACAACTGCATTATCGAACAACTATCTTGTTCACAACTTTTCAAATCGTTTCATTTTTTTCACTCATTGACGAAAAATTGCCTATGCTCTAACTTTAACTCTTAGATTTTAGATGGATACCCCGATAAATACGAATTGGAAAAAAGAATCGAATCTGGAAACCCTAAGCCAAGCGGCAATCGACGCGGCACTTTCTTCAAATTGGGAAGAAGCAACCAAGATAAACCAGCGGATTCTCACATTAAGCGCAGAAAACATAGAGGCCCTAAACCGACTCGCCAAAGCATTTATGTGCGCCGGTGAAATAGACAAAGCCAACAAAACCTACAAAAAAGTATTGACAATCGACCCCTACAATATAATTGCCGTCAAAAACATAGAAAAGATCACCAAGCTTAGCGGCGGCAACACGGCAGCCATGACCAAGTCAAACGGCGTGACCATAAAAAGCATGAACTCCAACAATCACGTCAACCTGTCTTCGGTCTTTTTGTTTGAGCCCGGCAAAACCAAAGCTGTGAACCTATACAATCTGGCCTCACCTGCAATTTTAGCAGCCCTAAACTGCGGTGACCGCATCGAAATTGTCCCTAAAAAACACTCGATAACCATAACAACCCAAGAAGGCATTTACTTAGGGGCACTCCCCGACGACATTTCTTACAAAATGATCGGTTTTATAGAAGGCGGCAACAAATATGAAGCATTCGTTAAATACGCAACGACTAAATCGCTTACGGTTTTTGTAAGGGAAGTTGAAAGAAGCAGTAGGTTTGCCAGCCAGCCCTCATTCCAAGAAACCAGAATTCAAGCCGAAGAACACGAAAGCTACGCTTCCTAACTCGCTTTTCTCAAACTGCTGAGGGAAATTTCACCCAAGAAAACTTTTTGGTCACGGACAGTTTTCTTCTCACTCTCATCGCTAACCATTTCTACCGGCTGTGTATCATCGGTCGTTGTATCTCCCCTTGCAGAAATCATTTGCGATAGTTGATTGCGAATTTCCTCAATCGATTTATCTTCCTCACTGCCGCCCGCTTCCTTCTGGACCTTTCCTTCCAGCTCTTCCCACCAAACCCTACTGCCGCCGCTAGTACCGGTATTTGAATTCGGTACACTGCTAACCTGTTGAGGTCTGTAATCACTCTTAGTCGCAACAGGCGGGGTACCAGCAGCCTGCGCAGGCCCTTGTTGGTAAAAGTCTTGCGTCGACTGACCCAAGTTCGATACCTGTACAGGTTCCTCGGTTAAAGCATCTTCTTCAAGCTCCCGGTTTCTAACTCTTTCATTTTGGGAAAATTTCTTTTCTTCGCTTGCCAAACTAAAAAGGGCAACAATAAAAGAGAGTATTAAGACCAAAATTGCCAGTATTAAAAAAATCATCAAAGGTACTTATCTGCAAACGAAGCGCCTATTTCAACAGTCATAAAAGGACTTTCCTCGTCTTGCGCAGTGTCCTTTATATCACAGCTAAAAAGCTTTGCCAAATATTTTACACTGTAGCTGTTTTTCCTATTCGTCAAAATATTGCAATTCTCCTGCTGTTCGCCCCCTGCACTTACGTCACCAACCCTACCGCCTACTGCCAAAACAAAGTCAGCAGCCAATCCGGGTGCACGGCTTTGCCCGCTCTTATTAACAATATTTATCGATATGTCCTCACTTACAACTTTTAAATTTTCAAAATATGGCGCCGCCATCTGGTTTAAATAATCGCTCGTCGTCCCCAAAACTTTAGAATTTGTACTATCGTCCTCAGGGGCCAAAGTGACGGTTTTTACGTCATTTGCGCGAATGCTTTTAATTTGCCACCACAACTTTAATGCATCGATTCGAGATATATTAGTACCCATACCACTATTCCCCCATCCAACGGTCAATATTTTAACCGGCGTCATAATACTTGAAAAATCCATAAGTGCTTTCTTTGCATCATCCATGGAATTCACTTTTGCTTCTACATAATTGTTAATAGGAACCCCCAACGCCACCGATAAATTTTTAACGAAGGTTTGGCCGTCTGCAAAGTTACCATTCAAACCGTTTCCAAGTTGCAAAAAAACAGCCCTTTTGGGGTCTTTTTGAAAAACAAAAATAACATTCGGGTTACTTGAAAAAGCAGTGGCAAAAGAAGAAGCGCCGTCCCAAGCAACCGATCTGTCATGTTTACCAAAAGTTTTTGCCAAACCGGCTGCGGCAACCAAGGAGAGTACAACGACTATAACTACAGCAATAGTACTTCCCCACGCACTGCCACGCCTGTTTTTGTATCCAGAACGGGAAAAACCCCGCGAAAAATCTGTCATTTAATTTGTGGAAAACCAAGATGCTGCCCGAAGTAGTCTTCTCTACTTATTCTTTCCCTTACCCTTACCGATTATTTCGACCCTAGGCACAACATTAACACGCGAGATATGCTCAGCACGCTTCTCCATGACATCTTTCCGAATCTTTTTCTTTTCGCCTTTAAAAAAACTTCCGTCACCCATTTAAATCACCTACAGCTTAATTCTAGCAAATCGAATCAAGCTCAAACAATATGCAAAAATACCGCTAAAAAATCTTGTGCGTTACAAGTTCTTCAAAATGCTTACTTTTTTCGTCCTTAATTTTGGCAAGGTGGTCCCAATTCTCAGACAGCACCCTCGCGATATGCTTACCGCCAACAGTCTCAGGCACAACGACATAATCCGCACCCATCTCATAGAGCCTTATAGCATCATGGATCCAATAAGCCGCCGCCACAATCGGCCCTTTATAATTTTCTTTTCTGGCTTTTGAAATTAAATGTGAACTGTCACCGACATCGGTATCTGTTATGACGATCAGCTTTGCACGGCCAAGCTCGAGCTCCTCAATAACTTCAGGATCGCTAACATCCCCAAAAACCGCATTATAACCACCGGCTTTTAACTGACTGATAATTTCCGGGTTAAAATCCACAACTACTATTTGGTTCTTGTCTTTTATTTTCCCGGCCAAATAACCCAAAATGTCAGAACCCATTTGTTCACCGCCCACTAAAACAACATGGTCTTTTAAATTTTCTCGATGGAGAACATAAGGGTCTCCGCTTTTTTCCGGAAAAACTTTCCCCAAAGGCTTCCTCAAAAAACCGTAGATGGAATCACCATATAATATTAAATACGAAGAAAGGGTTATCGTAACAACCGCAACCGCCGAAACCAAAGCAACGTCCGCCGATTTCAAATGCCCAAGACCCAAACCGACCGATGCCAAAATCAAAGAAAATTCACTTACCTGCGCAACTGTTGCCGATGTCAAAAAAGAGGTCCTGTTCTTAAATTTTAAGGTGAGCATGATAGCAAGTACGATAAGCGGCTTCCCCACAAGGACAAAAATAGAAATAACAGCAATCGTAAATAAGCTAAGCCCGGCAAGTCCCCCTGGCAATGACGCCCCCAAAAGAATAAAAAAGATAATTATAAAAAAATCCCTCAAGGGCTTAACCCTTGCAGAAATTTGAATCCTATGCGGAGATGATGCAATCGCAATACCTGCCAAAAAAGCCCCGATTGCTACAGAAAACCCTGCTTGCTCTGCCATAGCAGAAAGCAAAAATGCCCAGGCAATCGCCGATACAAATAACAGTTCAACGGAAGTAGAAGCTACCTGAAAAATGGGTTTTAGTACAAACCTTGTCGCAATGTATGTAAAAAGTACCAACAGCAATCCTTTTAAAAGGATCAAGACAATCGCACTCGTACTTGGCACATGTGAACTGCCAAATCCCGAAAGCATCATCAGGGCCAGAATCGCCACAAAGTCCTGGACCAATAAATAGCCTATCGAAATTTTTCCATACAGAGACTGCAAGTCATTCTTTTCTGCCAAAAGTTTAACAATTATTACTGTCGACGAAAAAGTAATAGCAATTGCGATGTAAACCGCGGCAGTCGTCGAAAACCCTAACGCGCTTATTAGAATAAAACCTACCAGGGCAGTAAAAATAATCTGCCCCAGACCCATATAAATAGCCGCTTTGCCTACATATTTTAAGTCATCAATTTTTAAATCAATTCCAACCAAAAACAGCAAAAAAGCCACACCCAAATTAGAAAGCAGTTCGAGTTGCGATTTATTAACAGCACTAAACAGTCCAAAAAAAGAAATTATGATGCCGGTTAGGATATATGCGACTATAAGCGGCTGTTTAAATTTTCTTGCAATAATCCCCAACAGGGAAGCTACAACCAAAATTGATGAGAGCTGTAAAAATAAATGCGGCATAGGCAGTACTTTAGACTTTAGACTTTAGACTTTAGACTTTAGACTTTAGACTTTAGAAAAAGCATCGCATTTTTAAGGTCATTTGGCAAGTCAACTGCAAACTCAACTGTCTTACCGCTTCCGGGATCTTTAAAAGAAATCGCCTCTGCATGCAAAAATAGCCTATTGCACCAAGCCAAATCAAATTTTAAAAGCTTACTGGGTGCATAAATAGAGTCAGAAACCACAGGATGCCCAATAGATTTTAAATGGACCCGTATTTGGTGGGTCCTTCCGGTTTTTGGAAAAACGTCCAGAAGCGTGTAATCGGTTGCGTTTTTTTCCAGATACCTTTGGCGGACTTTATTGTATTCCCCACTATCTAATATCCTATTGAACTTTGTATCAGAAAACTTGTAAACAGAAACTACTTCCGCTTCTGTCAAAGCTTCTTTGCCGATTTGCCGCTTGGCCGCAATTCCAAACTTGCCGAATTTACCAATCCTTATAATCGCATTTTCAATGGTTATTTTTTCCTCAGGAATAACTCCGTGAACCAAGGCAACATATTTTTTAGTAACCAGCCTGTTTTTAAATTGTTTCTGTAATTTTTCAAATGCCTTTTGTGTTTTGGCAATCAAGAGAAGCCCCGACGTTTCGCGGTCCAGCCTGTGCACTATACCCGCACGATCACCGATTCCCAAATCGTCTTTTTTTAGCTTTAAGTATTTTGCAATCATATCCTGAAGCGTTTCACCCAACATCGTCTGCGATTTATTAACCACAAGGCCTGCCGGTTTATTCACCACCAAAATTTGCGTATTTTCAAAAACTATTTCCATCTTTTATTTACCCCAAAGTACGACACCGCCAAAACTGCTACCCCAATTGTAATTATTGCGTCTGCTAAATTGAAAATGGGGAATTTATAAATCGCGACAAAATCTCTTACACAGCCAAATACAAGCCTGTCCCAAAAATTAGATACTCCTCCGGCAAAAATCAAAGTAAGTCCGGCAATGCTTAAACTGTTTTTCTCCCGCAAGATCAAAAAAAATATAGTCACCAAGATTAAAGAAATCAAAAAGACGTTTCCAAATTTTAGGCCAAACGCAATTCCCCCGTTGCAAATCGTATTCGCAAAATATTTTTTTGATAATTGGTCCAGGCAGACAGTACCTGCAAAAAAAAGCGCAAACGCAACAAACCTTGTTGGAAACAATTTAGACACAAACAGCCTTACTTATTTTTTTTCTCAAGTTCTGTTAGGCAACTCATACAATAAAGCGCTTGCGGTTTTACTTCTAACCTTTTAGCATCAATCGGTTTTTTGCACCTTTCGCAGATTCCATAAGTACCTTTTTTAATTTTCTTAAGCGCCGCCTCAATTTCTTGTAAGTCTTTTTTAAGCCTGTCTTCAAATATCACTGTTCTTTCATGCCCGGACAAAACTGCAGCATCGGTACCGGGTTCAACAATAATCGACCTGTCCTCAGTCGCAAACGGGTCTTCACGCCTCAGACGGCCAAGACGGGACAGCACCAACCTTCTTTGGGTTTCTATTCCTTCTGTTATTTTTTTAAGGTTTATCATTTTGATACTCCAAAAGCACCTAAAAGATCTGCAAAACTTTCCATCAACTCGCTTCCTAAGTATTTTACAAGATTGTACAGGGCTTTTATAGCAGTAAAGGGTAAGGTCACAATTGATCTGGCCAAATTATCCGCCTCCTTCACGCTTGTAAAAACTCTTTTTAACCTAAAAACCAAAAGCAGGAAAAAACCAAAAAAACTTTTTATGTCGGTTGTCAATCTTCGTCTGGACAACAAATACCAATTTACAGAAAATGCCAAAAATATTAGAAGATTTATAACCAAAAAGTAAATGTAGTTGCCTAACTCTTTTTTAAAAACAAAATTCCCAAGCAGGCTTGCCGACGAGCTTGAAATAATAAAAAAGCTCGTTAAAAACCCTCGGTGTTTCTTTTGTTTTTCCAAACGCTTTAAAACAAAAAAGATCAAAAAATATGCAATAAACCAAAAAAGGCTCCTATAATCCTTTTGCCCCGCTTCCCAATTCGGAAGCTTAGCCAAAAAATCAAAAAACATAAAAAAACTAATAGAAAATGCAAGCGCAGATGCCGCCAAATCCAAAATTTTCCAAAAGTCTTCTTTTCTTTGGGAAAAGTAAACCCACGATCCGACTACGCCACCCAAAACTGCAAAATAAAAATCAAACCCAAAATACACATTAAAAAAGACCAATTTTCTAATTGACCACCCATAATAGTCCACACGGACCAAAAAATCCCCTATCCTTCCAAAAATTAGGAAACTAAACCCGAAAACAGCAGCAGCATCAAAAATTGATTTTGACTCCAAATACTCACGTCGCCCGGCACGCCAAAATAAAAACAGCCCAAAAACAATTGCCAAGAAAATTCCAAGTATAGTAATTATTATAGAAATCAAAGTTACCTCAATTGCATAATCTTATTTTCTTTGCCCAAGTCGCCCTGTTATGATATTATGAAACTGTAAAGGTCAGCAAGTCTGGCTTTTGGCAGCATTAGCCTGCAGCCTTCAAAAACAAATGACAGCAACCGCTCACGCTTTAATTGGGGCAAGTCTGGCCTCAAAAATAACAAATCCGGTAATCGGTATCCCTATAGCAATCGCTTCACATTTTATAGCAGACCTTGTCCCGCACTGGGACGCTGGAACAAATCACCGCACCAAATCCACTCTTCGCCTCAAAGTAGAAGCAGTCTTTGACGTACTCTTGGGCTTTGCCCTCGTCATCATATTGTTTAAGAGCCAAACATTTCAAAATCCCGTCTACATGTTTTCAATGGTTATATCGGCACAGCTTCCGGATTGGTTAGCCGCCCCGGATTATATGTTTAACCTAAAAATTCCACCATTCTCCTGGATGCAAAAAATAGGCCACGAAACACAAACGCGCATGCAGCTTCCATGGGGTTTGGTAACACAAGTAGTAACTGTAGGTCTTTTGGTAATTTTTGCGCTTGGCGGACCCTCCAATTTCGGCCCCGCCCTCGCCGCCAATTTTTAATAGCTCTTTATCTAAGCTCTAGTATCTAACCTCTATCAACTTCCACTCTACTTTGCTCTCTCGACGTAATCACCGGATCTTGTATCAACCCTTATCGCTTCACCATTTTTAATAAAAAGCGGTACTTTCACAACCAAACCATTTTCCAAAACCGCATCTTTATAAGACGCCCCAACAGTATTTCCCCTCGCAGCCCCGCCTGTTTGTTCAATTTTATAGTCCACAATTTTGGGAATTTCTATATAAAGAGGCCTGTCGCTTACCGAAAATAAAGTAATTTCCATACCTTCTTTTAAGTACTTAGCAATATCAGCAACCAATTTTAAATCAATTGCAAACTGGTCATAAGTTTGTGTATCCATCACATGGACTTGCGAATCCATATATAGGTATTGGACTTTTTTGCGGTCTACCGAAACGTCTTGGACTTTAGCACCAGTCGGAAAAGTTTTGTCGATATTGGCGCCTGATTCCAGGTTTTGGACTTTAACCCGAATTGTCCCGGAACCTCTAGCAACTTTTATATGTTCATAAGTCAAAACCAGAAAGTACTTGCCTTGTTCCTCAAAAACTATGCCAGCTCTAAGATCTGTTACAGATATCATGAGAATTATTTATGAGGATTTACTTTTCTTTGCATTTCGCTTTATTCTAATTAGCCCCGAAGCAGGTATGACCTCCACACCCCGTGCCTCAAGTTCGTCTAAAAACAAATTGGCGCCAATCGAATCCGCTGCCATATGTCCGACATCTATTGCATTAATGTGCGCTTTTCTAAGCTCCTGGACAGAATCCTCTGGAATGTGCATCTCAATCAAAGTTCCAACACCCGCATTTGCAAGTTCCATATAAAGCTCTTTGGAAGGATTCGTACCGCCCGTAAACGAAACGACTACTTTGCCGGTTCTAGATTTTTCGCTTCCCGAAACAATACTGGGACCAGATTTATCACCAATTGCAACTTCAAATTCTGGTACGTCACAAATACAATCCAAAATTTCTCCAACATTTTCAAATTTTCTTTCTCCAAGCAATTTCTTCATAAAAGCATCGCCAATGTTATCCCAAACTGTATGAAGAGCCATCAGTGGGACTTCCAAAAGTCTTGCAACTTCCATGGTCTGGGAATTATTTCTTGGCCCAATCCTTCTCTTTACAATACCCATCGTGTCTTCCAAAAGGGCATGCGCCACATTTTCGGGTACTCCATATTGGGCAAATGTATCAACCTGTATATCCATAACCTCGTGCAAACTCGCAAGTGCATGGCCAGTTGGATGATGGCCAATCAACAAATCTAACCCAGCACCCTTTTGGTTTAACCTGTCAACCAATAAAACCTCGGTTGCGTCGGCATCAATTCCAGCCATTAATTTTTTAACAGATTTTTTGGGGTCACCAAAAAGGACTCTAGTGTCAGAATATGGATTTTCCAAAGTATTTGGATCAAAGTACTTTTTCTTTTTTTCCGACAGCTTTTTGTATTCTTCTTTTCGCTTAGCCAAAAGACGCTTTAACCTCTCCGCTCCCCGCGGATCGGCATCCATCCCCATTTTTATTGCTAATTTGTATATTTCGTCAATATTCATAAATCTCTTTCATGAATATATCAGAGGAGCGCCATTGGCATGACTAAAAGGTGCCAAGGCGAACTGCTGATATAAGCACGTTAAGTACAAATGATATAATATTTATCACGTTCCATCAACCTTCAATCATGCCGAAGTGGCGGAACCGGCAGACGCGTACGTCTCAAAAACGTATGATCGCAAGATCATGTGGGTTCGATTCCCACCTTCGGCACCAAATATTTCTTGAAAGAGATAAAGAAGAATTGCAAGAAAAAATTTAAATTACAAATCTTGCATACTCGGCATCCGTTACTGTCAACAATATTCCACCTTGCTCAGTCATTATTCAATAAGCGACGCGACCTCGGCAACTGCCTCAGCTTTGCCTGCTTTTTCCTTAGGCATTCTCTGCTTCTCCAGCCCGTAAAACTTAACCCGTTCCGCTTTAAATGTCATGTCGATTTCCCCAGTCGGCCCGTTTCTGTGTTTTTGGATATCCAATTTTACGTTCTCCCCATTTTCCGGGTCTGGCCGCCAGATAAACATCACAACGTCGGCATCTTGCTCAATGGCACCGGATTCCCTAAGGTCGGCAAGCTGCGGCCTTCTGGTGCCGCGCTGCTCGACTGCCCTGGACAGCTGCGAACATGCCAAAACCGGGATCTTAAGTTCCCTTGCCAAGTTTTTTAAAGACTGCGAAATTTCCGAAACTTCCTGTACCCTGTTTTCCAAATTACGGCCGTGAACAAGCTGCAGATAATCAACAATCAAAAGGGAAAGCCCATGTTCTGCCTGAAGCCTTCTCGCTTTTGTTCTCATTTCCATAATATTTATTGCCGGTGTATCGTCGATAAAAAGCGGCGCATCCGCCAAGACCCCCATTGCCTCCTGAAGCCTGTCGAAATCGTTGTCGTCCAGCTTTCCCGTTTTCAGCTTCCAAGCATCAACGTCACTTTGTGAAACCAAAAGCCTGTCAACAAGCTCCTCTTTGCTCATTTCCAAAGAAAAAATTCCAACCGGCAAATTTTCGCGGATCGCCACATGTGCCGCAATGTTCAGTGCCAAACTGGTTTTTCCCTGGCCTGGACGGGAAGCCAAAATTAACAAATTAGAATCCTGCATTCCGGCAAGTTTGCCGTCCAAATCCCAAAAACCTGTCGGCACCCCTCGTAAACCTCCAGCTTTATGGTGAAGTTCGTCCAACCTGTCAAAACTTTCAGCCAAGGCATCCTTAAGCGCGGTAAAGTTTTGTTTTAACTGCTGTTGTGAAAGTGCAAAAACCGACTGTTCTACTTCGTCCAATATTTCCCGTATATCCCCTTTTTCGCTAAAGGCTTCTTGGGAAATTTTAATACCCGTTGTGATCAATTGGCGCTTTACATAAAAGTCACGCACAATTTGCGCATACTGGACAATATGCGAAGCCGTGGGCACGCCGGAAGCAAGTTTGCTAATGTAAGATGCCCCGCCAACTTTTTCCAGCTTTCCCTCTTTTTTAAGCTGGGCAGTTAAGGTAATTAAGTCGATTGGATCACGCTTTTCGTACAAGCTGTAAATAGCGCCTAGAATATCCCTGTGGGCTTCCTTATAAAAATGTTCTGGGCGCAAAAATTGGGCAACAGAAACAATGCTGTCGCTATCCAATAATATTGCTCCGATTATGGATTTTTCAGCTTCTAAATCTTGAGGAGGGACACGCCCGGCGTCATCTTTCGGCATTTTAAATAAGCTTCCTTAAACTAGGTTTTGCAGGCCTTACGATTGTGAAAGTAAAACTATTTCTGTTTCGGTAGGCAGTTTTTCCTTGGAAACCGAAAGCTTAGGCAACTCTTCTACGTGTTCACGTCCAACAGCTTTCAAGAAATCTCCAACAGGCGCCAATTCATATTTTAATCCTGCAACTTTGTAATGCATCGGCAACACAATTTTAGCCTCAAACTGTGCAATAATATCCGGCGCATCTTTTGCTTCTATTGTATAAACTCCGCCAACCGGAATCATCAGCACATCGCACTCGGCAATATTATCAAGTTGCTGCTGTGTCAGCTTTTTTTGGCCCAAATCGCCAAGATGGACAAAGCTTACGTCGTCAATAAGAATATTGTAGATTGTATTTTTCCCGCGTTCTGCACCCTCTTTATCGTCATGAAAACTATCTACACCAACAATGTTAACACCCGAAATCTCGTATTCCCCGGGGCCGTTTATAACGAAGGCATTGCGGTCCTCTAGTCCCTTTACAATATCGTACTTGCTGTGGTCCGGATGACCGTGGGTTACACAAACAATATCTGCCTCTAATTTTGGCTCTTTAAGGCCAACTGCCGCAGCATCAAACGGGTCTACAACAACCGTTGCACCCTTACCTTTGATCTTAAAACAAGATTGTCCGTACCACCAAATGTCTACCATTTTTGTGCCTTCTGATAATAACACAAAATATTGAGTTTATGTCAACATGATTTGACACTCCCAGCCCAGCCCCATAAAATGGTTTATGTGCGATCTGTTATCCAAACCTTGCTTATTGTTTTTCTTGCCGCATCACTAATTTTCTTAATTTACTGGCTATGGCAGCGTCAGCCAAAAGAACCTGAACCTCCAAAACAAATCCAATCCTCAAACCTTAACACACAAAACGAAAGCCAAGCACCGCAAGGCGCTTTTATAAATATCAAGGAAGGCGCGATAGTCAGCACAAGCACTCTAAAAATCAGCGGCAAAACACAAGCAAATGCCAAAGTTTTAATCTTTTCAAATTCACTAAATGACATTGTCAGCGCTTCTGCAGACGGCACTTATTCAATTGAAGAACCCCTGGACAGCGGCATAAACTTAATCTCTATTGTTTCAACGGACAAGGATTTTAAGCAAATCCAAAAACAAAATGTTTCCGTTTATCTAAAAAGCAAAAACGACACTGGGGATTTCGGTCAAATGGCATCGGGCAGTGTCACAAAAATATTTGAGGGTACAATCACAGTCTCGACCGCTGTTGGCGATGTAAACATTTCAACCTCAAATTCCACAAAATACGTATTACCCACACCACCCCCTTCCAAATCACCTCAGCCAAAAACCTCGGGGCCAGACACCAGGGTTGGCGATTTTATAATTGCCCTTGGCAAAAGTTCAAGCCCAAATGGGCTAAACGCCTCACAAATCACGATAATTCGTGAGAACAAACCACAAATCACAAAAACCTATTCCATAGTTAAGCTTGCCAGCACCGTCAAACAAAAATTATTTTCCGGCTCACAAACAACCGACAATAAGCTTATAGAATTTACCTTAAGCAAAAACGCCCAAGTTTTTTTAGCCGACAAAAAGGCAGATGAAAAAGCAATTCAAAAAGGCAAATCGGCTATCATCTTTTACACGCCGCAAGACAAAGACAACACTGCCTCTCTAATCTACATACTTCCCTAATTAATCGATGCTTGACTTTAGTTAAATAAAGTAATATACTTCACTTTAGTCTAATAAAGTATGAAGTACAAGGCATCTGCATCTGAAAAAGCTCTGTTTAAAACGATCTTAAAATTAGAAAGTCTTGACGAATGTCAAAATTTTTTAAGAGATCTTTTAACGGTGGCCGAAATAAAAGAATTTGCCAACAGATGGAAAGTGGCACAAATGCTTGCAAAAAAAACAGATTATAAAAAGATAGAAAAAGAAACCGGAATGAGCTCAACGACAATTGCCAGAATCAGCAAATGGCTTTCAGGGGGAATGGGCGGATACCAACAGGCAATAAAAAGATTAAATAAATAATATGAAGAATAAAAAGCAAAACAAAACAAATCATCACAACTCCCCTCTCACAGGCGGAGTGATTTAACTCGTAAAAAATAATTTTTACATCACCCGCCAACCGGCGGGTTTTTTAGTGGCGCAAAAGCTGTGCTTATTGGAGAAATATATGGAAAAGGAATATTCACAAAAATACTGGCAATTAAATAGGGACACCAAAATCATCTATGATGATTTAGATCAACGACCACCTTTCAAGGTTGCACCTGAGTTATCAGGTCTTTATCAAAGTGGTAAAGTCGCAGAAACTTTTTCAGTAGCATATCCCAACATGATTTTTGACCAAGCATGCCTAGTCGATGGCCTAGTAGTCATCCAAGACTTAAACCCGCTAGGACTCAAAGATAATAAGTGGCTCAATAATGAAATTCGCTCATTTAATGAAATTTCCCGGGGAACTATTCAATTAGTAGATGCCGCCGAACAAACCGAGGCTTTAGTTAAATTAATAAAAGGATTAGATCTCAAAAATCCCCTGTTTGTTTTTCCCGGAAACGGAGCCAAAACGGTCAGTGAATACATAAAAAACGCTAAGGAGAAACTCAACATTTCTAATTCTATTTTCATTCCAACAGAAAGAATTTTGCTAAGGCCAGGAAAATTCGAATTACGGATCGAACCTAAAAGCATTCCAGCACAATTACCGAAAAACATAGTCATAGTCGATGATGTCGTTGCATCAGGACAAACAACAGACACGATCGCATTTAGACTTCGACTTAACAATTACAAAGCAAATATCATTTCCGCAAGTTGGATCTACGAATACGGTGCATACCTTGACGAAGATACTGTAGCCCAAACAGTAACAAGCCTAGCAGCAAAAGGAAACTACGTTAAAAGACCACCGATAAACAGCCTCTCCTGCCTTACAAGCCCAAGAGCTAAGTATGACGCAATGAAAATAGCTTATGCTCAAAAATATTTTGAGGATCCTCAAGCTTTTTTAAGCATAATCCAAAATTTAACGAACCCATGACGAACCTACAGCCTCACATTCGCTGCAATAAAAATGACATAGGTAAAATTGTATTATTACCGGGTGACCCCGCCCGAGCAAAATTAATTGCCGAAAAATACTTATCTAGATCAAAATACATTTCCGGATATAGGGAATTTCAATCTTATACCGGATTTTACAAAAATATAAAAATATCTGTAATTTCGACAGGAATTGGAAGTCCATCTACTGCGATGGCAACGGAAGAAGTTATCAATTTGGGCGCAAAAGTGTTAATTCGTGTAGGTACATGCGGTGGTGCATTAAAAAAAGAAATTAAGGTAGGATCAATAATTATTCCGACTTGTTCAATCCGCGAAGAAGGTACAACCAAAGAATACATTAGTAGTGAATTCCCTGCCGTTGCTGATTACCGCGTTATCGCAACGATCGAACAAGCAGCAATAGAACAAAAATATAAGTACTATGTCGGCATAAACAGAACCCATGACGCATTTTATGGACAAGCAAAAAACTTAACAAAATGGGGCTCTATATATCGAGATCCGAGGATGAAAAACTGGGCATATCCCCTGCTATCGTCAGAAATGGAGTGTTCACCTGTCTTTCTAATATCAACTTTACGAGGCATTATGAGTGGCGCAGTCTTGGCTGTTAACTACAACCCTGAACCATTAAAAGAAATCATAGATGGTAAATTCAAATTTTCTACGCCCGGCACACACTTAGATAATAAAGAAGCAAAAGCAAGCGTTGAAAGAGCAATTACAACCGCACTTGAAGCAAGTGTAAAATTAAATGATCTAATATAGTTATAGTAGAATTAATGTAGTATTATAAAAAATATGCAAAAAGCACCGCCAACTCCAAAAGGATTCCGCGATATTTTGCCGCAAAATGCCAAAAAAAGGCGTGAAGTTATAAACACAATTGCCAATGTTTTGGAAGAAAACGGCTTTGTACCTCTGGAAACCCCAACCGTTGAATTTGCCTCTACCCTAACCGGCAAATATGGTGAAGAGGAAAAGTTAATCTACAAATTTACGGACCGCGGCGGCCGCGACCTTGCACTTCGTTACGATTTAACTGTCCCCCTGGCGCGTTTTGTCGCCAACAACCAAAACCTCCTAACCCCAACTTTTTCGCGCTACCAAATCGGCCAGGTTTTCCGCGGCGAAAACCCCCAACATGGCCGCTACCGTGAATTCACCCAATTCGACTTCGACACGGTTGGGCAGTCATCCCACGAAGAAGATGCAAGAATCATAGCAACAGCAATCTCGTCCATAAAAAAAATTGGCCTAAAAGATTCTGTCATGCTTATAAACGACCGGGGCAATTTTGAAAAAACTCCAATAGACGTCGTGCGCGCAATCGACAAACTTCACAAAGTAGGCGTTGAAGGTATCAAAAAAGAACTGCTCGAAAAAAACATGGCCGAAGATGACATAGAAAACCATCTCTACAACATTAAAAATGCTAAACCTACAGAAAATCTGGAAAAGATATTTAAACTTCTAAGCGACGAGTACTCTCTCGCTGAAGGTGCAGATTTCATTTTTGACCCGACACTAGCTCGAGGTCTCGATTATTACACCGGCGCAATTTTCGAACTTAAACCTTCCAAAAATCCCGCAGACCTTACAATCGGCTCCGGCGGCCGTTATGATAATTTAATCGGCATGTTTGCAGGGAAAAACAACCTGCCTGCCGGCAGGCAGGTTCCTGCCGTCGGATTTTCTTTCGGCATCGACCGCATTGTCGATCTTTTACTTACATGATGCAGGGGTGGCAGCAATGGAAAGGATCCCGACAGCGCGCAGTTCGACATCGTCTCTTTGATAACGGTCTGACTTCTGTTTCGACCGAGCACTGGCGGGAAGGAAATTGCTGACAGGACCCCATGCCAAAACTTAACCCTGCCCTACTCTACTTAATTATTGCCGCAATCATCTGGGGTGCAACCGTACCAATTATGAAAATCGCCCTTCGCGAAATCCCAATCTTTTCTTTGGCAATCCTACGGATGGGTATTGCATCCATTTTGCTTTTACCGTTTGTTTACAAAGACGTAAAAATCCAAAGGGCAGATATCCCCTTGATGTTATTAGTAGCATTTCTGGGGACAAACTTAAACCTAACCTTTTTCTTTTTTGGCGTTGAGCATTCACCCGGAATCAATGCGTCTGCAATGACGGCAATTTTACCGGTTCTTACATTGTTTCTGGCACATATTTATTTAAAAGAAAAACTTTCAAAAAAACTGTTGGCAGGTGCAGTCTTGGCACTTTTTGGGACTCTGGTAATTATCGGCATTCCCATTTTCAATCTTGACCTAATGTCTACTCTCGGCAGCCTTTCACTTCTTGCGTCAACTCTAGCTTGGGTTGGTTATGAATTAATTTCGAAAAAAGCCCTCAAAAAATACAAACCTCTCACCGTTACATTTTTTACGATGGCACTCGGCGCACTGTTTTTTATTCCGGCTGCAACCAGCGATTTGATAAACTTCCCCAACTGGTATAACCATCTGTCAAAAGAAGGAGTGCTGGGACTTTTGTATGGCATCATCTTTGCGTCGTTTGTTGCCTATAGCTTCTGGCAAAAAGGCCTTGCCAAAACCACAGCCGGCCAAGCGTCATTTACGTTCTATCTTCTACCGATAAGCGGCATCCTATTTTCTTTCCTTTTGCTTGGCGAAAAATTCACTCTTTTTTCTATAATCGGCGCCGCAATAATTCTCGCGGGCGTAATTTTGGGAGAATACCACCGCAAAAGCCGCCAACACACCCAGTAATTGTCAAAACTGTCAACTTTTGCTAAAATACCTTACCGTGAAAGCCAACATTCATCCGCAATATTTTGACGACGCAAAGGTCGTCTGTGTTTGCGGCAACAACTTTATAACCGGTGCAACCGTGCCGGAAATTCGCGTGGAAATCTGCAGCAAGTGCCACCCCCTATACACCGGCGAAATGAAATACGTTGACACGTTAGGAAATGTCGAAAAATTCCAGAAAAAACAAGAGGCTGCCAAAACCCACAAGGAAAAGGTGGTCAAAAAAGTTATTGAGCGCGAAGAAAGAAAAAGGCCAGATTCCCTAAAAGAAATGTTTGACCTTGTCAAAAAACAAGCCTCCTCTTAGCTAAATTAATCCCGTTGTGAATTTTTCTTGATTATGGAATCGGCGTTTTTGAACTATCTTTAACAAATTTAGGGAAACGGGAACTGACCAAAGGGAATTCCCGGGGGCCCTGAATTTGGTAAGATTAGTTCAACAGCCGATGAAATTCTCAACGAAAATATTCGCAACAAGAAAATAATATGTCCGATTACCTAAAACAACAAATCCGGGATTTGGAAAACAAAATTAAAGATGCGCAAGATCTAGCCGCTTCCGATCCTTCTATGGAAGAACTTGTCCAAGACGAAATCAAAGCCCTAACAAGCCAAAAACAAGAGCTGGAAAATGCACTCAATTCTCCCCAATCGGCACAAACAAACCCGCAACCGATAACGCCCGGCAATTCTGTAATTTTGGAAATTAGGGCAGCAGCCGGCGGAGACGAAGCCGGACTTTTTGCATCCGACCTATTCAGGATGTACACAAAATACGCGGCCACCCAAAACTGGCGCACAGAAGAGTTAGATAAGAATGAAGGCGGCATCGGCAACATCAAAGAAATTACAGTAAAAATTTCAGGCAAAAGTGTTTGGGACAAATTAAAATACGAATCCGGCGTCCATAGGGTCCAACGGGTTCCGCAAACCGAATCTTCCGGCCGCATCCACACATCTACCGCAACAGTCGCGGTTTTGCCGGAAGTTGCACCAACGCAGGTTACTATCAGCCCTCAAGATATCGAGTTTGAAGCATTCAGAAGCGGAGGCCACGGCGGCCAAAACGTCAATAAAGTCTCAACAGCAGTCAGGATAAAACACGTCCCAAGCGGCATCATCATAAAAGCCCAGACCGAAAGGTCACAAGCCCAAAACCGCGAAATTGCTATGGAAATTTTGCGTGCCCGGCTATTCCAACTAGAAGAGGAAAAAAACCAATCGGCGGTAAGCGGAGAACGCACTAGTCAACTTGGCACTGGCGACAGAAGCGAAAAAATCCGCACTTACAACTTCCCCCAAAACCGACTAACAGACCATAGGATCAACAAGTCCTGGCACAATTTGGACGCAATTATGGAAGGCAGACTGGATCCAATGATGGAATCGCTTGCAGATTTTGCGAATCAAGAAGACGGTAAAAATATATAATTCAACCCCTATTGGCTCGGGGCTTCGCCTAAAGTGAGGTTTAAATCTAAAGTCTTGCTGTCCCTGTAAACTGTTATCTTAATCTGGTCACCAACTTTTTTACTTCTTACAACACTGGTCAGCGTGTTCTGGTCTGTTAACTGCTGACTGTCAATTTGTGTAATGATATCGCTTACCTGAACACCCGCCTTGTCTGCCGCACTACCAGACGAAACTTCACGGACTAACTCTCCTTGCGGCACATTATTCAAAAGCGCAACGTCGCGGGAAATATGCGTGTAGCTCACACCCAAAAATGGTTTAGAAATTTTGCCACCCGAACTATTAAAATCAGCTAGCAGTTGTTTTGCCACATTAATTTTTAACGCAAAGCCGATATTCTGCGCTTGGGCAACTGCTGTGTCTATTCCAATTACTTGTCCTGCAGTATTAACAAGCGGCCCACCGGAATTCCCTGGGTTTATTGCCGCATCGGTTTGAATCAAATCATCCAGCTGTTCGGCCGCACCGGTTGTTGGGTCGATTGGCGAAACTCCCCGCGAAAGTCCGGAAACAACTCCCGTTGTTACCGTGTTTTCAAATTCTCCAAGCGCATTTCCAATAGCTACAACTTTTTGGCCAACTTGTAAATGGTCACTGTCTCCAAGTTCAACTGGAGATAAATCACTTGCGTCAACTTTCACAATGGCCAAATCGTTAAAAGGATCACGGTTTATCTGGGTGATCGGGTATTTTTTCTCAGTTCCATCGTTTGCGCGGATAATTGCTATATATTTTTGGTTCTGCATAGATACCACATGTTTGTTTGTCATGATCAGTCCGTCTTTGGAAACTACAAAACCAGTGCCAATCCCCGATTCCTGGCTATTGCCGCCACCACGCGGCATACCGAAAAAATCAATTGCCGGCTGGCTTTCAACCGCAATAGAAACAACAGAGGGCGAAACTTTTTTGACAACATCAATAACTACGGACTCTTCGTCTATAATCCTTTCCGTTTGCTGGGTTTTTACTCCGCCGCCAACCGAAGTAGACAACCTGCCTGCATACTTTGTAGCCACATAAACGCTCGTCAGCCAAAGCACAAGCGCCGCCAAAACCAAAATTAATTTGACCGGTGCAAATTTTTTTAGGGTATTCTCCTTTACTTCTGAAATCTGTGTTTCTCGGGGTACTGCCATAACTTAATTTAATTTGCCCATTATTATTTAAAAAGCTTCAAATTAGCTAAAAATCAGAACAATCCTAAGGCCTTATCCATTTGGGGATCCCGCTTCGCATCCCTATCCTCTTGTTTTAATTCTACAGTAATATCGGGTGTAATTCCAACATGATGGATCGAGTTTCCTTTGGGCGTCAGCCACTTGGCAATTGTGACATGCAACCCGGCACCGCCAGGGAAATCCACAACATCCTGCACAGTCCCCTTGCCAAAAGTTTTCTCGCCAACCAGCTTTCCCCGCCCATAATCTTGTACTGCACCGGAAAATATTTCAGCCGCCGACGCAGATCCGCCATTTACCAAAACCACAACTGGCATCTTAAGGAGTTTTCCAACATGGTCTGCAGGCAAAGAAGTCTGCGAACCGTCAGAAAATTCTTGTTTGACAACCGTTCCCTGTACAAATTCACCAGCCAAATGCTGTGCCGAGGCAAGTAATCCGCCAGGGTTGTTTCGCATGTCCACAATAACCCCATCGACTTTCTTGGACAAGATCTCACCTACTGCACTATCCCATTCGCTGTCCGTTTTTTCACCAAAAGTCCCAACGGCAAGAACCGCAATCTGCTTTCCGCTTTCTGTCTTTTTGTAATCAACCAAAACGCTTTTTACGTCGATCCGTGCCCTTACGAGTGTTTTCTCAATTGGCTTATCTTCCCCTTCGCGCAAAAACTCTAATTTAACCGAAGTTCCAGCATCGCCTCTTATCAAGTTCACTGCCTCAGGCAAAGTCATGTCAACTGTCTCTGCATCATTAATCTTTAAGATCAAATCCTTAGCCAATACTCCGGCTTTATCCGCAGGTGAATCTTTAAGGGGTGCAATAACGGCAATCCTCAGGTCTTTATTAAATCCAAGCTGGATCCCTACGCCTTGGTAAGTTCCGGAAATTTGTGCTTTAACAGAATCATTCTGCGTTGGGTCCAAAAACGCGGTGTACGGATCGCCCAAAGACTTGACCATTCCGGCAATTGCCCCATAAACCATTTTTTGCGGGTCAATAGCACTTTTGTCTACATATTTCTGCGGTATGGATTGGAATACATCCCAAAAAAGCGAAAAGTCTACGGTAACATCTTTTGGGTTCGCCTGGTTGGTTACGGTAATTCTGGGGATAATTGCCCTGTTGTCAATCTGGATTTTTTTCTGCCCGGTTACAAAACCTATGGCAAAAAATAAAACCGCTACAACCGCAAACTGGGCCAAAAAACTAATAATGGAATCGCGTCTGGTTTTTGCGGGTGCAAAAACTTTTGCCCGAGAGGCTTCGTCGCCAGCTAGCTTCTCTTCTTCAATATCTTTGTTCTCAAAATCTTCAGCTGGTGCAGGCTTACTTGGCATAAATTCTAATTTTAAATACTAACCTTGGACAAAAGACAAAAGCGCAACATATCTTGCACGCTTAATACCTCTTGTTAATTGCCGCTGATGCGTCGCGCAAACTCCGGTCCTTGCCCGACCCAAAATCTTGCCACGCTCGCTAATGTGTTTTTTTAAAAGCGAAACATCCTTGTAATCCACAACAATATCCTCCGCACACAGCGGACATCTTCTGGCTCTTTGTAACCTCTTAACAAACTTTGGCATAATTTTTTTGCGTTAGTCTTTTGTCCTTAGACGTTCTAAAACTAGAACGGCAGATCCTCCAAATCACTTTCATCTACCTCTTCGCTTTTCTCAGCAACTTTTTCTTTTGGCTCTTTCTTTCCCTTCTTTTCCTCTTTCTCTTCCTCAACCACATCCGGCACTTCGTTGGCTTTTGTATCCACAGGCGCCGAAACTTCCACAATACCACCGCTTTCACTGTCTGCCAAATCCGATTCCCGTTTGGAGTCCAAAATCCTCATGTCGTCAATTACCACTTCGGTCGTCTGCTTGCTTTGCCCGTCCGGCGTTTCCCAACTTCTTGTTTGCAAACGTCCCTCAACATAAACTTTCCTGCCTTTTTTAAGAAGCTGGGAACAAAGTTCGGCCAACTTGTTCCAGGAAACAATTTTTATAAACTCTGTCTCTTCCTTTTTCTGACCGTCGGACGCAACATAATAACGGTTGGTAGCAATACCAAAAGTACAAACAGCCGCACCACTTGGCGTATACCTCATCTCCGGATCCCGGGTTAAGTTCCCAATCAGCATGACCTTGTTCAGCGAAGCTCTTGATCCCATAATTTTAAACTTTCTAAGCTCTAACCTCTAAGAGCTATTTCTTGTTTACCTTTCCTTTTGCCTTTACTTTGACTTTGACTTTGACTTTTTCTTTTTCTTTTACCTTTGTCCCCTTTGATACTTTTGATACCTCTGATACTTTTGATACCTCTGATACTTTTCTCTCACTCACCTTTGTTACCACCGTTACTTTCGGCGTTTCCACCTTTTTTACTTCTTCTACTTTTTTAACTACCGCCTTCCTCTTTGAAACCTTGCGCGGTTTCTCCTTAATTATAAGGTATCTAAGAAGTGCTTCTTGTTCAAGCCTCAGCATGTCGGTAACATCCCGGACCACGTTGCCTAAAACATCAAAGTTCAAAACAAAAAAATCTGCCTCCGTTTGCTTTTTGATAGGATACGCCAGGTTCTTCTTACCAATTTTTTCAACTTTCAGGTTTTCGGCATTCGCATCCTTAAGCGTTTTTTCAACGCGCGACAAAAGGTCTGCACTTCCGCTTGTAGTCGCAACAATAAGTAACTCGTACATTGACAGGAATTTTATCAAAACACGCGGTCAAATAGCAATCACACAACACGTCTACATTTTTTTAAAAATCTCCCGTCTACCAATTTTTAAAACATGATGGAGCCAGTGTGTATCAACAAACAAGTTAGATCGCATTATGGTACTGGCGGAATCCTGAGCGAGGCGGACGTATACAACTCTTTCTGGTCCAGATTGGCCGAGCGCTTTTTAAAATTGCGTAGACAAAAGAATCTACACACTAAACTTAAACTCCACGACAGAATTTTCCGGCATCACTTCAGCTTTCCCGATTGTCTTCACCCAACCCTTTTCGCGAGCGACCTTCCATCCGCCAGCTTCTACAAATCTTTCAAACGGAATAATATCGGCCGCAATAAATCCTCTTTCAAAATCGGTGTGGATCACTCCCGCCGCCGCAGGCGCCAAACATCCTCGCTTAATTGTCCATGCCCGCACTTCTTTTGCTCCCGCCGTTAAAAAAGAACCAAGACCCAATATCTCATATGCCTTTCGGGAGAGTTTGGCAAGTCCGCTTTCGGCTATTCCCAATTCTTTTAAATAATCGGCTTGCTCACTTTCTGTTAAACTTGCAAGCTCTTCCTCCATTTTTGCGCAAATCCTAATAGCCCCCTCAATTTCTGTGGGTTTTGATAAATCATCTTCGTCAGAATTAACTACAACAATTATTCTTTTGGCAGACAAAAGTGAAAGTTCATTTATTTTTACAAGTTCCTCATCCGTCAATTCTTCTGCCAACCACTTTCCCTGCTCTACTAGTCCTTTCGCCTTTTCTATTATTTCTCTGTTTATTGTTTCCTGTTTAATGTTTCTAGCTGCCAACATCTTCTCCACTGTTTCCAAATCTTTTAGAAGCAATTCACTTTTCAAAACCTCCAAATCATCTTTCGGATTTTCACCGGTCTTGATAATATCCTCACTCTTAAAATCCCGGACCACAAAAACAATCGCATCGACTTCCCTTATGTGCGACAGAAACTGGTTGCCCAACCCTTCGCCTTTATTAGCACCTTTTACAATTCCTGCTATATCCACAAACTCCACAACCGCCGGAACAATCTTAAAGCCTGGAGATAATCCCTCAGAGCTCTTTACCACATCTGCAAGAATTGACAGACGTGGATCGGGAACTTCTACAATCCCCACATTCGGCTCAATCGTCGTAAATGGATAATTTTGGGCATTTGCCACCTGTTTCTTCAAAAGCGCATTAAAAAGCGTGGACTTCCCCACATTCGGCAAACCTACTATCCCTACTGATAAGTTCATACCCAATATTTAGGTGATTTATGGGTAAATGACCCATAACTTCCACCTCATTTGTTTTTCCTTTCAAGACTATTCTATCAATTAAATCCTGGATTAACAAAGACTTTGTGGGGTAATTAAGACTTCCCAACACTTCCTTTACCTCTTGGCAGAATTCTTTAAGCTCAACATTGTCGATATTTATGTCTTTTACTTGCTCATTTAGTCTAATTAAATCGTCCTCTAAAGCCTTTATTCTCTTATTAACACCCCGCTTCATCTCTTTAAACTGCTCAAAATCAATCTCTGCCTCCCCATAAGCCTTGATATAACGTGCTTCTTCCTCTTTCAGCTTAACTATATTCTCATGTAGTTTTTGTCGTTCTCTATCTTCAGACTCGTCAATAGCTTGAGCTTTGAGATAATCTTCAGCCATTTTATTTATGTTCGTGGGGTCAGTCAGATACGCTCCTAGCTCGTTACAAAACACTTTATCGAGTACTTGGGCATTTAAAGCAGGAGATTTACATTCATGAGGTAAGGGAGATTTTAAGACTCTTTCTGTGCATCTGTAGTAATTATGCCCGTTGTTTTTCCCATTCCCAGCTCGTCTATACCCACATTCACAATAAACAAGTCCAGACAGAAGATAATCGTACTTTTTCTTCCTCGGACCATGCCTCCTATTGTTATCTAAAATCTTCTGGACTTTATTAAATAGTTCCCAATCATCAAGAATAGGAATAACCTCGTATTTATACCATTCCTCTCTTGGTCTAACACGCCTACTACCCTTTGTAATCTTTTTATACTTTACTTCCTTCCTTGGGTTCTTAGTTGGAACCGCTTCGCTTTTGTTGTAATAAATCAGACCACTTATGTAGCTCTCGCACCTTAGCAGTCTAAGTAATGGTCCTGTGTTCCAAAACTCACTCTTATTTTTTCTTGGAAGTATTCCCTCTTCATAAAGCTTCCGTACTACTCCTTTTATAGATATTCTTTCATTTCCAACCCAGTTGTATATCTTCCTCACAACCTCCGCTTCCTTTTCGTTAACAAAATATTTTGGAGGCTTTTTCTCTGACTTCTTTATGTATTTATAGCCATATAACGCTTGTCCATTAATCAGCATTCCATTTTTGGCTTTGTATAGTTTTCCTCTTCTAAATCGCTCTGCAATTTTAATTCTTTCGTATTCATGAAATACCCCAACAATTTTTCTCATCATTCCCTGTTCTTCGTTCTCAGGATTAATATCATGAAGAGATATAACTTTTACACCAGCATCTTCAATTTCTCTAAGAAGAATAAGCTGGTTTGTAAAATCTCGAGATAATCTTCCTATGTCGTAAAGATATAAAATATCAATCTCTTTTCTTTTTATTGCATCACGAATATTGTCGAGTCCAGGGCGAGCCAATATGCTTCCGCTCCATCCATCGTCAGTAAATACATTTTCAGGAACTAATCTATTATTATCTTTTTCATTACGCTCCTTACATTCTGCAATTTGTGAGTCTATAGTCTTTTCATTCTCTTGCCTGTTTGTAGAAGTTCTACTATAAATTGATGACCTCTTGTGCTGATTATTTAGATTATCCATAAATTCTTGTTTTGTTCTCTTCGTAAATATATGGATTTATTATTCTTACCTTAATTTTGTGGGTATAAATTGGTTCAACTGTATGAAGCACATCAATACCTAGTAAATGTTTTCTTCTGAGCAGATTACGTCTTGCCATAGCAAATAGCCTCGTATATGCGGTTTTAAGATGTCCCTCACTATCTTCAGCGTCTAAATAGGTAAATGTCATTTTGGGTTCAATTACTCGTTTCATAAATTATTTACAATAGTCTAGAAATCTAGACTTTTACCCCCTTATTCTTCGTTTCTAAGGTAGGAGGGGCAACTACCTTAAAAACCCTTCAAACTATCTGCTGTTTGTCATAATGACAAAAGCAGTCGCTATCTCCGCACAGCTTACATCTTCATTCGACTCGACTGGTATGCTGTTATTTATTCCATTAGCTACCTCTAGGTAGCTATACGATAGGTTCTTTTCTTCAAGTTTTTTCCTCGAAAAGACTATGTAGTCTGCAAGCCTTAACTCATCATCCTCACTACATTTGTCATTTAGGCTTTTAAGCACCGCATCAAATTCGTTGATTAAATTTTGTGGCGGATTTGTATGGTTAGCTGATTCTAGTGAAGCAAGCTTAAATGCTGGTGACTTATCGTCTATAGTTTCCTTCTTTTGTTCTATCCGTTGCTGTAAATCCTGATTCTTCTGCTCAAGTTGATTTTTAGTATTCTCAAGCTTTTTCTCACCGCCAGGAATAACTGAGATAATTACTGCTAAAACTATAAACCCTACAATTATTGCTCCGATTATCTTTAAAACTTTACTCATATTCTCACCTCCTTTCATCAAAGCTCACTTTATTAAATGCTTCAGTCAATTCAGTATTCTCAAAATGTAGATAACGTGCTGTAGTTTCTGGGCTTTTATGACCCATCAATGCCTGAATATAAGGGAGTGGCAAACCTTGAGCTAATAAAGTAGTTGCAAAGCTGTGACGGAGGCTGTGAACAGTTACATTGCCATTCAATCCTGCTTTGTGAGAATAAACCTTAACCAAGTGCCATACCGAAGAGGCTGAAAGTCTATTACCTCTCTTACTCATAAATAAAGGGGTATTTGAATCTCTTTTAATGACTTTCAGGTATTTCTGTAGGTCTTCCGCGAGCTGATTATGAATAATGACATACTCTTCTCTGTTGCCTTTTCTCTTAACCCTTAATCTCAACTTAGACATATCAACATCAGAAATGTCTAAATTGACTATCTCAGCTCTTCGCAAACCGCTTTTAATAAGAAGTTTTACTAACGCTAAATCTCTTTCTCTATAATATGGTGTTGAGTCCTTCTCAATTGCCCTTAAAAACCCTAAATACTGTTCTTTTGATAGATATTCAGGTTTTCGTTCAGGTAGCTTTATTGACTCAAGATTTAATCCTGGGTCGTTTTCTATGAAGTCTTTGCGGTGTAGATAGCGAAAAAAAGATTTAATCGAACTTCTAACTCTTGCTTTAGTAATAGTAGATAATGGCTTACTCTCCTTAGACCTTCCCAAATCGTATAGGTAGCTTTCGATGGTTTGAGTAGAAACGAGATTTAAGTCCATAATACCTAAGGTGTTCAAGTAGATGATAAACCTCGTTAAATCAAAGTTGTAGGCGCTTCTAGTGTTATCTGAACGTCCCCTGAATTCTGTTAGGTAGTCCAGAAATTGGTCTTTATATTGATTATTCATCATTTTGTTTTCTTAGTTTTCTTTGGAGCTTATCAAGCTCAGCTCGGTTTATTAACCATCTCCTACCTCCTGGCATCTTAAAAGCTGGTAGTTTGTTGCGTTTGCACCAAGCCCAGCAGGTAGCTTTAGATACCCGAAGCAATTTTGCGGCTTCTTCAACTGTTATGTTTTCTTGTTCTTCCATAGTTTGTTATGTCCCTTTAGGTGTTCAATATGGATTTAATCTCATTAAACCTTTAGCTAGTTTTGATACTTGTCAGCTAAATTAAGTTCACCTATAATCAATTCAACTTAACTAGGTTGCATATTGAGTACCAAAATTTAGCCTTAAAAAACCAATTTCGGTACCAAAATATGGAACATAATCCATATTTAATCTAATTAAAGGTCTCTTACTTCCCTCTGTAGGTCTTTAACATGTTGCCTGAAATCTTTTATGATATTTATATCACTACAGATTGAGTTCAAATCTTCCTCACTTAACTCATCAACGCATTTTGCGGCTATTTGAGTTTCATCCTCCTCAGGCATAGCAAATAAATAACCCACGATAAATTGTCGTTTAACTTCATTGCTATGACGTTCAACAAACTGATAGTCATCAACCCTCTTTTTTAGTCGTTGTATTTTTGCTTGACTATTTTCTTCCATACTTTTCACCTCCCTTCATGGTGCTTTTTAACATACAGGTGTTTTCCACTCGGGACTGAATTTCGTATCAGCTATCCCTTTGCTGTTTGTTGTGTTTTGTAGACTCCCCTAAAAAGTTTGGTTTAGCGGATATGTATTTTGCATACGCCTCCTTTCTGTCTTCAAAGTAACCGAGAGTAATTACTTCTCGATTGATAGTAATTCGTGCTATCCACTTCTTTGTTGCTCCACTCCACGATACTCCACGATAACCAGACTTATTCGTTTTGAAAACTTTGGAATTGAAAGCATTTAGACTTTTGTTTGCTACTCGTAAATTATGTCTTTGATTATCAAGTTTATTTTGATTGTCATGGTCAATCATTTGACCTTTTTGTGCTTGCATAATCAATCGGTGCATAAAAATCTTCCTATGAACACCTTTTGAAATTCTTACAGTAGTGACAGCGTAGCCCTCACTATGTTTGTACCATTTGAATTGACTTACTAAGTCGAAATCTTGGTCATCAATTAGAGCTACGCTGTTCTGGGTTAGCGGAACTATTTTCATAGAACTACCTCCTCTCCGCTAACCTTTGCTTCGGACTTCTGTGCTTCTTTTTCAAGAGAAGCGTTGGCATTTGCTGTTGCTTCTGCCAATGGGTCAGGCGTAGCTGGTGCTTGTGGCACATCAGGTTTTGGCTCGACTGGTTTGGCTTCGCTGTTTGGCGTTCCCTCTGTTTTGGGTTCTGCCGCGAACTGTAAATCAACTAAGCACTTCTTGTAGCTTTCTGACAGGTACTTTCGCTGTGCCTGATTGAGTTGGTCTTTTACTTTGACCGCTTCGTTCTTGGCTTTATCTAAATCTGCGATTGAACTTGCCATTGAAAACTTATCTAAGAATTCTTTTATGCCTTGGAAGTCATCAGGACTCATTCGGGCTTTTGCTTCACCCTCGTCAAATTCCTCTGTTTCTCCCTCTGCGTAGAGTTCAAAGAAGCCCAAGTGCGTTAGTACGCCTCGGTCAAAGAGTCTTTTGAACGCCATACTTCCCATGAAGCTTCTAGCGACTCCTAATGAAGTGTTGCGAGTTGATGCCTCGCCTACTTCAAGAGATGTGCTTTTCTTTTCTTCAAAGGTTGTTTCGGTTTTGCTTTTGCCTTTTGCGTCCTTAGTTATTGTTCTGATGATTGAGTATCCGCCCCTGAAATGCCCTAGAAACAAGTGTTCTTGTTCATTAGAGGCTTGGGGAGTTACCAATACATCTACTTTCTCAAGGGATATGCCAGCTTCGTGAGCTAAACGCTCTAGGGCTTGGTGCTTGAGATAGATTGCAACAGGAACTTTTGTCCTCTTGCCATCAATGACTTTGAAGCCTTCTTTCGTCCAGTAATCTTCCTCTGTAAAAAATTCTTTTAAGGTAAGAACTTTCTTATCGGAAGTAGCGAACTCGAATTGTGACAGGTCTTTGAATTGTCTTTTCATATTTTGTATTTCTGCATATTGTTTATTCCCGTAGCACACCCTCTCTATCCACTCGAATAAAGAGAACGACGAAGTAGCCTCAAGGATGAAAAATACTGCTGGGGTTCAACGGAAGAACACAATGACTCAAACTCTTTTACAAAATCTTCAAGGTTGGGGGTTTTTTCAAAGACGAAATATGACTTAGGATAATCTTTGCGGATACTAAGAAGCTGTCTTTTCTTTGCAAGAAGAAACGCGGCAAGCGATATTGATGTGGTTTCAAACCCCTGTATTGTCTGCATATTGACATTACTTGAGCAATTAACTTTTTGGGTTGAAAGCTTTTCGCTTTCGGTTGCTCGAGTAAATCAAATAGCGTTGTATTGCTCGAGGCTTGAGTTATTGCTCTTAGTGTCACTTATGCAACAGTAAGGATTTTACTAATTAAATTATATTAAAGTTCCACAAAATAATCAAGTGTTTGTTATTGATATAATAGGCTAAACTAAGCATAATGAACAACAATAGAACATAACCAAACACAACTGAATCTTTAATTAACTAAATTGTGAACTTGGCAATATTTAATATCTTTACTCTATAAATCCAATATTTCTCTCAATTATTTTAAGGGCTGGTTTATGGAGTTTCTCTTTTGAAGTTGACCAAGTAAGCTTCTCTAGCACTATTGGTTTTATGCCTGTATCAAGTAAATCATATGCTGTAGCAAGCACACAGCAATCAGTATCAAAGCCACATAAATAAACTTCTGAAATCTCATTCTCTCTTAAACCTTCTTTGATCTCAAGCACTTTATATGCTGACAGAAAGTTTTTATAGAATAGATTTTTATCATTGGTAAATTCTTTTATTTCATCGCATACATCTGTATCTGGGGAACCTGTGCAGTCTTTCCATTCAGATATTTTCCATAATGGAGACTCTGAATCATTTTTGAAAACAGTAAAGTATATTACAGAGTATTGACCAATCTTCTCTTTTAAGAACTCCTGAATTCTTTTAACAATAGGTTTTGTTTCTTCGTTTAGGAAATATTTTTGTACATCAATAACAATAAGAGCTTTATTCATATTTTCTATATCCAATCTGCCACAACTTTTGCATATTCTTTTTGATGCTTACTGAATGCGTGATCTCCACCCTTAATTGCTTTATAAGTAAACTCAGGTTTTTGTTGCTTCAAAATCTCTACACTTTTTCCTCCTCCACCTAAAGCGTACTCATCTTTTTCTCCATAAATTACAAGCGTAGGCTTATCGATGGATTTTACATGACGAAAAAGTGGTTTTTTTGAAAGCTTAATTCCTTTGATTACTTCTAAATACGGAAATATATTGTAATCCCCGTCTGGATTACAGGTATCGTAAAAAGCATTATAGGAAAAGGTCTCATTTGGCAACAATTCAGTAATTAACTCTTCTCCTTTTCGCTTTTTAATCTTTTCTTTTGCTTCTTTCAGTAAACGATAGAATTTTTCTTTTCCTAGTTGATCGTAGTAAATACCAGTATCATCTCCGCCACTCACTAAAATGTACTTTGCAATCTTATTTTTAGGTTTGTAATAATGATAAACGCAAATTTTATTCGCTCCTGTCGATTCACCAATTAAATAAAACTCTTTGTATCCTTTCTTCTCAAGTAATTTTACAGCGGCATCTATATCTTCTATGCATTCTTTAATTATTTCATACGCCATACCGAATCGTTTTGATTTTTCCTGTCCTTCAACATCAAGCTTTTTAATATACTCGGCACCACGATTGTTGAATATTAAAAAGGAAACGCCCTTCTTATTAAGCTCATCTGCGAGTTCAACACGTTGGTCTTCATGGTAAAAGACGGACGTACTTCCATTCCCATGCAGAAAAATCATTGCTCTTTCAGATTTTGGAGCTTCAAATAGTAAGCCTGGTAAAGTAAGTCCATCCTCTGTTTTTATTTGCACTAATAAAGGATTTTTCATAATTCGCTTTCGTCTATGAGTGGATAAATATCCAATGCCACTTCTTCATATGGATGAACCTTTTTAATAGCATCAATAACTTCTTTTGCTTTATCTCTAGCACAAACACATTCAACTCTTTCTTCCTGGACTTCCTCAAATCTACCAATTTCACCGATAGTTGGATTTGCACCTTCTAGGGGCTTGTATCGACCTATGCCATCAATTGAAAAACTACAATACCCATATTTGCCAATTCTTCCAGCTCCAGCATCACCCATGGCTTTTCTCACAATATCTGTATGCGTCTTTGGTACAAATACAACTAATTTTACAAGTTTAATCATATTCTATTTATCTTTCTCAAACTTTATCTTCGGGAGCAAAATCTACCTGATACTCTGGAATTCCAATAGAAATTCCATATTCTCTTGCATCCCTATAAAGTACTGGGTTTGTTAAATCTACCTTGAATATTTTGCCTGCGAAAATAATGAAGTGATATTTGTCGTTTTTATAATCTGCGTACCAATCAGGATGTTCTTTATCGAATGATTGGCTTAATTTTTCAGCAACTTCTCCTGCTCTTTCTTCTGGTATTTCAACAGTATGCAACGTCCATTGTTTCAACCATGGAGTCTTATGTTCAGGAGTAATAGGTTCAACTTTTGTTTCCAGTACATTTACATCTTTTATGACAGAAGCGTCTTGTAAACTTTCCTCAATTATAACGCCTTTGTAATTCATAAGATTTATACGCCTCCTCTTTGATCTACTAAGCCACCAATATAATTAGCTTTATAAACTAACTTCTCTCCTTGAGTTATTTGTTCTTCTCCTGAATATCTTTCCATTTCTCCTGTCCATGCGTTTGAATAAGTAAGTTCACCTTCTTTATATTCTTTTGGGCCTCGATAAGGAGCGTCTTCTGGCATTTGCATTAGTGCGTTTCGGAGAATTGCGTAAACAGGGTCAGTTTCAACACCTTCAGCTACCCAACCATAATAAATCATCATCCAGTAAGGTTTATTCTCATGAAATACGACAACTCTACCACCATATGGCTCACCACCAAAGAAGTTATCGTGAGATCGCCAATCACCTTTCTCAAAAGGAATAGTCGTTGAACCATCAGGTTCTTTAATCCATTTCTTTTCCTCACCACCAGCGTAACCAGCTTTGTTAGAGTCAATTAAAAATTGTCGCAATGCTTCCTTATTCATAGTGTTATTCTAACAAAAAAATCTGATGAATACCTCATAACTATTTTTTACTAATTGCACGCGATCAATGTAATGTTGTTTATCATGCAAGGACTTCGTTAATAAACCAGAAACTTGCAAAACTTGTATAAATGACTAAATAGTTTAATACACATCTGCTTATCTCCGAGCACCTCATAAGATTTCATTATGTTTATAAATCCGCCATGCCCACTATATCGAGACAGGTACTCCAACATTTGCTCCCTAGTTTTCAAGTCATCTAAAGCAGCAGCTACACAATAGTAAAGATATTTTGAGTTCGAAGTGTAAAAATCCGTATGAGGAAAACTCTGTTCCTTTAATAGATTTACAACCAGGTCAATGTTGCCTTCTATTGCAGCAGTTTTTTCTACCAGTATCCGCCAAGATGTTCGTTTCATAAGTATTACGCGCTCTTCAAATTTATTTAACTTTTTATATAAATTCCTTAGCTTTCTTTTTGTGTTTGCTTGATTAAGTAGCTCTATGAATTTGTCCTCTGGCATACCTGGCTTAGAAATATATTCGCTTTGATTACTAGCAATTTCTGGAAGGTTATTCGGCTTATTGAATAATTTACACAATTCAACATAGGTTTTTCTCTCCTCTTTGAAATATGTATCGTTCAAAAAATATGGAAGCTTGTGTTTATTAACTTCCTCTACAAGTTCGTATCCTTTGAGAAAGGCCTCATTTTTTTCCTCTTGAGAGTAGGAATCGGATTGAGCTATCTTCATATAAACTTTTAAAATTTGCTCATAATAATCTTCTTCAGGTTTTCCTTCATAGTCATACCCTCTTCTATACTCACTCATCAATTCTTCAATATCTTTAATGTCATGTCCTAAAGCTACCTTTCCCAGCAAAACGGAAGTTATCACAGAATTAGAAAAGTTATAGTAACCCTTCTCTTTTATTAGCTTGTCTTTAAACTTAATGGCCAACTCCAAGTCAAATTTAGCGACTAGATCAACTACATTATATGGACCCTGCCATGTTCCTTTCCCATCTGTAATTTCGGAAACTCTCAATGTTAATTCAAAAACTTGTTTTGAGTAGTTGGCTAGGGTTTCTTTGTTAACGTAGTTATTTCTCCATAAAATCTCAAGAGCTTCAACAAGAAAATAACTTACTATTGGATCTTTACGCCACCCATGCCTAAGAATGCCATCGTTTATGCCTTTTGAAACAAAATATATAGCTTTTTGTAAGTTAATATCAGAATAAAAAATACCTAAATATAAACATCTGTCTATATAGGAGGGGTAGTCGTCTTTCCAATCTAAGAGATCAGCTTCAAAAGCTTGCAACTCACTTTCATTTACCAACCTATTGAAAAGATCCGAGTCAATCTTTTTGAGTTGAAGGTCAAAGCTAAAAAGTATTAGATTCTTTTCCTCTTTTATTAAATCACCCTTCACTAAACTTTTTTCATCAGTTGATCCGCTTGAATGCTTAAAGAGATATGACCACAAAAAAGATATATCTACTTTTAGGTAAAGCCCCGTTCCCGCAACCTCATGTGTATTTATATAACGGGAGTAATCTCGTGCTATAGCTTTGATACTTGTAGTACCTCTCTTTAAGTCAATAAGGGCATTAAATAAAGCTGAATATAATTGAAGTTCACCGTAATAGTGAGGATAACTTTTTTCAGTAATATTGACCAATTCACCAAAGTGATTTTTATTAAGTGAAAATGCAATTAATGAGTAATGAACTGGAGTATTATCCATATGCCAATCTACTCGCCTTGCATTCCTTAATTTCTCAAATTCAGCATTACAGAATGTAATCTCTTTTTCAGATAAAGCAATGCTCAGTAAACTTTTATAGAAAATAATGAACTGAGTCACCTCAATGTTTTTGTGAGAAAAGGTGTTTAAAAATTGTTTTACCTTATCATGAATACTCGTGGATTCAATAAAAATTGGGAGTAAGTCTAAGGATTTCAGGACATCTAGAAAAGCTACCCATTCATACTCATCAAAAGTTTCGATCAGTGAATAAAGTTCATCCTTTTTCTTATATATGCATGCGCGGAAAAAAGATTTTACCAATCGTTCCTTGGCAGATTCTTCCCTTAGGAAGTTTTTATTATCAGAGAAATTCTCATAGTTCCTTCTGATAAGATTGTTAAAAACCTCTCCAATATTCTCATCTTTAATAACAACTCTGTAATAAATCCAATCTTCAATGCTTTTCCAATATGGATCTGCTATATCTAATTTTTCAGACTTTACTTTTTCAAGGAACTTGTTTTTATCAAATAAAGCGTGTACTTGCTTTAAATTTTCTATAAGGAGTTCTGCAAAGTCCTTTTTATCATGATCCCAAAAGATTCTAATATTCTGAATAAGATTAGACACACCTGTTGACCAAAGACCTGCGAGATATTCATTATTTTTTCTATTCTTTTTATCTTTACTCCATTCTAAAAAGCTCTTCTTTATGTATGCCACATCTAATAGCAATTTTTCTTTTAATCTCAAATTTTCATCTTCTAATAGCTGTTCTAATGAGAGGCTTGTCTGACTTGCAAGTGAAGGAATGAATTCGCTTGAATTCAAAAAATAGGGATCATCAGCTCCCCATCCTCTATGATTTCCCAAATAAACATCTATTAAATTGAGTTCAAGCAATCTAGGAAGGTTATTTTCTTTAATATATTGGCTTCTTAGATATTTCAAAAATAATTTTTCAAAGTATTCGTGATTTGATAAAATTCTTAACCCTCTTAATTTCTCTGGATTCGTCTCATACACATTTTTCAACTTTAAAGTAAAGAAATACTCTTGATATCTTCTGTGTTGATAAATATAAGATGGACTTAGATCCCCGCCACCGTCTTTTGGACCATCATCAAAGAATAAATCTGCTAAATAACCTAGGATCCTATTTACCGATATGTAATCTAAACGAGGATAATATTTAAGAATTAACAATTGAATATCCTTATGTACCATCCTAAATTGGAAACGCTGCTGATATTCGTAAGATATTTCTTTATTTAAGTTAATAATTTCTTTATCTTTAGGTGTCAAAAGGTTAAGTTCATTTAAATTCTTTTGGTGAGCTGGGCTTTGTAGTAGCAAATTTATCTTTTTGGATAATAGATCAATGGTTGTACTATCTCCATCTAAGTTCTCTACTGTGTCCCAAAGAAGTTTAATGAGAAAGATGTCATTAATATCTTCGATAAGTCCTGGATTTTCTTTCCTAAGTTTTTGAAGTGATTGAATTTTCTCCTGTTTCCTTTTCGCTTTAAAATATTTATCTATGCATTTCTTTTCTAAATTCTCTATCCTATATTCAATAATATCTGGAATATAAACTCGTGTTTTTATCCTATTTAGATTTCCTGAGCGGCAGGAAATTATTACCTTCTGTGTATTGGAGAGTCCTACCAATTTATAAATATATCCTAAAACGTGGTCGGCGTTATCCTCGTTTAATTCGTCTAAGCCATCAAAAAGATAAATAAAACTAATCGAGGAACTAATACCTCTAACTTGGTAGTCACTTTGACGATTACGAATAATATTCTCTAAGCTATCTTGATAACAATCTTTGAGGTTAATAAGCATGGGCAATGCATTATTATTCGTAATAACCTCTTTCATGCTTCTCAAACTGCCTTTGTCTAATCCTCCCAATATTTGAAGAAGCTTGTGTATCAAGATACTTTTTCCCGAACCAGGACTTCCGACAATTAAAAGAGATTTAGAAGTTTCAGAAACTACGTCTGTGATTTTTTTACTGCCATTCTGTGCAAGAGGAAGATCTATATACTCGGCAGAATTAAGTAGTGTTATCTTATAATTGTCGCAACTATGTTCAATAAAGCCGAACTCATCTCCATGCCCAAAATATAATTGAGCAAGATCAAGGTTCTTGGGTTGATTAAGCACCGTATTGAAATTCTTCTCGAGAAACCACTCTATTTCGATTTTCCCCGCTGATTTTTCAATCTCTTGTTTATATTTAGGATTCTTACTGCCAAAAGATTGATGAGTGTAAATGACGATCTTGTTTAAGTCAGTAAACTTACCTTTAGCTTTTGTTATTGAATCTATTATCTGTTTCTTTGAACTAGCATCAGAGAGGTTGTTGTCAAAAAATTTTGCCTGGAAACCTACTTTTTTATCATCTTTGTCTACAATTGGATAAGTTTCTAACCCTGCTTGATTGTAATCTGCTCTTATTCCCTCCGTTAAATTGTATTTTCTACAAAATAAATGGTAACAAAGATCTTCAAAATCGATCCTATAATTACCGTTTTTAATTCTAAACTGGTCCCAATTAATCTTTTGCATATAAAAAGCCCTTATGGGCAAAAACTAAACCAATTATACAAGATTAGCGAGCGATTTACGCCTAGAGTTTTGTTTTCACGCTTAGTGAGATGGCTAGGGTGTAGCCATTTACCCTGTTGCTCACTGTATTACCCTTGAAATCCCTTAGGGAATCAAACAGGTTAAGTTATATGGAGACGATAATAAGAGAGGTTAAAACTTAAACTGGGGTGGCTGGGAGTGGACTATCCGACCTAACTCATCTCTTTCGATTATAATCCTCTCTTTTCTGGGGTTGGGCGGGTGAAAACTGAAGTGAAATTCTAAATATTGGTTTTTCCTTTGATTGTGCCTGCTTTAATCATTTTTGAATTATATCGCGTTTAAGAATATAAGAGTAAGTTGTGGAATCGAAAACAGACATATTAAGAATATTATTAAAGCCAGCTAACAAACAATCGCTAAATCTATTTTAGAATATTATTTAATCAAGCACTTTACAAACAAACTTTGATAAGTTAATCTTTCGTTCAGACTGCCACAGACTAAAATATACGCAAATGATGAAAATGCTCAGGCAAAACCGGCAGCTGATATTTGTTTCTTCCGAAATTCTTTTTTTAGAACTTCTTGTAATCAGATTGGTAGGTACAGAAATTCGTATCTTTGCTTATTTTTCTAATTTGGTTCTCCTGGCTACCTTCATCGGTTTAGGCTTCGGGATGATAATTAATAAGAAATTACCTATCACCATTTCAGCAGTTGCTCTTTTTCTTACCGTCATCGCAGCTTCCACAAACTATATTGTGCGTTGGCCAAATATTGAATTTAAATTCTTTTCTGGAGTTACAGAACTTCTTGCACCACTTTCCGAATCTTATATTTGGCTCACAGCAAACACCTATTCAAAAGCAGGTATATTGATCGGTTTTTTCTTGTTAATAATATTATTCATCAACATAATTCTGATTTTTATGCCCCTTGGCCAAGTTATGGGAAACCTACTTGGTAAACATAAAAAACCAATTCTTGCCTACTCTATAAACATAACCGCTTCCTTAGTAGGCATGTGGGTATTTCAAATCTTTTCCCTATCCAGATTCACACCCTATTTTGGCATAGTACTCACAATAATCGCTCTATTTTTTCTTACAAAAGATAAGACTGAAAAATATCTCATAGTAGCAATCACCATTGCGACAATAGTTTTTATTGTGCCAAAGTCTCAACCAGAAAAATTTCTTGCAACTTATTGGTCTCCATATCAAAAACTAACACTTTCAGCATCTGAAAAAGACCCTTCAGAAAAAAATCCCCAGCCGGAAGGATGGTATTTAGAGGTAAACAATGTCGGATATATGGCACTCTTGAATATTAGTAATGATTACACAAATAAAGCAAAAGAAGAACTTGCTATGTTGTATAAGAATAACTCACCTGTGGACATAAATTTTTCAAACAATTATTCGCTACCTTATAAATTTAAACCCCTACCTCAAGATGTCTTGATAATAGGAGCAGGCGCTGGTAATGATGCAGCAGCAGCAGTACGGGAAAGTAAAAAACTTTTTGAGTTAAGTCGACTCGGTTTGACCCAAGAGCAATATTTGCAGATAGCCCCAAGAATCGACGCCGTGGAAATTGATCCAACAATTATTGAAATTGGCAGAAAATACCATCATGAAAAACCATACAGTGAGCCCAATGTTAACGTAGCCATTGACGATGGTCGTTCATTCATGGAGAAGACTACCAAAAAGTATGACCTTGTCATTATGGGTCTCGCAGATTCTCATACACTATCTTCATCACTCAGCAACTTGAGACTCGATCACTATCTTTACACAGAAGAGAGTCTTTCCCAAATTAAAAGTATACTCAAAGATAATGGTGTCCTTTTCTTGACATTTGAGGTAACTCGTCCTTGGATTGGTGACAGATTAAATCGCGGCTTAGTTGATGTATTCAATCAGGCGCCAAAAATATTCGAAGTAAGATCGAGTGGTGTTTTTGGCTGGGGTGGATACTCATTTGTCGTATCCAAAAATCCTCAAACTCTAAAAGAGATTCTCGCAAATAATAAAGACCTAGACCAATTTGTAACTAACAATCAAAAAATCTTCACCACAGACATTAAGCCTCTAACAGATGACTGGCCTTATCTATATTTGGATAAACCTCGATTGCCTCTAATTCATATGGTCATTGCCTTAATCTTTGGGTCAGCTTTGCTCATAACCCGGAAAAAACTTCTTGGAACAAATAAGCTCAATTTGGCAATGTTCTTCTGGGGGGCAGCATTTCTTCTTTTCGAATTCCAAAATGTTTCCAAAGCAAGCCTGCTGTTCGGAGTAACTTGGCAGACCAATTTATTTATGATTAGTGCCATACTTATCCTTCTACTTTTCGCCAATTTGTCAGTTCAGAAAAAACTAATTAAACCAAAAATTGCGTTCTTATTGCTTATTGCAAGCCTAGTCTTACAAATTTTCCTTCCGCTAGAAACCTTAAATAATTTTGGCTTTTGGCAAAAAATTATTTTAGCTAGTTTAGTACTGAATCTGCCTCTTTATTTCGGTGGCATTATATTCACTGATATGTTTGCTAAATCAAGAGACAAAGCAAATGCATTTGGATCAAACTTCTTAGGGGCAGTCTTCGGCGGTCTTGCAGAAATGCTTTCTTTCCTATTTGGAATTCACGCTCTGCTTTACATAGTTATAATTTTATACACACTTGGATTTATTGCATCAAACTATATAAAAATTATGCCTTCGAAGTTGCTCTCAAATTTTAACAAGTAAAATTTTAATTTAAGTCTAATTTGTTTGGCACAGTCAAGTTAGCTATCCTCCCAACTCATCTCTGTTTACCCGTCCGAAGCTTCTAGCGAAAGTGGGTCAAAAATTATCCTATCTTTTATCAATTTTGCTTGCAGTCCGAAGCTTTTAGCGCAGGAGTGGCAGTCTTAACTTCAGCTCAAATGGCAATAGCCTCAGCTTAGAATATCGGTTTATGGCCCAACTATCCCTATTTTTAAACTCATGGGGAAATTATAAATTAAGGCATGTCCTAAATTGCGCGTTTTGTAATATAATCCCTATATGCCAAATTCCCCCGACGAACCTACCTATTCTCCCGATCAGCCAGAAGAAAGTGAAAAAACCCCACAGCGGGAGACATGCAAAAGTATTGCAAAAACTCAGCTGGACTGCTTAGGTTATTCTGCTCTTATGGTAAAAGTTGCTGATTTCCTAAAAGGTAAAGGCGCAATAGCCGATCTAAACAAAGCGTTGCTCCACATATTTGACACTGATGATAACGACCTAAACCATATGGTCGGTGAGATGACATGCGTACCAAATTCCGATGAAGCAAGAAAACTTCTGGCAACTGCAATCTTCGGCGAACCCGCGCAAAGAAACGCAGACGGAACGGTTATTGTAACGTCCTACACCTTAGCAGAACCAAGCATAACAACCGTTCAAACAAAACTACCAATGTTAGATAATCAAAATGACAAACGCCGTGTTCCAAACATAAAAGGCACAGATACTCTCGTGCGCAAATTGATTTCCGACTCAGGTTTTCAAGCGGAAGACAAAACAGCAGAGACCGTTTTTCATCTGAAAAAGGGTAAACCAACCACACTTATCCATCCCCAAAACAAATCTTTAACCATGGAAATAGCAAGTCCGGTAGATTCCGGCGATGGTAAGTCAAGTACGGCATATTCTTACCATATCCAAACAATACTAAAAAGCCGTCCTCTTTCATAGAAAAATAGTAGTCATTTATGAAAATCACCGTAATCGCACATCCAAACGCAAAACGGCCAAGAATCGAAAAAGACTTACTGGGAACCTTACATGTCTATGTAAATGCTCCCCCGCTGGAAGGCAAAGCCAATAGGGCGGTTGAGGAAGCCCTAGCCAAACATTTCAACGTAAAAATTTCACAAATCGAGCTAATTTCCGGCCACAAATCCAAAAACAAAACCTTCGAAATTACCTAAATATTTTCCCTTTCACTTATCTTAAAAACCCCATTACGAGCAAGCGTAACCCGTCCTGAACAAAAATCATTGGGAAGCTGGTACTGACTCTACAAAGTAGAAGAATACCAGAGGGTTCCCGGATTTTTGTGAAGACAGATGGGTAGCGAGCAAAGTCTGGGATGCCCTTTCTTGGTTCCGTTCTTTGGGCACGCAAAGAATGGAACAAAAATATAAAACATTCGATTTAATATAAAAGGGAAAATGTGCGATAAAAAACTCTTTCTCCCTATAGGTTTGCTTTATAATCCAATCTATGTTATCCTTATACCAATTGATTTTGAATTCGCCAGGGTTTCCCGGCGCATGAGCTATTCAAAGAATCTCTCCACACAGGTTAGATACAATATCTTTTACATAGCTCCCTAAGATATTTAGTTTAACTTTATTTTAGTTTTCATCATTAATTTATTAAATGTTTATACGAACTAAAGGATTTAATTCCGCAAGAAGCGGTGGAAGAAGGCAAAGGCCACAAAGAAACGGCAACAGCCCGCGTCATTTCAGTGGCAACGCCAACCACCAAAACCGCGGCGGCAAATTCGCCCACCAAAGTTTTAGTGACATTACAAAGTTTATAAACCATTCCGCAGAAACAGTCCAAGCAGAAGTTTATGTTCCCAAAAACCGCTTCGAGGATTTCGACCTTGCACCAATTTTAAAGACAAACATTAGGCAAAAGGGTTACGCCACCCCAACACCCATCCAAGACCAAACAATTCAGCCAATTTTAGAAGGCCGCGATGTAATTGGCCTGGCCTCAACCGGCACAGGCAAAACAGCGGCTTTTCTAATCCCTATAATCAATAAGATTCTTTCAAACAGGAACGAAAAAGCCCTAATCATTGCCCCAACCAGGGAGCTTGCCCTTCAAATCGACGACGAACTTTACACCCTAACTTTCGACATGGACATCCATTCGGCACTTATAATCGGCGGCGCCAGCATGAACACACAAATAAACAAAATCAAAAGAAACCCAAACGTTACAATCGCAACACCGGGCAGGTTAAAAGATTTGATTTTGAGGCGCGAAATGGACCTTGCCGATTTCGGCACATTTGTTTTAGACGAAGTAGACAGGATGGTAGACATTGGCTTCATCCACGACATCAAATACTTTGTTGCCCTACTCCCGCCTGTCCGCCAATCACTATTTTTTTCGGCAACCATTTCCGCAAAAGTCCAGGAGGTTTTAACCTCCTTCGTTAAGGATCCAATAACAGTTTCCCTCAAAAAACAGGAGACTTCCGAAAACGTCGACCAAGACGTTATACGCGTCAGCAATCACTCCCAAAAGATAGAACACTTGCACGATCTTTTGATTAAAGACGGCTTCGATAAGGTCCTAATTTTTGGCCGCACCAAACATGGGGTCGAAAAACTCAACAACGAGCTGTCACACCGCGGTTTCAAAACAGGTGCAATCCATGGCAATAAATCCCAAAGCCAAAGGCAAAAAGCCCTCGACAGCTTTAGGCAAAACCAAATCCAAGTCCTTTTGGCAACAGACGTCGCCTCACGCGGACTTGATATAGAAAACGTTACACATGTTATAAACTACGACCTGCCGCAAACTTACGAAGACTACATCCACCGTATTGGCCGCACAGGCCGCGCCGACAAAAAAGGCGTCGCCCTCACGTTTGTTTAACACATCGTCAAAATCAAAAACTACCTAACCGGAAACAGCGCGCCATCACCCTGCGTAAGCTCTTTATAAATCACCGGGTTTGTAGCAATAGAATCATATTTGCGGTAATCAAAAGAATCCATCCCAATGTTTGCAACAACCCCTCCTGCTTCTTTAACCAAAAGTGATCCTGGCGCAAAATCATAATCAGATCCATATGGATGAAGTCCTATTCTCCCGTCAATTTTCCCGGAAGCAATCAAACCATATTCAAAACCGCAACTAACTGTACGGAATAATGTTGTTTTTTTAACTAGTTCTAAATACTTTTTAACGGTTTCCTCATCATCCAATTTTGAAGCAACACCAATATAAGACTGCTCCAGCGACCTATCACTTACTCTTATTGGCTTACCATTTAATTTTGCTCCATTTCCCCTAGATGCAGAAAACATTTCTCCGGTTACAAAATTAAAAATTACACCAACCACAACTTCCTCCTTATCTACCAACGCAATCATCGTTGTACAAATTGGAATTCCCCGAACAAAATGCGCAGTCCCGTCTATTGGATCAACCAGCCAAAATTTTTCCGACTCCACACCACCCTCTTCTTCGCCTCTAAAACCAAAATCCGGCGTTTCTTCCCTAAACTTTTTTGCAATGAATCTTTCTGATTCCACATCAAGGTCTGTTACGATATCTGCAGGAGATTTTGACTTATTTTTAAAAGTGATATTTCCGTAGTGTGGCAGCAAAAGATTACCAGCTTCTCTGGCAATTCCAACTGCAATTTCTTCAAGTCGTTTATTTTCCATACCTTTCACTCTATCAGCAACAACCTTAAATGTGAACAATATAAACAGGGAAAACCCAAAACCCCGCGGGAGAAAAATTAATTTTCAAAGCGCGCAATAATGTCCTCGTCGAATTGTGCTTTTGCCAATTCTTTGTCGGGAGCGTTTTCTAAAAGTTGGCTCAAAACATACCTCGACAACTTCTCCATTTTGCTCTTGTCTTCATCTCGCAACCTATCAACCGTTGCAAGATAACTTTTCGGAAAATAACGCATCACAGTCGCCGTACTTGCAAACATTTCGTCCGGATTATCTTGCGGGTGGCCACCTGTTCCCGAATAACACGACTCCGTCACCAGATTATAAAGGCTTCCAAGCGGTTTTATTCGTCCGTTAAGATATTTTTGGACAAAATCCGTATTATCAATGCCGTTTTTTGCCATAAAATCATCTGCCCTGTCCAAAGATGATTTCGATGTTTCATGCAACAACTCCCAAATTTGGCCCGAATCGCCACCCCATCCGAAACTTTTCCCCGGTCCAATTTCATTAAAAACAATGTGCATTCCTTCATGAAATTCGGTTTTTTCGATTTCGTCCAAAGGTATGTCTGTATCCGGACGCAACTCAATATAAATTAAGTTATCTCGGTTTTTATTATGTCCCGGTCTTCCGTTAATATTTGCAGTCAAATCCGGCCCCATAATCATATACACCTGAACATCTTTGACTTTCCTGGCCTCGGGCAAAAATACATTTACTTTTTCTTTTGCACTGTCAAGAAACGACTGCACCGTCCCGGGAAGTACAACAGCAACTTGATACATTCCGCCAAATTCCCTTGTCGATCTCCATTGTGCCTCCTCTTCCGTTTTTACATCGGCAGGAAATAATTTATGGCTTAAAACAAGTACTTTATCGCCATTTTTGACTTCTTGTTGATTTTTTTTGATATCATCCTTTTCCCAGAACATAAAAGTTTGCGGGTAAAGTTCACTTGCAGTTGGAGGTGTTTTGCCAACGATTTGTTCCGTGCTGCATTTGGAAATGTAATACCTATCCGGACTGCCGGAATTGCAAGCAAAGGAAGCGCCTCCACTCACTGCAACAGAGGCCAGAACAATACGCCCGAAATTTCTTATTTTTTCCACAATGGCGAATTTTACATCATTATAGGATAAATATCAAAACCCCGCGGGAGAAAAATTAATTTGATGAAAAACAACCTTATTGATCTGCTTTTCCAATAAGCCTTGTTAAACGTGCCTTATGTTTAAGCGGCAAAGGTCCAAGTCCATCATCCGGAGTTCCCTCTAATACTCCAAAATAATCAATTGTAATCTCTACCAAATCCTCTATAGCTAGATCCTCGGTAGCCCCATGGCCGTATTGGCCAACCTCAGGCAATCTTGCCATCACATCATCATTATCACCATACTCCTCTATCAAAACACCAATGGGCCTTTTTAATTCATACTGATCAGAACCTAATGAATTTAAAGGAACAATGTAGCGAGATGTCGGTTGCGGTTCCTGCTCTGAACCTTCACGTCTGGCTTCTTGTGTCATAAGGCAGATTTATACCACTAGTGAAATAAGAAATCAAGTTGAACAAGAAAATTTCAAAACCCCGCGGGAGAAAAATTATTAACTATTATCTGCCCCACAGCTCGAACAAAAAGGTGATGTGAAACTCAAATAATACCCACATCTGCTGCACTTTTTTCCAGCTCCATTAAATATGGTCCCACCTTCGCTGGGATATAATGATGCGTTTGCTATAGCTGAGGCACCGCTTATGATTGTCCCTATATTCAATTGATCAATTGCTTTGCTAGATAATTCTTTTAGTTCTCGTTTTATTTCTGTCAAATTGCTCTCATGATTTTTTGCAAAAAGATCCAGCCTGTCGCTAAGTTCCATTATTGGTTTTTCAAGCACATTATCTTTATGATACATTCGATCTATAACTTCATACCAATTATCTCTCATTTGAATAATCTCTTTTCGCTTTACGAGATTATCTCCAAATTGATTATGACAGTTTTGACAAAGAGGAGCCGCATTTTCAATAGTATCTGCCCCATTATCTTTTTGTGGGATTATATGATGAACGTCAATTCCAATCAATTGGCAGCGGCAGCATCGAAACATAGCCATTTTCTTTACTCTTAATTTAGTTTTCTCCGAAAATGCCATCGCCAAAAATCTTACGCTCAAATGAGGCAAAAATCAATTCGTGGAGATTTTTTACAAATTGAAATAACGCACCTTTTTTAATATAATCTGCCACTATGGTCGAGCACAAAGAACGGGTAGCACGAAAAACCGGACGTATAGACGGCATGGATTTCAGAAAAACGCTGATTTCAGTCGGTCTCAAGTTGCGTCCGCTGGACCTGAGTGGACAGGAAAAAGTACAAATGTTAGCAGCCCTCACTCAACACTTTTTCCCAGAAAAAGAAGTGGAAATTAGAGACGGGCTCGGTCTTAACGATCTTGAACTTCAAAAAGCTATAGAAACAGTTGATGAGGATCCGATTCTTTCAGCAACTTTTGATTCGATAATATCCGAGTTTGGGCAAAGAACCCCAAAAGCGGAAATTAAATATAAAAATTCCTGGACCCAGCCTACACATAAGAAAGGAGAATCAAGAGACAGATTTCTAGCCGTACTTCAGGAACATGCGCAAAGATTTCCCGGAATACTGGTAAACTTAACTGCAGCTGGAGAGGCCATAAGCGTCGTCAGACAAAGGGCTTCGCAACTTTGGACAGAATTAGAGCACATGGAAAAAATTCCCGAGGGAGTTGCTAAGAATCCCTGCCGTAGTCACCCACCCAAAAAACCATCAACCGAAGCTCAACAAGAATCCTTATAACTAATTTGCACAAAAATCAATTCGCGAAGAAAATTTCTATCAACTGTATAAGTTGCTATGCGAATCAATTGCAACAAAAATTACTAAATCCCCGCTTTCTTTGAAAACAGCTCTTATATCCCCTGTCACATTTATACTTCTAAACCCTTGCCATTTACCCTGCAAGGCATGATTATTTAAAACCGGATCGAATTTATTTATCTCAAAAAATATTTGTCTCTCTTTGAATTTATCTTTGATTTTTTGGTGCTGTTTTTTGAAGCTTTTTAGAAAATCCTTATGGTAATCGATCTTCATTGCGAGTTATCGGACAACAAGCTTTCTTATCCCAATGAATCGAGGTACTTATTAGCTTCTTTGGCAGACTTAAAAGGACCAACAAGGTTTCTGTGGTACTTTATATCCTCCTCTATTCCTTCCAGATACTTTTCAAATTGAGGTGTCATCTGGGGTGCATCGGAAAAATAAACTTCACGGGTCCTTATAAAATTCCTCAAAGATGCATTTATAACATCACTGAGGTTCAAACCCATTTTTTTTGCAACCTTCTGGGCATTTTCCTTAACTTCCTTGTCTGCCTTGATATGGATCACTGTCTGCATAGTAACCAAAGTATATACAATAGATACAATCTTGTCAAGTAATAATTACGCTCAAATAATCCAAAAATCAATTCGCGAGAAAATTATTTTTTCTTTTTACTGTGTTTTTTTAACCAGTCTGCGATTTTTCCCAAATCTAATTTTTTGGATTCGATATCCATCGTAAAATTAACTTTTTCCTTTTGGGTGGCAAAAACTTCAAGGCCATTTATATAAAGAAATCTCTCGCAAACAACAAGGGCTGTCCTTTTATTGCCGTCCAGAAACGGATGGTTTAACAGTAGTGAATGGGTTAACGCAGCTGCTTTACCAAATATGTCTGCATATAGGTCTTGTCCCCCAAAACTTGCCTGCGGGCGATATATTGCAGAATGGAACAATAAGAAATCACGTACACCCTGCTTTCCTCCTGCAGATTCAATAACCATTTCATGGATAACCAAAACATCCTCAAGTGGAACAAACTTAGTCTTCACAACTTTGCTTTATTTATTCGCAAGCTCTTCCAACGCATCCCTATTCTTGCTTATGAAGTTTTTTGTCCACAAAGCAATATCCACAGACATACCTTTAAATGGATTTTCAGACCTAGAAACAATAATCGCTCCAGTCGAATCATCCAGCGATACATATACATTGTCTCCGGAAGACAATTTAGATTGTTTAAGTATTTCTTTCGGCAACGTAACAGCCGCAGAATTTCCAACTTTAATAACTTTTTGAATCAATTTAAGCTCACCTCCCCCGTTAGAACATTATTATAACATAAAAGGATGTCAAGCAAGGCCTGGGAAAAAGTCCGTTTTTATCATGTTATTTTTGATGCCCATTTTTCTAAGTGTTTTTTTGATTGCTTCGACCGAGTTGTGTGAACCGGAAATATAAAAACGCCTTTGTAAAAAATCAGGTACTTCATTTTTTATCATCTCACCATCGATATAACCAGTTTTGCCATACCAATCTGCAGGTACATTTGCTGTATCGGTTATCGTATAGACCGTTTTAATCCCCAGTTCATGTTGTGCCTTATCAAATATATCCTTATAAGCAACCTCATCGGCGTTTGTATTTCCATAAAAAATAGTAATCGGTCTTACCTCCCGTTTATCAATTAACGATTTAATCATGCTGCGGAAAGGGGTTATACCGATTCCGCTAGCCATAAATACACATTTTTCGTTGACATCTTTTGGCAGTACAAATTCACCCGCAAGCTGTCCGGCAACAAGCTTATCGCCAACATTCAAAGCGGCCAATGACCTTTTGAAACTGCTTGGCTTTTCGTAAAAGCGCACGCCAAACCGGATACCTTCCTCCATTGGGGATGAGGCCACGGTAAAATAGCGCCTATTCCCCCTGCTGTCGATTTGCGAGTGCCCAAGAGTAAGTTCTAAATATTGGCCGGGAACATAAGACAATCTCCTGTCCGGCAAAAATAAAAAGTCGTAGATACCCGGCGCGATCTGCCTCTTTTCCCGAAGTGCCAAAACCAGCTTTTCTTTTGGGCTTACAAAATAAGAAAATACATTGCCAACAACAAGCGCTATTTCCGGGGTTGTAAAAAAAGAACCAAAATGGATCTGCGGCGCAAACAAAAACCCCACAATTGCCGCATAGATAATTTGTAAACTTTTTTTCGGCGGAGTTGTTAGTGGTTCAGTAAACATCACGGTTGCAAAAAACAAAATCGGCGAATCCAGCATTATTTTACGGACAAGTCCTGTTACATCGGCATGTTTCAGTATGCTTGCTGTCAAAATAACCAAAATTGCAATCAACATAAAACTCAAAACCATCCCAACCCTTTTTGTCTTTTTTACTATCAAGACTCCACCTGCCATAACAAACGGAAACATCGCGAGCGTCCCAACCCACCAGCTTGCAGACTGTCCAAGAAACAGGGAAGTCAAAACCACCGAAATAGCCACAGGATTAAAAACATGTTTCTTGCCAATTGCCAAAATATATTTGCTGGCGACAGAAAGAAGTGCCGCAAAAACCAAAAACGGGATGTCGCGGGTAGAAGTAATCGGAGTCACTACCAAAACCAAAATCAGTGCGGTTATATAAACCGATTCAACATTGGCAACCGCCTCGAAAACGCTGGCAAAAATAGTGTTTGCAAACCAGCATACAGCAATTATTAAAAATGCTGTAAATGCAAGGGACACCGGGTCAAAAGGCAAAAGTTTAAAAAAACTCAAGACCACAGCCGCGCCAACCAAACCAATCAAAACATAAAGTACCAGGCGGTACATTGTTGTCTTATTCAAAAAATTGTCAACGATAGGAATCATCAGTTTAAAAAGTATTTACCTATTCCACGAGTTAAAACTGCAGACCCGTCCGCACTTATCATGTAACCTTCGAAGTCGGCTAACCCGTCTACAAACACGATGCCTTGTTCCCCCATGGCAAAAGCCGCCGTCGCAAACCTGTCTGCGTCAAGTATATTTGGACCGACTACGGTCAAACTCAAAATACCAGACACCCCCCTCTTTTTATTTTTAGGGTTATAAACATGATTCCCTCGCTCGTAGGTACCGGAAGTTGCGACACCTTCGTTATTTTTAATTGTCAGCACCTTCACTATTTCTCCGGACTTAAACGGATTTTGTATACCCACTCTCCAAGGTTTACCTTCCTTATTTTTACCCATTGCCTGAATATCACCTCCCGCATTTATATAAAAATTTTTATACCCCTCACCGGCCAAAATCTTCGACGCCTTATAAATTGCCCACCCTTTCACCATCCCCAATGGGTCAATTTTTCCGTTTCTTACAATATCAAAATAACCTTCGGTCTGTCTTTTTGTTTTCTCCGAAAGTAAAAAGATTTCCCGCATTTCCAAACTATACTTTCGTCCATCAACCTCTCCCCTGTTTATTTTTTCCGTTTCGCTATTTTTTTTATAGGTACTGAATTTTTTATCTGCATAACCCAGAAAGGTAAAAACCTTTTCTACAGACTCTGCCCGGGCGCTTTTATCTGCTATCTCGACCGTAACGGGCATTCCCATCATTATTTTTATTTTTTTCATTCTGATTATTTAGCCTTATTTAAAGCCGATTGCAGCGACAGCTTAAAACCTCTGCTCGTTTGGGTTGCCCCAGAAACTGTATCCACGCCAGCACTCTGCGCACTTATAGCCTCAGTTCTAAGTAAAGGCATCGCCTTGCTATTTATACGTTTGGATGTATTTCTGTCCTGCGGATAATCCAAAAACTGTACATCGGTAATCTTTCCGTTCGCAATTACCACTTTTACCTGCACGTTCCCATAATATGCATCAACAACATCACCAATATAAACACCGTCCTTGTACACGCCCCTTGCAACTGGGGTTGGAGTGGGTGCTGGTGTTGGCACTGCACTCGGAACCGGTGTACGGATAGCTACACTATCCGTAGCGCTTTCGTTATTTAAACTCGCAGTCGGTGTCGGAGAAACTAAACTCAGGGGTGGTTTAACATTTCCTTCTTCCGAAAAATTCTCAAGCTCCAGATGAACTGCATAACCAACGAACGTGGATATTACAAAAAAAGAAAGTAAAAACTTTTTTAAAGTTTTCATACTAAATATCCATTATATTGCAAATAACTTGAGAAATAGCTGAGCATAGTTATATCAGGACATCACAAAATCTTTGTGCTAGAATCAAAGGATGTTAGAAATTTTGGCCCACTATATTATAACGTTTATCCAGGCCACAAGTTACCTTGGCATTTTTATACTGATGACCCTGGAATCCGCACTAATTCCTATTCCGTCGGAAATAACCATGCCGTTTTCCGGATTTTTAGCTTCAACCGGAGTACTTTCGGTTTGGCCAATAATATTTGTCGGAACACTGGCAAACCTTGTCGGCTCCCTTATCGCCTATTATATTGGCTATCTTTTGGAAGAAACCGTGCTTTTGGGACTCATCAAAAAATACGGCAAGTTTATTTTGGTCACAGAACACGAATACCATAGGGCAGAAAAATGGTTTCAAAAATACGGGGACAAAATTATCTTTATATCCCGCCTGCTTCCCGGCATCCGCACCATAATTTCCCTTCCTGCAGGCATGTTCGAAATGGATATTAAAAAATTCGTAATTTACACAACACTCGGTTGTTTCATCTGGTCAGTACTCCTCACTTACACCGGCTTTTATCTCGGAGAAAATTGGCAATCTTTAGAAGGAGTTTATAGAAAGTTTGAAATTGTGATTGTTGTCGCAATTGTAGTAGCAGTAGCCTGGTACATCGAAAAACACCTCAAAATCTCAAAACTGTTCAAGAAAAAGTAGAGGTTCAATCCAAGTGCCGCAACTCTAAATTAGCCTCAAATATTGAATATAAACTACAAATCATGCATTAATTCAGACAGGAATTGAACAACGTATTATTTTCGTGTAGACTTAATTTATGAAAGTTTCAAATGTATTTCTTCGAACCCTAAAAATTTTCAATTTGTTTTTTTCGATTTTCTTGGGAATTCTCCTTACTAACTTGTTCACTCAAATTATGGGTATAACGAAGCATACCGGCAATTATGGCAAAGATTTTGGAAACGCCATTATTCTTGCCCTAAGTTGGATACCCCTCACCGCTATTTTTGCTGCAATCTGTTTCTGGTTAATAAACCTATTGCTTAAAAAATATTTGAAAACTGAAAGTTCGAACCCAGTTGTTAACGAAATTACTAGTCAGAATTTTCCACAAAATAAAACAAATACAAGCATGAAATCAACAAAATCAATTGTAATACCCTTTAGCCTTGGACTTTTCCTATCACTCGTTAGTCTGTCAATAATTACTTTTTATGTTTTGAATAATTCAGGCGTGCAGTCAGCTTTACCATCTTCTTCAATTTTAATACAATTATCCCCCTTCATTTATATTGCTGTCTCTACTTTAGTTTTTACCTTTATTATTTATACGTTGATGCGAAAACGATAACCTCCAAAAACGTTAATTATGAATCAAGGTTCTAAAATATTTCTAGTCCCGCAGCCCTAAATTAGCCTCAAATAAACTTTAAGCCTATTGACAATTTGTACAATATGTTGTACAACTTAACTATCATGACTAACAATATTGCTATATCCGATGCGAGAGCAAATCTGCCCGATTTGGTTACAAAGATAAATAAAAATCTTGAAAGAGCTGTCATTACCGTTAATGGACAGCCAAAGGCTGTTTTGGTAAGTATCGATGAATTGGAGTCGCTTGAAGAAACAGCAGAAGTTTTAAGCAGCATTCCAGGCATCAAAAAAGATATTGAAACTAGCAGAAAACAGATTAAAAAAGGCGAGTTTATTCCTCTTTCTGATTTGAAATGATTCTATGAATGTAGTCCTTTCAAAGAATGCGCAAAAGGATTACAAACATCTTCCCAGAACTGAACAGGCAAAAGTTAAAAAAAAGCTAGCATCATTAGAACAAAATCCATATATTGGCAAAAAACTCACTGGTGAGCTTACGGGTATTCGTTCACTGCGTGCATGGCCTTACCGGATTTTCTACGAAGTTAGCGAATCAAAAAATAGAGTTGAGGTACATAAGATTAAACACAGACAAGGTGCATATAAAAATTAGTTGACCAATATTATTTCAGCTCCTCCTTAAAAAACTCTATATTCCTCTCAACTACTGTTTGCCAACTGCCTCTCGCAAAATTGTGGTCATCACCTGGATATGTAAAATAGGTAATATCCTTATCCTTCTCTTTTAAGATTTTAACTAAATCATCACTCCACTTAACCGGCACGGCCTCATCTGCCCCACCCTGATGAATTTGAATCGGTGCATTTATCCTGTCCAAATAATTTGTTAGAGAATACTTCTCACTGTCGTAATCTTTTTCAAAATCGGAAACTACCTTACGCAGCATTTTGCCATGGTCGTCAATATCATCGGTATAGTAAAGGATCGAATACGGAAAGGGTTTGCTAACCGGCGCCCACAAAACCGTCGGGTAAGTTGCACCAGTCGCTTCCAACACAGTTAAAGATATTTGTCCGCCATTACTATGCCCCCAAATACCTATTTTTTCAGGATCAACTTTCACATTTGTGTCTGCCTCTAGAAGGGCACTGTTTAAATTTCCTACAGATTCAAGAAGTGTTGCAGACGTAATATATGTTTGGAACCGTTCCTCTAAAGGACTTCCGCTTGGCATATCGCTTTGCCCGTAGCCCAAAAAATCCGGTGCAACAGTAATAAACCCGTTTTTGGCAAAAACCTCACCGGACCTTCTGGTGCCGTCCCCCGTTTTATATGTCTCGCGGTCTATATACCCTCGGTTCATCACAATTACAGGATAAGTTCCAGGAACCTTTGGATAGTTAATCTGCCCACTCACCCTCCTGCCGGATACATCGAAATAAAAATAGCGGGAAACAAAACCAGAGTCATCTTTCAAAACATCACCAATTTCAATTTGGCTCGGTTCAAATTTTGCGGAAGTTAGGTTTTCGATTGTATATTTTATAAGAGGTTTCGGGGCTTCTTGTGCAGTTTTCGGATTTGTGATTTTTGTAAGATTCCCTCCTTTTTTAATATCCCAAACAACAAGCACCGCAAACCCCAAAGCTACAAAAACCAAAATTATTAAAGCAACCCTCACAAAAAGATTATATCAAGAAGCACCTGCTGCTACATACGCTTGTTTGTATTCACAAGGAAGCAAATCGGCAATAATATTTACAACATCATGTGCAAGTTTTGCATACATTTCATGTTTGGGAAGAGTTTCGTCCGCTAAATCCCTAACCAAAAAAGGTTCACCGACATTCATTTCAACATCCGATTTTCTAGGAATAGCTTTTCCTTGGGGTAAAACTATATCTGTTCCAACAATCCCAAGTGCAATCGCTGTTAAATTAGGAATTCTGTATAATTGGTGCCCCAAAGTCTCACAAACTTCTTCTAGTTCCTTAAGTGATCCACTGTACGATCTACCACCTTCCATATTGAGACAATGGGTTCTATTTGCACTAACATTGTTATCGGTAGCAATTACTGCGTTTCGAGTCAAAACATAAGCAATCCTTCTAGCCTCTTTTGTAACCGGTTTTTCCGTTGGTGGCCAAACGGGAATATAGGAATAAGAGTCAAGCATTTTGTTTACAAATCGCAATTTTAAAAGTCTTATCCCCAAATAATTTACAAGTCCGTCAGCCATACTCCTGTAGCCTTCCCGTTCCAACATTGACGAGATAGCAACCGTATCCGCATGGCTATTATGGTTGGGTAAAATTATTCTGGGAACCTCCCTTTCTTCCAAGGCTCCAAAAGCCGCAAGATGTTTTTTCCCTGCAACGTGTATTTTCGGGATGTAATGCCTGGCCACACGCTCCATAACAAAGTGTTTCCATTCAACTCGATTGACCGTTGAATCCCTATATAAACTTTGTCCCAGGGCTGAATGTCTTTCCATACGTAACTTCGGATAATACCCAAAACCACCAATCAAGGTCAACGGGTTGCAAAATACTTTTATTTGTGTACCTTTTTTGCTTTAATTGTTGTTATGTCCAAATACAAACAATATTTCAAAAAGATGATGGACGAAAACCGCAAGCTTTTCGACGATTTTGGCGAAGTTCACTTGCGCTATATGCAAAATCCCAAAGCAGTCCAGGCAGAGTTTAACAGCAAAGGCGAGAAGGTAATGGAAGTTGTAAGGAAGTACGAAAACGAACTTTGCAGTGCAACCGAAGGCAGCGGCTACGGTAAATACAGTGCAAACCTAGCCGACAAATTCCATGAGATTATAAAAATGAATTTTCCACGAATTGACTCGATCGGCCTCCGCTGGGAATAATTCTTAGTTTTAGGAAAATTAACTGCAGGTTGTACCTTTTTGCTTCACCAGTAGAAGCTGATCCAATGAATTCACCTTACGATCATTGTTCAGATCCCACGCCGAAACAGAATTAGATCTGGAGGAGCTCCAATGGTCGGTAAGAACCTTTAAATCACTGTCGTCTACTATTCCATCTCCGGTCATATCAAAACACCTATCGGCATGCACCCAATTCGCCTTAGCCACAGCATCCCAACCGCCATCATAATACTCCACAGTTACGTTATGCGAACCGGATAACGTAGAAATCTTATTGTACGAAGTTGTCGCCTGGTTTTTCCAGCCATCCAAAACGGTCTGTCCGTCAACCTTTACACGTACACCATCGTCAGCCGAAGCATTAAAACGGTATTTAGACCCGTCAAAATTAAAAGTACCTGCCCATCGGATCGAAAAATTATCTGCCGGCAATCCGGTTACAGGCGCACTTAATCCCCAATTATTATTAATTGTTGCCACCGACTGTGATGTTACGGCAGTACCAGAAAGGGTTGTATTGTTAAAAAAATCTTCTTTAAAGCTTCCACTCGAAGTCACAGGTGTCGGAGTTGGCGAATTTACAGTAACCGGGGTTGGTGTCGGGGATGTCGCCGTACTTGTCGTCACCACACCGGGTGGCGGGTTATTTTGTATAGTTGTTGTTGAACAAGAGGATCCGTTTATCCATTGCCAATCACCATTCAACCTCTTATACCTGCCGACAAACGATGGGTCGATTGCAGTGTTGGCCGTATTCCAGTAATCAAACCCGGATCCTCCCATTACAAACGCTCCTGCCGCCCCGGCTCCTGTGATTCTGGCTTGAAGTGTCGTAAAGGCACACGTTACACCGGAGGGCAAGTTATTATGGTCACTTGCCCAGTGCAGTGCGACTTTAGAGTTTGGCATCTGCCAGGCAGGACCTGTTAAACCTCCACCAGGACAGTCACCAACATTTGTGGCAGTTGTCTGGTCTGTCAGCGAACACCAGCTGACATGGTCTGTAATCTGGTTCCATGTTCCGTTAAACACATAGCCTTTTATGTTCTGAGTCTCTATTGTTACATTGGCTACAGGCCCTGCATTACAATCCCATTGGAAGACGCCCCAGCCCGTACCTTTGGTGAAGCCACTGCCCGGGACACCGCCCTGGTTGGCCGCATGCAGTTCCCAATCGTAGCCAGTCACTCCGCATATCTTCCCGTCATGGTTTGAGGTCAAGTCGTAAATGACCGAGTCCATGTTATTTGCGTAGGGGTCGGTTGCGGCTTTAGGAACCTTTCCGGGACCCCTACTAATAATTGCATACACGACCACCCCGCAAACCACTACCAAGGCGAGAATCACCACAAGAAACAAATTATTTGGTTTTTTTGGGAGTTTCACTTTACGTTTGGCAGTTTTTTTCATATTCTATAGAGCAGGTGCAACCAAAAAGGTCGCAGTTATCGTCAAAATATTGACTGCAGCCAAAATCATCATTAAGTCTTGGTGCAGTTCACGCTCATGAACCGTGTGAGGCTCAAACAAACTCTCACTTATCTCATCAAGAAGAGGTTCCTTATTGGCAGTCATTTTTACTTACTAACCTAATTTAGACACACTTTTAAAATACTTGTCAACTCCACGTTCAAAAACCTCACCCAACCTTGCTTTTTCTGCACCCCAACACAATATCCGTTGACATAGACTCCAGCTTTTGCCATACTAGAACCGGTTTAGATGAAAAAGAGTTTAATCTACCAAATTGCTTTTATACTTGGACTAATAATCTTCACTTTTGTGGTTTTTCACCTGTCTACCGGCTGGTTCACAATAGTCATGCCGATTTTTGCCGCGGGTATCTTTGTCTTAATTTTATTTTCAAAAGACGACAAAGAAGATATCAAAAAATAGAATCCACCCATCTTAGTTGACGCGTCGGTAAGGTTTTGCAATACTGATCTCTATGGTCTTGGCTCTGATTATTTTATTCACCTTTCTTGGAAGTATCACATCGCTCTTGGGGACGCTTTTCTTTTTGGTAAAAAAACCAATAGCAGAGGCATTTTCCGATCAACTCATTAGTTTTGCCGCAGGAACTTTGATTGCGACTGCCTTTTTGGATCTCCTGCCGGAAGCAAAAGAAGCCGCGGGTGACGCGAACGTTTTTATGCCGGTTTTCGTAGGTTTTATTATATTTTTTTTGGCGGAACGTTTTATCCAACTGTTCCACCATCACCATGCCCACAACAACAACCCAAGCACCTATCTGGTTTTGATTGGCGATGCAGTCCATAACTTTATAGACGGTGTTTCCATAACCGCAAGTTTTTTGGCAAGTCCGGCTCTGGGTATAACCACATCCATTGCCGTCGCGGCCCACGAAATTCCCCAGGAAATTGCAGACATGTCCATTCTGCTTACCAACGGTCTGCCAAAAAGCAAGGCGCTTTTTTACAACTTCATCTCTGCCCTCACCGCACTCGCCGGCGCCCTAATTGCATTTTACTTTTCCCAAGTTGTAGAAAAATACCTCTACGTTTTCTTAGGCGCAACAGCAGGTTTCTTTATATATATATCCGCAAGCGACCTCATTCCGGAATTGCACGAAAAATATCTTCGGGATAAAAAATTTTCCCACACATTTTTCTTTCTGTTCGGGGTCATCGCAGTCTTTGCCTTCACGACCTTCTTTGAAGGGTTTAAATAAAATTACCTCACCAGCTCTTTATCGGAGACCACGGATTTAACATAATCTTTAGCGTCAAAACCTTCTTTGGTAAATTCATCTTTGTGTTTAATAAGCAGCCAGGCATTTTTCTTCCCGGGAGGAAAACCCTTTGTCTTGACGAGCGCAAACGATCCTTTCAGCCTTCTGCCGTTTAGAAAAAACTTGATCTCCCCTTTTTCCAAACCCTCCCTCATAATCCTTTCCCCCTCCTTTTTATCTTTTACCTGTTTTCTAATCTTATTTGACATTTGAGATTTGACATTTGAAATTGGAAATTCTATCTCCGGATAGTACGTTCCTTCGTCCCAAATAATAACTTCCCCGCCGCCGTATTCTCCTTTTGGGATTGTCCCTTCAAACTTCCTATAATCCAATGGATGGTCTTCCGTCTGCATTGCAAGACGCTTAACAGAAGCATCCAAACTCGGCCCTTTAGGAACAGCCCAGCTAAGCATTACGCCGCCAACTTCCAACCGGAAATCATAGTGCAGTGCCGTCGCGCTATGCTTCTGGACTACAAAAAATAATTTGTTGGGGTTAACGTCATTACCGGTAAAAGGCTCTGGGGTCTTGCCTGCAGACCGCATCGATTTATATTTAAGAAGCTTATCCACAATCACAATTATCGCACTTTATGCAATCCTGATATAATCAAACTATGGATCCCGCTGCCCAAACACCAAGTTCAACCCAAGAACCCCCAAAAAGCAATAAGGTAATGGGTTGGGTTTTGATAGCAATCGGGATAATAATAATTATCGGCACAGCCGTAGCCGCAATTTCGGTCTTCACCGGTAAAGCAAGTCCGCCAAAAGTAATGTCGGTTACCGCACCAACTATCAGCCTGCCAAATGCTGCAGACGCCATAGACACCAGTGCCCTCCCCCCGGAAATTGCAAAATCACTAAAACAAACTCAAAACAGCCAGCAAAATTCTTTCAAAATTTTCTCGGATGAGGACATATCAAAACTAATCAACATTGGCATCTTCTATCTCCTTGTGATGTTTTTATCGACCACAGGCCTTAAAATTGCCTCAATCGGAACCCAGCTTACCCGTGACATCAAAGTAAGCGTAAAAAGCTGACTTTAAATTTATCCGGTTCTGCTATATAGTATCTCCGGTGGGAAAATATTATTTTTATTTTCAACTGATTTTGATAATTTCGATGTTTTACTTCGGAAGTTTTTCAAAAATTATTTCAAACGGACTATTAACAGTGCCGTTTACTCTTTCTGCACTTCTAGGTCTTTGGTCCTTTTATAATTTGGGATCCAGTATCTATTCACCATTCCCGGAACCCAGAAAAAACCATAAAATTATCCAAAAAGGCCCATACAAATACATCAGGCACCCGATGTATACAAGTGTAATTTTAATTTCCTTGCTTCTGTTTTTGTCCCAGCCAAGCTTTATCGGATTTATGGTCCTCGCCCTAATTCTTTACATATGCGACGAAAAGGCCAAACTGGAAGAAGATCTGCTGACCAAACTTCACAAAGAGTACCAAACCTACCAAGCCGCAACCAAAAAGTTTATTCCCTTCGTGTACTAATTCACTAAACTTTCACAAATCAAAAAGGCGTTTTGCTGATATAATCAACTTTCATATCATTTAAAGAAAATGAAAAATATCTGGAAAATCATTCAAATCTCCAAACCGCTCCATGGTTTGGTGTCAGCAATTGCCGTTTTAATAATGGTAACTGCGGTATTGGATCTCATTCCTCCGATTCTTTCCAAATTCATCGTTGACGAGATCGTCAAAAAAATTCAAGGTCAAGATGGAAGCTTAAACAGGCTAATATTTTTATTGGCGCTCAGCTTTGTTCTGGCATTTTCAAGCACAATATTAACAACAGCCAGCAACCGCCTCGGCGATCATTTTGCCGGAAAACTTAGAAAATTTTTAACCGAAAAATTTTACGACAAAGTCCTTTCTCTTCCCCAAAACTATTTTGACAGCGAAATCTCCGGGAAAATCGTCAACCAGCTAAACCGAGCCATCCAAACAATTCAAAACTTTATAAACGGCTCAACCAATTTTATCCTGCCGACATTTCTTCAAAGTATTTTTACAATCGCCATTCTTGCCTATTACAACCTTCCAATCGCCTTTTTCGTTTTTATCCTCTTTCCAATTTACCTTAGCCTTAGCTACTACTCAAGCCGCCGCTGGGGCGCCAAAGAAGTAGAAAAAAACCAATTCGAAGATATTAACCGCGGCCGGATCAACGAAGTAGTCGGCAATATTAAACTGGTTAAAAGTTTTAACAACGAAAGAAACGAGTACAACCTAGTTTCTCAAAACCTAAGTAAAATTAATGAGATTTACGCCGACCAAAGCTGGACATTTCATAAATTCGATTTTTCCAGAAACCTAAGCCTGATTTTGATCATATTAGGTATAGATGTGATTGCTTTTTATAACGCTTTTTTAGGACATATCACAATCGGAACCCTGGTTCTTATTGTCCAGCTTGTAAACCAAGCCCGCCGCCCACTTTTTGCCATGAGTTTTATCCTGACCAATATTCAAATGGCCGAAGCAGGCAGTAAAGAATATTTTGAAGTTCTAAATCTCCCATCTTCCGAAAACTACAAAAAGAAAGAATCTAAACAAATGCTCGTCAGGCCTACCGTCGAATTTAAAAAAGTCAGTTTTAAATACGAAACGTCCGAAATGGTTCTAAACAATGTTTCCTTCAAAATTGATCCACTGGAAAAAGTCGCGCTTGTCGGCCATTCGGGAACCGGCAAAACTACTGTTGTAAACTTAATAAATAAATTTTACGAACCAACAGGCGGAGACATTTTACTTTCCGGCAAAAGCTTTAAAAAGCTAAACCATCAGTTTGTCCGAAACAACATAGCGCTTGTTTTTCAGGAAAGTGAACTTTTTTCTACCTCTATTGCACAAAACGTAGCTTACGGAAAACCAGACGCTAAAATATCGGAGATTCAAAACGCCCTCAAACTTGCCAACGCCTGGGATTTTGTCAAAAAACTTCCAAAAGGCATGGAAAGTGAAGTCGGTGAACGCGGAGTGCGCCTTTCCGGAGGACAAAAGCAAAGGATCCAAATTGCCCGTGCAATTTTAAAAAACGCTCCGATTTTGATTTTGGACGAGGCAACTTCCTCACTCGACGCCAAAAGCGAAAAAGAGGTCCAGGTAGCCTTGGAAAACCTAATGAAAAACAAACTTGTAATTATAATCGCCCACCGCTTTTCTACAATCCAAAATGTTAACAAGATAATTGTCATCGACGAAGGCGTGATTGTCGATTCCGGCAGCCCTCAAGAACTGGCAACCAGAAAAGGCATTTACCAAGACCTCCTAAACTACCAAATCGAAGGCAACAAAAAACTGCTGGAGAAGTTTGATATATATTAAATAGCCAAAAAGCAAAAAGAGATTATTTCTTTTTCAGCGAATTGAGAAGGAAATCTGCAGCATTATTTACCTCTACCATCTTTGACACGTTCCCTCCACCTTTAACTTCAGGGTGGTATAACTTAGCCCAAAAAGTCCTCATTCTTTCAATGAGTCTTTTGGCATCTACACCGCTTAGTCTCCCCAAAACGTTGAGGTCAATACCCAACGTTCCACAACTGCCCTCAACACTTCCGCCTTGAACTTCCTCAAGCATATCGCGAAGATATTCTGCATAATGTGCTCTCCTTCGTCCCCCAAATTTTGGAACCCCTCCATGTCTTTCCTGCCCCAATGCCCTAACTTTTAGCCTTTCAGCTTCATATTGCGGAAGCACTTCAGCAATAATCCGTCTTGCCTCATCTATGTCTGGCATTCTAGTTGCTAAATACTCATCGGTAAGCCTTCTAAATTTGTCCATAGCAGGTAACTCCTCTTTTAGATAATCCTTATGGTCTGGAAAAAAATCAATGATACCTTTGGAATACAAATATGGGTTCCCCACAGTAATACCGGAACTGAAACGTGTAACGCTTGGAGAAGCTTTCACTGCCTCCGACAAAATTATCTGCTGCAAAACAAGCGCCTCCCGAAGCTCCGCAAGGAACTGCTCCCTGCTTATGTCGTCATCACTAAATTGATATCTGAAGTCTGGAAATTCGAATTCGGCAACAACATGGTTATCCTTATCGACAATAGCTATTTCTTCTTCAAGTTTTTCCCTTTTCCAAGATCTAGGAGTGAATCTAAATTCCGGATTTACATGTTCCCGAATTAACCTGCTTAGGTTCGTCCTTCTATGGGAACTTTGCGTTATTTGTCGCCAAACATATGGATGGATATCGCTGGTCTGCTCATAAAATAACCCCTCAGGCCTATAGACTAATCGGGGTCTGTTGGAAACATATTCGTGATCTGTCACCCCAATCACTACCCGGCCACATAAAAAGTCTGGTTCATTCACCAAAATTCTGGAAACTTCGTACAATTCATCAGGGTCGTGGATCTCAAATCCGTACTCCGATTCGTACTTTCTGCCGTCTCTTGCCGGCTCCATTTCTACACCTGCTCCAGCCATAGGCGAATTATAACACTACTATAGGGTTTCATCAAGTTGAAGTACAGTATTTGAATCGAAGGCAACAAAAAACTCTTGGAGAAGTTTGATATATATTAAATATTATCTTTCCCGATAGCTTGTGAAATACTGCTAAAACCGTCTTTTTTCAGCAGCCCAACCAAACCAAAATTGATTTCAGAAATTACCTGGGGCCCTTCAAAAACCATACCCGTTATAAGTTGTACCAAAGAAGCTCCTTTTTTAATCTTTCTATATGCATCTTCCGCATTAAATATTCCTCCAAGTCCAATTATCACGTACTTGCCTTTGGTCTTTTTGTAAATGTACGAAATCATATCGTTGCTTAAATCCTCTACAACTTTTCCGCTTAAGCCGCCCTTTTCAGAAAATCCCCTTTCCATGATTTTTTCATTTTTTCTATTTTTGGTTAGGTTTGTGCAAATAAATCCATGAATCCTGTGTCTTTTTGCAACTGCTAAAATTGCATCAACCCCGCGTGTTGATAAGTCTGGTGAAAGTTTGAGAAAAATAGGCTTTTCGGTTTGGATTTTATCCATTTCAACAAGGAGTTTTTCAAGTCTGGCAGTATCTGTAAATGGCTGGCCGCCATATGCATTTGGGCAGCTGATGTTAATTGTAAAGTAGTCACCAATCGTTACAAATTTCTTAAAAGCTTTTGTATAGTCGGCAATCGCAGATTTAGTCAAAGCGGTTGCTTTGCTATTTGTCTTGGCAATATTTGTTCCAACCGGCAGCAAAAATTTCCTGTCTTTAAGCCTCTGGGAAATCAAGGTACATCCCTCATTTTTCAACCCATAATAAACAAGCAGGCTTTTGGACTTTTTCAATCTCCAAAGCCGCGGTTTAGGGTTACCCAAACACGGCTCGCCGGTAATAGATCCAACCTCAATAAATCCGAATCCAATAAATGGCAAAACATCGCAAAGGACTGCGTCTTTATCAAAACCTGCGGCAAGCCCTACTGGATTTTTGAATTTAATCCCCAATACATTTTGCTCAAGACTGCAATCAGAATACGAAAAAAATAATCCCGTCAACTGTTTTAAAAACCAGGATTTTCCCAAAAACACCCCTACGGAGCACATCCTATCGTGCACAACTTCTGGATCAAAACGGAAAAAAACGGGCTTTAACAAAAACCGGTAAAAAAGATGGATAATATGGTTTCGAAACCAAATCACTGCTTGCACGGCTATAATTCTAGCATTTTCGACTCTCTCAAATCGGAAGCAAAAAAACTACTTTGCAAACAAAAACACAGCGTATTTGCCGTTAACCCCTCCGCAGCCGTCCGACCAGTCCCCAAGCATCGCTTCGTGATGGCTGGGGCTTTTATCCCACTGGTCAACAATCGCAGATGCAGATATTCGACTATTCATAGCAATGTTTTCGGAAATAGATTTGTAATCAATATGGTTGCGCGTTACCGCATCCGCAAACTTGTCGTGCGAAAAATCAGTCGATATCTCCCCTGCCCTCTCTCCGGCAGCCTTGCAAATCTTGTCATTAGTTGCAAGCGGTCTTTGCCCACGCTCCCTGCGCCATGCATTCACCGCCGAATTTAAATCCAGCGTCTGCACAGCAAGATCAGTCCTCTTCGTCACATCTGGGCTGGGTTTTGGGCTTGGCAGAGATTTTACCTGCGGCACATTTAATTTTGAACCGGAAACTACGCTCTGTGGCACCACTGCAGCAACACTTTCACCCAAGACATCACCAAGCCTTGTCCTAAATGTTTTAGGTGGCATACTTTGTATCAAAATGGGCAAGGAGAGCAGAAAAATTAAAGAGACTTTAATATAACGATTCAATAGAGCTAATTTAGACAAGTAGACCCATTAAGTCAAATTAGTCTTCATCATCAGTAGAATCTTCGTCCGAACGTCTGTCCTCGTGACTGTCAGAATCCTTCTCCCCCTTTACTTCCCCTCGCACCCTTTCCGTTTCCTCAATCGCCTTTTGGATCTCCGGTCTTTCATGTTCATTATCTTGTTCCTCATTCAACTTTTCTTCCTGCTCTTCCAGCGTCTTTTTAAATTCCTGCGTCCTTCCGCTTTCCTGGGCATCCTGCCTGCCCTGCTCCAACGTCTTTTTGTACTCCTCAGACGCCGTGTCCGCCGCCTCAGAATCTTTTTTCGACTGGTCAATCAAATCATCGGCGCGCCTGACAACACTAATATCCGGATCGCCAACAACTTTTGCCGCAACTTTTTCGCTCAAAACTTTAACCGGAAACAACAACTCCCCAGGTCTTGCCGCTTGGGAAACCCCAACCACAGAACCACTCAAAACCAAAAATATGGACGCAAAAATCAAACCCCGCCCAAAAATTAAACGCCAAGAAAATTCCCCTTTTCCCGGAAGCCTCAGCGACAAATCCAGCCACCCGTTGCTAGTCAAATAGCCGGGTATCTCAATTTTCTGGTATTCCTCTTTAAGTTGTTTTAATTTATCCTCTATCATTTTCAATTATTGTTTTTAACTTTTCCAAAATCCTATGTATCCTTACCCTCAGCGCACCTTCCCTAACCTTGACTATTTTTGATATTTCAACAAACGACATTTCTTCAAAAAACCTCAAAATTACGATTTGCCTATCCCGTTCTGCCAATTGCCCCAAGGCTTCTTTCAGTTTTTCCTTCTCTCGGTCCAGGTCTATACTTTCGCCTATTTCTCCTTCTGTTTCTATATGTTCATGGTCTTCAAGTTTTGCATTCTTCCTGCGTCTGGAATGGTCAATTATTAAATTCCTGGCAATCCTATATAGGAATGCTTGGATCGTCCCTCCGCGGTCTTGCGAAAAGCTGGCAATCGATTTCCAGGCTTTTAAAAAAGTTTCCTGGACAATATCCTGCGCCAGCGCCCTATCCCTCAAATTAAAATAGCAATACCTATATATTTGCTTGTAATACAAATTATAGATTGCACCGTACGCATCCTTGTCTCCATTTTGTGCTCTGAAAATTAAAATAGGCAAGTCATCCATGAGCACTTATTCTAAACAGTTATTTCAAAAGTAGCAAAATCTAAAAATATCACTGTCAATAAGTTAAACGTAAATCGAGGCAAAATGTAACATTTTCAAAACCCGTCCGTTTAACCTTTCAGAATGGCAAAAAAATTACTTCCAATATTCACACTCCTTTTTATACTGATCACGTCACCAGTCGTTGCGTCCAACAACAGCTCGGATAGGGAAAACCATGGGACATTCGTTTCTGCTGAGGCTCACGAACATGAGGGCGGAGAAGAAGTTTCTAAGGTAGCAAAATCCGATATTGGCAAAAAACATCAAGAAGATGAGGATGAAGATAACGACGAAGATTTTGACGATGAGGACGAGGATGATGAGGACTTTGACGACGACGATATTATTTTAATCTCTCCCAATCCATCACCAAGCGCATCACCATCAGCTTCGCCGGTGGTCACTCCTTCACCGGACGTTTCACCTTCGCCCGACGCTACGCCATCACCAAGCCCAAGTGTTTCACCCACACCGGCACCAAACACCCAAAACACAAATGCGATTCAAAACATACTTGATAAAATTGAAGAATTACTCACTCAACTCAAAAATCTTTTCTAATTAGCCTCAAATTTTGCCGCCTTCCCAGTCGAGTATCTTTTATAGTATAATTATTCCATACTTCTTTTTCGCGTTTCTCCAAAAAAATCTAAATTCGTACGAAATCAATAAATTTTCGTCATAATTTGGCAAAAACCGCAAAAAAAACGTCATATTGCCCAATTAATTAGTCAAAAAGTATCAATTTGTGGATTTAGCCTGTACTTGTTCGCTCATTATCCGGAGATTCAAGCTCTAAACCGCTATCAAGGACCAACTCAAACCTTCTTCTTCTTCCTTCAACAAATTCAATTGGCTTAACAACAATTGCTTTTCCATCAAGCTCATACGGATAATTTACGCCATCTTCCATTGGAACAACACCATGATATTTTCCTCCGTCTTCTCCAACAAATACTTTATAATTGTTTTGGGCCCTAAATCTCATACTTCTTCCGCTTCTTGCATTCTTTGCAATAACGGCTTCCCGCCAGCCCAATACCACCTCATGAACCTCACGTTGCCCCTCCACAGAAGGCGCAGTGTCAACTCCATGAATTCTTTCTGCATACATATAAATCACCCCCTTTTATTTTGGCTTTAAAAAAACCGCCAGTCTCCCTGTGCGGTTATTCGAATGTACTAAAAATATTTTAATTCAAAACGAAGCTAAATGTAACCCCTTAAACTAAGCCGCATCTTCCTCAAATAGCATCAGCACCCTTTGGCCTATCTTATCCATATTTGACCAATAAACAAGCTTGGAGACAGTATCATCGCTAAGATTCCCAAATGTATATTCATCCAAAGCGTCTTGCAAGTAACTTGAATGCATATATTCTAAAAAATCCGTCAGTCCTTCGGGATTCATTTCGGAAACGGCACTAAATCCAGAAACGTCTTTACGAACAATTGGGTCATTGAGGAATCTATCCTTGTATTGCCACAATCCATTTATCATTTTCCTCGATTCTAATTCTAAATCAACTGCCACCGGCCCCCTGGGATGCAAAAGCTGCATAAACATATAGTATTGCTGGTCTGAGGTCTCTCCAAAATATCGGTCAAAGCCGGTTTCCGGATCAAGTCCTAATCCTAATCCGCTAAAAATAGATTCTATAGGAATACCTTCTTGCACTGCATAGGAAAGCAAAATCAAATCCTCATCTAGTTCTTCCTTTCCAGGAAGACTATTGTTTTCTCTTTCTCTGTTCATAATCCAACAAAAAACGGCCTTGCGGTCGTTTAACGTCCAAAGGATTGTAGCAGAAATGAGGCTAAAAGTAAAGCTTCTATGCTTACTAAAATCTAAGATCTAACTCATTCCCTGTGATTTCTTTCTTCTCGCTTCAACTTCGTCCAAAATGATCTTGCGGATCCTGATATTTTTCGGTGTTATCTCTACAAGTTCAGATTCGTCAATATACTCCAAAGAGTCCTCAAGCCCCATTTCCTTTGGCGCATTAAAATGCTCGCTTGACCCTTCACCCTTGCTTCGCATGTTCGAAAGCTGTTTTTCGCGGCAAACGTTTACATGGATATCTTCGCTTCTGCTGTTCTGTCCAACCACCTGGCCCTTGTAAACACTAACGCCTGGGCCAACGAACATAACTCCGCGGTCTTGGCTGTTAATCAGCCCATACAGGCTTGTACTGCCGGTTTCGTGGGCAACCAAAGACCCTCGATCGCGCTTGTGCAAATATCCATCATCCTGCCTAAATTCCAAAAAGTTAGTGTTTATAATCCCCAAACCCTTGGAATCCGTCATTAACTCTCCTCTATAACCAAAAAGTTCGCGCGTAGATGAAATAAATTCCATAAAAGCCGTACCATTTTCGACTTTCATATCGATAACCTCTGCCCTACGCTCACCCATTTTCGACATCACCGAACCGCTGTATTGTTCCGGAACTTCAATAAAAATTCTCTCAAATGGGATCATCTTGACTCCATCGACAATTTTAGTAATTACTTGCGGCCTAGAAACGGCAAATTCGTACCCTTCGCGCCTCAAACGCTCAATCAAAATGGCCAAGTGCAGTTCGCCGCGTCCGGAAACAACCCAATCACCTCGTACCCCATCTGCAACTTTAAGCGCCACATCCGTTTCAAGCTCCCTAAAAAGCCTCTCCCTGATTTGTCTTGAAGTTTTAAATTCACCCTCGCGTCCTGCAAAAGGAGACGAATTGACCATAAAGTGCATCCTGATTGTCGGTTCCTCAATACCTATAACCGGCAACGCTTTTGGGTTAACACAATCGGCAATCGTATCCCCAATCGTCACATCAAAAATACCGGACATTGCGGCAATGTCCCCGGCAACAACTTCTTTGGCATCAACCCTAGCCAAACCTTCAAATGTCATAAGTGAAGTAACTTTGGCTTTCTTCATTTCTCCAAGCCTGCTGATATGCATTACATCCGAACCCGCAACAAGCTTGCCGCTGGTAACCCGGCCAATGGCGATCCTGCCTTTGTGAACATCGCCGCCGATATTAGAAACCAAAAGCTGCAGCGGCGCGCCAGCATCTATCTTGGGTGCCGGAATGTGTTCCAAAATCGCATCAAAAACAGGAATTATGTCAACCATCTTGGAAAGATCCGGCTCGTTTCCGGCTTTGCCTTCTTTTGCACTTGCATAAACAGTAGGGAAAATTGCCGTATCCTCATCCGCACCAAGTTCAATAAATAAATCAAACACTTCGCCTATAACCTCAGAAATCCGCGCATCAGGCTTATCTATTTTGTTAATGACGACAACGATCTTATGACCCATCTTAAGAGCCTGTCTTAAAACAAACCTTGTTTGAGGCATTGGACCTTCTTTGGCATCAACCAAAAGCAAACAGCCGTCTGCCATCGTAAGAACACGTTCTACTTCCCCGCCAAAATCTGCGTGGCCTGGAGTGTCAATAATATTAATTTTGGTGTCGCGAAATATTACACTGGCGTTTTTGGAAAAAATCGTAATTCCGCGCTCTTTCTCCAATTCGTTGCTGTCCATAATCAAAGTATCCTCGGCATTTTTTCCGAGCGCAGTCATACTCTGCTTTAAAAGAGCATCTACAAGCGTAGTTTTTCCATGGTCTACGTGAGCAATTATTGCCACATTTCTTATATTTGCCATAGATATCCTTTCGTGGCAAAAATATCAGAGGAGAGCCTAGACCCGTAGCTTGCTAGGATCACAAGCTTTGCTTCTTGGCATGAGCGAAGGGTGCCAAGGCTAACTGCTGACATAATGGCAACATTCCTAATTTTAGTCATATTTATATTTTACCTTTGAGACCTCTGATACTTTTGAAACTTTTGATACTTTTCAGGTAACAAAAAACCGCCCTTCCAGCGGCTATAGGTCTATTATAGCAGGTTTTGCCGAATCACACAGAAGTAAATTTATACGGGCCAACTCACGGCATCTATTCTAGGTAAAGCAAGGTCTATTGGACTTCGGACATCATATTCGCCCAGTCGGGCAACCTTCAGCCACTCGTATGCCTCATTATTTGCTTCAATATACCTATCCGAACCCTCCCTGCATCGCTTGGCTGTTTTCTCCCAATCTATTATTTGGTTATGAGCATAGTGGACAACATCCTCCATCCTCAACCTTCTTAACAAATTAACCTCTCCCTTTCTACCACCCTGCCAAAGATCCTCCATCCTGCGGTTTTGGACTGCCCGGAAACCTATAGCTAAACTCATGGAAGCAATAATAAAATCCGCGCTTTCTTCATCAGAGAGTACATCAAAATCGGTTTCTTCAAAATGCTTCTCTAAAAAGCCACCCAAAAATTCTTCCTGCACATGGTCAAACGGATATGCTGATGGAAACTCACCAAAAACCGGGGCCTCTTTTATTGCTGGCACAAACATAATTATACGGCTTTTTGTCAACTTTTTGGGGTAAAACTATCTGGCTTTCCGGACAAGCTTGGCAACGTAGATAATTTGCAAAAGTTCTCCGTCGTCACCCTCTATTTCGGTAATCCCCGACAAACGGTTAAATTCGCGAAGGTAATCAGAAAGTCCCTCTTTCAGCTCTTTAAGTTCGGAAGCCAATGTCTTGGTTTTATCCGCCAAAGCTTTGACCACCGGCTGTTTTAAAATCTGGGCGCGTGTCGCCGCCTTAACTTTATTGGCTTCCTTGGCCGCATCTGCATGTTCGCGGTAAGTGGTGTCATTTTCAAAAGCGTCTTTGAGCATTTCGCGTGCCTCCGAAAGTTCAGCCGAAAGTTTTGCAATCTGGGAATTATTGTTTTTGATCATTCCCTCAAGCTTCATCACCAACTCCGCCTGGTCATCCCCACCTGGCGCCTCCGACACTTCAGGTTCCACCAATTTCTCCAACTCTTCCGACTTCTCTGAGCTATCCGAGTCTTCTGAGTTCTCTGAGTTCTCCGAGTTCTCCGAAACAACCTCTCCGTCAATTACATCGTCATCTGCCATGCCCTCCAATATATATAAATTCTGTTGTCAAAAACAAGGGGTTGACTTAACCAACGTTGACATAAACTAAAGCCAACCAATATAATCTGACCTCAGATGAAAAAGAAAGCACGCAGTGCGGCTTCCTTTTTTCGCCATATAGCAAATGGATCTGCCTCGATAAAAACTAAGTCAAAATCAGTTTATTTAAACATAGTCCACAAAGTAGAAAATCATCCTGTCCAGAGTTTTTTGGTAACACTCCTACTGCTTCTTGGCTTAATCGTATTAGGTAACCTTATTACCAAACCTAAAACAGCCGAGGAAGAAAAAGCCAAAGAACCAATTACTGTGGATACCTATTCTATAGGAAGTGCCCCCAAAATTACGGTTCCGGCACAGGTAGAAAAGGAGGGGGTAATCCAAATTACCGCGCAAACAGCAGGCATTGTAAATAAGGTTAACGTAGTAGACGGCCAAAAAGTTAACAAGGGCCAGCCGCTCATTTCTCTTTCTTCAAATTATCAAGGGGCAAATGCCGCATCCGTTCAAAGACAGCTTGCAGGTGTGCAGGCACAAAATGCAAAAGTTGTTTATGGCGCACAGCAAGAAATTATCGCAAAACAAAGGGAAATTGCCCAAGAATCTGCTACTAATTCAGACGATCTAAGAAGCATTGGTGAGAAATCAATTGACGAAACAAAATCATTAATTTCTCTAAATGATTCTATCCTCGCGAGTCTCGACAGCAATCTCACAGAACTTGAAACTACCAATATTGGTGGTGCAAACGATGCGGCCATTTTGCAAACCAAACAGCTTAAAAGCCAATTTCAAGCCGCCAACAACCAGGCAAAATCGGCTCTTAGAAACACAGAATTTACCTCAGCCAAGGATAAGGCACCGGCCAATCTTTCCAGTCTACAAAAAGATATAGCCCTCAAGCAGTTGGATCTTCAGGAGAAAACCTTAAAACTAAATCTCGACGCCGCAAACCTTCAGGTCCGCCTCGCTCAAATATCCGAATCCTTATTTTTCCCAACAAGCCCGTTTACAGGCACCGTCGAAAAAGTCCACGTCAGGGCAGCCCAGCAAGTAACTCCCGGTACCGTGCTTGTTACAATCTCATCACTTGGGAAATCCCAAACAGCAGTAGCTTATGTCCCTCAAAATACGGCAGGTTCTGTTTCCAAGCTCGATTTGAGTTATCTGACTGTAGATAAGCAAAAATTTGAAGTAACGCCCATTTACGTTTCAACAGAGGCGGTGCAGGGACAACTTTACGCAATTATCTTCCCGATTCCCAAAGAAGCCCAAAATTTGCTAACCGATAAGGGGTTTGTCGATATCGAGATTCCAATCGGATACTCATATACTTCTGCCGCTACCCCGTACATTCCACTCGATTCGGTTCATCAAACTCAAGACAAGGCAATCGTTTTTGTTATCACAAACGGCCAAGCAGAAGCAAAAACTGTAACTCTCGGCCAGGTGCAGGGCAATTTCATTGAAATTACAAGCGGGCTCAATTCAAACGATACAGTAATAATCTCCCGAAACATTGTCTCGGGCGACTCCGTAAAACCAAAGGTTCTTTAAAAAAATTATGGAAAAAGTAAGATCTTATCTAACAGGATTGAAATACGATCCAAGGCTTGAAGATCATTTCATCGCAAAATACTTGGTCAATTTCCGCTATGTTTTACTTTTAATAATCGCAATCATAGCAACAGGTGTATTCAGCTTTTTAAACCTACCCCGAAGACTGAACCCTGAGGTAAAAATACCAATCGTCTCCGTAACAACAGCCCTCCCTGGTGCCGGACCTGAAGACATTGAATCTCTTATCACAATTCCCATAGAAGATGAAATCGTCGGTTTGGAGAAAGTTAAAACCGTTAGCTCAAATTCGTCTGATAGCTTTTCGCAAATTGCCGTTGAATTTGAAAGCGGAACCGATCCCGCAAAAGCAAAAGACGACGTACAATCAGCCGTAGACACGATATCTAATTTACCGAAAGACGCCCAAACACCCAAAGTCCAAAAATTGGATTTCGAAAACCAGCCGGTTTGGACTTTTTTAATAACCTCAACAGGTGATGATGCAAGTCTTATGAGCTTTGCAAAAAACTTAGAGGACAAAATAGAAAATATTCCTTCAGTAAAAGAAGTTCAGGTTTCCGGTATTGACCAGGAAGAGGTACAAATAACTGTAAACTCCAATACAAAGCGGCAGTATGATATCAGTCCACAAGCCTTATCCCTTGCCATCCAATCGGCTGTTAATGCCCAACCGGCAGGTATTTTAAATACAGAAAATTCGACGTTTTCTCTCACAATCGATCCCGCAATCGAAAACATTGAAGATGTCAGGAAATTGGAATTAAACTTAAACGGTCAGGTTGTAAAGTTAGGCCAAATAGCACAAATCGCAATTGTACCCAAACCCAATATCGCCAAAACTTATTTTGTTAACACAAACACAAAACCAACTAGAGGTGTAATATTTTCTGTCTTCAAAACCGACAGTGCAAATATCAACAAATCTGTTGAAGATGTTAAAAAAGTGGTTGACCTTGAATTCAAAAGCTATCAAGATACATTTCGGCAAACATCAATTTTGAATTTAGCAAAGGAAGTTGACGATTCATTCAATGACCTTGCGGGAAGCTTCCGCGACACAATTATCCTGGTAACGATTGTACTTTTCATATTTCTGGGTATCAGACAAGCCTTAATAGTCGCTTTTGCCATTCCGCTTTCCTTTTTAATCGCTTTCACAGTAATGGACATTACTGGCCTAACATTAAACTTTTTATCTTTATTCTCCTTAATCCTTGCACTTGGACTTTTGGTAGACGACGCAATAGTTGTTGTGACAGCAGTCACCAGTTATTGGCGAACCAATAAGTTCACCCCAAATCAAACCGGTCTTTTGGTGCTTCGCGATTTCGTTGTTCCTATTTGGTCAACCACAATAACTGCAGTTTGGGCATTTTTACCCATCCTCATAGCAACTGGAATCATTGGTGAGTTTATTAAATCAATTTCTATCGTTGTTTCAACAACTTTAATCGCCTCAACAGCAATAGCCATATTAGTCACCCTCCCCCTTATGGTCGTCTTTCTAAAACCTCAAATCCCAAGTAGGGTCAAAATTTTAATAAACCTCATCATTTTTTTGGTAATTATTGCAATTGTGTTTGGTCTCAGCCAAAACAGCCCACTCCTGCCAATAAATATTGTTGCAACAATCCTGCTGCTTTTGATCACCTTTAAACTAAGACGTGAATTATCCTTATCATTTGTCAGAAATTTAGGAAAAATTATTAATGTAAAACGAGTCGGGAAAACCATTCACACATATGCAAACAGCGGAATTATTGATTCTCAAAAACTTGCACACAAATACCAAAGACTTCTTGACAGGTTGCTGAATTCAAAAAGCGCACAAAATAAAACCCTCATAATCGTCGTTCTTTTTGCCGTCTTTTCTTATCTTCTAATTCCTCTCGGTCTTATAAAAAATGAGTTTTTCCCAAAAAATAACTCGGACTCATTTTATATAACGCTGGAATTGCCCACCGGAACAAGCCTTCAGTCATCTCAAAATCAGGCACAAAGCTTGCTTGGCGAATTATCAAAAATACCGGACGCTAAATTTATTACGGCAGAAATTGGCAAGTCACTATCAACATCAGATTTTTTCAATCGCCAGGGGGGCGCCAATAACATATTATTTACTGTAGTCTTAACTAAAGAAAATTCAATTAAGGCCGCGGAAGAAGTTAGCGAACAATACAAAAACTACAATCCCGGGAAAATTTCGGTCATTGAGCAATCAAGCGGTCCTCCGGCCGGTGCCGACCTACAAATAAAACTTTCTGGGGAAGATTTTAGTGTTTTAAACCAATATGCAGATAAAATAATAGTGTATCTGGCAAATCAACCGCAAAACACTAACGTTTCAAAATCGATTACGGCCGGAACCAGCAAAATAGTTTTCGTTCCGAACAAAAGTAAACTGGCCCAATACGGCTTGTCGGAAAGCGCAATAGGCAACGAGCTGAGAATTTTCGCAAGCGGCTTCACACTTGACAGTGACGTTAAATTCGATGGCGAAACTTACGATATAGTCTACAGGAACAGTTCAAAAATCCGCTCGCCCCAAGATCTGGGAACAATCACAATCCCAACCAAAGTCGGACAAATCCCCTTATCAAGCTTAGGGACACTAAAACTTGAATCAAACCCGACGAGGATTACCAGGGAAAATCAAAAACGAACGATTTCTGTTTCATCGACCCTTAAAAAGGGGTTTACTGCCCCCAAAGAAAGCGCAAACCTCGAAAAATTTGCGAAAAGTCTTAACCTGCCCTCAGGTTACGACTGGACTACGGGAGGCGTAAATGAAGAAAACCAGAAAAGCTTAAATTCCATATTTCAGGCAATGGTTATTGCTGCAATTCTAATTATGGCAACAATGGTTTTGCAATTCGGCTCTTACAGAAAGGCCTTTATCATACTTTTAAAAATCCCGATTGCAATTTCTGGGGTATTTATGGTTTTTGCCATCACACAAACACCGCTGTCATTCCCAACAGTTATCGGAATTCTTGCCCTCTTTGGAATTACCGTATATCAGTCAATGTTAATTGTCGACAAAATCAACAAAAATCAAAAGGCCGGCATGCACCTAAAGCATGCAATTTCCGACGCTTGTGCATCGAGGGTAGAACCGATTTTGTTTGGGACAATCTGCACCGTCGTCGGATTAATTCCTATAACATTATCCGATCCTCTTTGGAGAGGGCTTGGCGGCGCAATAATTGCCGGGTTACTTTTTTCCGGCATTATCATGCTGCTGTTTATTCCTGTTGTTTATTTCAAAGTATTTGAAAAAGAAAACTAGAGACTTGGCAGTAAAATCACTAAGGCATATAATCGTACTGTGGGAACAATCAGCATTCTTGCCAACTGGATACTTTCGGCGTTAACTATCGTTCTAATCTCCCAGTACGTCAAAGGGTTTTACGTCGACTCCTATCAAACTGCTTTAGTAGTCGCCCTTGTTTTAGGAGTCTTTAACGCGTTTGTAAAACCGGTAGTCGTGATCCTCACACTGCCAATAAATATTATCACCCTCGGTCTGTTCACATTCGTCATTAACGCTTTTTTAATAATGCTTACAGACTACTTCGTAAAAGGCTTCACAGTCACCAGCTTTACACCCGCCCTAATCGCAGCAGTTATTCTGTGGCTTATCAACGTTCTTATTTCAAAAGCCACTTTTCCGATAAAAACCAAGTAGTCAATATCTCCACTTGCATACACGTGGTAGAATAGTCGCAGTATTTCTTCTGCCCCCAAACTTTAATGAGTAGTCTCAAAATTATAATACCTATTTTATTAGTTCTTATTCTCGCGGCAGCCGGAGTCTATTCTATTTATAAAACCCAAACAGCAGATACCCCAATAACGGCAATTGCCAGCGCGTCACCGATTGCAACAGGCTTTCCCACGCAATCACCATCATCAAAACCGGCAATTGCTCAAAACCAAAACACTGCAAATGCACAAAACCAGCCTGCAACTGGACCGGAAGACGGCCTGGAAATCAAAAACGAAGGCATCCAAATCAACTCGCCAGCACAAAGCACAGCAATTTCATCGCCCGCCAAAATAACTGGCAAAGCAAACGTAACTTCGCAAAAGGTCACAATTCTTGTTTTAGACACAAACGGCAATCTATTGGGCCAGGGCCAAGCAAGTGCTTGCGTAGGGTTAGACGCCTGCCCATTTGAAGCTTCAATTACCTTTACCAAACCAACAACCACAACCGGAAAAATCGTGCTTTACGCACCATCCCAAATCGACAACTCCCCAACTTACGCAACCTCAATTCCTGTAACCTTTTAGTTATTGACTAAAAATCTCCCATCTACCAATTTTTAAAACATGATGAAGCAAGTGTGAATCAACAGACGAGATAAGCCATAATTCGGCACTGGCGGAATCCTGAGCGAAGCGGGTATTGCTTATTCTCTTTGATCTTGATTGGCTGAGCGTTTTTTAGGCACGCAGTCCTGCTATGCGGGACGAGTACCGCATGGCACTGTATAAAATTGCGTAGACAAAAAAATTCCATTCCGAATAAAAAATTTAGCGACAAAAAAAGAAACAGATTAAACAAAACAGCCCGAATTATTCTCTAATTTTGTGGTAATTACACAAGTTTACGAATATAATTGGTTAAATGACGCAAACCGCAAACACACCCGCAACTTTTGTAATTTTTGGCGCAACCGGCGATCTTTCCAGAAAAAAAATCTTCCCTTCATTTTTCGAACTTTTCAAAAATAAACTACTGCCAGCCCAAATCAAAATAATCGGCGCCGCAAGAAGCAATCATTCAAAAGAAAGTTTCTTAGAACTTTTTAAAGACACCATAAAAACCGACGATAAAGCATGGAGTGAATTTGCCCAAAAAATCGACTATTTCAAGTGTGACATCGAAAAAAACCTTGACTTGGATAAACTTAAAAAACACTTAGAAACCCAAGAAAAAGAAAACAGCGTTTGCGCCCAACGCATCTATTATCTGGCAATTTCGCCATATATTTACAAAGAAGCGTTTGAAAATTTGGGCAAAAACCAGCTTAACATTGGCTGCCAAGACCACGGTAAACAATCTAGGATCGTTATCGAAAAACCTTTCGGTTATGACCATACCTCTGCACAAATTCTAAATACCACCCTTGATAAGTTTTTTACCCCAAACCAAATTTACAGGATCGACCACGTACTCGGCAAAGAAACAGTCCAAAACATTTTTGCCTTCCGCTTTGCAAATGAAATGTTTGAACCTATTTGGAACAACAAATACGTTGACCATGTCCAAATAACATACGCCGAGCGCGGCGGCATCGAAAAACGCGGCGAATACTATGACAGGGCAGGCGCCCTTCGGGATGTCACCCAAAACCACTTGCTTCAGCTTTTGGCAATAACCGCTATGGAAGAACCAGCCAAATTTGACCAAATGTCTATTCGCGAAAAAAAGCTGGAGGTATTAAAAAATGTCAGGCACATGACCGAGGAAGAAGTCCTAAAAAACACTGTCCGCGGCCAATACGAAGGCTATTTAAACGAAGAAAAAGTTGCCAAAAATTCCCAGACAGAAACTTATGCCCTAACGAAATTATTTATAGACAGTAGTCGTTGGCAAGGTGTTCCTTTTTATCTTAGGACCGGCAAGATGCTAGAGGGCAAAGTCATATCGATAATCTTTACCTTCAAAGAAAACCCCTACCAACTTTTCAAAGACTTTTCAACGGAACCTACCCAAAACCATATAACACTGCAAATACAGCCAAATGAGGGTATCGGTATCCATTTGGCAGCCAAAAAGCCTGGCCTGGCGACGATGATCGAACCGGTCGATATGGAATTCTGTTACAAAACGTCATTCAACGAACTTCAGCCAGACGCTTACGAGCGCCTGCTTTTGGATATTATAATAGGCGACCAAACGCTCTTTATCGGCCAAGTTGGCGAAAGCTGGAAAATTATAGACCCAATCAGAAACGCCTGGGATAATAACAAACCACCGCTTGCGGCATACAAACAAGGTTCGTGGGGGCCGAAAGAAGCAGACGGTTTAATCAAAAAAGACAACCGTCAATGGCTGGCACCAATTCTTTCTATCTGCAAAATTTAAGCTTGGAAACTACTTACACACACTCGGGTCGTTTGTGGCAATTGCGCCTAGGTCTGCCGAATTTACCCAACCGTTGTTGTCAACATCGGCATCTCTATTATTTTTGGCAACATTCACTTGGCCAAAACCATCTGCGGCTGCCGCAACATCAGCACTGCTAACAATTCCATCGCTGTTCAAATCACAATTGCTCGCCGCAACCGGCGTTTGGGCACTAATTTGTCTGCTAGGTCTACCAAACTGGGTCAAAAGCACAACACCGGCAGAAAGCGGAATCACCATAAACGCGCTAAAAATTAAAACTAGCCCTAAAACTTTTTGATATGGGGTAAACGAACCTCCGCCTTCCATAACCTTATTGTTGCTTAAATTACAAACCTTGTCAACCAAGCTTTTTCTTAACGGGATGTCCCCCAAAAGCAATACGCAAAGATCCAACCATTCTGGCAAAATACGATTTCTGGATTCTTTCGTCTGTTTCAGATTCGCGTCTAATTTCTAGCGATCTTTCTATTATTTCTATTGGCAAATCGTTTTCTTTTGCAAAATCGACTGTCCAAACGGCCTCACCGGATGCACTGCCAATAACTCCGGCAACTTTTTCCATTTGAGGATCGTTGGTTAGCGCTTCAATTGTGCGCTCCATCATGAATCCGGAAATCAAAGTACCTTTTTGATAAAGCTTCGAAACCGCCAACAGGTCCAAATCGTAAGGTGATTTCTCCATCACACCAAAACCTTCACCAATTGCCTGCATATAACCGTATTCAATCGCATTGTGGACCATTTTGACAAAGTGCCCTGCACCGCCTTCACCAAAATATTGGTGCCCACCACCAGGCTTTGCCAGCGAATCCAAAATTGGCTTCACTTCCTCATATGCACTTTTGTCCCCACCGGCCATCATTGGATATCCGGCTGTTCGTGCAATGACTCCACCCGAGACACCGATTCCCAAGAATCTTATACTTTTGTTTTTAAAAGTTTCGTACCATTTTTGTGTGTCAGAATATTTTGAATTCCCGCCATCAACAACAATATCTCCACCTTCAACATATTTTGACATTTCCGCCAAAACTTCCTCAGTTGCTTCACCAGCCGGCACCATCGACCACACAATTTTCGGCTTATCTAATTTTTCTACAAGATTTTTAATCGAATCCGCCGCAGTGATTTGGGATTTATAAGCATCATTCTCTGATATTAAATCATCGACCTTCTCAGCCGTTCTGTTCCAAACCACAACATCGTGTCCCTCTTCTAGAAGTTTAGAAACCATCCTATTGCCCATTTTGCCGAGGCCTATAAAACCTAATTTCATTTTTTAACCAAAAAAACCACTACTTTTGAAAGACAGCGGTAACAAAATAAAAGACAACAATAATAAAACAAAAAATAAGATAATGAAAATAGCCAAAACTAAAAAAACTTTATTTCCCACAATCAAAGTATATCAGTAATTATATACGTTTTAATCCCACTTTTTCTATAAAACACCGCCGAGTATTTTTCCACATCATTTTCTGCCTCGTTCAACATAATTTCCAGTGCCTCTTTTTTCTCCTGGCCAAACATTAAAACAATAAAATTTGTGAATTCTTCTAGTGCTTTCAGTGTTAAAGAAATTCGCTGTGGAAATCTATCTTCAACTTCATCCCAAGCAACATAGTTCGGCGAATGCGTCATATCGCTTTGGGGAAATATTCCCGCAGTATGTACATTAGTGCCAACACCCATTACTCCAACTCTTTTCTTAAATCTCTTAAATAGATTCTGTATAGTTTCATCATAATTGCAGACGTCTCCATCAATATTGTCTATCCCCCTTAAGATTTTATGTGTCTCGATGCATTTTTCGTCAGCATATTTCTTAATTCCTTGATCCAAAATAAGCTTCTCGTTGCTGTTCTCATGAAACGGCTCACCATACCGCTCATCCACAACACAAATTGCGCCTGGTGTAACATCCGATGGTTTTACGATCATCTCGCAATAATCCATAGATGTCCCACCGGAAAGCGCCAAAAGTGTTTTTGAATCTACAATTTTTTTAAGAATTTCATGAGCTTTAACCTGCCCCTCAACCTTATCTTTAACCTTTACAAGATCAATCATTTCTTAATCTTCCACTTAGATCCTTCAGGAGTGTCCTCAACATCTACTCCCATTTCCCCAAGTTCCTTGCGCAATTTATCCGATTCCTCAAAAGCGCCTCCAGATCTCAAATCCTCACGTTTTTTAATAAGTTCCATCGCCCCTTCTGGCAGTTCAGCCTTTTGAATCCCACGTAGCCCAAGCCCAAACACTTGGTCCATCATCAAAATAGATTCGTGCTTTGATCGAGTTGCGTTATCGCTCTTAACCATTTCCCACATCAAAGCGATCGCTTTTGGCATATCCAAATCGTCATAAATTATTTTCTTGAATTTATCATCAAATTCCGGTAGTGACTCCCAAGGCTCCTCAACCGAATCCCACTGCGAAACTTCTTGTCTAAGGTTGTTTAAAGCATTTTGGGCAGATTCCAAACTTTCCCAAGTAAAATTAAGCTTTGATCTATAGTGTGCCGTTAAAAACAAATACCGTAAAGCCAACGGGTCAAAACCTTTATCTTCAATATCCGAAAGTTTGTAAAAATTATTTAAAGATTTTGACATCTTTTCCCCTTCGACTAATAAGTGTTCTCCCTCAAGCCAATAGTTAACAAATTTCTGCCCAGTTGCAGCTTCAGACTGTGCAATTTCGTTTTCGTGGTGGGGAAATAGTAAATCGATTCCTCCGCAGTGGATATCAAAATGCTCACCCAAAAGGCTCATGCTCATTGCCGAACATTCAATATGCCAGCCAGGCCTACCTTTACCAAACGGTGCATCCCAGCTTGGCTCACCTGGTTTCTCAAATTTCCACAGAGCAAAATCGCTCCATGACTCTTTGTCATAAAGGTCATCATTAATTCTTGCTCCCTTCTTTAAATTAACCTTAGAGAGACCCGAAAGCTTCCCGTAATTAGGAAACTTCTCCACCGAAAAATAAATTCCATCATCCGCTTTATAAGCGATTTTTTTATCCAAAAGCCTACTGACAAGATTTACCATTTCATTTATATATTCTGTTGCTCGTGGATAATAACGTATTGCGCTTTCTAACTCCTTAGGTTCGTCTGGTTCCAGGATAATGTTTAGTTTTTCAAAACTATCGAAAAAAGCCTTTTCATATCTTTCTGTAATCTTTTTGTAGTCAACTTTTTCTACCTTGGCCTTTTTTATGATCTTGTCATCAATATCGGTAACATTCGTCACGTGGTAAACATTAAAGCCGTTAAACGTCAAAACCCGCTTCAGTACGTCCTCAAAAACAAACGTGCGCCAGTTGCCGATATGCACATAGTCATAAACCGTCGGGCCGCAAGTATACAGCCCAACAACATCACCATTAGGCCTAAACTCCTCAACTTTTCGGGATAAATAATTAAAAAATTTTAAAGGCATCAAACACCTTGCATTGTAGCAAAATTCTACTCCGATCCGTAACTACGGCTGGTTTCTGCACTGGCCTTGCCAACTGCAACCGCAACGTCCTGTTGGTCTTGCTGTCTCTTCTCATTCAAATTCCCCAACTTGTCCGCTTCTGCCTGTTGCACATCTTGCTGCTGGGCAAGCTGTTTTTTACGCGCTTCTTTGATATCGTAATCTTCATAAATTTTCTTAACAATTTGGGCATGAGCATCATTGCTAAACTCCTCATCAGCGTTCTGGGCCGCCTCCAGTTCTGCATTTCTTTTGCCTGTCACCTGTCTTACAAAAGTACTTGGGATTTTTTTTATGTCTTCCAAAACACCACTGCCTGCCTGCTTTGCGTGCGAAGCAATCTCTTCCCGAACGTCGCCGGCAATGTCCATAACTTAATTGTAGAGGAAATGTTCATAATTAGGAAATCGTTCAACGCAACCTTCTAGCCAAGTGCGACACCCAACTTTTTTTGCAATCTGCGCGCAGCATTTTGTACCGTACTTGGATTTCTATCAAGCTGTTCGGCAATTTGTCGATAGCCCATATTGTCTAAAAATCTCATGGCCAAAAGACGTCTTTGCTCAGGTCTAAGCATCTTCAGTGCAGAATTAACTGAAATGACGTCATCTGTTAAGCTAATTCCACCATCGTTTTGCACATTATCTTCCTGTAAGACAACACACCTTTGCCTTCGATCAGTGCGAACAAGGTTTACCAATTCATTGTGAGCAATTCCGTATATCCATGCACCAAAATGTCCCTTATTGGAATCAAAAGTGTCAACTTTGTTGAAAGCTTTCAAAAAAGTATTTTGAGCTAAATCTTCAGCGTCAGAAAAATTCCCTGTCCTTTTGGCAAAATACCCTGTGATTTGACCTCTGTAATTTTCAGACAGCAAGCCAAACGCATCAGCATCGCCATTTTTTGCATCACCGACAAGCTGCAATTCCTCTTGTGGGCTTAATACAATGCTTGCTTCCTCTGGGGCTAATTTTTCCATAAATTCATTTTATCAAACCTTATTCTTTACGCAGCACCTTCAGTATATGGGTTAACATCAGCTAATTTTTTCGCTAACTTTTTCAAAGCCCTGTGTTGAATAGCCCTAACTGCCGGCACTGACTTTTCCAGCTTACTAGCAACATCTTCATAACTAGCATCTTCAAGAAATCTCATTCGGATAGTTACAGCCTGTTCAAAAGGTAACATTGCAACTGTTTGGAGCGCTTCTCTCACGGTACTTTGCATATCGATTGTATTATCAACGTCTTCCTCAAAATCTGATGTCCTCGGATCAACTATTTCATCGTAAATCTCCACGTGATTTTTCTCTTTCTTGGACCTTAAATGAGAAGCGCCAACATTATGCGCAATTCGCATAAACCAAGATTTAATCGGCACTCCTCTAGGCTCATAATTCGAAATTGCCACCATGGCATTCATAAAGGTTTTACCAGCCAAATCCTCAGCATCATGATGATTTCGTATCATGTAAAACAAATGTTTGTATATCCCGTGTCCGTATTGCTCGACCAACTTGCCAAAACCTTCAGTGTCACCACTTTTCATCCCAAAAACAATAGCTTCTTCTTCTGCGAGCGACATTTTCCCTTCCGGGGGTCTTGTGAACCTAAATGGTCCTGCGTTAGCTTCAAAATCTGCACCACGATAATTTTCCATAGTGCAAAATTTTAGCATAATAATAGTTGTGAGTCAACCTATAGTAGTAATCTAAAAATCTTTTCTGCCCTCAAGCGCACGCCTCAAAGTCACCTCGTCTGCATACTCAAGCTCGGCACCTATCGGAATCCCCCGCGCAATCCTTGTCGTCTTTACTCCCAATGGTTTTACTAAACGCTGAATATACATTGCAGTTGCCTCCCCTTCCATTGAAGGGTTCGTGGCCAAAATTATTTCTTCAACCTTATCACCGCTTAGCCTCGTCAAAAGTTCCCGTATCCTTAACTCTTCCGGCCCGATATTCTCAAGAGGCGCAATCACTCCATGCAAAACATGATACAAACCGCCAAAACTGCCGGACTTTTCAATAGCCCAAACATCCAACGGGTCTTCGACAACGCAAATTATGCTTTGGTCACGCTCACCGTCTTCGCAAATCTCGCACGGGCTAGCCTCTGTAATATTCTGGCACCTTGTGCAAATAGTAGTATTTTTTTTAAGCTTACCGACGGAATCCGCAATTTGCTCACTCAAAGCGTCGGGCGCATGAAGTAAATAATAGGTCAATCTTGCCGCAGTCTTCGGCCCAATTCCCGGCAAACTTTCAAAAGCGTCAATAACCGCCAAAACACTTTTCGGAACCTTCATGTCTTATGAAGTATATCAGCCATCATAAAAGTTTTGAAGCAAGAGGTATAATAAAGCGAAATCGATGGATAATCAGGAAGCCTTAAGCATTCAGTCCAAAGATGCACCCCAAAGAACACTGGAAGCAGGCGAAAGAAGAGTCTATTATTTGTTTCGGGAGTTTGACCCAAATTATCCCTTGGAACTAATCATCAACGAAGTTCCACCCGGCCACACACTGCCATTCCACGCCCATGAAACTATTGATGAGACCACTGTAGTTTTGTTCGGTGAAGTCATCGGTCTCACAAAAGACTCCAAGGGCGGCCAACTCCAAGAACACCACGTTAAAGCAGTTTCTCTTTACGATCCAGACAAACACAATTTCCATCGCATCACTGCTACAAAAGAGGGTGATGTTTTTATGGTATTAGAAGACAAAGAAACAGGAGAAATACTCGAAAAACCGCTACCCTATAAAGAAGGCTTCAACGCAGGTAGAGCACTTCACAGTGTCGAAAATCGAACTAGTAACTGGGTGACAATGGCTACTGTAAAAAAAACTACACCAGAAATTTTTCAAAAAAACCCACGAATATTTCAAGAAGATAAAATCCTAGAAAGTTAATTCCCACCGAGCATTCCTTTAAGGGAATCAAAACCGCCCATTTGCTGCATCTTTTTGGCAGCTTCCTTTTGGCTTTCTTTGATGGCATCGTTTATGGCTTCTGCGATATCACTGTCGCCTTTGCCGTTTGAATCAATGCTAACAACCCGCTGGGCCAAAGTCATTTTTACATTGACTCCGCTTTTTTCCACTTGCACAGTTTCGGCATCAAGCGCCTTCTGCATCGTCATTGCCTCATCACGCATTTTCTTCAATTCTTTTAACTGTTGTAGCTTGTCAAACATAACCAGTAAATTTTACACTAAACTTAATCCATTCTTCAACTTTCCAAAAACTACCCGGATATGTATAATTATCCTGCGTGACAACCACAATCACCACAATTCACCTGTCAAATCCTCAGAAGGCCAAAGAGTACGCGCAGGAAAAAATCAGCAAACTTTCAAAATTCGATAGTCACATAGAAAAAATAGAAGTTAGGTTGGTAAGCCAAAAAAGTCACCGCAACAAAGACACCGATTTTGACTGCGAAATCAAAATTGTCGTACCGGGTCGCGATTTAGAAGTTAAGGAAACCCAAAGAACCATAGAAGCGGCAATTGACAAAGCCCAAGAAACTGCCAAGCACCTGCTCGTCAAAAACAAAGAAAAACATACCTCCAAAAACCACAACCAAGGCGTCGTAAACAAACTCCTGGGAAGGTTTAGGGATTAAAAATCAACCGATTTAACTTTTACAAAAGTAGATTTGGCACGATCCGCATGATGCGGCTTGAGCCTCACGATTTTCGTTTTTTTCAAACCAACCTTATCTAATTCTTCCCTTACCATCTCATCGCTCGCCCACTGGTCATACCCAAGCGCAACAACATCAGGAGAATATTGTTTAATATGCTCAAAAAAGTCATCCTCTACACCTAAAACAGCCTTATCTACAATTTTGAGTGCGGCAACCAAACCAAGCCTCTCGTCGTCGCCAAAAAGAGGCTTTTTCCCTTTGATCTTTTCAACATTGCTTTTTCGGCCAACCGAAACAATCAAAAAGTCGCCGTGCTCTTTTGCTTGTCTGAAAAAATCTAAATGCCCGGGGTGGAGTCCGTCAAACGCCCCAAAAACCATAACAATTTTCATTCTGAAATTATATCAAAACCGTGTTGAAATTTATAACAGATAACCGTGAACCGTGAACCGACAACCGACAACTTCTTAGAAGCTTCCTTCCATAATGTGCCTTTCAGGCTTGTTGTCCTCAGAGGTGATTTCCCGGGTTATCCAAATATTTTTTACCTTTGAATATTTGTCCGTATCCCGAAAAGTATCCGACCAAGACGTCTTCGACCCATCCATAAAATTAGCGTCATAAACTTTTGTGCCGTCACTCAGCCAAACTTGGTATCTATTGGCATGCGGATCCGGCAAAGTAGCACTAACCGTAAGCGTATAACCGCCGTTCCCATACACCCTTGTTGCAGTCGCAGTTCCGCCATCTGCACCGGCCACATTTTTTAGGGTAATAGTATCACTAGAAAGGTTTACCCCACCTGCTACACTAATCGGTGCACCGCTCACTTCAACAGGGGTAAGCCCTGCCGGCGCATCGTGCACACTCTCACCACCAACCACCCCGCGCCCCGTAATTGCATTGCCAGCAAAATAAATAGCGCCAGAAATCACAAACACAACCAAAATAATCCGTAAAATCCTCGGAGGAAACTTGGAACTCTTTCTAGGTACAAAAGAATGGCTTTGTGCAAGATCTCGCATTTTATTAGCTTAACATAATCAGCCTTCAGTTCAAAACCTCGCGAATCTTGGTTTGTGCACCCTCAACTGGCGTTTTTTCCCACCACTCAATTTTTTGTTTGCCAAAAAAAAGCTATAAACAATAGGGATAATCAAAACCGTAGCCGGCAAAAACCAATTTCTGGAATCCGAAAAAAACAAAGCAAAATTAAAATAATAAAATTCCACAATCATAAAAATACTAAACAGCGAAATCCCCAAAAACCAAACCACCGAAAGCATAAGCCCAGCCTTCAAAATCTCATCTTTGGAATTCCGTTTAAAACTCGTGTAAATTGGATTGTCTAAATAAAAAACAGCCAAAAGCAAAACAACTAAGGGCAATATTGCATAAAACCAAGGTAAAACAACCACACTACTCACAAAAAACCCTAAAATCCAAGCAAGCACCAAATACCAAATCACCCTGAAATTAAAATTCAGTCTTCTTTCATGTTTTCGTTTTGCAGGAAAAATTCTTCTATTCACCAAAACTCTTTCCGCTTCGAATTTACGACTTTTTAAAAACTAAGTCAATCGGCCAATTTATTCCATAAATTTCTCCAGCTTAAAAGCTGGTGTTTTCCCAAGTTTGCATGAAACTCTGCTGAAGGGTGAATATAAAAAGTGGTGTACTAAAGGCCTTGTGTTTCGGTTCTGACACCCAACACATCCTGGTCAAGGCTATTTATATCCGTCTTGCTCAAGTCTTGCTCAATAGACCCGATTTTATCATCCGAACTCAACTGCGTAATCTCACCAGACCTGTCTTCAAGACCGTCCTGGGTAACAGTGTTGGTGGGTATGTTTACCTGCGAAACTTCACTCGATTTACCCAGCATCCCGTACTTATAAGCTGCCACAACGCCAAGTACCAAAAAGGCTATTACAAAAATAATAACTAGAAAAACTGTCGAACCTTTTTTCATATTTTAATCTTTTTCGGCACTGCCTGTGCCCTCCCTAAGTTCCCTTGACGATTTGAGTTCCCTTGTCGCCTCCAATATTTTTTTATGATAATTAAAAAGGGCTGTTTTTGCATCTTTGATGGAGGCAAGCGCCTTATCTGTTGCCGCTTTAATATCTGCGGCGCTAGCCACACTTTGAGCATCAATTATCGCTTTATCAATGGCAGTTTTCGCCAAGTCCCGCAAAACTTTTGCCTCTTCCAACTTTGCTTGACCCTTGGAAGTATCTACCCCTCTTGCATTTAACTTTGTGATTCTTGCAGAAACTTTCCCCGAAATTTTATCAAGTCTTAATAGGTAAGCATTAAGGTGCCTGCTCAAATATGCAAACCGCTTTTTGACTATCTCCAGCTTTTTCTCTTTAAGCTCTGCCCGTTTCGAAGCTTCTTTTTCTTTTTGTTCGCCCCTCTTGTCTTTAATATCTTGTCTTAATTCCTGCTTTTTATCCTTTAATTCCTGCTTCAACTCCCGCCCACCGGAAGATTGGCTTGATTCCTGCACCGAACCTCTGGCAAACGTCACAGTTGTTAGGGAAAAGACAAAGGCAAAAACAATAAAGGAGACAGCAAACCTTCTCACAGCCCATTCATCTTACCAGTAAAAAAAATATCTCGTCAAGTTCAGCAGAAATAATTATCTGGGCGACACCGAAAGCGTGATTGCCGTTTTCTTTCCGTCAGCGGCCGTATTCACAATGACCACCCCGCTGTACGTAGAATTATCAACATCAAAAACATAATTATTCGTTTCAACCTGCCTTAATTTAAACTTCCAGCCTAAAGGCCCAAACGACTTATTATAAAAATCCAGCACCTTGGTAATACTGTCATCGGTAACAACCGAAGCGCCAAAAGCGTTATTCGCACCATACCCCTCAAGGACCTTCGACTTCGGATAAAGCGGCAAGGGTGGAAATCCTGACGGTACTTGACCTTGGGAAAATGTGGCCGCAGGCGGCCCGCTCGGCCCCCCTCCCAAATTCGGCAAACAAGCAGACAGCAATGTAGACAGAACAATTACTAGGGCAAGTTTTTTAATCATTTCGAAAATATTTCTTGGGCTATTTTTTCAAGTTCTTCCGCTTTAAAATCCACAACATTGCTCTGTTTAATAATGGACGTAGGTTTTGTTTCGCGACTGGCCAATTTAAATTTTATCCTTATCGGCACCCCATACGTCTCTTCCATTGTACTATCCAGCATTTTCAATATCTTCGGCTCTTCCAATTTATCCTTGTGGAAACGGTAAAATACCTCCATCACCAAACTTTGGCCATCAAAGCTTGTCGGCTTTGTCGCCCTGAGCAGTGCAACAACATGGGCATTTATCATCTTTACTCTATTTAAGAATTCGCTCCACTTTTTTTCAACCTCGTCCATCGGAATCTCCGGCACTTTATCCCCTTTTGCGCCTAATCGCACCTTCGGCCCAACAACATCGTCTACAGTTTTCATCTTTTCATCAATTTCGCCAACCTGGCCACTACTCGCATCCAAAACTTTCGACATATTCTTGTCTTTTGACCCAGATTCGATTGGGGTTGATACTTTTGCTTCTTCCGCTTCCTCCGCTTCCTCTTCCCCACCATCTCCAACAAACTTGCAAAACGCCAAAACAATCGGCATATGGGCAATTGGATAAACCTTCATCTCGCTCTCACTAACCAGCATTAGCCGCATCAGCTCTTCTATCCTTTCAAATGTAAATTTTTGGGCTAATTTGGTGAGGTCGTCTACCTGACTTTCGTCAACGTCAAAATCAGAAACACTAACTCCAATTTTGAGAAACAAAACTTTTTCTAAAAACAGCACGAATTGCCTAACAAACAGCTCGAAATCAACCCCGTCGTCCACCATCTTCTCAATCTCCAACACTGCTTCTTTAAGCTTTGCGTCCGCCAAAAATTGCGCGAGCCCAAGCTGCATGTTCCAACCGGAAACTCTTGCAATCGCACTAATATCTTTGCCGTTGACTTCTCCATCCTGCGAACTAACCTGGTCCAAGATAGAAACCGCATCCCTAAACGACCCGTCTGCAGCTTCGGCAATTGCATCCATCGCATCCTCGCCTAACTTAATTTTTTCCTCCCTGGCAATTTTTAATACCGCTTTTTTTAAATTTTCTTTCGTTGCCCGCTTAAAACCAAACTTTTGAAGCCTCGAAACAATTGTCGGAGGAAGCTCTGCAAATTCCGTTGTTGCCAAAATGATAACAACATGTGCCGGCGGCTCCTCCAGTGTCTTCAAGAGCGCATTAAAAGCTTCGGTCGTTAACATATGCGCTTCGTCAATAATGTAGACCTTAAACGGAGCCGAAACAGGAGAGATTTTAATCTTCTCCCTCAAATCCCTAATTTCGTCAATTCCCCTGTTTGATGCCGCATCAATCTCAATTAAATCCAAAGCCGAGCCGTCGCTAAAACTTAAACACGTGCCGCACTTGTTGCAAGGTTCGCCAAAAGTAGTTTCTTGTTTCTTGTTTCTTGTTTCCTGTTTCCTATAGACATCACAATTAATCGCCTTGGCAAGTATTCTTGCCGTCGAAGTTTTACCGGTTCCTTTTGGTCCATAAAAAAGGTATCCGTGGCCGATTTTGCCGCTCCCTAGCTGTTCCAAAAGTGTTTTTGAAATTTCTTCCTGGCCGCATAATTCACTAAGTTTCTGGGGTCTGTACTTTCTATAAAAAACAGTCATGACTAAGCTATTATAGTTGATTAGAATTTCGTGTCCAGAAGCGGTTATCCAAATTCCCGGTAGTCTCTGGCAACTAGACCTGCTCGTGATGTTTGCCAAGCAAATGTTCTGTTGCGTGGGCAGTCAGCATATATACCTCGTCTTCGACCATACTTTCATCCCGGGCCGCCAAAATAACCATTTGGGGCCAGCACAAAACAATGTCCCCTAACCTCAAAAATTCGTCCGGCGGATTAATAAAACCTTTGGTCATCTGTGCCAGATCTTCATAAGGAAATGCTAAAACCTCATGGTCCAAGTCATCTTGCAGATATTTCTTGGAAAGTTCACGCATTTTTCGCTTTCCTACAACCGCAACAGAAACCTCAATGTCACCAAGCGTAATTTTGTTTTTCGAAAGTGTATCCGAAACAGCCTTCCTAACCAGCGCCCTGTTAACCGGATACCTGCTGTCGGAGAAAATTTCAACTTTAACCATTACCTAATTTTTGGCGCACAATAGCAGAAACCGCACCGCCATCCGCCTTACCTTTGACCTTTGCCATAACTTGCCCAATAACACGGCCAAAATCAGCGTCCCCACCAACCTCCGCAATAACCTCGTCGACAGCCTTTGCAACTTCCTCTTCGGTCATTTGCGCGGGTAGATAAGCAGACAGAATCTCCAGCTCCTTCTTTTCATTTTCCGCCAAATCCTCACGTCCGCCTTTTTGGTACGCATCGATCGACTCTCTCCTCTGCTTGGCACCCTTTGCAATAACATCAATTGCCTCGCCATCTGCAAGTTCGTGGCCTAACTCGATCTGCTTATTTTTAAAAGCGGCATTAAGAAGCCTCAAGGTCGACACCCGTACATCGTCTTTGGCCTTCATAGCACCAATCAAATCCTTACTAATTTGCTCAACAATCGCACTCATATATTTTGCCTTTGATACTTGTGATACATTTGATACCTTTGCGACTTTTGCTCAAAACTTACTCTTGATATATTTCTTTCTGGCCATCTGGATTTTCTGTTGTTTGCGCAACGACGGTTTAAGGTAATGTTCACGTTTTTTAATTTCCGTCAAAATACCCTCACTTTGGACTTTTTTGTTAAATTTTCGAATCAAAGAATCAACCGATTCGCCAGGCATGGCTGTAACTCTAGTTCCCATAAAAAAACACCACCCTTCTAACATTTGATACTTTGGACTCCTTTGATACATTTGATACATTTTCTCTCATAGTTTCTTCCAATCTATCTTACCTCCGGCCGTCAAATGCATATGCAAGTGCCCTACATGCTGCAGCTTACCGCCATTAAAAATAAGCCTAAACGCTTCCAATTTTTTCTCCTCTACCAGCTCCGCAGCAGCCCTGTACATCTCCACAAGTTCTTCACCATCGCTTGCATTTATTGTCAAAACCGATGCTATGTGCCTTTTTGGGATAATCAAAATATGCACATCTGCAACCGGGTTTACATCGGCAAACGCCACAACAGTTCCGCTCTCCCAAAGAGGCGTTGTTTTAATTTCTCCTGCCGCAATCTTACAAAATATGCAATCCTTATCCATTATATACCTTGCCCGAAGTACAGCTTCTTTTGCAAAAAATTTTGCTTTTTTAATCATATTCTACAATTTCTAATTATTCTAATTTCTCTAATTTCTAAATCAATCCCAATTGCCAATCCCTAAATTATTTAGGTCAATTAGGAATTAGGTCAATTCACTACTCCTTCCCAAGAATCTTAACCACCTCATCAAGCGTTAGCTTCGTCGGCTTCATTGTCGGGTTCCTGGTCGACCCGTTCCTTAGAAGCACTTTCGAAGAATGCAAAAACCAGTTTCCGGCCGTATCTTTTTTACAAACTTCGCCATATGCATCCGTAAAATCAACGTTGTGTGCATTTGAACCCGTAACCCGCACGTATCCCTCCGTCGGGTCCTTCCTAACAACCACGGCATATCCGCCTTTTATCGCAGCATCCATTATCCCATCGTTTTTGGTAACCACAGCCACGCCATCTCCCCATTTGGTTTTAAACTTCAAGCCCTCTTTTACCTCTTCTTCTGCCTTGACTTTAGATTTCATAATCGCATAAACCGCATCCAAACTGTCGCACGTCCAATCTATAAATTTGTCTGTCTGTCCGGGGTAGACCATTTTCAAACCGGATAAAACATTGTGCAGGGAAAATTCCCATCTATCGCTTGCAGGCTCACCCCATTTGTAGTTGTCCCAACCATGGTCGAGTTCGGTAATTATCTCAATTATCCTCTCAAGCGCCTTATCGTTTTCCTTCACATGCCCTTCTTTTACCAGCCATTCAAAAACCAGCTTTGCGCCGCACGTAAATTCGTTTGTATGGTGGTGGTCAAATTTTCCGCCGCCAACGTCTACATGCAAAACATTTGGGTCGGAATCCACAGGTTGGTTAAGGTAGGTATTGTCGCCTGCCGGGACAAGTTCCACGCGCGCAGTTTTAAATTCCGGGTGGAACCGCCTCAAAAGCCAGATTGCGGGAATTCCGTCAAAATCCGGAGAAATATGTGTAACAATAACTTTCTGCGCCATGTTTCAATTTATCGTTCGGAAGCAATTTATTGCGTAGGACGATCCTACATTTTATCTTTTTAAGGAATTTTTAGCAAGGAAAATCAAGCTGTCACATTAAGATCATCTTGGGTCGGTAATCGGACTGCATGAATCCAAATCGGCCTTCTCGTTTCCTTTAAGATTCGCTTTATTGGTGTCTCGTAACCAGGGACACTAAATTCCAAAGGTTTTACATCTACTTCCCGCTTTACATAACCCTCAGCGAGCAAAACATTAGAAAATCTCTCATTCGCATAAGGATCATGCTTTAAATAATCTCTCCAGATGCCGCCTGGAAAAATCAAATAAGAAAAATTGTCAGGCGTTATCAAACCACTAGAGCTGAGAGAATGAGCAACATCTCGATTACAAACAACAAGAAACGATGATCTGATTCTTTGGGTGAGTATTTCTTTCTGCTGAGCAGTGATCGGCGCCCAGTACTTTCTTCTCGAGTGAACCCCGGCACCCTCATTCAAAAAATCATCAGGGTCAGCCCGTTCCGGGACTACAGCAAGTGAACCAGTAGAACCCCAATATAAATTATCTTTAAATTGTCGCGTTAAATTTTCTTGATCGTCGGTGGGTTTAATAACATTTCCATCAATATGCGATTGTGTATCTTCCTCAAAATCGATTGGGTCATATGACCTAAGATAAGGTCTAAGCTCAGCTGAAAGCCTTTCACTTGACTTCAAACCGCTTGTTAGTATGTCCCTAATGATTTCAGCTCTTATTCCTCGAAGCGATTTATCTAAAAAAGGGGGTTTCTCAATTTCCTGTGGTCTATCTAGAAGAGCAATATCACCACTAGTCTCAAGCTTATCCACACATTTAGTATAACAATTTTAGAGATTTACGCAGCGCTAACCGTCTTTTTAACCAAATCCAAAGTTTTAGCTTGGAAAATCGAAACCGCCAAATAACGCTCCATGTCTACTTTTTGCTCGGGGCTCATGTCAGTTTGGTTAACTCCTTTGGCAGCCTCCTCAACCTCTTCCTTTTCCACCTTAATTTTTTCCTCGTTCCCAACCTCGTCCAAAATCAGCGTAACTTTTACATTTTTTTCCGCTTGCACCCGAAACTTCGCCCGCATCGCATCTACAGTCGTATTTTCTTCCCGCACAAAATCCTCAAGCTTTTTGCCTTGCTGCTCCAACTGCTGGTTCAACCTAACCATAATCCTGTTTACTTCATCATCGACCATAACATCCGGCACATCGACCTCGCCAAGTTTCAAAAGCTCTTCAAAAATTTCCTCTTCAAACTTAACCTCGACCTGGTCGGTAACTATAGTTTCCAAATCTTTCCTTACAAGCTCCTGCAAATGCAGAAGATCACGCGCACCAATTTTTTTAGCAAATTCGTCATCAATCTTGTCTTCGCCAGCCGCCTTGGTCTCGTTTTTTAAAGGAATTTTGTTGCCATGCGCATCATAAATAAACTTACCACTATTTTCTTCTTCCTCATCTGACTTTGACTCTTCGCTTTGACTTTGACTTTGACTTTTCTGCTTCTTCCATGCTCCGTAAATGTTCTTAATCGATTCATTTACGTCTGTGTCTAATACTTCTTTCGCCTTGATCTTTTTAACTTTTATTGCTTTCCAAGCGCCAACCTTAACCTTCGGCCGTTCAACCAAAGTCGCCACAAAAGAAAATGTCGACCCCTTAGAAAGCGAATCAATGGCCACCTTTGGCTTGGTGACCGGAAAAATTGTTTCTTTGTCAAAAATTTCGGCCAGATGGAATGAGACTAAAAAATTTGCGGTTTCGTTGAGAATCTTGTTGAGGCCTATCTTGTTTTCCAAAACATCAACAGGCACATTGCCCGGCCTGAACCCGTCGATTTTAACGTCTGCGCCCAAATCGCCAAGGACAGTTGCGTAATGTTTTTCAAAATCAGCCTTGGGAACATCGACTTTAACTTCGACTTTACCCTTGTCTGCTCGTGTTACTGTATATTGCATTTAACTTGCAATTTTACTACAAAAATATTCTCTTTACCATTAAATACATTTATTTGCTTTTTTAATATTCTGAGGGTAGAATAACCCGCACAAATGATAAGAACCGTCCTATTAAATGCTTACCATAATACTACGGGTGGACGTGTTATTTCGGTCGGAACTAAGGAAAGGCAACTAGCAGCAGAAATCCCAGGCGTAGTAAGCATTGAAATAGACAAAGTCGAACTGGAAAGATACTATCGTCATGGCGTTGCAAACGTAAAAATCCCAACTGATAATTATAATCAAGTTGCCTTTATTGTTGACACCGAACCCTTAAGGCAAGTTTCCGCTGTCCAAAAGGCTTGGTTGAATGAAGCGCCTAAAACTTTAACCTTACATTTAGCACACGATTCGCAAACACCAAAAGGGAATACGATAGAACTTAAACAAGATTTAAAACTCGAAGGGTTATTAATTACATTAACAGCTCAGGGTAGAACAACGAGCCCTTCCCAATACGAAACTAAAATTATTCCTCTATACGCAAAAACGCCTTAGCTAAGCTTCGTTAAAGCTGATTCTAACGTAATTACTTCGCTTTTTTCGGAGACCCTTTCTTTCCACTCCACTTTTCCCTTCCCGACTTTTTTGGACACGACCAAGCGCACAGGGATTCCCAAAAGATCTGCATCTGCAAATTTTTCACCGGCGCTAACATCACCCCTGTCATCAAATAAAACCTCAACCCCAGCTTTGTTCAACTTTTCATATTCCTCTTTCCCCAAATTACTAACCTCTGACCTCTGATCCCTGATAGCTATCAGGTGCACCTTAAATGGTGCAACTGATTCCGGCCAAATAATTCCGCGCTTGTCATGGAAAACTTCAACAATCGCCCCCATCAAACGCGAAATTCCGATTCCATAGCAACCCATCAAAACGTTATTGAGTTTGCCTCCTTTGTCTGCATAAGTCAGGTCAAAAGCCTTAGAATATTTATCTTTTAGCGGAAATATGTTGCCGACCTCAATTGTTTTAACCTTCAAAAGCGGCCCATGACCCAAATCGCACTGCTTGCCCTCAAGTTTAGGCACATCCTCAATAATTTCGGTATTTTGGGAAAAATCGCCGCCCGGGCAATAAACAATCTCATCTTCCCCAGATTCACAAACCACCTGGTATTCGTCCGAAAATTTGGAAAATGTTCCGCCGGCCGCCTCGGTTTCTATAGCTACTAAACCCAAACGCTTAAAAATTTTCCTGTACGCCACCTTTGCCTTCTCGTAATACTTTTTAAAATCTTCTTCCGTTTCGTGGAAACTGTACATGTCCTTCATCAAAAACTCACGTCCGCGCAATATGCCGGATTTTGCTCTTGGCTCGTCACGGAATTTTGTCTGGATCTGATAAACCGCTTTTGGCAAATCACGGTATGTAGAAATAAACCGTTTGGCCAGAGGCGTCACAATTTCTTCATGCGTCGGCCCTAGTGCAAATTCCCCGGCTTCGCCTTTTACCCTAAACAAAACATCAAAGTCCTTCCACCTGCCCGTTTTTTCCCAATTTGCCTTCGGCTGCAAAACCGGCATAGTAATTTCCTGACCGCCGATTGCATCCATTTCTTCGCGGATTATCTGGGAAATTTTAGAAATAACTCGCACCCCAAGAGGCAAAAACGTATATATCCCTGCACCAACTTTATCAACATATCCGGCCCGAATCAAAAGCTTGGCATTTGTCGAAACCTCGTCACTAGGAACTTGTTTTGTAGTTTTAGAAAATAACTGCGAAACTCTCACAGAGAAAGTATAAATGAAATTTCGATATCTAACAAACTCTCAATAATATTTTTATAAAAACCACCGTATACCAATTTTAAAAACATGATGTAGCCAGTGTGTAAGACAATCGACATTAAAACCAATCCGGTACTGGCGAAATCTTGAGCGAGGCGGATACAAACATATTCATTTCGATCTAGATTAGCCGAGCGTTTTTTAAAATTGTGTAGACAAAAAGAAAAAGTGATTGGGGAAGCTCAATGGTGAATTAGTTTAAAAATATCATTTAGATAATGGAGTCATTACAAAACAACGATTATTGTAATAGACGAAATTATCGCAACGATATTTCCACTATCTGTGTATTAATTTAAAAATATCGTTTAGATAACGAAGTGCTACATGACAAAGATCATTGTAGCTACGTAGTTATCGCAATGACATTTTCTACCTGTGAATTAACTTGAAAATGTCATTATAGGTAACCAACAAAACCAAAGCAATCAAAACTGCAAAGCCAATTGTGTGCACCCATTTTTCAAAACTGGCGTGGATCTTGCGCCTGGTTACCACCTCCACAATTATAAAAAACAGCCTTCCGCCATCGAGGGCCGGAATCGGCAAAACATTTAAAAATGCCAAGTTCAAAGAAAGCAGTCCAACCAATTGCAAAACCGAAATTGGCCCCAAAGCTACCGCCTGTTGGGTTATTGCGGCAATCCCAACCGGCCCGGAAACACCCTCGGAAACCGGCGCAATCGTATTTTCGCGTATCGAATACCCAATCAATTGCCCAAATACCGCAAGCGAATAATCTATCGTATTGTAGCTATGGATAAACCCGGCAAAAATTTTCTGCACCGGTGTTTGGTACTTCATAACATAAAGCTCGCCCAGGCTGACACCCAAGGCCGGCGCTTTTAGCTGGTCATTATATTTTGGCGTCACCACAACTTGGTGGGTCCGGTTATTAACCGGGTTTTCAATGGTTAAGTTAAGCTTCTTGTCTTCGCTGGACCTAACAACTGCCTGCAATTGTTCTATGGAGCCAATGTTTTGACCGTCCACCGCAACAACTGCGTCCCCTGCTTTAAGTCCTCCTGCGCTTGCCGCAGAATTCTCACCAACATCTCCAATCAAAACTTGTTTGCTTTGGTTCACAAACTTAAATTGGTGATCCACCAAAAGGGGAATATTCACCTTGAACCCAAGCGCAATAACCACTGCGTAGAAAATCAAAACAGCCAGTGCAAAGTTCATGAATACTCCGGCAACGACCACCCTAAACCTCTGCCCGATGGATTTTGTGTAAAAACTATTTTTTTCCATCCGGTTTTTGTCGGTCGGATCCTCACCCACCAGCCTTACAAACCCTCCAAATGGCAGCCAGTTTACGGAATAAATTGTCCCGCCAACTTTTTTACCCCAAATTCTTGGCGGTAGGCCAAAGCCGAATTCCTCAACGCCAATTCCTGCCCTTTTGGCCATAATAAAATGCCCAAATTCATGGATCATGACCAAAACCGAAAGGATGATTATAAAAATAATTATTGCAAACATCGCAAATTAACCTAATTCTCTAATTATACTAATTTCAAAATAAATCCCAATTAGACCAATTAGAATAATTAGGTCAATTAGAAATTTAGCGAGATCATATCTCGCGCAACTGCTCTTCCTTATTCTTCCCCGCAACCTCAATCGCCTCAATATATTCGTCATGGAACTTTTGGAGCTCATCCTCCAACCGTTTTTCCTCATCCTCACCTATTTCTCCAGATTCTTTTTGCGACTTCAATTCTTCCCTGGCTTCATGCCTCACCTGTCTTATCTGCACCCGATACTTTTCTAAAGTACCATGCATTTGCTTAATAAATTCTTCGCGGCGTTCGGCAGTCAGAGGCGGAATAACAATTCTGATGATGTCACCGTCAACAACACCATTAAGGCCGATATTTGCTTTTGCTATTCCTCCAACAATGTTCGTTATAATCGATTTGTCCCAAGGCGAAATTAAAATAACCGCAGGCTCCGGGGTCGAAATTTGGGCAAGCTCCTTGACCATCATCTTGCTGTCGTACGCATCGCAGATGATATCCGAAACCAAAGCCGAATTTGCCCTGCCGGTTCTTATTTGGGCAAGCTCACCTTTAAGATGCCCAACGGCATCCTGCATTTTCAGTTGTGTACCAGACAGGTTCATTGTCCAAGTTCAAAACGCATAAAGCGTTTAACTACGATATTCTCTCCAACCTTTGCAATTGTTTCTTTTACCAATTGCTCGATTGTTTTTGAGCTATCACGAATATAGTCCTGTTTCAAAAGTTCGTCAACATCTTTGGGGTCCATTGCACTAACCTGCATTGCAATTTCGTGTGCAAGATTTTTAAACTCATCCGTTTTGGCAACAAAATCCGTTTCGCAATTCAATTCTATCATCGCACCAACTCTGCCGGTGCCATGAATATAAGTTTCTACCAAACCTTCACCTGCAACCCTATCTGCCTTGCTTGCCGCTTTTTCTATTCCCCAGCTTTTAACCAATTCCTCCGCTTTTTTAAAATCTCCACCTGCTTCCTCAAGGGCTTTTCTGGAATCGGCAATCCCTGCTCCTGTTTTTTCTCTTAATTTCTTAATATCTTCAATTTTTACTTGCATCTTTTACCCCTTCTTCGACTTTCACAGTACCATCGACATTTGATACTTTTGATACTTTTGCGATTTCTGCCTTAGCTATTTCTCCAGCATTTTCTCCGGCAAGCTCCACCTTTTGTTTTGCACTTTTTTTGGTGAACTGCTCAACGCCTTCTTTGTATGCTCCGGCAACAGTGTTAACCACAATCTCTATTGCCTTTATCGCATCGTCATTCCCGGGGATTGGATGTGTTACCAAAAATAAATCTGCGTTTGTGTCGCAAATCGCAACAACCGGAATTCCTCGTTTTACTGCTTCGCGGCATGCATTTTCTTCGCGCCGCACATCTACAACAAAAAGCGCATCCGGCATTTTATCCATCGTCTCAACTCCGCCATAAAAACGTGTCAGCTTGGCAATTTCACGGTCAATCAAAAGCAGTTCCTTTTTCGTCCTTTCGGCAAATTCCCCAGCTTCTTTTTTGGTTTTCAAATCCTTAAGTTTTTTGATGTTCTTTTGGGTTTGCTCAAAATTTGTCAGGAGTCCGCCGATCCAGCGTTCCGTGATATACATAGCACCGGCATCCACAGCCGCTTCCTGCACAATGCTTTTGGCTTGCTTTTTCGAACCTAAAAAGATCATCTTTCCGCCGTTTTCCCCAATTTTTTTTACAAACTCCACTGCTTCTTCCAACTTTGTTACTGTTTGCTCCAAATTAATAACATGGACACCATCTCTGGCCGCAAAAATAAAACCCTTCATCTTAGGGTTCCAGCGGCGTACTTGGTGGCCGAAGTGGACTCCGGCTTCCAAAAGTTCCTGCATTGTAGGCATCTTAGACATCTTTATTTATAAATTGGAAATTGGGAAGTTTCGTAAATTTAACCCTAATCTAGAAATTAGAAATTAGAAATTAGAAATTTCCTACCAATCTCCTTTATTCCTCCGCAGAAGCGAGTGTAGTGTCAAGGAGACTATACTTCTGCGTGCGTTTTAGTTAGAAGGAAATATAACACAAGAAATAGGAAGAAGCAATTAGGGGCGTCTGTTTCTGTTGTCGACCCTTGCAGAATGTGTAGCTTTTCCGCTCAATTTATCCCCGGTCCCAGGAGACTTTACCCAAATCGATACCTTCTACCCGTTTGCCGTCAGAATGTACCATAGGGCCAAAACCACTTCTATGTATCAACCTGTCGTCACTAAATAAAGGAACATCCCCCGAAGGCGGCACAAATTTATCGTCAGGACCAAATCTTATTGTAAGACCCGCTGAAGCATGTTCTACCAACCGATCGCCGCGGGTAGCATCAGCACCAATAACTCTCGCGCTCCTAACAGCTGGCGACAAGTATCGCTGGTCCTGATAATCACTAAACGCCTTCTCCAACCGTGCTTCCCTTGCTTGGTCAGCTTTAATTTGCTTACGTGTAAATTCTCTTTCGATATTTGCCATAAAAAACGGCTGCATACATAGCAACCTATAGCGGATTATATATTAAAAAAATTCAAAAAGTCAAACTATCTTTCTTTGTGGGGCACCGACAAACCGCCTTCACCCTCAAAAGCGGCAATTTGATGGTCAATTTCACGATCTACCCCGGCATCGGTAACTGCACCCTCCGGCAACTTGCCAGCCACAGGCCTTGGCAGTCTTATTGCCGGCTCATGGACCACATCCTCTAATGCACCCTCACCCGGAACAGGTCCGGACGGCCTGTGGATATCTCCAAGATCCTTTGGTTCCGGTACATAACGCCTTCGTCTTCTTCCAAAATTTCTCATTTTTCCAAATAAAAATCGGCTAGTAATATATTAAATATTTTGCCGACAAGACTACCAATCTATCACAGACCACAAAAACCTGTCAAGTAAATTTTAACTGCTGACAACCGTTAGCAACCAGCCTTTTTACCCAAACCTCTTTTTACTTCAACTGCAGCAACCATTGACGCTAACTGCTCGGCATCCATCCCAGGAAACTGCCTGATTAATTGATCCTCAACTTCATCGATTGGCGTTTTTCCCATCGACCAAAGGGCAACAATAGATTCGCGTTGTTCGTCGCTTTTTGGAACGGTCGGAAAAGGTTCTAAAGATACAACAGCACCCATTCTTTCCTTTCCTCCACCTATAAAAGGAATTCTAGCCATTTTTCACCTCCTTTTAATTTAAAATTGGCAATCAAGCCAACTCATAATGCGGATTATAATCCAACCTTAGTAATTGTCAATTATTTACCTATACCCAATTTACATTAGACCCGCAGTCGAGTATCAACTCGACGAGGATCGCAAGAAACTGTTCTGCAGTTTCTTATCTATCTTCTTTTCGCTTTCGCGTCTTGCCAGGTCATAAGATCCAAAATCCACAAACTTCAAAACCGCAACCAAACTCGGATGGACATTTTTTACCGCTTCCACCTTTAAATGCTCAATGCGCCTGTAATCTGGATGCCCCTGAGGTCCGGTCCGAAGTTCCGCCTCCCAAGCAAGTTCCCGCAAATTCTCCCACTGGTACCAGCGGATTTTATTCCCCATCATCACCACATATTGTGCCTGGTTTGGAAACTTTTTGAATATCTTTTTGTAGAACCTATTAACCTTTTCTGCAGCATCTATGTAAGGTTTTTCTAATTTTGCAGCTGCCAAATCTGGCGGTACATCAAAACCCAATTCTGTCGTAAACCTCTGCCTTTCCTGGGTCAGCATCCTGTGCCTGTGCAAATCTCGGTAAGCACCAAAATTGGCAACAATATCAAACTTGTAATAAGTATTCTCAAAAGCCCGGACCAATCTATGTTGCCTAACCTGACGGTTCTCAACAGCTTTTTTTATTATCAAAAGTTTTTGGCTTGCACTCAATCTTGATACTTGATCCTTGATACCCTGATACGACCCCTTGGCATATTTATACAGCAAACTGGCAACAATCCTGTTTTCCGCATCATCATCCCATTCACAAAGCTCAACATCACCTGCATTTGCTTGCCCATCGAAGCCTTGGCGAAGTTGGGATACCTTTGATACTTTTTCTAAATATTTATTTGCCATTTGCTCCAAAGCTTTTTCCGTTTTAGAAACAAATTTTTGGTAAATTTTGCCTCTTGGCGTAGTTGGCCTATTAACCATCGATGGGATAACCTGCATCAACTCTTTTTGGGCAGCGCGTCCAAGCTCCCTGATTTCCCAAAGCGGCGATGCCAAACATTTGGTAATTACATATTCAAATGCCTGTCCCACTCCAAAAAAACCAACGTTAGTTAATGTTCCGGCCGGCAAATAGGCACGCAGCACATCAAAAGCCTTGGCATTTATTGTTTCTCGGTATGCCCTATCCGTTTGGTCCTTTTCCTGGACAAACTTTTTCCGTAAGATTTTGGAAAGCGGCTCCAAAGATTCCGAATAGCGCAAAAAGAGCATATTCATAAGCCGCTTATACTCTGCACCGTAGACAGATTTGGCAAGATCCGGGTCTATAAAACACTGCCAATTTCCTCCCATTTTCGTGTTAAAAGCAACATAGCGCGTCGACTTTTCCAGTGGCGCAAAACCGATCCTAAAATCCTCCAAAGTTTTTGTGGCAATCTGCGAAACGTTTTCTAAAAACAAATGTGCCCCGGCCATCTGGGCTATCGAATCGTCACCGTAAGCCGCCAGCCATCTGGCAAAAAAATCGCGTGCACGGCGGCTATTAACAACCGCTTCCCATCCACCGTGGGAATGCAAATAATCAACAAAAGACGTGAGCTCCGCTTTCATAACTTCGGCCTCCTTAATTTCTTTTTTGGTAGCACCCCCGCCTCGACTCGCATCTGCTCGTCGATGCGAGGCGGGATCCAGTTTCGGTTCCAAAATTGGCTTTATATACTCATCATAAAAAAGCCTGCGCACCCCTTTTGTAGACCTGGAATAACGAGATGCAAGCGCCCCCAAAATTTCACTCGGCAGATACTTGGCCGCAAAAACATTTTTGTCCAGATTAGTAAAAAACGGCGAAATAAAATATGCCTCTTCTTTGGTAAATTTCTCAAAAGATGTGTTTATTCCAGATTTTCCAGCCATTCCAAAACCTCCAATTCATGTCCCTGAATAACCCAATCGTCATCTTCACGTCCAAAAATTTTTCTAAGTTCGCCCACCTCAAACCAAGCAACTTCTTCAACCTCTTCCTCCTCAAGTTTCAAGTCTTTAGTATTCCCATCCCACAACAACACAAAGTTCCCTTCAAACGAGTGGCTTCTGTCTGACTTACAAATCCCAAATTCCCTTAAATCCTCTTTTCTGGCTTTAATTCCAATTTCCTCAGCAAGTTCTGTAACCGCATTGTCCAAATAATCTTCCCCCGGTGCCATATGTCCACCAAAATTCGCCTCCCACATTTCTGGATCATTTTCTTTCATGATAGATCGGCGGTCGCAAAGAATTAGTTTTTGATGATTCATGACCCAGACGCTTGTCGTCCTATGCCACAGACCTTGCGCATGGACAATACTTCGCGGCATCGGCTCAACCGGATTATTATCCTCGTCTACCACAAATAACATTTCGTCTTTATTAATCATATTATTTTCTTTTTAATAAGCATCGAAACTATCTTTTCGTGAACCTCCAAAGGCTTTAACAATTCACCATTTTTTGCACAATCTATGGTCTGCCAATACTTCCTCGACTTGGCAATTCTGCCATATACACCAAAAGCATGTTCCAAATGTTTCTTTTCACTCTCGTGTATATCCAGCTTTTTTCTCGTACTCATCAGTTTTCTGGAAACTTCAACCGGAACGCTTAAATAAATTACCAGATCTTCCCTTGGTATCCCGTTTTCCTCATACTCTAATTTTTCCAACCAGTTTATAAATTTATTCTGGTCACTCGCGCTCTCAATCTTGCCCGCCTGGTGTCCGATGCTAGAAGCCACATACCTATCGCAAACCACCAATTTCCCCTCACTAAGCCACTTTCGAATCTCAGGAGCCGCCGAAAACCTGTCGCCAGCATAAAGCACAGACGCCAAATACGAATCTAATTTTCCAAAATCCCCATTTAAATATCTGCGCACCATTGCACCCCACAAAGAATCCGTATACCTTGGGAAAGATATATGCTTATATGGAATTTTATTTTTTACTAAATAGGAAACAAGAAGTTTTGCTTGGGTAGTTTTACCGGATCCGTCCGACCCTTCAAAAACAATAAGCGAAGCTTTTCTACGAATAAGCGAAGCTTTTCTACGAATAAGCGGAGCTTTTCTGCGAATAAATTTACCCCTCATGCTTTATGGATTTTAGAAGCAACAGCTCCTTTTGACCCGGAATACCTGTCGGACCTACTGCCTTCATATTTCATTCTTACCTTTGCCGCCAATTGCTCAAACGTAAACGCGCAAATAGACATCCCGCAATAAAGGATCGCCGGCTTCGGCCCCAAATTGCCAAGTTCCAAAACAGGCGCACCATTCCAACCGGGATCAAAACGGGCCGCAGTCGAATGCACTAAAATTCCCAAACGGGCAAGCGAACTTTTTCCCTCAAGCCTTCCCAAAATGTCCGGCGCCAGTTTTAAAACTTCGGATGTCGATGCAATCGCAAACGCCCCCGGCTCCAAAATAAACGGGTCTCCATCACTAAGATTGATTTCTTCCATTGCATCTTCCGGCAATCCCCTTTTTGTATCAATAAACCTGTATGCACCGGACCGGAATAATTTAATGTTCCCACCCAAATGAAAATCTATAGAAACTTGGTCAATATTATCTCGCCAGTTTTTGGAAAGCGGTGAGATTTTGATTTTTTCAGTTTCAACATATTCCTCGATCACCCAATCCGGCAAAATACCGGTTATGCGACTTATACTTTTACTCTTTAACTCTTTTACTCTATTACTCTTTGTCACCGTTTCCTCCTTGTTCACCAAGTGATCATAAACGATCTGGCTCCATGTTTCCATTTTTTTATAATGACGGCCCAATTCGTCCATTGTCATCATTACGCCCGACTTATGCTCGTCCCGAACACTAATTTCACTGCTATCCCCAGAAAGCATTATCACCAAACCTATGTGCACCAAACCAACATCATTAGCATCGTGGTTCAAAATCCCCAAAATTTTAGCCGTATACTTCCCCTTATAATCTATCTCTTCTTCAAATTCCCGCCTTGCCCACTCCATCACTTCATCACCTTTGATACCTTTGATACTCTTGCTTTTTGACTTGTCAAAAATAAGTTCTCTTTTACCTTTGACATCCTTTAAATTGATATGCCCGCCAACACCAATCGAATACATATTTGCTAGTCGCTTATCTGTATGCGTCCCTTTTCTCTGCATTGCCAGAATTTTTCCGCCCGCCTCAAAAACCAAATACGGAATAACCTGCTTCCATCTTGGGTCACTTTCCACTTCCCCGCGCGCCATAAATCTATGGCCATTGGTAATTACTTTAAGATATTTTGGGAGGCCTTCTGCCCTAATTCCATTCCAAATATCACCGTCAAAAAGTTCCGTCCGCGAAACAACCATCACGCGCTCGGCCTCCTTGCCAGTCAAAACTTTTTTACCATCTGAAGCTTTAGCGTAAGATGGCTTTTGAGATACTTTCGGCATTAGAAATATTGGGGCAGTGGTCTAGGTAATTGTAAAGGATTTCACCAAAAAAACTAGCCCTAAGATTGGCTAGTCGACTCTTTTACATCTTCTATCTTCTTTGTCGCGTCTTCTGGCGGTTTAGTCCAGCTCGCAAAAGTACACTTCGGGTAATTACTGCATCCCCAAAACGGCCGGCCGCGTTTTGTTTTTTTAAGGTAAACCATGCCGCCGCAGTTTGGGCAAACAATGCTGGTGTCGGCAATTAAAGGTTTTGTGTTTTTGCAGTCCGGGAAGCCAGAACACGCTAAAAACTTACCGTATCTTCCATATCTCACGACCATCGGCTTGCCGCATTTTTCGCAAACCTCGTCGGTTTTTTCTACATCCACTTTCATCTTGTCCGCTTCCTCCATAACTTTTTCCACCTTCGCCTCAAACGGCTTCCAAAACTTGCCCATGGTTGCCACCATCGTGTTTTTACCCAAGGCAATGTTGTCCAAATCGTTTTCCATCTCAGCCGTAAACGAATAATCAATAATGTCCAGGAAATATTTTTCCAAAAACTCAATAGTGGTTTTACCAATTGGCGTTGGCCCGATTTTTTTATTTTCCAGCCTTTCTATATAAAACCTGTCGTAAAGTGTCGAAATTGTCGGCGCATAAGTCGAAGGCCTACCGATTTCATTTTTCTCCAAATCACGAATTAAGGTTGCCTCGCTGTATCTTGCGGGCGGTTCCGTAAACTTTTGCTGGGGATTTACGCCTTTCAAGTCAAGTGGCTCACGCTCTACCAGCTCCGGCAAAATTTGCTCGGTTATCGGCGCTTTGGCGTAAACTTTGTACCAGCCGTCAAAAATAACCTGCTGGCCATTTGCCCTAAGCAAATATTCGCGCGGGGTGGCAGAAATTTTTTGGGTGACGCCAGTCTCCGACCTCTGACCTCTGACCTCTGACCTCTTTGCTTGAGCTATTACATCCACCGCAGTTTCATTTACAACCGCCTCGGCCATTTGGCAAACAACCATCCGCTTCCAAATCAACTCATAAAGTTTTTTCTCATCTACCGACCCCACAATCTGGTCACTGGTAACATTTATTTTTGTCGGCCGGATCGCCTCATGGGCCTCTTGCGCTAACTTTGATTTCACCTTATAAGCCCGCGGGTTTTGCGGCACGTAGTTTTTGCCGAACTTTTCTTCTATAAATTTGCGAGTTTGCCCGACTGCCTGTTCGGACAAATTCACCGAATCGGTTCTCATATAAGTAATCAGCCCTTGCTCGTACAAACTCTGAGCAACACTCATTGTGCGTTTTGGCACAAAACCCAAAACATTTGCGGCCCTCTGCTGAAGTGTCGAAGTTGTAAACGGCGGGTTTGGATATTTTTTAACTTGTTTAGACTCGACAGTGCCAACCGAATATACACTTGCCGCCAAATCGGCAACTACCTCATCTGCCTGTTTTTGGTTTTTGACTTCTGCCTTTTTCTCACCAATCTTCAAAAGAGTCGCCGTAAACACCTTACCCTTTGACTCATCACTTTGACTTTCTACTTCTACTTCGATTACCCAATATTCTTGTGACTTAAACGCATCAATTTCCCGCTCGCGTTCTACAACCAAACGCAACGCAACCGACTGCACACGCCCGGCACTAAGTTTGCTTTTAACCTTTTTCCATAGGAGCGGCGAAAGTTTATAGCCAACTAGCCTATCCAAAACCCTTCTTGCCTGCTGAGCCTCCACCAAATCGGCATCAATGTCCCGCGGATGCGAAAATGCGTCCAATACCGCATCTTTGGTAATTTCGTGGAAAACCACCCTTTGTACTTTTCGCTTGCTTGCGGCAACCTTGGACTTTTGGTTTATGACTTCAAGCAGGTTCCAAGCGATCGCTTCGCCTTCACGGTCAGGGTCAGTCGCAAGGTAAAGGTTTTGGACACTATCGCAAGACTTGACCAACTGGTTGACCATTTTAATTTTGGTTTTGGGAATCACATACTTTGGTTCAAAGTTATGTTCCACGTCAACGCCAAACTCGCCTTTGGGCAAATCGCGCACATGCCCCATTGAAGCCACAATCTCAAAGTCTTTTCCCAAAAACTGCGTGAGAGTCCTAGCCTTAGTCGGCGATTCTACGATAACTAAATTTTTTGACATAGCTTCCCAGATCTCTACTGTCTACATTTTTATCATGCGTGTCAAGTCCCACTATTTCTGATAAACTATCAAAAACAATGGCATCTATCCAAGACTTCGGCAAACTTTCTATAAAAATCGGCACAATCCGCTCTGCCGAAAAAGTCGAGGGTTCCAGTAAACTTTTAAAGTTGGACATAGATCTTGGCCACGAAAAAAGGCAAATTTTGGCAGGCATCGGCGAAAAATACGAACCAAAAGAATTAAAAGGAAAACAAATCCCTGTTATTGCTAATCTCGAACCGCGCATGATGATGGGCTTGGAATCAAACGGTATGATTCTGGCAGCCGATATCAACGGTGAGCCTGTCCTTATTCACCCCGACGAAAAAGTCGCCAACGGCAGTCAAGTTAGATAATGGACGAATTAACAAACCTTTGGTTTCGCGAATACCAAAGAAGCGGCATTCCCTCTTCGTATCTCCATAACCCATCTGGTGTTATGGAAATCCTCTACAAATATCTTGCCGAAAACAAAATTTCGCTAGCCAGCAAAACCGCAGCCGACCTTGGTTGCGGACGCGGCCGAAATTCTATTTCCCTTGTCAAACATAATATCCATAAAGTTTATTCAATCGATTTTGTTCCGGTGGTAATCGAAGCTCTAGAAAAAACGGCCCGGGAGCTTGGATTTTCAAATATCATAAAACCTATTTGCCATGACCTTTCACACCCTTGGCCGATGCCCTCAAATTCCCTGGATTTAATAATCGACATCTTTTGCTTCAAACACCAAATTGATCCCAAAAAAGAAGAACTATACAAAAATGAAATCGAAAGGACTCTAAAAAAAGGCGGCCTAATGCTTTTAGATTTAGCAGCAATAGACGATGGCTTCTATGGGAATTTGGACAAAACCGAAGTTGGGCCAAACGTTTTTAAAGTTATCGACCCAAAAACTGGCGTTGGCTCGCATATCTATACCAAAGAAAGCCTGCTCAAAGAATTTCCAAACTTTAAACTTTTGAAATTTTTAAACGACAAAAAAGATGGCCAAATGCACGGAGCAACTTACATTCGATCGACTTTAAAATTTTTGCTCAGAAAGAATTAATTACCAAAGACATGCCCTCTTCAAGTTGCAGTGACTATTTCCCCCAAATCCCGCTCCCGTAATTTTTGACAAAACCCGAAAGTTCCAGTAGGGAAAGAGCTGCCGTCACTTTTTCGACAGGTAATTTAAGCTCTCTTGCAATCGTATCAACCTGTTTTGTTTGCCCATCCAATAGCTCCAAAATCTTTTGCTGGTCTTTATCTAGTTTTGATGTTTCCGGTTTCTTGTTTCCAGTTTCAAGTTGGAGCATCTTCCGCTCGATATCCAAAACAGCCAGAATATCATTAGCCTCCGTTACAGGCGTCACTCCATCCTTTATTAAATTGTTGACCCCCTCCGCAGTTTTGGCAGTAATCGGCCCCGGCACCGCAAAAACTTCGCGTCCCTGCTCGGCAGCACAACCCGCCGTAATCATCGAACCGCTATCTACAACCGCCTCTGTTACCAAAACACCCAAAGACAAACCCGAAATGATCCTGTTTCTGGCTGCAAAATTAGATTGCACCGGCGGAAATCCAAGCGGAAATTCGGAAACAATTGCCCCATTTTTGGTAATTTCCTCTGCCAACTTTTTATTTTCGGGCGGATAAACCAAATCAACACCACACCCCAAAACTGCAATCGTACGGCCACCAGATTCCAGTGCTGACCTATGCGCAACGCTGTCTATACCACGCGCCAAACCACTGATGATTGTCAATCCAGAATCCGTCAGCTGGCGAACCAACCGTTCCGTAACCTGCCTTCCATATGGCGTAGCGTTTCTGCTCCCCACCACCGCAATTGCCAAATCGTCTGCAGGCATCAAATTCCCTTTGTAATATAAAACAGGCGGTGCACCCGCAAGTTGCCGCAAATTAGAAGGATACTGGCGATCCACCATAGACACAACTTTTATACCCGCTGCATAAACTTTGGAAAGATAAACCTGCGGGTCAACTTTTTTACGGAAGTCAATTATCGATGCCTTTGTTTTTGTGTCAACCTTAAGTTTATTAATCTCTCCATCACTAGCTTCCCAAAATTTCTTGAGAGTCTTAAAACTTTTCCGCAAATAACCAAACGTCACCGTCCCGACACCAGGTATTGCCGAAGTCGCCACCCAATAGGCCAACTCTTTGTTCACAAAGTGTATAATACATCAAATAGAAGATGGTGGAGCATACACAAAAACTGAATTTGGATTCAAAAACAATTTGGCTGTTTTTTATTGGCAACTTCCTAAAACTTTTTGTAACTTTACCCCTAGTGCTAGGCTTCGCCCTGATATGGTGGACTGCCAAGTTTCAAAATCAAATCAATGGTCTCGACAAGCTCGGTGATGTGACAATGTTTACACCAAGTAACATAATACTAATTTATTTCCTCTTTACTGCTATCCTTTCATACCTACTAGCAAAACTCACATATGCAAACTGGAAATACGAAATTACAAAAGATGCACTTAGAATTGAAAAGGGGATCATCTGGAAAAAATATGTTTCTATTCCATATGAAAAAATCCAAAATGTGGACATATTGCGAGGAGTTTTTGCTAGACTACTCAGACTCTCGGATGTGCAGGTCCAAACAGCTGGTTTATCTGGTGTAGCATTGATGGAGGGAAGACTACCGGGTCTAGACATAATGGTTGCAGAACAAGTTCGTGATGACCTTATCAAGAGATCAAAAGGGAAATCTGGCGTTTAGTTTTAAAAAGATAGCTATTTATACATTACAGCCCAACTCCGCCAATTGCTGAAATCGCCACCCAATACGCCAACTCATTGTTCACATCTAAATCTTATCAAAAAAAAATCAAATTAATTTAACCTCAGTCTAAATTTTGTCAAACAATTTTGCGTATTAAACCAAGCTAGGTGGAAAGTTGACGCCGCAGCATTTACCAATAACTATGCTTCTTTGTTCGGGACCCATCTTGTTATCAGCTAAGATAGAAGCTAGGGCAGAAACTTCAGAAACAGGATTGCCACTTTGCGAGGTTAAGTCTGCTTGCCTTTTTAAAATAGCATCAGGTAACTGATCAACAGGTATCAAACTGCCCAAACCTTGTTTTTCCCAATGGAAAGCAACAGTCAAAATAAAAGAAGGTTTTTCAATTTCCATCATAAAAGCTGTGTGATTATAATAAGATCAAGAAACTTTTTCAAACATTTCCGCTTCCAATTTTGTGCGCTCGGCAATAAATTTGGCCGCTTTTTTGGCCTGTTTCTTTCTAAACTCCAAAGTAGTTGAACCGTTATTCAACTTTAATTCGGAAATCAAATCCCCAATACTTGCCTCGTCAAATGCAAGAGCAACAGATTTGTAATTTTTAATGGCCGCCCGAATTAAAGATTGCCCTCCAACATCCATACTTTCCGGAAAAATTGCCGGATCCGGAGCATACAAATCCACAACCACCAAGTTTATTGGCTCAAGTCCATCTTTGGCCAATTCATCAACATGGCTTTGATTTAAAGTGTCAGCTAGTATCCGAACAAAATTCGCCCGGTCCAGAGTCTTTACACGCCCATCGTAATCAAAACCGCGTACAACAGATTCACCGCTGAACCCTTTAGCCTTTACATAGTTAGCCGTTCCTTCCGTCCCCCAAAACTTAACCTCGTTTTTTTCCAGCATTTCCAAAAGCCCGTCGAGCGAACTCTTTTCAAATACTGCTGCAAAAATATTTTTTACTTCAATTTTATCCATTTTAAATTTCTAATTATTCTAATTAGACTAATTGACCTAAAAAATTCCCAAATTTAGAAATTAGACCAATTAGGTTAATTAGGTCAATTTTCTAGTGTTTAAAATGCCTTACTCCGGTAAACACCATCGTGATTCCATGTTTTTTTGCTTCCTCAATAACCTTTTCGTCGTTTATCGATCCGCCCGGCTGGATTATCGTTGATATCCCCGCTTTGGCCGCAAGCTCAACATTATCCGGAAACGGAAAAAACGCGTCGCTGGCCATAACCGCACCATTTGTTTTGTCTCCCGCCTGTTTCATGGCCAAATTTACAGAATTCACCCGGTTTGGCTGGCCGGTCCCCATCCCCAAAAGCACTTCATCCTTGGCAATTACAATCGCGTTGCTCTTAACATGCTTGACAACTTTCCAGGCAAACTCAAGGTCTTGCCAAATCTTTTCGCTTGGCTCTTCACCGCACACCACTTTCCACTTTTCCTTAGACTCGTCCAAATTATCCGAAGTCTGTACCAAATAACCGTTAAATGCCCGCGTAAATTCCAAAAGCTTAGGAGGTTTGTCTGCTTTTACCACCCGCATTTTGGCACTGCGCCTCTTTAACCTTTCCAAAACCTCGGCAGAATATCCAGGTGCCACAATCAGTTCAAAAAATATGCCGTGCATTGCCTCGACCATTTCCATTGTCGGTTCACAATTTAGGGCAATTATTCCCCCAAATGCGCTAACTGTATCAGCGCTATGCGCCAACTTGAACGCTTCGACCAAATCGTTGCGGGACGCAATGCCGCTTGGGTTTGCGTGTTTTATAATTGCAACCGTTGGCTTGGTAAATTCGTTTACAAGCTTCCAAGCTTGGTTCGCATCCCCAATATTGTTGTGCGAAAGTTCTATTCCCCAAAGCTGTTCATACCCGGAATCTTCCCCGTCCAAGTAAAATGCACTTGTCTGGTGCGGATTTTCCCCATAGCGCATATCCTTGTGTTTCTTTAAATTAATTTTTAAGTCTTTTGGTAAATCCACTGTCTTTAATTACTCTTTATTTTTAATCTAACCTCTAGCACCTAATATCTAACGCCTATTTTCAAACCACCAATCCAGTATATCTTTTGCAACCGGCGCGGCAACTGCACTGCCCTGTCCTCCTTGTTCAACTACTACGGACATGGCAATTTGCGGTTTGTCGACGGGTGCATAAACTGTAAACCAAGCGTGTGACTCTCCACCCGCCTCTTCGGCTGTTCCGGTCTTGCACGCAACTTTATAACTGGTTGTAAAAAACGGAAAACCCGTTCCCCCCGTTTGGCACGCTCCCACCATTCCGCGCCTTACCAAATCCAAATTCGCACCACCGACTAAACCCTCACCAACCGTCCGGCTATCAAATTTAATTTCACCCGAACCCCTGCCGCTATCAATTTTGTTGACCAAGAAAGGTTTTGTCAACCTTCCCGCCGCAACAAAGGAAGTAACACCGTTGACCTGGACAGGAGTCGTAAGCAAAAACCCTTGCCCAATCGCCATATGTATTGTATCCCCTAGATACCAACTTTCACCAATAGTGGATTTTTTCCAAACTTCATCGGGCACCAAACCAAAAGCTTCCTCCGGCAAATCTATACCTGTTTTTTGCCCGTAACCAAGTTTGGCCGCCATGTTTTTAATATTGCCAACACCCATTTCTTGCCCGGCTTTATAGAAAAAAATGTCGTTTGACCTTGCAATCGCTTTTTCCAGTTTAATTAAGCCGTCTGTCCTGCCGTATTCCGTATACAGCCAATTAGAAAACGTTTGCCCGCCTACTTCGATTTTTCCAACATCATCAACCTCCGTATCCTTTGTAATTTTGCCGGATTCAAGCCCGGCCAGGGATGTCACAATTTTAAAAACCGACCCGGGCGGGTAAGTCCCCGCAACTGCCCTATTAAAAAAAGGTAAATCATTATCTGCCACTGCTTTGCCAATATCCTGAGGGTCAAACGAAGGCGAAGACACAAGCGCCAAAACTTCTCCGGTTTGCGGATTTTCAACAACCACAGCACCTTTATTGCCGCCGGAAATTTTTGTGTATTTTGCCAAAGATTCATAAACCGCCTTTTGCAAATCACCGTCCAAAGTCATATGTATATCACGTCCGGCTTTCGGAGCTTCCTTGCCCAAAACCGAAACATTTTGTCCACCGCTGTCAACTTCTATCAACCTCTTGCCGACTTCACCGGTCAAAAACGAATTGTAATTTGCTTCAACCCCCAGCCTTCCCTGGGAATTAATAGTAGAAATTGTCGGATCCTGCTGTTTTTCTTCTGCTTGTGTCACACTCACATAACCCAAAACATGGGCCGCCGCCGCACCCAGGGGATATTCGCGCTTTACAACTTCTGTAATTTTGCCGCTAGCTCCTTCAAAATATTCACCCGCCCCTCCCGTCTGCTCTAAATTTTTGGCGTCACTTTCGGAAATCTCCCGCGAACTTTCACCTTTTGTAAGTATATAAGTAGTTCTGGACTCTGCCAAAACTTTCCCGTTCCTATCCAAAATCCTACCTCGCGGCGCCTCGGTTTGGATAAGCTTTACACGGTTTGTGTCGGCAAGCGCAAGGTTTTTGGAACCATCAACAACAGTCAATGCAAAAAGCTTACCGACAAAAACAAGAACTACCAAAAAAATTACGAAGTAAAATAAATATAACCTAGAATGGCTAAGAGGCGCGCCGGCAAAGTCGTCTGCTTCCAAATCGCCTTTGCGCCAGCGGTTTGTACCGTCTGACCAAACCGAAGCATCCATGCCAAAAAAGTTTGCCCGTCTGCTGGAAGGTCGAACTTTTCTCATTGCTTTCCGCCAAGTTTGATGTTCACTTTTTTCAAGAGAGGTTTATTCCCTAAAACTTTGGCGCATCCAATAACCACACAGTACATAGGGTCAACAGCAATTGTAACCGGCATTTTTGTTTCCTGGGCAATCAGCTTTGGCAAACCGTAGATAAGGGCCCCTCCCCCGCACAAAACAATTCCCCGTTGGGCAATATCGGCCGCAAGTTCCGGCGGGGCGTCTTCCAAAGTGTCCCGGACAGCCTCAACAATTGTCCTAATTGTCGGCGCCAACGCCTCCCGAATTTGGGTCGATGTAAGCTTCACCTGTTTGGGCAACCCTTTTTCCAAATCTCGACCGCGCACCATCATTTGTTTTTCTACCTGCATGGGGTATGCGCTTCCCAAAAGCATCTTGACATCCTCTGCAGTTTTTTCGCCCAGTGCCAAACCGTAGCGGAACCGTACATAATTTATAATGTCCCTATCCATTGCGTCACCACCAACCTTTAAAGATTTACCAGAAACTATTCCCGAAAGCGAAATAACTGCCATGTCACTTGTTCCGCCGCCAATATCGACAATCATCGAACCTTGGGCTTCTTCTACCGGCAATCCGGCCCCAATTGCCGCCGCCATTGGCTCCTCTATCAAATACGCTTCACGCGCGCCGGATTCGTACGCAACATCATAAAGTGCCCTGCGCTCCACCTCGCTTACTTGCGACGGAATCCCTAAAACAATCCGCGGTCTTGGAATCGAAATGCCGCGCCCCGGTTTTTCGTGGACTTTTTTAACAAAATAAGAAAGCATCGCCAAAGTTGTGTCGTAGTCCGAAATCACCCCGTCTTTTAGAGGCCTAACGGTCATAATGTTAATAGGTGTCCTGCCAATCATTTTCCTGGAATCTGTGCCGATTGCAATTACCTTTTTTGTTTTTTTATGGATAGTCACAATCGAAGGCTCGCGGATTACAATTCCTTTACCGGCGACATGAATTAGCGTATTTGCAGTCCCCAAATCAACACCCAAATCCGAAGAAAAGTAGCCTAAGATATTATCGACAATAGGAATCATAGAAGCGCCACAAAGTATAACGCATTGCAAAAAAGTTTAGAAGGTTTAGCCTCGACTAACTAATTAGTGAATTTATTTACAGTGAATTATATGAATCTGAATGTCGAGAGGATTTGGTCGAGAAATGGGTCATAATCTATTCCTATTCCTGGTTGCTGAACGTATATGCTATAACTCATATTATTTCGACCGAAGGTTATTATTGTAGCTGTTGGTGCAGGACCTTCACTGTCTTTAGTAAATTTATATTTTGTAGCTGTTTGTCCAGCAAAAGTTATTTTTTCTGAACCAGGAATTTCTGAATAAGGAGTACTTAGGGTTCTAATAATTATCTCTACATGATCACTCGGTATATAATCGCCAAGAAATCCACAACTTTTGTGATCTTTGCTAGCTAATTCGATAATCTCGGAGTTTACATCAGCTGATTTGCACTCATCACCAAATTGTCCGCCTCCAGGCGACTGTATATTCCAGTCTTTTGGATACTTTATTAAATAGCCGTATTTTGTACTTGCGTATGTTTTCCAATTCGCCGTTTCTTCAGAAGTAGCAGGTGAAGGTGAATTTTGATTGGTGATTTTATCACTATTCGACGGCGATTGAGTTGGGGCAAGAGTGGGTTTTTGGATATATTTTTGATATCCGAACACTGCAACCGCACCAATCACGAGTGCAATTACGGCAACGATAATAATTTGCGCGAAGCCCTTTTTCATTGTGTAAACTTAAATGTCGAAAGGATTTGATCAAGAATTTTATCTTCCTCTGCAAAAGTTTCTTTTTTGAATGATGCTATAAAAAAATTAGCTGAATTTCCTCTGTGCATCTCGATGTGCATCTCATCAGGTGATCCTGAAAGATCTATTGCTTGACCTTCTACTGCTGGAAAGTCTTTTAGGTATTCTTTGCGTACTTTAATGCCATCTATTTCAACTTCTTTAGTTAAATTATCTATAACTTTTGTTCCTGCAAATCCACCAAAGAAATTTTCTGTGTATGTAATACCAAAATCATTTTCTCCCTTTAATATCACATCGCGGTTTGCCTTTTCACCATTGTAAACTGCACCTTCACGCTCAATAACTGACCATCCGAGCGGCAATTTAAAAGACACTTTCGCAACTTTTGCATTATATGTTTTCCAATTCGCCGTTTCGTCGGAAGTGTCAGGTGAAGGCGAATTTTGATTGGTGATTTTATCGCTATTCGACGGCGATTGAGTTGGGGCAAGAGTGGGTTTTTGGATATATTTTTGATATCCGAACACTGCAACCGCACCAATCACGAGTGCAATTACAGCAACGATAATAATTTGCGCAAATCCACTTCGAAACTCAGTGTAAACTCGGGCAGGTTTCATCTAATTTCAGTATTTCACTTTTTTGGGTGGGAGTCCACTGCCATAAATGCGATTAGATCTTTAGGCGTTAATGCAGTTGCCGGTGTTAAAAACTCCGCAACTTTTTCATTCAAAAAATCCTTGCGGTCCAGAGTTACCAAAAAATCAGATTTTGAAAATTTGGCTTCAGCTAGAATAACCGCATCTTTAAGGGCAATAACTTTTTGCGCTTTTTGTAAAAGTTTAATATCGGGCTGTATTTTGAAAATTTGTGCTTGTCCGACAAGGTTAAAAAAGCGGTCAAGATGATAGTCGTGCAGTTTTGCCCTGACATTTCTTTCGGTCTCTGTTAAAACCCAGGAGGAAACAATTAATTTGATCTCTTTGATGGTAAATAGCTTTGCCGAACCGCCTGTTGGAGAATTGGTAGCGGTAAAAAGGACACTGGAGTCGACAAAGACAGTCTTCACAACCTATCTTCTTTTTGCCACTCGTTAATTTCTTTTTGGCTGAAATTGCGTGTTAGCGGTAAAAGTTTTGGATCGATAAATGTTTTGTCGTAAATCTTTTTAACTTCCTCTTCTAGATGTTTAAGATAAGCAACATCGACAAGTGCAGCCTGAGGGTTGCCGCCTTTAGTAAGGACAATGTATTGATCACCTCGGACTCTTTTGGTTAGGATGCCTAAGCTGTTTCTGGCTCGAGTGATGGGTACGATATTTGTGTTCATGATGTTTTAATTATGCATTATGTACAATAACATGTCAAGTATTTTGTACAATAAAACGTGCGGTTAATTTAGGAATTTGAATGTCGAGAGGATTTGGTCATAAGTTGTTTTAAACATCTCTTCCTTCCCCAATTCTGAAACTAGACCAATATCAACAATTTTGTTATTGAAAATAATAAACGATCCATAAACCTTATGTTTATTAATTAAATACGTATAGTAGATTGAGGGTACACCAGAAACTTTAGAATCTGAAATCTTTTCAGCAGGAACAGACTCACCACTTTCTATAAAATAATGTTTGAAATCGGTGTTAATATCACCACCACTTGGAATTGTAGAAAAAAATATAGATACACGTCCCCCTTTATTAAGATCGAACCCTCTTTCTGTATTCGTTTCATCCAAATCTGGACTATCTATATCGATAACACCGTTTTTTTGTGTAACACTCCAATTCGACGGATACTTGAACATAACCTGCTTACCTGTATACGTTTTCCAATCGTCGGTTTTTGTAGAGGGTGAGACTAAAGTTTGATTGATGGGTTTTTGGACATCAGAAGTTCCCTTAGGGTTATCCTTTTGCAAAATGAAATAGGTTTCATACGCACCAAAAGCGGCAATCGCCACTAAAATTATAACTATTATTACGACAAATTGCGCAAATCCGGGGGCAGGTTTCATCTACTTCAATCGTAGATTATTCACCCGTAGAAACGCAAGCGATTATGAAGCACGAAGGATAAACAGTTTGCCCCACTTTCTTTACCCACGTCCCCATTACGAGCAAGCGTTAAATCCATCCTGAACAAAAATCATTGGGAAACTGGTACTGACATCCCGCATTGCGGGACGAATACCAGAGGGTTCCCGGATTTTTGTGAAGACAGATGGGTAGCGAGCGAAGTCTGGGGTGTCCTTTCTTCATCCATTCTTTAGACAAGCAAAGAATGGATATAAAAAAACGATAGATTCTTAATCGTCAATTCAGAATAACAGGTGGCATAAGGTCAATTGCCAAAAAACCAACTGCCTGATAACATCTCGTTGTGCAGGAAAAATCACAAATTTTAGACAAATTCATCTACTTTGTCTTTTTGGCCCTTACCATAATAGCTCCCCTAATTTTTACAACCCAAACCGCAGAAGTTTTCGAAGTACCGAAAATGTACTTTGTCTACACGGCTTCGACCCTGCTTTTTTTTGCAACACTACTAAAATTCGTTTCCGAAAAACAAATAAAAATCCCCACCAATATTGTCGTCAACACTTTTTCCGTTTTCCTAATAATCATGGCAATCTCCACCATCACATCAACCGACAAATTCACCTCAATTTATGGCTATCCGACCCGCTTAAACGGTGGTTTGCTTTCGCAGTTTGCCTATTTTGTAATTTTTATAACAGCACTGGTAAGCCTAAAAGCGGCACAAGCCAAAAGGCTGGTAGAGGCCGTCGTATTTGCGGCAGTTGCGGTTTCCCTTTGGGGAATCCCCTCGTATTTTGACAAAGACCCAACATGTTTGGTTTTAATCGGCAAACTGACATCTTCGTGCTGGCAAGTAGACTTCAACCCAACGCTTAGGATTTTCTCAACACTTGGCCAGCCAAACTGGCTAGCTTCTTACTTAATTTTGGCACTCCCGATTGCCGTCTACAAAGCAATTTCCGAAAAAACCAAGAGTGTTAAAAACCTTTTTATCACCTCGACAATTATCATCTTTTTAGCGCTCGTTTTAACCAATTCGCTTTCAGGCATTTTGGGCTTTGCAATTTCCGCCGCTTTGCTTTTTATTTTCCTAGGCAAAAAATTTATTCAAGACAACATAAAAATCATCTCAATACTTTCAATAACTCTTATCGTTTTGGGGTTGGTTTTCAGCGGCAAGCTAACCTCCCGGATCAAAGACACTTTAACAGCCGCCAAAAATACGCCGCCCGCACAAAACCAGCAGGCACCGCCGGCCCAAACAAAACAGTCGCCGACTTCCGGCGGAACCGATTCGGGTCAAATCCGCCTAATCGTGTGGCGCGGCGCACTAAACATTTTTAAAAACTGGCCGGTCTTGGGTTCCGGCCCGGAAACATTTGTAAATACCTATTACCTTTACCGCCCCAATGCCCACAATAAAACAACCGAGTGGCAATTTTTCTACAACAAAGCCCACAATGAATTTTTAAACTATCTGGCCAACACCGGCGCCCTAGGATTTATTGCTTATATTGCTTTCCTGATAAGCATCCTCTACCTGTTTTTAAAAAGCCGCGACAAAACACTTCTAGCAACAGCGGCGGCAATGGTTGGCTACCAAGCAACAATTTTCTTTGGGTTTTCTACAGTAGCAACCGCTACAACTTTTACGATCCTTACAGCCGCAGGCATTGTTGCTTCCCGAAACAAAACCAAAACCTACAAACTTAAATTTTTAAACAGTAAAGCATCACAAATTTTTGTCGCCGCCATAATTTTGGTTTTAGGGCTTTACACACTCACTTTTGTCCTGCGGTTTTATTTTGCCAGCGTCCAAGAAAAACGCGCACAAAGCCTGGGCGGGCTCGAAGGTTTAGTTGCCTACAAGAATGCAATTACCATTTTCCCTGCCAAAAACCCATACCTGCTCTCCGACTTTGCCTACAATACGGCAGTGCAACTCAGCCTATTAGAAAGCCAAACTAACCGTGAAGCATTATCAAAAGAGGTAGAAACATCAGTTAATTCTGCCCAACACACTGCACCCAACAACTACATCGTCAGCCAAAGGACAGCAAAATCATACCTACTGCTTCTGGATCTAAATCCAAACTACAAAGACCAGGCGCTCACACTCGGACAAAAGCTGATTAGTCTTGCACCAACATATCCGGATTCATACATCACGCTTGCCAAAATCCAAATTACATCCGGCCAAAAGGAATCTGCCCAAAAAACCATCAGGCAAGCTTTAGAATTAAAACCAGATGACGTAGAAGCACAAGAATTGCTCCAGCAATTGACAATTGCAAACTAACAAACGAAAATGTAGTAGACCTGCTCCGCAGCCGATGGCAATTTTAAACAAACTTGACCCTCAAATCGCCAAATTAATTAAAGAAGAAGACAAACGTCAAAACGAAGACATTGTCTTAATCGCTTCCGAAAATTATTCCTCGGCCGCCGTACGCGAGGCACTTGGGTCACGCCTAACCAACAAATATTCCGAAGGCTATTCTCACAAACGCTACTACTCTGGCAATCAAGTAATAGATTCCATCGAGGACATTGCCCGCGAACGGGCGACCAAACTTTTTGGCTGCAAGTTTGCCAACGTCCAGGCGTATTCAGGCTCACCAGCCAACCAGGCAATTTATCTAGCTCTTCTTGAACCCGGCGACACCATCATGGGCCTTTCACTACCCCACGGCGGGCACTTAACACACGGCTGGCCCGTCAACTTTTCCGGCAAATTTTATAAATCCGTCCAATACGAAGTCGATACCAAAACCGAAAAGCTCAACCTCAAAAAAATAGCCGCACTCGCCAAAAAGGCAAAACCCAAAATGATTTTTACCGGAGCAACTGCTTATCCAAGAGTTTGGGATTGGCGCGAATTTGCCAAAATTGCAAAAAGTGTGAAAGCCTACCTTGTTGCCGACATATCCCACATTTCCGGCCTTGTTGTTGCCGGAGTGCACCCTTCACCATTTCCTTATGCCGACATCGTAATGACCACAACCCATAAAACTTTGCGCGGTCCAAGAGGCGCCTTAATTTTATCCAATAACGAAGAGATCGCCCAAAAAATAGACAAGGCAGTTTTTCCCGGCCTTCAAGGCGGACCGCATGACAATCAAACAGCCGCAATCGCAGTTGCCCTCAAAGAGGCATCAAGTCCGGCTTTCAAAAAATACGGGGCGCAAATTGTTAAAAACGCCAAAGAACTGGCAAAAACCCTAATCGCCCACCAGATCCACTTGGTTTCCGGCGGCACAGACAACCATTTAATGCTTATAGATTTAGGAACAAAAGGCGCAAGCGGCAAGGATATTCAAAATGCTCTTTACGAAGCGGGAATTTCCACCAACAAAAACACGGTACCAAAAGAAACCCGCAGCCCATTTGTAACGTCCGGAATCAGGATCGGCACTCCTGCAATCACCACCCGTGGCATGAAAGAACCGCAAATGCGCCTTATCGGCAGCTTCATTGCCCAGATCATCAAAGACCCCGAAAATGAAACCCTGAGAAAAGACATTAAAAAAGAAGTTCTCCAACTTACCAAAAGGTTCCCAATACCCTAATGCCAGAAAGACCCAGACTAGAAACACAACCAGTTAATGCGCAGGACGAGATAGTAAACCTAAGAAGGCGCGCCACAATTTTATATAGAACAGCTTTTTTATTCCTAATTCTTGGAAGCACCGCTTCAATTGGTGGGTTGGCGGCAGGACAAGAATTTAAAAAAGTCAAAGCGAGCCACGTAGATGAAGCAGCAGTTGCAACTGGCGCTAGTTTACTAGCCGGAACTCTTCTTGTAAGTAGAATTGCTATAAGCCAGAATACTCTAGCCGAAATGAAAGAAAACCAGCAAAAAGCCTTGAGCCAAATCGAATCCCAACGCCGGAGTCACATTAATTAATATATAATTTCCTCGTGGCCGGATTTATTGAAAAAAATAGCCTTAAGTTTTTGCTTCTGATATTAGTTATCTCCGCCTTTTTCCGTTTCTACAATCTTCAAAACTTCCAGTACTGGGCTGGAGATGAAGAACTTTTGAGCGGTGTTGTCCGAAGGATGATCGTTAACAAACAAATCGCATTTATAAGTCCGAATACAAATCTTGGATTAAGTTTAGGTTCTTTTTTTCATATTGTCTCGGCACCCTTATTTTTAGTCGCCAAACTGAATCCCGTTATTGTCCTTGGGATTGTTCCCATTCTTGGCATCACGACAACATTTGTCGTCTATCTGGCAGGCAAAGCATTGGCTGGGAGAAAATTAGGCCTTGTCGCTTCTTTTCTCTACTCTTCTTCATTTTTAACAACATTATTTGACAAAAGATGGTGGCCCCTTACCTCAAACTTCTTTTTAACCTCAATTGCCTTGTTGGCACTTTTCAAAATTATCAAAGAAAAAAAATATTATTACAGTATTTTTATTGCAATTGCGGCAGGCTTTGCGGGCCATGCAGACCCATCACTTGCAGTAATAGCAGTGGCTTCATTAATAACTTTTCTAATTTTTAAAATTAGTATTTTCAAAAAAGAATTTATTCCAGCTTACATTATCCTTCTAATATTTATTGTTCCACTTATATTATTTGAAGCAAAACACCCAGGATCTATAGTTGGCCCACTTTTTAAATCGTTTTCAAAAATAACCCCTGCCATTACCACTCCAGACGTTTCCAGCGAAAACACGTTTAATACAGCTACTGCAACATTTGCCAGATTTTTCTTTATAAAACCCTCCAATAATGCTGAATATCTTATGAGCTCTTGCGCACCCTGCGACCCACCCCTTTTTGGCAATTTCTCAATTCTAACTATTTTGGCATTAATTTTATTTCCTTTATTTTTTATTCTTAAAAATAAAACCTACAAAAGCCTAATTATTATTCCCTATGTTTTCCTGTTTGTCTTTTTTATAAGCACAGAGGCATTTCAAGCGGCTTTCAAACTACCAATACACCAATCTTATTTCACTGTAATATTTCCTGTAATTTTGCTTCTGGTTTCATTTTCACTGATTAAAATAATAAAAAACAATTACGCACTTTTGGTTATTCTCACACTGTTTTTAACAATAAATCTCTATACACTTTTTAACTCTAGCTACAGGTACCCTCTTTTCCAAAAAGAAAAGTTAGTCCAAGATTTATCAAAAGAAATTGGTTCAAGTAATTTTTCCCTTTATGCCCTCGGCAATAGCTGGTTTCATGGAGGCGGTTACACCGGACTTTTTATTTTAAACAACAAACACCCGAAAAAAAGTTACATTTACAAATTTTACGACTGGATGTACCAAGCCCACAGTTTATACACCGTAAATCCAACAGAGCAGGACCAAGAAAAAATTGTTGTCATCGGCCCAAAAGGTGAAATTCCAAATACAAACTTAAATGTCTTATTTTCAGAAACAGTAGGCAACTTAGAGGGAAAAGTCCTAGATAATTCCGACTTTTCTTTTGACCCAGAGACGCTTGGTAATCTTTAGATTATAATTACTTGTATCCTAATGAAAATTTTAGACGGCAAAGTTGTCCGCGACCAAATGGCAGACAATCTATCATCTATCATCTATCATCTATCATCTAAACCCAAGCTTGTCATCATCCAAGTCGGCGATAACCCAGAGAGCAATACTTACATTGGCCAAAAAGTTAAATTTGGAGAAAGAATTGGCGCCATCGTTGACCTTCAAAAATTCCCCGCAGATATTTCTCAAGACCAACTAAGCTCTAACCTCCAACAGCTAAACTCTGACCCCTCTGTCCACGGCATAATTATCCAACTGCCTATTTCAGAACATTTGGACAAAGACAAATTGATAGAACTTATCGATCCCAAAAAAGACGTCGACGGTTTAACCATAACCAACCAAAAACTTCTGGAAGAAAATAATCCCCAAGCCGTCATCCCCGCAACCGCAAAAGGTGTAATTTCAATTTTGAATTTTTACAAAGTTCCAATCAAAGGCAAAAAAATAACAGTCGTCGGCCGTTCTAAACTCGTCGGCAAACCGGTTGCCGAAATCCTTGCAAACATGGGGGCGCATATCACTGTTTGCCATTCACAAACATTGGACTTGAAACAAGAAACTAGAAACGCAGACATCATAGTTGTTGCCGTCGGCAAACCGAATCTAATTGGTAAAGAACACGTTTCCCCAAATCAAGTCGTCATCGACGTTGGAATAAATGTCATCGATTCTAAACCCGATGAACTATCAACCATTACCCATAAACGTTCTCTTGTCGGCGATGTAAATTTTGCCGAAGTCTCACAAATCGTCTCCGCCATCACCCCCGTCCCCGGCGGCGTCGGCCCCATGACCGTCGCAAGTTTATTCGAAAATCTCCTCGAAGCCCACAAAAAACAAACTACTTGAATCTCACAGAAGTTATAAAATCGTCTATTTCTTTTCTAAACTTGTTCTCCGTATTTAGATTACTAGTATAAAAGCGGATTTCCCACACATAATTATCTTTAAAAAAACCGTATTCAAGAACATGATATCCTGCGCCCCCACGGAACATCACAGCATCTTGCCCTGCAACTTTTGTTTTTATCTTCTTTTCCGTAGTTCCGTCCCCACCTGGCCCTCCGACTGGAAGATTTTCAAAGTTGTACAAATTGTTTTTATTAACTGATTTTTGAATAACAATCATCATACCATCCAAATCAGTATAACCAGGGCCGCTTTTATCCTTATAATCAGGAGATTGAATTGCAAAAGATGTTTTACCGAATGAAGTTTTCTTCCAACCATCAGGAATTTTATAATCAATAAAATCATCAAATTCTGGGTAATTATCAGCCACCATTGATTGAATAGGTGAAGGCAAAACATTCGTACTTTCTTGTACTTTTTTGTCTGAACCTAATTTGAAAAATCCTTGTTTATACACAAGACCTGCCAAAACAACAATAAAAATACCGAGAATTAAAATCAAAACCGCAACATTCCCTCGCCTCATAATTCAATACTATCACAAATTCAGCATCCACAATCTATCACCTATAATCTATAATCTATTTTGTCATGTACGCTCAAGTAGTAGTTTTAACCTATCAATCTCCGGAGATAGACTCTTATACTTACGAAGTTCCCAAAGAACTGGAAAAGGAAATTAAAGTTGGACAACTTGTCGAGGTACCGTTTGGAAAAAGAAATCCTGCTGGCATTGTGCTAAGCACAAGCACAGAAATTCTAAATTCGAAATTCGAAATTCGAAATGTTAAGAAAATATCAAAAGTTATTCTACCAAACCCAATACTACTCCCTTATCAATTAGACCTTCTTAAATGGATGAAGGATTATTACTTAGCTCCAATGGTTAATTGCCTTAACGCAATTCTTCCAGAATTGCCTCGTAAATTGTTCATGGTTCATAGTTCATGGAAAAAAGAAAATAAAACTACCAACTATAAACTATCAACTATCAACCAGTCTCTCATCCTCGTCCCATCCCTTAACAAAATCGCAGAAACCCTAGCCAAATTCCCCAAAGCCAAAAATTATGTCGTTTATCATAATGAACTAAAAACATCGGAAAAATTTGCGGCCTGGATAAAAATTCAAAACGGCGAAGTAGATTATATTTTCGGTTCACGCTCCGCAATCTTTGCACCCTGCCCGGCTCTTCGCGAAATAATTATCTACGACGAACACGACAGCGCGTACAAAGACGATAGGTCTCCATACTTTGACACTTTAACCGTTGCCCAAAAAATTGCAGGACTAACAGGCGCCCAGGTAAAAATCGTCGACCCGTCGCCAAAGATCACCACATATTTCCAGCTTCCAACAAATATAAAAATTCAAAACTTCCCGCAAAAAGTAGAGATAATAAACATGCAAAACGAAAAGAATTCCCAAAACCGCTCGGCAATTTCATTCGATCTAGAAGAAGCGATTGGAGAAACTTTAGAAGAAAAAGGCAACATCCTTTTATTTTTGAATAAAGTCAAAGAATCGGGCCATTTTTTCTGCAAAAGCTGCAAAACCAGTGGACACCAAGAGGTTCAACCGCAAACCTGCCCAAATTGCCAGTCTCCGGATATTTTTTGGAATGTACTAAATGTTAACTCGCTTACACTTGAGACAAAAAAACTTTTTCCAAAAATAAATGTTAGTCCAATCACAAAAGACAATCGTCGATCGACAATAGACTATAGACAATCTGTAGACATAGGAACAGCTTTTAGCCTCTACTCGCCTCTTCTTAAAAAATATGATCTAGTCGCCCACATCCAAACCGATTCTGTTTTAAATATTGCCGATTACACATCCGCAGAAAAACTTTTCGCCCAAATAACAAGCCTCAAAAAACTGCTTAAAGTCGATGGCAAACTTTTTCTGCAAACCTACAACCGCGATAACCCAACAATAGGTGCAATCGAAAAAGGTGATTACAAGCACTTCTTTAACGAGGAAATAAAACAGCGCAAACTCATTTCCTTTCCACCATATTCTATCCTCGCGAAACTAACAATTAAGGGAAAAAACCGCGACAAAATACAAAAAGAAGCAGAACAATTGGCCACCGATCTAAAATCTAAAATCCAGGATCTAAAATCTAGCATTCTCGGCCCTTATCAATCTGTCTTTTGGCAAAAAACACCAAGCTATCATATAATTCTCAAATACAAACTTGACTCTTTCAATCTTGACCAAAGACAAAAGGCTGTAGAAAAAATTAAAAACATTCTTGGCACTTTACCTGGAAACTGGCAAGTTGAAGTCGAGCCGGATTCAATTCAATAAAAAATAAAACAATAGCGAAGTTGCAACGAACATCAATATGATAAAAAATATTCTAACCATCCCCAAAAACGACGAAAAATTAAGACAGCGTTCCGACGAGGTCATTACCTTCGACAAGTCCGTTGGCCAAATTTTAAAAGACCTAACAGACACAATAGACGCCCAAACCGATCCGGTTGGCCTCGGCCTTTCTGCACCCCAAATCGGCATACAAAAAAGGATTTTTGTCGCACGTGTAAGGAACAAAATTAAAGGTTTTGTAAACCCAATTATTACCAAGTTTTCGCAAAAAGAGGTCACAATTATGGAAGGCTGTTTTTCTGTCCCGGACATTTACGGCCACGTCATAAGGCCGGCAGAAATAGACCTTAAATCTCAAGATGCCCACGGCAAAACCAGCGCGACCCATTACAAAGGTTTGCCTTCTAGGATTATCCAGCACGAAATAGACCATCTGGACGGCAAATTATTTATAGACCATGTCCACGACCAAAACGGAAAAGTTTTCAAATTCGAAAGGGACAAAGACGGAAAAGAACAATTTGTCGAAGTGCCGCTGGCCTAAATAACGGGTGACCAGATACTCAGGACGCCAGGTTATCAGGTGGTAAAATGCAAAATATGAATCGTTCTCCCAATTCCCTAAAAATTGTTTTCTTCGGTACACCCAAAATTGCTGCAGAAGTCCTTGAAAATCTGGCAAAATCCGAATTTAAACCTCAGCTTGCAGTAACAGGGGTTGACGAAAAAACAGGCCGCGGCAGAAAACTTACCGAAACACCGGTAAAAACTGTTGCCAAAAATAATAAAATCAAAACGCTCCAGCCTTCAAATTTGGATGACGGGGATTTCATAAAAGAATTAAAGGAATTTGCACCGGACGTCGCAGTGCTTGTTGCATACGGCGAAATTATCCCAGACGAAGTTCTGCAAATTCCCAAGTTTGGTTTTTTAAATATCCACCCGTCCCTTCTGCCAAAATACCGCGGACCTTCCCCGATAGTCACCGCCATTTTAAATGGCGACAAAATAACCGGTGCAACCGTAATCGTTCTGGATAGTGAGCTTGACCATGGTCCGCAAATCACCCAACGCGAAGTCGAAATCGCAAACACCGACACCCACGATTCGCTTGCTACAAAACTCTCATCCGCCGGCTCAAAAATTCTCATTGAGATTTTGCCGGATTACCTCAGCCAAAACGTGACCCCCGAAATCCAAAACCATGACACTGCAACTTATACCGAAAAAATCACAAAAGCCAGCGGAAAAATAGATCTTACTAACCCCCCTGACATAGAAACGCTAGACCGCATGATTCGCGCTTATTTCCCTTGGCCAGCTGTATGGACCGAACTAGAGTTAAAGAGTGAAAGAGTTAAAGAGTTAAAGAAAATCCGATTGAAATTTCTCCCCAACACTCCCACTATCCTACCATCCTACAATCCTACCGACCTATTCCTCGTCCAACCCGAAGGAAAGCGCCCAATGACACCAAAAGAGTTTTTAAACGGCTATCCAATGGCAAAAGAGAAATTAGAAAAAATTATGACGGGCTAATCGATTGCAAAATCTGCGCCTTTTCTTCCTCATTTGCGCTTTTCATAACATCGTTCATAAGATAAGCCACAACCTCGTCCGTAATCTCATCTATTTTTGCCTTAAACATTTCTTTGCTATTTAGCTCATTCCAAAGCTCACCCAGGGCCTCCGGGTTATCTTTTGCATGGTCGAGCGCACTCATCAGTTTTTGTCCATAAGTCGGGTCCATCCCGCCAATGCCATCGACTAACCTGGTGTAATAATATTGGTAAAAAATGTCAATAAACCTTTGGCGCTTTTCCTGCGAAAAATTTGCAAGATCAAGGAGTTTGTTCAAAAAACTTAAAAATGCCATAGAAATTTAAAACTTTACTTACTGCCGGCCGCTGAAACTGCCGCACTAACCGTTTGATTCAATGTAACCCCAACTACATCCCTAACATTTTCACCGCCGCGCGCCACAACATCGCGCACATGGTCAGGATCTGCTCCCCTTTTTACTTTTTCCTCTTCAAACTGGGCAATACCATTGGCGAATGTGTTGGATGCACCCTCAAGCGCTTGACCAATGGTATCCTCAGCTACAGATTCCTGGGCCGCCGCTGTAATTGCCGTCTTGAAAGCTTCTGTAGATTCTGTAGCACCTTCCTGCCCCGGTTTTAGATCCTCAGCTACTGCCGCATCACTATCGCCGGTCTTTTCAACATCACTTGCGTCTGCCATCAAGCCTATTATGGAAAATAAAACGGAAAAAGTCTATAGCGAAACAGAGGCCATAGTCTCAACAGGAGCAATTACTTCTTTTTTAACAACCTTCTTCATTCCTTCTTTTACTTGTCTTAGGCACTTGGTACAAAGCCTCATGGTCTGCCTGACACCGCCATAAGTTACCTTTGCGCTATGCAAATTCACTTGCCACACTTTTCGTTTTTTTGTCGCCCTCATCGCCCAGCCTCCACCGTATTGGTGGGCACCGGACTTTTGGATTACAGATTTTTTACCGCACTTATCGCAACTTCGCATTTTAATTGGTAGAATATACCACAGGAGCAATTTTGAATCAAATATGAATCCCTTAATCTTAATATTATTTGTATTTTTGCTTTTTAATATCGTCGGCGGCGGTCAACCGCCTTTTCTGCTTGCGGCACTTATTGCCAATCCGCTTCTTGGCATCTGTATGGTCGCAGCAATTATAATCGGCATATCGATCCACGAATTCTCCCACGCACTTTCGGCTTACCGTCTTGGCGACCCAACAGCCAAACTTTCCGGCCGTCTCACCCTAAACCCGCTTTCGCATCTCGACCAGCTTGGAACCCTTGCCCTGCTTTTTATCGGCTTTGGCTGGGGCAAGCCCACCCCATTCGACCCATACAATTTAAAGAACGTTAAACGGGATTCTGCATTAATTTCTGTCGCGGGCGCCGCTTCCAATTTCCTATTGGCAATTATTCTTTCAATTCCATATCTGTTTTTTTACTATTCGCACTCAATGACATATACAATCGACTCGATCTATTTCTATGTCTACCCTTTTATCTTTTTCAATGTCATTTTGGGCGTTTTCAACCTTATCCCGGTTGCACCCCTTGATGGTTTTAAAGTCCTTGCCGGCCTTCTTCCCAAGCACTGGTACGAAGATTTTATGCAAACGGAACAATACGGAATTTTTATCCTTATATTATTGCTTGTAACCGGAACTATCGGAAGGATACTTTTGCCTATTGTATCAATAATACTGGAACACCTTGTACCTGGCTTCCAAGCCCCATTTTGAAGCTAAATAAACCTTTTCTCGGCTTGACGGATTATGATATCATATAGTTAGGTTCACAGGACAAACCCCTACAAGGGTGGCACTTTAAAAGCGTTAACAGTTCTTTGCTTACAAGATAGTTAACTAGGAAGTCCATATACTCTTCTTTTACCGGAAGGGTGAGGACATCCACCTGCTTTCGGCCAAAGAAACTTGTTAATCCATGCGCTCATTGTAGGGAGAAATCATTTTAATAATCATCAAAAGCCACGCAAATTTGCGTGGTATTTTTTTCTCCACAAAAAAACCGGGCATACTACCCGGTATCTATAATCTATAATCTAAAATCTAAAATCTAAAATCTAAGATCTAAAATCTACTTTGCTCCGACTACAACCACAATATCCGCACTATCCGATGCTTCTAGGCTATTCGAAGAAGGTCCAGCGCTATATTTGTCCGAAAGGTCGCGGACTATAGCATCCAGAAAACTCTTGGCGCTATCTTTAACCTTCACCTCAGTTGTTTTGTAATCACTGTTGTCTGCATTACCAATTGAGCCGACAGTCCAGCCTGCGCTTTCAAGTAAAGTTTTAACGGTTGCGGCTTTGCCGGTTACCCCACTGCCATTCAAAACCTTCACTTTTACAGAACTTTTATCCAATGTTGGCGTACTGCTCGAAGTCGACTCAGTCACCGGGCTCGATTCTACAAACGGGCTTGGAGATGGAACAGGTGATGTTTTAACCGCAAATGGCGAAATTGCCGCAAACGGGCCAATGCCTCTAAAAAAGGCAAAGACCAATGCGCCAATTATGATCAAGAAAATCAGAAGCCAAAGCCACTTGGCATTTTTATCGTTTGACTCTTGATAAATGGGGGCAGGCTGTACTTGTGGTTGCGAGTTGTTCTCGTCCATTAAGATTTCCTAATTCGCAACAAATTGTAACAGATTATGTCAAGAAGGTAAATCTTTTACCTTCGCAGACCCTGAGCGAACACAGTAAGCGAAGGGCCAAAGTCCTGCAAAGCAGGACGAAGATCCTGAGTAAAACGAAGGGTCAAGCGGGTAAAGTTTACCCGCGAAGATCCTGAATTTTATGAAGGGTCAAGAAGGTAAAAAATGAGCCGCCTGTCGGATCTGACTTCTCGAGTTCCTCACTTCATTCGGAAAACGAACCACGACCTACTGTTTCTTTTTATAATTGCCTTATGAGCCGAGACGGGGATTCGAACCCCGGACCTACTGTTTACAAAACAGTTGCTCTACCACTGAGCTATCTCGGCAATTTTAAAAACGTGCAACTCAAAACAGTTGCCTCGCTCCTCCGAAGCTTTAGCGAAGGAGAGTCTACTTCACCCCGCTAAGCGGGGCAAGCTGAGCTATCTCGGCAATCATTTGCAATTCTACATTATATGCAACCCGCCATCAAATCTCCTACCCCATTTACCTTTGATACTTTTGATACACATGATACGTTCGATACCTTTACCCGTCTAACCTTTGATTCTTTACTGCTTTCCTAGTACTATGAATCTATGCCACCGAACGATAGCCCAAACACACCAACAGCGCCCCAAACCCAGACACCTAACCAGACGGCGCAACAAACACTGCAACCCGAAATAACCTTGCCCAAAAACTCGCACGAAGTTGAAACACCAGTCTCAGACCTAAACACAAACCCGCAAATACTCCCCCTTCCTCAAAGCCAAACCCCCACCCAGCCGCAAGCGATTGCAGCCGAAGACCCGCCAGTCCCAACCCCAAACCAGCCACCCAACCCAAAGCCTGCGTCTTCGCATAAAGGCTTAATAGTTACCGCACTTCTAATTCTAATTTTGATACCAGTTTTAACCCTCGGTTCCGGCATTGCTCTTGCCTACAATAACTATGCCATTTTTAAACCTCCACAAGCCATTCAAAACACCCTCGACGCAATAATTGCAACAACCCCCCTGCCGAAGCCGCCAAGGATAATTTTGGCCTCGGCACTCACCAAATCTGCCCAACTCAAAAGCGCCGACACCAAAACCGAAATCACAATTTCTTCAGACGCCAAAAATGCCCCAGTTTCAGAAGTTAAGCTTACTGTTTCAGGACCGATCGATTTTCAAAACCATAACAACAGCACCGCAGAAGCTGACATTGGCCTTGGAGTCAAATTCGAAGGCGCACAGTTCACAGGTTCTGGATCTGTAAAAACAGTCAACAATACACTTTATTTTAAAGTCGACGAAATTCCTTTTGGCCAATATTACCAACAACTCTTGGACTATAAAGGCAAATGGTTTTTTTACAAAATCCCAGACCAATATATACAAAAACAAAACAGCCAGCCGCAAATGGACAAATTTAAAAACGTTTTGACGGATTTCATAACTAAGTGTCAAAGTTGGACAACTGTCAAATCGCAAGACGGTAATACCTACACGCTAGAAATAAAACCTCCAAAGTCGGAAATGGACAATCTTTTTTTCAATCTGGTTGATGCCTTCCAGCCTCGAGACCAAGAACGGTTGATATCCGACTTGGAAAAACAGCAGGTTTCAAAATTTACCGACAAGCTAGCAGATTTGGCGCTAACTGCCAGAGTCAACAAAAGTAATTATTACTTACAAAGCGCCAACTTCTCTTTCAATATCAATGTGAATGATATCGGGCTTCCAGCTAACCAAGTCACCCTATCGCCAACCGGCCCATTAGTTTACAAGTTTAATCTCACGACAGAACTTTCCAATTACAACAAAAAGATTGTCGTTGTGCCTCCAGAGGGTGCCGAAGATCTTCAAAAAATTATCGATTCATATACTAAGCAATCCAGCTTTTTCAAAGATGCCCAGCAAGGAGGCGTCCTTGATGCCGCTATAAAAAACGATATCGGAGCCATATCAACAGAGCTTGTAGCATATTACACAACACCCGGCGTCGGGTCCTACCCCAAGGATTTGGACGAACTGGTCAAAATCGGTTCCATCAAATCCATTCCAAAACCGCCAGCCGAATCCGGCATCGATTCTTACACTTATTTATTAGATCCTTCAGTTTGTGACGGCTCCGCACAAAATCCTTGCCGCGAGGTCGCGCTCTTTTCCCCGCTTTCCAACCCGACAACATTTGGTAACGGTTGGTGCTGGCAATCTATAACCGGCAAAGCCCAGGAACTTCCCAAAGATCTATGCACAGCCACTAAGCAAGAGGCTCAAGCACAAGACCAAAATTCCCTAAGAAGCCTCCTTGCCCCAGACCAAACTGTTTTAGGGACAAAAACCAATTGGGAAAAACAAACCCTCAAACTTTTCCAGGCATTTTTTAAATAAAATCATTGATAGCAACTTAAAATTCTTGTACAATTCAACGTACGCTGGGATGGCAGAGTGGACAATTGCAACGGTCTGTAAAACCGTCGTCCGAAAGGACTCCGAAGGTTCGAATCCTTCTCCCAGCACAGAAAATTTGCCACGTTTCTGTGGGAAATTTTCTGTTAAGGATTGAACAGCCAAGTTCGCTATTATACAAATTCCTAATCTCAAAATGTTTTACATTTTGAAAAGGAAGAATTATGAAGCGAAAAGAAAACTTTTGAAAGTTTTCGTCAGCGAAATCAATTCTGACGCGCCCAGATGGCTCAGTGGTAGAGCACGTCCTTGGTAAGGACGAGGTCGCGGGTTCGATCCCCGCTCTGGGCTCACCAAGAACTTCCAGCAAAAGCAGATCCCTGATAGAATAAAACCAATGCCCGTCAAATTCGCACATCGTCAATCGCACATCGTCAATCGCAAAAAGAAAAATCTGCCCGATAAACTATTAACGATAAACTATAAGCAAAGCTTTTCTGCGAATAAACCCGGCTTTACCCTCGTCGAAGTCCTGCTAGCCCTCTTATTTTCTGCTACCCTTGCAATACTTTTACTAATCACTGCCGGCACACTAACTCAAACTTACAAATCCAACATGCAATCTGTTGCCGCCAGGATTGCCACTACAGAAATAGAAAATCTCAGAAAAACCAGTTATGCGTCCCTCCCCGCAAGCGGCCCCTTCACCGATCCTGACCTTGCCAAACTGACCTCAAGTACAGCCACCCTTACGATTTCCGACTACCAGTCAAGCGCCGATATCAAACAAGCGACTGTCAAAATCGACTGGCTTCAAAACGGCTCTCCTCGACAAATCATTTTGGACACACTAATTTACAAAAATGGCATATAAAAAATTCGCCGCCAAAAGCGGTTTTTCGCTGGCAGAAATACTGATTGCAATTTCCATATCATCTATAATCATGTTAATTCTTGGCTACGTTTTTGTTTCGTACTTCAAACTTTTCAACAACGTTAAATCACTAGTCGAAGTTTCCAGCTCCAACAAATTAATTCTTGACGAACTGATAAGTCAAATCAGGGAAGGCGAATCAATTGTTTCTTCCTGCCCGGGTTGCGGCAGTTATGTAACCGGACCTGGCACACTTATCCTCCAGCTTTGGCCATTGGATACAAATAACGTTCCTTTTGAACCAACAAGTACAAATTATGACTACGTAATATATTCACTGGATCCTGCCCAAAACACCAATCTCGTTAAAATAATTGTCCCGGACGCAACCAGTACAAGAAGTGCTTCAACAAAAATCATGGCGAGCGACATTTTGAATTTGGCTTTCGCATATAATAATGCCGACCCGACTCAAGCAAACGAAATCACGGTCAACGTTCAAAATAGCCTAAAAATCACCGGCAGGACCCAAACGACCAGCCAGCAAATCAAAGCAGTCTTGCGAAATAGATGAAAAATAAAAACGGACAAGCAATAATAGTCGCCATAGTTCTTGTTTCTGTTGTTTTGATCCTCTCAAGCAGTCTTTTTAGTCGTGTCTCCAACTTCATGAATTTCAGCGCAGCCTCTATTGTCAACGAACAAGCGATAAATTTAGCAGAAGCCGGTATCGAAAAAGCCCTTTGGCAGCTTAACCAAACCGCCGGCGCCTACACAGGCGAAGCTGACACAAGTCTTGGCTCTTCCGGTACTTTTACAGTAACCATTGCCGACAACAGCCCAAATTTAAAAACAATAACGGCAACAGGGTTCGTCCCCGATTCGACAAAACCTAAATCCAAAAGGACAATAAAAGTTGAAGCGGCCATAGATAGCCAGCAAATCTCCTTTCATTATGCAGTCCAAGTTGGTACAGGCGGAGTCAATATGCAAAATAGCTCCATCGTCAACGGTTCGGTTTATACATTAGGTAGTATCATGGGCTCGGGTTCTTCTGTTATAAACGGTGACGCATTCGCGGTTGGTACAATTTCTTCTCCCGATCCTACTATTCTCAAACCACCACCTCATCCAAACCAATCTAACCCTCCCGACATGCCAACCATAGACAACCAATTCTGGCAAGACCAGGCAACTGCCGGCGGCACTACGGATTGTTCAGGCACCTGCACTTTCTCAAGCGGTACACCAAATCTTGGCCCGCAAAAATACATCGGCAACCTAACTTTAGAAAACACTGCGGCAGCCGTGATGAACGGCCCAATATTTGTTACAGGCAACGTTACCATAAAAAACTCAGCCAGCCTTAAATTGAATAACTCCTTCGGTTCAAACGGTTCTGTGCTTATTACAGACGGTAAAGTAACAACAGAAAACAGTGGCAGTTTCATACCAACCAGCGCTAACCCCAAAGGCTATATTTTGGTTGTAACAACCTCAACCACCAACGATGCCATCAAAGTCCAAAACAGCGGGGTAAATGCGATCTTTTATGCCCTAGCAGGCGGAGCCGACCTCGCAAATACGGCACGGGTCACGGCACTTGTTGCAAACAGGCTTGAAATGGAAAACTCAGCCACACTAAATTACGACCAAGGTCTTGCAGGTGCAAACTTCTCAAGCGGCCCTGGCGCCTCTTGGCAAATGAAAAAGGGCACATACAAATATAGTCAATAACAAACTGCCGGATATTTGGGGGGTTAGACTTTTACTTCTTTGTGTTCCGTGACCTTGCGGCACTTTTTGCAAAACTTATTAAATGCTAACTTCACGTTTTGTCCTTTGTTTTTCATGGCCATATTATCTGCATTTTTCTCCGTCACATAATTGGTCGATTTACAAACCGGACACTGCAAATTAAAAATAACCCTTCTGGATTTTTTAGCCATATTAACTTAACACCTTTGGTTGGTAAGTATAACCAAAAACAAACTTGCACTTCAACCCCTAACAGCAATGCTTGCCACGAAACTCAAAATCTATTAATCTTAGGCTATGCCCGAGAAAATAGATGTTAGATCTTGCCTGCCTGCCGGCAAGGCAGGGATATTAGATGTTAGAAAGAAAAATAAAGCACTCAATCTAAAATCTAGAATCCATAATCTAAAACCTGCCTTCACCCTCATTGAGCTTTTAGTGGTAATTGGTATCCTGGCTGTTCTTTCTTCTGCAGTCATCATATCCACCAACAACGCGCGTGAAAGAGGAAAGGACAGCAGGCGCAAACAAGACCTGCAGGCCATAAACACTGCCTTGATTGCCTATTATGCGGACAATAAACAGTATCCCCCGCCAAACCCTGCAACAAATCCCCAGCGGGACTTTTCTTCAGCCTTAATTGCAAACTGGATTCCGGACCTGGCAACATACCTTAACAAAATCCCCAAAGACCCACTGCAATCGCAGGTAACAAACTATTTTGCAGAAGCTTTCGGTGGTTTGGGTAGGCTGGCAGCAACTTTCTCCCAACCACGCACTATCGCAAAAAACGGACAAGTAAGCGGTGTTGTTACGGAAAATTTTGGTAACTCCACAGGGTTTTCAAATACTGACCAGTATAACTCAGGCAACCTCCAGGGCAACAAATTTACAATGGGCGCAAACAGCGGTACAACTAATACAACAAATGCCATGTATGTTTACATTGGTACATCTGGCGGAAGTTCAATCAACGCCACCGCACCAAATAATAAGTTTAAGCTGGTAATCTATAACGACAACGGCGGTAACCCAAGCACCCCTGTTGCCAATGCTAACGGAGAAGGCACGATCACCACCACCATCGCTGGCTGGAGAAGTGTCAACTTTTCATCAGCAGTAACTTTAAATGCCAATACAGACTACTGGCTGTTTTACACTTCAAACTCGGGTAGCAACTTAATAAATAATGCGAATTGGGAACCAAGTACTCTTACCAGCGGTTTTCAAACCTTTCCATACACCGATCCTTTCCCAAGTAATTTTACTCCGCAACCCGAGGTTAACAGAACATACGCAATTTATGTCCCATATTCATACGACACTTCGAGCGGAACAGTCACGTCAAGCATTAACGCTTCAGGTGATGACGGAAAATACATCAGCGCCGGACCTGATGCCGGAACTTTTGGTGCTGGAATCACCGACGTACCCGTAGGCAATCCGTTTGGAACAGGCTGTCCGGATACCAGAAACAGTTTCATGGTTTTTCGCAATATCAACATACCTGCCGGAAAAACCATTTCCTCGGCAACATTAACGTTTTCAATGAGAAATGCGGTACCGCCAGCAAGCACTCCTGAATCTGACGCTTATTACGACGGGAGAACACCAATAAAAACAAAGTTTTTTGCCATAAAAACATTAACACCTGGAACACCGGCAAACGCATCCGAGTGGACAACTGAAATAAACAAAGCCCATACTGCAGAAGTAGTTGCAGACGATATCGCCGCCTGGATACCTCCGGGTACCGCTTCGTTTGATATTACAAGCATTTTTTCAGATCCAACCAATGGTCTCTATAATCTGCCTAATTGGGCAGGAACATCAAGAAACGTACTTTTGTTTTGGGTAGACAACGGAACCACCATCGGTTCATGCGCCGGACGAATGGGAGTTTCCTACGACGGCAGCCCAGGCTACGGCAACCCCCCCAAACTAGACATTTCATATGCTAATACACCCCTTCCGCCTGCTTGTACATCAACAACGGCACAAGTGGGGACATCCGTTTCTCTAAGCGCAACAGGTGGCGACGGCATTGCGGCCAACTACTCCTGGAGTTTTACAGGAACCGCACCAAACCCGCCAGACCAAACCGGTAATCCCATCAGCGTAACCTTCACAAGTACGGGTACAAAAACCGTAAATGTAACTAACAATGGCCAAGGGCAATGCACTGTTACCGTAAGCGCAACCGTTAGCAATATAGGTGGCTCAAGCTCTAATAATTACGCTACTACTCGTGGCGATTGCGACGCAAGCACAAACACCTACTGCCTCAGGGTTTCCAACAACCTTAGGGCATATGTCCTTTGGACAACACTCGAAAATATAAATGATCCGGAAATCTTCACAACATCAGATTCAAAATGTAATTCCAGCGATACAGACTGGGCAAACTATACTTCGCCATACTTTCATCTCAATCTAAAATCAGATAACACAACATCCCTCAACTTCAACTACTGCATCAAATCCCCGCCGCTCTAAATTATTGATCCCCGACGCAAAAAGCGTTAACGTTAAATTAATGCATAAGTTAGTTAATAGTTTATTGTTCATAGCCTGCCTGCCGGCAAGGCAGGTTAATAGTTTCAGAAAAAAATTATATTTACTACGAACCATGAACCACCAACCACAAACCAAACCAGCCTTCACCCTCATAGAGCTTTTGGTTGTAATAGGTATCGTGGCCGTTATTTCTTCTGCAGTCATCATGTCTACCGGCAGTGCCCGCGAAAAGGGCAAGGACTCGCGCAGGAAACAGGACCTGCAGGCACTCAGTACTGCCCTTGTTGCATTTTATGCAGACCATCACCAATATCCTCCGCACAACTCCGGAACCGACCTGGATTATGCATCCGAAACAAACCCCGCAACTTGGATCCCGGAACTTGCTCCCTATTTAAGTAAATTCCCCAACGATCCGCTAATAACCGGCATTTTCCGGCAAATCGCAAATCTCGCACTAAATACAATCAGTCAAAGCAAAAATTACACCGCCAGCATTTTTACAAAAACCAACTCACCGCCAGCACAACCAACAACCCCTCAAGTGGCAGGCGTAACCACAACAAAGTGGGGAGCAGGGATATGGGAAACAACCCTGACACCAACCGGCACAGGCGATGCTCAAAATTGGACCCCATCGGCAGGATTAGCCCAAAACGCTTGGCAGTTAGTTGATGAAGAACCATCGGATACTGACTATCCAACTATTGACGCCTCCTATATCGAATCTTCTACAGCCAATCAAGAGGAATATTTTACAAAACCGGCGCTTCCCGTTGCGCCGGATGCAGATGTCACCGGGGTCGAAATTTGTATCCGGGCGAAAGCAACACCGGCAAATACAGTAAATGATATAGCCCCTGGCCTTAAACTTCTTGGCCAGCCGCAAGCGGTTTTTACTAAATTGTTAGGCGGCAATAGTGACTATTTCTTAACAGAAAACTTCGCTGCTGCCACCTGTACCGCAATTGGCGGTTTTTTCCCTTTAAATGCTGGCACCATAAATGACGCACAAATTGCCATCAAAAAAATAGGCTCAGACACAGTAACGGTAAGTCAGATTTATATCAAAATAAGATACGTGGCAACCACTGGTAGTGTCACTGGCCCCGTAGCGGGTTGTGTCGAAATCGGCGCTACACAATATACATTTACTGCCAATTATGACTATTACGACCATGACTATGCCGACGGTCACATAACTACCGCCAAAATCCTGATTAACAACACCCCGACCTACAACCCGCCCTCATCTTCCCCTGCCGGTGCATTCGAAGCAGTTTTTGACCATGACGCCGACACAACAAGTGTAAAAGACGCTGATGATGTGTGGCGCAACATCCCGCCAGGTGAAAGTTATAGTAACGGATACGCGACCCTCGAAAGGGTAACCAGCCATACGCACAACGGTAAAAACCTAGCAGTCGATTGGAAAATAACCTTTGATAACTGGGCGGACGAAAGTGCGCAAGTTTGGTTAGGGGTCGTAAGCACGAGTGGTCCCGAAGAAGATGATGGCAATGGGGGATTTTTTACTCCGACAAAAACACTCCCTTATGCACCCATGATGGCACTGCAAATACCTTGCGCCGTGCCTCCACCAGAAACTTGTCCACCCAACTGTCCCCAAGTACCTCCGACCCCAGGAAGAGGCGCTTGCGACAGCAAAAGCAACATTTACTGCTACCGGGTTTCGGAAACCAAAAGGGTTTTCGTTCTCTGGGCACAGCTGGAAAATACCAACGACCCCGAACTTTCCAATAAACCCGGCACCCTTTGCAATCAAGACAGCACCGACTTTACAACAGGCACCTACGCCGGTTTAGGTAAACCCACAGGCAGCGACGCCTTAAACTACTGCGTTAAATCCCCACCGCTGTAAAAGTTTATAGTTTATCGAAAATCGTATATAATTGTGAGGCTTACGGGCGTCGTTCAACGGCAGGACTGCGGTCTCCAAAACCGCCAATGAGGGTTCGATTCCTTCCGCCCGTGCAGTTTATGATTCCATTTTGGAATCTGAAATTGCAGGTGGATTCGGAATTGAATCTACGAAGTGGGTTCTCTTCCGAATTTATTGAGGAACGGTATTTCCTTCCGCCCGTGCAAATTTTAAGGATTAGTAGCAGGATAAGATTTCTGCACAAGCATCACCATATCGTCCCAAATCTGGCCACCCTGTTCCACCCTTGGAACATATCTTAAAGTATCGTTAAACTCAGACCCCGATAACATATCAGCAACTTCCTTGTTTGCTGTTAATTTGTAAAAATTTATTTTGTTCCCATCAATTACCTTTTGCCAGTCAGTTATCAAGCTTCCGGCAACCACAGTAGCTGTTGCCTGCAATTCAGGTGTATCACCAACCTCTACATTTTGAGGTACTTCCATATTGACTATACCTTCGACCTGCGCATATTTTTGTAAAACCAAGTAAACATTTGACGCCCCCATGTGATACTCCGAAAGGGCCAAACCCCAATCTTTATTTGGCCCATCACCATTCCACCTCTTGAAAGCCTCCGATAATTCTTGTGCCGTAGCCGTTAAAAACTCCCTATCTTTTTTTGCATTATATTCTTTATCGTCTCTCCGGCTTAAATCTCTGGGCTCAATATTATATTTTTTCAACATTGGCGGCATAAACTGAACCAAATCCACCGCCCCGCTTGGGGAAACTGCATCACGCCTTCCTTGGCTTTCTGTAAAAATCAGGCCAATTAACACTTCTTTTGGGACACCAGCCACCTTTTCAATATCATCAAGAATCGGCATAACTTCAGAAATTGTTTCGAAAGATTGCACATCCAGGGCGCCCGGCAAACCTTTGTCAGGATTCCCTATCAATACTTCCCTCTCAGCATCAAGCTTTTGTTGCATCCCAACTTTTTCTTCGTCAGAACTTCCAGCAAAAAATAGGTCCCTCAAATCCATTCGAGGTTCAATTTGCACACCAGTCTTAGTATTTTTAACCTTTTCTGCGTCAATTTTTTCTGCTATTTTGATCAAAATTTCAGCCGTAGTCCCCCTCGGATCGTTGTAAGTATCCCCTGCCGCATCTAAACCTCTATGGACACCTTGTGTCACTGCTTGAAAATCTTCCTTTGGCTTTGCTGTAGCATGTCCAAAACCAATTGGCAAGCCTATTAACCCCAACCCAAGTGTAGTATTTTGAACTATCTTACTTTTCAGCGGGTTATGCCAACGCTTCGGCTGAGCTTCAATGTCCTTTGAATCACCCATAGACTGATTTTATCGCAAACCAAACTTCAATTGCCAATACCAAACCAAAAACATATAATTTCAGCATGCAAAATAAGATAAACTCGGCAATCGGCAAACTTATATCAGAAAAACTTGACGGGCTTCTGGTCACAAACCCAATCAATATATTTTATCTCACGGGTTTCAAAGGAATTTCTCCCACCGAACGCGAAGCCATTTTGGTTGTAAAAAAAACCAAAAGCGTTTTGATAACGGCCAGGCTCTATAGTCGAGAAGCCCAAAAGTTAAAATCGCCAAACCTCGACGTTAAAATCGCCTCCGAAAGGGACGAATACGAAGGCTTCACCAAGGATGCATTAAAAGGCTTGAAAAACTTAGGTTTCGAGTCCAACAACTTAACTTACGCCGAACATAACAAATTCAAAAAATACACAAACGGTAAATTCACTCCAATCAAAAAATTAATAGAAGACCTCAGGCAGATTAAATCCCCGGAAGAAATCGAAAACATAAAAAAAGCCCAGCTAATCACCCAAAAAGCCTTCAAGCAAATCTTAAAAACTATAAAGGTCGGCCAAACAGAAGTCGAAATCGCCGAAAAGTTGAGGTTGATTATAACTTCCCTCGGCGCACAAGGCTTGGCATTCGATTCAATAATCGCATCCGGCCCAAATTCCGCCCTTCCTCATTACGCAACTGGCTACCGAAAAATAAAAAAAGGCGATACACTCCTTTTTGATTTCGGCGCCAAATTCAACAATTATTGTGCCGATTTTTCCCGGACGGTTTTTATCGGCCGCGCAAACAGCGTCCAGCAAAACACCTACAGCCACGTTGCCAACGCCCAACAGCTGGCAATAAAAAAAATCAAGGCAGGTCAAAATGCAAAAGACATTTTTAATATTAGCCATAACTACTTTAAAAAACTCGGCCTCGACAATAACTTCATTCACAGCCTCGGCCACGGAATCGGTTGCCAAGTCCACGAAAAACCTTCGCTTTCTAAAAAATCTAAAGACAAGTTAGAAAATGGAATGGTTTTTTCGGTGGAACCCGGTTTATATTTCAACTGGGGAGGGGTAAGGATCGAGGATTTAGTTTATATAGAAAACGGCAAAGTAAAATTAATTGGCCAAGCGGCAGAGTTTACAGAAATAGTACAATAATGTTGTGAATAAGAAACTACTTATTTTAATATCGCTTGTAGGCTTTATTATTCTCTTCGCCCTGTTATTTTTATTTGCAACCGGCAAGCAAGTAAAAGCCCCAACAAAAAGCGAGCAAACCCCGCAACCGACAACCACCGCCCCCCCCACACCATCATCGCCGGATTTCACAGGTAACGAAGATGCGTTTAAAAACGCCCTTAATTTATACATCCAAAAGAAAAAGGAAGGGGTCGACATGGCTTCTGGTCCTTGTCTGGGGAAAATTGCCGACGACTGGGTTTTGGATATCGCCCATAATCCAAGACTGCCGGAAGACGACAAAGTGCAAAACCAATGCCCAGATTATATATCAGGCAAAGTCCGTCACTTTATAGAAATGGATCCCAACGGCAAACTGATCACTTCCCGTTAAAAACATCCTCCACTTTTCAATTTGTGCAATTTGTGCCATTATATCTTTAATGCCCATAAAAAGCCGTCCAGGCAACATTATTATTCCACTCGTTGTTTTGTTTGCCCTGTCGTTTGGTGTATTTTTGCTTTCCAAATCACTCTCATCTTCCCAAGAATCGGTAGAAACAGCTATAAACGGCAGGTACGAAGGCTACAGCGAATACCCTCTCTCGAGCGCCATGGACCCCTCCAGTAAGTGGGTCCAGTACGAAAATAAAACATATGGATTCAAAGTGCATTACCCGCAACAGTGGGTCGGGGCAAAAGACACGGCAGAAAAAACAACATTGCCGCTCACCGTTTCGCGGACACTCTCAGATCGGATAAAACTTACTGTCACTGTGCAAAAAGGGGCAGGCAACATTCCCCTCGGCAAAAACGCAAAATTCGATAAAAACGAATTTTACTACTACCAAGACGACGACCTTAAAAAAAGCGCCTACACAATCCACAACAACCTGTACTATGTCGTACAGCTCGAACAAACCAATTACTTCGGCACACCGCTGGAATTTAAAAGCGTTTTCTTCCAAATTCTAAAAAGGTTCGAACTAATCAATTAAAAAAACTTTTTAGTTAGAATTATTTTCTTCCTTTTGTCTTGCTTCCGAAACAAAGATCTTGCGCCCATCCACCTCTTGACCGTTTAAACCCTCCATTGCTTTTTTGGCACTTTCCTCGTCTTTCATTTCAACAAAACCAAAACCACGGGATCTTCCGGAAACTTTATCCATAACTATATTGGCACTCAAAACCTCACCAAACTTTTCAAATGCCTGCTTCAAAATGTCAGACGTCATGGAATACGAAACATTTCCAACAAACAACTTATTAGTCAAAATAATCACACTCCTTTCGCAAAAAATCTCTTGGGGACATCAGATTGAAAAATGAAGACAAACCGCGCAGAAACTCAACTTTCTAAATTAATAATATTCCTTTACAAAAACAAAAGTCAACTGTTTTACCCTCTTGCCAAAATAACAATTTTAAGCTTAAATCGAAGCAAGTCTGCCATCGTGTCCAATGTAAAAAAACTTATTCCAGTTTTATCCTCAAAAAGCGTGCTACAAATAAGCACAAATATCCCTTTTAAAAAAATTCTCAAAAAAATAGCCCACAATAAAAAGGCCGACGTCGTAGTTTTGGAAAAACCCAACCCCATCCAAATGACAGCAGTCATCTTTTCCAGACTCAGAGGAAAAAAATTTCTCTGGATTCAAAACTTCTCGAACCCGCCGGTTCCCGGTTTTTATACCAAACTTCTGCTAAATCAATCCGATATCATACTCGTTAAATCCAAAAAGATGGCCGCCAAACTTCACTCCTTCGGCGTCGACAAGCCAAAAATCAGAATAGGAAAATAGGCAGAGCCTTTCTGCGAATAGGTGCTAGGTCTTAGGTTCTAGATTCTAGATAAAAAATTAATTATGCACCTACAATCTATCATCTAAAATCTAGTATCTATCTTTACCCCAAAACAACCCACGGCCGCAGGTCTTTTTTCTTGATAACGGGAGGCACTATAAACTTTGTAGCACTCTCAATAAACATCAAGGTAACAAAATTTATCTTCTCGTGTTCCTGCCAAAAACCTTCTGGTACGGCAAGTTCCCCGCCATAAGTTTTCTTGATAAGCTCCACTTCTTCCCCTCGGGGGTGGTCAAAATAAACGACCCTATCAACCGTAAACTGTCCAACAATCTTTTCCCCGGGGACTTTCATAAGCACAACATCGCCCGCACTAACCTTGCCAAACGGGTCAATTTTAATCTTGGAGAATCTTCCTTCAATCTTTTTGCGGCCCTCAAATATTTCTTCAATTGCCCAACTCTTCAATATCGCCAAATGCTTCACCATAGTTGGAATTTTAAGCTATTTTAGGAGAATATTCTATATTCTTGAACGAATTAGTCTTTTTTCTTCAACTGAACCCTGAAAGCGCGGATCACCCATCTGTCTCGCCGGTGAAATATCTGACCAGGGTAGAACCGTATAATCCGGAAATGCCTCATGCAACTTACCATCGTAATAACCTCGCTCATATCTTTTAACACTTAGTTCTTCACCATGTGGCATTGTAACCTCAAAATTCAGATATGAACTTTCTCGAGGATGAATTCTACGTACCTTAAGGCCTTGCTCATCACCATATGATTTAACTGTAATATATTGTCCGCTTAGCAAATTGTAAAATTTTTCACCATTAACTCTACTACTTACTTCAATATCAAAATGACCGCCCGATCCGCCAACATATCCGGATGAAATTTTTATGACATGTGAACCTCCGTAATAACTAATAGCTTCAAGATCAAATGACTTTTTTTGCACGAAACAAGCTAATTCAACACCTTTGGTTGAACTTTCGAATTCTAAAGCTGCGTTTTGTAGAATATGATTTTGTTTATCCCTGCCCGACAAATCTAAACCCCAACGCCTTAAAATATTTAAAGCTCCTTTGGTAATACCAGGGAGTGCTTCAAATTTTTCGGAAACAGCAGAATATTTACCCGCTTCCTGTATTAATATTTGTCTTTTAACATCAAAGTCAGAATATCTGCCGTCAACATCAAGTTCTTTCATAAGCGGAAATTATACACATTGAAAACAGTCTTGTCAAACTATGGGTTACAACTCTAGCCCCTTGAGGTATCTCCTAAACTCATCTTTCGTATCCTCGTGCTCCAACCCATGGTCAACTAAAGCTTTAAGGTAACTTAATTTACTTCCACAATCGTAATATTTTGCATCCTTGAGTTCAACAGCATACACATCACGTTTTTTAATCAATTCGTCAATTGCATCCGCAATCCAAATTTCTCCCCCACGTCCAGGGACAACGTTCTCCAATATTTCAAAAATATCTGGCGTAAACAGGTAGCTTCCATGAGTCGCAAGATCAGAAGGGGCACTGTCTGGCTCCGGTTTTTCCACAATCTTGTTGATTTTAAAAACATTCCCCTCAATTGGTGTTACGTCAGCAATTCCATATTTATGGATATCTTCTTTAGGAATCCTCACTCCGGCAATCACAGGTGCCTCATATTTTTCATATGCTTCAATAAGTTGTGCTGGCGCAGGCGGATTTGCTTGAAAAAACTCATCACCCCACATCACCAAAAATGGTTCATCGCCAATAACCTCCTTTGCAACCAAAACCGCATGGCCATTCCCTAATGCCTCTTTCTGTCTAACATAAACAAAATCAGCGAGATCAGAAATCCTCTTAACTTCTTCAAGCAACTCTAACTTTCCATCTTTTTCTAGCCTCGCTTCAAGTTCGAAATGTTTGTCAAAATGGTCTTCTATTGCCCTTTTATGCCAACCAGTAACAATCACAACCTGTTCAATTCCCGCAGCAACCGCTTGTTCTACAACATATTGGATAATCGGCTTGTCAACTATAGGCAGCATCTCCTTAGGCATTGCCTTTGTCGCCGGCAAAAACCTAGTACCAAACCCCGCCGCCGGAATTACGGCCTTACGCACTTTTTTCATAAGTAGCAATTATTATCCCTCATCCCCCATTTCAAATCAATCTCACCTGACACCCAATACTTGACACTTGATACTTGATACAGGTTGTTGGTATCATACAGCCTAACCTTGACAATAGAGGGGAGATTTTTTAGTGGTTTTCAACCCGTTGCAATACATAAAAGAGTCAAAAGCAGAACTAGACAAAGTAGTTTGGCCAACAAAGTCGGAAACCATCAGGCTAACAGTTACAGTCGTTATTGTTTCTGTAGTAGTTGGAGCATACATAACCGGACTCGATGCCCTCTTTGCAAAATTAGTTGAGAACGTATTAAAAGTTAGATAAATGGACGATACAAACGACAAAAACCAAAATACGCAGGGCGACGAAAACGCGACACCAAGCGAGCCGCAAAAACCTGAGGAAAATCAAGTAGTACCTACAGCGCCAGAAGAAACAGTAGACATTGCTTCTGAAACCGAAACTCCTCAAGAAAATCCCAATCAACCGGAACCGGAAAAACAAACTGAAACCGTCGGCTCAACCCAAACCCCCCAATCACCGATTTCGGAAAGTCCCGAAACACCGGAAACACCCGAAACACCGGAAGATGCTGACTCCTCCGGTTCATCTGACACACCGGCTCCCGCCGATCTGTCCAAGCCATCCGAGTCTTCTGAGCCATCTGAGTCTTCTGAGCCATCTGAGTTATCTGAATCACCTGCCTCCGACATCCCGACTGACGAAAAATCCAAACCGCGTCCATCAGACAAAACCACAGCAGCCGACGGCACCAAACCGCATTGGTTTGTGGTCCACACTTATTCCGGTCACGAAGCAAAAGTTGCAGCAACCCTAAAGCAAAGGATCGACTCGCAAAAACTTCAAGACAAGATAGTCGATATTTTAGTTCCAACCCAAGATAAAATAGAAATTAAAGAAGGCAAAAAAAACACCGTCAAGGAGAAAATCTTCCCGGGTTATCTTTTGGTCAATATGGTCTTAGACGACATTACCTGGCTTGCTGTAAGGACAACCCCCGGCATAACAGGCTTTATCGGTACTTCCAACAAACCGACACCGCTTCCAGAAGAAGAAGTTGCAACTATTAAGCGCTTCATGAGCCTGGAGGCACCCAAATTCAAAACTGCTTTCTCGCAAGGCGAAGCAGTCAAGGTTACCGACGGTCCTTTTGCAGAATTCTTGGGAACAATTTCTGAAATCGACGAAGAAAAAGGCAAACTTAAAATTCTAGTTTCAATCTTTGGCCGCGAAACCCCCGTAGAATTAGATTTTCTTCAAGTCGCCAAACTCTAGTTCTAATTGCCCAACCACCAAAAAATTTGTTAAAGTTTAACATGTCTGTGCAAACACGTTACTCTTATATAAAAAAAATCCCAAAAAAGAAAAATGGTTCCAAACCGCTGATTTTGCTCTTTTGCCTGACAATAATAATTTTTGCAATCGTTGCCTTCTACCCAAACCAGCAAACAAAAGTAATTCCCCAAACAACACCTACGCCATCACCCCTAACTAACACCCAAAAAGTCTCCCCATCACCAACGGGTACGCTTACAGACCAGCAAATTACTGCCATTCTCACCACGCAAATAAACAAATTCCCTGGTGACTACGGAGTTTTCATAAAAAATCTGAAAACCAATAAAACGTATTCAATAAATCCAAATGACGAGTTCACTACAGCCAGTATTTATAAACTTGCTGTGATGTACAAAATTTTCGACCTTTTAGAAAAAAACCAACTCTCATATTCAAGTAAAGTCGCAACCGGCACAACCGTAGAAAATGCCCTAAACCTTATGATCACTGTCTCCGACAATGATTCGGCCTTGGCTCTCGCTGACACCGCCGGCTGGAACAACATCCAATCATTTCTTGACTCGACAGGCGTTAGTGGATTTCACCTGCAGCAGAAAACGCCAACCGCAACAGCAAATGCCGTAGCAACCCTCCTTGAAAAAATCTACAGAGGCCAAGCCGTTTCTATAGTCACCTCCCAAAAAATGATGGATTTGCTCTTAGGCCAAAAGATAAACGACAGGATCCCCAAATACTTGCCCTCAGATGTAAAAGTCGCCCACAAGACAGGTGAATTGGATTTGGTCAGAAACGACGCCGGAATAGTTTTTGGCAAAAAAAGTGACTATATTTTTGTTTTTCTCTCAAGCACTCCGGCTCCGGGAGACACTGCAGAAAACATCGCCCAGCTCGCAAAGACCATGTACAATGCCCTCGAGGAGTAACAAGGCTTGAAATAAAGCCTGTCTTTGACGTATACTTTCCAATCAGCGCAAATTAAAAATGGCAAAAAAAGTAAAAGCAATTGTTAAGGTTAACGTCAAGGGTGGTCAAGCAACCGCAGCCCCGCCTGTTGGCCCGGCACTTTCTCAACATGGTCTGCAAATCATGGAATTTGTCAGGGCTTTTAACGACAAAACAAAAGACCAGCAAGGGACGGTTTTGCCGGTAGTGGTAACAATCTTCGAGGACCGCACCTTTTCATTTATTGTAAAAAAGCCGCCAATCGCAATCCTAATTAAAAAATCACTAAACCTGGAAAAAGGCGCCCAAACACCGGGTAAACAAATTGTTGGCAAGTTAACCCGTCAGCAAGCCGAAAAAATTGCTGAAGAAAAAATGACAGATTTAAATACAAAAGACCTCGACGCAGCCGTTAAAATCGTCCAGGGCACGGCAAGAAGCATGGGTGTGGAGGTCTCAGAATAGTGGGTACAACCAGAGTCAAGGTTATCGATCTCTCAAGCCAAAACACAGAAGTTAAAACCGCCAGAAAGCGGGCCGAAAAACTTTCGGGCTTAGAAAACTTAAAAAAAGAAGCAAAAACAAAACCGGAAGAAGAAAAAGTCGCAGCTCCCCAAGACACCACAGAACCCGAGCTGGTAGACGAATCAACTCAGGTCCAAACAGAAACAACAGAACAGCCCAAAGAAGAAAAAACTTCAAAAACTAAAGCAAAAACCCAAACAAAAAATTCAAAGCCAAAAGGTGCAAAATACCAAAAGGCCAAAGGGCTCGTTGAAGAAAAAAACTATCCCGCCAAAGAAGCATTCGAACTCCTTACCAAAATTTCCTACACAAAGTTTGACCCGAGCATAGAAGCATACGTCCATGTTTCTGACAAAAATGTTAAAGGTACAGTTACTATGCCTTTCAAAAAAGCCCAAGTCAAAGAAAAGAAATATTTAATTTTTGCAGACAAAAAAATCGCTAGCGACAAGCAAATCATTTGGGCCGATGATAAAACCGCAGCAGACATCGAAAACGGCAAATTAAAACCCGGCAAAGATTTTGACACTGTTATAACAACTTCAAAGTTTATGCCGGCTCTTGCCAAAATCGCCAAAATTTTAGGACCAAAAGGTCTCATGCCAAACCCCAAAAACGGCACAATCACCGAAAACATCGAAAAACTATTAGAGGGTTCAGTGGAACCGGCAGGCACACCATTTAGGGCAGATCCCATAGGCTTAGTAATTCCGGTAACCATAGGCAAGCTTTCGCAAAAACAAGAAGAGCTTAACTCAAACCTCAAAGCCCTAACCACTGCAATCGGTTTATCAAAAATCAAAAAAGTCTCCATAAAGTCTACAATGTCACCACAAATTAGGCTCGATATTGCCACAATTTAAAATATCAAAATTTAGCAAGGACCTTCACTGTTTGTCAAGCTTGACAACCAATCTCCGTTTTGATAACTTTCCCCTACCAATTTCCCACTGCCAGTAAAGTCAAATTTCTTGGCACGGGCAAGCGGTATCTTTTCACTAATAACAAAAAATTGGCTCAGGCTACGCCTGGACAATTTTTACCAATTAGGAAAGGGAAATATTAAAGGGAAAACCTAGGTTGTCCCTTTAAACTAAAAGGAGGTGATAAAAAGAATGATCGATGATACAACTATTATGGATGACGAAGAAGAAAAGGGTGATGAAGAAGAGGAAAAGGAAGAATCAGACGAAGAGGAATCAGCATAGTTTATCTATCCCGCAAGCGTGGGAGACAAAGCCTCATTTTTTGGCCTGCAATTTTCAGCCAATCTTGAGGCTTTTTGCCTTTCTTGACAATCACTACATTTATTGCTATCCTTTCCAAAGTCCAAAGACCGCAGCAGTCCAAAAGACTTAATTAAGCTGCGCAGGCGAAGCTTTAATATTTACTTCTCCTCTTTGGCCGCAAGTCGGCCTTTTTTATAGGCACCAAAGCACTTGCAAAGACACCCATTGGACCCAGGGTAACATGAAAAAACACATCAAAAACGCACGCGAAATAAAAGAAGAAAAAGTTGCAAACCTAAGCGACAAGCTTAGCCGCGCAAAAACAATCACTTTTGCTGACTACAGAGGTTTAACGGCAAACCAAATTGCCCAGCTTCGCTCCAAAATTAAAGTTGCCGGCGGCGAAATGCTTGTCGAAAAAAACACCCTCATCCGTCTTACCCTAAAAGCAACCAAGCATAAAATCACAAAAGAGGATGAGGAAAAGTTTCTAACAGGACCAACAGCAACAATTATTGCCTACGACGACGAAATTGCACCGATCAAAGAAGTTGCCGAAAGCAGCAAAGTCCTTGGCCTTCCAACTTTTAAATTTGGCTTCTTCGGTCAAGACTATCTGGACACCGCATCTGTAGAAAAACTTTCCCAGATTCCTGGACGGGACATGCTTCATGCAAAAGTCGTAGGAGCTCTAAACTCCCCAATTTACGGCTTGGTATCTGTTCTTGGGGGAAACATCAGGAACCTGGTTTACGCACTCAATTCAATCAAGGAGAAAAAACAAAATGCATAATATCCAAAAATTGGATCAGGCTTTGCTTGGACAATTTTTCCCTATTAGGGAAAGTGGAATACTAAGGAGAAAACCGCAAGGTTGTCTCCTTAGAGTTAATTAAGGAGGTGACAAATATGGCAGACGATGATCAAAAACAAGATGTAGAAGAGAAAGTAGAAGAAGCGGCACAAGACGCTGAAAAAGCGGCCGAAAAAGCTGAAAGTGCAGCAGAAGAAGCCAAGGAAGCGGCACAAGAGGTGAAAGAGGAAATTAAGGAGGAAGCAAAGGAGGAAAAAAAGGAGGAAGCTAAACCAACAAAGGCTGTTTCAGCAAATCTTGATAAGATAATTAAATCAATCGAAGAACTTTCTGTTCTTGAACTTTCAGATCTAGTTCACGCACTTGAGGAAAAGTTTGGAGTTTCAGCAGCAGCACCGGTAGCGGTTGCGGCGGCAGGAGCAGCGGCAGGCGCAGATGACGGCGCATCTGAACAAACTACATTCAACGTAGTTCTTGCAGATGGCGGAGCAAACAAAATCTCAGTTATCAAAGCTGTTCGGGAGCTTGTTCCAACGCTGGGACTTGCAGAAGCAAAAGCTTTAGTAGACAGCGCTCCAAAACCAGTTTTGGAAGGTGTTAACAAAGAAACGGCAAACGAGGCAAAAACCAAACTAGAAACCGCTGGAGCAAAGGTAGAACTTAAATAAATCAAAAAAACGGCTTACTATAGTTGGAGACCAACTTATGGCAGTCGTTTTTTTGATGCTAGTCAGTCATAGTGAATTGGTAATTTTTACCCGTGCCGTCAATGACGATTTTCGTATCTATCGACTTATATCCGCCTTTATCAACATTCAAATCATAATTCCCGTATTTTAGGTTAATTATTGCAAATTGGCCTCGACTATCTGTGATTATGTAATTGTTTTTTCCGTCATTTGTCAAAGTTACCTTCGCACCGCCTATTCCAATCCCAGCCCTATCGACGACTGCACCATATGCCTCAACCACTTCCCCCAAACCCGCCGCTTTTGGCTTTAAATGGCCGCCAGACCTCAAAATAAAATCCGCCAAAAAAATAACTCCAATCCATAAAACGGCCGTCACTATGATAAATAATTTCTTTAAATTATCGTTTTGCGTCTTGCGTTTCATTTCACCTCCACACTTCCTGTAAACGCCGAGTGTTTATCAAAATAACGGAATACACCCGGCTTCTCGAACTTAAATGTTACAGTTTCCTCTGCATTTAACTCTTGGTTAAAGCCGCCAATATTATCTAAACTCGTTCCGTAATTAAAAGTGATTGCATGAGGCGTACTTCCAATATTTGTCCATTTAACAGTAGCCCCACTGGCAACCGAAACAGTCTGCGGAGTAAAACCACGGTCACCAATGCTTACTTCAATCTCGCCCCTATTGCTAATCGTCTCAATACTGCTCGCCTCAGCCTTTCGGTTTGACCCAACAGCAAGTACAAATATCAAAAAACCAAGTGCCACAAGGCCAACAACAAAAAAGGCAACCCAAAACTTATAAGAGTAACTCACTTTACTTAATTATATGTATAAAGTACACCAAAACGTCAATTTATCCGTTTTGCCCACTTGCTAACAGATTTTAAAAAGTGATATATTCAAGTCCGAAACTGTCCTCTTGGGTAAGTAGAAAGAATCGTTTAAGCCTGCTCATTTAAAACCACCTATTATGGCACTTGGAGACGACTGGCCAGATTTATTAACCGTAAAAGAAGTTGCAAAAATACTTCGGGTTGCCCCACTCACAGTCAAACGCTGGGGCAAACGAGGTAAACTGCCCGCAATCAGAATCAACTCACGTGGAGACAGAAGGTATAAGAAAGAAGCTGTGCTATGGCTTCTTGGTGCAATCAAAACCGGCGACACGTCGCTAAGCCAATAAACTTTCGTTTGCTTTTCAGGAAAATTTTCCCTATACTTTAGCCGTAAAATGTCAATGCGTGAAATACTTGGCCGCGGAACTATAGAAAATAATGTTGCTGTAAAGCCTCGACGTTCAGAACACCCTCGGGGCATAATAAATTCGGAACTGGAAGAAACCGCAGAATTCTTCAGAAATCCGCCAAGAGCGATTGTGGTGGAAGATTGCTACATACCAAACGATCCCAACCTTGCCGAGGCTTTCATGCATGTACGCACTTCGCTTGGCAGCAATATATTTCATTCATCATGCTATCAAAGTCTTGAAGAAAGGCCAATAATGCTGTCTTTTGCCAGTGTCCACGCTCCGAGAGAATCCGCAGGTTCCGAAAAAATCGCCGGCCTTCTCATCGACCGCGAAGTCCCGCCGGAAAAAATTATCACCCTTAAATCTACAATTACAACAACCGGCGATGTAAGACAGCTTGATGCTATTTCTAGGCACTCATACTTAAAAGGACCATTTGCAATTGTCACCAGTGACGGTCATGCCAAAAGGGCAAGGCAAGAAGTAATTAATCTTGAAAGGGCTCACAAAAAATTCTGGGGTGTACGCGTTTATATACTGCATCCATCCCACCTAATAACCTCCAGGCTGATAATGTCAGGCAACATCAGCCCCGAAACCCGCATGACAATAAATAGCGACATGGACCTGGGCAGGTCCGGTAAACTAAAACATGGACCCATGGAAGGATTGGCGTGGGCACTTTCTGCGATCCCGGTTTTAGAACCTCTCCAACAACGTGCGGAAGAAGCAACGCACGAAGATATGCGCCATAAAGAACAATCCCGCTATGTTGCCAGAGGTATGCAAAAAGCAGCCGGCAAACTTAGGTTTTACCGCCAAATACTAATTGAAGCGGGTTGCACCTACAGATCAAAAGAAGAAGGCAAAATAGAACCCGACGAAGGTTCGGCAATGGCACTTGCCCCCGGCCTTTTTACAAGAATCGCAGAAAGAAGCGGCCCAAATGACAAAGAACTAAAAATCCAAACGCTCACCGCTAAACTACCAAAACTTCCCTACATACCACCTCATGGATAAAATTTATCCCCATTATTTCCCCATTTGCTAAAACGCCAGCAAATCTTTATACTCAAAACTGAACATGTTAGATATAGCAATAGAAGCAGCCAAGGCAGGCGGACAAGTTGCCTACTCCTACTTCAAAAACATCCCAAAAGTGTCTTACAAGGCCGATAAAAGCCCCGTCACCAAAGCCGATAAGGAGACCGAAAAACTGATTAGGGGTATTCTCGGTCGTAAATTTCCAGATCACGGCATCATAGGAGAAGAGCTTCCGCCAACAAATCAAAAAGCTAAATTGCAATGGGTCATCGACCCGATAGATGGAACCCGAGACTTTATAAGAGGCATACCATTTTGGTCAGTCTTTGTTGCTCTTCTAAAGAAAGACAAACCCATAATATCAGTAGTTTATTTCCCAGTTTCCAATGAGTTGTATTACGCGCAAAGAGGAAAAGGGGCTTTTTTAAATAAGCAAAAATTACAAGTTTCAAAAATAAGAAATCTAGAAGACGCTTACATCTCACACGGTGGATTGAAAAGATTTGTTGAAAAGGACAAGGAAAATCAATTAGAAAAACTTTGCAAACTAACAGCAACAAGCAGAAATTATGGCAATCTTGGCTTCAAATTATTCCTTGAAGGCAAACTTGACGTCTTGGTGGAAAGCTATGGAGCATTTTATGATTTTGCAGCTCCGTCCCTAATAACAGAAGAAGCCGGCGGAGTTTTTACAGACTTTGCAGGTAACAAATTATTAAAATCTGGTAATGGTGTCCACACAAATAAATACCTACATAAACAGGTAATTAATATCCTCAATTCCAATTAACTACCTGTATATAGTATTTCCCGTGCTAATTTTTGTTATGAAATTAGAATTTTAGTGGACTTTTCCCCACTCAACTTCAACACCCTCAGCCTTATATTGCGACAATGACTCCTCGACCACCTGTTTTATTTCAGCCAGTCTTGCCTCATTATTAGCCTCAGCGCGCAACGTCAACTGTGGCTGTGTATTAGATGCCCGAATTACAGCCCAGCCGTCATCCCATTCCAGCCTAACCCCGTCTATCGTTAACATCTTTATCCCCTTGTCCAAAAAATATTTTTTTAGCTCCTCAACCATTTCGAATTTACGGCCGTCCGGCGCAAAAATACGTGTAATTGGTGCCGAAACGTATTTAGGTAAAGTATCTACAAGCACATCCAAGTTTTTACCACTTAATGCCACATACTCGAGAAGTCTGCACGCAGCATAAATTGCATCATCAAACCCGTACCATCTATCGGCAAAGAAAATATGCCCAGAAGTCTCTCCCGCAAGCTCCGCTTTATCATTATGCAAAGCCTCTTCTATATAGGAATGGCCTACCCTAATCAGCTTCATTTTTCCTCCATTATTTTCAACATCATCCGTCGCACTTTTGCTGCATTGTAGCTCAAACAAAATCAAAGCACCCGGCTTATCCATCAAAACTTTTCGGGCACACAACGCCGTTATCTGGTCTCCCCAAATAATATTGCCACGATCAGTAACTACTCCCAGCCTGTCTGCATCACCGTCAAAAAGAAGTCCAGCATCATAGCCGCCAGTTTTCATTTTTTCAACAATTTGAGGGTAAGCCCTAGGGTCTTGAGGATTCGGCGGGTGGTTTGGCTGGGTAAAATCAATATCGCAAAAAAGCTCATCAACCTCTGCCCCAATTGCCTCAATCACCTTCGGCGCAAAAGGCCCTCCAGTCGAATTACCGCAATCAACAATGACTTTCAATGGTTTAGAGAGTTTAACTTTAGCCACAATATCGTTTTTATAATCCTCAAAAATTTCTTTTTCCGTAACCTTTCCCACACCCTTCTCAAAATCCTCACTCATCATCAAACGCTTTATCTTTTGGATCTCCTCACCAAACAATGCACCGCCGCCGGATGCAGGTTTAAATCCATTAAATTCAGGTGGGTTATGGGATGCAGTTACAGAAAGCCCTCCATCAATTTTGTAAAAATATCGTGCCCAATACATCATTGGCGAAGTAACCAGTCCGATTTTTATAACATTCACACCTGTGGACAGAAGACCCTCTATACAAGCCGTGTAATACGGCAAGCTTGATTCACGCGCGTCGTAACCAACCAGCACATCCTTCGTACCTTTTCTGAGTAAATATGTCCCAAAAGCTTTCCCAAGTACTCCGGCAAATTCCTCACTCAAATCCTCGCCGACAATCCCACGGATATCATAGTCACGGAATATTGCTTCATTTACTTTCATAGTAAGTTTTGTATTTTCTACGACCTATCATCTAACACCTATAATCTAACATCTACTTTCCTACTTCCTCCCTCAGTGCCTCAGCCGCATCTGCCGGGTCAACGATATTAACCTGGATCCCTGTTCCAAGCTCAAAACCCGCCCGATGAACCAATCTCGGGATAATTCTCAAATACCAATCCTTCCCGTGGTGGATATAAAAATTGTAGGCTGGCGCACCCTTAAAAGGGATCACTGGCATCCCCGGGTGTGCATGCTTTCCGTCCGCGAGATGAAAAAGCAGCCTATTTATCGTCTCTTTGAGCAAAAACGCTAAATCCTTTATCTGGTCGTCTTCTATTTCGCCAAAAAACTTGCCGCGCGCCTTGGGTGCAATCCAAACTTCAAACGGCCACTGCGAAAACTCCGGGCAAAAAACAGTGAAGTATTTATTATCCCGAACAACATTAACAACAGGTTCCATAGAAAGCGTGTCTATGTTGATTTGCTTGGGGACAACTACCAATTGGGAATGGGGATGCTTTATAGAAGCACCAGCGGCCTCACCAACGTTGTTAAAAATAATAACGTGGCCCATCTTAGCGTTTGCGTTAAACCTTGCCCTGTAAGCCGCAATTATCAGCTCAACCTGGTCAAGCGGAAGCTGGTCAATATCAACAACATCATCCGGCGAGTGGACAATTACCTCATGGAAGTCTGTAATGGGGAATTTATTCTTAATAACCCTAACTTTCCAACCCTTTTCGTATGGCTGGCCGTCTCCAATCCTGTAAACCTCATCACCGGGAATACGTTCAAAACCTGGACAAAACACGCATATCTTGTTTACGTTAGCCGGAATTGGCTTTGTGTCTGTTGGCCTTTTCGTACGGCCTTCCGCGACAATTACCCACCTGTCTGTAGTTATATCAGGAACATATTTAGCCACAACTTCAGTCTATCAGATTTCCAAACAAAGTTCTAAATGCCAAAATTTGTAAAAATTGAAGTTTTTTTACTACAAGCCATTTATATTTTTAATTACGACTTTAGCTTAAATACAATATTGGATACATTATTTACCACAGATAAATTACGTACATTCGAAGCCATTTTATCTAAAATCTATAATCTATAATCTATAATCTTAATTTTGTTATAAGTTAATAAATTTGAACTTATAGTTATAATTAGAGGTTATTTTTGTAATTTTCAGAAAATTTTTGTCAAAATTTTTTTTTGGAAAAATTTTTTCAAAAACATCAAAAAAAATATCGGGATAATTCTCTGCCGCCAAATTCTTGTCGGCTCCATCACCAAACGCCATAACCACTCGAAACCGAATCTTTGCATGAATTTTGGCGCTCTTCTCTTTTTCCCTGCCAAATAGTCAAAAGCACCGCCGACACCAATAAACACCCCAACATCGACTTTTTTCCGAAATCTTTCTATCCAAAACTCCTGCCGACCCATCCCATAAGCAACAAACAACACGTCTATCCTCCCAACCTTGTCAATTTGCTTTTTTAGCCTCAAATCATAACTTATAGTTGGTACTCCAGGCTCTGCAAACACCACTTTTAGGCCAGGATGCAATTCCTGCTGGCGCTTCCCCACTTCTTGTGCTACACTACCAAAACCGCCCAAAAAGCCTATTCTAACAGGCTTATCGCGCACTTCTTTGCAAACATTTTCGACTAAATCCACGCCTGTAACCCTGTCTTGTTCCCTGCCACCACAAATTAGCCTCGAATTAGCCACCCACCAACCGTCGGCAACCGCAACGTCAGAATTGGCCAAAATACGGGCAAAATCATGGTTTCTATGGGCCATCATGACAAATTCACTGTTTACGGTCACCGCATAGTGACCGCGGTCATTTAGCCTCGCAAGCCGAAGAATTACCGAAACTGCCTCTTTTTGGGACAAATCATCGACCCCAACACCAAAAACATCAATTCTTTTGCCGGTACTGTTATTAACTTTGTCCATATTATGCCTTTTTAGGTCCTGTAATCGCCCCGAAATTTTTCAAAGCTAAAATTAAACCTGGCCTACCCATACATTTTAAACTATTTGCCATAATTGTGCTTAACAAGCGTAAATTCAAGGCTAAATGATATACAAATATAACTGTCTTATATATAAAAGTTAGGTATTGATATAAAACAAGCATAGCCAACCTAGCCCAAATACTTTTGCCGAAATCCTACGCACGACAATTTTAGCGAAACAAAATAACCCCTTTTTTTTGCAAATTTCCAATAAAAAATGGCTTTTCAAAGCAAAAAGGCGATAATCGCCCTTTTAGCGGATTTAATTTAAAAAGGTGAACAATTACTGCACTTATCCCGGAACCGCAACTTGCATTTTTGAGGCTAGAATCATATTTATATTAAAAATCCCAGCCTACCAATTTTTAAAACATGATGAAGTAAGCGTGTATATACGCACGAATTAGATTATGTTCCGGTGCTTGCGGAATCCTGAGCGAAGCGAGATTATCCTTATTCTTTTCGATATCGATTAGCTGAGCGTTTTTCAAAATTGTGTAGGCAAAAAAGAAGTTTGCAAATAAAAAATGAGGCTAAACTAGCAAAAAACTGAGACAAAAAACCCACAAATCATAACGCTGTTTTTGCAAGGTTTATGATGAGTATTTATCCTTTTCCAGCAACCTAATCGTACAAAACACCCCATCTGGCAGCAAGGGTCACCTCCTGCCAACAAAAACATTAGGTTCAAATTGAAGTTTTTACAATCTAAAACAGCCCATTTTTAAAAATTCTATATACATCCCCTCGACAAATCTAAAAAATTATTTAAAGTCCACCACCCATTATCTAAAATCCATCATCTAAAACCTAAAATCTAAAATTTAACCTTTCCTCGACCTAAACAGATACAAAGTGGATCATACAAATACAATTTTAATTGACCTAATTGACCTAATTCCTAATTGATCTAAACAATTACTAATTAATAAAATTTCTAAATTGGGATTTTTTAGAAATTAGAATAATTAGAAATTAAAAATTCCCTATCCTATCTTCTCTGCACAATTTTACGCCAGCTGTCAATGTTCTCCAAAGCCGTTCCTGTGCCGTAAACCACGCACTGCATGGCATCTTCGGCAACATGCGCACTCACCCCAACCTGGCCACTCATATACCTGTCCAAACCCTTTAAATAAGAACTGCCCCCGCAAAGCACAATTCCCCGGTCAATAATGTCTGAAGCCAACTCTGGTGGTGTTTGCTCCAAAACAGACTTTATACAGGCGGTTATCGCCCCAAGGACTGGACCAATTGCCTCCGTCACCTCCAAAGAATCGACTACCGTCGCCTTCGGCATGCCGGTTATTGCATCCCTGCCCTTTATCTCCAATGTTTTTTTAGTTGCAGAAGCGATTGCCGAACCTATTTTGACCTTAATATCCTCAGCCATTTTCTCGCCGATCACCAGGTTGTGGATACGCCTGACGTAGGCAACTATCGCCTCATTAAATTTGTCTCCGCCGGCTCGGGCACTGCCTGCCGCCACAATCCCACCCAAAGAAACCACAGCCGCCCCAACCTGGCCTCCGCCAATATCAACAATCATCGAACCATACGGGGCATCAATCGGAAGTTTTGCACCTATTGCCGCAGCCAGCGGTGCCTCAATCAAATACGCCGTCTTGGCACCCGCCGAAAGTGTTGCTTCTAAAACCGCCCGCCTTTCTACCTGCGTAATACCATACGGCACACAAACCATCACTTCGGGCTTGCTAAACCGCGAATACTTCAACACCCTATCCAAAAAATATTTAAGCATCGCCTCGCAAACCAAATAATCAGCCACCACACCCTCCTTAAGCGGCCTTTGCGCAATAAGGTCTCCACCGGTTTTTCCAAGCATCTCATGAGCCGCCTCACCCACTGCCACAACTCGACCGGTTACCGAATCCACAGCCACCACAGAAGGCTCGGAAACAACCACCCCTTCACCAGAAGACCAAACCAAACAATTTGAGGTGCCTAAATCGATGCCTAAGCGTTTAGAGGAGAATACCGGAAGGCGCATGGCGCATTTTTATCACTTGGAGCAGATTTCATCAAGAGGCGCTTTAAAATTCCTGGACTTAACTAGGTATTAAATAGATCAGAATAGATTTTAGATGATAGGTCATAGACAACAAGTCTAAAGTCTAGAATCTAACATCTAGCATCTAACATCTAGCATCTAACATCTAACATCTAGCATCTAGCATCTAGCTCACGGGCTAACTTCTTTCCATCCTACATCGGAACTTGCAAGCAAACCATTTAGCACTACTAAATATTTGGGGTCAAAATTAATTATATCGCTTGGGTTAGTACCATTAGTCGCAGGCGTACTAAAGTATCTCGAAAGGTTCAAGCCGACGCCTATTCCATCAACATACAAAGCACCCTCAATCGTCAAAGCGTCACCTGTAGCCACACCGCATAGGTCATTGCAGTCGTTAAAAGAACCTCTTGCAACAAAAATACCATGCAAATCTTTAACACGCGCCGTACTGGAAACATTAATGTCTCCGGCAACTATATAAACTGCCGCATCCGCCGTATTTGTGGGCAATTTTAAGTCGGCGTTAATGTTCAAATTGCCGTCTATGAAAAACACTGCAGGCCCTCCTCCGTTGTTCGAAATTGTCGTACTTGTAGAAACAGTCAAACTACCACCGCAGTAGTAAAAACCGCTGGACACCGACGACAGGGCACAAGGCGCAGGCATAGTATTTACAGCCATGGCCTTTGCCCTAAACTTGTCTGCAAAATAGTTGTAAACGCCACCATCCGGAACCAAATCCTTCTGCCCATAACCCGATATCGTAAAACCGGTAGCAGGGACGCTTATATTGCTCAGTACATTTGAAATTATTCCATAGGTAGATTGGTAAAGCGGATTAGAAACAACCCCCACCGAAACGGTTCCACCCGAAGACGACCCAATACCGGAAGCCCCCACGTCACCACCCGTGGTCTGGAAAAATTTATTTACACCCACATTATATGTAAAACTTGTATCATTATTGTCCCAATTTGGATCTGTTGTCCCAATAGGATCTGGCGGAGAAGCAAAACCACAGCTAGGCACAACATAAAGATAGGCTGTAGGTGAACCTACCGTGGAACCTACATTAAACTTTATATCTATAAACTTAGAGCCATTTTCTTGGGCTAAAGGCCCACCAACAGCATAACTTTGCACAACACCTCCCGCGTCAGCCACAGCTGAACCAGTCGTGCCAACACTGCAGTTTGGCATCGAAGCCCCGCCTTGATAATAAAAGTACAATAAAGAACCGCTAGGTAAAGCAATACCACCGTTAACATTAAGGTTGGTAACCTGGGCTTGAAATTTAACGGTTTGCCCGGCAGTAAAAGACGGCGCTTGGGGCAACCCATCACCAATTGTTGCTGTTAAATCCGCACCGCTCCCCGAACCGACATTTGCAAATGTAAACGTAGGCGCCGAAGTATAGCCGGAACCGCCATTTGTCACAGTCACGTACGTGATCGTGCCGTTTATTATATTCAAAGTTGCCGTAGCACCAATCCCGCCGCCACCGCCGCCAATAGACACTGTCGACGATCCGGAATAATTATTTCCGCCGCTTGTCACAGCAATAGAAGTTATAGCCCCCGCCGACCTAAAAGTGTTAGGCACAACTTCCACCTTCACATCATGATACGGCTGGGAAGTACAAGCCGTAAGCTGAACCGGCACCCCCGACCATGCGGGCGTACCTGCATAAACACCATTGGTATATGTCCCGTTCGGGTATATCCACTTTGAAAGACCCGCACCCGAAACCATATTAACCCGCCAATAGTAAGCTTGGCCGGCAATCGGAAAGCCATTATCTGATGCGGTCACCGTTTGTGGATTTGCGTCCACCGTAACACCGCCATTAACAGTCTGAAATCCGTTACTCGAACTCCAAACAACAGTTACCGGCCCGGCAGATGGATACGGGGCAGTTATCATTGCGTATGCCCCTCTGATATTAGAATTAGGCGGTAACGTAGTCGTAGTATAATCACCGGTAAACTGGGCTGTAGTTACCTCAAACATAAATATATTGCCCGGAGTTAAAGGCAACGCAGAAAATGTCACCTGAGGCGAACCATTGTTGCACGTTTGCACAGCGGATAAATTGTACGGGGCTGTTGCGGATCCCCCTCCGGCACCGCCGCAGAGCGTAGGTACCGTAAACGGAGTTGTTACCGAATAGTAAACAGCGCTATTGATCGTTGACGTTGCCACAACATGCGCAAAATAGCTGTGGTTGGAAGCGAGGCTTGTATTTGCCAAAGTTATTCCTGCCTCTTGATCCACACTAGTTACCCCACTAACACCTGCCCAACTTACAGGTCCTAAATCGGTGTTGCCGCTCTGGTCCAAAATCTCAACTTTATATGTATAAGTTCCAGGCGTTGCACCGTTCCAGCTTAATGCAACATTAGAATTTGTACTGGTACAGCTGGAATATACCGCTTGGGGCGGCGTCGGCGGTACAATTGCCGTTCCGCAAGCCAAATTGACATCAGACGCAGTCACATTTGCCTGGTCCGGAGAATTTGGGACAGCAAGTACCCTCACAACCCAAACACCGGTCGAAAGTCCGGTCAGCCCCACAGAATAAGGCGCGGTAAAAGTACTCTGGTCAGAGGTCCCAACAAACGGAACACTTTGGTAAGTGGTGCCAAAACTACTGCCCGACAAAGCTTTATAGACCTTAAACGAGCTTATATTTGGATATCCCCCATTATTATTCGATACGTTCCAACTAACGGTTCCGGTCGTTGTCGCACAGCTTAAAGCCGACATATTTACAATAGAATTGATATTGGTACAGCGCACGCTCTGTGTTATCTCATAAAAACCGCTTGCAGAATTAAAAATTGTTGTACCCGTACCACCCCCGCCGCAATAAGGGTTCGACCATCTGATCGTATAAGGGGTGTTGGTTCCGCTGTCGGTAGGATTCGTATACTGCACTACCGCCTGCCCCGTCCCGGGGGTTGTATAGCGCGAAACCGTAGAATACTGTGAAATCATCAAGGAAGGGCTTCCGCTCACCGTTTTGTAAATATCCACCACCGCGCTTGTATTTACTGCGCCGTCTCTGTTATCAAGGGTTACTTTGATAGTAACCGCCGCATATGCGTCGGCACTAACCACACTCTTTAGCAAAAAAGCTAATGCAAAAAACAGGGTTACTAAAATTAATCTTTTCATTCGACAATATTTTCCACTACTGGTATTTCGGCAAAATTCGCTTTCATAAACTCTTTTAGTTTAGCCTCATCGGCAAACAGTTGGGCATTCTGGGTACGGATTGCTTCGGAACTTATAAGCGTCAAAGCGGCGTTGTACATATTACCCGTAAAATCCTTATCGCTATTCAGAGCCGCCGCGTCAAAATCCCGGATAATTGCCTCCTGTGTCTGCTTATCTATGGCGGTATTCCTGGCAATACTCTTGCGGATCCCTAAAATTACATCCGGATCTTTTACTTGCCCGCATTCCTTGTCCAGGCACGGATAATTGTAGAGTGCGGAATTTTTAGCCAACTGATCCGGATAATTTGTTTGCATATACCCCCTGTAAGCGTCAAGCTGAACCCTATACGAAGGGTCCGAACTCAGCGTATAAAAACCCCTAAGCTGAGCAAAGGCGTTTTCCAAATACTCGTAGCGCTTGTCCTCATCCCTCTCACCGGCCGCAGATTGCAATCTTGCCAAAAATTCGCTCTTTGCCTCATCGCTTGGAAACTTAATATCGGCCGCATTCACCGGATGAGCAAACGGCTCAGCAAAAGTTGTGGGGTTCAGTTTGTTTTTTATAAAATTTGGATAAAAATAGGAAGTTCCAACATAAATAACAGCCAAAAAGACAACCAGGGCCGAGAGACCGACAAGCAGTTTTTTGGGTAATTTAAAAGGTTTTTTGGGCAGAAACGGCACTGACGGCGTTTTTGACAAAACACCGCGCTCCCACTGTGCTTTATCAACGGCTTCAAAGTCCCTATCTTCTTGGTATTCGGGCAGTTTAGGCATAACAGTTAAAATTCTAAATTCCAAACACTAAATCCTAAATAAAAACTATACTTAATGTAGTTCATTTTTGAATGTTAGGTAAAATCATTTTACTTTTCCTTGTTCCCCGTAGGGTTTAGTATTTATTATTTAGAATTTCCATGACACTTCGTGTCATGGGCTTACTTCCTTCCAACCCACGTCACCGGTAGCCAGTAAATCATTCAAAATAACTAAATATTTGGGTTCAAAATTAAAAATATCCGACGGGAACTCATTATTGCTGTCAACCGTATCAAAAGACCTCGCCAAATTAAAAGCCTTAGCCTTGTCAAAAGTACCATCCGCATAAACGGCCCCATTAACCGTCAAAGCATCACCAGCCGAGGTTACTACTGCACTGCTCCCATTCAAATTCGTATCATAAAAACCGTTGCCTGCTATATAGATCCCATCAATGCTATTAACTACTGGCGAAGAAGAACTAACGGCAATATCACCGCTTACCACAAAAACAACCCCGTTAGCAGCACCGGATGCCGTCACGTTGCCCTTTATTTCCAAATTACCGTCAATAAAAATAACTCCGGTCCCGGTAAAATTAATTGCCGATATTGTCCGGTTTCCACTGCCGCCGCAATAGTAATATGCCGGAGTCGCGGCAAAAGTATAATTCCCGGCGCCGCCCGCAACTCGCCCATTGCCATCGCAAATATCCACAGTCGCCTTATTTCCAAACTTGCTTTCTAAGTAACTGTAAACACCTCCCGAAGGCGTCGGCAGTTGTGAGCTATACCCATTCAGCCTCCACTGGGGGCTAGTCTTGCCATAAACAAGGTTATCTATATTTCTTCCGGCGACCAAATAATCCGACTGCCAGTAAGCTGTGCAAGCAAGAATACACCTGTTCGGGTTGGTCGAGTTTACACCAACAGAAAGTTGTTTAAAGGCACCCACATCGCCGCCGGTCGATGAAAAAAACGTATTAGCATCCACCGTATACGATTGGCCGTTTGGAGTTTTGTTGTTAGACCAATCGTATTCAACTTCGCCGCCGCCGCCAGCGGCACAATTTGGCACAATATAAGCCATCGCTATTGGTACACCTGGGATAGCGCCAACATTAAAATTAAACGTGATCGTCTGGCTGGAGCCGGGCGGCAACTCAATAACCATATGGTCTTGGCCTGCGCCGGAACCATCCTGCGGAACAGGATTGCTGACAAGTCCGGTAGTAGATGTACACTCCGGCATCGCCGGTGGGCCCGCCTCCCCATGCGGATAAAAATAAAACTCGGTTGCAGGGGAAGTAGCAATAGGTATTCCGCCGGTGTTGACGCTCACGTTTGCAACCTTCACCGTAACGGTGGCATCCGTACCGGAGACAAAATGCGTTGTCGGCATTCCGGAAGAGTCCTTAATCGAAACAAAACTTATGTCCAAGTTATACCTGGGCTTGCAGGGCGGCACAAAAAATATCGCACCGGCCGCTTGCGGCGTTCCCAACCCGCCATCAGGATATATATAAACACTGCCTCCATAAGCATCAACCGCCTTAACACGCCAGAAATAAACCGTCCCGTCCATCGGGATTTTGTCATACGTACTCCCCGGTTCTTGGGGGTTGGCATCAAGACTATCCAAAGCACCGGAAAGTGTAGTCACACTTTCATTCGTGGAAGGCCCAACGGTTGCCGCATCCTTCCAGGTAAAATTAATAGTCCTATTTGTCTGCTGCATCTCCGAATTTGGCGGAGCAGGAACCGACGGACTGCTGGCTATCGTTTTGCGTCCCCAAGAATTGTACGTACCAAGTGTGGAACTATCCGATTCAAACTGTTCCGTCGAAACCTCAAGCGAAAAAGAGGTTTCATTGCTGGACACGTCCTTAAATTGGAACAAAACGCTAGGATTAAGGCCGATACAGGAAGTTGAGACGATCTTTAAGTTGGCAGGTGCCCCAGGTACAATTGCACTCGAACAATCAAAATAGGTCACCGCTATAGTGTCAGAGTAATAATACTGCATTCCGCCCCCAGGATTAGCAAGATACCTTACCCGATAACTATTGGTTCCTGCGATATTATATACGTCTGCAGAAAGGCCATAAGACCCGCCTATATCTATCTCACTACCCACCTTTTGCACCGAATAATGTGCATAAAACAACGGCTGATAGTGATCAAAAGTTGTATCCATCCACGCAAAATGGATCATCGATTGTGTCCCGTTACAATAAGTAAAAGTACCTACCGGATCCAAACGAAAGCTAGATGCATTTGCACAATTCGTTGGAGCCACAAAACGTCTTGATTCCGAAAATATCCATTGCCCACTATTTATTTTGGTTTTTACGCGCCAGTAATAACTAGTGCCATCGGCAAAATTCAGGTCAGTTATGGTTTTGGCAGCATGACCGTCAGCAGGGGCAGGCGTCATATATGCGGGGACACTAGTAACACCGCTAGAAAAATCTGAATTCATCGAATATTCAATATATTCCTCGTTTACCCAAATCTGCGTGTCTGGATATGCCCGTATCCATTGGAAAGCTATGCTGTTTGCATTAACCCCTCCAGCCCAAGCATAAGTTTGCATATCCCAATTATTGGGTACGGAAGGAGGCGCACAAGTTATAGCTCTATTTATAACCGGCACTGAATAACTCGTAGCACACGACGCAGGGGTTATAAAACTCTTAGAGGAAGAATAATAATATGTAGCCGGAACCGTTTGCGGCGAAGGTGTTGCTTTTACCCGCCACCAGTATGTGCCCGATGCGGCCGTAAAAACATTAACCGTCGACACATATGTATTGGTTGGAGGATTAGGGGTAGCCGAATCCGCCCACGTGCCGCCGGGGCCCGGATCTGTAGTTTGGTTTGTCTGCACAACATAATCAAAATTCCCGGGCATTGCACCGCTCCAGCTAAAATCAATCCTGTTTTGCCCCCCGGAACACCCCACGCTCGTATTTAAATTGGCAGGGTTAGAAACTCCCGCACCGCACGTAAAAGTACCGTCAAAACTCGATACACCGTTATCCCCGTTTGGCGAATAATTTGGCGGATAAGCAATTACCTTTACATTCCAAGTGCCGTTTGCAAGCGAGCCAAAATCGGCACCATAAGGACTTTGTCCGGCTATAAAATCTAAAGAAAGAGGGTTGGTATCCGAATCGGCATTAGCAGGAGCCAAGGCCCTGTACACCTTAAAATTGGCAATATTAGCGTTTGGTGCATTGCTTACCGACCAATCCGCATGGCCTGTATTAACGCCCGCGTTTAAAGGACAAGAAGTAGCCGTTATTGTCACCGCACTATTTGTGCTCTTGCAATGCACATCCGGTGATGGGGAAAAAGTATAGTTGCCCGAAGTATCCGCAGTGCTGGTAGAAAGCGTTCCCGAATCTCCGCAAACATTAGTCCACACCAAATTGTAAGGCGCATGGGCTTGAGTTCCTATGTCCACCGTCGAAACTGTAGTAAAACCGGTGGTACCACCGGCCACATATTTATTTGCAGTTTGCGTTATTTGTGCAGGGCTGATATTACTACCTACCTGTCCGCTAAAGGTGAGCGTAACGTCAACATTGATCCCACCCGAACGGTTATCCAAAACAACCGAAATCGTCTGATCCGCAAAAGCCTGTTCTGCACTAACACTTTTTACAACAAACAGGCCAAAAACTATAAATGTTACCAGCAAAAATTTCTTCATTGTTTCACTAAAATTGAATCAGGTATTTTTATGTCCGGGTAAGTCTTTTGGATATATGCCAGAAGCTCTTCATAGGATACCTTCGTACTCTCATTTTTGGCGACTTCAAACTGGCTATAAATGGCAGACAGCGCATTGAGGTAATAAACACTCTGGACGCTTTTATCCGTCTGCAGGGCGGCATCCTTTAAAATATCCAAAATTTCCTGCTTTGCAGGTTCACCCAAAGAACCATTAGCATTTATTTCGTCTTTTATTTTGACAATCTCTGCAGGATAAGTCTCCTTGCCGCACAAAAGGTCAAGACAAATGATTTTATAAACCGAATCTCTCTCCCGTGACTCTTCTTGGTAATTTTGCGTCATATACACTTTGTATTGCTCCAAGATTATCCTTGTTTGCGAACTTTGGTCGGCAGAATACATGCCCGAAAGCATCACAAAACCGTCCTCCAAAATCTTGTAGCGTTTGTCCTTATCTTTTTCCTTGCTGGCCGCGGTCATTTTATCCATAAATTTTTTCTTGGAAATGTCGCTGGGGAATTTAAGGTCGCCGACATTAGGCGGATACCCAAACTCATCGGTTTTTGCCGCTTGCTGGGACGACGCCGGCCCGGCCACAGCAAATCTAACTTTTTCAAAAGCGAAAAAACCAAAAAGGGTTAGGGAAAAAGACGAAAAGAAAACAACAAATACCAAAATCCCCTGCAGGCTCCTCCAAAAATCCCTCCTGAGCTGTACTGGCTGGCTGAGGAACACACCCGGACTTGTTGCTGCTTTTTCCATCACTTCAGAATTGTTAGGGTTTGGTATCTGCGGCAAGCTCGGCATAGCATTTTACGGGGCAAGTTCCTGCCAGTTTATCGATTTAACACCAATTAGGTTTACAAGTCGGACCAAGTATTTGGGTTGAAAAACCAAAACGTCCGAAGCTTTTGTGCTATTTAAGCCGCCCGTTGTAAAGTAGCGCTTCAAATTCAGCGTACCGTCTACATAAAGCGCACCGGAAATAGTAAGCGGCGCAGCACCGGAAATTCCGCCGTCTTCGGTCTCATTTGCAACATCATAAAAATCACCCTTGGTAATAAATACTCCGCCCACCTCGACAACAGCCTTTTCCATGTATATATTGCCGTTCACAAGAAAAACCAAAGTACTGCTGGCGGGCACCGTAAAGTCATTTTCAACCCTCAAATTACCATTGACAAACATCACAGTATCACCGGCAGGGACCACAGTTGAGTCGTCAGTCGTCAAATCACCGTCGCAAAAATGTATACCAACTGTAAGCAGGCACGGCGCTTGGACAACATCGGCACTCGCCAAAAACCTTTGTTTAAAGTAATTGTAAACCCCGCCAGCAGGCACCAAATTGTTAGTTCCATAGTTTATGATTTCCCACGGCTTTGCCGAATGGACACTGTTTAAACTCGAACCAGCCGCCAAAATATACTCCGATTGATAAATACCAAGTGCACGAGAATCAGCACTGACACTAATGTCGCCCGGCGTACCAACGTCTCCCCCTCGTGTTTCAAAAAAACCGACAAGACTAATTATGTAAGCTTGTGAATCTACATTATTCCCCCAAGGTGAAGAGTCAAATTCACAATTTGGCACGGCATAGGCATAAGCGGTTGCACCAGTACCGCCAACCTCAAATTTCACAGGAATCCTAGCCGTATAGCTGTTTGAGCTATCAAGCTGAGGTATTGTGTATCCCCGCGGTGTTCCACCGGCATCAGACGGAACACCCGAAGCTAATCTTGGAATACTGCAATCAGGCATATTATTACCGTCATTCTTGTAATAAATATACAAATCTGTTTGCGGCGAAGTGTTACTGGAAAGGTTTGTAACAATAACGTCCACACTCACAATGTCATTCGGCTGGAAGTTAAAATTGGAAACCGGCAGGTTATTGCCATCTCTCCAAGTCGCACTATCAAACCTCACTTCCAAGTCGCTATGTGCACAGTTTGGGGTCATAAACGCCTCCGGCGAAGGCACCGCAAAACCGTTACTGCCGTTGGCATTAACTGCTCTTACCTTCGGATAATAAGTCGTGCTGTTTAGAGGCAAACTACCATCATCCAACGGACCATTGGCAGTTGCAGCCGAACCCCAAATAAACATAACCAAGCCGGTGCCGGAATGCGCAGCCAACGTTTTTACAGGAACCGGAGGAGTAAATCCAGCATTTCTGCTAACCTCAATTGTAAAACTGGTCTCATCAGTCGAATTATCGGTAAAACTAAACAATACCTCGGGATTACTGCCGTTACAGGACGGCGCGGCGCTAAAGTTAGAAGGCTTAACAGGCGGCGTCGGACAGGCAGCCACCGGACCGAATGTGCCGGCGGCAGTCGTAGTCACACCGCTTCCGGCATTTGAATTGTATGCAGTAACCCTCCAATAATAAGTTTTTGTCCTGTCAAACGGCGCATTTGTCGTAGTATAAGTTTTTGCACCGCTTCCACCCGCAATCGTTACTTTGCCAAAATCGTTGGTAAAACCAGGGTCTGTCGCCCAAGCAATATCATAATTTTCTGCCAGGGCCCTGCCGGCAAAATTAAAAGTCATATTGTAAGTAGAACCGGCACACACAGGCGCGGTTGTTCCAAGTGATGCCACATCAACAGCCTGAGGTCCCATTTTAATTACCATATCGTATGTTGTCGAAATAGACCCCCAGCTTCCAGTGTTAAAAACAGGCCCATCCCATGTAGCAACCGCACGGGTACTTTTATTCCCAATGTTATCAAGCGTTGCGGGTATTGTGTAGGTAACATCCCATGAACTCTCGGATACTGCCCCTAAATCTGTTGAACCAATACTAAGTGCGACAGAACCATTCCCGCGAAGACTGCAGCTATCTGTTGAGTGAACTCTTCCTTCAAACCTGATCGTATCACCCGGCCTAAAAAGTGTATCTTGACTAGCAGCAGTCAGCGAACCATTTTTATAAATGAAAAAATTCGTAATATAATAATAACCTCCGGGAGGCCCACAGCTTACTGAAGCGACGCTAGTCCAACGAGTATCTGACGATGTAGAGGCAAAGCTATCCTTATGCGCAAAGAAAATAAACGTAAACCCAAACAGCAAAACAACCGCAACTTTCATAGTATTTCTTTTGTTTTTAATAAAGAGAAATGCAAGAACTAATGCAACAACCGCAAAAACACCAAAACCAAAATACCAAATACCACTGCCGCCAACAACACCCGCAGTCTGGACCAAATTATTGCCCAATCCGCTTTTATTGCTTGTTTTATACTCCAAAATGGTCTTTCCATCTTTTTCCACTGCAACCCTAATAGTAGGCGTATTAACGTCCCCTTTTAAAGAAACCGGCACCAAAACCACGGCTCCCTGCGAAAAATCCAGCTTTTTTTCACCGACATTGTTGCCCACCCAAACTTTAACCATTACCTCACCTATGTTTTCCTTTGCAACCGACGGTATCAACGCAACTTCAACATCTACATTTTCCCCTTTTTTCGCACTCAATTTGTCAACAGAAATATAATTTAAACCAGGCAGTCCTCCCCAAACGCCCCAACCAAACCGGGCAATCGGCGAAACCTGCTGACCGCCTGCATCCACCAGCCAATATGCCATCGTAAAGTTGCCGCCCTTGTCTGGACTTTTTACGCTGAAATCGTATTTATTTGCCCCTACTTTAATTGCCACAGCGTCCCCTTCCCCTTCATTAACAACCCCATCCCCAAAATTTCCCTCACTATAAATTTTGTATTTTTGCTTTACAGAAAGCGCTGTCGTCGACGTCAGTGCAATATGCGTACTGACCGTTTCTCCGGGATTAACCACTATCCCTTTGGCCATCGGACTTTTCATTTCTCCCGACGAAATTGAAACATCGCCAAAAGTAATTACACTTGACCCGGTTCCGTTTACCGTGACTTTCTTTTGGATGTCGCCCAAATCAGAATTGTCCGGCGAAATTGCCGCAACTTTCAAAAAATAGTCTCCCGAAGGAATTGCCTGCGGCAAGTCAAAAGATGATTCTACATTCAGTTTTTCAAACGGTGGAAGGACAAAAAGCCTGGGGAAATCCTTTTGGAAGTAAATATCACCTTTCGCATCAACAAGATAAACCCGGTAGCCGATATCGAAAAATCCGCGGTTTTCAACGTTGTTTAGGGTAAAGGTAAAAGGTACTGCTGAACCAGCCTTTAGACTATCGGCAGAATTTAGACCTTCGGCCGTCACCTGAGGATCAACAACCCCACCGGAAGTTTGGTTATTTGTTGCGGCAAGCACATTAGCAGGCAAAACCGCACTAACCAAAATCAAGAGTGCAAAAAATAGGCGGACAATAGAATATTTTGAAAGTTTTTTTTGGACAGGCTGTGCCACAAGATTTACTTCCTCTAATTTCATAGTAGTGTAGTTACGCTATAGGTGTCAATCACTCACAGCTAATAATGAAAAAGTGGTAAGCTGTCACGCTGAAGCAAAAACAGAGGTGCCAATATAGCCTACCGAATTTAAGAAGAAAAATATCAACAGCAAAAGCGCAGCAAACGCGGCTAAAATCATCTGGCCGTTTTTTTTATAAAAATTCTGCTTTGTGAGGCCAGGCGCAATGTAATATGGAGGCGGAAAATGGGCAAAACTCCTATCTATAGTCTCTAAAGTCGAAAGCGGCGGCACGCCGGCAACGGGAGCAACAGGCATAACTTAAGGTTAAATCACTCAGAAAAAAAGTGCAACATCATATTCAACATTACTATCGGATATTTTAGCTATTTATTATGGGTTTACTGTCCGCTACCATACTGGTATGACGTTTTTGCAAGTGGTCCACCAATAGTTGTACAAAGCTTCGATTGCGTTATCAACAGTTGACCATTAACATCTTCAAATCCAATTAACATGTCATCGTTAGGCAGCCCATATTCCCTAAAACCAATCCTCGCCCCAGCAGCACTATTCCAATCGTTAAACAAAAATGTCACTCCATATGAATAGACATCGCGAGGCACAAGACCTCGCGCCCGATTCAACTTATCAGCCTCCGTTTGTACCTTATTGGGATCGGGTATAACCCATCTGCTCAACCTTATATCTTGTATCTCACCTTTTATCATTTCGTCACTGCAAATCCTAAGCGTATCCAAAGGTGCCAAAGAATAAGAGTTTAATCTATTTTTTTGACTCTCAGGCAGCTGCATATTAAAAGCCGCTTGTATATTCGCTTCTCCCCCAGCCTTAAGTAAATCTATGAATTGTTGCGTCAACTGCTGTGCTTTCTCCATTTTGGCTTCTATTTCTTGCCGCTTCATCTCCTTGTCCGAACTTGCTGCTTTTACTGTCGGAATAACAAGCTTTTCCAAGGTAGGAACAGGCGCAATTGTTGGTTTAGGTGCAATAGTGGGCGCCAACTCAGCCAGCGCTCCCCACTTAATATCGTTTCTTATCCCGCCGCAAGCCTTGATAGAAGCCGCACTCGGCCCGCATCTTCTTGTATCGGCTTTCCTCACATCTTCGCCGCTTTTTATCATCGTTCCCTGATAGTTACCAGACGTTCCTTGTATCTCCCATCCAGACATCACAAGACGATCTATTTCAATTGGTTTGCCATTAAGATATGCATACTTATGATCATGTACTCCGTCCGTTTCACCGCCTGGCGGCACTTCACAGGACGCATACCCCAACGGGTCTCCCTGTTTAACTTTTTGCCCAACTTTAACTTGAATATCCGAAAGGTGCATATCACCTCCTACAAAGCCATTACCATGGTCAATTTCAACAATACTGTGGTACTTGTCAGTTGAATCATTTTCATTACCCACATGGACAACAACCCCATCTGCAATTGTCCTCACAAACTTTTCAGTATAAACATGCGGTTCCCCATCTTTACAAGAAATTGCCGCAGGACTAGGGGAAAAATCAACCGCGTATCGCACACCACCAGAAAGTCCGTCAGAATGGGGGCCGCCAACATACCACCAATCTTCACCTGCGGCAGAAGGCAAAGTCAGGCTATATGTTAAACGAGGCTGGAGCTCGCTAGCTTTTGGCGTACTCTCACTATTACAAACCGCACCGCCATAAACAGCCGCAGACGCACTCAACGCCAAAGGTGCGGCAAACCTCCTTAATCGTTTGCTTTTTGGCATATGGTCCAAAACCATTCCAAAGAGCTTCGACCGCCAATTAGAGTCAGGCTTCGCCTCAACTCTCCCTATTAAAACTTCTTTTGTGGGTAAACTATTAAAATACTCTATATCCGCCGAAGATGGCCCAATAACGCCGTCTCCATAATCCCTGGATCCGTCAGGAAAATGGCGCAACAATTCTTGCATAGTAAATTATTTTGCAGGCAAAACCGATGGATCCGCTGACCAAACCATAGTATTTCCAGGCCATGTACTAAAAACGACAGCAACAATATCATTCTGGTTAATAAAGCTGTACCAAACACGGGATTTAGATTCCGCCCCACCGGGAGGGTCCGCACCAATAACAAGAGGCAAGTCATAATCCCCATCCTTCAATATATGGATTGCACCAGAATGCCTAAGATCATACTGTGTTGAAATCACCCTTCCATCTCTCAAATAAATTAGCGCTTCAGCCTTCTTCAAATTTTCGCCCAGAAAACCTGCAGGGTCTGCCCCTGCCGACATCGGATTGCTTAAATCCGCTCCTAAATTATGCACTTTAAATATCAGCCTCTGTTCCCTGCGGCCTCGGGCAAAATTGTTATTTTCCAATCTCGTCAAAGTTATCTTGCCATTGGCAAACGGGGAACTAATAACGAGAGGTGCCTTCGGATCCAATACAGGAATTTTAGGGTCAAGCAAAGGGAATTGTTTGTCGACCGTTCCAAACCCTATCGATCTATCACCCACCCGCAAACCTTGCACATCACGATCTGCCGGAAAACCGCACATGTACGACACCGGAATTGCAAAACCCGCAGGCAGGGTATCTGCCCATGGATCGTAATAGTCCCCATAAGAATAATTCTGGTCGAACTTATTTGGATCATCCAATGGAAACATAAACCTGCCTCCATGGTTTGCGTATATAATCGGAGACTCACAACCACTAGTGAAACTTTCGCTTGGTCCAGTTGTCAGAAAATCTACTTTATCAGTCATGATCTGGAGATTCTGTGCTCCCCCTTCTGATATCGTTATTGGGACTCCGCTGATATTTTTGACAATTGTGTTAATGACTGCATACTTGCGCGTCTCACTTTTCCCGGTCAGCGAATCGACAATAACATTGGAGTCATATTTTAACCAGCCGGTGATGGCAACTTCCAAATCGCCAACTGTAAAATCTGCCTCCTTCGATTGGATCTCGGCACCTGCTCCGTTATTTTCCGGAACCTGAGCCAAACCACTATTGTCTACCCCGGAAAAATTTTCTGGTCCTCTTGGCTGTTCGCCATGGATAATGGGAGTTGCGGTTGGAGATAGAGTTTGTTCTTGTACAGCTGTCGGCACGCGTTCGGCCGCACCAGACAAGCCTTGGCCTGCCGTAGTCGGTGCAGAATCATTCCCGCGTTTCACTTCGGTATTCTCGCCGCACGCAAAACCCCAAACAGCCGCCGGCAATAAAAGCGCCGAGCCGGCAACAATTGCCGTTCGCCTTTTCAGTGGATAAGGAATTCTCTGCCCTAATTCCTTAGGATTCATAAGGGAATTCTATCACAGCAATGCAAACCCCTTGTTAATTGTTCATAGTTCATAGTTGATCGTTAATGGTTAATGGTTAATGGCTTAGAGTCTCTAACCTCTAAGCTCTGACATCTAGTCTCTGGTTAACATCAAACCGTATCATAAAGTGCGATTTATATATCAATCAATCTTCCTTGCCCTAGCCGCCTGGCTCTGTTAAAATTCATGTTGTCTCGAATCATGTTACGTATCACGTATTACCTGTTACGTATCATCTGACACTTATTTCTATGCCAAAACTCGCAAAACATCGCGTCAAATTCACCATTATAATGGCCTTCCTGCTTTTGGCCGCCGCCATAGTGGCAGTCGTTTATGCCCGCGGTTTTAAACCCAACTTCAAAACCAGGTCTTTCGACCGGACAGGCATAATTGTCGCAACATCAATTCCAACCGGCGCCCGAATTTTTTTAGACGGTCGCCTAACCTCGGCCACAAACGCCAACATTAATTTTTTAGAACCAAAAAGTTATAAAGTCCGGATCGAAAAAGACGGCTATACAGCCTGGGAAAAAGATGTTGACGTTACAGCAGACCTGGCAACCGAAATAAATGCCCTTCTCTTCCCGCAAGCGCCCGAAATAAAGCCTCTAACTACAACAGGCGCCCAAAACCCCACTTTGTCGCCGGACAGCACAAAAATCGTCTATGGCGTCTCAGGCGTAAGGGGAGGAGTGTATTTAATTTCGATGGACAATTCACCATTTAACTTTTTCCAAAACACCAAACTTTTGGCCAAAAACACCAGCACGACAGATTTCAGCAAAAGCCGCTTTATTTGGAGCCCGGATGCCAAACAAATCATTGCCAGGTTCGAAAACGAAAATGGCCCGTCTAGCCCCTCGCCTCGATTCGGCGAAACGAGCGGCGAGGCCGGTACGGCAAGCGCAAACTTATTGGTAGATTCGGACAAATCGGAACAAAACCCGCCGGACATTACCGGCTCTCTCACAGCCACACTTTCTAACTGGCAGCAGCAAATCGAGGACAGGAATCAGACAACAAAAACTTTAATCCCGGATCTGGTAAAGCAGGCAACTGCAGCAGCTCAAACCGCATCACCAACGCCTAGCCCAACCGCCAAACCCGCAATCAAAACACAACCGACACCGCTCCCATCCCCCATTGCCCTAAACTACTTCCCAACAGGCACAATGTTTTCTCCGGACGAAGAAAAAATCCTCTATAAAACAACAGGCGAAAAATACAAAGTTTACGACCTCAAGCTCAAAAAAGAATACACGCTCCCCGACTTGCCTGACTTTGTAAACATTACCTGGTTCCCTGATTCCAAACACTTGATTATCGCCCAAAAAGATTTAATTTCCATAGTCGAAACCGACGGCACCAACAAAATGACAGTTTATTCCGGCAAATTCGAAAACGGTTTTGTCTTTGCCAATCCAACCGGCACCCGCCTCATAATTTTAACAGCACTGACCCAACCTTCGGGCACACCACCAAACCTTTACTCGATAAATTTAAGATAGTTCATAGTTATCAGTTCACGGTTTAGGGTTTCTAGTTTCCTGTTTCTAGTTTATTGTTTATTGTAGCTGTTATAATTTCCTTAATTCCTTTTGCCCTAGTAGCTCAATGGACAGAGCAGTCCCGTCCTAAGGGAAAGGTTGTGAGTTCGACTCTCGCCTAGGGCACAAATGAATTCTTAATTTAAAATTTCAAATTTAAAATTTAAAATTGACTAACATACTTGCCAGAATCGATAAAAAAATCCTTCTTGTCCGCACAATCGGCAACTTTATTGCCATCGGTTCGGTAATCTCCATTCTTTTTACTTTCTGGCCAATCGGCACCGCCTTTGTTTCGCACACTGCGGACAATTTGCGCGGCCAAAAATTTGAAGCATCACAAACCACCTCTTCCCAAAACTCCGAATCCTTCGGCTCACTTCTAGGTAAAGCAGACTCAAACATCAAAGTTTTAACTCCCAAAGACCCTAATTTTTCGATAATTGTCGAAAAGATCGGCGCCGACGCACCGGTAATTCCAAACGTCGACCCGGGGAACAAAAACGTCTACAATGCGGCACTCAAACGCGGCGTTGCCCACGCCCTGGGCACATCTTTTCCGGGCCAACCCGGCATCACTTATTTGTTTGCGCACTCAACAGACACAATATTCAATGTTCCCAGGTTTAATGCAATCTTTTACCTTTTGAATGATTTGGGCGCTGGAGATAAAATCGTTGTCTTTTTTAACAATAAACGCTTTGACTACACAGTTTCCGAGAAAAAAATAACAGAAGCCGCAGACGTCAGCTACCTGACCGGAAAAACTCAAGACCAGATTTTGGTGCTCCAAACATGTTACCCGCCGGGAACGAGCTGGAAAAGGCTCTTGGTCATCGCCAAGCCGGAAATCACAAACTAAAAGTTCATGGTTGATGGTTAATCGTTAATGGTTTAGAGTTTAGAGTTTAGAGTTTAGTGTTTAGAGTTTAGTGTTCCTAGTTACAGTTGGAAGTATTTCTGTATTGCGCGGGTACCGCAATGTTTGCCGAAGAAGCATAGATAACTTTAACCGAACAAAGCGTTTCCACCGAAAGCGCGTTTTTTAAAGCTAAATCCGCAACATTTTTATTTTCTACATACACATTTACGCTGTCTCCGCTCAAAAAAACATAATAAAGGTTAGAGCCCTGTTCGTACGTAATCCTGTAGTTTTTAGTTTCTATGGGGAAACTACTGCTTGATGCCACAATCTTCTTTTGGAAGGGCGCTTTTAAGGTTTGTAAAAAATTCCTGTCGTGGGTAATTCCCGGGTAATAAACAAACGCAAACCAAATCAAGCAGAAAGCAAAAACCAATATCAAACCCTGAATTGCAACTGTCGCCGGTTTAGCCAAATTCTCTTCCATTAGTACCCCCTCGCAGCTAAAAACTGCTGCAGAGAAAACATTAAGGCAACAAACGCAAAAACTAAAAGCGCTCCGGCAACAACAGGATCATTTAAAAATCTTGAAAAACTTTGATCAGACTTCGACTTTGCAGACTTTGACCCCGATTTAATCGGGGTTGACGTTTGACGTTTCATAGGCGGACCTACTTACAGCTTACTGCGCAAATTAAACTCCTGTCAAATTTATGTTATCTCCAGACCAAAACCCTCATTTTAGACATCCGGTCACAAATTATTTTCTCTTTTTTAAAAATTGCGTGGACAAAAAAAGAAACATCAGCACATTTGATATAATCTCTCTCAGGACACTCGGGGTGTAGTGTATCGGTAACACGCTTCGTTCGGGACGGAGAGACACTGGGTTCAATTCCCAGCACCCCGACACTGGGTTCACTTTTTCGCGAAGTGAAAAATATCAGAGGAGTCCCGAAGGGAAACTGCTGATATTCCCAGCACCCCGACACTGAATTTATAACAGCAATTCGAGTCGAGACCCGCGCATTTTAACAGCGACCAGGCTTTACAATCATGTATTGTCAAACTCCTGTCACCAACATTGCAGCTTCTACGGCCAAAACTAAATTACTGCCCCAAAAGGGCTTCCAATTGTAAAAATTTCTGGTAGCGTTCTATAGCCTGCCCTCTGGCGGAATATTTCAAAAGCGCCCGCTGAAAATCCATCTGCTCACCCGCCCATTCGGAAATTTCCGCAACTCCCAATATAAGTTCAGGCGCATCATCAAAATGCCTCACAGGCAATGCCCCCAAAAACTCAAGACCCCTATTGGCCCTATCCCTATCTTCTATCGTATGAAACGCTACAGCCCTTTGCATTGCTCCATAATGGATGTTACTTGTAAATGCCGCCGGATTTCGCGAAACGGTACTTTCCGCCTGATGAACAATCCAGGTCAACTCCCAGGGCACACCATACCTGTCTTGTGCTGCGCGGTAAATCGGATAATAAATAGTCAAATCTTCTATTTGTTGGGGATCTGCATTAAGTTTTAAAAGAATTTCCGGAAGTTCCTCTCTATATTTTTCGATAAGTTGAGCACCCTCTGCAGTCATCTGGGGTAAGGGCAATTTTTCCACAACTTGTGGCACTTGTGGTTTTGGTTCTACAGTTGGCATGGGAACAAAAGTAGGAGTCGGCTCTACTTTGGCACTTGCAGCCATAAAATTATCATAATTTCTAATTTGGGCAATTTCCTCCGCAGTTAACATCTGACCACTAACCTCTAAGCTCTGACCTCTAACCTCTAACCCCTGGCTCCCCCGCTCCACATAGGCTATTGCACCATAAAGTGCAGCTCCGGCAAGGGCCAATCTGCTTGCGTTTTTGCCCATGTTGTATAAGTTCTCTTTTGACGCCATAAAATCTCCTTTTGAATATGATTAAAAATTGAAAGAGTTTATCCCGAAGCGAAGCGAGGGACCAAAAAAAACATTGCATTTACGGCAAAACTGTCCTAACTTCTTGGCCAAACTTGGAAAAAATAGTTCTCCAAAGCCGTGGCCTAGGAAAAACAAAAAAACCTCTTGCCAAAATAACAAGAGGTACGAAGAAAATGCTTTCCTTGGCACCCGTCGAGCTTGCCCTCCGAAGCCTTTGGCGTAGGAGGGTTAATTTCGGGTTGTCGGATGCTTTATGCCTTCTCCATCGCTGTTTGATTACAGCTGCGGATTCCCGATATGGCCTGAAAAATCAGAACTTTACGGAATTCTGTAACTTTTAAGATTACAGAAAATGCATTTGCCCAGGAATAATATGGGCGCTTGCCCCGATTTAATCGGGGTAGTTCTAGCATCACTCTTTTTTATTTAATTTTTAAAGTTAAAAATTAAGCAAGAATTTTCTAAATTCTTCTATTTTAATTGTTAACTGTAATGAATTATAAGCTATTTGGGTAGCACTTGTAAACCCCCAGTGCTAAGTAGGCCAATGTTTAGCCGAGACTCGCGCATTTTATGAGCCATCCAACTTTATAAATTTGAAATGTCTTGAAGTTTAAAAATTACCCCAACTAAGCACTACCCACTCTGACTTTGACCCCGATTAAATCGGGGTTGACTATGTTAAATAAACGGGCAAGTCTTGTTGAACTTTTGGGCAAGCATGAGTTGGTCCAAAGAATTAACCTTAGTGTCACCATTCAAGTCCCAAGGCGTTACCACGGTTGGGATTTGGTTAAAGTGCTTTGAGACTACCAACATATCTGTCGAATTAATCCTGTTGTCAGCGTTCATGTCATAACAAACGTTAGCCTTCCAAAAATTTGCCCAAATAAACGAAGCACCCGTACCGTGGACATATTCAATCCTCACAGTATGGACTCCCGCGGTAACTGTAGCTAACCCCTGGCCCGTTCCCCTGGACGTTTGGTTCAAAACCAAATTACCGTCAAGATAAATCCTGGCTATATTATCTGCTGTGGTAGCAAACCTGTAACTGGCGTTTTCAAAGTCAAAAGTACCTTCCCATCGTGCGGAAAAATTATCAACAGGCACTCCTGCGGCAGGGCTTCCAAGTCCCCAATTAAAAATCATGCTATTGGTCTTGTTAAGTACTGTCGGTGAATCAATTGGGCTTCCAAGATCACCCGTGTAAAACTGTTGCTGGTAATTATTCGTAGGCGTAGGTGAAGGAGTCGGTGTAGGTGCCGCGTCAGGATCAAAGTCGTAAGTCGTGTCCGCACCGCTTATACCAATTGTAAAGTTATCGACATTACCATCAAAAAGATTGCTCGAAGAGGCATCCCCCATCAAAAACCTTAAACCACCAGTACTATCAGATTTATTAACGATTAAGACATCAGACGAATCAAAGTTGGCAATAAAAGCTAAATATTGTGATATTGTCCCACCGGCAAAACCAGCAAATGACGTAGACCTAACGAAACCATCTTTTACATTCCAAGTCTGCCATGCATTTACAGTTGGTGTTTGGCTAGACTGATCATTGGGATTAAACGTTAAAATATCCGATCCGAGGCCTGTAGATACATGAACGTACATAAATGGCTGACCGACACTTCCCCCGTTACTCGTAGAGGCATAAGCCGAATATTGAAGATTTGTTACATCAGCGAGTTTTGAATTCAAAAATGCACTGGTATGTAGTGCAACAGTTTGACTACCGTCGGTTGCAGTGAATAACCTTGCACTACCGGTACCCAAGGGAGTTGTTGCTGGCCCGGAAACAAAACTTCCAGAAGCAGTTGCACCAACAGTTTGAAATGCCCAACCGTTCATATTGCTCGGCGAAACTGTTGTGGCCGCAAAAACTTGTCTAGTCGCAAACGAGAAGCCAAAAAGTGCTATTAAAGCTAGAAACGCAGCTTTCGCCGCCCATTTCTTCATTTAAGTTGGGTCAATATAACACAAGAAAAGCCAGTTGTCAACACCCACTATAGGCTACTGTCCACACCTACTGACTCTCATTTGCTTGCCATCCGACCCGTCCATCATAGCTTTCTTGACCTCCAAAGCTTTAGCGTCGGGGGTGGCGTCGGCGGAAGCCTTGCGCGAAGGATGGCCACTTTTCCTTTGCCATTCCGGAGCCTTGCGCGAAGGATGGTGTCGCGTTACTATAAAGTTATGCCACTGCCCTTCCATGTAGATGATAGATGCTGGATGATAGGCAAAGCCTTTCTGCGAATAGATTCTAGACTAAAACCCAAAATCCAGAATCTAAAATCTAAAATCTACCATCTAAAATCTGGATTTACCCTCATAGAGCTGCTGGTGGTTATTTCTATAATCGCCATATTAATGGCAGTCGCTACTGTTTCTTACACTAACGCCCAGCAAAAAAGCCGGGACAATAAACGCAAAAGTGACCTTAAGGGTGTACAGCAAGCCCTTGAACTATATTTTCAACAATACGGAATGTATCCCGAGAAGGACAATGCCGGATTAGTCAAATGTTCAGGAGGGGCAACCGGCAAAAGCTGGGGGTCAGCTTTTACGTGCGACACTACCACATATATGAATCCCCTGCCAAAAGATCCAATATCAACAACTTCTACTCCTTACTACTATGACAGCACAGCACCATACAGTACATACACAATTAGCACAGTGATAGAGAATTCGAAAGATCCCGATCTACCACAAATGTCTGGTTGCCAGGCTTTACCATACAACTGGTGTGTCAAAAATCCCTAACTCATCAAGACAAGCTTGCTCCCATCCCCAGAAACTACTGCGTCGTCAACCCGTGAGGTTGGTTAGTGGTTCATAGTTAATGGTTAATGGTTAGTAGTTAGTAGTTAATAAAAAGTAAGCCGGAAGTTTACCCAAAAGAAACACCTCTCGCCTCTTGCAAATTCATACTGCAAAACTGAATAATCATAGGGTATGAAAATCTCGTTTACTAAACACGCAAAAGAAATGCTGCTTCAAAGAAAAATCGAAGAAGCAAAAGTTATCAAATGCATAAATGAACCGGATAAAGTTCTCGATCCAAAAGATAACAAAAATATATTTATTAAAGACTTCGGGAAAAATTTTCTCAAAGTTATTGTAGCCATAGAAGGAGAAAGTTATACCGTTATCACACTCTATTGGCTTGCAAAAAAAAGGCTAAAAAAGTAAAATTGGGATACTATGAAAGTAAGTTACGATCCTAAATCGGACGCAATGTACATATATCTTTCCTCCAAAAAAAGCACCAGGACAGAAGAGGTTGGCGAAAACATGGTAGTTGATTATGCCGGCAAAGAACTAATTGGGATAGAAGTGCTGGAAGCCTCAAAAAGAATATCAAAGGGCAACTTGAAGAGCTACAAAGCAATTTCGGCTGTTAATTAACTTCAGTAAAATTCCCCAAAAAACCGCCCAAAATTTGCCTTGAGGGTATATAATTCACAAATGGAACGTCGGGGGGGTTTTGCCCCCAATCAGCGGCTTACAGTAGCGCTTTCTCTGACACTTGCCGCTTCGGCAATTGCTTCAGCTTGCGCCGAAAAAACTCCAAAAACAAATGTGCCCGGCGCCGACTTTCCCCAACCTACCGCAACAAGAAGACCTGTAAATACTCCCGAACCCCAAAACACAGCCCCAGGAGAACAAGATTATGTAAAAATCGGCAAAAAAGCGCCGGACTTCGAAGTAACCGACCAAAATGGCAATTCGACAAGGATCTCTGATTTTATTGGCAAAAACCCCGTCGTAATTTATTTTTGGATCCCAAACTGCGGACGTGCCTGTAATGACGTTACGCCTATTGTAGCTCAGGTGAAACAAGCTTATGAACCGCAAGGTTTAGTCGTTTTACCAATTGCCAATGAAGGTTTGCCAAATTTAACAAGACAAATCGCACCGGCATATTTGGCAGAAGACTATCCGGACCTATCTAGCCATTACAAAGTTGACGGTGTACCCGCGGCGGTTTTAATTCGCATAGACGGAACAATCGCAAGCATACTTTCGCAAAAAAACGATTTCAGAGGACTAGATAATCAGGTTCGTCAAATACTCTCAAAATAAGTTCAAGGGAGTCAAATTTCTAACTCATCAAAACTAAATATCCTGCGCCCAGGGCAATCGCCGCAATCAAAAAGTATTCCACAACCAATTTTGCCCGCACATCCCCTTTTGCGTGATGAAACGCAAAACCCCAAATCAAATAGAACAAGTCCAAAAGTGCCAATACCCAAAACTGGCGCACGGCGCTGAAACGCGAAAGGTAAACAGCCAGCGCACCAACGGCCAACCCACCGTACAAAAACAGGTGCCACATTGTTTCAATTTTCTTGCCCATCTTAACCATATTTATTTTAAATCCTAAATTCTAATTTATAAATCCTAATAAAATTCGAAATTTTGTATTTGTTTAGGGTTTAGCATTTAGGTTTTAGAGTTTCTCTACAAAACGCTTCCGGAAACAGCATACCAGATCACCAAAAGCGCAAACGCCAAAATGCCCAAATGGGCAATCACTTCACTTCTCAATCTGAGCTTTTCGTTACGCATAACCAAAATCACTTCCGAAACAAACAGCAAAAAGACAAATCCGACCAAACCCAAGGAGATAAATTTAGAAATCGAAAATTGGCGGCTCGCCAAGACGACTGCCGAACCATCGGCTGTACTGTCAGTCGATGCAGGCACAATTATCTGCGCGTTTTGGGCAATTTGCCCAGCCGGGCTGGCGGCTGGCGACTCAACTGGTGACGGAGATGGACTAGGAACAACACTTGCCGCCGCTATTTGTTTTGGGCTAGCCGATGCAACCGGACTAGGGACAGGTGACGCCTGCGCCAAAGCTGCAGTATTTGGCACACTCGAAACCGGCGTGCCAAATTCCTGTACCACCAAAATGCCGTCTACCCCAGTCAATTTTCCCTCGCTCACGGCAACACCGATCTCTTTAAAGTTTTTGGCAAGCAAGTTTTCCCGATGCGAAGGTGAATTCATCCAAGCGTTAACCACAGATGTTGCGTCACTAAAATCCCGCGCCAAATTTTCCCCGGCATAAACATATTTATAACCGGCACCCGTTATAAAAACCCACGGCGTTTTGCCGCTTGGCGAATTGTGCGCCCAATAATTTTCGGCAAACATATTGGCGGCTTTTGCACTCGCGGCTTGCGCCAAAAGCGGGTTATAAGAAAGTGCAGGCAAACCATTTTCTACCCTTTTTTGATTGGTCAAATCGATAATCTGTTGGGCACTAAATGCTACGGCACCCAAAATTTGCGGAGCTTTAAGTTTAATTACATAAAAACCCGCACTCGTTACTACAAAAATCTGCAAATATAAAAAAAGCGCCAAAAGTGAAAGTCCGTGTGCGTGATGCTGCTGCCCATCTTGATGGTTATGCGGCAAAAATTGGTGATGAAGTCGCTTGGCGTGGTGAAGAATCCTGTGGTGTATCACGTATTCAGTTTAACAGGAACTGAGATAATTTTAAATTTACAATTTTAAATTTTAAATAAGCAAAGCTTTTCTGTAAATAAAATCTAAATGTTTTAAAAAAAGCATTAAAAATTGTTTAAAAATTAAAAATTTATAATTAAAAATTTCCCCAGGCATTTTCCCACCAAAAAGCCCCGGCATTGGGCAGGGGCTTTTAGAAATCACCTCAATAATATCCGTTTGATTTGATACTATGGAAGATTATTTGTTGAACCGCCGACGCCTATTGTTGCGCCAGATGTTGTGTTTCCAGTCAAAACTTCAACCGTTCCGTCTGTATTATTGTTGGCCTTATTCTTTCCGGTCTTTGCCTTTTGTCTTACTTTGGCTTTAACTTTAGTTTTGTTTGCCTGGACCGCACCAGTCGTTTTAACAGTGGTATCGGTAACACCATTTATCGATCCGGCACCATTTCCACTGATCGTAGCCGAAGAAGATGCTTCCTGACAGCCACAACAACTTGGAGGCACAGCAGTGTTTGATGAACCAGTAATACCTACTGTTGCAGTTTGGTTCACAGTACCTGTATCGATTGTCACATCACCACCTGTGTTGCCGCTCGCTGTATTACCACCGGTGTTAGCTTTTTGCTTTACTCCGACAGTAATATCCGATTCGTTTGCCTGAACTACACCAGCAGTGCAGATATCGGTAACCGAAATAGTATTGACAGACCCGCCACCGTTTCCGGTAATTGTGTTGTCCGCAAATGCGGCACCAGCTAGACCTGATGCGATGAGCGCTCCGGCTGTCAGCGTTCCTCCAATTTTAAACATTAATTTACCCATTTATTTTTTCACCTCCCTTCTTTAAAAAATCCGTACCAAAAAAGTACGTTCCAATATCAAACTTAAATAATTTACGGTAAAAATTCTCGGCCGCGAAGTGGCAATTTGGGCAGTTCATATTAAAATACTTTGGGGAATTTGTCCCAATTCCGTGCTATAAAACTAAAGCACAAACATAGGGTATGTCAAGAATGACAAAAAGGGCTTTTCCTAATCAAACAATTGCAAAAGATGATTTACTACACACTTTTTAGGGCAATCGAAGTTAGTCTTCTTCTCAAAAGAAATGTTCCAAGACCAAGAGCACTCATCAGGGCAAGTATTCGCAGTGCAACTGGGATCCCGCGGCCTTCAAGCCCACTGTAATTGTTATACTTGGTCGCGGATTGGGTAAGCATTTGGTTGTCTTCCTGCTCCTGCCCAGACCCAGCACCAAAAACTTGGCCCCCACTAACTGCCGCGGTAGACAACGTCTCGCCGCCAACTGTCACTACATTTTGACCCCCGCCATTACTGTTTACACTCGAAGAACCACTGGTCGAACTGGAACTTGACGAATTCGATCCACCTACAGCCTGCGCCTGTGGATTCGGAATGTCTCCGGTATAACCTGCCGGTACAAAGTTGCCAAGCCAAGACCCAAAAACGTTGACCAAGGTCATCATAACTTTGCGGCCGGAGAAGTTAGAATTTATGAAGTTAATAACGTTGACGGCTATGTTAGCGTCCCCGGTTGTGATATCGGAATTACCCCCGGTATTTTTACTGGCATCATTGTTACCGGTATTTGCATCGATATTAATGTTGTTAACAACAGTCCCATTGTTCGTAATGTCTGTCACATTTGTATTCGTGTTGTTTATCGTTGAACTGTTGGTAGAACCTGCTCCATTATCCTTGTTGACGGCTACCAGCTGGCCATTGCTGTCTACAAAATAGAATTCTCCGCTGGATGTATAAAAGTATGTCCCTGGAGCAGCACCCAAAATTTGCCCTTTCCAGTTTCCGGAAACATCATTGATAAAGACCATGTAAACCGGACTGCAGTCGCCGGCAGAAACGTTTATATTCGCGACGTTCACAACATTAGCGTTGACTTCAACGTCACCGGTCTCAATCGAACTCTCACCGCCTGTGTTAAAGTTTGTAGCGTTCCCGCCTGTGTTGCCTTCAAGATCCAAATTATTTTCAATCGTTGCATTGTTTGTCATGTTTGTCGTGTTGGTATTTGTGTTGTTGACTGTTGCATCGTTTTGGGAATCACTGCCATTCCCGATATTTCCGGCTGTTGTATCAGAAGAACATGGTCCGCATCCGCAATCAGAAGAGGCAGTTGGAGCAACCGGCGCTTGAGGCTGTACGATATTTCCAACCATATCCCCAAAAATATTTACGACATTCATTGCTCCATCCACAACAGTGTTTAGCGAGTTGATTACATTTGCAACAACACTGGCATCGCCTGTCTCTATCGTACTGTCGCCCCCTGTGTTTTTGCTGGCTGTGTTATCGCCTGTATTCGCATCAATATCTATATTGTTAATAATCTCCCCATCGTTATTAATAGTCTCTACGTTCGTATTGCTATTATTTATTGTGGAATCATTTGTTGAACCAGATCCGTTGCCGATATTTTGGGCAATTACACTACCCGAATCCAGAATTACATCGCCATTCTGGTTCCCGTTAACATCGAATTGGTAAACATCAAGCCCAACCTGGTTTGCATCCGTAATAACGGTAACCACAACATTGGCATCCCCGGTAATAATCTCGCTGTCCCCGACATTGGACGACGCATCGTTATTGCCGCTGTTTGCATCAAAATCAAGATTATTTTGCACATTGGCATCATTGTTTATGACAACCGTTGTATCATTATTGGTGTTTACCGTCGCCGCATTGTCAGACCCGGATCCGTTTTGACTATTTGTGGCACTCGTATCGCCCGAACAAGCTCCGCAAGCCGAATCGCCGGTCGAGATTGCTGTCGTATTCGCACTCGTTACCAGTACCCCGTTTGCATTGGCATCACCCGTTTCAATCGAAGTTTCGCCGACATTACCGCCGCCGTCAACTCCACCGGTTGATTCGGAATCGCCCGGATTTTGTGACGCAAGCCATGCCACATAATCCAAATATTTTTGGTCACGCTCGGCATCATGTATAGCATCCTCTTCGGGTGTTTCCTCTCTATCCTTTTCGCTATCACTTGGTTCACTATACCCATCCCAACTTGATGTTGGAGTTGGTGAAGGCGTGGGCGCAACCTCCGGACTCGAAGATGGCGACGGTTCCGGAGTTGGTGTAGCCTCGGCAACAGATGGAGCATCAAGTCCCGTATCATTCCCGGCCATCACCACCATCGTCGGGTTCAAAACCAAACTAAGTGTCAAAACTATCGTTATAAATATTCTTTTATATTTACTCATTTTTATTTCTTAATTTCTAAATTCTCAAATCTTAAATTCTTTTCCATTTTTCTTGGGGGCTTACCCTCTTGTAAGAGTGAACCTACTAGAAGGTAGACCCTCCAAGAAATCAGGATTTACTTTAGGCAAAAAGTGCCAAAAGCATAAAGAGAACAGACATAGAACCTTCTCCTAAATTTGGAAGATCAAAATCTACATCTCCAAGTACGTTAGAGTTTGCAGTGTTCTCTACATCTACGTCTGCGTCAGCATTACCAGTAGTAATGGATGGATCTCCGCCGTAAGTGTTGTCGTTGACATCGTTTTCTCCGGTGTCAAGGTCAACATCAATGCCGTCACACTTGTCCCCATTATCAAATGAGTTAGTTTGAACAGCCGCTAGAACTGATCCAAGGTTGAGTTTGACAGTGTTGTCACTGTCTGTCCCGTTTCCTTTTACAAGTACTTCAAGATCTTCAACACAACCACATCCTGCTAATTCTGCTGCATTAAAGTTAGCCAAATTACTGACATCAACTTTTGCATCGGCATCACCTGTGTCGATAGATACTTCGCCACCTGTGTTGTCCTCCGCTTCGTTGTCTCCGGTGTCGGCATCGACATCGATGTCGTTGGAGATATCAGCATTGTTTGACTGGTTGATCGTGTTAACGGTGGTTAAACCAACTTCAACAGTGTTGTCACTGTCGGAACCGTTACCAGAAATTTCAACAGCCAATCCGCCGCCGGTTGTACCGCCGGTAATAGCTGCCCAGTTTGCATTTGCATTGTTACTTACAGTAACAGTTGCATCGGCATCACCTGTTGTAACAGAAACATCCCCGCCAGTGTTGTCATTGGCATCGTTGTCACCAGTCTCAAGGTCTACATCAACATCATTTTCGATGTTTGCCTCGTTGTTCTGTGTGATAACGTTGGAGTTTTTTGAATTGAACTTTATTTTGTTCTCATCATTGTTCCCGTTGTCAGTTCCGTTACCTTTTATTGTCAAAGTAACGTCATTTGGACAACATCCGCTAACGCTTGCCTGGTTTGAGTTTACCGTTGTGGAAACTCCAACAGTTGCATCCGCATCACCTGTGTCGATTGTTACATCGCCGCCTGTGTTGTCGTTTGCTTCGTTGTCTCCAGTGTCTGCGTCAACATCAATGTTGTTGGAAATGTTAGCTGTGTTGCTTTGAGTAACAGTTGTTGTATTGGTTTGGTTAACAGTAACATTGTTGTCACTGTCAGAACCGTTGCCAGAAATTTCAACCGTTGTAGCCAGCAAAGGAGTCGCAAATGAAGAGACTACCAAAGCGGCGCAAGAAGCAGCAGTTGCAAATTTAATTGCAATTTTGTTCATATATTATTTCACCTCCTTTCATACTTTGAAGCCTTTACAAAAATAACTTTTGCAAAAACTTTTTCCCGCCTTCAAAAACGAAAACGGAGGTCCATCACTTAAGCTTTATGCTTAAGAAACGAACCTCCGTTTGCGGTCGGTTGTGTCTCACCCAATTGGGCGCATCAATATTCTATTTTTTACTGGGCAGAATCTTAACTTGGGGCAGTTTTTACTTGTGGACAGCTGACTCAAAAGTAAGTCTACAGACTAAAAACTACTTTGTCAATCAACCAAAATCCAACTTCAATTACCCCACCCAAACTAGGTTAAAAACTAACTTCGATGGGCTCTTGTTGTCCCCTAACCTCACCAACAAAAAGTTTGAAACTATTCTTGCTTCTGTCAACAACATATCCAACCCTGGTTTTTCTCAAAGATACCGGCTCGGCAGAGACCTCGTTGTTGTGCACATCCGGCGCATAACTCCGTCCGTCATCACCAATAAGCCTCACCATGTCTACAGGCTTCACGGTCAACTGTTTTTTAGTATCATTCTGGATTTCCATATTAATAACCAAGAAAATCTTTCCATTTTTTGTTTTTGCCGGGCTATTTTTGATTAGGATCTCGTTGGTTTTTTCAATATCGGTAATGGTAATCCCCAGCTTCTCTCCTGTTTCCGACCCGTCCTTATTTTTTATAGGTACCTCAAACTTTCTGTTGATATTAACCTTAGTCGAAGAATTTTCGCTCGAAACTATACCGTTTATGCCGTTACCAGCAGCCTTGTTGGGCTCCGCAATTTTAAATGCGGCAAACCCCAAAACCAAAACAATTGCCAAGGCAATTAACACGATTTTTGGATGTTTTCTAATTCTAAGTGGAACCCCTATACCCTTGATTTTCTCCATTTTCAGTTTTCTCGCGAAATTAAAGTTCAATTTATTAAATTTATTAAATTGAAATTTAAATTTTTTAGAAGGTGGTGTAGCGTTTTCGGAAGATTGCCCTTCGCTTGCTCCACCCGTATTCATATTCTCCCGACCATCTGATTGCTCTACACCCGAATTTCCCCCAATCGCGGCCTTAGAACTCCGCAAGACAGCACTAGCGGCGTAATCAACAATTTTGCCAATCGACATTATCCAGGAAGGGACAGCAATCGTCACAGTCGGTTTCTCTGTTTGGGTTTCAATCATTATTTTTGGGCAAGAATTTAGGCAGTAGTATGAGCAGTCCGGATATTATAAACACTGGTCAATTTTTGTCAACCCTTAGACCTTAATACATCAAATGTATAATTTAGAAGATTAAAACATCACATCGAAGTAATTTTAAATTTTAAGTTTTAAATTTTTAATCAAATCCAAATTATTTAATTTTTAAACATTTAGACATTTAAAATTGTAAATTTAAAATTACTTATTGAACGGCCACAAGAACGAAAAGATATTTTTAAAAAACGCAAAAAACCAATTACTTTTTACTGGTTTATCCTGATCGTTTGAATCACTTTGGCTCCCATAAACTTCGGGGCTCGGACTTACGCTGTTTGCCTGATCATCTTTTCCTGTTTCTTCATCCACTTTTGATACATTTGATACTTCTGATACCTTTGATACATTTGTCCCCTTCACACTACTATTCACATTTACCTTTATATTAGCGCTACCCGGACTACCTACCTTAATTGTTTTTACGCTTTTAGAACTTGCACCATCCCCACTAATAACCGCTTCAAGCGAAAAATAGCCTTCGGTGTTCGGGGCATTAAAACTTGCCGAAAATGTATTCCCGGATTTTGAAAGATCCACACCGCTTATCAAATTATATTGGTTATCGCGGATATTCAAAGTTTTCTGGCTGCTTCCGGATCCATCAGACTCAACCCTAACATAGACTTTCTCTCCACCGATAAAGTTAAGGTCGTCGGAAGAAAAATCTGCGCTTTTGGAAACTTTGAGACTTGAAGCAAAAACAGCGGGCGCAAGAACCGTCAAAATAATTATTACTAAAAACGGCAGTACAATTTTTTTCATCCTCAGTTTTGTGGTCAGTTGTTAATCGTAAAGGTCAATTATTTTCTATTCCACCGGTTGCCTGTTTACGGAAAATTGCTGCGGCTGCACCGGTCGCGGAGTTCTGGTAACCCTAATGGAAAACTTTCCTTGCGGCTGGATTTTTTTAGCCAGCTTGGTAATTGTCCGCTCAGTTATTTGTACAACACTGTAATTTTCAATGTATATTTCTATCGATCCAAATGATTTATTTTTTAAAGCGTCTACAATCTGCGAGATCAGCTGAGGAGTTATCTTTAATGTTGAATAGTCACCGTCTGCCTGATTCATTATTTTTAATCGGGCAGATTAACCATCACCTTTAAAAGCAAAGCTGAATATATCCCTAATGAAAAATATTGTCAAGTCCCGTTCATGTCAACTGAACGGGGACGCAGACCCCTCCAAAAATTGCACCTCGAGCCGTCTATGAATAATAGTGAATCGAGTCAGACTCGATGAAAGGCAACAGGTAAAATAGGTGGGGTCAAGTAATAATAATGGGGCAATTCCAATAAATATGTTTCGAGGTTACTCCGACTCGTTATAGGTCAATTTCTTATCACTCACCAACTGGTTTTGCCAGTACAACAAACCTTGCACTGTCCAAAAAACCGGAACAGGTGTATATCGTTAAAATTGTGTCTGCAGATGTACTCAATATGCTAACATCAGTTGGTTTTATCGTTTTTGTTTCAAAAACCTCATAGCTTCTTAACTCCCCATTTTCCATTCCCAGTTCAATCAAGTCACCTTTCCTCACATTAACTAGCCCGCCCAAAATTGCTGCCTTGTTGTGTCCATACAAAACGGTATTACCCCCTTCATCCGGCAAAGAAGAACCCGTATAAAACGAAACTCCATTATCCGAAACCACCCAACGCTTGCCGTCAAACGTTCCGTCTGTAATGTCCAGTACCTTATTAATTTTTGGAATGGTTATCCTGGCGGCTTTGTACGCCTTTTTCTCCTCCATTTGGTTCTGCTTTTGGGCTCTTTCTGCTTGTCGAAAAAGACTGAAGTTAAAATTTTTGGATGCCGCGTAAAAAATCAGCAAAAAGCCGATAAAAACCAGGAATCCTGCAAAAAATTGTTGGAGAAAAATTAACTTTGTTTTTGAAGCAATCTTCGACTTCTTTTTAGTTGCCATAGGCCTGCAGTAATCATACCAAATCTAATCATAACTGGAATGCAAAAGTTGGGAGTAAGAAAATTAACCGTTTGTTACAAAACGCTTTTGTGTCTGCCACAAACCTGCAATGAGCAAAGCAAATCCGGCAAGGTAAATTAAAGAACTATTCCATACACCTGTTTCTCCAAGAACTTGCGGATTGCCGGAAGAACCTCCGGAAGATGTACTTCCGCCCGATCCTCCACTTGATCCATCGGAAGATGACGGACCTCCGACAGAAGGGCTCGCGGAAGGTTTAGGGCTGGGTGATGTTTTTGGGCAAGTTGGACAATTAATGGTCGCCTGATTGTTGTTTAGGTTGTTTTGAATATTTACGCTAGTTGTGCAATTGCCTGTCGAAGTAGTGTTCGATCCGCCAGAGTTACCGCTGGTGGAATTTCCACCCGTATTACAGTCAACATCAACATTGTTATTGACGTTTGAAGTATTCGACTGGTTGGTTGTTGTTGTGTTTTGCTGGTTTATATCAATCGTATTCGAACTTCCCGCCCCATTTCCGGAATTATCAAAAGTTAAGGCAAACGCGGAATTAGAAATTACAAAAAGCGAAATAACAACCGCAATTAGTGGAAAAACAAGTGTTCTTATAACTTTCATAATAAATTCTATTGAGCAGATTTTGTATCATTTAGACAGTATTAAGATATACAGAAGCAGTAGTTTGCACATATTATAGTATGAATTATAAGTTGTCAAGTAGGACGCTCTAAGTTACTTCAAAGCACACTTATTGGGAAATATTTCTATTAATTGCTATGAACTATGAACTAACTAAACTTCGTCCTCACTGTATAAATATGGGGAAATAGCCCGTTCCCAATCGTGGATCTCGCCTTCATCAAAAAACCTATGGATCTCCTCAACCGCCGCTTCCTCGCTATCCGAAACGTGGACGATATTGTTGGATTGGGAAATAGAAAAGTCACCGCGGATTGTCCCATACTCCGCTTCCCTACCGTTTGTAACCCCTGCCATTTTGCGTACAACCGCCACAGCATCTTTGCCTTCCAGGATAAATCCAACCAAAGGTGCGCTCATCATAAATTTTTTAAGGGATGCAAAAAACGGTTTGTCTTTGTGGTGGGCATAATGTTCTTCCAAAATCGCATCCGACGCGGCAATCATCTTAAGGGCCACAATCTTTAAACCCTTGCGCTCAAATCTGTGGGTCATCTCCCCCACAAGTCCTCGCTGCAGCGCGTCCGGTTTCAAAAGTACAAGTGTTCGTTGCATAGTGTTTATAGTTTACAGTGATAAGCAAAAAGTGGCAAGGGTCTCGAAGAAGATCAAAACTTTAAGCACATCAGGCCTCGTCCACAAGTCACTACTTAATACTTTTTCGCAAAAAATATCTTAGAAGAAATATTGAGAATAGCACAATAAACACAGAATACATAAGAGCAGCTGAGTTAATTGCAGCCAGTTCCAATATCATAGCAATAATCATCAAATAAAGTGTAGAAATCACAAAAATACCAGTTAAAACAAAAGCTTTTGAGAGTTTTTCAAGAAAATGGTAATAACTCGAAATATCTACCTTGATTCCAAAAAGCAACTCGTAAATTTTACTAATAAACTTAATCAAATTTTTAGGATACAGTTTCCAAAAAGTTGGTAACAATTTGTACAAAAAGAAACCCACCAAGAACCAAGAAGAAGAAAACGCTGGAAGTGAAAAAATAAGCCATTTACTTCTATACTCAGCAAAATAACCATTACGATAAGCGAAAGGTATAGTATCAGGAGAAACAGATATTAGAATTAATGAAAATACCAACTCACCTATCAGGAAAATTGCAAAAGGCTTAAAAAGGCCGTCAAAGTAGTTTTCAGTAACCACAATACAATTATAAAACATTATTTGTTTCTGTGTGCAATTATGAGAATCAGGAATTGAGAGTTATTTTAAACTTTTCTTTTTCAAAGATTTAACAGAAGCCACAAGAATAGAAACTATTTCATTGCGCAATCTTTTCGGTCTGCTACAATAAAATTATTATGGAAGACGACACAATTAACCCGAATTTAAATCCAAATCCTGAATCGCTGCCACAAAATCCTGCCCAGAATACCCTGCGCACCATCTGGAGTCGACTGGTACCGAAACGGTCTTCCCTTTAACCTATCAATCAATGACTCTGAAAGTCTCTCCACGTCCTCTCTCGCTGACAGGACAGAAGCCGAAACTGTTTGCCAATCCGGCACCCTATTCATTGGTCTCTTTTTATCAAGACCTGTTAAAAAAGGCTTATTGAAAATACTTGGGACAGAAACAGAAACCGATGCATCTGCACCCGCGAAAATTCTGGTTGTACTTGGAATATTTAACCTTTGCCTATAAGTAGATTCATCATGCAGCACCACGACAGCAGCAACATCATAAGGAATATCGTAATCTCGAAAAAACTCTTCAAAAAAGCTTAATTTGCTACCGCCTGAGATATATTCTGTGACAAAAAGTGCTCTCCTTATTCCTTCTTCCCTTTCAAGCATTTCCCGAGTCCGGGAAAAAGCCCCGGGAAGCTTAACAAATGCAGTCAACGCAGGCGTATCCCGAAAAGCGTTAATTACACGCCGCATCACCAAAGTAGGAATCCGCCCGCTGGTATCGTCGCCTATTATCAAATCATACGCTTGTCCAATAATTTCCGGCGCCATCAAGTCAACCAATTCTTCCATTGGCCCTTCAATTTCGCGTATTTCGGGGTTCAGTAAACCCAAAGGTTCGGAGTGTTCAACCATTGCCATGCAGGAGAATTTACAACTTTTGTATCCGCTTGTCAAAGCTATCAAAAGCTTCAGAAGTTTTTCAACCGCAACCAAATTGATCTTTCCCATCTGCTACAATAAAATTATCATGGCAGACAGCACAATTAACCCAAATATAAATCCGAATCCTGAATCGCTGCCACAAACAAATCCTGCCCAGAATACGCCCCCAGATACCGGTAATGCTCAAGTACAAACCCCCCAACCATCAAACCCACTAGAATCAGCTACATCAAACCCAACAGAACAACCGAAATCCAAATGGAGTTTGTTCAAAACAAGAAAGTTTATTGTTGTTTTGGTTCTTATTGCCTTGGTATTAGGTTCAACCGTCATCGGTATTTTTTTCTTTGCCCAGAACAATAAGGCTCAAGAGCCAAAAAAAGCTGAACCAACTTCAGCAACTTTAGGCTGGAAAACTTACGAAGACCAGTCACTCGCCTTTTCTGTAAAATATCCACCTAATTGGATTTATAATAATCTTGAACCTAAGTGGAGTGAGCCGGGCATCACTAATAAAATCACTTTTACCAGTACCAACCCTGCCATAGCCGCAGACAAAATTACGTTGTATAGATTTCTTTGGAAGTTTTCGCTTAACACGTTTGTGCAAACAGAAATAAACCAAGGACTGCAAATACCTGAAAAGGGTGAACCATTTACAATAGGTGGTCAAGAAGCAAGGCAGTTTAATAAAGCACTTGTAGGTAGTGACAATTACGTTTCGCCAGGGTTTCAAGCACTAACCACCTTGGTAAAACGAGGTGATGATATGTTTGTCTTTGAGACAATCTATAAATCTGAAGAAACTAAAAATATTTATGATGAAATGTTAAAAACGGCAGTTTTCGGGCAAAAAAAAGAAGATGCACAACAAACAGACGTTAAACTTACGAGTATTTACACAAATCCAACTTTCGGATATTCCATTAAGATTCCTGATGGCTGGAAAGAGGCTCAAAGTGATGATGAACAAAAACGATTCCATTTTTATATTGAAAAACAATCAAACGGAAGCTCTGACGAACTTGGTTTTTTCAAGGCTGAAATTCAAATTTTAACACTGGCCTATAATAACCCTGCGGTAAGCGGAAACTTAGAAGATATTAACAAGCTTAAGGCACTAAAAGTTGGGGAAGAATTAATAATACGCGGCGGGATGGTAGCGAAAAAAATTAAAGATTTCAATATTGATGGCAGAGATGCAATTTATTTAATGGGCAAGGCAGACGATTTTACACTATCTGTATCTATCATGGGAGAAAAGAGATATATATCTATTATTTTAAAAGGAGATGATCAGGAAACTTTAGACAAACACCGTGCTGAATTTGAAGCTGCTGTGGACACATTCAAATTTAATAGCTTCAGTTTGGACTGATTATCTTCTTTGTACACAACACCCTCAAATTTTTAAGATTTTTTCAAATCTTGCCTTGTCCTTAAACGGCCCTATCACCGCCAAATTCAACATTTTTGGGTCAACCAAAAACTTGGCCAAGCGTAAAACATCGTCTGCGGTCACTTCCTCAATCTTTTTAAGGTAATCGTCCACACTTCTGATGTTGCCCTCCAAAAGTTCGTCCGAGCCATAACTTAAAGCCACTGTGCGGGAATCTTCCCAAGACAGGATAAGCTTCCCTTTGATATATTCCTTAGCCTTTTTGAGCTCTTTTGCATCCACCGCTTTTTTGGCAATTTGGGCAAATTCTGCCAATATAACTTTTATCGCCTCATCAATCCGCTTCAAATCCACCCCGGCCGAAGCAGCCAAAGTCCCCGTATCCAAATATGATTCGTGGTCTGCACGCACGTAGTAGCAAAGGCCGCGTTTTTCGCGCACATTTACAAAAAGCCTGCTGGACATTCCGCCTCCCATCACGACTCCCAAAAGTGCCGCGGCATACCTATCCGGGTGTCCCATTTTAAGCCCCCTAAAACCTACCACCAAATGTGCCTGGTCTGTCTTTTTATACTGGACCAATAATGCTGGTTTACTTTGCTCTTCTACAACCGGCAAATATGAATTGACCGCTTTCTTCTTTTGCGTCCCGAAGTTTTTTTCAACAAGCTTCAAAACTTCTGCCCTTTTAAAATTGCCGGCAATAGATACAACCAAATTATTCGGCGCATATCGGGCGCCCAAATAGTCTATAAAGTCACGTCTGGTGATTTTCCTAATTACCTCCTTGCGCCCGCCAATATCCCATCCCAAGGGCTGGTCACCCCAAAGCAAATTCTCGTAAAGCTCGGCCACCTTTCGCATCGGAGTGTCTTCGTACATATTCAGTTCTTCGATTATCACTCCCCGCTCTTTTTCAATTTCCGCCGCATCAAACTTGCTGTTCCAAAGCATATCGGCAAGCATGTCGATAACCAGCGGCAAATGTTGGGAGGCGCTCTTTATGTGGTATGCGGTTTCTTCTTTCCCGGTAAAAGCATTGTAATCTGCGCCGATTGCGTCCAGTGTGTGCGAAATATCAGAAGCCGTCGGGCGTTTTTCTGTCCCCTTAAAATACATGTGTTCCAAAAAGTGGGAAATTCCGTTTGTTTGCTTTGTTTCGTAGCGCGATCCTGCTCCGCACATCACAATTGCCGTGGCACTCATCACAGATTCCAAAGGCGCCAGAATCAGCCTCAATCCGTTTGGTAACACAATTTTTTCAAAATCTTTCATTTTAATTTCAGTTGATCGGAAAACACTGAAAACTCAGCCCATCTGAATTTCTGACTATCTGAATATCTGGTCCTCTGGTTCTCTGAATTCTCCGAGTATTCCGACTCTCCGACTATTTTATCTCCTCATCAACTACTTCCCAGCTATAGTCACTGTACACTTTCAAAACCGCAAACCTCGGCCCCAGAAAGTTGCGTTCCGAGTCTATTGCGCCAATGGTCGTGATTTTAACAACATTCGCGGGAGAATTGTACTGGGCAAAAAAATGCAGATCGCCGGTAATCAACCCGTCAACATTATTAGCATCCAAAAGTGCCATGTAACGCTTGGCTTGCACAGCCACACTTGCAGTCTCACTGCCCATTATATGACTGCTTTGCGGATGGTACGGTGTCATGTGCGACAAAACAAACACCAGCTTTGGGGTGACAGGACCCCTCTTGGATAAACTTTCACCCAGCATTAGCCAATCGCTCTCGCTAATCCCCCTATAAATATCGCTGTTATCAATAATTGTAAATACAACGTTGTTGGAATTTATTACTTGACTGCTTCTCCCAAACACATTATTAAAATTAAAAAGCGCGTCTTCGCCAGCATTCCTGCTTGCCCAAAGGTCGTGATCCCCCGCAGTCACATAGTACTTCATGCCCGAAGCATCCAAAATCTGCTTAACTTTGACCAAATCCGCCGTTTGCCCAAGCCTTGTCAAATCCCCCAAAAAAACCACAAAATTTACGTTTTGGGCTTTTAACTGATCCAGTGCTTTTTGTAGATTTACATTATCGTTTTCGCTGTCGGCCACAAACCCAACCTTGAGGATTTCCTGCTTTGCAGTTGGCGAGCTTTCTGCATCCGGATTTTTTGGAGCCAAACCGCGCTCTTTTATGTCAAAAATCACCAAAACGGTAAAACCTACAAAGGCCAAAATTAAAACAAACCAAACTAGCTTCTTCACACCCAATCCTTTTGGAGCTTTTGATGCCTTTGATACTTTTGATACATTTGTAACTTTTGAAACCTTATCTTTCTACACTTCCTCGGGAGCAGTAATCCCCAAAAGCCAAAGTCCCTTTTCCAAGACACTGGCGGTAGCCGCAGTCAAAAACAATCTTCTGCTCCGCTCTTTTTCCTGGGCTTTCAAAACCGGACAGTTGTTGTAAAAAGCGTTGAATTGTTGGGCAACTTCAAACAAAAACTTGGCAATAACATTCGGCGCAAATCCGTTGGCGGCATCAATGACCACTTCCTCAAAGTGTCCAAGAGTACTCAGCAAAGCCTCTTCCTCTTTCTCCATATTTGATAAATCGATTTCCTGACCTCTGACCTCTGACCTCTGACCTCTGGTTAGCACCGACTTGCATCTTGCGTGCGCATACTGCAAATACGGCCCGGAATTGCCGTCTAAACTTATTGCCTCCTCAAACGAAAAATTAATATCCTGGCCGACATTTCCCTTCAAAAACGCGTATTTCACAGAACCTACACCAATCGTTTCGGCCAAACTGTCGTCAACTTTAAACTGCTCAACAACCCGTTTTTTAGCCTCGTCCAAAACCCAGGTTCCCAAAATGACATTGCCAAGTCTGGAAGACATTTTGCCGCCCGGCATCCTCACCATTCCATGCGAAACGTGCTTAGTCTTTTCGGCCAATTCGGGATTTACTTTAGAAAGGGCCGCCAAAAGGACTCTGAAGTAATCATTAATTTCGTTTCCGGTCACAATTACCGACAAATCGTATTCAAAATCTTTATATTTTGTCGGCGCCAGTCCCAGTTCTTTTGCCTCATAAGTCGGCAATCCCAAAGAATTTATAAAAACCCGGCTGTGCAGACCAAATTTCTCGCCTGGAAATATAACCGCACCCTTACTTTCTTCAAAAACACCTTTTTTCAAAAATTCCAAAACAAGCTTTGCACCAACTTCTCCAACCTCGCTTTCAAAATAGAAAAAATCAAACTTAGTGCCCAGCCGTTTGTATATTTGCTCAAAGTATTCCAAGCTCCATTTCTTGCCTTTCTCGTAAATCGGCAAAACTTCACTATCTTTTTCAAATATCTTTTTGTTAAGCTGTGCAATCTCCCCTTTTACTTCTTCACTGGCCTCAAATTCCTTCGCGCCCAAAGAATATGCTTGGCCTAAAAAGAAAACCCTAGCCGCCAAATCCTTCTTTTCCTGCTGTCCAAAAGTCTCACCCGAAGCCTCAAGCACCCTTGGTATCGCCCAAATGGTTTTGGCAACATGCATACCGACATCGCCCTGGTAATTAGCCCGTTTAACATTGGCGCCAACGGCTTCCCAAAGACGCGAAATGGATTCGCCAACTATATTGCTGTAAAGGTGGCCGATATGGAATTCTTTAAATGGGTTCGGATCCGTAAACTCAACAATGACTTTTCTATCCGTGGTTTTGAGGTTCAAACCCTTTTGTTTGAGTACTTTTTCTATCTCACTTTGCCAAACTTCGTCCCCAACGAAAAAATTTATAAACCCCGGTTCTTTAACCTCTAGTTTACTAATGTAAGGCTGATTACCATAACTATCAGCTATTTTTTTAGCAATCTCCATCGGCGATTGCTCATTCTTGTGGCTAAGTTTTAAGGAAATATTAGAAGTATAATCCCCGTTTTTCAAGTCAGTTGTTCTGAAAACCTCAACACCCGCCCCATCAAGCCTAAGTTTTTTCAGCACCAACTCTAAATCTTTTTTTATTCGTTCCCGTAACATCAGTTAATTGTCGTATCCAAGCGCCACAATTGTCAAATAATTTAAACAGGAAAATGTTGCAAAGTTATTGGCGTTGCTAAACATTCCGAAACTCTGAAAGGGTTAGTTATATACAAATGTCTCTACGAAAACCCCAGCGCAAAACTTGGGTGAGACCCAAAAAAATGTTTTTTAAAGAAGTTGAGTCAATGGGTAATTATTTAATACAATTGGCAGGTTGTGTTAAATTTCTTTGCAACCAGTAACTGGTCCGTCGAATTAACCTTAAAATCTGCATTTAAATCCCAAGGGGTTACACCCCTAGCACCATAATTCTTAGTAATAATTAACATATCAGTAGAGTTAATCCTTCCGTCACCGTTCTGGTCAAAACAACTGTATGCCTTCACCGCAGCAAAGTTAATAAAAGCATTGCCCGATTCATGCGTATAATCCACCCTAATATGGTGCGAACCATAATCCATTGCCCGAACAATACTTTGTACCCCTACGGTCTGACGGTCAATAACCTTCTCCCCATCAATATAAACCTGTACCTGTTTATCTGTCATAATCATAAATCTGTAAAGATCGGTAGAAAAATCAAAATCCCCTTCCCATCTGGCCGAAAAGTTAGTCGGAGAAATTGATGGATCTGGAGATCCGCTCTTCCAATCAAACTTAATTAAAGGGTCAAACCGAGTCAGCTTGAGCCCGCTGTAATTGTCATTATCATAATATTTTCCGCCAAAACCATGATTTGCCATATCAAACGGATCAGAACTAAAAAATACCGGTCCAATAGCACTTGACGGAATAACCTGGTTAACCACAAAACTATCACCACTCGAACTCGAACAATCCTTTACACACACTCTTACCCGATAATCAACACCTGGTTGTAATCCGTCATAATCCCTCGTAAAACTGGAAGTTTGAGAATCTCTTACCCATGACCTTTGACATTGGCCGCCTGATGCCGCACAACTGCTACTAGAATTGGGGTAAACTTCTGCGTAATAATCCCAGGACCAACCGCCAATACTAAAACTTCCGTTAGATTCCGCCAAATTAAACTCCGGCCCGCGGATTATTACCCCATTGGCGTTACTCTTCCTGACAGCCGTAAGAAGTGGTTCATAACCAACAAATGGGCCTATTCCCGCCGGTCCATTAATCGAACATCCGATTCCCCCCGTACAACTCTTCACGTATGTTTGAGAAGTTCCCAAATCGGCAAAATCCTGCAAAAGATGCAGGGTTCCCGATTTATCATTTACATGAACTTTTCCGGAAAGCGGAATATCAGCAGGCAAACCTTTAAATGTTAAAGATGTATTATCGCCAATCATAATTGCGTCCTGACAGCCTACGGTAACTCCCGGCATTAAACGGGTTGTGCAGGCAGGCTGCCCGTCACTTTTTTGTGCTAGCGTCACCCTATACGTTGTTGTCGGCCAAAATATAGCCGCCTGGCAGGAAGTTGCCCCGCCGCAATCATTGCTAATTTGTGTCGCATCTACCCAAGGATATAGTGCAAGCAGTGAATTATTATTATCATCCTTGGTTAAAATCATTACTTTATATTCATACTGATACCCTAAATTAGAACTGGCCATAAGAAACTGGCCGTTATGGGCAGTCGTCGCCGGTTCCGAAACCCAATTATCCGGGTCACAGCCATAGCCGGCAGTACACCTGTGCGACATCACATAAAGAGCATTACTCCAATTAACGTCTAATTTTTGGCCTGCCGCCGAAACATAACCATCCGGCCTATTCCACGAAACAGAGAGGCTTCCATACGAATATCCCTGATAAAAACTCACTTCAAGGGTAACCGAGGAGCTGTCCCGAGAAACCGATTTCACCAAAATTCCGTTGAAAGGATCGTTGAATTCTTCCCCATCCCCAATATACCCGTCATTAAAGTCGGCCAGACCTATTTGAGAAGAAGGGGTCGTATCTATCAGTCTGGTTTTTTTATAATTACCAAGCGAAGACGAAGCCAGCTCAACCGTCGGACCCAATAAAAATCTATTTTCCCCTTTACGTCTATATTGAATATAGTAAACGGGTCCCCCCGAAAAAGTGCTTATCCTAAGCAGTCTTGGAGTTCCATCGCCTCGATTTTCATATTTGCCCAATGTGAATGTACCGCCTCCACTGGACCGGTCAAGATCTACAATCTCGCCAGGTCCTGTCCAACCCAGGGAATGTTTTGCAAATCCACCAAAATCATTATCATCCAATGCGCCTCTACCCATTACATCGGTGAAATTACCATATTCGTCGCTCACACAATCTGCCAGGATCACAGCATAACCGCAGTCCCAGGTTTGTGCATGGGCAAGCCACATATTATGTCCAAATTCATGGTCGATTGATCCCGTCCCAACAGAAAGCGCCCAGCCCGGCCCAAGCATACTCTTTCCAGCAAAACTGCCGCAAGAAACACTGGTATCAAGAATTATCATATGGTCTGTATCCTCATCCGGATTAATCCCCATACTTCTTGCTTTTTCATAAACAGCTTTTACCAATGCACCATTCTTATCAAAAATACCAAATATGTTTATCAGCTCGCATGTTTTAGCAATATCAAGATCCAGGGGATGAATTGCATTAATTATATTCAAGCGACCGGAAGAGGAATCGGAAATAAAATTTTTAAATTTGCCGTTGATAAAGTTGTCAAGATCGGCCTCCGCAATGCTTCTGGTTCTGTTATCGGTAAAAGTAACATAAAAATAACCGATTTTTCTGTCGCCCACAGGGCTGGCTGAAGCAGAAACAGCAGTTGCCGTTGCCAGTTGAGTGTTCTCGCCCGCGCTATACCATAACTGGCTGTCAAGAGCAAAACCGGAAATCGTAACGTCATTATTTATTCTTGTTGGATCAATATTAACTTTGTCCGCCGTCACCACAAATTTTGGAGAAACCGAAAGGTCATTTCCTTCAAACAAAAAGTATTTATTCTCTGCCGTGCCGTCTTCATAATCAGTAATTACCTGCCTAAAAACCCCTTTTTCCTCAGTCTTTCTCTCTATAAGGTCCCTAACCTCTTGGGCAAAATCGTCGCGGTCACTAATTACATACTTTCCAACCTGTGCCGGATCCGCTTCCATTAGCTTTTTAAGTTTGTCGCGCCTAAACTCCGCCGTTTTCTTAATATCATTCACTTTACCGGCACGAAAAAGCGCAGGTGCATTTTTAAGTTCCTCGTTTTTCGTCTTCAAACTAGCTGTTAAAGTCGCCAAATCGTCTTGGCTTGCAGCTTCGGTATCAGTTGGCAATGTTGAGATGAAAACGGATGTTAATAAGGAAAAGGATAAAAGAAGACAAAGTAATTTACTCAGAAACTTTTTGGGCAACAATCTAAATATTGCCCCGAATTTCACTCTTTGGCGCCTCCGACAACGCAGTCTTGACCCAAAATACTCCCGCGATCCGATCCGGCATCAATTACCTGCCCAACCTGGTTTCTGTCCAAAGGGTCGGAAATGACCACTCCATAAATTGCTTCTTCACACTCTCCACCGTTTCCTCTAAGTACCCTCACATAAGTGAAACGTTCCGAGTTTGGTTGTTTCTGCCCATCTACTTCCCCAACAATATAGGCACTCGTTTCTTGATTAAAAAATGGCAGCGCGCGTGCGACCGCAGAACTGATTGGGCTTGTCCCGCCATCTGTCAATAAATCAATAAGCGATTCATATGAATCCACCTTTCCAAAATTTTCCGCCTCCAGATTAACTCCGGCATATCGAACTCCTTCTTCCAGTGGAATTTTGCACTTTAACAAATATGGTTTCGAATTTAAATTGGGGTCATATGGCTCAGCAGGTAATAATTTGAATTTAACATCTCCTGCAGACAAAAATTGCACCGCATTTTCCCGGTTGACTTTGGCAACCGTCAGTTCCGCCTCTGTCATTTGGGCAAGGTCAATCCCAGGTGTGCATTTTTCCTTGAGTAGTGCCGTCAGCTCAGGATCCGCAATCATAGTCGGTCCCACCTCAACTGTTGGGGTATTGGCAGAAACTGTTGTCGGCTGATTTGGAGGAGTAGGATCGCGTCTTTCGGCACATCCGGAAAGGTTTGCGAGAGCAAAACCCACAGCACTCAAGGCTCCTGTTGCAGCCGCACTCCGAACAGCTCTTTTATTCCTCACCCAAAAACTTGGGTTCTCGATAGCCATCTTATGATAGACGGAATTATACTCCTATCGGTCAATATTTCCTATCGACTAGGTGTTGTCATTTCACCGTAAACTTCCCACTGTTCTTATCATAAACAAACCTAATGTCGCCCAACTGGTCAGTCCTCAAAACCTTCACTCCCGCCCTGTCAAACATCTCCACAACCGCCGGGTAAGGATGTCCGTAACGGTTGTTTTTGCCGACAGAAATAAGTGCCACCTCCGGGCTGGCCTCAGAAATCGTCAATTTGTCCGTTCCGGTTTTCGAACCATGATGCGCCACTTTCAAGATCTGGCACTTTTTATCCAAAACTTTGTCTAAAATTTCAAAGGGAACGTCGCCCGTAAAATACGCACACGCCCCAGAACTTTTGACAACCATCCGGGCAACTATAGAGGTGTTATTTATATCCTCGCCCCTATTGTCGGCAAAAATTTGCATTTCCTCGGCAGTCGGCCACAAAACCTCAAAACTTACTTCACCCGCATCGGCCAAATCCCCTCGCCTGGCAAAGGTAACCGCGGCACCGCTTTTTTCCAAACCTTTTTTCCAAACACTGTAAAATTGCGTCGGTTCGTTTGCCGCACCTGTCCACAAAACCTTTTCAACCTTATATTTCTTAAAAATATCTATTTCCCCCTCCATATGGTCCTGCTGTGGATGCGTAACTACCATAAGCTCCACTTTCCTGTCCCAAAAGGGCATATAGCGGCTCATACACTGCGTGATTTTCGTACCCGGCCCGCCGTCTATAACAATCACCTCACCGCGGCTTGTGGCCACAAAAAAACCGTCACCCTGGCCGACATCGCAAAAATTAATCGTCAACTCGGAACTTTTGCCGCTTTCCATAACCAGCACCAGCCCAAGTCCCACAAAAATTACGGCTGCAGTCAGAATAGCCTTAAATGCACCACCGCCTAACTTTGTACTTGTCTCTTCGTCCATATAAATGTAATTAAAAGTATTGCCGCATAATAAATAGCAACCGTCCACTCGTTTACCATCCAGTCAAAATACCCTGCGTCAATTTTGGAAAATTCAATAACTACGTACGAAAAATACTTGGCCGGCACAAACGCAAAAACCGCCAGAATCCGCGCGAGCGGCATAAACAATAAAGTCGCCGCACTCATTAAAAATCCCAGAAGCATTAAGGGTGTTACCGCTTCCAAAACCAAAATGTTTACCAGTGGTGATAAAAACGAAATCCTGCCGAAGTAAAAAACAATTATAGGCGCGGTAAACAAAAAAGCGCTTAAAGAAACCGCCGCATTTTGGCCGGCAACGGGCAAAAACGAAAGCTTGTCTTCTAAAATTTTACCCATGGTCATAATCCCAAGACTTGCTGCAAATGTCAGCTGGAAAGAAATAGAAGATATGGATTCCGGCCAGATCAAAATAATAACAGCAGCAGCCGCAAAAAGGGACATCAAAGCCGAAGACATGCGTCCGTACAAAAGCGCACCGAAAGAAAAGCCCACCATAATAAGTCCCCTAATAACCGGGATTGCAAAACCGGTAAACAGCGCATAAAGCACGGCAAAAAGCACGGCGGCCGCGGCCGTCTTTCTGCGTCCAATGTATTTGCTAAACGCCATAATAAAACCAACAACAATGGCCAGGTTTTGCCCCGAAACCACAACTACGTGGATAGTTCCGGTTTTTACAAGCTGGCTTTTGAAATCCGCGCCCAGTCTGTCTGTCCCCAAAACAGATCCGCTGACCAAAGACGCCTCATTTTGCGGCATCAATTTTTCAATTCCCTCAAGCATCTTAGCCCTTAAGTCATGCAAAAAAACTTCAAAAGAATTTGTTTTGCCAACCACAGCCACTTTCGGGTTCGACATCACACCCCTTTCGCTTACAAATCCGCTGACATTCAGCCTGTCACCGTATTGGTAGCTTGGATACATTGGTACGTAAATTTTTAAATTCGCAAACGTAATTTGCTGGCCACCCTCAGTAGTTTTAACATCGTTTTTTATAGTACCTTCAAAAGTTAAATTTACGTTTGTGGGCAGGTTTTCGCCCTTGTAAAAATAGAGCCGCAATCCCAAAAGCAAAACCAAAATCCCCCAAAGGAAAACTACCCTGTTTACTGCTAAAAATTTTAAGAAATCATTCACCCGCAGTCACCAAATCCCGGATTTTTGCGTATGTCGATTTGTTGACTATTTTGCGATCCGCCAAATCACTTACCACTTTATACGGCCTGCCGGCAATTACCTTAGCCGCTGTCACCTCACCAATTCCGGGCAGTGCAACCAACTCGTCCATCGAGGACGTGTTCAGGTTCACCTTTTCGGCAATCGCTCCGCCAAATCCCCCATTTTGAGAAAGCGAAACATCAACAGCGGGCGTACTAACGGCAATTATTTTTATGCCGTCACTACTTCTTCCAAACATCGAGTAGTAAAAAAGTCCAGCCCCCACGGTCAAAATAAAAAGCCCAAACAGCAAAAACCAAAGCGCAAAACGCTTTACCCTATCCGCACCGCCGGCGTCTTTGTCCATAATTAAAGACTAATTTTTTCTAAGAAAATATTCAAGGAGCCTTAGGAAGGATTACACTATAAGTTAAATATTAATCACTCACACTCGTCGTCTGCCAGCCAAAATCTCTGCCCTATATTCTTTTAACCATTTCCTAAAAATTGGAATCAAATCTTGCGCATTCCTCTCCCTTAATTCCCTGTTTATAACTCCGCCATGATGCGGATGCCTAAACATTCGCCTGTTCATGCTCGAAAATCCATGGGCATAATGGCAAAGCTCATGGGCAATCGTGTAATGGACAACCCCTACAGGAACCGCTTCATCTTTAAACATCGCGGTAATTGTAATCAAGCTTTTCTTGGGCGTCTCCCCAATCCTTATCAAGCCTTTAATACCTTCGATACCTTTGTGACTTTTGATACGTTTGATACTTCTATATGAAACCAATTTGATAGAGCCAAACCTGTATTTGGCCTCCCTGCCCCACTTAATTTCAATCGGGTTTGTTATAGGAACGCTGGAAAAATATTTTTGAAGTAAAATTTGGAGTTGTTCGCCTAGCCACGTATCGTCGCGCATCACCCTTAATTTTAGATGATCACCAGCTGCTCTTCAACGCTCAAAAAAGGATTTATAACTTATGGAGTAGGGTTAGAACCAGCAAGACTCTCACCTTTTTGAGGCAGACTGCCTAAAAAGTGCCCAGCAACTATTGCATCTTTTGCCACAACAGGCTTACCATCTTTATCCACACGTGGGAAATATTCTGATCCAACTTTATCGTAAACCTGCACTTCGCCAACGATCTGATCCCATATTCCCCTTTTCTTTCCTTCATCTGTAGTCTCATCACCCATTGACGCGTAAACATTACCCGTCCCTCGAATCACAACAACGACCAATCCCGGCTTCACTATTCCGATAATATTATTATCACTCAACTCTGCATCATTTCTTAGAAGAATTTCGTGGCCGCCGTAATTCTGGGTCACCATCAATTCAGGCTTTGCATCCTTATCCGGTTTGAAAGTAGTAGAATCAAATCTTCTTTCCACTTTTGCAGCTGGATCGTCTAACCCCAAACGAGATCCAACCGGGGTGGAATGAAGAACAGCAACAACTGTGCCCACAGTCAAAATACCCGCAACTAAACCTAAAGCAATTCTTGTCTGAGATCTGTGTCTGGCACGTCCCGCAATTTCACGCTGTCGCTGCATATCAAGCTCAAGTTCACTGGGCGTCTGGTGCAACACAACATTCCTTAAATGTCTCTCGTTTCCATTCATAAGCAATATTATAAGCTATTTTACTGGCAAAAGACAAGTTTAATTGCTAATAGTCTACAAACACTTTTACCAAGTTATTCGAAGCTTCAATAACCGCCTTGCCAACAGCAAATTCCAATTTTCTGCCGTCTTCGTCCACCAAAACCACATTCCCCAAAGCGATAGTCACAAAATTCTCATGCATTGGCAAAATATCAAATGGTCCCTTTGCGTTTGCAGACGATAAACTGCGCACATAACCGGAAAAATTTAAGTCGGTTTTGTAGTTCGGCGGAAAAATCGCCGTATAAAATAAGTTTGTTCTATTTACAACTTGCATCTTCGATAATTTTTAATTCTTAATTTAAAATTCCCTCGTTTATATCTTATTCATCAATCTAAAACCTACCATCTATCATCTACCATCTATCATCTATCATCTACCATCTACCATCTACCATCTACCATCTACCATCTACCATCTACCATCTACCATCTACCATCTACCATCTACCATCTACCATCTACTTCGTCAGCTCCCCCAAAGTTGAAATATACAAAAGCCTGGCTGGATCCCACTCGTCCAGTTTCCCCGCAAGTATCGCCCTAACATCGCTCACAGTATAGGCACGTTTTACATAAGAACCTGGCCTCGAAGTCTGGTTTGTCACCATATAGGCATTCTGGGTCATGTAATTTAGAAGCATTTTTGACCTTCTGTAAACAATCCTGTCCTCCGGTGAAAGTTCCTGCTCACCGGCAATAGCCACGATTTTATCCAAAAAATTAAATTTTGAAAGGATTCGGACAGACTCCAAGTAAGCGTCGTAATGGTCGCGCCCGATTATATCCGGGTTCATCAAACCCGACGAAGACGCCAGAATATCAACCGCAGGCCTCCTGCCTTCCTCGGCAACATCCCTCGAAAGCATCACCTGCGAATCGAAATATGGGGTTAAAGACTGCACCCCGGAATCCGTAAAATCATCTGCCGGCACATAAATTGCCTCAATACTGGTTATCGAACCGTTGCCCGACGAAACCAGCCTTTCCTGGAAAATCCCTATATCCGAAGTCAGCGTTGGCTGGTAACCGTCTTCGGAAGGGATAGAATTTAAAAGCGTCGAAAGCTCATTTCCCGCCTGGATGAACCTATATGCATTATCCACAAAAAACAAAACGTCTTTTTCCTGGTCCCTAAAATGCTCGGCCAAGGATGCCGCCGCGTATCCTGTCCTAAACCTCACCGCCGGCCTCTCGTTCATTTGCCCAAGTACCAAAGAAACATTTTGCAAAACATTATTTTCCTCCAAACTTTCAAGCATTTCCTGCGCTTCCCGAATACGTTCGCCAATGCCCGCAAAAACGTTTACACCCTTATGGAAAATAGAAACGTTGTGCATAAGCTCGGTCAAGATAATTGTCTTGCCGACTCCCGCACCGCCAAAAATCCCAATTTTGCCGCCTTTAAGAAACGGCGTAAAAAAATCAATCACTTTAATTCCAGTTTCCAAAATCTCCCGACTGACTTTCGCACTTTGGTAATTTGGCCCGGCACCGTAAATCGATTTAGTTTTGACAGCTTTAATTTCCCCTTTACCGTCGTGCGGATTGCCAAATACGTCTATAACCCGACCCAAAAGCTCATCGCCAACGGGAATACTTATCGTTTCGTAAAGCCGAATAACCTTGGCCCCACGATAAAGTTTGGTGGGGTCAGAAAAAGACAGGCAGTAAACCGTGTCTGTGGCACTAGAACCATAAACCTCCAAACGCACGGTAGGGTCCTCAGTCAAACTCAGAAGCTCGTGCCTCGAAGGCTTGCCGGATTCAAAAGACACTTCGACCAAATCCCCCAAAACCCCGGTTATTATGCCTGTTCCATCAGTTGCCATTTTTTGAGTCCTCTCTTTTTTTATAGTTCATAAGTTGCCAACCATAACCAATCTGCAATTGTCAAAACAATCTATCAATCTAGCAACGTAACAATTTCTCCATTCTCCATCCATAATTCACTAATCTAGAATCTAACATCTAATATCTATCATCTAACCTATTTCCTCCCCACCGTAAATATCCCGCCTTTCTGCCACAAATCGCGTGAACCAAAAAGCTGTGTTTGTTTTCTATTGTTTGTATCTTTATTCAGCCTCAGTTTATACTTCGCAATCTGTAAAAAAGCAGCGTTGATCCGCTCGGCAATTACTCCTATTTCCAAAACTTTAACGGTGACAGCATTTTTGGTTAGCCCCGTTTCGTAAAGTTTTTGCAAAAAACTGCTTGCAATAATCTGCTTTTCCAATAGGCCCAAAGCACTATTCCCGCTAGGTTCAAATTCATATTTTTTGATACTTGGAATGTTTTGGACAAAAACAGATTTAGAAATGTCTTCGCGTTTAATTTCCTGGGTCAAAATACTTTTGTATTGGCCATAAAAAATGATGATTTCGGCATAATCGGTAATCTGCTCATTAACTTTGGCAATTACTCCCCAATCCGGCTTGTCGTCATTAAAATCAAAATAGATTACGTTTTGGGCACCAAAACCTTGCTTTGAAAGAAGGTTTTTCCCAACCTCCCCAACCACAATCCCGTCAGCCGAGCCTTGGTTAAATTCTGAAATAAACAGGGAAACCAAAGAATTGATTAAATTTCCCCAGTATTTACTTTCCGAAGTCACCAAAATCAAGATCTTTTTCTTTTTGGGGATCCTGTAAGCCGCCGCAAGCATAGCTTGCTGGTTTTTTTTGTGCTTTGCAGTCGCCGCAACTTTTGTGTACGAATATGTTTCGCGCGCCTCACTAACGTAATTAAAAAGTTTTGCCATCTCCTCCCGGTTCACGTCCATTTTTTTAGCCGCACTGTGCTCAAAAACACGCGTGATCGAGCTTATGTTGTCCAAAGATTCTTCCAGTTTTTTAATCAGCGCTCTTGAGTTCACTTGTTTTGTTTATTGTTTATCGTTTCTGGTTTCTTGTTTATAACTTCCTGTTTTAAATCTGACTTTTCACTTTGACTTTGACTCCTCACTAACTTTTCTCTCCCCAAAACTGTATCAAAGTATTTCGTATTAGCTCCTAGTAGTGCATTTAAATCCGCTAGAGACTTTACCCTGTCAAGCATCAAAACAAACTTATCCAACTTTCCGAACCCGTACATCGCAAACAATTTATCAACCTCTTCTCTAACTTGCTTCCCCTCTTTTTGCGCCCAAAAATCACAAAGGTAAAGGCCCAAAATAATTATCTGGAAATTCCTGCCGTAAATTACATTCGCATCCTGGTTAAAGATAATATCGAGTTTTGCACTATTTTTAATATAGACCATTGTCTGCGGGGTCAACTCAACACCAAACCTGCCCAATTCTTCCGCCTTCCTGGCCTGGGTAATTCTTTGTGTAATCGCAAAGTTAATTTCACGCTCAACTTTAGTCTTTGTCTGGTTGCCAACCCTGGAAACCGAAAGGGTGAAGGAAACCGCCGGATGTCTGCCCTTTTTAAGCTCGCTGGAATCAAAAAAAATGTGCCCATCAGTCATCGCCATCAAATTTGTTTGGATAAAACCGCTCATGTCGCTCTCCATAGTTTCACCGATTGGCAGCAGTGTTATGCTAGCCTCTTTTCCGTTTGCCAGTTTGATGTTTCCCGCCCGCTCAACTAGCCTCGCATGCATATGGAATATGTCACCCGGATAAGACTGTCTGCCTGGCGGTCTACGGGACAAGAGTGATATCTCCCGATAGAACTTCGCATGGGTTGTCAGATCGTCAAAAACAACCAAAACGTCGCGTCCCATGTCCCGAAAATGTTCTGCAATCGACATTGCCGAAAACGGCGCCAAATAAACCATCGGCGCCGGATCCGAACTCGAAGCCGTTACCATTATCGTTTTGTCAAAAGCATTCATGTTTTTTAAATAATCTTCTACAAACTTCGTATCCGACTTCTTTTTACCAATAGCAACATAAATACAAATATTGCCCTCCTTAACCTGGTTGACAATAGCCTGAAGCGCAAAAGTGGTCTTACCCGTCTTCGGGTCTCCTAAAACGAGTTGTCTTTGGCCATGGCCAATTGGAAAAAGCATATCGCAAGACATGACGCCGCTTTCAAGAGGCCGCTTGACTCTCGCCCTCTGCATAATCCCCGGCGCCGCAGGGTCAACGTGACGGTACTTAAACAGTTTCTCATCCAGTAAACCCAAATGGTCCTGGGAAACACCGAAGGGGTCTATAATGCGCCCTAAAAACGCGTCGGAAACCGGCACCTGGAAATATTCGTTTGTCCTTACTACCTTCATATCATGGATAATATCGCGTCCCTCAAAAATCATAACTTCCACAAGCTCCGGCATCACCGCTTGGACGATACCAACCATCCCGTTTTCGGTAACCACAAGCTCGTTTATCCTGGCGTTGGGCAAACCGTTAACATAAAAAATAGACGAAATTATCGACTGCACGTAGCCAATCTCCCCTGTTTCTTTAAAATATGAATTAAAATCCTTCACGTTAGTTAATGGTTAATTGTTAATCATTTCCTGTCTCCAATCTCTAGTCTCTAGCTTCTGGTTTCCTGTTTCTAGTTTCTTGCTATATATGTTTTCCAAGCGCCCCTTCCAATTGCACATCCAATGTTTGTCGGCTAACCCGGCCTGCGTATTCAAAAACTGCTCCGCCGACAATATATTCATTGACCACTATATCCAGCAGCGCTTTTTTACCAAGAAAACCGGAAACCGCAGACGATATTTTTTCGATAAATGTATTGGTGGGCGCAAATGCAAGTGTCACCTTCACAACCGGCAGCGACTTCAAATGGGCAGTCAAATCTTTCAAAAATTCCATCTGTCTTTTTTCAATAGTTGGCTCAAGGCCAATTTTCTCAATTTGTTCAAACAAACTGATAATACTGCTTGTCGTAAAATCACGCGCCTTATAAGATATAAGCCCATCTTTCCCCCGGAAAAGCGAGCGCTCAACCAAAACCAAATCGTCAAGCATCAAAGACAAGCCTTTGACATCCGAAATTGCGTTTTCAAACGGCTTAAAAGCAGTGCCGGTATCGACAGGGCTAACCGCCGGCGCCGATTTCGTCACCTGCTTGGCCCCCATAATTTTCTCGATATCCACAGCTCCAGCCAATAACGTAGCTTTGGATGCGATTAATGTTTTTGTATCCTGTTTCATGTTTCCTGTCGCTAGTCATTCGTCACACTACACAAACAACTGGTCCTTCTTCGCCCGCTCCAGGGCCTTGCTGACCAAATCTTCATGTTCCGATAAGCTAATGGCGCGGCCAATAACCTCCCTCGCCGCAGAAAGTACAATCTGTCTTATTTGTTCATCAACTTTTTCGATTTTGTTTTGCCTGTATTCCTCAACTTCCTTTTCTATTTTGACCAAAGAATTCGCAACAAAAAACTGGCTTTCCTTAACCTGGTCCTGTTCCTGCTTTTCAATGAAGTCGCCAATTTCTTTAGATTTTTCTTGGGCAAGCCGCGCCATCTCGTCCGCAAATTTTCTAACCGATTCCTCAACCCGCACCGAAGAACCTTGGGTTATTTCATTTATTCGACTAACTGCCGCTTCGGAAATTTTTAAAGACAATTCTGCCTGTGTTTTCTTATCCGAAATTGTTGCATCCTCTCGCACCATTGATGCTTTTTTAATCCTAAAATAAAGAGCTATAACCATAACCAATAAGGCAAATACCAGGGCAATAAGCCCCAAATTTAAATATATTAAAATGTCTAAATTAAGCAAATTATTCATTTATCTAAGATCTAAAATCTAACATCTAACATCTACAATCTAATTTACTTTCCCAGAAAAATTATCGCCGCAACCGCACCAAAACCGGCCAGCATAATCAAAACGACGACAAAGCTGGAAAAAAACATACTGCGCATAATCTGCGCGCGTGCAAGCGGATTCCTGCCGATCGCCGTAACCCCGCTAGTTACAACCCGTGCAATCGAAATTACACTTGCCGCCAAAACAAAAATGCCCAAAATTGCGCCGATTACCAACTTTAACTTTGATCTATCGGCAACAATCGACTGCACAAAACCGACCGGGCCACTCGCCCCTATCTGATGTTCCCCAATCGCAACCGCCACCAAAATAACGCTGTCGCCACTCCCGTTGTAGGCAGAAAGTGCCCTTCCCAATACATATCCGCCCGAACTAGCCTTTTGCCCAACCCCAGCCGTTGTACTTGTGGTTATATAATCGCCAACAGAAATGTTGCCGCCGGCAGTCGAAACATTCACTTTCACTTCACCCGAAGAAACTATCGCTTTTGTGTTATCTGTCTTTGGTTCAACCGAAATCACCGGCGCATCCGCAATTACCCCAACCATACTCGAATCGCCGGAAACTTCCGATCTTTTGAGTGAACCGTCCGGAGAAATAGAAAGTATATCGCCAACTTTAGCACCCCCATCTGCTACCTCGCGGTTAACTGCAACCGCCGAAATCCCGCTCGTTTGGGCAAAAACCCCGGCAGGAAAAATTCCAAAGGCAAACAGCAGAAAAACCAAAAACTTAAAAGCTTTCACGGCCTAATTCCATCTTAACACTTTCAAAATTTGAATAGTCAAACAGGCACAAACTCCCAGTACTCGATGTAATTCTCTCCATTAGTACTTTCTAAGAAACTTCAGTCACTAATTTTTTGTTGATTGTGAAGTCGGCGTCTTTGAACTTGCTAAAAAATTATAGGGAGGCGGAAACTTTTCCGAGGACCCTGTGATTTTTTAGTATTTAGACCCGCAATCGAGTTCAACTCGACGAGGATCGCATGGCACTGAATTAAATATCGAACAAAAAAAGAAAAACAAAACTCTCAAACAAAAATTTGGTGACAAAAATAAATGTGTCAAAGAAAAAATAGTAGCAAAATATCGATATCAAAAAGTAACTTTATAGCATCAATCTACAACAAAGTTAATCAATTTATCCGGAACATAAACAACGTTTACCACTTTCCCATTTTCCAAATATTTCTTAACGTTTTCCGAATCCTTGGCAATTTTTTCGGCATCTTCTTTTACCAAACCGCGCTCAACCTCTATCTTATCCCTCAATTTTCCATTGACCTGCACAACCAAATTAGCCTTCTCGGTTTTCGTCTGCGCCTCATCATATTCCGGCCACTTTTCCAGATGAATGGATTTAAAACCAAGGGTGGCAGCGGCAGAAGGGTTCCCGACGGCGCGCAGATCGGCATTACCCTTTTGATCAACAACCGGTTTCTTACCCGAGTGAGCACCGGCGGGAGGGAAACCGCTGACAGGACCCTCAAGCTCCTGCCACAATTCTTCGGTCATATGCGGCACAAACGGCGCAAGCAAAAGCAAAAGGGTTTTCAATTCTTCCAAACTCACCTTTGATACCTTTGACTCGTTTGATACTTTTGATACCTTCTCTTCCAAAAAGTTCATCCACTCCATCAGCGCCGCAATCGCTGTGTTGTAAGACAAATTCTCTATATCCTCCGTCACCTTTTTTATCGTCCTGTGCAACATATAGTCAGAAGACTCTGAGTATTCAGAATGTCGGATTTTCAGATTTTCAGTTTCATCAGATTTCCTGATTTTCTGGTTTCTCTGAGCCTTCCGGTTCTCCGAGTTCTCTGAGTTATCTGACTTCTCCGAGTTCTCCGAGTTCTCTGAGTTATCTGACTTCTCCGAGTTCTCCGAGTTCTCTGAACCAACCACTAACTTCCAAACCCGTTTTAAAAATCGGTGCATACCCTCTATTCCCTCATCCCTAAAGTCACCACCCTCGCTATATCGGCCGCAAAACATTAAATAAGCGCGTAATGTGTCCGCCCCAAATTTGGCGATATAATCGTCCGGGTTTACAACGTTTCCCTTAGACTTACTCATCTTGGCACCACCTTTAATCAAGAGCCCATGCGCTCTAAATTTAGGAAAAGGCTCGTCAAAATCGACAAAGCCCAAATCACAAAAAACCTTAGTTATAAATCTTGAATAAAGCAGATGCAAAACCGCATGCTCTGCCCCGCCAATATACATATCCACAGGCAGCCAATGCTTGGTGGTATCAATATCCCAAGGCATGTTTTCAGATGACTCGGAAGACTCAGTCGGTCTGATTTTCAGATTTTCAGTTTCATCAGATTTCCTGATTTTCTGGTTTCTCTGAGCCTTCCGGTTCTCCGAGTTCTCCGAGTTCTCTGAGTTCTCTGAGTTCTCTGAGTTCTCCGACCCCCCTATACTCGGATACCTTAAGAAATACCAAGCCGAATCCAAAAATGTATCCGAAACATCCGTCTCGCGTTTAGCCCCGCTCCCACAGCCGGGACATTTAACAGTCATGAACTTTTCGTCCTGTGCAAGCGGAGATGCACCGCTTCCGGTAGGCCTAAAGTTTTTAATGTACGGAAGCTCAACCGGCAAATTTTCTTCCGGCACCGGATACCAACCGGCCGAATCCCAGTTAGAATTATTAGTCTTATCTGTCAAATTAGTCTTATGAGACTTATTAAGTGTTTTTGTAAAATATGACTTCCCCTCTTTAGCGCATTTCTCACAAAAAATCATCGGAATCGGCGGTCCCCAATAACGCTGACGCGAGATTATCCAATCCCTCAAATGCCAATTTACCTGGCTTTCCCCCAACCCTTTCTTTTCTAAATCCAAAATAATCTTTTTCTGCGCTTCCTCAGTCGTTAAACCGTCATAATCACCGCTATTGATTAATTTTCCATAATCCGTAAACGCTTCTTGGGACACACCATCAATTAAACGGGTGGCACGACTGGAAAGGTTTCCGTCAGCGCGCAGTTCCAGATTCGATTTTTGATCAACATCAGAGCTTGATGAACGAGCACTGGCGGAAGGGAAAGTCGTGACAGGACCCGTTGGTACTACGACCACCTTTATTTCGATATTATGTTTCTTGGCAAATTCAAAGTCGCGCTGGTCATGGGCCGGCACACCCATTACAGCACCAAACCCGTACCCGGTCAAAACATAGTTGGCAATATAAACAGGAATTTTCTCATCCGTAATTGGATGGACGCAGTCAACACCCGTGTAAACCCCTTCCTTTGATTCTTCCTGTTTCCTGTTTCCTGTTTCTAGTTTCTGGTTTTTACAATGGTCTAAAAATTCACGAATAGCTCGTCTGTACGGCTCTTTTGCCTCTTTTAAAAATTTTGTCACTAGCCCATGGTCGGTTGCCAGAGCAATAAACGTTGCACCCATTAAGGTGTCTACTCTGGTCGTAAAAACACTAACAGAATACCCGCTTTCTGTATCAAAAGCGAACACAACCTTAGCCCCTTCAGACTTTCCAATCCAATTTTTCTGCGCCAGCTTCACTTTTTCACTCCAATCAATTTTTTGGAGTCCATCTAAAAGTTCTTGGGCATAATCGGTAATTTTAAAATACCACTGTGTAAGCTTGCGCCTAACAACCTCTGTCCCACATCTTTCGCAAACGTTTCTTGTTTCTTGTTTCTTGTTTACGGTTTCTTGTTTTACAAGAACCTGCTCGTCAGCAAGAACAGTCATACACGAAGGGCACCAATTGACTTCACCTTCTGCCCTGTAAGCCAACCCGGCCTTGAAAAGCTGGATAAAAATCCACTGGGTCCATTTATAATAATTTGGATCATATGTTTCCAAAGTTTTGGACCAGTCAAAACCGTTGCCTGTCGACGCCAGCTGTCTGTAAAAATTTTCCTGGGTCCTTTTTGCCACCTCAACAGGGTGTTCACCAATTTTCATGGCATAGTTTTCACTGTGGATTCCGAAGCCATCCAAGCCTATCGGTTCAAAAACATCGTTACCTGCCATCCGCATAAAGCGTCCAAAAATGTCACTGCCGACAAAAGCATACATATTGCCAACATGCAAACCTTCGGCAGAAGGATAAGGAAACATCATTAGGTTGTAAAATGGTTTTTTAGCTTTGTCTATATCTGACTCATAAATACCTGTCTCATTCCATCTCTCCTGCCATTTCTTCTCGATCGCCCTATGGTCATAATCCTGTTCACCCTTCGAAGCCCTGCTATGCTGGGCGAAGTGGGGCCACTTAGCCTCAATTTCCGGGGCGCTGTAGCCTAATTCTTTATCTGCTCCTCGTTCGGGTTTTACTTTCTTATTCATTGTTTCCAGTTAATTGTTAATTGTTCATAGCCAATTGTCAAATTTCTACACCCTCCCGCAATAAAGTCGCGGGCCATAATCGGCAATACACCGGGCGATTGATACTTGAGACACTATAATATCCATTTGATATACATTGAGTACATATTATACACTCATGAAAACTCCTATTTTGTTTCTTTTCTTGTATTTTCCGTTTCCCAACTATCTTCCTTCCAAAATCCAACATCTATCATCTAATATCCATCATCTATAGGGCCCATAGCAACATTTTCTCAGTATTTTTCTGTCTAATTACATCACGCACGACGGTTCTCATAATTTACGACAATTATAGGCATGATTTATCAAAATGGACTATTGGGGAAAGTTAATATTGGCAGTTAATTTGTTAGCAAGAAAATGGTCTTAATGCCAGACGTATACGTTTGATCCATTTTGATGTTTATCCAAGAAAAAATTTACACAAAAAACCGGCTAACCGATAAGATATTTAGATTATAGATTATAGATACTAGACAAAATAAAAATATTCTCTATAAATATATAATCTAAGATCTAGAACCTATCACCTAACTTGGTGGACCAGAGCGGACTCGAACCGCTTACCTCCTCGTTGCGAACGAGGTGTTCTACCAGGTGAACTACTGGCCCAAAAACTTTTATCCCATATCTCGCAAAGTGAAACTTTGCGAAGAGGAGAAACAGTTGAGCGTTCACGGAAAATTTATGTTTTCCGGCAAGCGAAACTTGTTTCGACGAGTGGACCGGAGGAGATTCGAACTCCCAACCCCCTCCATGCCATGGAGGTACGCTACCGTTGCGCCACCGGCCCAAACAACGCCTAAAGTTTAACTCAAAACATATAATTTTTAAAGACCTGAAGCACATATCGGAAGCTAAAACACAACGTTTGGACTATTAGTATGGGGAAAAGTTCACTTTACAAGCTATTAGCAGTCTTTTAATCAGAGTGATATTTCAGGCTCGAAATTAGAAAATGAAAATTAGAAATTAGAAATTTTCACCTACTCAACTGCTACTCAAATATATCACATCCCGGCACTTGACATCAACCGTATTATATATATAAATAGAAGTAGGTGTAGTTTCCCGTAACGGGAGTTTACGGGAGATTTTAGGGGAACGGCTTAGGGCAGCGCAAAGCGGATGCCTTTTTTCAAAAAAAACAATCGACAATTTAAAGCAAACAAAAAGCTGTCTCCATCGACTTCATTTACTCCCAATTCTCTTCTCACAACAGAAGAGATAATTAGACTTTCCAAGGAAGGAGGTGTCCAGTTCGGTTCCGGCAACCCTTACGAACGTATCCGCTATTTCATAAAACTTGGCATTCTCCCACACGCAGTCCGCAAACTTTCCAAAGATGCCAATGGTATAGAAAAAGGCTCACCAGTAGGCCACTTCCCAGCCTACTCGATCCAAACATTAATTCAAGTCCAGCAGTTATCAGAAAAAGGTTTAACCTTTCCGCAAATTGCCCAAAAATTACAAGCACCAAGCGCGTCATTTGAAAGCCCTGCTCAAATAGCCGATAGCGAAAAAACCCATGTTGTCGTTACTCTCGCCCAGCCAGGCACAAGCTTTGACAAAAAAATAGACGCAAAACTAAAAAAACAAGAGGAAAAGCTTCACGATTATTTAAATACAGCCTTAAAATCGCAGTCCCAAATCCCAGTTCTTTTAGAAAACGGGTCCAAAAACGCAAGAAGGCTTTACATTAAACCCTTCGCGGCAGTTATAACTTGTTTGCTTGTCTTTTCACTGGCTTCAGGTTTAATTTTCATAAAAACAAAAGGTGGCCTAAGTTTTTTAAGCCTAAAAGACAATGGATTTTCAGCTAAACAAACCCAAGATGACTTATTAGAATCAGGCAAAGTTTTGGCTGCAGCCAGTGCCCAGCACAAACTTTACATAGATGCAAATTCCGAGTTTTCCGGCACAGCAATCTTTGCAGAAAACATTACAGCGCCAAACGTTATCTATTCCGTCAGTGCCGGGACAGGCATTGCCATAACAAGCGGACAAAATCCGACTGTTAGCCTGGACGCAACCGCAATTGTTCCCAGCATCAACGACGCCTCCGGACCAATAACCTTAAAAGGTTCTGGTTCAACATCCATAACCAATTCGGCCGGAGTAATCACAATCTCCTCTTCCTCATCCGGATTAACATCGGAATCAGACACCCTGTCTTCCGTTACCGGTCGTGGTGCAACAACAACAACGGCTTCAACCTTCTCGGGTGGAGCAACAATCGGAACCAGCCTAACCCTATCTGCCTTTTCCTCAAACGGCGGCGTTTTATTTACGAACGGATCCGGCGTTACCCAGCAAGTCACAGCAGGGACTGCCAGCCAATGTCTTCTTGGAGGCACAACCCCAAGTTTTGGTTCATGTTCCTCCGGAGGTGTTTCTTCTGTAGATGGCCTAACCGGTGCATTAACCTTAGCAAACAGCACAGGGTCGGGCACCACAATCACAATCGACGACGCAACAACGGCCGCCAAAGGTATTGCATCTTTTTCCTCCTCATATTTTTCGGTTACCTCTGGTGCGGTTTCAATAAAAACTGGCGGCGTCACCACGACAGAAATCTTAGATGCCACAATAGCCGGTGGCGATTTGGCAAGCAATATCACAATCTCCACAACCGGCAGCATCTCAACAACCTCATCCGGCACCATAACCTCGGCAGGGTTATTTACAGGTTCTGCCGGCTCATCGTTCTCAGGCGGAAATAATACATTTACCCTTGGTGCGGCCAACTATGTCCAGATCGACGGATCCTCCACTCCAACTACCACAACCGCCGGCGTTTTGGACATAAACGTCAACTCTGCAACAAACAACAATCGTGGAATCGATCTCTCCTACAGTTGGAATAACGCTACATCAGCCGAGACTGGTTACGGCCTTTTTGGTTCAATTTCGCGCGATACATCAACGGCCGCCTTCAACAATACCCTTTATGGACAATACCTTACTCTCGCAGACACAGTCGGCGGCGCGGGTACAAATATTGGCCAGGCAACCGTAGTCACGATAGATGGTGCCACATCTACACAAAGGGCAGCTTATGGAGATTACATATCGTCTACGTTAACAGGCGCAACAAGCGCGAGCCAGGACAATTTCGGCATTTATTCACTGGCTACAAGTGACACGGGGGGTGTAAACCAAACTGCTTATGGTATCTATGCGGAGGGGAAAAATGGGGATTTTAATTATGGCGTTTATACCACTGCTTCCGGCGGAACAACCAGCTATGGAATCTACAATGCCGCAGCCGGTTATCTAGGTACAGCTGCCTATGGCGCTTCGCTTTCCGATTGTGATACAGCATCAACATCTAAACTTCTTTGGTCTGACACTGGTGTCTTCTCCTGTGGCACAGATTCTGGTTCGGGCACACTCTTTTTCACTAACACAGACTCTGCCAGTGCAAACACCGTCACTAACAGCGATACCCTGGGTGTCTACGGCAATAGTACTGATGGCCTGGATGGCATCGATGTCACCCACACGGGCGATGACATAACTGTCAGCTTCGACGCCACGGAGATCCAAACCGAAACCTGGGGTGCAGGTTCAGCAGTCAATTGGACTTTTGATACCGGAACTACCGACCCAACCCTGGCCTTTGGCGACGGTACTATAACAATCACCCCAGCAGCCTCAAACACCGTGATAATACAGCAACCCACCGCCTCAGCCGGCATACTGGATGTTAACGTAGCGACAACTACATCGGGAATCCATGCGGTTGACAGTAACGTTGCCTTTTCGGGGACGGGCAACAACAACACAGCGTTTGGAACTTTCACAACCCTAACATCCTCTCAAGCCTTAACAGGCACAACCTCCCAAACCTTTTACGGCAACTACACATCTGTTACAAAAAACGGTGATGACAACTTAGCATCCGGAACAATCAATACTTTCGGTGCAAACATATTGGCCTCAAATGCCGGTACAACCAACGCAACCGGAACCAGAAATACTTACGGCGGATATTTCTCAGCCAATGCAGAAGGTGTCGGTACCACATCCGCATACGGTGTATTTGCCCAAACAACCGGTACCCCCGACACAAACTATGGCGTTTACATAAACTCCTCCGGTGGAACAGCAAACTACTCCCTCTACGTCGCCGCCGGCACAATTCACACACCACTCAGCAATTCACTAGTGGTGCAAACTGATACAAACGGTAACTTAACAACTGGAACCGTATCAGTTGCCCAAGGTGGTACCGGTGCAACCACTTCTCAAGCGGCAATCAACGCACTCTCCCAACTGACAACAGAAGGCGACCTTTTATATTTTGACGGAGCAAATAGCACCAGAAAAGCTCGGGGCTCCGATGGACAATGTTTAACCTCAAATACCACAACAATCGTATGGGGATCTTGTTCAGCAGCAAGTTCTGTATCTGCATCTGGAATACAATCCGCAAACCAAGTTGCTTACTTTACAGGAGACGATACTTTAGGCGGCAGCAGCAACTTCACCTGGGACGGATCAACTCTTGCCGTTACCGGTGCCCAAACCATCTCCTCTACTCTCGGCGTAACCGGTATAACAACCCTGGCCGCTAACCTAAATGCCAACGGCGGCCTGGATGTCGACGATGTCTTTGTGGTAGCCGATGGCGGAGCGGTCACTGCCAATACCGATGTAGACTTTACTCTGGCTTCTGCTGAAAACTTCACACTAACAGTTACCACTCCGACTGTCGATGCCGTCTCAGCTGGCCTTGGTACCTCAACTACCGATGGCGTCGATGGCCTTGCCCTAACATTTGGAGTCTCAGCGGCAAGTGGTGATCTTTTCCACTTAGTCCCTTCGTATACCTCAACCACCTCGGAAACTTTTAACTTAATTGAAGCCGATGCCTTCACGGCCACCCAGAATGGCGCCGCAACCACCGGATCAGTTAACGGTCTCAAGCTTGGAAACCTGACCCAGACAGAAACAGCAGGCACCATAACTGCCTATGCCTTAAACATCGGCACCGGCTGGGATGATGTCTTAAATGTCGGCGGCACCACGGTTGTTGACGGCGATGGTACAGTCATTGCCGGCCAAATAACAGGAACACTCTTTTCGACTAACACCGACAGTGCCTCAGCCAATGCAGTTGCCCGAGGTGATACCCTGGGTGTCTACGGCAGTAGTACCGATGGCCTGGATGGCATCGATGTTACCCACACGGGCGATGACATTACCATCTCCTTCGACGCCACGGAGATCCAAACCGATACCTGGGGCGCAGGCTCGGCAATAACCTGGACATTTGATGCCTCGGCCGGTACCGATACCTCCGTTGCCTTTGGTGATAATACCCAAACACTAACAACAGGCACCTTGACCCTCTCTGGCACAACTGCCCTGACTGCAAGCTCACTAACCAGCTTCACGGGCGGAGCAACAGCCATCGACTTTACCGAGTTTGATGTCTCGGCCACAACCGGTGCAATCACCATAAACGATGGCGGCGATGCCGGAAACATCTCAATAGAAGGGACTGTTTTGGATATTAACTCACTTGACTTTGTCGCAGCCGGCACAGTCACAACAGGATCAAACACTGCACTTACCCTAACACCCGCAGGCACGGGTGACACCATCATTTCCCTTGATGCCGACAGTAATCTGCAGCTGACTGCCTCGGCGGCACCCGGTGTCGATATGGTTGCCCTAACCGACGGCGGCAATGCTTCAACTACCGATAATGTCGACGCAATAAGTACAACCTTCGGCGTCTCGGCAGCTTCAGGTGATCTCATCCACCTAGTCCCAAGCTATGCCGACGCCACAGCCGGAGCAACCTCGGAAACTTTTAACCTAATTGAAGCCGATGCCTTCACGGCCACCCAGAATGCCACCGGCGATACCGGATCAATAAACGGCCTCAAGCTTGGAAACCTGACCCAGACGGAAACAGCAGGCACCATCAATGCCTACGGCCTCAATATCGGTTCAGGTTGGGACCAGGTTTTGGTCGTCAATGGTACGTCGGTAATAGACGGGACCGGCAATGTAGCAGCCGGCCAAGTTACAGGTACCCTCTTTAGTACTAACACAGATAGTGCCTCAGCCAACGCCGTTGCCCGGGGTGATACCCTGGGTGTCTACGGAGGCACAACCGGTATAGACGTTACCCACAGTGGCGATAATATTACCGTTAACTTTGACAGTACCGAAGTAGGCACCACTACCTTCGGAGCAAACTCAGACTTCACCTGGACCTTTGACGCCTCGGGTACCGGCTCAACCACTTTGGCCTTTGGCGACGGTACCATTGGCGCTACTGCTACCACCTTTACCCACACGGGTATAGTCACGGCAACCGGTAACCTAAATGCCAACGGCGGCCTGGATGTTGACGATGTCTTTGTAGTTGCCGACGGCGGTGCCGCAACCTTCAATACCGATGCTGACTTTACCTTCACGGGTACCGAAAACATTGCCTTAACCTCTGCTCCCACTGCCAATGCCGGAGTAACCACCGACTCGGTCCAGCTGACTTTAACTACCCCGGTCCACTCGGGAGCCGGTACCAATGTCCACAATCTTCTGGACCTTGATGCCACGATCGGTAATGCCACAGCCGGTACCAACACTGCCAGCATAATAAACATAGGAGCCATAACCGGCGATGCCGAAGTTTCCCTCTACGGCCTAAACATCGGTGCCTTAACTGGAACGGCAGCCGCAGAGAATGCCATCCAAGTAGCAGCCGGCTGGGATGATGTCTTAAATGTCGGCGGTACAACCATAATAGATGGTGATGGTACGGTCATCTCGACCCAAGTTACAGGTACCCTCTTTAGTACCAATACCGACAGTGCCAGTGCCAACACAGTTGCCCGGGGCGATACCCTGGGTGTCTACGGAGGCACAACCGGTATAGACGTTACCCACAGTGGCGATAATATTACCGTTAACTTTGACAGTACCGAAGTAGGCACCACTACCTGGGGAACAGCAACAGGCACAATCTGGACATTCGAGTCTGGTGCCACCGACCCGACACTAACATTTGCATCAAGCTCCTTAACTATTGGCGCGGCAGCCACAATCGTTTCCGACCAGGCAACACTCGCCCTTTTTAATGCCACCACAACCACCCTAAACTTTGCAGGCGCAGCAACTACAGCCTTAAACATTGGAAACGGCTCCGGTAACTATACGGATATTAGTATCGGCTCAGGCGCAGGAACACACGTCATCAACATCGCAGGCACAGGAGCAACAGCCGCAGACACCATAAATATAGGAACAGGCGGAACCGGCGCAGACACAATCACCATCGGTAACAACGCATCAACCACCTCCCTCGCCCTCACCTCCGGGACAGGTTCCCAAACCTTTGCCTCTTCTGTTGTCTCCGGTACAACAAACACAAGCGCCTATTACTTTAATGCTTCTGCACTAACCATAGGCACAGCCCAATATCTAACTTCAGCAACCATTACAACCGGCAAATTATTAGACATTAATACTGCCGCCGCCAACACATTAACAACAGGAACACTCCTAAATATTGCCTCGTCCTCTACCGCCGGCACCGCAAACACTTCCGATTATGGGATAACTATCGCCCGTTCCGGTGCAAACGCCGGAGCAACTCACACAGCTTACGGAATTAATATTGCAGTCACCAATACCGGCACAACTAATACAAATTACGGTATATTTTCATCAGTTTCCGGCGCCACCAATAACTACGCGGGCTACTTCGCAATAACCCCTACCGGTTCAACAAGTTATGGGACTTACATTACAGGCACTCAACCTGCGTCGGTAAGCAGTGCAACTGGCACAACCGCCGGATACGGATTAGTTGTTACAGGGATTACCGGCGGCAACACCACAATCGGCACAACTGGTACCGGTGGCATTGGTTCAGGAATATCACTGACACTAGGAGCCGGCGGAACTGCAAATTCGGCAACTGTCGCAGATACAGGCGGTGCTGGAGGGGCTTTTTCAGTTACTAGTGGCGAAGGAGCAGCTGCTAGCAACTCCACCAGCAATGTACTTCTTACCGGCGGTGCCGGAGGCGCAATTAGCCTAACCACCGGAGTCGGAGGTGCAGCGGCAGCTATTGGAGCCAATGCTGCCACGAGTACAGGCGGTGCTGGAGGGGCTTTTAGCCTAAACACTGGGGCAGGCGGAGGTGCAGCGATCAATGCCACCAATTTCGGCGGTGCCGGAGGCGCAATTAGCCTAACCACCGGAGTCGGAGGTGCAGCATCAAGTGGTACCACCCATTTCAGCGGTGCCGGAGGGGCTTTTAGCCTAACCACTGGAAACGGCGGACAAATATCAGGCTCTGGCACCCATACCGGCGGTGCCGGAGGCGCAATTAGCCTAATCGCTGGAAACGGCGGAATAGTATCAGATGGTAGTTCACTCACTCCTGGTAACGGAGGTTCGATCACTCTTACCGCCGGCAATGCGGGGGGGGGCGGCAATGCCAACGGCGGAACACTTACTCTTAATTCAGGGACACCAAGCGGAAGCGGTACTTCAGCCATAAATATAGGCACAGCCGCCGTTGCCAATACCACAACCATTGGCAACGCAACCGGCGCAACTTCCCTCGCCCTCACTTCCGGCACAGGTTCACAAACATTCAGCTCATCTGTCGCCACAGGCTCCGGCGCAACTTCGGCCTTTGTATTTCAAGATACAGCACTCACAACAGGCACAGGAATTTATGGAAACTTTGCATCATCAGATGCAAGCGCAAGTGTGAAATTTGTAACCCTAAGCACCAATACCGGCAATAGTCCAAACAATTATGGCCTTGTTAATACCTGGTCAAGTACAGCCACAACAGTGGCAGACCAGGAAGTTTACGGATTCTACAACACTGTTTCCAAAACCGCCGGTAGTGATACGGGCAATGCAGCCAGAAACTTCTGGGCAAGTTACAACACCGCCACGTTTACAGGTGGTGCAGCCGGCTTAGGTAGCGTCAATGTCAGAACTTACGGTGGTTTTTTTAGCGCAACAGGAGATACAGCGGGATCAGGCTCAAATACTTATGGAATCTTTGCCAAAGCATCAGGCGCCGACAATAATTACGGTATCTACACAAGTGCCCTAACCGCTATTGCATCTGGTACCAATGCACAAATATATATTGAACCAATTACCGGTGCTGCATCATCAACTACATATGGAATCAGTATTGGTCAAATCTCCGGAGCGTCTACCGGCCAAAACGCTTACTCATTCTCAACAGGCGGTTTTGCCTCATCCGCTACCGGTACAACTACATTCGGTATCAATTTAGGCGCCAACGCTTCAACCGCCACAACCAACTATGGTATAAACATCGAGGCAATATCAGGTGCAGCCACTACTAGCTATGGAATAAAAATAGGTGCCATTTCCGGTGGAACAAACAGATACCCACTCCATATAAACAATACACAAACCTTAAATGGGGTTTTACAAGCTTCGGTATATGTAACAGGTGCATTAAACCAAGGCATTGGGGTCAGCTACCAGGATTTCTTCACTGACAGCACCATTACAGTCACCGCTAATCCGGGCAGTAGTCTTTATACAAATTTCGGCTACCGGACGGCCAAAACAATTCAAATCTCTACAGCAAGCGACTCAGCTGGACTTATAGGCTTTTCGGCACAGGACACGTTTAAAATAACCGGCGTCGATAATGGCGGCAAAACAATTGCAAACGGTCAGGGTTTTAACTCTAGCTTTATAACAAGCAACACAGGCTCTGGTACAACAGCCTTAACCCTTACAGACTTCGAAAGCTTCGCACATACGGCTGCAATTATTGGCGCAAGCACTACAGTTTCAAATCTTTATGGCTTCTATGCAGCGAATACCACACCAACGGGAACATTGGCCAATCAGTATGGTCTATATATAGAAGCCCTTACCGGCGGCACAAACGATTACGGCATTTACCTTGCCGGCGCAGATACAAGCATAATTTACGGCACCCAAACCTCATCAGTTACAGGAAATATGAGCGTCAATTTGAATTACACCTCAACCGCCCCAACTGCGGCTACACAGTACGGAGTATATTCCAACTTTACCAATGCTACAGCGCTAAACGCAGATACTTCCCCCACCTTCTATGGTATTTACTCAAACATTTCAAAAACCGGCACCGATGCCGCAGACACAAATGCAACAAATGACATAACAAGCGTCTATGGTGTCACTGGGATTGCATCGAATACAGCCGCAACCTCAGGTGGTGATGCGCAAAATGTCCGAAATACCATTGGCGGTTTCTTTCAGGGTGCTGGTTCTCTGGCTGGAAGCGATACCACAAACGCCTACGGTGTATACGGAACAATACTAGCTGGAACAGCGGCCGATAACAATATAGCCGGTTACTTCAACTCCGTCCACCCAGCCTCTAACACCGATGCTCTAACAACAATTGTAGGTATTAGGGGATTCGTCCAGAACAGGAGTGATGCAGCCGTAACCTCTCTCTACGGCACATATTTTCAGGCAATCACAGGTGCCATATTCAGCGCTGCAGGTGGTGGTTCGTCAACAACCCAAGCAGGCGGCGTATTTCAAAGTACAAACCTTTCAGCAACAGTCGGTACCGCAATAACTAACTTATACGGAATAAGATCCTTAGTAGAGCAAAAATCTGCAAATACAGTCACCGCTATGAGTGGTTTGAGCGTCGAACCCGCATCAACTAGCGCTTCCGGAACAATTACCACTCTTTATGGAATAAACGTAAACACTGCAGGCATAACCACAGGTACAATAACAACAAGCTACGGATTATTTCTGGGTAATATGGGTCTAGCTGCTACATCAACAAGTAATTATGGTATTTATGTAGCCAACCAAACAGGCGCAGCCACCAGCGATTACGGCATTTATGTTGGTGGAGGCGACAGCTACAGTCTTTGGGTAGCTGCCGGGACTACAAAACTTGACGGCACAGTGATTGTCGATCTTGGAACAACAAGTGATGAAGCGCTCTGTGGAGAAGACGGAGACGCGGACGTAACAGACGTCACTCTCAGAGATTGCTCCGGAAACCCTGTTGTGGACTATGCAGAACTTTTCCCAACCTCAAGCGATGTCGAGTTTAAAGACCTTCTGGTTACCGGCACAAATATTGTCAGCTATAAAGGATTAGATGCCCAAGGAGAAATAATTGAGGATGGCTCAAATCAGGAACAATCAGTGGAACTTGTTAAATCCTCAACACCATACGACCCTAACATAATTGGTGTTGCGTCAAACAACTATAGCGATTTTTCATCAACTGGGCATAATAGGATAGACGAAAGCGATCATCCCCTACCTGTTTCGTTGTCTGGAAGAGTAAAAGTTAAAGTCACAGACGAAGGCGGACCAATCGCGGTTGGTGATTTATTAACCACCTCCTCGACGGCTGGCCATGCAATGAAAGCAGATGCAAGAAAAGGTTCCACACTTGGCAAAGCACTAACCGTATTCAGTGGCCCAGGCACAGGTGAAGTCCTCGTCTTTATTCAATTAGATAACAGACCCGATATAACAAACCTTGCCGAAGCATTGCAAGGCACCGACCTTTCAGCTTCATCGCTGACAGTTGGAGCCGGCAACACTACAATCGATGCCCTTGGCAATATAACAACTGCAGGAAATGTAGTAGCTGGCGGAACATTATCCACAGCAAACGGCTTATTCACGGTAGACGATTTAGGTAATCTAAGCGCAAGTACACTGACCTCTAATCAACTAACTATCACAGGAGATGCAAACGTTGGCGGTCAGCTATCAGCAGGGTCAATACTAACCTCTAACCTCAAGGCCCTATCATCTACTGATCTAAACATATCATTAGGTGATAATGCCGGATCAAACAGTCTCAAATTATTAGACTCTATCGGCAATTTAATCCTTCAAATAGACTCTCTGGGTAATGCCGATTTTGCAGGAACCGTCACGGCCGATGCATTCGTTACCCACAGCACAGCAGATTTGGCCGAAAAGTTCCCCTCGCAGGACGGCTCTATCGAAGCCGGCGATATAGTTGCCGTTGATCCAAACAACAGTGAAAATGTTATCAAGAGCAGCCAGGCTTATCAAAACACCCTACTTGGAATTATCTCCACTGATCCAGGGATGACGTTAAACACCAGCCAGGTTAACGGTAAACCATTGGCCTTGGCTGGACGAGTCCCCGTTAAAGTCAGCCTAGAAAATGGTGCAATCAAAGCCGGTGACCCAATCACATCTTCATCTACGCCCGGTATTGGTATGCGCGCCACCCAAGCAGGCCGTGTCATCGGCATTGCTCTCGAAAACTTTGACTCTCTCACTCTCTCTCACTCTAACTCTGGTGCCGAAGGCACCATCACCGTCTTCGTAAATCCTTCCTGGTACACCGGCGCATCCCTCGCCGCAAACGGCTCGATCGTTGAAGGCCATGCCTTGTCAACAGATATCAACCCGAAAGGCTTGGCCTTAGCCAATGGTGTTAATTCCGACGGAACTTTGTCCGCACCCGACGAACAATTAACGATGAACGATGAACAAGTTAAAGAATACATTGACCGCCAAGTCGACGAAAAGGTCGACAATTTGATTGCCTCAGGCAGGCTTCAAGCAACAAGCTATGCACCACAACCTCAAAGCGTTAACGCTCCGGTTCCAACAACCACAGTTCTAGGTGAATCAACAACTTCGGCTTCCGTTAACAGTGAACCGTCAACCGTGAACCAGTCTAAGTTTTCTGAATCCTCCGCTTCTGCTTCTATCATCTCTGGTGCCCAAATCGCCGCAGAAACCCAACAAAATCTTGACACGATGAACGATCTACTATCAACAATGAACTTAAAATTGGACACTTTGACTTTGACTGGTCCATCCAACCTGGCCTCAACCCAGGTGGCGGGCACCTTCTCCCAGGACGGCACGTTTGTCATCGATTACGGCCGCCAAATAAACGTCCTCGGCAATACCCTTTACCTTCAAAACGATTCACTGGCTGGAAACTGTGAACTGTCAACTGTCAACTGTCAACTGTTAGATATCGGCGCAGGCTCAGTCACAATCGACAAAAACGGCAACCTAAAGACAAAGGGTACATTAACAGCTCAAAACATCCAGACTAAAGAACTAACTATTGACACATCCGACGTTAATGCCAAAACTGTAGGAAGCGCAAATATAGCCAGCGGCAAGCAATCAATAACCATTTTTACAACAGCCCTCAAGCCTAACGCCAAAGTTCTGCTTACCCCAACCGGCCCAACAGGAGGCAAAACGCTCTACGTTGCCAACAAGTCCGATTTCGAAGGCTTCACAGTCTCCCTCGACGGAGGCAATACCAGCAAGAACATTGAGTTCGACTGGCTGATTGTAAACACCAGCTTGCAGAGCAAGCTGTAGGTTGTAGTAAGTAGTTTGTATAAAGTATTAAGCAGAAAATATTTAGATGGATAAAACGCAGATAAAATCATTTACAGATTTAATAGCTTGGCAGGAAAGTCATAAACTTGTACTGGAGATCTATAAAATATGTAAAACTTTTCCAAACGAAGAAAGATTTGGTCTCATTAGCCAAATTCAACGGGCGGCAATATCCATTACTAGTAATATTGCGGAGGGATTCGCAAGAAAATCTTCGAAAGAAAAAGTTAATTTCTACTATATTGCTTTAGGTTCACTAACAGAAGTGCAAAACCAAATAATCACTGCAAAAGATTTAGGCTACATACACCTGCTTGTATTCAATAAATTATCATTGGACACAATTAATTCGCAAAAATTAATCAATGGACTTATTAAAAGCGCAAAAACATTAAAATCACATACTTAATACCTAATACCTAATACTTAATACTTAATACTCGATACTTAATACTTAATACTCGATACTCAATTCTCCCCCCTTTTCTTGACATCAGGCCCCAATAAAAACTAAACTTAAGTTGTGGCTTCTCCTAAAAAAAAGAGTAAGACAAAAAAAAGCCTTAACCTTTTTTCCAAAAAAACCATCGTTTTGTTTGGCATCATTGCATTTGTCGCAATTCTAGCCTGGAAGCTAACACCGACGTCCAAAGCAACGAATTCCTTCGCCTATTCAGCCCTTGGCGATTCAATCTCGAGCCCACTCAATTTTGGAACCAATAATTATGTTCCCGTTTATTCTAGTTATGTTGCAAAAGACCTGGCCGTTAATACAAACATCAATTATTATAATTATCCCGGAGGGGATAGTGCCGTCCTTTTAAACGCTATCAAAACAAACGAAACCTGGAGAACAGGGCTTTCCCAAAGCAATGTAATATCACTATTTATTGGGTTTAATGATCTATACGGAAGCAGGCTCTCATTCAAAGCGAACACTTGCGGCGGTACGGACAACCAAGATTGTCTAAGGGCAGCTTATACTAATTTCCAGGTTAGTTACGACCAAATATTGACGGAAATCAAAACCCTAAATACTAATCCAAATACCATCTTAAGAGCAGTAACAATTTACAACCCTTTTGTTGCACCGGATACGGCAGACGGTTCCTTTAGTGTTTATAAAAGTTACGTGGACCAATATAACAGCTATATTTGGGATAAAGCCTTTTCCAAAGGCTTTCTGGTAGCAGATATTTACTACGAATTCAATGGTCGCCTCGGCACCGACGACCCAATTGCTAAAAACTTAATTAACACAGACGGAATCCATCCTAACCAAAGAGGTATGACTGTAATCGCAAACACCCTGCGCTCCATAAAATACTTCCCTGTGGACGGTTCCCCGGCCATTACTTGCATAGGCGACGTTAACCTTGACAAAAAAGTTAATTCCACAGACCAGCTAATAGAAGCCCAGCATTTCAATGCCAAAAAAGGAACACCGCAATATCTGGCAAATGCCGATGTCAATAACGACTGGATCATTAACTCAATAGACTCACTCATTTCGGCAAAACACACCGGAACCTGTCTGCACTAACGAAAAACCAATCTACTTTCCACGAAAACTGGTATAATCCTCTACCTATGGAACATCTAAGCGGGCGGATTGAAAAACACAAAATTAACTATAAAACACATCTTCTAGCCACAATAGGTTGCCTAACGTCGGTTGCTCTAGCTAGTTGTACAAGTCCAGACGCTTCAAACCCAATCGGCGCCTGCGGCCCAGACGGAGCACCAATTGCAATTGGCCCTTTTGTGGGCGAAGTTGCCCAAAGTGAAGCCAAAATCTGGGTCAGAGGCTGCGAAGGCGAAGATATTTCTGTGGAATACAGACAGGCAAACCAAGATTGGTCACATTCAAAAACCACAGGCAAAAAAAGAGTCTCCGAAAAAACTGATGATACGGTGGTAATTCCGATCGAAAAATTACAGCCTCAATCAATTTATGGCTACAGAATCAAAATAAACGGCACACTCCCAAGCCCAGAAATATTTGGGGAATTCAAAACTTTGCCCAAAGACGGTGCGCCAAGTAAATTAAGGTTTGCCATGGGTACTGATCTTCATTTCCCCTGGTTTTCCGGTTCACCAATTCTAGACTCAATGGCCGCCCAAAAACCGGACTTTGCCTTTTTTATCGGCGACAATGTTGTTGTCGACCAGGCACTCGAAAGCCCTTATCCAAATAAATCTCAAGCCGATTACGAAGCCCTTTATCAAAAATCTTGGCAGGACCCCGCGTTTCAAAAATTAAGGAGGAATACGGGCACATTTATGGAGTGGGACGACCACGATATTTTCAACGATTGGAGCTCACAGACCGATATCCCTTACCCGTATGCCAGAGCTGCTTATAACGAATATGTTAATTCGGCAAACCCGGACACTAGAACACCCGGCGGCACCAATTATCTCGTAAAAGCAGGCGACGTTGAGTTTTACCTTCTGGACACAAGAACTTTCCGCTCAAACAACATGCTGCCAGATGGGCCAAACAAAACAATGCTTGGAAAATTACAAAAAGAAGATGTTGAAAACTGGCTGGAAACTTCACATGCCAAATTTAAATTTCTAATATCCTCCGTTTGGTGGAATGACTTTTCAAGACACGCCGCAACTGGTGAACCATGGGCATCTTTTAAAACCGAAAGGGACGAAATTTTCAATTTCATTAGCTCTAAAAAAATTGCCGGCGTAGTTTTAATATCCGGAGACGAACATTCAACCGCAATCTCGAAACTTTCGCCTTCCGGCCTTTACGAACTCACGCCAGGTCCCCTTAATTGGGCTGTAGATACACCCCAAAAAGATCCCGGAATTCTCTACAAATCCGGCTGGCGCAGCCACTTCGCAATCATTACCACAGACACAACACAAACACCGGCTACATTAAAATTTGAGCTTAAAGAAAAAGACGGCAAAAACGCGTACACATTAAATTTAACCGAAAATGACCTAGTTCCAAAATAATTGTGGAAATTGCACAATTGTAAAATTGGACATATAATATATTCACACTGTCTAACGATTGAAAAAAATCAGAATTAAAATAATCTCCATTAAAAACCACCTACAGTTGTCCGTCCTTTTTTTTACCGGACTTTCAACTCTCGTCCTTCTCCTTCTGATTCCATTAATTACCTTACACTTAACAAAAAATGTCTCCATGGGGCAGGTTAGAGCAAGTTGCGGACCAGGTGAAGAAGCCCTCACGCACGAGCCAGTAGCAGGCGCAGTAAGCCAAGACAGCGCCAAGGTTTGGGTCAGAAGCTGTACAACAGCCAATATTTCAATTGAATATAAGCAAATCTCTCAAGATTGGTCACAATCACAAACTACGGGCAATTTTCAAGCGGATACGCCAACAGATTATACCGTGGCAATCACGGTACAAAATCTTAACCCAAAAACTGCATACAACTTTAGAGTTAAAGTAGACGACCAACTCCCATCTACAGTTTCATCTGGAAAATTCAAGACTATGCCAGCTGATGGCACTTCTAACCAACTACACTTTACGATGGGAACAGACCTACATTTTCCACAGAACCCAGAGCTCCCAATAGTTCCCTCGATGGCCGCACAAAACCCAGACTTTACTTTTTTTATTGGGGATAATGTCGTTATTGACGACGCGCAACAGAGCCCCAGACCCATGGCCTCAACAGCAGACTATGAAAATCTTTACAAAGAAACCTGGCTCTTCCCTAATTTTTCAAGTCTCAGAGCCAATATCCCATCATTCATGATGTGGGACGACCATGAAATAATAAATGGCTGGGATCAACCACAAACAACCCTCCCTTTCCCATACGCAAGGGCTGCTTACGAAGAGTATATAAACTCATATCAACCCCAAAATAGAACTCCTGGCAATGTAAACTACTCTGTCAAAGCCGGCGACGTAGAATTTTATGTCCTGGACACCAGATCAACTAGAAGCCCGGATGAAAATCCAGACGACACTAATAAAACAATGCTTGGATCCGCTCAAAAACAAGATCTCAAAGATTGGTTGCTTAACTCTAAAGGTAGATTTAAATTCCTCGTATCATCTGTTTGGTGGAATAACTTTTCTACTCACAGTGACTCATGGGCACAATATTTAACAGAACGGGATGAAATATTTAACTTCATTAAAGATAACAAGGTGTCTGGAGTAATATTAATTTCTGGCGACGAACATTCAACAGCTATATCAAAACTTTCTCCGTCAGGATTGTACGAATTTACACCTGGACCAATGAATTGGGCAGTAGGAAAAGCTCAACCTAATCCCCAAATTCTGTATACGCATTTTTGGGTCAGGTCTTTTGGACTATTTGATACCAACACAAATGCTTGCCCAGGAACAATTAGCATGCAACTTAAAGATTACAATGGCCTAACTCGCTACACATTAAACCTCGATGAAAACCAATTATTTGCATCCAACTTAAACTCCCAAACAATCGACCTACCTAGTTCAATTGCCTTTGATGATATAACCAATCCAATTGGAGACAACAAACCGGATACATGCGATCCTGATATTGACCACGACGGCCTAACCGACACCCAGGAACAGCAGGCCGGTACCGACCCTAAAAATCAGGATTCAGATGGTGACGGTATACCGGACGGTGCGGAAAAATCATGCAACACAAGTCCTCTTAGCAAACAAAGCACTTTAATGATCCCACTCGGAAACGGCATAAAAATGCCCGATAAAGATAACGATACTCTTCCAGATTACTGTGAAACCATACTCGGGACAAACCCTAATCTGGCCGACACAGATGGCGACGGGCTAATAGACGGGGCAGAGGTAAATTGGGGTGCAAATCCCCTAGTTCAGGATACAGACCAGGATGGCTGCAAGGACGACCTTGAGGCTGCCAATTTAAACAACGACAAAATAATCAACTCGACGGACCAACTAATAATTGCCCAAAGATTCAATGCTGCGCGGGGCTCAGCTAACTACGTCAAAGACTTCGATATTAACCAGGACGGCAGAATCAACTCGACGGATCAGCTCATAATCGCCCAAAGGTTTAATAAAACCTGTCCATAAACCACAACTGTCTGCTTAGTTGGCAAACAATACCCCACCCCCTTTATCATTGACATTGAACTAATATGTCCCGCATTCCACAATCCATTTTTATCCAGGGCGGCTATTACCACAATATCGATATTTTGTAACGCATTGTGTTACAATCAAATCGTGATTAATGTTCACAGACTCGTTTGGGATTCTTGGAACATCGCACATATTGCAAAACATAATGTCACCCAAGAACAAGTTGAACAAGTTTGCCACATTGATCCGGTGGTGCAAAAAGGCAAAAATAATAGATTGCTGGTTTTTGGCCCAACAAAAGAAGATAAAATTCTTGTTGTAATTCTTGATAAAGAAAAAGAGGGCGTTTATTATCCAATAACGGCGTATAAAGCAAGCAGTAAACTGGTTAAAATATATTTAAATCAAAAGGGAGGTGAGGCAAAATGACCCAAACAAAAAAACAGATACCCAATTTTAAAAATCGTGAACAAGAAGCAAAATTCTTTGACACCCACGATATGGCAGAATACCAGCATGAATTTAAAACAGTTAAAGCAAGATTCGCCCGAAGCCTTTCAGAGGGAATAACTATTCGCTTTGACAAACCTACATTGAAAAAGCTTCGGGAGAAAGCACACGAGAAAGGCATAGGCCCAACAACACTTGCCCGAATGTGGATTATGGATCAATTAAGACAACAAGCTTAGTTGTAAAATGTATAATCTATTCTGTTATGCCCAAACGCCACACGCAATCAATTTTTATTCAAGGCGGCTATTACCACGTCTTTAATCGAGGCAACCGCGGCGAAAAGATTTTTTTAGACACCAAAGACTTCAAAAGATACCTGGAAAATCTTCAAAAACACAAAAGCAAACACAATGTTTCCATTCTCACCTATTGCCTTATGCCCAACCATATCCACCTGCTTCTAAGGCAAAACGGCCCCGACCCGATTTCCAATTTTATCCAGCGCGTACACACAGCCTATACCATGTACTTCAACCTCAAGCATAAAGTCGCAGGCCACGTTTTCGAAAGCCGCTTTAAGGCCAAAAACATCGCCCGTGACGAGTACCTCATGCATGTCTCCAGATATATTCATTTAAACCCGCTTGGGCTCGTTACAAGGCTTCCCGCATACAAATGGAGCAGTTACAACGCCTATATATCAGACGCCCAAGATCCGGTCGCTGACCCAAAATTTATTCTCAACTACTTTAAGCGCAAAAACCAAACCATGGCCGACGCGCAAAGGGAGTATAAACTATTTGTTCGGTCCGAACAAAAACACTTCGCCGAATTAAAAAACCTCACCTTCCGCCACTAAGCTCAAAACATCCATTCAAGGCCTGGCCTTGGAAGCTAAAAGTGCCAAGTTAAAAACATAGATATTGACAAAAGTTTTCAAACATTTTTATATAGATTATAGGAAAAGTTTATGAAAGACAGTATCGTTAAATTCACGCAAAGCATCATCCTTGCACTAACAATTGCCGCGGCCGTTGTTTTTCCCTTGTTTTTTCTTCCAACAACTTCCGAATTTTTTGAATACAATAAGTTCTTTGCAATCCTTATAATCACACTTCTCGGTTTAATAGTCTGGGCCGCAAAAATGATTGCCGAAAAAAGGACCGTTTTTACCAGGACCCCACTGGACGCTCCGATTATAGTTTTAGGGATAATCTTTTTTATCTCGGCATTTTCTTCAATCGACCAGTATATTTCTATATATGGCTTAAGCGGCAGGATTTGGCCATCCGTAGTTCCCCTATTTGTACTCTTTGGATCCTATTTCTTGATAGTTTCAAACATCAAAAACCGCAAACAGGTAAACCTTATTATTTCTGTTCTAATGGCGGCAACAACAATCGCCTCTCTAGTTGCCATTTCCAGCTATTTTGGAGCATTTTTGCCCTTCGACTTTGCCAAATTGAGATCCTTTAACACGGTCGGCATCATCAACAACCTCGCAATCATTCAAACCATTGTCATCCCTATTGCAGTTTCTTGGGCAATTTACGAAAAGGACAAAACCGCCCGGATGGTCGCAACAGCATCTGCCCTCATAATGACACTTTCTTTTATCCTAATTAATTTCTTATTCGCCTACATCGGCCTTATAGTCGCCTTACTGTTTCTCAGCATGGGTACGCTCAAAGTCAGGCTCACCAAATCCCAACAGGGCCACGCGGCAATAATCGCAGTTTTTGTCGCACTTTTTCTAACCATTCGCTTTATCCCGCAAGTTGCAACCGGCACGCTTTACCAATGGATAACCTCAAAGGACCAAGGCGCAACCCAGGCACAGCAAATTGACACTCCAAAACAAAAACTGCCGACTATCCAATCTGCCTGGGACATTGCCGCCCAATCAATCGGCAAAAGGCCGATTGCCGGCACAGGTTTCGGGACCTACCAATTTGTTTACGGCCAACTCAAGCCAAGATACGTCAATGGCACCGACGATTGGGCAATTTCTTACAGCAACTCTTCTTCTGAATTCACAGAAATCATAGCGACTACCGGAATTCTGGGGATTCTGGCTTTTATCTTATTTGTAGTTTCGGTCGTCCGCTTTATATTTGCCCTGATTTTTAAAAGCCAAAACACCATCGTTTACCTGCCGCTTGCAGCCGGCGCAATCGCATTTATGGTCTCAATATTTGTAACAACCTCATCATTTGCAGCCTACGGCACCTTCTTTTTGGTAATAGCCCTTTTGTCTGTTTTGGCCAAAGCCTACAACGAAGACCAAGTCTTTGACGTCACTCTGGAAATCGCCGCCCTCAAAAACAAATTCTCCTGGTTTCAGGTTGGCACACCAGGATCCGAACCCCTTCTCAAAACAGAGCAAACCGCAAAGGGCGCAAAATCACAAGTTTTGCCAATTGTTTTTGCGGCAATTGTCGCAGGCTTAACAATCCTTGCCGTCACACAAGAAGTCAATGCTTACCGCGCGGAGTACTACTACCGCCAGTCACTTCTGGCCTCAAGAAGCAATGATGGTAATAAGGTTGTTAAATTCATTCAGCTTGCAATCCAAACAAACCCAAACGTTGACGCCTACCACAGGATCCTTTCACAAACTGCCTTAAACGCCGCAATCAACCTAAGCCAGCAAAAAAATCTAACCGATGAACAAAAACAGCTTTTGGGCCAGCTCGCCCAAGTCGCAATCGACCAAGGCAAGGCCGCATCCGGTTACCAAATTTTACCGCTCAAACTGCCCGGGATTTCTGCAGCCAACGTCGCTAACTGGCAAACTCTCTCAAGCGCCTACCAAGCATTGATCGGTTCAGTCCAAGGTGCAGATGTCCACGCCTCTAATGCCCTAGCCCAAGCAGTAGCCCTTGACCCGCAAAATCCAATCCTGCACACCCAGCTTGGCAGTCTTTACGAAAGGCTTGGAAACATTGACCTTGCCCAAAGGAAATATGAAGATGCAATTATCGTCAAAGGCGATTACGGCCCGGCCCACTACGCGCTTGCCAATTTGCTGATCGCCAAAAAAGGTGATGTTGTAACTATCGACAACGAGCTTACCCTCGCCAAAAGGTTCTTGCCATCAAGCGACCCGGCAATTGACGACATTAACAAAAAACTTGAAGACTACAACAAACAGGTAGCAGACTTGCAAAAACAACAGGCAGAAGCCCAAAAGAACGCCAACGCTTCACCAAAACCGGGCGCATCACCGACACCTTCTCCAAGCCCATCACCATCACCTAAGGCATCACCATCCGAAAGCCCGTCGCCATCTCCGACATTTTAAATTAAGAATTAAGAAATTAGAATTGAGAATTAACTTTTTAAGGGCTGTGTTTTTTGTGTTTGTAACTATAATTCTTATTTTTCAATTCTCAATTATCAATTCTCTTCAGGATTTCCTTCTTTAATGCTTCCAAGCCTTCGCCCGTTACCGCCGAAATAAACACAACTTTCTTTCTTTTTGCACCAAATAATTTTTTAATCTCGGCAATCAAATCTTCGTCCACCAAATCTATTTTGGTCACAACCACAACTTCCTTTTTGCCAGAAAGGCTTTTTGAATAATTTTTCAATTCGCCTCTTACAATTTGATAATTTTCCCAAACTTCATTGGCATCTTTTGCCTCGACCAAATGCAAAAGCATTTTTGTCCGTTCTATATGCCGCAGAAACAAATCCCCCAAACCCCTGCCCTCGCTCGCACCTTCAATAAGCCCTGGAATATCTGCAAGCACTAGCCTTTTTTGGGTGACAGGACCCGCCTCCATCACTCCCAAATTCGGCTCCAATGTTGTAAACGGATAAGGGGCAACCTTTGGCTTTGCAGAAGTTAGAGTGGAAATCAAGGTAGATTTCCCTGCATTCGGCAGACCAACCAAACCAACATCGGCAATCAGCTTTAATTCCAGTTCCAAGTTAAAAACTTCCCCCTCACTTCCTGCTTCTCCCCCAAACGGGCGCCTGCCAAATTCGTCACGCAGATGGTTATTACCCCGTCCGCCTTCCCCACCGCGCGCCAACAAAACCTTTTCCCCAACTTGGCCAAGATCATAAACAACAATGCCCTGGGTGGCACCAGTAGAAGGACCCAAGACCTTTATCTGGGTTCCCGCAGGCACCTTGATTTCCAAATCCGCACCTTCAGCCCCCTTACGCCTCTGAGGCTCGCCCGCCCCGCCATCTTTAGCCTCGTAATCTTTTACAAACCGAAAGCGCTCAAGCGTGTTTATATCGGCCGAGGCAACAAAATAAACATTGCCTCCGCCCCCACCATCTCCACCGTCCGCTTTTCCGCGTCTTTTACCTTTAATATGCATAAAAGACCCAGCACCTCGACCGCCATCCCCAGCTTTAATTGTTATCCTTGCAAAATCAATCATGGGTTAGATTATAGACTATAGATGATAGATTGTAGATATTAGAAGACGATTAGGATTTATCTTTTAGATATTTTCTAAGAGAATTTAGCATTTTGCTTATCTCAGTTGCCTGTTCAATAAGCGATTCATACTGGATCTCCTTGAGATAGCCTAAATCTTTTGATAAAAGAAGGTGATATTTAGTTTCTTCTAAAGATGCATAAGCAGTATTAATGAATTGTAAGTACTCCTTGGAATGTCTACGACTATTGCCTTCAACAATATTTGCACAAACTGAGGCAGCTGACCTGCAAACTTGGTCTATTAAACGAAATTTCTCAGCTTGAGGAAAAGATTTTGTTGCCTTATATATGTTCAGCACTAATTCATGAGATTTTTTCCAGACATCTAAATTTTCAAAATTGTTTGTCATGCTATCTTTAATCTAAAATCCAGCATCTATAATCTAAATATCTAGAATCTAGCATCTATCATCTATCATCTAACTTCCCCAGCCCATCCTTGGCCACCTGCAAATTTGGGTCCAAAGAAAGTGCTTTATTGTAGTATTCCCGGGCCTTCGACACATTTCCAATGTTGGCATAAGAAGAAGCCGCGTTATTATATATTTTTGCATCACCATTTACAAAGCCAAGTATTGCGTCATAGACCTTCGCACTTTCCCCATAATTTCCTATCGTAAACAACCCTTGCCCCAAATCGTCAAGCCCGCTTAAGTCTTTATCACGGACTAACTTGTCAAAATCCTCGCTCAGCCTTTTTACTTTCTTAACCAAATCCAAGTCATTGCCAACATTTACCCCAACATCATTGACTCTAAGGCTTCTCCCAAAAAAATCGATCGCCCCATCAAAGTCTCCAGCGCGCGCCAAAAAAAGTCCTGTTTTGTAATAGCTCACAGAATAAATTGCCGTCTCACTCGCCTGTTGGTACAAACCAAAATCACTTCTTTTAATGTTGTTATTCAAATAATTACTGTTAAGTTGCAGCTGATCCGCATTTAAATCTTTGCCATTTTTAACATGTGCCCAAAGTCCGTAAGGTTCACTTTCACCGTCCAGATATCTAAAAAAGTTATTTTCAAAATCACCATTTGCCAAAAACACCCCCCTGTCCAAATTCTTTGAAATTAATGACAAAATAATCGCCTCCGAACCGCCAAGGTCACGGCCATTTTTCACCCTATTTATAAAGTCTTGGTTTTCGGCTTCGTTGTAAAGTTCCATGTGGTACAAACGGTAATCTTGATTGTGTTCGTTAGGGAAATAAATAATCGTAATGTCACCAAACTTTCCGTTAACAACCTGTTCGTACCTTCCGGCAAAATAAACAAGGTGGTCCAATGTCACAGCCACAGACCCTTTAGGCAACTGGCTATACATATCACTAATTAAGTTTTGGCTAAAATAATTGCGGCTCATATCATGCGTTCTAAAGTTAACTAAAAGGTAGATTGCAGAAATAGCCGCCAAAAAAAACTGGATCATCACAAAATTTTCCTCAAAAAAAGACTCCTTTAAATGCTTCAGCACCAAACCGGCCATGGGGATTACCAGCAGGAAAGAATAAATATAAAACTTATTGATTTGAAACGGGTTTGCCGGATCTGTCGGGTCGATCGTCGAAAGCAAAAAAAGCTGTACAAACACCAAAAGCAAAAAAGAATACAAAAGGAAAAGGAATTTTTTCAAATCCTCGCGCGGTTTCAAAAAGAAGAACAACAAGACCGAAACCGGCAAAACCAAGCCGAACTCAAATAATAAATCACGGAAGTAATAGACTATCTGCCAAAAATTCTTTACCGGTGAATAAGTCAAAACCGGATTGGAAATCAAAAACGCACTGCCGAACTCTTTTCTTCTGATAAAATCAACAAATCCCAAAATCCCATCTGCATGTCCCCAGTTAATAACCGGATTCTGCTGCATCCTCAAAAACATAATTGCCTGCGGGAAAAACCCCATGGCAAAAATAAAACCGTAAACAATAAAACCCTTCACTCTCTCACTCTTTGTCTCTTTGTCACTACCCAGAAACCACCAAAAGAGCGGCCAAAGTGCGCCGGTTATATAAAAATGTGAAGCAGAAAGTCCGAGTACAAAAAATGCTAAATATTTTCTTTTAGAAATTGCCAAATAAAATGCCAAAGAAGTTAAAAAACTGCCGAAAGTAAAAACATCGGCAGACAGCGAAAACTCCCAAAAAGTAGATGATACTGCCAAGAGTAAAGCCAAAAGCACCGAGGTTAACTCATCGACTTTGAGCTTCCTCAAAATCAAAAAAACAACAGTCACAGCCAGAGCTCCAAAAATCGCAGAAAAAAAGTTTGCGCGCCAAACAACAGTTCCAAGCGGCAAAATTTTCAAAAATATGTGACCGACAAAAACATAAAACGGGAAACCCGGCGGATGGCAAACCCCCCAACTATACATGCAGAGCGTAAATTCGGCACTATCAATTGGTATATAAGTTGCCGCCAGCGTCCTAATGTACAAAGCGAGCGGTAAAAGAAAAACCAAGACGGGCAAACCCCAAACCAAATGCTTTCTCATTACAAAAAAGTATCGGGGATTAACGAACTCGAGTCAAGCAACAACTACCCTATCTAACATCCAACATCTATAATCTAGAATCTATTTTGAGCTCGCGAAAAATAAGCTCTTATTTTCCCAGAAGCGAATATGGGTTTAGGCGGGATCCGCCTTTATATATTTCAAAATGCAGATGTGTTCCCGTTGACCTTCCGGTTGAACCCATCTTACCCAAAGTCTCACCTTTGCCAACTTTCTGCCCGACCGAAACGTAAATTGCCGAAAGGTGTCCATACCGTGTTTCATAACCATTACCGTGATCTATAAGAATCATGTTTCCATAACCGCTGCCATCCCAAGAAGCATGGACAACAGTTCCGGAATCTGATGCATGAATAGCCCCGCCAGCAAGGTTGGCGATATCGATTCCCGGATGGTACCAGGAAAAGTACTGGGTTAAACCACCGGATGCCGGCCAAGCAAAGCGCGCACTGCCAAGCGAGCTAACATTCAAATTTTGATCCTTGGACGCAAGGTATTGGGTTGGTGCAGGCTTTGCCTTGGCAGGCGGCGCACCGTCCGGAATTATCAAATTGCTTCCCGCAGTCAGCGCAAAATCGTCACCAATGTCATTAAATGGGAAATCGATAATTGCCTGTGATTCTGCCTGGTAAGTTTTTGCAAGCGAAAAAATAGTATCGCCGGATTTAACCTTAACCGCAACACCAGAAACTGGCAAAATCCTCAAGACAGTGCCATCCTTTATCTTGCCACTTGCCGTCAAATCATTTTCCCACTGGATCGTTTCTGGGGTTACTCCCCAATCTTTAGCGATAGAAGAAATCGTATCCCCCGGCTTTACAGCATATTCGGCCGTTTTGTCGCGAGGCTTGTCAGAAATAATAGTAACAGGAGTAATCGTAGAAGAAATCTGTGCTACCTCGTCGGCACCAACACCAGAACTTGCAACCAATGGGTTTGCGGCAACTCCCGGGTAAGATCCGGAAACTACAGATGTTGATGACAAAAAACCTCCCCCAACCAAAACTACAACCGCCAAACTTATAACCGAAGCATGCACGAAAAGCGAAGTATTCGCACCGCGTCTGACCATCAATATATCAACAATAAAATTCTTGAATTTTTCGAAATTTAGGCCTGTTCTACGAAGCCTATGCGTAAGGTAAAAAAAGAGGGCATGCAAAAATTGTACAAATTCCTTCGGTATTGGATCCCAATCTAAACTCATATTAACTACTTAATGTCTTTCGCAAGTCCATCAAGAAATTCAGCGTTGGAAGCAGTTTTTGACAACCTATCAATCAAAATCTCGGTCCTCTCGTCCGGACCTAAGACCGAAATCATCCTTCTCATGGTTACAATCTTTTTATAATCGTCATCGCTGAACAAAAGCTGTTCTTGTCTTGTAGAAGACCGCTCAATATCAATCGACGGATAAATCCTGCGTTCCGCAAGCTTTCTGTCCAAATGGAGTTCCATGTTGCCGGTTCCTTTAAATTCTTCATAAATCAAATCATCCATTCTCGAACCGGTATCAATAAGCGCTGTTCCAATTATGGTCAGCGACCCGCCATCTTCACAATTTCTGGCGGCTCCGAAGAATCTTTTCGGCGGATAAAGTGCCGCCGGGTCAAATCCTCCGGTCAATGTCCTCCCGGAAGGCGGAACCGAAAGGTTGTATGCTCTAGCTAGTCTTGTGATCGAATCCAAAAGGATAACAACATCCATACCTTGCTCAACAAGCCTTTTGGCTCGCTCCAAAGCGATTTCGGCAACTCTCGTTTGATATTCTGCAGGCTCGTCAAAATTAGAAGCAATCACTTCCCCTTTTACACTTCTGGAAATATCTGTAACCTCTTCCGGCCGTTCACCGATTAAGGCCGCAATCAAATGGACTTTAGGGAAATTTTCAGAAATACCTTTGGCAATATCTTTTAATACTGTTGTCTTGCCGGCTTTTGGCGGCGAAACGATCATTCCGCGCTGACCTTTACCAATCGGTGCAATGATGTCGATAATACGGGTTGCAAGTGGTATTTTACCTGTCTCAAGCCTTAATTTTTCGTCCGGATAAATTGGCGTTAATTGGTCGAACCTAATTCTCTTCTCCTGTTTTTCCGCATCAACTCCGTTAACCTTAACTACTTTCAAAAGCCCAAAATATCTTTCACTTTCTTTGGGCGGTCTGCCAAGTCCAATAACGTCGTCACCGGGCCTTAGCATAAACTTGCGTATTTGTGATGCCGAAATGTAGACGTCGTCGTCGCTTGGCCTAAACTTTGGCCTTAAAAACCCGTGCCCGTCTCCGGCAATATCCAATATTCCATGGACTTCCTGGGTCGGCACATCCCGGCCTCCGGAATACTGGTCCGAATAACCGCGGTCTTCATAACCCCTGCCGTTGCCTCTTGGCTCATCATTATATTCACGCGGTGTATCGCCGCCATTTGTCTCTTGTGCTTGCGGCACCGCAGATGGCCTTAAATCGATGACAGAGGGCGTTTGGTCACTAGCAGAACTCGGCTCGTCCGCTTTATTTACTTTTATTGATACTTTAGTAGGCATTTTAAATTTGTAATTTATAACTTCTCACTTATCACTTCTTTCGTCTCCACACAAACCCTCTGGTCAGTCATTATCTATTAGTAAAAATCTCTGCCATCAGAAATTAAAATGGAAAACTATTTCAAGAAGCCAAGGGAATTTTATCCCAGCAATTGATTGTTTGTCAAATGAATTTAGATTATAGGTTGTAGACTATAGATTTTAGATTATAGACTTTGGATTTCCTGACATTCAGCGTTTAACATCCATAATCTAACATCTAGCATCTATCATCTATCATCTAATATCCATTATCTATATTTCCCTTTAAAAGGGGCATATGCCTGCCCAACATCGTGCCCCTTTTAAAGGACCGTAAGCCTGCCCAACTTACGGTCCAAACTTGCCCCCGATTTAATCGGGGTTAAATTTAAGCTTGGTTGTTGAATCTTGATTTAAAAAGATTCATTGCAATTTCGCTTAAACTTTCTTCCTTCTTTACACCTCGTCTACCTTTTCCAAACCTGGAAAGTGCAAATCCAAACGGACCTGCACCAAACATGGAAGCCATGCCAAGTACAGAAACTCCAGTATCTGGAGTTTTAGCAATTGTGCTGGCACCAGCAACAGTTCCACTGTTTGCAACAGTGACGTTTACTGACTGATTGTTTTCCTGGGTCTGGCTTTGGCTCTGACTGTTGCTGTTGTTATTCTCGTTATTATTTCCACCAGTCGTCGGTGTTGGACTTGGCGAAACAACAGGGGTCGGAGTTGGAGTCGGTGTCGGGCTTGGCGTTGGTCTAGGACTTGGCGTCGGTGACGGTGTCGGTGAAGGACTTGCCTGTGCACCAACTACTTCAGCTTTGTATGTAATCTGAATTACATAGTTATTACACCCGTCTTGGTTACCAAGAATTAAACCGCTATTTGCAATTCCGTCAGCAAGAACTGTGTCTTGAAATTCGAAATTACCATCGCCATTCTTGTCCCAAGTCATCTTTGTTGACCCGGGAATATACCTTAACTGACTGCCTGCTGGTAAATGAAGGTTAACACTCTGTGAAACAGAATTAACTCCATCCGCAGAGACAGTAGCTGTACTGGCACCGGAATTTCCCGGAAGCGTAGCCTTTATTTTTACATTCTGGGCCGTAGTACCAACAACGGTATTATGGATTTCAGAATATAAAGCTACTCTTTGCCCATTTTCAAGCGTTACATCGTTATCCCAAGCATCAGTTGAATCGTTTGCGTTGTTTCCAACGTAAACTAAAGCAAAAGATGGGTTAGATGCACTGGAAGCTTTTATGTTTAAAACAAGGCCTCCAACAACCATAGTTGAAACAACTAAAGTTATCATTCCCGCTCTCCAAGCATTTTTAATTAATTTAATCGGATTTTTCATATTGTCTATTGTTTCACCCCCTTTTTATATGTTTTTTAAAGTTACTTATTTTCTGTTCTTGCTCCAAAATTATCGTTATCATCTTCCTCTTCATCATCTGTACTCACAGCCAAAGCCGGAGCAAATAAATCGGATGCAAAAAGTCCCCTATTTTTCTTTTTCCTGCGGTTATTCCATAGACCATAAACAAAGGGTGCGGTACTGGCAGCAGCCATCATTGCGGCCCAGCCAAACCACGGCTCATTGTTTGAACCATTTCTTCCAAAACCCGTATCCGGAAGTTTAACCTCCGGTGTTCCGGTAGGTATCGGACTATTTGTAGGTGTAGGCGATGCAGAAACTATAGGCGTTGCTGTATTCGTTGGTGTTGGTGATTCACGACGTTCACGATGAGGCGTTTTTGTCGCCTTAGGCGTAGGTGTATTTGTCGATGTATTAGTTGATTCAGGTGTGTGTGTCATAGGTATCGTAGTCGGTGTTGCTTCATCGGTCGGTGTGGCTTCAACCGTACTTGTAGCAGTTGCAGTGTTGGTAGATGTCGGTGTCTCACTCGGTGCCGGATAAGGTGTAGTTGTTTCCGTTGGGGCTGGTGTATTTGTTGGTCCGGGAACTATGGTGTGTGTCATAGGTATCGTAGTCGGTGTTGCTTCATCGGTCGGTGTGGGCGTTTCTAAACCAAGTGCCGATAATACTGATTCGCCAGAAACGTTATTGCCAGTATTTACCGCATCAACCCCAGCGCCGCCATTTCCACCATCCTGGTTAATCTTTATGGACGCTTGAGCCCCCCTGCTTCTTCCGGTCAATTCGGAATTTGCTGGTGTATTATGTGTACTAGTTGCATCGCCAACTACAGAAACAGGAACTGCAAGATCCGGTGCACCCGCTACATTGTGGATACTGTCATCAACTGGAATTTGTGCCTTCAAAAGATCGTTTGCAATTTTTTCCGGAAGGCTTATGCCAGTTGTCCTTTGGATGTAAGCAATTTCATTAACCAATTCCGGATTCAATTTAATAACATCACCTGAATAAACCGTACCTAGATTCTTACCCTGTTGCTTCTGGATAAATTTAACGTAGCTGGCAATATCGTGAGGGTCTGTAACTCCCAATTGGGCAAATGCCCTCTCAGTCGCTTTTGTGAAGTTATCCCTGTCTCCAATTTTGATTTCAATGGATCCGTCAATTTTGTCATCGGGACTTGTGTATCTATCAACCGCCAAACGCGAAACGCCTTGGTCAAGTTGACTCCAATTTTTAGCTGTTTCAATAACTGTTCCGCCAGTTGTGGTTCCGCCGCCTTGGTTGCCGGACGGGCTATCAGGCGTCGCAGTCGGAGCAATTCCTGTTGGTGATGCCCCCGGACTTGTTGATGGAACTGCCGTAGCTGTCGCCGTGACTGTCGAAGTAGCTGTATCTGTTGCAGTTGCGATAGATTCTGTACCAACAACACCCGCAATCGCAACTCCGGTTAAATTACTAGCCGGTGAAGATTCACCTTGTGCAGTTGGGCTTGAAACAATAATGGTGTTTGAACTATCTGGTGTTGCGGATCTTGAAGTTCCAACTCCATCACCATTGTTTGCCTCAGAACTGTGGTCTGTTCCCCCACCCCTCTGATTTAGGCCCCACGCAATACCAGCACCTGCCAACACTGCAGTAGCAACAGTCGCAATTTTTACGCTTCTCTTGGTAAAAATCTTGCTCTTTCTATCATCATCATTCTTTTTTCCACTATTTACTGCATTATTATCTGCAACCCTCCTGCGTCTGTCTCTATTGATCCAAGAAGCTGCGCCTGAAACTGCACCCTTTACCTTTTCAAACTTACCGCCTTTTTGGGAAGGTTTAGGATTTATTACTCTATCTCTAATTGGAGTTCCATCAAAACCAGGTCGTGCGGAATTAGCAATTCCGAACTCTTGGTTTTCAATACAACTTTGTGCCGAAATCTCGCCAGCTTTATAAAAGTGATCGAAACAGGCAACCAGTACGTCTGACTCAGAAAAATCTCGCGTTGACCCTAAACTTACAGATTTTATATCTTTACCAACCAGCATAAGCTGGTTGAAATCAAGTTGCACTTCTTCCTCTATAATCAACTTGGCTTTGTCACAAACCTTTTTGACCTGGTCTGCATATGTTTCCACACTTATGCCTTCACCACCTATATAATCCATAGTCTCAGTAATAAATGCTTTAGCTGTCGCCAACTTGAGTACTTGATCCTGACTATTTGCGGGAACACTTTCGAGGGATTCATATAGATTTCTGTATTGCACATAGAGTGTACGGCCTGGCGTAGTTGATAACACTTCAAGATGTGGAAGTTCAAAATGATCGAGGATCAGCTCTATTGCTTCTATACCATTAGCCCTTATGTGAAGCCTGTCAATAAATTCGACTCGGCCCCTAATCTGCTCTTGCAGCTCTTCAGATGACAATTCAGAAGTACCAGCATATATTAAATCCCCCAAGCCGGCTTCCGCCTCCTGTATCACAAACATACCAGAATCAATCTCATGCTTGTAATCGGGCACTAATACCATATTCCTGGAGGTCAATAATTGTTCTCTTCGAGTGTGCTGTTCATCGATATAGGTAGATATGTCCACATCAATCCAGTCTTTAACAGCATCCTTTAAAAACTCACCACTTAACTCTTCAACTGGTTTACCGTCAACATCTTTTATGTCTCTAGTTCCCAAAAAATTTCTAAATTGAACTTCAGCAGCCTTTTTCGCGGCGTCATCCGTCAAACCATCGAATTCCTTAATATTGGAAAGTAATTCTGCGGGGAATACTGGAATGCGCGTTGGCTCAGGGCCACCGGTATTCGCATTTAAACTTGCAAGTCTTTCTTCTCTTGGGTCTGCTCCATGAGCAGATTTAGTATCTTTAGGCATGTTTTGTTTTTATTTTTAGAGGCCCGTATCACTACAGGCCATCTACAAGTTGCAAACTATAGCACAGAACAAACATATTGTCAAGTACTATAAGACATAACTTCAATAAACACTCGTATCTTTTGTTATGTCTTACGTCAGATTTGCCGAAGGCAAAGGCTGACATAGGTTTTTAGCTTACATCATTGAATCTCCGCAATGCGGAAATCTTCCGACATAAAACTTTCTTGGGCAGAAATTGGAGGCAGGTACCTACTTCTTATCTATAGGCTGGCAAAATATACACCTCGAAGTATTATTTGTCAAATTAACTATTTTAGACTGCACAGCAACTGGAAAATTTTGCCGGCATAAGCGGTAAAACCGGTCCCTATTTTTAAACTTTAAAAACACGGTTTTTTGCACCCGCAATAATCACTTCACAACACATAGTAAAGGTCAAATTCTATAGCCGTTGGATAATTTTACATCGATACAATAAAGAGGAGAATATTTACCCAACAATCGGGATAAATTTACAATTTTGAGGCTAAATGATGCCAAAAAATCTTACCCCTTGACAAGGGTTTGGTATATGATCTAATCTAAAAAAGGAAAGCAACTTAGCTGCCCTAAGTCGCTTCCCTTACACCTCAAAAGAGCATTGCTATTCGAGTTTCAGTCTGCGGTAGTGATGCTCTTTTTTTCGAAATTTTTTCGAAAAACTCTATTTAAAAGTCTTTCAGCAAGTGTTTTACTTTTTAGGTAAAACACTTTTCATCCAAATCTCCCCTTTTCAGGAAAAACGTGGACTCTTCAGGGTGATACATAAATACCAACCCCACTTTTCTTGTTAGAAAAGTAAATCTTTCAGCCTGCCTTAAGAATTTAACACCCTCTATAATTATTGTCAAGTGATTATATGAACCGATAGTAAAAAGGTATGCTCAAAAACAAAGGCCTGTAGTTATAATAACTTACATGTTTACATCGTTTAGACTAATAAACAAATCCAAACGCAACATAGGCAAGTCATCAAAAACAGCAAACTGCTCATTAAGCATAAATTTGCTTTTTAGGTGAATTGAAGATTAAAACTCAAGGCTAAATGTTACAGAAAGTTACAGTGAGGTAAGCTAATTTAAGCGAAAAAACACTAATATAATCGAATGAGCGAATTACGCAAGGAGCTTTACACGAGGATTAACCAAACGCTTATAGAATAACCTCTCAGCACGAAAGTTTGCCACAATACCAAGCTTAAACTTGCCCGAATCAAGATAAGCTAAGACTTGATTAAAATACTGATCCTTCAGAGCTGGTACAGCCTTAATTTCTAAAGCAATTTTTCCATCTATTACAAAATCTAAGAAGTATTTTCCAATTGAAACGTCTTCATAATTCAATTTAATCTGAAATTCCCTCTCAAAAGAAAGTTGCTCTTTTCGCAATTCAGCCTCGATAGCTCGTTGATAATATTTTTCCTGATAGCTGTTGCCTAACCTTCTATGTACCTTAAAAAGTATACCCATCAACTGATACGACAATTCTGGGTATATTAGCCCTTTATTTCGCTCATTCGTGTTAATTTGATTCCCATTCGCTTTCATTTGCTTATTCCGCCCTACGGGCGAAAATCATCTTCCCCGCGTTCGTTTGGATCACTTTACGCACCACTAAATTCACTTTATTACCCACCAAAGAAGCGCCATTTTCTACAACAATCATTGTCCCGTCCCCCAAATAGCCTACTCCCTGTCCTTTTTCTTTGCCTTTTTCAGAAATTGTGATGCCCTCAAGCACCTCTTGAGGCAAAACAGGCGTTTTAAGGGCGTTGACAAGCTCATTGATATTAAGTATCTCAACTCCGCGGACATTACCAACCTTATTTAGATTAAAATCCTGTGTCATCAGTTTTGCCTTAAACTTACGCGACAAGGCAACCAGCGAATCGTCAACCGTCAAACCTTCACTCATGTCGCGTACTATCTTAACTTTTAGCTTCTTAACTTTTTGAAGCTCCCGCAAAACATCTAGGCCCCGTCTGCCCTTGGCACGCCTAATATCATCTGCACTATCCGCAAAATTATGAAGTTCCGAAAGTACTCCGCCGGAAATAATCAATTTCCCCCACAAAAACCCGCTTTTGGCAACCTCTAGCACCCTTCCGTCTATCAAAGCGCTAGTATCAACAACTATTAAATTCTCATCGACACGTATAAGCTTCGGCTTCCTTCTGAATCTCATTTTCGAAACCCGCGAAGGTGTCGGAATCCTATCGGCAATTTGCTTTGCCAAGGCGGCAATACCGGCGCGGCCCGCAAGCTCCAAAATATCGGGCAGCAAAAAACCCAAAGTCCCAAACCCAAGCGCGGCAACCACCAAAAAATAGCTCCCCGTGATATTAAATATTTCACTTGGGGTTCCGTTTTTGGCAACCACAAGGCCAATAAACCCAAAAACTACCGCAATAGAAGGCCTTAAAAATAATTTCAGTTTCATTTTTGTTTAATAAGCGCCCAATCAACCGCTTCCTGCAGTGTTTTAAATTTAGTTGCAGTCACAAATTCAGAAAAACCCAGCCTTTTTGCCTCACTTATTCTGCTTTTTTCATTGGCAACAGGCCTTAGTTCCCCCAAAAGCCCCACTTCTCCAAACACGCAAACCCCTCGCCTGACAGGTACATCCCGCGCCGCAGATGCAATAGCAAGGGCAACCGCAAGGTCTGCTCCAGGTTCGGTAATTTTGAGCCCGCCCGCAACATTGACATATACGTCAAAAGTGCCCAAAGGCAGCCGAATTGCACGTCCCAAAGATGCCATAACAACCTGGACCCTGGAAAAATCCAATCCCGTTACTCTCCTCGTCGGCACCGGAAAAACTGTAGGCATTACCAATGCTTGGATTTCGGCAAGAATCGGCCGCCCGCCTGCAACCGTCGCGCAAACCACACTTCCGGCAGAATTCGTCCTGTATTCCAAAAAAATTCCCGAAGGGTTTTTAACCTCGACCATTCCCACATCCTGCATCTCAAAAACCCCAACTTCAAAAGTAGAACCAAAACGGTTTTTGATAGACCTTAAAATCCTAAACGAATACATTTCGTCACCCTCAAGATTCAATACCGTGTCAACCAAATGCTCCAGCACCTTTGGCCCGGCAATTGTCCCTTCTTTGGTAACATGGCCGACGATAAAAATTGGCATGTGCGTGGATTTTGCATACCTTTGGAGTATCTGCGAACACTCCCTGAGCTGCCCGATTGCCCCGGCAGACCCGGTTAATTTCTGCGAAGTAAGTGTTTGGATTGAATCAATAATTAAGAGTTTTGGCTTGAGTTTTTCCGAAGCGGCAATAATTGCATCCACATCCGTTTCGGCAAAAATATAAAGGTCGTCAGGAATCTTACCTATCCTGTCTGCCCGAACCTTCACCTGCTGTGCCGATTCTTCACCGGAAACGTACAGGACTACGTGCTTGTTATCAGTTAACTGTTCACTGTTAACAGTCTTTTTCTTTCCTGGATTTTGCTGTGAACTATGAACTGTCGACTGTGAACTTCTCTCTACTATCTTCATCGCCGCCTCCAAAAGCAGAGTACTTTTGCCAATTCCGGGTTCGCCCGAAATCAAAACGATCGATCCAGGTACAATTCCACCACCCAAAACCCGGTCAAGCTCACTAAATCCGCTAGGAATCCTTTCAATCCTAAGCGACTTAACATCCGAAAGCTTGTATATCTTCGCTTCTACCTGTGAACTGTGAACTGTGAACTGTGAACCTGCAGGCACAATTTCCGTCTCAACAAGGCTATTCCATTCCCCGCATTCCGGACACTTGCCCAAATATTGAGGTGACTTGTATCCGCATTGTTGGCATACGTATTCCGACACACGTTTCATACGCAACCATTATATACATTTATCCTGAGAAACAAAGTTACAAGGAGCCTTTTTAATGTCTAATTGATCTAATTACCTAATTAATCTAAATAATAACCAGTTAATAAATTTCTAAATTGGGATTTTTTTAGAAATTAGAAATTAGAAATTAGAAATTTGAAGCTATCTATAGAGTATTGGCTTGGCGCGGACAACCGGCACCAACAAAATTTTCCTGTTTTTGGCGTCTACCGAATCTACACTGCATTCAACTTCCTGGCCCACTTGATAATTCAAATCCGGTGGAATTTTCGACATATGCACCAAGCCTTCCATGCCCTCACCCAAATCTACAATGACGCCGTACGAAGTCATCTTTAAAACAACCCCCGAAACATTTTCGTCTTTCTTAAACTTTTCTGCCGCTTCTTCAAACGGATCCCCAAGAAGTTGTTTTATACTCAAATTTAACCTGCCCGTTTCTTCATCTTTGGCAATAACAACTACGTCTACATTGTCCCCAACCTTAAAAGTCACGGCCGGGTCGTCTATCTTTTCCCAGGAAAGTTCAGAAATATGCACCAAACCTTCTATCTTTTTTAAATCTTCCTCTTCGCCTTTTACTGCCTCGTCCAGCGGAATCTCCACAAAAATTCCAAACGGTAAAACGGCAGTAACGATGCCGCTAAACTTGTCGCCAATTTTTACTCCAGAAAGCGCCTTTAAGATTCTTGTTATGTCTTTTTTGTCCAGCGTTTTTTGGGATAAAATCAGCCTGTTCGTTTGCCTGTCAACCTCAATTACCCGAACCGACAAATTTTTCCCTATCAAATCCGTAAGCTTGCCAGAAGACATATCTTGGTCCGAATCCGTCTGACGCGAAAGCTGGGATGCAGGCAAAAATCCGCGTATTCCCAAAAAGTCGCAAATTACCCCACCCCTATTTGCTTCGAGCGCAACAACATCAATATCCTCATTGCTATCCCGCTTTTCCTCAAGTTCTGTCCATCTTTTTTCACCAGAAAGTTTTCTAAGTGACAAAACAACTTGACCCGCATCGTTTTCTGGGGAAATAACAGTGGCGTCTACCCTGTCTCCAATTGCGATTTTAGCAACCAAATCCGAAACCGCATGAAGTTCACGGCCACTAACTACGCCTTCACTTTTTGCACCAACGTCAATAAGGATTTCTGTAGGAGAAACCCCAACGACAGTTCCAACAACCTCTTGGTTGCGTCTCAAAGTTGGAACTTTTACGGAAGCCGCAAAAAGGTCGGCGAAGGATAATTTTAGACCCGCAGTCGAGTCTCTACTCGACGGGGACCGCAAGCTTTGCTTATTAGATGGAGTCTTAGTTGATGTACTTGTTGTATCTGATTTCGGCAAACATAACCACTTCCTTAATGTTTAAATTTCAAATTTAAAATTACCTACCCTTCAAAGCTTCAGCGACGGAGGGATAATTAAAAATTTGCTGAAGGCATTGTAACAGGTTTCGAAAAAGAAAAAAAGGGAAAAATTACTCAAAAGGATTAGGCCTCACTCTCAGCAAGATCAACACCACTTACAGTACTCAAGTGACTCGGCATTCCGTGGATTACACCCAAAGCTTTCGGAGTGTAATAACTATCTGCTCTTTCTTTTTTCAATAACTCAGCGGCTTGCCTCTCAGAGACTTTTAAGGATTTCCACCATCTCCCAAAAGCAACATCATCCTCTATTGCAAGTATGTCATCCATACCATCGTGTGATTCTCCCGTTTGATTAATTGCTTCCTCAACAGTTAGTTCATTTTTTGAAACTAGCGCAATAGCTAACCTATCTTGTATTAGGATAGGTCCATCGGCAAAACCGCCGCGAACACCTTCACCTTCTCCTCTATTGCTAAAAATCACAAAATCACTTCCGTCATCTTTCTTCATAAACGTCATAGCTTTACCACCAAGTGCAGTATTTTGTCTGCGAAGTTCATCCAAACTTTCCTGTTTTTGTTGGCTCAATTGCTCCTTCGATGGATTTGATTCTGGACTACCACTCATAGGTTCGGGCATTTTATACCTCTGGCAACATTAGATCAAGTTTTAATATCAATTGTCAAACTTCCCATTAAAAAAGCCCAACCTAAGTTGAGCTAAATTAATGTGGCAATGATCTTAGGCGCGCAACGAAGTGAGCACCACAGGGCAGAGACACTTTACCAAACAAATTAACCTACGCTTTAACGTAGGTTAATTTGAAAATGTGGCAATGACCATTAAATTTTGTGAAACAAAATCGCAGGGCAGAAACACACTTCATTCCAACAAAAAACCTTCCTATTGGGAAGGTTTAATGAAGTGTGGCAATGACCTATTTTCGCGGGACCTTGCGGAACAACTATCGTCAGCGCTGAAGCGTTTCACTATCCAGTTCGGAATGGGATGGAGTGGTACCACCTCGCACAAATCACCACGGTAGAGATTCTACAAGAAACGTTTAATTTTATCAAGTGTTAGGAAACAGCAGCAAGTTCAGGGTCATCGGCAGCTTCGTGTCCAATAACTTCATAAGGTGACGCCAGCAGTTCTGCATTTCTCTCCAATGCATCCCTTACAAGCTTCTTTTGCTGAGATACTCTTTCACTATCGCCTGGGGTTTCAACAACTTGTGATTCAACATCAGAAACCCACCTACCGATAATATCCAGCGGCACATGATTCGCTAAAATAGCCACAATTAAATCCTCTGGTTCGTGCACGCTATTCAACAAATCTCTAGAAAAATTCGGGTCACTTGCATCTCCAGCTAATCGATCCGGGTCGTTCACAGTCAAGTTATGCTGGGTTAAATATTCCATAAAATCCGGATTTTGGATAATTGGACCTAACATATGATCAACCGCTTCAACCCCTAACATCTTTTCGGGTGTCTCGTTCCCATGTCCCCCTATTTCTGGGAATAATTGCTTGTACGACATTGGTTGTTTTTCGCTCATATTATCTGTCATATCTCCATTCTGTCATATTTCTCCAAAAAAATAATCCCTTGCGGGATTAGCAGACACAGTTTTAATAGACTATGCCGCTTTTACCTTCTAATTATCCTTCTAAAAGCACGGCCACTACCTGGTCGATCACTAATAGAATCAACACCCCTAATGGCCTGGATTGTAGCGTCTAACTCCGCACCTCGAATAGCTTTTCTCTTTAACGCAGACTTCGACACAACAGGTCCCTCACCAGAACCACCAGCAATCGGAGGCAAAACTTGCCCATCCATTAGACTTTGATTTATTCCACTTTCTATTCGTCTACTCATTGGCTCTCCAAATAGTCGCTCTGATCTTGTTTGTCGCTCGCTTCCGCTCACCCCAAACAAAAAAACACTCTTGGCAGACAAGAAGTGTTCAATTGATTACTTTTACACCCAACAGGCTTACCTGTCAAGCGAATAAAACAATGTTAGGTTTCAAAACTACTGTTTTTAAAACCAAGTGGAATGAAAAAGAGCATATGATCTATTAGTACACCTAAGCTGAAAAATTAGTTCGATAGCTAGTGGTCTGATTTTAAAATCTTCCCATCCCAGCTAACTAACCAACTTAGCCCTACGCATAACGTAGACAACTATTACTAGCTTTACACTTGGTGCCTATCAACCTGGTAGTCTTCCAGGGATCTAAGATACTTAGTCTTGAGGCCTGTTTGGCGCTTAGATGCTTTCAGCGCTTCTCAGTTATGAACGTAGCTACCCAGCACTGCCACTGATGTGACAACTGGCACACTAGAGGTTCACTCACCTCGGTCCTCTCGTACTAGAGGTGACCCCTCTCAAGTATCTAACGCTTACACCGGATAGAGGCCGAACTGTCTCACGACGTTCTGAACCCAGCTCGCGTACCGTTTTAATGGGCGAACAGCCCAACCCTTCCCGCCTACTTCGGCGGGAGGATACGATGAGCCGACATCGAGGTGCCAAACCTTCCCGTCGATATGGACTCTTGGGGAAGATAAGCCTGTTATCCCCGGGGTAGCTTTTATCCGTTAAGCTCACACGCTCCCATAAG